>Ga0065720_1002696_pt1 | contig 993183 bp, 850 predicted proteins | sample Thericmetagenome_FD_59107 | JGI IMG/M metagenome (GOLD analysis project Ga0065720, IMG submission 59107) | Thermophilic microbial communities from the Joint Bioenergy Institute, California, USA of rice/straw/compost enrichment - eDNA_2 v2... | ecosystem: Engineered > Solid waste > Grass >...
ATTCGGGCATTCAGAATTTTTATTTCCAGAATGCCCGAATGCGTACCTTAAAACCTGGGTATTTATGCGGCGATTTGTGCAGGGCTAAAAACAAAAAAGCCCGTAAACACTGCGTTTTACGAGCTTTTAGTTTGATTTGAATCTCAATTTGCGGACCGGACGGGACTCGAACCCGCGACCTCCGCCGTGACAGGGCGGCATTCTAACCAACTGAACTACCGATCCTCGCTAATACTACGATGCTATTAGCAACCTCAAGAATTTATAGCTTTAAGAACTATTCAGGTTTTGCGCCTAACTTTCAGGAAACCAACCTCTTTGCGCCAGGCACTCCGGATTTCCGTTCCTGATTTTAAGGGATGGCAAAGATAGCAGATTTTCGATTTTAACCAACAAATTTTCAAATTATTTGGCGGGGCAATTTTCCGTTCGGGCCGCTAATCCAAAAAACCACTATTTTACCCACTTATTTCATCAACCCTTTTTCAGCCATGATCAGCCAACTGAAACAAACGCTCTGGAATCAATTCGGTGCCAGCATCGATATGCTGCACAATGCTGTCGAACTTTGCCCGGAAGAGCTCATGCATTCCAATAAGCGCATTTTTTACACCATCTACCATACCATTTTCTTCCTGGATTATTATAGCACCATTCCGCCCAGGAATGTCTCCCCGCTTTTACCATATACCCTAAAGGCAGAGCATGAAATTCCAGAAGAAGCGCTGGATGATATTGTTCCCGACAGGTTGTATTCAAAAGCGGAATTGATACAATACCTGCTGGCTTGCCGGGAAAGATGCCGGAAAATGATAGATGGCCTTACAGAGGAATCGCTCCAGGCAAGATTTGTGGAAGAGCCAGACTGGGGCCCGAAAGATTATCCCGTCCTTGAAATATTCCTTTACAACATGCGGCATGTGCAACATCATGCTGCGCAGCTGAACCTTTACCTGCGCCAGCATCTGAATACTGCGCCGGGCTGGGTGAGGAGGGCTGCCGATCACTATACACCATAAGTGTGTCACTACACTCCACAAAAAAGGAAAAAGGCCGCCATTGCAGCCTTTTTCCATTCAATATATGCCCCTTCTCATTCTATCTTACGAGAGTAAAACTATAATACCCGCCACAGCGGCGCAGAACAAACCCAGCTTTAGAATGTCAGCCAGGGCGCGGGCGGCAGGGTATTCGTAAGCGGTCTTGATGTCATACCTTTTCATATTCGCTACCTCCTTCATCAACCCGGTACCACAAAAGAGGTACCGGCCCCGAAATGAGTCAAAAACCTGCAAGTAAGGCAGGGAAAAACCCGCCCCGGTTGCAATTTTTTCATCGTTTTTGCCAATAAAGCAAAAGAGGCTGTCTTGCGACAGCCTCCTACCAATGAGCCATTTTTGATTAACCAAACTTTTTGAAAATGCTCTTCACTCCACTCCTGATCTCCTTTTTGGAAAGTACCCGGCTGTCAACTTGCTGGGTTGACCATCCCTGCCAGATTTCCTTATCGGTCCTGGCATCAATCATGGTGAGCGTTAAGGTCGCCTCACGCACGGGTACATTGTAAGAGTCGTATCCTATAAAGCGCGAGGGATAGTAAATGGTACCCCAGCGCCTGAAGTACGGGTTATAGTAGTAGCGCACAAAAGGCGCGCTGTACACAGGATCGTTCACCTGGTGCACATTCCTTTCTACCAGCACATCATAACTCACCAAAACATCGGGATTCTTTTCGTCGAGGCGCCAGCCTTTCTTCTGCAATTGCGCATTCACTTCGTTCATCACGCTCAGTTTGGCGAGGTCTGCCGATCTCTTATCGTTGCTACTATCTTTCGAAGACCTGGCCTCAACCCATGCATAAGTGTTATAGTTGCCCAGGTTCACCGACGGATCTTTCTCCACATGTGCAACGGGCGAACAGGCCACAAAAAACAATACTACAGCCGTACTTAGTAACCATTTCATTCGTCGCATAACCACCTCCTTTTACATTTATATAATCAAAAAGTATGCGAGGGCACACCCACTGTCTTCCAGTAGGTTAGAATTTCACAATCCTTTAATTTTACTTTTAACAATCTCTTTTTTTGTATCAATAACCCCTTTTATGATCTGTTATTTCCTGCTTGTTTCAATATTTTTTTGGCAGTTGGCTGTGGTGAAAAACCGCAATCCACACCTTCCGACATCCTCAGGGTAATGACCTACAACATCCACCACGCCAATCCGCCATCCAAACCCAACGTAATAGATGTAGAGGCGATCGCCACTATTATAAACAAAGAAAGTCCCGATGTGGTTGCGCTGCCCACACTTGCCGGCACCAACGGCGAACCACGCGTACTTGCGACCGCCAACATCACGGTAAACGGCAAAGAACTCACCATCGCCTGCACACATCTCGATGCACAGCGCAGCGATACCAACCGCGTGCTGCAGATCAATGCTATTATGGAAATATTGAAGAATGAAAAAAATGCGGTGATCCTTGCCGGTGATCTCCATCGTCTGACCGTTTACCCGTCATTGCCACCCTGCGCATTAACTAAAAAAGCTTTTCCGTACTGTTAGTAATCCGCGCAATCCATTTCAAAATCCCCGATGCCATGACCTACCCATTCAACAACATCACCATCCGCACAGGCCTCCGCCCCGGCGACCTCGGCTCCCTGGTACATCTCCATGCAAAGTTGTATAGTGAAGAATACCACTACGGCCTTTCCTTCGAAGGTTATGTTGCCAAAGGCGTATACGAGTTTTGTTCCCAATACGATTCCGATAAAGACCGTGTATGGATTTGTGAAGACAACGGCCGCATCATCGGGTTTCTGCTCGGCATGCATAGGGGAGAGGATACGGCGCAGCTCCGCTTCTTCATCATACTTCCCGCTTACCGGGGTGTAGGTTTGGGTAAAAAAATGATGGATTTATTCATGGATTTTCTTCGGGAAAAAAATTACCGTCACTGCTACTTGTGGACCACCAACCAGCAAGACAAAGCAGCGCTCATATACAAACGCTATGGTTTTGTATTGACAGAAGAGAAACCATCAGATGCTTTTGGCGTGGAACTGATCGAGCATCGCTACGATCTACAGCTGGTTTAAGGCAAGCTTTTCTACGGCCGTGCGGCTGCTGTTCATCAGCAATTCTTTCAGGATCTTTTCCGATTCCTTTTCGCCGCTTACCAGGTCGTGCAGCGTTACTTTTTCCAGCAACTGGTTTACGGTAAACTGGATCATCTGCCATAGCGAGCGGGCAGAGCAGTCTACCGAGTTGGTGCAAAGCCGCATGGTGCCGCTGTGCGAGTTGCAGAATTTAGCGTCGAAGAGCGGGCCGCCCAGCGCTATCAGCACATCTTTGATGATGATCTCGCGTTTGGGTTTGGCCAGCACATAACCGCCCTTATAGCCGGGTGTGCTGTTAATGAATCCTGCCAGGCGCAGAATGCGTGTAAGCTTGGCCACATAATGCTGGCTCAGGCCTTCTGCTTCGCTGAGCTGGGGAATGCTCATACCAGCGGGGTCCTGGCAACGTGCCACCCTGATCAATATGCGAATACCGTATTCTTCCTGCGCGCTGATTTTCATATGTAGTTTTTTATAAGAATCCTAATTCAAGTTGTGCGGCTTCAGACATCATGCTCTTGTTCCAGGGCGGATTCCAGGTTACTGCCACATGTACGTCGTTCACGCCTTCTATTTGTCTTACCTTTTGATCTACTTCAATGGGCAGCGATTGCGCGGCCGGGCAGCCCGGGGCTGTCAGCGTCATCACTATCTGCACATTGTTTACGGGCAAAACTTCCACTTCATATATCAATCCCAGCTCGTAAATATCAACGGGCAGTTCGGGATCGTATATGGTATGCAATACCTCGATTACCTTCTTTTTCAGCTCTTCCGCTTCCATAATCTAAGTGGTTAAGGAATTTTTTGCTTTAAAGGCTACCGCATAGTTTTTCATCTGCTTCACCATCGACAACAAACCATTGCTTCTTGTCTGCGCCAGGTGTGTCGTCATGCCTATCTTTTGTATAAACTCCAGTTTGGCGCTGATGATATCGTCGGGCGTTTGTCCGCTCAGTACGCGTATCAGCATACTGATCAGTCCCTTCACAATCACCGAATCACTTTCGGCCTTAAAGTACACTCTTCCGTCTTTATAATCTGCCACCAGCCATACGGTGCTTTGACAACCGCGCACGCGGTTTTCATCAATCTTATGCTGATCTTCCAGCGGCGGCAGCTTCTTGCCCAGGTCTATGATGTATTCGTACTTATCGTCCCAGCTATCGAACAAGGAAAATTCTTCTACTATCTCGTCCTCTATCTGGGCTATAGTCTTGTGATCGCTCATCAGCTTAACGTTTTTATGGCCTTCTCCACGCCTGCCACCAGCAGATCAATTTCTTCCAAAGTATTATATACCGCAAATGAGGCGCGGGTAGTGCCCGGGATACGGAAACGATCCATCAGCGGTTGGCAGCAATGGTGACCCGTACGCACCGCAATACCGCGGTTGTCGAGCAATATGCCCAGGTCCTGCGGGTGAATATTATCCACCACAAAAGACAACACGCTGATCTTATTAGTCGAATCTCCCACAATGTGTACGCCTTTGATGGCGCGCAATTTTTCTGTAGCATAATCCAGCAATACCTGCTCATGCGCGTGCATGGCTTTTTTGCCAACCCGGTTCACAAAATCGATCGCCGGTTTGAAAGCGATGGTATCCGCAATATTCGGCGTGCCGGCCTCATATTTATAAGGAAGATCGTTGTAGGTTGTTTTTTCAAATGTCACTTCCTTGATCATCTCACCACCGCCGCGGAATACCGGCATCCTGTTCAGCAATTCTTTCTTACCATATAAGACACCTATACCGGTAGGTCCGTACATCTTATGGGCAGAAAGGGCGAGAAAATCACAATCCAGTTCCTGCACGTCAATATCCAGGTGTGCCATGGCCTGCGCCGCGTCTACCAGCACAACGGCGCCCACTTCGTGCGCTTTCTTAATAATTTCTCTTACGGGATTGATCACCCCCATCGCGTTCGACACATACATCACGCTCACGATCTTCGTTTTGCTGCTCACGAGCTTTTCAAATTCTTCAAATAGCAGCTCGCCTTTATTGTTGATGGGAATGACTTTCAGCTTTGCCTTTTTTTCTTCGCACAACACCTGCCAGGGCACGATGTTGCTGTGATGCTCCATAGCAGATATGATGATTTCATCACCTTCCTGCACATTTTGCCGGCCATAAGTAAAAGCGACGGTATTGATGCTGTCGGTAGTGCCCGAAGTAAACAAGATCTCCTCGCGGCCCGAAGCATTGATGAATTCCTTCATCGCATCGCGCGTGGCTTCATAAGCGGCAGTGGCTTCTTCGGCCAGGGTATGAATGCCGCGGTGAATATTGGCATTGTACGTGGTGTAATAATTTACCAGGGCATCAATTACCTCCTGCGGCTTTTGCGTGGTAGCTGCATTATCGAAATACACCAGTCGATGCCCCTTCACTTCCCTGTTCAGCACAGGAAATTGCTCACGGATGGCATATACATCTAATCCTCCTGATATGGCAGCTGTCTTCATCATATTGTGTCGAATTCAAGTCTTTCAGAAATCAGTTTGTCCACATACTGCCTGATGGCTTCGGGCTTGATATGCTCCATAATATCATCGGCAAAAGCATGCATCAGCAGCGAGCGCGCCGATTTTTCGGTAACGCCCCTCGACCTCAGGTAAAACATCGCCTCTTTATCCAGGCTGCCGATGGTACATCCGTGCGAACATTTCACATCGTCGGCAAATATTTCGAGCTGTGGTTTGGTATTCACGCTCGCGTTATTGCTCAGCAATATATTCTTATTGCTCTGGTAGGCATTGGTCTTTTGCGCATCCTGACGCACGAAAATCTTGCCGTTGAATACGCCGGTGGCGTTTTCGTCCATAATGCCTTTGTACAGTTCATTACTGTAGCAGTTGGGTTTTACGTTGTCAACCAGCGTGTGGTTGTCTATATGACTATTGCCTTTCTGCAAATACAAGCCATACAAATGGCTTTCGCAATAGGGCGCTTCCATGATAATATTCAGGTTGTTGCGCACCACGTTTCCGTTCAGCGAAATGGTAACGGTATGGGCGAAACTTTTTCCGCGCTGGCGTACATGGGTAGTACTGACCTGGCTGGCATGCACGGCGTCGTTTTGAATTTTATAATACTCAAGACGCGCGTCTTCTTCCAATACCAGTTCAATTACCTGGTTGGTGAAGCTCGACTGCATACCGATGGTTGCGAATGTCTCCACCACCTGCACCTGCGAGCCTTCGTTGAGATGCACCAGGCTGCGCGGCTGCGCCAGTATGTTGGCAGTACGGCTATCGGTAACGTGATAAATGTAAATTGGGTGACTGGCGATCTTTGCGCGCTTCACATCAATGAACACACCACCATACATCCAGGCGGTATTCAGCGCATTGATGCCATCTTTGGCATAGCGGCTGCTATGACCGAGGTTTTCCGATACTATGGAGGCATATTCATTGTTCGCGGCTTCTTCCAGCGGAATGATCACCAATTCCTGGTTGGGATGAATTTTGCTGAATGGCTGCGAAAACACGCCATTCACAAACACCAGCTCATGCGCATTTTCATGCCCCGGCAGCCTGATGGCATCGATATCCTGTGCGGAAATTGCCACGGGCTGACCGTTCTGAATCTGGTAATCCTGGTTAAAAAGCGCGCTGATACGCGTGTATTTCCATTCTTCATGCCTCGTGTTCGGAATCCCCATTTTATCAAATGCGTTCAACGCGTTCTGGCGGATATTTTTCAAACCGCTGTCGCGCTGCTCCGATTGCAACCGAGACAATTGTTCTTTTATATTGTCAACCGTACTCATGTTCAGATTTGTTAAACAGCTTCTACTTCGTTCTTAATAAAGTCATATCCTTTTTCTTCCAGCTCCAATGCCAGATCGCGGGTGCCCGATTTCACGATGCGGCCATTGTACAGCACGTGCACGTAGTCGGGAACGATATAATCAAGCAGCCGTTGGTAGTGTGTAATCACCAGCACGGCATTGTTTTCGTTGCGGAATTTGTTCACGCCATTGGCCACAATGCGGATGGCGTCTATATCCAGGCCGCTGTCTGTTTCGTCGAGTATGGCCAGTTTGGGTTGCAGCATGGCCATCTGGAAAATTTCATTGCGCTTTTTCTCACCACCCGAGAAACCCTCGTTCAGCGAGCGGCTCAGCAGCGACTGCGGCATTTCCATCAAAGCCATTTTTTCCTTCATCAGCTTCAGGAAGCCTACCGCATCCAGTGGTTCTTCGCCACGATACTTGCGCACTTCATTCACCGCTGTTTTTATGAAGTTGGTGGTAGTGAGACCGGGAATTTCCACCGGGTACTGGAACGCCAGGAACAAACCTTCGCCGGCCCTTTCTTCGGGAGCCAGTTCCAGCAGATTTTTTCCATCAAACTCCACAGTACCTTCGGTTACTTCAAAATGCTCGCGGCCCGCCAGCACAGAGGCCAGCGTACTCTTACCCGAACCATTCGGTCCCATAATAGCATGTACTTCGCCGCGATTGATGGTAAGGTTTATTCCTTTCAATATTTTCTTGTCTTCAATGCCTGCATGTAAGTTGTGAATAGACAGCATGATTATATCTTGTTGAAATTGTTTCTAAAAATTATCCTACGCTTCCTTCAAGACTGATGGCAAGCAGTTTTTGTGCTTCCACAGCAAATTCCATCGGCAACTGGTTCATCACCTCTTTGGCAAAGCCGTTGATGATGAGCGCCACGGCGGTCTCCGTATCAATGCCGCGCTGGTTGCAATAGAACAACTGGTCTTCGCCAATCTTCGACGTGGTGGCCTCGTGTTCTACGATGGCAGTATTATTTTTCACCTCGATATAGGGGAAGGTATGCGCACCGCATTTGTCGCCCAGCAGTAATGAATCGCACTGCGAGAAGTTGCGCGCGTTCACCGCGTTTTTACTGACATTTACCAGTCCGCGGTAACTGTTGTTGCTGAAACCAGCCGATATACCTTTCGACACGATGCGGCTGCGGGTGTGTTTGCCGATATGCTGCATCTTGGTGCCGGTATCGGCCTGCTGGTGGTTATTGGTAACGGCTACTGAATAAAATTCACCCACCGAATAATCACCTTTCAATATTACGCTTGGGTATTTCCAGGTGATGGCCGAACCGGTCTCAACCTGTGTCCAGCTGATCTTGGAGTGATCGCCCAGGCAAATACCGCGCTTGGTAACGAAATTGTAAATGCCGCCCACGCCGTCCTTATCACCGGGATACCAGTTTTGCACGGTAGAATATTTTATTTCGGCATTTTCCATGGCCACGAGTTCTACCACAGCGGCGTGCAACTGGTTTTCGTCGCGCATGGGAGCGGTACAACCTTCGAGATAGCTCACATAACTTCCTTTCTCTGCTACGATCAGTGTGCGTTCAAACTGGCCGGTGTTTTCGGCGTTGATGCGGAAATAGGTGGAAAGCTCCATAGGGCAACGTACGCCCTCGGGTATATAACAGAATGAACCGTCGCTGAACACAGCAGAGTTCAGGGCGGAAAAATAGTTGTCGGTAACGGGCACTACCGACCCCAGGTATTTTTTCACCAGTTCGGGGTGCTCACGAATAGCTTCGCTCATAGAGCAGAAGATGATGCCTTGTTCGGCCAGTTGCTCCTTGAAAGTAGTGGCGATCGATACACTGTCGATCACCGCATCCACGGCCACGCCGGTGAGGCGCTTCTGTTCTTCGAGAGAAATGCCCAGCTTTTCAAAAGTTCTTTTCAGCTCGGGATCTATTTCATCAAGACTTTTGGGCGCTTTCTTTTGTTTGGGAGCGGAGTAATAAATAATATCCTGGTAATTGATCGGATCGTATTTGATATTAGCCCATTTAGGCTCTTCCATCTTCAGCCAGTGGCGATAAGCCTTCAGTCTCCACTCCAGCATCCACTCTGGCTCCTGCTTTTTGGCGGAAATGAAACGGATAATGTCCTCGTTCAAACCACGAGGCGCCTCGTCAGCTTCAATATTGGTAACAAAGCCATACTTATAATCACGAAGCACCTGTTGTTCTATGGTCGATATCCCATCGTTCATAATTATTTTCTCGTTTGATTTATCTTTTTCAATTTTGCGCCACAAAGGTACGGCGCAATCTGTACAAAAAAGTATAAACAGCGATTAAATATTCTCCCGTTCTGCTTCAAGCCCTTAATTCTACCACGTATAAACCCTTAAGCTTTGTAAAAAAGTGACAAACAGTTGGTGAATATTTTTATGTAAAAATTTCTATTATCCGGGTATTGCTGTTCTGGTAAAATTCCCATATTTTTATTATCCCCTTGACTCACAAATAATTGGGGGATATGTGGAAAAAAAGGTTAATAATTTCTGCCGGGCAATTTTGACTTCCCGGCACCGTTGAAAGGGTACCTGACACTATTTAAAAAAGGAACGGATCTATGAAAAAACCACAGGTAAGGCCTCGGAAACTGTTGCGGTTTCCTGTAATCACGTCCATAGTACTACTGCTTGACTTCAGCCCCGTTGCCGGCCACACGTTGGCGCGCCCAGTTACCAATAATTATAGTGACACCACCACCTCACCGGTGAACGCTTCGGGAGCGTTCAGCACCAGCACATTTACCACTAAAGCATTTATCGAGGAGAAAATGAATGTTTTCGACAGCCTGCAGCTGAACGAGTGGGGTTTATCGAAAAAAGTATTTGAAATGGCCCTGCGTGGTATGTCGAAACTGATCAGGAGCGGTCATATCAAAGCCAATATTCTTTCCATAGTAGACTTCAGTCAGCCCAGCACCAGCAAGCGGCTGTATGTGATAGACCTGGACAATTACACGCTTTTATATAATACATATGTGGCTCATGGCGCCAAGACCGGTAAGACGCAGGCTACGTATTTCTCCAACAAGCCCGCCTCGCACAAAAGCAGTCTCGGCTTCTACGTAACCGGCGAGACCTACAAAGGCAGCAATGGCTATTCGCTCAAACTGCGAGGTATGGAAAAAGGTATCAACGACCTGGCCCTCCGCCGCGGCATCGTTATTCATGGCGCCGACTACGTAAGCGAAGAATACATCGAGAGCCAGGGCTATATCGGTCGCAGTTTTGGTTGCCCCGCCGTTCCCTCTTCCATCAGCCAGGAGCTGATTGATATGGTGAAAGATGGCACCTGCCTCTTCATTTATCATCCTTCGGCCACGTATCGTACCCAAAGTAAACTCATAAAGTAGGTTTCGGCTTTGGGGGACACCCGGCACCAACAACCCGAAACCCGAAACTCCGTCCCCGACACTCGTCACTCCAATCCTTTATCTTTGCGCCTATGTTAAAAATCGGCGTCTTCGGTGTCGGCCACCTCGGAAAATTTCATCTCAACAACTGGAAAGAAATAAAGGATATTGAGCTGGTTGGTTTCTACGACCCCAGCGATGACGTAGCCCAGGAAGTATCTGAAAAATACCAGTTAGCCCGATTTCTGGATATAGAAACCCTGATAGATGCAGTGGATGCCATTGATGTGGTGGCGCCCACCACCGCCCACCATGAGCTATGCAAAATGGCGATCCGCAAAGGCAAGCATGTGTTCGTGGAAAAGCCATTGGCCAATACCATGGACGAGGCAGGTGAAATCGTGAAGCTGGTAAAAGAATCGAAGATCAAATTCCAGGTAGGCCATGTGGAGCGTTTCAATCCCGCTTACCTGGCGGTGAAGGATCTTGACCTGGGTCCTATGTTCATTGAAGTGCATCGCCTGGCGCAGTTTAACCCGCGCGGCACCGAGGTGAGTGTCATCCTGGACCTGATGATTCATGATATAGACATCATTCTAGGTATAGTAAAAAGCGAGGTGAAAAATATTTCAGCGAGTGGAGTGGCCGTAATGACCGAAACACCGGATATTGCCAACGTGCGCATCGAATTTAATAATGGCTGCGTGGCCAACCTCACCAGCAGTCGAATCAGCATGAAGAAAATGCGCAAGATGCGCCTGTTTCAGAAAGATGCTTATATCGGGATAGATTTTCTGAATAAGAAGACCGAGATCATCAAACTGAAAACGCCGCAGGATGTGGATGCATTTTCATTTGACCTCGATACGAAATACGGTAAGAAAACGATAGCGGTTGTAAATCCGCAGGTGCCTGAAGTAAACGCTATTAAGAAAGAACTGGAAGCCTTTCGCGATTCTATTTTAAAAAATACATCAACAGTTGTATCCGAAGTGGATGGATACCGGGCGATGGATGTGGCACACCAGATTTTGCAAAAGATCAAAAACAATAATATTATAGCGTAAACTTGTACATGCCCCCTGCCAAACGTATTCATAGCGCCTGGTATTTGTTGAGCGACTATATTGCTGCCATGCTGGCCTGGGTGGTACTGTACTTTGCCCGCCGTTACTTTCTGAATGAATCCATCACCGTCAAGGGCCACCTGGTGCTGAACGACCGTTTCTGGTGGGGCATCACGCTGATTCCTATTGCGTGGATACTGTTTTACTCGCTGGTGGGCGCTTATCATTCTTTGTATCGCAAGTCGCGGCTGAGTGAATTTGGCATCACGCTGCTTTGCTGTCTTATCGGCAGCACCATCATTTTCTTCAGCATCGTGATCAACGACCCGCAGACTCAATACACTTATTACTACAAGGCGCTGCTGGTATATATTGGCGCGCAACTTTTTTTAACCTGGACAGGGCGCAGCATTTTGCTCGATATCGTGCGCCGGCAGATTAACAAGGGCGTGGTGCGTTTCAACACCTTGCTGGTAGGAGGTAATTCAGTGGCTGAAAAAATTTACCGCGATACCCGCGAAGGTCTTAAGAATGCGGGCTATCACTATACAGGTTACATCACGGCGGGCCACGATGGCAATGGCATCAGCAAACATATTCCCAAACGCGGCACGCTGCAGGATATGGAACAGGTGCTTAAAGACCAGGATATCAGGCTGGTGGTAATAGCGATGGAAAAATCGCAGAAACAGCAGGTGGAAAATGTGATCAATATTCTCAGCGAAAAAGACGTGGAGATCAAGATCGTTCCCGACATCCTCGATATTCTTTCCGGTTCGGTAAAAACCAGTCACGTATTTGGCGCCATGCTTTCGGATATCAAGACCGGCCTCATGCCCGAGTGGCAGCAGAATATCAAGAGGGTGATCGATGTGGTGTTTTCGGTTCTCGGATTGATCGTATTGTCGCCGCTGATGCTTTACGTAATGATCCGCGTGAAGCTTTCTTCTCCCGGTCCTATTATCTACAGCCAGGAGCGGGTGGGGTACAGGGGCAGAAAATTTTTCATCCATAAGTTCCGGTCTATGTATCATCCCGCCGAGAAAAATGGCCCGCAGCTTTCCTCGGCCAACGACCCCCGCATCACTCGCTGGGGCAAGACCATGCGCAAATGGCGCCTCGACGAACTGCCACAACTCTGGAACATCCTGAAAGGTGAAATGAGTCTCGTGGGTCCCCGGCCCGAGCGCGAATACTACATCAAACAGATTCAGCAGCAAACGCCCTATTTCAACTACCTGCTCAAAGTAAAACCCGGTCTCACCAGCTGGGGCATGGTACAATACGGCTATGCAGAGAATGTAGACCAGATGATCGAGCGCATGAAGTACGACCTGATCTATATCGAAAATATATCGCTGGCCCTGGATTTGAAGATATTGCTGTATACGTTGAGGATTATTTTTTTGGGGAAAGGAAGGTGAGCTGGTTGAGGGTTTCGGGCAAACCCGGAACCACATATTATTCCCGTGGTTTCGAACGTTATACAGGAAACCATTTCCCATGAAAAACCCGAAACACGACATACGAAACCCTAAACCGGCAAAGATGTCTGCCGCTGCCCGGGTGGCCGCATGGCGAACCAGTAAGGGTGGAAGCGATCAGAGAGGGTACAGGCCCAATCCGCGCAGAATATTGTCGGAGGGAAATTCGTGGCGGCAAAAGCGAGCGTGATTAAAGTCCATTTAAAAGAACCAGGTTGAAAAATTTTTGCTTACTACTGCTTATTACGGCGATCCATTTTCCAGGTGAAGCCCAGTCGAAGTACTGGCAACAGGAAGTACATTATACCATCGATGTGAGCCTGGACGACCAGGAGCATACGCTGGATGGTTTTCTTAAACTGGTTTACGTGAATCATTCGCCGGATACCCTGCATTATATCTGGTTCCACTTATGGCCCAACGCGTATAAAAATGATCAGACGGCGTTTAGCGAGCAATTGTTGCTGAATGGCCGTACAGACTTCTATTTTGCCGGCAAAGAAAAACGCGGCTATATCAATCGTCTCGATTTTCGCGTCAACAACACCACCCTGCGTGTGCAGGACCATCCGCAATTTATTGACGTGGTGCAGGTGTTTTTGCCGGCCCCGCTCGCGCCCGGCGAACAAACCACTATTACCACACCCTTTCATGTAAAGCTGCCTGCTAATTTTTCGCGGGGCGGACATATTGGTCAATCCTACCAGGTTACGCAGTGGTACCCCAAACCAGCCGTGTACGATCACAAAGGCTGGCACCCCATGCCTTACCTGCACCAGGGTGAGTTTTACAGCGAGTTTGGAAGTTTTGATGTTCGTATAACTTTACCTGAAACATATACTGTTGCTGCCACAGGCATGCCGCCCGCCGACGGCTCATGGAGAGGAACGGGTGAAGTGAAGCCGGAACCTGCGCCTCAAAAGAAGCCGCGCTTCGGCGCCAAACCACCGCCAAAAAAGACTGCCGGTTCGCCGGTGAACCCAGTCGCTACCAAACTGAAAACGCTTCAGTATAAGATCAATAATGTACACGACTTCGCCTGGTTTGCAGCAAAAGATTTTACCGTAAAACAGGAGGCAATTCAACTGCCTTCGGGGAAAATGGTGCAGGCATACAGCTTTTTCAGATCGAAAAATGACGAAGGCTGGCAAAACAGTATTTCCTATATCAAAGATGCGCTGCTGTTTCGCTCGAAGCTGATAGGCGAGTATCCTTATGATGTAGTGACAGTGGTGGAAACGCCGATGGGCTTCAGCGGCGGCATGGAATATCCCACTATCACGAGCATTTCTCCTATGCCCGATGCCGAGTCGCTCGACAAGATCATTGCACATGAAATTGGTCACAACTGGTTTTACGGCATACTCGCCAGCAACGAACGCGATCATCCCTGGATGGACGAAGGCATGAACAGTTATTACGACGACAGGTATGAAGCGTGGAAATATCCCAGGACAGACAGTACCAGTTTTATGGGCAGACGCCTGCCTGTCAACGATGTCTGTCTTTTGCACGATGCTTATGCCCAAAGAAAAGATGATCAGCCCATCAATACTTCGTCGGTAGATTTTACTGAGTTCAATTACAGTCTCGTCGCCTATGGCAAAGCCGCCGCATGGATGAAGAAACTCGAGCAGACGATGGGCACTGAAAAGTTTGATGCCATGATGCAGGACTATTACCGGCAATGGCAGTTCAGGCATCCTTATCCCGAAGATTTTCGCAAGGTGGCTGAAGAACATGCCGGCAAGGACCTGGGCGAATTATTTGCCGAACTCGATAAGAAGGGACCCATCAACGAAAATAAACCTCACCAAAAAATAAAACCCGTCTTCCTGTTTTCATTCAAAGACTACGACCGCGTAAATTATATCGGCTGGACCCCGGTGCCGGGGTACAACAAGTACGACGGGTTCATGGTGGGCTTGTTGCTGCACAACTACAATCTACCGGTTAACAAGTTTCAATTCATCGCAGCTCCGCTGTATGCTACCAACAGCAAACAATTCAACGGTATCGGCAAAATGGGTTATACCTGGATGCCCGACGGCAAAATAAAGTACGTTGAACTGGCTGTTAACGGATCGCGCTTTTCATCGCTGAGCGGCGTGGATAGTGCGGGAGAAAAAGTGTTTGGCGGGTTCAGCAAGATCGCCCCTTCACTGCGATTGACGTTTAATAACAAAAGTCCTTTGAGTTCTGTAGAAAAATGGCTGGAATGGAAAACATTTTTTATCTCAGAAAAAGGCTTCATGTATGTGCAAGACCAGGACGATGGCGAGTATTATCCCACAGAAGGCAAAGCGCGAAGCCGCTACCTGAATCAACTTAGTTTTTCCATCACTGATTACCGGAAACTATATCCTTACGATTTACTAGTGCAATTGCAGCAAGGCGACGGATTTTACCGTGCCTCTGCCACCGGCCATTATTTCTTCAATTATGAAAAAGGCGGCGGTATGCAGCTGCGTGCGTTTGCGGCGAAATTTGGATACCTCGGTGGCAGAACCACAGCGAAGGAATTTGCAACATACGTATATCATCCCAAACTGACCGCTGTTCGCGGAAATGAAGATTATACCTACAGCAATTATTTCTATGGAAGAAACGAATTTCAGGGTTTCGCGAGCCAGCAGATCATGATGCGCGATGGCGCTCTGAAACTGCGCACCGATATGTTTGATGGCCTGCAGGGTCGGTCGGACAACTGGGTTGCTTCCATTAATCTTGCTACTACTTTGCCTCGTGGTTTGATTCCTGAGATTCTTCCGCTTCGCATTTTCTTTGATGCCGGCACCTATGCAGAAGCCTGGAAGAAAGAGGCAAATACCAGCCGCTTCTTATACGTGGCCGGCCTGCAGTTGTCGTTCTTCAACGACCTGGTACATTTTCACGCACCCATTTTATACAGCAAAGAATTCAGGAATAACCTGAAGACTGTACCCGAAGAAAATAAATTTTTCAAACGGCTTTCGTTCAGCTTCGATATACACCGCCTTAATTTGAGGAAAATTGGGGGTACAAAACTGCCGTTCTGATATGCCTGGTCGTACGATAAAATATTTGCGTCGCGGAGAGATCGATACTACGCGTTGGGATCAATGCATTAGTACGGCATCGAATGGTCTTGTATACGCTTACTCTTTTTACCTCGATCATATGTCGCGCCACTGGGATGCGTTGGTGATGGGCGATTATGAAGCCGTGATGCCGCTCACCTGGAACCGGAAATGGGGAATTTCATACCTGTATCAACCCGCCTTTACCGCTTCATTAGGTGTATTCGGAAATGGACTGACAAAAGAAAGAGTGCTGCGCATGCTCGACGCCATTCCGAAAAAATTCAGGCTGATTGAAATTGAATTGAACAAAGACAATGTATTCGATTTCGGCTTTCCGCTGCGCAACAATTTTGTACTTGATCTCGCAAGACCTTACGAAGACATCAGTGCCGGCTACAACGACAACCTGCGACGAAACCTGAAGAAAGCCAGCGCGCAGCAACTGCGATATGAAACCAACATCGATCCCGACCTGGTACTCACTATTTCTGAAGACGCTAATCGCAGCAACTATAAAACAAGTGATTTTAAGAGATTCAGCCAGCTTTGTAATTATTTGTGTCAGCGAAATGAAGCCCTGGCATGCGGCGTGTTTACCGAAGAAAATGAGCTCGCTGCTTCAGCACTTTTCTTCTTTTCCCATCACCGAGCTTATTATATACTCGTCGGCAATCCTGCGGGAAAAAGAATTGAAGGCGCCTCGCATTTTTTGATTGATCGCTTTATCGCCACTCATGCAAGCAGGAATATGCTGCTCGATTTTGAAGGATCAGATATTGAAGGACTGGCTAACTTTTACGGGAGTTTTGGTGCGCAGGCGGAGCAATATGCATCGTTGCGCATCAATCGTCTTCCCTGGTGGGTGAAGTTGATAAAAGGAAACTAAAATTTAAGTATCTCTCTTTCTTCCAGTATTTTTTCCGCGATCAGTATATCAACAGGCTGTGTGATCTTGATGTTGGTAGGCTCGCCTTCAATCAGGTGAATCTTTACACCAAGTCTTTCCACCACGGTAGCTTCATCAGTAAAATCGTCTTCGTATTCCTGTTCAAACGCTGCTTTGATGATATCGCTGTAAAAAGTTTGTGGAGTCTGAATAATGCGCACTTTATTGCGGTCTATGCGCGAACTGCCATTGAAGTTTTCGATACGAATGGTATCCACTGCCGGCACCGCGGGTATGGCATTGCCGCGCTCCATGGCCATATCATAACATCGCCGCACCAGGTCGGGAGTAAGCAGGCAGCGCACGCCATCGTGCACAAACACAATGGAGTGGTGGTGAATATGATTCAGACCATTCTTTACCGAATGAAAGCGGGTAGGCCCGCCCACGGTCATCCAAACCCTGCCGGGATCATGTGTGGAGCGCAGTATTTCCTGGCCGGTCTGCAAGTGGGCCTCCGGCAGCACGAGTATTATCTCCAGGTCAGAAAACGCCTCCAGGAATGCAGTAAGCGTGTACCAAAGCACCGGCTGTCCCCGCAATGGCAGGAACTGCTTGGGCATATCGGTACCCATTCTCATACCGGACCCGCCGGCAACTATGACCGCATACTTCTTCATACTCGGTTAAAGCAAACTAATAAGTTACTATAAGTTACTGATTACCTTTTAAGACTGCCTGTTGGCAGAAATGGCTGCAATCGTCATGAAAAATATTGAAAAACTGTAGGTTAAACTCTTTGCACACCCGAAATCCCCACGCCCGACACCCGTCACCCGTCATTCTTCTCCTCCCAACAACTCCCTCTCAATCTCTTCCATCTGCACTATATCCCAGGCCTCACTCTCCGTGGGTGTCACGTTCATCACTTCCAGTATGCCATTCTGATCGAGCATTTCCTCTACTGCGGGTTGCAGCTCGCAGATCACGAATGATGCCTGCTGGTCATAGAAGCTTTGCTGCAGTTTTAACAAGGATTCCCCGGCAGCAGGTTCCATGGTTTTGGTGTCTTTCAAAACGAGCACTACGTTTTTAACATCTGTTTGCAGTAATGGCAATAAACGAGACCCCAGTTCTTCTGTCATATTAGCAGTAAAATGGGCTTCTTTTATTGTAATGGCATGGAATTTCTCCTTGGTATCAATTTTGAACTCCATAAGGACTCGTGCTGGTTAAGAACCGTTAAAAAAGGGGCAACAACAGAAATCAAAAATATTCGTTATTATTGTATAAATCACATAAAACACAACAATTTATAAAATGGACAACAATTTTTCAGCCCAGGTAAAGGAGATCATTTCATTTAGCAGGGAGGAGGCTTTACGGCTGGGGAACGATTTTATCGGTACTGAACATTTGTTGCTGGGTTTGATTCGGGAAGGAGAGAACACTGCTGTCCGTATATTGAAAAGCTTCAACGTGGATCTGTACGAATTGCGAAAGGAAGTAGAACTGGCAGTAAAAGATAAGACCGGTAAGAACATCGCCAACATAAATAGTCTGCCACTCACCAAACAGGCCGAAAAAGTGATCAGGGTGACCGTACTGGAAGCCAAGGCACTTAAAAGCCCGACGGTTGAGACGGAACACCTGATGCTCTCCATTCTGAAGAACAAAGAAAACATTGCTACGCAGATTCTGAACCAGTTTGACGTAGACTATGATCTTTTCAGAAATGAATTGGGAGTAGTAAAAAGCAACGATGTTCGCAGCGAGTATGCAGATGAGAATGAAGACGATTTTGATGAAGAAAAGAAATACTCACAGCAGAAATCACGCTCGGCAGGCAATACAAAAAGCAAGACCCCCGTGTTGGATAACTTCGGGCGCGACATAACACGTCTCGCTGAAAGCGGTGCCCTCGACCCCATCGTGGGCCGCGAAGAAGAGATCGAACGCGTGTCACAAATTCTTTCCCGTCGTAAAAAGAATAACCCCATCCTGATCGGTGAGCCCGGCGTTGGTAAGACTGCCATCGTGGAGGGATTGGCGTTACGGATTGTTCAGCGCAAAGTGTCGCGTGTACTCTTCGATAAGAGAGTGATCTCGCTCGACCTTGCTGCCCTGGTTGCCGGTACCAAATACCGCGGCCAGTTTGAAGAACGCATGAAAGCGATCATGAACGAGCTCGAAAAGAACCGCGACGTGATCCTTTTTATCGACGAGATTCATACCATTGTAGGCGCCGGCGGAGCCAGCGGCTCACTGGATGCTTCCAACATATTCAAGCCGGCACTGGCAAGAGGCGAATTGCAATGCATTGGCGCATCCACGCTGGATGAATACAGGATGTATATCGAAAAAGATGGCGCCCTCGACCGCCGCTTCCAGAAAGTGATGGTTGAACCGCCAAGCGTTGAAGAGACAATCCAGATTCTGAACAACATCAAATCGAAATACGAAGATTACCATAACGTAACCTATAGCGACGAAGCGATTGAAGCTTGCGTAAAGCTGAGCGACCGCTATGTTACCGACCGCCTGCTGCCCGACAAAGCCATCGACGTGATGGACGAAGTAGGCGCGCGCGTTCACCTCAAGAACATCAACGTTCCCAAAGAAATTCTCGACCTCGAGAAGAAGATCGAAGATGTGAAAGTAGAAAAGAACAAAGTGGTAAAAAGCCAGAAGTTTGAAGAAGCTGCCTCTTTGCGCGATACCGAAAAGAGATTGCAGGAAGAACTGGAAAAAGCAAAAGCAGCATGGGAAGAAGAAAGCAAGCACAAACGCTATCCCATCGATGAAGAAGCCATCGCCGAAGTAGTGAGCATGATGACAGGCATTCCTGTAAAACGTATGGTGCAGGCCGAAAGCGAAAAACTGCGCCGTATGGCAGAAGATATGAAGAGCATGGTGATCGGCCAGGATGAAGCGATCGAAAAAGTGGTGAAGGCCATACAGCGTAACCGCGTAGGTCTGAAAGATCCGAAGAAACCGATTGGTACATTTATCTTCCTGGGTCCGACTGGTGTGGGTAAGACAGAATTGGCCAGATCGCTCGCCCGCTATATGTTCGACTCAGAAGATGCGCTGATCCGCATCGACATGAGTGAATACATGGAGAAATTCACCGTGAGCCGTCTCATCGGCGCGCCTCCCGGATATGTAGGATATGAAGAAGGTGGACAGCTGACTGAAAAAGTTCGGCGCAAACCTTACTCGGTGATCCTGCTCGACGAGATCGAGAAAGCTCACCCGGATATTTACAATATCCTGCTTCAGGTGCTCGACGATGGTCAGTTGACCGACGGTCTCGGCCGCAAGGTTGACTTCAAGAATACTACCATCATCATGACATCCAATATTGGCGTGCGCCAGTTGAAAGATTTCGGAGATGGTGTAGGCTTCGCAACCCAGGCACGCACTGCCAGCGCCGAAGAGACCAATAAGGCAGTGATAGAGAAAGCGCTGAAGAGAACCTTCTCGCCTGAGTTCCTGAACCGTATTGACGATGTGATCATCTTCAATTCGCTCACCAAGGAGCATATCTTCAAGATCATCGACATCCTGATGAAGGGTGTAATGAAGCGCCTGGCCAGCCTGGGCTTCACCCTGGAGCTCACAGAAGAAGCCAAGAACTTCATTGCCGAGAAAGGTTACGACCAGCAGTTTGGCGCCCGTCCGCTGCACAGGGCTATCCAGAAATACCTGGAAGACCCGCTGGCAGAGGAAATCCTGAATATGAGCATCAAACAGGGCGATACTATGGTGGCCGACCTGGACAAGGAAAATTCGAAGATTAAGTTCACCCTGAAAGCGCCTACCAAGGAAAAATCCGAGGCCTGATAAGGGAAAAAATATATAGGTATACTCTTAGACCCCCGGTTATGGGGGTCTTTTTTGTGCCATTTCCCCGTGTATTTGTACAACTTAAGTCATGTTATTGACGTTTAAAGTTGAAGTCCCTGATTTCCGAAATCCCGGAATAGGCCGCTGCATTGTCTAATGCTAACCCCTGTTGCGGGCGTTGTTTAAATCCAATGCTTACGAAAACCGGGTGACTTGCCGTAGTGAGTCACATAATCGTCCCACTACAAGTTTGGAAGCTGCTTCGTTTCTTCGGGGCAGCTTTCTTATTTGCCAATTCCTCCATTCCTCTATTTTTGTGAATCTGCGAATGAAAAAGAAAATCATCATCACCATTGACGGCTGGTCTTCCTGCGGCAAGAGCACACTGGCCCGCCAATTGGCAAGAGAACTCGGCTATGTATATATCGACAGTGGGGCCATGTACAGAGCAATCACCCTCTACTTCCTGCGCAATCATGTTGACTGGACCCGTCCCGAAGCGGTGCACGAAGCCCTGCAGCATATCCAGCTTGAATTTCACAGTAACCATAAGACTGGCCAGAGCGAGATGTTTCTCAATGGGGAGAACGTAGAGTACGTTATCCGCGACCTGGTAGTGGCTGAAAAAGTAAGTGAAGTGGCCGCCATTAAAGAAGTGCGCGAATTTGCGGTACGCCAGCAGCAACAAATGGGGAAAAGCAAAGGCATCGTGATGGATGGCCGCGATATAGGCACGGTGGTTTTTCCCGACGCCGAGCTGAAAATATTCATGACGGCCGATAAAGAAATTCGCGTTCGCCGCCGCTACCAGGAACTCTACGAAAAAAATCCCAACATCACCATCGATGAAGTAAAAGCCAATCTCGAGCACCGCGATTACATAGACTCACACAGGGAAGTAAGTCCGCTGCGCAAAGCAGACGATGCGATTGAACTGGATAATAGTCACCTCGGAATTAAAGAGCAACTGGATTTGGCCCTGGAATGGGTGAGGGAGAAGATTGAAGATCCTACTTCGTAATAAATGCAAACTTGTCTTTCAGCGTCAGGAATTTTTTCTCGAAGAGATGATATGACAATAGGCTCAGGCCGATTGTAATCATCAGTGCAAGTACTGCCATAACCAGGTTACTCGCCAGTGAGAAAGGAGAACCGCCGGCTTGTTGCGTGATGGCGAGCGCTGCGTAGATGCCGATGAAGTGGAGGCAGTAGAGGCCATAGGTATAGATGCCCATCTTCGTCATGAGTTTGAAGTGGGAGAATTTGAAGAATGAGTTTTTGCTGAAGTTTTGTTCAACGATGATGAGGCCAAAAAAAGTGGCGATAATCAGTCGCTCGGGAACGGCTGAATAGGGTAGGCCGCCGTAGAATAATTTTCTCCTTAATAAAAATAAAAAGGCTGCGATGGCATAAATGCCGAGAATTTTCCAGCGGCTCATGTTGGTGACATAGTCCAGGAACTTATTGGGGTAGGAAGTGAGATAAGCAAAGAGTCCTCCCAATGCCATATCGCCGATTACGGCGAAGGTGTTGAAGTAGAGTACGTCGGGTTGATCGTGATGGAAAAAACGAAATACCAGCGAGCCCGCGAGTATGGCAATGCACGCATGTTTGAAATACCTAAGCGGCAGGAAACTTAATATCAGCGGCCATGATAAATAGTATTGTTCTTCGATGGCAATTGACCAGAGTATTCCCAATATGAGCGATTTGGGATGACCGCTTTCTATTACATCAAAATTGTTGAGGAAAAAAACATAGTATAGTGGCCGGGCGGTTTCTGGGCCGCTTACTCCTACCAAATGCGCTACGGGCGGAAACAATACAAAACCAATAAATACACAGAGATAAAACAATGGCCAGATGCGCAGTATGCGGCGCACGTAAAAGTTTCCCACATGTATTTTACCTGTATATTCTTTTTCTTTTATCAATAAGAATGTAATCAGGAAACCGCTGAGCACGAAAAAGAAATTTACACCCAGGTTCCCGTTTTGAAACAACAACCCGAATATTTTGAAAAAGCCAGGCACGGGCTGGTTGTTGGCCAGGTAGGTCTCCGTAACAGATTTGTTGATGTGAAAAAGAAAAACCATGAAGAAGCACACAAACCGCAAGCCGTCGAGATTGGGAAAGAATACACGAGGCCTGTTCAGTTTCTGGGTGGCAGGCGAAGGCTCAGCACTTGCAAAGGCGCTGGCGGTATTGCCTGTGGTAAGAGGTGCCGGGTTGTTTTCTGCCATGCAGTAATATTAACGCCAATTGTTGCGGACTATTATTCGCAGACTTGTCGGCGATCAATAATATATTAGGGCCATTGCAAATATATCGTACTCATCATAACCTTGGTTTTGAAATTCAGCGCAGCATTGGTGGTGGAGAATACAAAACTGCCGGTTTTGTAGCATCCAAAGGTGATGATGGCAACAGCCAGAATTCGCTGAACTATGAATTTAAAGAAACAAACAGCACTACAGCGATGAGCTTTTACCGCCTGGTGCAACTGGATAAAGACGGAAATTATAAGATCTACACGGTGCGCCCGGTGCGTGGCATGCAGCAGGAAGATAAGCTGATTATCTATCCCAACCCCAGCAATAACGGCAATGTGTCGGTTTCATTTGGCACCAGCTCCGAGCGTGAAATCGTGATCAGTGATATGGGCGGTAAAGTGGTGAAGAAATGGAATAGCTATAAAGACAACAGCCTTTCCATAACTGACCTGCGCGCAGGTATGTACATGATTATGGTTACCGATAAAGAGACAGGAAAAAGATCAGTTGATAAAATAGTGGTTACAAAACAGTAAAGCAGGATACGTTTCAGGCAAGGGCTCTTCCAGTTGAAAAACCGGAACGAGCCTTTTGCTTTTTATTTTTTCCCGGCTTTATTCGCCTGCTCCGAACCGAGTCCCATTTCTGCCATTTCAGGTGTTGGCTGGCTTTGTATTGCCTGCTTCAATTGATCTTCGTGTGTAAGATCGAGGCGCAAAGGTGTGATGGATATGTAACCATTGTCCACCGCCCAGCGGTCAGTACCTTCTTCGGCTTCTTCCAAAGGCGCTACGGTAAACCAATAATGTTTTCTTCCCATCGGGTCAACACCCGGCATTATTTTACCATCGTATAAGCGCACTGATTGCCGTGTCCATAAAATGCCTTTTGGGTTTTGTGGGATATTCACGTTGATGAGACAGAGCTCTTCATTTTCCAGCAGCATCGCCAAAGCTTTTTCCACGTGTGGTATCAATGCATCGAAATCGGGTTCCACCTTGCCGGTGGGCGTACTAAACGCAATTCCTTTTATACCCAATAGCACCGCCTGCTTGGCGCCTGCCAGCGTGCCGCTGTGCCACATGCCATTGCCGAGATTGGTGCCGAGATTGATGCCGGAAAGCACTACATCAGTCTTTGCCCACAGGTGCGTGCCCAGTGCCACGCAATCTGCCGGCGTGCCGTTTACGCGATAGGCCTCGATACCCTCAAAACTGATGGGCGATTTTTTATAAAAAAGCGGGCGTGAAGCCGTGATGGCATGTCCCATACTCGACTGCTCCACATCGGGAGCCACTACTCTTACTTCACCAAAATGGGTGGCCACCTGCGCCAGGGCCGCGATGCCCGGGCTATAAATGCCATCGTCGTTTGTAACCAGTATTCTCATGTAGAAAATCACTACATAATCGTGCCATCGCGCCTTGGTACACTTTATTTATAGCCTATTAAAACAACCCAATCACATGACCGTTGGCGCAAAGAAACGGCATGAAACAAAAAAACTTCAGCCCATGAGGCTCGCTCAATTACTTCATAATCCTGCAGCGGGAGAAGAGGGACACGGCAGGAAAGACCTTATCCAACTCATCGAGCAAACGCTTGATGTGGAGTGTAGATATTTTTCCACGAAAGAAAAAGACTGGAAAGATATTGAACCCGGTATTGATCTGCTGGTGATAGCCGGCGGTGATGGCACCGTTCGCAAGGTAGCGCGCGAACTGCTCAACCGCAAACGAATCGACCGCATGGTGCCTATTGCCATCTTACCTCTGGGCACAGCTAACAATATTGCTAAAACGTTGAATATTCAAGGCGAGGTAAAAGATATTATCAGAAGCTGGCGCAAAAGAAATATCAGGCGCTTCGATATCGGCCGGCTCGAGGGAGTGGAAGACCAGCAATTCTTCCTGGAAGGCTTCGGCTTCGGCCTTTTCCCCCAACTCATCAAAGTGATGCGCGGACCCGACAAGGAATTAAAAAGAAATCCCGACGAGAAAATGCATAGGGCAGTAGAAGAACTGGAAGAGATCATTCATTCCAAAAAACCATTCTATTGCAGCGTCGAGATTGACGGCGTTGATCATTCCGGCAACTACATTCTCGTAGAAATTATGAACACTGAATCTATCGGTCCCAACCTTCGTCTTGCCCCCGGCGCCAATCCCGGCGACGGCAAACTCGATCTCGTACTCCTCACCGAGAAGCACCGCGACCAGCTCCTCAACCAGCTCCGACGCCCCAACGGCGACACCCACCACGCCTTTCCCACCTATAAAGGCTTCAGCATTCACCTCCACTGCGAAGAAACCCATCTGCACGTAGACGACGAACTGCTAAAAGCCAAAATACCCGGCCCTGCGCATGTAGAAGCCCAAACGGGGTTGTTGGATTTCCTTGTCTAGGAAACTCTTTTGAATATTGAATTTGAATTTGAACAAGGAATCTGAACAGGGAATTTGAACAGGGAATTGTCGGTACCCGGGATATTCAAATTCAATTTCCTTGTTCAAGTTCAAAGTCAACATTCAAAAAATTGCCCCTCCGAACGTATCGTGAGGGGCATCGCTTGTCATGTCAGTATACCTTCTTTATCTCAAAAAGAGCATTTCTCTGTATTTGGGGAGCATCCAGTATTCGTCGCTTACCAGCAGTTCGAGTTTGTCGGCGTGGTAGCGGATCTGGTCGAAGAACTTGTCTTTGATCTGCTCGCAGTAGGCAATAGCCTTTTCGCGTGTGTTCTCGATGGCGTTGGCCTTTTTACGGGCTTCGATCATTTGTTCTACCAGGTCAGACATCTTGTTGATGTGCTCCGAAATTTTCTCGAGAATCTGTTTCTGGTTGGCATATGCCTCTTCGTTCAGACCCAGTTCCTTCAGACCCTTGATATTCTGGATAAGCTCGTTCTGGTATTTAACGGCTGCAGGCAGAATATGACTGCTGGCCATTTCACCCATAATGCGTGCTTCGATCTGAACTTTCTTGATGTATTTTTCGAGTTCGATCTCGTGGCGGGCCTCCAGCTCTACGTGAGTTAACACGTTGTTGCTTTCAAACAGGTGCTTGGCTTTATCGGTAACAATAGCATCGAGCGCCAGCGGTGTGTTGCGTACGTTGGGCAGACCGCGTTTTTCGGCCTCTTTGTGCCATTCTTCGCTGTAATTGTTGCCTTCAAACAACACTTTTTCGCTGTTAACAATATACTCGCGGATCACGTGCATTACAGCGATCTCTTTCTTCTCGCCTTTTTCAATCAGCGCGTCAACGTCTTTCTTGAAGTTCCTGAGTGTTTCGGCCAGGATGGTGTTCAGCGCTGTCATAGCGTTGGCGCAGTTGGCAGAAGAACCGACGGCGCGGAACTCGAACTTGTTGCCGGTAAACGCAAACGGCGAAGTACGGTTGCGGTCGGTATTGTCGAGCAGCAGCTCAGGAATGCTCCTGTGCAGGTCGAGTTTCAGGATGGCTTCATCCTGCTCGTCGAATTTTCCGCTTACGCGTTCTTTCACATCGTTCAGTACCTTGGTGAGGTACTGGCCGATGAACACAGAGATGATAGCGGGTGGTGCTTCGTTGGCGCCCAGGCGGTGATCGTTGCCGGCAGAGGCGATTGAGGCACGCAGTATATCAGAATAATCGTGAACGGCTTTGATGGTGTTTACGAAGAAGGTGAGGAACATGAGGTTGGTCTTCGGCGTTTTGCCGGGAGCCAGCAGGTTCACACCGGTATCGGTGGCCATGCTCCAGTTGTTGTGCTTACCGCTACCGTTGATGCCGGCAAATGGTTTTTCGTGCAGCAGCACACGCAAGTTATGACGGCGGGCTACACGGTCCATTACGTCCATCAACAGGGTATTATGGTCAACGGCTACGCTAACGTCTTCAAAAATGGGTGCGCACTCAAATTGAGCGGGTGCCACCTCATTGTGGCGGGTCCTTAAAGGAATGCCCAGTTTATAAGCTTCGTCTTCGAAATCGCGCATGAAAGAATAGATCCTTTCGGGGATGGTGCCGAAGTAGTGGTCTTCCAACTGCTGTCCTTTGGCGGGTGCGTGACCGAATACGGTGCGGCCGCTCATCACCAGGTCGGGACGTGCATTGAACAGCGCTTCGTCGATCACGAAGTATTCCTGTTCCCAGCCCAGGGTGGCGGTAACGCGACTTACATTTTTGTCGAAATAGTGGCACACATCAACGGCTGCTTTGTTCAAAGCTTCCAGCGATTTCAGCAGGGGAGCTTTGTAGTCGAGAGTTTCGCCGGTATATGATACGAAGATGGTGGGTATGCAGAGTGTCTTACCCTGTCCGATCTCCATAATAAAGCAGGGAGAGGAGGGGTCCCAGGCAGTATAACCACGGGCTTCGAAAGTGGCGCGGATGCCGCCGCTGGGGAATGAGGAAGCATCAGGCTCCTGCTGTATCAGCGCGTCGCCGTCGAATGTCTCGATGGGACTGCCATCACTTTTTATGGTAAAGAATGAATCATGCTTTTCGGCTGTTAAACCTGTGAGCGGCTGAAACCAGTGTGTGAAATGCGTTACGCCCTTGCTTTCGGCCCATTGGCGCAGACCGGCAGCTATCTGGTTGGCCATGGTGCGGTCGATCTTCTTGCCGCCCTTTATTGATGCCTGCAGACTCTTGTAAGCCTCGTCGCTCAGAAATTCACGCGCAGTCTTGGCAGTAAATACATTTTCTCCGTAAATGCCAGTAATCTTGGCTGAACCTTCTACAGGAGCCCCGTTTACGTGGACTGAGAGGTCGTTGATAGCTTTAAAACGTAGCGATTCCATTGACTTTAGTTGTTTTTTTTGCTTGTTGCAAATAAACAACAAATGGACAATTAAAAAAACATTTTAAAATTAATGTGTCATTTTTTCGAAAAAACTGTGGAAAACAAACGCTCGCTAGGCGAAAAAGGGGCAAAAAACGGGGAAAAAATGAAAATTTTTAAACATTTTACTTTTTGTAATACGTTCGGATCAAGAAGGATTTAGCCGCTCCAGGCGGGGAAGACGAAGGTTCAGAACCAGCACCGACAACAGCATCAGCTCGGGTATGCACTTGTACCGTACAATGGCCCCGGGAAAAGGTACCGTATAGCCGATAAAAAGGTATAAGACCACCGCAAAAAAGACCAGGAAAAGAACAAGAGGGTGCTGCAGGAATGTTGCCCAGGGTTTTTCCGGGCGGACTAACGCCAGCAGGGCCAGCGACCAGAAAAACACGATACTACCGGCCGTCAGTACCTGCAGCGCGCCATCGGCCTCCCACACATAGGGTCGCAGGAAAGTATTGCTGGCAGCCTGCGGCATCACTTTTATAAAGCTGCCTACATCTGCATGAAGACTGTCGAGACGAAAAACGGTATTTCCTTTCAATGCCAGGAATTCATGCTGGCGGTTGGCCACCAGCGCAGGCAGGTTCTTTGTGGGAGAAATAAGCAACGTGCCGAAAAAAATGACGGTCGTTAACGCAAATGCGCTTACGTAAGTGAGTAATGGCCGGGTATGATATCGCACCGCCACATACCATGCAATCAGTGGCGGAACCAGCAACATCAGCAGTACATTGCGGTATATAAGTATGCCCACAAGGGCGAATAAGAAATACCAGAAATATTTTCTCTTACTGGTTTTTATCCAGTTGTTATAATAAAAAAGAGAAAGTGTAAGAAAGAAAAATATAAGTCCGTCAGTACGGATGCCGCTTAACCAAAACACAATGGGTGGAAAGAAAAAGATCAGTAAGAACAACCATCTTCTTCTGCCGGGCATTTCACGATGCAGCAGGCTAAACAACCAATAATGTCCCCAGAAGGTGATGAAACTGAAAAGGACCGCATTTACATAATAATTACCGCGGCTGAACACATTGCATATCGCGAGCATTTTGTTGAATGTCCAGTATTCGAGGTCTATGTTATAGGATACCAGCGCGCGTGTCCAGCTCCTGGTATGTTCGATAGCTGAAACAGGAGTGAGGTCTTTGAAAAACTGTCCGGGATCGTTCAGCATCTTATCATACTCCTGCAATCCCTGCTGGTGAAAAGCCCAGGTGTCGTCGCCGCCATAATATTTGAGGAAAATATAACCATACAGGCAAGCCGTTATCGCCTTAAAGCCAAAAGCAAGCGCCACTTCAATGGCAGACAGTTTTTGTTCCCTGTTTTTCACCATGCGGTAAAGCAGGAAACTCAGCACCGCGTAATAAAAAACTATGAGGAACGTTGTCAACATGAATGGTTTTGATATTTTTGACACTAATATTTGCTGATGCTCGTTGCGAAACCTTATAAGCTGATCGCATTCGTCTCAAACAGCGCCTGGTCTATCTACAATTTCCGGCTGGATGTGATCACCCATCTTATGGGCCTTGGCTATGAGGTGCTCGTGCTGGCTCCCGACGATGATTATTCCAATCTACTTCAACAAAGCGGCTGCCGCTTCATACCGGTTGAGTTTGATAACCGCAGCAAAGATCCTTTGCAGGATTTTCGACTGTATCGGCAACTGAAACGTCATTACAGGCAACAACGGCCTGATTTCATCTTTCATTTTGTTGCCAAGCCCAATATTTACGGCTCGCTGGCCGCTGCCGCCCTCGGTATTCCGTCAGTGGCGGTAGTCACAGGACTGGGTTATCCTTTCGCCCGCCGCAACTGGTTGTATTGGGTGCTGGAAACTTTATATAAAAGAGCGCTGCGCAAGACCAGGGAAGTCTGGTTTCTGAATAATGAAGATGCGAAAATATTCATTACGGAAAGAATTGTAAATATCGAAAAGGTGAAAGTGTTGCCGGGCGAAGGCATCAATACGCAGTATTTCTCGCCCGATAAGAACGCGCGCAAACAACAGCAAAGCTTTCGCTTTTTGATGAGCACGCGCCTGCTCAAGAGTAAGGGCGTAAGCCTCTATGCCGATGCCGCGCGCATACTGCGCAAAAAAAATTACGACGTACAATTTGAGCTGATCGGTTTCTTCGAAAAAAATCATCCCGATTCTATCAGCCAGGAAGAGCTCAACCGCTGGCAGCAGGAAGGACTGATTCACTACAGCGGTTTCGCCAAAGATGTACGGCCTTACCTGGAGCAGGCCGATTGTTTTGTCTTTCCATCATTTTACAACGAAGGCATTCCCCGTTGCCTCATGGAAGCTGCGAGCATGGAGCTGCCCATCATCACTAGCAATAACCGCGGCTGCAAAGAAGTGGTGCTCAACAATTCCACCGGCTATCTCTGCAAGCGCCAGGATCCTTTTGACCTGGCAGATAAAATGGAAAGAATGATCAACCTCTCACCCGAAGAACGCCAGCGAATGGGTCAGCATGGCCGCGCGCTGGTGTATAAGAAATTCAGGATAGAGCGCGTGATCGAAGAGTATATGGATACGCTGCATCGCGATTTACCGGATTAAATCCGTGACCCCAACTAATCCGTGATCCCCAAAAATTTCAATATTCCCGATTTCCTGATCTGATTTTCCCAGCTCCAGTCCTCGAGATTCGGAAATGAATATTCAAACGCATTCACGCTTTCCCACTCAAAATTTGAGAGATCAGCATCGAGAAAAAAATATTTCCCGCCATACTTTTTTTCGAACTCGCGTACCCAGGGAAAATCTGTGGTAATAACCGGGATGCCACAGGCTGCATATTCCAGCAATTTGGTAGAGGTTTGATGACTATGCGGTGCAATGTTGGGTTTGTAATTAAGGGCAAATGAAGACTGCGCTATATACCTGCTTACCTCTGCCTGTGGCACGGGGCCTTTGAAAATGATATTGGAAAATCGATTGTAGCGCCGTTGCAATACTTCATAATTTTTACTCAGCACCAATATTTTCTTATACCGGAGGTTGGGCCGGGTAAAACAATCGAGCAGTCTCTCCATTTGCATCTCGCGGCTTACCGAACCCACGTATATAAAGTCGTATTCTTTTTTTACTGCACCAATATCGAACGCGGGCAGGTTTACGCCCATATCCCGAAAGCCAAAGGGCACGTTATCACTAAACGAAAACTGCTGCGCCACATATTCATTCAGGAAGAGGCGGAAATGCGGTTTTACCGTGAACCTTGACTTGATAAGATCTTTTGTGTTGCGAAAGGGCGGGAGCGAGGCAGAAGCATATTCATGTATCAATAGAGTGGCCTTGCTTTTTTTGAAATGGGTGCCCATGAAACGCCATTCCACATCGGGTTGTAAGCCGGCGGCCTCCTTGATGTTGGCTTCGACGGTCTCTATGCCATATTTTTCAAAGAATTGCCTGTAAACCGCAATCTCCGGCAGAAAAGCTTTGAATGCATGTGTAAAGGCAATCAACATAGGGGATAAATTTATAAAGAAGATGGCAGACTGTTCGTACTTTTGCGGCCTACAAAATATCATACGTCATCAACCATGGAAGTCACCGTTAAAACTGCGCAGCAACTGAGGCTCAACGAAGAAGAATTTGAATTAATAAAAAAGAAACTGGGGCGCACACCAAATTTCACCGAACTCTGCGCATTCAGCGGTATGTGGAGCGAACACTGCAGCTATAAAAACTCCATCAAATGGTTGAAAACCCTGCCGCGCGAAGGCAAAAAAATGCTGGTAAAAGCCGGAGAAGAAAATGCCGGTCTCATGGATATCGGCGACGGCTACGGCGTGGTATTCAAAATTGAATCGCACAATCACCCTTCCGCTATAGAGCCCTTCCAGGGCGCGGCCACCGGCGTGGGTGGCATACACCGCGATATATTCACTATGGGCGCAAGACCCATTGCATCGCTTAACTCGCTTCGTTTTGGTAACCTGAAAGAAGGCAAAACACAACACCTGCTGGCCGGCGTGGTCCATGGCATTGGTCATTATGGCAACTGCTTCGGCGTGCCGACAGTGGGCGGTGAAATTTATTTTGAAGACTGCTATCATACCAACCCGCTTGTGAATGCCATGAGCGTGGGTATAGTGAAGAATGGTGAGACAGTTTCCGCCACCGCCAAAGGCGTAGGCAATCCCGTGTTTTTTGTAGGCTCTGCCACCGGCAAAGACGGTATTGGCGGCGCCTCTTTTGCTTCGGCCGACATCACCGCCGAAAGCGTGGAAGAACTGCCCGCCGTACAGGTAGGCGACCCCTTCCAGGAAAAGAAACTGCTGGAAGCCTGCCTGGAAGTGATCAAGACCGGCGCCGTGGTGGGTATGCAGGATATGGGCGCGGCCGGCATCATTTGTTCTACCGCCGAAATGAGCGCCAAAGGCCAGGTGGGTATGCGCATCGATCTCGACAAAGTGCCTACCCGCCATAAAAAAACCGCCGACAGTCCGAATGGTATGAAGGCCTGGGAACTGCTGCTGAGCGAAAGCCAGGAACGCATGCTGATGGTAGTGGAGAAAGGACGTGAAGCAGAAGTGCAACGCATCTTCGATAAATGGGATCTGCCCTGTTCGCAGATCGGTGAAGTGACTGGCGACGGTTTACTGAAATTCTATATGGAAGGGCAACTGGAAGCTGAAATTCCTGCCGAAGAACTGGTGCTGGGCGGCGGCGCACCACAGTACGAACGCGCATATAAAGAGCCTGCCTATCTCCAGAAGATAAAAGCATTTAGCCCCGCATCTGTCAAAGTGCCCGGCGATCTGCTGGCGGTAGCCAAACAAATAATCAGCATACCCAATATCGCTTCCAAGCGATGGGTATGGGTACAATACGATAGCATGGTAGGTACCGGCAATGCCTCCACGAACGCGCCGAGCGATGCGGCAGTCGTGGTGGCCAAGCCAACCAAAAAAGGACTGGCGCTGACAACAGACTGCAACAGCCGCTATGTATTTGCCGATCCTTATGTGGGCGGCATGATTGCCGTGGCTGAAGCTGCCCGCAATATCGTGTGCAGCGGCGGTCAGCCACTGGGTGTTACCAACTGTCTCAACTTCGGCAATCCTTACGACCCCGAAGTATATTACCAGTTCGTTTCGGTAATAAAAGGTATGGGCGAGGCTTGTCGCCGTTTCGATACCCCGGTCACCGGCGGCAACGTGAGCTTCTACAATCAAAACCCCGACGGCGCAGTGTATCCTACACCCACCATTGGTATGGTGGGCTTGCTGGAAAACGTGAACGATAAAATGACCCTCGACTTCAAACAGGAAGGCGATGTGATCTTCCTGGTGGGCCAGAGCCGCGACGATATAGGTTCATCTGAGTACCTGCACAAAGTGCATGGCGTGGAATATAGTCCCGCGCCCTATTTCAGCATGGACGAAGAATTGGCGCTGCAATCCAGAATTGCGGAGCTGATCAAAAGTAAAGTGATTGAATCGGCCCACGACGTAAGCGAAGGCGGTCTTTTTGTTGCATTGATGGAGAGCGGCTTCCACCGCAACCTGGGCTTCGACGTGAAAGCGGCTAAAAAAGATATTCGCAGGGATGCCTACTGGTTTGGCGAAGCCCAAAGCAGGGTAGTGGTAAGCGTGCGCAGGGAAAATGTGGCTAAGTTCAAGCAAGTCCTCGGCGATCATCCTTATGAAGAACTGGGCAGTGTGACTGCAGGTTCTATAGTGGTGGATGGCGAAAACTGGGGCCCGGTACTTGCATGGAAAGAAGTGTATGATACCGCCATCGAAAGTCTGCTGGCGGGTCATGAATCAGAGCACGCACTGAGCGCGCTGTAAAAAAAATGATATGGATAAGAACGCAGCTATAGTAGTTACGGGGGCAGCCGGTTTTATCGGTAGCTGCCTGGTAGGATTTTTAAATGAGCACGGCTATAAAAACCTCATCCTGGTGGATGATTTCGGCAGGGAAGATAAAGAACCCAATCTTCTGCATAAGCACTACAGCCAGAAGATTGACCGGGAGGAATTTTTCAACTGGCTGCATACCAATCAACCTGAAATCGGATTCTTCTTTCATATAGGCGCCCGCACAGACACTACCGAGTTTGATTACTCGGTGCACCAGCACCTGAACGTGGAGTACTCCAAGAAGGTGTGGGACTACTGTACGGTGCACCAGGTGCCACTGGTATATGCTTCTTCCGCCGCTACCTATGGCGCCGGCGAACTGGGTTATGATGACGATCATGAAGTGGTGCATAAACTGAAGCCGTTAAATCCCTATGGCGTATCAAAAAATGAATTCGATAAATGGGTGCTGCACCAGAAAGATCATCCACCGTTTTGGGCGGGATTGAAATTCTTCAACGTGTACGGCCCCAACGAATACCACAAAGGCCGCATGGCCAGCGTGATCTTTCATGCGTTCAACCAGATCAAGAAAGATGGCGTGGTGAAGCTGTTCAAATCGCACCGACCGGATTATGAGCACGGCAAGCAGCTGCGCGATTTTATTTATGTGAAGGATGTGCTGAATGTGTGTTGGTGGATGATGGAACATTGCCTGAAAACACAACAGACTTTTCCCGGCCAAGACCAGGCCTCCGATGAATGGGAAGGTGCGCAACCCGGCATACCCAGCGGATTGTATAACCTCGGTACAGGAAGAGCCCGTACCTTTGAAGATCTTGTAACCGCCACCTTTGCGGGGCTCGACATGAATGCGCATATCCAGTACATTGATATGCCCGAAGATATCAGGGACACATACCAGTATTTCACGCAGGCCAATATGAAAAAACTCGCGGATGCCGGTTATGTAAATAAGTTCTATACACTGGAAGAGGGCGTAGACGATTATGTGCGCAATTATCTCGCTACCGGCAGTTACTATTGATCATCTGCAAAAAACTGATTCATGAATAAAAGGATCGCCATCATCGGCGGTGGGAACCTTGGTGTAGCCATTGCTGAAGGACTTATCAATAGCGGATTCTCTGCTCCCGGAGATATTCTCGTTACGCGGCGCAATGTAAAAGTGCTGCAGTTCCTGAAAGATAAAGGTGTGCAGGTGAGCGACGACAACAAAGAAGCCGTGCGCTTTGCCGACTTGCTGATTCTTGCCGTAAAGCCTTTCCAGGCCGAAGAAATTATGGTTTCATTGAAAGATGAACTGGATGCAAAGCGCCACGTGCTGGTAAGTGTAGTAACCGGTTTTTCCACAGATCATTTATTGAAAGCTGTTGGAAAGGAATTGCCCATTGTGCGCGCTATGCCCAACACTGCTGTTGCCATACAAGAAAGCATGACCTGCCTGTCGGCCAACGGCATTTCACCCGAACAAAAAGCCGTCGTGGAAGATATATTCAACCAGCTTGGCTGCGTGGTATGGATCGATGAAAAGCTGATGGATGCAGCCACCGTACTAGGCGCCTGCGGCACTGCTTATGCCATGCGTTATATCCGCGCCAACATACAAGGTGGTATCCAGATTGGTTTTGATGCCGCCACCGCAAGCCTGATAGCAGCGCAAACCGTGAAAGGTGCGGCTGAATTATTGTTGAAAAAAGGCGCCCACCCGGAGCAGGAGATCGATAAAGTGACCACCCCCAAGGGATGCACCATTGCGGGCTTGAACGAAATGGAGCACCAGGGCTTCAGCTCATCACTTATCAAGGGAATTGTGGCCAGCTATGATAAGATTGCGAAGGATTAGGGCATTTCCCGCGTCTCATGCTCTGGCCTGAAGTTTAGGCCAGGCTTCGTAATTATACTATAATAGCAACGTATAAATACGAAGTATGGTCAAAATCTAAGAGTAAACTTGCGGCCAAAATAAAAATTGTCTTATTTCGTTTTTAATTTCATTAACCCTGACCCCAATCCAAAATGCTATGAAAAGGGAAAAGATTAGTCTCTTTATTCTTGTGGCCGAAATAATCGCGATTTCTTTATTGCATACAGCGAAAAATTCGCAACCTCAATCTCAGAATCAGACCATTACAAAAGACAATACAGCAGCTGTCACGTACCCGGTAACACCCGCCATTCATCTTACCAAACTGAAATAAGCATCCTGTATAATCGATAAATTAAAAGGATAAGTACATAATTCACAACGGTATGGGAAGTTTTCCCCATACCGTATTTGTTTTTTCAGGGCTCCCCGAATTGGTGTAACTTTGCATGACCTTTCGGAATTAATCTTCAGTACGAGTTTTCCATCGGTCAACAAGCGTAGTCTCAGCATATTTAAGGTTAATCTAAACTTAACATATTAAGCATCTAATATGGCTAAATATATTTTTGTTACCGGTGGAGTAACGTCCTCATTAGGCAAAGGTATTATTGCAGCATCCCTGGCAAAACTGCTGCAGGCGAGGGGTTTGAGGGTAACTATCCAGAAATTCGATCCCTATATTAACGTTGATCCGGGCACGCTGAATCCCTATGAACATGGTGAATGTTATGTAACGGAAGATGGCGCCGAAACTGACCTGGACCTGGGTCACTACGAGCGTTTCCTGAATATATATACTTCGCAGGCCAATAACGTAACTACAGGCCGCATTTATCAGACCGTAATCAATAAGGAGAGAGAGGGGGCCTACCTGGGCAAGACGGTGCAGGTAGTGCCGCATATTACCGACGAGATCAAGCGCCGCATGCTGCTGCTCGGCCAGAATAATGAATACGATATCATCATCACCGAAATAGGCGGCACTGTGGGCGATATCGAAAGCTTGCCCTTCATTGAAGCCGTTCGTCAACTGCAATGGGAACTACCCGAAGAAGATACAGTGGTGGTTCACCTTACGCTGATACCCTACCTGAAGGCAGCGAAAGAGCTGAAGACAAAACCCACGCAGCACAGTGTGAAAATGCTGGCACAGGAAGGCGTGCATCCCGATATTATTGTTTGCCGCACAGAAAAACCCATGACGCCCGATCTGCGCCGCAAGATCGCTTTGTTCTGTAATGTAAAACAGGAAGCCGTTATTGAAGCGGCCGACGCGCCCACCATCTACGAAGTGCCATTGACCATGATGCGCGAGAAGCTGGACCTGATCTGCATGAAGAAGATGAACATTCCTGCTACCACCGAACCGCAACTGGCCAGGTGGAAAGAGTTTCTCGATAAATTAAAATACCCCAAGAGCCAGGTTACTATTGGTCTTATTGGAAAATACATTGAACTGCAGGATGCTTACAAATCGATACTGGAAGCATTTGTGCACGCCGGCGCCATGAACGAGTGCAAGGTGCAGGTGCAGAATATTCATAGCGAATTCATCACCGCGGAAAATGTAAAGGAAAAACTGGCTAACCTCGATGGTCTGCTGGTGGCTCCCGGCTTTGGTTTGCGCGGTGTGGAAGGAAAGATCATTGCAGTGCAGTATGCACGCGAAAACAAACTGCCTTTCTTTGGTATCTGCCTGGGCATGCAGATGGCCGTGATTGAGTATGCGAGAAATGTGTTAGGACTGAAAGATGCGCATTCCACCGAAATGGATCCCAATACGCCCAACCCCGTGATAGACCTGATGGAAGAACAAAAGAAAATCACCGCCAAGGGGGGCACTATGCGCCTGGGTGCCTATAGTTGCCAGCTTGAAAAAGACAGCCTGGCCTACAAGATATATGAAAAAGAAACCATCAGTGAGCGTCACCGCCACCGCTGGGAGTTCAACGACGCTTACCTGCAGATGTTTGAGCAGGCGGGCATGAAAGCCAGCGGCCGCAACAACGAGAGCGGGCTGGTGGAAATAATCGAATTGCCCTCACATCCATTCTTTATAGGCGTGCAATATCACCCCGAATTAAAGAGTACGGTAGAAAATCCTCACCCGATTTTCGTCCACTTTATCAAAGCTGCCAAAGAATTCGCGGAGAAAAAGAACGCGGCGAAAAACCCTGTTCTCCAGGGAGAAATGATTTAAGGATGACGGGTGTCGGGCGAAGACCCGACACTCAACACCCAAACCCGTCACTCGAATCCCCTATCTTTGCACCTCTCTAAATCAGTAGCATAATGAATATGGACCGTAATACGGTGATTGGGATTGTGTTATTAGTGGGTTTGCTTTTCGTATATCTCTACATTTCCACCACTCAGTCGCATGAACTGCAGCGGCAGCAACAGGCTAAGGCCGACTCGCTGGCGCGCGTAAAAAGATATAATGATTCGCTGGCCCGGTTGAACGATACCGTTGCTTTGCCAGTGGCCATTGATACCGCTCTCAAGCCCCTTGTAGCCGGCATTGCGCAACTGACTGTAGTAGAGAATGAAGTGATCAGGGTGACCTTCACCAACAAAGGTGGACAGCCACACAAAGTAGAGCTCAAAAAATATAAATCGCTTCACGCAGACACGCCCGTAGTGCTGGGTGGTACCGACTTCGATGAAATTTCTTACGCGGTAAATGTTGATGGTAACAATGCGCAGCAGATATCCAGCTTATATTTCACTCCTTCAGAAGTAACGAAAAATCCCGATGGCAGCCAGCTGATCACTTACACCGCCAATACACCTAACGGCGGAGTGATTCTTCACCAGTACGTGATAAAGCCCGATGACTACATGATTGACTGGACTGTGCAGATGAGTGGCGCGGATAAACTGCTTACACAAAGCAAATTTAACCTGATCTGGCAATCGCAACTGCTGCAGCAGGAGAGTGATGTTACCTATGAGCGCGCACAGTCAACCATTTGCTTTTACGAAGACGAGGATTTCGACTATATACAATCGAAAACGCAAAAGACATTTGAAAGGCCTGTGCAGTGGGTGAGCGTGTCGCAGCAATTTTTCAATACCACGCTGGTTATGAAAAATAATTTCACTTCGGGTGAAGTGAAATGGATACGCACCAATGATACCACCGCAAAGATTGCGGAAGCCACAGCCACATTACAATATACCGTGCCGCTGGGTCCCAATGCAGTTATACCCATGCAGCTGTATTATGGTCCTAATGACTATAAGATACTGAAGAAGCAGGCGCCCGATATGGATAAGATCGTGAACCTGGGCCGTGATTTCTACGCCTTCGTTCGCCCGATCAACAAGTATATCGTAATGCCGCTCTTCGCCCTGTTCAACAGCTTTATAGTAAGCCTGGGTATAGTGATTGCCCTGCTTACAATAGCTATCCGTCTCATTACATCACCGCTGGTGTACACCAGCTATCTCAGCGGCGCAAAGATGAAAGCTTTGCGACCGGAAATTGAAAAGCTGAAACAAAAATTTGGCAACGATCAACAGCAGATTGGTGTTGAGCAGATGAAACTTTTCCGCGAAGCGGGTGTGAATCCCCTGGGTGGTTGTATTCCTGCCTTGTTGCAGATACCCATCTTCTTCGCGCTGTATAGTTTCTTCAACTCGAATATTGCCCTGCGTGGTGAGTCGTTCCTGTGGGCCGATAACCTTGCATCGTACGACGTGATCCTTCGCTTTGGATTTAATATCTGGGGACTGGGTGATCACCTGAGCTTGTTTACCTTGACCGCGGTAGGCACCAGCTTCCTGATTTCTCTGTACAATATGAACATGACGCCCGACCAGGGCAACCCGGCGTTGAAATACATGCCGTATATTTTTCCCTTCATCCTGTTGTTTGTGTTCAACAGTCTGCCCTCGGCGTTGACCTGGTATTATACCGTATCGAACCTGATTACGCTGATACTGCAGTTCATTATTCAGAACTATATCATCGACCACGACAAGATACTGGCCAAGATTGAGGAGAACAGGAAGAAACCGAAGACCAAGAGCAAATGGCAGGAGAGACTGGAGCAAATGCAGGAAGCGCAGAGAAAAGCGCAGGAAGCGAAGGCCAGACAACAACGCAAATAGTCTGGTATCCAATAATTGGCTAAGCAAAATCGTTAAAAAGACCTGCCTTCATCCTAAAATGGGCGGGTCTTTGTATTTTAGGCAACTTTTGTTGACTTTGGTTCATCTTAACCCTCGATCGGACATGAAAAGAACAACCGCAATATTGATTTTTACCCTTTTGGCAACCATACAGGTGGAGGCTCAGAGAAAGGTTTCTGATCTTACCCTGGTGTACGACGCTACCGTCACCACGGGCAAGAAGGAACCCGGTCTGCCCGATGCCTTCGATGGCGCCACCAAGACCATTTACATCAAGGGTAATATGAGCCGCGCTGAAATTACCAGCGCTCTCCTTTCGTCAACTACCATTCACGATTCCCGTACCGGGAATTCAGTGGTGCTGCGCGAAATCAGCGGTCAGAAACTGTTGATCAGGATGACTGCCGAGAACTGGGCAGAGATCAACAAGCGTTACGACAGCATTACATTTTCCAATACCAGCGAGACAAAGGTGATTGCGGGTTACAAGTGTACCAAGGCCGTGGCCACTTTACCGGATGGAACTACCTTTAATGTGTATTATACTGCTGAGATAGTGCCGGAAAACAAGGAATACGAGTACCAGTTTAAGAATCTGAACGGGTTGCCGCTGGAGTATGAGCTGGCCCAGGGAAAGCTGACAATACGCTACACGGTTTCCAAGATCAATATGAATCCTGTTCCTGCTTCAAAATTCGACATACCGAAGTCAGGTTACCGCGAAATGACCTACGAAGAGAGCAAGAAAATCACTGTGGGTAATTAATTAAAAATCCCCTTATTTACGAATCCTGATCTTCACGTCCAGCAAGTTCAGGTTGGAGCGCAGGGCGTTAGCACCGGTTGATATTCTTGACTGGTGAGGAAGTATTATCACCGTGTTGCCCTTTTGGTACGTTACCACCGAATTGTAGGTTATGATCCCCTTATCGCGCTTTACGCTGAGCAGCTGGCTGCCAGAGTAATTGGGACCGGCCTTAAGGGTAAAGCCATTGGTGGTTCTGATGGGGGTAAATGCTGTATTATGAGGCGCCGAAGACTTCTTCTTGTCACCACCTCCGCTGCTCGCCAGAGCAAGCGCAACTGCCCCGATCATCGTACAACTGATGATGGTCTTTTTAAGCATGTGGTTAAGTTTTTGAGTAAAATTTGGCTTCATAATACGAACACAAAAATATAGAAAAAAATTTGGAATCTTTTAACCGTCTGTCCCATTATTTACAATCTTCTTAACGATTAAGGATGCTGAATTGTTACAGAATCCATAAAGAAAGATGATTATTTTAATCTTCAAACCGTTGCATGGGTCTAAATTGTTGTAAATGAAAGGGCAAATGTTAAAGGATATTAACACTTGTCAATATAAAAAATTGGAATCCATAACTGAATATCCTATTTTACATAAACCTTAAAGAGAATGAAAGAGAATCCATACCGACAGGATAATGAGGAAATCAGGGAGTTAGTGAAGCAATTTCAAAACCTCAGGGCTGGCCGCAGCCACTCCTTCCTGGACGAGGAAGCTTTTGAAAAAATCATCGACTATTTCGACGACGTGGAGGATCTGCAGCAGGCGCTGGAAGCCGCTGAGCTCGGTATTGAACAATATCCCTATTCATCGCTATTGCTCATCAAAAAGGCCGACCTGCTGATAGCTACCCGCCGCTACCAGGAGGCGCTGGATGTGCTGAACCATGCCGAACTGCTCGACAGCAACGACATTAACTTGTACATACTCAAGACTGACGCCTACCTGGCGCTCGACCAGCAGGAAAAAGCCGTGCAGTTGCTCGAAAACGCACTCAACCTCTTCGAAGGACAGGAACGCATAGAGCTGTTGTTTGAGCTGGCCGACGTGTACGACGACTACGAAGAATTTGACAAGATATTCGACTGCCTGAAGCTGATACTGGAGCAGGAGCCCAACAACGAGGAGGCTTTGTACAAGATCTGCTTCTGGACCGATTTTACCGGCCGCAACGAAGAAAGCATCAGGCTGCACCAGCGCATTATAGATGAATACCCCTACAGCGAGCTGGCCTGGTTTAACCTGGCTGCTGCCTACCAGGGACTGAAACTATACGAGAAGGCCATTGATGCCTACAAGTACGCAGTGGCTATCGATGAAAAATTCGACTATGCTTACCGCAATATGGGCGATGCCTATATCCGTTTGCGTAAATACAAAGACGCCATTGAAGCGCTTGAAAAAGTGCTGGAGCTTTCACGCCCCGAAGACGTGATATACGAAGCGATCGGTCATTGCTACGACAGGCTGAAAAATTTTGCGCAGGCGAGATTCTACTACCGCAAAGCATCGCACCTTAACCAGGGCGATAGCAAGTTGTATTACAAAATAGCCTGCACCTATATCAACGAGCAGCAATGGACTATGGCGGTAAAGCAACTCGAGACCGCGATGCAGATTCATCGCCTGCAGCCAGAATACAACCTGGCTATGGGTGAATGCAAGATGCAGTTGGGTGAATACAAAGAAGCCATTCAATATTTTTCTAATGTCGTGCGCCAGCGCCCGAAAAATATCTCCAGTTGGGAAGCCTTGATCCGCTGCCTGTACCATGGTGAATTTTACGAGGAAGCGCTGGAGCAGGTGCACGCTGCCATAAAAATTACCGATGCGCGTCCTATTTTCATTTATTACCTCAGCGCCATATATTTTGCCTTAGGCAAATCAAAAGAAGGGCTGTTGCAACTGGAACGTGCTATGAGCTTATCTCCCAAAATGGTAAAGAAGTTTATCGAACTCAATCCTTCGCTATTGCGCAACCAGCAGGTGGTGGATATTATAGCGAGGTATAAGAGAAATAAGTCGATATGAGTTTCGGGTTAGGGGTTTTGTGTTGCCGCCGCGCTTCATGATCGCTGGTTGATTCTGAGAACCCAAAACTCCAAACCTAAACCCGGAACCCATCACAAACTTTTTCTCCCTATTTTTGCGGCGCCAATAATTCTAAAATAAAAATCCCGGGAATGAATTTTAACCTCAGTCAGATTCCTGAAAGAATAAGAAAACCCCGTGTCAATGGTATAACAATGGTGATGGACAAGGGCCTGAGCGTACCTGAAGCGCAGAATTTCATGAGCGTGGCCCACCCGCACGTTGATGTGGTGAAATTAGGATTTGGAACCTCTTTCGTTACGCCCAACCTGCGTGAAAAAATTGAAGTCTATCGCTCTTTTAATATCCCGGTTTATTTTGGCGGCACGCTGTTCGAAGCGTTCTTAATCCGCGACCAGTTCAACGACTACATCAACGTTTGCAAAGATTTCGGCATCACTTACATGGAAGTGAGTGATGGCTCCATCACTATACCGCATGCGGAAAAGTGCGGCTATATCGAAAAGCTGGCCAGGCATGGCACTGTGCTCAGCGAAGTAGGCAGTAAAGATGCAGCGCATATCATTCCTCCCTATAAATGGATTGAACTGATGCGTGCCGAGCTCAGCGCTGGTTCTTCATACGTCATTGCCGAAGCGCGCGAAGCCGGCAACGTTGGCATTTACCGCGGCAGCGGCGAAGTGCGTGAAGGCCTGGTACAGGAAATTCTCACGCAAATTCCCGGCGATAAAATCATCTGGGAAGCGCCACAAAAAGCGCAGCAGTTATACTTTATTGAATTGCTCGGCTGCAACGTGAACCTGGGCAATATTGCGCCCACCGAAGTAATTCCTTTGGAGACTATGCGGCTTGGCCTGCGCGGCGATACCTTCAATCTTTTTATCAATAACAACAAAGAAGCCACAGTATAATGAGGCGGTTTGGCCTGATAGGATATCCGCTCAGCCATTCTTTTTCGCAAAAATTTTTTACCGAAAAATTTCAGCGCGAGCATATCACCGGCTGCGTGTATGAAAATTTTCCGATCGCGGATATCAGCGAACTGCCAGGCATTTTGCAACAATACCCCGTCCTCGAAGGACTGAACGTAACCATTCCCTATAAGGAAAGAGTCATTCCGTTTTTGCATCACCAGGATGAGGTGGTGCAGGCCATCGGCGCCTGCAATTGTATTCGTATCAAAGAAGGAAAATTGTTTGGTTTCAATACCGATGTCGCCGGCTTCGAAGTTTCTCTCGATAAATTATTACAACCCTATCACAAAAAAGCATTGGTACTGGGCACCGGCGGCGCGGCCAAGGCGGTGCATTATGTGTTGAAAAAGCGAGGCATCGAATTCATTGAAGTGTCGCGCAATCCGCAGGGCCGCAACCAGATTTCCTATGCAGATGTTGATGCCGTGATGCACGATCATTTGCTGATCGTGAATACCACGCCGCTGGGTATGTATCCTAATGTGGAAGAATTTCCGCCCATAGCTTACGATATGCTCACCCCGCGGCATTATTTGTTCGATCTTATCTATAATCCGCCGGCTACAGCATTTCTGAAGAAAGGAGAGGAGAAAGGAGCATTGGTGAAAAACGGCGGTGAAATGCTGGTGATACAGGCGGAGGAGAGCTGGAAGATCTGGAATCGGGACTAAAGGAGTTTGGATAGAAATTTTTGAAGGAATCGCGAATTAGACTATCCCTCACTCATCATCTCTTTAACTCCATCAGGAATCCCCACTACCTTTTTCTTACCATAATCAAAACAAATCATTCCCGTTTTAGCAAATGCTACTGCTTCGCCACTAGTCTTTTCGAGTTTGTAATAGAGATCAAATGAGACTTTCGTAAACTCCGCCGCTTTTACCCAAACCCTGATCACATCTCCGTGAAATGATTCGCTCTTGAATTCAATGGCAGCATCACCCATAATCAATCCCACACCCGCAAAGTCCAGTTCTTGCATACCAAATTTTTTGAGATACTGTACTCGTGCTTCGTGAATCAGTGAAAGAATGGTATCGTTTCCCACATGACCGCCATAGTTCAGGTCGGTGATGCGCACGGGTATATCGCAGGAAAATGCAAATGAATCCGGGAGAGTGATTTTTATGCGGGCCATGTAGCAAGTATTGACCGCAAATTTAGTTTTCCTGCAGAATTTCCTTCAACTCGAGCAAATCGAGCAGGTTGGTAGCGGTAGGTATCAAGGTGGCCTGTTTCAGCATACGGTCTCTCCACTCGTTGAAACGCAGTTTCCAGATATTATTTTCATTCAGGAAAAATGAAAAATAGTCTGCTGGCTCGGTGCTGCTGTTCAGCGATGTGAGCAGGGGAAGGAATTTGGAAGAAATACGCGTCTGCTCACCATTAGGACCGGTAACAGTAATGTAGTTATGGTCGGATGCGGTGATCAGCTCCTTATCAAGGATGATATTGCCGTTGGCATCACGAATGGGTGGTGCTTCTACCGTGGGCACATCGGAAGTACTGATGGATTTAATGTACTTAAGATTGGCATGAGGCAATTCTTCATCCTCTGCAAATTCCTGGAATTGCTGGGGCTCTTCTTCAAATGGATAATTCGCTTGTGCCACATTCAACCTTCCTGCGCTTGCTATCACCGGTCGAGAAGCGCGGGGGTGTGGTCTGTCATCCGCATTTGAAGCAACCGCCACATCGGGCACTTCAGCCGGCGCGCCAGGAACAATTTGCTGTTGTGCCGAATTAGGCTGAGGTATTATCGTTGCTGCGTTATGAGTGGTATTATCGGTTGTGCGATCGGTTAAGAAATACCATGCGCCCACCGCCATTACTAGTATGGCGGCAGCAGCGCCGAACCACCGGCGAAAGGGGCGATTGAAGGTGACAACGGGGGCGGCTTCCTTTTCTTCGGCATCGTGTACAATGGCTGCGTCTTCAACAGCCGATCCAATGGCCGCTTCTATATGGCGCCACGCATTGGCCGGAGGCGCTAATTCAATCTCAGTAATTTTTTGGGATAATGAAATGTCACTTGCATCAAATTCGGCATCCAGGCGCGATGCAATAGCGTGCCATACACCTTCGGGCGGAGTTACTTCTAGGTTTGTCAGGGTATGTCTTAGCTCTTCTGCCATATTACCTGGAATAGGATTTTTGCGTGTCGCTCAGGTATTGCGCAATCTTTTTTTGTAAAACACCTTTCGCCCTGGCCAGTTGCGATTTGCTGGTGCCTTCACTTATTCCCAGCAGGTCGCCAATCTCTTTGTGTGAATAGCCTTCCACCACGTAAAGGTTGAAGACCGTCCTGTAGCCAGGTGAAAGTTCCTGTATTATGTTGATGATATCTTTTTCAGCCAGTCTTTGCAGCGCGGTAATGTCGGCATCTTCAATATTGCTTTCCTCTTTGTCGGTGACCATCGACATCTTGGTCGACTTTTTCCGGAAATGCTCTATGGAAGTGTTGACAAACACGCGCCGTATCCAACCTTCAAAAGAACCTTCAGCACGAAAACGATGCAGGTTCCTGTACACTTTTATAAAACCTTCCTGTAACAGGTCCTGGGCATCATCGGCATTGTTGGCATAACGCAGGCAAACCGCATACATTTTGGAAGCGAACCGGCGGTACAGTTCCTCCTGCATACGTCTGTCGCCCGCTATGCAACCCTTTATTAAGTCGGATTCTGAAATCGTATAGTTGCTTTTTTCGTTCAAATTTTTTGCAAGGTCAGTGGTTAATCAACTGTTTTTTTAGCATTATGATTCTGTTGCAAGAATAAAACCAGTTTATCGGCCGCCTTCTTTCGATGGCTGAACCTGTTCTTTTCCTCCAGGGTCATTTCCGCAAAACTCCGGTCGCTGCCATCGGGCACAAACACCGGGTCGTAACCAAAGCCTTGTTGCCCACGCGGTTCTGTCAAAATGGTACCGGGGCAAATGCCTTCGAAAAGGTACTCTTTTCCCTGCCATATCAAAGAAATCACCGTACGAAAACGGGCGCGGCGGTTGGTTGTTGCCCCCAGCCGGGATAAAAGCTTAACCATGTTGGCGTTAAAATCCTTGTCTTCGCCGGCATACCGAGCACTTTTTACCCCCGGTTCTCCATTCAGCGCTTCCACTTCCAGACCGGTATCCTCACTGAAACAGTTTTGCCCGGTCAGCTCATGGATTACGCGCGATTTTTCACGGGCATTTTCTTCCAGCGTATCGAATGGTTCGGGAATATCTTTTTCGATACCCGCCTCTTTCAGGCTTACCACCCTCAGCATATGACCTATGGCCGCCTGTATTTCCTCCACTTTGTGGCGGTTATTGGTGGCAAATATCAGACTGGTCATATCTTGAAAAGTTTACGTAAGCATACCCACAATTTGCTTTTCAGCAATTTACCTTCTTCATTGTCCTGGTTCAGCAGATCCAGGGGCGGAGTATATAAATAGGTGACGCCTGCATAGGCCTGTTCTTTAAACTGGGGAAAATTGAGGGGCAGTCTGATAGCTACTGGCTCCACGCCAAACAACAGCACGTTCACGGGTCTTAATTGTTCTTTCAACTGCTCAATATCCACTTCCTTCTTAGCGTGATTCACAATGGCTACATCGCCCAGGTTCAATTTACAGGCCTCCAGCATTTTGGTAAGAAACTGGAGATGATGATCCGGCAACCAGGCCTCATTTTCAAATGACACGACAAGTGTGATATGCTGCTGGTTATTACCGAGGTACTTGTAATTATTCCCGTTTTCACCCGTTTTATTTTCAGCAGCAACAACGGGCGCGGGAATAGGCGCATCGGCCTGTACCAGTGATTGCTTATATAAGTCGGCAATAACGGAGCCCGGCAATGTCAGATCGGAGAGACCCATAATTTAGTCAATTAACTAACATTTGTTAGCGAAATTTTGTTTCTTTGCGCATCAAAAATAACGGATTATGATCGATGCCTATGGTTTACCGGTTACAAAAGTTGAGCGTAGCAAATTGCACGATATCAACCTGGAAAATATCCCTTTTGGAAAATACTTTACCGACCACATGCTGGAGGCCGATTTTGAGAACGGCGTATGGGTCAATGCAGAAATAAAACCCTACCAGCCCTTGGTGTTGAGTCCTTCGCTGGCCGCACTGCATTATGGCCAGGCCATTTTCGAAGGAATCAAAGCATACAAGAATGAGGCGGGCGAAGCTTTCATTTTCAGGCCGCGCGATAATTTCAGGCGATTTAATTTGTCGGCCGAAAGAATGAACATGCCTACGGTGCCCGAATGGTTGTTTATGGATGGCATGAGGCAATTGGTTTCTTTAGATAAAAGCTGGATACCTGCGCGCCAAAATCACTCCTTATATATAAGGCCTTTCATGTTCAGCACCGATGAAATGATTGGCGTACGTCCGTCGGAGCGGTATAAATTTATGATCATCATGGCGCCCGCCGGGCCTTATTACAGCGCGCCAATACGTATTTATGTAGAAGAAAAATACACACGCGCGGCTCCGGGTGGTGTAGGCGCCGCCAAGGCAGCAGGTAATTATGCTGCTAGCATGTACGTGACCTCGCTCGCCAAACAAAAAGGATATGACCAGGTATTGTGGACCGACGCGCGCGAGCATAAGTATGTGCAGGAGATCGGCACCATGAATGTATTTTTCATCATTGGCAACACGGCCGTTACACCCAGTCTTGAAGAAGGCACCATTCTCGCCGGAGTTACGCGCGACAGCGCCCTGAAGATCCTTGCCGATATGGGATACAATGTGGAAGAAAGACCCGTGAGCATCGACGACCTGGTGGAAGCATACAAAGCAGGCCTGCTGCATGAAGTGTTTGGCACCGGAACAGCTGCTACCATATCTATGATCAAAGAATTGCGTTACAAAGATTTTGTAATGACATTCGATACCGACAAGTGGAAGGCTGCTCCTGCATTAAAGAGAACCCTCGACGGTATTCGCGAAGGAAAACTGGCCGATACCTTCGGCTGGATGCTGAAAGTGGATTGATATAAATCAGATTATTTTGCTTTTCGCGGTTCTTTTATGCTGCATTGCGTGTTCTGACATTGATTAACAGGAATTCATTCATCGAAAAAAGTCCGCCATTCATCGAAGAATTGGCGGACTTTATCTATACATGAAAATTCTAATCCGCAATACGGGGAAATATTTAGGCATTTATCCCCACACTTAGAAATTTCGCGGGTATTGACAATGATTTTTTCTGATGTTATGTTTGTCCTGTCATTGTGTTGAAATTATTCAACTGCAATCCAGTCCTACGAAGTCCGCAAATCCAGCCTTGAAAGATCGGCACCCTTTAAAGACCGTACCTGATGAAAGCAAAATCTACCCTGATTGCGGGCATTGTGTCCTTAGCCCTATTACTGCCTGGTGTAAGCCTCGCGCAGTGCAGTCTCTCCTTCACCTATACCGTTACCGAGTCAAGGTGTAAAAGTACCGGCGCTATTCATGTTGAAGTGACTGGCGGTTCGGGAAGTTATAACTACAAGCTGAGTGGAGGAAGCATACCTTCCATTAACACCTCTTCCAAAGATATTACCGGTCTTCCGGCAGGCACGTACCGCCTGGAGGTAAGAGACGTGGTGGACGGATGTACCTACTCCCAGGAAGATATTGTAGTGCCTGGTAGCTACCAGGACCCGCGTTTTTCACTGTCGGCTACTGATGTAACCTGTATCGGTGGCAGTGATGGCAGCATTACTGTTATCAACCAGCAATACGGCCGCGGACCTTTTATATTTAGTATTGTAGCGCCTTCTGCATCGGGTGTTGGTACTACCAACACTACCGGCGTTTTCACCAACCTGGTTCCCGGCAGCTACAGCATACGCCTGGCCGACTCGTGCGGCGGCTTGCAGACACGCGTGATCACCATCGCCGACTACAACTGGTGGATTGAAACACACAACGTTGCGAGAGTTGGCTGCGACAGCGCCGATGTAAGCATTACGCTGAAAGATAATCACAGCAATCTGAATACTTCAGGTTCTGCTTTCAGCGGCTTCACTTATGGCGTAAGCCGCACACCCGGCGATACCGTATGGTCTTCGTCAAGAAATTTTCGTGTGTTCAAAGGCTCTTCGCATACATTGACACTGGTGGCAAAAGATGGATGTGGTCATACAAAGACTGTTGTGTGGAACGAACCGAAACCCTCTGTTGATGCCAGCATCAGTAAGAGCAATTTCCTGTGTTCGGGCTTTACTGCCACTGTAACCGGCAAGGCTAACCTGGCTAATCCTCAATTCTGCCTGTACAACAGCTCCAATGTGTTGGTTGGTTGCAATACTACCGGCGTGTTCAGCAATATTGCTTATGGTTCTTATACCATTCGCATTAACGATGCTTGTTACGATACTACTATTACTCGTACTGTATCGCACTCGCAGCCCACGCCAACGGTAGCGGCAAATGTTTCTACCAGCAACCTGGCTTGCTCAACCTTTTCTGCTACTGTCACTGGTCAGCAAAACCTTACCAGCCCCACATATTGTATATATGATCAGTCTGATGTGCAGGTAGCCTGCAACAATACTGGTATATTTAACAACCTGCCTTATGGCACTTATACCATCCGCATCACCGATGGTTGTACCGGCGCCGTGATTACACGCACTGTTACCGGCATCAGGCCCGTGCCTTCGGCGAATCCCAACCCGACCATTACATATAATTGCAGCAACTTCAACCTTTCGTGGGGTGGACTGACCAACCTGAACAATGCTCAGTTCTGCCTGTATGACGGAGATGGAAACCTGATCGACTGCCGGGCTTCAGGCAATTTCAACAACCTGCCTTATGGCAGCTACTGCCTGAACATTATCAACAATGCAGGCTGTTATGATACTACCATCGTAAGATGTTTCACAGTATCTCCCCGCATACCCCAGGTGGCTGCCAACATGAGTTATACTAACCAGCAGTGTTCTACCTATACTGCTTCAGTTGGCTCTCAGCAAAACCTGAGCAACCCGAACTTCTGCTTATATGATAATACCAATACACTGATTATGTGCAACACCAATGGCGTGTTTGCCGGGTTGTCATATAACGTTAACTATACTGTTCGCATTACCAACGATGCTGCTTGTTATGATACAGTGATTGTGCGCAACTTCAGCCGCACAAGACCCATACCCAATGTGGCCGGTGCTGTAAGCGTATCAAACAGGTCATGTAGCACATTCAGAGCATCTGTCACCGGCCAGGCAAATCTGACCAATCCTACTTACTGCCTGTACGACGCAAATGATGCGCAGGTCGATTGCAACAATACTGGTGTTTTCAACAATGTGCCCTATGGTAGCTACACTATCCGTATCGTGAATACTTGTTACGATACCACCATCGTGCGCACTGTTTCAGCTAGCCCGACTGTGATGAATCCGAATGTTTCGGCTGCTGCGTCGTGCAGCATCGGCAACACCGATCTCAGCGCCAGCTGGACTGCTACTGTAGCGCCTTATACCATTAATATCTATAACCCGGGTAATGTGCTGGTGTACACCACCACTACCAGCAGCACCAGCGCAACCATCAACGGCATACCTGGATTGCCCGGCGGATTGCAATACCGTTTTGAAATTCGTGACAACTGTAACGGTGTGGCTTCGGTGAATGTAACCCCGCATGCAAGCTGGCTCAACAAGAGCATCAATGCCAACTCAAAATGCCCGGGTGGCCAGTGGCAGAATGGTTCCGGCGACCTGAATATAAGCGCTCAGTACAGCCATGGTGCTGTAACGCCGAAGATCATACGTAAGAATGGTAGTGTGGTGAACATTTCAGCCAATACCGTTTCCGGTATCAACTTCACTTTCTCTGAAATGGAGCCCGCTGAGTATGTAATTGAATACACACTGCAAGGCTGCTCGGGTAAGGTGTACGATACCTTCCAGTTGCAGAGCTATACATTCCCCAACCTGCAACAGTCGGCTGTGTACCAGTGCAACGATAACAACTTCAGCGTGAGCTCGGCTGTGACAGGTGGCCTGGCGCCGTTCACTTATGAAATTATCGGTAGCATTCCCGATTCACCGTCGATTGTGATGCCGCCGCAAACCAACCCTGTGTTCTCCATTAGTAATAATAGCACCTATGGCCTTATCCGTTTGAGAAGTATCGATGCCTGTGGTAACGCCACTACCAATGATGCGAGCGTGTTGCCGCTGGCCAATACCAGTATCAGCGCCACCAGCAACTGCTTCTATAATAATATTACGCTGAGCGTTGATACTATTCCGAATGCTACCTATACCTGGTATAAGAAGACCAGCCCGACCGACAGCATTCTGATCGGCAATGGTCTCAGCTACAACATCCCGTACCTGATGCCCGAAGATACCGGTGTGTATGTGTGCGCGGTATCGGTCAACAGCGGCTGTCTCACCCGCGAGAGCACCTTCTATGTGAATGGTCTTTGCGGTGTGGTGCTGCAGGGGAATAGTCTTGGCTTCACCGCCAAACTGCAGGGTAATGATGCGGTGCTGAGCTGGGTAACCGATAAAGACTTCAACGCCGATGCGTTTGAAGTGCAGTGGAGCACCGATGGCGTACACTTCACCGCCCTGGGTATTGTGAATGCGTTCAACTCTGGTTCGTCGAAGCAATATCAATATGCCCATACCGCTGTGGCAACAGGCAAGAACTACTACCGCCTGAAGATCCTGAAAAATGGCAAGCAGGCTACTTATTCGGTAGTTGCTGTAGTAAGCAAACTGGCAGGCGGCCAGGGTGTGAGGGTATATCCCAACCCGGTTGACAGCTACTTCGATATCCAGTTCAAGGATATCAGCGCCGGCAACCACAAGGTGAGCCTGGTAGCTGCCGATGGCAGGGTAGTATGGGAGTCGACCCTGCTGGTACAAAGTGGTCAGACTAAGCGAATAGCAAGACCTGCAACTGCTGTTTCAGGCAACTACATGCTGGTGATTCAATCGGCTGTGAATGGAGAAAGAAAGGTGATAAATATGATTTTCAGATAAGAATTTTCCAAGGGTTATGAATTGAAAGGGCGGCCGCAAAACGGCCGTTCTACTTTTTATAATATTGGTAATCAGTAAGATGTAGAAGGAGGGAAAGGGGTAAGAAAATTCTTATCCTAAACCCAACAATTTTTGAAATTACACAACAAACCACTTAACTTTGCCGTCCCAAAATCAAAAGGTTCAGAATGCCTACAATTCAACAATTGGTAAGAAAAGGAAGAGAGATTATTAAGGCCAAAAGCAAATCGAGAGCTTTGGATTCCTGTCCTTTCCGTCGTGGGGTGTGCACCCGTGTTTACACTACCACTCCTAAGAAGCCCAACTCGGCTTTGCGTAAAGTGGCCAAGGTCCGCCTGACCAACAAAGTAGAAGTTATTGCCTATATCCCTGGTGAGGGTCACAACCTGCAGGAGCACTCGATAGTGTTGGTGCGCGGCGGTCGTGTGAAAGATCTTCCCGGTGTTCGTTACCACATTGTTCGTGGCAGCCTGGATACAGCCGGTGTGAAAGACCGTAAACAGAGCCGTTCGAAATACGGTACGAAGAAAGAAAAGGCTAAGAAATAACCATCTTAAAATATTTGAATCAGCGATACAATGCGTAAGACAAAAGCTAAAAAAATACCCCCGGCCCCTGACGCCCGTTTCAACGATCCGATGGTGACCAGGTTCGTAAATAACCTGATGTGGGAGGGTAAGAAGAATACTGCTTTCAATATATTCTATAATGCCCTTGACCGTGTGGCCAAACAAACCGGCGAGAACGGTTATGAGGTGTGGAAAAAAGCGCTGAACAATGTAACTCCTTCTGTGGAAGTGCGCAGCCGTCGTATCGGTGGTGCAACTTTCCAGATTCCTTCCGAGGTTCGTCCCGACAGGAAGATATCGCTGAGCATGAAATGGCTGATCCGCTACAGCCGCGAAAGAAACGGCCGCAGCATGGCAGAAAAACTTGCCAACGAGATCATCGCTGCCAGCAAAGGCGAAGGCGCCGCCTTCAAGAAAAAAGAAGACACGCACCGTATGGCGGAAGCCAACAAGGCTTTTGCCCACTTCAGAGTATAGAAGAAGATTGACGATAAAAAAAGGAAGTCCGAAGTTCGAATGGCAAGGTTCGAGTTTCGGACTTTCTTCTTTTCGGGGAGTTTGAGGTTTCGGATGTCGGGTGCAAAGTGGCGGTTGTGACGACACCCGAAACTCCCAACTCCAAACCCCAAACCAGAAACTGAAAATCTCCCAGATTTTCCCTACCTTTGCGCACTCATTTTTCCGGGAAAGTTCCCAACAAATAAAAAAGAAAACAAACAAGTCATGGCAGACTTAAAACTTCAAAGAAATTTTGGTATTGCGGCACATATCGATGCCGGTAAAACGACGACGACCGAACGTATTCTTCGGTACACCGGTATGATTCACCGTATTGGTGAGGTTCATGAAGGTGCTGCTACCACCGACTGGATGGAACAGGAAAAGGAGCGTGGTATCACCATCACGTCTGCTGCTGTTAGCTGTCAGTGGAATTTTCCTACCGAACAGGGAAAGCCTACACCGGAGACCAAAAAATATTATTTCAATATCATCGACACCCCCGGCCACGTGGACTTTACCGTGGAAGTGGAGCGCTCCATGCGCGTGCTGGACGGCCTTATCGCGCTGTTCAGTGCCGTTGACGGTGTAGAACCCCAGAGTGAAACTGTATGGCGCCAGGCTAACCGTTACAAAGTTCCCCGTATCGGTTTCGTAAACAAAATGGACCGCCAGGGTGCAGACTTCCTGAACGTGGTAAAACAGGTAAAAGAAATGCTGGGTGCCAAAGCGGTTCCCCTGCAGTTGCCCATCGGCGCCGAAGATAATTTCAAAGGTGTGGTTGACCTGATCAGGATGAAAGGCATTATTTGGGACGATGCCACAGAAGGTATGACCTATACCGAGGTGCCCGTACCCGATGAAATGAAAGATGATGTAGACTACTGGAGAGGTCAGCTGATTGAAGCCGTGGCTGAGTACGACGACAAGCTGATGGAGAAATTCTTCGAAGATTCTGAATCAATCACTGAAAAGGAAATACACGAAGCTATCCGCAAAGCCACCATCGACCTGAGCATTGTGCCGATGATGTGCGGTTCTTCGTTTAAAAATAAGGGTGTTCAGACTGTGCTCGACGCAGTTTGCCGCTACCTGCCTTCTCCTGTTGACATCGAAGAAGTAGTGGGTACCAATCCCGATACCGGTGAGAAAATCACCCGTAAGACAGACCCCAAAGCTCCTTTCGCAGCTTTGGCCTTCAAGATCATGACCGACCCGTTTGTGGGTCGCCTGGCCTTCTTCCGCTGTTATAGCGGCCGCCTCGAAGCAGGTTCTTATGTTAAGAACATGCGCAGCGGCAAGAACGAGCGTATCAGCCGTATCATGAAGATGTTTGCCAACAAACAAAACCCGATCGACTTTATTGAAGCAGGTGATATCGGCGCCGCAGTTGGTTTCAAGGAAATTAAGACCGGTGATACTCTGTGCGACGAGAACCACCCGATCGTGTTGGAAAACATGTTCATCCCCGAGCCGGTGATCGCCATCGCCGTTGAGCCCAAAACGCAGGCCGACGTTGACAAGATGGGTATGGCTATTTCCAAGCTGGTGGAAGAAGACCCCACGCTGCGCGTAAATACTGATGAAGATACCGGCCAGACCATCCTTCGTGGTATGGGTGAACTGCACCTGGAGATCATCATCGACCGTATGCGCCGCGAGTTTAAAGTAGAAGTAAACCAGGGTGCTCCGCAGGTGGCTTACAAAGAAGCTTTCCGCAAAACCGTGGAGCATCGCGAAATACTGAAGAAACAAACCGGTGGTCGTGGTAAGTTCGCCGACATCGTGTTCGAGATCGGACCCGCCGATGAAGAATGGCTGAAAGAAAACCCCGGCAAAGGCTTCCAGTTTGTGAACGATATTTTTGGTGGCGCTATCCCCCGTGAGTTCATTCCTGCTATCCAGAAAGGTTTTGAGCAGGCAATGACTAACGGTGTACTGGCCAGCTATCCCGTTGAGCACATGAAAGTGCGCATCTTCGATGGTAGCTTCCACCAGGTTGACTCCGACTCCATGTCGTTCGAAATGTGTGCCAAGAGCGGTTTCCGCGAAGCTGCCCGCAAGGCCGACCCGGTACTGCTCGAGCCCATCATGAAAGTAGAAGTGATCACCCCCGAACAATATATGGGTGATGTAACAGGCGACCTTAACCGCCGCCGTGGTATGCTGGAAGGCATGGACAGCCGTGCCGGCGCCCAGGTAATCAAGGCTAAGGTTCCGCTGAGCGAAATGTTTGGATACGTAACGCAGCTCCGTAGCTTAAGCTCCGGCCGCGCTACTTCTACCATGGAGTTCAGCCACTACGCACCTGCGCCCAACAACATTGCCGAAGAGGTAATTGCCAAAGCCAGGGGCAAAGTGAAAGCAGAATAATAACATCTTCTTATATGCGAACCCCCGCCGAAAGGCGGGGGGTTTTTATTTGTCGTACTTCCCCCGTTTTTCCACGGTATTTCACCAAAAAAATCACGGTATTTGTCACCGTGAAAAATCACAGATGTACAATGAACCTTACCCAATCACCGTTTAAATAAGTGTTTTTTAGTATTTGCGCTTGCGGATTTCCTTTAGGATGGCGCTGAATACCGCCCATTGGCGTACCCGTTATATTACGGTGCCTGAAGCGTTGCCTTGAAAGGATAACTAAATTTGGAGACATAACCGGAAAAACACTATTTTTCTACCATGACCAACCTGCAAAACCTTGCACAAAGCCGTGTGGAACTGAGAGAAATCCAGATGTTCTACAAACTGGCGCTCGATAAATACCGCAATGATATACCTGTTGACCTACTGAAAGAATTGAGCGAAGAACTGAAACGACTGCGTGAGAAATATAATAACCTGCCTGCACTGAACGTAAAGACCGACATGGCCTGAAGCCGCGCTACGCTACGCATAGCACAACCAGTCGCAAAAAATAAAAAGCCCGCCTTACGGCAGGGCTTTCATGTTTTGTCAACTCCAAAGCGTACGAGTGAAGGGCGGGTCGCCACCACGGGGATATGTAGCATTAATAGAGAGTTGGGCTAACGGGAGCAACCCACCCTGCACCCGATCCGGCTATTGCAATCTCGGCATCGCGCAGACCAAGAAGCCGTTATCAGTCTTTCCATCCACATAGTTCTCATTGATGGCCGTGATGGTTTTCACAACATCTTTCGGAGCGTAAGTGCCGCAACCACCCAGCGCTTTATTGGCTTCTGCCAGGAAGTCTTTTACTGTCCATCCCTGGAAGGGGCCGCTGGCGATAAACATATCACCCAGCTTATTACTGCCTTTTGCAAAGTCTTCGAATTTTCCATCAAAGCCGACGCTCAATGTAAGTGCTACCACATGACCCACCAACACGTTGTCCAAAGCAATCGGGTTGTTATAGTTCTGGGCAAGAACCTTTGCTTCGCCACCGGTGGGCAACAGGTTAGTAATGGCTTGTGCTGAAGTGAGGTTCACGTAATAATTTCCGGGATAGCAACCCACCTGTAGACCATCGGGGAAGGCAGCCGCAAAGTGATCATGCAGGTATTTGCCCGGGTTGTTGCCACGTGGGGGAGCGCCCCAGCCGCCGGGAGTCTGAGTATGCAAGGGCTGGCACTCTGTGGGCGGACAATTGGTAACGCAATATTTAAAGGCGCTGTGCCAGAGACCGCTGCCATATTGATTGTCTGACGGTGCCACATATGCGCAGCCAAGCGTGTAGTGTTCGCCCAGTAGGCCAACGTTCACACTCAGCCAGAGGCAGCCATCGGCCAATACTTCTGAAATGGGAATGCGAATAGTGTCGCTCACTTTTGTCTGCGGGTCCCAGGTCTTCTTAATATCAAATACAGCCGGACCTTCACAGGGAGTCCAGAAATACTCGGCCAGCAGGTCGGACACCACGCTCTCCTCAGTGCCATACGAAATAGTGGCGCTGGAGAGATACATACCGGGCTGCGTGCTGTTGATCTGGATAATAATGTGGTCTTTATCGTTCCCGATCACCACATCACCCCACGAAAAATCTCCGTACATATTCCTCAGATCCTTAGTGACGGGCTCACCACAGAGGTTTTCCAACACCAGCCGGGTTGTGTTGAGCATAGTGCGCATATCCTTTGCTTCGTCCTGCTTCAGCAGATCTTTCTGGCAGGAGAAGAAGGTTAAGGTGGCAAGCAGGCCACACAACATCAGAATTCTCTTCATGATTTGTTTTTTGCGGTTAAAAAAATGCGGTTAAAAAAGATGATGATGCAAGGCCCAGGGCCAGGAGGTGTTCCTTAGGAATTCTTTAAGGTATTTGATAGGAGGATGTACAAACTTATATTTAATGACAGTGGCAATCAATGTTTTATATGGTTCTTGGCCAGGATCAACCCGTACATAAGGAGTCAGCCTGCATCCTGCGCTTTCACAGGCGGCGGTAGTGTTAGGGTTCAATTCCTTAATTTCCCCGATCAAACAAACTCTTGTTCATGCATAGCCTTATAGTTTCCGTCAGAAGATCGCTGATTGTATTCATTGCTATTCTTTTTTCTCCGGCATTATTACTGGCGCAGGGCGCCATGGAGTGGGCAAAAGATGGTAACGGTTACTACCTCGTAGAAGCTGGTGAAATTGTACATTACACGTTGCCGGCAAACAGTAAAACGGTGCTGATTAGCAAAAGTCAATTGACACCACCGGGTCAGCAGGCCTTGCAGGTAAGCAAGTTCATTTTTTCGGAAGACAAGAAAAAGCTCCTCATTTTTACCAATACCCAAAAAGTCTGGCGGCTGCGTACCCGCGGCGATTACTGGCTGTATAATTTCTCTGATAATAGCCTGAAAAAACTCGGTGCCTCAAGACCCGAGGCTTCGCTGATGTTTGCGAAATTCTCTCCCGACGGAACCAAGGTGGCCTATGCGAGCGAATACAACCTGTATGTGGAAGACCTGGCCACCGGCGAAATAAAAGCCCTCACCCGGGACGGCAACCGCAAGTTCATCAACGGCACTTTCGACTGGGTGTATGAAGAAGAGTTTTTCTGCCGCGATGGTTTCCGCTGGAGCCCCGACAGCAAACAGATTGCCTACTGGCAGATTGACGCGCGAGGCACCAAAGATTACCTCATGATCAACAATACCGACTCCATCTATCCTTTTGCCGTGCCCGTGGAATATCCTGTTGCCGGCGAACCGCCCTCGCCTTTCAAAATAGGTGTGGTGGATATCAATACGGCGCAGACAAAATGGATGGATATTCCCAGCGATCCCGTTTGGCGCAGCTATGTGCCGCGCATGGAATGGGCTGGTAACAATAAAGAATTGATTGTTCAACACCTGAACCGCAAACAAAACCAGAGCGATTTATTACTGTGCGACGTGACAACGGGAAGCAGCCAGGTGATCTATACTGAGAAAGACAGCGCCTGGATCGATATTCTTCCTTTGTGGGATGATGATTATATCTGGGGCGGATGGGACTGGATCAATGGCGGAAAGGAATTTATATGGGCTTCGGAAAAAGACGGCTGGCGCCATTTATACCGCATCAGCCGCGATGGTAAAAAGGAAACACCCATCACCAAAGGCAATTACGATGTGATGGACATTGCCTGCATTGATGAAGCGGGCGGCTATGTATATTTTATGGCTTCGCCGGAAAATGCCACCCAGAAATATTTGTACCGTACGAAACTGGATGGAAAAGGTGTGGCGGAAAGGATTTCGCCCGCATCACAGCCCGGCACGCATGAATATTCTGTATCGCCGAGGGCGCGCTATGCCTGGCACAGCTTCTCCAACTACTACACGCCTTTTGCCAATGAACTGGTTTCACTTCCCGATCATAAAGCAGTGGGCGGCGCCAGCGCGGTGGAAGAAGCATTGAAAAAAGCCGATAAGAGCAAGAGCAATATCACTTTCTTCAAAGTGACCACATCCGAAGGCGTGGAAATGGATGCCTGGATGGTGAAACCCGAAAATTTCGATTCTGCCAAAAAATATCCCGTGGTGTTTTACGTGTATACAGAACCGTGGGGACAGAACGTGAGGGACCAATATGGTGTGGCACATAACTTCCTCTACCAGGGCGATATGGCCAGGGATGGTTATATCTATATCTCCATCGACAACCGCGGCACGCCGGTACCTAAAGGACGTGCATGGCGGAAATCGGTTTACCGTAAGATCGGTATCGTGAATATCCGCGACCAGGCGCTGGCCGCGAAAGAAATACTGAAATGGAAATTTATTGACACCTCACGCGTGGGTGTGTGGGGCTGGAGCGGCGGTGGATCGGCCACGCTTAACCTGATGTTCCGGTACCCGGAAATTTACAAGACCGGCATTTCGATTGCTGCGGTAGGTAACCAGCTTACTTATGATAACATTTACCAGGAAAGATATATGGGACTGCCGCAAGAAAACAGAGAAGACTTTGTGAAAGGCTCGCCCATTACCTATGCCAGCGGGTTGAAAGGAAATCTCTTATACATTCACGGTACCGGCGATGATAATGTGCATTTTAATAATTCGGAAATGCTGGTGAATGAGCTGATCAAACATGGCAAGCAATTCCAGTATATGGCCTACCCCAACCGTTCGCACAGCATATCGGAAGGGGAGGGTACTTTCCGGCATTTGTCCACTTTGTACACGCAATATTTAAAGACGCATTGTCCGCCCGGACCACGTTCGGATAGTGGTAGTGGCGAAAGCCAGATTAAAGGTTTTTAATCTGATTGTGCGGAGCGTTCATACCAGCTCGCTCCTGCAGTTCCCAGTTACCTCACCCTTTTTGCCGAAGGCGGTGAGTCCAATTGTTTTTCAGCATTCGTTTTATGTATCGGCGATAATCACCCTGCCTGGCGGGCCGCGTAACTTCCACTTTATCAGGCACAAAGATGGCGACCTCATCAAAGTGAGCTCCGTGAATGCCCCTGGAAAGGCAGCTGGTGGTTTCGGGATGCTGGCGGCTATGCGCTGGTAAGCTGGGCGGCTGTAAAGTCTGCTCAATACGCTCATAAGCAGGGGGTGTATTGCTATTAAAGCCATTTAATAAGGTTTGTCCCAAAATTTCTTTTTAATTCCTTTGAGTATATGGGTATATCCCCTACCTTTGCATCCCCATTCGAAAAAATGGGATTTGATGTATGTCTCAACGAATTAGAATCAAATTGCAGTCTTACGATCACAACCTGGTTGATAAATCAGCCGAAAAGATCGTTAAAACTGTTCGTAGCACCGGGGCAGTGGTAACTGGTCCGATTCCTTTACCTACCCGTAAGAAAATATTTACGGTATTGCGTTCACCCCACGTGAACAAGAAGAGTCGTGAACAGTTCCAGCTGTGTACGCACAAGCGCCTGTTGGATATTTATACCTCTTCGAGCCGTACAGTGGATGCGCTGAGCAAGCTGGACCTTCCCAGTGGTGTAGAGGTAGAGATCAAAGCATAATAAGATATGCATGAACCCTGTCAGGGTTCTAAAATCCTGACAGGGTTTTTTCATAAAGTTCTTTTAGAATCCATCTGCAAACTTTCCCGGGTTCCGGGGAATAAAGCAGCGCTGGATTGCCGGAGTAAATGGAAAAAGTTCCGGCCCTAAAAAATTTAAATATGAACTAGCCATTCTGGGTTAGTTTACTGTTGGTACTTCCATCGTCCCGACGAAGTGCGGAACGGACAGCGGAAAAGGTCAACAGCAAACGGAGATTGAAGTTGCTCATGGTTGTGCCTCCCTGTCGCCAGGCAGGCCGGCTTACTCTCGTAAGCGTCACCATACATGCAAATGTCTCTTCAACCGAGAAGGCACAAACCGAACAACAATGAAAGGAATTATTGGCAAAAAAATCGGGATGACCAGCATCTTCAGTCCGGATGGTAAGCAGACCTCCTGCACCATCATTGAAGCTGGTCCCTGTGTGGTTACACAGGTAAAAACCACCGATACCGACGGGTACAATGCTTTGCAACTGGCTTTTGGTGACAAGAATGAAAAGCATACCAACAACGCCGAGAAAAATCATTTTGCCAAAGCAAATACTTCAGCCAAGAAAGTAGTAAGAGAATTTCGCGATTATTCCATCGAAAAGAACCTGGGTGAATTAATTACCGTTGACATTTTTACCGAAGGTGAAAAAGTTGACGTAGTTGGTACTTCCAAAGGTAAAGGCTTCCAGGGTGTGGTAAAGCGTCACGGCTTTGGTGGCGTGGGCGAGCAGTCGCACGGTCAGCACGACCGCCAGCGCGCTCCCGGTTCCATTGGTAACTCTTCAGACGCATCGCGCGTATTCCGCGGCATGCGCATGGCCGGCCGTATGGGCAACGATCGCGTGAAAGTGAAAGGATTGAAAGTGCTGAAAATATTTCCTGAAAAGAACTATATCCTGGTCAGCGGATCTGTTCCCGGACATAACGGTTCAATTGTTTTCATTCAAAAATAATTAGTACGATGCAAGCAGATGTATTAAGCATAAAAGGTAAAAAGACAGGTCGTTCAGTTGAGTTGCCTGATGAGATATTCGGTGTGGAGCCCAATGACCATTCTATCTACCTGGCAGTAAAGCAATACCTGGCTGCACAACGTCAGGGTACACATAAAGTAAAGAACCGCCTGGAAGTGAAAGGTTCCAGCAAGAAGCTGCATCGCCAGAAGGGAACAGGTGGATCGCGTAAGGGTAATATCCGCAACCCCTTGTACAAAGGTGGTGGTACCATTTTCGGACCCAAGCCCCGCGATTACGATTTCAAACTGAATCGTAAAGTGAAGGAGCTGGCCAAAATGAGCGCACTCACCTACAAAGCAAAAGACAATGCCATTGTAGTGGTAGAAGATATTAACCTGGATGCGCCCAAGACAAAGGCGTTTACAGAAATTCTGGAGAATCTGAAGGTGAATGATAAAAAGTTGCTGGTGGTAACAGCCGATACCAACAACAACCTGTACCTGAGCCTGAGAAATCTTCCCAAAGTGCAGAGCACATTGATCCGCGATATCAATACCTATGATATCGTGAATGCAGATGCACTGCTGATGACCGAAAGCGCGGCAAAAGTTTTTGAAGAGGCACTGGAAGAAGAAACGGCATAACTGATTTTCAAATTATTCAAACTGAGTTATTATGAGACTCGCTGAAGTACTGATAAAACCGATTGTTACTGAAAAAAGCAATAAGCTGAGTGATGCCGGCAGAACTTATGCGTTCCGCGTTGCACGCAAGGCTAATAAGCTGGAGATAAAGAAAGCGGTGGAAGATTTCTATGGCGTGACAGTAACAGACGTGAATACGGTAGTTGTTCCCGGTAAGGCGAAGAGCCGTTTTACCAAAGCCGGATTTATCAGCGGTGTAAAACCTGCTTATAAAAAGGCTTATGTAACAGTTGCCGAAGGCGATACCATCGATCTGTACGCAAACATTTAAAATGCCTGGCCCGGGTATAAGCGCCGGGGCAGAGAATGGCAGTCAATCGCCGCGAAGAATTGACAATAAATTTTTAATTGAAAAGAAATTAAAACATGGCATTAAGAAAGTTTAAACCGATAACCGCAGGTACTCGCTGGAGAATCGGCAACGCCTATGCCGAGGTGACTACGGATACACCCGAAAAGAGCCTTTTGGAGAGGAAGAGCAAGACAGGTGGCAGAAACGCACAAGGCAGAAGGGCGATGCGCTATATCGGTGGCGGTCACAAACAACATTACCGCATCATAGATTTCAAGCGCGACAAGAAAAATATTCCTGGCAAAGTTGCCTCTATTGAATACGATCCTAACCGTACAGCATTTATTGCTTTGATCAATTATGTTGACGGTGAAAAAAGATATATTCTCGCTCCGCAGGGTCTGCAGGTAGGCGCCACCGTTATCGCAGGTGATGATGTGGCTCCCGAAGTAGGCAATGCGCTGATGATGAAAAATATGCCTCTCGGTACCAATGTGCACAACATTGAAATGCAACCCGGCCAGGGCGGCAAACTGGTGCGCAGCGCCGGTACTACAGCCCAGTTGACCAACAAGGAAGACAAATACGCCGTGTTGAAAATGCCGAGTGGTGAATTGCGCAAGATTCTGATCAACTGCTACGCTACCGTAGGTGTAGTCAGCAACGGTGATCACAACCTGGAAATGATGGGTAAGGCCGGCCGCAACAGGTGGAAGGGTATTCGTCCCCGCAACCGTGGTGTGGCTATGAACCCTGTTGATCACCCGATGGGTGGTGGTGAAGGTAAGGCTTCAGGCGGTCACCCGAGAAGCAGAACCGGCAAATACGCTAAAGGTCTGAAGACCCGTAAGCACGGAAAGGGCAGCGATAAGCTGATCATCCAGAGAAGAAACGGTAAGAAGCTAGCGCAATAATCACTATTAAAAATTTTTAAATAGCAATATGGCTCGTTCAATTAAAAAAGGTCCTTATGTAGCGGCCAAGCTGGAGAAAAAGATACTGGCCATCAACGAGGGCAAAGCAAAGAAAACTGTGATAAAGACATGGAGCCGTCGTTCGACCATTACGCCCGATTTCGTGGGACATACTTTTGCCGTGCACAATGGCAATAAGTTCATCCCCGTGTATGTAACGGAGTTTATGGTAGGTCACAAGCTGGGTGAATTTGCACCCACCCGCAACTTTAAAGGACACTCAAGTAAGAAAATAGCGTAAACCAGTTTCGGGGTTTGCGTTTCGGGTTTCGAGTTATGAAACCCTCAGCCCGAAACTCCAAACCCGGAACACGAAACAGTATAAAATGGAAGCAGTAGCTAAACTCAGAAATTATCCCACATCGCCGCGCAGGATGCGTTTGCTGGCCGATGAGATTCGCGGTGTTGATGTTGAAAAAGCGCTTGCATTACTGCAACATCATCCGCAGAGAGGCTCATCAACTCCTTTGTACAAACTGCTGAAAAGCGCAGTTAATAACTGGGAGCAGAAGAATGAAGGACAAAGCGCTGCTGATGCCGGCCTGGTGGTGAAGACGATTTATGTTGACGGTGCGCGCACATTGAAAAGAATGTTGCCGGCTCCGCAGGGAAGGGCTTACCGCCTGCGCAAACGCAGCAACCATGTGACTATCGTTGTTGATGTGAAGCCGACTGAAGAAGAAAAAGGAAAAAAAGCTAAAGCAAAAGCAGAAAAGAAATAATTCAACTTATCAAATCATAATAAATGGGTCAGAAAACAAATCCTATTGGAGCCAGGTTGGGAATCATCCGCGGATGGGAGTCTAACTGGTATGGTAACAAAAAAGATTTCTCCGTTCGTTTGATTGAGGATAACAAGATCAGGACCTACCTGAATGCCCGTATCAACAAGGGAGGTATTTCAAAGATCGTTATCGAGCGCACGCTCAACAAACTGATCGTTACCATCCACACCTCCAAACCCGGCATCATAATAGGTAAAGGCGGTGGTGAAGTGGACCGTATCAAGGAAGAGCTGAAAAAGCTTACCGGTAAGGAAGACGTACAGATCAACATTCTGGAGATCCGTCGTCCCGAACTGGATGCCATGATCGTGGCCGATACCATTGCACGCCAGATTGAAAACCGTATCAACTATAAAAGGGCTATCAAAATGTCCATTGCTTCGGCACTGCGTATGGGTGCTGAGGGCATCAAGGTGAAAGTGAGCGGTCGTTTGGGTGGTGCTGAAATTGCGCGTACTGAAGAGATCAAGCAGGGACGTACTCCTTTGCACACATTGCGCATGGACATTGACTATGCTAATGTGTATGCATTGACCGTATATGGTAAGATCGGTATCAAGGTATGGATCTGTAAAGGTGAGATCCTGGGCAAGCGCGATCTGAACCCCAACTTCGTGGGTGGCAAGAGCGATGTAACTGATCGTCGTGACCGTCGCGAAGGCGAGCAGTCAGGATTTGGTGATCGTCGCGGTGCCGGCGAGCGCAGGGGCGGCGGTGAGCGCAGGTCTGGTGGTGCCGGAAGAAGCGGAGCAGGAAGAAGCGGAGCCGGCGGCAGAACCAGGTAATGCCCGACAGGAGAAACAACAGACAATAACTTTTTCAAATAGTAATACATGTTACAGCCAAAGAGATCAAAACACAGGAAAGCGCAGAAGGGAAGGATTCGCGCTGTGGCCAAGCGTGGTACCACCATTGCTTTTGGAACATTTGCCCTGAAAGCTATAGAGCCTGTTTGGCTTACCAACCGCCAGATAGAGGCTGCGCGCCAGGCAATGACCCGTGCCATGAAGCGTGAAGGTAATGTGTGGATTCGCATTTTCCCCGATAAGCCTATCACCCGCAAGCCGCTCGAAGTGCGTATGGGTAAAGGTAAGGGTAACCCCGAGTTTTGGGCAGCCGTGGTAGAGCCGGGCCGCATACTGTTTGAGTGCGATGGCGTTCCTGAAAGCGTTGCCCGCCAGGCATTGGCATTGGCCGCGCAGAAATTACCGATCAAAACCAAATTTATTGTTCGCCACGATTATGCGGCGTAAATAAATTTTCAAACCGATTTATATGTCAAAGAGAATCGAATTTGTAAAAAGCCTGAAAGACCTGAGCGATGCAGACCTGCAGGCCCGCATTAAAGAAGATGAGCTGCGGTTGAAGAAACTGGAGTTTGCTCATGCCATTTCTCCGCTGGAGAACCCGATGAGCATCCGCAGCCTGCGTAAGGATATTGCCAGGTTGAAATCAGAGCTGAGGAGCAGGGCAACGGCTTAGTGAGCACATTAGCAATTTATACTCAAATCAAGAAAGATGACCGAAAGAAATTTGCGCAAAACAAGGATCGGGCTGGTAGTCAGCAACAAAATGGATAAGACTGTTACTGTTGCTGTCGAAAGAAAAGTAAAACACCCGATCTATGGTAAGTTCGTAAAGAAAACTACCAAGTTCCATGCTCATGACGAAAAGAATGAGTGTACCGTGGGCGACCTGGTGCGCATCATGGAAACCCGTCCGCTGAGTAAGACTAAGCGCTGGCGCCTGGTAGAGGTGCTTGAAAAGGCAAAATAATTTTTGCAACCATTCAAATAGTAATAAAATGATTCAGCAAGAAAGCAGATTGAACGTAGCTGATAATAGTGGAGCCAAGGAAGTATTATGCATCCGTGTGCTGGGCAATAGCGGACAGGATTATGCCAAGATCGGCGATAAGATTGTAGTTACGGTAAAAGACGCCATTCCTGCAGGCGGTATCAAAAAAGGAACGGTTACCAAAGCGGTGATCGTACGCACTAAGAACAAGCTGCGTCGCAAAGACGGCTCTTATATCCGCTTCGACGACAATGCTGTGGTATTGTTGAACCAGGCTGATGAACCACGCGGTACGCGCATATTCGGGCCTGTTGCCAGGGAACTGCGTGATAAAGGATATATGAAGATTATTTCACTGGCACCAGAAGTATTGTAAATCCCGGTTGCGGGTTTCGGGTTTGGGGTTTCGAGTTGAGGAACCCGGAACGCGAAACACGGAACACGAAACCGATAAAGCTTTATACAATGAGCAACAGATTTAAACCGAAGTTCAATATTAAAAAAGGCGATACCGTGGTGGTAATTGCCGGCGACGATAAAGATCTCAGTAAGCCTCGCAAAGTGAAGGAAGTTTATCCCGACGAGGCTCGTGTGCTGGTGGAAGGTGTGAATATCGTGAGCCGCCACTCAAAGCCCTCTGCCCGTAATACACGCGGCGGTATCATTAAGAAAGAAGCTCCCATTCATATCTCGAATGTGATGCTTTGGGATGCCAAAAAGGGAGAGCCTACCAAGGTAAAACGCAGCCGCGAAAACGGTAAGCTGGTAAGGGTATCGAAGAAAAGCGGCGAGGTTATTTAGTATATAAAAGAAAAAATTTGCAGATACAATGAGCACAAAAGTTACTCCGCGGTTAGCGGATAAGTACAAAAAAGACGTAGTGCCTGCTTTGATGAAGCGCTTCAACTATAGCTCCATTATGCAGGTTCCTCGCCTGGAAAAGATTTGTCTGAACCGTGGCGTAAATGGTGCGGTAAACGATAAGAAACTGGTTGACGTGGCCATCGAAGAACTGACTGCTATCACTGGTCAGAAAGCTGTGGCTACTATGTCAAAAAAGGATATATCCAACTTTAAGTTGCGTAAGAATATGCCCATCGGCGCCCGCGTAACACTGCGTGGCGACAAGATGTACGAGTTTCTCGACAGGCTGATTTCTACCGCACTGCCACGCGTACGCGACTTCCGCGGCGTGAACGATAAGGCGTTCGACGGCCGTGGCAACTATACGCTGGGTATCACCGAACAGATTATCTTCCCTGAGATCGATATCGATAAAGTGAATAAGATCACAGGCATGGATATCACTTTCGTGACAACAGCAACCAACAACGAAGAAGCTTATGAACTGCTGAAAGAGCTGGGCATGCCCTTCAGAAATGCCAAGAAAGAAGAGCAGCAGTAAGCAGAAGAGTGAAGAAGGAACAGGGAAGAGAGAAATTGAATTTTGAAATTAAACTCAACTATTAAATATGGCTAAAGAGTCAGTAAAAGCCAGACAAAGAAAAAGAGAACGCATGGTGGCGCATTACGCCGAGAAACGTGCTGCTTTGAAAGCGGCAGGTGATTGGAGAGCGCTCGACGAACTGCCGAAGAATTCTTCGAAAGTTCGCCTGAAAAATCGTTGCCAGCTTACCGGTCGCCCCAGGGGCTATATGCGGTATTTTGGTCTCAGCCGTGTAACGTTCCGTGATATGGCGCTGGCCGGAAAGATTCCGGGAGTGAAGAAAGCGTCATGGTGATGCGGTTTTGGGTGCCGGGTTTGAGTTTCGGGTGTTGAAATGTCTGATGACTGCCCGGCTTTGCGGAGCAACCCGAAACGCGAAACACGAAACGGACGTAGTGAAACAAATCAAAAACAGTAATTAACAAGTATACAATGGTAACTGATCCTATAGCAGATTTCCTGACCAGGATTCGCAACGCTCAAATGGCTGGTCACAGGATCGTAGAGATTCCTGCCTCTAACCTTAAAAAGCGCATCACCGAGATTTTGTACGACCAGGGATATATCCTGAAGTACAAATTTGAAGATGATAACAAGCAGGGTATTATCAAAATAGCGCTTAAATACGATCCGGCTACCAAAGAGCCAGCTATCAAAGCGCTGGAAAGAGTGAGCCGTCCGGGTCTGCGCCAGTATGCAAGTCCTGCCAACTTCAAACGCGTGAAGAATGGCCTGGGCATTGCCATCCTGAGCACATCAAAAGGTGTGATGACCGACAAGCAGGCGAAAAGCCAGAACGTTGGTGGCGAAGTACTCTGCCATATCTATTAAAATATATTTCCGCCGGGAAATATCCAGGCGGGTTGGAACCGATACATTAAGCCCTCACCTATAGGGCTGACCGGTCGGGACTGACAGTAAACCATCAATAAAAACGACAAAATAATTTATTATGTCACGTATAGGTAAAGCGCCGGTAGTTCTTCCCCAGGGAGTGACTGTACAGTTGGATAAATCGAACGTGCTGACTGTAAAAGGCCCCAAAGGTGAGCTGAAACAGGAGATCGACCGCGACATCACTGTAGAAGTAGAGGCTGATAAGATCGTTTTCAAACGCCCTACTGACCAGATCCGTCACCGCGCCATGCACGGTTTGTACCGCGCGCTGGTAAACAATATGGTGAAAGGTGTAACCACCGGTTATAAGAAAGAGCTTGAACTGGTAGGTGTGGGTTATAAAGCTGCCGCACAGGGAAATATTCTCGACCTTTCACTCGGTTATTCGCACAACATCATTTTCGAAGTGCCCAAAGAACTGAAAGTAAGCGCTTCGCAGGAAAAAGGTGAGAACCCGAAGATTGTGCTGGAAGGCATCGACAAACAACTGATTGGCCAGGTGGCCGCCAAAATACGCAGCCTGCGCAAACCAGAGCCGTACAAAGGCAAGGGTGTTAAGTATAAGGATGAAGTTATTCGTCGTAAGGCTGGTAAGGCTGCTGGTAAATAATTATAAAAGCAATTAACTCCTGGCAGTATCAGGGGTAAAAAATAAAGAACAATGAACACTAAAGCGATAAGAAGGCAAAAGATCCGTTTCAGGATTCGTAAAAAGGTGTCGGGCACAGCACAGAAGCCCAGGCTCTCTGTGTACAGGAGCAACGCCGAGATATATGCGCAGCTGATTGATGATGAAGCAGGCGTTACCCTGGCAGCAGCTTCTTCCAGAGATAAGGATATTGCTGCACAAAAAGGCACCAAGGTTGAGAAGAGCAGGCTGGTAGGACTGGCTATCGGCCGCAAGGCAATTGACCTGGGTCTTACAACATGTGTATTTGATCGCGGTGGCAACCTGTATCATGGCCGTGTGAAGAGCCTGGCCGATGGTGCCCGCGAAGCTGGTTTGAAATTCTAAAATCAAAATCGTAAAAAGACATAAATGCCAAAAGCAACATTAAACAGGGTTAAAGCCGGCGACCTGGAGCTGAAAGAAAAGGTAGTGGCTATTAACCGCGTGGTAAAGACCACCAAGGGTGGCCGCGCATTCAGTTTTTCTGCATTGGTGGTTGTAGGAAATGAGAACGGTGTGGTGGGTCATGGACTTGGAAAAGCAAAAGAAGTTCAGGAAGCTATCACCAAAGGCATTGAAGACGCCAAGAAGAACCTGATTAAAGTGCCTGTAAGGCATGGAACCATTCCCCACGACCAGTGGGCGAAAGAAGGCGCCGCCAAAGTATTGATCAAGCCTGCCGCTCATGGTACCGGCGTGATCGCCGGTGGCAGCATGCGTGCTGTACTGGAAAGTGCCGGTGTTACCGACGTGTTGGCCAAATCGCTTGGTTCTGCTAACCCGCACAACGTGGTAAAGGCAACATTCAAAGCCCTGGCCCTGTTGCGCGAGCCCGTAACCATTGCGAAGAGCCGCAAACTGAGCCTGAAGAAAGTGTTTAACGGATAATTAAACGGTTTCGGGTCTGGGGTTTGGGGTTTCGAGTTCTGAAGGTCGAAGTGGTTGCCCGAATTGCGGAGCAACCCGAAACCCGAAACACGAAAGCCGGAACTCATCACCCGAAACGCGAAACTCTATACGATGAAAAAGATTAAAATAACATTGGTGAAGAGTCCTATAGACCGTCCGGAGCGTCAGAAACTGACCTTGCAGGCACTGGGTCTTACCAAAACAAACTCTTCCAGGGAAGTAGAAGCTACTCCGCAGATCCTGGGTATGGTTCGCAAAGTGAACCACCTGGTGAAAGTGGAAGAAGTAGCATAATGCATATTCATTAACGCGAGGGGCGATTCCCCGTTGAGTAAAAATCATTCATATGAAACTACACACACTTAAACCCGCAGAGGGTTCTACACACCGCGAAAAACGTTTAGGTCGCGGCGAAGCTTCCGGTAAAGGCGGCACATCTACTAAAGGTAATAAAGGTCACCAGTCACGCAGTGGTTTTAAACACAAAATGGCGCACGAGGGCGGTCAGATGCCTATTCAACGCCGTTTGCCCAAACGTGGTTTCAAAAACCCGCACAGGGTTGAGTATAAGGTGTTCAACATCGGGCAAATCGATCATCTCGTAGAGACCTACGAGCTGAAAGAATTCTCGATGGAAAACCTGTACATGAACGGACTGGTAAGCCGCACCGACCTGGTGAAAATACTGGGCAACGGAGAACTGAAGGGCAAGATCAACTTCAGGGTAAATGCAGTGAGCGCCAAGGCAAAGGCAGCTATCGAGGCAGCCGGTGGTACGGTGGAAATTGTAAAATAATTCCTGTAACTTGCACAGACGCGTTTTACCAATGCGTCTTTTTTTATTCAGGCACTAAAATCCTGGCAAATCGTGAAAAAGTTCATACAAACGCTTAAGAATATCTGGAGCATCGAGGAGTTGAGGAGCAAGATACTGGTAACGGTCACCCTGATCGCCATTTACCGGTTGGGTACGCACATCGTGCTACCAGGTATCGACCCTACCAAAATCCAGGCTGGCACATCAGAAGGCATATTAGGATTGATTGATGCATTTGCCGGAGGCGCTTTCTCAGCAGCATCTATCCTGGCATTAGGTATCATGCCCTATATCTCCGCATCTATCTTCATGCAGCTGATGACGATCCTGTATCCGCCATTCCAGAAGCTGCAGAAAGAAGGTGAGAGCGGCAGAAAAAAAATCAATCAATACACCCGTTATTTAACCGTACTGGTTACCATATTACAGGCGAGCGCTTATGTGGCTTACCTGGAGCAGACTAACCAGGCTGCGATGATCAAGAGCTACGACAGCTTTTTCTGGCTCTCTACCACCATTATCCTTACAGCAGGTACCCTGTTTGTAATGTGGATTGCCGAAAAGATCACCGACAAAGGCCTGGGTAATGGTAGCTCAGTGGTGATCATGGTGGGTATTCTTGCACGTCTGCCTCAATCACTGTGGCAGGAGTGGTTAGGGAAATCCAACAAAGGCGGCGGTGGCCTGCTGATCTTCGTGATTGAAATCGCCGTGCTGGTTGCCATCATCATGGGATTGATCGTGCTGATCCAGGGTGTTCGCAAAATTCCCGTTCAATACGCCAAACAAATTGTGGGCAACCGCCAGTTTGGAGGCGCGCGCCAGTTTCTTCCTATCAAAGTGAACAGCGCCGGTGTAATGCCTATCATCTTTGCACAGGCTATCATGTTCTTACCAACACTGCTGGCCAATTTCGACGCCACGCAGGGCCTCGCGAAAGTGTTCAGCGACCACAGTAATTTCTGGTACATGCTGATCTACGCGCTGATGGTGATTGGATTTACCTTCCTGTACACAGCTCTTATTTTTAATCCCAAGCAAATAGCCGACGATCTGAAACGCAATAACGGTTTTATTCCCGGTGTGAAGCCCGGACAACCCACCGCGGATTATATCGGTTCGGTAATGGATAAAATAACACTGCCCGGCGCGGTATTGCTGGCCGTGGTAGGTATTTTACCTGGTTTTGCTCAGCGCCTCGGCATCTCAGCCGGCTTCTCCACTTTCTTCGGCGGCACTTCGCTGCTGATCATGGTGGGTGTGGTGCTGGATACTTTGCAACAAATAGAAACCCAGTTGCTGATGCGGCAATACGATGGCTTGATGAAGAGTGGCCGCATCCAGGGCCGCCAGGCCGTGTCGCCCGCATCGATGTAAATAAATAGTTGACAGGTTAACAGGTTTACAAGTTGACAGGGCATTTTCACGAGACCTTGTTGCTTGGCAACTTGTTAACCTGTTAAGTTTTTACCGGCCTGTCAACCTGTTGCCAGGCCAATTTGTTAATTTGTATACATGATTCATTACAAAAACGCCGAAGAAATTGAGCTGATGCGCCATAGCGCCTTATTGGTGAGCAAAGCGCTGAGTGAAGTGGCAAAACTGCTTCGGCCTGGCATTACGACCATATCGCTCGACAAGTTCATTGGCGAATTCATCCGCGATCACCAGGCTGTGCCCTCGTTCCTGAACTATCACGGCTATCCTTTCAACAGTTGCATCTCGGTGAATGACGTGGTGGTACATGGTTTCCCCGACAACAATGAACTCAAGGAAGGCGATATAGTATCCGTAGATATCGGTGTGTATAAAAATGGATTTCACGGCGATCATGCTTACACTTTTGCCATTGGCGATCCCGGTCCCGAAGTAATGCAGTTGCTGCGTGTTACTAAGGAAGCGCTCTATAAAGGCATTGAAAAAGCCGTTGCCGGCAATCGTATCGGCGATATCTCCTATGCCATCCAGGAGCATACGGAAAAGAAATATGGCTACGGCGTGGTACGCGAGCTGGTAGGCCATGGCCTCGGCCGCATGATGCACGAAGATCCACAGGTACCAAATTACGGCCGCCGCGGCTCGGGTCCGGTGCTGAAAGAGGGAATGGTGCTGGCCATCGAACCCATGATCAACCTGGGCAAGCGCAATGTATACACAGAGGAAGACGGCTGGACGGTAAGAACCGTTGACCACAAGCCCTCGGCGCATTTTGAGCATGATGTGTGTGTGAAGAAAGGTAAGGCTGATATACTTTCTGACTACAGTATTATCGAGGCGGAGGAGTTGAAAAATCCCCATCTTTTTACGTCGAACGCGCAGTAATTAACGACTGTTCTCACCACTTTAAGGCGTTAAAAGCCGGTGCAGGCACAAGAACTCGCACATGCGCGTGAAAAAAACATTTTTTCGCGTTATTCTCACCTCTTTTTCCGGGAAAAATCCCCTGAATTTCCGTCAAACCCACATGGCTACACGAAACCGGCCTGCTATTTTGCAGTCATAATCGTATGCTATGCCTTATGAAAATGAATTAAATCCCGAGGATGGTCCGCTGCACGAAGACCCGGTAAAGAATTTGCGTATTGAAAATGAAATATTGCAAATGAAGTTACGTGCAGAGTTTGGTGGGTATTGTCGCACCAGCAGCAGAATATCACCCGAATTGGAGAATGAATTTCTGAAACGTGTATTGGAATTCGAACGACGATTTCAGAATGTCGGGTTTGTTTCGCTAGCGCAACTCATCGGCAACCCGCCGATAAAGAAAGCCGAAGAGCTCAGCGACCAGGCCATCGTCATCGAACTGGAACGTATTCGTGCATTGTTGCACGCCAGGCAGATTGTCGTGAGTTTTTGTCGCAAGCGTGATGCGCGTTTTCAATATAAGTTTATCACCGAAGAATTGTTGCAGCAAGAGACGGAGAACATGGTCATTCCCGGTCTGATCAAGTTTTTCGTGTACGAAGATTTCCATCCCGACCACGAAATCACGATCCGCGACCGCACGATTAATATGCTGGTCAACTTCTTTGACCGATGTCCCGAAATGATGGAAATCTACCTGTCCAACCAGTACATCCAGCCCGACGGCACAGTAATTGACCGCAGGGAGCAGCTTAAAAGGCTCAGGCAGTGGATGTCTTCTTTCCGTCGCTTCGAGGATTGCGGTTATAATATCAGCAAGATCAGTTACATGCTCAAACCCAACGAAAAGCCCATTACTGCCATGGGCCATTCCGAGGGGAGAATAAAATACACAGCTATTTCCCGCGACGGCGCAAAGCAGCTGATCGAAGGAGCTTTTAAATTTTACTTTACCTGCGAAGGGAATTGGTGGAGTAGTTTCTTTTTTTATCTGCCGGGGTTTAACGCATGAGGGGTGATTTCGGAAAAATCCTACCCATTTGTGATTTTATTGATTACGTAAATGCGTGATTAATTTTCGGCGATCTTTGCGCCCATGCCTAATACCCATCGCTCGATCGTGATTGGCGGCGGCGCCGCAGGATTCTTTTGTGCTGTGAACGCAGCGCGCCTGAACCCGCGTCTCGAAGTGATTGTGCTCGAAAAGTCGAACAAATTATTATCCAAGGTGAAAGTCTCCGGTGGCGGACGGTGCAACGTAACGCATGCCTGCTTTGAGATTGCGGACATGATCAAAAACTATCCGCGTGGCGCGAACTTTTTAAAAAAAGCATTTCACCGCTTTTTTACCAAAGACACGATTCAATGGTTCGGAGAAAGAGGCGCAAAACTGAAGACCGAAAGCGATGGGCGTATGTTTCCTGTGACCGATTCTTCGCAAACAATCATTGATTGTTTGATGAGGGAAGCGGACAAGTATGGTGTGCAGGTACGAATGAAGAGCGAGGTGAAACGGATAGAGAAAAAATTGAAAAGTGAGCAGGGAAGAGAGAATGAGAAGGCAGACGAGGACGGGGCGGCGGGCCCGGTTCCTACACGAAGATTCATATTGGAACTGGAAGGCGGGGATACCATCGACGCCGATTTTGTGTGCGTCGCAACAGGTGGATTTCCAAAATCAGAGATGTTCAATTGGTTAAGGCAAGTTGGACACAGCATTGAAGAGCCGGTGCCTTCATTGTTTACTTTCAATATGCCTGGCAGCCGGGTGCGCGAGCTGCCGGGTGTTTCAGTCCCCGACGCCCAGGTAAGAGTAGCGGGCAGTAAACTGATCTCGCGCGGGCCGCTGTTGATCACGCATTGGGGTATGAGCGGTCCGGCCATCTTGCGCCTATCAGCCTGGGGCGCCAGGGAGTTTGCGGCTTGCAATTATCATTTCACCATATTGGTGAACTGGTTGGGAGATATTAAAGAACAGCAGTTGCAAGAGCAATTCAAATCCTTAAGGTATGAATCAGCGCCTCAGAAAATAGTCAACCGCAATCCATTTGGATTACCACAGCGTCTCTGGCAATTCCTATTGGAAGTAAGCGGCATAAGGCCCGATCTGCGCTGGGCCGATCTGCCATCGAAAGATCAGAACAGGCTTATAAAAAATTGCTGCGCGCAGGAATTTACAGTGAGTGGGAAAACCACTTTCAAAGAAGAATTTGTGACGGCGGGTGGGGTCAGGTTACCCGAAATTGATCCGCAGACCATGCAGAGCAAAATAGTGCCGGGATTATTTTTCGCCGGAGAAATAATGGATGTGGATGGCATTACCGGCGGTTTTAATTTCCAGCATGCATGGACAAGCGGGTATATTGCTGCGGAAGCAATGGCGAACTTCGGTTAGGCGTAATAGTTGCAACGTGCACCACCCCGGTTATCCGACCTTCACATACCAGTATCCGGCTTCGGGGGAAGGCCAGGTGACAGGTGGCCCACCTATGATCCGGCAGTCCCGACATTGCGGCCCTTGCCCCTGGGCATGCTGCTTATTCCGCAGGCGCCGCAGACGTGGCGAGCAACCTCCGGTGGTAGTTGATCTGCCCGGTATGATAGCTCAAATGCGCCAGCAGGTAAAGCAGGAAATGCTCGGTAGTTACGGGCTCGTCGAAAACGCGGATGGGATATTCCTTTTCGAGCTCGCGTTTGCTGACCTGCTCGAGCGTGTCGCGGACGGCGAGCTTGGTGTTTTCAACTTCGTTGATGAGTTTGTGTTTGGCGATATTCTTCAGTGAGAATTCGGCCTCGCGGTTGCGGATATAGCCGCTGTTGCCTAACACGGCACCGATGAAATGTTGCAGGTTGCCGGCGAGATGGAGACAAAGATTACCACCACTGTTCTTGATGCCATCCTTGACTACCCAGAGACTGGCGTCGTCGGGGTATTGCCTGATTTCGTCTGCAAGTCTGTCCAGGTCCTGTTCGAAAAGCCGAATGAGTACTGGTGTAATCATAGAAACGCGAAAAATTTGCGGTAAATAAAGTTTTCGATAAATGTAGGGAGAAAACTTTCTACCGGGAAAGGCAATCCCAAAAATCTTGAAATTGCTGTTGATTGTCAGTAGGTTAAGTTTGAAAAAAGTCTTAATCAAAAGCGTTGGGTCTCAGCTTTTTAGTCTATCTTTGCTGCCCCGATTTAAAACCGTCGGGTTATATCATGTTTCAACAGTTATTTCTTAAACAATTAAACGCTGATGCTCAGGAGTCTTCTCCGGCTTCAACCGAAGAAGCTACAGCGACAACAAAAGCACCTGAACAGGCTCCCGAACAGGAGACCGCTCATGATGATTTTGACTGGAGTATCGACAAACGCAATGTCGCTACCTACAGCAAAGAGGAAAAAGAAAAGTACGACAAAGTGTACGAAAGCACCTTTAAGGCAGTTTCCGACGGGGAACTGGTAAAAGGTCTGGTAGTGGCACTTACCAAGACTGATGTAGTCATCAACATCGGTTTCAAAAGCGATGGCCTTGTATCGCTGAACGAATTCCGCGACATGCCCAACCTGAAAGTGGGCGATGAAGTGGAAGTGATGGTGGTGGAAAAAGAAGACCGCGAAGGTCATCTCAACCTCAGCCGCAAACAAGCCCGCATTACCCGCGCATGGGAAAGAATTGTGGAAGTGCACAAGACCGGCGAAGTGATCACGGGTACTATTACCTCCAAAACCAAAGGTGGTCTGATCGTTGACGTGTTTGGCATGGAAACCTTCCTGCCCGGTTCACAGATCGACGTGAAGCCCGTGACTGACTACGATCAGTTTGTTGGCAAGACCATGGAGTTTAAGGTGGTAAAGATCAACGAAGCAATCAAGAATGCCGTTGTATCGCATAAAGCGCTTATCGAAAGCGATATCGAAGCGCAACGCGCCGAGATCATGAGCAAACTCGAAAGAGGCCAGGTACTCGAGGGTACTATCAAGAACATCACCGATTTTGGTGCGTTCATGGACCTCGGTGGTCTCGACGGCCTGCTCTACATCACCGATATCAGCTGGGGCCGCATCAGTCACCCGAGCGAGGTGCTGAAGCTGGATCAAAAGCTGAAAGTGGTGGTGCTCGACTTCGACGACGAGAAAAAACGTATCAGCCTTGGCCTGAAACAACTTACTCCGCATCCCTGGGATATCCTGCCCGATACCATCCACGAAGGTGCAGTAGTGAAAGGCAAAGTGGTGAATATCGAAGACTACGGTGCATTCCTTGAAATCATGCCCGGCGTTGAAGGCCTGGTTCACGTAAGTGAAATTACCTGGGCTAACACACCGATTAACGCGAAGGAATTCTTTAAACTGGGTGATGAATACGAAGCCAAGATCGTAACACTCGATAAAGAAAATCGCAAAATGAGCTTGTCGATCAAGCAAATGAGCGAAGATCCCTGGAGCTCTATCGAAACCAAATTCCCCGAAGGAAGCCGTCATACTGGTTTGGTGAAAAACATCACTCCTTATGGCGTATTCGTGGAACTGGCCCCCGGCATTGGTGGTATGATCCATATCAGCGACCTCAGCTGGCTGAAACGCTTCAATCACCCCAATGAATACACGAAGGTGGGTGAAAACATCGACGTGATCATCCTCGGCATCGATAAGGATAACCGCAAACTGCAACTGGGTCACAAACAACTGGAAGAGGATCCCTGGAATGCATTGCAGGGCACTTTCGCTGTTGGCACCGTGCATGAAGGCACCGTTATCCGCCGCGACGACAAGGGCGGTATCGTTCAGTTGCCTTATGGTCTCGAAGGCTTCGCTCCCAACCGTCACCTCCAGAGAGAAGACGGAAAGTCGATCGGCGCCGACGAAACCGCGCAGTTCATGGTGATCGAGTTTGACCGCAACGAAAAGCGCATCGTGGTTTCTCATACCCGTACCTGGGAACAGGTGAAACTGGAAGAAAAAGAAGCTGCGAAGAAAGAAGCGCGCGCCGAAGCGGAAAAAACCAAGAAAGCCGTTAAGAATATCCAGGGCAAAGTGGAAAAAGCAACTTTGGGCGACCTGGGTGCTTTAGCCGAAATCAAAGAAAAGCTGAAGAAAGAAGAAAAAGGCGAAGGCGGCGGCGAAGCTCAGGAATCAAAAGAACAATAAGAGCGTTATAGTCGATACAAGAAAGCGGTCTGTAACAACAGGCCGCTTTTTTTGTGATATGAAATAAGCCGTTGATTTTCTTACTTTTTGATGTAAAATTGATATTGGTCAACTACATTTTAGGCCTCTTGCAAGCCCAAAAACCTGGATATACATTTGCCCCATATTTAAACATTATCCTTCCCATCCAATCTTCCAGAAACCATCGATTTCTGAATCCAGTCTCCCCACAAAACCCTTTTTCCAAAATCCGACTTGAAGAGCCGATTTAAGAACATTTAAGTCGTACTCTGATGAAACAATTTAACGCAATTCTATTGCTTGCATTTTGTATTGCAGCAAACACTCCCGCAAAAGCAACTATCGACACTTTAGCTCCCGGCGCATTTATCATCAACATGGGCGTGGTGCCCCAAACCATCGGCAACGGCCTGAAGCCATACGGACTAGTGTACAAACTGGTGAAAGAACACCGGGTGCCCGTGAAATGGGTGGTGAATCCTTCCAAATCGAAAGACGGCATTGATTTCGTGCACAATGGTGTTCAGTACCGGGGCGGCACTTTTATCATTCCATTCGAATACAGAACTGCTGCAGTGAATGAAGAAATCAGCGCATGGCAGGATTCAGGCGTAGTGGGGAACACATCGGTGAGCACATTAATACTGGATGTGACCAAAACCATTTACTACGCGCCTAACTGGACCATGGATAAGCAGAACGGCATGATCGTAGCAAAGTATTTTGAAAATGCTGGTATGCCTATGACAGCTTACGGCGGTGATAGCAGCAACTGGAAAAATCCCAGCGAGCTCGGTGCCTGCGATGATATATTCGTGTTGCCTCATGCCGATCCCACCTGGGAAAATCATAAGAATCTGCTTTACTGGAATCAGAACTTTAAGGGAAACCTGTGGGTGGCTTGTCATGCAGTGAGTGAACTCGAAAGCATAAAAGACCCCGTGACCGGCGTGCAACTGAATTTTCTCAGCACTGATGGACTCGTGGACTGGTCTCTGCACAAAAAAGATGCTACACCACCTTATACTTACAGCGACCATGGCAATCCCATTATGCAGTTCGTAGGCACAATGGACAATGCTGCTAATAACGGTTCAGAAAGGCTTTACCTGCCAAAGCCCGGCAGCACCTGGAGACCGACCACAACAGTAAGCGTGTACGATCCTACCCCTACCTCCGTGCCCGCACTCTCCGGCGGTCCCGCAGCAGTGGTAGCCTATGGCCGCGCATTTGGCGATGAAGAAAGAGGATATGTAATGTACCAGGCCGGCCACGATCATTGCAGCGAAGGCAGCGAGGCTGAACAGGTGGCTGCGCAACGAGCATTCTTCAATTATTCATTCTATGTGGCAGTAGACCGCTACGCTGCTTTTGAAACTTCTGTCAAGAATTTGCCCGAGATCATCGTCGGCAATGAAACTTATAACCTGAACTTCGATGTACCCGCCGGTATCGACCTGAATTATTACACCATTACCTGGTCATCTTCAGGTGGCGGCACCTTTACATCAACGGGAGATAAAGCATCGATCCAGTTTACGGCACCTTCCAGCCTGGGCGCCATCATAGTAACGGTGACCATCACCGACGGCTGCGGCCGCGACGTGTTTTCGAGCAGCGGCACATTTGTAAGCGGTGTACTTCCCGGCTCTACTCAATTGCAGGGCAATTATCAGAATGGGCAGGTGCAGTTGAAGTGGACTGAGAAAAACAATGAGTCGGTGAGCTATTATGAAGTGCAACGCGCCGATAATAATAATGCGTTCAAAACGCTAGCGATTGTTATAACCCAGGAAAAGAGCGGCAGCGTGGTTTATAACTATGCCGACGAGCAGTCACCAACAGGCAGCATAAAATACAGGTTGAAAATTGTAAACAGGGCGAAGAAAATTTCGTATTCCAACACTGTAAAGGTTTCTGTGGGTGGAAATGGCGGAGCGCAGCTGACAGTTTTAGGGAATCCAGTCCGCGGGACCGTGGCTTTTGAATATCGCTCGCCTGTAGCCGAACAGGTATCGGCGGTGGTGATGGATATGAATGGCAGAATTATTATCAGTAAAAAATGGATGGCCGGAAAAGGAAGTTCAGTCGTGAATATGGGAAACCTTAATACCCAGCCTGCGGGAATGTACCTGCTGCGGGTGCAGACAGGTGCAGGCTCCATTGTACGCCAGGTACAACTGGTAAAATAAGGAGAATGAACCCAATGGCTACACGATAAATGACAATTGTCAAAATGTGATTTCAAAGCGCCCCAAACCGGGCGCTTTTTTTATTGCGATACACTTTTTCGATGTGATCATCCGTTAGGTAAATGCTTAAGAAATTTTAAGGCTAAACTCTTAGGACTTCGCTGATGGACCTTATCCACGCCATTTGCCCAAACCGGGATGAGCTGCCCGGCATTGGGAGTTGGCGTTTAACTGAAGCGAATAAATGTGTTCTGGTCTTTTAATTGCTTAAATGGTTTAAAATTGGACCTGATGAACCTACGATACGAACCTTATCTGGAATCTTATCCTGGCCCAAAACCTTGATCTTTTTCGATTCTTTATCCTTGGAAAGACCCCGTCGCTATCATCATCCTTATCCTGGATGCCAAAGTCCAATAGCCGCTTGAAAGTAGCGGCTTTTTTTATTAGAATAAATAGCATGAAGGAATTTGAAGTTGAATGGGGATGTGAATGGCGGATTTTGGAGTCAGAGAGATAAAAGATGTTGAAGGTTGAATTGTTCGAGGGATTGCAGTTTGAGGTCAGCGGCATCCCATCGGGTTTCGTGGTGGAGTTGGGGGGCGGGCACAATGACGCATTTCATGCGGGCGGCTTTGGCGGCGATGAGACCATTGAATGAATCTTCAAATACGATGCAGTTCGGGGGACTTACATTCAGCAGGGTGGCGCAATCGAGAAAGACCTGCGGATGTGGTTTTCCAAAAGGCAGTTTTTCTGCGGAGGTTACTGCAGCCAGGAACTCGCCGATTTCCAGTTTTTTAATTACCATTTGTATCAGCTTCATAGGAGAGGAGGACGCAAGACCGATCCGGAAATTATTTTTCCTGAAAAATTCCATGATATAGTTAACGCCCGGCATGGGTTGACCCTTCGCTTCAATAAGTTCCAACGCAGTCTTTTCGATGAATGCGCTTGCCGACGCGTGGTGTTGCTTATCAATCTTAAAATGAGTGAACCAGTAATCGATCCATTCGGGTGTGCGCAGGCCGGTGGTGCTGTGGTATTGTGATTCGGTGAGCGTGATGCCGTATTGTTGCAACAGCAGCGCGCCCGCTTCCTGCCATAAGGGTTCGGAATCGATCAGTAAACCGTCCATGTCAAAGATTACTGTAGAATAATTCATGGCGCAAATATACTGCGGCTTACCTCCACAAGCTTTACGTTTATTGGCAATTCATTAATTTCAATGCTTCTTAAGAAACAATAGCATGAGCAGGTTTACGGAGAGGATAAAACATTTCAGTCTCGTCAGGAAACTGGTGTACGCCATCGTTGGTATTATAACCTATCCGGGTCTTGTTATTGTAAACAAATTAAAGATCAGGGGTACGGAGCATATTAAGAATTTGCCGAAGAGCAACGTGCTCTTTGTCAGCAATCACCAGACTTACTTCGCAGACGTTATCACCTTTCTGCACATTTTCTGCGCGGTGAAATGGGGAAAGCAAAACCGTCTTGGTCTCCCGTATTATTTGTTGAATCCCTTCACCCGGGTGTATTATGTAGCTGCCGAAGAAACCATGCGTGCCAGCTGGATCAGCCGCCTCTTCACACTCGCCGGCGCGCTTACCGTAAAAAGAACCTGGCGCAATGACGGCAAAGAAGTGCGCAAGGGCCTCGATCCTTCCGACACCCGAAAAATTATGCGTACGCTCGAACATAATTGGGTGATCACTTTTCCGCAAGGCACTACTAAGCCATTTGCTCCCGGCAGAAAAGGCACGGCATACATAATCAAACTTACACGCCCGATAGTGGTGCCCGTGGTGATCAATGGTTTCTGGCGCGCATTTAATAAAAAAGGTTTGAAGTTTAAGAAAAAAGGAACGCTGCTGTCAGTTACATTTAAAGAACCACTGAAAATAGACTACGAGGCGCCCGCCGAAGAAATTCTTGCCCAGGTGATGGATGCAATTGAGCAAAGCAAAGCGTATATGATGAAGGGCGCGCATCACCGCGTAAAAGACAAATCAGTGTAGGCAGGTAGTAGGCCAGATGAAAAGGTATAATCGCCTTGCCAGGACTGGCATTTTTCCGAATGATATAATGGGCGCTCCCATCCGTCCATCTTCTTTCAACAGGCTGTTGGTTGTAAAAATGATGGCTAATCTTTATTGAACAAGGCCTTTAACTCAGTAGCATCATCGGGTTTCATTTTACCACCTAGTATCAGCCTCAACTGTCTCCTGCGCAAAGCGCCATCAAACAGCTTTTTGTCTTCGTCGGTTTCAGGAACCAGTTCGGGTACCGACTGCGGCTTGCCAAACTGGTCGAGTGCCACGAAGGTGTAGTAGGCTTCGTTGCTCTTGTACTTGTTTTGACGCAGCGCATCTTCACCCCATACCCTCATATATACTTCCATGGAAGTATTGAAGGCGCGGGAAACACGTGCTTCAATATGCACCACGTTGCCGAGCTTGATAGGATTTTCGAAAGAAATATTATCAACAGAGGCGGTTACCACGGGTTCGCCGCAATGCTTCATGGCGGCCAGCGCCGCAGCAATATCCATCCAGTACATGAGGCGGCCGCCCATCAGGTTGCCAAAGGTGTTAGTATCGTTGGGAAGTACCAGTTCGGTCATCGTAACTGCTGACTCTGACGCTTTCTTCGTTCTTTTTTCCATAATCCTTGGTTTTATCAGATCGTGACTTTTTCGAGCTGCTGCAAAAATACATCATCCACATCGGCGCCAATACCGGGCGTTTCCGGCACCTGCAAAAAGAAACCTTTATACTGCACGCCTCCTTTTACGGGGTCGGTTTTGTGACCCAGCAGGCAGGTGTCCATATCATAAAACTTTACATTGTCGTGCGCCAGCGCAAAATGCGCAAAAGCCGAAAGCGCCACGCGACTCTCCAGCATGCCGCCCATCATACAGGGAATATTATTCCGGGCACACACATCATGAATTTTGACGGCTTCATGTATGCCGCCCGATTTGGCAAATTTGATATTCACGTAATCGCAGGCCTTTTCCTTGATTAATCTCTCCGCATCGTAATGGTCAAATACACTTTCGTCGGCCATAATTTTTACCGGCGATGCTTTTACTAACGCGGGCAGTTTGTCGTCATCCCAATAGCGCATGGGTTGCTCGCAAAACTGAATATTGTATTGTCCCATTGCCTGCAGGGCATACACTGCATCTTCATAGCTCCATCCCTGGTTGGCGTCGATGCGCAACAAAATATCGGGGCCCGCTGCCTCTCGGATCAATCGCACCCGCTCCACGTCTTCTTTGGCATTTTTTCCCAACTTGATTTTAATGATGCGAACTCCTCTTTTCACGAAATCCCTGGCCGTCTCCGCCATTGCCGCGGGCGTGTCAATGCCGATGGTCAGATCCGTCTCCAACTCCTTTTGCTTTCCTCCCAGGTACTTATACAAAGGCAGTCCTGCCGCTTTGGCCGCCAGGTCGTACAGCGCCATATCAAAAGCGCTCTTGATGGTATAATTAAAGGCCGTATAATGCAACTCCTGCAACCTGGCCTCGATATCAGCGGCATCTTTGTTCTTCCATATTGCAGCATAATCTTTCGCCATTTCAAAACAGGTGGCCTGCGTTTCGCCGGCAATCATCGGGAAGGCCGAACATTCGCCCACCCCTGTAATTCCCTTATCGGTATGAACCCTTATAAACGTATTCTGCGCAAAATGCATCGTACCTGTAGCAATGGTAAACGGATGCATCGGGATGCTGAATTTGTATATATCTGTCTTAATGATTTTCATGGGGCCGGAAGTTAGGAGAATATTGAAGAAGGAACAAGGAATTTGAACCAGAAATATTGCCATGGAGGAGCGATTCAGGTTACTGCAGACCTTCAAAATTCCGCATTCAAATTTCCTTGTTCCTTCTTCAATATTCAATTATATTCGCAGCTAACATTTGTTAGTAAGTCTATGGAACTTCCTCCCCCGCGGGTGTCATTTGAGAATACGGAGAATACTTTTGCATATAAGTCTGATAAAGAGCTCAGGAAAGCGCGGTTCCTGTTTAAGAGCATGGGCATTCAGCCATTGGTAAACCTGGGTATCAAGATTACGCCCTGGGCCATCAGGTCGGGGCTGCCTATCAAGGGAATTATTCGCAATACTATATTCAGGCAGTTTGTGGGTGGTGAAACGCTGGAAGAAACGACCGCTGTTGCCAATAAGCTGCAGCAATTTGGCGTGCAGGTGATTCTGGACTATGGCGTGGAAGGAAAAGAAGGCGAGGAGAATTTTGATCATGCCTGCGATGAGTTTATCCGCGTAATCCGCTATGCCGCCGGTAAGCCCAGCGTTCCCTATATGAGTATAAAAGTGACCGGCATTGCGCGTTTTGGTCTGCTGGAAAGACTGGATGCGGCCGCCACCGACAAGAGTGGCTATGAAGGCCGCGTGCACGAAGAAGTGCTGGATGAAAACGAAAAGCAGGAGTGGAAGAGGGTAGAACAAAGACTGCTGCGCATTTGCCAGGCCGCTGCCGACTCCAACATCGGTGTGCTGGTAGATGCGGAAGAGACCTGGATACAGGATCCCGTGGACGCGCTCACCATGCAGATGATGGAGCGTTTTAACAAAGAAAAAGTGGTGGTGTTTAACACCATTCAGCTCTATCGCCACGATCGCTTACAATTTTTGAAAGATAGTTTTGAGCAGGCGCAAAAGAAAAATTTCATTCTCGGCGCCAAACTGGTGCGCGGCGCTTATATGGAAAAAGAAAGGGCCCGGGCCGAAGAGCTCGGTTACCCATCACCGATACAACCCGACAAGGCAGCCGCCGATGCCGATTACAATGCCGCTGTTGAATTCTGCATCGAACACCTCGATCGCATCTCGCTGATCGTGGCATCGCATAATGAATTCAGCAATTTGTACACTACGCAGTTGCTTGACAAAAAAGGGCTGCCACATAATCATCCTCATGTTCATTTCTCACAACTTTATGGCATGAGTGATCACATCACATTCAACCTCGCCAAGGCAGGATTTTCCGTCAGTAAGTATTTGCCCTTTGGTCCCATCAAAGACGTGATTCCCTACCTCATGCGCCGCGCGCAGGAAAACTCCAGCGTAAGCGGCCAGTCGGGCCGCGAATTGAGCCTGATAAGAAAGGAAATTGAGAGAAGAAAGAAATTGAAAGTGGGGAAAGCTCTGTTGTAGTGAGGCAAGGGTTCGGGAAAAGAATCGGTATGAAGAGATTCTTTCCCCAAACCTTTCCCAACTTTATTTTATCGTCTCCCCAAACAAACGCAGCGTCCTTTCCCATGCCAGCCTGGCTGCTTCTGCGTTATATCTCGTGGGGGTGGTATCGTTATTAAAGGCGTGTTGTGCGCCTTCGTAGATATATAACTCGTATTTCACGCCTGCTTTTTTCAATGCTTCTTCGTAGGCGGGAATGCCTGCGTTGATGCGCTCGTCGAGACCTCCGTAATGCAATTGCACCACAGCTTTGATTTTGGGAACATCGGCCACATTGGCCTGGCGGCCATAATAAGGAACGGCGGCTTTCAGGTCGGGCACGTTTACGGCCAGGTCATTGGCCATGCCGCCACCCCAGCAAAAGCCGATGCAAGCCATTTTACCATTGCTCTCGGGTCTTGTTTTCAGGTAATCGAAAGCCTTTATGAAATTGTTGAGGTTTTGTTTCTGATCTATTTTGCCAAACATGCCCCTTGCCTCGTCTTCGTTGGCGGGCGTGCCGCCTTGCGGCGACAATGCATCGGGCGCAAGTGCCAAATAGCCTGCCAGCGCCACGCGGCGGGTCACATCTTCGATATGCGGGTTCAATCCGCGGTTTTCATGGATCACTACCACGGAGCCAAACTTGCCATCCTGTTTGGGTCTGGCCAGGTAGCCTTTCATAGTGCAATTATCGCCGGGGTAGGTGATGCGCTCAGTGATGATGCGGTCGTCCTGGTCGGGAACGGTCTCCGCATTGGCATAATTCACTTCCAGTTTGGGCAGTATGGCCATGGCCGCTGCCATTGAACCGGTAAGCTGTGCCAGCCGGCGCAGAAATACATCGCGCGGCAGTGGCGCGTGTGTGTACTCATCAAAGAGATTAATAATACGTTGATCCATATACAAGGAGTTGAATGATGAGGGAATATATTAAAGGTAAAGAAATAAAGACGCGTTTGTGCACAATGACCCGACGACAACTTAGACGCCCAAAATTTCCTATGACTTTTTGGGTCGGATTTTTTTATCTTCGGGCTATATTCCCCCACCGAAAGCATTCTTAATCCGGCGGACTGCTAGCTCAGTTGGTTCAGAGCGCTGCTTTGACAGAGCAGGGGTCACTGGTTCGAACCCAGTGCAGTCCACCGGCCTGCGGAATATTGAACAAAGAATCTGGATGAGACTTTAATCCTTGCCCCGCAAATTGAAGTGATACTCCCAACCTGAAGCAAGAAAATTGAATCCATAACCCAAAACGCAAAGTCCACACCGAGAATAAGCGCACTGTCTCCCGGCCTGAAGCATATTTAAGAATCCGCCACCCTGCACCCGTCACCCGCCACCCGACGCAGTCGAGCGGGTTCTTATCTGATAAAACTCCCTGGCCCGAAAGGTTAATTGTTTCATTAATTAAACTTTTGCCCATGTTAAACATGATGGAGTTTGTTGGCAGCAATCCACAATTCAGGCAGTTTAAAGTGGATGAGCTGTTGTTTGCTGAATTTAATTGTCCACCCGACAAGTTGCCCGTCAGCAGCTGGTGGCAGCACAATTTTTTTGCGTTTGTGTTTTCCGGTGAGACAGTACTGAAAACACCTCGTGGACAATATAGCCTGAAAGCAGGAGATTGTGCATTCTCAAAAAGAGGAACCGTTTTGGTTACCGATCACTCAAATGGAGAGTTCTGCGAGCTATTGGTTTTTGTTCCCGATGAGTTTATCCGCTCGGTTATCAAAAAATATAACCTTCCGCTGATTCAGCAGGGAGAGGAACAAGGTTCAGACACGCTGATACCACTGGAAGCAGATGAAGTGTTGCAGGCTTATTCCCAATCGTTGCTGGCGTATTTCAATCAATCAACGCCGCCCCCGCCTTCTCTGCTGAAGCTGAAGTTTGAAGAACTGATCGTGAATATTCTTACCAACAATAATCACGCGGCGCTCAGAACTTATTTCAGCAGCCTGGCCAATTCGGCAAAGCCATCGATCCGCGAAATCATGGAAGCGAATTTCTTCACCAATCTTTCGCTGGAACAATTTGCAAAGCTTTGCGCGCGCAGCCTCAGCGCTTTCAAGCAGGAGTTTAAAAATCTATACCAGACCACTCCCGGCAAATGGTTGCAGGAAAAACGTTTGCAGTATGCGCTTCGGCTACTCGAAACCACCGATTATACGGTAGAAGAGATCTGCATGGAAACCGGTTTCGAAAACCGCTCGCATTTCATTCGCGTGTTCAAAAACAGGTTTGGCCTTCCTCCCGGAAGAATGAAAACGCAGATGAGAACATCGCAACTGAATTTTGCTTAAACAGGCCCTTTCTGCCACAGGTGGCCCACCTCATAGGTGGGCCACCTGTCACTTGACCGACCCTTTTATTGTCATAAAAAATCCCGGCGATTATCTTAACAACTTGAAAGCTTGCATCCAGTCATCATTGACGGCCACTAACACGAGCGTTTCGCTCTTAGTGCGCAGCAGCTTCATGTTTTTGACATCGCCGTTGGTGATGAAGCCGCTTTGTGCGGGTGGTACGCTGGCGAAGGAACCCTTTCCGTTGCCCCGGAGCAATAGGCCATATGAAGCGTCATATCTCCCGATCATCACCTCCACCTGGTATTCGTTGCCGGCAAGCAACAGGTCGAGATGACCATCATTGTCGAAGTCGTTGCAGAGAATGGAGTTCACCGGGGCGAATTGCGCTTCGATGGGTAAGACATGCTTCACGAACTGGCCATTTCCTTTGTTTTCGAAATAGCAGGTGGCGGCTTCCTCGCAGGTGAGTTCGAGCAGGTTGGTTTTGTCGGTGAAAATATCATCAACCGTGGTGGGAATATACTGCTCATGAAGAACAAACTTTTTCTTCAACGCCGGCACCTGCGAAGTGAGCATGTCTTTCCCGATGGCGGGATAGAGTTTTCTTTCACCGGAGTTGGTGAGGATATGGTAAAACATCACAGGATCAATGCTGCCGTTGTTGTCGATGTCTTTGGCGAAAAGTTTAACGGGATATTGAGAAGAAATGCGATAGTGGCAGTTGAGACCCAGGTTACCCGCGATGATATCGATGTCGCCGTCATTGTCAATGTCGGCGGCGGCCAGACTGCGCCACATGCCGTGACCGGAAGGACTGGGTATTTCAGTGAGTTTGCCCTGATTATTTTTAAAAAAACGAATAGGCATCCATTCACCGGCAACAATTAAATCCAGTTGGTTATCGTTGTCGAAGTCGGTCCATATGGCCGAGGTAATCATACCTCCTTCCTGCAAGGCGGGGCAAACAGAAGCAGTGACTTCTTTGAAAATGCCATTATCATTTTCGAGAATAAAACTTTTTGGCGACAACGGAAATTGCTTGTGTACGCGTCCACCAATAAACAGATCGTTGTCGCCATCGCCGTCAAAATCGCCCGCGGCCACGCAGCCTGCAATGGTTCTTACCGATGCGGGAAAGGCATTGGGTTGTAAAGAAAAATTGCCTTTGCCGTCGTTGATGTACAGTCGAGGCGCGTTTGCGGGAGAGTTTTCTTCATAACGAACGTCACCGCTGGTGACTACCAGGTCAAGGTCCTGGTCGTTGTCGGCATCAAAGAATAAGCAGTCGAGATCTTCTTCCAACTTAGTGGAGTCGATGAGATTCCGGGAGACAAAGCTTCCGTTTTTCTGCTGCACAAAAATCTTTCCCGAAGCATTAAATCCGCCACCTATAAAAAAATCTTCGAGGCCATCGCCGTTAATATCGCCGGTGGCGATATAAGGACCGAGCTGAGAATATTTTTGGGGTAATAATCTTTGCACACCAAAATCGTTGAACTCGGTTTCTTTGTGGCGGTAGGGCAGTGCCGAGGAAATTTCGGTAAATAAAATGGAAGGAGGACGGGAGGTAGTAATATCAGGCGAAGCATCAGATTTCTTTACAACCAACAGGGTATCGGCGCTCACGCCTTTATAGGAAATGGAATGGTTGTCTGGCCATACAATCTTTACATCAGCCACCGCGTTGTCGCCCAGTCCAAAGGTGAGCTTCGTGTCCATGGTCGACAAATACCCGCGCACCGGATTCTGCTCCTGTAGCATTACCATGCCATCAACAGTAACATACACTTTGGCGCCAAAGCCGCGCGGATTTAAGCCGCCGTCGTCAAACTGGATCTGGAGGAAGTGATGTTTTTTATCCGTGTTGTTGATATAGATGTGCGCTTTCTCATTAATATTATTCACCACCAGGTCCAGGTCGCCATCATTATCGAGGTCGGCCCAGGCAGCGCCATTGCTCATGCTTAGTTCGCGGATGCCGGCGCTGTCGGAGAAATATTTAAAGCTCAGGTCTTTGTTGTTGAGTAAAAAATAATTTTTCAGCTTCACGTATTCGAGTGAAGCGAGTTTGTTTTTGATGATGCGTTTTTTTTCAGCTTCGTTGTTCATGCCCGCCACGGTGCTGGTAAACTGAACAAAGTCGGCATTGATGAAGTCGCGGCCAATGCCATTGGTGATGTGCATGTCTTTGTAGCCATCATTGTTAAAGTCGGCAATCAGCACGCTCCAGCTCCAGTCGGTTTCGGACATGCCTGCCAGTTGGCCGATTTCGCTGAAGAAAGGAATGCTGTCTTTGTCGCCGGGGCGCAGGCCATTGTTCAGGTGAAGCATGTTGCGCATAAACTCGGGTTCGTAGTTCATCTGCCGCTCCATCTGGTAGCGCTCATAGTTCATGAATGAGTAGGAAATTTTCTTGCGCTCGTTATTCTCCGGCATCATGTCGACGGTGGCGATATCGGTAAGACCGTCATTATTGAAATCGGCGGCATCCACGCCCATACCCGAATAGCTTTGGTGGCGCAAAGCCGTGGCCACGCGGTTGGTAAACGTGCCGTCCCGGTTATTGATCCACATGAAATCGTTTGACAGAAAATCGTCTGATACATAGATATCCGGCCAGCCGTCGTTATTGAAATCGCTGATCACCACGCCCAGGCCATAACCATCGTCTTTGATGCCTGCTTCTAAAGTAACATCCGTAAAATGACCGTTGCCGTCATTCCTGTACAAGCGATCATTGGCGGGTGAAGTGCCGGTGAGGTTCCTAGGAAAAATCGTATTGGCATTCGGCCCGTTCAGCATGTAGTTTAACAGGTACATGTCGAGGTCGCCGTCCTTATCGTAATCAAAAAAGGCGGCTTGCGTGGAGTAGCTGGTATCGGCAAGCCCATAAGCTTCGGCTTCTTCTTTGAAGGTGAGGTCTTTTTGATTGATGAAAAGAAGATTTTTTGCGCGATGGGCATGATCTTTACCAAAGGTGCAAACATAAATATCATCATAGCCGTCGCCGTTAATATCCACAATGCTCACGCCTGTAGCCCAGACTGCTGTTGCAACGCCGGCCTTGTCGGTGATATCTTCAAACTGGTTGTTATCCTTATTGATATATAACCTGCTGCTGGTTTGATTGGCAGTGAAATAAATATCTTTCAATCCGTCATTGTTGAAATCACCGATGCCAACGCCTCCTCCCATGTAGGCGAATTCGAGCAGCAGGGTAGAATCGTCTGCTGCTTCTGTGATGGTGTTATTAAAATGAATCCCGCTTTGTGAGGCGGGAAGTAATGTAAACAGCGCGGGTGATGAATCTATTTCACTGGTGCAAGCATTGATCAGCAACGCGATAGGCAGGTAAAAAAAATATTTTTTATGTCGCATACAAAGCCAGGATGAGGTTTTTTATAAATGTAAAATTTACACGAAAAAAGAACAATCGATTGCATTTTAAGAAAAATAACCGAAATTGTTTTCAGATTTTGCAGCATATTGACAACGATCTGTTGTCACACTAATAACTCCGCCCTGTGTAATTCATCGCTAACAGCATTGCCAACAACTGATGAAAAAGACTGCTGAACAAAAGGAGACGGACTGGCTGCGACGACTGCAACAAAACGATGAGCAAGCCCTCACTGCAATCATGCATCACTATTATGCAGATTTGTATAACTATGGTGCACGGTTTACTGCAGACGATGCCATGGTGCGCGATTGCATCCAGGAAGTGTTCATAAGCCTGTGGCAACGCCGCGATAATGTAACTACCATTCTCTCTCCCAAATACTATCTCTTACGTGCTGTTAAGAACAAGGTGCTGAAGGCATTGCACAAGAACAAGACCCGCGCCGACGGCATTCAGTTACAAGGTGATGAGTATGATTTTCACCTGGAGTTTTCCGTTGAACGATTCATCGTCGAAAAGCAGGTGTCCGATGAAAAGGCCGCCGCGCTGCGCCGCACACTCGAAAAGTTGTCGAGACGCCAGCAGGAAGTTATTTACCTGAAATACTATCAGCACCTCGATCATGCGCAGATTGCTGAATTGATGAATATCAGCAGGCAGTCGGTCTACAACCTTCTTCACGAAAGCATACTGAAGCTCCGCAACTTATGGAAGGTGGAGTTCGTAAATCAATAAATAATTGCAGTGCCCGGGAGAATACAGATTAAATACGAGTGATTGAATTGCACGGATTTTTACCAGTGTGGAGTAGCTGCTAATGGCTGAAAAATTAGCACTTATGTATTCGCCGAGTCCTTCATCTGTGTAATCGCAAATTCCTCTTTTTGAATCCGTGGTTAAAAAAATTTCCTTAAAACCCAGTAGAATTTCCCCATCCCCGGAACTTGTAAGTAATAAAGTATGCTGGCATGAAGGATCCCAGGCTTTACGACATCATGGATTTCGTTATGGATGAAGACTTTATACGCTGGGTGCAGGATAAACGCTCCCAGGATGAAGCCTTCTGGAATGAGTGGCTGCTGCAGAATCCTGATAAGCACCTGCTGGTGGCTGAAGCCCGCCGCATACTGGAATCGATACGTATTGAACAAAAGATTTTTGCCCCGGAAGAGATAGAACTCGAAGCCGCGAAACTGTTACAAACGATCAGTGAGCGAAATTTTGAGGAGTCACCATATTACCTGGAAAGCGAGACCCGAAAACCCAGGTTTCGGGTCTTACGGTATTGGGTAGCTGCCGCGGCAGTGGCAGGTCTTTTCTTTTTGGGCACCAGGTATTTTGCTGCTGAAGAAGCTGTTGAAAAAACGCTTGCCGAATCTTATACCTATTCGAGCCTTACGGCTCAGCGGGCATTGATTGAGCAGGTGAACACCAGCGATAAACCCATCAGCATTGTGCTGGCCGATAGCAGCGTGGTGGAGTTGTCGGTGAACAGCCGCATCAGCTACCCGCGCAGTTTCGACAGCAGCGATACGCGCGATGTGTACCTTTCCGGCGAGGCGTTCTTTACTGTTGCAAAAAATCCGCACCAGCCATTTCGTGTGTTCTCCAACGAACTGGTGACCGAAGTGCTCGGAACAAGCTTTAAAGTGCGCTCCTTTGAAAAAGATTCGGTGATACAGGTAATTGTGAAGACGGGAAAAGTGAGTGTGTATTCGCAGGGCGCGAAAGTAATCAAGGAATCAAGCAAACCAGATAATTCAGGCGGTATTATTCTCACCCCTAATCAGCAACTTACTTACCGCAAAGAAGGACATCAGTTCCAGAAAGTGTTGCTGGCCAAACCCTCCATGATTGTTCCGGTGGCCGTAGACCGTAATATGGTGTATGAAGATACCCGGGTAGAAGAGGTGTTCGACCAGATCAGCAAAGCTTATGGCATCAATATCGTATATGATGCAGAGTTGCTTAAAAACTGCACAGTCACAGCCGATCTGAGAAATGAATCGTTTTACGACAAACTGGACCTGCTATGCCGTGCTATCGGCGCGGGTTATGAAGTCATCGACGGACAGGTAGTGATTCAATCGAGTGGCTGCCAGTAATCGATATCATTAGCCATTTTTAACCTTAACAACCAAACGAGTATGTATTTAAGTACTACCTAAACCCTTTAAACAAAAACCGGTATTGCTGCAACAATACCGGCCTTTTGTGCAATCCCGAATAATGGTTCGGGAGACATGTTTTGATTAGTAAATGATTGCATTAACCAAAACGTTCCAAAGTTATGAAAAAAGGACTCGTTAACCAGTTAATTTACGGGTTTATGAGAGTTGCATTGCTGCCAGTAATTTTAATCTTGAGCCTTGCCACGGTACTGTATGCCGAGCCTACCAATGGCCAGGGCGTACTGAACAGGCGGGTGACTCTTTCCTGTGAACAAAAAGAGATTAAGAACATTCTGTCGGACCTGAGTAAACAGGCAGAAATAAAATTCGTGTACAGCGCGCAAAAGATTCCCGCCCGTAAGAAAGTGACGCTCACCGCGCGCGATGAAAAGCTGGGCGATGTACTGCACGAGCTGTTTTCCCCGCTGAATATTTTCTACTATGTGTCTGGCACCCAGATAGTATTGATGCGCATGGCCGATGCGCCTACCACAGCCATCCAGTACCGGCAGGAGCAGGGCAATGGAAATGGCAGCGGGGGCTACTATGAAGAAGACCCGGCAAAAACGGTCAGCGGCAAGGTCACCAATGCGCTTGGCGATCCCCTGGCTGGTGTGTCCGTCACCGTTCGTGGCACCAACCGCGGTACCTCTACCGCCGCCGATGGAAGCTTCAGCATCAGCGTGGAAGTAGGGGAAATTATCGACTTCTCGATGGTGGGCTATAAAGTCTTTTCCTATACTGTGGGCGAGTCCAATACAGTGAACGTTCAACTGGAGGCCGAAATATCCAACCTCAACGAAATTGTAGTAGTAGGTTATGGTACACAGAAAAGAAGCACCCTTACCGGGGCTATCGCTTCTGTTAACAGCAAGACCTTAAACGAATTGCCCGTTGCCAGCGTAGAGCAGGCCTTACAGGGCCGCATAGCCGGTTTAACAGTTACCAACAATGGCGGTCCCGGTACCATGGCAATTGTGCGCATACGCGGTATCAGCTCTATCAGTTTTGCCAGTGATCCGCTGTACGTGATCGACGGTTTTCCCACCGGCAACCTCGGCAATTTCGATAACCGCGATATAGAACAGGTGGAAGTGTTGAAAGATGCCAGTGCGGCAGCCATTTACGGTTCAAGAGCTACCAACGGCGTGGTGATGATCACTACTAAAAAAGGAAGACGCGATGGAAAGATTCATGTGAACCTCGATTCATATGTAGGAGTTCAGAGTCCCTGGAGAAAAATAGATCTGCTGAATACCGAACAATACCTGCAATACGAACGCATGCTGAATGGTAACGCAGGCATTGCACCGCCACCAAGGCTTGAGCCCGCCAACTTCAATCAGCCTATATATGACGGCGCTACGCAGACATTCGCTCAAACCAATACCGACTGGCAGGATGCGTATTTCAAGAACGGATTCATGACACAGCACAATATTTCTGTAAGCGGTGGAAATGATAAATCACGCTTCTATACCTCCGCCGGTTATTTTGACCAGGATGCGATTGTAACAGCTTTGTACTACAAGAGAGGAAATTTCAGGCTGAACTCCGATCATAATATCAGCAAAGTGTTTACCATTGGTCAGAACCTGTTGCTTTCGTATTCCGATCAATACTACGATAATACAGGTGGCAACCGTACCCGCCTGGTGAATGTGATCAGGAGCCTTCCCTATCTGCCGGTATATGACCCGACAACCCTGGGTGGGTTCCGCGGAGCGGAAAACAGCTTCGACGGCGCCGACCCCACCAACCCCATCGAAGATGCTACTTTACTGGGCGAAGCAAAAAGGAAAACGATGAAATTGCTGGGAACTGCTTTTGTACAGGTGAATTTCACTCCCTGGCTGAATTTCAGATCTACTTTCGGGGTTGACTACGTGAATACCCTGGACGAGCAGTTCAGCGGTATTTTCAATGATAAGGGAAGAAATGCTTCCGTATCTACCATCAACAATCAACGCACTAATTCTACCACACTGTTATATACCCAACAACTTACTTTTGATAAGACTTTCGGCGATCATCACCTGAATGTGACGGGTGTGTTTGAATCGCAAAGCAACCGCACGCTCAACGAGCAAATGCGCGGCAACCAAAACTCGAACGCTATACGCACGCTGTTTGGCGCCACCAACGTGCAGGCCATCAGTACGCTTGGTGAAAACCTGATTGTGTCGTATATCGGCCGCGTGACCTATGATTTTGCCGGAAAGTATTTGTTGAATGCCGCCCTGCGCCGTGATGGTCTTTCGGTATGGGCGCCGGGTAATAAGTTCAGGAATTTCCCCTCTATATCTGCCGGCTGGCGGTTAGACCAGGAGGAATTTCTGCAAAGAGTGCCCGCTATTTCTGAATTGAAAATTACCGCGGGTTATGGTTCCACTGGTTTGAATGGTTTGGTGCTGGGTAACTATCCTTGGCAAGCTCCCATCCAGGCCAACAATGCCACCTATCCTTTCAACAATGTGATCGATGTAGGTAATGGTTCTTACTATAACCAGATTCCCAACCCCAACATGATCTGGGAAACTACCGATCAGCTGAACATAGGATTGAGCCTGGGCCTGTGGAATAACAAACTCACTTTTGTTGCCGACTTCTATAATCGTAAGACAAACGACTTGTTGTTGAGCGTACCCACACCTGGTTCATTTGGTTACAACGGCGCCGGTGTGCTGGCCAATGTGGGATCAATGAAAAATACCGGTCTGGACGTGCAGATTGGCTATAACAAAACCGGCGGTGAATTTACCTGGAACCTTACCGGTAACCTGAGCATAGTAAGAAACAAAGTGCTGAAGCTTAACACTGAAAATGCTTCCATTGAAGCGGGCGCCGACCAGGACTTTGGTGGTAATATAGCCATCACCCGTACGGTGGCCGGTCAACCGATACAATCGTTCTACGGCTACGTGATGGAAGGCATTTTCCAGAGTGATGACGAGGTGGCCAACAGCCCTGTGCAGGTGGCTGGCCAAACCGCTGCCGGTGACCTTAAGTTCAAGGATCTCGACGGCGATGGTTTTATTACTGATGCCGACCGCACCTTTATCGGTAACTATCTTCCTGACTTTTCTTATGCGCTTAATTATTCTGCGCGCTACAAAAACTGGGACTTCTCGCTGTTCTTCCAGGGGGTGCAGGGTAATGATATTTTTAATGCGGCACGCATTATATCAGAAGGTATGGCCCGCTTGTTTGGTGCCGGCACAAGAGTATTGGATGCCTGGAGAAGCGACAAGAAAGATACTGATATGCCGCGCGCTATCAGTGGCGACCCCAACCAGAACCTGCGCGTGTCAACACGATGGATAGAAGACGGATCGTACCTACGACTGAAAAATATCATGTTAGGGTATAACATTCCTGCCAACACGCTGCGCTCGCTTACCGGCGGGGCCATCAGCAGTTTCAGGTTGTATGTATCATCACAAAACCTGTTTACCATCACCAATTACAAAGGCTGGGATCCCGAGATTGGTTCAAAGAACAACCAGTTGACCAACGGTATAGACTATGGTCAATACCCCAATCCCCGCGCATTCCAGTTTGGTGTGCAAGTAGGATTTTAATACCTGTAAACCTGATTTAAAAAGCTTATTATGAAATATTCACGTTTTTATAAAGCTGTTTTGCTGATCGCCGTTACCACGCTGGCATTTGTGATATCATGTACCAAGCAGTTGGACAAACGCGATCCCAGCCGTCCCGATTCTGATTCTTATTTCAAGACTGCCGACGAATTGCTGAAGGGCACCAATGCGATCTATTCCATTGTTCACTCTGCCAGCCTGGTAGCCCGTGAATGGTATTTCCTGCACGACCTCCGCAGCGACGATGTAAAATCAGGCGGCGGCCAGCTGGAGGTGCCTCGCGCCCAGATTCTTAACGGCGCTATTTCTCCATCGAATGCGGTGATGAACAGCGTATGGACAGGTTTGTATACTACGATCCATCGCGCCAACGTGGTTATTGCCAACGCACCCAATGTGACTGACAACGATGAGTTGCGCGACCGCTGTGTAGGTGAAGCCAAATTCTTCAGGGCATGGGCTTACTTTGAGCTGGTGTCGATGTGGGGACCCGTTCCTATCTATACCGAACCGGTAAGCAATCCCAATGATTTCCAACCACGTGCACCTGAAGAAGACGTATATGCGCTTATTGAGCAGGACCTGAAAGATGCTGCCAACGCATTGCCCGCCACCTATTCCGATGCCGACCGGGGCCGCGTGACAAAAGGCGCAGCCAATGCCATGCTCGGGCGTGCATTGATGCAGAAAGGAGATTATGCCGGCGCAAGAACCGCATTGAAGGCGGTGGAAAGTTCCAATTTGTATTCACTCACCAACAACTACCTCGACAATTTCCTGGAAGAAACAGAATTCAACCAGGAATCAGTGTTTGAAGTAGTATTTTTTGATCGCGGTGATAATGGCTTTGCATGGGGTTATACAGGCGATGGCGCGGGCGAGCCGCAGTCAACCGTGCGCAACCAGGAATATTGCCCTGTAGCCTGGCGCAACCTGATACCATCTGAATATTATGTGAACGAATTTGAAAGGGTAGCTACCGGCGCCGCCAAGGATGATCCGCGTTTTGCCATGTCGGTATACAGAACCGGCGATACCTACAACAATGGCCAGACAGTGCTGACCGATGAGCATCAAAACGGTAACACTACCAAGCTCATGGGCGTAGATCAAAAGATCAGCTGGCGCAAGTTTATGTTGTTGTACAAAATGAGTTTTGATGATGCGCAATTCCACCCCGGTGGCAACAACCAGCGCATTATCCGTTATGCCGAAGTATTGTTGATGCTGGCTGAGTGCGAAAATGAACTCGACAATCCCACTGAAGCTATCAAATACCTGAACATGGTGCGCGCGAGGCCCACCGTTGATATGCCGCCTTATCCCACTACGCAATTCCCGGTAAGCAATAAGCTGGAAATACAAAAGGCCATCATGCACGAAAAGACTGTAGAGTTAGGTGGAGAAGAGATCAGGAACCGCGATATACTTCGCTGGAGAAAGAAAGGCTATTTCACAACAGAACCGCTGAGCTGGTTTGTGCCTGGCCGCGATGAGCTGTTGCCCATTCCGCAACAGGAAATTGATAATAATCCTGAACTGGGCAACGGAGGAATTCCGAAACAGAACCCGGGCTTTTAAGAAAAGAGCGTCCCCGCTTATCGTTGTATCATATGCAGTCATTCGTTTTGGAAGCTACCGCCTTATGGCGGTAGCTTTTTTTAATCCTACATCTTCACAACTGATCCGCTGCCTGAGATCTGTGAGTCGATAGCCGGATTTCCTTTATAAAACACTGTACCGCTACCCGAGATTCTTACCTTCAGGGTATGCGTGGCATGCACTTCCACATTGCCCGAGCCACTGATGCGCGTGCTCACATCTTTTGCCTGTACTTCTGAAAGATCAACAAAGCCGCTGCCGCTGATGGTAACATCTTTTTCATTGGCCTTGCCATCTTCCACTGTTATTCTTCCCGAACCACTCAGCACGACGCGAATCTTATTAGCCAGCACTTCATCTACATGTATGCTGCCCGAGCCACTCGAGTTTATTTCAAGCTCTGCGGGATCGATGGGACCATCCACATCCAGGGTGCCCGAACCGCTCAGCTCCAGCAACCGCGCAACGGGCCCGGTTACATGAATAATGATTTTTTCATGGCTGCGTATACGCGCGTTGGGATGACGAAAGCGAATTTTCAATATGCCGCCCGACACTGTGGTCTCGATCTCGTCCAGAATATTGCGCTGCGCCTGCAGCGTTATGCTGTAATCGTCCGACCGCGTGAAATGCGCTTCTGAAGGCACGCTCACCGACAGACCCTCAAAAGGCGCGGTGTTATGCTCTTCAGTGATCACAGGGCCTTCACCCACGATCTTCTCGCAGGAAATGTTGGCAAAAATTAAAACCGTCATCGCCATCCAAAAACATAGCTTTTTCATTGTATACATTTTTTAAAATTCAAGTTTGTAATTGATTACCGGTATCAAACCGTTCTGGAAATTTGTTCTGATGGTTTTAGTATAAGTGTCGTAGTACGAGTCGTAAACATTGCTGCGGTTCACCACGTTTTGAATATCTAGTGAAAGTGTGCTGGTATGCCTTTTCCTGTTCCACTTCATGCTCACGCGCAGGTCGGGGCGGAAATAAGCAGGGTTCTGCAGCGTATATGCCTGCTGCTCGTCATAAATGGCATAACCCGCCTGCTGCGATTGCTCCAGGTTGACGGGGGTATTACGGAAGCCGCCCGCATAAATCAGTTTTATGTTTATGCCTAGCACCCTCCGCTGACCCTTCAAAGGAAATTCTTTACCTGCTACCGTATTGAACACATAATTGCCGTTGAAACGCGTATTGCGCTCTATGCCATCCAGCGCAGTATATTTCGATTCATATACCGAGCCATTGATGATATAATACAGGTTGTTGCTAAGCGATTGTTCCAGGGTAAGTTCAACGCCGTAGTTTCTGCCTTTGCCTTCATTTACCAAAGCGTCTGTAACGAAATCATTCTGCACATTCAGGGTAGAGAAAGTTTTTTCCGGATCAACACTCACCGGCACGTTGAACAGGTGCTGGTAATACAACTCCGCTTTCATGCGCAGGCCCCTGCCGAGGGCTCGTGCATAAGAGAATACGAAATGATGCGCTTTGGTAAACTCCAAATCTTTGTTGGGCGCGGGCGAGGAATTATGAGGGTCGCTGGCAAAATAAACACCCAGGGGCAGCACCTGGCTGTGCAAGCCATAACCGAGAGCGATGGAGTTTTGCCGGTCAGGATCCCATTTCACCGCTGCACGTGGCTCAATGGCGCGCGTCTTATTGATGTTTAATCCGAGATAGTGCAGACCTGCGGTGAAAGCGAGGTTATTCAAAGGCTTGTACTGCCACTGCGCAAATCCCTGTAATGTGCGCGCATTACCACTCACGTTGATTCTTTCCAAAAGGGGAGCAGTGATATTTTCTTTATCCTTCAGGAAAAAATCATAGTCGATAAAACTCAATATGGTGCCTGCGCGCAACGACAGCCGGTTGCTGAAGCGGTGATTCATCGTAGAAGAGACAATCCACTTCTTTGTAGTGTGCTTATTGCTTTGCGATACGGTGAGCGTTTTATCGTCTTCCACATATTCTTCATCATAACCATTTTCAAAGAACGAATAAGATACTGCCGAACGCAGGTTGGTATTGCGTGCCAGTGCAATGGTATGTGTTAAGCCTGCGGCGCCGGTATTGGATGTGAATTTGTATCCCAGCCGGTCATATTCATCTTCCCACTTATTGATGTCTGTCTCAGGGTCGCCATCATCGGCACTGAGACCACCAAAACCAAAGAGGGTAAATGTGCCCCATTTGTTGGTGGGCAGATAGATATTATATGCCAGGTCCTGGAAGGTGGTAGTGCCGCCGGCGATATCAATACCCATTTTCCCCAGCAAGGCCAGGGTAGAGTAGCGGTAGTTCACCAAATACGAACCCTTGTATTCCTTCGAAAAAGGACCTTCGGCCGCCAGGTTCAGGCCTAACACACCCGCCTGCACAGTGTACTCCTTCTTTTCATTATTTCCCTTTCTCAATTTCAGATCAAAAACGCCGCTGAGTGCGTTGCCATATTCTGCCGCAAAAGCGCCGGTAACAAAATCGGAATTGGATAATAGTTGCGTGCTCAGAATCGAAATGCCGCCGCCACTGCTGCCCATCACGCCGAAATGGTTGGGGTTGGGAATATCGATGCCTTCCATACGCCACAATAATCCGGCTGGCGAATTGCCGCGAATCACGATTTCGTTGTTACCATCGTTGGCAGCTACTACGCCGGCAAATCCTGTTGCCATGCGCAGCGGATCATTCACAGCGGCTGCGTATTTCTGCGTTTCTTCTACCGTAAACGCGCGCGAACTCACAATACTCATGTCATTCAGCGGCCTGTTCTTTTTGCTGTTGGCAGTAACCACCACTTCTTTCTCCGCGCGCACTTTTACCTCGAGCGTTAAATTCAATACCACCTCTTTTCCCGAATTGACCACAATATTGCTGAACAGGCCTTCCTTATAGCCAATATGTGATACCAAAAGTGAATAAGTACCTGCAGGCACCTCGCTAATGCGGAAATTGCCCTGCTCGTCGGTGAGTGCCGACATTTGCGTGCCCACAATCACTACGCTGGCGCCTGCTATCGGCGAATGTAAAATGGGATCGGTAACAGTGCCGCGGATAGTTTGCGTGAACTGCGCAGAAACCTGCATGAACTGAAAAATAAGAACTCCAAAAAGTAAAATCCATTTTTGTTTTCCTTGTGCCATACTGTTGGTTGTTTCAGGGTGTGACAATCGTGTTAATCAATACCACTATTAAAAAAATGTTAAGCCCGCCGACCAGCCAATCCAGCCTTTCCAGTTCTTGTTCCACAGCTCATAACTGTGATAAGAAGGGATGTCGAACTTGTAACCTTTTACCGGACTGGTTTGGTCGGAATAATACATGGCGAATGAAGGACCGCCGGTGATCGCGATGTTCTTAGCGAGACGAACATTCACCAGCAACTGAACTTTGCTGAGCCAGTTATCGTAATGCCAGTTGCCGAGGTAGAGATACTGCGAAGAAATTTCAGGATTAAGTGTAAATGCGTTTCCGAGTTTGATTTCGCGGCCAAGGCCAAATCCATAAGAATAAATTTTTTCATCTGCTTTGGGATTCATACCTGCAACCAGGATGCTGTACAGTTTGGGGTTGCCTGTTTTGACAGCAATGTTTGCGTTCATGATCTCATTGGCCGACACATACACTTTGTGATAACCCCTGCGCGTGAAATTTATCAAACCCAATTGTAAACCTTCAGAAGTATCGGCCAGGTTGATCAGTCCCACCTGCAGTCCCTTTACTCTTTTAGCCACATTCAATATGCCCGCTGCCTGCACGCCGCCTACTGTGCCGCCTGAAAAGTTTGCGATACCGGCTGCCTGCACACCGCTGACTTTTCCGCCCGAAAAATTCGCGATGCCGCCTGCCTGCACGCCCTTTACATCCTTCTTGGAATGATTGTAAAGACCAGCGGCCTGCACGCCCGACGATTGTTCATGAACATAGTTGAATAAACCCGCAGATTGCACGCCGCGCATATTGCCGCCTACTACATTAAATAATCCTGCGGCCTGTACGAACTGCACATTTCCTTTATCAATATTGAAAAGTGTGGCGAGCTCAACGCCGTTTACACCACCGGTAACGCCTCCGAAAAAATTGATGGAAACATTGCTCACGCTATTCCAGTCACCCTCAGCTCCCTGCGTGCTTACGCCGGGAAATACGCCAAAACGAAAAGGAACGGTGCGCGTTTGCGCAAAAATGATTGCCGGGAATAATAATGCTACTGCTACTAAAATTGCTCTTGTTGCCATAATGCCGTTTTAGCATATGACAACTGACTTTGCTTTTACCCCTATGTTAAAAAAATGCTATACCCGCATTCCAGCCAACCCAGCCATTGGAGTAATTGTCCCAGAGCCTGAAAGTTTTGTAGCCTTCTGTAGGGAATTTAGCCTTGTATCCTTCCACATGATCGGACTGCTCGTTATAAAAGCCAGTGAATGAAGGCCCGGCGAAGAGCGTGATGAATTTTCCGAGCTGAAAATTGAACTGCAAATGAAATTTGCCCATAAGATTCGGGTAGTCAAAATTACCCAGGTAGATATACTGAACAGTAAGCTCGGGATTCAGTGTAAACCATTTGTTGAAACGAAACTCGCGCCCCAGTCCATAACCATAACTATAGGCTTTTTCATCAGGCTTATTGTTCATGCTCGCCAGGAGTATGCTGTACAAATTGGAGTTGCCCGATTTCAGCGCCAGGTTCATATTCATAGATTCATTGGTGCTGAAAGCGATCTTATGATATCCATGCACCACAAAATTGATAAAACCAATGCTATAGCCCGATGAACTATCTGCAATATTGATGATGCCGATCTGCACACCCTTCAATTTCTTCGAGTAATTAAATAAGCCAGCTGCCTGCAGTCCCGACATAGTGCGGTTGGCAAAATTGGCAACGCCGCTGAGCTGCGCGCCTCTTACATTTCCTTTGCTAAAATTGCTGACACCACCAATCTGCGCACCGGTAACAGTATCGGTGGCATGGTTGTGCACTCCTGCCATCTGCCAGCCCACCAGCCTGCCTTTTACATGGTTGGTAACACCTGCCATTTGTATGCCCGTAGCGCGATTAAGCACGGTATTATGAACACCGGCCATTTGCACACCAGCCATGGGTCCGCCCGCGATATTGAATAGTCCCGCCGCCTGGAAGCCACGCATTCGCGTTCTGTTGATATTGAAAAGTCCGCCCAGCTCCATACCTTCTGCACCACCCGTATAACCGCCCAGCAGGTTCAGGGAAATATTGTTGACCACCTGTCCGCTCAATTTACCCTGGGAGCTCAACCCGGGTAAAAGCGAAACCTGGAAAGGCCGGTCGGCAAAGAATTTGCCGATGTTGAGGCTCTGAATTCTTTGTTGGGTTGACAATAAGAACTTACCCACTTTGGTTTTTTCCACTTCCCTCACATCCTGGAACACCATTGGTATATACGTAATGGTATCAGGCGCGGCACTGATAGAGTCGGGCACAGAGAAATCGGGACTCACCGTTACCAGGCTGTATTTATAATGCACGGGCTCCAGCACAATAATGACCTGCTGATTATATCGAGGCTGAATATTGATGGCGGTATCCATAAACCCGATTTTGCTCGCCACCAGCGTAGTAGAACCAGGTTTGTTCTTGAATCTGATAGTAAAAAATCCCTGCTCATCCGTGAGTGCGTTCTCCAGTCTTTGTTTACCATACAAACTCGCCTCGCGGATTCGCTCTCCCGTCTCTGCATCATACACATAACCAGAAATCACGTATCCCGATTCATCGCTGCGCGCGCCGGTAATGATTGCAGAGGCCGCCTTGCGGAAAATAATATAGTTGTTGCTTTGCTTGTAGTCGATGCTGCCATTGAAAAGCTGGTCGAGAATTTCTTTTACCGGTTTATCCACCGCCAAAACACTCACCAGGCTGTCGCGGTTGATGATATGACTGTTATAAACAAAATAAAAGTTGGCTTTATTACTGATCTGCTTCAACGCGTCGGCCATGCGCTGGTTGGAAATGTTTACGGTTATTTTGCGATCGAGAATAGATTGCCCCGCAGCGGACAAGGCGCTACATAATAAGACAATAGCCAGCAAAATTCGTCCAGGCCTTGCAGCGGATCGACCTTCCATTGAATAAAGATTATCGCAGATTGATGGTGCTGTCGGTTTTTACAATTTCAAAGTTAACGGCCTGTGACAAGACTTCCAGAACAGTGTCCAAAGAATTCATATCAATTTTCGCAGTCACGCGGGTTTCGCGCAAATCCTCCCTCTCTATCCGGATTTTTGCATTGTAAGCCTCGTTCAATGCATTCACCAGCTTCCAAAGCGGCACGTCCTCGCAAACAAATGCGTGTGAGTAGTAGTAATTGTGCAGGTTATCGGTCACGATTCTTTTTTCGGCAATGGGTTGCGATTTTTTTATGACCACCACTTCGCCTTTCTTCAATTCCACCGACTGATCCTGGTATTTCACCATCACTCTTCCTTCTTCCACAATCACCTCCACCGAATCGCCGCGGTTTTTTACGTTGAAGGAAGTACCCAATACTTCAATAGTTACATTATTGCCGGTACTGACAATAAAGGGCTTTTTCTTATCGGGCTGCACTTTGAAAAATCCTTCACCGGTCAGTTGCACCCGGCGACTGTTGCCGGCAAATTGCTCGGGATATGATAAGGATGAATTTTTATTAATAGTGATAAATGAACCGTCGGGCAGTGTTTCCGATTTTACCGAATCGGTAGTTTGCAATAGTGCCAGCGGTACTTCCTTATTTCCTTCGTTTATCAAAAACCATCCCATCCATCCAAGTCCGATCGTGATTATAACGGCGGCAGCTATGCGAATCCGGTTGATGTGGATTGTTTTGGCAGCACGAGGTGCCGGCGTCTCCTTTGTGCGCTGTTGAAAACGCTGCCAGGCGGCATTTTCATCCACGGTGGTAGTGGCAGCCAGCTGCAGGCTCTCTTCCCAGATCAGGCGGAAATGATCATAGTAGCGGCGGTTTTCCTCGCTCGCGCCGAGCCATTGCTGCACCTGATTCTTTTCATCGGCGCTGGCTTCGCCTGTGAGCATTTTTGCCAGCAATTCGTCAATATCGTTAAAGTTGGTTTTCAATAGTCGGCGGGTTTAGATGTTGAGTAGTGAAAAAATTATAAAGGGTAAAAAATCTATCAGCTTCACCCGAAGTGTCCTCAGGGCCTTGCCCATCTGGTTCTCCACGGTCTTGATGGAGATACCTAACTGGTCGGCAATCTCCTGGTATTTTCTTCCTTCGAAACGGCTCATCTGGAAAATGGTGCGACATTGTTCCGGCAGACTGTTTAACGCATCCCGCAATTTTTCTTCCAGCTCCTTCAGCATCAGCCTGCCCGATGCCGGCTGATCCTCGTCTTTTTGATGATGCATAACATGTGATTTATGTTGAGCCCTCACCTTCAGGTGTTTCAGGTAGTTAAGGCTGTCGTGGTACACCGCTTTATATAAATAGGCCTTCAGTGAAGTCTGAATGTCAGGCTGTTTATTCTTTTCCCATATCTTAAAAAACACATTCTGTACGATTTCTTCGGCAGCGGCTTCATCTTTTAATATGGTATATGCATAGGCAAACAGGCTTTTAAAATGCTGTTTAAATAGCTGTTCAAATTCGTTTATGACCACTTTCTTTATTTGAAATCTTGCCTCAAATATAGATGCTTCCAATACTACTTTAAGTAAAAGACAACCAAACGGTCATTTACCCCCATGTCGATGTAAAAAATTCAAAAGATGTTGTTAATAAGCCCTTTTTGGTATTATTCTTGAGCCCTACCGGTCGTTGCTTACCCTCTGTATAAGGCCAACCGTATAAAAAGCACCTTCCCAAAACCTGCTGCGGTTATTAATACTACCGGATGAAGTGAACTGTACTTATTAAAACGCCAGCATCATGTTGACCTTATTGCTCGTCTCGCTATATGAATTCAAGCTGTTTCTGCAGATCGTTCTTTGGATCGCCATTCCCTGTACCATCATCGCCGTGGTAGTCACTACTATTTTACATTACCGTCGAAAAAAAGCTTTGCTCAATGAACCTGAGCCCGAACTGGCAGACGGCCGGCTGTACCTGGCGGGTGATACGGACGAACTGCCCGACTGGCTGGCCAGCGGCAATCCCGATAATACTTCTCTCCTGAAAAAATACGAGCGTGAAGTAAGAAGGTATAAGGAAAATTACGCCACACTGGAACAGGATTACCGCGCGCTGGAAGAAAAATATACCGACCTGCTGAATAAAGCCTATCATAATGATCAGCCGGATCATGCAGCGTCGGAACAACTGCAACAGGCGCTCGACTATCACGAACAAAAAAATAATAGTGAAAACGGGGAAAATAACGTTGACAACGATCTGATGGAATTGCACGACCTGCGCATAAAGTATGCCCAACTGGAAGAAGAAAATACGGAGCTGAAAGAAAAACTGGAAGAAACGCAATTCCTGCAAGACCTGCTCGAAGAAAAGAAAAAGCAAACAGATTTTCTGCAGCAGCAACTCGAGATGCGCATCAGGAGCTATCATCAACTGGAAAAACAAACCAGCAGCGCGGTGGCAGAACTGGCGCAATGGCGGACGGCAGCGAGTGAGTTTGACAGTAAAGAACAGGCTCTGCTTGCTGACTTGGAACAAAAACAGGAAGCCATCTGCCAGCAGGCAGAACATATTCAGCAATTAGAGTCCACGCTGGAAGAATTACACCGGCAGCAGGCCAGCCTGCAATCGATCATCGACGAAAAGCAAGCCGCTATACAACAACTTCAAAATGACCTTCACCAGGAGCAGGAAAAAGTGAAAGACCTGGAAGGTAAGCTCGAACTGAGCAACCAGCTTTTTGCCCGCATATATGCCGAGCTCTCGAAATCGATGGACGCCGGCCTGGCGTCGCATGCTAACGGCACGGGCCTGCTGGATCCGGCATCTACCGCCAACTAATACCGCAAACGCTTTCATGCATTCCCGAATGGAGTCTTCACAGATTCCTGTATCTTTATTACTAAACCTTAAAAACTATCTAAATAATCGCCAGCATGAACAAAATTGCCCTGGGAATTTGCCTTTTCCTGGCAGCCTGTAATACACCTACAACAAAAGAAATGAGAACGCTTGGAAAAATTGAACGCATCGACCCCGCCCTCGACGCTATTACCGACACTTCCGCCAAACCAGAAATCATTGCCGAAGGTTTCGACTGGACCGAGGGTCCGCTTTGGATAGCTGATAAAAAAATGTTGCTCTTCTCCGATATTCCCCCAAACACTATTTATAAATGGACAGAAGAAGGCGGCACGCAGGTTTATCTTACGCCTTCAGGTTATACCGGCACCACGCCGCGGGGCGGAGAAGTGGGTTCCAATGCGCTGCTGTTAACCCCAGATGGTAAACTGGCCATGTGCCAGCATGGCGACCGCCGCATGGCCATGATGGATGCTCCACTCGATTCGCCGGAACCCAAATTTGTGACCATCGCCGGCAACTGGCAGGGTAAGAAATTCAATAGTCCCAACGATGCCGTGTACCGCAGCAACGGCGATCTTTTCTTCACCGATCCTCCTTATGGTTTGGAGCACAACATGGACGACCCGCTGAAAGAAATTCCCTTTCAGGGCGTATACCGCGTAACGCCGCAGGGTGAGGTGAAGTTGCTGATCGATTCACTGACACGTCCAAATGGCCTTGCCTTTTTGGAGGGAGAAAAACAATTGATTGTTGCCAATTCAGATCCCGAAAAAGCGATCTGGTATTTGTTTGATATCGGTCCCGGCGATGTGCTTACCAGCGCGGGCATTTTGTACGATGCTACCGCCGAGGCAAAAACGGAAAGCGGTCTGCCCGATGGGTTGAAAGTGGATAAGCAGGGAAATATTTTTGCTACAGGTCCCGGTGGTGTATTTATCTTCAACAAAGACAAAAAACTGATCGGGAAAATAAAGGTGCCGCAGCCCTGCTCTAATGTGGCGCTGGCAGATGATGATAAGACGATATTTATCACCTCTGACAATTATGTGCTGAAGTTGAAACTGCGGGATTAGTTACACGCAAAGGCATTGAAATCTTTCGGGGAAAGGCGCGATGCATTTTCACGCAAAGGCGCCTTTTCCCCTTGCGCACAATTCACTTCTTCTTCGCAAACGCCATTTCCCCCGCCGCTATTTCAATCTCCAATGTATTCTCCCTGGGCGGCACAGGACAACTATACCCCGATGTGAACGCACAATACGGATTATATGCCTTATTGAAATCAATCGGCAATTTCCCGTTTACCACATCACTGGTTTTAAAATCAATATACCGTCCGCCGCCATAAGTCTGCTCGCCGCTGCCGGCATCGAGGAAGGGGATGAAGAAATCATCTTTATATTCTTTTGAGTTCAGCAAAGATTCGAGCTGGTAGGCAAACAACCGGTGCTTTTTTCCATCCAGCACAAAACTGATCCGCGCATATTTGCGGGCGCGTTTTTGCTTGCCATCCGACGTGCGCATATTGAAAAAGTTTTGCCCGGTAAGCAGCTCCACATCAGCCAGAACCCGGTACCTGGCATCGGGCGCATAAAAGCGAACATAGCCGGTATCTGATTTGATAATTTCCGCCAGGTCTTTCTTATAATTAGCCTGGTATTGATAAATACTGTCTGCCCAGCTGGTCTGGGCATTGACCGCCAGCGCCGTCAATAAGAGCAGGGTTAAAATGAGCGATTTCATTCCACAATTTACTCACAATCGCTCTTTCCTGGCAAAGGTATGCCCCGGCGCTGCCAGCCGCTTTTTCGTACCTTGCAAGCCTATGCAGCAATACCTTCAATTACTTAAACATATACTTGATCATGGGGTATCCAAATCGGACCGTACCGGCACCGGGACGCTCAGCTATTTTGGCTACCAGATGCGATTTGATTTGCAGCAGGGTTTCCCGATGGTGACCACGAAGAAATTGCACCTGAAAAGTATTATCCATGAACTGCTCTGGTTTTTGAAAGGGGAGACGAATATCAGATACCTGAATGAAAACGGCGTTACCATCTGGGACGAATGGGCCGACGAGAACGGCGAGCTGGGCCCTGTGTACGGCAAACAATGGCGCAGTTGGCAGGGCGCCGATGGCAAAACGATCGATCAGATCACCGATGTAATTAATCAGCTCAAGACCAATCCCGACAGCCGTCGCATGATCGTGAGCGCCTGGAATGTGGCCGACCTGCCCGATATGGCGCTGATGCCTTGTCATACCCTTTTCCAGTTTTATACCGCGCCGGGGAAGAATGGCAAACGCAGGCTGAGTTGCCAGCTATACCAGCGCAGTGCCGATGTATTTTTGGGTGTGCCTTTTAATATTGCCTCTTACGCCCTGCTCACCCTCATGATGGCGCAGGTTTGCGATATGGAGCCGGGAGAGTTTGTGCATAGTTTTGGTGATGTGCATATCTATAACAATCACATGGAGCAGGTGAAGCTGCAGTTGAGCAGAACGCCTTATCCATTGCCCGTTATGCAACTAAACCCTGCAGTGAAAGATATTTTCGGGTTCAGGTTCGAAGATTTTACATTGCTCAATTACCAATGTCATCCTGCAATAAAAGCGCCGGTGGCGGTTTAATTTTTCTACATGATAATTTCACTCGTTGTAGCAGCAGCAGAAAATAATGTGATCGGGAAAGATAACCGGCTGTTATGGCATTTGCCCAACGACATGAAATTTTTCAAAAATACCACCTGGGGCATGCCGGTGATTATGGGCAGAAAGACGTTTGAATCGTTGGGGAAACCGTTGGCGGGCCGCACCAATATTGTGATGACGCGCGATCAAAACTGGAAAGCCGATGGCACGCGCGTAGTCTCCACTTTGGAAGAAGCCCTGCAGGCGGCGGCCGATACCGATGCGAAGGAAGCCTTTGTGATTGGCGGCGGCGAAATATTCAACCAGTCTTTGCCTCTCGCTCACCGCGTATACCTCACCCGGGTGCATGCCAGTCCTGAAGGCGATACATTCTTCCCCGAACTTCCGGCCGACGAATGGCAACTGCTTTCCCAACTCGATTTTGATGCCGATGCCAGACACCAGTATGCTTACAGTTTCCAGGTATGGCAGCGAAAGGCTTAACTTGCCGGTATGTATTCACCTTTTCGCATAGCGCAAAAATATCTTCACTATTATCTCACCGCTGCGAATGGAAAAGGGCATGGCATTCATTCTCCCTTTGTGTACGATTTTGTGCGTAATGTGTTGATGGATCGTACGGAATATCCAGGGTATAAGGAAGTGGAAAACCTGCGCAGTCAACTGCTGAAAGACAATACCGTGCTGGAAGTGGAAGACATGGGCGCGGGCTCGGCTACGGGTGCCAGCCGCCGCAGGACGGTAGCATCCATAACCCGCCATGCCGCGAAGAGAAAAAAATGGGGGCAGTTGTTGTTTCGCATCGTACGCCGATATGGCGCGTTAAATATTCTTGAGCTCGGCACCTCGCTTGGCATATCCACCAGTTATATGGCGCTGGCCAATATGCACGCCCGCATCGTAACGGGCGAGGGCAGTGTGCAGGTGGCGCAATACGCCCGCCGCAATTTCGACGCGCTGAAACTGCACAACATTCAACTGGCCGTGGGTAATTTTGATTACACGCTTAATGATATGCTGGCGCAACTGCCGCAGGTTGACCTGGCTTTTATTGACGGCAATCATAGATTTGAACCGACCCTGCGATATTTCAACCAGGTGGTCCGGAAAACGCATCCCGCTTCAGTAATCGTGCTGGACGATATTTACTGGAGTGAAGAAATGGAAGAAGCCTGGGAAAATATTCAGCTGCATCCGGCCGTTAAATTGACTATCGACCTTTTCTTTTTCGGGTTGGTATTTTTCAATGAGGATATTAAAGTGAAACAGCATTTCACGATACGGTTTTAGCTTTGAAAAGCCTGTTCATAAAAGCAAAAAACAGGAACCAAATTTTTCCTTATCTTGAACCAATAACTACTGATTATGACGATAGGTGTTTTAAAAGAATCCTCGCCTGAAACACGTGTCTCCCTGCTGCCCGAAGCCGCCGCTACCCTTGTAAAAAAAGGAATTTCCGTTTTGGTTGAGCAGGGCGCCGGTGAAAAAGCCTTTGCTGCCAACGATGACTATACCAAAGCCGGCGCACAGGTGGCCGATCGCGCGCATGTATTGCAAAATGCAGAAATCATTCTCGTTATTCATACACCCGCTGAAGCAAATACACTTACCAACAAAATACTGATCGGCGTTTACCAGCCCTTATATAATGCGGCACTTATGCAAACCTGGGCCCGGCAAGGTCTTACCACCTTCAGCCTGGATATGTTGCCCCGCACCACGCGTGCGCAAAGCATGGACGTGCTGAGCTCGCAGGCCAATATTGCCGGTTACAAGGCAGTGTTGCTGGCTGCGAATATGTATGGACGGTATTTACCCATGTTTATGACTGCGGCGGGAAGTATTGCTCCCGCCAAATTTTTGATACTGGGCGCCGGCGTGGCCGGACTACAAGCCATTGCCACCGCGCGCCGCCTGGGAGCTGTAGTGGAAGTGTTCGATACAAGACCGGCGGTGAAGGAAGAGGTGATGAGCCTTGGCGCGAAATTCATTGAAGTGGAAGGAGCCGCAGACGCTTCCAAAGCCGGTGGTTATGCGGTGGAGCAAACGGAGGAATACAAGCAAAAACAACAACAACGCATTGCAGAAAGCATTGCCAAAGCAGATATCGTGATCACTACGGCGCAGATACCGGGTAAGAAGGCGCCAATACTGGTGACCGAAGAAATGCTGAAGACCATGCGCAATGGTTCTGTGATTATTGACCTGGCAGCCGCCACCGGTGGTAATACGCCTTTAACCAGGAACAATGAAACCGTGCATTTCAATGGCGTAACCATCATCGGCAACAGCAACCTGCCCGCCACCATGCCTTCGGATGCGAGCAAGTTGTACGGAAAAAATATCCTGAACTTTTTGCAACTGCTCATCGACAAAGAAGGCAAGCTGCACCTGAACTGGGACGATGACCTGGTGAAAGGCTGTTGTATAACGCATGGTGGTGAGGTGGTGCATGAACGGGTAAAAACGGCATAGACTATAAACTTTTTATATGGAGTCAGTATTGAACTGGATCGCTGAACATCAGCAAATGATCTACATTGTCATCCTCATGATCTTCGTGGGCATAGAAGTAATTGGCCGCGTACCCAGCGTGCTGCACACCCCGCTGATGAGCGGCGCCAATGCCATTCACGGCGTAGTGATCATCGGCGCCATCATCGTGATGGGCAAGGCAGAGAGCGATAATTACCTGGCGCTCATCCTGGGATTCCTGGCGGTGATAGTGGGTACGCTGAACGTGGTGGGTGGATTTGTGGTAACAGACAGGATGCTGGAGATGTTTAAGAAGAAGAAATAGGTATTTATTTGGTTCTTGTATTTTGTTTTTTGGAATTTCTCTTGTCAGGAATTTAACTCAAAACCATGGAATTAAGTCTTCTCACCCTCATTTATCTCATAGGATCAGTCACCTTTATCATTGGACTTAAAATGTTGTCCAATCCCGCTACCGCGCGCAATGGTAACATCCTGGCAGCAGTGGGCATGACCCTCGCGATTGCGGGAACGATTTTCCTGTACGAAGACGAAGGTAAAAAACTGGGTAACTATCCCTGGATATTTGGCGGCCTGTTGATTGGAGGCATCATCGGTACCGTGGCGGCAAAGAAAGTGAAGATGACTGCCATGCCTGAAATGGTAAGTATGTTCAACGGTATGGGAGGCGCTTGTGCGGCATTGATATCGGCCGTGGAGTTCGATCATTTGCTCAAGGCATCTGCCGGCATCCCGATGGCGAGCGCGGGCGATTTTGCACCGTTTGGTCATTATCTCACCATTATAGCAGGTGCCATAATAGGCAGTGTGTCTTTTGCAGGAAGTATGATTGCCTGGGGTAAACTGAGTGGTAAAGTAAAAGATATTTCATTTTCAGGACAGCATATTGTAAACCTGGTGGTATTGCTGGCGGTATTGGCGGCGGCGGTGTTTACTTATAGCATTGATTCAGCGTATGGTCATATGTTCTTCTATGTTACGCTGGGCCTGTCGCTCCTGTATGGAGTATTGTTTGTGATGCCGATTGGCGGCGCTGATATGCCGGTGGTAATTTCATTGCTCAACTCATTTACCGGTGTGGCTGCGGCCTGTGGAGGGTTTTTGTATGATAATAAAGTGATGCTGACGGGCGGTATTTTGGTTGGTGCAGCCGGCACATTGCTTACCATACTGATGTGTAAGGCTATGAACCGTTCGCTGAAGAACGTGTTGATCGGGTCGTTTGGTGGAGGCAGCGCCGCGGCTGGCGCTAAGAAAGAGCAGGGCGCTTACAAAGAAATTACTTTGAGCGACACCGCAGTGGTTATGAGCTATGCCAACAAAGTGATGATAGTGCCCGGCTATGGATTGGCTGTGGCACAGGCGCAGCATGCCTGTCATGAGTTGGAAAAATTACTCGAAAGCAAAGGAGTTGAAGTGAAATACGCTATTCACCCCGTGGCCGGACGCATGCCCGGGCATATGAACGTGTTGCTGGCAGAAGCCGATGTGAGTTATGATAAGCTGCTGGAAATGGAACAGGCCAATGAAGAATTTGCCACCACCGACGTGGTACTGGTATTGGGCGCAAACGATGTGGTGAACCCTGCCGCAAAAACTGATTCTTCTTCTCCCATATATGGCATGCCCATTTTGGACGTGGAACTTGCGAAAAATGTGATTGTGAACAAGCGAAGTATGAAACCGGGGTATGCGGGTATTGAAAACGATCTTTTCTTTCAACCTAAAACATCCATGCTTTTTGGGGATGCCAAGAAAGTGCTGCAGGATTTGATAGCAGAGATAAAGAATCTGTGATTTGCATAGTTTTGCCCCGTGGAATTACCGGCCGCCTTATTAGACTCACTTACCGCTGTTGAAGGATTTGACAGGGACGCATTTCTACGCGTGCATGAAAGTGGTGAGCAGGTGACTTCAATTCGTCTTAATCCCCTGAAACCCGTTGCGCACCAATTGCCTGTTTCAGACAAGATCCCCTGGAGTTCGCAGGGATACTATTTGAGTGGGCGCCCTTCCTTCGTCTTCGATCCGTTGTGGCATGCAGGCGCTTATTATGTGCAGGAAGCTTCGAGCATGTTCCTGGAACTGGCATTGAAACAAACCACTGATCTTTCGCAACCGCTGCGCATACTCGATCTTTGTGCAGCGCCGGGGGGGAAATCTACTTTGATACAGTCTCTCATTTCCCGCGATAGTGTATTAGTAAGCAATGAGGTGATCAAATCGCGCGCAGCCATCCTGGAAGAAAACATCACCAGGTGGGGTGGCGCCAATGTGATCATCACTAACAATGACCCGCAGGATTTTTCCCGCCTTGAGAATTTCTTCGACGTAGTTGTGATTGATGCACCCTGTTCAGGTTCCGGTTTGTTTCGCCGCGATCCGGATGCCATCAGCGAATGGAGTGAACAACATGTTGATTTGTGTTGCCAGCGGCAACATCGCATACTGGCCGACGTGTGGCCGGCGCTAAAGCAGGGAGGTGTGCTGATTTATTCCACCTGTTCTTATTCTCAAAAAGAAAATGAAGAAGTGCTGGATTGGATCATCGATCAGTTTAGTGCGACCCCTTTGCCATTGTTACTCGATGCCGACTGGCATATAGTGTCTGTGCAATCAGCGACGCACCAGGCGCCGGGTTACCGGTTTTTTCCTTACAAAGTGAAGGGGGAAGGTTTCTTCATTGCCTGCCTGCGAAAAAACGACGGGGGCATTGCCAATATTCGCCCGCCGAAAAAATCATTATTACAGAAGCCGGCGAAACAGGAGCTGGCGGTTGCAGAGTCGTGGCTTAAACCGGAACATAATATGCAAATTTGGAAACAATCGGATCGCTTGCTGGCTTTTCCTGCTTCGCAGACTGAATCATTGCTGGCTGTAGCCGAAAAATTATATGTGCGCAGCGCCGGGGTAGGCATAGGAAAAATAGCTGGTGATTCGTTGATTCCTGATCATGCGCTGGCGCTGAGCATGCTTGTGAGCGATAAAATTGTTACAGTACAGTTAAAACAACCTGAGGCTCTGCAATATCTGCGCAAAGAAGAGGTTAGTGTTGAATCGAAACATAAAGGCTGGGCATTGATTCAATACGAAGGCATTGGTTTGGGTTGGGTAAAAATGCTGGGCAACCGGGTCAACAACTACTATCCCTCTAACTGGCGCATCCTGAAGGGCGGACATTGAGCATGTCAAATTAATTCGTCATCTTTGCGCAGTCGAAATTCATGACCTATGTATAAAATTAGATGTCTTCTGGTTAGCTGGTTTGTAATATGTGCCATGTCCCTTACGGCGCAGCAAATACAGGTGCAGGGCATTTCTCCCGACCTGTACCTCGTGCATACTGTCTCCGCCAAGGAAACCTGGTTCAGCATAGGCAGAATGTACAATCTCACTCCCAAAGAAATTGCGGCTTACAATAAATCGAACCTTACGGAAATTCTCAAGGTGGGACAAGAGCTGAAGATTCCACTTACCACAGACAATTTCTCGCAAGACGGTCAGCGCGCGGCCGACGAAGTGTTTGTGCCCGTCTATTATACCGTGCAACCGAAAGAATGGATGTTTCGCATCAGCCAGAATCACAACAAGGTTCCTATTGAACTATTGGAAACCTGGAACAACGTTAAGAACGACCAGCTTCGTGTTGGCATGAATTTGATAGTAGGTTATCTGAAAGTGAGAACCGGTCAGTCGCCGCTGGCATCGCAGGGAAGCAAGCGCATCGTAACGCAGGCCGGACCGCAGTTGGCCAGGAACGATAACAAAGCCGCGGAACCAACTACTAACACCACAAAGCACGAGACAAAAGTGATAACAGCCGAAAACAGACCTTCGGCGTCATCATCCACTTCCTCTGTAACACAGCCTGCGTCTCAACCGGCATCACAACCCGTTGCACAAACCACTCCGCAGCAGGGTCGTACTACTCCCGAGAATAGCTCGAATACGGAGAGCTGGGATGGTTTCAGGGGCGGATACTTCAAGAGCCTGTATTCCGACAAAGGCCATAATACCACCGGCAATGCCGGCATTTTCCGCAGCACCAGCGGCTGGAAAGATGGTAAGTATTATGCGTTGATCAACGATGTTCCCACCGGCACGATTGTTAAGATTACTTATCCTTCCACTCAAAAGAGCATTTACGCCAAAGTACTTGGCCCCTTGCCGGAGATGAAGGAAAGCATTGGATTAAAGCTACGCCTGAGCGACGCTGCAGCAGCAGAGTTGGGAGCTGATATGAGTAAGTTTTATGTGGACGTAAGGTATTAGTGGGTTGGGCGTAATGCAACGGATTTCCGCCGCGCGCTGTCAAATGGCAAAAAACAGTCATGTTACGCGCAGTTATTTTATTGTCGCTGTTGATTCTGTCCTGCAAAAAGGAGAACGATGACTTTAGCCTTGTTGGTAAATGGACCCTGCTGGAAGAATATAATGGAAATTCCGTGCTGGACGGCTGTTTCTGCTGGGAGAAGGCCAGCGCTTCTGCCCAGCATACAGTGGAGTTCAGGCCAGATGGCTCCTATGTACTTACGCCCACGCCCGTTTCTTCGGCCGCTGGTTGCACTGGTATTTATGAAAGGTCTGCAGATACCTTGCGCTGGAACCGCTGCGGCCCCGCCGTAATCGAATCCAAAATTACCTGGCAGTCTCCCTATATGCTGCTCGAAGAGAAGGTGCTGGGAGGTGTGTACGTTTATAAGTATATGAGAGAAAATTAACCTCAGCCCCTGAATCCCCGCGCAAATTCGGCCATGCTCATCCTTTTCTTGCCCTCGGGCTGCACCTCGAGCGCATGAATATAACCATCAGACGCCGCGAATTTGAAGTATGTCTTGTGGTCGGTGAGGTATTGTCCGGGCGCTTCGCGGGGCGCACCATATTCTTTTTTTGAGCGGTAAATCTTAAACAGTTTGTTCTGCACATAAGTAAATGCCCCCGGGTAAGGAGAGAGGCCGCGGATGAGGTTATGAATTTCATCCACCGTTTTGGTCCAGTCTATTTTGCAGGTGTCGGTAAAAATTTTCGGGGCATGGCGCAGCATTTCCCTTGTGGCCTGCGGCGTTTCTTTCAATGTTCCTTCTGCCAGCCCCTGCACTGTTTTTACCAGCAGTTGCGCGCCGATTTCTTTCATTTTATCGTGCACATCGCCAGCCGTATCGTCATCGCCAATGGGAAATTTTTCCTGCAATAAAATATCGCCGGTATCAATTTCGTGTTTCAGTTTAAACGTAGTTGGGCCTGTTTCTTTTTCACCATTGATCACCGCCCAGTTGATAGGCGCCGCGCCGCGATATTGCGGCAATAGTGATCCGTGCAGGTTGATGGTGCCCATGGGGGGCATATTCCATACTTGCTCGGGCAGCATGCGAAAGGCTACCACTACCTGCAGATCGGCCTTCAGTGAGCGAAGTGTTTCGAGAAATTGGGGATCTTTTAGTTTTTCGGGTTGCAGTACCGGCAGTCCTTTTTCCACTGCATATTTTTTTACAGCACTTTGTTGCAATTGCATACCTCTGCCGGCCGGCTTGTCGGGGGCAGTAATCACAGCCACTATATTACAACCCGCTTTTACCAATGCATCCAGCGAAGCAACGGCAAATTCGGGTGTGCCCATGAAGACGATGCGCAGGGAACGAAAATCTTTCATAAGGCGGAAAGATACATAGGAACCAATTATTCGCAAATGCCTCTGAGAAACTCCCGGAACCGGTAGACAAGTGCTAATAAATTCCAGGCTTAGAATTCTACGAACTAAAGTTTCCCCCAAATTTTTTGATTTCAACCAATGCGAATTCGGTTCTTGTGTCTATAAATATCCATTCTTCCTTCCTTCTTCCACCTTCCCTGTTTTCTTTTCGATTTTCCCTTCCTCCGGGGGGAACAATTTTTGCATCCCGGTCATTGTAAACGGGTTAGGTTTATTGACCAAACTTTAATTGGCGGCAAAAATTTATTCCTGTTACTTTGTTCTATAACCTTTTAATTTTTTATATCATGGCACAAGTAAAAAGCGGCGATTTGGTGAAGGTTCACTATCATGGACGCCTGACAGACGGAACTACATTCGATTCTTCAGCAGGTCGTGAGCCGCTGCAGTTTGAAGTGGGTAGTGGCCAGGTGATCGCCGGCTTTGATAACGGCGTTATGGGAATGAGCATTGGTGAAAAGAAGACCATTGAAATTCCCGCCGACCAGGCCTATGGTCCCAAAGATCCCTCAATGATGGTTGAGTTTCCTATCAATCAGTTCCCCGAGGATATGAAGCCTGAAGCAGGCATGCGTTTGAATATGACAAACGGCCAGGGACAGGTGATACCGGTGGTAATTACTGAAGTAGGTGAGGAGACAGTAATACTCGATGCGAACCATCCGCTGGCCGGAGAAGACCTTATTTTCGATATCGAAGTAGTAGATATCGAAACAAAGTCGCGTATCATTTTACCATAACTATTTCCTGGCATACCACCAGCCGAGCCAGATACCGGCGAGGCCCCAGCTAATGATGGAATCCACAAAGTGTTCCATCAGGTCGAATATGGGGTACCAGATATGCATGGTATAGACTCCGTTGAGGAACACGATTAGTCCTGCAAATAAGCTGGCCAGGAAAACTGTGCCCATTTTGGGCGCGGCTATTTTTCCTATAATCCAGCAAAACAGGCCCATCAGCACGATGTTGACGAGCAGCCCGCGCACAATATTGATCCCCATATCCAGGTTCAATGACTGGTGATAGTAGATCTGTGCCCAGGGTTTGCCCATGGCTTGTTCGATTACTGCCTGCTGTTCCGCTTCGGATGATCCGGGTTTTGGCATAGGGAGGAAATAGGCTCCTTCGCCGGGAAGTGATGTACTCAAAATGCTCAGAATAGCATCCTGGTTATCAGTATGAATATGCCCTTTTGCATGCAGGTCGAATACTGTCCAGCTCAGAGATTGCCAAATGAATAGCAACAGGCCGCCAACAATGGCGCCTATAAGGAGTTTTTTCATGTCCGTTGTTTTTTGGTTATCTAAAAGGTAGGCAGATTTTTTGACTTACGCTCATACGCGTAGTACAATAAGCCAGATCCGGCCAGCAATACCACCGTGGCGATGATAGATCCTTCGAAGCCAAAGGAGTCGCCCGTCATAACGGGATGACCTTTTAGTTCCTGCTGCAGCATGGAGTCCCAGTTCAACCCGCTGATAGGGTAGCCCAACACATAGCCCTGTATGAAGTTCCACCCGAAATGCAGGCCAATGGCGAACCAGAGGGTCCTGGTATAGATGAAATTCATGCCCAGCAGTATTCCCCCGAGAAAGATATTGATCAATGCCAGGACGCTGAAATGAGGATTAAAACTATGTGCAATGGTGAATAATCCTGCCGAAGCCAGCAGGGCAATTCGCTTATCAAAACTCTCCATCAGGTTGTTGAGCAGGTACCCCCGGAATACAAATTCTTCACTTACGGCCAGCAGCAGAATCAAAGTGATCATGGCAAAAAATTCGGTGCCATTAAAGCGCGCATCCACCCACTGTAAGGTGCCCGTGAAATACAGAATGAGCGAGCCGAGACCCAATAGAAATATACTCAACAGCAGTCCCGCCCAGGCATCATTGCGATGAAGATGTCTTTGGAGACCGAGACTCACCACAGGCATAGCATCTACATATCGCCGGAAAACAACGGATAGCGCAATGCCGGCAATGGCCACTACCAGCATGATCGTGAGGGTGAGCGCGCCCATATCAGTCGCATCGCCTTCACTCAGCATCTTTTGCACCATAGCGGTGCCTGCCAACAGGCCAATGAGGAAATTGACGAGTATATACGTGGCGCAAAATACAATGGCCCGCAACCAGCCTTGCTTAATCAGGGGCGCTTTGCCTTGGGTTATTGCCATAGAGTTTTGAAAGAGGTTATATATCTTGCCAAAAATAAGGTTTACATGTTTGATAATTACGGCTTCACGGTAAAGGACAGATTTTTGCGCTATGTGACCATCGATACACAAAGTGATCCACATTCGAAAACCAAACCATCTACCGAAAAACAAAAAAATTTTGGACGCCTGCTGGTGAAGGAGTTGCACGACATGGGTGTAAGAGATGCGCACCTCGACGAATATGGCTATGTGTATGCCACCATTCCCGGCAATACCAGCAAGGTGGTTCCGGTAATCTGTTTCTGCGCACATATGGATACTGCACCCGACTGCAGCGGCGCCAGCGTAAAGCCTATTGTACATACCAACTATGATGGCAGCGATATAGTGCTGCCCGACGATACTAGCCAGGTGATATCACCCAAAGACCACCCCTACTTACTGAAAAAAACCGGCGAAGACATCATCACCGCTTCGGGCACCACGCTGCTCGGCGCCGACGATAAGGCAGGCGTTGCCGTGATTATGGATATGGCGCATTATTTTATGACCCATCCGGAAGTGAAGCATGGAACTATCAAAATTTTGTTTACCCCCGACGAAGAAATAGGCCGCGGCGTAGATCATGTGAATCTTGAAAAACTGGGAGCACAGTTTGCCTACACCCTCGATGCCGGTGAGCGAGGCGCTTTTGAAGACGAAACTTTTTCTGCAGATGGGGTTACCGTGATCATTCATGGTGTGAGTGCGCATCCCGGCTATGCGCTCGATAAACTGGTGAATGCTATAAAAGTGGCTTCGGCGTTTATTGAATCATTGCCGAAAACCGAACTTTCTCCCGAGACTACCGAGGGGCGCTACGGTTTTGTGCACCCGGTGCGCATGGAAGGTATAGCCGAAAAAGTGACCATTGAATTTATTATCCGCGACTTCGTAACATCGAAGCTGGATGCCTATGAAGAGTATTTAAAAGAAAAATTAGCAACAATTTTACGTCGTTACCCCGGCGCCCGGGCGGAATTTCACGTAAAAGAACAATACCGCAACATGAAAGAGGTGCTGGATAAATACCCGCAGGTATCCGAATACGCCAAAGAAGCCATCAGGAGGGCAGGAGTGGAGGTGCTGGAAATGAGTGCTCGTGGCGGCACGGATGGGTCGAGACTTTCTTTCATGGGACTTCCCTGCCCGAATATTTTTACGGGCGAAATGGCTTTTCACGGTAAGCACGAATATGTGAGTGTGCAGGATATGCAGAAAAGCGTGGAGACCATCGTGCACCTGGCCTGTATATGGGAAGAGCGGAGCTGAAAAATTGATGATACATTTTATTATTATAATCCTATTGTCTTTATCCTATTGCGGTGTTTCGTTAGCTCAGAACCTCATCCCCAACCCGAGTTTTGAAGATGAAAATATCTGCACTGAATACGATAAAAACTGCGCGCCCGAAGCATGGATAGCCACTTCACTGATGGCCAATTATTATTTTGATCAGACAAATCGGGCTTTTGATCGGCGTCATTTTGTCGGACTCACAGCGGGCAGCGTGCGCACGCCGGGAGCGCGGAATTTTATTCGCACAAAATTGCTCTGCGGTATGCAAAAAGGCAAGCAATACCGGCTTAGCTTTTACACTAATTCTCCGCAGGTGCCGCTCGACAGCATCGGCATTTATTTTTCGGAAAGTGACTATTTGTTTGAAAAAAGAAAATTCACGCAACTAAAGCCGCAGTTATGGAGTGCCGACGGACTGGATTCGCCGCGGCGGCAGCACAATGAGTGGCAAAGAGTGGAATTAATCTATACGGCCGACGGCAACGAAAATTATATCACGCTTGGTCATTTCAGGCGCGTGGATCTGCCAGGACCTTTTCGCGCTGAATATCGGTATGAATACTATATTTTCATCGATAGCATCGCACTATTGCCAATGGATCCGAAAGAAAAAATCTGCGCCGAAGCTGATAGTGTTCGTCGCGAGATCTATTCCGAAAATCCACGTCACAACATGTTGCAGAAATGGGTGTACTACTATACAAAAAACCCGCCCAAACCCATAAAGCTACCGGCTACTCGTGTAGAGGTAACGCGCCGTATCGACACGCTCATCATTCCCGATATATTCTTTGCCACAGCCAGCTTTGAACTTTCTCCCAAAAGTTTTTCCGTCCTGGATAGTTTTGCCAACAGGCTCAAGGCTTATGAAATCGACTCGATGGTCATAGAAGGTCATACCGATAGTATCGGTACGCTGGAGTATAATGAAAAGCTTTCGGTAAACCGTGCCGCATCCGTGAAAGATTACCTGGCACAACAAGTGCCCGGTGTGCAGGAGAAAACTGTATGGCGGGGATTTGCCTTCCTGAGACCGGCGGCATCCAACAAAACTCCGCAGGGACGACAACAAAACCGTCGCGTAGAAATTTATGTGTACAGGCGAGAGTAGTGTTGAAAAAAATTTCCTGTTATGCCTGGCTCGGCTGCTCTGCAACACTATCTTCTTTTAAACCCGATTTCCGGGTAAGAATCGCGCGTATAATGAGCACGGCGTGTTCGCGCGAATTTTCTATAAACCAAACATGCGTTTCCATACCGCCGCATATTACTCCCGCCAGGAAAATATTGGGCATGTTGGTTTCCATGGTTTCGGGGTTATAAGTGGGTTGTTGTTTCTCGTCGTCTGATAACTTGATGCCCACCGAACTCAGGAAAGCGCAATTGGGCTGGTAGCCTGTCATGGCAATCACGTAATCGTTGGGTATGGTAATCTTGCCTTCGGGCGTTTGTATGTCCACTTCTTTGTCGCGGATGGCAGACAGCGTGGAGTTGAAATAAGCTTTGATAGCGCCTTCCTTGATGCGGTTTTCAATGTCGGGGCGTACCCAGTACTTCACGCGTTTGCCGATTTCGGGACCGCGCACTACCAATGTCACTTCTGCGCCCTTGCGGTAAGTTTCCAGGGCCGCATCGATGGCGCTGTTGCTGGCGCCCACCACCACCACTTTTTGCATGGCGTAAAAATGCGGGTCTTTGTAGTAGTGCGTCACCTTGGGCAGTTCTTCGCCGGGAATATTCATCATCACCGGTATATCGTAAAACCCGGTAGCGATAATCACGTAACGCGCAATATAGGTGCGTTTGGTGGAAGTGATTTCATAATGGTCGCCCAGCGGCGTAATGCTCTTCACTTCTTCCTGCAGGTGAATATTGAGGTTGTTGGAAGTAGCCACGCGCCGGTAATATTCCAGTGCTTCGGGTCTTCTTGGTTTATTGCTGATGGAAACGAAAGGGATGCCGCCGATCTCGAGTTTTTCAGACGTGCTGAAAAAGGTCATGTTTAAAGGGTAGTTGTATAGCGAGTTTACCAGGCAGCCTTTTTCGATGATGCAATAGGATAAGTTGGCTTTCTTTGCTTCCAGCCCGCAGGCCAGTCCAATGGGTCCTCCACCTACGATAATGATCTCATACCTGTTGTCTGCTCCGTTGTTCATACTATGGTAAAGTTAAATGATATAGAGTAATCCACATTCTCATCACATCCTAACAAAGTTTTAAGAAATATTGTGGCGGGCGAACCGTTTTAGGCACACATTTGAGTACATTTACACAATTAAAATTCACCGGATGAATTGGTTTTTTCTACAAATCGCGAACCCACCTACCGATACCGCATCAAGTGTTACCAATCCGGCGGCTGCAACGCCACCTTCGATGAACATTCTGGAGATGCTTGCCAATGGCGGACCGCTCATGATTCCGCTGGGACTTTTATTCGTACTGGCAGTCTTTTTCTTTTTTGAGCGGCTGATAGCCATTCGCAAGGCGAGCAAGATTGACCCCAATTTCATGAACATCATCCGCGACAATGTATTCAGCAATAATGTGGCCGCGGCGCGTTCGCTGGCCAGGAATACGCCCAACCCGGTGGCCCGGATGATCGACAAGGGTCTGCAACGCATCGGCAAACCGATTGACGCCATCGAGAAGAGTATGGACAATGTAGGAAAACTGGAAGTGTACAAGATGGAACGCAACCTCTCGGTCTTGTCGCTGGTATATGGCGTGGCGCCCATGCTCGGGTTTTTGGGAACGCTGATCGGTATGCTGCAGTTGTTTTACAACATCAATGTTACCCACGAGTTCAGCACCGATTCCATAGCTGGTGGTATCTACACCAAAATCATCACATCGGCCGTAGGTCTTACCATCGGTCTGCTGGCGTATATTGGATACAATTTCTTAAATGCGCAGATCGATAAGACGGTGAACAGGATGGAAGCCGCCAGCGCCGAGTTCATAGACATTTTGCAGGAACCTACCCGATAAAATAGAGTTATGGCAATCAGAAGAAGATCAAAGCAGCATTCAGAGATGCACGCCGGCGCGTTGAACGATATATTGTTCATCCTGCTGTTCTTTTTCCTTATCGTGTCCACGCTGGCCAACCCCAATGTGATCAAGTTGTCGCAGCCCAAGGCGAAAAGCGATACCAAGGCCAAGCAAACGGTGATTGTGAACATCAAACCCACAGGAGAATATATCATCAACGGCCGCCAGGTAGATATTGCCGCCATGCGCGAAGTGGTAGCGCCCATGATTGCACGCGATTCCACGCAGGCTACCATCGCCATCAATGCCGATAAATCGGTGCCGCTCGAAAATGTGGTGGCCGTAATGCGTATTGCCCGCGACCTGGGTGCGCGCTCCACGCTGCTGGTAGATTCCGATACCAAGTAGTATCAGCGACGCTCCGCTTTAATCATTCTTTCTTTTCCCTGCATATCTCTTCTCACTTCGATATGCGAGAAGTCATATTGTGTAAAAATTTCCTGCACACCCGCCGAAAGATCTTCATGGATCTCTACGAAAATGGCGCCGCCGGGAGATAGTTTGGTCTGCGCGAACTTTGCAATGGCACGGTAAAAAATAAACGGATCATCGTCCTGTACAAATAGCGCCAGGTGTGGTTCAAAGTTCACCACGTTGGCACGCATACTTTCTTTTTCTTGTAAAGGGATATAAGGCGGATTGCTAACGATTATTTCAAACGACGGTAATTTCTCCCAGCTGGTTTCATCGAGAAAATTAAGCGGCAGGGTCGTGATTGCCACATCATGTGCTTTCGCATTTTTTTCCGCAATATCCAGCGCCTCTCTGCTCACATCACAGGCATACGCCCATATCGACATCGTTTTTTTTCTGATGGCAATGGGTATGCAACCGCTGCCTGTTCCCACATCCAACAGCTTATTCATCAGTTTGGGGTAGCGCGATTTAACTATCCAATCCACCAGCTCTTCCGTCTCCGGTCTCGGGATAAGGACATTTTCATCTACATAAAACCTTAACCCGCAAAACCATGCTTCATGCAAAACATACTGCACCGGCTTATGTGTGAGTAATTGCCTGGTATAATTGTCCAGCAAATCTCTTTTCGATCCATCCAACTCATCGTCCTTATGAATCACCCTTTCGCTCTTTTTCCATCCCGTCAGGCTCTCCATCACCCAATCCGCGATATTCGCCGCTTCACGCACCTCATAGATCGCTGTTAACTGTTGCGCCAGTTTTTTTCCCGCTTCCTGTACCGTCATGGCCGCAAACTTAGGGAAAAACGGTGGCGGGCAGCCACCCGGCACCGACAAAGCATTCTTCGCCTATCTTTGCCCGCAAATTGAATTCGCTCCTGGCTATCCACGAAAAATACATGCACCGATGCTTTGAACTGGCCCTCAAGGGGGCGGGTCATGTGGCGCCCAACCCCATGGTGGGAGCGGTGCTGGTACACGATGGCCGAATTATCGGGGAAGGTTTTCACGAAAAATATGGCGAGGCGCACGCAGAAGTGAACTGTATTAATTCGGTGAAGGAAGAGGATAAGCATCTTATATCGCAGGGTAAGCTATATGTTTCACTGGAGCCTTGCGCGCATTTCGGGAAAACGCCGCCTTGTTCTGATCTGATTATTGAAAAGAAAATTCCGGAGGTGGTTATCGGCTGCCGCGATCCGTTTAAACTGGTGAATGGGAAGGGCATTGAAAAGTTGCAGGCAGCAGGCGTGAAAGTGGTGGCCGGTGTGCTGGAAGAAGAAGCAAAGAACCTGAACAAACGCTTTCTTTGCTTTCACACCAATCATCGCCCTTATATTGTTTTGAAATGGGCGCAGACAGCGGATGGAAAGATTGCGAACGATGATTTTTCCCGCATTTATATCAGCAACGAGTTCAGCAACCGGCTGGTGCATAAGTGGCGTAGTGAAGAGGCGGCTATTCTTGTGGGCACTAATACCGCACGATTCGATGATCCGGCATTGACCAACCGGCATTGGACAGGCGCCAACCCCACGCGCGTGGTAATTGACATGCATTTGCAATTGCCCACCCACCTGAAATTGTTTGATGGCACCGTGCCCACTATAATTTTCAACAGCATCCGCCACGAAGAGCGACCCAACCTGCGGTATTACCAAGTTACGGAAGATGTTTCCATCGTGCACCAGGTGGTAAATGCCCTGTACCAGTTGCGTATACAAAGTGTGCTGGTAGAAGGCGGCGCGCGACTGCTGCAATCATTCATTGATGAAAGCGTGTGGGATGAGATAAGAATGATTCGCGGACATCAGTCGGCGGGCGACGGCATACCCGCGCCCATCATTCACAATGCCAGCTGGCGCCAGCGGGAAACGCTGGATACCGATATCATCGAATATTTCGTAAACCCGCAAACCATAAAAAATTGACGAGTTTACTTTTCCTCATCGGCAGCATCATACTCACTTCATGGCTTACCATTTCTTTTAAGTTCGTAGAGCGTTTTAAGATCAACAACCTGCAGGCAATTGTGTTCAACTACATCACCTGCGTTATTACCGGGTCGATTGTAAACGGAGGCTTTCCCATAAAGGCGATTCAACAAAACAATGAGTGGCTGCCCTGGGCCCTGGTGATGGGCGCATTGTTTGTATCACTATTCAACCTGGTAGCATTTACCGCGCAGCGCATCGGCGTGTCGGTGGCAGTCGTAGCGTACAAATTATCACTCATTATACCTTTTGTTTTTTCGCTGATTTATTACAGCGAGCCTTATACAGGATGGAAAATTGCGGGAGTGGTGCTGGCCCTTGCTGCGGTGGTGCTCACTTCTTACCCAAAAGAAAAAGACACGCAAAGCAAGGGCCTGGGTTTATTGCTCTGGGTCGCGCCACTCGTGCTGTTTGTGGGCAGCGGCGGACTCGATGCGATGATCAAATTCGTGGAACAGGAATTTGTGAATGAAAATAACCAGGACAGCTATCTCATCACGGCATTTTCATCGGCGGCAGTGGTGGGGAGTAGCATATTGTTTTATCAATTTGTTGCGGGCAAACAGCGTTTCGATGCGCGAGCCATTTTTGCGGGAATGGCCATCGGTATACCCAATTACTTTTCAATTTGGTGCCTGATGCACGCGCTGAAGGGATATACCGGCAACAGCAGCGCCGTAATACCTATCAACAATATGGGCGTGGTGCTGATAAGCGCCATATTTGCCTGGCTGGTGTTTAAAGAAAAATTATCGTTGATAAACTGGATGGGCATTGTCTTATCACTGGGTGCCATTGCCCTGATAGCTTTTGGATAAATATGAGCGAAGCAGATTTTTACTATACGATCGACAGAGAGGGGACCGCGGAGTTCAAAGATCGCGGCAGCAAGTTTTTGGCCTATGCCTGGCCCATTGCCAGCATTGATGATTTCAAGAAGCGGATGGAAGCCATAAAAAAAGAACATCCGAAAGCGACGCACCATTGTTTTGCGTATCGTCTTGGTCTTGATAAGACGGTATATCGCGTGAGCGATGATGGTGAGCCGTCGGGTACTGCCGGTAAACCAATACTGGGTCAAATTGATAGTAAGCAACTCACCAATATACTCGTGGTAGTAGTTCGATATTTTGGCGGCACACTACTCGGTGTGCCTGGGCTGATCAATGCATATAAAACCGCGGCCTCATTGGTGTTGCAGGTAACGCCCATCGTGCAAAAGCAGGTTGAAGTCAACTACAAGTTGCAATTTGATTACACCGTAATGAATGACGTGATGATGGTGGTAAAGCAATGCAACTGCAGTGTGCTGCAGCAGGAAATGCAATTGTTTTGCAGCCTCACCATTGGCGTGCCGAAGAACAGGCTGGATGAAGTGCTGTTTCGGTTGAAAGATATAAAGGGGGTGGAGATCGAAAAGTTATGAGGGAAATATATCTTCCCGAAATAGCTTACCACTATTTACTAAAACGCTCACTCACCACCAACTCCTTACTACCCGGCGTGTATTTGTAAAATCCCTCCCCGCTTTTTACCCCCAGATAACCCGCCGTCACCATATTACTCAGCAGCGGACAAGGTGCGTATTTCGGGTTGCCAAAACCATCGTGCAATACCTGTAAAATTGAATGGCAAACATCCAGACCTATAAAATCTGCCAGTTGCAGCGGGCCCATGGGATGCGCCATGCCCAGTTTCATCACGGTGTCAATTTCTTCCACACCAGCCACGCCTTCGTACAGGCTATAAATTGCCTCATTGATCATGGGCATCAATATGCGGTTGGCTATAAAGCCGGGATAGTCGTTTACTACGCAGGGCGTTTTACCCAACTGTTTGCTTAACGTAACAATGGTATCAGTAACCGCTTTCGAGGTAGCATAGCCGTTAATAACTTCCACAAGCTTCATCACCGGCACGGGGTTCATAAAGTGCATGCCGATTACCTGCGAAGGTCTTTTGGTGGCGGCAGCAATTTTTGTTATGGAAATAGAAGATGTGTTGCTTGCCAATATTGCCGCAGCGGGTGCTGATTCGTCCAGCTGTTTGAAGATTGTAAGTTTCAGTTCCACATTTTCCGTAGCGGCTTCTACTACCAGGTCGGCTTGTTTTACGCCCGCAGCTACGTCGCCGGAGGTGGAAATATTTTTCAGCGCCACTTGCTTTTGTTCTTCGGTTATCGTTCCTTTCGCCACTTGCCGGTCAAGATTTTTCGAAATGGTCTGCAAGGCTTTTTCCAGCTGGGCTGCATTCACATCGATCAAAGTAACGGGAAAACCATTTTGCGCAAAAACATGTGCAATGCCGTTACCCATGGTGCCGGCACCGATAACAGAGACATTTTTTACTGACATGATCTGAAATTTGGTCGAGCGCAAATGTATTCAATATTTCCTTCAGGTTATACAGGCGTTCATCGATCATGCACATCTTCAGCCATGGTGGGGTGTGTCGCGTTCACTGATCGAAGCTAAACCCGGTGGCATATATACGCCTGCCTGGGAAATTGCCGAATCGGGAATCAATTACAGCAAAGCGTGGCCGGTGGCGCTGGAATTACTCAAGAAGCATCTTCAAGCTTAATTCTTGTTTTTGAAGTCGCCGCGCTTCCATGCGCGAATGAATTCATTCCAGGCAAAGGGGTTGAAAATATTCTGGGGCGGTGCTTGTCCGCTGTAATAGTAGCGTTGTGCGTTTTGACGGAGCATGATGTTGGCATTCTCGCTGCCGCCTGTAGGCACTACGCGCGCGAGGGCGCGACGCCTGGAAGCGTCGTTATTTTTGCGTGCTATTTCTATTTCGTCGTCGGGTATATGCACGTTCACGAAATCACGTTCAAATTGTTCGCGCGTGGGACGAGGTCTTATGATGGTGACGGGAAGATATTGAGTGTCGGTCACCATTAACTGGATCAGGCTAAACTGGTTGCCCTCCAGGTCGCGCGGTATTTCGGCCAGCTTGGGTTTATAACCCACTGAAGAAAATTCGATCTGGTCGCCTTTCAGAACAACGATTGAAAAAACCCCCTGCTCATTGGTCATGGTACCGCGACGCTGACCGCGTACCTGCACAGTGACGTAGGGAATAGCCTTGAGGCTGTCCGCAGTCATTACTACACCATATAACTGCACCACAGAATCCCTCAGGCTTTCGAATTGGGCATTTGCTGTCAGCGGATAAGCAAAGGCACCAAGGCACAGGAATAGTAGAAATTTTTTCATTCGTTTCAAATATAGAGATTATGCCTTAATTACTACAACAAAATACAGGGCTTATTGGTTAATTTTGCGGGCAAATTTACTTTTAACAAAATTCTTGGATGATGACGGAGGAAAAAGTTGTAGCTGCATTAAGCAATGTTCAGGAGCCAGACCTTGGAAAAGATATAGTTACACTCAACATGGTGAAAGACATTGTTATCAGCGGCAACAATGTTTCGTTTACAGTCGTGCTCACCACACCTGCATGTCCCCTAAAAGATCTGATAAGAAATGCTTGTGTAAATGCGATAAAACACTTAGTGAATAAAGATGCGAATGTAACCGTCAACTTTACCTCCAATACCACCACTAACCGCCATGATGCCAAAGCTGTTTTACCCAATGTAAAAAATGTAATAGCAGTTGTAAGTGGCAAAGGTGGTGTGGGCAAAAGCACTGTGGCTGCCAACCTCGCCCTGGCATTGTCGCAACATGGGGCCAAAGTGGGTTTGATGGATGCAGATATTTATGGTCCCAGCGTACCTATCATGTTTGGTGTGCGCGGTGAACGTCCCATGATGATGGATGTAGGTGGTGATAAGGGCATGATTGTCCCCCTCGAACGATTCGGAATCAAGCTGATGAGCATAGGTTTACTGGTTGATGAAAAAAGCGCGGTAGTATGGCGCGGACCTATGGCGAGCAGCGCCATCCGCCAGTTTGTGACCGATGTATATTGGGACGAACTCGATTACCTGGTGATCGATATGCCCCCGGGCACAGGAGATATACACCTCACTTTGGTGCAAACCGTACCTGTTACCGGCGCCGTTATTGTAACCACTCCCCAGGATGTGGCATTGGCCGACGCCAAAAAAGCCATCGCCATGTTTGGCCAGGCGCAGATACGCGTTCCCATCATTGGACTGGTAGAGAATATGAGTTATTTCACACCCGCTGAATTACCCGGCAACAAGTACTACATATTCGGAAAAGAAGGCGGAAAGAAACTGGCCGAAGAGTATGAGATTCCATTCCTTGGCCAGATACCGTTGGTGCAGTCCATTCGCGAGGGCGGCGATATAGGGGTACCCATTATGGTAAGCGACGACGAAATTACCCGCGCTGCATTCGAAGAATTTGCCGCCAATACGGTGCGCGCCATTTCGATGCGTAATGCCAACCTCTCCGCATTGCAAACAGCCGAAGTTATTGACTGATAAATGATTGCGGTCTCCTGGCGGGACCGCATTTTTTTTCAATCTCCGCTCCGTCCACTCATCTGACTGGCAATAAGTCCTTCACTATCTATATCTTCGCTTCATGTATAGCCCACCTTATTTCAAAGAAAAAAATCAAAAGCTGGTCCGGGAATTCATGGAGCAACATCCATTTATAACCCTCTGCGGCTGCGATGCACAGGGTAATCCCGTGGCCACGCATGTTCCGGTAATTCTTCGCGAAGAAAATGATACGTTGACCATCTGCGGTCACATCATGCGAAAAACAGATCATCACCTGGCTTTTGCACAAAATCCCAATGTATTGGCCATTTTCTCGGGCGCGCATACCTACGTAAGCGCCAGCTGGTATAGCAACCCGCGACAAGGATCGAGCTGGAACTATATGGCAGTGCATGCCAAGGGAAAAATCCGCTTTCTTGACCAGGAAGGATTGCTCGGCGTATTGCGCGACCTGACGGCGAAGTTTGAAAATAATGATCAATCACCCTCGTTGTTTGAAAAACTGCCCACCGAATATGTGGAGCAAATGAGCAAAGCTATTGTTGCATTTGCTGTGGAGGTGAAAGAAATAGACAATGTGTTCAAGCTTAGCCAGAACCGCGACGAAGCAAGTTTTCACAACATTATCGCGAAACTGGATGAGCAGGGTGGCGACGGAAAAATTATTGCGGAGGAAATGAAGAAGCGCGCTGCACAATTATTTTCAAAAACAGAAACGGCTTAAGCCGCGCGACATGAATAAAATCAAGGAAATTTTTGAGTTGTTTAAAGTCCTTGCATTGGTCATTGCATGTCATGTTGTGCGTAAAACTGAACGCCTGGAACGTCCTGCTTCCGATAAACAAGGTTACAGGGGCTGGCGTGGACTGATGCCGGAAAATACGCTCCCGGTCATGCTCGCTGCACGTTATGGGTGTTGACGCAATTATTACCGGTTACCCCGATCTTTTTCAGTAGGTTTGACACTCCAAAAAAGTTAGTGAATATGCATCTTTCGCTTGAAGGAAAAAATGCAGTGATATGCGGCAGTTCGCAGGGAATTGGACTGGCTATAGCTGAAGAACTGGCCTTGCTGGGCGCCAATTGCACCTTGATGGCGCGTAATGAAAGCAGGTTGCAAGCTGCTGTGTCAACGCTCGATACTTCTATGCGCCAGCAGCATGGTTACCTGGTGGCAGATTTTGATGACACCGAAGCGGTGAAAAAAGCAATCGAAGAGCATGTAAAAAAACAACCTGTTCATATCCTTGTCAACAATTCCGGTGGTCCGCCGGCAGGGTCTGTGTTAGACGCCAGGGAAGATGAATTCAGAAAAGCATTCGACCAGCACCTGGTGTGCAATCACATACTTGCGATGGCTTGTCTGCCCGGCATGAAGGAAGCGAGTTATGGACGTATCATCAATATCATTTCCACATCCATCTATATTCCCATCACTCACCTGGCTGTATCGGGCACGGTGCGTGGGGCAGTAGCCAGCTGGGCAAAGATTTTGTCGAATGAAGTGGCGCGTTTCAATATCACGGTCAACAATATCCTGCCAGGGTTTACGAAGACGCAACGACTACAGGAAGTTATTAAGGGCACAGCTAAAAAACAGGGAGTGGATGAATCGGTGGTTGAGGAAAAACTGAAAAACGAAAGTCCTATGCGCCGCTTTGGCGAACCGTCAGAACTCGCTGCCGTAGCAGCTTTCCTTGCTTCGCCCGCGGCATCGTATGTAAACGGGGTGAGCATTGCGGTGGATGGCGGTAAAACAGGAGTGATTTAATGAACATGCAATTTGATCATACGCTTGAATGCGCGCAGCAATTGGATGCAGCTGACCCGCTGAAGCATTTCAGGAACGAATTTATTATTCCTGAGCGCGAGGGTAAGGAGCAGATCTATTTTCTCGGCAATTCACTGGGACTGCAACCCGTGCGCACCAAATCTTATTTGCAAAAAGTGTTGGATGATTGGAGCACCTGGGGCGTGGAAGCATTCTTTATGAGCGAAGAGCCCTGGATGCACTACCACGATACGCTCACCAAACCTTTGTCGAATATTGTGGGCGCAAAAGATCATGAAGTGGTGGTGATGAACCAGCTCACCATCAACCTGCACCTGATGCTGGTAAGTTTTTACCGGCCGCAGGGCAGGCGCAATAAGATTTTATGCGAGGCCAAAGCATTTCCCAGCGATCAGTATATGCTGGAAACGCACGTGAAACAGCGTGGCCTCGATCCCGATGAAGTAATTATTGAGGTAGGTCCGCGCGCGGGAAGTCATACCATTCACCGCGCCGATATACTGGATGCCATTGAAAAGCACAAAGACGAGCTGGCGCTGGTATTGTGGAGCGGTGTTGATTATTATTCGGGGCAGGCGCATGATATCGCTTCCATCACCCGCGCTGCACATGCCGTGGGCGCCATCGCCGGTTTTGACCTGGCGCACGCGGCCGGCAATATTCCTTTGAAACTGCACGAGTGGAAGGTTGACTTTGCGTGCTGGTGCAGTTACAAATATCTCAACGCTGGTCCTGGCGGAATGGGTGGGGTGTATATTCATGAAAAATATCACCGCGTGCCCGGCATACCACGCTTTGCCGGCTGGTGGGGATATGATAAGGCTACGCGCTTCCTGATGAAAAAAGGCTTTGTGCCCATTCCCACTGCCGAAGGATGGCAGGTGAGCACACCATCGCCTTTGTTGTATGCCGCGCACCGCGCGAGTTTGGAAATATTTGAAGAAGCCGGTTTTGAAAAATTGCAGGCTAAAAGCAAATTGCTTTATTCATACCTGTGTTACTTGCTGGATGGTATCAACAACGAAGGAATTATCCAGTTCATCACTCCGCGTGCCGATGAGGAACACGGCTGCCAGCTCAGTATGCTGATGCTGCGAAATGGCAAGGCAATTTTTGAAGCACTGTTTGAAGCAGGGGTGATGACCGACTGGCGCGAACCCAATGTAATTCGCCTGGCGCCTGTGCCGCTGTATAATAGTTTTGCCGAAGTTTGGCAATTTGCGCATATTCTCTCACAAATACTTCAACAACACGTAGAACACGCATGACACGTCAGCAATTGGTAGAAGAGATACGTAAGAAACAATCATACCTCTGCATTGGTCTCGATAGCGATATCACCAAAATTCCGCGTCACTTATTATCCGAGCCCGATCCCGTTTTTGCCTTCAACCAGCAGATTATCGACGCCACGCAGGAATATTGCGTGAGCTATAAGATTAATACAGCCTTTTATGAAGCGCTTGGTCTGCCGGGCTGGGAAGCTATGGCCAAGACGCTCGACTATATTCCCAAAACGCATTTCACCATTGCCGATGCCAAGCGCGGCGATATCGGCAACACTTCCGCCCAATATGCCAAAGCGTTTTTCGAAGCCCTCGATTTCGATGCCATCACTGTGGCACCTTATATGGGCAGCGACAGCGTACAGCCCTTCCTGGATTATGCGGGCAAATGGACTATCCTGCTTGGTCTTACCTCCAATGCCGGAGCCAAAGACTTTGAATTGCAGCAGGCGGGCGGAGAACTGTTGTATGAAAAAGTGATGAAGACTGCCTCACAATGGGGTACACCCGAAAACCTGATGTTTGTTGTGGGCGCCACCCAGGCTTCGGAATTTGAAAACATCCGCAAAATTACGCCCGATCATTTTTACCTTGTGCCCGGTGTAGGCGCGCAGGGAGGAAGCCTGAAAAATATTTCTGCCAAAGCGATGAACAAAGACGTAGGCATACTGGTGAATGTAAGCCGTGCAGTGATCTTTGCTTCTCATGGGGAAGACTTTGCGTATAAAGCCGGCGAAGCGGCGAGGAAGTACAGGGATGAAATGGCGGGGTATTTACATTCTTCGTAGCAACCTCTGCGTGGCAGAAATGAACAGCAAACAGCACCACGATGAGCGTAACGATATTGTTCATTGGGGAGATTTTAATGACAAAATAGTTGCCGCTGCGAATATTTCAGGCTAAGTGATGACGAAGAAGGAAAATTGGGGGATGAAAAACGTTAATGTAACGACACCGTATCCACCACCGTCACCTGCCTGGCATTCACGTTTACTCCTGTTCTTACTTCCTTATTCCACCCTGAGTCTGCAGGCAAATAGTGCAGATCGTAGCTTCCCGGGTTGAGTCCTTTGATCATATAGCCGCCGGTGTTGTCGGTATAGGTGCTGGCAACGGTATCTTGTCCTTGCAGGGCCAATACCGATGTGAGCACCGAATCGGGCAGCACCCATCCTTTAATATCGCCGGTCTGTATGCCGGCTTCGTTGAGGATGGTGCGGATCACTGGTTTAAGAATGAAATTTTTGTTGCCGGTTTTTACGATGGATTTCGCCACATCGAAGTCGAGCAGGATGGTGTACAACATGCCAGCCTTTACATCCTGGTGAATGTTCAGCTTTAGTCCGCTTTGTTGAGCGCTGGGCGTTTTCAAATCAAACTCCTCGCCATCGATCACTACGCTGTTGTTGGGACCGAGTATCAGCCGCATTTGTTGCAGGCGGCCGCTGGGAATATCGGCCAGTGCCAGCAGCGTGTCTTTATCATTTACCAAATCCAGCAGGTTGTAGATGCCTGCGTTTACACCCTGCAGACTTTGCCAGCCATTATCATTGGCAGAGTCGCCGGATACATTGATCTGCACATCGCGTACATCGATGTACACAGCTTCATAGTCGCCGGGATCATCGGTGAGTCTCACCTCCAGTTTCGCTCTTCCCTGGATGAGCGACTCGTCACTGTCGCACGAAACAATCAGCAGGGAAAACAATACGAAAACAGGGGTCCATTGAAATAGTCTTTTCATAGCGTGCATGTATTGATTTGTACATCCCGGAAATCACAAAGTGTACCAATCTAGGGCAGCTTTTCAGGCCGGAAAAGTGAAAAGCTCCCCTCAGGAGCTTTAAACTATTGTTTTCAAAGGGATTACCAGTTTTTAGGTTTTTGCATGCTTTTTTAGATAAAACGCATCCGGCGTCTATATAGCAAATGACAAGGGGTCTCCACAGGGATATTAGAAATAAAAACGGGGCCAATAAAAGTCAGGGGGATTAGATACAAAATTATACCGCTTTGCCACGCGGTCGTACCTGAAATAGTCACGATGCTACCTGTAAAGATTTGAAATGACTGATTTCGTGGCGCTTTTTGCCTTTACGGGCACACTAATCCTTCACTTCCTGTTTCAGCAGACGGCTGGGCAGCACACCGAACTCTTTCTTGAAGGCCACGGTGAAATTGCTGAGGTTAGCATAACCCAGCTCCATCGCAACCTCTTTCACAGAAAATTCGCCGGTGAGTAGTTTTTCGCGGGCAACCTGCATGCGTGCCTTCTGGTAGTATTCGTAAATGGGCGTCTTAAACATAGTCTTGAAGTCTTTCTTCAGCTTCGACTCGCTTACAGAGGCAATTTTCGCCAGTTGTTGAATGGGCGGTGGTTGCTGGTATATATTTTCAGTAAGAATAGATTCGATATGCATCACGCGCTTCAGATCTTCGGGGGCAAGATTGACTGCAAGCGCGGGGTTTTGCATTTTTTCAATGAGATGAGCAAAGAAACGTTCGATCATCAGCATCACGCGGTTTTGAATTTTCGTCATGCGCAACGGATCATTTTGCTCGGTCTCCCACATCGCGTTCATCCACTGCCGGTATTGTGCGTCCAGCGGCTCCATGCCCAGGTTGCCTGCTTTCATGGAAAGGTAGGCCGACAATACATCTTCGGTAGAGTTGATATCGAGATAGCCCGCCAGCCACTTTTTGCTGAATATGATACTGACACCGCGCAGATGCGCGCCCGCGCTTCCTTTGTACGACCAGTTGGTGCGCGAACTGCTCAGGTACGACATATATCGCCTGGTATTGTTTTCCACGATCTTTTGGTCGTCCACAGTTACTTCCAGCTCTCCTGGCACCACCACTTCTTCGAAGCGAAGTGTATAAAACTCGTCCTCGTTCCTGGCGCGGTGAAACATCCAGTCCCTGTTCCATATAAAATCAAAAAGGGCAGCGTGAAGGCCATTGGGAAGTTTAAAATACTGGACTTGTCCTATGCCATAGTCGGGCGGCAGTTCAAAATGGTGATTATATACACGTCCGCGCATTCTGCTGGCAAAATCGTGTAACAGCACCTCATAGTCCGTATTAGTCATGTCGAAGCTAAACACACCAAAATCTTTTACGTCTATCATCGCGCACGAAAGGCACAAAGCGTGCCAGCATGCACTGCAAAAATGATTTTAACACTTGTCAAATCGCTAGCAGTTATTACTCAACCCTTTACTCATACTTCAACGGGTTGCGGCGAACGGATGCAATGTAACGCTTGATGTTCATCCAGAAAGCAAGTATAAAATAAATAATCAGGGGAGACCCCATGGTAAGGAAAGAAACATAGACAAACCAGGTGCGTATGCGGGATGTGGCGATGCCGAGTCGTTCACCAATCCTTGTACACACCCCAAATGCCTGCCATTCAATAAATCGCCGGAATCGGTTCATAACTCTAAATTAAAAATTTTGCGGAAAAGATGGTAGGCCGGTGCCAGGTGCTTCGCCGGTGTGGAGATGGGGGTTTCCGGGTTTCGGGTTCTTAATTTCGAGTAGTGATTTACAAAGCGCGGCAGCCACCCGAAACCCGAAACCGAAAACGGGCGAAGCAGCCCGTTTTTTAGTAACTTCGCATTTCTTTTTAACATCGTTTAAACGTATTAAATATGGTTTTTGACCTGGACATGATAAAAAAGGTTTACGCAGCCCTGCCGGGGAAGGTAGCGGAGGCTCGTAAACTGGTTGGCCGGCCCCTTACATTAGCAGAGAAAATATTGTATGCTCACCTTTTTCAACCCACCCAAAAGGCATATGAACGTGGTGTGGATTACGTGGATTTTGTGCCCGACCGCGTGGCCATGCAGGACGCTACCGCCCAGATGGCGCTGCTCCAATTCATGACCTGCGGCCGCGATAAGGTAGCCGTACCTTCTACCGTTCACTGCGACCACCTGATACAGGCCAAAGTGGGCGCGAAAGAAGACCTGAAGACCGCCCTCGATGTGAATAAAGAGGTATATGATTTTTTATCATCTATCAGCAATAAATACGGTATCGGCTTCTGGAAGCCCGGCGCAGGCATTATTCACCAGGTAGTGCTGGAAAATTATGCCTTCCCAGGCGGTATGATGATCGGAACTGACTCTCACACTCCCAATGCCGGCGGCCTGGGTATGATTGCCATCGGCGTGGGTGGCGCCGATGCGGTAGACGTAATGGCCGGCCTGCCCTGGGAACTGAAAATGCCCAAACTGATCGGTATAAAGCTTACCGGTAAAATGAGCGGCTGGACTTCGGCCAAAGACGTGATCCTGAAAGTGGCCGGCATACTGACCGTAAAAGGCGGTACCGGTGCCATTGTGGAATATTTTGGCGAAGGCGCCGACAGCCTGAGCGCCACCGGTAAAGGCACCATCTGTAACATGGGCGCCGAAATTGGTGCTACCTGCTCGCTGTTTGCTTACGATAAGAAAATGGCCGACTACCTCAAAATCACCGGTCGCGATGAAGTAGCTGCCATGGCAGACGCTATCAAAGAACACCTGCGTCCCGACCCCGAGGTATATGCCGAGCCCGAAAAATATTATGATCAGCTGATCGAAATAAATCTCTCCGAACTGGAGCCATACATCAACGGTCCCTTCACACCCGACCTGGCATGGCCCATTTCGAAATTTGCCGAAGCTGTGAAGTCGAACGACTGGCCGCAACGCCTCGAAGTAGCGCTGATCGGTAGCTGTACCAACTCTTCGTACGAAGACATCAGCCGTTCGGCCTCGCTGGCCAAACAGGCAGTAGAGAAAAAACTGAAAGCAAAAGCAGAATTCACCATCACCCCCGGTTCTGAGCAGGTGCGCTATACCATCGAGAAAGATGGTTTCCTCGACACTTTCGCCCAAATTGGCGGCGTGGTGCTGGCTAATGCCTGCGGACCCTGCATCGGTCAGTGGGCGCGCCATATAGATGACCCGAAACGTAAAAACTCGATCATCACCTCGTTTAACCGCAACTTCGCAAAACGAAATGACGGCCTGGCTTCCACACACGCATTTGTGGCTTCGCCAGAGATCGTCACTGCCTTCGCCATTGCCGGCGACCTCACCTTCAACCCGCTGAAGGATAAACTGGTGAATGAAGAAGGTAAGGAAGTGATGCTCGACGAACCCACCGGTGTAGAACTGCCGCCGAACGGATTTTCGGTTGATGATCCTGGTTACCAGGCACCCGCCAAAGACGGTCAGAGCGTGCAGGTAATTGTTGATCCCAATTCGCAGCGCCTGCAGTTGCTGCAACCCTTCCCCGCCTGGGAAGGCACTGACCTTACCGGTCTGAAACTGCTGATCAAGGCAAAAGGTAAATGTACTACCGACCATATCTCGATGGCTGGTCCCTGGCTGAAATTCCGCGGACACCTCGATAACATCAGTAACAATATGCTGATAGGGGCGGTGAACTATTTCAACGATGAAACTGATAAGGTAAAAAATCAGCTCACCGGCGAATATGGTTCTGTTCCTGCCGTGCAACGCGCTTATAAAGCAGCAGGCATCGGTTCGATTGTGGTAGGTGACGAGAACTATGGTGAGGGTTCGAGCCGCGAGCACGCAGCCATGGAGCCGCGTCACCTCGGCGTGCGCGCAATCATCGTAAGAAGCTTTGCGCGTATTCACGAGACCAACCTGAAAAAACAGGGTATGCTGGCGCTCACTTTTGCCAACAAAGAAGATTACGATAAGATTGAAGAAGACGATACATTCGATATAGTGGGTCTGACCAGTTTTGCCCCCGGCAAACAGCTCACCCTCGTCGTACACCATAAAGATGGCCGCCGCGAAGAAATTAAGCTGAACCATACTTACAATCAGCAACAGATTGAATGGTTCAAGGCTGGCGGCGCGCTGAATGTGATCAGGTCGCAGTTTGCAAAAGCTACGGCGTAATGAATATGGTAAAACGGAAATACTTGATATGTTGCTGCCTGTTGATGGCAGCAACATTTTTTTTGGGTAAAACCTTTGCTCAGAATCCGCCGGTGATCATCGCTTACTATTCCGGCAACGCCGCCCGCGTTGACAGTTTTGAAGTGGAAAAGCTAACGCATATCATTTATAGCTTTTGCCACCTCAAGGGAAACAGGCTGAGTGTGAATAATGCCGGCGATACACTCACCATCAAGAAAATGGTGGCGCTGAAGAAACGCAACCCAACACTGAAAGTACTGCTATCACTCGGCGGCTGGGGCGGGTGCAAAACCTGCTCCGAAGTTTTCTCCACAACGGCGGGCCGCAATGAATTTGCCGCTTCGGTGAAAGAACTCAACGAATATTTCGGCACCGACGGAATAGACCTCGATTGGGAATATCCCGCTATACCAGGTTACCCCGGTCATCGCTATGTGCCCGGTGATAAGCAGAATTTTACTGAACTGGTGATTGCGTTGCGCAAGGCATTGGGTGAAAAGCATGAAATCAGTTTTGCTGCCGGAGGATTTACCGACTTTATAAAGGGAGCTATTGAATGGGATAAGGTGATGCCGGTAGTGAACTACGTGAACCTGATGACATACGACCTGGTTCACGGCTATAGTACTGTTACCGGTCATCATACACCGTTATACTCTACACCGCAGCAAAGAGAATCTACCGACAATGCCATCCGCATGCTCGATTCTATTGGCGTGCCGCGCAACAAGATGGTGATAGGCGCAGCATTTTATGCACGAATTTTTGAGAATGTGGCCGACGTGAACAACGGATTGTACCAGGCTGCGAAATTCCGAAACGGCGTGCCGCATCGTGCGTGGGAGCGAGTGCTTTCCGCAGACAGTGGGTTTGCATATCATTGGGACCCCGTAGCGCAGGCGCCTTACCTGTACAATGCAAAAAAGAAATGGTTTGTGACCTTTGATGATACGACTTCGATGCGTTTGAAAATGCAGTATGCGATTGATAAGGGATTACATGGTGTTATGTTCTGGCAATTGAATGAGGATAAATTCAGTGGAGGGCTGCTGGAAGCGCTATATATTTCCCGGCAGAGGTATTTTAAGGAAAGATAATTTTTCTAGATAGCAATCGCCCCGCGTTTCCCCAGCTCAATCACTTCGCAGTCTTTCATATTTTTTCCATCAATGGTAAATCGTAACAGCGTGCGCACTTTATGCCAGCCCTGGTTGCCTGCGGCGCCGGGATTCATGTGCAGGCATTGCAGTTTTTCATCGTACATCACTTTCAGAATATGAGAATGACCGCAAATGAATAGTTGGGTAGGACGGGCGCGCAGTTCTTTCAGCACAGCAGCGTTGTACCGCGGCGGGTAACCACCGATATGCGTCATATACACGTTTACTTCCTCACAGGTAAACCGAAGATGTTCGGGGTAAATGCTTCGGATATCCTGTCCGTCCACGTTGCCGTACACGCCTCTCAATGGCTTAAAGTCTGCGAGTTTTTCTGCCACTGTTGCATTGCCAAAGTCGCCGGCATGCCAGATCTCGTCGCAGGTTTCAAAATGCTTGAAAACAGCTTCATCCAGGAAACTATGTGTGTCTGATATCAACCCGATCCTTATCATATATTTTGCGAGTGTGTAAATTAGTATTTCCTACCTTTATACCATGCCCTTTTTCCGCAACTTCACTTACTGGATCGATAAAAGAAGATGGAAATACGTCTTCCTTCTGAAAACGCTTGAATTGTCGGGGCGCTGATGTCTTTTCCCCGGCCGTTAGTTTTATTGTTTCATCTTCTAAACATTACTTGCCATGCCATACTATTATAAAGCAGGAACCATACCTCATAAACGTCACACACAGTTTCGCAAACCGGATGGCTCGCTGTATTCCGAGCAATTGTTTTCTACCGAAGGTTTTTCAAACGATTACTCATTACTGTACCATATCAATCCGCCTACGGTCATCATCAGGACCGACACGCCTTATGATGTAACGCCCAAAGTGGCGGAGGAAAAAATGCTGAAGCATCGCAGCTTCGAAGGTTTCAAGATCAAACCCGAGAAAGATTTTCTGCAAAGCCGTAAGCCGGTGCTGGTAAACAATGATTGCTATATTGTGCTTGCCGCTCCGCAGGAAGGTATGAAAGATTATTTCTACAAGAATGCGGATGCCGATGAATGCATCTTCGTGCACGAAGGCAGCGGCGTGCTGCGCACCATGTACGGAGAATTGAAATTTGGTTACGGCGACTACCTGGTGATACCGCGCGGTACGATCTATCAGATCAGTTTCGACAACGATAAAAATCGACTCTTCATCGTAGAATCATTCAGCCCCATTCGTTTTCCTAAAAAATACCTGAGCAAGTATGGTCAACTGCTCGAACACTCGCCATACTGCGAGCGTGATATCCGCCCGCCGCAAAACCTGGTGACGCACGACGAAAAAGGCGACTTCCTGATCAAGACCAAGAAGCGGGGACAGATGTATGGCATTCACTACGGCCATCATCCTTTCGATATCGTGGGCTGGGATGGATGCTGCTATCCTTTTGCCTTCAGCATTCACGACTTTGAACCAATTACCGGCCGCGTGCACCAGCCACCGCCAGTACACCAGACTTTCGAGGGCAATAACTATGTGATCTGCTCTTTCTGCCCACGATTGTACGACTACCATCCCGATGCCATTCCCGCGCCCTACAACCACAGCAATATCGACAGCGACGAAGTACTGTACTATGTTGACGGCGACTTCATGAGCCGCAAGAGCGTAACACGCGGAATGATCACACTTCACCCCGCCGGCATTCCTCACGGTCCACACCCCGGAGCTGTTGAAAGAAGCATCGGCGCTAAGGAAACAAAAGAGCTGGCCGTGATGGTCGACACCTTCCACCCGCTGAAGCTGACAGTAGAAGCTCTTGAAATCGAAAACCCCAACTACACTATGAGCTGGGCTGAATAAGGCAAGGCCAACCCCCAGGGTGTGCCACCCCTGGAGTGAGCCACCCCTCATCGCGACGCTGCAACGCCTTATGCGCAAAAGGGTCGGCCAGGTAATAGGTGGCCCACCTGTCACCTGGCCGTCCCTTTTTTACCGGCCCACGGCTCTCTCAAAAATATTTACCCTGCTCAATCGTCCTCATTCCCAGGCCGTTCAATAGAATCTTCCCGGGAACCCCTCTAAAAAAGTTTGGAAATCATATGTCTAACTGTTTAACTTTGCGTTCAACCAATTGGTTAAACTAGTTAATTAAATCGTATGGTTAACATGGAGAAAGACCAAAGTACCGAGCAAAAGATCCTGGAGGCCGCCAGGGAGGTTTTCGTGGAGAAAGGAATGGACGGCGCGCGCATGCAGGATATAGCAGACCGGGCGGGTATGAACAAGGCTCTGCTGCACTATTACTTCCGCAGCAAGGAGAAATTGTTTGAGAAAGTGTTCATCGAACAGGCAGCACAGTTTCTGCCACAAGTAGGCGATATCATCATGAGCGATGCGCCGCTATTCACCAAGATCGAAAGGTTTGTGGATGTGTACATCACCAAGCTGACCGAAAATCCTTACCTGCCGATGTTCATCCTCAACGAGCTCAACAAGCAACCACAAAGCTTCATTTTAAAAGTATGGGGCGAAAGAGGACTGCCTGTGGAAATGTTCGTGACCCAGGTAAAGGATGAAATTCAGAAAGGCATCATCAAACCCATCGACCCGCGACAACTGGTCGTGAACATGGCTGCGCTCTGCATTTTCCCCTTTGCAGGTAAGCCCATGATTCAATGGGTGACGCAGATGAACGATGAGGATTTCTGGAAGTTCATGGAGCAAAGAAAAATCGAAGTAGCAAAATTCATAATCGATTCAATAAGGAAATAAAAAGTAAGTCATGAAAAATTTATCACGATGGCTAACGGCATTGGCAGCGATGTTCAGCAGCGCGGCCCTCATAGCGCAGGATAGCACTACGCTTACGCTTGAGAAAGCTTACCAGCTGGCGCAAAACAATTATCCGTTGATCCGCCAGAAAAACCTGGTTCGGCAGACAGCCTCGCTTACTATCGATAACATCAGCAAAGGATATCTCCCGCAGTTGAATATTTCGGGACAAGCCACGTACCAATCGGATGTGACCAGCGTGCCTGTGAAAATTCCGGGATTCGACATCGAATCGCCGGCAAAAGATCAGTATAAAATCACCGCAGAACTGAGCCAGCTTTTGTACGATGGCGGCGTCACCGCAGCGCAAAAGAACGTGCAGCAGGTAAACGCACTGGTGGAAGAACAACGAGCAGAAGTGGATCTGTACAAAGTAAAAGAGCGCATCAATCAACTCTATCTCGGTATACTGTTGCTCGATGAACAACTGAAACAAGTTGAACTGGTGAAAAACGATATCCGCCTTGGCATCAAAAGGGTAGAGGCGCAGGTGCTGCATGGCACCGCTTTTCGTTCCAACCTGTTGGTGCTGGAAGCAGAATTGCTGAAAAATGATCAACGCGCAATCGAGCTGCGTGCAAATCGTAAGGGACTGATCGACGTGCTGTCGCTCTTCATCAACCAGCAGTTGCCGGAAAATACAAAGCTCGAAACGCCGGCATCAGGCATTACCATTTCTCAGGCCATCAATCGCCCTGAATTGAAATTGTATGAATACCAGGACAGCCTGTTTCAAACACAACGAGAAGTAGTAAGCGCCAGGAACAGGCCGCGTACCAGCGTGTTTGTTCAAGGCGGGTATGGCCGGCCGGCATTGAATATGTTGAAAAATGAGTTTGAACTTTTTTACATCGCGGGGCTCAGGCTCAACTGGTCGCTGGGCAATTTATATACTTCAAAACGCGAGAAAGAGATTTTGTCGGTGAACCAGCGAATGGTGGAAGTGCAGAAAGATATTTTTCTCCTGAACACCAATACCCAACTAAAGCAACAGCAGGCCGAATTGCAGAAGCTGGAAGACCTTATCGCGGCAGACCAGCGCATCATTGATATACGCCGGCAGGTGAAAGAAGCCGCGAATGCGCAACTGGCCAATGGCGTGATCACCGCCAACGACTACCTGCGCGAGGTGAATGCGGAAGACCAGGCGCGTTTGTCGCTGATTGCGCACCAACTGCAATTGCTGCAGGCAAAAATCAATTATCAAACCATAGCAGGAAATCAATAAACCACAGACTAAAAATATTTGATCATGCAAAAATTCAGTTTCGCCGGGATACTTGTACTCGCCGGCTTGATAGCGGGATGCAATGGCAACGGCTATAAATTTGACGCCCAGGGCACCTTCGAAACAGACGAAGTGGTGGTAAGCGCCGAACTCACCGGAAAAATTCTTTCTCTCAATGTGCAGGAAGGCTCCAGCCTTGACGACGGCGCTGTGGTGGGTGTGATAGACGCCGACAATATTTCCCTGCAGAAAGAGCAGATCGAGGCCTCCATTGCGGCGCTTTACGAAAAAACGGCGGACGTGACTCCGCAAATACGTTTGTTGCAGGAACAACTGGCCGTTCAGCAAACAAGATTGCAGACACTCGAAAGAGAACGCCAGCGCACCGCGAATCTTGTAAAAGCAGATGCCGCCACGCCCAAACAGTTAGATGACTTGGATGCCGCTATTGAGGTGGCCAAAAAAGAAATGGCGGTAACAGCACAGCAAATTGCCGTGCAGCGCAGCAGTGTAGCTACGCAAAACCGCAGCATACTGAGCGAGAAAGCGCCTTTGGAAAAACGCCTTGCACAACTCGCCGATCAGTTAGACCAGGCGAAGATTGTGAATCCCATCAAAGGCACCGTGATCACCAGGTATGCAGAAGCCGGTGAAATGACTTCGGTGGGCAAGGCTTTGTATAAAATTGCCAATCTCGATACGCTGATATTGCGAGCGTATATCACCGGTTCGCAATTGTCGCAAATAAAACTGAACCAGCCTGTGAAAGTGTTTGTGGACAGCGGCGCCAAACATTACCGTACCTATCCCGGCACCATCACGTGGATAAGCGACAAAGCGGAATTCACTCCCAAGACCATCCAGACAAAAGAAGAGCGCGCCAACCTGGTGTATGCCGTGAAAGTGCGCGTGCCTAATGATGGTTATCTGAAAATTGGTATGAACGGTGAATTGCTATTGAACGAAAACGAGAAATAGTCATGAAAGCAGGCAACTATATTCCGGGTAATGGCGGCGTAACAGTGAACAATATTGTGAAAAAATACGGCGCCAAAAAAGAAACCATACAAGCCTTGCGCGGAGTATCTTTCGAAGTTAATCGCGGCGAACTGTTCGGTATAATCGGTCCCGATGGCGCGGGCAAAACTTCTTTGTTCCGCATACTTACCACCCTGCTCTTACCCGATGGCGGTTCGGCTGCTGTTGACGGACTGGATGTAGTAAAAGATTTCAAGGAAATACGCAAGCGCGTGGGCTATATGCCCGGCCGTTTCTCACTATACCAGGACCTGACGGTTGCGGAGAATCTCGAATTTTTTGCCACCATATTCAACACCAGTATTGAAGAGAACTATGAACTGGTAAAGGATATTTATTCGCAAATAGAACCATTCAAAGACCGTCGCGCGGGAAAGTTATCAGGTGGTATGAAACAAAAGCTCGCGCTGAGCTGCGCGCTGATTCATCGTCCTTCTGTGCTGTTTCTCGATGAACCGACCACCGGCGTGGATGCCGTTTCCCGAAAAGAGTTCTGGGATATGCTGGGCCGTTTGAAAATGCAGGGCATTACCATTCTCGTGTCCACTCCATATATGGATGAGGCCAGTCTCTGCGACCGCGTGGCACTGATTCAAAACGGGGAAATTCTTGCCATCAACACGCCGCAGGGTGTGATTGACAGTTTTGATAAAACACTGCTGGCAGTAAAAAGCCGCCGCATGTTACCATTGCTCGAAGACCTGAAAGCATTTGAAGGAGCTGAAGATGCGTACCCCTTCGGTGAATATCATCACGTGGTTTTGAGACCCGGCATTACTGACACGCACGCTATGAGTTACCTGTCACAGAAAGGATATGAAGACGTGCAGGTACAATTGATCACGCCCAATATTGAAGACTGCTTTATGGCGCGCATGGCAAAAATTTATTAGTAAAATCTTTTTTATGAACAACGGAATAGCAATAAGGGCCGAGCAACTGACTAAGCGTTTTGGGGAATTTACCGCGGTGGATGGCATCAGCTTCGAAGTGAAAAAAGGAGAGATATTCGGGTTTCTCGGCGCCAATGGCGCAGGCAAAACCACAGCGATGCGCATGCTTTGCGGTCTCTCGTTGCCTACCTCAGGAAAAGCTACGGTGGCTGGCTTCGATGTATATAAAGAAAACGAGCAGATAAAACGCAATATCGGCTACATGAGCCAGAAGTTTTCTTTGTACGAAGACCTCACGATAAAGGAGAATATCCGCTTTTACGCGGGCATCTACGGCAAGAGCGATTCATTTATCAAAACAAAAACCGCTATGTTGTTGCAGCACCTTCACCTGGAAGGTGAAGCCAACAAACTGGTGAAATCGCTGCCGCTGGGCTGGAAACAAAAACTGGCGTTTTCAGTAGCCATCTTTCATGAACCTGAGATCGTTTTTCTTGATGAACCTACCGGCGGCGTTGATCCCGTGACGCGGCGCGAGTTCTGGAGCATGATCTACAAAGCTGCCGAATCGGGCATCACGGTTTTTGTGACCACGCACTATATGGACGAAGCAGAGTATTGCAACCGAGTAAGTATAATGGTGGATGGCCGCATTGACGCCCTCGATACACCGGAGCAATTGAAGAAAACATTTGGTGCTCAATCGATGGATGAAGTGTTTTTGAAACTGGCGCGCAAAGCCGTGCGCTCGGCAGATTAAAAAGTATAACCATGAAACAATTCATCAGCTTCATAAAAAAAGAATTTTACCATATCCTGCGCGATAAGCGTACGATGTTTATCCTGCTGGGTATGCCCGTTGTGCAGATCATCATTTTCGGATTTGCCCTTACCAACGAGGTAAAGAATGCGCGCATCGCTATATTGGATCAGTCGAATGATGCAGCCACACATTCCATACGCGCTGAGATTGAAGCGAGCCGTTATTTCGAAATCAAAAAATACCTGCATTCTTATAAAGAAATTGAAAAGGCATTTCAGAGCGGCCAGATCAGTCTTGTCGTGGTTTTTCCCCAGCGTTTTGAACAAGACCTGCTTCATTTTAACAAAGCGCAGGTGCAACTGATTGCCGATGCTTCAGACCCGAACGTAGCTACCACGCTTACCAACTATGCGAGCGCCATCATCAACGATTATCAGAACCGCATTACGAATAACCGCAAGTTGCCCTATACCATCAATACCGAAATGCGCATGTTGTACAACCCGCAACTAAAGGGTGCATACAGTTTTGTGCCCGGCGTAATGGCGATGGTACTAATGCTGGTGTGCACCATGATGACGGCCATAACCATAGTACGTGAAAAGGAGACAGGTACGATGGAGATTATGCTTGTGTCGCCCATAAAGCCATTGAAGATTGTGGTGGCGAAAGCCGTTCCTTACCTTTTGCTTTCCATTATCAACATCACCAGCATTTTGTTGCTCAGCGTTTTTGTGCTGGACGTGCCAATACGCGGCAACCTGGCGCTGCTGGTATTTGAAAGCATTTTGTTTACCCTCACCTGCCTGGCTTTTGGCTTATTGATTTCTTCATCTACTGCTTCGCAACAGATAGCTATGTTTATTTCGCTGGTGGGCATGTTCTTGCCAACGGTGATGCTCAGTGGATTTATGTTCCCTATCGAAAATATGCCGGTGCCGTTGCGGGTGGTGTCGAATATAGTGCCGGCCAAATGGTTTTACTACATAATAAAAGAAGTGATGATCAAAGGGCTCGGTTTTGCCGCTGTATGGAAAGAGACGCTGGTGCTGGTGGGCATGCTTGCTTTCCTGCTGGCGCTGAGTATAAAGAAATTTAAAATCAGGCTTGCGTGATCAATCACTTTGAAATTTTTTCAACCAATGAGGACTTTAAAATTTTTGCTGCAAAAAGAATTTCGCCAGATATTCCGAGATCCCGCGATTATCCGCATCATTTTTGTGATGCCGGTGATACAACTGATGTTGTTGCCCTGGGCGGCAGATTATGAAATAAAGAATATCCAGCTGAGTGTGGTGGATCATGATCATTCTGATTACTCGCGCCAGCTGGTGAGCAAGCTTACGGCTTCGGGATATTTTCAACTGGAAAATTATACCGGCTCTTTCGATAAAGCCATGGAATCGGTGGAGCACGAAAGGGCCGACCTGATACTGGAAGTACCGCACCATTTTGAGCGCACGCTGGTAAAGGAAAATGAATCCACCCTGTTTATGGCAGTAAATGCTATTAACGGCGTGAAAGCCAATCTGGGCGCGGCTTATCTGCGCAGCATTATACAGGATTTTAACCGCGAGGTACGACTGGAGTGGATACAATTTCCGCGATTCAATCCTGAAACCCAGATCGAGGTCACAGCTTCCAACTGGTTTAATCCGGGGCTTAACTATAAATATTTCATGGTGCCGGGTATATTGGTGATACTGGTGACTATGGTAGGCGCCTTTCTCGCGTCGCTGAATATTGTGCGCGAAAAAGAGATTGGTACGATCGAACAAATCAACGTGACGCCTGTTAAGAAACATCATTTCATACTGGGTAAACTCATTCCCTTCTGGGTATTGGGATTGGTGATACTCACCATCGGGTTAGGATTGGCATATGCGGTTTACGGCATTGCGCCTGCGGGCAGCATGCTGGTGATATATGGATTTGCCGCCGTTTACCTGCTGGCTGTTTTGGGTCTGGGCTTGCTGATCTCTACTTATACCAGCAACCAGCAACAAGCCATGTTGTTGTCGTTCTTTATGATGATGGTATTTATTTTGCTGAGCGGCTTATACACTTCTATTGACAGCATGCCGGAATGGGCACAGTATATTACCAAAATCAACCCGGTAACTTATTTCATTGAAGTGATGCGTATGGTAGTGCTGAAGGGTAGTGGATTCAGGGATATATTGCCACATATTATGATCATGCTTGGGTTTGCCGCGATTTTGAATACCTGGGCAGTGATTAATTACAAGAAACGCAGTTAGGTACAAGTTTTGAGTAACTAATTGAAGGTAACTTTATCAAAACGTATTTTATGGAACATCGTCAACTTGGTAAGTCATCGGTAAAAGCATCCGTAATCACTTTTGGTGCCTGGGCCATTGGCGGCTGGATGTGGGGCGGCGCCGACCGTCGCGATGCGGTAGCTGCCATCAAGGCGGCATACGATGAAGGGGTGACCTCGATTGATACTGCGCCAGCTTATGGTCAGGGATTGAGCGAGGAAATTGTGGGCGAGGCCATCCAGGGCATCCCCCGGCATAAAGTGCAAATTCTTACCAAGTTTGGCTTGCGCTGGGATGTAAAGCAGGGCGAATATTATTTCAGCAGTAAGGATAACGATGGCCGTGATATTGATCTTTATCGCCTGGCCAGTCGCGACAGCATTATGAAAGAATGCGAAGACAGTCTGCGCCGGTTGAAAACCGATTATATAGACTTGTACCAGATTCATTGGCCCGACAGTACCACGCCCATTTCCGAGACCATGGAGGCGCTGGAGCGACTGCAGGAGCAGGGCAAGATAAAAGCTGCGGGCGTGTGCAACTATTCTGTGCCTTTGCTTGAAGAAGCCGAAGAGACCATCAGCATCGCCAGCAACCAGGTGCCCTATAGTATGGTAAACCGCGAGATTGAAAAAGATGTGGTGGGCTACTGCATCAATCACAATATTGGAATTATTGCCTACAGTCCTTTGCAACGCGGCCTGCTTACCGGCAAAATAAAACCCGGTCACCAGTTCAATCCTGGCGACAGCCGCGAGAAAAGCCGCTGGTATATGCCGGAGAATATTGCCCGGGTAAATAATTTCCTGGAAAAGCTGGCTCCTATGGCCGAAGATAAAAGAGCCACCCTGGCGCAGCTGGTGCTGAGGTGGACGATATCGCAACCCGGTATCACCATCGCACTGGCCGGCGCCCGAAACGCCAGGCAGGCAGTAGAGAATGCGAAAGCCGTGCACGTAAAAATTTCGCAGGAGGAGATGGACTACATCAACAAAGAAATACAACTGCTCGATAAAATTCAGGCCTGACGCAAACGCCCCGCTTCCAACCCCGGCCTTTCTCCACGGTCGGCCAGGTCACAGGTGGCCCACCCACCACTTGACCCTCCCTGCACCCTGCACCCGTGATCCCGATTAATTTCCGTAAATTTAGAATCAACTAAATTTTGCTGCCGTATGATCAAATTTTCAGAACTCAAACCGGGCGATATTGTCATGACCGAATTTGAAGGTCAGCAGCGCGAGGGCGTGGTAGTGGAGCTGAACCGGGAAGACAAAGAAGTGTGCGTGGAGACCGATGTGCAGGAATTCTGGTTCACGCCGGAACATTTGTTTCCTATCTTACTGAATGAGGAACAATTGTTTAAGCTGGGCTTTACCCGCCACGACAATGCTGATGGCTCGGTCAAGTACATGAAGGGCGCTTTCAGGATACTGATTCCCGCCGAGGGACAGTTTGACGAGATGGAGATCTGGTGGAGGGAAGACCGCCGCCATTTTCTTCACCGCCTGCATGTGCATGAGTTACAGAACCATTACCTGCAGATGACCAAGGTGGAGCTGACCCCCGAGAAGTTTGTTTAGAATGCTGAACCGGGTTGGTGTTGATAGCCGTCAGCATCTCCGGGTGAAAGGCCTCCGGGTGAACGCGGCGCCGCCTGAGGCGGGCACTGCTCCCGGCTTCCACGCGGGGGATGGGTTGATGTTAACCGCGGCAGGGACGGACGGGCGACAGGTGAGCCACCTTCCAGGCGGGCCACCTATGGGGGTAATGGCCCACGATATTAGGGTATTCAGGCTTATAAAACATAGATTTGCAGCGCCGAAGCGGCTAAAAAAGCCCGAAACCTCCAATCCCAAACCCGAAACCAAAACGCCTGCCAGAGAAAAAACGCGAGTTATTTCGTTTTTCTGGCTGATTATCCTATCTTTGCGCCTCCTTAAACGAATATGGGTAAACAACCGTTAATCAAACAGGATGGAGTAATACAGGAAGCATTGTCTAACGCAATGTTTAAAGTCAAGTTAGAGAACGGTCATGAGATCCTGGCTACTATTTCGGGTAAGATGAGAATGAACTATATCAGGATCCTGCCCGGCGATAAAGTAGGCGTTGAGATGAGCCCATACGATCTGACAAGGGGAAGAATTATTTTCAGGTACAAATAATTTGATTCACGTTGCTTGAAACCGGCTTAGCAAATGCGCGGTTCAGGTGGTGATCAGTAAAATATAAAAAGCCAAGAGATGAAAGTAAGAGCATCTATCAAAAAGCGCAGTGCCGATTGCAAGATTGTGCGTCGCAAGGGCAAGCTGTATGTGATCAACAAAAAGAATCCTCGCTTCAAGCAACGCCAGGGTTAAGATCGTACAGGTTAGTAAATACCAAAAACAAAATATAATCAGTTTATCATGGCTCGTATCGCCGGTGTAGATTTACCAAAGAACAAAAGAGGAGAGATTGGCCTTACCTATATTTATGGTATCGGTCGTTCCACTGCCCGCTATATCCTGGGCAAAGCTGGAATTTCCTTTGACAAGAAAGTGCATGAATGGAACGATGATGAGTTGAATGCCATTCGTACCATCATCACCAACGAATTCAAGGTAGAAGGCCAGTTGCGTTCTGAAGTACAAATGAGCATTAAGCGTCTGCTCGACATCGCCTGCTATCGTGGTTTGCGCCATCGTAAAGGTCTGCCGGTTCGTGGTCAGCGTACCCGTACCAACAGCCGTACACGTAAGGGCAAACGTAAGACAGTAGCCGGCAAAAAGAAGGCGCCCAAAAAATAATCTGGTTGCTTTCTCCATGTCGGGGAGAGCAATCCGACTTACAGATATACTGGGTCAATGCCGGATCGCTTCGTAAGTCAGCAGGAGGATTGAACCCACTCACAACAGTGAGCATTTAATTTTTAAGATTACCTACTTAACTGAATCATGGCAAAATCACAAGCACCCAGCGCAAAAGCTGCGGCAAAGAAAAGGGTTGTCAAGGTTGACGCCTATGGTGATGCACATATCACCGCTAGTTTCAACAATATTATCATCAGCATTACCAACAAGACTGGCCAGGTAATTTCCTGGAGCAGCGCGGGAAAAATGGGTTTCAAAGGCTCTAAGAAAAATACGCCCTATGCAGCCCAGATGGCTTCTGCTGATGCAGCCAAGACCGCTTTCGACGCAGGTGTGAAGAAAGTGGATGTGTATGTAAAAGGTCCCGGCGCCGGCCGCGAAAGCGCTATCCGCTCACTGGCCCAGACCGGCATCGAAGTAGTAACCATTAAGGACGTTACCCCGTTGCCGCACAACGGCTGCCGTCCGCCCAAGAAAAGAAGAGTTTAACAGGGCCGAAGGCATATCGCCTTCGAGCCTATTTTTTATAACCGGGTGCACGATTCATTTTTTTGATTTTTACTGATCGTGCATCGTCACCAAAAAATCAACTAAACAATTATGGCACGTTACACAGGCCCAAAGACACGTATCTCCCGAATTTTCGGCGAACCTATCCTCGGCAACGGAAAATGGCTGAATAAAAACAGCAATCCTCCCGGCCAGCATGGTCCCAGCCGTAAACGCAAAACACCCGGCGAATACGCCCTTCAGCTGAAAGAAAAGCAGAAAGCCAAATACACCTACGGGGTGCTGGAGCGCCAGTTCCGCAAGACTTTCGAAGAAGCATCACGCCTCAAAGGCGTAACAGGTGAAAACCTGATCCGCCTGCTGGAAGCAAGACTCGACAACACTGTTTTCCGCCTGGGTATGGCTCCTTCGCGCCCTGCAGCACGCCAGCTGGTAACTCACAAACATATCACTGTCAATGGCGGTGTGGTTAACATTCCCTCATTTACACTGCGCCCCGGCGATGTGATTTCTATAAAAGAAAAAGACAAATCAAATCCTGCTATCACCGGCCAGTTCCGTGGCAAGAACCAGAAATATACCTGGCTCGACTGGAACGAAGCTGAAATGTCAGGAACATTTGTCGCTTATCCCGAGCGCGAATCTGTGCCCGAGAACATTAAGGAGCAGTTGATTGTTGAGTTGTACAGCAAGTAATTTTTAACGCAAAATCTTAATTCAAAATATGGCCATCTTAAACTTTCAAAAGCCAGACAAAATAGTTCTGCAGAAAGCAACGGAGTTTGAAGCTCAGTTTGAGTTTCGCCCGCTGGAACCCGGCTATGGAGTGACCATCGGTAATGCACTGCGCAGGGTATTACTGAATTCACTCGAAGGGTATGCCATCATCGGCATTCGTATTGAAGGTGTGGACCACGAGTTCACTACCATCAAGGGAATCACCGAGGATGTGCTCGAGATCATCCTGAACCTGAAACAGGTTCGTTTCAAGAAGAAGGTAGAACATGAGGTAGGCCAGGAAAAGATCACCCTGAGCATTAAAAACAAAACCGAGTTCACGGCCGGCATGATCGGTGAGGCCACTCAAAGCTTCGAGATCATGAACCCCGACCTGTTGATCTGCACGCTGGATACTTCCGCTAAGCTGGACATTGAAATGACCGTTGCCAAAGGCCGTGGATATGTTCCCGCCGAGGATAACAAGGTAAAAGATGCGCCGTTTGGATATATCCCCACTGATGCCATCTTTACACCCATCAAGAATGTAAAGTACGCCATCGAAAATACGCGCGTGGAGCAACGCACCGACTATGAGAAACTGATCATGGAAGTGACTACCGACGGCACCATTCACCCCGAAGAAGCCGTTAAACAGGCCAGCCGCATCCTGATTCAGCATCTCATGATCATCACCGACGAAAACATCACTTTCGACAACAAAGAAGACAAGAAAGAGGATGTGGTGGATGAACAAATGCTGCAACTGCGCAAGATCCTCAAGACCCCGCTGGAAGACCTCGATCTTTCAGTACGCGCCTTCAACTGTCTGAAAGCCGCTAAGATCAACTCGCTGAGCGAGCTGGTACAATACGAGCAGGAAGACCTGATGAAGTTCCGCAACTTCGGTCAGAAATCACTCGCAGAAATCGAGCAGGTGCTGGCTGAAAGAGGTCTGCACTTCGGCATGGATCTTAGCAAGCTGGGATTGGATAAAGAAGAATTATAGCATAAACGCGAAAGGAGAAATCCGGGTTACGGAGTTCTCCTTTCGATTTTTTAATAACAGGTAGGTTACAATTCCTGACACGGTGTAACCGGTAAAAATTAAAGTCATGCGTCACGGAGACAAAATCAACAACCTTGGCAGAACAGCAGCGCACAGAAAGGCATTGCTGAGCAACCTGGCTTGCGAGCTCATCGCTCATAAGCGCATCGTTACCACATTGGCCAAAGCAAAAGCTTTGCGTACCTACGTTGAACCCCTTATCACCAAAGGCAAGGATAACACCACGCACCAGCGCAGGGTGGTATTCAGCTACCTGCAGGATAAGGCGGCTGTAACCGAACTGTTTGGACCCATCGCCGAAAAAGTAGGCGGACGTCCCGGCGGTTATACCAGGATCATCAAACTCGGCATGCGCCCCGGCGATAACGCTGAACTGGCCATGATCGAACTGGTTGACTTCAACGATGTGTATGGCAAAGGCAAAGGCGAAGTAAAAGAAGCCGCTAAGAAAACACGCCGCGGTCGTGGTGGTAAGAAAGCTGCCGCAGACAAAGGCGCTGCCGAAGAAAAAGGTATTAACGAAAAAGCCGCCGAAGCAGGCGAAGAAAAAGCAGCGGAGGCCTAAAGATAAGATTGAACAAGTCGTTAACAATAAAGCAAGATTCTTCTATGGAGGGTCTTGCTTTTTTTATTTTCTTTGTAAAATTTTTCACTTAAGATGTCCACAACGCTTCAGAAACCTGCCGTACTCGTCCTGGAAGATGGAACCGTTCATTATGGAAAAGCATTTGGAAAAATCGGGACCACTGCCGGGGAAATTTGCTTCAATACCGGTATGACCGGATACCAGGAAGTCTTTACCGATCCCAGCTACTATGGCCAGATCATTATCATGAACAATGTGCATATCGGTAACTATGGTATCAAGGATAATGAAGTGGAGTCAGACAGTGTAAAGATTCGCGGTTTGATCGGTCGCAATCTCGAAGAAAGCTACAGCCGCAAACTAGCCAATGCCTCGCTCGATACATACATGCAAATGAACAATATCGTGTGCATCGAGGGCATCGACACCCGTGCGCTGGTAACGCATGTACGCCAGGCAGGGGCTATGAACTGCATCATTTCGTCAGAAATACTCGATGTGCAGGAGCTGAAGAGTGAGCTGGCCAAAGTGCCCAGCATGGCCGGACTGGAGCTGGCCAGCCAGGTCACTACCAAAGAACCCTATACCATCGGCAGCGAATCATCGCCCATTCGCGTGGCAGTGCTTGATTTCGGTACCAAGAGAAATATCCTGAACTGCATGGTAGAGCGCGGGGCCTATATAAAAGTGTTTCCTGCCAAAACCCCGATCGAAGAACTGAAACAATTTAACCCCAGCGGATATTTCATCAGCAATGGTCCCGGCGACCCGGCCGCAATGGACTATGCCATTAAAACGGTGAAAGATGTGCTGGAAGAAAATAAACCCACTTTCGGCATCTGCCTGGGTCACCAGTTGCTGGCGCTGGCTAGTGGCGTGAATACTTACAAGCTGCACCACGGTCACCGTGGACTGAATCACCCCGTGAAGAACCTGGTAACCGGCAAGTGCGAGGTAACCACGCAAAACCATGGCTTTGGCGTGGATCCCGAATCGGTGAAAAAAGCGCCGCACGTGGAAGTAACGCACAAAAACCTGAATGATGATTCCATCGAAGGTATCCGCCTGAAAAATAAACCGGCTTTCTCTGTACAATACCATCCTGAAAGCACTCCCGGTCCGCACGACAGCCGCTACCTGTTCGATGAATTCATCAACATGATTAAAGAATCTCAATGAGTAAGATTGCCATCATCAACGGTCCCAACCTGAACCTGCTCGGCAAGCGGGAAACAGATATATATGGCAATATGCCTTTTGAAAAATTCCTGGATGAACTGAAGGCAAAATATCCCCAGGTAGAGTTCAGCTTTTTTCAAAGTAATGTGGAAGGGGAGATCATCAATGAACTGCAGCGCGTGGGATACGATTGTGATGGTATTATTTTAAATCCAGCCGGCTACACTCATACTTCAGTTGCTATTGGCGATGCCGTGGCCGCTATAAAAGCTCCCGTGGTGGAAGTGCATATTTCGAATGTGCATGCCCGGGAAGATTTCCGGAAACTTTCACATGTTTCCGGGAAATCTGTCGGGAGTATTTTTGGTCTTGGATTGAAGGGCTATGAACTGGCCCTCCGGTATTTGTTGAAGCTTTGAATGCTGCACTCACTATTTGGTGAAATGATACCAATCTTCATAGGTATCGTTGCCTACTGTTTCCTTTGAATACAAGGAGAGATGTGTTTCATCTATCTTGCTCAGTAAGGTTTCTTCACCGTTAATTGCGATTTTATTTGAAGACAGAACAGAATAGCTGCCAACCGTAGGGTCGCCGCCACCATACTTGATGATTACCGAATTATCTGATTTAAATTCCAGGTACCAGCCCAGGCTAGACCAGTCGTCAATTCCTTCATCCACCTCACCATTTTCCACGTACTTCCATTCATAGCTGTTCAGAAACCATTTTCCGAGAATTAATTCTTCGGTTGATTTCTTGTCTTTTTTACAAGACGCGAGTGATACGCATACAAGGGCGGCAATAGCCAGGTAAGAGGTCAGTTTTTTGATCATGTTGATTGTTTTTCGATAAAGGATTTTTGGATATTTCCGCCCTTATAAACGCTTATAATACAGTTTTATTTCCCCTTTTTCTTTCCCTTTGCGGGACTGGTTGAAGGCATCGGCACTTCAATTCCGTCTCTTTTGAATAATTCGCTGAAAGTCAGTCCCTGCACGGCGGCCAGGGCCTCATCCGCTTTGGCCTGTTTTTCAGCGCGATAGGCCGGGTCTTTCAGCAGTTTTTGCACGTTGTCGAGTTTGGCAACATATAAGCTGCGGCCATGTGTACCCAGCACAATATCATTGTCGCGCACCTGTATGGCTATATCATGCACGGGTATACTGCGGGGCAGGCCTGCATTCCACATGCTGAAGCTATTACCGCCATCGATGCTTACATACAGGCCGCCATCGCTGCCTACGTAGAGTATGCTGTCGTATTTCGGGTCTTCGCGAACCACATTCAATGGCTCAAAGGGAAGGTCTTTACCTAGGGCCTTCCAGTTTTCACCATAATCTTCGCTCACAAACAAATAAGGCAGGAAATGGTCATTACGATAACCATTAAGCGTAACATACACGCGGCCTTCTTTATATTTCGAAGCCACCACGCGGCTTACCCATAAGCCCTGCGGTAATTTCTTGCTGATATTGGTCCAGGTATAACCGCCGTCTTTCGACACATGCACGTTGCCGTCGTCGGTACCCACATACAACAACCCAAAACGCAAGGGCGATTCATCAATGGTAGTGAGCGTGCCGAAGGGCACATCGCCATCTTTCTTTCCGTTGGTCAGGTCGTCGGTGAGCGTTTCAATATCATCGCCGCGGTTCATGGAGCGATGCAGTTTGTTGCTGCCGATATAATAGATAGAAGGATTATGACGGCTCAGCAAAATGGGTGTTTGCCAGTTGAAGCGCAGGGGTGTTGATCCCAACTCCGTTTGCGGTCTTACGCTTTTCACCTGCGTGAGCGAGGCATTTCGCCTGGTGTAAGAGCCAAACTGTGTGCCGGCATATATGGTATTGTCAGTGGTATCTACCTGCACCTGCATACCATCGCCGCCGGTAATGCGCTTATAGGGATAGGCGCCATTATCAATCCATCCCGGGCCCGCGCGATAGTTGGAAGGACCCATCCATACACCATTGTCCTGCAAACCGCCATATACATTGTATGGCCGGTTGTTGTCGACAGTCACGGCGTAGAATTGTCCCACCGGCGGTGTGTTCGCCTTAAACCAGTTGTCTCCGTCATCGTAAGTAATATTCACGCCGCCGTCATTGCCATTAATGATATGCGAATCACGTTTTGGGTTGATCCACAAAGCATGATGATCGGCGTGCACATTGCCTTTATCCATCGTCTTCCAGGTCTTGCCACCATCGGTTGAGAGCTGCGCCGTGATGCCCAGGTTCACCAATTTGTTTTCGTTATAGGGTGAGACGTAGATTTTTGCAAAATAATATCCGTAAGTGCTGAAGATATTAATATCTTTTTCGTGCGTTTTCTTCCATGTTTTTCCACCATCATTACTGCGATATACTTCACAGCCGATGATGGGAGTGTTGAACAAGGCTGCGTTGGCGTCGAACAGTAATTCATAGAGCGCGGTAGGTTTTACTTTTTCTGTTTTCACCAATTCCTTCACCGAAGCGGCCGTATATTTTGCCGGCAGACGGTTGCGACGCAGGAAGGCTTCGAGTTTTTTATCATCGAGACGCGCAAATTCTTCTTTGGTAATTTTTTCGAAATGACTCAGCTCATAACGGCCGGTATCAACCGTGCGGCGCGCAGTATCGGGTTTGCGGAAATTATTATCTACTACTGCATAAACGATCTGCGGATTTTTAGGAAATACTGCCAGCCCGATTCTTCCCACACCTTCGCCTGCGGGAAATCCTGATTTGCCATCGCCTGTTAAATTCTGCCAGGTCTCGCCGCCATCGGTGCTTTTATAGATACCGCTGGTCTTATTGCCTTCTTCAAAATTCCAGGCCGAGCGGGTACGATACCAGGCAGCTGCATATATTTCGTTGGGGTTGGAGGGATTGATTTCCATTTCTACCACTCCGGTGTTGTCATCAATGTAAAGCGTATGTTTCCATGTCTTGCCGCCATCGGTAGTTTTGAAAACGCCGCGTTCTTTATTGGCCGAATACAAATGCCCCATGGCTCCCACCCAGGCGGTGTTTTTATCATTTGGGTGAAGCAATATTTTTCCTATATGATGCGATTCCGGCAGGCCAAGGTATTCCCAGGTCTTACCATGATTGCTGGTCTTATAAACGCCATCGCCAGCATATGAAGAGCGGCTGCTGTTTACCTCACCAGTGCCTACCCATACGGTGCGGGATGAAGCAGGGCTGCCATCCCAGAACACAGCGATATCGCCGATTGTTATTACATCGAGGCTGTCGAAGATGGGCTCAAAACTCTGGCCGTTATTTTTTGTGTACCACACCCCCCCGGAGGCATAAGCAACGTAGAATTCTGTGGGGTCTTCGGGGTTGACTTCAAGGTCCACCACGCGGCCGCTCATCACGGTGGGACCGATGTTGCGGAAGGGGATGTCTTTAAACATTGAGCGTTGTTCGAGCAGTTTACGCTGATCGCGCACTTTCAGGCGGTCGGCGGCGGCGGTGGGTTTTACCTGCGCCGATGTCAGAACGGCTGAAAAACAGCAAAATAGAAATAGAATTGTTTTGAGGGTTGTAAGACGCTGTGAGTTAAGAATTTTTGGGGTAATAAAGCGAGGCCTTACTGGTTGAAAAGCAGTCATAAATAACAGTAGTTTAGTTTTTAAGCGGCAATGAATGCAAAGGATTGGCGTTATTATTGCCGGGAATCTCATGTGATAATTGCCTTATCATCAAACTTACTAAAATGCGTTGGATTTCATTCTTATTGCTGTTCATTTCCTTGGGTGGGTTTGCGCAAGACAGATACCAGTGGAAGGAATATAAGCTGACTCCGCGCGGCGATACCATCAACCGTGTTGATCATCTCGGCCGAAAGCAAGGGCCTTGGGTGCACCGCTACGAAAGCGTACGCGGCGAGCCCGGTTATGAAGAGGAGGGATGGTATGAAAACGACCGCAAGGAAGGCGAATGGAGACTCTACAACCTGCAGGGCGACCTGGTGGGCGTGGAAAATTATAAATGGGGTTTGAAAGACGGTATTTGCCGCTATTTCACCAAGCATGGTGAACTGAAACTGGAACAAAGCTGGAAAGCCCTTAATCCCGACAAGCCTTATGATACCGTGTTGGTGGAGGATCCTAACAAACTGGACAGCTATGAAAAGGTGATCGTAAAAAATGAAGGCGCCGCCATCAAGCACGGGGTCTGGAAATACTATGGGGAAAATGGCGTGCTGGTACGCTCAGAACTGTACAACCTGGGCAAACTGGAAGAAGAAGCCAAAGCCAAACCGGTAGCCAGCACGGAAAAGAAAGCCGTCCCTAAACCCAAGGAAGTGCTTGAATTTGAGAAGAAAAATGCTGGAAAAAAGAAGGTGAAGTATAGGGATGGAAGTGTAGGAAACTGAGGGAAGATTGAATATTGAAATTGAACCTGAATATGAATTCCAAAGTGATGTGTCACTTTGGAATTTTTTTTTGTGCTAAGTGGTTGTTTACCGTCCGTCACAATTTCCCCGAAAGATTTGCCCGGGTGTTCAAAATGATGTATATTTGATATCATATTGATATCATCCAAAAAATTGGCTTATATGGAAAAAACGCTTAAACCCCTGTCTGGTTACCTGATGTTGGTGTTGGGACTGGCCTGTACGATTTTCGGAGTTGTGCTGATGCCGAAGGACAATGATCCGGAGTTTAGCACAAGCAACTTAATATTCGCCATTATCCTACTGATAGCAGGTATGCTGATATTCCGTGGAATTTTTATTGTAAACCCCAACCACTCTCGCGTATGTGTGCTGTTTGGTAAGTATGTCGGTACCGTTAAGGATAACGGCCTGGTATGGGTAAATCCCTTGTATCAGCGTATAAAAGTGAGTCTGCGCGCGGAAAACCTCGAGAGCGCCCGCCTGAAAGTGAACGATAAGATGGGTAATCCCATCGAGATTGCTGCAGTAATTGTGTGGCAGGTGAGCGATACTTTCAAAGCCACGTTCGATGTGGAGGATTACGAGCACTATGTAAAAGTGCAGAGCGAAGCAGCTATCCGCAAACTCGCCAGCAGCTGCTCATACGATCACCTGGAAGATGAAAATGCAGCCATTACGTTGCGCGATGGCGGCGATGAAGTAAACCAGATGCTGGAAGCAGAATTGCTGGCAAGATTGTCGCCCGCGGGCATCATCATTCGCGAAGCGCGTATCAGTCACCTGGCCTATGCACCCGAAATTGCCGGTGCTATGTTGCAGCGACAACAGGCTACTGCCATCGTTGCTGCGCGACTGAAAATTGTTGAAGGCGCTGTAGGTATGGTGGAGATGGCGCTGGAGCAACTCAACAAAAAAGATATTGTACAGCTCGACGAAGAGAAGAAAGCCGCCATGGTGAGCAACCTGATGGTAGTGCTTTGTGGTGAAAAAGGTGCGCAGCCGATTCTGAACACCGGAACATTGTATCAATAGCCCAGTAGATTATGCCCGATAAGAAAAGCTTTGTCCTCAGGATTGACGAAGAAACCTACAAAGCCCTCGAGAAATGGGCAGCGGATGAGTTTCGGAGTGTAAACGGCCAGATCGAATGGATCATCGACCGCGCCCTCAAAGAGAGCGGCCGCAAAAAGAGCTCCGACAAAGCTGGTAAGGCAAGCGAAAAAAAGTGAATACAAATTAATTGTTTATGAAAAAAACAGTCCTCTTCTTCTGGATCCCCTTCGTGGTGGCATTTCTGGGCATCGTGCTGCAAGGATGCTGAAAGATTTCCGGTGGCGAGTGTAGGGTGTACCACCTGGTGGATTCAAAGAAGATTCAAAACAAACAAAAAGCCTTTGGAAGAAATTTCCAAAGGCTTTTATCTTTTTATTATTCAAATTCAACTTCAAATTCAAATTCCTTCACTCAATATTCTCAAAACCCTTTCTTCTTTTCTTCTGCTTTCTGCATCGGGTTGGTGCCTACGCTCTGGCCGCGGGCAACTTGTTTTTGCTTGAAGGCCGCAAAACGTGAAGGTTGAGGAATGGAATTCCAGCTATTGTTTGATTCGTCAATGTCGGCGGTTTCTTTGTAGGGATCGAGTTTGATAGAAGCTACTTCCTTATCCTTCACAAACACGCGCGATACATTTTCTTCGTTGTGACGCCAGATTTGCGCAGGAATGCGATCCACTTCTTTGGTGCCGTCTTTATAGGTCCATTCGACAATGATGGGCATTACCAGGCCGCCTTTGTTGCTGAACGACACTTCATAGAAATGTTTGTTAGCTACTTTTTGTTTGTCTTCCTCAGTCATAGGCTCAGTCTGTGCCGGTATGCTGATGGGATAAGCGGCAGAATCATAAGGCTCGATGCCGCGGGCATATCTCCAGTAGAAATCGCGCAGTGTGGTATCTGCGTCGGTTGCGAATTGGATGTTCTTGTCTTCGCGGTTGCGTTCTTTTGACACGTCCACATCATATTGCGATCTCATCGGGGGATCGAGTCTTCTCATGATTACAGTGTCGGTAGTGCGGCCAACTGTGGCATTCACATCGGCACGGAAATACCTGACAGAATCGATCGCAATATCGCAGGCATCGGTGCTGAAGAACCAGCCGCGCCAGAACCAGTCGAGGTCTTCACCGGAAGCATCTTCCATAGTGCGGAAGAAGTCGGCAGGCTCAGGATGTTTGAAGGCCCAGCGGCGTGCATATTCTTTGAAAGCGTAGTCAAACAGCTCGCGGCCCATGATGGTTTCGCGGAGAATGTTCAACGCAGTGGCGGGTTTGGTATATGCATTAGGTCCGAAGCGCACGATATTTTCAGAATTACTCATGATGGGCTCCAGCTGATCTTTGGGAAGTCTCATATAGTCGACGATTGCCCAGGCCGGACCTTTACCGCGTACGGGGAATTTGTTGTCCCACAATTCTTCGGTGAGGTATTCAACAAACGAGTTCAGACCTTCGTCCATCCAGCTCCACTGGCGTTCGTCGCTGTTGATGATCATGGGGAAAAAGTTGTGACCCACTTCGTGAATGATTACACCCAGCATGCCGTACTTGGTGGCTTCGCTATAGGTGCCGTCTTTTTCAGTGCGGCCATAGTTGAAGCAGATCATCGGGTATTCCATGCCGTTGGCTGCCTCCACGCTTTGGGCTACAGGGTAGGGGTATGGAATGGTAAACTTGCTGTATGTTTTGATAGTGTGTGCAACAGCTTTGGTAGAGAACTTACGATACAAACCATAAGCTTCTTTTCCATAAAAGCTCATACACATCACTTTCTTGCCTTCAACATAGGCGGGCATGGCATCCCATACGAATTTGCGGGATGATGTCCAGGCGAAGTCACGAACATTGTCGGCTTTGAAGATCCATGTTTTTTTGGCAGTGCTCTTCGACTGTTCAGCCTTCTTTGCTTCTTCCAGTGTTACGATCTCTACGGGTTCTTTGGCAGTCTGGGCTTTTGTCCAGCGAGCCATCTGCGCAGGTGTCAAAGTAGCGGCATAGTTCTGGCACTCGCCGGTAGCGCCTACCACGTGGTCGGCGGGAACGGTGATCTGTACTTTGAAGTTACCGAAGGTGAGGGCAAACTCGCCGCGGCCGGTAAACTGGTGATTTTGCCAGCCAACTACATCGCTGTACACGCAAAGACGAGGATACCATTGTGCCATGGTGAAGAGATGGTTGCCATCTTCGGGGAAATATTCATAACCACCGCGGCCGCCGAATTTCATGCGGTCGGTGATGTTGTAGTTCCAGTTTACTGTGAACACAAATTTCTGTCCCGGTTTCAGGATGGCGGGCAGTTCCACGCGCATCATGGTTTTGTTGATGGTGTATTGCAAGGGCTTGCCGGTAGTAGCCTCCGCAATTTTGGTGATGTTGAAACCATAGCCATTGTCTTCTTTTGTGTCCAACAGCTGATCGATATAATCAACATTCAGGTTGCGGGGCATCTTGCTGCCAGTCTGGTAGTTGGCATTCTTGGTGCTGCTGTGCTCATTCTCGTCGAGCTGCATCCAGATATAGCGCAGTTCGTTGGGAGAATTGTTATAATAAGTGATTACTTCGCTGCCGGTGAGCTTGAGGTTTTTCTCATCCAGTTCACATTTGATATCATAATCGGCGCGTTGCTGCCAGTATTTGGGACCCGGCGCACCGCTGGCCGTGCGGTACTCATTCGGCGTGGGCAGCATTATTCCCAACTGCTCGAATTTGTTACCGTGATTGGAGCCGGGATTGTTCTGGATGTTTTGCGCCCGCAAGCTGCCAAACAGCGCCAGACCAGCTACAATCAGTGACAAGTGCTTTTTCATGCTCATCATTGTAGTTTTTATTTTAGGGAAATCGTTTGTTTACGGAATTCGGTCATAAGCCCAATAAAGTGAAAACACCAAAATTACGAAAGAGGCCACGCGTAACCACCACAGCCTCGGAATTTTAATAATCTCGACCACCAGCCAGTTCAGCAACAAAATAATCACCACTACCAGCAGTTGTGCCACTTCAATTCCCAGGTTAAATGCCAGCAGGTGCCCTACCAGTCCTTCTCTGCCTTCCAAAGCCTTAAACTGTCCGGCAAATGCAAGTCCATGTATCAGGCCAAAAAACAAAGCAAAGAAATAGATCAATGGCAAACGCGAAACCTGTTCGGGTTTCTTCTGAATTATATTGTTAACGCAGGTGGCTGCGATGGTTAATGGTATCAGGAATTCGATCCAGGCAGTAGAAAAATTAAGAATATTCAGCGCACTCAAAGCCAGCGTAACTGAATGGCCAATAGTGAATGCGGTCACCAGGATGACCACTTTTTTCCAGTCTTTCCACACATATCTGAGGCACAAAGCAGTTACGAAGAGAATATGGTCCATTGCGTCCCAGGTAAGGATATGCTCGATACCCAGGTCAAAATAAAGTGCAAAATCTTCCATGCGACAGTTCTGGTGTCAAAATAAATAAGAGATTTGTAACGAAAAAATTTTGATGTTTAATGGCAATACTGTTGTTTAAATGGTCAATACTTGTGCACTGGTTATTAGCAGGCTACACCGGGCAAGTACCCGCTGAAGGGCAATTGTCCGACCACCCGCTGTATATCACTGTGACCGAGATAAATTACAATGCGGAAGATAAGAACCTTGAGATTAGCTGCAAGATTTTTACCGATGATTTTGAGAATGCACTCAGAATTATGCACCGGACGAAGATAGATTTAACTAATCCACCTGATCCTGCCCTTGCCAATAAGCAGGTGTATGAATATATCCGCGCAAACCTGCAGATAAAACTCGACGGCAAACCCGTGAGCCTGGAGTATGTGGGGTATGAAAAAGAAACCGATGCCACCTGGGCGTATTTGCAGGTCGGCAATATCGCCCAGGCGCCAAAGGTCATCGAAATAAGAAATTCACTGTTGCACGATGCATTTGAAGAGCAGATCAACCTGATGCACGTGTCTGTTGGCGGCAAACGCAAGAGCGGCCGCCTGAACTATCCCAACAAGGACGCAAAATTTGAGTTCTGATTATTTTGCCGAACGGCTGTATTGCAACATCCATTCGTAAATATTCTTACCATCTTCCTTATAGGAGGGACTGGTAGATTTTGTCCATGCATCATGCCCGCCTGTAGGCCATAAGGTAAGCTTCGCTTTTATAGGAGGATTCTGCGCGTTGATCTTTGTTACATATCCTTCGCTATTGGTATACGGCACGGTGCCATCATCTTTATTGTGAAATGCCCATACCGCCAGGCCAGCCTGCGCAATCTTTTTTGCCTTCGTATCATTCGGACCAGACGCGCCGCAGATGGGAACGATAGCAGCGATGCGTTTGCCATATTCAGCGGCATAATCCCAGGTGGCGCCACCTCCCATACTCAGGCCGCTCACATACATGCGCGTAGTGTCGATGCGGTATTTCTTGATGGCATAATCAATCATATCATTCACGTCCTTTGGCGAAGGCCATTTCTTGAATTGCGGTGTAATGACGATGAAAGAATAGTTCTTTCCGCCCACGTTGAAGTTCGCAGGAAACTGTCCCCATTTAATCACCGAGGGAACGCCCACCGCAGCGGCATTATTCAACTGCGTGGTGCCATTTCCTAACTCGCCAATACCATGAATGAAAAGCAGTAAAGGATATTTCTTGGTAGTAGAATCATACAACGAAGGCAGGGCATACAAATACCCGCCGATATTATCGTTCACATCTACCGAGATGCCCTTGTTGACGGGCTTCGTGGTTTCAACTACATTATCGTATTTATTAGTAGGGGGAGCGGGCGCAGGTGCTGTGGGTTTTTCAGTATTGTTGTCGCCCGGTTCGTCCTTGAGTGTTTCTTTTTTACAAGCCGATAAACTCAGGCCAATTACCATGAGTACGGTCAGGGTTTTACATAGGTATTTCATAATGGACAGATTTTTACGCTACAAAAACTTGTTGGCGTAGGGATTAATCCAAAGATGGTGCCATTTTGGGAAGATGTCAAGCGGGGAAATACGCGAAAAAACTGCAGTTTTTCGGTTCCGGGTGCAGCGTGTCGGGTACTGCGAATTGAATGATAAGATATTGATATTCAGCCAGTAGTAACAATTATCAAATATGCAATGTATCGTTTCAACACCCGGCAAACCGGCCTCCTGCGCCCGCTCACCCATTCTCGTCTTCCATTTCCTGGCGAATCTCATCACTTATCCGTAACAGCACTTTATCAATGCGTTGCGCGTCCATATCCACGATTTCGAAGTGGAAGCCGCGCCATTCCAGTTTGTCGCCGGTATGGGGAATGCGCTCTAACTGGTGGAGGATGAAGCCGGCCAGCGTATCGAACTCCTGCTCAATATCGCTCATCCATTCCGCCTTTTCAAAGCGGTCGAGGAAATTATAGAAGGGAATCTGCGCATCCACGAGATAAGTGCCGTCTTCGCGTTCCACTATTTCATAATCATCATCATCCTGCTGCGGTATGCCGCCCACGATGGCTTCCAGGATATCGTTGAGCGTAACCATGCCCTGCAGCGAGCCATATTCATCAACGATGAAGCAGGAATGCACGTGTTGCGTTTTGAATCGTTCGAGCAGTTTGTAAGCAGTGATATTTTCCGGCACAAACAATGCGGGGCGCATAATTTCTTTGAAAGCCTGGTGATCGCTGCTGATATAAAGATCTTTCAGCGACACAACACCTTTGATATTATCCAGCGTGCCTTCACAAATGGGATAATGCGAGTGCGGGTCTTGCAGAATCTTATCGCGTATCGTGTCTTCAGTATCATTTACGTCAAACCAGATAATATCGCTGCGGTGCGTCATGAGCGAAGTGATATTGCGGTCGCTAAGGTGAAATACGCGCTCGATAATTTCCTGCTCGGCTTCCTCGATGGTGCCCTGTTCGGTGCCTTCGATGATGATGGCCTTGATCTCTTCTTCCGTGACTTCATTATCGCGCGTTCGGATATTCAGGACCTTGACGATAAGCGATGTGCTGTTGGTAAGCAGCCAGATAAAGGGGTAAGTGATAAAACTTACAATGCGCATCGGTCCTGCCACCAGCTTGGCAATAGCTTCGGGCCGCGAAAGACCGAGCCTCTTGGGCACCAGTTCGCCGAGCACCAGTGAAAAATAAGTAATAATAATCACGATGATGGCGGTAGCGATACCATTGCTGTAGTCACGGACAGACTCAAACTGCTGCAGCCAGCTGATAAGACCGGATTTCAGCTTTTCACCCGAATAAATACCGGTCAATATGCCGATGAGCGTTATGCCTATTTGTACGGTTGAAAAAAAATTATCGGGATGATTGGCCAGTTTCAGTGCTTCTTTGGCACGTGCATCGCCTTTGTGAGCCTGCGCTTCCAGCCTTGCCTTGCGCGCCGATACCAGCGCTATTTCAGCCATGGAGAATAATCCGTTCAACAAAATCAAACCCAGAATGATAAAGATTTCGGCCATTGATGGTATTATTTGTCTAAACTAAGCATTCCGACCCGGTTATGGAACAATTTAGCAATTGCAAAGCCGATACCGCAACCCAGCAGACTGCCACAAATAACGTCGAAGGGGTAATGCACCCCTACGTACACCTGGGTATAAGCAATTGCAAAGGCCCATGGAAAGAACAGCCATGCCCATTTGCCTATGACGGGTCTCAGGGTCAGACAAGAAAACATGGCCTGCGCAAAATGCGAAGTGGCGTGAGAGGAGGTGAAACTGGAACTTTGCGGGCAGTAGTTTACAAAGAAGCGGATCATTTGCATCACTTCCATATCGCGGCAGGGCCTTAACCGCATTATGTTTGTTTTGATCAGTTTGCTGCTGACTATATCACTGGTTGCGGCCACCAGTATAAAACCAAGAATCCACCACACACCCTTGCTTTTGAAGTTCATAGTGACAAACAGCAACAGGAAAAAATATAGGGGGATCCAGAACTTTGTCTCGCGGAAATAAGGCAGCAGCGTATCCAGGAATGAATTGCTCCAGTCTTGATTGATTTTGGTTAGCAGCCACACATCATATTCTTTGATATGCTGCCAGAAGACCAGTAAAATGCCGCAATGGTCTGAATTCATATCTGCAAAAATAAATACTATAATTTAGTGCCGGAACCGGGGATCAGGCACGGCAACAAAAATAACATTGTGAACGACGTAAAACCTCATTATTAATTGATGAAACAACGGCGAAGGGTGCCACGGCTGGTAAAGTGGATTCTGGCTACCGGTCTTGTGTTTTTACTGCTTTTTACGGTTTTAAGAATTGCCCTGTTCTTTTTTGCAGGCCGGCAGGGGTACAACCTGGGCGACCTGGGCCAGGTGTTTTTCCTGGGTCTTCGTTACGACCTGCGCATGGTAAGCATACTGATGCTCATCATGCTGGTGCCCGGAAGTATTACGCCTTTGCATCCCTACCGCAGCCGGCGCGCCAGGAAAGGCTGGATGATCTTTTTGTCGATCGCCACTTTTATCACGCTTTTCTTTTTCGTGGCCGATTTTGCACACTATGCCTACCTGCGCCAACGCCTTAATGCCAGCGTGCTGAATTACCTGGAAGACGCAGCTATTTCGCTGAATATGGTATGGGAGACTTACCCGGTGGTGTGGATGATATTGGGTATGGTGGCGATGACGATCGTGATAATGCTGGCCATTCGCTATTTCTATCGTCTTTTCAGCAAAACAAAAGAACCCGTGCCGCGGCGGCTCCGTACCGCCAATTTCATAGCGATGTTCCTGGTATGCGGTTTTTTCATTTTCGGGAAATTTGACCAATACCCGCTGCGGTGGAGCGACGCCTTTGCGCTGGGCGATGATTTCAAGGCCAATATGGCTTTTAACCCCTTTCAATCATTTTTTTCTACACTAAAATTTCGTCATAATAGTTACGACCCTGAAAAGCTGAAGAAACTATACCCATTGCTGCAACCCTATTTTTCGTTTGAGCAAACAGGAAATGATGAACTGAATTTTGAAAGATTCGTTCCTGCCGATACCAGTGTTGAATCATCGCGCCCCAATGTGATACTCGTGATCTGCGAATCGTTCAGCAGTTACAAAAGCTCCATGCACGGCAACCCGCTGAATGCAACGCCGTTCTTCAACCAGCTTTGCGACAGCGGTCTTTTCTTCACGCGCTGCTTCACGCCCACTTATGGCACGGCAAGAGGGGTGTGGGCCACCCTCACCGGCACTCCCGACGTAGCACTGCCCAAAACTGCCAGTCGCAATCCTTCGGCGGTTGATCAGCATACCATCATCAACCATTTTACCGGGTATGAAAAATATTATTTCCTGGGAGGCAGCACCAGCTGGGCGAATATTCGCGGATTACTTACGAATAATATTGCGGGTTTGAAATTGTATGAACAGGACGATTTTGATGCGCCGAAAATTGATGTGTGGGGCATCAGCGATAAGAATCTTTTCCTGGAAGCGAATAAAGTGCTGGCCAAAGAAACCAAACCTTTTTTCGCCATCATTCAAACGGCCGATAATCATCGCCCCTACACTATTCCAGAAGAAGATCTGAATGAATTTAAGAAAGTGGATGTGCCGATGGATAGTTTAAAAAAATACGGGTTTGAATCGCTGGCAGAGTTCAACGCATTTCGTTATACCGATTATTGTTTTCAGAAATTCATGGAAGCTGCCAGCAAGGAAAAATATGCGGCCAACACTTTGTTTGTGTTCATCGGCGACCACGGCATTCCCGGCGATGCGGGCGATATGTTTCCCCGCGCCTGGACCGAACAACGCCTCACCATGGAGCACGTGCCCTTATTGTTTTACCGCATTTCTGATTTGTTGCCGCGACGTGACAGCAGCATCTGCTCGCAGGTAGACGTGATGCCCACCATTGCCGAAATGTGCAATATTCCCTATACCAATACCACGCTGGGCCGCAGCCTGCTCGACAGCGCCAGGCAGGGACTGGCTTTTATCTTCGACCCGGATAATAATATGGCAGGATTGATAAAAGGAGATTATTTTTATCGCAAGCGACTGAAAGGCGATCAGCAGGAAATAGTCTCAATTGTGAACAATGACCCCGTGCCCGACAATGATTCGCTGCGCAATGAAATGCGCCTGCTTACCGAGGCTCTGTATGAAAGCTCAAGATACCTGTTGCTGAATAATAAAAAGAAGATGCATGTTCAACAGTAAGCAAAACATTCTGGCATTTTTCTCTGCCATATTACTGGCCGGTTGCGCAGGCAATGCCGACAGGCTGGCGGTGCAGACTGCGCCTTATAAATGTAACACGCCGCAGAAGATCACTGCCATTTACCCCGAATACGTTTATGATCTTTCAGGCTATGCTGACATGACAGGTCCAAGCGCTTTTGCCTTGTTTGATGAAAATAGTTTTGCAGACCCTAAATCACCCGGTGATTTTAAACCGATTACCACCCCGCATCCCACCTACGGAGCGCCTACCTATTTCCGAGACTATGGCAGCCGCATAGTGGTCGACCTGCGCGTTCCTTATAAGCTTAGTGAAATATACCTGTACGATAAAGCCCGTTACAGCGACAGCGTGTACATCTATACCGGCAATATGCGCGACTGGAAACTGCAGGCCGCTTACGTTACCAGTGGCGACCCTATGCAGTGGGGCTGGAAAAGATTTTCTATTACCGACAGCACGCGATTTGTGATGTTTAAATTCAGCAGTCATGAATCGGAAATTTCAGAAGCAGTGATGTATGGCTGCGCCTATGAAACGCCGCCGCCACCACCGCCGAAAGAATATACCGGCCCGAGGCTGGCGCCGAAAATGTTTAAAGAATTCCTGGGTGTAAACTGTTACCAGGAAACGCCCACGCGTTATATGCGGCCGTTCTATTACTCGCGCATGTACACCTATACTTCGCATATCGATAATGATACGGTAAATGACTATCCCAATGTGAAGTATAATATCAACCCGCACGGTTGGTACAGCAATGGTACCAACGATTACGTGTTGTATGTGGATTCGATGAAGCAAATGGGCAACAAAGCATGGTATTGCTATATCAAAGTACCCACTTATTTGTGGAAGCAGGGATATCCCAACGATAACCGCCCGGTTACCAGGATAGGTCAAAGTATGGAAGACCCGCTCAGCTATGCGCGACACGCCAACATGCTTTGGAATATGGCTGCTGCCTATGGCGCTAATCCTGTAGACACAAGCCTGCTTCAATTCAGTAATGAACATATTTTCAGCGGAAGAAACGTGATTCAGATTTATGAGAACGGTAACGAGCTGGATGCATTTGACGGAATGAATTATTGCAATCCTGTAGAATATTTTGCATTGAGTTCGGCCGACTATGATGGTCACGAAGGTAAGCTCGGCCCGCGCCATGGCATAAAAAACGCTGATTCCACCGCCGAACTGATGACGGCGGGTATGACCACCCTGGATGTAAACCGCCTGCGCGTGTTGAAATTTTTGTGTAACACACTTCGTACCGACAGCCAGTTTTTGTGGAAGGGCGGCATTCAATATCACTGGTACAGCACGAACGGTAAATCGAATATTCCGGCAAGAATTTTTCAGAAGGCCACTGCGGGCATTACACCTGAAGAGGATTCTCTTCGTAAAAAACTGTCGCGTGTGCGCGAAGCTACTTACCTGATTCAACCGGATGTAGAATGTTTCCTGGGAGAATATGGTTACGACAAAGCACAGGGTTCCAGAGTGTCGGTGCCTTTAGCGCCTGGTTACGACAACCTGCAGAGTCATGGCATTATGATGATACGCGCCATCAACGCCATTTTCTTCTCGGGCTTCGACCGCTACATCATTTACTGGATAAAAGATACCAATGAGCCGGATGACCCCCATCTTTTTCTTACCTGCGGATTGTTAAAACAACTCGATGCCTATAATTACGATCCATACCCGGCCTGGTATTTCATCAGCACTATGTACAATCATGTGGGAAATTATATCCCGGAGAAGATCATAAGTGAGGAAGGCGATGTATGGGTTTACAAATACCGCAACCAGGTTTCGCCCGATTCAGCTGCGTATTTTGTGTATTGTCCCACCCGCGTAGGTAAGAAAGTGGATGGATATAGCCTGGAAGTGGGAGAGGTGGAAAACAGCAGCGCGGCCGAGCTGAATTTTGTTGACAAATCGACCGAAGGCAACCTGGTAAATCTGCCGGTCAACAACAAAGCGGTAAGAGTAAACGTGAGCGAAGTGCCTAAATTGATTTTTGTAAAAGAGAAAAAATGATCATTTCTTCTTAGCGATCATGATCAGTCGCGGGGAATGTTTCATGTCGTATGGGGCGAGTGAGTAGTCGCCAAAAATTTCCTGCACTTGCATGCCGTGGTAGGCAAACATTTCATTAAAATCTCCAGGTGTGATCGGCGCGTTCACATCATCCACCGAATGATGAATATTGCCATAATCGAGCAGAAAAATCCCTTGCGGTTTTAGCGCATTGGCAATGGTGCGGATGACGTTGTTATGCTCCCGCGACGTTTTATAATAACCGAAATGCGAGAATAGGTTGAGCGCATAATCGAAATAATTCACGAAAAAAGGGAGGCGGATATCGTGAGTAAAAAAATGCAGGTTTTCCGTTTCGTATGGCAGCGCTGTGTCAATATCTTCTGCGGAAGCGTCAATACCCGTTACATCATAACCCAGTGATGCCAGCTCGCGGGCATTTTCACCTTTACCACAACATACTTCCAATATCCTGGCCCCCGGCGGGGGGTTCAGGTATTCGATGGCTTTAATGATGAATTGATCTTCGGCAACCATGTGCGTGTTTTGACAAAAGTAAAGCTAAGAGAATTAAAGAGAGTAAGGCTCTTTGCAATAAAATACCCGAAACTGGTAATTTCCGCATGTGGTCAAACGCTTATTTTTGCAGGAGTTATAAAATCGCGGCATTGTGGCATTGATTAAAAGTATATCGGGCATCAGGGGAACGATCGGCGGAAATACAGGTGAAAACCTTACTCCCCAGGACGTAGTGAAATTTACGGCCGCTTACGGCAGTTGGGTGTTGGAGCAAAATACCGGCCGCAGGATCGTAATTGGCCGCGATGGCCGCATCAGCGGTCCAATGATTCAGCAACTGGTTTCAAGCACGCTCATCGGCATGGGTTTGGACGTGGTGGATATTGGTCTTTCAACCACTCCTACCGTAGAGATGGCTGTAGTTTGGGAAAAAGCGGCGGGCGGCATCATCATCACTGCCAGTCATAATCCCAAGGAATGGAATGCGCTGAAGCTGCTCACCGCCAGCGGTGAATTCTTAACTGCCGAACAGGGCGCGCGCGTGCTCGAGATAGCCGCCAGCGATCAACTCCAGTTTGCGCCCGTTGACAAACTCGGCACTTACTCCAGCAACGATTCATATATTCAAAAACATATCGACGCCATCGTCAGTTACCCCCTGGTAAATGTGGAAGGCATAAAAGCGAAGGGGTATAAAGTGGTGGTAGACGTGATTAACAGTACCGGCGCGCTCAGCGTGCCGCCATTGTTATATGCGCTCGGCGTAAAGGAAGTAATTGTGTTGAATGAAGAAGTGAATGGAAAATTCGCTCACAATCCTGAGCCTTTGCCCGAAAATCTCGGCGCCCTGAGCAATGCCGTACGTGAACACAAGGCCGATTTCGGCATAGCGGTCGACCCCGACGTTGACCGGCTTTGTTTTGTATGTGAAGACGGCTGCATGTTTGGCGAGGAATACACGCTGGTAGCCGTGGCCGACTATGTACTGAGCAAGCGACCCGGCAACACCGTAAGCAACATGAGCAGCACCCGCGCGCTGAAGGAAATCACTTTACAGCATGGCGGACAATATGCTCCTTCAGCCGTTGGCGAAGTAAACGTGGTGAAGCGCATGAAAGAGATCAACGCAGTGATTGGCGGCGAGGGCAATGGCGGCATTATCGTTCCCGATCTGCACTACGGCCGCGACGCGCTGATCGGCATTGGGCTATTCCTGAGTTCACTGGCCAATCACAAAAACGGCATCCGTTCTTTCCGCGCAAAATATCCCGACTATTTCATCTCCAAGAATAAAATCGAGCTCAACAACTCCGTTGACGTAAAAGCCATTTTTGAAAAGATTAAAAAGAAATACAAGAACCAGCCGATCAACACCGAAGATGGATTAAAGATTGAATTTGATGGCGACTGGGTACACCTGCGCACATCCAATACCGAGCCGATCATCCGTATTTATGCCGAGAGCAATTTTGAGACTACGGCGAATAATATTGCGCTGAGGCTGATACATGATATAAAGGAGTTTATGTGAGGCCACGACCTCGTCAAATCTCTCACCAGGTTTATTGAATATTTTTCGCCATTTACTCATTTTCTTTGAATACCATCCTCCATTTTAACCATTTTACCCGCATATTGTTAATTGTATCAATGCCGGCAACTTTTGGTAATCAAATTTTTCCCAAATTTGCGGCGCTCCTACCTGAGTTTTAATATGGTATTATGAGTACAGCCAGGCGAATATATTTTGACAATGCAGCTACCACACCGCTTGATCCGAGGGTGCTGGAAGCCATGATGCCTTACCTCACCGAGAAGTTTGGCAACCCATCCTCTATTTACTCTTATGGAAGAGAGAGCCGCCTGGCAATCGAGAATGCCCGCAAATCGGTAGCGAAAATCCTGAATGCGCATCCTGCAGAAATATTTTTTACATCGGGAGGAACAGAAAGCAGCAACACCGCTATCAACGCCGCGGTGCACGACCTGGGCTGCAGGCATATCATTACTTCGCCCATCGAGCATCATGCCACGCTACACTGTACCGAAAATCTGCATCATCGTGGTTATGTGGCGCTGAGTCATGTGAAGGTGTTGCCCAACGGTCATATCGACCTGGAAGATTTGGAGCGCTTACTGCAAGAAAGTACCGAGAAAACCCTGGTAACCCTGCTGCATGCCAATAATGAAATCGGCAACCTGATCGATCTGCATGTGGTGGGCAACCTTTGTAAAAAATACGGCGCCATATTTCATGCCGATACGGTGCAGACCGTTGGTCACTATCCTTTCGACCTGCGCAACACGCCGGTGCATTTTATAACCGGTGGCTCGCATAAGTTTCACGGACCGAAAGGAGTGGGCATGCTCTATATTAACGAGAACGTAAAGATCAAACCGTATATACACGGTGGTTCACAGGAACGCAATATGCGTGCGGGTACCGAGAACCTGTACGGCATTGTAGGTTTTGCAAAGGCGCTTGAACTGGCCACCGAAGAATATGAAAAGAACAGCGCATATATCAAAGACCTGAAACTGTACATGTACGAGCAGTTGAAGAAAAACATCCAGGGCGTTGGCTTCAACGGCGATACGCTGGGCAATAGCCTGTACACCGTGCTGAGCGTGTCGTTTCCCAAGACAGAGAAATCTGAAATGCTGCTGTTCAACCTCGATATCAATAATATCTGCGCCAGCGGCGGCAGCGCCTGCACCAGCGGCGCCGACCAGGGCTCGCACGTGATCCGTGCTATCAATAATGATCCCAACCGCGTGACCGTGCGTTTCTCTTTCAGTAAAGACAATACCCGCGAAGAAGTAGATATTGTAGTAAAGAAGCTGAAAGAACTGATTTAGCATTTATCCGCTATCTTTCAGGAAAATACCTGCCAAGCATGAAGCATCACCTGCCGGTTGCACTGGCTTTTCTTGTTTTGGCCATTGCCAGCACATCCTGCCAGCTCAATCATAAGGAAGAAGAAAAGAAAGCCAGCGAAGCGCCTGCCAGATTTGAGCGCCCCCAGTGGATCAGCCAGTCGAATATCTACGAAGTGAACGTGCGGCAATATACGCCAGAAGGCACTTTCAAAGCCTTTGCCGCCTCATTGCCGCGGTTGAAAGATATGGGTGTGGAAATACTTTGGTTCATGCCCGTGACGCCCATCAGCGAAAAAGACCGTAAGGGAGAAGCGGGCCGCGCCCTGGGCAGCTATTATGCTGTGGCCGACTACCGCGCTATCAACCCTGAATTTGGCACGATAGACGATTTCAAAACGCTGGTAAAACAGGCGCACGAAATGGGTTTCAAAGTCATTGTTGACTGGGTGGCCAACCATACCGGCGCCGATCATCCATGGCTTACGAAGCACAAGGATTTTTACATGCTCGACAGCGCCGGCACGCCGCATTTTGCCTTTGACTGGAGCGATACCCGCGAACTGAATTACGATAACAAGGCGATGCGCGACAGCATGATCGAGAGTATGAAGTTCTGGATTCGCGAAACCGATATCGATGGTTTCCGCTGCGATGTAGCCAATGAAGTGCCCACCGATTTCTGGAAAGATTGCATTGCGCAGTTGCGCGGCATGAAAACCCTCTTTATGCTGGCCGAGGGCGACAGGCCAGAGCTGTATGATGCCGGTTTTGATGCAACTTATTTCTGGCCTATGTTCCAGTCTATGAAACGCGTGGCTGCAGGCGCCACCAACGCGCTGGCGCTCGACTCGGTGATCAATCATTATGACTCTACGTTTAAAGACAGCACAGCGCTTTTATATTTCACCAGCAATCACGACGAAAACAGTTGGAACCTGTCTGACTACGGCACATTTCCCGGCGCAAAGCATGATCCTTTTGCCGTATTTACCCATACCATGAAGAATGCCATCCCACTCATCTACAGCGGGCAGGAAGAGCCGGTGCTGCGCCGCATTGCTTTCTTCGAAAAAGACTCGATGGAGTTTAAGGAATTCAAGCGCGCGAAATTGTACAAGACGCTGTTGAATCTCCGGAAAAATAATCCCGCGCTCGCCATCGATGCTTCGTGGAAGAAAATCAGCGTGGGAGACGATAAGGCCTTATACGCCTACCTGCGTGAGAAAGCCGGTGATAAAATATTTGTAATACTGAATCTTTCCGGCAAGGAACAAAAAATCACCATCAAAGACGAGCTGGTGACAGGCGAACCGCTCAACGTGTTTATGGGTGTGAAGGAAAAACTTTCTCTTAATCATTCTTTCAATATTCAGCCCTGGGGCTATATTGTTTATGACTATTGATGCGTGTAATGGAGCACATCATTGGAGTAGATATCGGCACATCGGGAACAAAGGCAATTGCGTTCAGCACAGAAGGTAAGGTGCTGGCAAATGCCTATGTTTCATACGATCCCCTACCGATGCCGGCCAACCATCACGAATTAGATCCTGAAGTATTATTGGAGGCTGCACTGAAATGTCTGCAGGATGTGGGGGAGGTATCAAAGGTATCAGGCAAATTGCTGGGTATTTGCTTCAGCAGTTTCATGCATGGCATGATGGCGGTGGATCAGCAAGGCAAGCCGCTCACCAACATCATTACCTGGGCCGATTTGCGCAGCGCAGACGATGCGAGCGCTTTAAAAAATTCAGGGCAGGGCAGAAGCATATATGAACATACCGGCACGCCCGTGCATCCCATGACGCCGCTATGCAAATTGCTTTGGTTAAGAAAAAATGAACCGGATATCTTTTCGCGCGCCGCAAGATTCATTTCCATAAAGGAATATTTTTTCTTCCGGCTTTTTGGAAAATATATAGTTGATCATTCAATTGCTTCAGGCACGGGTTTGTTCGACATTCATACGCGCCGATGGTATAAGGAATCATTAGACGTAGCAGGTATTGCCGCAGAACAGTTATCGCAGCCCGTACCTACCACCCATATCGAGCGCGGATTGCACAAAGAAATTTCAGCATGGCTAAATATCGACACCTCGGTACCATTTGTAGTTGGCGCCAGCGACGGTTGCCTGGCCAATATGGGCAGCAATGCCATTCACCCCGGCGATTTGTCGATAACGATTGGCACCAGTGGTGCGGTGCGCATGATCAGCAGCGAGCCGCGCATGGATAAGCACCAGCGAACTTTCAATTATATTCTCACCGATAAAATTTTCGTGGCCGGTGGCCCGACGAATAACGGATTGAATCTGGTGAAATGGTATGGAGAAAATTTTTTGCAAAAACCAATACGCAGCGGCGCTGATATCGATTGGTTTGTGCGGGAGGCGAGCACTGTACCGGCGGGATCAGGTAAACTGATTTTTCTTCCTTATGTTCAAGGCGAGCGCGCACCCGTGTGGGACGCGCGGGCACGCGGAGTGTTTTTTGGTGTGCAGTCGGCACATAAGCAGCCGCATTTTATGCGCGCCATTGTTGAAGGCATCAATTTCAATTTATACCAGATTGCCAGATCAGTACAAGAAATGGTGGGCAATGCTGATCGTATTTATGCCAGCGGCGGATTTATGCACTCGCGAGTATGGCTGCAAATGCTCAGCAATCTTTTTGGCAAACCTATAACGGTTACCAGCACTGCCGATGCATCTACAACAGGCGCTGCGCTGCTGGGATTGCAGGCGCTTGGTGTTGATATAGGTGTAAGAAAAAATTCTTCATTTATCGAGGTAAAGGAAACCTTTGAGCCTGATATGGCGATACATCAGCGATATGCGGAATTATATGCCGTGTATTCCCGGTTGTACGCAAGTTTAAAAGAATCATTTTACCAATTAAACATGCTCCCATAACACTGGTTATCAGCGTTTGCATTTTGCTTTAACAAATCGTTCTAAAACTATTGACCTCCTGGCATGTTTTTTCTGCTAGTGTTTCTGGAAACACAACGAGTAAACGCTCTATAAAATAGCTGTGGTTAAGTTTGAAGCAAGCCGTGCATAAAGCACGACAAAAAACTGCCCCCGCACAACGGGGGCAGTTCTGTTTCATTTCGATTTGCAAAACGGAAGGCCAGGTCACAGGTGAGCCACTCGTCACTTGACCGTCCTGAGGAAAGGCCAGGTAGTGGGTGGGCCACCCGTTTTAGGCGCTTGCTGAGGTGGCAGCCATCACGCCCCTGAAATAGCCTGCCGACTCGGCAAGTCCCGGCAATGGGTCTTTCATATCCTTCTCATATTCGAAACTGCATTTGCCGGCATAATTTATTTTCTGCAATGCTTTTACCACGGCCGGAATATTGATGGCGCCGCGGCCGAGTTCGATCACTTTGGCGTCTTTTTCCTGGGCCGTCACGTCTTTGATATGCAGGTCGAAAACCCGCGAAGCGTAATCGATGATGCATTGGGCAGGATCGGCGCCGGCGCGGAAAGCATGACCAATATCGATGCAGAGTCCTACGCGCTTGTCCATATTTTTGATGCGATCGTACACGTCTTTGGGACTGGGATAGAGTTTGTCTTCGGGACCGTGGTTATGAATCGCGATCCTGATATTGGTTTCTTTTACTTTTTGTTCCGTATAATTCAGCAATTCGTAAGTGGGTACGCCCACGATCATTTCTACGCCGGCATTTTTTGCGTAGGCAAACATGCGGTCCACTTCGTCATTTGTTTTCATATATATCACGCCCAGCCCGTACACATTGATGCCCGCATTTTTAAATTGGCCCATAATCTCTTTTATTTTTTCCGGGCTGCTGTCGTAGGGCAAATGAAAATCTTTGAGCGTCGTATGAATGATTCCCACGCGCTGCATCATGGCTATGCTGTCTTTAATGTTGAAATGCCGAAAGGTATAGCCGGCCATGCCGAGGGTGAGTGGCTTTTGGTTTTGTGCGGGTTTGATGATCTCACTGCTGCGGATAACGGATGCGGGCATTGCGGATGCTGCCAGTCCGAGGGCCGCATTTTTAAAAAACGATCTTCTTGTTGCCATAATCAGGAATTGAACTGAAAAGATACTCATTCCGAGGCTGCCTGTGGCTAATGAATGTTAGTAAAAGAAAATATTTTTTTAAGATGAAGCTATGGATAGGCCCAATTTTTGGTAAGAAATTCTGATCATTTCCGGGTAATTCTACACAGAAAAAAATTTGAGCAGGCATAAAGTTTGCATTATGTAATTACTTTTTGTAATACAGCAGATGACCGGCTTGCAATATGGAATCGCGTGAGTAAGTGTTGACCATTAAGGTGAAATTAGTATCAGACATTTTAATTGCCTAATGACTTAATTTGGAGTTGAATATATTATTTTTGGACACTACCGATTTCTTTATCCTGCACAAATTCTTTTCTGAGTATGCTACCTTTCCTTATCCTGCTTCCGGCAACAACACTACTATCATTGTGGAAACTTATGGACGCGCTATGTGCGTGATCGTAATAAACTGGTTAATGCTATTGATCATTTAAACTACTCCTAAATCCGGATGAAACGAAAGCTCATTATTGAACTGATCAGTTTTCTGCTAATGTCGCTCTTCCTGTATGTAGCCTTCAGCAAATGGTTTGCATTCAGGACATTCAAGAACGAGATCGATAATCAACCTTTTCCTAATTGGTTGACGCCATGGATCATTTATTCCATTCCTCCGCTATTGGTATTGATTGCTATTGCGGTGATGTTTGAACGTACGCGCAGGGTGGGTTTTTTAGCTTCGCTTATACTGATGTCGGCATTCAGCCTTTACAATGCGGCAGTGTTGCTGAAATTTTTTGCCTACATCCCTTGTTCCTGCGGAGGTATCAGTAAAGAATTAAACTGGACACAGCAATTATACATCAACCTGTTTTTTGTGGTGATTTCGTTGGTGGGTCTGCTATTGCACCGTGGCAAGACCGGCAAGAGCGGGCCGTCAAAGCCGATGGTAGTGGCGGGCTGACAGATGTGGTTGTGCCTGGATATACCCCTTGAAAAGATTGTTTGCCGAAACTGTTGCAGCGAGTACTGTCATGTAAACCTCCCGCGAGGGAAGTACGTATAGGGTTTTTATCAGAACTTATTGGTCGCGCGAGCGGCCGGCGGATGTTGTCTCCGCCCGTTGATCCGGCACGCGCAAGCCGGTGAGACAAGACAGCAGCAGCCTTACCCTTGAAGTACGCACTATCCGATGCTTGTAATGGCCATGCAAGGGCGGATAGAAATTCACTTCTGCATTTACTGGTTTTGCATTTGTCGCCCGCCTGTAAGCGATCGGTACGGGTTGGGCTGCAAGTGGTCCGAGCCGGGGTGGGGGTGGATACCTGCCTTCCGCAAACCCTGGGTGTCATTCAAGATTGCAGGTAGCTAGCGGATACCTGCTCCGCTAAATCTTGAATGCGTTGGGGTGGCAGGTAAAACAAAACGCGGAGAAAAGCCTTATCCTGCGAAACAGCCGGGTGCAAAGTACTAGCGGTTTTGCCACCTGGCGCAAGGGAAAGCCGAAAACCTTTAAAATAGTAGGCGACCATTAACTCATATCAAAAAAAGAAAAACATTATGAAAAGATTAAAGCTGGTATTCATTGCGCTGGCCCTCGTAGCAGGCGTAGGCGGGGCGCTGGCAAGCAGGCCAGATCCTGGCTGTGAGTATGCACAGCAGTATTATTACAATGGGACAGGGTATGTGCCGGTACCTGGTGAGTTTGGCGTTGGCTGGATTTGTGAGTGGGCCCCATCAAATACCTGTACATACTACAAACCGCATCCCATGCAGCCCAACTATGTGGCGTGCCGCAGCGGGTTTTTTCGCTTTGTATTTGCAATAAAATAAGGAAACCTTATATGCGCCGATAATGAAGGTTGACCATATCTGGCAAGGTGCCGTATGGTCAACCTTTTCCGTGGTTTACATGATTAAATATTTAACCCTTTGATCACAAGGTTCTTGTACATGCATTTTTCGCTGGCGGGAGAATAGATTTTTCAAACAATTATCAATTTTTCCGGAAATGTCTATATATTCACGCTAAGGATAAGGTTTAATGGTCGATGGTATTTGATTAGTGCACCTCCCTTCGGGGAGGTTTTTTTTTATGTATTAATGGACTAATGCCGGCCGTATTGTTCAAAGTGGGTGAACTCGATCACGTCGTTTGGTAGAGGCAGAACATATTTCTTACTGTTTGGCGGCAACTCAACCAAATTGCCATTAACAAACCTTCGCAGGGTTATATTCCATCCCTCCTTATTGAGCCTGCGGAGATCTGACCATCTGACGCCGCGAAATGGCAACTCTTTTCGTCTTTCTTCGAGGATAATACCTAATGCCTCTTGCTTGTTTGCCGCCACCAAAGGTGTAAATGTTCCGGCCGCCCACCTTTTTTCAAGGAGTTGATTCAGCGTATTCATCGCACCGTTTACATTACCAGCGCGCGCAAGGCATTCAGCTTTGATACAATAAATTTCGTCAGTAGCAAGACCTGAAAACAAAAACACTGAACCAGTGTAGGTGCCTTTCAGGTTCATGGACGATGTATAGTAAATGGATTTGCGCAAGTCATTTTCATTGTAGGAATTGTATAAGCCGGAATCCACGAAGCAGAATGGAGATACAACTGCCTTCAAAATGTTAGTTGCAGCAAGCAGCCTGCTTTGATATAGTGTTTCTGGATTATTCCGCAGGAAAGGAAGACTGCTTGAACCGTTGATGGTATTGAAGTCAATTAAACTATTATGAAGATCCAGGCAACTATCAGCATAGAGGAGAGCCTTATCGTACTCTCTCATGCTCAAGTATACTCTTGCCAGCATGGCGTAGGCTGCCGCTCTTGATGGCCTGTTAAGATGTTCCGCATCAATTGCTATGGGAAGCCTCGAAGCGGCTTCTTGCAGATTGGCAGTTATCAGTTCATAAGTTTCAGTTACGGTGCTTCTGGGAACGGCGCCGATATTGGCACTTTGTCTTAGGGGAATTCCGTACAGATTGTCGTGAGGCGAAATGTTTTTGTCGAAAGCGGGACAAAAGACCTGAGCGAGATTATAAAAAGCGTAGGCTCTCATAAACAATGCTGATCCATAAACCGTGTTCCATTGCGTTTGGTTACCCGGACCAGGTTTTATTTTCTTTAGTCCGTCAAGAACTATGTTAGTATATAATACCTGTTCATAAGGTTTGTTCCAATCCCCAATAAATAGCTCGTTGTATTGATAGATATTTTCTTCCCAGGTGTAGCAGGCACGCTCGTGGGTTTGCAGGCTATTGTAAAAGGCATCGGTGATACGATAGTTATCGGCAGAAATCTCTCCCATCATGGGCGTTTCACACATTACAATGTCTGCATCCAGCAAAGCCTGAAAATCATCTAATGTAGTGGGAACAAAAATGTCTGATGAAGGAATTTCCTCCAGGAATTCTCTCTTGTTGCAAGAGACCAACGCGCAGCTGTAAATAAATAATAGCAGAATATGGTAGTAGTTAATTCTCGACATCCGGCAATTTTTTAAAACTCCATTTTTATCCCCATGGTCCACGTACGCGGATTGGGGATGCTTGTATAGTAGTCAGGGTCGATATCATGTTTGGTAGCTTTCCATAAAAGTCCAACATTGTTCACATAGAAATATATGCTTAGCGACTGCATTAGCAATTTTCTACTTTGCGATCTATTCATTTCATAACTTACCCGGATATCCTGTAATCGAATATTGTCACCTTTTTCTACTAACACTTCAGAATTTTCAAAGAATTCATCGCGAGAGATACTATAGCTATAATTAGATGAAGGAATATAGGTCACCAGCTCATCGCCGGGCTTTTGCCAGCGATTGACATAATCAATATGCCCCGGCGAAAAGCCGTAGAAGGTATTTAAATATTCAATTGTTGGTCTCCTGAAGTAATGTCCGGCTCTCCAGGTGATATTGAGGGAAAGTTCAAATTGCCGCCACGAGATTACATTTCTGAGTGCGCCAAAAAGAGTTGGGTTTGCAGGTCCAACATAAATCAGATCCTTTAAGTTGGTAGAGCTTAGAATACTATTGTAGTCCGTGCTGATTGATCCATTAAGCCTGCCGCGTGGGTCGCCCGTTAACGGATCCAGGCCTTCCCATTTTAATGCATATACTGCATACAGTGGTCTGTCGGCAAGCGGATTTAGTTTAGTAGCATTGTAATATTCCGCAATAGTCGCATACCTGGTGCCGTAGTTGGTGATCTTGTCAATGGCATGATTGAACAGCAGGATGGTAGACCATTTTATCTGCCTGTTGATATTTCTGGTGGTAATCGATATATCAAAGCCCGATCCTTTCATGGAGGCTACGTTACCCGTAAACTCGGATACGCCATTCGTCGGATCAATACGAGTCAAGCCGATAAGATCGGTTCCTTTTTTAATATAGTATTCTATACTGCCTTCAATGATCTCTCCTGTTGTTCTGAAATCAATACCGAAGTTGGTTATCTGGATCTTTTCCCAGCGCAAATCTGGGTTGGGAGGATTTACAATGGTTCCTGCCATAACTCCATAGGAATTGGAAGGCACCAGCTTTGCTGTTGTGTAGGCAGAGACTGATTTATTCACGTTTCCATTGTAACCATGCGTGGCGCGAATTTTCAGGAAGTTTATCCATTTCGATGTAAAAAAATGCTCTCTGCTTATGTCCCAGCCTGCGCCGATCGAATACAAGGGAATGCCCTTCTGGTTTGTTCTGACACCAAACAAATTAGATTCATCTTTTCTTGCACTGGCAGACAAAGTGTATTTTTCCCGGTAGGTATATGCTGCCGATACGTAGTAAGAAATATACCTGTCAATGGTCATTAAGTCGAACTTTGGGTTGGGTATACGATCAGACAAATATGGAGCATGATACAAAGGGAAATAAGTACTATCATCGATTTCGTAACCCATAGAACTTCCCTTCTTGTAGTCAAATATGCGCCTGGTGTGTATCTCCCCCCTGATATCTCTGACTTCTATTCCTCCCACCGCTGCAATGTTATGTGACTGTTTATGCAGGTCAACCCAACTACGTGCGAAATTCAACTGTGCACGAATGTTATGAGCCTTATAACTCTCTTCATTCAGATTTCCGATGGCTCCCTTGGGAACCCTATAAAAAATCTCACCACCCTCTATCTGCGTGAACCGGTTGATCATATCCCGCGTGAAGTAGGTGTTGAGGTTCTTATTTTCCACCTGGTCTAAACGCCCCCTGTTGAATTGGTACAAAATATTCGCCACCAGGCTTTTTGAAATCTTATATTTCAATCCAGCATTTACCCTGTAGTCGGCTACTTTGTAAGTATTATCAGCGGCACGTATGTCTTCTATTGGATTAAAATTCCAATTCAGCAAGGTATCATAATTCAAAGTGTTCTTAAACGATTGCCGAATGCCAAAGGGGATGGGTTGTGGATTCCCGCTTTCATCGAAGAATTCCAGGTAAGGATATTGATTGTAATTCTCATACACATGATTGTTCTCAATCTTACTCTCCGAAAACGCAATCGCCGTACTTAACTCCAGCCTGTTCTTAAACCACGCATATGAATTGCTCGCATTCAGGGTTACTCGCTGGGTATTATTTCCTACCAGGTTGTGCCTGTTGTTATCAAAACCGGCTGATAAGTAGTAATTGTTATTGTGCCCGCCACCGCTTACATTGATGGCGTATTGCTGGTTGATACTGGGTTGGTATAAATATTTATCGATTTCCTTGCGCGTATCGATTTTCTCCCAGCGCGCAAGCCTCGATTCCAGTTCCGTGCCGGAAATAATTCCATCTCTATGCTCGATCAGCGATTCCACCACCGGCGAGAGCGCCGTCCGCAATGGATCACTTTCCTGGCCGTCATAAAAACCGCGTTCGAATAAATCTCTTTCCAGCGCGATGTAGTCTTTTGAGCTTAGAACCGGTTTGTACCACGCGTCGGGTTTCTCACCAACGGTGAAATTGGTATTCACCTGCAGGCGCGGTTCCTGCCGGTATCTTCCCTTCCTGGTGGTGATTACAATTACGCCATTGCCGGCAAAAGCTCCCCAGATTGAAGCGGCACTGGCATCTTTCAAAATGGTGATGCTTTCGATGTCGTTGGGGTTGATATTTCCGGGATCGCCGATCAAGGGAAAATTATCGATTACGATCAGTGGCTCCGCATTCGAAAAGATGGTGCTGCGGCCGCGGATGGTACGCGAAGACTGGTTGGTACCCGAAACAATATTTTTGTTCATGATCATTCCAGGCGTCACATCATCCAGCCTGTCCAGGACGTTGGGTGACACCCGGCGATTGAAAAGATCATTGTTGATTTTGGTATATGAACCTGCACTTCTTTCCTTCGCGATAGTCTGGTAGCCGGTGGCCACTACCGACACCTCAGACAATTCGCTGACGCGCTTTTTTAACTGGATATGTGCCATGGGCTGGCCCGACAATTGTAATTCCAGCGGTTCATAGTTCACGGTGGAAATGATCAGTGTGGCCGTTTTGGAAATATCGGGTATCAGGAATTCTCCGTCATCATTACCCGCTATTATGCGATTGGCGCCCTTCACCCTGATAGTGGCGCCGGGCACGGGTTCGTTGGATTCGTTGACGATCCGGCCGCTTACGGTGTAAATATCTGAAGGTAGTGGTTCTTTCGGCTGAATGGAGATCAGCTGGCCGATGATGGTGTATGTATAAGGCTGGTCGCGAAAGAATTCGTCGAGCACCTCTTTTACGGAAGCGTTTCTTACTGAAATATTTACGCGGCGCATGCGTTCGGCGGTTTCGCCTTTGAAGATGTGACCATAGCCGGCCTGGCGCTGCACAACTTTAAGTATGTCTTTGAGGGAAGCGTTTTTCTTTGTGTATGTAATGGTTTGGGCCCGGGTGACGGTACCAGCAGCAAGGCATGCGATCAACAGCAGTAAGATGGTTCGTATATTCATGATCAGGCCCTTTCTCCACGCCCGAATATTGAAAAATTGGGTGATGCATGCACCTGAGAATAAAGAACTTTATTCCCATAGTGAACCTTAACCTTACCAGGAAGAATTTGCAGACCACTTCAGGCGCAGTAATTACTCAATTTTCAATTTCGAAAACAAAGTAAGTTACAAAAATAATGCAAATGACTACATGCTGCGAACCAAGGGCTTTCGCCCCTGGTTGCAGAAGTAGCTGGTGCCGCCGTTTAGCATTACCTGTTAGAACTACGGCACCAGGAGAAGCGGTTTAATGATCAATGGGAAATTCTGTGGTAGGTTTGGTCGAACTGGGATTAGATTAGTATTGAATATTATGGTATTACGATCAGTTTTCGGTTTTCAAATTTTGTGTTGATGTTTTGTGATTTCAGCACTTTCCGCATTTCTTCAAAACTCATAGACATCGGCATCATCGCGTCGAAGTCTATGTCCTTTATCTTTTCCGTATTCGCATCAAAAGCAATCGTCACATCATACCAGCGGGCAATCTGGTTCAGCATCATTTCTGTGCTGCCTTTCACCGGGAACCATCCGTTTTTCCAGTTGGCAGCATCCTCTACATCGGCCTGCACAACCTGCAGTTGCCCACTGCGGGCAATGGCCTGCTGACCAGGTTCTATAATGGTAGATTTTCCTTTTTCTTTGACCCTTACTGAGCCTTCCAGCAGACTCGTCATAATATCTTTTTCCTCGGGATATGCCTTCACATTAAAATGTGTGCCCAGCACTTCCACCTCGTGCTCCGCCCCGGGATGGTTAATCTTAACGATAAAGGGCATCCTCTCTGTGGCACTTCCGGGAAGCATTACTTTCTCCACTTCAAAGTAAGCTTCGCCGGTAACTTCAACGATGCGCTGGTTACCGGCGAAAGCTAAAGGAAAACGCAATGATGAAGCAGCATTTAACCAAACTCTACTTCCGTCAGGTAAAGTGATTTGATACTGTCCTCCTCTCGGCGTCGATACTGTATTGTGCAAAGAAGCGTGCTCTTCTGCTCCGGTAGAAACCGGACCACTTGCTATAAACCGTCCACTATAAATTAAATGTCCTTCTGCCTTTGTAAGATTCAGACCGTTTTGTTTTGAAAAATCTCCGTCAGGCAACTTGTCGAGCTGCAGAATGGTGCCATCCGCCAGCTTGAGTTGCGCATACCTGCCGCCGGGGACAATCTCATTGCTTGTAACAGTGGCCACATTTTCCTGTTCCCCGGACTTCACCAGCTTATCGGCCTGTTGATTGCTGATATATATATACGCCACTGCAGATATCGCCACCAGGGCCGCAGCCGCTGCTGCGTATTTTCGCCAGTTGATTCTCCTCACCGGCGCAGCCACCTCTTCCGCTTCCAACGGGAATACTTCCTTCCCTTCCGACTCATTTATTCTGCTGACCGTCTGTTGCCATATGGCCTCACTATCGGCCATATCCAGAACACGCAACCTCTCCAGCAGTTGCTCCTGGTCTGTCAGCTGCTGAAACAAATCTTTGTTTTCAATACCCTCCGACAGCCACATGTCCAACTCCCTGTTCTCCTCCGGGGTCAGCTCCTCGCGGAGCGACTTTTCCAAAAGAGCTGCAATTCTGTCCGTTCTTTCTTTCATGATTGCAATAGGTGGTTTGATTCGGGTTGCTAATAGTATAAACAACCCAATGATGTTATTTGACAAAAAGGATTAAAAAGAAATTTGGGAAAATAGATCTGCGGAATTTAACTTACAGAATATGAACCCCGTAGCCTGGGAAATTATTTTTACCCGGAAAATATCCCGCGCAGCAGGCTGATGGCCCGCGCCTTTTGATTCAGCACATTTCTTTCTGAAATGCCCAGCCTGGCGGCCGCTTCTTTGGTAGTGGATTGCCGGAAATAGAGTTCTTTAAAAACCGCCTTGCACATGGGAGGCAGTTGTTCCACCGCTTTATACACGTTTTTCAACAATTCAACTTCCACCAGGTGGTGCGATAGTGCATTATTATCGTGCTCTTCGTTCAGGTAGCGCAATTCTTCCTCGTTAACTTGCCTGCGGTCTTCCTGGATTCTCTTGTTCAGGCTTAAATTTTTCGCCACTAATCGTAGAAATCCAACCAGGTGTTCTTCTGAACGGATCTTGTCGCGGTATCCCCACAATTTGGAAAAGGTTTCGGACACGATGTCCTCTGCCGCGGTTTGTTCCCGGACAATCTTATAAGCAATGTAGAAAACAACTTTGTGGTACTGTTCAAAATAGTGTTTGAAGGCCTGGCTATTGCCTGCTGCTAATTGCGGAAACCATTGATTGTTGTCCGGGGATTGTTTCATTGGTATGCCACTTTTTAACCAGTCTGTTGTAACACTGATTCACCAGAGCCGCTATCAAATCGTGTCTTCTGTAACCCGGTTTAAAGTCGATAAGGTTCTAATGGTTCAATGGTTCCGAAAAATAACACCTCGCAGCAGAATTCTCCGTCAGACTACGGTAAAGGCTTTTCAAAAAAGGACCGGGAGGGAGGTTGCAAAAATGTTCGGTTGTGGAACGAGGATGCAAGTTTACAAAAAATTATATTATAATCTGTTAGAGGATTTTTCCTAGTAATTCATCAGTGTTTTTCCGGGTGTCATAAACCATCAGCATATTCGTACAATTGCGAACACCACGGCCTGCAGCAATGCGTCAATGAATATACCAGCCCTGATTTTGTTTAATATTGCGCCCATGCGCCGGTTGATCCTCTTTCTTGGTTCTGCTGCCCTGATCACTGCTTTTTCCTGATGCCGAGATGAGAACTGTCACCGGCAAATTCAGTTCCGCAGCGATGGTTTGCGTCAGTCGGGGCCCTGGCTGGGCAGCCGTTTAGCAAACAGGGGTGAGGTAGCCCAAAAAAGAAGTGGAGGTAAAAGCATCTGCCAGGAACGGTTGGAATTTCATTGCCTAATCCAAGGAAAGACAACAGTATAGGACTAAAATTAAAGTTTTTTACTAAGGTCAATTTGACTATTTTTGCAGCCGTTTTTCTGCGGAGGTTATTGCCAATGCAGTCAACCGGCGGGGTAGCTCAGGCGGTTAGAGCGCAGGATTCATAACCCTGAGGTCATGGGTTCAACTCCCATCCCCGCTACAATAACAGGCCGTTTCCCAAACTTTATAGGGTTGCTCAATAGAGGGCAGCCCTTTTTCTTTTGCCAGATATTACCTTTAGACTATTCCGATATAAGGATTTAACCATGCTACACCGTACTATTGCCATTACGGGAGCTATATCTTCCTTCCATTTCAACCTTCACTGTTCTTTCTTCAGTCTTCCCCGCCTGCCCGATTCCCAACTTTCATTGATCTTTGCCTCACATGATCAAAGGCCTCAAAGTAGTCGTAGTTCTGCCCGCCTATAACGCGGCGCGCACGTTGAGACAAACCTACCAGGAAATAGACCGCAGCCTGGCAGATGAAGTGATACTGGTAGACGATGCCAGCAATGACGACACCATTGCTATTGCGCGCGAATTAGGCATCAACCATATCATTCAGCACGAAAAAAATGAAGGTTATGGCGCCAACCAGAAATCGTGTTACCAGAAAGCGCTGGATATAGGTGGCGATATCATCATTTTGCTGCATCCCGATTACCAATACACACCCGCATTGATTCATAGTATGGCCTGGCTGATAGCCAATGACGTGTACCCGGTGGTGCTGGGCAGTCGCATACTAGGGCGTGGCGCGGTAAAGGGAGGGATGCCGCGTTACAAATACTTTTTCAACCGCGCGCTGACTTTCGTGCAGAATATTTTGATGAACCAGAAATTGTCGGAGTATCATACAGGTTACCGCGCGTATCATCGAAAAGTGCTGGAGGCTGTGCCTTATCACGACAATTCCGACGATTTTGTTTTTGATAATGAAATTCTCGCGCAGATTTTCTACGCGGGTTATGAAATTGCAGAAATCACCTGCCCTACAAAATATTTCGAGGAAGCATCTACCATCAACTTCAAACGAAGTTTTGTTTATGGACTGGGTGTGCTAAGGGTAAGTTTTCAATACAGGCTGCAAAAAATGGGTTTCGCCAACTTTCGTATATTCAGAAAAATTGAAGCGCGCAGGAAACAAGATTAATTTTTTCAACTCCTGCACCCACTTCCGGTGAAAAAGAAAAAGCGCCTTGCCTCGAAACGGCGCTGCGCTTTTTCTGAATTATCAGATTTGCTTTGATAAGTTCCTTTCTACCGCTAAATACTTCCTTGATTTCAGCGGCACCACTCACTAGTTTTTCGTAATCTTGAATTCCACGCGACGGTTCAACTGGCGGTTTTCATCCGTATCGTTATCCACCACTGGCATCGATTCGCCATAACCTTTCGACGTGATACGGTGGGCAGGAATACCTTTCGACAAGATGTATTCCATACAAGACCTTGCACGGTTTTCAGACAGTTTCAGGTTGTATTCATCCGAACCATAACTATCCGTGTGAGCACCCAGCTCGATCTCGATACCCGGATTTTCTTTCAACAATTTCACTACGCGATCAAGTTCTACGTACGATTCAGGGCGCAGGTCCCATTTGTCGAAATCGAAGAACACATTGTTCAGGCGCACCACCTGGCCAATCTCGATCGGTACCAGGTAAAGGTCTTTGTGAATTTCCTTATGTCCCGCCTTTACCAGCGAGTCGATCATGAAGTTTTCTGAAATCGCGAAGAATTTATCTGCCGATGCGCGAATGGTATAGTTCTGATTCCAGGGCAATACCACCTTAAACGAACCATCGATCGGGCTGGAAACGCCTTGTCCGGCTTCCACATAGTCGGGTAGTGTTTCGTAAATCAGGTTGGCGCTGATGGGTTCGCCGGTTTTCTTATTATACACATTACCTGTCACCATGATCACCGGGTTCGGCTTTTCTTTCTCTAACAGTTTCACGCGCACGATATCGCTTTCGCCATATGTATTCTGGTTGGTGGTCATGTATGCGTATTCACCACCGGCATCGAGTGTGAAGAAGGCGTCCCAGTCGGGCGTGTTGATGGGTTCACCCAGGTTCACTGGCTCGCTCCATTTTGTCCAGGTTTTGTCGAGACGCTTGGTCATCCAGATATCATTATCACCTACGCCACCCGGACGGTCGCTGCTGAAGTACAGCGTTTCGCCATCGGCGGCCAGGTAAGGAGTCATTTCGTTGGTCTCCGGCCGATTGATGGTTTTACCCAGACTTTTGGGTTCTGTCCAGGTGCCATCAGGATTCAGGAAACAAACGAAGAGGTCGTTATTATAACTGCCTTTTACGGGCGACATATAAAGCAACAACGTCTTGCCATCGTGCGCCATAGTAGCACCGTACTGCGTGCCCTGGTTGTATTTCTCCAGGTTTTTGATGCGCAGCATTTGCGGCGGGCTCCAGGTGCCGCGCTCGGTGAGATAGCTCATGCTGATACCCTTGCCATGATAGGCGCCATCAATAAATGCGTTACGAATCAGGATGCGGTTGTTGTCGGGTGAAATCCAGAACACCGCATTGTAATGCGCTGTGTTGAGTGGAGGCCCGAGATGCATCGCTTCGCTCCAGTTTCCGTCTTCATCTCTTTCGGAAAACCAGATATCCTGCGAGTTGTTGATGGAGTTGTACTTCGTGTTTTCGGGATGATTTTCTACAATAAAAAACAAAAGGTTTCCGTCTGCAGACACCGTTGGCCTTAGTTCGGCCCACTCACTATTTACTTTCGGGCCCAGGTTTTCGATCTTGATGATCGTAGAAGCCGTGATGATCTTTTCTTTTTGTTCTTTAAACGTGGTATCCACCACCTCGTTCACGGCAGCAAGCGATTTGCGCAGCGTGTCGACCGAAGTTTGTGAATGACCGGCAAAAGCAATGAATAACAGGATACAGATTGGTAAAAGTCTTTTCACGGTAAGGGATTTTTAGTCCTTTAATAACGTAATTCAGTGAAAAATAATACGTGCGGGCTCAAAATTTTACCGTGAAATAAGACTTTCTAAAAATGCATAACTCGTTGGTTTAAACTATTCCACCCTGATTTTGACGCCTTCGCTGTGACTGGCAAACTCGGGAGCATACATGCACTGGATGCTGGTGATGCCATTGCTGAAGGTGCCGGTATGCGTTACAAAAAGGGCATATTCAAACACGTAAGTACCCTTGGGCAGATAGCTGAAAAAGAAATTGGTGCTGGCGTCTTTGGTGCTCTCGTAATAACCCAATCCGCCCTGCCATTTATAGCCGCTCAATACATTCACTGGTTCCAGGCTGGCAGCGCGCATATCTTTCATGTGCACGTATTCCATATCCCTGTCGACGCGCAATTCGATGCGCACTTTCACATTGTCGCCCACCTTCAGCGCATCGCCATCATTGATGGGTTCCAGCACGGGTCCGCGATCCGTATTTTTTTCTACAAACAATTTTTTCGAAAGCTTCAGCGGGGTGGCGGCCGATGTTATTTTATCCAGTTCTTCGAAATACTGCCAGTACACTGCGCCCCACGACGGTTGCGCTTCTTTGGCGTCTTTTGTTTTTACAAACACTTCCACATTACCCATCTCGGGTCTTACAAATTTTCCTTCGATGGTGGATTTGAAATAGCCGGTGCCGGCTTCTGCGTCTTGATCACTGCTGCGAATGGTGGTGTTGCCGAGGCGAATGGTGACCTCAGGTGTTTCGCTCAGCCAGTCTTTGCCTTGCAGCAACAGTGCATACACCGCATCGGCAGTGGCCTTGGTGGTGCGCCAGTTTTGCGTTTGTTTTTGCTTCAGCAGCCAGGTCTTCATATCACTCACTGCCTTACTGTCGCTAGTGATTTCACTAAAGGCCTCTATCATCAATGCCTGTGTTTCCACGGGAGCCTGGTACCAGAAATAGCCCGAAGGCAGCGACCAGTACATGCCCATTTCTTCGTTGAACACGGCGTGTTGTTTCAGAGAAGTCATAATGGCCTTCGCAGTATTCGGCGCATTGGTGCGATGCATAGCCAGTGCGATCATAGCCTGCAGGTAGCGGCCTTGCTTTTGCCAATGTTGTTGCGCCTGCTTGCGATAGTAGGCATAAGCTTTTTGCGAAGCAGCGGGAATATCTTTTTCAGCGAAAAAGCTGCGCATGTACAGGTATTGAATTTCATAGTGACTGATGCCTCCTTTTTCGGGCTCTTTGCCTTTGTTGATGCGCAAGAGTTCATCATATCTTTCTTTGATACGCTTGTCGAGATAGGGTAGTGCCGTATTGATAATCTGGTTAATAGTGTTATCATCTGTCGGCAGCGCGCCCAGTTTTTTCAAATGACCAATACCTGTGAGAATATATTGCGTGATGAAGATATCATCGTTGCCACCTTTGAACCAGGGAAAACCGCCGTTGGATAATTGCATTTCCCTCAGTTTAACCATCGATGACTTCAGTTCATTGCTCATGCGCACCATATCGAATAGCAGCGCGATATTTTTCTTCTGTTCGCTTTCGTTTTTTGCCTGCAGTACCCAGGGCGTTTCTTCGAGCAGGATCATCTTCAGTTCCTGGTTTTTCTCGAGATTGCTCAGCAGTGCAGCGGTATCCACCGTTTTCCAGCGCTCGAAAATTTCCCTGATGCGCGGCGATGAGTTAGCGATGGTGGTGGCCAGCGCGTTGGCATAGTAGCGGTTGAAAATCTGCTCGGCGCACTCGTAAGGATATTCCATCAGGTAGGGCAGCGCCTGCACCGCATACCAGGCGGGATTGCTGGTATATTCTACGGTGATGCCCTGGTGAGCGAGTGTCTCGCTTTCCCCGCTCTTCAGCAATTTATCGAGTTTGAACGATTGCGTGCTTTTTCCACGCAAAGGCAGTGGCATGCTTTCGGTCACCAGCATGCGATTGCTGATTACGGGCAGTATCGCTTCTTCGCCGTCGCTGATATCGCCTGCACGCGCCACGATCTTATAGGTTACAGGATGATTGTACTTATACGGAATTTCGATGGTGAAACTCACCGGCACGCTCTGGTTAGCGGGCACGGTAAAGAACTGGTTGGGGAAAATATTCTGGAACCATCCATCCACCGAAGTGCCGGTTGCGGGATCGATCAGTAATAATTCCACTTGTCCTGTCAGCTCCCTGTCGGTGATGTTGACAATTTTCGCACTGAAGTCCATGCGGTCGCCTTCGCGCAGGAAGCGCGGCGCATTGGCTTGTACCATCAATTCTTTTTGTGTTACAATCTTTTTCTCTGCATAGCCAAATGACAGGTCTTTGGTATGCGCCATGCTCATCCATTTCCATTCTGTCACGGCTTCGGGCATGGTGAAGGAGAAAGTGATATTGCCGTCGGCATCGGTTTTCAGGTCGGGGAAGAAGAAAGCGGTTTCGTTAAAGTTTTTGCGTATTTGCACAGGTACTTCACCAGGGGGTGCAGCAACAGAGTCGGGGGCGGATGGTGGTGGCACCTTTTCCGACAGCGATGCATCCATGGCCACACCTGGCATGGCTTCCAATTGCTTTTTGGCCGCCACATCGACAGCGCCATCATGGTCAGCAACTCTATTGAAGGTGATTTCGGTGTGACTGGCAACCGCCAGGAAGTTCCTCCTGTAATTCCGGGGATTGAGCAGGTATAGATAATCCCCGTCAATAATCAGCTTATCGTATTCCAGGCTAAAATCAATTGCAGGACGGGCTGTATACTTAATTAAAGACATGACGCTATTAAAATTATACCCGCCGTCCCACGAAGACCTTTTGTAAAAATAGTCCCACAACGAAGGGGTAGACCATTCATGCTCATAATATTGGTCTAATGAAGCATCGTACATGGCAGTCAGCATTTCAGCGGCTACCTTGGCGCCTTTGTAACCGCTCACAGTGACGGACCATTTTTCCTGGCTGCCGGGCAAAGTTTTGTCGCGGTAGGTAGCATAAGAAATTTTCAGCTCTTTGTTTGAATACGGTATTGCGAAATATTGACTTTGAATATACAAGCGATTGTTTTTAACAAACACAATCGAAACGTCCATGCCGCCACGGTCATCTTCTGTGACAGGTATTTCAAAGCTGCGTGAATTGTTGAGCAATATCAGGTTGCGTTCTTCCTTATTATTTTTTCTCTCAACAATATGAATAACATAAGCGCTGTCTGCATTGGTGCGCACGGTATAAGCCGCTTTTTCACCCGCATCCACGATGGTTTGTTTAGGATCAATAGTGGCGTTTACCAAAGGACCAGCAATTTTTTCATCAAACAACTGCAGATAGCGGATGGCTTTCACCTCTTCACCATACTTGTCTTTTGTGATAGCTTCTACCACATACCAGCCTGTGGCAAGTTTTGGGTTGCGGATATTGAATTTTGAGTCAGATGAAGTAGTATCTGTAATATCAACTACTTTCTCACCACGCGGCCATGTTGCCGGATCGTCTTCGTCGAAATAAATATCGTTGGGGAACAGTCTGTAGTATTCATCCCTGCTCATTGTGAATGTGTCGGGCTGTTTCCAAAGCCTTTCGCGCAGCACGCGATTGGGTGGAAGCAGTTTATGAATGGTGAGGTTTACGGTTGCTTTTTCAAACGCACCCGCAAAGTTGGTGCTGGAAAGACTGACAGACTTCAGGCTGTCTTTATGAAGGGATTCTGGTAATTCCATATTTAACTTCAATGCCTGGTAAGCAACCGATACCGAAGTACTGGCGCTTCTTGTCTCGCCGGCATTGTCGGTAACATCGGCATGGACCTGGAAATAGAATGTGGGCTGATCTTTTTTATCAACGGTTTTATCAGGAATTGCCGGGAATGAAATGGTAAAATTGCCTGCAGCATCGGTAGTCGTTTCACCATGCGCAATCTCTACATCGCTTATTCCGCGGGGTGGCCATATCATGCTGCTATAACCCGACATGTGCCACATAGGAAAGATCACCTGGCGGGTGACCCGGTATTTTACCTTGGCGCCATCAATACTGTTGCCAGCATATGCTTTGGCGGTGCCGGTCACTTTTATGGTATCGTTCAGGCGGTAAGTGCCAGCGGGCTGCGCAATTTCCGTTAAGAAACGGGGGCGCTTATATTCTTCCACCTTAATGGTGGTGCTGCCTTTGTTGCCTTCCTCATAAATCGCGAATTGTCCATTCAGCACGCCCCGCGGCAGGTTGAAAGTGGCGGAATAAGAGCCAAACTCATTACTGGTAACCGATACCGTACTCACCACCTGTCCGTTGGCATCGCGCAGGTGAAGTTTAGTGCTCACATTGGGCGCAATGGTGCTCTTGCTCCTGTCTGGCGTACGGTTGATCATAATGCCTTTTACATACACCATCTGTCCCGGACGGTACAAAGAGCGATCGGTAAACAGAAAGGTATAACGATCCTTTTTTTGCGTTGTTCTTGACTCAGGGTAGTTGTACAGCAAGTCGTTCAGAAACAAAAAATCATTATTGGCCCGCACCTCGAGCAGGTATTGATTTCTTCCGTTTTCAGTCCTGGGGGCAGATATGGAGAAATGACCAGCCTGGTCGGTCATGATGTTTTCGCCCATACGCAACGCATACTTCCGCGTACTGGCATCGTAGTATTGGTACCATACCTGCACGCTGGCGCGCACCAGCGGCTGGCCGGTCGTGCGGTTCAAGACATAAAAATCCCGATCTTTTTCTATCCAGGCAATATTGGAGATGTGAAAAAACTGAACGTTCAACGGGTTATTTTCCAGGCCGAAATTTTTGTCTACGCTTGCTATCAATGCATATTGACCTATAGACAATGAGTCTATTGCTATCTCCGCACTGTGTAATTGGTGATCGCGGGTGTCGGGCAGTTCACGCGTGAAAGTTTTGTATGCAGGCAGCGACAAAATTTTCTTCCAGTAGGCATCGCTGTATTGCCCTTCGGAGTTTAGTTCGTCCACCATCTTTCTGTCGATCTTCACCAAACGAAAATGCAGTTGTGTAAAATTGCGCCAGTTGATCAGCGTGCGGAAGGGGAGTCCCGGCAGGTTTACCTTCTCGGTTTCCATGCTCAGCTCGGGCTTTAGAATTTCCTTCAGCAGGTTATAGCAGCCTGCCCATCCGGCGGTAGTGTCTTTTTGCCCGGGTTGTTGCGCCACCACGCGTTCGCAGATTTCCTTTGCCTTCAGCAGTTCATAACGGTTCACCGGGTTTTGAAGGGGACTATAGTTTGAGCCCTCCTGGAAATAATACATTGCCAGTTCGTACCACGCATTGGTAGCAATCGGCTGATCGGCATATTTAAGGGTTATCTGCTTTAGTGCGTTTTCATACAATTCACCTGCGTTTTCCAGGATGGTATTGCTACGCACAAACTTCAGACGCAAAATATCCACGTCAATCAGCGCTTCGGGGTTAGCATCGGTGAGATGAAATTTTATGAGGCGCTGATACAGCTGAAAGGCGACATAAAGGGGCGAAAGGGTGTCGGAGGTGGCAAAACTGGTCGCCGCAAAGGTGGCCGCATCTGCAAATGCAGCGGGATTATCAATTTTAAAATTGACAGAAGGATTGGTAATAGTTGACTCACCGCTTTCAAAATAGTTAAGCGCGCGATGCGCCAGCAAATCATACAGCGTAGGTCGCAACCTGCGGGCATTTCCTTTTTCAATAATGGGATCAAAAGGTTCCAGCTTCGTCTGTTGCAATAATTTTTCTTTGGCAAGAGACGCGAGAAACAACTCAGTTGTCTTTTTGTGAAAATCGCCCACGCTCCAGGTGGCTATATCATCTTTTTTAAAACCAACGGTCTCTGTCCGGCTATACAACTTCCACCTGTTTTCCTGGAAGTACTTCCAGTACATGGTTGCGGTGATGCTTTGAACCACTGCCCGCGTGGGATCGGTGACGCTGCCTATTTCTTTTTCCATCAAGCTGATATTCTTCAACAGTGCATCTTCTTCTTTCAGTTCATAAATGTTCGATTTATAGATCAATGCCTTTATCAACTGCGCATTATTCTTCTCTGCCTTTGCTTTTGCATAGATCTTTTCCACTTCGGTTAGTGCTGAATTAGGAAGACGTGTTTTATTTAGCAGGCTGTCTATTTTTTTCCAGGCTGCATCATAACTTCCTGATGGTTGCTGTGCATTCATTACTAAAAAGAAAAGGGTTGCAAGTAATGTTGAAAAAATTCTCTTAAAACTCATTCTGCTTGTTTTTAAACTCGTACCTCTGATGCCGACCACGAAGGTATTTCATAAATCCTTTTCAGCACGGGAAGTTAAAGCTTCTTATGTTATCGCATTTTCACAGTTCGTGGCACAACATTCGATTTTGTTCGCTACAGGAGGATTATTTTTTATGAAAAAGGTTTTTTCATTGACAGTTGCCAGTCTGTTTACGTTGCTGAGCGTTGCCTACGCCAACCCGCCCGCGGGTAACCTGCGCATCACCAATTTCAGCAGGCATAATGTGATGGTGGTGGTGGATGGCCGCGTTGTTCACGACCGCGACGATCATGTAATGATCGGCGGACTGCGGCCCGGTTATCACGAGGTAAAAGTATACCGCAAGCAGGCAAAACGGGGACTTTTTGGAAGCACACGCGGGAAACTGATGTATAACAGCAGGGTGTATGTGAGCCCCGGTACATCAACCCGCGTGATCATCGACCGCAACGGGCGTGTATCTGTCGACAGGCAGCGCGGACGCGGCAATCGCGACAGGCATTACGATGATGGTCCCGGCCGCGGCCGGCGCGATCGCAACTGGCACAAATAAAACCTTTTTCGTTAACCGACTATAGTGCCCTTCCCCTCCCGGGAAGGGCTTTTTTGCGCCCGGGGGGTACAACATTCAACCATTTTTCCCGTTAAAAATGCCTAAACCCAATATCATTTGCTATGAAAAAATTTGCTACCCTGTTGCTTTTTTTGACCCTCAGCCTGCTTTCGTTTGCCGGCTTGTTTGATGGTAAAATAAGCGTTACTCACCTCGGCGTACAAGATATTCAGGTGGAAATAGATGGGAAAAATTATGGAAATGATCGCCTGGTCATAGTCGATAACCTCAAATCCGGTTCTCATACCATAGTAGTGTATTCGTTTGAAAAGCGCGGAAATTCTCCGCTTGGTTCGCGGAGACTGATCTATAACGGCAAGATCAAATTGAAAGCAAATTACCATGTTGACATTGTGATCAACCGTTTTGGCAAGACCTTTATCGATGAGCGTTTGATGGATGATAAATACCAGAAATCGTACGGCCGCGATGAAGATTATGCACTTGACAGGAGAGACAATGACCGCGACCGCTGGGACGACCGCAATGGGCGCAACGACCGCGACCGCTATGGCAATAACAGGCTGCCTGATCCTATCAAAGCGCAGACTTTCACCAGCCTGGTGGAAACCTTGCGCAGAGAAAGCTTCGAAGCCACCCGCCTGAAACTGGCTAAGCAGACAGCAGAGAATTACAGTTTCACCACAGCGCAGGTAAAGCAGTTGCTGCAGTTATTTTCTTATGAAGAAAGCAAGCTTGACCTGGCAAAGCATATGTATGCCCTGACAATTGATAAAGCCGAATACTTCCTGGTATATGATGTGTTTTCCTTCAGTAGTTCGAAGGAGCAGCTGTCGGCTTATGTGAAAAATTACAAGTAACTATTTTTTGCGGAGAACATCGGCCATGGTCTTACCGATATCAGCCGGGCTTGATACGACGTTGATGCCGCATTCAGCCATGATCTTCATTTTGGCTGCTGCGGTATCATCGGCGCCGCCCACGATAGCACCGGCATGACCCATACGGCGTCCGGGAGGAGCAGTCTGGCCCGCAATAAAGCCCACCACGGGTTTTTTAGCATTATCCTTATACCAGCGGGCAGCTTCGGCTTCCATGCCGCCGCCGATTTCGCCGATCATCACCACGCCCTCGGTGTCGGGATCGTTCATAAACATTTCCAGCGCTTCTTTGGTAGTAGTGCCAATGATGGGGTCGCCGCCAATACCTACGGCAGTGCTCACGCCCAGTCCGGCCTTAGCCACCTGGTCGGCCGCTTCGTAAGTGAGCGTGCCCGATTTGGAAACGATGCCGATTTTTCCCTTCTTGAAGACAAAGCCGGGCATAATACCCACCTTGCACTCGTCGGCTGTGATCACGCCTGGACAGTTGGGGCCTATCAGCCTGGTCCTTGTGCCCTGCAGGTAGTGCTTTGCCTTTACCATATCCTGCACGGGAATGCCTTCGGTGATACAAACCACCAGGGCAATGCCTGATTCAGCAGCTTCCATAATGGCGTCGGCTGCAAAGGCGGGGGGAACAAATATGATGGAAACGTTGGCTCCTGTTTCTTTTACTGCTTCCGCTACGGTATTGAACACTGGCCTGTCGAGATGTAAGGTGCCGCCCTTGCCAGGCGTAACGCCGCCCACTACGTTAGTTCCATATTCAATCATTTGAGTGGCATGAAATGTACCTTCAGTACCGGTAAAGCCTTGCACTAAAATTTTGGATTGCTTATTCACTAAAATACTCATAGCGGAAATTTAAAAAGTTGGGCAAAAATAGGAGATTTAAGGATTATGCCGCTATGAAATGTTTCGGTCGCCATTGATCTTGCCGGTATGCTCCAGCATACGCATGTCTTTGGCGTCTTTCAAAAACTCTGATGCAAAGATGAATTCGTTGAGGCGCTCGTTCTTGCTGAAGATGATTTCTTTGTTATTTCCTTCCCATTCTTTTCTGCCCTGGTACATGTAAATGATATGATCGCCTATTTCCATCACGCTGTTCATATCGTGGGTGTTCACCAGCGTGGTAATATTGAATTCGGTAGTTATTTCTTTGATCAGTTTGTCTATAACCAGCGAAGTCTGCGGGTCGAGGCCCGAGTTGGGCTCGTCGCAGAAAAGATATTTCGGGTTCAGCACGATGGCGCGCGCAATACCCACGCGTTTTTTCATACCACCACTCAGCTCGGCGGGGAATTTTTTGTTCACGTCTTTCAGGTTCACCCGCTCCAGCACCTCGTTTACACGCTTCAGCTTTTTGTGGTAGGGATCTTTGGTAAACATGTTCAGCGGAAACATGATGTTTTCTTCCACCGTCTGGCTGTCGAACAGCGCGGAGCCCTGGAACAGCATACCGATCTGCTGGCGTATTTCCTTGCGCTCCTCGTTGGTCATTTCAATATAATTCCTGCCATTGTATAATATTTCTCCGCTGTCGGGTTTGAACAGGCCTACGATACATTTCATGAAGACAGTCTTACCGCTGCCGCTGGCACCGATAATAAGATTGCACTTGCCGGCTTCCATTACGGCAGATACGTCGTCGATGACGATTTTATCACCAAATCCTTTGCGTATATTTTTTACTTCAATCATTCTGTATCCAGTAACAATGCGGCCAGTATATAGTCGGCAAAAAGAATGGCCACGCAACTAACCACCACGGCCCTGGTGCTTGAGCGGCCGATTTCCAGCGCACCTCCTTTTACAAAATAACCATAATAGGCCGAAATGCTGGAAATGATGTAGGCAAAAGTGTATCCCTTCACCAGGGCAAAGAATACATTGTATGGTTTAAAATCCTGTACCAGGCCTTTGTCGTAAATATTCGGAGCAATCACGCCTGCCATCACACCTGCCAGTCTTCCACCCCAGATGCCCAATGCTGCAGAAATTACTACCAGCAGCGGTATCATAATGAGCGCGGCAATTATTTTCGGCATTACGAGATATGCTTTGGTGTTGATGCCCATTATTTCCAGCGCATCTATCTGCTCGCTCACGCGCATATTGCCCAGCTCGCTGGCTATCTTGCTGCCCACCACACCGGCCAGCACTATACATACAAGGGTAGGGGCAAATTCCAATATTACCGTGTCGCGCACAATCTGGGCGATGGTGGAACGCGGAATGAGGTTACTGACCAGTTGGTAGCTTGTTTGCAGCGTAGACACCGCTCCCATGAACACCGAAATGATCACCACGATGCCCAGCGACCCGATACCAATCTCGGAGCATTGATGCATCAGTTCTTTCCAATACATTCTGCCATTTTCAGGCCTGGAGAACATGCCCTTGATCATCAACAGGTACCGGCCGAATTCTGTAAATAATGTCATGATGGGTTAATACGGCAATTATTAACTACAATAATAGCGTAACTAATTCAGTATTTATTGCTTAATAACGCCTTTTAATCCATAAAAGTACAACATTCGGTGTAAGCGGTCAGGCTTCTTTGCCTTCTTTACGGTCGCGTTTCCACCAGTGCGATTTTTTTACGTCATCCTGCACCGAGGCTTTGCACTTGATCTGGGCATCTATTACGGCAATCAATGCCATATTATAGATACTTCTCACTGAGCTGCCCAGTTGCAATACGTGCACGGGTTTTTTCATTCCCAGCAATATGGGCCCGATGGCATCGGCGCCACCAATTTCCTTCATCAGGTTATAGGCAATATTGCCGGCGGCCAGGTTGGGGAAAATCAGCGTGTTTACTTCCTGGTCTACCAGCTCGCTGAAGGGGTAATTGTCGCGCAGAATTTCCTGGTTAAATGCCAGGCTCGCCTGCATTTCACCATCTATGACGAGATAGGGATTTTTTTGCTTCACAATATCTTTTGCCCGCGCCACCAGTTTGGCTTCCGGTGAAGCACTGCTGCCGAAGTTGGAATAGCTCAGCATAGCAATGCGCGGAGTGAGATTGAAATTGCGCACTTCTCTCGCCACCATCATCGTGATATCGGCCAGTTCTTCTGCGGTGGGGTTGAAGTTTACGGTTGTATCGGCCAGGAATAAGGGACCGCGCTTGGTGAGCAACAGGTACATGCCCGCAATTTTTTGCACGTCTTCTTCGGTGCCGATCACCTGCAGTGCCGGACGTATAGCTTCTGCATAGTTGCGGGTAAGACCCGAGATCAAACCATCGGCTTCACCTGTCTCCACCATCATGCACCCGAAATAGTTGCGGTCTTTCATCATCTTCAGGCTCTCGTACAAGTTGATGCCCTTGCGTTGTCTTTTCTTGAAAAATATGTCGCCGAATTTTTTTCTTTTCTCTTCATTCGCATCATCGCGCGGGTCAATGATGGGCATGCCTTCTATATCGATATTATGCTGCTGCGCAATAGACCTGATTTTTTTTTCATCGCCCAGCAATATGGGGTAGGCAATACCTTCTTCGAAAGCGATCTGCGCGGCTTTCAATATTTTCTGGTTATCGGCTTCGGCAAATACAATGCGTTTGGGATCCTGTCTTGCCTTATTGCCCAACACGCGCATCAACTGGTTATCGAGCCCGAGGCGTTTGTCGAGCTCTATCGCATAGGCTTCCCAGTTGTCGATCTTGGACTGCGCCACGCCACTGTCAATGGCCGCTTTGGCCACTGCGGGCGCTACGGTAGAGAGCAGGCGCGGGTCAATGGGTTTGGGAATGATATAGGAAGGACCGAATGAGAGGTTTTGTTCATTGTAGGCGATGTTCACGATATCGGGTACAGATTCACGGGCCAGTTTGGCGAGCGCATGTACGGCCGCCAGTTTCATTTCTTCGTTGATCTGCGTGGCACGCACATCCAGCGCACCGCGGAAAATGAAGGGGAAGCCGAGCACATTGTTTACCTGGTTGGGATAATCGCTTCGTCCCGTTGCCATAATAATGTCTTTGCGCGCCGCCGTAGCATCTTCATAGCTTATTTCGGGGTCGGGGTTGGCCATGGCGAACACGATCGGGTTTTTCGCCATCTTCTTCACCATATCCTGTGTGAGCACATTGCCTTTGCTGAGACCAATAAACACGTCGCAGCCGTCGAGGGCCTGCTCCAGCGTCACCGCTTCGCCCTGGTAAATGAATTCTTTCTTCAGATCGTCCAGGTCGGTGCGACCGGCATGAATCAGACCTTTACTGTCGAACACCATGAAGTTTTCGCGCTTTGCACCGAGGGCTTCGTACAGTTTGATACAGGCAATAGCCGCTGCACCGGCACCATTCACCACGAATCTTGCCTTATCGATTTTTTTCTTTTGCAGTTCAAGCGCGTTCAGCAGGGCGGCGGCGCTGATGATGGCGGTGCCGTGCTGGTCGTCGTGCATCACGGGTATCTTCATCTGCTTGCGCAGTTCACGCTCTATATAAAAGCACTCGGGGGCTTTGATGTCTTCGAGGTTGATGCCGCCAAAAGTGGGTTCCAGCGCTTTTACGATCTGGACAAATTTTTCGGGATCTTTTTCATTGATCTCGATATCAAATACGTCGATATCTGCAAATATTTTAAACAACACACCTTTTCCTTCCATCACGGGTTTACCGGCTTCGGGACCAATATCGCCGAGCCCGAGCACAGCGGTACCATTACTGATCACTGCCACCAGGTTGCCCTTGGCCGTGTATTTATATACCAGTTCGGGATTCTTATGAATTTCTTTGCATGGCTCCGCCACGCCGGGTGAATAGGCGAGCGAAAGATCGTGCTGGGTCTTGGCATTCTTGGTAGGAATTACCTCAATCTTTCCCGGCCTTCCTTTGGAATGATACTCCAGGGCCTGTTCTATCCTGAGTTCTTTCTTCATAAAAGAGATTTGTTCTCGTAGTTTTTTCTAATTCAAGCGATTGGCGGGCAATTTACGAACAATAGTTTTTAAATGATGAAATGGATGAAATGTCGCGTATTTTATTGGGGATCACGGATCAGACAGGGATAAGGAATCCAAAAAATCTGGGTAAAGTTTTGGCGTTCCAAAAAAATCCCCTATGTTTGCGTGTACTATTAAAGTAGTACACTAAAACACCGAGCATGATCGATATTCAAAACCTGCACTTTGCTTATAAGAAAAAGAAAGTCTTCACCGGACTTTCCCTGAAGCTGCAGCCGGGACATATATACGGACTGCTGGGTAAGAACGGCACGGGGAAGTCAACCCTGCTGCGCAATATCGCCGGCATGCTGTTTCCCGACCAGGGTAAGATCAATGTGCTGAACTATACTCCCGGCGAACGCAAGCCCGCCTTCTTGCAGGAAGTGTTTATGGTGCCTGAAGAACTGTATTTCCCTGATATCCCGCTGGAACAGTTGTTGAAATATTACGCGCCGTTTTACCCGCGCTTCGACAGGGAACAGTTTGAGCGTTATATCACCGAATTTGAAATTCCGCGCGACAACAGTTTTCTGCGCATGAGCTATGGTCAGAAGAAGAAAGTACTGATCAGTTTTGGCCTGGCCAGCAATGCGGCCGTGCTGCTGATGGACGAACCCACGAATGGTCTCGATATCATGAGCAAAAGTCAGTTCAGGAAAGTGATGGCGGGAAGTCTTGACGACAACAAATGCATCATCATCAGCACGCACCAGGTGAAGGATCTCGAAAACCTGATCGACCGCATCACCATCATCGACCAGGGACATATATTGTTTGATCAGACTATTGAAGCGATCACGCGCAAATTATCATTCCGCATTTCATTCGATAGTGAAGAAGTGAGAGATGCTTTGTATAGTGAGTCGTCGTTGCGCGGCAATGCCATCATTACCGCCAATACCGAAGGCGAGGAAAGCAAGCTGGACCTGGAGTTGTTGTATAAGGCCATCATCCTGAAACGTGAATCAATTGAATCAGTCTTTAACCGTTAAAAAACAAATAATGAACCAGGTGTTTGATTTTAAACGCTGGCTATTGTTAGTTGGAAAACATTGGAGCGAGAACAGCAAGAAATACACTTTATCGCTGGCGGCCATGCTGGCGCTGATGGTGATCTGGTATTCATTTGTATTGCTGCTCGAGCCCCGCAATCCTTATCCCGAAGAAATGCAGGTGGCCACCTACTATATCGGTATGGCTATTGCCGGGTGTCTTTATGCCAGCCTTTTCTTCGCCGATCTGTCATCGGGGCCGCGGGCCATGCATTTCTTATCGGTACCGGCATCGCATTTCGAAAAATTATTAACCGGCTTGTTTTACGCTGTCATCCTGTTCTTTGTCTGCTATACATTGATCTTTTACCTGGTAGATTTCATTATGATCAGTATTGCCAACGGTATTGAGAGCAGTTCCGAAGCGCGCAGGCAGGCAGGTTTGATTTATGAAAAGCGCATGTTTAATGTTTTCACCCAACCCCTTGGCTACAATCACGGTGGAACGCCATTATATCTTTATTTCCTGGTAATATATTTCAACGTGCAATCGGCATTCCTGTTGGGTTCTGTTTATTTCCCTTCATACAGTTTTATCAAAACCTGTATTGTGTTGTTGCTCTTGTTCCTGTTTGGTGTGCTCCTGATCGGCACCGTACTCAATGGCCTGTTGCCCGATGGCTGGTTTCACCAAGGCTTGTTTTCTTACGCCATATACGAGGAGGGAGCCACCGAGGTGAGAGGCGTCAGGTTGCCAGACTGGGTGGGAGTGGTATCGAAATACCTCGCGATGTATGGCTTTTTACCCATATTCTGGACGGCCACTTATTTCAGGCTGAAAGAAAAAGAAGTATAGGCTTTAAAAATTTGACAATGCAATTCCGAGAATCACAAGCAATATACCTGCAGATCGCGGACTACGTTTGCGAGAAGATACTGCTGAAAGAATGGAAAGCGGAGGAACGCATTCCTTCGGTGCGCGAACTGGCTGTGCAATTGGAAGTGAACCCCAACACCGTAATGCGTACCTATGATTTTCTGCAACAACAGGAGATCATCCATAACCAGCGCGGTATTGGATATTTCGTTTCACCCGATGCTGTTAAGAACGCGCAGCAGTACCGCAAAAATGAATTCCTGGAAAAAGACCTGCCCCAGGTTTTCCGCAATATGTATCTGCTCGGAATGGACCTGGATGAGTTGAAGCCACGCTTTGAAAAATTTGTAAAACAACATTTCGCTTAAAAGCTAAAACGCTTATTCATGAGAACAAGCAATAAAATATTACTCTTCTCTTTTCTCACCGCCGTGCTGATCATTACGGGCATTCATATAGCACTGAAGGCAAAGATTGACAGTGGCAACCTGGTGGTGATTGGCAAGCGGGGACCAGGACCATTTGACAATTTTGAGGCGCCGGATGTCAAACATGTTATCATTTCAGGCTTTGAAGACTGCCGCGTTTACTACAGTGATACGGCGCAATTTAAACTGACAAAGAACTGGAAGGATCTGATGGACTGGAAGGTCAACGGCGACACGCTGATAATTGAAGCAGGAAAAAAATATGAAACGGGCGAAAGGCTCTATCAGCCTGTGTTATTGTATTTGCCCAACGATGTAGATATTCACGGCCGGTATACCAATTTCTTCCTGTATGGCGATACTGCACGCGAAAATTCACGTACGGTAACCGGCGAAACCTGCGAAATTAATGTAAGGTCAAGTGCATCAAGGGGTATCAGCTATTGGAAAAAATTAAACATCAGCACCACCGACGCGGTAGTAGATATTTCTCCCGATTGCAATATTGAAGAATTGGAATTGAGCCTGGGAGGAGCGACAAGGTTTATGGATGGCGGAGCCAAATTCGGAAGCATTTCAGCCCGGCTCGATAGTACAAGCACCATGACCCTTAGCGGTGGCAACATCGAAAAAGTAAAATTCATTAAGCAATAGTATAGCCATAAAAAGTATAGACACACAAACAGTATAGCCAAGAAAAAGTATAGCCATGAAAAATTATATCATAGAAACAAAGGGCCTGGACTTTTCATTTCGTTCAGGACAAAAAATCCTGCAGGACTTGTGCCTGCAGGTGCCTGCGGGCAGCGTTTATGGATTTTTAGGCCCTAACGGCGCCGGTAAAACGACCACGCTGCGCATAATATTAGGTCTGCTGAAGAGGCAGGAGGGAGAGGTTTTATTGTTTGGGAAAAACTTTTCGCAACACCGGCTGGAAATACTGCGCCGCCTCGGATCGCTGATTGAGCAACCTTCCTTATACCTGCACCTCACCGGTCGTGAAAACCTGGAATTGTTCCGCCTCAATTATGGTTGCGAAAGGAATCGAATCGATAAAGTGTTGGAGATAGTTCGGCTGAAAGACGCCGCCCGTAAAAAAGCAAAGGCCTATTCGCTGGGTATGAAACAAAGGCTGGCCATTGCTATTGCCTTGCTGCACGACCCGGAACTGCTGATACTGGATGAACCCACCAATGGCCTGGACCCCAACGGCATTATTGAAACACGCGAGCTGATCAGGACCCTGAATAAGGAGTATGGCAAGACCATATTGGTATCGAGTCACCTGCTGTCGGAAGTGGAGAAAATGGCCACGCACGTAGGTATTATCAACAAGGGAAAGCTATTGTTCCAGGGTGCTCTGCAGGAATTGCAGCAACTGAAATCGAAGCAATCGGCCGTGGAAGTGGAAGTGAGCGATACGTTGAGAGCCGAAACGATATTGAGAAATTTCCCTTTAAGACAAGTCAATGGCACGCGGGTATTGCTCAATTATGAAAGCCGCGAACGCACCGCTGAAATCACCCGTGCGCTGGTGACGGAAGGCGTGGATGTGTACCAGGTGTCGATGACACAAAACGATCTCGAAAACCTCTTTATTCAAATCACTTCAGAACAATAATATGGCAACCTTTCTTATCAATACAAAGACTGAATTGTGGAAATGCCGCAAAACGGCGGCTTATTGGATCACCATAGCCGCGAGTGCGTTGGTGCCCCTGATTCTCACAATAGCATATATCACCAACACGCCTGAATTTGTGAAAGACCTGGGCGTGAATCCATGGCCTCTGCATGTGGTGAATACCTGGCAGGCTGCAGCCGCGCTGATTTTCCCCTTTTACACCATTATTGTCACCAGCCTGGTGGTGCAGATTGAATACAGGAATAACACCTGGAAACAGGTATATACTTCGCCGCGGAGCTATGCTGACATATTCTTTTCTAAGTTCTGCATCGTGCACCTGCTGATACTCAGCTGTTTTATCCTGTTTGCCCTGTTCTTGGTAAGCGGGGCATATATCGCCAATATCGTCAGGCCGCAGTATAAATTCTTTGAAAATGCCGTGCCCTGGGGCAATCTGATAAAAATGGCCGCCAAGCAATATATCGCTATATTGGGTATGACATCCATCCAATACTGGCTAAGCCTTCGCCTCCGGAATTATATAGCCCCGCTGGGAATAGGGCTGGCGTTGGTGATCGGCGGCATCATTATGCTCGATTGGAACAAAATAATTTATTACCCCTATGCCTATACAGCAGTAACATTTTTCAAGAACAAGGGGTCATATGCTCTGGCAAGCCATGAGATCTACAGTATCTGCTGGTTTATAGGCGTATTGGCACTGGCCTTTTTCGACACCACCAGGCGGCGGGAGAGGGGTTGACCATTGCGCGTTTTGCTTATATGTCAATTAAAACAATTTCCTTAATCTTTAAAACACTTTTTATGCGTAACATTTTCCTGGCCCTGGCCATTCTGCTGTTCACTGCTTCTGCATCCATTGCTCAATGCGATAGTAAAACAAAATGGCAGGGCGCCAAAGGCGAACTGGTTGATCCCGACGGAAATGTCGTGGACACCAAGTCAGCAACGTTCGTCGTGATTGCCAATGCCAAAACCGTTTCTGTTGAAATAGTCGAGGAGCCGGGCAACCCTATAGAAGGCGATGTCAGCGAGACTACCTGCGAATGGAAAGAAGCTTTTAAGGAAGGGAAATCTGTTTACAAGACCGTATTGGTGCAAGCCAATGGTGACAGTTCTCCTGCCGTTATCACCATCGAAGGTAAAGACGGCAAGTTGACCGCGACTCTGGAAATAGAAAGAATGGAGGGCAAAAAAGTGCGGATTTATCTCGATAAATACGAAACGTTATAACAACCTATATCAACTCATTTATTCAACCTAATAATATTCGTTATGAACCGCGAACTGATCGACCATATCGGATCCCTCCTGTTTGGTCATGAAAGCAATCCCAAAGTGCTGCAACTCAAAAGCAAGAAACAATTTCACGTTCGCCGCGACGGCAGCCTGGAGGAGGTGCAATCAGTCGTAGCCGATATCGAAGTGGGCAGGGAAGCCATTTCCCTCAGGTATGTGCTTCCCGACGGCAACACGGTAAGTTTTGTCAACCCCGTCGCCGAGGTGGAGTGCGAGGTAGACTGCAACTACAAAGTAGGTTGCATCGTGTACAAGACCAGGACCCGCGAAAACGATCAGCGTTCGTTGTTCACGTTATTTTGCGATGATGATAAGTTGATATTTTTTGGTGAAAAGGAGAATGAGGCGGAAAAGACGTTTTTTGAAATTAGTGGCGTGGCGTAGCGAGAAAGGGAAAGCTATGGCAGGCGTAATTTCCCGGGCAGGTCTGGCAACCGGGCGCTCGTACTCCTTTTGTTGTTGCTACAGTTCTGCCTTCGCTCCCAACCACGCCATCACTCCAATGCCTGTCTCAATTGCATTTTCATCAATGTTAAAAGTGGGCGTGTGTACGCCAGAGTTGATCCCTTTCGCCACATTTCCTACCCCTAACCTGTAAAAACACCCCGGTATTTTCTGCGTATAGTAGCCGAAATCTTCGGCACCCATACGCACTTCGGTGGTTTCTACTTTGTCGGCACCTATAAATTCTTCGGCGAGCCTGCGCGAAGTGTCGGTCAATTTCTCATTGTTGTAAACAGAAGGATAACCAACATCGATGTGCAGGTCAATTTCTCCGCCCATGGCGTGTACTATTTCCGTAGCATGACGGCGTATCAGTTCATGCGCTTTAAATCTCCACTCTTCGTCCAGCGCGCGGAAGGTGCCCATCATTTTCACTTCGCTCGGAATCACATTGGTGGTATGTCCGCCATTGATCGCGCATATCGAAAGCACTGAAGGATGCAATGGATTTTTTACGCGGCTGATGACCTGCTGCAAACTCACTACCAGGTTGGAAGCAATCAGAATGGTATCTGCCGTTAAATGCGGCGCGGCGGCATGACCACCTTTGCCTTTGATCGTGATATAAATTTCATCGGCGCTGGCCATTACCTGGCCGCCGCGGAAACTCAGCTTGCCCACTTCCAGGTGAGGATGCACGTGCAGTCCAATGATGGCTTGCGGCGCGGGGTTTTGCAATACTCCTTCTTTAATCATAATGCTGGCGCCGCCGGGATTGCGTTCTTCACCGGGTTGAAAAATGAGTTTTACCGTTCCTTCCCATTCATGGCGCAGTTCCTGCAAAATTTTTGCGGCACCCAGCAGGCAGGTGGTGTGCACATCATGACCGCAGGCATGCATCACGCCTTCGCGCAGAGATTTATAGGGAATATCATTTTCTTCCTGGATGGGCAATGCGTCCATATCGGCGCGGAGAGCGATAATTCTTTTGCCCGGGTTTTTTCCTTCAATAATACCCGTAACACCGGTCAATGCAATCACCTGGTGCGGTATGCCAAACTCTTTGAGTTTTTGCTGAACAAAAGCCGAAGTCTCATATTCCTGGTAACTCAATTCGGGGTGGGCGTGCAAATGATGTCGTACTTCTATAAATTCCGGGGCATAGCGCCTGGCTAACGCCTGTATCTGATCGCGTAGCTTCATATTTTGTAAAAGTACCGAAAAGAAAATTCCCTATTGCAGTTCCGCCGACTTATCCGGGTTCACTTCAATAATGTCTCTTACCACATACACGCCGGTAGGAAATACGCGCTTGATGTCTTCGAGGTATTCATCGGCTTCCTCACGGGTTTTGAAATCGCCGACTTTTAATTTGTAGAAGGGTGCTTTCCATTCAAGATAGGTTCTTAACTCGGGAAACTCCTGGTACATTTTTGTCTTGGCGTCCGAGGCTTTGTTGCGGTCGTTTGTGTTTACCACCAGTATGCGATAACCCTGCACAAAGCGGCGCGCTTCGCGCGTGGTCACTTCATTGTACTCGATCTGCTTTTTTACCAGCAGGTCAAGCCGCGGGTCTTTATGCACCACCACACCCGCACTGTCTTGCTGGGCCGAGGCCGCTCCCGCTATCAACAGGAAGGCTATTATCGCAATACCGTTTTTCATATTACCAGGTTTGAATTTATAGTTACAAATTTTTGGCCAGACTAACCAGGCTGGCTAATATCCTTTTGCGTCGCCGGTTTTTTCACCTTTTATTATAGCCACACTGGCGCTGCATCCCAGCCTGTTGGCTCCGGCTTTAATCATTTGCATGGCCTGCTCGTAGGTGCGTATGCCGCCGCTGGCTTTTAATTGAATGGAAGACGGTAAATGTGCTCGCATCAGTTGCAGGGCCTCCACCGTGGCACCCACCTCGGCATAGCCGGTGCTGGTTTTTAAAAAATCAACACCCAGGCCGCCATATAATTCACAACAGCTTATAATTTCTTCATTTGTAAGCACTCCACTCTCAATGATCACTTTGAGCAGCTTACCATTGTCGCGAACAGGTTTCAGCAAAGTCTCCATTTCGGTTTGCAGGAGTTTGCGGTCGCCGTTTTTCAAAGCCGATATATTTATTACCACATCCAGCTCATCGGCGCCATCGGCAATGGCCTGGTTCACCTCGGCCAGCTTGGCGGCCACCACCGAGTAGCCAAAAGGAAAGCCAATAACGGTGGCCGTCTTTACATGGCTGCCTGCTAAAATACTTACAGCAGATTTTATCCACAAGGGCGGCACACAAACCGCAAAAAAATCAAACTCAATTGCTTCGGCACATAACTTTTCGATGTCGCCGAGCGTGGTGGTGGGCTTCAAAAGGGTGTGATCGATATACCGTGATAGTTTCATGCAGCGGTGGGGCGATTATGAATAATTTGTGGCGTCTAATATACTGTCATTTGACTAAATTGAGGCTTTATCGCCCATTAATAACAAAACCAAACATACATATGAGAAAATTCCGGCATTCTCCGCACGGGAAACCTGTTTTCCTGTTGTGGATCTCTTTATGCTTTAGCCTGCTTGTATCTGCGCAGGCCACTTTCCCCCTCAATGATGTGGCTCACCCCAAAACTGACTGCTATGCATTCACCAATGCCACCATTGTAAAGGATGCACAAACCACCCTCAACAATGCTACCATGGTGATAAGGGGTGGAAAAATTACAGCCATTGGAACCAATGTTTCCGTTCCTGCCGATGCTGTAACTATCGACTGCAAGGGAAAATATATTTATCCCTCTTTCATCGATATCTATAGCGATTACGGCATGCCGCAACCGCAGCGCCCGCAAGGCGGGTTTAATTTCAACGCGCCGGCGCAACTTACCTCCAATCAAAAAGGCGCTTTTGGCTGGAACCAGGCCATCCGCTCCGATGTGGAAGGCGTAAAGATTTTTACTGTTGACGAAACCAAAGCTAAATCACTACGTGATGTTGGTTTTGGTACAGTATTAAGTCACCAGAAAGACGGCATCGCGCGCGGCACCGGCGTGGTGGTAACGCTTGCCAATAAGAAAGAAAATTTAGTGATAGTAAAAGACCGTGCTTCTGCTCACTATTCGCTCAGCAAAGGCACATCTACCCAAAGCTATCCTTCTTCGCTGATGGGTACCATTGCTTTGCTGCGCCAGACTTACCTGGACGCGCAATGGTATAAGACAAATCCCGGCAGCGAAGGCGTGAACATTTCGTTGAAAGCCTGGCTCGAAAATCAATCATTGCCCCAAATCTTTGAAGCCAATAATAAATGGAACTGCCTGCGTGCCGACCGCATTGGCGATGAATTCGGCGTGCAATATATTTTGAAAGGCGGCGGCGATGAGTACCAGCGTATCAGGGAAATGAGCGAGACAAAAGCATCATTTATCCTTCCCCTCAACTTTCCCGCTGCCATGGAAGTGGACGATCCCAATGAAGTGCGGTTTATTGGTCTCGACGCCCTGAAACACTGGGAGCTGGCGCCCACCAATCCTGCGGCATTTGAAAAAGCAGGCATCAATTTCGCCCTCACTGCTTCCGACCTCGGCAACGTGGGCGAGTTTATGGGCAACCTGCGAAAAGCCATTGATCATGGCCTGAGCGAAACCAGGGCGCTGGAAGCGCTTACCAAAACACCTGCTACCTTACTCGGCATTTATGATAAGGTAGGAAGTCTCGACGCCGGCAAACTCGCCAACTTCATCATTACTTCTGGTCCTGTGTTCAATGAAAGAACTGTGATTCTGCAAAACTGGGTGCAGGGTAATAAGTATGGTGTGAAAGAAGATCAGTGGTACGATGTGAAAGGCACTTACAAACTGGTTGCTAACGGCAAGACCTATACATTGGAACTGAAAGATGGCGGCAATGCCAGCTTCATTTCAGGTGACACGCTCAACGGCAGATACAGCTACGATGGTAAGTTGGTAAAATTGAGCTATACCCAGGGCCGCGGTCCGCGTGCTGCAGAAATCACCTTCAGCGGTGTAAGTCGTGGCGATACCTGGGAAGGCACCGGCCGCGATGCGCAGGGCAATATGTTTACCTGGACCGCCACCTTTGAAAAAGGAGCGGCGCCCAGGGCGGATAGCGCCCGCAATGCTCAGCAGCAAACGCTGGCAAAAGTGACTTACCCCTTCCTGGGATATGGCTTTGAAGAAATGCCCAAACAGGAAACCATCCTGATCAAAAACGCCACCATCTGGACATTAGAAAAAGAAGGCAAGCTGGAAAATTCAGATATATTGCTGAAAAACGGTAAGATCGCTGCTATCGGCAAAAACCTGAGCGATCCTTCTGCTAAAGTGATTGATGGTACCGGCAAGCACGTAACGCCCGGCATTATTGATGAACACTCGCATATAGCAGCTGCTTCCATCAATGAAGGTGCACAGAGCGTTACATCGGAGGTACGTATTGCTGATAACCTCAACCCCGAGGATATCAATATTTATCGTCAGCTGAGTGGCGGCGTAACCACATCGCATATTCTGCATGGATCTGCCAATACAATCGGCGGACAAACTCAGCTGATCAAACTGCGCTGGGGCGCCAATGATGAAGAACTGAAATTTAAAGGCGCTGATCCCTTTATCAAATTTGCGTTGGGTGAAAACGTAAAACGCTCACGCGCCAGCAACAACAACCGCTTCCCCGACACCCGTATGGGCGTAGAGCAGGTGTTGACCGATGCATTCCAGAGAGCAGCAGATTACCAGGCTGCACGCAAAGCCAATCCCAACACCCGCCGCGACCTGGAACTGGATGCACTGGTAGAGATCATGAACAGGAAACGTTTCATTACCTGTCACAGCTATGTACAAAGTGAGATAACTGCTACCATGCGCGTGGCCGAAAAATTTGGTTTCCCTGTCAACACCTTCACGCATATCCTGGAGGGCTATAAAGTAGCCGACAAGATGAAAGCGCACGGTGCCAATGCATCTACCTTCAGCGACTGGTGGTATTACAAAATGGAAGTGCAGGACGCTATGCCTTACAACGCAACCATTATGCAGCGCGTAGGTTTGAATGTAGCTATCAATAGTGATGATGCTGAAATGGCCCGCCGCCTCAACCAGGAATCGGCCAAGAGCATCAAGTATGGCGGCATGAGTGAAATTGATGCATTGAAAATGTGTACCTACAATCCTGCAAAAATGCTCCATGTTGACGACCGCGTGGGCAGCCTGAAAGTGGGTAAAGATGCCGATGTGGTTATCTGGAACAACCACCCCTTGAGCATGTACGCAGTAGCAGAAAAGACAATTGTTGATGGTATTATTTATTTCGACCGCGAAAGAGACAAAGAACTGAGAAAACAGATTCAGGCTGAAAAGGCAAGACTGATCCAGAAAATGGCGACTGCCAGGAGATCACCTTCAGCAGGTGGTGGCGCGCCGGCAATTCAACGCGCACGTCCGCGCTGGGAAGTAATTGAAACCTGCGAAGAACATTATCACAGTCATGGCCTGCTGGCCGTTGATGCCGAAGAAATGGAAGCCATTCAACAAAACAAATAACAAACTGACTACACAATGAAACGCATAATATTCTCCATATTGTTTAGCTGCGCGTTGATAGGCGTTTCCGCACAGGAGACTGTTTATCCCGCAGGACCTCAGACACAACCCATCGCACTTACCAATGGTACCATTCATGTGGGGAATGGCCAGGTAATAGAAAAAGGAACTGTAATTTTTGATAAGGGAAAAATAACTGCTGTGTCAGCATCGGCCACTCCGCCTGCCAATGCAAAAGTGATCGACTGCAGTGGTAAACATATTTATCCCGGGCTTATTTTAACCAACACTCAACTGGGACTGGTAGAGTTTCCCAGCGTGCGGGCCACTATAGACGGTACTGAAATAGGAGAGCTGAATGCAAGTATTCGCTCGATTGTGGCTTACAATGCCGATTCGCGCGTCATCAATACGCTGCGTCCTACAGGCATTCTGCTGGCAAACGTGGTGCCCAGCGGTGGCCTTATCAAGGGCTTGTCATCTGTAGTACAACTGGATGCCTGGAACTGGGAAGATGCTGCTTATAAAATGGACAATGGCGTGCATGTTCAACTCCCTTTCCTGCTTGCCCGCACAGGCCGCCGCGGTACTTTTGGCGGTGCGCAGGCCCCGGTCGATCCCATTAAACGAGGCCTCGAACAGATTGAAGATATCAAGAACTTTTTCCGCGAAGCAAAAGCATATCATGCTGCCGCCAAACACGATGAAAAAAACCTGAAGTACGAATCAGTGAAAGGTCTTTTCAACAAAACACAAAAGCTGTTTATTCATTGCAATATTGTAAAAGAAATGCTGGTGGCTGTTGACTTTGCAAAAGAATTTGGTTTTGATGTAGTGATCGTTGGCGGCTCAGAAAGCTGGCTGATTGCCGACTTGTTGAAACAACACAATATCCCGGTTATACTGAATCAGTTGCACGTGCTGCCTAATATGGTAGACGACGACATTGATCAGCCCTTCAAAACGCCCGCCATGCTGCACAAAGCAGGTGTGTTGTTTGCGATCAATGATGATGATGAAAATACACGTCATCATAACCTGCCTTTCAATGCCGGTACCGCAGTGGCTTATGGACTGGATAAAGAAGCAGCGCTTTCTGCCATTACTCTGAATGCGGCAAAAATCCTGGGCATTGACGATAAGACAGGCAGCGTTGAAGTGGGTAAAGACGCCAATATTGTAGTGAGCGAAGGAGATATACTGGATATCAGGACAAACAAAATTCTGAATGCTTTTATCCAGGGCCGTGAGATTAATCTGACAGATAAGCACAAACAGCTTTATGAAAGATATAAGCACAAGTATGGCATAACTGCTCCTTAACACATGGCATATCACATAGCGAGGCTGCTAGAAAAGGGCAGCCTCTTTTTTTATAATTTAACCCCGCTGCGGTGATGATATCATTTTTCCCTGCACCCAAAAGAAGCGCATTTGGGACATAAAGGGGCGATACCACCAAATGTGGGTGGGGGCCTTAATTTTTTTCAATCCCTGTGGTATTTTTCCGAAATTTGCAGCTCCCTCGTATTGCCAACCCCCAGCCTGAGAAAAGACTTAATACTGAACGATTGATTGCCAGCATGGAGGAATGTTAAATCCGACGAGTGTATGAATCGTAAAGAAAGGATTATTCTTTTGGTATTGGCAGGGCTGAACTTCACGCACATCCTGGACTTCATGATCATGATGCCGCTGAACAATTACCTGCTGCCTTATTTCCATATTACGCCCAGGCAGTTCAGCATACTGGTGGCGGCTTATACCTTCAGCGCGGGTATCAGCGGCTTCACGGCTGCGTTTTTTGTTGACCAGTACGACCGCAAGAAGATATTGTTGCTCGGGTATAGCGGCTTCCTCATAGGTACGCTGGCCTGCGGTTTTGCACCCAGTTATCCTCTGCTGCTGGTCGCCCGCACTTTCGCCGGCATGTTTGGCGGACTCATTGGCGCGCAGGTGCTATCGATCGTATCGGATATGTTTGGCTATGAACGAAGAGGTATGGCTATGGGTATCATTATGTCTTCATTTGCCATCGCTTCCATCATTGGCGTGCCGCTGTCGCTTTATCTTTCAAATATGTTTTCCTGGCATGCGCCCTTCATCATGGTGGCGCTGATTGGGGTTGTCGTGTTGCCTTTCATCATATGGATGATTCCACCGATGACGGCACATGTCCAACCCGGGAGACGGTCGTCTCAATTCTGGCAGGTGCTGACCACTGTGCTGAACGACAAGCAGCAGCGAAATGCGCTGGTGTTTTCGATGCTTATCATGTTGGGGCACTTCATGATCATCCCCTTTGTAAATCCTTATATGGAGTTCAACGTGGGATACAGCAAGCAACAAACACCGATGATATACCTGGCGGGCGGACTGGCTTCGTTTATTTCTGCCAGCATACTTGGCAGGCTCGCAGATAAGTATGGTAAGATGACCGTCTTCACCACCTGTATTCTTTTTTCGCTGATCACGGTGTTTAGCATTACCAATCTGCCATCGATACCATTTGCGCTTACGCTGGCCATCTTTGCATTTTGGTTCATACTATCTACCGGCCGCATGGTGAGCGCCAATGCCATGATCAGCAACGTGGTGCCGCCCGAGCAACGTGGCAGCTTCATGAGCTTCAACAGCAGCGTGCAGCAACTCGGCTCCGGCCTTGCCTCCGTCATCGCCGGCTTCATCATCATTGAAGGCAACGACCACAAAATCTATCACTACAACTGGGTCGGCTATCTCAGCATCATGGTGCTGCTGGCCGCGCTTTTAATGGCGAGAAGACTTTTTATCAAGATGGACGCGCGGTGAATTCACCTCAATGGTCTCCGTAACTTCTTCCAGCCTGTTGAACCACTTTATATACTCCAGCTTTCCCTCCCGGGTAAAGTATCGCCAGTCTTTGCGGCGGAGGCCATTTTTGTAGAAACCGAAGGCGCGGAGGTTCATGGATTCGTCCCATTCCTGCCATACGCCCTGGCGAATGCCGTTGTCGCAATAGCCGGAGTCTTGCAAAAAGCCGTCTTCAAACCAGGATTGGAAATTGCCGTGCACCATGCATTCCGTGAAGGGCCGTTCGGAGGTAGTGAAGGTGTTGGCCACGAGATCAGGTGAGTTGGAAGACTGCAAAAGCACGAGCACCTGCTCTTCACTGCTGTCTGTTCTTCGAGGCGGATGAATGGAAAGATAGAGTTGACGATAAAGAAATTTCTCGTAAGGGTAGGGCGAGCTCAGAACCAGCTCGCGCATTTCGCGAATGGCAGGACCCGGTGAATAACCGGGTTTGTAAATCCTCTCCATTTCGCTTCTGGTGGCATCAAGTCTTTTGGCATCGCACTGCATTTGCACGCGCGGCTGACCGTTAGGATACCAGCTTTTCCATAGGCCATGTGGCTTGCCGTTGAGCAGGTAACCTGAATCGCACAGGTTGCCGTTGGAGTAATAACTCACCCAGGTGCCTTTGAATTTTTTATCAATAATATTTTCAGGATAAACCTTGTCGACCGGATCATCAATAAGGCTAAGACGCAGTTTGGTGATGGTATAGGCCAACTGATCTGTAGATGAAATGTTCTGTGCAGTGCATACATACGCCCCCGCCACGAACAAGCTGAGCAGACAAACTTGTTTCATACACGCTGGATTAAGTTTGAGTAATCAGGAAAACTCTCAGCAGTTCGCTTTGGCGTTATGTAAAGAACTCAGGTTAGTGTCCTGGGAAAGTTTATGAAAAAACTATACCGCTTTTACGGGCAGGGCCGGGCGCGCACATTTTCCTGCCGCGCTGTGACGGAGAAAAACGCAGTCAATCAATGATCAGTAAACCGGAAATTTTTTCTGCACTACCACTCATTTCACCACCCTGTATACGGGGTAGCGCATGTGAGCCGGCTCATAAAATGGGGAATTTTTGTACACAAAGTCCAATTGTGCGGAGGCGCTCCTGGCGAAGGCGCTGTCGGTAGCGCGGCGTTGCTCCAGCTTTGCTTTCAGTTCCGGGTGCTCGCGCAGGTATTCAGCAGCAATATCTTCAAAAGCATAACTGCTGTAACCTTCTTTTTGTCCCAGTATGCCATCAAAGAAGTTCCAGGCAAAATAAGAGTCCGGGCCCTGGGGTTCCAGCACCTCCATCAAAAAGCGGTTGGCCACCTGGTTCATCGGCACCAGGTAGTCGCCCTTGCTGAAAGATACTTTTTCAGTTCGTTTGCTCACCTTCACATTCGAGTTGAGGTGGTGCATCTCATAAGGGCGTGGTGCGGCATTGTATTCTTCGATGCGGTATACCTCCACTTCAATCACGGTATCTTTTGCCAGCGGCTGCATCTGCACCTTATTAATTTTCAGGAGGTCAATTACTTTCCACCACCCACGGGGTATGATATAAGCCTTTGGCTTGCTCACAACTGTGCCGGCATCGAAATAATTGAAGTATTTGATCTTTTTTTCATAGGGCTTGCTTCTGTCATAGTACAAACGTGGCAAACCGGAAACATCACTCGGCTTGCGGCCTGCTTCGTATCCTTTAAAGGTCACCTCGTCGTGGCGCCCGCGGTTAAGCGTCCAGCTAATGGGGAATTCGGCTTGATGCTTCACGCTTTTTTTGGTCTGGTCTCTCAGTTTTTTAATGGTAGCGCTGTTGGTGCTGGTGAATGCAATAAAACTTTCCATCAGGGCATAAGTAGCGGCCACGCGCTGGTCATAACTCTTAAGCATATGCGTTTCGGGCATAAAAGAAAAGCTGTGCCAGAGGGTAGCGTAGCCGGTGCTGTAGCGCGGACCGTCGAAGTAGGCCGTCATGCCCGACTCGGGCGGGTTGCCGCCAAAACTTACATAAGGCACCAGGTCAAAACCCTTTTCTTTCATGAGTCGGTACAGGCCCGGTTCAAATTCTTTGTTGAGGTATTCGCCCATCACACCGCCCAGTTTGCTATGCTGCGAAGTAAGCAGCGTCATCACGTGCTGGTAGTCGGCGCCATTGCTTACGTGGTTGTCAACAAACACGTCCGGATCGCAGAGGTGGAAGATTTCTGCGAAGGAACGCGCTTCTCTTGAATCGCATTTGATGAAATCGCGGTTGAGGTCGAGGTTTTGCGAATTGCCGCGAAAACCAAATGCCTCCGGACCATTCTGATCTACACGGTAATTGGTGCTGCGGTTAAGGCAGCCGCCAATATTGTAAACAGGAATGATGGCGAGCACGATATTATCGGGCAGTTTCTTTTTCCCCGTCACCATATCGCGCACCAGCAGCATGCTGGCATCAATGCCATCGGGTTCGCCGGGATGAATGCCGTTATTGATCAATATGATGCGTTTATTTTTCCTGCGCTGGCTCGCGAGGTCAAAATCATTATCGTTTGCCACCAGTATAAGGTGCAGCGGATATCCTGCATCAGTGGGACCCATGGTGAGCATTTTTACCGTTGCAAAACGCTGGTCCAGCATTTTCCACCAGTCGATAATCTCGTGATAGGTGGGCGTTTCGCGGGCATTGGTTTGTTCGAACTTAGTGGTAATGGTTTGAGCAGGACTTGCAAGAACTGCAAGGATACAAATTGCAGCCAGAAAAATTCTCATGTGTAGTTTTTTTGCGGCCCGGAAATTACAACACAAATGTTTGCCTTAGCTACCTTTTATCCTTAAAAAATGCTGAATGGCCCGCTCCAGCACTTCATCGCGCCCGGCCAGCATGCTTTCAAACGTTTACAGGTGACGATGCCGAACTCTGCGTCATTCTGAGCGTTATTTATAGGTGGGATTTAGCGGAAAAGTCGCTTGCCCCAGTTACCACCCGTGGGTGATAATATTTTAAAAATCCCAATAATTGACCGAGGAGGGCGAGGGGATGGTTTTTTGTTGGAAACTGGCTGAGTGGTTGGCGCAAAAAAAAACCTCCCGATATCAAAATCGGGAGGAAAAATAAAAAAATGAATACCGTTTATAAATTACTTAGCCAGGCTGTTCACCCTGCGGGCCAGCTTACTTTTCAGGTTGGCTGCCTTGTTTTTGTGGATGACGCCTCTCTTGGCGAGTTTGTCAATCTGTGAGGCTACTTCAGGTAAAGCCTTCAGGGCTTCCTTACCATCTTTCAGAGCTTTAAGGTCGCGGATAGCATTTCTGGTAGTCTTACCGTAATATTTGTTCCTTTCGCGACGTTTAGCGGCTTGGCGCACGTCTTTCTTTGTAGCCTTATGGTTTGCCATTTAGATCAAAAATTTTTGGACGGCAAAGGTAGGGGAAATGGGGTAAAAAACGAAAAAATTATCAAAACCGGCGGGTAGCCCGTTTATCGGCATTTTGCCCCCTGGCCGGTGCTCCGGCTGGGAAGGTGGCGCAGGTAAACATATAACTCTGGAATCTAATGATTTTGACCGATATTTGTAACCATTTTTCAAGTACAATATACATTCAATAGTCTCTCCATGAAGGACTTTTCCTATATCACCAATTCGCACCCGGCATTTATTGAGAACCTGTACCGCGATTTTGTGCAGGATCCCAATAGCGTGGACCCGGAAATGAGGAAGTTTTTTGAAGGGTTCGATTTTGCCGTTAGCTATGGCAAGGCCGGAACAAATGGCAATGGCAGCGCCAATGGCGCCGTGGCCACAGCGCCGGCAACAGCTGAAGGCATCAACTGGCGTAAAGAAGTTAGCGCATACCGCCTCATACTGGGTTATCGCAATAAAGGTCACCTGATTGCCACCACCAACCCCATTCGCCAGCGTAAAGACAGGGGCGCCAATCTTGACCTGGCATTTTTCGGTTTTACCGAAGAAGACCTGGACCAGACCTTCCAGGCGGGCAGCCTGATCGGGCTGGGACCCACCACGCTGCGCAATATCCTGAAGCACCTGCAAAACTGCTATGCGGGCAATGTGGGCATTGAGTTTAAGTATATCAGCGACCAGAAAAAAGTGGACTGGCTCACCAACGAAATGGAGCGCAACTTCACCAAGCCGCTGCCCATCGAGCAAAAGCGCCGCATACTGGAAAAGCTGAACCAGGGTGTGATATTTGAGAAATTCCTTCATATTAAATACATCGGTCAGAAACGTTTCTCACTGGAAGGCGGCGAGTGTACCATCCCCGCGCTCGATGCCATCATCACCACAGCGGTGGACGATGGTGTGCATGAAGTGGTGATTGGTATGGCCCACCGCGGCCGCCTGAACGTGCTGGCCAATATCATGGGCAAGACCTATGAACAGATATTCTCTGAATTTGAAGGCACCGCCGTTCCCGATCAGACCATGGGTAGCGGCGACGTGAAATATCACCTGGGTTTTGGCAGTGAAACCACTACTGCCACCGGAAAACCCGTTCATCTGAAACTGATGCCCAACCCTTCTCACCTCGAAGCAGTGAATCCCGTGGTGGTAGGTTTTTCAAGGGCTAAAGCAGATATTCTTTACGAGAGCGAATACGACAGGATTCTCCCCATACTCATACACGGCGATGCTTCTATTGCAGGCCAGGGCATCGTGTACGAAGTGCTGCAGATGAGTAAGCTCGACGGTTATTATACCGGCGGCACTATTCATTTTGTGATCAACAACCAGATCGGTTTTACCACCGATTTCGATGAAGCACGCAGCTCCGACTATTGTACATCCCTGGCTTCGATGATCCAGGCTCCTGTGTTGCACGTTAACGGCGACGATGCAGAAGCCGTTGTAAAATGCGCCGAGATTGCTACACGCTATCGCCAGGAATTTAACTCGGATGTGTTTATCGATATGGTTTGCTACCGCAAACACGGTCACAACGAGGGCGATGATCCTAAGTTCACACAGCCCAAGTTGTATGCGCTGATCGATAAGCATCCCAATCCGCGTGAAGTTTATACCAACTACCTGCTCGAGAACGGCGAGGCCGATGCGAAAGAACTGGCCAGGGAAATGGAAAAGAAATTCTGGGGCGATCTGCAGGAGCGTCTCGACGAGGTAAAACAAAATCCCTTGCCTTATCACTACCAGCAACCCGAGCTGGCCTGGAAGAGTTTGAGAAAGGCGACGCCGCAGGATTTTGAACAATCGCCCATTACCGCCATCAGCGAAGAGAATTTCAGAAAGATATTTGAATCGCTGATGAAATGGCCGGAAGGCTTTACGCCGTTAAGAAAAATCGAAAAGATTATTCAGGATAAGGTAAAACTGTTTGAACAGGAAGGTAAGGTTGACTGGGCTACCGGCGAGCTGATCGCTTATGGAAGCCTGTTACTCGAAGGCAAAGACGTGCGTATGAGCGGACAGGATGTTTGCCGCGGCACCTTTTCGCATCGTCATGCTATACTCACCGACGAAAAGACTGATGAAACATACAACCGCCTCAGCAATATTCCCGGTGCTACCGGCAAATTCAGGATTTACAACTCGTTGCTGAGCGAATACGGCGTGTTGGGTTTTGAATATGGTTATGCCATGGCCAATCCCAATGCGTTAGTGTTGTGGGAGGCGCAGTTCGGCGATTTCTGCAACGGCGCGCAGACCATGATCGACCAGTTCATTGCTGCCGGCGAACAAAAATGGAATCGTATGAATGGTGTGGGCATGTTACTGCCGCATGGTTATGAAGGTCAGGGTCCTGAGCACAGCAGTGCGCGCATGGAGCGCTTCCTTCAAATGTGTGCCGAGCTGAATATGGTGGTAACCAACATCACTACGGCCGCCAACTTCTTCCATGCCTTGCGCCGCCAGCTGGCATGGCCATTCCGCAAGCCACTGGTGAATTTTTCACCCAAAGCCAACTTGCGTCACCCCGGTTCTTACTCGTCTATGCAAGACTTTCTGCAAGGCGGTTTCCGCGAGGTGATCGATGATACTTTTGTGGAAGATCCTTCGAAAGTGAAGAAGGTATTGTTCTGCAGTGGTAAAGTGTATTTCGACCTGGCCGAGCGCCAGCAGAAAGATAAGCGGAAAGATACCGCTATCATTCGCGTGGAGCAATTGTATCCCCTGCCGCTGAAGCAGTTGGAAGAGTTGGACCGCAAGTACAGCAAAGCCACCTGGTTCTGGGTGCAGGAAGAACCGCTGAACATGGGTGCGGCCAGCTATTTGCAGATGAACCTGAAAAGCATTAACTATGGGGTCATCAGCCGTCAGCCTGGTGCTGCACCCGCCACAGGTTATGCCAAGGTGCATGCGCAGGAACAGGCGGAAATTATCGATACAGCATTCAGTATTTAAAAAATAAAGCCCAAAGCATCAAAGCGTCATTCTCAACAGAATTTGAATTGTAAATTATGATCGACATAAAAGTTCCAACGGTAGGAGAATCCATCAGTGAAGTAACCTTATTGACTTGGCTGAAAAAAGACGGCGATTATGTGGAGCGTGATGAAGTGATTGCAGAGCTCGAAAGTGAGAAAGCCACTTTTGAAGTAAATGCTGAAAAGGCCGGTATCTTAAAAACCAGCGCCAATGAAGGCGATACTTTGAAAATTGGTGATGTGCTGGCCGTGATTGACGAGACGGCGCCCAGGCCCGAAGGTAAGGCTGCCAGCAATGGCAACGGTCAGGCCGCCGAATCAAAGAAAGAAGAGCCCGCCAAAGAAGAGAAAAAAGAGACTGCTGCGGCACCCGCTGCAAAAGCAGAGGTGAAAGCCACACCCGTGGCGGCCGCCATTATTGCTGATAAAAAAGTTGATCCCAAAACCGTTACTCCCAGCGGTTACCAGGGCAAGATCATCAAGAATGACGTGCTGGCTGCATTGAGCAATCCTGGTAAGGTAACCGGCGGCAAGCCTTTATTCAGCCGCGAAGTGCGCAAGGAAAAAATGAGCCAGCTGCGCAAGACCATCTCCCGCCGACTGGTGGAAGCAAAGAATACCACAGCTATGCTTACCACCTTCAACGAAGCGGATATGTCGCGCATCATGGAAATTCGCAAAGAGTTCAAAGACAAATTCAAGGAAGCGCACGGCGTGGGACTCGGTTTCATGAGCTTCTTTGTGAAAGCCTGCTGCATTGCTCTGCAGGAATGGCCTGCCGTAAACGGTTATATTGATGGCGAGCATGTAATTTATCACGACTACTGCGATATTTCAATTGCTGTATCTACGCCGCGCGGTCTCACTGTGCCGGTTATACGTAATGCTGAAAGCCTGAGCATGGCGGAGATCGAAAAGAAAGTGATTGAGCTTGCCAACAAGGCCCGCGACAACAAATTAAGTATGGAAGAGCTGCAGGGTGGCACTTTCACCATTACCAACGGTGGGGTGTTTGGTTCCCTCATGAGCACGCCCATTATCAATATTCCTCAAAGCGCTATCCTGGGTGTGCACAAGATCCAGGAGCGTCCTATTGCTCTCAACGGCCAGGTAGTGATTCGCCCGATGATGTACCTGGCGCTCAGCTACGATCACCGCATCATTGACGGCAGGGAGTCGGTGAGCTTTTTGGTGCGTGTGAAGGAGTTGCTGGAGAATCCGGAGTTGTTACTGTTTGGAAAGGATCCGGTAAAGGCGTTGTTGGAGCTTTAATTGTTGCTTTTTTGTTGCGCCGGGGTGGTATATGCAAAAGCCACCAATGTTTTCCGTCGGTTAGAAATTTTACAGCTGGGCTTTATTCCTGCCCGGCTCTATTCCAATAGCCGATTATAGTCTCAAAGGAAAACATCAGTGGCTTTTGTACATGCGCGGGCGGCACAAAAAGCACCCAACCCGGAATAGATAAAAATCTGTGACTGTAGGTCTACGCCACCGTAATATCCTTATCCAAATACACATCCTGCGTAGTATGCAACAACTCCACGCCCTCCTTAAAAGGCCGCTGAAACGCCTTTCTTCCCAAAATCAATCCCATACCTCCTGCGCGTTTGTTGATCACCGCGGTATAAACTGCTTCCTCCAGGTCACTTGCACCTTTACTTTCACCGCCACTATTAATCAAACCCACGCGACCGCTATAGCAATTTAACACCTGGTAACGGCAAAGATCAATCGGGTGATCTGTAGTGAGTTTATCATATACCAGTTGCGACGTCTTACCATGCCTGGTAGCCAGGTAACCGCCATTATTAGTAGGAAGTTTCTGTTTGATAATATCAGCCTGCAAAGTAACACCCAGGTGATTGGCTTGTCCGGTAAAATCAGCCGCGGTATGATAATCCACGCCGTCCACTTTAAAAGCACTGTTGCGTGTATAGCACCAAAGGATGGTGGCCATACCCAACTCGTGCGCCATTTCAAAAGCTTCCGCCACTTCTTTGAGCTGGCGCGAGCTTTCGGCCGAGCCCCAGTAGATGGTGGCGCCCACGGCAGCCGCACCCATATTCCAGGCGCTTTTGATGGTGCCAAACATGGTCTGGTCGTACTTGTTGGGGTAGCTGAGAAATTCGTTGTGATTAATCTTCACCACAAACGGAATGCGGTGCGCATACTTGCGACTCAGTATGCCCAACACACCAAAGGTGGAAGCCACACCATTGCAGCCGCCTTCGATGGCCAGTTTGATAATGTTTTCAGGATCGAAATAAATCGGGTTGGGCGCAAATGCCGAGCCGCCACTGTGTTCAATGCCCTGGTCAACAGGGAAGATGCTACAATAACCGGTATTGGCGAGACGGCCATTGCCAAGCAACCACTGCAGGTTGCCCAACACGCGGTTGTTGCGGTTGCTGTTGACCCATATTTCATCAACGTGGTTGGGAGAGGGGAGCGTAAGAGTTGACTTGTCAATCGTTGTGCATTTGTGCTCGAGCAGATAAGCGGCTTTATCGCCGAGCAGATCGAGAATTTTTTTCGATGGCATGGTATTGTACAATGTTATGGTTGTCGCAAAGATAGTCGCTATGGCTTTCGCGGCAACCCCGCCAAAGGTCCATGCCCGAATGATGAAAAAGATAAAAAACAAAAAAGTCCCGCATTTCTGCAGGACTTTCAAATTTTAAGCGTTTCTGTTAATGCAGTTCAAATCTTCAAACGCTATTTCTAGACGTTTTATAAAACTCTCTTCGCCCTTACGCAACCAGGCGCGGGGATCGTAGTATTTTTTGTTGGGCTTGTCCGGACCATCAGGATTGCCCAATTGTCCCTGCAGGTAGGGCTCGTTCTTCTTATAATAACCCAGCACGCCTTCCCAGAACGACCATTGCAGGTCGGTATCGATATTCATTTTGATGGCGCCATAACTAATGGCCTCGCGAATCTGGTGCTGGGGAGAACCGCTTCCGCCGTGAAATACGAAGAATACGGGTTTGGGACCGGTTTTGTATTCTTTCTGGATATACTCCTGGCTGTTCTTCAGAATTTCAGGACGGAGCTCCACATTGCCTGGGCTGTACACACCATGCACATTGCCAAAGGCGGCGGCCACGCTGAACAGCGGCCCCACTTTTTTCAACTCGTTATAAGCATATGCCACGTGCTGGGGCTGCGTGTATAATTTTTCGTTTTCCACGCCGCTATTGTCCACGCCGTCTTCCTCACCACCTGTCACGCCCAGCTCAATTTCAATGGCCATACCCAGCGGCTGCATGCGTTTGAAAAACTCCACGGAGGTTGCAATGTTTTCTTCGATCGGCTCTTCAGACAGGTCGAGCATGTGTGAACTGAAAAGGGGTTGTTTTTTTTCTTTGAAAAACTGTTCACCGGCATCGATCAGACCGCTTACCCAGGGTAGCCATTTTTTGGCGGCATGGTCGGTATGCAACACCACGGGCACGCCATAATACTTTGCCACGTTATGCACGTGCAGTGCGCCCGAAATACCACCGGCTATATTGGCCTGCAGGTTGTCGTTGGGCATACCCTTGCCGGCAATAAACTGGGCGCCGCCATTGGAAAATTGTATGATGACGGGCGAATTTACCTTGGCCGCCGTCTCCAGCACGGCATTGATACTGTTAGTGCCAATAGTGTTTACCGCGGGTAAAGCAAACTGGTTTTCAAGCGCATCTTTATACAATGCCAGCAGCTCCTCGCCAAACAAGACTCCCGGTTTATATTTCTTCATGATTTTAAGTAATTTATTGCCAAATCTTCAACGAGTTGGCGATTTTTTTAAATAAGGCGCGAAGATAGTGAAGAAAAGGTGAAGATTGAAGAGATGAACATGGAAATTGGAAGAAGAAGGGAAGATTGAACAGATGCGCATGGGATCGGGAAGGTTGAATGAAAAGAATATTGGTTGCCGCCGATTGTTAATGGGAAATGCTGACGGCTTTTTGGATAAACTGATCGGACTTAAGTTGCCCGAGCATGAAATCGGCTACGTCGGCGCGGGAAATTTTTAGTTGTAAGCCTTTCTTATCACCGCTGAAACCAATTGGGTAGTTGCGGGTGATGGGGCCATTGGTAAACGCGCTGGGGCGCACAATGGTGTAGTTGAGTTGGCTGGCAAAGATATACTCTTCCTGAAGCTGGTGGTCACGAAAGGCTTTTTTGAGGTACCAGCCAAACATGATGTGGCGCCAGAAATGAGATATGATCTCAGTCAGGCGATCTGCTTTTTCCTGGATGGTTTCGGCCGCGTGTACTTCCTCCACCCATTGCGGCAGCCCGCTGTTTACATGCCGGTCGTTCCGAAGTAGGTTGTAACAGTCGTCCTGGATACTTTCGGGAGGAATGCCCCAAAATGTTTTGGGCACAAAAGGATAGAGTTGAAAAACAATGATCACGTATTTGCCTTTTGCCCGTAGTTGCACCGGCTTGATAGTCTGGCCATATAGTGAAAGCGGAGACATGCGTTTTTTATGCGGCAGCGCCACCAAACCGCCCTCTGTTTGATGATACAGTAATCCGGGAAATCCATCTGCATAAAACGACAGCATATTTTCCCCGGAAATATTGTGATTTTGGAAAACAAGAATATTTTTTACAAAAAGTTCGATTGACGGAGCTGGCTTAAAAACGAAGTATTGATATTATTTACATTCAGATGCTTTGAAATGGTGATGGTTTCACTCAGTGGAACAGCTACCACCTCTTTTCTGCCAATAGGCGCGGGAAAGTTCCATACCGATTGTTCGGGATTCTGTATGGGCCGAAGATTACCGTTACGGAGAAGAAGCTGTACAATCAAAGGTCGGCTCGGCCCGCCATAGATCATGTTGACTGCTACGGCATCGTGCAGCCACGATGCTACTGTAACTATTGCTTTGATACGCGGGTCTTCTGCGGCCGACAGCAGCGAATACATGGCACCGGCACAGATACCCAGCACCCCGATCTTTTCTTTGTCAACTCCCGGCACAGAACTGAGAAAACTTACCGCATTGATAATATCTCTTTTCTTCAGCTGCGGGCTTTCGTAGCATCTCGGTTCACCTTCGCTTTCTCCGAAATTTCTGAAATCAAAAGCCAGCGCAATAAATCCTTCGTTGGCCAGCCGCTCCGCATACAATCCCGCCATCTGCTCTTTCACCGTAGTCCAGCTGCCCGAAACTATGATGGCAGGATAGTTTTTGGTTGAATCAAAACCGGGGGGAAGAAATAAATTGCCTTTCAGCAGCCATTCATCGCTGTAAAACTGAACACTTTTTTTCCTGGCTTCGCTTGTCATTTTTTCAAGTTCTGAGAGATTATGTAATGTTTGCCCCCAAAATGTGAATCCAACAAAGAGAATCATGAGGGCTGCAGTTGATTTGATCATGTTGTCAGTGCATTTGTTTCAGTGTACACTATTCACTCAAACCGGATAAACATTTGCCCGAAATTCAAAGTCATCTTGCCAAACTGCCTGATGAGATCCTGGCCGATGTTTCCATAAACAGTTTCTTCATCTTTGATTTTCTCTTTCAATAATGTGATTTTCTCCAATACCACCGGTTTACCCTGCAGGTTGAAAGTGTGCGAGATGGTATAACCGGCAAATTTTTTATGTCCGCCCGCGCCCCCAAACGCCACCGAGTCCTCCTTGTACATCTGCTCAATAGCTGCTTTATTTCTCTCGTAAAATGCCTGGTAAAGCATCGTGTGGTCGGCGCCGCTGTCGAAGGTGAAGTGCATGCCATCGAGGTAGATCAGCGGAGTAAGTCCATCCAACGCCAGGTTGGAAATAGCAGGTTTGTGCCTTGCGGCGCGGGGAACAATAAAGTAACCATCCTTCGTAATTTGTATTTCCCTTAATGCATTGATTATGGGGAAACCAATAATGCCATGTATCTGGTAGTCGATTGGCGCAATGTGCAAGGCCTGGTCTTCGAATATCAGGAAAACCGCATTGCGGATTTCGATATCGCCGAATTGCAGCCGCGGGCACACCCCCAGGTCGGCCTGCACCGATTGACCAGTGATGGTTCCCACTTTAATATTGGCGGGAATAATTTTCATATTCAGCTTATTGGCGGTGCTACGCGTAATGGTGGAAATATTGGCGCCGGTATCGAAAATAAAGTCGATGCTGTCTGTGCCCGTGAAAAGCGTCAGGTTTTTTAAACCCGCTTTATCCGTTTTCATTTTCTGCTGCACGCTGCCCGATATGCGAACGGTCTGTGCCGGCTCTTCGCGCAACGCGTTCCAGATTTTCAGACTATTGCGGAAGTCTTCGCGCTCAGTCTCCGTTAATTGAGTAGCAAACCGGCCCAGGATAGTCTCAATGCTTTCTGCCGCGGTTTTATAGTTGTACAGTTTTACGGCATTGTCGAAGCGCACCCGAAGCAATTGCAGGGCAACAGAATCAGGTACTTTTTGTTGCAGGAGTTTGGTGATGCGTTTATCTGATTCACGCAGACGATTAAATGCATTGTCCAGCACCGCTTCAATTAAAAGCCTGTCTGTTTTGCTTAGCGATGATTTTGATTTTTCGTACAGTTCCTTCGCCTTGAAATAATTCTTGCTTTTAAATTCCTCGAAAATCTCCTTCGAAACCTGGCCGTAACCAATTGTTGAAAAAAGCAAGACAAATAAGAGCCAATATCTCATAAAGTTAAGTTTTCACCATTTGTGTGTACAACTGCCGACTTGTTACCGCGCATCAGCCAATTCTCCGGTATTCAATAGCTGAAACTTATCAAGATCCCTGATTCGGTCAATCAATTTACGAGCATGTCTTCTCGCATTGGTTTTGATCTGCGCCTCTGCATATCCTGCGGCCCGGGAGTTTTCGTAAGAAAATACCGGTTCGATATAATTCATTTGCGTGAAATACGCGGTCTGCTCCATTTGCTTGCAATACTCGTACACCCGAAAATGCTGGAAGCCCAGGGCTGTATAGCTGCTGGCCGACGAACCGACGGTGAAACTCGGCAATAAGTTTTTTCCCTTCAGTTTGTCGCCCGAGGAACCATAGGCAAAACCATATTCAAAAACCACATCGATCCAATGCTTCAAAATGCCAGGCACGCTGTACCAGTAAAACGGATACTGAAATACGATGGTTCGATGTTTCAACAAAATTTTCTGCTCTTCTGCCACATCAATTTTATAGTCGGGGTATAGATGGTGAATATCACGCACCTCGAGGGGCAAATTGGAATTTGACAACTCTTCAATAATTGTTTTGTTCGCGATTGACTGCTCAAAGCTTGGATGCGCAAGGATGATTAATGCCATACTATAATAATTTTAGTTGCGAAACTATTTTTAGTATTTTGGTTTAACAATAACTATCGAAACAGATAGGCCTGAATAAGCACGTTATGAAAACAGAATGCATTGGAGATTTTGTAAAACTCAACGGGGTAGCATATCCCTGTACTGTAAGTTTAACAATGGCCCTGGTAGGCGGAAAATGGAAAGCAGTAATTCTTTACCACCTGAAAGACGGAGAGAAACGATACAGCGATCTTCGCAGGGAAATGCCTTCCATAACCGAAATGACCCTGAGCCTGCAATTAAAGCAACTGGAAAAAGATAAACTGGTAACACGCAGCGTATATGGAAAGAAACCACCGGTGAGGGTGGTTTACAACCTGACGGAATTTGGTAAGAGTTTTATTCCTGTTTTAGACGCCATCACCCAATGGGGTAACCGTGTGGTGTCTGAAAAAGGAGAGTTTGTAAAACTTCATTAACCAGCCTCATTCATTATTCTTTGCGGTCGGGTGTGCCCTGGCCTTTGTTGATGAGGTTCTTGAGACTTCCCAGCAGGTACCTGCCCCAGGCATCGCTGCAGATGTCATAACACTCCAGCGGCTCTACCAGGCCCACATGGGTAAATCTTATTCTTGTGCTTTCGTAATCAATATTGTCGAGATCAAAACAGATTTTCGTACCCACCCATTCCTTTGGGTTTTTCAGAAAATGTTTATGGCAGTCGATCACTTCCCACACGATTCTGAAATTTGTTCTTTGTTCTACTACCTTTAATTTGATAAATGTTTCTGAGAAAGTTACCACAAACTCGTCACCAATTTTCTTACTGCTGCCTTCAAAATTTTCCGTCCACCACCGCGGCACGTTGTTGATAGCTACATACACATCGTTCGATGGCTTTTCCACTTCAAAAGCAATTGCATAATCTGTCTGCTGAATAGTTTCCATGTTTTTCATGTTTTTTTATTTATTGATAAAGTATTTGCAGGTAATAACGGTAAGGGATAAGTGGGGAAATTTATTTTGTTACAATTGCAAAACTATTGTCTTAAATTACTCTTCGCGATGTATGATTTAGACAATATGAGGGGGTGATTTGGACAATCTTCTTGTTTAATTTTGTCAAAAAGCGCGAATGAAGCATATTTCAATTCTGGTTCCTGACGGAGAAAATAACCTGAGCAGCATTGTTGGTGCTTACAAGATACTGACCAGGGCCAACAGGATATGGGAAGAGAAAAGTAATCGAAGAGGCTATAAAGTGGAACTGGTCGGCATTTCGAAAGAAGTGGAATTTTTTGACGGACTGTGTACGGTAAAGCCGCACACCCACATTTCAGGTGTAAGCCGCACCAACCTGGTCGTCATCTCGTCATTGAATCACAACTATAACCAGGCGATTGAAGTAAATAAGCCCCTGGTGGAATGGATAAAGTTGCAGTTTGCCAACGGTGCGGAAGTGGCGAGCGTCTGCACGGGCGCGTTTTTGCTGGCGGCCGCGGGACTGCTGAATGGCAGGATCTGCTCCACACACTGGGCTTTTGCCATCTTTTCAGGACATAAATCGCATGGTGATGAGGTGATCAGGATGGCGCAGGATTATATAGAAAAAAATGTTTTTGAAAAAGTATCGATCGAGGACCTGGCTTTAAAGCTGGCCCTCAGCCGGAGAAATTTCGACCGGCGATTTATTAAGGCAACGGGATACACACCACTGGAATATATTCAGCGCGTAAAAGTGGAAGCGGCCAAAAAATCATTCGAGACAAACCGGAAAAGCATCAACGAGGTGATGTATGAAGTAGGGTATTCGGATATCAAGGCATTTCGGGAGGTGTTTAAGAAAGTAACGGGTATGTCGCCGCTGGACTATAGAAACCGGTACAATAAAGAAGCAATGATCTGACAAAACTCAACCAACCCAAATCATAGATGCATGAAAAGCAATATTTCCGCAGACATCCTGGCGTATAACGATCAGCAAAGCGCTGCCGACAAACCCATTTGCGATTTACTCGCCAAAGAAATCACCACGCATTTACCCGAGGCAGAAAACAAGTTGTGGCACGGGCACCCGGTGTGGTTTCTCGACGGCAATCCCATCACTGGTTATAGTAAAGAAAAGAAAGGCATCAGGCTGATGTTTTGGAGCGGAGCCGATTTTGATGAGCCGGGATTAAATGTGGTAGGTAAAAAATTCAAAGACGCTTCCGTATTTTATAATTCAAAGGAGGAAGTGAACAAAACTGATTTGAAACGCTGGCTGGAAAAATCGCGCGATATTCAATGGGATTACAAAAATATCGTGAAACGAAAAGGAAAGCTGGAACGATTGAAATAGCTTTCGGTCTCAGTCTTCAAATTTTCCCAGGTTCTTCTGAATAAGCATCAGGTTCTTTTGTAGTGTTTGCTTCAGCTGTCTTTTCACCAGTTGTCCCATAGAGTTGCATTTGTAAAAGGCCGGGTTGTTGAAATAATCCCCCAGCTCGGTTTTCAGCTGCGTTAATTTCTCGGGCGTGGAGATCTTGTCTTTCGCCATAATACTCAGCAACTCCATCAGGCGAAAGCGCGAAGAGGCAACACGAAAAGCCATCAGTGTGCGCTCTTCGGCCTGGTATTGTTCAATGGTGTCTTTGTTCAGGTGTTTGGCGCAGAGATCTACCAGCGCATTGTTGTCTTTGAAAAACTGCGGCATATAGAGGTTCTTTCTGCCTTCATACGATTGCTGGTCGAAGTCTATGGGTCGAATGCGGTATTGAAAGTCTTCGATATCGGGTGTAATGTCCACCACGAAGTTGTAAGCACGCATATCGCCTAAGAGCCGGCAATAGCAGCGCTCATTAAATTTTACAAACTCCTTGGCAAGACGAATCTTATTAGTATCGGGATCATCGAGCCAACTGGTGATGAATACGTCGCCGGGAATGCCGGGAATATGTTCTTCAACCAAGGTGTTCTGGTAGGTCAGGTAGGTGATGCGGTTGGGAGAAAGAATATGTTCCAGCTCCAGACCATAAATGCGCGATGCATCGGCGATTTTGACATAATAATGATCGTAGTTATCGTTGTATTTATTGACGATGCGGATGCGAAAAGGATGCGAATTGCCGAAGCTGCAGTAATCAATACGCGCCACGTCGAGGTGCTTGGTAAAACTGAGGTCGCCTTCGGTTTTTAGGATCGCGTACATTTTTACCAGTCCATCGCGAATAAAGTTCCATTCGCGCATATCATACACCACCGTTTCCCAGAGCGTGTCATTGCCTTTTTTATCTTTCAGCGGCACGCTATAGGTAATGCGCAGCAGGTCTTCGTAAGTAACGGGTAATTTCACTTCGCGCCCATGATGCTTCAGGTAATTGCGTAATGATTCCTGCACGGGAAACATCGGTTTCTTGCGCGAAGGTTTATCGGCATCGGCAGGGATGGACGAATCGGTGTAAACAGGCATGAAAGCTTTTGACGCAATATACGAAGTGAAATGGGGGAGAAGAGAAGACTGTGCGGTACCGCTGCTGCCTCCTGCTAAACCAGGCGGCATAGCAGGAGGGTATTGGAGTTAAAAGCAGACGGTCCTTTACACACAGGAATTGGAACTTCCAGGTCTTTCCGGACGTTGGATTTTTAATGGACGGTTATTCAAGGATACGTTCAACGGTTTTTCCAGGACATGGACGGCGATCAATGGACATTGGATTCTTTGCTTTCGGTTCACCTGTGCCCGCGCACTTCAGCGAACAAAGCCGGATAATTGGATTTTAATATCTTTTGAACTCAGGTCTTAAACAAAAAAAGGAAGTTGATTGATACTGGATTTTTTTTGGAATTTCTTTGGATAATGGATCACTGATTGGTTTTCCTTGGATATTGTCGGTTTTTCTGGATATTGAAAGATTGATTTAGTAATCAATCAACTTCTGCAACAAAGGTATATCCACACCCAAATGTTAACAAGAGGAGAAAAACTCGATTTAGTTCATTCAGTTTTTACTGCGCATTTCGTAGCATTCACATCTGTTGGTTCGTATAACCCCGGATGACCCTTCGGGTTTTTACGAAAAAAGCATCGTTATATACTCATTTCATTTGATACAACTCAACACCCTTTGATCCATATCAAGTACAACCAACATATGTTGATTACTGTCATTGAATAACTAAACCAGGATTTATTTCGGTTTGTCGCAGTTTTTCCTTCATTCATCGAATAAACTATGAGAAGGTTCAAATCCTTACCATCTTTACATTGTCAATAGCGCAAACGATAATCCGGTATCCGAAGAAAACCCTGAATCCTGATCCTGGTAAAACCCCTGATCCCTGTTCTAAGAAAGCCAACCGGCGTAAAAACCGGGTGATCCGTACCCTGAAAATCTGATAGTGTTGATTATATCCTTTGTATTGTTAACACCAATGTCCGAAAAACCTGAAATCTGAACTGAATCCTTGTAAAACCGTCCAAACGCAAGTACCTGAAAAAGATTTCAAGCAAAAGCCCCTGTTGTCGGGGCTTTTTGCTTTGATATATACCAGGCAAAGACTTGCTCATTCATTATGGAAAAAGGGTAACAACTACCCAGTTACCGTTTAACCGTCAAATTGGAAACTTTGACCGTCATTTTGAGCAATATGGTCGAAATGAATTGCTTTCTTAACTTAAGTTTTACAACTTTAAAGTGTGATTAAGCAATAGCACACGAGAATCCAAAATCCAATGAAAACGGGTCCAATAGTCCTTAAACCCAAAACCGAATCCAGGTCCTGAAGAACCACTAAATCCAAAAGTCCGGAAAACCTAAACCTTAACCCCTGGAAAGTTCTGATCCCGATCCTAAGAAAACCAACGCCCAAAAGGGGAATCCAACATCCTAAACCTGCCGGACCGTCCCGGTATTCAGGTAAAGCCATTGTCCTTGTTATTCATCCGTCCGCTGAGAGTACCTGAAAAAAGTTTAAAAGGCTGGTAGAGATACCAGCCTTTTATTATTTCCAGTAAGCCATTAACCTGGTTAATTGCCCAGGGCCTGGATTACATCGTATTTGGTCACAATGTGCAGGTTGCCGGCCTCATCTTTAGCCAGCACCGCGCCATTGTCTTTGTTGATCAGCGTTCTCAATTTTTCAATAGGTGTGCTATACGCCACCACCGGGAAGGCGGGTTCCATTACTTCCTCCACCTTCGCATTTTTGATATCAGGATCAGAAAACACTTTCTGGAAAAGACCGCTCTCGCTGATGGAGCCTATAGGACCGCTACCATTCACCACGGGAATGTGCTCTATATCGTATTTCTTCATCAGCTCTACAGCCTGGGCCACAGTCTGACCGGGTTCAATGGTAATCAGTTTTTGCTTTGAAGCGCGCCCCGACACGATATCCTTGAACGTTTTCACATCCAGAAATCCGCGCTCCAGCATCCACTGATCGTTATAAATTTTGGCTACGTAGCGGCTGCCATGATCGTGGAATATGCAGACTACGAGATCGTCTTTTTTCAGTTTGAATTTCTCCTGCGCTGCAATCTGCAGTAAGCCCTGCACACAACTGCCGGCGCTGTAGCCTATGAATATACCCTCTTCTTTTGCAATGCGGCGCGCCATCAGGGCTCCATCCTTGTCTGTGACCTGCTCAAAATGATCGATCACGCTCATATCATAGTTCTGCGGGACAAAGTCTTCACCAAAGCCTTCGCTTATATAAGGATGCACCTCGTTCATATCAATCTCGCCGGTGCGGAAATATTTGGTGAGCAGCGACCCATACACGTCGATGGCCCATACCTGTATGTTGGGATTTTGCTCTTTCAGGTACATCGCCGTACCGGTAATCGTTCCGCCTGTGCCCGCCGTGCATACCAGGTGCGTGATCTTACCATCAGTTTGTTTCCAGATTTCAGGACCGGTGGTTTCATAATGCGCCAGGCGATTGGCGAGGTTATCGTATTGATTGCAGTGAAATGAATTGGGAATTTCTTTGTTGAGGCGGCGGGCAACGGAATAATAGCTGCGCGGGTCGTCAGGCTCCACGTTGGTGGGACAAACAATCACTTCGGCGCCCACGGCCTTCAGTATATCCACCTTTTCTTTCGACTGTTTATCGGTGGTCGTGAAAATACATTTATATCCTTTCACGCAGGCTGCCAGCGCCAGTCCCATACCGGTATTGCCGCTGGTGCATTCAATGATGGTGCCGCCGGGTTTCAGCTTGCCTTCTTTTTCCGCCACTTCGATCATCTTGATCGCCATGCGGTCTTTGATGCTGTTGCCCGGGTTGAAATAATCCACTTTAGCCGCCACCAGGCAGGGCAGTTCTTTGGTGACTTTGTTCAGTTTAATCAATGGCGTGTTGCCAATCGTTTCGAGTATATTGTTTTTGATATCCATCATGCAAGGTTGTACGTCGCAAAGGTACGCTAAAGTTTCTCCTTAATTTTTTGCAGTAGCTGCTCCCTGCTGTCGCCGGTAAGGCAACTCCGCTTCGGAAGTTTTATAATGTCCATAAAAATCAATGATGCCGATTCTTATTTGTTGTGACCAACTATTGGTAACTTGTAAGCTCGTCAGAAGAATCGAGATCCATTTCACAGTCCAAATGTATGAAAGCCTATTTTATCAGCGGAATGGCGGCAGATGCCCGGGTGTTCAGGCACATCAGGCTGCCCGAAGGATATGAGCCGGTGTATTTAGATTGGATAGACCCTGTGCCTCATGAATCGCTACGCAGTTATGCCCTTCGGCTGGCAGAGCGCATCGATAAGAATCATCCATTTATCCTGCTGGGGTTGTCATTTGGAGGTATGCTGGGTACTGAGATTGCGAAAAAATTCAAGCCGGCATTAACAATATTGATTTCGAGCATACCGGTGTCTTCGCAACTGCCAGGTTATTACAGGATGGCAAAAAAAATGCGTTTGCATCAACTCGTACCCATATCCGTTTTAAAATCCGGGGCTATTGTGAAAAGATTTTTTACAAAAGAATCGCCCGATAATAAAAAACTCTTAGCCCAGGTTATCCGCGAAAGTGATCCTCGCCTGATTCGATGGAGTATGGAAGCCATCCTTGGCTGGGAAAATGATGAAGTGCCCGAACCCATTTGCCATATTCACGGCACGCGCGATGAAATTTTATCCATCCGCTATACCCACCCCACGCATACTGTTGAAAATGGCAGTCACATGATGGTGCTGGAACAGGCAACAAGAATAAATGAAATTTTACACAAGGTATTGCAACCGGTGATGCAATGTTGATAAAATCGCTTGTTCTCTTTCCATCGTTCCACTTACATTTGCTGCCCCCAATATTTGAAGAAGTATGGAACTGAAATACGCACAGAAAATAGCCGAGAAATTATCGCTGACCCTGAAGCAGATCAGCAATGTTCAACAATTGCATAGTGAAGGAGCTACCATCCCGTTTATTGCGCGCTATCGTAAAGAAGCGACCAACAACCTGGATGAGGTGGCCATCACCAATATTGTTGAAGAGATTAATTATTTCACCGAACTGGAAAAAAGAAAAGAGACCGTTATTAAAACCATCGAAGGTTTGGGTAAAATGACACCCGAACTGATGAAGCGTATTGAAGACTGTTTTGATGCCACCGAACTGGAAGATATTTATCTTCCTTATAAACCCAAAAGAAAAACCCGCGCCACGCAGGCTGTTGAAAAAGGACTGGAGCCTTTGGCAAAAATGATTTTTGAACAAGGCAATGAAAACCCCGAAGAGGAGGCCGCGAAATATGTGAACGATAAGGTAAAAGATGTAAAAGAAGCATTGCAGGGTGCGCGCGATATTATTGCTGAATGGATCAGTGAAAATGAACAGGCCAGGAACAAAGCCCGCCAGCTTTTCAACGAAGGTGCTATACTTTCTTCAAAAGTGTTGAGCAGCAAAAAGGAAGAAGCCGATGCGCAGAAATACCGCGACTATTTTGAATTCAGTGAGCCGCTGGCAGAAAGTCCTTCTCACCGCATTCTTGCTATTCGTCGCGGTGAGAAAGAAGGATTCCTGATCATGGATATCAACATCGACAAACAAACCGCACTCGACGAACTGGAACGCATTTTTATAAAAGCGTCCAACGCCAATAGTGCCGAAGTGAGAAAGGCCATCGAAGATTCCTTCGATCGCTTATTGAAACCGTCTATAGAAAATGAATTCCGCCTGTTGAGCAAGAACAAGGCCGACGAAGAGGCCATCAATGTGTTTGCAGAAAACCTGCGCCAGTTATTACTCGCTTCGCCACTTGGTTCAAAGAGGGTGTTGGCAATAGACCCCGGTTATCGCACGGGGTGTAAGGTGGTATGCCTCGACGCGCAGGGCAACCTGGTACACAACACCACTATTTATCCGCACCCGCCGCAGAACGAGGCGCAGAAAAGTATTGCGGAATTAAAATTTTTGGTAGACCGCTACGATATTGAGGCGATCGGCATAGGTAATGGAACCGCTGGCCGCGAGACAGAGCAACTGGTGCGCGGTATAGATTTTGGTAAACCCGTAAGCGTATTCCAGGTTAACGAAAGCGGTGCGTCTATCTATTCCGCGTCAGAGGTTGCGCGCGAGGAGTTTCCCGATCATGACGTTACCGTTCGTGGCGCGGTAAGCATCGGTCGCCGTCTGTTGGACCCGCTGAGTGAACTGGTGAAGATCGATGCCAAGAGTATCGGTGTTGGTCAATACCAGCACGACGTAAACCAGGCAAGACTGAAAGAAGCGCTCGACCGCGTGGTGGAAAGCGCCGTAAACTTTGTGGGCGTGGATGTAAACACTGCTTCAAGACATTTATTGGAGTACGTGTCTGGCCTGAGCAGCACGCTTGCAAAAAATATTGTTGAATACCGCACTAAGAACGGTCCGTTTAAGAGTCGTGAAGAGCTGAAGAAAGTGCCGCTGATGGGACCCAAGACTTTTGAACAATGTGCGGGCTTCCTGCGCATTCCCGGCGCCACGCATCCGCTGGATAACTCTTCCGTTCATCCCGAAAGTTATCATGTAGTGGAAAAAATGGCGAAAGACCTGCAGGCTTCTCTCGAAGACCTGATCAGGCAACCGGCTCTTCGCAAGCAGATCAACAAAAAACAATACATCAGCGAAAGTATCGGTGAATACACGATAGATGATATCTTAAAAGAACTGGAAAAACCCGGCCGCGACCCGCGCGCGCCTATTGAGGAGTTCCGCTTCGACGAGACCATCAAGAGCATTGAAGATGTGCGGCCAGGCATGACTGTTCCCGGCATCGTGACCAATATCACCAACTTCGGCGTATTCGTTGACATAGGCGTAAAGCAAGATGGTCTCGTACACATCTCTCAACTCAGCAACACCTATGTGAGCGATCCCAACGAAGTAGTAAAGCTCCAGCAAAAGGTGATGGTAACCGTTACCGATGTAGATGTTGCCCGCAAGCGTATCAGTCTTTCCATGCGCACGGTCGACAAGAAAGGCTCCGAAGGAAAAAAATCCTTCCCCGGTTCCAAGTCTCAACCCAAAAAGCAAGAGCCCCTCAACGCTTTCCAGGCCAAACTCATGGAGCTCAAGAAAAAATTCAACGACTAGAATCTCACTATTCCACTTGGAAGGTCAACCCCAGGTGGGCCTACTGCCCCATAGATGGCCCACCTGTCACTTGACCTTCCCTCTATTCACATTCAAATTCATCTTGAATTTCAACATTCAAAAAGGCCCCTCCGGAGAACCGGAAGGGCATACCGAACCTGGTGATAAGATCACCAAGCGAGTTGTAAGCTTTGATCTGTCTACAGCCTGTGCTTAATGTCCTGTGTTGAATTTTTTGAGTTGCTTTTTCTTTTTGCCGAGGTACATGTCGAGCAATACCAGTCCGAGAATCACATTCACCATCATGAAGATATTGGTGTAGGTATTGTTGAGGAAAACGCTGGGATCAAATTTGCTGAAATCGATGGGCAGTTTTGAGTCACCGCTGCTGCTCCAATCCATTTGTCCCAAACCATAGATCAGGAAACCGAGTATGCTGAGCAGGAAAAATGTGCCGATGCCCCAGATCACCCTTTTGTTGATATAAGACTGCGCGGCGGGAGCTATATGATGTTTGCCGATTCCTTCCATCACATTCTGAGTAAAACGCATGGAGGGTTCGTCCAGCTCCAGGTTGCCCATCAGCTGGTGCACTTCGAGCAACTCCTGGTATTTCGCTCTCCACTCTTCGTTGGTAGCTATCAGTTGCTCGATGAACGTTTTCTCTTCTGCTTTGCAGGTTCCATCGATATACTCCCACAAACGTTCTTCAATGGTTGGTTGATTATTCATACGTTTTGTTGTTACTGGTTCATAATGTCTTTTACTTCCTGTACAAAGTACTTCTCCATTTTTTCTTTCAATCTGCCACGTGCCCGGTGGAGTCTTACTTTTACCGTATTGGGATCAAGTCCCATAATCTGCCCGATTTCTTCCAGGCTTTGTTCGCCTTTATAGAATAAGGTGATCAGTTTGGCATCGTCAGGACTTAATAGTTTAATAGCCTCGTTTACCATCTGCACCTTCGACTTCTGTTCCACATGGTTGGCCCGGAATCCGGAATCGCGGCTGTCGGCCACTTCGAATACCTTTTCATTGTCGAGCGAATGCACTTCCAGTTTTTTCTTGCGCAGGAAGGTGATGCATGTCGTGGTGACAATAGTATATAGCCACGTGCTGAATTTTGAGTCGCCCCTGAAATCGGCCAGGCTGCGATATGCTTTTACAAACACATCCTGTGCAATTTCTTCGGCATCCTCACGGTGAGGGGCATACCGCAGGCATATAGTAAATACAAAGTTCTGGTACTTTTTCACCAATTCTGCATATAAAGCCTGCTCACCCTTCAGCACCCTGCTAATGATCTCATTATCATTCGGTCCGGTATTCATTACGAGAATAAGACTACGGGCGGTTGAATTAGGTTACAAGGTACGGAAGGGTTTCGGGTTTCGGATTTAGGGTTAGGGTTTGGGGGTTCGGTTGGCGGGTGGAGGGGGCCTACACCCGAAACCGCCGCCTCTCCCCGTGCAGTGTAACCTCCTGCTTCCCGCCGTAGTCATACCCTGTGTACAGCAACTGCAAAAAAATTTCTTAAAAAGGCTGTAACCCGGGAAGAATAGCAGTAGTCTGATACAGAAACGAACCGGAAATTAATTTATCAACTCAATAAAAATCAATTATATGCACGGAGAAATCGTAGGCGTCCTCATCAGTTTAGGATTCTTTGCAATGATATTTGGCATCGTCTATATGTACAAGCGCGAAAACCTGGCCATGATAGAAAAGGGGATGAACCCGAAAGAATATGCCAATCGCCCGGCGCCTTATCGCAACCTTAAATGGGGTTTGCTGCTGGTAGGTGCAGGCATGGGTCTCTTGCTCGCTTATATTCTTGATCAGTATGTACTGGTGAGAAGCAGGTACGATAACGAAGCCATTTATTTCGCCTTGATAGCCATCGGCGGTGGACTGGGACTGATCAGCTCGTACAAGATCGAGAAAAGGGAACTGCTCGACAGATCTGATAGCTCCTCTTAAGTTTCGCTTACAGTTAGCTTAGCAAATACGTATAGCCGGAAAAGCAAATTCCGAAACCTTGGTTTCGGAATTTTTTTTTGTCATTATTTCTTCAGCACTTCCAGCGCCGTCAGCACTCCGGGATCGTCCATATTGACTACTTCATAAAAACCCTGCGTTCTCCAGATCTGCCTGGCCAGCCATACTTTGATACGTTTTTCGATTTGCCTGCGGTCTTGTGCGGGAATTTCTCCCACCTTCACGCCCTGGCTGGCCGCATAAACCAGCAGGCTGTTCCAGGCATCATCGAGTTTATCAAATCGGGCCGCAAATTCCCGCGGGTTATTGAACCGCTGGAAATAATCCATATGCTGCAGGAAGTAGGAATAAATAAAACGGCCGAAAAGCTGGGCGTCTATCAGGGCATAGACATTAGATGAAAGACGCGTAGTGTCGAAAGGAATAAAATAATCAGGCGTAATGCCACCGCCGCCATACACAATGCGGCCGCCGGGAGTCTTGAATTCGGGACCGATCTTATAGGCTGTAACCGTATCGCCGTTCACCAGCTCGCCATTCAGGTATCGGTTGCTGATATCTTCACGATAGGCTTCGCGGCCCCTGTCGTAAGGCTTTTGAATATTGCGGCCCAGCGGAGTATAGTAGCGCGCCACTGTGAGTCGCAGCGCCGATCCATCGCCCAGGTCAAATTGCTCCTGCACCAGGCCTTTGCCAAATGTGCGGCGACCTACAATTTTTGCGCGATCCCAATCCTGTAATGCGCCGGCTACCACTTCGCTGGCAGAGGCTGAGTTTTCATCGACCAGCAACACCAGTTCGCCGGTTTCAAAAAGACCGGGGCGCTTGCATTCATAATTTATTTTTTTCTGCTTATCGCCCTGCGTATATACGATCAGTTTGTTGCCGCTCAAAAATTCATCGGCAATATCCACCGCTTCTCCCAGTATGCCACCACCATTGCCACGCAGGTCGAATACCAGTTTTTTCATGCCCTGTTTCTGCAGGTCTTCCATCGCCTGCATAAACTCTTCATAAGTCGTGCTCGAAAATTTATTGAGATGAATATATCCGGTCTCATTATCGATCATGTAAGAGGCATCAACAGAATAGAGCGGAATGGTGCCGCGTGTAATCACGGTCTCAACGGGCTCACCATTACGCATTACGGTAACGCGTACTTTGCTGGCGCCCGGGCCGCGTAACAGGCTTTTTATTTTATCACCATCGATATTATTTCCCGCAACTACACTGTCTTCCACTTTCAGGAATTTATCACCAATCTTCAATCCTGCTTTGTCGCTGGGTCCATTGGGTAACACGTTGATGATATGAACGGTATCTTCAATAATATAAAACTCCACGCCAATGCCCTCAAAATTTCCCTGCAGGTCTTCATTCAGTTCGGCGAGGTATGACGGCGGAATATATACTGAATGCGGATCAAGCTGGTTGAGCATGGCCTGTATAGCTTCATCGGCGAGTGTATCAGTATCCACTTTATCAACATAATACAGGTTTAGCAGGTCAACCACTTTTTGCAGCGAGGAGCGTTTCCTGGTATCAAAGATGCCTCTTGTTTCGGGAATATTCTTTCTGATATCAGAGCCAATCATCATGCCGGCCACGAGCACCAGCGAAAAGAGCAATGGTATCCAGACTTGTAATCTTTTCATTTAACAACCAACGATTTTTATGATGCGGATTCAAAGCTTCGGGATTAAGAAAAACCGGTGATCTGCGTAATCCTGTAATCCGCGTTTCAATCCGCGTTCCTTATCCTTTGTAATCCTTTCAAATCCGTGATCGCGAAGTTCATAATTAATTTTCAATTTGGGGCCTTACCTTCGTTGAACGGCTGTGGTTGATTAAGAATGAATTGTTAAAAGGATTATTTATATGGCAATACTGTTGGCAGACAGCGGCGCGACAAAATGTGAATGGTGCCTTGCCCACTCTGTAAAGAAAACCCAAACTGTTTTTACCCAGGGCATCAGCCCCTATTTCCTGGACCAGGAACAAATTGAAAATATTCTCCGCAACGAACTGTTACCATCCCTCAAAAAACCGCAAATAGACGCGATCTATTTCTACGGCACCGGCAATGCTGCCCCGGAAAATGCCCGATTGGTCAGGAAGGCGATTTCCCGCGTGTTTAAAAACGCAAAAATTGAGGTGCATACCGACCTGCTGGCGGCGGCGCGCGGACTTTGCGGTCACGAGAAAGGAATGGCCTGCGGCCTGGGCACCGGCAGTTTTGCCTGCTACTACAATGGCCGCAAGATTGTCAGGTTAAGCGCGGGTCTCGGTTATGCACTCGGCGACGAGGGCAGCGGGGCTTATCTTGGTAAGAAAGTAATTCAGTACTATTTGTACAACACATTTGACGAAGAACTGCGTTATAAATTCGATCAGAAGTACAAGACGAATAGAGCGGAAATTCTCGAAAACGTATATAAGAAGCCGATGCCTAACAGGTATCTCGCATCATTTGCGCATTTCCTTGCAGAAAACCGCAACCATTTTATGATCGAAAATATTATCGAAGATGGTTTAAATGATTTTTTCTTTACTCATCTTTGCAAGTATACTGAAGCATGGAAAGTGCCTATTAATTTTACGGGCGGCGTGGCCTGGGCTTTTAAAGATGTGGTACTTGAATTATGCCATGCTTACCAGTTCGAGCCCGGGAAAATTTTGCGGGCGCCGATGGAAGGATTGGTCAAGTATCACTTAAAGCCGCGCTAACGCAAGGCATTATCTGTACATTGAAAAGAAATTCTTAGAGACTAGATGAGCAACACTTCAAGACAAGATCAACAACCGAACCAGCAACGCATGCCAGAGTTTAAGAAGGTTACCGAAGAAAGCAGTAATTACCGCCACCTGGAGAAGATGAGCGTGCGCGAACTGCTGGTAAACATGAATAAAGAAGACAAGACCGTACCGTTAGCGGTTGAAAAAGCTATTCCCCAGATTGAGAAACTCGTGTCTGCCATTACCGATAAAATGCTGGCAGGCGGACGATTGTTCTATGTGGGCGCCGGCACCAGCGGCCGCCTCGGTATTCTCGATGCCAGCGAAATTCCACCCACTTATGGTCTTCCTCACGGACTGGTAATCGGTTTGATTGCCGGCGGTGAAAAAGCGATTCAACTCCCTGTAGAACAGGCAGAAGATGACTGGGAGCAAGGATGGGCCGACCTCGAACAGTATTTCATCAACGATAAAGACGTGGTGATCGGCATCGCCGCCAGCGGCACCACGCCGTATGTGATTGGCGCTGTGGAACAAGCAAGAAAAAGAGGCATCACCACAGGCTGCATCACTTGTAACTATGGGTCACCGTTAGCTGCCGCTGCAGAATTCCCCGTAGAAGTAGTGGTAGGTCCCGAGTTCGTGACTGGCAGCACGCGCATGAAGAGCGGTACAGCACAAAAACTAGTGCTCAACATGATCTCCACCGCCGTAATGATCCAGATCGGTCGCGTGGAAGATAACAAGATGGTGAACATGCAGTTAACAAACAACAAGATCATCGATCGCGGCACACGCATGGTGATGGAAAGAACCGGTATAGAAGATTACGAAAAGGCCAAAGAGCTGCTGCTGAGCTATGGCAGCGTGAAAAAGGCCGTAGATGCCCTGGCTCCCCGCCAGTCGTAATCATCCAATACTGTTGCCGCCGGGCATTTTTCAGTTGCTGCTTCCTCCAAAATGGCGTAACTTATAAGCCATCCTTTTACCATTAAATCGCATGGCTTATGAGGCATATATTTTTACCCGCCTGTTGCGTCGTATTGCTTGCTCTATCTGCTACCGCGCAAAAAAAACAATCGCTCGCATTTGCAATTACGAGTGCTGAGAAAGGAACTTACCAGTGGACAGAAATAAAACTGGTTGATATCAATACCGGCGAACTGGTACGCACTATTGTCGACAGTAAATTACTCACCGCTTATAAAGTATATCACGCGCGCAGCGGCCGCGAACTGGCAGTGACCGATGCCAAAGGCGTGGTGAAAGATCAGAACGCTCTTCCGCTCAGCACCATGTCTGCCGCATTGGCTTACGATGCCAAACACAAGCGGCTCTACTATACTCCGATGTACATCAACCAGCTTCGTTATATTGATCTTTCGGGCAAAGAACCAAAGATTTATTATTTCCAGGACGAAAGCTTCAGCCTGGTGCAACAGATCAGCAATGAAAGCCTGCATATCACCCGCATGGTGATAGCTGCCGATGGAAATGGATATGCTATGAGTAATGACGGCCATCACTTTGTGCGCTTCACCACCGGTAAGAAACCGTTGATTGAAGACCTCGGCAGTGTGCGGGACGATGCCAATAACACCGTTTCCATACACGACAAACAAACAAGCTGGGGCGGCGATATGATTGCCGATGCGCAAGGCAACCTGTATGTGATTTCAGCATTTCAGCATGTGTTCAAAATAAATATTCAATCAAAAATTGCAACTCATATCGGGAAGATCCAGGGATTGCCCGAGAAGTTTACCGCCAATGGCGCCGTGGTGGATGATGAAGGCTACCTGGTGCTGAGCAGCGCCAATAATTTCGAGAACTATTACCGCGTGGATATGAAAGACTGGACCGCGACAAAAATTGAAACATCTACGCCGGTATTCAATGCATCGGACCTGGCCAATGGCAACCTGGCCTTTACACCTAAACTGACAAAACCTATTGAACTGTTCGAACGTGAGATAGTGCGTAACGATAAGATAGGTATGTATCCCAATCCCGCCACCACCGGCCGCTTCAGGGTGAGCTTTAATAACAGTCCGTTGGGCAGGTATGAAATACAGGTGGTGGATCTGACCGGACGATTGCTCTCTCAAAAGTCCGTGCAGGTACAGAACCACGGACAAACTACGGAGATCGATCTGCGCAACACGATCGCCAATGGTACTTACCTGGTGAAAGTGTTAAACAATACCCAAAAAACAATCTTCGCCGAGAGGTTGGTCGTGGAGAAATAAAATCTTCAACAAATATTTGGAAACGCCTTGCCGAACGCTGTATATTGGGGCTATGGATGGGCACAAGCTATCCATAGTCATATATGCACGATATAGAACCATTTTACAATTGGCGACATATTTATGTCAGTGAGCAGGACGAGAGATCACCGTTCTATGGAAGAGTATATTCTGAATTTGAGTTCTCGCAGACTGTTTACAACTATTATATACATCCACAGTGGGATGATTTCGGCTCCCGCACCATGTACCTGAAAGTGCTGCTGGCCGATTATGATGAAAAATATGCAGTGATTGAACTGATCGGCGAATGGAACGATGCCATCGAGAATGATATCATGGAGCTGAAGCGCGAGGTGACCGATGTATTCTTCCAGCAGGGGATCACTAAGTTTATCCTCATCACCGAAAACGTACTGAACTTCCACAGCGGCGATAAAGATTATTACCAGGAGTGGTTTGAAGAAGTGACCGATGAAGCGGGCTGGATAGTGGTGCTGAACATGCCGGAACAAACGCAGTACGACTTCAAAAGGGCCAAGCTTCACCGTTACCTGGAGCTGATGGAGATCGAGAACTGGCGCACCTACAAGCCCTTTCATCTTTTCAAAAAGATTGATGAACAGATGCAAAAACGGCTCCGGTAGCGGGTTTCAGCAGGCGAGCTAACGTACGTTAGGTTAAAAAATTTTTGAGATAAATATTTATCCGTTATTTTTGGATTGATGATTCTCACGAAGGCATACCGTTATTTTTACTTTTATTTTTACTTCTTTAGTAAGAAGCCGGGAATGCTTTTGTTGAAAACGAAGTAAGATTACAAAACGATCAACATAAGAAGTCCCGGCAGATGAGCCGGGATTTTTTTTTAGTCTATGGCTCAACGAGTATCAATACAAGGTTATGAAGGCAGCTTTCACCAGGTGGCGGCCCGGCAGTATTTCGGCAAAGAGGTAGAAGTGATTCCCTGCGCCACCTTCCGTGAAGTGGTTAAGATAGCAGGCAACAAACGCGAAAGCGATGGCGGTGTAATGGCTATTGAAAATTCGATAGCTGGTAGCATACTTCCTAACTACAACCTCTTACAGAAAAGTAACCTGCGCATTGTGGGGGAGATTTACCTGCACATCAAGCAACAACTCCTGGTAAACCCCGGCGTGAAACTCGAAGACATACGCGAAGTGCATTCGCATCCGATGGCCTTGCAGCAATGCCTTGAATTCCTGGACAAATACAACTGGAAACTGGTGGAATCAGAAGATACCGCGCTCAGCGCAAAACATATTCACCAGCATCGTAGTAAACATATTGCAGCAATTGCGAGCAAACTGGCTGCAGAACTTTTCAATCTCGAAATCATTGCACCCAATATTCATACTATCAAGAACAACTATACACGCTTCTTGATTTTGCAACGCGAAGACGTGGTGGTGCCCAACCCAGAGGCCAACAAGGCATCGGTAAATTTTCACACCGATCATTCGAGGGGCAGCCTGGCGCGCGTGCTCACGCGCATTGCCGACGGCGGCATCAACCTGAGCAAGTTGCAGAGTTTTCCTATACCCGGCACCGACTGGCAATATAGTTTTCATGCAGATATGGAATTTGAATCGCCGGAACAATTTGAAGACGTGATCAAGGGCATCAGGCCATTGACGTCGGAACTGAAAATCTATGGCACTTACAAAAAAGGACAGACTGTATGATAAAAACGGCAAACAGACTGGAAGGCATAGGCGAATACTATTTCAGCAAGAAGCTGCGTGAAATAGATGAACTGAACAAGCTGGGAAAAAATGTGATCAATCTCGGCATTGGCAGTCCTGACCTGCCGCCGCACCCTGATGTGATAAAAGTGCTGCAGGAAGAAAGTGCCAAACCCAATGTGCATGCGTATCAAAGCTATAAGGGTTCGCCGGTATTGCGCAAGGCGATGAGTGAGTGGTATGAAAAATGGTATGGCGTTTCTCTTAATCCTGATACTGAAATATTGCCGCTCATCGGCAGTAAGGAAGGCATCATGCACATTTGCATGACATACCTCAATCCCGGTGATGAAGTGCTGGTGCCCAATCCAGGTTATCCTACCTATCGCAGTGCAGTGGCGCTGGCAGGCGGGGTGTGCGTGGATTATGAGTTGAATGAAGCCGGCGGTTGGGAACCTGATTTTGATGCGATCGACAGGCTGGTGAAGGATTCGGGCAAAATAAAACTTATGTGGATCAATTATCCCGAAATGCCCGTGGGAAAATTGCCTTCAGCAAGCTTGTTTGAAAAAATAGTTGCTTTCGGTAAAAAGCATAAGATACTGGTCTGCCACGATAACCCGTACAGCTTTATACTGAACGATCAACCCGCCAGTCTCTTGCAGGTAGCCGGCGCTAAGGATTGTGTGATAGAGCTCAATTCGCTCAGCAAATCGCACAATATGGCGGGCTGGAGGCTGGGAATGCTTTGCGGCGCAAAAGAAAGAATTGATGAAGTGCTGCGCTTTAAAAGCAATATGGACAGCGGCATGTTCTTGCCCTTGCAACTCGCCGCCGCTAAAGCACTGAGTCTTGATAAGAGTTGGTACGATTCAGTAAATGAAGTTTACCGCAAGCGAAGAGCGAAAGTGTTTGAATTGCTCGACTATCTAGAATGCACATACGATAAAGACCAGGTGGGCATGTTTGTATGGGCAAAAATACCTGCGGCCTATGAAAGTGGTTATGCGCTGAGCGATGAGGTCTTACAAAAGGCATTTGTGTTTATTACTCCCGGCGGCATATTCGGGAGCGCGGGAAATGGATATGTGCGGGTGAGTTTGTGCAGCACTGAAGAAAAATTTGCAGAAAGCCTGGGCAGGATAAAAGCTTTCTCTTTAAAGGCAAAAGAAAAACAGGATGTTTAACACAATAACAATTGTTGGTGTAGGCCTGATCAGTGGCTCATTCAGCCTGGCATTAAAAGACAGGAAACTGGTTCAGAGAGTAATTGGCGTGAGCCGTACCGAAGCCAGCGCGCAAAGGGCGCTTGAATTGGGTTTGATTGACGAATATGCAACGCTGGAAGAAGCCGTGCCGCAAAGTGATTTGATATATGTAGCCATACCCGTGGATGCAACCATACCCGTGATGGAAAAGATCATGAATATGCTGAAGGATCACCAAATGGTTGCAGATGCGGGTAGTACCAAGCATGCCTTATGTGCGGCACTGGAAAATCATCCTATGCGCCGCCGCTTTATAGCCACGCACCCCATGTGGGGTACCGAGTACAGTGGTCCGGAAGCAGCCGTTCGCGATGCCTTTACCGGCCGCGCCTGCGTGATCTGTGAAAAAGAGAAGACCGATGCCGATGTGGTGGAGGCTATCGAAAATGTGTACAGGCAGCTGGGCATGCATATGATCTATATGGGTGCAGATGACCATGATATGCACGCGGCTTACGTGAGTCATATTTCCCATATCACATCTTTTGCCCTGGCCAATACGGTATTAGAGAAGGAAAAAGAAGAAGATGCCATATTCGAGCTGGCGGGTGGTGGTTTCGAAAGCACGGTGCGCCTGGCCAAGAGTAACCCCGCCATGTGGGTGCCAATATTCATGCAGAACCGTGAAAATGTGCTGGATGTGCTGAACGAACACATCAGCCAGTTGCGCAAATTCAAGGCTTGTCTCGAGAAAGAGAACTATGCCTATTTGCAGGAGCTCATTGAAAATGCGAACAAGATCAGGAAAATCATCAAATGAAATCACGGATTTATTGAGGATTTTTGGATTAAGCGTTTAATCCGTGATAATTCCTTGATAAATCGGTGATCCATATGCCCTGATTCCGGGTAATCCGCGCAATCAGTGTTACCTTTGCGCCAAATTTTTCTGACTATGATAACATTTGAAGCATTGGGTTTGGAGCCCCGCCTTGTTCAGGCCACCAATGCATTAGGATTTCAAACGCCTACCCCTATACAGGAGAAAGCGATACCCGTGCTGTTGAGCGGCACGCAAGACCTTATAGGGTTGGCGCAGACCGGCACTGGAAAGACAGCAGCGTTTGGATTACCCCTTTTGCAACTGATCGACGAAAAGAAAAAACACCCGCAGGCGCTGGTGGTTTGTCCCACCCGCGAACTGTGTATCCAGATAGTAAACGAAGTAGAACAGTTCAAGAAGTTCATTCCCGGCATGTATGTGGCAGCCGTTTACGGCGGCGCACCCATCGGGCAGCAGATAAGAGAACTGAAGCGTGGCGTGCAGATGGTGGTGGCCACACCGGGAAGACTGATAGACCTGATTGAACGCAAAGCCATCAACCTGGAACAAATTACCTATGTGGTGCTCGACGAAGCTGATGAAATGCTGAACATGGGTTTCCAGGAAGATATCGAGTTCATTTTGCAGAATACGCCTAACCGCGAAAGCACCTGGCTGTTCAGCGCTACCATGCCCCCCGAAATAAGAAGGGTGAGCAAAAGGTACATGCAGTCGCCGGTGGAAGTAACGGTAGGCAAAGTGAATACGGCCAACAAGAACATCGATCATCAATACTATGTGACGAGTGCACAGCACCGGTACGAAACATTAAAAAGACTGATCGATTTTAACCCGGGTATCTATGGCATCATATTTACCCGCACCAAGGCCGACGCGCAGGAGATTGCCGAAAAGCTGACACGCGAAGGATACGATATAGACGCCTTGCATGGCGACCTTACGCAGGCGCAGCGCGACAAGGTGATGGGTGAGTTCAGGGACAAAACATTGCAGCTCTTAATAGCCACCGATGTGGCGGCCAGGGGAATAGATGTGCAGGGCATTACGCACGTGATCAATTACGAACTGCCCGACGACGTGGAAGTATATACGCACCGCAGCGGCAGAACAGGCCGTGCGGGCAAGACAGGCGTTTGTATGTCGATTGTGCACGTGCGTGAAATGGGCAAACTGCGCCAGATACAAAACATTGTGCAGGCGCCTTTTCACAAACTGGAAATACCTTCGGGAAAAGACGTTTGCCGCAAGCAGTTTTATCATTTTATGGATAAACTGCTGCAACTCGATATTACGCACACTGAATATGAGACTTATGTGCCGATGCTGGAAGAGAAGTTTGCCGATATGAGCAAAGAGGAAGTGTTGAAAAGAGTGGCGGCACTGGAGTTTAACGAGTTCTTGAAATACTATGAAAACGCCGAAGACCTGAACGTGCGCGAACAGCGTCGCGATCGTGAACGCGAACGCGTGTCGCGTAGCGACTACCGCGATAAGAGCGGCCGCGTACGCCGCGACACCAGGGGCAGGACATTCGGCGGCAACGGCGGCGAGTATACGAAGCTGTTTGTGAACCTCGGTACCAAAGACGGTTTTTACAAAGCCAGTTTCCTGCAGTTCATCCTCGACATGAGCGAACTGCGCAAAGACGTGCTCGGCCGTATCGATATGAAGGAGATGAACAGCTGGATAGAGGTGGAAAAGAAAGCAGCCCGCCAGATGATATCCGCCATCGACGGGAAGAACTACAGGGGAAGAAGGATCAGGATGAATGAAGCGGACTCACGGCGATAGTTTCGGGTTTAGAGTTTTGCGTTTCGGGTTGCTCCGCAACTCGTGACCGCTGACCAAACCCAGGAACCCGAAACTCCAAACCCAAAACACGAAACATTTATATACTATGCAAGCAACACAAACATCCATGAAAGAGATTACCCAACAGGTGTGGAATAAGCGCCCGATCATTATCAGCGGGCCCTGCAGCGCCGAGACTGAAGAGCAGGTGTTGGAAACCGCGCAGCGGCTGGCAAAGACCGGCAAGGTTGATATGCTGCGGGCAGGTATCTGGAAGCCGCGCACACGCCCGGGCATGTTTGAAGGTATAGGTACACGGGGACTGCCCTGGCTGCAGCAGGCCAAAAAGCTCACCGGTCTGCCTGTTACCGTAGAAGTGGCCACCGCCAAGCAGGTGGAAGATGCGCTTACCTTCGACGTGGATGTGTTGTGGATAGGCGCCCGCACCACCGTGAATCCCTTCAGCGTGCAGGAAGTGGCCGACGCACTACGCGGCGTTGATATCCCGGTTTTGATCAAAAATCCCATTAACCCCGACCTGGAACTGTGGACCGGGGCAGTGGAACGCGTGGCTAAGGCAGGCGTTAAGCAATTGGGACTGATACATCGTGGTTTCAGTTCTTATGGCAATACCGAATACCGTAATGCGCCCATGTGGCACCTCGCCATCGAAATGAAAAGGCGCAACCCCGATATGCTCATCATCAACGACCCCTCGCATATCTGCGGCCGCCGCGATATATTGATGGAAGTAGCGCAGAGGGCGGTTGACCTCGACTTCGACGGACTGATGATCGAATCGCATATCGATCCCGACAAAGCCTGGAGCGATGCCAAACAGCAGGTTACGCCCGAAAGGCTTGCCGAAATGCTTGGTGAGATTGTATGGCGTAAAGAAGATATCAGCTCCGAAGAAGTACACGCCGCGCTCGAAAAACTGCGCCAGCAGATCAACCATCTTGATGATGAGCTGATGCAATTACTGAGCACCCGTATGAAGTTGTCGGAAAAAATCGGCGAATACAAAAAGAACAATAATATCACCATTCTTCAAACCAATCGCTGGAACGAAATTCTCGAAAGAGCTTTCGGTAAAGGCGAAAAACTGGGATTGAGCAAAGAATTTATTACGAAGTATTTTGATGCAGTGCACATGGAAAGTATCAATCACCAGAACCGCATCTTTAATTCGTAATGCAGACAAAAACTTATCAATTCTCATCGGGAAAGGTCAACTACTATTTTGACGCAGATCTGTCAGTTGCCTGGAAGAAAGTGGATAAGGATCATGCGGTGATTATTACCGATGAGAACATATATACAGCTCATACCAGGAAATTCAAAGGCTGCAATACCATCGTATTGAAACCGGGTGAAGAGTACAAAGTGCAGGCCACGGTTGACTCCATCATTGAGCAACTGATTGAATTCAAGGCCGATCGCAAGACATTTCTCATAGGAGTTGGCGGCGGGGTTATCACCGACATTACCGGCTATGTGGCGGCCGTGTACATGCGCGGAATTCGCGCGGGCTTCGTGCCCACGAGCGTGCTGGCCATGGTAGATGCTTCTATCGGCGGAAAAAATGGGATTGATGTGGGGGTATATAAAAACCTGGTTGGAACCATTCGTCAACCCGAGTTCTTATTATATGATTATAGTTTCCTGAAATCACTACCCGAAAAAGAATGGATCAATGGTTTTGCCGAGATCATCAAACATAGCTGTATAAAGGACAGAAAACTGTTTGGTGAACTCGAGAAAAATAAACCATCATTTTTCAAAAGAAACAAAGCTGCCCTGGCTAAACTGATCAGGAGAAATGTGGAGATAAAATCATCCGTAGTAAAAGTGGATGAGTTTGAAAAAGGCGAGCGCAGGCTGCTCAATTTCGGTCATACCCTGGGGCATGCTATTGAAAATATTTACGAGCTCAGTCATGGCCAGGCCATCAGTATCGGCATGACCGCGGCTTGTCATATCTCGGAAAAACTGACCGGTTTCAAAGAAACAGAACGCGTGGTGAAAGTGCTGGATCAATATAGTCTGCCCACCTATGCAGAATACGACAAGCAGCAAGCTATGAAGGTGCTCACCATGGACAAAAAACGCGAGAAAGGCACCATGAACTATGTATTGCTCGAAAAGATCGGGAAGGGATTAGTGCAGGGCATTCCCGTAAGCGAGCTGGAAAAATTAATCAGTGATCTATGATTGTCACAGTACAACCATCCAACATAACAGGTACTATACAGGCGCCCACCAGCAAAAGCAGTATGCAGCGCGGTTGCGCCGCGGCATTATTGAGTAAAGGCAAAACGATCATCAGGAATCCCGGCCGCAGTAATGATGATAAGGCTGCGATGGATACGATTCAAAAACTGGGCGCTATGCTGGAAGACAAAGGAGATAAGCTGATTATTGAAAGCAACGGCGTGGACCCGGTTTCATCAGAGATCAACTGCGGCGAAAGTGGTCTGGGTATTCGCATGTTTACGCCGCTGGCAGCTTTGAGTGATCAAGAAATCATTATCAACGGCACGGGCAGCCTTGTAACCCGCCCGATGAATTTTTTCGATGAAATTTTCCCCCAACTCGGTATCAAAATCAAAAGTAATGGCGGCAAATTGCCCTTGCAAATACAGGGTCCGCTAAAACCTGCGAATATTGAAGTGGACGGATCATTAAGCTCACAATTTCTCACCGGCTTACTCATGGCCTATGCCGCCGCCGGCGCCGGCGATGTGACCATCACGGTTCGCGACCTCAAAAGCAAACCTTACATCGATCTCACCTTACAGGTGATGAAACACTTTGGCTGGGAAGTAGAAAACAAAAATTATGAACAATTTTATTTCCCCACCACCCGGCACTCTCCACCCAACACCCGACACTACACCGTAGAAGGTGACTGGAGCGGAGCTGCCTTCTTACTGGTAGCAGGCGCCATTGCCGGGCACATAACGGTAAAAGGATTGGATGTGCAAAGCACCCAGGCAGATAAAGCTGTGCTGCAGGCATTGATGAGTTGCGAAGCCAGTCTCTCCATACAACCCGACCAGATTGAAATTGGTCCGGCGAGGTTAAGGGCATTTCAATTTGATGCTACCGAATGTCCCGATCTGTTTCCCCCTTTGGTTGCACTGGCTGCTTATTGCAAAGGCACCACAGTGATTGAAGGGGTGAACCGCCTTACGCATAAAGAAAGTAACCGTGCGCTTACCTTGCAGGAAGAGTTTGGTAAAATGGGTGTGCGCATCGAATTGCAAAACGACCTGATGCTGATTGAAGGCGGGCAGGGTGTGAAGGGCGCGCAGGTGCATTCGCATCACGATCATCGCATTGCGATGGCTTGCGCGGTAGCGGCATTGAAGGCAGATGGCGAGACCACCATTGCAGAGGCGCAGGCCGTAAATAAATCCTACCCCGATTTTTTTGAGCACCTGGAAATATTAAATTCTAACTTCATTGCAATATGAATTCCTTTGGCCGGATATTTCGAGTAAGCATTTTCGGTGAATCGCACGGCGAATGCGTGGGCATAGTAGTTGACGGTTGTCCTGCAGGATTACCGCTCAGTGCCGAAGATTTTGTGACCGATATCGAAAGGCGCAAAGGCGGCGTTCAGAAAGGCACCACGCCTCGCAAAGAAGATGATATTCCGTTGTTCAAGACAGGTGTATTTAATGGCAAGACTACCGGCGCGCCGCTTACCATTATTTTCGAAAATAAAAATACGCGCTCCGGCGATTATGAAAAACAACGTTCGGTGCCGCGACCTGGTCACGCTGATTTTGTTGCCCACCAGAAATTCGGCGGTTATGAAGATTTTCGTGGCGGCGGACATTTCAGCGGCAGGCTCACCGTGTGCCTGGTGGCTGCCGGTGTTATTGCAAAGAAATTGTTGAAAGGAATTGAAGTAAAAGCCAACATACTTGAAATAGGCGGCGAGAAGGATTTGGAGAAAGGTCTTCAGAAAGCCATCGACGCGAAAGATTCAATCGGTGGTATAATAGAATGCCGCGCCACCGGCGTGCCGGCCGGTTTGGGCGAACCCTTCTGGGATTCGGCAGAAAGCCTGTTGAGTCATGCCGTGATGGCCATACCTGCCGTGCGCGGCATCGAATTCGGGACCGGTTTTGCAGCCGCGCGTATGTTTGGCAGCGAGCACAATGATGCCATTGAAGATATGAGTGGTAAGACGCGCACCAATCATGCCGGCGGCATTGTGGGAGGTATTACCAATGGCAATGAACTGGTGTTTCGCATCGCCATCAAACCAACTTCGTCCACACCCAAAGAACAGCAGACGCTGAACTGGGAAACACAGCAGCAGGAAATTCTTTCCGTAAAAGGAAGACATGATCTTTGTATTGCCCTGCGTGTTCCCGTTATATTGGAGGCGGTCACCGCTATTGTGCTGGCCGACCTGTTGATGCTGGAGCAACACATTAAACGAATTGTTTAGCCTATGGATATTATTTACCACATTACCACTGCCGACGAATGGAAGGCGGCACAGCAAACTGGTTCTTACGAAGCCGCTTCGCTGAAAGAAGAAGGATTTATTCACTGCTCGCAGGCTGAGCAGGTGCCCGAAGTGCTGGCAAGATATTTTTCCGGGAAAACCGGTCTCGTAAAACTTTCCATTGACCCTAAAAAACTCACCAGCCGCCTGATCTATGAGTGGTCGCCCTCGTTGACGCAGACATTTCCCCATATCTATGGCCCTATCAATCTCGAAGCCGTAATCAGTGCCGAATCCATACAACAATAGTCTATGCATAACTACCTGGTGAATGCCTCTGTGCAAATTGTTCCCATTGTGCTCGACAAACACCCTTATGAATGGGTGGATGAAGCCATTGCAATTATTCAACAATCCGGTGTAAAGTATGACGTAACGCCCTTCGCTACCGTGCTGGAAGGAACCTATGAGGAAGTAATGGGCCTGCTGCACAAGATCAATGAAGAATTGTACAAGAAGGGTTGCCCTGAATGGATCAGCAATGTGCAGTTGCAGATAAGAAGCAAAGCTGATGTGACGGGCGGGGAGAAGACAGAGAAGTTTAGGAAAAGTTGATGCCCTCGCAGCGACGACTTCAATCAATTTTTACCTACCTGCGCCAATTTCTTAAATGGCAAATCCAACACCTCATATCCCCGGTCATTGGGCCAGTAATAATGCCACCACTCGGTATCAAACGCTGTAAACCCATATTTCTCCATCGTTTCTTTCAAGAGCGCTCTCGCTTTCTGTACTTCCGGAGAAAGATTCTTTGTAAACGCATGATGCGCCGTGTCGGTGAAATTATCGAAGCCCGTGCCCATATCGAGCTCCTTACCTGTTGAAGTTTCGACAATAGTAAGATCAACAGCCAGTCCGCGGTTATGGCCCGAACCTTTGGCGGGATTGGCCACATAGCGTTCATCCTTTATCGGTTCCCAAAATGCGACGGTGACCGAATAGGGGCGGTAGGCGTCGAAGATCTTCAGGCTATAGCCCTGGATGCTCAGCTCCTGCTGCACACGGGCCAGGGCCCAGGCGGCGGGTGCGCGCAGAAACGTGTGGCGTGTGTTGGCGGGGTACATGCGTTTTTTCATGAAATTATTGGTGCCGGCATAGCGCAGATCGTAGATGATGCCGGGGGAAACGGATCGTAATTCCACCATTTTTTTAGCGGAGTCTTGCGCGACAGTTTGTTGGTAACCAGGCATATTGTCCAGTATTTCCGCGCCATACTTGCTGATAGTCATTTTCTGCGCAAAGGCCGTACAATCCATTAGAAAAATAACACAGGCCAGGCAGAAAATATGAGAGGAACGGGCTATTTTGTATAACATTGCAACGAGTTGATCGTTAAATACATCTGTTTGAAGGTACAAATTTCTATGTCTAACAAATTCAACCCGGGCCTGTGCTGCCTTTGCCTCTCAGTTGCATTGTTTGTTGCGGCCTGCCAATCCACTGAAAAGCCTAAGGAAGTGGATATTGTGAATATGCCCGAACAATTTGAAGTGCGGGTAAGCCGCAATATCAAAAGCGCCCTCGAGTACCTTCTGAGCAATAAGGGCAGGATCAATGATTCTGTAGTACTGGCAAAAGACTCCATCGTAAACATCATTTATTCCCGCAATAACTACAGTCCGCTCTGGAGCCGTAACGAAAAATGGGCGCCCCTCGGCGACTCTCTTTACAAATTCATCGAGCATTCAAAAGAATATGGTCTTTTCCCCGGCGATTATCATTACCGCGCGCTTACCGGCATGCGACAGATAATCGCCAGCGACACCAATGCACAGCGTGATGCCGCCCTGTGGTCGCGGGCGGATCTGATGCTGACCGATGCCCTGGTACAGCTATGCAAACACCTGAAGCAGGGACATTTTGATTACGACAGCGTCACGCTGCGAAAAGATACCGTGCTGCCGGCGGAGTTTTATACCAGCGTGGTTGACCAGTTGAAATTTACACTCAACCTGCGCGGTTTATTGCAGACACTTGAGCCTACCAACAGCAATTACGTGGCGCTAAAGGCGGCGTTGAAACAGTTTCTCGATTCAGTAGGACCATTCCGCCGCTACACTTTCGTGCAATACCCCAACAGCGATTCCGTCGCGTTGTATTCCGCCTTACAGAGAAGGTTATTCGAAGAAGATATCGTGCTGTCGCCAACAGATAGTCTTGGGCCCGACGGATGGAGGGAAGCCATCAAGACTTATCAGCGAATGAAGGGACTGAAAGAAACGGGAAGGCCCAATATCAATACCATCAATGCCCTGAATTTTACTGACTGGGAAAAATTCAAGCGCGTGGCGGTTACACTCAGCCGCTATCGCCTGCTGCCCGATACCATGCCGCAGACTTATGTGCTGGTAAACCTGCCGGCTTATAAACTACAGGTGATTGATGCCGATACGCTGGTTATGGAATCGCGTGTGATAGTGGGTGCGCCCAAAACGAGGACGCCATTGTTGAATTCACAGATTTCGAATTTCATCACCTATCCTCAATGGACTGTGCCTTACAGCATTATTTTCAAGGAAATGTTGCCGCAGATACAGAAAAGCACGGAGTACCTGGCCAAACAAAACCTGATGGTGGTGGATCCGAGAACCGATAGCATCATTCATCCAGATAGCATCAACTGGAAGAAGTTGAGTAAGAAAAATTTTCCGTATCTTTTGAAACAGCGCCAGGGCGACGATAACTCGCTGGGCGTTTTAAAATTCAATTTTCCGAACAAGTATGCCGTTTATTTGCACGATACCAATGCCCGCTGGTTGTTTAATCAGAACAACAGGGCATTGAGTCATGGATGTGTGCGGGTAAAGGATTTTCAGAAACTGGCCAATTTTTTGGTGCGCGACGATACTATCCGCTATCATCCCGATACTTTGCGCAACTGGATACGAAGGCAGGAGAAACATGTGGTAAGTGGGTTTCCGCGCGTACCCATTTACCTTAGGTATTTCAGCGTGGAAGCAAAAGAGGGGCGACTGCTATTTCATGAAGATATATATGGCGAAGACAAGATCTTGCGCGAAAGGTATTTTGCAGATAAGGCCATGCTCTAAAATTCCTGTCCATGAAAAAATTTCTTTACTGTTTGCTTGCCTGCAAAGGCCTGGCTTTGAGCGTATCAGCGCAGGCTGTCACGGATAGCATCAGGTTGAACAAGTATAAGAAAGTGCCTGCTATTCAATATGGTGTAGCCAGTTATTACCACGACAAATTCGAAGGCCGCACCACCGCCAACGGAGAGATCTTCACACAAAAGAAAATGACGGCCGCCAGCAACAAATTCCCGCTTAACTGCTGGGTTAGAGTTACCAACATCCACACTAAGAAAAGCATCGTTGTACGCATTATTGACCGCATGCACCACCTCAACACCCGTTTAATTGATTTAAGTCGCCGGGCCGCTGAAGAATTGCAGTTTATCAAACGGGGATTGGTAAGGGTAAAGGTAGAATACCTGGGCACTGAAGCCCCGGAAGATTGGGTGGAAGATCAGGTAAATAAATAATTTTTCTTGTTTAAAACCTTACGGCTATTTTTGCCCGGTACGTTTTCTAAACTACTTGGCTTATGCAGAAAATAGTTGGCCTGATCGCGGCAGTTTGCTTGCTGCCATTCATCGGCTTCTCCCAGGATGATAGCGAAGTTCAAAGCCCCACTTTCGGAGTTCATTTTTTCTTCGCTGATTTTCATTCTGCGCGTGTCATTCGCACGACGTCGCTTTCGTCTGCAATTAGCAAAAAGGAATTTGGAAAGATCAAAGAAATGGCGCCCGGCCTGGCTTTGAACTATGTCAAAGGACTTACTCCCACATTCGATTTCAGCGCCATGTTCGGTGGTTCATTTCTCGACTATCCCAAAGAGAAAGGCGGTAATTTAGCCGAAAACGGGTTGCTGCTTGAGCTGGACGCCTCCATTCGTGGTAAAATGTTTACCAACAAATACTGGGTTTCTCCTTATGTACAGTTAGGCGTTGGCGTTTCCAAATTTAAAGGTTACTGGGGCGCTTATATTCCCGCCGGTGTTGGCCTGCAGCTGAATCTTTTCGACGAAGCATTCCTGATGGTTAACTCACAATACAGGATACCCGTAATTGAGAATACGACGAGTTATCATTTTTTTCATAGCATAGGACTCGCGGGGATAATAGGGAAGAAGAAATAATATTTGGGCAAAGTCAGTTTACAATTGACCCATTGATTGTTAGTTCTTCTTTCAAACCACTGCTTTCTTGTCCAGCTTCAGCTTCTTTATCACCTCCGCCACTTCATTTTTGTACTTCTTCAATGCGTTTTGTTCTTGTTTGATAAATGAATTTTCGCTCAGCTTGCCGATCACTTTTTCCATTTCGGTATCGCTTTGGTATACCATCTTGCGGAAGGGATTTTCGTAGTCCTTGGCGCGCGAATCCCGGATGCCTTTTACCATCCATTCGCGGATAGAAATGCTGTGCTGCAGAAGTTGTTTGAGAGATGCGGGGGAAATTCTTTTTATGTTGATGCCAAATACTTCTTTCAGAATGGCAAGTGCATTGGCGAGTTTGTCGGCAGGATAATTTTTTGCCTGCTCTGCATAGAACCCATGCATATCATCCCAGCTTTTTACGCGGCCCGAACGTATCAGCCTGAGTTGTTTCTCAAGCTCGCTGCGCAAGATCAGTTGTCCACCCACATTCACCCAGCTGGCGATCGTGAGCCGCGGGGGCAGGCTATCTATCAGTTTTTCGAGAGAACCGATGCGATGACGGCGGATATGCTCCATCAGTTGTTCTACGGCATATTGAATCAACAACTCTTTATAGATATGATATGCCTGCGATACTTTCACAATCTTCACCGGGCGATCGCTGTTTTCAAATCCTTGTGCCAGGATGGTGAGCTCATCTACTATAGGATCTTTTTTCTCCAGCAGGCTGCCGCCGATGGAGATCAGTTCTTCTTCGGTGATTTTTTTGTGATTGCCTTCGCGATTAAGCCAGGCGCGGCCGGTGAATTTTTTCAAAAGACCGAGCGCGCGCAGTATTTCATTGGCGGTGTCGGGCGCCAGGAAGTTGAACTCGATCAGCTGCGTTTTGTTCACTCGCTTATCCCTGTCGGTGTATTTCCATGAATTGCGCGCCAGCGCATACATATTGTACATAAACCAATAAGCGGGCATCACAATCAGCTGGTCATTCGCGGTATCGTGACTGATGAGCGAGAAGGGCAGGGGAATATCCAGTTCATTGGGATAGTCTCCCTTAGCCAGAATTGCGAATGAAGCAAACCTCGAATTGTGTTTCAGGCTTACGCAGAGACCCGGCCAGAAGCCGCGACCAGCAACGATTTCGCCATCCGGGCTGCGCGAATTATGATTGCTGCCGATGGTAGCACCGGCGGCCATATTACTTTGACCCATCAGCAAGGCAGCGCAAAGGAATGAATTGTTATGGTGCTGCTCGTGCGCAGGGAATATGAGTGAGTTCAATACCTCGCAACAGGAGATGGTGGAGTTATCACCGAGGTAACTATTGATTAGCCTGGCGCCATATTTTAGTTGCGAGTTGGACGCCAGCACAAAGCGAACGGCTTTTACGCCATAGAAAATTCTGCAACCATAGCCTACAATACCATTCACCAGCTCACATCCTTCGCCGATTTGTGTTTTGGCTTCGGCAGAAGAATTAATAGTAACGTTCTTGATCTTGTTGGCGCCTTTCAGGTAGGCATCGCTGCCGATATACACATCCTTAATGATGCGACAGTTTTTGATCACCGTACGATCGCCGATATAGCCATAGTATCCGCGGCGTGCGTCAAATTTTCGGGCAGTAAATTCTTTGAATTTCTCCAGCAACAAATCATCTTCCCTGAAATGCGCCCAAAGCCAGGCATCGCCCGGCAGCATGCCATCAAACGGTATGATGCTGCGGCCACCATTTTCATTGCATACTTCAAGCCATATGCGTATGTTTTCGGGTTCGCCCTCTTTCAAAATGCCGTTGCCAAATTTCGCGTGATCGGTGGCGTCAATTTCGTTGATGTTAACCAGCATCACATCATTGCCAATGATATAATGCGAGATATAGTTCACATTATCCACCACTACATTGTCGCCCAGGTCGCAACTGATGATGGTGCTGTTGTAGAGACCCACGGGACGGCGAAGGTTATGAAATTCGAGGTAGTAAGATTCGAGTTTGCCGATACGCACAAGACCAAAAAATTTACAATCCTGCACCAGTTCGGGATTGAACTTGTCCGATACCAGGATCTTATTCCAGTCGTCGGAGGTGTTGCGGTTGCGTACCAGCGCTTCAATTTCATAAGCAGTCAACTGTCGGTATTGAATACCGTTTTTGTTTTGCTGGTTGCGCAGGTAGTATTCATCTTTTCCCTTAGGAAGGTATTCTGCCGGTATGAAATTATAGCCCAGGCTGTTGAGCGGGCTGCGTTTGATCAGGTTCATGCTGAATAGTTTCGAGTTTCGGGTTAGGAGTTACGTGTTACTCCACCGTTACGCTCTTGGCGAGGTTCCTGGGTTTGTCAACATCCAATCCTTTGGCAACGCCGATGTAATAGGCCAGTAATTGTAAGGGTATTACGGACAGGATGGGCGCTACCAGTTCGTCGGCTGCCGGCACGGTGACTACGTCGTCGGCCATTTTGGTGATAATATCATCGCCCTCGGTCACTACTGCAATCACTTTTCCTTTGCGGGCTTTTATTTCCTGGATATTGCTGACGATTTTCTCGTGGTACGAATCTTTGGTGGCCACAAATACTACGGGCAGCGATTCATCAACCAGTGCTATGGGTCCGTGTTTCATTTCAGCTGCCGGGTAGCCTTCTGCATGTATATAGGAAATCTCTTTCAGTTTCAGGGCGCCTTCCAGCGCTACCGGGAAATTGTAACCACGCCCAAGGTACAGGAAGTCGCGGGCATCTTTGTATTTATCCGCCAGTTTTTTGATATGCTCACTCGCATCGAGCAGCACCGAAATTTTGTCCGGTATCTCATGCAGTTCGTTCAGCAGGTGCATGAATCGTTTGGTATCGATGGTGCCCTTTTCCTGTGCAATCTTCAAGGCTATCAGTGTGAGCACGGTAAGTTGTGCGGTAAATGCTTTTGTGCTGGCCACGCCAATCTCCGGGCCCGCGTGTGTATAGGCGCCGGCGTGCGAAATGCGTGCTATGGAAGACCCCACCACGTTTACCACTCCAAGTATCAAAGCGCCCTGTTCTTTGGCTCTTTCAATGGCCACGAGCGTATCGGCCGTTTCGCCACTTTGCGAAATAGCAATGATCACATCACCTTTGTTCACGATGGGATTGCGGTAACGGAATTCAGAAGCGTATTCCACCTCCACGGGTATGCGGCATAGTTCTTCGATGACGTATTCCGCCACCAGACCTGCGTGCCAGCTGGTGCCGCAGGCCACAATCATGATGCGCTGCGCATTTTTCAACTGCTCTATATTGTTTTCCACGCCGGCCATGGTGATGGTGCCATTGGTGGCATCCAGGCGGCCGCGCAGGCAGTCGAAAACGGTGTTGGGTTGTTCAAAAATTTCTTTCAGCATGAAATGGTCATAGCCGCCTTTTTCGATGGCTGCCAGTTCCAGGTCAAGCTTCTGCACATAGGGCGTGATTTTTTCGTTGCCCAGGTTTTTCAATGTCAGTTCTCCCGGGCGAACGATGGCCAGTTCATAGTCGTTTACATACACCACCTTCTTGGTGTATTCAATAATGGGTGAGGCATCGGATGCCAGGAAATGTTCATTATTTCCAATACCAATTACCAGGGGACTGCCTTTGCGGGCTGCTATCAGCGTGTCGGGATTGTCCTGGTCGATGAGGATGATCACATAGGCGCCCACCACTCTTTTCAGGGCCATGCGCACGGCTTCTTCCAGGCCGCCATTATTGTTTTTGTGAATGTCTTCTATGAATTTCAGCAGTACTTCGGTATCTGTATCGCTCGTGAAAGTGTATCCTTTCCTGAGCAATTCATTTTTCAGCTGTGTATAGTTTTCGATGATGCCGTTATGGATCATGGCCAGCTTGCCATCGGAGGAGACGTGCGGGTGCGCGTTGCGGTCGCTGGGTTCGCCATGAGTGGCCCAGCGGGTATGGCCAATGCCGGTATAGGCGTGCAGATCTTTGCCTACCAGTGCTTCTTCGAGATCGGCCACCTTGCCCTTTTTCTTATATACCTTCAGTGAGTTGTTGAGCAGGGCAACGCCCGCGCTGTCGTAGCCCCGGTACTCCAGTCGTTTCAGGCCTTTCAATATGACAGGATAAGCTTCCTTATGTCCAGTATATGCAACAATTCCGCACATGAATATTTATTTTAAAAGGTTAGGCCGCAGAAAAACGCAAATCCAAACGCAATATTATGAAGATTTAGGCAATTGGGGTCGGGTTGGGGGTTTGGCGTGTCAGGTTGCTGCCGCGCTTTGCCATCGCAGACCGAATTTCGGAACCCCGAACCCCAAACCAGAACCTCCAGCCACATTTATTCTTCTCCAAAGCGTCTAATGCGCCTGCTGTTTCAGCACCGTCTCAAACAGCTTATATATCCTTTTGTATTCGTCTGTCCAGCTGCTGGGTTCTACAAAGCCGTGGTCTTCGAGGGGATAGACGGCGAGTTCCCAATTGTCTTTACCTAATTCGATTAAGCGCTGGGTGAGGCGCACGGCATCCTGGAAGTGAACATTCACATCCACCATACCATGACAGATGAGGAGGTGTCCTTTCAGCCCGCTGGCAAAATTGATGGGTGAACTGCGGGCATAGGCCAGGCTGTCGTTGAACGGTTCGTTCAATATGTTGGAGGTATAGCCGTGGTTATAATGGGCCCAGTCGGTAACCGGGCGCAGGGCAGCGCCGGCGGCAAAGACATCGGGTTGGGTAAACATGGCCATCAGCGTAATAAAACCACCATAAGAGCCGCCATAAATGCCGATGCGTTTGGGATCGATACCGTGTTGCGACACGAGGTATCGGGCGGCATCCACGTGATCGTCGAGGTCTTTGCCACCCATCCAGCGATAGATGCCCGTGCGCCAGTCGCGGCCATAACCCGCGCTGCCCCGGTAGTCAATGTCGAGCACGGTATAGCCATTATCCACCAGTAAATTGTGGAACATATACTCGCGGAAATAGCTGCTCCACCATTTGTGGGCGTTCTGCAGGTAACCCGCGCCGTGCACAAATATCACCGCTGGTTTGGTGGGGTGGGGGTTGGCGGGCTTATATAAACGAGCATATATATCGGCGCCGTCGCGCGCCTTGATGGTGATCACTTCAGGATCGCGCCAGGCATAGGATTTAAATTCATCACTCTGCGCCAGGTTGGTGACCTGGTGAATTTTTCCGCCGGGTTTATTTTCCTGCAAATACAGTTCCCAGGGCTTGTTGCTGTAAGAATATAGAATGGCAATCCATTTTTCATCGGGCGACATGGTGACCTGGTTGGCGCCCGTCATGCTGGTGATCTTTTCGGCCTTACCTCCGGTTACGGGTAACCGGTAGAAATGTTTTTCGCCGGGATGAACTTCATTGGTGGTGATGTAAAAATATTTCTTATCCTTGCTCAGCTCTGCTGACTGCACTTCATACTTGCCCGAGGTAAGCGCTTTCTTTTCTTTGGTGATCACATTTACAGTGTACAGGTGCGAGTAACCTGTCAATTCGCTTTGATACCAGAACGTGTTGTTATCAACCCAGCCGGTATTGTTTCCGCCAAAACCCTGTATACCCGGGCCTGCAATCCAGGCTTCGTCGCGCTGGCGGTCGAGCAGGGTCACTTTACCCGTGTTTCCATCAAACAGCAACAGCCAGCGGTCTTTATTATCGGTGGCGCGCATATCAATTACGGCATAATTTCCTGCCGGCGACCATTGCGGTGTTTGCATCTGCACGGTGCGCACCTCGGGTTTCTTGTTTTTTTGTGACGGATAATCTTTCACATAATCGGGAAGGTCGCGTATACCTTCGATGGAGTCGAGTTTGATTTGCCAGGCGGTATCCTTTTCACGATCGTAGATATATACTTCCTGCCGGCTGACACCCGAGCCCACTTTGGTACGGGCCGGAATATTTTCGGTAAAACCGCTTTCTGTTACGTAGTTGGGTACAATGGTGGATTTGCCACCGCTGGCGCTATGCGAAACACGATAAGCAACAAAACGACCGTCGCTGCTGACGGACGTGCCAAACAAAGTGCCGCCTGCCGTGCTGAGCGTGCGCATCAGGGGTTTGTCGGCGGGAACCAGTTTGCGCATCGAATCTCTCAATTCGCGCATTTCGCGGCGTTGTTGCAATATCTCTGAATTTCTCAAAGCATCTTGCTTCAGCCATTTTTCCTGCACATTGCCGGCTTCAGCGCTACGGCTGGCGCCACCGCCACCGCCTCCAAATCGCGAACCGCCGCCAGTACCGGATGAGGTGGAGCTACTTCCTGAAAAATTAGCGAGCTGCGCAGTGACACCGGTAGCCAGGTCCCAGCTATATAGATTGTTGCCGCGGTTATACACAATCCTGGTGTCGTTGAAAGAAAACTGCGGGTTCGATTCCTGGTCCACCGTCTGTGTAATACGCTTTTTCTGACCAGTCTTTACTTCCACCAAATAGATATCGCCACGTTCTGCATATACGTAATGCGTTCTTTTAGCATTGTAGCGGATTGAATTTTCGCGAAGTATTTTTTCGCGGAATTCGTGCGTGGTTTTTTGCGGAGTGAGGTTGGTGGGAGTAATGAAGTAAACAGAATCCGATACCTGGTTATCGGGGTTCCAGCTAAACAGCAAATACTTACTGTCGGCGCTCCAGTAGGGATTGGAGGGCGAGCTGCCGATCCATTTGGGATCGCGCATAATTTTTTCGATGGTAAGTGTGCTTTGATTTTGCTGGGCAAAAGCTGGAATGGCCGGGATTAAAAAGAACAGGAAGACAAATTTTCTCATTGCGTGTGGTTTGAATATATGTCAGAGCAATATACCGCTTAAAAATACGTAGGCCATGGAAAAATATATAACCAATCCGGTCACATCCACAAGTGTGGCCACGAAGGGAGCAGATGAAGTGGCAGGGTCAGCACCCAGTTTTTTTAGTATGATAGGAAGCATGGAGCCGGTGATGGTGCCCCACAATACCACGCAAAGCAGCGAGGCGCCCACGGTGCTGCCTACCAGTATGCCCTGGTCGCCATAGGTGTGAAATACCGAATTCCAGAGTACGACCCTGAGAAAGCCGATCAGGCCCAATATAGAACCCAGCAACAATCCCGAATATATTTCCCGGCGCATCACCCGCCACCAGTCGGTAATAGTAATTTCTCCCAGTGCCATAGCCTGGATAATGAGAGTGGAAGCCTGCGAGCCCGTGTTACCACCACTGGAGATGATAAGCGGTACAAACAACGCCAGCACCACGGCCTTGGCAATTTCATCTTCGAAATATTGCATTACGGTGGCGGTAAGCATTTCACCCAAAAACAACACGATGAGCCATACCACCCGCTTTTTGAAAAGCTTCAGGATGGGCATTTCGAGGTAAGGTTCATTCAGGGCTTCCGTACCACCCATTTTCTGCATGTCTTCACTAAACTCTTCACTCGCTACCCACAGCACGTCGTCGATGGTTACGATACCCAGCAGGATATTGTTATCATCCACCACAGGCAGGGCCACGCGGTTGTTCATTTTGAATGTCTGGCTGGCCACTTCCTGGTCGTCGTGCACCTTGAGGGTGATGAAGCGGTGGTCGATCACGTCGCCCACTTTGGTATTCGGACTCGACAGCAGGATCTCGCGGATTCGAATGTCATCCACAAATTCCCCCCGCTCGTTGATCACGTAGATTACGTCGATGGTCTCGCTTTCCTTACCCACTTCGCGAATATGCTCCAGCACTTCCTGCATGGTCCAGTCTACCTGCACGGCGATATAGTCCGGTGTCATCAGCCTGCCCACGCTGTCTTCGGGGTAGCCGAGCAGGGCCAGCGTTACCTTTCGTTCTTCGGGGTTGAGCAGTTTGATCAGTTCGGCCACCACGCCGCTGGGCAGCTCTTCGAGGAAGGCGGTACGGTCGTCGGCAGGGAGTTCGTTCAGCAGTTCGGCCGTTTTCAGCGGCGGCAATTCCTGTATGATGGTCTTTTGCTGGTGAAAATCCAGGATCTTGAACACACTGGCAGCGCGGTGCACGCTCATGTTGAGTATGATCTGCGATTCATACTCCGGGTGCTCCTTGATGAGCTCGGCCACATCCGAAATATTCTGGTCATTCAGGAATTCGCGCATAGCCAGCACGTCTTCCCGCTCCACCAGTTCCAGGAAGCGGTCCGCCAGGTTATATTGTTCCTGCTCAGTGGTCATGAGGTCAAAGATAAGAGATACATTTGTTGCGGTATGATCCTCCCTTGCCTCTATATTGCCGAAACCGAATCCATGGGCCGCGGTGTCTTTACCTCGGAAGACATCGAAGCCGATACCATCATCGAAACCTCACCGGTGGTGGTAATGACCAAAGAAGAACGTGTGCACCTCGACCAAACCCTGCTGCATGACTACATTTTCGAGTGGGGGAAGGACAGCCAGCAGTGCTGCATGGCGCTGGGGTATGTGGCTGTGTATAATCATTCCTATCGCGCCAATTGCGAGTATGAGATGGATTATGAAAAACGGACGATCTCTGTGCGGACCGTCCGTTTTATCAAGGCAGGCGAAGAACTTTTTGTCAACTACAATGGCACATGGAACGATGACAAAAGAGTATGGTTCGACCGTTAGTTAGTTTTTCTTTCCCAATGGCTTGTACTTAAAGGTGACGTATAGCCCGTAACTGTTCATCTTCAGACTGCCGTAGCCTAATCCCTTTAATGGTAATTTGAGATAAGGTTCAGCCTGTATGGAGAAATTCCTTCCAAGAGCGCGCTCGTAACCAAAAGACAGGTTGAGATTAGACATCACGTGCGTATAGTTCGAATCTTCTGACCACTTGTATTTATAAGGCTGGCCATTCATGCCTGAAATATAATCGCATTCATAATTCTGTTTATCCATGATAAAGCTGGATAAACCCGCACTCGCAAACAGGCGCCGCTTATTGTTTACGCTGAAATCGTAGCGCAGGTTCACGGGTATTTCAAACATGTTGCAGTTGCCTTCCACCATTTGAATATCCTGGTAAGAAAGATAGCTGTGCTTGGGCGGATGAAAATCTTCACCGTCAGCTTTGTACCATTTTTTGGTATAGATAAACCCGGTGTTTACCAGCCAGCGTTCAGATATCCTATAGCCAATGGTGACACCCATATTGAGACCGGCTTTCGAACTGTGTTTGAATTTTACATTGTTGAAATCAGGGCCTGTGAGTAAGCCAAATTCCCATTTCGCAGTTTGCGTGGCAGGGGGCTTGATGGCGGGTGGTTCGGCAGCAAGCACTGGTTGTGGTTCCTTTGCCGGATCACCCACTTTATAAGTCAAATCCGGCGAGACAATAGCCGGTACGCTGGGTTTTAAAAATTCGATTGCTGGCTGTTTATCCAGGTCGTGTTTACGTGAAATGAGTTGATCGCTCTCAGATTTATTATTTGCCGGCAGATTGCGTGATTTTTGGTCAGCCAGTTTTTGATTAGCATCTTTCGCTTTGCGCGCTGCGATTTCATGGCTGCGTTGCTGGCGCGAAGCGGTTGCGCGCAGTTGATCAGCGTTGGCAGTTTTTGATAAACGCTGTTCAGGTCTTACAGCGGTTTTATCTGCATCAGGAGATGATCTTTCATTTTCACTGCGCTGATCAATAATCGCAGACTTTTCATTTACATTCTTTTTACTTGAAACTACATTTTCTTTATTCACTTTTTCATTCTCTGCGGCCAGGTTATTTCCGTTGGGTGAACGGCCGAGCATATATACCAGGCTTCCCCCGGTAAGCAGTGCCACGACGAATAACCAGAAGAAGAATCGCTTCCGGTCTTTTTCTCTGACTGGTAGTTCCTGGTCGAGCCTGCTTTCCAGGCGATCCCATCCCGATGCGCTCGATGGCACATCGAAATGTTCGGCTGCATCGCGGCTCAAACGGTCAAGGTCATTATCACTGAGGGGATACATATACGTTAAAATGCGATTTGTTTAACAATAGTTTTCTTAGGTTGTCACGGGCTTTCGACAGGTTCGATTTTGACGCCCCTACGGATATACCGAGTTTTTTCGAAATTTCTTCATGGCTTAATCCTTCAATCACAAACAGGTTAAATACAGCCCGGTAACCGGGCGATAATAACCGGATAGCTTCAATGATTTCCTTGTACGACAGCACATCAATTCCTGTTTCACTATGATCGGCTATTGTTTCTGATTCGTGGCTCAAAACATGTCCGTTAACGGATGCATTTACTTTGCGGTAATGATCTATACAGGTATTGACCAGTATTCTTTTGAACCATCCTTTAAGTGAAAGCAAAGTGTTTTCCTGCCGGTTTTCGTCGAATTGATGAATATTTTTGAACAGCTTCACAAACCCCTCATTCACTATCTCTTCCGATTCTTCATTGCTGTTGGTATACCGGTAACATATTTTCATAGCAAACCCGCGGAGCAAATAATATAGCTCCTTCTGGCTGTTCCTGTCGTTCTTCCTGCAGCCATTTAACAAGGCTATGATCCTGGAGTTATCTATAAGCAAAGGGCGTTGGTTGAATGTTATATACGGAAAATGCTTCGCCCGGGTTGCCGCGGGAAAGATATTTTGCCCGAATCCTAATAACTCATACTCAACAAATTAGCCGGAGGTTGTCCAATTAAAACTATATCCGCCCGTATAAGCGCCTGAACCTGTATATAATCCTTTTGAGGTAAGAGTCCCACCAGCCTGATCTCGCGGAAGCTGCCCGTGGTTCGCATCCAATCGTTTACCGGCTGATTGATGCGCGCTTCGATAGCCGCCTTATTGCGTTCAATCAATTCTGCCAGGTCCAAAACAGACTGGTTCTGTAATTGTTTCATGATCCGCTTACGAAATAATCCCTTTGCGATATTCATCAGCATGTCTTTCGTGTCGAGCGAAAAGCTGATATCGGGCATCGACAATACCTGTCGGGCTGTGTCGAGGATGGGAGTTCCGCTAATGTGCAACACGCCTTTGCGGTTGCCGGTGAATGCCACATCCAGTTGAATCTTGCCCTCATTGCTGCCCCGGATATTGATGTCTTTGATTACGAAGGTGCGCCCTTCTACTTCGAAGGGTTTATCGCGGAGACTATCGTTCAGTATTTTGTTGAAAAAACTGTATTCATACACAGCATCCAGGTAAGAATTGATGCCGCCGCTATTGGCCGAGGAACCTATGGGAGGGAGGGGAGAATTGGTTACCAGTCTTTGACTATCTGAAGAAAATCGGGGGTTGCCATCATAACCCACGGTAAAATACAAAGTGTCTTTTGCCAGGTTAAACGGACTCACACGCAGGGCGGTAGGATTGAGATTGAGAAAACCGTAACTGCTCACCGGCATCACCTGGCTGCCACCGCTACGCCAGTTGTGGAGCATTTCATTGTTGTTGAGCGTTTGCACAAACTGGTCAAAGGTGCTGCAATAACTCTCCACCGATGCTTTGATGCTGTCCATCACTTCGGCGGTCATATCATTGGCCATCAGCGTCACCTGGCATTTGTCGAGCGGTTGCAGTTTATCGAGTTTGGTTACCGTCAGCACCTGGTGATTGGGCAACAAAGTGATGGTGGAGGTAATGCCCAGGTCAACGCGACGCATAGGTTCATCGCCAAAACCGCAACTGCCGCTGGCCCACGGACCTACCTGTCTGCCAAAGGCGCAAATGGTGCGACTGCCCGCGATCTGGTAGCTGCCGCGGAAACTGATCTGCACCTTGTTGTTGACGCATGTAAAAGAAAAAGGAGAACGCACAAAGCGGTATTTGTACCTGAAATCGCATTCGGTCTGCGTATAGTTGGGCCATTTATCGTTGGTAAACTCTTTGGCAGTCATGCTATCCATCAGCGACAGCAGGGGGCGCATATACACTTTCACAGGAATATTGATCTGCGAGGGGGGCAGGGGTGGCAAAAGCCTCGGGGCGGAACTGTCTTCGGGGGTAATGGTCACTTTCTTAGGGCCGCCGCAGGCTGTAACAAGAATAATGAAAGAAGCCAAAAAGGTGTATTTCATTGGTAAATATTGGGTTTAAGCGGGCAAACTTACCATGCCTTCTCTATAACGATAAAATGCGTTCGCAAATATCCGAAAGCCTTGCCAAGCGTGGCATAATACCACAATCGTGGTACAAAAACAATGTTTTTAAGCTATAGCTTTGTATTGTCCTGGATCTTGTCACCTAAATCTTTCCTATGCTAAATTATCTTCAACTCGTAAAATCAAATCCGGATTACTTCAGGCAATTTACCTGTAAAGAATTACTTTGCCTCAAGTACGATTGTCCGCGCGATATACCTGCCAAGACGGGCAAGTTTGCCGAGCAGAATTACTTCTGGTATGTGCTCAGTGGCAAAAAGATTCTTCATGCCAATGGCCGCTCATGGGTGATTGAGAAAGGCAATGCTGTTTTTGTAAAGAAAGGCGCTTGCGTTTTTGAACAGATTTTCGATGAAGTTTTTTGCGTGATCACATTTTTTGTGCCCGATTCATATATCAGGAATTTTGTGCAACAAAATCCGTCGCTCTTCTATGGCCGGCCTGCGGGTGGACCAACACATCACGCGATGCCTTTGCAGGTTGACCCCATACTGGTGGCTTTCTATAATTCGGTTCTACCTTATTTTACAAACGGTACTCAGCCCAATGAAGATCTCCTGGAATTAAAATTTCGTGAGTTGCTTATCAACATTGTTATGAACGACGCCAACATTGAGCTGATCAATTACTTCCAGTCGCTGGGCTCCTCGCATACCGCCAACCTGCAGCAAATCATGGAAGATAATTGTCTCTACAACCTGCAACTGGAAGACTATGCGCGCCTTTGCTGCCGCAGTCTATCCTCCTTCAAACGCGATTTTCACGCGGCTTATAATGTGACGCCACACCGCTGGCTGATGCAAAGGCGCCTCTCGCATGCGCGCCACCTGCTACGCACTTCGGATAAGCCCGTGGCCGACATAGCTTTTGAATGCGGCTTTGAAAACAACTCGCATTTCAGCAGGCTTTTCAAAGAAAACTACAACATCTCCCCGCTTCAATACAGGAAGCAACAGCAGAATAACGTGACGGCGATGGCGTCGTAGGGTGGCGGGTGTAGAGTGCAGGGATGGCCAGGTCATAAGAGGGCCACCTGTCACCTGACCGTCCCTTTAAGGGGTAACGACCGGCAAGAGAAATGGCTTCCTACATCCTTCACCTGACACCTGACACTGATTTTTCTGCCAACTACTCAATAGAGCTTGCCACCGGCTGCAGCCAGGTGTAGTTTTGGGCCGTCGTTGAAAACAACGATATATCAGTAAGAAATCATCAAACTAGTTATACAGGGGTTTTTCACAGGATTTTGCATCTTCCTTCCTTTTCCAAGGGAGGAATTTTTTTGTGTTAGTATATTAGCGGCCAATCACTAAGTATGAGCGCTTCCTGGTCCGCCACTTATTACCTGCCCGATGGCAGTTCTTATGCCGCTACCGTTTTCGTTTCATCAGTCACCATCACCATTCGCTATACCGATGCGCAGGGCAGTCAAAAAGACGTGTACTGGCTTGAAAAGCAATTGTCAGGTTTTGAAGTAAGGCCCGGTGGCACCGAGTTGCAATATCGAAATAGCGAAGGGCTGACTGAAAGACTGATCATTACGGATGCCGGGTTGGTAAGCGCCATCAAAAAACAGCTGAGCCACAATAAGCAGGTAGGCAAACCGCACCAGCGCGTTATGGGCAGCGCGGGTGCCAAATTGCTGATGGTGCTGGCAGTGTTGCTTGTTTTGATACTAAGCGCGTATTTCTGGTTGGCGCCCTGGCTGGGCGAGAAGGTGGCCATGAGTTTTTCAAAAGAATACGAGGTGAGCCTCGGCAACCAGATGTACCGGGCTATGGCAACCACGCTGAAAGTGGACACGCACAAAACCGCAGTCGTCAACGATTTTTACAAGCAACTGGGTTATGCAGTGGATTACCCGGTTGAAATAACCGTAGTGGAATCCGATATCGTGAACGCATTTGCCATTCCCGGCGGACATATTGTGGTGTATAGTGCTATCCTGGAAAAAATGAAAACGCCCGAAGAGCTCGCTGCCCTGCTGGGTCATGAAGCGTCGCACATTGCGCTTCGGCACTCGCTGCGCGGCATGTTCCGGAATCTGGCGCGCAAGATGTTCCTGGCGCTGATTTTTGGTAATGATGCAGGCATTCTCTCCGTATTGGTCGATAATGCCGATGACCTGAAAGGCCTTCAATATTCCCGCGCGCTGGAGTCGGAGGCAGACGATAATGGTTTGCAGTTAATGGCCCGCAGTAGCCTTAATCCTGAAGGCATGATCTGGCTGATGGAGTTGTTGCAAAAGGAAACGGAGGGACGAGAGCCCAATAGCCTGTTGAACACGCACCCGGTTATTAAGGATAGAATTGAGAATATCAGGAAGCAGATAGCTTTATTACAAGCAGAGGAGCGCGAGCGGCCCGAGCTGAAAAGATTGTTTCATAACTTGTATGAAAATTGGTGAAAGTGGCTGCCGCCTGTCACTCGACCAGCCCTCAGATAATCTCCGCCACGTGCTTCCGGATGTTTTGTGCCAGCTTGTGCGTGGGCAAATCGTTTTCGTCTCCGCCAAAAGGGTCTTCAATTTCTTCGGCAATAAGTTCCAGGCTAGCCAATACGTACAGAATGAATGCCACAATTGGAATGGTAAGGTACCCCAGCGTAAATACCAGGCTGATGGGCAAGGTCATGATGTAAAAGAAGATGAACTTCTTCAGAAACACGGTATATGAAAAGGGAATGGGGGTGTTCTTGATGCGCTCGCAGGCACCGCAGATATCGGTGAAAGATTTCAATTCGCCGTCGAGCACGATAAGCTGATCGCCGCTGATCTTTCCTTCGGCGTGCAGGCAGTAAACGCGCTGTATCAGCAGCGAAGCCACCTGGTTGGGCACGTGCTTCTCGGTGTCGAGATTTTTCAGGTCATGGTCTTCGCTTTCATCGAGGGCCAGGCGGGTTGATTCGGCGCGGAGGTGATGCGAAAGCACCGAGGCATACATGGGTATGGCGCGGCGGAAGAATTTACGGTTACTTTCATCTTCGGCCGGCAGCAGGGCGTTGAGCTTGATGGCGAGGTTGCGGCTGTTGTTGACCAGCTGTCCCCACAGCTTGCGGCCTTCCCACCAGCGGTCGTAAGCAGAATTGGTACGAAATACGAGCAGCATCGAGATCACGAAGCTGAGCAAGGTGTGCATGATGGAGATATTGCTCACATAGTGGCTGCGCGACCACTTCAGGATGTTGAGCTCGAGATAGGCTACAAGACCGCAATACAAAGACACGCCAATAATCAGCGGCAACAGTTTGCGTAAGGTATCGGCCTTGTGGAAACGGAATATGAAACTAAACCAGTCTTTCGGGTCGTAGGTGATCATAGTTTATCGTTTCATACTTTCCATTACATGCCGGGAAACAATGGACGTCCAATTTCGCGGAAAGGCCAGGGAATAGCGGCCAGTATCAGCAGCAACGCGATGAAGAAGAACCAGAAAGCCTTCTTGTATTTTACTGTATCGCTCACTGATTTCCTGGCCATGCCGCGGCCGGAAGTGATCAGTACAATGGCGGCAATCATGAGCACAGGGTGCTCTATCCAGAAGAAGCGATAGAAACTGCTTTTCATGAGACTGGTGCCTTCGGGCAGACCATTGATAATACCGAAGCGACCGGCTATCAGCAGATAAAGGCCCACCAGCAGGTTGATATGAGCCACGATCATGGTAAATAACCAGACTTTGCCGACACCGGCGGTAAATGATTTTCGGGATTGCCAGCCGGTATAACTCTTCACTACAGCCACCAGCAGCAGGATGAGTAATACCCAGCGAAGAAGATTGTGTAGATGTACCATACCTGTTTCCATGAAAAAAGTTTGGACAAAGCTAAAGGCAAAGCATGTAAATGAGAAAATTTCATATAGAAATATTTCTTTCGATGATATTGAAAAAGGTTTATATGAGGATTCCTTACAGAGACCGTGATTTTGTAATACGTATGTACAACAGGTTGTACGCCTGTTGTTTTCATAGGGAAAAAGTCTCACAGTGATACATAAGTGTTTGCCTATATTTTGAAAAAATCGTGCATGCATTATTCGCATTGCATGGCATGAGTAATATATCTTTGCCCTCATCGTTCACGTCCTCTCTCTCTCAATGCAAAGCAGCTCTGTACCCCCTTACAGGAGGCACCATTAGTAGCAGTAAACATTTTGTTATCGTGCAGTGCGCACAGTAAACTTTATCTTATTTGCAATGAGGAAAGTCGTCATTGAGATCATTGCTGCGCTACTGGTTTTGCTTTTTTTGTACGCCAGCATCAGCAAACTTCTTGGCTTCAGCCTGTTTGTTGACGAAATGAACAACCAGCCTTTTCCTAACTGGATGACGCCCTACCTGGTGGTGCTCATCCCTGGTTCAGAGATCCTGGCCGCAGCGGCTCTTTTGTTCGACCGCACCCGCATGCTGGGTCTCTACGCTTCCTTCGCACTTTTGTTTGTGTTTACGCTCTATGCAGCACTGGTCCTGTTGAATGTTTTCGACTACGTACCCTGCAGTTGCGGTGGCATGTTGAAGAAACTCAACTGGACACAACATCTATGGTTTACTTCTGCTTTTCTGCTTTTGTCCATCATTGGCATTTTGTTGTTCAGGAAACAGCGTGCCGGCGGCACGCCGCATTAGCTGGTCAGCGCCTGAATATTGAACACTTGCGTAATTCCTTCTGCCTGGCATACCGGAATTGTATTGACAAAATACAACAAACAGGGGTAACCGAAAACCTGTATAAAAGAGTAGGCCCAACCATTACCATTAAAAATTAAATTTTATGAAAAGGTTCAGAATTATCCTGATGTCTTTCATGATCGTTCTCGCAGTAGGTGGCGCATTTGCAACTACAGATCCCCCTTGTGTTTATGAGCCCCAGTTTTATAAGTTGGGATTGAGCTTTCAGCCCACGGGAGATTTAGGAGTGCACTATGTGTGCGTTCTTTGTCCATTTGCCTGCACCTACTATCGTCCCGATCCCGTTTTGATGCCCAATTACTATGCTCCGTGCAGGGAAGGTCTGTATTTGCCTATATTGATTTAAGCAATAGTCCCAAATCGGCCACGCAACAGTTCCACTGCGTGGCTTTTTTTTAACGATCGTTGTTGACCAAGCCTCCCAGTGTGATTACTTCCGGGGGAAGAGGCAACACATATAATTTACTGTTGGGTGGCAGGGTATACGTAGTTCCGTTCAATACTCTTTGTAAAGTAATATTGGCGCCCTCTCTGTTGTATCTGCGTAAGTCCGACCATCGGAGACCGCGGAAAGCCAATTCTTTCCTTCGCTCGTTGCGGACCAGCTGTAGCACATCTGCCGGAGTTCCCGGAGTGAGCGGTGTAAATGTGCCGGCGACGTATCGGTTCTCGAGCAATTGGTTGATATCGTTGATTGCATCGGCTGTCTTTCCCGATATGGCGTTCGCTTCTGCTCTAATAAGGTACAGTTCATCGGTTGCCAATCCGGCAAACGGAAAAACCGTTCCGGAATAATTTCCTTTCATGTTATATTTTTCGGGAAACTGGGATATGTAGAAATAAGTTAATCGCAGGTCGGTTGAATCATACATGCCAAGCAGTACGGAGTCTATAAGGACATCAGGATAAACAAAGGATGCCATTATCCTGGTGTTGAAGTGAAACTGGCTTTGAAATATCACCTCTTTATTTTCCCTGGTAAANGGCAGNGTCAGGGTGGAATTAAGCTCATTGTAATTTAAGAGACTGTCGTATAAGGCAAGTACCTTNTTGGCATACTCTCCGGCTTGTGCATACGCACCCATCGACAAGTAAACCCGGGCTTTCAACGCTAATACAGCTGGTTTGGAAACCCTGTTTTTGTAAGCGAATTGAATATTCGGATAAACAAGATTCTCGGCACGGTCAAGGTGGGAGAGGATGCTGTCATAAGTTTGTTTTACCGTATGCCTTTCCACCTTTTCATGAATATTGGAGCGGGTGCGGATCGGCAATCCCAGGTCACTGGCAGCGGTACTGCTGTCATAAGCCGGAGCAAAAACCTGGGCCAGGTTAAAGAAAGCATTTGCCCGGTAGAAAAGCGCTGAACCCAGAATGGCATTCATTTCGATATTACCCGAAGAGCTACCCGGTATTTCCCGCAGTTTTTCTATTACTGAATTTGCATAATACACCTGCGCGTAGCAACGGCTCCAATCGTCTGAATTTTGTTGTCCTTGAAAGATGTCTTTTGCCCATATATAGCAATTTTGTTCGTGTTTAAGCGACAGTGATTGCCAATATTCATAGGAGATATAGTAATTGTCGGAAGATAGTTCGCCCATGACCGGCGCACTATTCATCACGTTATCATTATCGAGCAGCGCCCATAAATCTTTTACCGAGTTGGGTTCATCAAGATCTGTACGGGAATTTTCTTTAAGAAAGTCCTTGTTGCACGACAATAACAACACCATGAATTGTATAAAAATTACGCTCTTCATAGTATTATACGCTTCTAAAAGTTGACCTGGATACCCGCTGCAGTAGTTAAAGGCGCCCGATAACCTTCGGATACATAATCGGGGTCTATATCTACCTTCGCAGCTTTCCAGATGATGCCAATATTGTTGATGTATGCATTAAATGTGACCGACTGAAATGGCAGGCCCTTCACTTTGCTTTTGCTGATGGTATAAGAAAGTTGCACGTCTTGCAGTCTCACACGATCACCTCTTTCCACTAAAATGTCGGAATAGAGATAAGCATTGTCGCGGTTACCATCGGAGGGGTAACTCAGGGATGGCACATTGGTCTTGATTTCGTCTCCCGGCTGCCGCCACCTGAGGGTATAGTCTGGATGACCAAAATCAAACCCCTGGAACAAGGCAGAATAATTAATTGATGGCTTCCTGAAAAAATACCCCAACCTGTATTCAACCAGGAATGAAAACTCTAGGTTCTTATAAGTAATGGTATTGCGATAGCTGCCAAAAAACCTGGGCGATGACCGGCCGATATACAGCAGGTTGCTTCTGTCGGTTGAGGTATTGATGATATCGTACTGGTCGGTTGGTTTGTTGTCGAATATAATCAATGGGTTGCCGTTGAGAGGGTCAAGGCCTCCCCATTTGAATGCGTAAATGGATTCAATCGGGGTTCCGGCAACCGGGTTAAATTGTAGTTGATTTACATAGGCGGAAACGGGTCTTGCTGAATCCGCATACCGCGTGACGCGGTTGGTGACATAACTGTATAGCAACGTGCCTTGCCATTTCCATGTCTTTGAATGAACGAAACCAAGGTTAAGCGTCACATCAAAACCCTTTCCTTTCATGTCTGCAGTGTTGCCTTTATAGCTGTCCAGACCCCTTGTTTGATCCAGCGTAATAAAGCCCACCAGGTCCTTACTGTTTTTCATATAAAATTCCACTGTGCCGCTGATCCTGTTGTTGCGTATGGCAAAGTCTACAGCGAGGTTGGTAATGCGAACTCTTTCCCATTGAAGCAAATGATTGGCCGGGTTAGTGATAAACGCCTGGATGGCGTTAAAAAAACTCGGATTGATTGCGTACTTGATTGCGAGCTTGGGAGAGACAGTTTTGTCAACATTGCCCGAGTATCCATATGTAGCCCGCAACCTGATTTCTGACAACCACGGAATTTCAAACCATTTTTCACTGCTTAGCACCCAGCCACCACCAACCGACCAAAGGGGAGTGCCATGCTGGTTAATGCGCTCGCCGAAAAGATTCGATTCATCTTTTCGCAAGTTAAAAGAGAATATGTACCTGTATTTGAACGTGTAAAGCAGGTTGGAGTAATAGGAGAGATAGTGATCAGTTGTTCCCAGGTTAAAATCGAACCTGGGAATACGTTGAGGTTGAAACGGCGTAACAAACAAAGGGAAGCTCGTATTAAAATCTACATGTTGCATGGTTCGGTTGCTTCTGTCGTATCCATAGTGTCGCGCCATGTCACGTTGTGTTTCAAGGCTTCTCCTTTCAATACCAGCAACTACCGATAAATTATGCACCAACTTAAACAAGCGGTTATAATCCGCCTGTAGTCGCATGCTATGATTCGTGTAATCAAACTTATTTATATCAATTATACCGCCTTCCGGAATCGGTTTCGTAACTACACCGGAGGGATCTATATTGGTGTAAGCGTTGATGAGGTGCCGGGTAAAGTACATTTCCGGGCCGTGGTAATCCTCCTGCTCACTGAATCCCCTGCCAAATTGATAACGGCCGGTAAGTTTTAATCCCTTCACAATAAAATCCAGCTTGTACCCGGCATTCAGATTCACCTTGTAGTCGGTCAGCCTGGTTACATCGTCTGCTAACCTCAATTCCTCCAGCGGTCTGAAGTTCCAGTCTAATAACCTGTCATCATTCAATGCATTTTTATACTCCTGCCTGGAATCAGCCTGCACCACCAGTGGCTGGCCATGCTCATCGGCAAGACGAGTGTAGGGGTACACATTCTGTAAAGGCAGAATATTGTGGTCGGAGGTTGCGCTTTGCGCAAAAGCAACACCTGCAGTAAGCTCCAGCTGGTCTTTCATAAGCAGATAGGTATTGCTTGCATTTACAGTAATACGTTCATAGTAGTTTCTTGCCAGGTTGGTATTGTTCCTGTCATAGCCCACAGAAAAATAATACCGCATTTTATTGCCGCCACCATGAATATTCATCGCATATTGCTGGTTTACGCTGCGGCGGTAGAAGTAGCGCGACAGATCGGCGCGGAGGTCATTGGAGGCAAGCTGGTTCAGCCAGTTTTCGGCGTATTCGGAGTTTATCAAACCTTTCTTCAGCGAATCAAGAATCATTACATCGGGTGGCACAAGCGTATAGGGTAAAGCAATTCTCGAATTGTAATAGCCGTTTTCATACAAAAATTTCGTTACCTCCATATAGTCTGCCGAACTCATCTGCGGCACGCGATACAAATCAGGTTTGGCTCCTGCCGTTACATTACTTACCAGCGACACCCGGGGAGCTTGTTCAAAATTTCCCCTCTTGGTATTGATGATCACCACGCCATTGCCCGCCAGCGCACCCCATAATCCTGTTGCTACTGCATCTTTAAGAATGGTGACGCTTTCAATATCGTTGGGGTTGATATTCAATGGATCGCCTTCATACGGAAAATTATCGACCACCATCAAAGGCCTGGTCTCGCCGAAAATGGTGCTGATGCCCCTTACCACCAACCCGTTTCCCACCAGGCTGCTGCCGCCCTGGTTGCGGCTGAATAATACTCCGGTTGACATATTCTCGATCCGATCGAGAAAACTGGTAGATATGCGGCAGTTGAACTGCTGGCTGTCGATATGCGAGAAAGAACCCGTCATATGGCGTTCAGGAATTCTTTGATAGCCGGTGGTGACCACCGATACTACTACTTCATCAAGATTGTTAGTGTTTGGAAAAACCTGTAGCTCCATCACCTTGCGCACCTTTGAACGGGCGAAACGCGTAGCAAAACTCACGTGGGTGATCACCAGCGTATCATTCTCCCGGATACCTTCTAACTGAAATACGCCGCTGCTGTCGGTAGTAGTAAACTTTGAACCATTTTTCAAAGAAATGGTCACGCCTTCAACGGGCCGGCCCGACTCGTCTGATACACGACCACGTTGAGTGTACAATACCGGCGTATTTGCTGTAGCAGCAGGTTTGGGTAAAATAACTATTCGCTTCTGAGTGCTTTTCACAGAGAAAGTATAATTCGGCTGGCTGTCAAACAAAATCTTTAAAGCAACGGTTAATTCCACATCATCGAAAATGGCGGTTACGGGATTGGCGTTGCTGATATATAAATTGCCATCGGCAATATTCTTGCCCTGGTAGTGAAATGAATAGCCTGTCTGCCGGGAAATATCCAACAGCACCTTCTCGAGTGGCGCATTTTTGTAGTTGAAGGTCACCACCTGGCCCACCACGCACACGTGCAAGAATATCAGCGCTAACAACAGAGCCGGCATCCTCATAGTACAGTCCATAGGTTTAATAGTCAAGAGTTCTTCAGGGAATCTGTTCCTGTGAGCAGGGTTGGTTGAGTTGCTATAAAACACCGTTGCCATCCCCAGGCATGGAATGGCGTTATCCGTTACCGGTAACTTAATGAAATAAGTCGTGCCGGTAAAATTTCAGGCTGTTTTTTTCGGTCATTCAACACCGCTATTAACCGCACTAAGGGTTTACATATACATGGTTGCCTTGCAATGAAAGCCTTACGGGACAGTTTGTGTTTAGCTGGTTGATGACTTCAGATAAAGGTTTTTTTCGGTCGTATTTAAAGGTTATGTTGCCAGCTACCTTCATTTCTGCTGCAGGATCGGTTACCAGGCCGAATCCGTACCAGCGTTTCAACTCCAGCAACACCGAGCGCAGCGATTCCTGCTCATACACAAATTTGTTTTCTTTCCAGGCCAGCACAGATGCCATGTTCACGCTGTCTCTTACGGTTATTTCATCCAGCGCAGTATCTGCCACCGCCTGCTGACCCGGTTTCAATACACGCGCCGCCTTACCACGGCTCATTTTCACTTTTCCTTTGGTGAGCGTGGTCTTAACAGGCTCGCCGCTATGCGCGTAAATATTAAAATGAGTTCCCAGCACCTCCACTTCGCAGGGCCTAATGCTATTGGATTGTGCCGGGATCTTGACTATAAAGGGTAGTCTGTCTCTGCCATTGGCCGCATAAGCCTTTGCAATTTCAAAATATCCTTCACCGGTCAACTCCACAGTACGCCGGTCGTCGCTGAATTTTTCCGGATAAATAAGCGTAGATCCCCTGTTGAGCCACACCCGCGAACCATCGGGCAGCACCACGCTGTACTGGTCACTGCGGGGGGCTGACGAATAATCAACCTCACCCGCAGCAGATTGAGGTTCAGCAGACTGGTAAACAAGTTTCCCATCCTGTTTATGCAATTGTCTGCCGTCGCTCAATGTAGCCAGTAAGCCATCGGCTGTCGAGCGCAATGGAATTTTGTTGCCATTGGATAAGGTTAAAATGGCTTCTCCTCCGGGAAGTATTTCAAGTTGGTTGTTCAACACTGCCAGCGCCACCTGGGAGACTTCCGCCGACGCATTGTTACGTCCCAGGAAGTAAATGCCGCTGGTTATAATGATCAGTACAGATGCCGCTACTGCCAGGCGGCGAACCAGGCTGTAGGTTCTTGCCGCCGGTTTTTCTTTAAACAATGCCTCCCGCAGCTGTGCCAGGCCGGCTTCTTTGCCGGGGGCATGATATCTTTTCCTGGCTTCCCTGAGCCAGTCCTCGTCTGTGAGGTTCTCCACCATGCTGCGGTTCCATTCAGAGCGCGATAACCAGGCGTCCAGCTCCTCGTTCTCTGCTGTGGTGAGGGGCATGCCTTTAAGCCGCCTGTATAGCAACTGGACTATCCGTTCATTATTTTGCATAGAAGCTATGTTAGTAATGGGCCTCGGTACACATCCATTTTCACAAGCGCACACTATTAAAACAACTGAGCGCGCATTTCATAAAAAAAAATTTGAAAAAAAATTAAAAAAAACTTTTGCGGGTAGATTACATGAGCAATAATGCAAATATGAGGGCCAGCAGCAGAAGTCCTTTCCTTTTTAGTAAAATCCGTAAAGTGTTCAAGGCATTGGCATGTTGCACGCGCACATTGTCAACCGATATATGCAGGCGGTGCGCAATTTCCTGGTAACTCAGTCCCTCGATGTAGCGAAGATGAAAGATCTGCCTGCTTTTATTGGTTAAGCTTCCCGATTCGCGGAAAATATGACTCACAATATCGACCATGATGGCTTTGGCCATCACATAATCACTGTTTGCTTCTGCAGTATACAACATTTCTTCGTGTGCCTGCTTCCTTCTTTTCTGAATCCTGAGATGATTCAGGCTGGCATTTCTCACAGTGATAAATAAGAATGCTTTGATATTGTAAACCGTGTCGAAGTCTTCGCGTTTCTCCCACAGTTTGATGAAGGCATCAACCGTTAGTTCGTGAGCCACTTCCAAATCGTTTACATACTGGTCGGCGAAGAATCTTATTCTCCGGTAAAACTTATCGTAAAGTAATTCGTAGCTACGTTGATCGCCTTTTTTTAACCCCGCAATGATTTCTGTTTCGGTCATTGACTCTTGTTGAGTTCGCACAAAATGGCATTAACCTTTGGGTGTACCAATTTTTCGTAACCCTAATATAGAAACATTCATCAACATTAAAGTACTAAAGCGGGCGCGAAAACTTATAAAATTTTTTCGCTGAAACCCGCTCCAGTACTGCATTTGTGGGGATATAGTCCCATTATGATTCGTCAGTATTCACTACTTAATCTGTTGCACAAACGATTTATTCTACCCAGTCTGCGATGAAGATATTTGTATCGCGTGTGCCACCATTATTCCTGTTGCTGCAGAAAACAATTTTCTTTCCGTCAGGAGAAAACATGGGGAATGCATCGAATCCTTTATCGCGGCTCACCTTCTGCAGATTCTTTCCATCTTCATCCAGTATGTACATGTTGAAAGGAAATCCCCTGCTGTATTCGTGATTGGAGGCAAAAATGATTCGTTTGCTGTCGGGAATAAACACAGGCGCCCAGTTGGCCTGGCCAAATGATGTTATTTGTTTGGCATCGCTGCCATCTGCATTGGCTATAAACACTTCCATATTAGTGGGGGCAACAAGACCCTCGGCCAACAATTCTTTGTATTCCTTGATTTCTTCGGGTGTCTTTGGTCGTGAGGCGCGCCAGATGATTTTTGTTCCGTCGGGACTAAACCACGCACCGCCATCATAACCCAATTCGGAAGTGATGCGTTTTTCCTCACCTGTTTCCAGGTCCATAATGTACAAATCCAGGTCGCCGTCTTTCACGCTGGTATAAATCATTTTCTTACCATCGGGCGAAAGCGTTGCTTCTGCATCATAGCCTTTCGAGTTGGTCAGCTGTTTTACAATATTACCGTCGAGGTCGGCCATGAAAATATCGTAGCTGTCGTACAATGGCCATATATAGCGGTTGCCATATTTACTGCGGTCGGGAATGGGCGGACAATCGTCGCCCCCCAGGTGGGTGCTGGCATAGATTACGTGCTTGCCATCTTTGGTGAAAAAGCCACAGGTAGTTCTGCCTTTGCCGGTGCTCACCATCTTATATTCAAACTTCTCACCCGGTTGGGTAGGTATTTTGCCAATGAACATCTGGTCGCAGTTGATACCATCTTTGGGCTGTGTGCGTTGAAAGATCAGCCATTGGCCATCATAACTGAAATATGCTTCGGCATTATCGCCCCCGAAAGTAAGTTGCTGCAAATTCTTAAAATGGGTTTCTTCAGGATATGCAAGGGTATCTGAAGAGGTTTGTTCCGCGGTTTGGGTGGGGGAGTTGTTGCAGCTACTGAAATAGGTAGCTAACAAAAAGGTCAAAGAAATCGCTGCAAATCGTTTCATTTATATCGTTTTTGAATTACGGCGCAAAGTTATTTTTGTTAAATCCGGCATCTGTCAGGATATTGTCATAAGCACTTGCCCAAAATCGGTTAGTTTTGTCGTATGAACAGTTTGAAATACAGGGTAATCCGTTCGTATTGGTTGATAGTGATTCTCGGAATTTCTTTGACTGGTTGCGATTTCTCCGATAAAAAAGGAAACCCTGGCGATATTCTTCATGCACCTCCCTATGCCAGTCTTACTGACAGCATAAGCAGGTTTCCCGACGAGCCGCGTTTGTACGCCGAACGCGCCTTGCGTCTTTCCCAGAACGACCTCCACGAGTTAGCTACCGCCGACTATAAAAAAGCCTGGGAGCTGAACCCGGTGGAGGGGATGGCGCTGGAATATGTCAACAACCTGATGCTGGTCAACAAACCCGGTGAAGCCATCGGCCTTTTAAACGACTGCATCAAAAAATGGCCGCAGAGCATTGACCTGCGCCGCCGGCTGAGTGAAATATATGAGCAGATCGGCCAGCACGCGCGTGCTGTGGCGCAGTATGATGAAATGCTGCAGACCGATTCCACCAATTTCGAGGCCTGGTATAACAAGGCCATCCTGTTGAGCAGGCTGAGAGACACTGCTGGCGCCATTGCCGCGCTGGAACGTTCCTATGCCGCGCAGCCTATTTATTATAATGGCATTACACTGGCGGGTTTTTACGCGAAACAACTCAATCCCAAGACGCCGGCGCTCTGCGATGAACTGATTGCCAAAGATGTGAACAACGAATTCCCGGATGCCCATTTCGTCAAGGGACTTTACTATTCCTACACCAAAAAATACGACTCGGCCGATGCCATGTTCGATGAATGCATCAGGCGCGACTGGCGTTTTGCCGACGCACATGTGGAGAAAGCTGTTATTTTGTACGAAAAGAAACAATACAATGAAGCGCTCAACGTACTGAAGACCGCACTCACCGTGGCCAACCTGCATGCTGATACCTACTACTGGATGGCGCGTTGTTATGAAGCACTTGGCGACAGGGAGCAGGCCATACAAAATTACCAGAGAACGCTTTCCCTGGACCCGGATGATGATGATGCGAGGGCGGGGCTGAGAAGAGTAAGATAAATATTGAATTTGAAATTGATTAAGGAATCTGAATAATTGACAATAAAGATTTATGCTGATAGTTGCTCCTTCGTTATTGGCTTCTGATTTTTTGAGGTTGTATGATGAGTGTATGTTGGTAAATGAAAGCGAGGCCGATTGGTTTCACTTGGATGTGATGGATGGGCGTTTTGTGCCTAACATCAGTTATGGATTGCCGGTGATAGAAAAGATAAAGACTGTGGCAAAAAAGCCCTGCGACGTGCATTTGATGATATGGGAGCCGGAAAAATATACAGAGGCATTTAAGAAAGCGGGCGCCGATATTTTGACCGTGCATATCGAAGCTTGTGTGCACCTGCACCGCAATATTGAGCAGATCAAATCGCTGGGTATGAAGGCGGGCGTAGCTGTAAATCCGCATACTCCGGTGGAAAGCCTGAAAGATATTCTGCACGATATTGACGTAGTGAACCTGATGAGTGTGAATCCTGGTTTTGGCGGGCAACAGTTCATACCCCATACGTTGCAGAAGATAAAGGAGCTGCGCCGCATGATCGATGAAAGAGGATTGAAAGTACTGATCGAAATAGATGGCGGCGTTACCTTAGACAATGCCAAAGAAATTGCCGGTGCAGGCGCCGATGTGCTGGTGGCAGGCAATACCGTTTTCAAAGCCAAAGACCCCAAAGCCGTAATCAGCCAGCTGAAACATTTGGGCTAAGAGCAATGGCAAAAGACCTTTTTTCGGAACAGGCAACATTGTATGCACAATACCGGCCGGTGTACCCGGCTGCACTCTACGATTATATTTTCTCCTTTGTAAAAGAAAAAAAATTCGCGTGGGATTGCGCCACGGGCAACGGGCAGGCGGCTTTGGCGCTGGCTGGCGTTTTCAGGAAGGTTTATGCTACCGACATCAGCGAAAAGCAATTGCAGCAAGCAGGATTGCTCGACAATATAGTATATTCGGTGGCCGCCGCTGAGCGCACGGAATTTCCGGATCAATTGTTTGACTGCATTACGGTGGCCCAGGCTTATCACTGGTTCGACTTCGCGGCGTTTCGCAGCGAACTGCTTCGGGTGGCCCGCCCCGGCGCCGTACTGGCTGTGTGGGGTTACAGCCTGCCCAGGTGTGAAGAAGAAGCGATCAGTAATCATATCAGCTCATTTTATCGAAATGTAACCGGCCCATACTGGGATAAAGAGCGCAGGTATATTGATGAACACTATGCCACCGTGCCGTTTCCCTATGATGAGCTGCCGCCGAAGGAATTTGCTATTGAATTGAGTTATACGCCCGGTCAGTTCAGGGGATACCTGAACACCTGGTCGGCTGTGCAGCATTTTATAAAAGCGAATGGTTACAATCCCGTTGATACATTTTTCACTACTTTGAAAACTACCTGGCAGGATGATAATGCGAGAAAATTTTATTTTCCTGTCTTTTTAAGAATAGCAAGACTATGAAGGCGCTCGTCTTAGAACAATACATGAAGCTGGTGTACCAGGATGTGCCCATGCCCGGGCTGGCCGATGATGAAGTGCTGGTGCGCGTGAAGGCTGTGGGTATATGCGGCAGCGACGTACATGGCATGGATGGCAGCACTGGCAGAAGAATACCGCCCATCATCATGGGTCATGAGGCGAGCGGCGTGATAGAAGCCATGGGACCGAAGGTGAGCGGCTGGCAAAAAGGAGACCGCGTGACCTTCGACTCAACCATATACCGAAAAGATGACTGGTACACGCAGCGAGGTATGTACAACCTCAGCGATGGCCGCATGGTATTGGGCGTGTCAACTCCCGAATTCAAGAAGCATGGCGCCTTTGCAGAGTACGTCACCGTGCCGCAACATATTTTATACCGCATACCTGATGGTGTAAGCTTTTTGCAGGCCGCCCTGGTGGAGCCCGCCGCGGTATCATTACACGCCATCAACCTTACACCGATCCATCCCGATGACACCGTGCTGGTAGTGGGCGCTGGTATGGTAGGCATGTTTGTGATTCAACTGCTGCGCATCAGAGGCTGCAAACATATTGTGGCAGTTGACCTGGAAACATCACGACTGGAACTGGCAAAAAAGCTTGGAGCCGAATTCGCGTTTGTGCCCAACGATCCTCAATTGCAGGAAACAATTCATGATCTCACCAATAACCGCGGCGCCGATTGTGCTCTTGAAGTGGTGGGCGTGGCAGCTTCGGTGCAGCTGGGCATTTCATTGTTAAGAAAAGGGGGCACGATGACCCTGCTCGGCAACCTTTCGCCCGAGGTGCCCATTCCTCTGCAGGCAGTTGTTACAAAACAATTGCGCCTGCAGGGTTCATGCGCCATCAATGGTGAATATCCTGAAATACTCGACCTGATTTCGCAGGGCAAGCTGGATATGGAAGCTATTTTATCGGCGGAAGCGCCCTTATCGGAAGGCGCGCAATGGTTTGACCGGCTTTATAAAAAAGAAAAAGGATTGATGAAAGTAATTTTGAAACCCTAAACAGATTTGGCAATGAAAACACTCAGGGCTGCGATCATAGGCTGTGGAAAAATTGCACAGGTGCATGCGCAAACCTTTCTCAATATCGAAGAAACAGAACTGGTAGCTGTACAAAGTCGCAGTGCTGCCAAAGCAGAAGCCACCGCCGGCAAATTCGGAGCCAGGCCATATACTGACATTGCAGAAATGATACAGCGTGAGCGGGTGGACATTGCCATTATATGCACCCCGCACCCGGCACATCGCGAGGCGGCCATAACCGCCATGCAAAATGGCGCACATGTGATGGTAGAAAAACCGCTGGCTGTAACGCTGGAAGACTGCGACGCGATGATTGAAATGTCGAACCGAACAGGACTAAAACTCGGCATGATAAGCCAGCGGCGTTTTTATCCTTCCTGCCGCCGCATTAAGGATGCAATCGATGCAGGCAAATTGGGCACACCTATGCTGGGTGTGGTGATCATGTATGGCTGGCGCGACGAAAAATACTACAGCAGCGATCCCTGGCGCGGCAAGTGGAAAGAAGAAGGTGGGGGCGTGCTCGTGAACCAGGCGCCACACCAGCTCGACCTGTTGCAATGGTATATGGGCAGTGAATTTGAAGAACTATATGGCGTGTGGCAAAACATCAATCATCCTTACATCGAAGTGGAAGATACGGCCGCGGCCATCCTGCGTTTTAAAAATGGCGCTATGGCCAATATCATCCTGAGCAATTCGCAGAAGCCGGGCATCTACGGCAAGGTGCATATTCATGGCAGCAACGGCGCTACCGCCGGCGTACAGACTGATGGCGGAGCTATGTTCATCGCCGGACAATCAACCATCCAGGAACCACCGCTTAACGATCTGTGGACTATTCCCGGGGAAGAAACCCAGCTCGCCGGATGGCACAAGGCCGATACAGAACAGTTCAATTCCGTTGATCCCGTTGTTTATTACATAGAACAACAAAACCGTGATTTTGTACACGCTGTCCAAAACCATCGCAACCCCCTGGTAACGGGACAGGAGGGCCGCAAAACCGTGGAGATATTTACGGCGCTGTACAGGTCGATGCGTGCGCGCAAGCCGATATACTGGCCGCTTTAATTAAAGAATCAGCAATCAACTTTCAATATATCAACTGGGTGAGAAAATAATTCCCCACACCCTTCATATTCATTTTCCCTCTTCTTTTGTTCCCTCTTCAGTCTTCGCCCCGGTCCGGGATTTGCAACTATTGATTGTAAAATTCATCAACCCAAATACCATTTGTCATGATAGTTAATGAAAGAGAATTTCCTGTAGTAGTGCAGGCTTACCAGAGTTCGGGCAACCAGGAATTGTTTGTAGCGGAGCAGGTGGTAAACTCGCAAAGTGAAGTGGACAGTTTTTCCTCGCGCTATGCGGGAATGGTCATAAAAGCAAGAATGTTGAACGAATCGGAGTTGAACAATGAGCGCGTGGCGGAGGCCAGCAACTACCCACGCCGTCGTTCAGGAGCAGCCGCCTGGGCGGTGATACTGCTCATAATCGTCGCCCTGATTGTGGTGGGATTTACCACGGGCTGGATACAACGAACTCTCAACTTAAACGTTGACGCTATTGAAACACCACAATCAGGTTCTGTATCTAATCCTTCACGATAGTTTATAGTTCGGAATCAGACAAAGAGGGCGCAGGCGTTTCGACCGTTTGCGCCCTACATTTTTACTGTAAGCGTCTTGTGATACATCTGTTCCAGCACGGAGTGCGTTTGCAGCGACCATTCCACTTTCTCCGGCCAGTCGTACTCGTAGTCCACAATCAGCTTGCGCAGGAATCCATAGCCTTTCAAAGCGGCTTCTTTGTTATAAAAACATTCGATCCAGGAGTCATCCACCTTTTCGCGGTCGGGCAGACCAATTCCGCCGCGATACCAATTGAATATATGCGGAAGTCCTTCAAAATTGATGGATGATTTATCGCGCAGCAATACATCGCGGTAGTACAAAGCGAAAAACTTCAGGCAATTGGTTACGCGTTTTTTTATAGCAGAATCATCCTCCGGTCCCTGGGGCGGAATGCGCCATTCATTGTTTATGGGGTGAAAAGGATCGTTGAGCATATTTTCGTGCACCTTGCCACTGACGCTCATGTTGAGGTAAAGCGCTTTGCCATCTTCGTTTTTGGTGACCAGTCGAAGTTCCCTTGCATTCACAGAAGTGATAATAAACCAACGGTGGCTGCCATCATTAAAATTAAGAATGAGCGAATCGCGGCCCGCCAGGCGCCATTTGCCGACGCGTATATGATGACGCGGGTTTTCAACCACCGATCCGTCTTTGAAAAAATTGTACTGGGGAAAAATTTTAGCGTTGTTTTCGTCCACGATTAGTTCGGGACTGCTGGCGCCATCGTTCTTGTTCAATTCCCATTGCTGGCAGAGGTCCTCGGAAATATCCTCTTTTCGGAAACTGGAAATAGTCACATAACCTTTTTCGCCGGTGGCAATGGTCTCCCGGAGCACACGGCCAGGCTTGCTTTCTTCCTTGTCTTTTTCACCTTCCACATTAGCCGACTGACCGCCGCAGGCTGCCAATAAAATAGCTATGAAAATAAAGCGGTAAACAGAAGTACTCATAATTCCTTTGTGGTTAGGGGTGTTTTACAATAAATATCCGTTTTTTCTGTTTTAGTGTAAAGCCTAATTCAATTAATTTCGACCGCATAAAACTAACCCGGGTGCAACGAGTCAGGACTATTTATTGTTTCGCTTCTATTTTGGCTTTATTGCTCTCCTTTTCACTGCAAGCACAAAAAAAGCAGGCTTTTGTCTCGGGTAAAGTGGTTGACGAAAACGAAAATCCCCTCAGCAACGTATCGGTGATGATTCTCGGCCGCCAGTCGGGCATAACCACCAGCGATAGCGGCACCTTCCGGTTGAGTGTACCCGCCGACCGGGCCTTTGCCATCGTGTTTAGTTTTGCCGGCTATAAAACAGAGCAACGCAATTTCCTGCTGGCCGAAAATGAAGAAGAACGCATAGTATTGCGCCTCGAACGCGGCACCGGCTCGCTTGATCCCGTGGTGGTGACCGACCAGCGCCAGCGGCAGGAGGCCAGCCTGATACAGCTCAATCCGAAAAACGCCATCAACATTCCTTCCCCCACGGGCGGTATTGAAAGCCTGATAAAAGTGTTTGTAGGTACCAACAACGAACTCACTTCGCAATATTCCGTACGCGGCGGCAACTACGACGAGAACCTGATTTATGTAAACGATTTTGAAGTATTCAGACCCTACCTGGTGCGCAGCGGTCAGCAGGAAGGGTTGAGTTTTATTAATCCTGAGCTGGCGCGTAACGTCAATTTTTATAGCGGCGGCTTCCAGGCGCGCTATGGCGATAAAATGTCTTCGGTGCTCGATATACAGTATAAAAAGCCCCGCCGTTTCGGTGGCTCAGCTTATGTAGGTTTGCTGGAACAGGGTCTTCACCTGGAAGGCACCTCCCGCAACGAGCGCTTTACTTACCTGGTAGGCGTGCGCAATCGCAGCAACCGGAATTTACTGAGCAGCCAGGAAACGCAGGGCAACTATGTGCCCTCATCGTCTGACCTGCAGGCTTTGCTGACCTATCAGCTCAACAGCCGCAACTCCATTGAATTGCTGGGAAATATTTCACAAACAAAATTCAACCTCTCTCCCGAATTCAGCCAGTTGACGTCAACCGTTTTTTCTCCGTACTTCAGCGCCAACCTGGGCCTGGACATATATTTCGATGGCAGGGAAGAAGACCGTTATTTCACCAATATGCTCGGTCTCTCGCTGGTGCAGCAGCTGAACAAAAATCTTCGGTTGAAATGGATGGTAAGCCGTTTTGAGAACGACGAGCGCGAATCGATCGATATCACCGGCGCCTATCTGTTTGGTGAAAGAGAATTTGATAAATCAAAACCCGATTTCGGTTTGATCAATAACCCGCTCGGCGCGGGACTGTATCAAACCTTTGCCCGCAATGAGTTGAACATTGAAGTGTGGAATTTGTCTCACAAAGGCATACTCGATAAGGGAAAGCACTACATACAATGGGGACAAAGCATAGAACGACAATCCATCAAAGACAAGCTCCACGAATGGGAATACCAGGACTCGGCGGGATACAATCTGCCTTATAACCCCGATGTGTTTGAGCTGAACAAACTGCTGAATTCAAAAGCCGATTTATCCATAACACGTCTCAGCGGCTATGTACAGGACAATATTGAGTTTAGTGAATCAAGCGGATTTACGCTGCAGGCGGGTGTGCGTTACAACTACAATACGCTGAACAAAGAATTTTTGATTTCTCCGCGCGCGGGATTCTCCTGGCGCCCCGCCAAATGGAAGCGCGATGTGATATTTCGCGGCGCGGTCGGCATTTACAATCAACCTCCTTTCTACAGGGAGTTGCGCCGCTACGATGGCAGCATCAACAAAGACCTGAAAGCGCAGAAAAGCTGGCAGGTGGTAGCCGGACTCGATTACAATTTCCGCTCGGGCAATCTTCCTTTCCGGTTCACTACCGAAGCTTACTATAAAAGCATGACCGATGTGGTGCCCTATGATATCGACAATGTGCGCCTGCGCTATTTTGGCGAGAACCGCGCCAGGGCTTACGCTACCGGCATTGAAATGCGCCTGTTTGGCGAACTGGTGAAAGATGCTGAAAGCTGGGTGAGTCTAGGCATTATGCGCACCAAAGAAGATCTGAAAGGCGATACTTATTACGATTACACGCTCGACGAGAACAATGTACCCACCGACAGCACGCTTACCGAAGCAGGCTGGTTGCGCAGGCCATCGGATCGCTTGTTTACTTTTGGATTATTCCTGCAAGACTATCTCAGCACCAACCGCAACTTCAAAGTATATGTGAACTTCCTCTACGGAAGTAATCTGCCTTACAATATCCCCAACAGTGTAAAGTATCGTAATGCGCTGATCATCGAACCTTATATGCGCATCGATCTTGGTTTCAGCCTGCTGCTCCTCGACAGCGAACGCAGCAACCGCCGCAGCCATCATCCTTTCCGCAACTTTGAAAATATATGGGCCACTTTCGAGGTCTTCAACCTGATTGACCGCGACAATACCATTTCCTACCTCCTGATCAAAGACTTTTCTAACACCATTTTTGCCATGCCGAACAGGTTGACGCCAAGGCTGGTGAACCTGAAGCTGGTGGCGAGATTCTGAATTTCAGCGACTTACACAAAACTTGATCAATCTCATAAAAAACCTGAAAAACCTGGTTACGCCCGCTTTCCGTGGTTTTACTATACAAGAAAGTACTCAATACGGAACGGATGATAGTAAATACGCGCCCTAATCCATTTACCAGTAACATCATTGTGGAGATAGTCAATGAACAACCGGCGCACGCCATTGTGAGACTATACAGGCAAGACGGAAAATTTATAAGGATCATCTCATGGGATATGGCCAAAGGAAGGAACATCACGATGTTTCGCGACCTGGAAGACCTGGATGACGGCACTTATGTACTGGATGCAGTGGATGCCCTGGGCAACGTACTGCACAAGACCGACCTCATTAAACGCATGCTTGTGCTTACCTGACAAAATAATGTAACCATACCAACCGGGGCTTTTGGTTGCCATACCCTCCGGGCAGCCGAAGGCCTCGTTTTTTCATACCCGTTAGTACACGGTGGCCCACCCTTGCCCGTTTACCAGGCAATGCCGGCCGTAGTTCCCAATTCTGAACAAAGCCGTCCCACGGCGGGACGATTCTCCTCTGCGATCGCTCACCAATGCTTGACAATCAGTGAATAATAAACCGGCACCCGGTATGCGATGTACAGAAAAAAGCACATTGAAACCATTAACATTTGGAAATACCCATGAAAACAATGCCCCGGAAGGGCAGAACGCTATTCACCGGAAACTGAACCGGCTGCTGTCTCCCGCTATGCAAACGAGTTGGGTTGCGCCGGATGAAAATGGCAACATGATAACAAGAGTTATAGTAAGACCCAATCCATTTGAATCGAGTATAGCCCTGGAAGTAACCTGCGTGCAAAGCAAGCACATCATCGTGCGCATTACCGACGAAGAAGAACGCATTGTGAAAATGTTCAGCTGGTTTGTTGTGAAAGGCGATAATGTGACTATCTTCAACGAAGATGATACGATGGGTACAGGTTGCTACAACCTGGATGTGATGGATCTTGACGGAGAGCTACTGTTAAGTACAGAACTTATTAAAGGATAAATGCACTTATGGTATTTTGTTTTGAACGCCCCTGTCCCTAGACCCGGGGAGTCGCTGATGCGGCTCCCCTTTTTTATTTCCTATTTCGATAATTTTGCGTATGACCAAACTGAGCGTAAACATCAACAAGTTTGCCACCCTGCGCAACAGCCGTGGTGGCAACAATCCCGATGTGCTGAAGGCAGCCATCGATGCGCAGCGTTTCGGGGCCGATGGCGTTACCGTGCATCCGCGTCCTGATGAACGTCATATCCGCTACAGCGATGTGCGTGAAATAAGGAAGATCATCACTACTGAATTCAACATAGAAGGCAACTGCCGCGAGCAGAAATTCATCGACCTGGTGCTCGAGGTAAAACCTCACCAGGTTACGCTCGTGCCCGATGATTTAGGGCAAATCACTTCCGATCATGGCTGGGATACGATTAGACACAGGGATTACCTCCGCGAAATGATCGGCGTTTTTAAATCGGCCGGTATTCGTGTATCCATATTCGTTGATCCTGTGATTGAAATGGTGGAAGGTGCTGCAGCAACCGGTACTGACCGTATTGAATTGTATACCGAAGCCTACGCAAGAACCTATGCAGCCGATAGAGAAGACGCCATTGCGCCATATATCGCAGCCGCCAAACGCGCGAATGAACTAGGCCTGGGGATCAATGCCGGTCATGACCTGGATCTGAACAATTTAGCCTACTTCGCGCGGAATATACCGGGACTGCTGGAAGTGAGCATCGGTCATGCGCTGATATGCGATGCGTTGTATTTGGGATATGAAAATACAGTGCAGTTGTATAAGCGGCAACTGATGTGATTATTCCAAGGTGAACAATACATCCTGGTACTCCAGCTTTTTTCTGTCGAAAACACTCTTTGCAAAAGGACAGAGCGGAATGATCTTAATATTATTTGCGCGCGCATAATCCACCGCGGCCTGCACCAACTGCTTACCAACGCCTTTACCTTCCAGCTGTTCGCTCACTTCGGTGTGCTCGATAATCATTTTGCCGTCAGACAGCAGGTTGTAAACCATCTCGGCGAGAATGGCGCCATCTTGTCCCACGTAGAACATTCCTTTGTTGCCCACTTGTTTGTTTTGTATAAGCATGCCAAAAGTTTTTTTGTTTTGGGTTTCTGGTGTTTAAGTTCGGGCAGCAATTATTATGCGCGGCAGCAAACCGAAGACTTCTGACCCGGAGCCCGAAACTCCCCTAAAAGTATGCTTATTAAAAAAAATTTGGCCGATTCATTTTTGACCCGCATTTTTGCCCTGTTATGATGAAAAAATTACAAAATACACAGTGGTGGTGGCATACAAACCTTCTGCGGGGCTTGTAATGCTACATTTCTGTTATTATGTATTACCATATTAGGCCCCGATGCAAATCGGGGCTTTTTCTTTTTTAGCCGCTGATTATCACAGGGCAGACAGACCAGGAAGTATGAAAAAAATAAAGATCCAGACCAATTGTAAAAAAATGCTCGCGGATGTTTATACGCCGGTGGGCATTTACCTGCGCGTACGCGATCGCTTTCGCGATACCATCCTCCTCGAAAGTACCGACCATCATGCGGCAGAGAATAGCTACTCATTCATTTGCATCAATGCCATTGCAGGTATCGAAATCAGTTCTGCCAGCAATATTGAGTTCAAACTACCCGGGTTGCCGCCGCAGAAAGAAGCAGTGAACAATGCCGCCGAAGTGCCCGAACGCATCTGGAATTTCATGCAGCGCTTTGAAGTAAGCGGCGATAGCAGGGAAGCGCGCTTCGCGCAGGGGCTGTATGGTTATACCACCTACGATGCAGTACAGTTTTTCGATACCATCCAACTCTCCGCAGGTAAAGGCGCCGCGCCCGTCATCCCGCTGATGCGCTACCGACTGTATCAATACGTGATCGCCATTAATCACTATAAAGACGAACTGTTCATTGGTGAAAATGTAATTGCCGGTCTCGAGAGCGAGCTGCCCGTGGTGGAGTCACTGATTCGCAGCAAAGACGTACCCGTGTATCCCTTCAGGGCAAAAGGCAGCGAGACATCCAACATGAGCGATGAAGATTATATGAAGATGGTGGAAAAAGGCATTCAGAGCTGCCTGCGTGGCGACGTGTTCCAGATAGTGCTCAGCCGCTGCTTTGAACAACCCTTCACCGGCGATGAGTTTGCGGTATACCGCTCGCTGCGCAGCATCAATCCTTCACCCTATCTTTTCTTTTTCGATTATGGCGACTACAAATTGATGGGCTCATCGCCCGAATCGCAATTAATAATCCATGGCGGTAAGGCCGTAGTGCATCCCATTGCAGGCACTTTCCGCCGTACCGGCGATGATGCTACCGACCAGGCAGAAGCCGCACGCCTGTTGGAAGATAAAAAAGAAAATGCCGAGCATGTGATGCTGGTAGATCTGGCGCGTAACGATCTTAGCCGTCTCTGCGATGAAGTAGCTGTGGAGCAATACCGCCAGGTGCAATATTATTCGCACGTAATTCACCTGGTAAGCGAAGTGCGTGGCAGGGTAAGACCAGGCACCAACCCGTTCTTATTATTGGCAAAAACATTTCCGGCCGGTACCCTGAGCGGCGCGCCTAAGTTCAAAGCCATGGAACTGATAGATAGCTATGAACCCACAGCGCGCAGCTATTATGGTGGTGCCATCGGTTTTATGGGGTTTGACGGAAGCTGCAACCATGCCATTATGATTCGCACCTTCCTGAGCCGCGGCAACAAACTGGTGTACCAGGCAGGCGCGGGTATAGTGGCAGCAAGCCAACCTGCCAGCGAATTGCAGGAAGTAAACAACAAATTGAATGCATTGAAAAGCGCGATAAAAGCGGCGGAATCGATCAGCTGAGCAATGTATGTGTCACCCCGCTGCGAAACCGCCAAGCGACAACCAAAGAGCAAAATGAAAATCTTAGTCTTCGATAATTACGACTCCTTTACCTACAACCTGGTGCACCTGGTGGAAAAGATATTGCATCAGCGCGTGGATGTGCACCGCAACGACCAGATACCGCTGGAGAAAGTGAAAGAGTACGATAAAATCATTTTATCACCAGGTCCCGGTATACCCGAAGAGGCTGGATTGCTGTTGCCTTTGATAAAAGAATATGCGGCCAGCAAATCCATACTCGGCGTTTGTCTTGGTCACCAGGCCATAGGACAGGCTTTTGGCGGTAAACTGATCAATCTCAGCACCGTGTATCACGGCGTGGCCACCCCGGTACATTTTGAAAAAGGGAAGAAAAATGGTTTGTTCAGCAACCTGCCCGACGTAATAGAAGTAGGCCGCTATCATAGCTGGGTGGTGAGCGAGGAGGATTTTCCCGAAGAACTTGAAATAACCGCGCGCGATGATAACAACTACATCATGGCGCTGCAACATAAAAAATACGATGTGTGTGGCGTGCAGTTTCACCCCGAGAGTGTGCTTACACCACAAGGCGAGATCATTTTAAGAAACTGGCTGGCCAGTTAAATAAATGGGTATGAAAAAGATTCTGCAATTTTTATTTGAACACAAAACGCTCAGTCGCGAACAGGCCAAAGAGGTGCTGATGAATATCGGCAAAGGAGTGTACAACGAGCATGAAGTGACGGCCTTTATGACGGTGTACCTTATGCGCAGCGTTACCATCGAAGAGCTGCAGGGTTTTCGTGATGCATTGCATGAACTGTGCGTGAAAGTGGATATGAATGGATTCCCCGTGATAGATATTGTGGGTACGGGTGGTGATGGAAAAAATACTTTTAACATCTCTACACTGAGTTGCTTTATAGTGGCAGGTACCGGCCAGAAAGTGGCCAAGCATGGCAATTACGGCGCATCGTCTATCAGCGGCGCTTCGAATGTGATGGAGCAACTGGGATATAAATTCAAAAACGAGAACGATAAGCTGAAAAAGGAAGTGGACGAGGCGAATATTTGTTTCCTGCACGCACCGCTTTTTCATCCTGCACTGAAAACCGTGGCGCCCATCCGGAAAAACCTGGGTATGCGCACCTTTTTCAATATGCTGGGCCCGATGGTGAATCCCGCTTTTCCGCCATATCAACTGGTAGGGGTGTACAGTTTGGAAATGGCGCGGATATATAATTATCTTTTACAACAAACCGACAAGGCATTTACCATTATTCACGGTCTTGATGGTTATGATGAAATATCGCTGACCAACGATACCAAAGTCATCACCAACGAAGGTGAACAAATTATGACGCCTGAAATGCTGGGCAAGCGCATGGTGCAGCCCACCGATATTTATGGGGGCAACACGGTGGAAGAGGCAGCAAAGATATTTGTGAAAATACTGAAGGGCGAGGGCAGCTGGGCGCAGAATGCCGTAGTGCTGGCCAATGCAGCTATGGCATTGCACTGTACCGGCAATTTTAAAACATACGACGAGGCCTACGGCAAAGCAGTGGAGAGCCTGGAGAGCGGCAAAGCCTATGAAGCACTGAAAAAATTAATCGCATTACAATAGCACCGGATTGAAGAATTAAACACTCGAGCTTTTCCCAATGGATATATTAGAAAAAATAGTCGCCGACAAAAAAAAGGAAGTGGAGAACAAAAGGGTGATGCTGCCATTTCACGTGCTGGAAAAGTATCCGCTGTACGAACACGCCACGGTTTCGTTGCACGAAGTGCTGGCGAAAAACAGTTCAACAGGCATCATTGCTGAATTCAAGCGCCGCTCGCCATCCAAGGGTGTGATCAACGATACCGCGGAGATCATAGACGTGGTGAAAGACTATGAGCGCTACGGCGCCGCGGGCATATCGGTGCTTACCGACGAAAAATATTTCGGCGGCTTTTCCGACGACCTGATGATTGCGCGCGAGGCGGTAACTTGTCCATTATTGCGAAAAGACTTTATCATAGACGAATACCAGGTGGTGGAAGCCAAGGCCATCGGCGCCGATGTGATCTTGCTGATTGCAGCCTGCCTGACACCGGCTGCGGTGAAGCGCCTGGCGGCACTGGCTATGTCGCTCGGTCTGGAAGTGCTGCTCGAGCTTCATGATGAGGAAGAACTTGGTCATATCTGCGACGATACGGCATTGGTGGGCATCAACAACCGCAACCTGAAGACATTTGAAGTGGACATCGAGCGCAGCCTGAAAATGGCGGAGCTGATACCCGATGAGAAGATAAAGATTGCAGAAAGCGGAATCAGTTCGCCATCAGCTATAAGGCTGTTTAAGGAGCATGGATTTAACGGTTTTTTGATCGGGGAAAATTTTATGAAGGAACCATATCCTGGTGAGGCCTTTAAGGCCTTTGTGGAAAAGCTGAAATAATACGCGCAAAGGAGCAAAGCACGCAAAGAAGACATTGCACCCTGGCGCGAAACACAAGCGGTTGCATAGCCAATAACCTTTTAACACTTAAAATCTCTTAATCGCTATGCGCGTAAAAGTTTGCGGCATGACATTGCCGGAACAGATGGAACAGCTCGGCAGCATGGGCGTAACCTTTGCAGGATTTATCTTTTACCCCAAAAGCCCGAGGTATGTGTTCAAACACATGACCACCACGCAAATCAGGAAAGAAAACAGCGTGAACAAGGTGGGTGTATTTGTGAATGCGGGTATCGAAGAGGTTTTGCATATGGTGGATGAATGCCGCCTGCACATGGTGCAGTTGCACGGCGACGAAACGCCCAAATACTGCGAGAAGATCGCGGATTATGTGTCGGTGGTAAAAGCGTTTCGTATAAGCGACAACGACAACATCGAGTGGATGGTGCGTCCTTACATGGATGTGTGCGACATGTTTATGTTCGACACCATGGGCGCGGGCTATGGCGGCACCGGGAAAAAATTTAACTGGGAGATGCTGAAGGGGGTAACGGTGGGTAAACCATTTTTCCTGAGTGGCGGCATCGAACCCGGCGATGAAGAAAAACTGCTCGAATTTGCGAAGGAGCCCGTGGCGCGTGCTCTTTTTGCGGTGGACATCAACAGCCGTTTTGAAATTGCCCCCGGCGTGAAGGATATGGATAAGGTGAGAGAATTTGTGAAACGCCTGGCTTAAAAATAATATCATGATCAGGATCGGCATCATCGGGGAGTATGATGAAACTTTCCGTTCGCACGCGGCTACCAACGAAGCGCTGACATTGGCTATCGCGCGCATTGGGATTCCGATGGAGTATGAATGGATAAGCACAGGAAGCGTGGAACCGAGGTTCGAGGAAATTACCAGCCGTTTCAACGGCTATCTCGTCGCGCCGGGTAGTCCCTATAAGGATATGCTGGGTGCGCTGAAGATCATTCAGTTTGCGCGAGAAAATTTTCTACCGGTCCTGGGCACCTGCGGCGGCTTTCAGCACATGGTACTCGAGTTTGCGCGGCACGTGTTGTTTATCCGCAACGCGCAACACGCCGAATACGATCCATATGCTTCAGACCTGGTGATTTCGCCATTGAGTTGTTCGCTGAAGGGTCAGACCATGGAGTTGATGATTACACGCAAAATGTCCAGGACCTACAAGGCTTACCATGCCGATAAGGTGATGGAAAAATACTATTGCGATTTTGGATTGAACCCGCAATACCAGCAGGAGATACACTATTCAGGCTTCCAGGTGGTGGCCACCGACAGCAACCAGGAAGCGAGGATCATGGAACTGGAAAATCATCCTTTTTTTATAGCCACGCTCTTTGTGCCGCAGGATAATGATATACTGGAAAAACCGCATCCGCTGGTGATGGGTTTTGTGCAGGCAGTGGCAGAACGTGTATTGGTAAAATGGAATTGAACATGTCAACAACCACAACATATCAGCAGCCCAATGAAATGGGCTACTATGGCAAATTTGGCGGCGCCTATATACCTGAAATGTTGCATCGCAACGTAGAAGAACTGAAGGCAAAGTACAAGCAGATCATTTACGACGAGCAATTTCAAAAAGAGTTCAGGCAATTGCTGCGCGATTTCGCGGGGCGGCCCACACCATTGTATTTTGCCGGGCGGCTGAGTAAAAAATATAACACCAATGTTTACCTGAAGCGCGAAGACCTCTGTCATACCGGCGCGCATAAAGTAAACAACACCATCGGGCAGATATTGCTGGCACTGCGGTTAGGGAAAAAACGCATCATTGCGGAAACCGGCGCCGGTCAGCACGGCGTAGCTACTGCCACCGTATGCGCGCTGAAAGGGGTAGAGTGCATTGTATATATGGGTGAAAAAGACATTGAGCGGCAGGCGCCCAACGTAGCACGCATGAAAATGCTCGGCGCTACCGTAGTGCCCGCCATCAGCGGCAGCAAGACGTTGAAGGACGCTACGAATGAAGCCATCCGCGACTGGATCAACAACCCGCTTGATACGCATTATATCATCGGCAGCGTGGTGGGCCCGCATCCATATCCCGATATGGTGGCCCGTTTTCAAAGCGTGATCAGCGAAGAAATTCGCTGGCAGCTGAAAGAAAAAACCGGCAGCGAGCTGCCCACGCATGTAGTGGCCTGTGTGGGTGGTGGCAGCAATGCAGCGGGTGCGTTTTATCATTACCTCGATGAACTGGACGTAAAATTAGTAGCTGTGGAAGCCGCCGGACAAGGATTAACCAGCGGCAAGAGCGCCGCCACTACGCAACTTGGCACTCCCGGCATTTTGCATGGCAGCAAAAGCCTGGTAATGCAAACCGCCGACGGACAAGTAGTGGAGCCGCATAGTATTTCAGCCGGTCTCGATTATCCCGGCATTGGCCCCCTGCACGCGCATTTGTTCGACAGCGGCCGCGGCACCTTCCTCAGCGCCACCGACGAAGAAGCTTTGGAAGCTGCATTCGAACTGGCAAAACTGGAAGGCATCATTCCCGCGCTGGAATCGGCGCACGCTTTATATGCGCTAAACAAGCTTTCTTTTAAGAAAGATGATGTAGTGGTGCTGTGCCTCAGCGGCCGCGGCGATAAAGATTTGGGCACTTATATGAAAGCAATGGAAAACAGAAAATCATGAACAGGATACAGGAGTTATTTCAGAAGAAAAAAAATAATATCCTTAACGTGTATTGTACGGCAGGCTTTCCCGAGCTGGAAAGCACCCTTACCGTGATGAAGTCGCTGCAGGATAACGGCGCCGACATGATCGAACTGGGTATGCCTTACAGCGACCCGCTGGCCGATGGTCCTGTGATACAAGCCAGCAGTTCGCGCGCCCTCGCCAATGGCATGACCATCGCGAAGTTGTTTGATCAACTGCGCGGCTTTCGTCACCAGATCTATGTGCCGGTGATACTGATGGGTTATATGAACCCCGTATTGCAATACGGTTTTGAAAAATTTTGCAAAGATGCCGCCGATATGCCGGTGGACGGGTTGATACTGCCTGATCTGCCGGAATACGAATTCGAAAACGAATACGGCCCGATTATTCAGCGGTATGGTCTGAACTTTAGTTTTTTGATTACACCCGAAACATCGGAAGAAAGAATCCGGAAATTGGATAGTCTTAGTACAGGGTTTTTATACGCAGTATCCTCATCTTCTACTACCGGAAAAGATAAGGATATGAATGCGGTAAATGCCTACCTGCAACGCCTGCAGAATATGAAACTGAAAAACCCAGTGCTGGTAGGTTTTGGGATAAAAGACAAAGCAAGTTTTGATGCGGCTTGTCAATATGCGAACGGGGCAATAATCGGCACGGCATTTATAAAGGCGATTGAGCATAGTAAGGATTTGGAAAAGGATATAAAGGATTTCTTATGCGAAGTGAAGTCGTCAAATTAATTGCCTGTTTCCCCGGAAAAAAATTTTGATCGAAGGATGGGTGGCAAAAAAGTAAACGACCCGTAAAGTTTTGGAATCATTTTCAGAAAAGAACAATGACCATGAATGTTGTGATTTTAAAATATAACGCCGGCAATATTCAATCTGTGCTGTATGCATTAGAACGAATCGGCAGGCAGGCCGTCGTAACCGACGATGAAGAGCAGATTCGGACGGCAGATAAAGTGATTTTTCCAGGCGTAGGAGAGGCAAATAGCGCTATGCGGTATCTCAAAGAGCGGCAATTGGATAAACTGATAAAAGAATTGAAACAACCCGTTCTCGGTATCTGCCTCGGCATGCAACTGATGTGCGAACACAGCGAGGAAAACGACACGCAATGTCTCGGCATTTTCCCCGAAAAAGTAAGACTGTTCACTCCGCAGGATGCATCTTTAAAAGTGCCGCAGATAGGATGGAACAACATATTTAACCTGAAATCACCACTTTTCAAAGACGTTCCCGAAAACAGCTTTTGTTATTTCGTGCATGGTTACTACGCCGCGCTGGGCAACGATACCATTGCTACCGCCGACTATGTGCAACCCTACAGCGCGGCATTGCACCGGGACAATTTTTACGGCGTTCAATTTCACCCGGAAAAAAGTGCCACCGTTGGCGAAAAGATCATCCAAAATTTTTTAGAGCTATAAGCCATGGAAATAATTCCCGCCATAGATATCATTGATGGAAAATGCGTGCGCCTGACGCAAGGCGATTATTCACAGAAAAAGATTTACAATGAACACCCGCTTGAAGTTGCCAAACAATTTGAAGACGCGGGTTTGGAAAGACTGCACCTGGTAGATCTTGACGGCGCCAAAGCAGGCACGGTCAAAAACTGGAGAGTGTTGGAGACCATAGCCGGTAAGACTTCGCTCGTCATTGATTTTGGCGGCGGTATTAAATCTGAAAAAGAGGTGCAGATTGTTTTTGACTCTGGCGCGGCACTCGCAACCGTTGGAAGTATTGCAGTTAAGGACAAAGAGACTTTCGTAAAATGGCTCCTGCAATACGGCCCCGAAAAATTTTTGCTCGGCGCCGATGTGAAAGGAGAAAGCATTGCGGTGGGCGGCTGGACCGAAACAACCGAAATAAATGTTTTCGATTTTTTACAACAATATATTGACCAGGGCATCACGAACGTATTTTGTACAGATGTTAGCAAAGACGGATTGCTTGAAGGTCCTTCGGCAGAGTTGTACAAAAAAATCATCGAACGCTTTCCTTCATTACATTTCATTGCCAGCGGCGGCGTAAGCAGTGTGGAAGACGTGGAAGAGCTCGCTGCCATCGGATGCAAGGGAGTGATTATCGGGAAAGCCATTTATGAAAACCGCATCTCGCTGCGCGAGCTGCAGACATTCGCCAAATTATAACCAGCACCACATGCGCCGCCTGCCGGTGATGTGAGATATTGCAAAAAATAAAAACCATGTTGTGCAAAAGGATCCTTCCTTGTCTTGATATAAAAGATGGCCGCACCGTGAAAGGCACCAACTTCGTGAACCTGCGTGATGCCGGCGACCCTGTAGAGCTGGGCGCCCTGTATGCCAAAGAGGGCGCTGATGAACTGGTGTTTCTCGATATCACGGCCACTAATGAAAAGCGCCAAACGCTGCGTGAGCTCGTCAACCGTATTGCGCATCATATCAACATACCTTTCACAGTAGGGGGCGGTATCAGCAGCGTGGAAGATGTGCATGCGCTGCTGCAAAATGGCGCTGATAAAATTTCAGTGAATACCGCTGCCTTCAAGAATCCGCAACTCATCAGCGACTTGGCTTCGGAATTCGGCAGCCAGTGCGTGGTATTGGCCATTGATACCAGGCAGGAAGAAGACGGCCAGTGGTATGTGTATCTCAATGGCGGGAGAGTAAAGACGGATAAATTATGTTTCGATTGGGCAAGACAAGCCGTGCAACTCGGTGCGGGTGAAATTTTACTCACGTCTATGAATCATGATGGCACCAGGCAGGGCTTTGCTATTGATATAACGAGACAATTGGCTGAGAACCTGCCCGTGCCGGTAATTGCATCGGGGGGCGGAGGCACTATGGCGCATTTCACGGAAGTATTTACCAAAGGCAAGGCCGATGCGGCGCTGGCGGCGAGCATCTTCCACTTTAAAGAAATTTCAATTCCCGAATTAAAAGGATATTTGCAACAACATCAAATTCCGGTAAGGACCATATGATTTACTGGGCGCTACTAGCTTTAGGCATTGCATTTAATATTATCACCTACGTGCGGAATAGGCAAAGAGATAAGGCTCGTCACCGCCGGGAGCGCTTACAAGAAAAACAGGAAGCCTTGCTGGAAACATTGCGCAAGCGCAAACAAGAGGAACAAGACAATACAGAATGAAAATAGATTTTAAAAAATGCAGCGACGGCCTGGCACCGGCCATCATCCAGGATTTCAGAACACATAAAGTGTTGATGCTTGGATTCATGAACGAAGAAGCATTGAACAAAACGATGGCCGAAGGAAAGGTCACGTTTTATAGTCGTAGTAAAAAGCGCCTATGGACAAAAGGCGAGGAGAGTGGCCATCACCTGCTGGTAAAAGAAGTTCTGCCAGATTGCGATAACGATACCCTGCTCATTAAAGCCGAGCCGCTGGGACCTACCTGCCACACCGGCGCAGACACCTGCTGGAGCGAACGCAACCATTCAGAAGATTTTCTCTTCTACCTGGAAGAAATTATCAACCTGCGGAAAAAAAGCGATGATCAGCAGTCGTACGTGCGCAAATTGTTTCATACAGGCATCAACAAGATTGCACAAAAGGTTGGGGAAGAGGCGATAGAACTGGTAATTGAAGCCAAAGACAATAACGATCAATTATTTCTGAACGAGGCTGCCGACCTGCTCTTCCACTATTTGGTATTACTTAACGCAAAAGGTCATAATTTGCAGGCCGTCGTTGACGTTTTAAAAAGCAGACATTCAAAATAAATACTTTATGAAGAACTTGCTGGCGCTCATGCTGATATTGCCCCTCGGCCTCCTTGCACAGGATGGATTTGAGATAAAGGGTACCATTATGGGCCTGCCCGAGAACAGCCGCGTGGCATTGATCAATTTGAGTAAACAGAACGATACCGTAGCCACTACCGTGGTTGATCACGGCAGCTTTGTACTGAAAGGAAAAGTGGAAGACCCCAACCTGTATCACCTGTTTATGGAAGGTTCCGGGAAAAAAGCGGTGCTGTTTCTCGACAACAGCAAATTGACCATCAAAGGCGACGCCGATAATCCGCAGGAATTCCAGGTAGCCGGTTCACCCGCGCATAGTGATTTTATGGAACTGCAAAACACGTTCAATCCCCTGATGGAAAAACTGATTGACCTGCAGAAACGCATCCAGGCCACACCCGGCATTCAACGCGAAGATTCATTGGTGAACGCATTTCAGAAACAATATGAACTGGTGACATCGACTATTGACCGCTTTGTTACCAGCAAAAAATCTTCTCCGCTCAGTCCTTTCCTCTTGTATATCACCAGGACGCTTGAGCAGGATATGGATAAACTCGAAAAGCGTTTTAACCAGCTCGATGCCTCGGCGCAACAAGGTTTTTACGGAAAAATACTGGCAGAAGAAATTGCAGAAAGCAAGATTGGCGCTGTGGGTACACCCGCTATCGATTTTACGCAAAGCGATACCAGCGGCAAACCCGTTTCACTCGCTTCTTTCCGCGGCAAATATGTGCTCATCGATTTCTGGGCCAGCTGGTGCAGACCCTGCCGTCTCGAAAATCCCAACGTGGTAGCCGCTTACAACAAATTCAAGAATAAGAACTTCACCGTGCTTGGCGTTTCCCTCGACCGCCAGCGCGACGCCTGGCTGCAAGCCATCCGTGAAGATAACCTTGCCTGGACCCAGGTGAGCGATCTTCGCTACTGGTCAAACGAAGTAGCGCAGAAATACCGGGTAGATGCTATTCCGCAGAATTACCTGGTAGGGCCAGACGGAATTATTGTTGGCAAAAATCTGCGCGGCCCGGAACTGCAGGCGAAGCTTTGTGAATTGTTGGGATGCGATTAAGTAGTGAGGTTTCTGGTAAGAAAGAATCAACCATCAATTTGTTAGCTATAAAGGCTCAAATCTGTTCGCTGGCCGCGAACAGATTTGAGCCTTTATACTTGAAATACTGCTCAGTTTTTGCTACCTCACTTAATTAATATCTTTTCCTTCTTGCAGTTTTTTCATCATCAACTCTATACTGTCTTTGTTGCCTTTGTCTGGCGCTACTGCAAATGCTTTTTGCGCGAAGCTGATTGCTTTTTTGTAATCACCCAGGGCTGAGTAGCCGCGGGCCATGCCTACCAGCGTGGTAAATTCGCTGGGGTGTTTATCGTAGTTGAGTTTGAAGGCTTCGAAAGCTTCTTTGGCTTTCTTTTGTTGAACCAGTTGGCGCGCATACTGGTGTATCTGGTTTATGTTGCCCAGCGGCAATGCTTCTTTCATAATGGATTCGGCTTCCGCTGTGCGGCCCATTATCGCGAGGATTTGTGCTTTGGTGGAAAGGGTCGTAAAATTCTTTTCACCGATAAACTGTCCGCTGATGGCATGTTCAGCCCATTTCAATCCTTCCTCGAGGTTGGTATTGTTCACAAGGCAGAAAGTAGCGGCCTCGATAAAACTCTGCCAGCCTGGATTGAAACTCCTTTCGCCTCTCAGCTCGCGACGAAATGATTCGAGCTGCAGTTTTACATAGTCGGTCTCTATCCTGATCGGTATTCTCAGTTTTTCCCAATACAAGGAAATGGTAGCTCCGGTGGCAGTCTGGTCGGTGAATTCATACTTCAGCCATTCAACGTGCTGGCTGGTGACTTCGGGTTTCACTTTTACGCGCAGCGCATCTTCGTTTTCATCATAAAAAAAGCTCCCCCACGAAGTGTAGTTCTTTGAAAATATTACAGTGCATTCATTGGGGTCGTAGGCGATGAAGAGCGCGTACTGTCCTGCGGGAAGATCCTTGCCTTCCACTTTCACACCGGTAGAAAAGCGAACCACCGTATTTTCATTGGCTCCTGCGCGCCAGGGAGCGGCCTTACTGGTGCCAAAACCAAGGTCGGCAAAACCCGTATGTACCAGTTGTCCCCAGATTTTTCCTTCGCGACCCTTTACGCCAGGACGGTTATATTCAATGGTAACATCTGTGATCCCTATGCGTTCACCAACCATTGCTTTTTTGTTGCCGCCTTCGGGCGGAACGGTAAGTTGAGAAAATGAAACTGTAAATCCCATCGCCAGGATTCCGGTTAGCAGAACGTTTTTCATATAGTTGAGCTTTTGCGCACAAACTAACATGAATTTTCTGCCGCCGTGAAAAAAAATTACACCGGTCGTTAAAACAGCAGGATGGAATGACAGGAAAGTATGATATAAGGTAAGATCACTCCTCGTTATTCTTGTCCTTCTTCTTCCCCCCGAATATCCTTCTCAGGAATCCTTTTTTTTTCTTTTCGGGTTCATTCGACGTGGAATCATCTTCTTTCACAGGAACTTGGTTTTTCGGGTTGAGGGCCTCGTTGATCACCTTCAACTCTTCCATAGCCTGTTTCGATTCCACGGGAATGTTTTGCGTATCGGGTTTGCCGAAGAAATCATCGAGTTGTCCTTCCTCGCTTTCGTCGCCCTGCGCAGGAGTGGCGCCCAGTTCGGGGAACATATCATAGAACTGGTTATCGTGCATATTTTCCGGCTGCACGAAGCGGGCATTTTTGTCGAGGCCGAGCGTTTTATCGGCAAGTGCTTTGGCAAAGAAATACTCCCAGATGGGACGCGCGGCCTGTCCGCCATAACCCAATCCGCTTTCGAGACGAATAAAGCGGTCGTCGCAACCGATCCAAACGCCTGCCAGCAACTGGGGTGTGAAGCCGAAGAACCAGGCATCGGCATTGTCGTTGGTGGTACCGGTTTTACCGCCCATTTCAGCAATGCCAAGGCGGCCACGCAATCCGGCAGCAGTGCCATAATCAACGGGTCCCTGCAGCATGCGTGTCATGGTATATGCGGTGGACTGGCTGATCACTTCGGTGCGGGTGGTGGTGAATCTCTCCAGCACATTGCCGTATTTATCTTCAATACGGGTGATTAAGATTGGCTTTACGCTAAAGCCACCGGTAGGGAACATGCTGTAGCCCCACATCATTTCGTACAGGCTCAGGTCGCAGGAACCAAGACTGATAGAAGGATAGGGCTCCACCTTGGTGGGTATCTGTATTTTCTTGAGAAAATCGGAGAATGCCTGCGGTGTGGTCTGCTTGATAATGTAGGCAGCCACTTCATTTACCGACCAGGCCAGCGCATTGGCCATGGTGCGTTCGCCATTATGACCACGGTCCCTGGCGGGCACATAACCCGAGCCGGGGAAATATTGCTGCCTGTCTTCGCACATGGTTTCCGGGCGGAAACCATAATCTTCCACCGCCAGCGCGTACAAAAAGGGTTTTATGGAAGAACCAACCTGGCGCTTGGTCTTGAGGTTAACGTGATCGTATTTGAAATTCTTGAAGTCGATACCGCCCACCCAGGCTTTCACTTCACCGCTCATGGGGTCGGTTACCATAAACGCCATTTGCAGCATCTCACGGTGATACTTGATTGAATCGAGAGGCGTCATTACCGTATCTTTTTCCCGGCGTGCATTCCAGGCAAAAACTTTCATTTCCACTTTCTGGTTGAAAGTCTTGCGAATCTCCGCATCGCTCATACCTTCTGCCTTCAGGTTGCGCCAACGGTCGCTGTTCTTCATATAGCGCTCGAGGATGTCTTCACGGCCTTTCCATACTGCATCGGTCTTCACGTTCTTCTGCTGGCTCAGGGCGCGCTGCAGCACGGGCATATGTTTCACCATTGCTTCTTCTGCATACAACTGCATACGCGGGTTGATGGTGGTATACACTTTCAATCCATCAGCGTTCAGGTCATATGGTTCCTTGGTTTGAGGGTTGATATGATTGGCACACCATTTCCTGAGATCGTCTTTTATAACATCGAGAAAATAAGGAGCGATGCCGTTGTTCTCGTTCAGTTTTTTGTAGTTGAGTTTGATGGGCTCTTTCTTGAGCTTTTCTGCTTCTTCGGCAGAAAGGTATTTGTTGCGCACCATCTGGTTGATCACTGTATTTCTGCGTGCAAAAGCGGCTTTGTAGTTGGTGCGCGGGTTGTAGGTTCCGGTGGCTTTCAGCATTCCAATCAGCGTGGCTGCTTCAGGTATGGTGAGTCTGTCGGGTTCTTTGGAGAAAAATGTGCGGGCGGCATTGCGAATACCATACACGTTGTCGCTGAAGGCAACGGTATTGAGATAAAGTGCCAGTATTTCCTGCTTGGTGAAATTTCTTTCGAGTTTTACTGCGATGATATTTTCTTTCAGCTTCTGCAGGGCGCGCATAAGGATGTTGTCGGAGCGCTCGTCGAACATGTTCAGCGCTAACTGTTGCGTAATGGTGCTGGCGCCGCCTTCCTTACCCAGGAAGAAGATAGCCCTTGCCAGCGCGCGGCCGTCTATGCCCGAGTGGTTGTAAAAACGTTCGTCTTCTGTTGCTACCAGCGCATCGATCACGTGCCTGGAAATATCCTTGTATTGCACATTGCTTCGGTTGCCCTTTTCCTTATAGTACCTGCCCAGCAAAGTGCCATCGTCGCCAAACACTTCAGTGGCCAGCACGATGGTGGGGTTTTCGAGCTGCTGGATGGATGGCATTTTGCCCAGCACGCCATAGTTGACCAATACGATCAACAAAACGACAGCAAGAAAACCGACTAAGAATATTTTCCAGAAAATTCTGACTGCGCGGGTCATATACAGGTATTTGGGATTTAGTGTTACTGTATGTTGGCAATAATCATGCAAAAATCATACACCTGGACGGCTTAGTTTGAACTTAATTTGTTAAAAACGGCCGGGAAAAGCCTGGTTCATAAAGGCTTTGTAAGCGGCTATATCCTTCGCATTCAGAAGCACTTGCAGATTATTTTGAGATATTATAATAAAAGAATATTTGTTGGCGGGCATCCACGGAATTACGTCGCGCGGCGCTGCCGTTTTGGCCTTATCCATATATTCGAGCGCAGCTGCCGCATTGGGGAAACCATCGATCATCATCATCCTCAGTTCGTCTGTGATGTTCATGAAGCTGATGCTCACATTCCTGTTGTTCTCGCGGTTATAGCGGTTAAATGCGTTGCGGGCCTCGGTTACATACACCTGGTCCACTTTGTCCATCACCAGTGCCACCATGTGTGCGGTGGCGGTATCCAGCACGTAGTATTTCGGGATGTTGGCACTATCGCGGCCGCCCGCCGGCGGGTTGGTTTCATTTTGCCTTACAATGGGCGGCGGCGCCTGTTGCGGCGTAGTGCGATCCGCGCCTTGTGCCTGCTGCAGGCGGGCGAGTGAATCAAGTCTCAGCTTTTCCTTAGCCTGCGCTGCGGCAATAACGCTGTCGGGCAAAATATTATCCACTGGCTTTACGGTGCCTACCGTAGTCGAATCCTGCTCCAGCACAGGTCGCGCGCCGATAGGACGCAGATTTGCAATCACTACCTCGCTGCTGTCTTCCGTTGGTCTTTCAATTTGCAGGTTGGTGAGATATTCTTCAATTTCCTTTCTGCGCGCCAGCACATCCACCAGGTTTCGCGCCTTATCGGCCATTGGCGATTCGGGGAAGGTGGTGATGAGGTCGTTCAGCACCTTGCGCGCATTGATGTCCTGGCGGTTTTTGATATAGTACATCGCCTCGATGTACAGCAGTTGCGGCGTCCAGTACGATTTTCCATACAGGCTGTCGGCCTGACGTTTTGCGGCTATCGCTTCCTCAAAATTCCCCTCGATGAAAAGCGTATAGATATGCTCGTAGCGCTTTGTCATTTCTATTTTGGCCGCGCTGTCGGCGGGTATCTCATTGGCAGCTACTGCACGTTTTTCAAAATCGGTACCGGGGAATTGCTCTTTCAGTCTTGCTGCAACCGCATCGGCTTTTTCTGTTTGACCTGTTTTGGTATAACAATACCTCAGGTAAAAAAGCGCTTCTGCTACGCCGGCATGATAGGGATAGTTCCGGATAAAGTCTTCAAGCGTGGTAATGGCTGAATTATAATCTTCGAGTCCGTCCATATAGGCTTTGCCCAACACAAATTTGGCATCGCCTATTGAATCCTGGCGCGCCTTTTCCTGTTCGGGTGTGAGCGGCACATTAGCCATCAGGCTTTCAAAAGTTAAATTCACTGGTTCGTCCATGCCTTCGCCCCGCACGGTACCGGGTACCGGCAGGTCGCGATTATTTTTTTGCAGCGCGGCGGCGCTGGCCGCGGCCGCCATCCTGCGCCAGTTGTCAACATTCGGGCGATTGCCCCATTTTTGTTTGAATTCATTAAAGCCTTTCGACTTCAGCGAATTGTTGTTGAAATACCATTCGCCTTTATTGCTGGCAAAAAGATCCGTCGGAGCATTCTTTTCATTCAGCAGCAGATCGCCTGAATTGCTACTGCTTTCTTCTTCTTTCAAACCGCTTTGTTTGCGGAGTTGTCTTACCAGTTTGCGTACAAACGCCTCGCGCTCTGCTTCGGGCATGGCGGCAATTTTCAGCATGCTGTCCTGCCTGTTGATCACGTCGAGTTGGCTGGTAATAGTGCCCAGCACGCGGCGGCGGTTTTCCACCAGTTCGGGGTCATCGCCGGTAAATCCATCTACCACTACACTGTCATAAAATCTTTTTGCGTCGTGGTATTGTTTTTCGTCGAAAGAAAGTTCTGCCAGAAGAAGAAATGATTGTGATTTCAGCCTGGTGTCACCGTTGGGAGCAGGATAACGGGTAGCTTTCAGTAAAAATTCTTTGGCTCCTGCCACATTATTTCTTTCCAGTTCCATCTGTGCGGCCATGTAGTAGATGATGTCGCGGTACATGGTGTACTTATCTCGACGCGCCATCTTTGCCACTTTATCGATGTTTTCCTGGATTATTTTGTCATCGCCCTTATTCTGGCGGATGGCATTTAGCCTTCCATACAATTCCAGTACGGGATTGAGCGTGTGCGCAACCGCGCGATTATAAAATTCAGAGGCCTGTTCATGTTTGCCGGCGCGTTCATACATCTGCCCGACCAGGTATTCCCAGCGTGCTTTTTCCTCGCGGTTGGCTGCTATGGGCAGGGCTTTTTCGAGATGAACGGCGGCGCTGTCCCACACCTCGCGCTTATAAAACCAGTATGCCTGCACTTCATGCAGTTGCGGCCGAAGACGCGCGGGAAACTGCGGATCCTGGCGCAAGGTTTCGATCATACCTGCTGCTTCGGCAAATTCATCTTTGGCCAGGAAGGTACGCACCTGCCATACCAGCGATTCGTTGCGGCTGGGCGGCGAGGTCCATGCCCGGTGCAGCAGGCTGTTGTTTTCTTTGGTGGAAATGGTAAACGCATTGCCGCCTTCATTGGCATTAGAGCCGATGGGAAGATCATAACCATCTTCTTCCTTGGGCGCAAATGCATAGTTGATATACTGGAAAGTGGTATAAGCCGAATCGGGCTCGTTGCGATAGTAATAGGCCTGCGCCATCAGCATGTACATATTGTCCACCCAGCTGTTGCGCAGGTCGTGCAGCAAAATGGCGGCGTTGGCCTTATAGATCACCGAATCGAGTTCTGATTTTTCCTGGGCGGTGGCTTCGAGGGAGTAGTTGTAGAAGCTGAGCAGTTTGTTATAATCATCTTTATGCTGTTCCTTAGCGCGGTCGATCACGCCCTGCAATTTGTTGCGCGCATTGTAGTGCCAGTTGAATTTGGTGGTGCCGTTCTGCACAAAGCGGCGGGTGATGGTCCATTTCTTGGTTTCGGTCTTTTCGGACTGCAGTTTCCTGTTCTCGTACTTTTCCGGCTTCTTAAGATCAATAGAAAGGGCGCCCGACTGCGCTTCGGCCGTCAGCATACCGCCCAGCAGGAAAATGAAAGCAAGAAATGTCCTCGTCAAAACCATTACAATTTTCAGCACAAACTAAATGCTAATAACTGATTTTCAGGAAAAATATTTTAAACAGAATGGTAAAATTTGTCGCGGGTTTCGGGTTGGGAGTGAGAGGTGTAGAGTGTAGGATGTTGGGAATACGGACGGTCCACCTTAGGGTGGCTCACCCCCGTGGCGGCTCACCTTCAAAGTTGGCCCACTCCCGGTGGTGAGCCACCCTGGAGTTAGCTGACCTTGACCCTACACCCAACTTCCGGAACCCGGAACGCCCAACCTGCAACCAATTTTTCCCCGAATCGCATAGATTTCACTGATTTTTCGTTTAAAAAGGAAATAATCCGGAAAAATCTGCGTAATCTGCGTAATCCGTGAGAATCCGCGATTAAAAAAGTCCGAACTATGGCCAAATTTGATGCCAACTCAACCCTCAAGAGGCTGCAGAACCGCTACCGGCTGGTGGTGATGAATGATGATACTTATGAGGAGGTTGTGACGTTTAAATTGTCAAGATTAAGCGTTTATGTCGTTCTTAGCACCATTTTTGTATTATTGACGGGTCTCACAGTGGCACTGATCGTATTTACCCCCCTCAGGATGTATATTCCCGGATATGGGGACGTAAATGCGACCACCGAGCTGCGGGAGCTCAAGTTGAAGGTAGATTCGCTGGAACAGGTCATGATAGAGGATGACCGCTACCTCAAAAGCATAAAGGACATTCTTCAGGGTAATGTGACCGTAAACCTGGACACAACCCTCCTGAATGAACCCCCTGCGGAAAGTATTAAGGACTAAACCACATATCGTATGTTCAATCAGAAATCCAAATCCGACAGCATTTCCGATTCTCCCGTTTCGGGAGGCAATTCAGCCAGCATCATTGCAGCGGGCACCACGCTCAAAGGAGATATCACCAGCAACGGCGATATCCGCATCGACGGCACCTTGCAGGGTAATATCCACTGCACCGCCAAGGTGGTGATCGGCGCCAACGGCTCGGTTGAAGGTGATATTTCGGGCCAGCAGGCCGATATCATGGGCAAGGTGAGCGGCACCATCAAAGTAAAAGAACTGCTCCAGCTCAAGGGTGGCAGCCAGGTTAACGGCAATCTCTACGCCACCAAACTGCAGATAGAACCCAGCGCCAATTTTAATGGTCAATGCCACATGAACGGCAACGGCCAGGCAAGCTATTCGTCCAACGGCACTGTCAAGGAGAAGCCGTTGACTGTTGGCGGTTAAAGAGTTTCGGGTTTGGGGTATCGTGTTTCGTATTCTTAAGGCCTGACAGCGGTTATAAAGCGCGGCAGCCACCCGGAACACCAAACCCGAAACCCGAAACCGAATAGTTCTATATTTGCGCCAATGGAATCAAAATTGGTGAAGAGATCCCTGCGCCCGATCATCCTGATTTTTATTGCTGCGACTGCTTTGTTGCTGGCGGGCCGCCAGTTGCTTGACCAGTGGAATATTGACCAGCAGGTAATGCTTTGGGGAAATATTCTCTTATTTGCGGTTACGTTATTATCGTTTTTCCTGTATACCCGTTCTTTCGGATCGAAAAATGCCTATGCCATCACGCGCGGCATGTATGCCAGCGTGTTGATCAGGATGTTTGTGTGCATCGTGGCCGTGCTTATTTATGCCATGATGGCGGGCAAAAATGTGAATACGGGAGCGGTATTCGGATGTATATTCTTATATTTCGTTTATACAGGCGCCGAAGTGGCCATACTGATGAAATTGAGCAAGCAGCAAAAGAATGTCTAAGCGGGAAGCACCATTGGAGTATTTAAGCCGGTTTATACCCCACGCCGCCGTGCCGCGTGTGCTGGATTATCTTCACTATTACAAGGTGCATCTGACCATTACCCGCGAACGCAAGACCGTACTCGGCGATTACCGGCATGCCTCGGGGCATAAAACGCATCGCATCAGTGTAAACGGTAACCTCAATCCATATTCCTTCCTGATCACCCTTATCCATGAGCTGGCACACCTGGTGACCTTTATCCAATATGGAAACCGTGTGCAATCGCATGGGCGTGAGTGGAAGAATTGCTATGCGCTCCTGCTGCAGGATTTTTTACAAAAAGATATTTTTCCGGCACCGGTGGAACAAGCCCTCATGAAATCGATGCATGATCTGCCCGCGAGCAGTTGCGCCGACGAAGACCTGATGCGCGTACTGAAACAATACGACCGCGCGCAAAACGGGCTGGTGATGGTGGAACAACTACAGGAAGGACAAATTTTCGATATCGGTGAGGGAAGACTTTTCAAGAAAGGAAAACAACTGCGCAAACGCTTTCAATGCATTGAAATAAAGACAGGCAGGGTGTATTTGTTCAGCCCTATCTATGAAGTAAGAATTGCGAATACAGGATAGACAACAACCTAATTGATAACTAAAATTACTGTTATGAAGAAAATTCTGTGGAGCCTCCTCGCGTCGGTAGCTTTTACTACGCTGTGCCAGGCCCAGACCGACAAAGGCGATTGGATGGTAGGTGGAAGTTTTTTGATCAATACCAGCAAGCGCGCACCCGAAGTCACTGTTACACCCAGCGTTGGCCATTTCTTTGCCAACAACCTGGCCTTTGGCGGCGAAATGATCATTTCCTACAACAAGATCGGCGTACTGAAGACGACAGAGCTTGGCGCCGGCATTTTCGGCCGCTTGTATTTCAATATCAAGGAATCATCATTCAAACCTCTCATCCACACTTCTTTTAATGTCGGCTCGCTCCGTACCAAAGACACCACGGGCTCCATCACCGAGACCGTCACCGGCTTCATCCTCGGCGCCGGCGGTGCCTTCTTCATCAACAGCAATGTAGCCATCGACGGCCTGGCCGGCTACAGCTACAAAAAAGTCGAAAACACACCCGGGGGAGGCGGGTTTTTGTTCAGGTTGGGATTCCAGGTGCATTTGTTGCGGCGAGAGGTGGGGAGGAATTAAATATTCACCAGCATCCAGATCCCACACCCAAAGTGCCCCGTCTTGCCCAGGGGGGCGGTGAGGTATCGGAAGCCGAATTTTTCGTAGATAGAGACGGCTTTTTTGAGTTCGGGCATGGTTTCGAGGTACACTTGCCGGTAGCCCGATTGGCGGGCAAATTGGAGGGATTTTTCGATTAATAGTTTGCCCAGGCCCTTGCCGCGGGCTGAGGGGAGGAGGTACATTTTGACCAGCTCACAGGTACCCTCAGGAAGTCCCTGGGAAGGGTAAATGCCTGCGCCGCCCACGATGACACCATCTTTCACGGCAACGAAATAGGTACTGCGCGGTGTTTGAAACAGCTCGAATAAGGCGTCGGTAGTGGGATCGAAATAAACGGTGCCGGGTTTGTTGGCGCCGAATTCGGTTAATGTATCCCTGATAACTTTTGCCAGCGCGGGATTGTCTTCCGGCTGTATGGTGCGGATGAGAAATTCGGACATGAAGCGAAGATAGTTCTTCGTAGTTTATCCCAAAATCGCCATCAAGCCATAGATGATAACATAACCGATGATGAGTCCGCCGTAGAAGAGTCTTAAAGGGTTTTTCATAGTTGTCCAGTGGATTTAAGGGTGTTTCAGAATTTACTTAACCTTTTTATGGATGTAACGGCAAATTAGAGCAATTATTTTCCATCGTCAATAGAGAAAATGCGCTATTTCACCATTGCGGAAAACACGGTGGGCGCGGAGTGCGGTGCCGGGTGTCGGGCGTCCGTAACTGTCCAACTAACATTTATTTGTAGTATTTTTCCGATCATTTCATTTCGTACAACCACCATGTATAGGTGTTTTTTAGTATCAAGTTTTAAATTATCCTCGGAATAGCGGAGATTATCGTTGTACTTTTTTGTCTTTGGGAAATGGTGTATGCATCTTTGTGTTGCAATCAGAGCTTTTAAAATCCAATTTCCAACTCCCAGAACCCAATATCCGCAGAAGACCTGGTGTACCCTTTTGAAAACCTCTGAATCCAGCATCCGTGAAAAAATCATGGAGGGGCGCTGTAATAAAGAAATTATTGTAGTGCAAAATTCATCACAAGACCCGGTCATCCGACCGGGCTTTTTTTTAGAGATTTCACCCAAACAACATATAATCAATTCGTAGCCTCCAAAGCACCGGAGGAAATTCCAGGCTACCGGGCTTGACGGACGGGCAATTCATTCGACCGCCTGTAAAAATTCATTACGTTTTCTAAGAGGGATTTTTTAATTTGTACGTATGCGATACCTGTTCTGTCTCTTATTGCTGAACGCAATCGGGGCCAGCGCCCAGATTCCGCGCAATCAGTCAGGTTTGTTTGAGTATAGCCATAAAGTGACGGTCGATGACGCCGCCACCGCCAAATTGCTGGAGCTAAAAGCTGCACAGTTTTTTAACCAGCCCTTCCTGGTGCATTGGGACTCAATTTACCGTGACAAGAGCGAGAACAGTCTTATTATCAAAGGCCGCGGATACGTTGATGTACGCGCCAAACTACGCAGCGTGGCCACTTCCCGCATCATACCCGTGTCATTGGAATTTACGCTCGAAATAGATGAAAGCGGTTACCGCTATACCTGGAAAAATTTTGAAGTGGACTGGGCAGAAAACGGGATGAATTTTGAATTTGAGAAAAAGCCCGAATCAGTAAAGCAGATTACATACGACCAGGTGCTGAACAGAACATATAAGCGTATCAGTTATGTTACCGGTTACCTGAAACGTTTTATGAGCGGCGAAGAATAATTCTTCTAATCCACCTTTCTCACCCTTCCTTCCATTTTTTCGCCTTTTAAGACAGATGTGTAGTAGATAACGCCCTCTTCGTTGCGATGGAAAGTTACCGTCATTTCATCGCCGGGTTTATAAGGAAATCCGGGAACTGTACATTTCCTGAGAGTAGTGGTATAGCTGCAGTCAGAATTCCATTTCAGCGTTGACTGAATATAATACTTGCCATTTTCCACATACTCCATGTGCCTGTTACCTTTTATTTCAAACCAGGCGCCGGGCATATCTACGTACTCAAATTTCCCCTTCTTGTAGTTGCTGCAATTCAGCTGGCCAAGCGCGGGCGCTGCCAGCGAAATGGTTATGGCAAGAAGTATGTATCTCATGTGGCAGGTATTCAATCCGGGCAACCGGTACTGCAATATTCTTATGCAACGGCCTTATTCACCAGGGCCGCTGCTTCGCTCAGCAAAATGGCTGATTGTACTTCCAGGCCGCTTTCCTCGATCAGTTTTTTTGCTTCTTCGGCATTGGTACCCTGCAGGCGCACAATGATGGGCACCTTGATAGTGCCAATCGATTTATATGCATCAATTACACCTTGCGCCACGCGGTCGCAGCGAACAATACCGCCGAATATATTGATGAGGATGGCTTTCACTTTCGGGTCTTTCAGGATGATGCGGAAACCCGCCTCCACTGTCTGCGCATTGGCAGTACCACCCACGTCGAGGAAGTTGGCGGGCTCGCCGCCGCTCAGTTTGATCATATCCATAGTGGCCATGGCCAGCCCGGCGCCATTCACCATACAACCCACATTGCCATCGAGCTTCACGAAATTGAGGTTGTATTTACCGGCTTCTACTTCGGTGGGATCTTCTTCACTGAGGTCGCGCAGCGCTTCCAGGTCGGGATGACGCATCAGGGCATTATCGTCGAGGTTCATTTTGCAGTCAACCGCAATGATCTTTTCATCAGCGGTCTTGAACAGCGGGTTTATTTCCAGCATGCTGCAATCGAGACCCACATAAGCGGAGTAAAGATTGGTCACGAAACGCACGCAGTTTTTGAATGCCTCACCTTTCAGTCCCAGGTTAAAGGCAATCTTCCTGGCCTGGAAGGGCAGCAGACCGCCGCCCGGATGAACCCATTCTTTGAATATCTTTTCAGGCGTCTTGTGCGCTACCTCTTCAATGTCCATACCGCCCTCGGTGCTGTACATGATCACGTTCATACCTTTTGAGCGGTCGAGCAATATGGAGAGATAAAATTCTTTTACGGGATTGGGACCGGGATAGTAAACATCCTGCGCTACCAGCACTTTGTTTACCACTTTGCCGGCAGGACCGGTCTGCACGGTCACCAGCGTGCCGCCCAGCAGGTTGCTGGCGATCTGTTTTATTTCTTCTGCGTTTTTACCAACAGCCACACCGCGCTGCTCTGTTCCCTTGATCTTACCCTTGCCGCGGCCGCCTGCGTGGATTTGTGCTTTTACTACGGCAAAACTGCTTCCATAATTTACCTTGAGGTTTTTATATGCTTCTTCGGCAGCGTCGGCGCGATCAACCGGTATTCCTTCCTGAACCGGCACATTATATTTCTTCAGTAATTCTTTGGCCTGGTATTCGTGTAAGTTCATGCAGAAAAAATTTTGGCGAAAATACGCATGTTTCTTTTATGTCGAGCGGCCCGGCCGCGAAATTCATACTTTCGCAACATCAGCGCGCTATGAATACCCATCCCTTCAATATTGGGAAAAGTTCTGTTTTCAGGTCGATTACATAATAGTAAGTGCCCACTGGTAGCGGCTGACCGTTATAGGTTCCGTTCCAGGGACGACTATAGCCGCGGCTTTCAAACACTTTTTGGCCATGCCTGTTAAACACCTGCAGTGTTGCTTCAGGATAGGTGTGCAGGTTTTCGATTCTCCATTCGTCATTGATACCATCCCCGTTGGGTGAAAAAGCGTTCGGGATTTTTACTTCTTTATATACTCTTACAAACACATCATCGGTGGCGGTGCCGCAACCCAGCTGCGAAACCACGTGCAAGGTATAAGCAGTATTATCAACCGGCCGCGCGACCGGCGAAATGGCCGAGCTGTTGTCGAGCGAATTCGACGGCGTCCAGAAATAAATCACGTTTGTTCCTTCGGCTATACCTTCCAGTGATACCGATTGTCCTTCCAGGATTCGTTTGTCAGGTCCCGCCGATGCCTTCGGTTTTTTCCAGATATTAATGGTTGCCGAAGCAGTATCGCTGCAGCCGTATTCGCTGTAAACCGTTACCCGGTAGGTGGTAGTATCTGACGGTCGCGCAGTGGGATTGGCAATTGCAGCAGACGACAACCCGCTGGCCGGCGACCATTCATAACTTACACCGCCACTTGCCTGCAGCATTACGGGCACATCTTCGCAGACCGAGGCGGCACCCGTCACCATCGCTTTTACGGCGGGGTGCACTACCAACTCTGTAGTGTCTTCAGCGCTGCAGCCTTTTATGGTGGTCACCAGCACGCGATATTGCCCGGCATCTGCAGCCTGCAGGCCGGGCAGCATGATAGTTTTGTCAAAGGCAGTAAAACCATTGGGTCCTGTCCATGCATAGTGCTCTCCGCCTGCTGCCGTTATTTGCAATGCTGTTTCGGCGCAGCCCTTCGTGGTATCACTCAATCCCGGCTGGGGCAATCCGTTTACAATGATCGCCACTGTATTGCTCGCCACGCGGCAACTGTTGTTCACCGCATTTACACTTTCAGACATGGATAACCGATAGCGATAAACTCCCGAATCCGTAGGCATGCGCAGAAATTGCTGGCTGGTAGCGCCGGCAATGTCTCTGAAAGGACCGCCACTTTTACTCACCTGCCATTGATAAACCGGGTCGTTATAACCTGTGGAAGCTGCAGACTCCAGAAAAAAAGTGGTGGGATCTCCTTCACAAACTTCAGCGGTTGTATCACCGGTTATGGAAAGTGAAGCATTCACCAGCGGTCCGCAGGGGCGGAAAGTGATATCATCGAGCAGGATATCATTGCCACAGCCGCCGGGCGCATTGTTGGTAATACGTAGCACCACTTCGGTGCTGGCAGCGGTGGTGGTGAAAAATACGCCGTATTGTTTCCAGGTGGGAACGGCAGTTTCTGGTATACTGCCGGTATTGTAGGTGGCCAGCACGGTGCCGGTGGTAGTTTCGATTCGGAATGTAAGATTGGGATCAATGCCGGAACTATTTCCGTCGCAGGCGGTCGGTAATAATATGTTCATCACCCAGGCTGCGAGTTCGTAGGTTGTGTTGGCGCAGAGACCGCGCACGGTGTCCACAAAAAAATCGCCGGGTTGGTAAGTGGCGTTCACGATCATCATATACCCGTTCACATCGCCGGGGGTATGGTCTTGAGTCACCGTATGCCAGGTATTGCCGAAGCAGGCATTGGTGGAGCTGCGGATGGTGTAGTAACCATCGTTGGGACAATCGCTATTAAGGAAAGTGTACCCGATACTGGCCGAAGGAATGGCATTGCCCTGTGCATTGCTGCCGCGGCCAAAATCAATATGTACCACGGGGTCGCCGAGGCTTCCGGTACATAGCTGGCTGCATACCGGTAAAGCTGCCAGTAACACTGCGGCAGTCAGCAGCGCCATCCTCATAAGCATACCTCGCTAGAAGTCATAGGGTTCAAATTTAGTTTGGGGAGGCTGAACTTCCAAGGGGGCGGGATAATTAACACGCGCCAGCCAACACCCTGCACTCGAAACCCGAAACCGGAACCGCAAACCCGAAACTCCTTTCTTATATTTGCAGCCTCTTAGCCCGCACTTACGCTGGTTTCCAAAAGTTTATGATGAATATTTTAGAACAACTCCGCGAGACGACAAGCTATATACAGAAACTCTATCCTCATACACCGGAGGTGGGTATTATTTTGGGTAGCGGTTTGGGAAATCTTACGGCAGAAATACAAGTCGAGAAGGAGATAGAATATAAAGACATTCCTCATTTTCCCCAGTCAACTGTTGAAGGTCATCAAGGCAAACTGATACTGGGTGAACTGAATGGTAAGCGCGTGGCTGCTATGGCGGGGCGCTTTCATTATTATGAAGGCTATAGCGCCGAACAGGTGGTATACCCGGTGCGGGCGCTGAAATTTTTAGGTATCAAAAATCTGCTGGTATCAAATGCCGCCGGAGGGGTTAATCCTTCGTTCAGGATCGGCGACCTGATGATTATCAGGGATCATATCAGCCTGGTGACTGTAAATCCTTTGTTGGGAAAAAATTATGAAGAGTTGGGACCGCGCTTTCCGGATATGAGCGAGCCCTATAAGAAAGAGTTGATTGAAAAAGTGAAAAAGGTGGCGGACAAATTGCAGATACCGGTGAAAGAAGGTGTTTATTTCGGCGTCACTGGTCCCACTTTTGAAACCAGGGCAGAATATAAGATGATTCATATACTTGGCGCCGATGCCGTGGGTATGAGCACTGTGCAGGAAGTGATTACCGCCGTTCATATGGGATTGCCCGTGGTGGCCATCAGTGTGATTACCGACCTTGGCATCCGCGACGATGATAATGTAATTACTCATGATGAAGTGCTGCATGAGGCAAAACTGGCAGAACCCAAACTCACCGCCATATTTAAGAATTTGGTAGCTGAATTGTGATTTCGTTTAGTTTTTTAATGACTATTTTGTCGCCGTTTTTTAAAAATACTACGTGTTGAGGATCGGTCTCATATTTTCACTGGCCATAGTTATACTGGTTGGTTTTTATCAAACGGCCTCGGCGCAGGTGCCGCCGCTGCGCGGAATAGGCAACCGTATTGGTCAGTCGGCGCAGAGAGGACAAAATCAACCCGACACTTTCAGTCATCGTACCGGCCACGAAGATTCCATCACCATACGTTATCGCTTCCTCGACACCGCGCGGCTGCGCAACTTTGATTCGGTGATCTATGAGTTTTCCACAAAAATTCCCGCGCCCTGGTATCAGGTTAGTCTCGGCAACCTGGGCACCGCTTCTCGCAGCCTCATTTTTCAGCCCCATATGAAGAGCGGCTGGGATCATGGCTTTCATGCATACGATATCTACAACTTCACTGTGGCTGAAACACGGCTATACAATACCACGCGACCTTATGCCGAGCTCAATTACATGTTGGGCAGTAAAGCAGAGCAGTATATCCGATTGATGCATACGCAGAATATCAAACCTAACTGGAACGCGGCGTTGGAATATCGCCTGGTCAATGCGCCGGGATTTTTTCAGCATCAAAATACCAACCACAACAATTACCGTTTCACCTCCTGGTATCAATCGAAGAATAAGCGATACCAGAACTTTATTGTGGTGGTGGGGAATAAACTGCAATCGTCGGAGAACGGCGGTATAAGAACTGATCTCCCTTATCTTGACAGCGCTTCGGCATTTGATGATCGTTATACCATACCAACGCAACTGGGACAGGATACCAAGAATAATTTCAATCCTTTTAACGTAAATATCCGCGTAGGCACATTTTATACCAATGCCAATTACCTGTTCAGGCAGCAATATGATATTGGGCAAAAAGATTCGCTGGTGGTGAACGATACCACGGTTGTTCCTTTGTTTTACCCGCGGCTTCGCCTGGAGCATACTTTCAGTTACAATACCTATAAATACCGCTTCCGCGATAATGAAGCCGACAGCCTGCGATACGATTCGCTGTGGGGTATTACGCTGAAGCGGCCCCTGGATACCTTCTTCCTGCAAGACCACTGGCGCATTATGGTGAATGATTTTTCACTTTATCAATTCCCCGACGCAAAAAATGCGCAGCAGTTTGCCCGCGTAGGCGCTACTTTGGAGAATATTACAGGCATACTCGATTCAGGAAGAGCAAAAGAAAAATATCACAACATATTCTTACACGCTGAATACCGCAACCGCACCCGCAACCAGAAATGGGATGTGGAGGCCAATGGTAAATTGTATGTGAATGGCCTTAACTCCGGCGATTATGAAGCATACCTGAGCCTGAAGCGAATTATCGGCAAAAGAGGAACCGGTCTGCAGGTTGGTTTTCAAAACGTGAACCGAAGCCCCTCATTCATCTACGAAACCAACAGCACGTTTTTCCGCGCACAGCCGGATACGTTCAACAAGGAAAATATCACCAACATATTTGGCTCGCTCGATATACCGAGTATCAAATTAAAGCTGTCGGCCAACTACTACCTGTTGAGCAATTATCTCTATTACGTAGGTTATTATCAACCGGCGCAAACGCCCACTTTGTTTAATGTGCTGCACATTAGTTTGTTCAAACAATTTCGCCTGGCGCGCAATTTCAACTGGCGCACCTGGGTTGAATTGCAGGAGCGCGTTGGCGATGGACCGCTCAATTTGCCATTACTCACTAATCGCAACCAGGTTGGTTACGACGGCAATCTCGGATTCAAAAACCTCAACATCAGTTTTGGACTTGAGTTACGTTATTTCACCGAATACAAGGCGCCCACTTATTCGCCGTTTATCGGGCAATATACTTTCCAGGATACCATCACTACTCGTTTAAAAGCGCCCGATATCGGCGCTTATCTCCACTTCCGCATCAGGAGTTTTACTGCCTATGTACGCGCCGAAAACCTCAACACCTTCGATTTTAACCGGGGAGGCTTTGTGCGCAACAATATACCTACACAGGTTTATCCATATCCCGGACTGCAGATAAGGGTGGGTATATGGTGGAGTTTTGTGAACTAAAAGCTAAAGAGTCAGCTCCTTAATTGTGTAAGCTTTATCAATATATGTGTAACAGGCGAGGGGCCGTGTGGCCGTAGATTTGTATCCAATGCTGAGGTTATGGATACGAAGATGAAAAATACGGTGAAGAAGGTGATACCTGTTACCGGTATGAATTGTGCCGCCTGTGCAGTGAGCGTGCAGTCGATGGCGGCAGCGCAGGAGGGAGTGGTGAATGCTTCCGTGAATTTTGCCGCGCAGACTTTGCAGGTTGAATACGATCCCGAAAAAATCAATCCCGGATATTTACAGAAGGTCGTACAATCTATCGGCTACGACCTGATAGTGGATGAAGATAATGCCGCCGAACAACAGGCAGCTTACCAGCAGCGCGAATATGCGAAGCTTAGGCGCTATACCATTTTTGCTGCCATATTAGCTGTACCTGCGGTGTTGGTGGGTATGTTCTTCATGGACATTCCTTACGGCAACTACATTATGTGGGCGCTCACCACGCCGGTACTGTTTGTATTTGGCCGCAGGTTTTTTGTAAATGCCATCAAACAGGCGCGTCACCGCAAGGCGAATATGGATACGCTGGTGGCGCTCAGTACGGGCATTGCTTACCTGTTGAGTGTCTTTAATACGCTGTTCCCGGAGTTCTGGCATAGTAGGGGTCTGCATGCTCACGTGTATTTTGAAGCCGCCGCGGTGGTGATAGTCTTTATTATGCTCGGCCGGCTACTCGAAGAAAGAGCCAGGGCGAATACTGGTTCGGCTATTAAAAAACTGATGGGACTGCAACCCAAAACAGTCTGGCTCATAAGGCAGGACAATGAAATACAAGTGCCGATTGAGCAGGTGCAGGTAAATGATATTATTCTCGTTCGTCCCGGCGAAAAAATACCTGTGGATGGAGAACTGGTGCAGGGCGAATCGTATGTAGATGAGTCGATGGTATCGGGTGAACCACTTCCTGTGTTGAAGCAAAAAGGCGACCAGGTATTTGCAGGAACCATCAATCAGAAAGGAAGTTTTCGGTTTAGGGCGCAAAAAGTGGGCGGTGAAACTTTACTCGCGCAAATCATTGCCATGGTGCGTGAAGCGCAGGGTTCGAAGGCGCCTGTACAAAGGCTGGTGGATAAAATTGCGGGCATATTTGTGCCGGTGGTTGTAGGTATTTCCATCATTACGTTTATCGCCTGGGTAGTATTGGGTGGTGAAAATGGATTGACGCAAGGCATACTGGCGATGGTGACCGTGCTGGTGATAGCTTGTCCATGTGCTTTAGGATTGGCAACCCCCACCGCCATTATGGTAGGTATGGGTAAAGGCGCCGCGCAAGGCATATTGATAAAAGATGCCGAAAGCCTGGAGCTCGCGTATAAAGTGGATGCTATTATTCTCGATAAGACCGGCACCATCACCGAAGGCAAGCCCGCGGTGAAAGACATTATTTGGAATTCGGTGCTGATAATAAAGGATATGTCGCCTGAAAGCATACTGCTGGGCATCGAGCAACAATCGGAGCACCCCCTGGCAGCAGCAGTTGTCAACTACCTGCGAGAAGAACACGTGAATGCAGCGCCGGTCGCCGATTTTGAAAGCATAACAGGACAGGGCGTAAAAGCCTCAGCCAATGGAAAGATCTACCGCATTGGTAATGAAACGATGATGAAATCAGCAGGCGTTGAAATAGCCGGCACATTGCAGGGCGTGGCCGATCAGTGGAAGAGCGAAGCAAGCACAGTTGTTTATTTTTCACAAGATCAACAGTTACTCGCCATCATTGCCATTGCCGACCGCATTAAGCCTTCTTCTGCAGAAGCAGTGGCCATACTGGAAAAGATGGGAGTGGAAGTATATATGCTTACGGGCGACAATAAAGAAACTGCCAGGGCTATTGCAAAGCAGGCAGGTATAAAGCATTACCAGGCTGAAACACTTCCTTCAGAAAAAGCAGCCTTCGCCAGACGATTGCAAGAGGAGGGGAAAGTAGTAGCCATGGTGGGCGATGGCATCAACGACTCACAGGCGCTGGCGCAAGCCGATGTAAGCATAGCCATGGGAAAGGGATCGGATATAGCCATGGACGTTGCCAGGATGACGCTGATCAGTTCCGATCTGGCGCAGATACCGCGCGCATTAAGATTATCAGGCCAGACAGTAAGAGCCATCAGGCAAAACCTGTTCTGGGCTTTTATCTACAATCTCATCGGTATACCGGTGGCGGCTGGAGTCTTGTATCCCGTAAACGGATTTTTGCTCAACCCCATGATTGCCGGCGCGGCCATGGCATTGAGCTCAGTTTCAGTGGTAGCGAACAGTCTGCGATTGAAATATGTTAAATAGTAAATTTGGCGAATGACCCTGCATATCAAGAACATGGTTTGCGACCGCTGTAAATGGGTGGTTAAGACAGAGCTGGAAAAGCTTGGTCATGAAGTGATGGTGGTAAACCTGGGTGAGGTGGAAGTGAAAAACGATATGAATGATGCGCAGCGGGAAGCAGTAAAAAACAAACTCGGGGAATTTGGTTTTGAACTGATGAATGATAAGAACTCCGTCCTCATTGAACAGATCAAAACGCAGATCATTCAACTGGTAAAAGAACCCGAAAAGCTCGAGAGCGAAAATCTCTCCACTTATTTATCCCGCACGCTGCACAAAGACTATTCCTCGCTCAGCAAAATGTTTTCTGAAGTGGCGGGCGTCACCATCGAGCAGTATTTTATTCTTCAGAAAATTGAAAGAGCTAAAGAACTGATCGTGTACGATGAAATGAGTCTTACGCAGATTGCTTTTGAACTCGGCTATAGCAGCGTGGCCCACCTCAGCAGCCAGTTTAAGAAAGTAACAGGACTTTCTCCCAGTCATTTCAAGTCACTGAAAAATAAAACACGCAACTCGCTGGACGCGATATAAGTTTTCTCTTCCCGATTAATATAACTCTTACCCATCATTGTGTAACGTGCCTGCTTATAAACGGGAGTAGCTTTGTGGCATAATAATTTTAAACGTTAGGATATGACACACACTTACCAGGTAAAAGGAATGACCTGCAGCGGTTGCGCCGCCAATGTGCGCAAAGCTTTGGAAGAAGTGCCCGGTATCACGCAGGCAGAAGTATTGCAGAAGGAGGGCCGTGCTATTGTTACTATGGATAAACACGTAGAAACTACCATTTTACAGCAGGCAGTGAAACAATATGGTAAATATGAATTAAGTGAAGCCTGACCTTGATTGCAGATAAGTATCGCGGATTTGAACACGTAATCCTTTAATCCGCGTTCCTTATCCGCGATTTCCCCTCCGTCAAATCGAAATAATCCGTGCTAAATCTGTGATCCTCTTCACCCTGCACAATCTCCACTTTATTTTTTTGCTCTCTCACCGAAATCTTTATTATATTTGACTAAATTTAATTTTAGACACGCCTAAAAATTTCTTTAAAGAAGCAAAAATCTACGAATGAATCAGTGGTTGGGTTTACTGATGATCTGTCTGGCAGGTACCAGTGTTTCAGCGCAGGTCATCAGCGGTAAAGTGGAAAACAAACAAACCGGCGAGCCGCTGGCGGGAGCAGTCATCTCAGCTGCCGGCAAGCAGGTATTGTCTGCAAGAGACGGGAGATTTTCACTCGAACATAACGGCGCAAAAGCAATCATCATCTCGATGGTTGGGTATAAGCGCGACACCATTGCAATTTCTGATAATACTACCGGTCTCACTATATCTTTGACTCCACTGCACAACCAATTGGATGATGTGGTAGTAACCGGCACTATGAAAGCCGTGCAAAAAACAGCCAGTCCCGTTCCCGTTGAAGTGTATACGCCGCAGTTTTTCCGTCGCAATCCTACACCCACCATATTCGATGCTTTGCAACTCGTGAACGGCGTGCGCCCGCAACTGAATTGCAATGTGTGCAACACGGGCGATATTCATATCAACGGGCTGGAAGGTCCTTATACCATGGTGCTGATAGATGGGATGCCGATAGTGAGCAGTCTTTCATCAGTTTACGGACTTTCGGGTATTCCCAGTTCGCTGGTAGAAAGAATTGAAGTGGTAAAAGGTCCAGCCTCATCCTTATATGGATCGGAAGCCATCGGTGGTCTGATCAATGTAATTACCAAAAATCCTGCGAAAGCACCTTTGTTGTCGGCAGATTTTTCAACCACCTCGTGGGGAGAGTATAGCCTTGATGCCGGCATGCGGTATAAACCGTTTAAAAAATCGAATGCTTTACTGGGCGTGAACTATTTCAATTTCACCAGCCGCCACGACAAGAACAGTGATAATTTTACGGATGTCACGCTTCAGCATCGCATTTCGGTATTCAACAAGTACCAGTTTGAGCGCAAAAACAACCGCCAGGCCAATATCGCGATGCGGTATATTTACGAAGACCGCTGGGGCGGTGATATGCGCTGGAATAAAACCTTCCGCGGTGGCGACAGCCTTTACGGTGAGAGCATTTACACCGCACGGTATGAACTGATCGGTAATTATCAATTGCCATTGAAAGAAAACTTCCTTTTCTCCTGGTCATACAACGATCATTCGCAGCGCTCGGTATATGGCGTCAGCCGATACAATGCGCTGCAACGTGTGGCATTTGGTCAGCTTACCTGGGATAAGGCCATCGGCCATCACGACCTGCTGGCAGGTGCGGTACTTCGTCACACGTATTATGATGATAACACCACTGCCACATTTGATACGCTGCATCTTAATAACCGGCCCGAGAAAACGGCCTTGCCTGGTGTGTTAGTGCAAGATGAAATCGCTTTGAATCCGCAGCATCGGTTGCTGCTGGGTGCGCGCTGGGATTTTCACCCGGTACACAAACATATTTTCACCCCGCGCATTGCCTGGAAGTTTTCACCAACAAGCAATGATATCATTCGCGTAAACGCAGGCACCGGTTTTAGAGTGGTGAACTTATTTACCGAAGACCATGCTGCGCTTACAGGCGCACGCGCTGTGGTGATTAAAGATGAACTGAAACCCGAACGCAGCTACAATGTCAATATCAACTATGTAAAAAAGATTTATTCAGAAAGTTTCTGGATCAATGTGGATGCATCAGTTTGGTACACGCATTTCACCAATCGCATTTTACCCGATTATACTACCAACACCAACCAGATCATTTACGACAACCTGCGCGGCTATTCCATATCAAAAGGTTTTAGTGTAAATACAGAATTTGGCTTTACCAATTCATTGCGTGGGCATGTTGGCGTAACGGTGCAGGACGTGAGTATTGTTGAAAAAGACGGAAACGGGAAAAAAATACGCAACCGGCAATTGCTTACTGAACCCTGGAGCGGCACCTGGTCGATATCGTATTCCATTTTCAATACTGGTCTTAGCATCGACTATACAGGTAATATTTACGGCCGCATGCTGCTGCCTTTGTTATCGCCCCTGGATCCGCGAAGTCCGCGATCGCCGGTATGGAGCATTCAGAATATCCAGGTCACGAAAAAGATGAAGAAGGGGCTTGAAATATATGCCGGGGTTAAAAACCTCCTGAACTGGACGCCGGCCAGGAGTGCTCCCTTCCTGATTGCGCGCAGTCACGATCCTTTCGACAAACAGGTGCAGTTCGATACGGAAGGGCAGGTGATTGCCACCCCGGAAAACCCTTACGCGCTCACCTTCGATCCCAACTATGTGTATGCTCCCAACCAGGGTATCAGGGCATTTGTGGGACTGCGCTATAATATTGTGAAATAGAGGCTAACGAAAATCAGGTGGTGCCCAATCCCAAGTTTTCGTACCTTGCAGCCGCATGAAAAGGTTGCTCACCTTCCTGCTGTTGGGTATCCACTTGATCACCTTCATGGAATTTCACCAATTCCTGCGCATACCTTTTATGCTGCAGCACTACTCGGTGCATCGCGCTAAAGATCCTTCGATGACGCTGACAGGCTTCCTGAAACAACATTATCTCACCGCATTCGATATGGACGATGACTATGACCAGGACAGGGAATTGCCTTTTCGTCAGACCGATTGCTGCGTGATGACAGCCACCACCAGTTGCGAGTGTCCTTCCACCAGTATTGTCATTGCCTACAACATAGAAGAACTGCACAACGAATATATCCTTTACGACGAGGAAGATCATTCCCTCATTGCTGTTGCCGACATTTTTCAACCTCCCCGCGCGGCATAGTTTACCACCATTTTGACCTGTCGAGAAATTAGTTCCCATTGCCCTGTTTGAAAAAACAAGGCCCCTAAAATTTGTGTATGCTACATGCGATTATCCGCTTTTCCATAAGGAATAAGCTGATCATTGGCCTGTTCGTTTTAGCGCTGATAGGCGCGGGCATTTATTCATTAACCCGTTTGCCTATAGATGCGTTGCCCGATATTACCAGCAACCAGGTGCAGGTGATCACCACTTCGCCTACGCTGGCGGCTCCCGAAGTGGAGCGGTTGGTTACCTTCCCGGTGGAGCAGGCCACAGCTAATATTCCCGGCATCACCGAAATGCGTTCTATTTCGCGTTTTGGTTTGTCGGTCGTAACGATAGTCTTTACCGACGAAACAGATATTTACTGGGCGCGACAACAGGTAGCCGAGCGTATCAACGAGGTAAGGGATGATATTCCCTCCTCTGCCGGCAGGCCCGTGCTGGCACCGATGACCACGGGCCTGGGCGAAGTGTTTCAATACATCGTGCGCGCCAAAAAAGGTTATGAAGAAAAATATAATCTCACCGAACTCCGCTCCATCCAGGACTGGATTATCCGCCGCCAGTTGCTAGGCACACCCGGTGTGGCCGATATCAGCAGTTTTGGCGGTCATCTTAAGCAATATGAGATTGCTGTAATTCCTGAGAAACTAAAGAGTCTCGGCGTTACTATCCGGGACCTGTTCAATGCCCTCGAGAAAAACAACGGCAACTCTGGCGGCGCTTACATTGAAAAAGGCGCGGGCGCAATGTTCATTCGCACCGAGGGTTTGGTGCAGAGCCTGGACGAGCTGAACCAGATTTTCGTGCGTCATACGGACCAGGGCATCCCGGTGTTTGTAAAAGATGTGGCCGAAGTGCGCATAGGCCATGCCATTCGGTATGGTGCGCTTACCTATAAAGACCAGGGTGAGGTAGCAGGAGCAGTGGTGCTGATGCTGAAAGGTGCAAATGCCAATGCTGTGATTCGCGACCTGAAGAAAAAGATGGAGCAAATCGTGAAGACGCTTCCTGAAGGTGTGGTGGTCGAAACTTTTTACGACCGCACCAAGGTGGTGACCAATGCTATCAAAACGGTGGCGACCAACCTCATTGAAGGCGCACTGATCGTGATTTTGGTACTGGTATTATTCCTGGGTCACCTGCGATCGGGACTCATTGTGGCTTCCATCATACCGCTGTCGCTGTTGTTTGCCGTGATTATGATGAATCTTTTCGACGTGTCGGGCAACCTGATGAGTCTCGGCGCGCTCGATTTTGGGTTGATTGTCGACGGCGCGGTGATCATTGTTGAAGCCGTGATGTTCCAGCTTCTGCATGGCATAAAATATGCAGGAGTGCAGATGATCACACGCCAGCAGTTAAATGAAGAAGTGGCTACGGCTTCGGGTAAAATGATGAGCGCGGCCGTGTTCGGGCAAATCATCATCCTCATTGTTTATTTACCTATTCTCAGCCTTACCGGTATTGAAGGCAAGATGTTCAGGCCCATGGCGCAGACCGTGGCCTTTGCGTTGATGGGAGCATTTTTGTTATCGCTCACTTATGTGCCGGCCATCAGTTCCCTGGTATTGTCGCGTAAACTCAAGCATAAGACCAATATTTCCGACCGCATTTTAGAGTGGCTGCAGCGCAGGTATCGCCCGGTGCTGGCAAAGCTGGTGAATATGCCGGGGATAATTGTGGCAGCAGCGTTGGTTGTTTTTATTGGCGCAGTCATATTGTTGGGAAGGTTGGGAGGTGAGTTCATTCCAGAACTGGAAGAAGGCGATTTTGCGGTTGACGGACGGCTGATGACTGGCAATTCACTTTCTGAAACAATCAAAGTATCGCAGCAGGCAGCCGCCTTATTGCAAAAGAATTTTCCCGAAGTAGAAAAGATCGTGACACGTATCGGCTCCAGCGAAATACCTACCGACCCTATGCCGATTGAGATGACGGATATTATGATCACGCTGAAGCCGAAGGACGAATGGACATCGGCGAAGACTTCCGATGAGCTGGCTACGAAGATGAGTGCTGTGCTGCAACAGATTCCTGGTCTGAGCACCGGTTTTCAGTACCCCATCCAGATGCGTTTCAACGAGCTGATATCGGGTGCGCGGCAGGATGTGGTATGCAAAATTTTTGGCGATGACCTCGATTCGCTTGCCAGTTATGCCGCAAAACTGGGCAGACTGGTAAACAGCGTTGAAGGCGCCACCGATCTATTTATCGAAACCGTCACCGGTATGCCGCAGATAGTGGTAAAATACAATCGGCAGGTGATGGCGCATTACCGCCTCAATATCGAGGATGTAAACGAAGTGATACAGGCTGCCTTCGCGGGGCAAAGCGCCGGTATTATTTATGAAAAAGAACGTCGCTACGACGTGGTGGTGCGGCTGAAAGAAGAACTGCGTACCGATATTTCTGCCCTGGAAAATTTATTGATTCCCGTGCCCGGAGGTGCACAAGTGCCACTCTCGCAGGTGGCCAGCATTGAAATAAAAGACGGCCCGGCACAGATACAGCGCGAGAATGCGGCGCGCCGCATCATTGTGGGTTTCAACGTGCGTGACCGCGACGTGGAAAGCGTAGTGGAAGAACTGGATGCTAAGGTGAACGCGCAGTTGAAACTGCCTGCGGGATATTATATCAAGTATGGCGGTCAGTTTGAGCACCTGGCCGAAGCCAGCAATCGGTTGGCCATTGCCGTACCTGTGGCACTGCTTCTCATATTTGTGATGCTATGGTTTGCCTTTCGCTCACTGAAAAATGTTTTACTGATCTTTTCTGCCATACCACTCTCTGCCATCGGCGGCATTTTGTTTTTGTGGATCCGCGATATGCCTTTTAGTATATCAGCCGGCATCGGCTTTATAGCTCTGTTTGGCGTGTCGGTGTTGAATGGCATTGTGCTGATTACAGAATTTAACCGTTTGCACCGGCAGGGTATGTCTGACGTTAAACAAATTGTTATGGAAGGAACCAGTGTACGACTGAGACCCGTGCTGATGACAGCCTCCGTGGCTTCACTCGGCTTTTTACCCATGGCTATCAGCACCAATGCGGGCGCCGAAGTGCAAAGACCGCTGGCCACTGTGGTGATCGGTGGTTTGATATCGGCCACCTTGCTCACGCTGATTGTATTGCCTGTATTATACGTGTGGATACATAAACCGAGGCGTCCTAGAAAGAAAGTAAATCTTGCCGCCGCGCTGGTTGTGGGTATCGTTATCTCCATTCCTGCCACGGCCCAGACGCGCAGCATGACGCTGGAGCAAATGCTGCAGCAGGCCTCCGCTCAAAACCTTTCGCTGCAGGCCGAACGAAAAGGCACTGCGTATTGGCAGCAATTACAAAGCGCCACCGCCGATCTGCCCCATACGCAGTTGGGTGCAGAGTATGGAAAGATCAACAGCGTGTTCGACGATACGCGCTTTTTCATCAGCCAATCGTTTAATCTGCCAGTGGTGTACCGACGCCAACGAGATTATTACCGAGCAGGTGAGAAAGCAGCAGTAGCGCAGGTAAACCTTAAAGAGCACGAACTGCGCAAACAGGTAAAGATTGTTTATTATAACCTGGTTGACCTGCTGGAGCGACAAAAACTTTTGTTGCGTCTCGATTCCACTTACAGCCAGTTTTTAGAGGCCGCCGCCTTGCGGTTAAAAACGGGTGAGTCGAATGTGTTGGAAAAATCGGCCGCCGAAGCGCAGGTGCTGCAACTGAAATTACAGCAGCAGGAAGTATTGAGTGACATCAGGCGCTGGCAACAGCAGGCGCAATGGCTGCTGAATACTACAGACAGCATCTTGCCCGCCTATGATGAAGTGAAAATTGAGCCGCCTTATGCAGATACAAGTTCTATCAACAATCATTCAGCCGTGCTGTGGCAGGAAGAAATGGCTCGCTTATCCGCCGCACAGGTAAATGTGGAGCGTTCGCGTCTGAGCCCTGAAATCACGCTTGGATATAGTAACATGTCCATTCGCGGTTATCAAAGCAAGGATGGCATTACGCAGCAGTTTTATGATGCCGGCGATCGCTTTGGTGTTTACCAGCTTACACTTGGATTGCCCATTTTCAACAAAACGAGCAAGGCGCGCATTCGTGCGGCGCAGGTACAGGAGCAGGTAGCGCAGATGCAGGTAAATGTAACGAAAGGTATGCTGAGCAACCAGTGGCAGCAGCTGGCAGAGCAGTATAAAAAATACGCGCAGCAACTGGATTACTATGAGCAAAGCGGTCTGCCGCAGGCAGCTATGATGACGCGCAATGCCCGGCTGGCGTTTGAAAAAGGCTCCATCAATTATGTGGAATGGACGATGCTGATGCGTAACGCGGTGGATATAGAATTGGGGTACCTGCAGACATTGCGCCAACTCAATGAGACAATTATCGAACTAGAATATTTAACCGGAAAATAGTTCTTATGAACAAGATCATATTTCAGCTTTCCTGTTTCGCTCTGCTGGCCGCGTGCCAGTTGCCGACAACGGAGGAAGCAAAAGAAGAGGCAGTGATTTCTACCAACTCCATCACGCTGACCGAAGCCCAGGTAAGCCAGGCAGGCATTGCTACAGCGCCTGTAAAAAAGCAGGTGCTCAACTCTGTATTGAATGTTAATGGTGTGGTGGATGTGCCACCGCAGAATATAGTGTCGGTGAGCTTTCCGCTGGGTGGTTATCTGAAAACAACTCATCTGCTGCCCGGCATGCACGTAAGAAAGGGCGAGGTTATTGCCATGATCGAAGACCAGGGGCTGGTGCAATTGCAGCAGGATTACCTGATGGCCCTGGCGCGACTGGAGTACCTGCGCCAGGAGCACGATCGCCAACAGGAACTGAACCAGCATAAAGTGAGCGCCGACAAAGTATACCAGCAGGTGGCAGCCGATTATGCTGCCCAAAAGGTTTTGGTAAAGGGCTTTGCTGAAAAACTGCGGTTGATTTCAATAAACCCCGATAACCTGCAGGAAAATAAAATTTCGCGCAGCGTGCCGGTGTATTCTCCCATCGATGGATTTGTGTCGAAAGTGAATGTAAACATCGGAAAGTTTGTAAGCCCCACCGAAGTGCTGTTTGAACTGATCAATCCCAACGATATGCACGCCGCACTCACCATTTTTGAAAAAGATATGCCAAAGGTGAAGGTGGGACAGCACGTTGCCGTGTCGTTTGTGGACGATCCGACCAGGCAGTATGAGTGTGAGGTTATTCTTGTAACACGCAACGTAGATGACAACCGCAGCGGTATAGCGCATTGTCATTTCGAAACTATGCCCAAGACCCTATTACCCGGCATGTTTTTGAGTGCAACCATTCGTATCGACAAGTCAGAAGTATTGGCCGTGCCCGAAGAGGCGGTGGTGCGTTATGAAGGCAAACAATATATCTTGCTCGAATCTGCGCCACGTACTTATGAACTGGTAGAAGTGGAGACAGGCATTCGCGAAAATGGATACATCGAAGTGAATTGCAAGAGTATGGATCTGCTGGATCGGAATGTGGTGGTAAAAAGCGCTTATGCTGTTTTGGGCAGTATGAAGCACTCTTCGGCAGAAGATTAACAGGACTATTTCACAATATAGTCTTCGCGTACCGGGTGAAATGCATCCAGCACTTTTACATCAGTTAGCGCAATAGCGCTGTGTGGCGTGTTGCCGGGAATTACATGCACCATGCCAGGGGTGAGCAGCATTTTTTCGCCGCCAATCATCATTTCCAGTTCGCCTTCCATGATGTAGGTGATCTGTTCGTGCGGATGTTGGTGCTCGGGCAATACCGATCCTTGTTTGATATCGACAAAAGATAGCGTCATTGTGTCGCCGTGCACAAAGCGGGCGAACAATCCGGGAGCCAGGACTTTGCCCTTATATTGACTGATATGTTGCATGCAGGTAGGAGGTTTTACCAGGTGATTACAGTTTCCAGAATACGGCGGCAATAATAATGAATCCCGCGCCGGTAACCGTGGGCGGTATCATGTTTTTGGTGGTGCCAAAATAGATCATGTAAATGCCCAGGACCAACAACAAAAAGGCACCGATAGTAAGAACTGATTTTCTGGACATAACGATTGTTTTATGGTTAAAAAGAAAATCCTTACTGTTCAAAAAAGCACACACTTCCGCCTACCCACTCCTTATCCTTATTATAGCGTACACCAATCATTTTTCCCTTACTTAGTCTTGCCAGGTTAATGGCAGGCTTCGGACGCTCCCAGCCATCTTTCCACAAATACATTATGCGAATCTCTGCCTTAGCAGGTATATCGGGTGTTTTTATGATGTCGGCGTAAGGCACCTTACGTTGTAATATCCAGTTGTCGGGGTCTTTGATTTTCTCCAGGTCTTCCCGCGTCACATCTATCAGCACGCCTTGCCCGGCAAAGGAGAAGAGTGGCTTTAAAACATAATTCTCCAGGTCGGCAGGCACCTGTTTTATTTCACCCAGGAAGAAAGTGGGCGGCACATAAGGATGGCGAATGAATGGAATCGTAAACTTACTGACACGGTAAAACCAGTTGGGATGCGGAATCCATTGCACGTCGAGCTCCTGCGTTATGTCCACAAAATTACCCAGTGTATCGCGCTGTGCTTTCAGGTCGTCAAATATAACCCGGTTGTATATGCGTTTTACCTCGGTCTTTTTACCTTCTCGCATATAAAACAATTTTCTCCCTTCCTGTATCAGCTCGGTAATGCAAACCGGTTGAACGCCGAGGTAATCCTGTGTGCAGTAAAAATCGATTCTTGTCTTTTGTTCGTGCGGTTTTATTTCAAGCAGGATCACATTTTCAACAGGTGTGTCGCCTACAATCACTTCTTTCAGATCGCGCAGATATGTCTCCCGGTTATAATTGCCAAGGTACTGCGTATAGTTGCGAGGTATGGAAAAATGTTTTCTGAAAATTTCAGGGTAAAACACCTGGAAGCCAAACAGGGTAGGAAAGCCCTGCATCTCGATCAGCTGCGGTTCGGGCTCGCCTTCTTCACCAATGCAGATGCCAAAATCGAACGCGATCATGTTCGGGTGATCGTTTTCATTAGGCACTCTTTCATCGGCAGGCATAGAATTGGCGGTAATCTCTTTGAACCTCGGATCCAGTATCACATCCACGATGCTCTCGCAGGCATCCACCAGTTTTTGTTTGAAATTTTTGTCGGCAAACACTGCGGTCTCCGCCACCCTGAATTCAATAGCGCCAGGGTGTTTACTGTTCAGTTCTTGTAAAAAAGCTTCATACTTCTCCTTCGTAAACTGCTGGTTAAATGCTTGCCTGAGTTCCGGAACCATGCGGAAATTGTTTAGGAGGAAAGATACTAAAAGGTTTCGGGTTTCATGTTGCTGCAGTGCCTTAACATCACTGCCTGAATTTAAGAAACCGAAACTCCAAACCCGGAACCCGAAACTAAACTCCCTGCACCCGGAACCCGGAACCCGCCTCCACGGCCTGGTTTAAAAAGTTAGGGATTACGTGCGAGTAAGTGCTTAATATCTTGTCGGGATCGTTCAACTGCTCTATCATCGACTTCCATTTTTCATAGCCATGGTTTTCGATGACGGTGTCGCGTTTGTCGGCGCGCTGGAGGTACATAGACATGCCGATGGCATCGGCTTCGGGGTGAAACTGTGTGCCAATCATGTGCTCGTTGAAGCGGATGGCCATGATGGCGCGCTCGAGCGGTACGTGCGGACGTTCTTTTTCGATGGCCAGAATGGTAGCGCCCAGTTCCTGCACACGCTCGCGGTCGGGCTCTATTACCTGGTAATCGCGGCTGTCAACGGCATAGAAGGGGTCTTGCAGACCGGCAAATATGGGTTCATCACGGCCGCCTTCCAGCCTGTGCACGGGAAATACGCCAAAGGCAGTTGACCGCCTCCTGGCCACACGCGCAATGCGGAAATAGCGGCACGCCAGTTGAAATGAGTGACAGATAAATAATACCTGCTTTTTGGGATATTGCGCAGGATTGTTGTTGTATTCTTCCACCCGGCGAAGCCAGTCGAAATACAGGTTCTCCCAGCGCGTATGAATGCTGTCGAGGGGAGAACCCGGGCCGCCCGTGGAGATATAAATGTCGTACGAGAGATCGGGGATTGCGCTATTTTGCCTTACATCAAATTCGTCTTTAATGATATGCAGGCCGTTTTGGGCTGCATATTCTTTGATCAGCTGGCGGATACAGCGCATGCCTTCATTCGGGTGACCTTCATACAGGTCAAGGATTGCTAGTCTTATCGTCTTTTTTTCGTTCATTATTAGCTGCAAAAATAACTTTTTTAGGCCTGTTATTTTAGCAGCACCTTTAGCATTTCTTCGGCAACTAACTGGTTCCCCTTATCATTCAGGTGAACGCGATCTGTAGTGAGAATGCCCCTGTCTTTATTTTCAGTATTGTGTTGGAGGTTGTATTCCAGAAATGCCTTGCGCAGATCAACCAGTTCACATTCATTGTTTTTTGCTACCCGCCTGATGATGTTGGCATAATGATTCAGATCGCCATCCTGGTCGTTGGTGAAATCTGTTTTTTCACCAATGGTGGTCATGGTACAAAGGACGACGCGGATATTTTTATCTTTTAACTTTTTGATAAGTGCGTTATAAAACTTTTCAAACTTATCAGCATCTGTACCCGTTCCTGCACCACGTTTGTGCCAGACATCGTTCACGCCCACGTAGATGAACACGATCTGCGGATTTTTTGCCAGCACATCGTCTTCTACGCGTAAATACAAATCATAGATCTTGTTGCCGCCAATGCCGGCGCCGATCAGTTCATAACGATCAGCAAGACCTTTTTGCCTGAGCATGTCGCCCATCACCGTGATATAACCTTTAGGCCGCACACCGGCCTCGGTAATGGAATCGCCGAAAAATATGACACGTTGTTTTTGTTGCATAGGTGCAAAGCCTGCAAGCATGATGAGGGCAATGAGGGCTATTGCCGCGCGGAAATTATTTTTTTTCATACACTTTTTCTCCGTTTACAAATGTATTCAGCACGTTTATACCCAACAACTCTTTTTCGGGGGCGCTCATCAGGTCTTTGTCGAGTATAATAAAGTCGGCCAGCTTGCCGGTTTCCAGGCTGCCTTTTTCCTCTTCTTCAAAATTGCTTTTGGCTGCCCAGATGGTCATGCCGCGCAGCGCTTCCTCGCGCGAAAGCGCATTTTCTGTTTGATAACCATTCTCAGGCCAGCCCCTGGCATCTTTACGAATAACCGCAGCATAGAAAGTTTTTAATGGACTGATATCTTCTACCGGGAAATCGGTACCCAACGCCACCCAGCCATTTTGCCTCAAAAGATCTTTATAGGCGTAGGCGCCTTTTTCGCGGACCTCACCCAGTCTTTCACCAGCCCAATACATATCGCTGGTGGCGTGTGTGGGTTGTACTGAAGGTATTACGCTATAGCTGCCAAACAAGGCAAAATCCTTTTCATTCACCACCTGTGCGTGCTCAATACGCCAGCGCAGGTCATTTTTCTCCTTCAGGTATTTCGCATAAGTATTCAGGATAACACGATTGCCCGAATCGCCAATGGCGTGCGTGCACATTTGAAAGCCTTTTTCATAGATCACTTTCGCTACGCTGTCGAAATGTTCGGGGTTGCTGAGCAAAAATCCGCGCCAGCCCGGTTTGTCGGAGTAGGGCTCCAACAAACAAGCGCCTCTCGAACCAAGGGCGCCATCGGCATACACTTTAAAAGAACGAACGTTCAGCCTGTCTGTTTTTATTTTTCCTTTTTCAAAGATGTAATCGTAGTTGGGCCCGGAATCACTTAGCAGGGCATAAATGCGCATTTTCAGATCGCCTGCTTTCTGGAAACTGTCGATCAGCAGCACTTCCTGGTAATCAAGGCCACAATCGTCAACAGTGGTGAGGCCAACAGCAAAACAATTTTGCTGCGCTTTCAGCAAGGCGGTTTTAATTTGTTCGGTGGTAGGACCGGGAATTTTGGCACTTACCAGGCCGATAGCGTTATCGATTAGTATGCCGGTGAGTTTCCCGTTTTTCACTTCCAGTTCACCGCCCGTAAGGCGGATGCCTGCTCTTACACCGGCCAGGTCCAATGCCACTTTGTTTGCAATTGCAGCATGACCATCAATGCGTGTGAGTAAGACTGGTCTGTCGGGAAACAATTCATTCAGCTTTTCATTTGTCGGAAATTCTTTTACTTCCCAGTCGTTCTGATCCCAGCCACGACCGATAATCCAGCCTTCAGGATTCTGCTGCGCAAATGCTTTGAGTTTTTCAAGAATTTCTTCCCAACTGTTGGTGCCCACCAGGTCGGCGGTCTGAAGACTCAGACCGTAACCAAAAAAATGCGCATGTGCATCAATGAAGCCGGGATAAATGTATTTTCCATTGGCATCGATGATTTCAGTGGCTTCATATTTGTTTTGCAGATCGGCAGTGGTGCCAATCGCAACAATTTTTCCATCTTTTACCGCCAGCGCCTCGGCCTTACTGAAAGCGGAATCAACTGTGTAAATAGTGGCATTGATGACCAGCAGATCGGCTTCTTCTTTGGTACTACAACCAACCAATACAATCAGTCCGACTAAGAGATGATATACTTTTTTCATTGCAAAAATTTGTCCGGATGTTTTTTATGAAAATCTGTCGCGTCCTGGTAAGCTTTTGCTACCGCCAATATGGTAGCATCATCGTACAAGTTACCGATTAAAGTAATGCTGTTGGGCAGTCCATTGCTGCCAAAACCGATAGGGAACACCACTACGGGATGACCGGTAAGATTGGTCATGGCCAGCTGGTTGCCTGCATATGTCGGCACAATCACCACGTCGTAATTCTTCATGAAATGATTCAAACCTTCCATCAACCGGGTGCGATGCCTGTTGGCGTTGATATATTCCACTGCCGGAACCAGTCGTGACACGCGGAAAATATTTGGCCAGAAATTTTTGTCCTGCCGATGTATCAGGTCATCTTTATCGCTGCGGGTCAGCTCATCAAAAGCGGCCCCGGCCTCTGCGCTGATGATCGGGTCCATAATGGGATAAGGATAAATGGTGCTGTCGGGAAAATCAACCGCCTGCAGGTTGGCTCCTAATTTTTTGAAAGTCTCCAATACTTCATGTTGCTGGCTGCCTGCCGGCAAAGTTTTGAAGTAATTCACGGCATAGGCTATACGAAGTTTTTTGAAATCGACTTTGGGATTGAAATTAAATGCGCGCTCTACAGCGCTTGCATCTTTTCCATCGGTGCCTTTCATATAGTAAAATACGATGGCAGCGTCTTCGGCGCTACGACATATAGGTCCGGCTTTGTCGAGGCTCCAGCTCAGCACCATAGCGCCGCTGCGGCTCACCGAGCCAAATGTGGGGCGCAGTCCGGTGGCGCCGCAGGTATGCGAGGGAGAAACGATCGAGCCCCAGGTTTCGGTGCCGATTGCGAAGGGCAATAATCCTGCCACGGTAGCAGAAGCAGAACCCGCCGATGAGCCGCTGGAGCCGCGTGCAAGATTCCAGGGATTGCGCGTGCGTCCGCCAAACCACTGATCGGCAAAAGCCAACTCGCCGAGAGTTAGTTTGGCGCACAATACCGCACCGGCTTTTTTCAATTGCGTATAGACAAAGGCATCTTCGTCAATCACCTGGTCTTTGTAGGGTACCGAGCCCCAGGTGGTCTTATATCCTTTCACCGCAAACAAGTCTTTCAGTCCATACGGTATACCATGCAATGGTCCGCGGTAAATACCTTTTCTGATCTCTTCATCGGCAGCGGCGGCTTCTTTTAAGGCGAGCTCTTCCGTCAAGGTGATGACGCACTCCAGCGTGTCGCCCCATTTTTTGAGGCGGTCGAGAAAAAAGCGCGTGAGTTCAACAGAACTGATCTTTTTGTTTTTTATCAAAGAGGCAAGTTGCGGAATGGAGTAAAACGCCAGCTCATTTTTATTGGCGGGCAATGAAACATTGTTGGGAATATTCCATTGCACCGGCTGTTGTTTTACCGGCACCTTCAATCCGGCAGGCGCGGGATTAAAAGCAAATGGGAAGGGAAGATCATTGGGCGTGGGCTGGCGGTGCATCTTTTGATAATTCTGCAGGTTTTCTTTCACACCGTCAACCATTGAATCGATTTCTGCCGGGGTAAAATGCAGATCAAACAAAGAAACTGCCCGGCTGATGGCGGCTGTGTCGACGATCTGACCGCGCGCGCACACAGCGGCGAAGATAAGAACGGGTAGCAGTAGTCTCATGGCGATGCATATTAGTTTGAAGCCGCTAATATAAACAGGGATTAAAATCCACGCTCATCTTTTTATCAGTTTCGCATCTACCACCTTATCCGAATAAACCAGCTTCACATGATAAAAGCCCGCGCTATGGTTGTCCAGGTTTACGAAAATGAAATTGCTGGCATCGCCGCTGAAATGGCGCCTGTACACAGTTTGCCCGGCGGCATTGGTCACCACCACATAGCGCAGGTTGGCGGGTGGCGTAATGTGACGAATGATGAACTGGCCTTCGAACGGATTGGGATATACCAGGAAGCCGTTTTGTTTGAGCCGCGAGGGCAACAGCACGCCTTTGAATTGAATATTGTCAAGGAAAATATTGTTGTCTTGGTTGCTGGTGCTCCTGAACACAATCATGAATTTCGTCGAAGGCGTCACCCGGTCGGTAATGTCGAGTTGTTCAGTGCGCCATTGGCCGGGGGAAGGAACAAAGCCCAGGGTATCACCCGGCGCGTGGGTGGTTGAGGTGGTGGTGGCCAGCTGGCTGCCCCATTTTTTGTAGAGCGTCTCGAAGGTCTGGCCGCAGTCTTTTGTCAGCAACACTTCGAGCGTGTCGGGCGCAAAACTCGAGGGGATGCGGCGTGCATGCGATACATCAAAAATAANATACAGGGAGTCGAATTCACCGGAGTATTGCAGCAACCTGCNATACAGGTTTTCTTTCTGCGCGGCGCTGTGAAACCGGAAATTCCTCACCCACATNGAAGTGTTGCCGTCTGTGGCAGCCTTGGTATTTTTCTCCCAGCTGTATCCCGTATTCGACGAGTCGATCATCCAATACTGGGCGGGGTTGAAGCTGATGTTTTCGAACGATTCTGTATATAGTTTTTCCCAGGTATGCAATGAGTGCACAAAGAAGTTCTTACGCGCTGTGTCATTATGGGTGTCTGCATCGGGCATTCCATTCGGGTTCACGGTCCATGCGCGCAGAGTGTGCGCTATGTCGTTAGGTGTAGCTAGATTTTTGCCCTGCACGTCCAGCGTCTGGCCGGGGTTTAATGAGCCTGTCCAGTGAATGGAGTCAACGATATTGTTATCCAGCTCCACCACAATGGAAACCTTTGTCAGGGTATCTGTACCGTTATTGCGCAGTATGAATACCGGCTGAATGCTGTTGATTTCGCATTCATGCGGAAGAGGTTTTTGTATTTGCGTGACCTGCGCATCGGTAATCAGGGCGTCATCATCGTTGATGAGTATATTGTCGAGGTAAAGATTATTGCCAAACATATTTGTAGCCTTGAAGCCGACCACAATCTTGCTGGCATTTCCTATGAATGGCCGCAGGTTGATCTTGGTATTAGACCATTGCGAAGCAGTGGGAACAAAAGCGCTGGAGGTAGTTCCCGGTACGCTCGCCAGCTCTACGCCGCCACGCTTCCATACTTCGGTGAACGTAGCGCCGCAGTCTGTTGATACCACTATTGCCAGCGAATCGGCATACGAAGGATCGGTGCTGTACGGCCAATAGGCGCGGTCGAAACTGAGTATCACCTGGCCTTCATCGCCTACGTCAACTGGTGAAGAAACCAGGTAATCTGTGTGACCATCGCCATTTGAATAATCGTAGAAACGAATGCGTGCGGAAGCGGTTCCTTCTTTGGAGGCAAGGGTCGTGCGTTCCCAGGTAGTGCTTGTTGAGGGCTGGTTGATGATGAGCCAGCCTGGGGGCGGAAACGTAGCAGATTCAAAACCCTGTGTCAGCGGTAAGCTTTGTGAAGAGACTACGTTGAAGTCTACCGACAACGTATCGTTCGTATTGCGGCCGTCGGCGCTTCCATTAGGGTCGGTTACGTAAATAGTGAGCGTATGAGAGCCAGGCGCAGCGAAAACGGCAGGCAGCGTGACGTTCAGGCTTGCATTTGGCGCCAGGTTGCCGGTCCAGTGGAAAGTGGTGGGAGCATTGTTGTCCACCTTGATATTGAAAACAACGCTGGTAAGATTGGCGGAGCCATAATTCCTGAGCGTAACAATGGGTGAAATATCTGAATCGCAGGTATTGTTGCCAACAAAGGAGCAACTGTTTGCCGGGCGTGGTGCGATGATGGCAAAAAGGGCTGCATCATTCGGAAATATCGGTGCCGGCGTGCATTTGTCGGAAGTCATCAGGCTGCCCCGAAACAATTCCAGCGCGGCTTCCATGCGCAATACCTGGTTTTTGGTAAACATGCAATAGCAGGCATCGTTGGTGTAGTCCATGTAGTTTTGGTACATCTTGCCCGGCGGGTTGGGACTGCCGCAACCGGCGGCCAGGATTCCTGAAGGGCATCCGTTGGTAGGACCACTTTGCGTGGGCGTATCGTCGACCCAACTACCTGTAAGACCCGATACAACGGGAAAATCAGGCCGGCAGCCGCCGCCATCGCCCCATATATGCATGGCAAAAAAGAAATGACCTGCTTCATGCACTGCAGTGCGGCCCAGGTTAAAGTTGGGAGCTGTGTAGGCGGGATTATTACCGAAACCTTCATGCGCAATCACGATACCTTGTTCGTTATCGGGTCCGCCATGCGGAAAGGTTGCTATGCCCAGGGTACCATCGGTTGATTCAGCCACCCAGATATTGAAGTATTGCTCCGTATCCCAGGCATCGGCGCCGCAGTTGGAAGCGTACTTGAGGTTATTGAAATTATTCTGATCGAATTTGGTGTTAGAAGCAATTCGTTGAATGCCGTTGGTTGGATTACCGCGGGGATCGCGTTGGGCCAGGCAAAACTGGATATTGGAGTGGCCAAAAAGGCTGGCAAATGGCCCGGCATTTACGCTGTCCTCATTCAGACCGGCAAAATCGGTATTCAGCCTGTCTATCTGCCACTGCACATCGGCGTCGGTCACTATTTCAGGATTGGGTAAAATGATATGAACAACTACAGGAATAGTAACCGTGGAGTTGATGCGATGATTGCCTTGTTGTTTCTGGAGACGGAATTTTTGATCCATGGTACGCGACAACTGGATCTCTGCGGCTTCAAGTCTTGACTTAAGCCCGGGATCTTTTGCCAGCAATTTCTGCAGGTACTCGTCGGTAGCGCAGCGCTGGAAGTTTTTCTTACCGGGGTTTTGGTTCTGGGCTTGCAGGGATAAGGCAAGAGTGAGGATGACAAGCCAAAGTACAAATTGCTTCATAGTTTTTCGGTAGTGCGTACTCACATATATACGTTGCAAGGTGGCCTATAGCAAGTAACGTGAAGCGCTTTTTTTTGTTATGCCGCTGGCAATAATTATGGCCCTATTTTCATGAATACGCAAACCCCGGGGCATGCATAGATGGGCTGCTAGTATTTCACCCTGAACTTTCCGTCGGTCACCAATTTGGTTGGCGTGGTGGGGCCGGGAATATCAGGATCGTCACTGAGATCGATTTCAAACAAAGTGCCGCCGAAAGTGCCTTCCACTTCGGTGCTGGTTGCCTTTGTAACAACGATAGAGAAGGGAGTGCCCATTGTCAGCCCCGTACTTGTCATGAAAGGCGCTATGTCTGCGCCGCTGGGCTGGTATCCTGCCAATACCAGGGTGCCTGTAACGTTGGTCACGCCATAAGTGCCGGTGGTGAGTTCGCCACTGGTCTGGATCATCAGTATAAAGGCTTCATTATCGGAGATGTCTTCTTTGGCAAAACCGGTGATGGTGGTGGCTATTTCGCCTGAGTTTTCATCTTCATCTCTCTCGACACCCAGGTCGAAGTTGAAGGTCTTGGCCTGGCCGGCAATCTTGCATTCCAGGTAGTAGGTGGTGCTGCTGCCGCCTCCGCCGCCACCGCCGGGGTCGCCCGTACCGGGACCGCCGGTGCCGGGATCATTGGTTCCGAGTTCAAGACTTTCTTCTTTTTGGCAGGCTGTCAGCAAAAGCACTACAACAGCGGGTACCAGGATATGCAGCAACCTCTTCATATGCTTAGTCGGTTTATGCCCAAATGTACTTTTTTTGGCCGGAAAGCGGTTGCCGCGGGGTGAGTTTCTTATATAGCGCCGCTTAAAAACTGATCATGAATATAATCCACCACGCTGGTGAGGCTTTTGGTTTCCTCATAAGCCTTCAGTTGCCGGTCGGCGCCGGTACCTGCTTCCAGTATTTTGGAAACATAACCGATGGCATGGCGGCTGCCCAGATGATCTACCACATCGTCCACAAAATCAAGCAACTCGTATATCAGAACGCGGGTGTTTACTTCTTCTTCCTTGCCAAAATCGATCAGCCTGCCATCAATACCGTAGCGGCTGGCGCGCCATTTATTCTCGTTGATCAGGGGCCGTGGGTATTGTATGAAATTAAGATTTTGCATGCGCAGTTTGTAAATCTTTGCGCACACCGCCTGGAACAAAGCCGCAATAGCAATGGTCTCCGGCACCGTCATGGGTACATCGCAAATGCGGAATTCAACGGTATTGAAAAAAGGATGCACGCGCAGGTCCCACCATATTTTTTTTGCATTGTCAATACAGTTCGTCTTCACCAGCATCTTCACAAAATTGTCGTAGTCCTCTATGGTATTAAACACTTCGGGGATGCCTGTGCGCGGAAATTTATCAAACACTTTTGTTCGGAATGATTTATAACCCGTATATCTGCCTTCCCAGAATGGCGAGTTGGTGCTGAGTGCATAGATATGGGGTAAAAAATAGCGCGTGGAGTTGGCGATATGGTTGGCCATTTCGCGCGTCTCCATACCTACATGCACGTGCAAACCGAAAATCAGGTTGCTGCGCGCCGCTTCCTGCAATTCATTCACAATTTCGTTATATCGTACATGATCGGTGATGAGCTGCCGCTCCCAGTGACTGAACGGATGCGTGCCGCTGGCGCCCACCCAGAAACCGAGGTTGCCGGCAATATCGGATATGGTTTTCCGAAGTATGGAAACATCTTTATAAGCTTCATCAATATTGGCGCAGATTTCTGTACCTACTTCCACCACAGCCTGGTGCATTTCGGCCTTCACCTTGTCTTTGATGATCTTTTGTCCTTCGGTTACTATTTTCTGTTCATGGCTTTTCAGCTCACGCGTTTCAGGATCCAGGACCATGTATTCTTCTTCTATGCCGAGTGTGAAATTGCTGAAGTTGAGATTTGCCATGATTTTATTTGATTAGACCTGAATTTTTATGAACTAAGTAAAAATCACAAATAACATGCATCAGGGAACCAATTCTTTCTTTAACACACTCCGCTTCATATACTCTCCCCATGTAAGATTATCCTTGCCGGGCTCGTGCGCCAATGCGCGCTCGATGGTGTAGGTGGCCGCAGTTTCCACTACCCAATCAAAATTGTCGTCGCCCACGCTGGCGCGGTCGGCATCGGGAGCGGGATTGCAGAAGTCGATAGCATACGGAATGCCGTCGCGCACGGCCAGCTCCACCGTATTAAAATCATAACCGAGATATTGGTTGATGCGCAAGACAATTTCTTCCATCTGCTTCAGTCGCTCGCCCGAGGGGGAGAAACTGGCTTGGTAACGCAAATGATGCGGGTTGCGCGGTTCATAAGGCATGATGCGCACATACTTGCCGCCGATACAATAACAGCGATAATATTCTTCAAATACAATTTCTTCCTGCAGCAACATCACCAGTTGACCGGTCTCGCGATGATTCTGGTAAAAATCTTCCAGGCTGCGAAGTTTGTACACGTTTTTCCATCCGCCACCGGCAAACGGTTTCATGTATGCGGGAAAACCTACGTAATCGAAGATGCCTTTCCAGTCGAGCGGGTAGGCCAGGTTGGCAAACGATTCATTGCTGGTATCGGGAGGAAGATCGTGCGAGGGTAGAATGACAGTCTTGGGAACCGGCACGCCGATTTTCACAGCGAGACAGTTATTAAAAAATTTTTCATCGGCGCTCCACCAGAATGGGTTGTTGATGACGGCCGTGCCGCAGATAGCAGCATTTTTTAAATATGCACGATAAAAAGGAACATCCTGCGAAATGCGGTCGATGATCACCGCATACTCGTCGCAGTCGCCCTGGATCACTTTGTTGATCAGCACCGGCTCAGCACTCACATCATCCACTTGTTTGCTGTTGACTCTTTCAATAAATGCATGAGGAAAACTTCTTTCCTTGCCATAAAGTATCCCAATCTTTTTCATAAGCGCCTGTTTTGCTTGACTAAATTTATCGGATGGCGGGTTAATAAACAAAAGAAAGTAGCTACATTTGGCGTTTACGTACACATACTATGCAGACAGAAACAAGCCCCGGTTTACTGGTAGAAACCGTAACCCTGCCATCGGAGCCGCTGGACAGAACAGTGCCCCTCAACTTCTATCATCCCACATTTGAAAAGGAGCAACCGGTTAATTTGCTATTGGTCAATGATGGCCAGGACCTGGAGGCGATGGGTTTTGATAAGATGATCGGTTACCTGCTGCAAACCGGCGAAATTGAGCCGATGCTGGTGGTGGGCATTCATTGTGGTGAAGAGCGCACCCAGGAATATGGTATGCTCGTTGGCCCCGACTTCAAGGGTCGCGGTGCCAGGGCGGCACAATATGAGCGATTTATTTTCGAAGAACTGATGCCCTTTATCTACAGCCAGTTCAAAAATGTAAAATTCAAGGAAAAAGCATTCGCCGGGTTTTCTCTCGGCGGGTTGAGCGCCCTGGACCTGGTATGGCATCATCCCGACGTGTTTTCAAAAGTGGGCGTGTTTTCAGGCTCACTGTGGTGGAGAAGTAAGGATAAAACAGAAAAAGACTACAACCAGCATACCGACCGCATGATGCACGCGCAGATTCGCGCGGGTAAATATCATCCGCATCTGAAATTTTTCTTTCAATGCGGCTGCCTGGATGAGACGGAAGACAGGAACAAAAATGGAGTGATTGATTCGATTGATGATACCATTGACCTGATGCGTGAGTTATTGGCGAAGGGATACCTCGAGGGCAGAGATATGTGCTATTTGCAGGTAAAAGACGGCAAGCATGATGTGCCCACATGGGCGAAGGCGTTGCCGGTGTTTCTGAAGTGGGGATGGAGGAAGTGAATGTTGAATTTGAACTTGAAATTGAATGTGAATAATAAAAGGCCTGAGTGAGACTCAGGCCTTTTTGGTTGGACGGTTAGTTGGTTTAGAAGATATATCGTAAGCCGACCTGGAGACCCCAGGTGGTGCTGACATTCTTTACATTGGAGAAGGTTTCGGTTACGAGCTTTTTTTCAACCTGCGCCATGCGGAATGTGGGTTGACCACTGGCATTGTAACCGGCAAAAACTAATGGGTTAGACTGGAAGCCGTTGGTGTAGTTCAACTGCTTGCGGATACCCCAGTGCTTGTTGATGAGGTTGGCGAAGTTCAACACGTCAACGCTCAGCTGCAATGTATGCTTGCGGTTGCCGATATCGGTGAAAATATCCTGCAGCAACTTGAAGTCGAGCCTGTGATACCAGGGGAAACGCGCACCGTTTCTTTCTGCATACTGACCCTTATGTTTTCTCAGGTATTTATCCTGCTCCAGGTATCTGAAGAAGGCGTCTGACTGTTCCTGAGCAGTGTAGGCATCAGTAGTAGCAGAGGGAGCCTGGTCCACAAAGATGATCTCTGAAGGATCTCTCGGAATATACATTAAATCAACTGAGCCTGCGTTACCATCGCCGTTTACGTCGCCGTTATAGGCATAGCTGAACACACCCTGCGGAGCACCTTCGTAGTACAGCGATACTGTGGTGGCAAGATGTTTCAGGTATTCAAACCTGTAAGACACAGTACCCACAATGCGGTGGGGAACTGCATACTGCGAGTAAGCCAGTTGTATATCATTCTGCGTGCCGGTAGTGGGGTTAGCAGACCATACAGATGCTGCCTGCGAACCGGGGTTGGGTGTAATGTCTTGCACGAATGTGTAAGTATAAGCGATCGAGCCAGACAAGCCACGCGCCATTGTTTTTGAGATTTGCGTGGTGAATGAAAAGCCACCGCCCTTGCTGCTGTTTTCCAATACTATGGCGTTGTTGATACCGGGATACAAGCGCCTGTTGGTATTGTCTGCAGGATTGAATCTCGGCCTGTTATCGGGACCAGCCAGTGCATCATTAGGTTCTTTCTGGTTGGCATTGCGCATGCGCACAGCGTTTACATCTTTAGTGTACAATGCTTCCATGGTCAGCATCCAGCCATTGCCAAACGACCTGTCGAATGCCAGGTTGGTACGCCATACCTGCGGGAATTTGAAATCAGGATCGATCAGCACTATGCCTGCAGAGGGAACAGAAGTGCCTGCTTCTGAGGGGAACTTGCTTCTGTGTGCGGCAGGATTGGGATCAAACAGGAAGTTCTGCAATTGAGCCGGGTCTGATACAGCCGCACCGAACTGGTACATACCACTGTTGGTTGGCATATTGGTGAGCCATACAAAGGGAATTTTTCCGGTAAACAAACCAGTACCACCACGAACAATCATCACCTTGTTGCCTTCCGGATCCCAACGGAAACCTACGCGGGGCGACCAGTAGAATGTGCTCTTGGGCCACTTGCCGGTGTTGTAATGGGTGGGATTGCCATTCTTATCGGGCAAGGTAAGTGCCGTGATAGCAGGGTTCTCCAGCGGATCTTCATGATAGATCGGTCTGTCGAGACGCAGACCAAAGGTCATTTTCAAACGCTCGTTGAAAGTTATTTCATCCTGCACATACAGACCTAATTGTCCCAGTTTCAACTCTGCCGAGTATACAGACTCTTTGCCAGGCACCAGTGAATAAGTGAGGGCAAAACCTTTTGGCGCGCGGTTGTTGATAAAATCATCCAGCGAGTTGAACACATAATAACTCTGCGAAGCAGGCATAAACATATTACCCACGCGCTGGTATTCGTAAGAAACACCTGCAGTCACGCGGTGCCGGCCGGCAAAGTAAGAGAAGTTGTTGATGATGCTATATACATCATTGATAACATCGTTATTATACGAATACGGTTCATAGCCCGCACTCATATAGTTGTTGTTGTTATTGTTCAGGATATCGATGAAGGGGAACACTTCGCTGGGCGAAGTACGGGTGGCTTTAATTTTAGTCATTGTCACCAGGAACTGGTTGGCAAAACGGCCACCAAAATTGGAGTTCAACTCCAGGGTACCGTTGCGCACAACATCTTTAAAGCCATAGTTGCTGTTGGCAAAGGACATGGCATTTCGTCCAAACCTCTGCGTGGAGGAGTAACCTATAGCGCCTGCCAGGCCATTGGGAACACTGGTAGCGTTCAGCGCCACGTCATTGTTGCTCACCAGCTCGTTATACTTCAACGTGAGCTTATGCACATTGTTGATGTTCCAGTCGATCTTACCTAATATTTTATGGTTCTTTGCTTTGAAGTCAGGGAAATTATCATATGGACCTGTGTCGTATCCGTATTGACTCTTGAGAAACTCTGACAGTTTGCGCAGCGAATCAATGGGTGTGTTGGATTCCTGGCCTTTTCCGGATCCGCCGCTGGGACTCCAGTTGATGCCGGGGAAAGTTCTTTCTTCAAGCTCACCGCTCACAAAGAAGAACAATTTGTTTTTGATGATGGGACCGCCAAGCGTCATACCATAGATCTGGTTTTTCTCCTTTTGCTGTTCTGGCAGTTTTGTATCACGTACTCTTGTTCCGTTAAAGCTTTGGTCGCGGTAATAGGCATAAGCTGTTCCTTTCAGCGTGTTGGTACCGCTCTTGGTAACTGCGTTCACACCGGCGCCGGTAAAACCAGCTTGTCTTACATCGTAAGGCGCAATATTGATGGAAAGCTCTTCTATAGCATCTAGTGAAATGGGTTGATTACCGCCACCGGGCAGCAGGTCGCTGCTAAGACCAAAGTTGTTGTTGAGGTTGGCGCCATCCACCTGCACGTTGTTATAACGTGCGTCGCGGCCACCAAAGCTGGTGCCGTTTGCCTGCGGTGTAAGACGCGTAAAGTCGGTTATACTTCTTGAAATGGTGGGGAGTGAAGTGATCTGCCGCTGTCCTACATTGGTAGAAGCGCCGGTTTTATCTACCGCCGACTTGCGTCGCTGAACCGTTACCACTACACTGGCCAGGTCTTTGAATTCCTCACCCATCACGGCATTGATGTTGTAGGGTTCACCTAAGATGAGAGTAATACCGTCAACCTGGTATGATTTATAACCCACATAATCCACTTTAATAGTATAAGGTCCGCCGATTCTCGCGCTGGGAATAACAAATACGCCTCCTTTGCGGGAAAGCGTGGTGTACACGGTGCCTGAAGGCGTATGTGTAGCTGTTATCGTCGCGCCTTCGAGGTAGTTGCCCGCGGAATCCATCACGGTTCCTGTAATACTACTCGAAGTCACCTGGCTATTGGCTTTGAGCGCAGCCATAGCCAGCATAAAGCACAAAAGTTTTACGGTAATACTTCTCATATATGCATGTTTAATTTTGGCGTGTAAAGAAACAGAGCGATGTTAACCGGTAGCGCAAAAAGGCATTACCAAATTATTAAGTTTTGACCTCTGTAATCGCTTACTCATCACTGTACGGTTAATGGAATTGTTCTACTAAACCAGGGCAAGTAATCGCAGTGAGATGCGGCAAATGTAAAAGAAATTACATTCCCAAATTATAGACGAATTAAAAACCAGTACACAGGTTATTCACCAAAGAATTTACCCTAAAAAAATTACCCAAAGACCACGAAACGCAGTGCCCTAAAAACACGTATGGGTAGGGTAAATAAAGGTGCACCGAACCTTAGAGCGCTTCCGTTGTTTTATAAATGATTGCGACTGAATGTTTTTGCCGGCAACCGCTTAATTGCGGATGCCTCGGTTTTATGCTAACTTTGCCTAAATTTTTGAATATGCTGGATACCATTGAAAGCGCGATTGAAGATGTGAAAAAAGGTAAACTGGTAATAGTGGTGGATGATGAAGACCGTGAAAATGAAGGAGATTTCGTGACCGCCGCGTCTAATGTGACGCCCGAAATCATCAACTTCATGAGTAAACATGGCCGCGGACTCATCTGCGTGCCGCTGCTGGAAGATCGCTGTGAAGAACTGCAGCTTAACCTGATGGTCAACAATAATACTGCCCTTCACGAAACGGCTTTCACGGTATCGGTTGATTTACTTGGATATGGTTGTACCACAGGTATTTCGGCTCACGACAGGGCCAAGACCGTGCAGGCGCTGATCAATGCATCTACCAAACCCACCGACCTGGGAAGACCCGGTCATATTTTTCCTCTAATAGCAAAAAGAGGGGGCGTGTTGCGCCGCGCCGGCCATACCGAAGCCGCCATTGACCTGGCCAGGCTGGCAGGACTTTACCCCGCCGGCGTGCTGGTGGAGATTATGAATGAAGACGGCAGCATGGCCCGCCTGCCCGAACTGCGCGAAATCGCCAAAAAGTTCGATCTGAAACTGATTTCGATCAAAGATTTGATTGAATACAGGCTGAAGACCGATTCGCTGATAGAAGAAATTGTGCGCGTTGATATGCCCACCCGCCACGGTCATTTTAAACTGGTGGCGTTTAAAGAAAAGGGCACCAACAATGAACACCTGGCGCTGGTGAAAGGAGAGTGGGAGAAAGACGAACCCGTGCTGGTGCGCGTTCACTCGTCGTGCTTTACCGGAGATATTCTCGGCTCTATGCGTTGCGACTGTGGCGACCAGCTGCATACCGCCATGCAAATGGTAGAGCGCGAAGGCAAGGGCGCCATATTATATATGAACCAGGAAGGCCGCGGCATCGGGCTGCTCAATAAACTGAAAGCATATAAACTCCAGGAGAATGGTCTCGATACCGTAGAAGCCAATCTTCACCTCGGCTTCCCGATGGATAAAAGAGATTATGGTATTGGTGCACAAATTCTGCGCTATCTGGGCATCACCAAACTGCGCCTGCTGAGCAATAATCCCAAGAAGAGAGCGGGCTTGCTAGGCTATGGCCTGGAAATAGTGGAAGCAGTGCCGATCGAGATTTCTCCGAATCCTCACAACGAAAAATATTTGCAAACCAAGAGAGACAAGCTGGGACATGAGATATTGAAAGGTTAATTGCTCCCTTCATTCCTGGTAGTGGCGCTGTCGGGCACAGGCGGCGGCACCGTGGGCGGCACCGTGTCTTTCTTCTTCTTGTTCTGACGCCTCCACAATTCTGAAATGCGCTCAAAATCGCGCCGCCAGCTGATACTGGCACCCGAACGGTTTTGACGGCCGCCTGTAGTTCCCGCGAGGTAATTATAAGAATCGCGGTAAAAGAATGTGAGCACGAGCTTGCCGTCGGGACGAATTTTCCATTCGGCCGTAATATCAGGTAAGAATTGCAGGCTCTTGGTGGCCTGCACCTGTTGGGATGACAATCCAAAGTCAAGCGCCGAACCGAAAGTGAAGGTGAGCCTTTCGTCGAAAAAGCTTCTGCCGATATTAAAGTTCAGGTTGGTGCGGTCGATATTCAGCCGGTTGCGGTTCAGGTTGTCTATAAAATTGGATCCGCTGTACAACTGCGCGTTGAAGTTTACCTTAATGCTCGGGTCGTTGAATATTTTCTGGAAAATGGAAGAGAACTGCTTGCTCATGGCATTGCTCAGCACGCCTGAAATGGTATTCACCACCACGCCTTCAAATGCGAGGTTAGCAAGACTGCTTTGGTTGGTGGAGTTTGACAACGGACCAAAACTATTCACCACGATCAAGAAGGCTACCTGCTTGGTCAGTTCGTTTTCGTCGCTTTCGATACGACGTAATATCTCAATGGCGTTGGGATCATTTTTGAGCGTGCTTCCCTGCGGCAATTCGATCCGGAACTTAATGAGGGGTTTCATCAGTTTCTGGGTAAGAGTGGCAATCACCATTACTTCACCCCTGAACTTACGCACATTGTCGCTTACCTGTCCGCCGCCATCAGAAGCGGCAAACAGCGCATCACCCAGGTCGGTGAAGCGAACGTTTTCCGCCGTGTAGGTAGCTTCAATCTTGATATCGGCATCGTAAGGATCGCCGCTCCATTGGATATAGTTGCCCACGTCTTCGCTCAGCGTAAATGGCTTGCGCAGCAGCGACTGGAAATTGAAATTGTAATTACCACGGTCTATTTCGTAGCGGCCGGTAATGGTAAACTCGCCATCAGTGCTGGCCTGCATCTTGAGGTTGCCATGACCATTGGCCTGAATGATATCGCCGGTAAGCTCGTCCAGGATCACGTACATGTCAACATAATTGTTAGCTGTAACGTCGAGGTAAACACGCAGATCACTTTCGCGGGTGGCAGCAGGAGGCGTCATTTCACGGCCATATATTTTCCATACCAGGAAATCGGCCTGCCCGCTTTCGCGGCTCGAGCCGGAGCGTATAAACAATTTCGAACTGTCGGCAGGCTCGCCGCGAATATCGAGACGCATATTATCCATTGGCCCTTTAAAAGTGGCATTGGCCTTTGCAAATACAGTTCCGAAATACGATTCGTTGCCGACGTTATTGGTGTTTAAGACAAGCAGTTTATTGGTGGTAAGCGCAAAATCAAAATTCAGGTTGTCAAAAGCTTCATGTTTCAATATACCGCGTGAAATGCTGCCGCTGTTGCCAAATTCATCCTGAATCACAAAGGAGCCAAAATCGATTTGTCCATCCGTAAAACTGAAATTGGCCGAAGGAATTTTATATACCACGTTGGTATATTTTACCCGCAGCGATCCGTTTTGCAAATGAATATTGCCAAGAAATTTCAGCTTATCCACTGGTCCTTGTATGCGTAGCCCACCGCTGGCCAGGCCATTGATTTCCGTAAATACACCGGAGAGATATTTATCCAATAAATTGATGCGCGTTTCTTTAAAGTCAGCGGCTATATCCAGCGGACTGGTAGCGGTATCAGACAAGTCGTACATACCGCGGATATTGAACAGGTAGTTCAGGTTTTCCGAATTGGCGGCAAAGTTCACGCGGTTGGTGCGCTGCGCATAGTTGGCAACCAGGTCGAGACGGCCCACTGAATCATCATCAAAACGAAATTGATCGGCCTGGCCTGTCAGGTCCACCTGCATTTTCCCAAATGGATCCATGATGTCAACCGTAGCTGTAAGCATACCTTCCAGCCGGTTTTTCTTCACAAAGAAAGGAGAGAAGTCGCCAATATTGATCTTCTTCAGCTCCACCTTAATATCATTCGTATTGCCGATATCGGAAGGATGCGTGGTTATGAATATTTCCTGCTGGCCATTATACAACTTAACGCCATCGGCGCTTACCAGTTGCTTGCTCAATACCAGTTCACCATTTTTCTCTATGATCCAGTTCTTACCGTTCACATCGAAGTTAGATTCGTTCAGCACTATGCGCACACCGTCCTTCATCGTATGCACGCGGCCGGAGAGGTTGGCAGCATTCAGAGATTGATTGGCACTTGTCTGGATATTCACCAGCGACACATCGTTGGAAGAACTGAAATTGATCTCAGTGCCGGGGAAGTGAAGACTGTCGTTAATATAGATGTCGGCAATCGAACTCTGCATAGACAGTGTATCGAGATTGCCTGTGCCTTTCAGGTTAAGGTTATAAAAATAAATGTTCTTATAGCTGAACTGCGGAATCTCCGCGTTCAGGTCAAGCAGGTTTTCGTGGCTGTTGATACGACCGGTAATGGTGCTGTAGTTGAAACCGCCCAGGTCTTTGTGAACGAAATCAAGGTATTCATCCACTTTCTTAGTGGTGATTACAAAACTGAAATTTTCATTTTCCAGCGTTGCATGACCAGGTTCGATATACGAGGGAAAATATTTGTTGAGAAAAGTGGTAAACGAGGCGGGCAGGTCGCGGATGGAAAATTCACCCACCAGCACACCATCAAATTCGTTACTCAGCACGGTGATCACTTTGTTGTTACCCATGGCTTTTGACTCCACATTGAGCGAATCAAAAGTGATGCGCTGACCATTTTTAAACACCGATGCATCGTAAATGCGCGCTGTGCCTAAGAAGTTATCGATATTATCGCCGGTAAAATTCATCACAAATTTTCCGTTTACTTCAATGCTGTCTTTTACCAGTTGTATATTCTTCAGGTCGGCATGCTGCACATCGGCATCGAAATTGAAGGCTGGAATGTCTTTACTGAAATCGATCAGGCCATTCATTGTGGCTTGCAGTCGCGGATCGTTGATCACCAGTTCGCCGTTGAACAATCGTTTTGCTACATCCCCTTTCAGCACGATATCGCTATAGGTATAACCATTTATTTCCAGCGAGCGAATGCTGCCATCAAGCGTTGCCTGCAGGTTATCTGCTGCCAATCCGCGACCGCCAATCTTACCCGAAAAATTGATGCGGCCAACATTGCTCATGTTGGTGAAACTTCCCAGGTCGAACGATTCGGTCCTGATCGTACCGCTATAGACCGGCAGTGCATTGTCGGGAAATTTCATGTTGATATCGGTCTGCACCAGTCCCAGGTTGGTCTGGATGGTACCATAGGTCACGAAGTCTTTGATGAATCCCAGGAAGTTTCCTCGGAATCGCAGATACTCCACTTTTTCGAGGCGCGGGTTCTGGATTTTTTTCAACTGCGGCAATATCCGAACCGCATCGGGATAGTTGGTTCGAAAATCATTCGCCACAAAGTCGATATAGGTCTTGTCGATGTAGGGGAGACCGCGCAGTGAGATGGTTCCGTTCAAATAGGTATCGCGGCCTGCTTCCAGCACCAGGTTGCGCGCCACCAGGTTCTCCACCGGCCCTTTGATGGCGCCGGTTACCCGAATATTCTTGTTCCATTCTTCGAGCTCGGGGGCAAAGTAGGCAATATCATCACTATGCAATTCTGCATCAGTAAAGTCGGCTTCCATGCGCACCTTCGAAATAAAATCACCCATATCGTCGAAGGTGTCGTAGTGCATCGCGAAATAATTCTTCAGGCGGCTGCGGTTGGTCAGAATATCGAGTTTTGCAAACTCCATCAGCTCAGGATGCATGGTCATATCAGCCTCGAGCTTTTTTACTATTAACCCGCTGCGTTCGCGTGTGCTGAGAGAGATACTGCTGCGAATGGAATCCTGTTTGAAAGTGGAATTCCTGAACTCGCCGTTGATCTCCGAAAAATAGATATGCTGTCCGTCGAAATGTCTGGTAGGCTCGCGCTCAGTTTCACGGTCGCTCCTAAAAACGCCGTCGTTCAGCTTTACCAGGTCAACCGCAATTTCCCATCCACCGGGATTCCAGCGCAGGTTGTTGGGATCGTTAACAATGGGCGGCAGATCATTTTTCACAAATACCCTTGGCGCACGATTACCGGTATAGTTGTAAATGGAAAATACCGGCTTGTCGATGATGATGCTGCTGACGCGCACCTGTTTTTTGGAAAAACTTACCTCCTCGGCGTCGATGTCCAGGCCAGCCAATTGCAAAGACAGATCTTCGCCGCGCCACCGGTCGCGCTGCAGGATGGTGACATTATCAAACTCTACCTTTTTTAATGCGAGCTCAATGGCTTCCTGTTTTTTTTCTTTTGTCTTCGGACTGCTGAAATAGTCGGCCAGGAACTGGTAGTTCCATACCGAATCGCTGCGCTGCAGATGAATCACGGCGTCTTCCAGCGCGATATATTTCAGTTCAATATTGTCTTTCAGGAAAAACCAGTCGGTAATGTTTACGGTCAGGTTGCCGGCATATAATAAAGTATCCTTTTGCTGATCTTCCACCAACGTGCCCTCAAGGTGCATCTTGTTAAACAGGGAAAAATCAACATGCTTAATACGAACTGTAGCGTTGAGGTTTTTGGAAAGTTTATGGGTGATCTGTCTCACGAGCCAGTTCTGCACCGGCGTGGTTTGAACGGCCAGGTAGGTGAGAATGATCAGGCCAATTAAAACCAGCAACACGGTTCGGGATATTTTCCAAAACTTTCTCAGGGTCTGTGTATTAGGTTAAATTACGGGAATAGCTGTACCCGTACAAATTCAGTACCAATGCGTTGAAAATTCACAACTTTCCGGATGCTTTAACAGCCGGAAAAACATAAACGGCAGGCAAGCACACGACTGCATAAAGGTCGCGCGAAATTTTTGTTAGCTATCTAATTGATTTTACAGGGCTTGGATCAGTTGTAAAGTTCAACGGACGGAAAATGCGGCTTATTGCCACATATATCAATTTTTAATTCTTTTTTACATTGGCCGGGTCCTTAATACCATCGCTCTTGTTGTACTCTTCGCTCTTGCCCTTTGCAATTGACAAAGTCTTCCAGTCATTACCCTTAATGATTTTACCCACATAAATGATCTGTCCAACGTGGTGCGGGTAATGTGCCAGTTGCCTGTTAATGGCGTCTACCACCAGCAATGGCTCCTGCCTGATGGTGACGGTTTTCAGCAAGTCTTCTTCCCGCAGACTTTCCAGCGCATTGAACAGGCACTGCCATCCTTTTTCCCAAAGTTCAATCAACTGCGTCCTCGAATAGTTTTGAGGTTCAAACTCGGTATCGCGCCGGCGCCATTCCTTTTCGCCGTCTTCGGTCAGGAAATTGGTCCAGCGGCTAAGCATATTGCCGGCCATATGCTGAATGATGACGGCAATACTGTTCGACGCCTCGTTAGGGGCAAAGTGAAAATCCTGGTCGGCTACCTGTTCGAAGGTCTGGTCGGCTAATTTCTTATAGTAGCGTAAGCGTTTGATCGCTGTTTCGAGATAGGCCTTGCCAAGAGAATTACTCATAAGACTCATTTTTTAATAGCCTGCCGCGTGATCTTCGCCGCGCTTGTCGGCCACGGCTTCAATGCGGCCATCGGGCCAGACCAATATCAATTCGGTCCTGCCGATGGTGGAACGCTGCCTCAACTTATAACCCATTTGTTCCAATTGTGTTCGCACTTCCATCGGAAACTCTTTTTCCACCTGTATCGTATCGGGGAGCCATTGATGATGAAACTTGGGTTTGTTTACCGCGTCTTCAGCGCTCATACCAAACTCCAGCAGGTTCACCAATGTCTGGAATACCGAAGTGGTGATGGTGGTGCCGCCGGGAGTGCCGGTGATGATATAAGGTTTTTTGTCTTTCAGCACAATGGTGGGCGTCATCGAACTCAGCATGCGTTTGCCCGGTTCAATGGCATTGGCTTCGGCACCCACGGCGCCATACATATTTGGTACGCCGGGTTTCACGCTGAAGTCGTCCATTTCATTATTTAATAGGAATCCCGCGCCGCCCACCACGGTATAGCTGCCATAGCCGCCGTTTAGCGTAGTGGTTACGGCAACGGCATTACCGGCAGAGTCGTACACGCTGAAGTGGGTGGTCTCTTCGCTTTCGGGAATAATGCCGGCTTGTATAGCAACACTGTTGCCTGCTTTGTTCGGGCTGTAGTCTTTCATACGTTCGCGGGCATAGGCTTCACTGGTGAGTTGCTGTACGGGCACTTTGAAAAAGTCGGCATCGCCCAGGTATTTGGCGCGGTCGGCATAGGCGCGTCTTTCAATTTCAGTCATCAACTGCACGTGTTGCGCCGAAAGAAAACCGTAATCTTTTACCGGCTGTGTGGCTATCATATTCATCATCATCGGCAGCAACACACCGCCGCTGCTGGGCAGTGGCATAGTGATGATGGAGTATCCTTTATAGTCAAAAACAACGGCTGGTCTTTCCTTGGCCTGGTAGTTTTTCAGGTCTTCAGCTGAAATAATTCCGCCGCCGCGCTGCATTTCTTCAACAATGAGCCGGGCGGTTTCACCTTCATAAAAACCGGCTTGTCCATTATCGCGGATTCTTTTAAGTGTATTGGCTAAATCTTTTTGCACCAGCGTGTCGCCTGCTTTCCATCCGCCGGTCTTTACAAATACGGGCATGATGGTATTGTATTTTGCAAATTCTTCCTGCGAGCGGTTCAATCCGCGGGCTTCGGCTTCGGTGATGGCATAACCTTTTTCTGCGAGCTCGATGGCGGGGTGAATTAATTTCTCAAAAGGCAGTTTGGCATATTTATAGGTGGCGAAAATACCAGCCACGGCACCGGGTACACCCGCGGCCAGGTGACCGTTCTGGCTTTTTGATAATAGGGCATTGCCCGCAGAGTCGAGATACATATCGCGATGCGCTTTGGCAGGGGCGGTCTCGCGGTAATCGATCGCTAACGTGCGGCCGTCTGACAAGTGGGCAACTGTAAAGCCGCCGCCGCCGATATTTCCGGCTTCGGGATAAACTACGGCCAATGCCAGTTGTGTAGCAATGGCTGCATCAAAAGCATTTCCACCCATTTTCATGATAGCAACACCCGCTTCGCTGGCCAGGGGATGAGCCGATACCACAGCACCTGCACGGCACTCCACTTTTTTCTGAATACTGTATTGATAGGGATTTACGGGAAGGGAACCGGGTGTATTACTCGATGAGCAGGAAGCAAAGTATACGGCCAGTACCAGCAAACCAACAATTCGGATCATAAAAATGCGCATTGAGTTAAAATTAATAAAGTAAAGCAAGCCATTGTTTTTTTGGATGCGCGAATTTCCATAAATTTATTTTGTTTCGCATTTCGGGTTGGGAGTTTCGGGCTCTTCAAGTGCAAAATGCATGATAACGCGCAGCAGCCACCCAAAACACTAAACCCAAAACGCGAAACGAACTCGCGTCACATGAGAGAATAGAAGCATTCCCGGAAGGGGATGCTTTTTTTTGCTACATTCACGTTTCATTTCTACTGATTATGAAGCGTAAAATTGTTACACTGCTCCTGTTATTTGTAGCTTTTGTTAGTTTTTCCCAAACCAAATCCCCCGAACAATTTTTAGGTTACCCGCTGGGTAGTAAGTACACGTCGCATCACAACCTGGTGAACTACTGCCGGCATGTTGCAGAAACCAGCAGTAATATGGTGAAACTGGAACAATATGGCGTGACCAACGAAGGCAGGCCGCTGCTTTTGTTATATATCTCTTCGCCTGAGAATATGGTAAAACTGGAACAGATCCGCCAGAATAACCTGCGGCTGGCGGGTATGTCGAACGACAAGACTGACGGCGATGTGAATGCACCCACTGTTGTATGGATGAGTTATAACGTACATGGCAATGAGGCCTCCTCTTCTGAAGCGGCCATGCTTACCTTATATGAACTGGCGAACCCAAATAATAATAAAGCGAAAGAATGGTTGAAAAATACGGTAGTGATCATCGATCCCTGCATTAATCCGGATGGCCGCGACCGCTATGTGAACTGGTACAATTCGGTGGTGGGTAAGAAGCCCAATCCCGTTCCTTTTACCCGCGAACATTCGGAACCCTGGCCGGGAGGGAGATCGAACCATTATTATTTCGACCTCAACCGCGACTGGGTATGGCAAACGCAGGTGGAATCGCAGCAGCGTATTGCCAAATACAATCAATGGTTGCCCCACGTGCATGTTGATTTTCACGAGCAGGGATATAACAATCCCTATTATTTCGCGCCAGCCGCAGAGCCCTACCATGAAGTGATTACCAACTGGCAGCGCGAGTTCCAGGTGACTATCGGCAAGAACAATGCAAAATATTTCGACCAGAATGGCTGGTTGTTCTTTACCAAAGAACGCTTCGATCTGTTTTATCCCAGTTACGGTGATACCTATCCGTTGTATCGCGGCGCTATTGGCATGACGTACGAACAAGCTGGTCATAGCCGCAGCGGCGCAGCAGTGATTACCAGTGCAGGCGACACGCTCACACTATGGGACCGTTTATATCATCATTTCACCACTGGTATGTCTACCGTAGAAATTACTTCGATCAATGCCGCAAGGGTAGTGCAGGAGTTTAAAAAATATTACGACAAAGCACGCACCACGCCGCTGGGCGATTATAAAGCCTATGTGGTGAAAGCCGATGAGGGCGACCGGCTCTCGCGCCTGAAAGTGCTGCTGGACAGGAACAAGATTGAATGGTATGATGCGAATAATAATGGCAGCTATACCGGTTTTAATTATTTCACCGGCAAGACAGAACAATTCAAGACCACCAACCGCGATATAATCATCAACGCCAATCAACCTAACTCTACACTGCTGAAAGTGTTGTTTGAGCGCGAGTCAAAGCTGAGCGATTCAGCCACCTACGACATTACTGCCTGGTCTATTCCCTTCAGCTATGGACTGCTGACTTATGGGTTGAATACTTATGTGACTGGTCTTGCCAAAACGCAAAGCGTAGCCACCGTGAACACGAGCGTTCCCGCCGGCGAAGGCACCGCGGCCTGGCTGGTGCGGTGGAACGGTGTGCATAGTATGCGCTTCCTGGGCGAACTGTTGCAAAAAGGGATTAAAGTGCGTTTTTCTGAGCAGCCTTTTTCCGCTGGTCAACAAGACTACGATCGCGGCACGCTGATCATTACCCGCGCAGGCAACCAGCAGGCGGGTCAGCAACTGGCTGCAATTGTGGAGACTGCCGCCAAAAATGCGGGCGTAAGCTACCAGGCTATATCGTCCACACTTGTTGATAAAGGATTTGATTTTGGATCGGACCGGGTGCATGTAATTCAAAAGCCAAAGATTGCATTGCTGGCAGGAGAGGGCGTATCGTCGCTGAGCATGGGCCAGCTCTGGCATTTCTTCGATGAAACCATCAACTACCCGGTGAATGTAATTGGAACCAATGATCTCAATCCGGCAGTATTAAATGAGGTGAATGTGTTGATATTGCCAGATGGCAATTATCGTTTTCTTGGTGATAAATCCGCTGCAGATGGATTGAAAGACTGGGTGCGCGGCGGGGGGAAAATCATTGCTTTGGAAAATGCGGTGGCCCAGCTGGCGCGAGGCGACTGGGGTATCAAAATGAAACAGGATGATGATAAAAAAGACGGAAAGAAAGATAGTGGCTCCGATTATAGCTTCCTGCGTCGATATGAAAACCGCGAACGCGATTACCTGTCTAATTTCAGTCCCGGCGCCATTTTCAAAGTAGAGCTCGACAACTCGCATCCGCTGGCTTTTGGATATGATGCCACTTATTTTACCCTGAAGCAGGACGACCGTATATATGAATTCTTTAAAGACAATGGCTGGAACGTGGGCGTGATCAAGAAGGACAACCAGGTGGCGGGTTTTGTGGGTTCAAACCTGAAGCAAAAACTGCGAGACGGCCTCTTGTTTGGCGTTCAGCATATGGGCCGTGGCAGCCTGGTATATCTCGCCGATGACCCCATATTCAGGAGTTTCTGGGAAAATGGCAAGCTGCTTCTGGGTAATGCCATATTCCTGGTGGGCCAGGATTAATTGTTGTTAAAATCTGTAAATGGATTGATAAACCACGACGGTTTGCTTTATTTTGGGCCTTTTAACTGCTGGACATATGAGGATAAACTTTTACCTGCTTATACTCTTATTGTCGTTTTCCGGCGCCAGTGCTCAGACGTCATTGCGACAGAAAGCTGACGCATACGCTTCGCGGGTAGTGAGTTTATATAATCGCAGTGCGTTCGATTCGCTCTATCACCTGGGCGGCTCACTTTTTAAAAGGCGCTGGCCATATGAAATGTACTTCCGCGGCCGCATGCACGACCAGCACTCGGTATACGGACAGATCGTTTCCTATACTTTCAGACAAATTGCCGACAGCACGGTATATTATGTTGCCAGTTTCAAAAATGCAAAAATGGATCTGGGCATCACCGTCAACCGCGAAGGACAACTGGAAGATTTTTTCCTGGCCGTAGCCGCCGAGATACCAGCGCAATCGGAGGCCGTTGCCCCGCAGGAAAAACGCACGAACATAGCGGCGCTTGACAGAAAGACGGATTCACTCTCGAAAACTTTTTTGTCAAACAACAAAGCGGCAAGTATTGCCGTGGGTGTGCTCACCAATGGCAACCTGCATAGTTATGGTTATGGTGAGACTGTAATAGGCAACAAGACAGCTCCCACCAAATTCACTTTATACGAAATAGGTTCCATTTCAAAAACATTCACCGGCATATTGCTGGCGTATTTTGCGCAGCAGGAAATAGTGAAGTTGGACGATCCGGTGAATAAATACCTACCCGACTCTATTCCCGAACTGAGCTATAACGGTAAAAAAGTGACGCTGGCTTCGCTCAGCAATCATTCCTCGGGTCTGCCACGATTGCCGGGCAATATGTTTGAAGGGGCAGATATGATGAACCCTTACAAGAACTACGATGAGCAAAAGCTGTTCAGGTTTTTGAAAAATTTCAAACTCCAGCGCGAACCCGGCGCGCAATACGATTACTCTAACCTGGCAGTGGGTTTGTTGGGCACCATACTCGAACGCGTGTCGGGCAAATCGTATGAACAGCTGGTGAAGGAAATTATTACCGAACCGCTGGAGATGAGCAATACGCGCTTAACATTGACTGAATCAGGCAAACAAAATTTTGCGCAGGCATACAACCGCGACCGTGCTGTAAATTCCTGGGAGTTCCAGGCACTGGCAGCTGCTGGCGGCATTCGCTCTTGCGTGCGCGATATGCTGTTGTACGCCAAAGCACAGCTGGATGGTGGTAACACGCCGCTTGCCAAAGCCATTGCATTGTCGCACCAGCTGACCTTTGAAAAAGATGGAAAGCGCGTAGGACTGGGCTGGCATTTCGTGACCAGCAAAGGAAAGAAGTATGTATTTCACAACGGGCAGACAGGTGGTTACTGCTCTGCGCTGGTGGTGAACCCGGAGACGAAAAATGCCGTAGTGATGTTGACCAATTCTACCACCGACCCTATGGGCACGGCTATGGAATTAATAAACTGGTTGGATCAATAAATAGGAAGGAATAAGCAACAATCAATATATATCGGGACATAAATTTCAAATCTGATCGCAGAGAATCAAATTTCTGTTTGCATGAACTTCAACTTCCGGACAAGTATTTTGCCAGTATGTCTTGCATTTTTTTGTTTGCATACTGTCGCGCAAGTCAACAATGGCAACACTTCAGCTGATATTTACGAGCAGTTGCGGAAACTGAATGTGCTGGGCTCTGTGCTGTATGTAGGTGCCCACCCCGACGATGAAAATACCGGCCTGCTCACCTATCTCTCCAAAGAAAGAAAATACCGCACCGCCTATCTCTCGCTCACCCGTGGCGATGGTGGTCAGAACCTCATCGGCGACGAGCAGGGTGTAACCCTCGGATTGATTCGCACGGAAGAATTGCTGGCTGCACGCCGCGTGGATGGTGCAGAGCAGTTTTTTTCAACCGCCCGCGATTTTGGTTTTTCAAAAAATCCCGAAGAGACATTCACCATTTGGAATAAAGAAAAAATACTAAGCGATGTGGTGTTTGTGATCAGGTATTTTCAACCCGACGTTATCATTACCCGTTTCCCGGAAGACAGCCGCGCGGGTCATGGTCATCACTCGGCCTCGGCTATACTGGCGCGCGAAGGATTTTTTGCAGCCGCTGATCCCAATCGTTTTCCCGAACATTTCAAATTCGGACTTAAACCCTGGCAGGCCAAACGCGTGTTGTGGAATACATTCAATTTCGGTAATACCAATACAACCAGCAGCAACCAGTACAGGATTAATGTAGGTGGTTATAATGCTTTGCTGGGGAAAAGTTATGGTGAAATAGCTGCGCACAGCCGCAGCCAGCATAAGAGCCAGGGCTTTGGCGTAGCTTCGCAGCGCGGTGATGCTTTTGAATATTTTGTGCCGATTGCCGGCGATACGGTTTTTACCGACCTGATGGATGGAGTGGATATCACCTGGAAAAGAACGGGTGATGCATCTGTTGAAGGAATGGTGCAAAACTTATTGCAGCAATTCGATTTCACACAACCTGAAAAAACTGTCGCCGGTTTGATACAACTCCGCGAACATTTTCACGATAACCTCAATGAATCGCGCTGGGTAACGCATAAGCTAAAAGAAATCGACAAGCTGATCAGCGCCTGTACAGGGCTATATTTTGAAGCTACCACCTCGCAACCTTTTGCGGTGACCGGCGATTCGTTGCTAATCAGGTTTTCAGTAATCAATCGCAGCCATGTACCGGTAAGCAAACTGTCCATACATTATATCGACACCACGATCACGATCAATGAAACCCTGCCGTATAATGTGCCGAAAATAATTTATATCACGCGACTGGTACGCGGTGGTTTTATGCAGGATCAGCCTTATTGGCTGCGTGAGCAGATGACCGAAGGCGCTTTCAGCGTGAGTGCGCAGGCGCTGCTGATGAATCCGCGCAACGATCCCAATGATGTGCGGGTATCGTATTATTACAAAGAAAATTTAACCGTCAACCAAAATTACCCGCTTCAATATAAATATACCGACCCGGTAAAGGGTGAGTTATATGAACCGGTGATTACCGTACCGCCGGTAATTGTAAGCGTGTTTCCCTCGGTGGTGCTGAACAACGTAGTGCCTAAAGTGCCGCCGCGCATTATGGTGCGCTACCAGAGTCTTTCGGAAAAAGGCACGAAGGCGGGTGAAATCACTTTCTCGAACGGACAAACAACGCTCAGCAGAAAGCCCGCGGTGCTTTCGCTGGATAAAAACAGGACTACCGAAGTTCATTTCCTGCTGGATACTTTGCTGAAAGTAAAAAGCAATACCGAGCTCAGTGCTGCCATTGTGTTGAGAGATTCTGTGAAAGAGCAACCTTACAGCAATTATATGCGGCTGGTGAAATACGATCATATCCCCGCCGTACATTATTTCTATCAATCGAAAGTGAAGGTGCTGACCGACGAAGTGAAGGTGGTGGGCAAGCGCGTCGGCTATATACGCGGCGCGGGCGATAATGTGCCCGAGGCGCTGCAGGCCATGGGTTATGAAGTGGTTTTTCTGAATGCGGACGATATTGTTTTACCCAAACTGGCTACGCTGGATGCGGTGATTACGGGCGTGCGCGCATACAACGTGCACGACTGGCTGGAGGGCAAATACGAAGTGCTGATGAATTATGTGAAAAACGGGGGCAACCTCATCGTGCAATACAATACCAGCAATTTTATCAGTTCTGTTACGAAGAAAATGGGACCATATCCCTTTGATATCAGCCGCAATCGTGTGACAGATGAAAATTCGAAGGTGGAATTTTTACTGCCCAAACACCAGGTGTTGAACTATCCCAACAAGATTACCGATAAGGATTTTGAGAACTGGGTGCAGGAGAGGGGAATTTATTTTGCCGATAAACTGGATCCCGCTTATGAAGCGCCGTTGGCGATGAAAGACCCGGGCGATCCGGCGATGCATAAAGGCAGCCTGATCATCGCAAATTATGGGAAAGGAAAATTTGTGTACACCGGTCTCGTCTTTTTCCGCGAACTTCCCGCCGGCGTGCCGGGCGCATACCGGTTGCTGGCAAATATTATAGCATTAAATCAAAAGAAAGGATTTTAAATGCCATTGTCTCCAAGACGGAAAGGCGAGATTGCCCTGGTGATAGCCATTGTAGGGGGATTGATAGTGGGGAAACTGATCAAACGCATGTCGGTGGGTATGATCGTGGGCGTACTGATCGGGTTGATGTTCCTGATGACCATGGCGGCGAGGAGCAAACGAAGAAAAAGAAACGATTAATTGCCATTATATGCTGCACAACGATCCTGAAAAAGTGCCACTATTCCGGAAATGGAGCCATTGGTATTGGCTCATACTGGCCTTTCTGTGCCTGCTGATTGTATTGTTCTACCTCTTCACCAAAAGATTTTCATGAATTTTTCGCCCTTAGACTGGACAGTACTGATAGGCACACTCACCATCATTATCATTTATGGTGTGTACAGGAGCCGCACTTCAAAAAACCTGGACGGTTATTTCCTGGGCGACCGCCAGATGCCCTGGTATGTGGTATTGCTGAGCGTAATGGGTACACAGGCCAGCGCTATTACCTTCCTCACTGCGCCAGGACAAGCTTATACCGATGGGATGCGTTTTGTGCAGTATTATTTCGGTCTGCCCATCGCCATGATCATCATCTGTGTCAGCTTTGTTCCCATATACCGGCGACTGAAATGCTATACAGCTTACGAATATCTTGAAACGCGCTTTGATGCGAAGACAAGGGCCTTCACCGCATTTCTGTTCCTGGTGTCCCGCGCGCTGAGTACGGGCATCAGCATCATGGCGCCATCGCTGGTGCTGCATAGTATGCTGGGCTGGGACCTGGCCGTTACTAATACCTTCATGGGCGGACTGGTGATCATTTACACCATTGCGGGTGGTTCAAAGGCGGTAGCCTATACCCAGACTCTGCAGTTCATTATCATCTATACCGGCATGTTCCTCGCGGGCTATTGGGCGCTGAGTCATTTGCCCGAGGGCGTGGGGTTGAGCGATGCGCTGCATATCAGCGGCAAATCGGGTAAGGCCAATGTGATCACTACCGGCGTTACTGAAAATGGTTTCGACTGGAAAGATCGCTATAATATTTTCAGCGGCATTATCGGCGGGCTTTTTCTTGGACTTAGTTATTTCGGCGCCGACCAAAGCCAGGTGGGCCGTTATCTTACGGCGCGCACTGAAAAGGAGAGCAAGCTCGGACTTATTATGAATGGCTTTCTGAAGGTGCCTCTGCAATTTGGTATCATGCTGATCGGATTGTTGGTTTTTGCATTTTACCAGTATCACCAGCAGCCGGCATTTTTCAACCTGGCCCAGGAAGAGAAAGTGAAGAATAGCATGTATGCGAGTGAATATGCAAGCGCCACGGAAAAATATGAGCAATTACAGAAAGAGAAACAACAAACCGTTGCAAGCCTGACCGAAGCACTGGAAAGAAAAGACCAGGCAGCTATTGAATCATTGGGCGCGCAATTGAAAACGCAGGAGTCTGCCACCAAAGAAATGCGCCTGCAAATAAGGAGCATCGTGCAAAAAGCGATTCCCAATGAAGATGTGAACGACAACAACTACATTTTCCTTCGCTTTGTGGGCGATTTTTTGCCCAACGGGTTAGTGGGTCTTATCATCGCCATTATATTCCTGGCAAGCTGGGGAAGCATTGCTGCGGCAATCAACTCGCTGTCATCATCCACCATGGTGGATTTTCATATCAAATTTGCGCGCAAAAAACTAACTCCTTTGCAGGAATATCGCTGGTCGAAATTATATACTTTCTTTTGGGCGATCGTGTGCATCATTACGGCGCAGTACGCAGACAATATCGGCAATAGCCTGATCGAGGCGGTGAATATTCTAGGCTCGCTGTTTTACGGACCCATACTCGGCATCTTCCTGGTGGCCTTTTATTTGAAATGGATAAAAGGTCATTCGGTGTTCATCGGTGCATTGCTTGCCGAGGCTGTGGTACTCACTGTTTACTTCATGGACATCATTTCATTCCTGTGGCTGAATGTGATTGGCGCGGCTGCCGTGGTACTTTTTGGAATGACTATCCAGGTATTTATGCCCAAAGAACAAAAGGCGTAACAGCTATCTGTGCTCATAAAGCAGTTTCACCAGCTCATCCACCTTAGACCATTGCGGGTTGTGATCGGCTTCCATGATGACGGTAGGCCAACCGCGATCGCGCGCCCGCTCGTACTGGCTGTAAAAATCATCCGACTTCGGCTCCTTACCTTTTTCAACGGTGAGAATATATACTCCGGGAATGTTTTGCGCCCTGTTTTTCAAAGTCAATGTATCGGTCAGTGTTTTCAGGGGATGCGGCACATCTTTCGGCGGTGCAGCATCGGCTCTTACCCACACAGGCACGATAAAACCATCTTTCGCCAATTGTTTCATGCCTTCCCCACGCACACCGACAATACTCATCAGGCTTTCGCCATTAGTGGGTACGAAGGCATCCAGGTAAATGATCTTCTTAATGCGGTCGGGCACACTATCCGCGACCCCCGTCACCACCATGCCGCCATAGCTATGACCAACCAGCACTACGTCGTATAAGTTTTCATAGAGAATCATGTTCACCACATCATTGATATGAGTTTGCAAACCAATATCGGGCGTAGCGAGGTGCACGCGTTCGCCCTGGCCGGTAAGGGAAGGACGATTTACCATGCACCCTTTTTCTGTCAGCATTGAATCCACTTTTTTAAATGCCCAGCTACCGCCCCAGGCGCCGTGAACGATCACGTAAACCGGTTTGGAGCTTTGCGCGCTGGCAATGCCACCGCTTAACAACAGTGCGAACAAGAGTATGCGAATCATAATTACTGCTTTTTTAGTATGAGGCTGAGAACACGTGGTATTTCTTTATTGTCTTCGTCAAAATATTCGTTCAATCTGTGCAACACCAATCCATGTTTCTCTGCCTGCTGCACAAATTCAGAGATATGGTGATTGTAGCAGGTTACCACCTGCACACCATTTTCTGTTTCAAATCTTGCCTTGCTGCCGGTATATTGTTTGAAGGGATGTAATTCGCCAATATATACATAGCCGCCGCTTTGCAATACGCCGGATACTTTTTCGAAAACGGCATCCAGGTTTTGTATATGCTCCAATACCAGGCTGAAGGTGACCAGGTGGTATTTTCCTTCGGCAAATTGCCAGGGTTGCGTGATATCGGCCTGTATGAATTTCACTTTTGGTGAACTGATCTTAGCGCGCGCTTTGGCGAGCATTTCTTCAGAAAGATCAACGGCTGTCACTGTGCTGGCTTTTTCCATGAGCCATACGGTGTTTTTTCCCGTGCCGCAACCAATTTCAAGACAGCGATCAAAAGCAATACCCGCCAGCATTTCGCGCAACGATCTTGCTTCCAGGTCGCGGGTCTTATTTAGGTTGGTATCGTACTGTGCCGCCCAATTATTATATGCCTCCTGTACATTCATATCCTTTCGGTTTATTTTTCAAAAATACCTGCAAAAAAAATGTCCTGCGTGTTTGCAGGACATTTAAATCGTGTGACTGCAAATTTATTTCAGGGAAGCGATCAGTTTTTCGTTCAGCGTAACATAGTCCTGGTTTTGCGCCTGCTTTGCCAGTTCTATGGATTTGTTAGCCGAACTAATGGCTTCCTGTTTCTTACCCAGTTTGGCCAGGCAGCTGGCGCGATAGTGCCATACCCAGAATGCGTTGGGTTGTTGTTCAACGGCCTTGTCGAACCATTCGGCAGCCTTGTTCAGATCCTTACCATTTTCAAGGTAGTACATAGCGGCCTGGTAGTAGGGACGGTTATCGCCGTTCATGATATTATCGATCTGTCTCATCACCACAGATTCCACATCGGCAGTGATAGGCAGTGTAACAGCCGTTTTTTCCCACATGATCTGCAGGGCGAGGCTGCTGGTGGTTATATCGGCAAACTGGATGGTGAAAGTCTCAACATGATCTTTGAGGGTAACCGGCTTTACTTCCACGCGCACCACATCATTTTCTTTTTTGTATGCAGCGGGAGAAGTCACGTCGGTTTGTTTGGTGATGATCACAGTCCACTTGTCTTTATCGGGAATGGTGAGCAAACCATATTTTCCCGCGGGCACTTTTGTCTGGCCAATAGTCACTTCGTTGCTGAAAGTAAGGGTAGTTGCGCCATTAGCACCGGTACGCCACACATTGCCGAAAGGCACCAGGTCGCCCATAATCTTGCGACCTTTGGCACTGGGGCGTGAGTAAGATAATTCGATAGAGCCTAAGCCAAATTCCTGCTTCACCGTTTGCGCGGTAGAGGCGGGGGGAGTGCGCAAACCCTGTGCGCTGGCAGTATTCAAAAGGGCAAAGCAAACCAGGAAAACTAATATGGTCTTTCTCATGACAAACAGATTTATTTAAATGTTAACGTTAAGCCAGCCATTGTCTCTTGAGGCGGGCGAGGTGCAAAAATAGGAGATTCTCCTTAGCCCGCTGCATGTTTTCGACGAGTTAAAGTCAGAAGTGAACAAGAACAGTGACGCGCGCTTTTCGTCCCCTGGTAAGTTTCCATTCGGGACCTTCTTTCACCAATCTGATGGCTTCGGCATCATGCTCGGGCGACAGCGATTTTTCTACTTTATAATCGCTGCGTACGCCCTTTTTGTCGATGTTGAAGGTTATGTACACTTCGCCAACCAGGTTGGGATTGCCGGCTGGTTTGCGCTTATTGTCTTCAACGTATTGCTGGAAGCTCAGCCAGCCATTAACTGGTTGCGCAGGCTGATTGCTGAGTGTAAAATTGGATGATGGGTCTTTTTTGGAATCAGTGAGTTTAGCCGCCTTGCGTTTGTGGCCGTAGCCAGCCACTACTACTTCACTGAGTGATTCATTCTCGTTCTGCAATTGAATTTTGTTCTGCGCAATATTGCCCTCGCTATGCGTGCTCCTGAGCTGAAAGCGCTGGGTGGCATAGCCTGGAGAACTTACCAATACGCTTACCACCGTATCTTTGGCAGGTATCCTGAACTGGCCTGTCATGTCGGTCACATAGCCTACCTGGTTATTATTATCGGGGCGAATAAATACGTTCGCCAGCGGGTTGTTCCTGTTGTCGGTGACAATACCCTGTATTACATTTTGCAGTTTGGGTTCATCCTTAGCAGCTTCTTTTTTTACTTCCATGCCAGCAACTGCGTTATTCAATTCATCTTCCAGCGTGACCACTTCTGTTACTTTGGGCTGAATGCTGTCGAGGTTGATAGCTGATGCGGATGGGGGAACAGCGGCCGCCTTTTGTGCAAGTGCCGGTTCTGCTTTCCCGGTTTTTTCCTGCAGGGCAGGGAATTCGTTTTGCCTGGTTTCGTCAGCCTTTTCTTCTTTCTTTTCTGCCCTGGCAATGGCTGGCTGATTCTTATCTGTGCGGGTACCAAACTCTATTGGCGTATTGTCTTTCGGTTGCGACTTTTCAACGGATACAAATGTTTCATTACTGTCGGCAACCGCTTCCTCAGCAGGGGCGCCAGGTTCGTTTTGCTTGTCCGAATCATTTGTCACCCCAACAGCTGCAGCCTGGTCTTCATTTTTCGCTAAACCATTTTTCTCAGACGATGCGGATGAAAATATCCAATAACCGGCCACCAGTAATACACAGGCAGCGGCCACTATTTTCCACCAATGGAAGGCTACCACTTTTGTCTTGCGATCGTTGCCTGCAACGCGGTCTTCGAGTTGCTGGTGCATACCGGCGAGCGTGCTCTTCATTTGCATTTCACCATGCTGCTGCATGGCCATGCCCATACCTTCCATGGCATCGGCCAGGAAGGGATCGTCGAGGGCAGCTTTTTCCATAGCATGCATTTCCTGCGGCGAAAGCTGACCGTTCCAGTAGCGCTGTATATCTTCAGCCGTATAGGTAATATGGTTATTATCACTGATCATTCACCTTCACTTTGCTGGACAGGTTTTTTTCCATGCAAATTTTCAGGTTGCGGCGGCCATTCTGGATATGACTGCGCACCTTGTTCCAGTCGAAACCCGTAATGTCTGCAATTTCTTTATAGCATTTGTTTTGTAAATAAAACAATTCCACTGTCATTTTTTGTTCCGCTGATAAAGTTTGCAAACATCGCTCCATCTTTTGCAAATTCTCCTCGCGTTGCAGTGCACCATTCAGATGCACCTCTTCTTCCGATTGCATAATCTCTACCTTGAATTCGGTGGTTTTCAGGTTCTTTGGCGTGCGCAGCTGCATCAGGCAGTGGTTTTTGGCGAGGGTATAAAGCCAGCTCTTGAAATTATCTACTTCGTGCTTTTTCAGTTTTACCACCAGCTCTTCGAAGATCTGCATCACGGCATCGCGGGCGGGCTCGGGTTGCTTGAGGTATTTAAGGCATACACCGTACAGCAAATCCATATAACGCTGGTATAAGACGGCCAGCGTCTCCAGGTTGCCACTGAGGCGGAACTCGTTGACCAGTTCTTTATCTGGCTGATTGTTACGGTTATTATGCTTTAAAAATGTCAAGCGGATATAGTTATCAAAAAGGAATTTCTAAGAGACTGTGTAATCAAATGCCCGGTTGCATCTCCTTATCAGCTATCCATTCCAGCAACGCAGGTACGTGTACGCTTATTATGGTAGTATCATAATAAGACAACCCTGGTGCTGATATGCTGCAACATAGCCATTGTTAAAAATAGTAAACAGACTGCTATGCCAACAACTTTACTACTTGACATTCCCAGGCCTGAAAACGATGGCGCAGGAACGTGTCAAACCTGTAGTGGAGCAAGCACCGGTACAGCAGCAAAGCAGTGATAAGATACAGGTCGTTGATAATGATAATTCCGCAAAGGGGCGGTACTTAAGTAAGAGGAAAAGTTGTTGACGAAAACGATCTGCCGATACCGGGTACAACAGTGTGGGTTAAGGGAAGCACGAGGGGTGTTTTGACTGATACCTCGGGGGAATTTTTAATCGATTTTCCTGGCGAAAACGAAATCCTGTAAGCACCAACCAGTTGCTCGCGGGAACCTACATTGTGGTGGTGCGCAATAACAAGGGGAAAAAGATCGGGGTGAAGAAAGCTGTTGTTCAGTAAAATTTCTGATCCCATCCGCGTCACCCTTTTCAAATCCGCGATCGGCTCTCTATGATCCTGTCAATCTCTCTGAAATCGCCTTAATCCAGATCAATAAAAAAGAGCCCCGGTTTGAGCCGGGGCGCACTAATCGAATACCATTAACCATTAAACCTTATCCTATTAGACACAAAGTTGAGAATAAAACTTTGATAGAAGATCAGCCAGGGGCTTCGTATTTTCCGAAATAGGTAGATTTATGTAGTTACAATAAACAATGTAACTAAAAAAGCATGGCGCCGGAAGTAGAGGCAGGTTTACTCAAACGTTTGCATAAGCACGTTACTTAAAAGCGGGATGAAATCTTTGCAGCGTATCGCGCAGGTATTCGCGATCCAGGTGGGTGTAAATTTCTGTTGTAGTAATGCTTTCATGTCCGAGCATTTCCTGTACGGCGCGTAAATCGGCCCCACCCTCAACTAAGTGGGTAGCGAAGGAATGGCGGAATGTATGCGGTGAAATATTCTTTTTAATACCTGCCTTTTGTACCAGCTCTTTAATGATCATAAAGATCATCACCCGGCTCAGCTTCGAACCCCGGCGGTTCAGGAAAAGTATATCCTCATTGCCTTTCTTCACCGGTATATGCACGCGGATATTGTCTTTATAAATACGGATGTATTTTATGGCCGATTCACCAATGGGCACTAGTCTTTCCTTATCACCTTTGCCGATCACCCTTATAAAGCCAACATCGGGATAGATATGTGAAATGCGCAGGTTTACCACTTCCGATACACGCAATCCGCAACTATACATAGTTTCCAAAATGGCTTTGTTGCGGCCGCCTTCAGGCTTGCTGAGATCTATGGCGGCGATGATACTTTCTATTTCTTCTACGCTTAGCACATCGGGCAGCGCTCTTTTTAATTTGGGTGCTTCCAGCAATGCGGTGGGGTCTTTCTGAACCAGGTTTTCGATAACGCAGAACTTATAAAACGAGCGGATACCCGATATGATCCTCGCCTGCGAGGTGGGCGTCATCCCCAGTTCGCTGATCCAGCGCAGGAACTGCTGCAAATCTTTCAGTGTTACATCAGCGGGCGATTTCCTGGCGCCGGTTTGTTCAACATATTGCGTGAGCTTTTCCACATCGCGCAGGTATGCCTCCACTGAATTGTCAGAAAGTGATTTCTCGAGTTGAAGGTATGCCTTATAACTTTTAATTTGCGGAGCCCACATAAACTTGGTGTTATAAACAAACTATACTTTATATTCGTTGTTCCAAAAATATGCTTAAAACGTTACGCTCGTACAAAGGTTTAATGCGCACTAACAGGTCGGCCTTCAGGCGCTTTCTTTCGAGAATTGAAAAAAATCCGCCCCGTGGACTCGACTCGATGGTTGTACAGGCTAATGTCACGGTTTGGAGAGAGACTGACTGCCTGGCCTGCGCCAACTGTTGCAAGACCATGTCGCCCACCTTTACTAATGCAGATGTTCAACGCATTTCGGCTCACCTGGGCATGACACCGGAAGCATTTCGCAAGAAATGGCTGTACAAAGATCGCCAGGGTGATTGGCTGAACAAGAGCCAGCCTTGCCAGTTTCTGAACCTGGCCGATAATAAATGCAGCATCTATGAAGTGCGCCCGCGCGATTGTGCCGGATTTCCGCATCATACCAAACGCCGGATGGTGGATTATATGCACGTGTTTAAACAAAACGTAGAGTACTGTCCTGCTACTTACCGACTGGTAGAGCTGCTGATGCAAAAAGTTACAGGTAAACATCTTCAATAAGAAAATAAGCAGGAGAACCTTCGGGCTGCAGGTTGATGGACAATACATCAAACTGTATGCGCCTGATGCCCGGGTACCTGGCCTGGTAAGCCGCCGCACAGCGAAGCATGTGTTTTAGTTTTTTGGCAGAAATACTTTCTTCCGGGTGACCAAACGCGCTGCCGCGTCTTGTCTTGACCTCTATAAAATGCACTTTGCCCTCTTTCTCCGCGATGATGTCTGTTTCATAACGGGAATATCGCCAGTTGCAATGCAAAATGTTATAGTCATGGCGTTGCAGGTACTGCAGGGCCAGGGCTTCTCCCTCTTTTCCGGTATATATATTGGCGTTCTTCATGGTATTAACCATTTTCACGGATATTCGTGTTCAATTGAGAATCGTATGTCGCTTACTGCAAAAATTTTCAAGCTCGAGGGAAAGGTACAACATTATGCCTGGGGTGGAAACCGGTTTATTCCTGCGCTTCTGGGTATGAGCAACGATAACAATCAGCCATTTGCGGAATACTGGATGGGCGCGCACCACAACGTGCCCTCACTGGTAGTATTGCCCGACGGCAGCCGCAAACCCTTGAATGAACTGATCAGCGCCGACCCGAAAGCTGTTTTAGGAGAAGCAGTGTATGACCGTTTTGGAAGATTGCCCTATTTGTTAAAGGTGCTCGATGTAAAAGACATGCTTTCCATTCAGGTGCATCCCAACAAAAATGATGCAGAGGCCGAATTTGCTGCGGAAAATAAAAAAGGCATTGCGCTCAACGATCCTAAGCGTAATTATAAAGACGATAACCATAAACCCGAGCTCATGCTTGCGCTCGGCGATTTCTGGCTCCTGCACGGATTTAAGGAAGAAGGGGCATTAAAGAAAATACTGAACAGCACGCCCGAACTGCAATTCCTGTTACCCGTTTTTGAAAAGGAAGGCTATGAAGGATTGTACAAAACGGTGATGACAATGGACCAGCAGCACGTGAATCAACACTTGCAACCCTTACTGGACCGCATTATACCCTTATACGAAAAGGGCGAACTGCAGAAAAACCAGGAAGATTTCTGGGCGGCGCGGGCTGCACTTACCTTCAAACAACCCGGCGCCATCGACCGCGGTATTTTCTCGGTGTATTTCTTCAACCTTGTTGACCTGCGCCCGGGCGAGGCCGTATTCCAGGATGCCAATCTGCCGCATGCTTACCTCGAAGGGCAGAATATGGAGATTATGGCAAATAGTGATAATGTATTGCGCGGGGGATTGACAGTAAAACATATCGATGTGCCTGAGTTGATGAAGCATGTAAAATTTGAACCCACCATACCAAAAATTATCACCGGGCAGGGTGGGGTGGAGAAGGTTTTGAAAACGCCCGCTGATGATTTTGAATTGCGTGAAATAATGTTGGATAAAACAAAATCGCTGGAATTGGATACGCCAACTGCTGAAATATATTTCGTGTACCAGGGCGCCGTGCAAGCCACCGATGGTTCCGCTACGCTGACATTAAAATCTGGTGAAAGCATGCTGGTTGTTGCAGGGGCTCATTTCACCCTGCAAACAGATACTGACACAGTTATCTACAAAGCAACGGTGCCCCTGGACAATTAAAATTTTTCGACTATTTTTGCTGAATATCGATCGAATATGAAACAGAATAAGTCCATCATCTGGTCACTTGTATTAATGATTATTGTTGCCGCTGTTTACCGTGCCATTCCGGGCCGCGAGCCGGGTTTTGCACCGCAATGGGCATTGGCATTGTTTGCCGGCGCTGTGATAAAAGATAAGAGACTGGCCATCTTCCTGCCGGTTTTATCCATGTTTGTATCCGATCTTTTGTACACTGGTCTTTATTATGCCGGTCTTAATCCCTACAGCGGATTTTACCAGGGCATGTGGATCAACTACCTGCTGATTGCCAGCGTAACCGTATTTGGTTTCTTAATTAAGAAAATCAATGTTGCCAATGTTTTCATCATGTCGCTGGTTGCGCCCACCTATTTCTTTATCGTTTCTAACTTCCTTACCTGGGCAGGTGTGGGTCAGTGGATTGAATATCCCAAGACCTGGGAAGGATTGATGGCTTGCTACGTAGCAGCATTGCCCTTCTACAAGATGAGCCTTATGGCAACGGCCGTATTCAGCACAGTGTTGTTCGGCACCTGGTATTTTGTGGGTAAGAGAGTGGAGAAGAAGCAGCCCAGGCTTGTTTAAGCTAAAACCCCAGTAGCAGGCATCAGGTACCCGGTAAGTTCCGTAGGAACAATAAATCAGAAAAACTTTAAATAAAAATTCCAAAATGACTGATAAGTCGTTTTGGAATTTTCTTTTTTAGACTTCGAACAAATCTCCCCCGTTCCCTCCATTTCCCTCCACAAATCCTTTATCTTCCAATAAATTATCTCCGTCTGCCGCAGCGGTGGCCAGTTGGTCGCAGCGATTATTGTACGGGTTATCCGCATGACCGCGCACCCACTGGAATTTGATATTGTGTTTTTTGGAAAGATTATAAAAGCGCATCCAGAGGTCTTTGTTTTTTTTGCCTCCTTTAAAATCGGTGGCAATCCATTTTCTTAACCATCCTTCTTCTACGGCCTTTACCACATACTGGCTGTCGGAGTAAATGGTGATGTCGAGGCCTTCGCGGTTGAGGGCCTCTAATGCGGCGATCACGGCCATCAATTCCATGCGGTTGTTGGTGGTGCGCCTGTAACCGGCGGATAATTCTTTGGAGTGCTTACCCCACTGCAGAATTACACCATAACCCCCTGGACCGGGATTTCCGCGCGAAGCGCCGTCGGTATAAATGATCAGTCTTTTCATTGGTGAAATAATCAACAATCAATTTTCGGTGTGCAATATGCATTTAAACCTGGATAACCCCGGTACTGAATGGCGGAATATCAGGGTTATTATTGGCGGCGGCAATGCCTTCGGCAATCACTGTTCTGGTTTCGATGGGGTCAATAATGGCGTCCACCCACAATCGCGCGGCTGCATAGTAAGGCGTGGTCTGTTCTTCGTAGCGGCCTTTGATTTCATTGAGCAATTGCTGCTCTTCCTGCGGCGTCACTTCTTTGCCTTTTGCTTTCATGGCGCTCACTTGTATCTGCAAAAGTGTTTTAGCCGCCTGCTCGCCGCCCATCACGGCAATGCGGGCGCTGGGCCAGGCGTAGATGAATCGCGGGTCGTAAGCTTTACCGCACATGGCGTAGTTGCCCGCGCCATAACTATTACCGATCACTATGGTGATCTTTGGGACGACTGAATTGGCAACCGCATTCACCATTTTGGCGCCATCTTTTATAATGCCCGCGTGCTCACTGCGCGAACCCACCATGAAACCGGTCACGTCTTGCAGAAATACCAGCGGAATTTTTTTCTGGTTGCAGTTCATAATGAAGCGCGCGGCTTTGTCGGCGCTGTCGTTATAAATCACACCGCCCATTTGCAGCTCACCTTTATAGTTTTTTACGATCGTGCGCTGGTTAGCTACAATACCTACGGCCCATCCATCTATGCGTGCATAGCCGCAGAGAATGGTTTTTCCATAATCCTGCTTAAACTGCTCAAATGATGAGTCATCTACAATACGCTCGATAATTTCCAGCATATCGTAGGGCCTCGTAGCATCGGCGGGCATGATGCCATATAGTTCTGCCGGATTTTTCCTGGGTGGTTTTGGAGCAATGCGGTCGAACCCGGCTTGTTGGGTATGACCGAGTTTTGAAACAATTTTCTTTACCTGGTCGAGGCATTCTTTCTCGGTCGCGAACTTATAATCGGCAATGCCGCTGATACTGTTATGCGTAACCGCGCCGCCCAGGGTTTCCACGTCTATGTTTTCACCAATGGCTGCTTTCACCAGGTAAGGACCCGCGAGAAATATCGAGCCATTGCCTTCCACCATCAGCGTTTCATCGCTCATAATGGGCAGGTAAGCGCCGCCGGCCACGCAGGGGCCCATCACCGCGGCAATTTGTGTGATGCCCATCGCGCTCATGCGCGCATTGTTGCGGAAGATGCGGCCGAAATGTTCTTTATCGGGAAAAATTTCATCCTGCATGGGAAGAAATACGCCTGCACTGTCAACCAGGTAAATGATGGGCAAACGATTTTCCATCGCAATCTCCTGCATGCGCAGGTTTTTCTTGCCGGTGATCGGAAACCAGGCGCCCGCCTTTACGGTCTGGTCATTGGCCACTATTACGCATTGCCTGCCGCTGACGTACCCGATACCGGTAACGGTACCGCCTGCCGGACAACCGCCTTGTTCCTTGTACATATCATATCCCGCAAAAGCGCCTATCTCGATAAAGGGCTTGCCTTCGTCCAGCAAATAGTCGATGCGCTCGCGGGCCGTCCATTTGTTTTTTTCTCTTTGCTTCTCGATCGCCTTCTTACCGCCTCCCAACCTGATCTGTTCAAAACGCTTGCGCATTTGCGATAAGGCCAGTTTCATCACATCCTCGTTCTTGTTGAATTCAAGGTCCATAATTTTCCGGTTGACATGTTTACAAGTACACAAGTTAACGAGGCGAGCCGAACATTTCAAATAGCTTAACGACTGAACTTGCCTAATTTTCCTATTTTTAAAATATATGTGGCGCAAAAAAACAGCCTGGTATACACTCATCAGCCTGGCCATCGCTATCAAGGTGTTCTCGCTGTTTCCTGCTGCGGTGGAGCGTTACTATTCCAACGGCATTTACCCCTTTATTTCCGTGGCACAGAGAATTTTGTTTGGCTGGATTCCCTTTAGTGTAGGCGATATACTTTATGCCGCGGTGGTGATTGTATTGTTGGTGAGATTATACCGCATGGTGCGACTGGTAATACAGCGCAAGACCAATCGCCAATATTGGAAAAATACACTTGCGCTCACCGCGTTTGTGCTGCTTTCGGTATATGTTAGTTTTAATTTGCTGTGGGGACTCAATTATAATCGCCTGGGCATAACAAAGCAATTGGAACTACGTCCTGCCAAATACGAACCCGAAGCTTTGTACCAAATGATGTCGGAAGTGGCGCAGCGACTCAATGCGCTCGATTCTTTGGCGAAGAATGAACGGGATGCTTTGCAACGAAAACGTGAATTGTTTGCCCGTGCAGACAGATCGTACGATACGCTGTCGAAACGATATTCTTTTTTCAACTATTCGTTTCGGTCTGTAAAACCTTCGCTTTTTAGTTACCTGGGAAATTATCTCGGATACACGGGTTATTACAATCCCTTTACCGGCGAATCGCAGGTGAATACCACTGTGCCGGTATTTGTACAGCCATTTACTACCTGTCATGAAATTGGTCACCAGCTGGGGTATGCCAAGGAAAATGAAGCCAATTTTGCAGGCTTCCTGGCCGCACGCGCGTCGCAAGATCCTGCGTTTCGCTATTCAGTGTATTTCGATGTGTATGCTTATTCGCGGACGTACTTGTACCGCATGGATTCTATGGCGGTAAAAAAGCTGGATTCGACCCTGGGCCCGGGAGTAAGAGAAGATTTTCAACTGCTGCGCGAGTTTGTGCGGAAGCACCGCAATCCAGTGGAACGGGTGGTCGATAAATTATATGGACAGTACCTGAAAGCCAATGAACAGCCTTCGGGGAAAATGTCGTACAGCGAAGTGATAGCCCTGATTATGGCATACAGGCAAAGCCTGCGCGGGGAGCCGCTTTAGAATTTGTTCTTCCACATCATGCTTTCGATGGGTTTGTTGGGCTGACCGCTGTACTTGGCGTCTTTTTTCTGGTTGTATTTGATCTCAATTTCGCCATCTACAGGGAAATAGATCAGTTGCCCCACCGGCATTCCTTTATACACTTTAACGGGTTGTTTTACGGAAATCTCCAAAGTCCAGTTGCCGCAGAAACCCACATCGCCTTTGCCCGCGGTGGCATGTATGTCTATTCCCAGTCGCCCGGTGGAAGATTTGCCTTCCAGGAAGGGCACGTGCGCATGGGTCTCGGTGTATTCGAGCGTTACGCCGAGATAGAATATATGGGGATATAAAACAAAACCTTCGTCGGGTATTTCGAAATACTCTATCTGGTTGTGTTTTTTAGCGTCGAGTATATGCTCGCGATAGGTGGCGAGCCAGGGACCCAGGTGCACGTCGTACGAATTGCTGCCCAGGCATTCCCTATTGTATGGTTCAATTTTGATGGTTCCTTTACTGATCTCTTCCAGTATGCGCTTATCCGATAAAATCATTTTAAATCAGTTGGGTTATATTTGTCCTCCTACGCCCTGGCTTCGGCGGACGAGGCCGCAATCTAATTTCTAAAATCGTATTGTGGCACTGTTTTATCAACATAATATCAACGAGACCACCCGCACCGGCATTTGGCGTATAGAAGAGCCCGAATCGTTTTTTTTGGAAAAAGTGCCCTTAAAACGCGATGTTTCTCATCCCTATAAACGTTTGCAGCACCTGGCCGGCCGCTACCTGTTGACCACACTTTTCGAGGATTTTCCGATGCACGAAATCCAGATTGCCGACACGCGCAGGCCATACCTGGAAAATGAGCAATATCATTTCTCTATATCACATTGCGGCAACTATGCCGCCGCTATCGTGAGCAGCCAGCACAGGGTAGGGGTAGATATTGAACTGGTAACGCCCCGCATCCATACCATCAGCCACAAATTTCTTGCCGATAGTGAAAAGAAATTCCTGGCAGATTGGGAACTGCTCTCCAAAGTGCACCTCGAACTTACCACTATTCTATGGAGTGCCAAAGAAGCTATTTACAAATGGCACGGCAGTGGCTCGCTTGATTTCAGGGAGCACTTGCAGCTCGCAGGACCCATTACCTTCGATCCCCACGAATGGTGCGCCATTCCTTTTGTGTTTAAAAAAAACACTGTAATGCCGATGACCATTATGGCGCGGGTGTTTGATCCGCTGGTGATGGCGTACGTGGTCACGGGGTGACGGGGTACGGTGTTGGCTGTTTATTCCAGTAACAACGGATCATCATCGTCTATCGACAATTGTATATTCTCGCTGCCGGCAATGCCTTCTATAGAGCCTTTTATGTGAGAGGCGTTTAACAATACTTTCTCCAGTTGTTTTTCGCGGGCTTTCCATAGTTTTTCCATGGCATCGCGTTCTTTCTGGATGCTCATTTTCATAGCCAGGAAGCCTTCGCGGATGGCTTTCCATTGCTCGCCGAATTCGTTGCTGGTGAGGTAGTCGTAAAGCATGTGCATCTTATCGCCCTTGTTTTCCTGCGAGCGGATGGCGCTGTACACTTTGATGATGCCCTCGCGCAACACGTGCACGAGGGGGGCTGCTTCATCGAAGGTGCATATCCATATACCGTCGAGCTGACCGAAGCGTTCGAGTGAGTCGGGCATGGTCTTGGTCACAATCACCCCAATATCGGCGGAAGTGCTGCGCATATCCACTTTTAGTTTCTCGATCCACTTTTGCTCGAAGTGTTTGGTTCGTTTGCTTTCAAAAATGATCTTGCCGCATTCCTGGCCTATATTGTTGCGCACGGTCATGATGCAGTCGGCCCCGCGCACGCCTTTGTCTACTTCACACACTACATCGAAAGGAAAACGTGAACGCAACATTTCTTCCAGCACCAGCTCCTGCACTTCGCCCTGCAGTTGGGTGGAGCCTTGTTCAACGCGGCGCTTCATTTCTTCCACCAATTTTTTCTGGTCTTCGAGTTGTTTCTCCAGCTCGCGCATCCTTAGCTGGTATTCGCTTTCGCGGGCGGCGGTTTTTTGTTCTTCCAGTTTGCGCAGTTCTTCAGCGAGTTTCAGCCTTTCCTCCTGCAATTTTTTCTGGATAGAAATTTCCAGTTCCTGTTCGCGGTATAATAATGCCTGCTCTTTTTGCAGGTATTCGAGTTCTTTCTGGCGCGAGATCCTTAGTTTTTCCTCGTTCTCTTTGTTGTATTGTTCAAGCAACCTGATCTTGTTTTCAAAATCACTCGAAATGGTCTTGCGCAGGTTTTCTTCGAGGGTACGCTGCAACCGGGCTTTTTCTTCCTGCAAGCGTTTGGCAAATTCATTTTCCTTTTCCTGTGCCTGTTTCAGCAGCTCTCTCTCTCTCTTTGCAAACTCCTCGTCTTTCTTTTTCACATACTCTTTCATCTTCTCCCTCAGCTCGTTCTTGATCTCTTCCTCCATCGCATCGCCGATCCCAAACAGGTGTCCACAACTCGGACATTTTATATCTGTCGTCATGTTATTTCACTATTTGCTGCAACTTACAAAAAAACGCATTCACGGGAAGGCGGGTGCCCTTGTCACGGCACGGCTGTGCGCCACTGTATCGATATTTGTAATTACTTTGGGGTTATGAAGAAAGTTATACTACCACTGCTGACGCTGGCCATGTTGTTAACGGCCACCCAATTGCAGGCGCAAACGATGAATATTGCCAGTTACAATCTTCGTTACGACAACCCGGGCGATTCGGGAAATCTCTGGAAAGACCGCTCGCCTGCGCTGTGTGAACTGATCCGCTTTCATGGGTTCGACATTTTCGGAACGCAGGAAGGATTGAAGCACCAGCTGGAAGATATCGCCAAAACGTTGCCCGAGTATACCTGGTATGGCGTGGCGCGTGACGATGGTAAGGAAAAAGGTGAACACACGGCCATATTTTACCGGAAAGACAAATTCAAGATGCTGAATGGAGGTAATTTCTGGCTGTCGCCCACACCCGAAAAGCCTGGTCCGGGCTGGGATGCCCGCCTCAACCGCATCTGCACCTGGGTGCAATTACAGGACCTGAAAACAAACAAGAAATTCTACTTCTTCAACACCCATTTCGATCACCAGGGCATTGAAGCGCGTAAGCAAAGCGCCAGGCTGATACTGGAGAAAATAAAATCCATTGCGGGCAACGAACCCGTTATACTAACCGGCGATTTCAACGGCGACCACAACACCGAATGGTACCAGGCGCTCGCCAACTCGGGTCTTGTTTCCGATAGCTACCAGATGGTAAAACAACCTTATGTTCCCACCGGCAGCTTCAATGCTTTCGGTGAAAACATTCACCAAAGATCAATCATTGATCACATATTTGTTACCAAACATTTCTCTGTAGAAAAATGGGGCGTGCTCACAGATTCATATGAAGGGAAGTATCCGAGTGATCATTTTCCGGTGCTGGCTGTGATGAAACTTTAAAGTTTTTGTTGATACTTCGTTCCCTGCTTCAGTATTGCCCCCGGCTCACCGAAGGCGGCTCTTCTTTCTCATATATAAACCGCACCCGCGCCGACTTTTGCGTTGTAGATGATAGGAATAAATGATATTGCTTTTTGCCCGCCGTTACAATCAGCAGGGCGGTATTGGGTGGTATGGAGCCCAGGTTTTCGGCGATCATTTCTACTTCCACGAAGCGGTTTTGCAGATCGATCTTAACCCAGGCAGTAACTGCCGTGTCGGTAAGTCGCTGGTGAGTAAGCACCACTTGTTTGTTGACCAGCACGGTAATGGAATCGCCATCAATTTCAGCATTGTCGTAGAAATCAAGTTTTAAGAGGCCGGTATCCACCTTTATTTCGGGAATTTCCGCAAAGGCCGATTGCTTGATGCGGGTGAGAACGATGGTGCCCGGACCGCAATTGGTAGTGGTGTTCTGGATATTGCCCACCCATCCGCCGTGCAGGGTCTCTACATCGCCGTCGCGACTGTATTCCAGTTCGTACTGCTTGATACAGATGACGCAATGATAGGGTATCTGCCAGGTGGTAACAATGTTTTCAGATATTCTCAGCTTCTTTTCACTGGGTATATATACGCCATTCAGCTTCTTCTTAACGTAGTAGTAGATATTTTGGTAATGATAGGAATCGCCCGTGACCTGGTTGCCGTCTATACGTATCTGGAGTTCAATATTGTTTTCCGGAAAACAGCCCGTCATAGTGAGACTCCCTTTCCAGAACCCATTCAGGTCCTGCGACTTCGACAGGAAAGCCCCCATACACAATACAGCGATCAATATACAGCGCATTAAACTTAAGTTAAGACTATTATTTCTATTAAAATTGTGAAAGTTGTGCGACCGGCGCCCGGGTGTCGGCTGTGGGGACTAGGGTAGGTCAGGTGATAGGTGGCCCACCTGGCAAGTGGTTTCGGAAATGAGTTTTTAATTTTATAAAAATGACTATGAAAAAAATCAGTGTTTTTTTGTTGACTTGTTTTGTTGGTGTTGGGAGCTTCGGGCAGGTGTTGAAGGAGGAGATGAAGCAATTGATAGATGAGAACCTGCAGTTCGCAGTGACGCAATACAAATTGATGGCGAAAAATACGCCACCGGATGTGATGCCGCGTTCCTTTGATGCAGCGAAAAATGAATTGATCACCAGCAATACCAGGTGGTGGTGTAGTGGTTTTTATCCCGGCACGTTGTGGCAGTTGTATGGCGCGACAAAAGATGAAGAGATTCGCGTGGAGGCGGAAAAAAGACTGCAACTGCAGGAGCCAATGAAACATTATACCGGCAACCACGACCTCGGCTTTATGATATTTTGCCCATTCGGCACTGCATACGAGATTACGAAAAATCCGGCTTATAAAGAGGTGATCATTACAGCAGCCGAAACGCTGACGAAAAGATATCGCCCTTCTATCAAATCCATCCAGTCGTGGGATTCAAGCAGTAACTTCCGCTGCCCCGTGATTATCGACAATATGATGAACCTGGAGTTGCTGGAATGGGCTGCGCAAAACGGCGGCGACAGGAAATATCATGAAATTGCCGTAAACCATTCGAACAGTACCATCAAAAATCATTTCCGTGCCGACTACAGTTCTTATCATGTCATTGATTACGACCTGGCCACGGGCACCGTTTCACGCAAGATGACGCACCAGGGTTATGCCGATGAATCGGCCTGGGCGCGCGGACAATCATGGGGGCTGTATGGTTTTGTGATGATGTATCGTTTTACCAAAGACAAAGCTTACCTCACCCAGGCGCAGAAGATTGCCAAATTCTTACTGAATCATCCCAACCTGCCGGCAGATAAAGTGCCATACTGGGATTACAATGCGCCCGACATTCCCAATGCCAGGCGTGATGTATCTGCAGGCAGTATAATGGCGTCGGCTTTGCTGGAACTGGGACAATATACCAGGGGAAAAGAAAGAGATGAATATGTAAATACAGCGGCTACTATTTTGAAATCGCTCACCTCTTCTTACCGTTCACCTGCCGGCGGAAACGGGGGATTCATCCTGGCGCATAGCGTGGGACACCTGGTCGCCAATTCGGAAGTGGATGTGCCGCTGACCTATGCAGATTATTATTTCGTGGAGGCATTGCTGAGGTATAAGAAATGGTATTTGTAATCCAGAGCAGCCAGGTTGTTTCACCACCAGGTTTACTTTTACAAGGTTCATTCTTAAGTATGATAGCCCTCCGGTAATTTTTCCCTCACTCTCGTTTCTTCCAGGTCAATTAATGCGAGATATTTCCGGATCAGCTCTTCATCATACTCCGATTTCTTGTTCATTTTGTATAACAAGTTTCGCTGCACTTCAAGCATTCGAAGATTGACCAACTGGTACTCGGTCATCTGGTTGTTATCGGGATTTAAATTTTCCACGCCTTCCTGGCTGAAAAATTTAAATTCATTCTGCAGCCTTGCTTTCATAATTTTCAGCTGATCGTTCTTATTAACCCTGTCTGCGTAATTCTCTTCAAGGAAATTCAATGAAGCGGTTGCCATTTTTCTCAGAATAATGGCCTCCTGTTGCGGAAGTGGAATGCCCTTTTCTTCCAGTTTCATCAAACGTATGATCCAGGGTAAAGTCAGTCCCTGGAACACGAGCGTCACCAATATCACCAGGAAGGTGATGAAGAGTATCAGGTTTCGCTGCGGAAACGGGTCGCCGTCGCTGGTATAAACAGGTATGGAGAGCGCCATAGCCAGCGACACCACGCCGCGCATACCCGCCCAGCCGAGCACGATGGGCGCCTTAAAGCCTGGCCGCGCGTCAGCCACGCTAATATAACGGCTCGCAAAAGTGGTAAAAATAGAAGTGCCCAGGGTGCATAACAATCTCGTAACAATCAACACGCCGGTGATGAAAAGTCCGTAAGTGATGGCCATGGATAAACTGATATCCTCCAACTGCTCGACAATATTCGGCAGTTGCAGGCCAATCAACAGAAACACCATGCCATTCAATACAAAACCTACCGTGCTCCAGAAGTTAGTTCCCTGTATTCTGCTGAGATGTGTGAGCAGTCGCTGACGTTGGCTCGACAAAAAGAGACCGCCGCTTACCACAGCAATTACGCCTGATACGTGAAATGACTCGGCGAAATAATACATGCAATAGGGCGATACAAAACTCAGTATTGTATCCATGCTCGGCGTGGTGGGCAACCAGCGGTGAATAGCATAAAATACTAAACCGACACCCAGGCCCACCAGCGTGCCTACAATGATTACCCAGAAGAAATCGCCCACCGCCTCTATCACCACAAAGTGCCCTGTGGTGATGGCTATAATGGCGAAGCGAAAAATGATCAAGCTCGATGCATCGTTCAACAGGCTTTCACCTTCGGCTATACTCACTAAGCTTCGCGGCACGCTTACATTTTTCATGATGGTAGTAGCCGAAATAGCATCGGGAGGTGACACTATACCTCCCAATAAAAAACCAAGAGCGATCGTGAAGCCGGGAATCAAGGCATTGGAAACAAAGGCCACCACACAACTGGTGATGACCACAATGGGAAAAGCCAGCGACATGATCACCCTGCGCCATTTCCAGAATTCTTTCCACGAAACCTCCCAGGCCGCCTCATAGAGCAGTGGCGGCAGGAAGACGAAAAAGATAACTTCGGGGTCAATAGTGATATGCGAAAAAGGGGATGTGAAACTCAATACCAGTCCGCCCAATACCAGCACAATGGGATAGGAGATCTTCAGTCTTTGCGCCAGCATTACAAGAACCAGGATGATCAGGATAAGATATATATATTCTATTAGCAGGTTGTGCATGCACTGGTAATTAATTCTTCTAAAAGTAATTATTTCGACTAAATTTAAAGATGCAATACCTTAATCTTACCGCCAAAGGTATAAACACATTTATTCCTTCGGGCGATCAATACGAAAAGAGCATTGAGTTGTACCAGGAAATCGGGTTTACGATGGGTTCGCACAATCCACATTTCACTTACTTTCATATCAATGGTTATGGCTTTATTCTGCAGAACTATAAGAACGACTGGGCACTTGGCAATTTCATGATGGTGCTGGACGTGGAGAATCTCGACGATTGGTGGACGAATTTGTCTTCGCTCGATCTCGGGAAAAAATATGAAGGCGTCAGGTTGAAAGGCCCGCAATGGTATCCCTGGGGAAAAAGTGAGATTCATTTGATTGATCTCACCGGCGTGTTGTGGCACATATGCCAGGCGTGAAACAGATCAGTGCGTGGGAAGGTCGCCCCCCGAGGGTGGCCCACCCTAATGGGCAACAAAAAAGGACAAGCTGATTGACCCAACTTGTCCCTGAGTGCCCAGGACTGGATTCGAACCAGCACGCCCTTTCGGGCACCACCACCTCAAAGTGGCTTGTCTACCAATTTCAACACCTGGGCTGATAGACTCATTTCAAAACCGGGACGCAAATTTATAGGTTTTGGGCGAGAAACAAATATCATTTTCCAACAGCGCTTTTTTCCTCCTTTTTCAATACCACCCTGAAAGTAGTGCCTTTGCCGGGCTCGGAATGCTTCACGAAGATCTGTCCCTTGTGATAATTTTCTATAATACGGCGCGATAGACTTAGTCCCAGTCCCCAACCGCGCTTTTTGGTCGTAAAACCGGGTTTGAATATCCTCCTGATATTCTGCATACTGATGCCTTTGCCTGAATCGGTAACGTCTATGGTAACGGAGCGGGGAGTATCCTGGATATCGACGGTTATTTGTCCCTTGCCCTCCATGGCATCGAGGGCGTTTTTAAGCAGGTTTTCGATGACCCAATCAAAAAGAGGTGCGGAGAGTGGCACCATAATGGCTTCTTCGCCATGCGTATTCACGGTGAACTGCACTTTGCCCGGGGCTCTTTTGCGGATGTATTCTACCACTGAAGTAATCTGGCCGATCAATTCTGTTTCCTCAAGGTGCGGCGTGCTGCCGATTTTACCAAAACGGTCCGATACCAGTTTCAAACGCGCCACATCTTTTTCCATTTCTTGTACGATCTTTTCATTGCCCGGCACTTCGCGCAACATTTCCACCCATCCCTGCAAAGAGGTGAGCGGGGTGCCCAACTGGTGCGCCGTTTCTTTTGCCATACCTGCCCATAACTGGTTTTGGGTTGATTTATGACCCGTGGTCAATGCGATGATGGTGATGATGATAAACAACGTGACGATGAACAACTGTACCAGCGGATAATAACGCACCTGGTTCAGCAGGCTGGTATGACCATAATAATAAAGGTTCCTTTCCGTTGAATCGAAGGGATTGACCCATTCAATGGGTTCGTTCTGCGATTTGAACTCTTTTAATTTTTTCTGAACGTAGCCGGGATCTTCCGCTACTTTCACGGAGTCGAGATTAGCATGATCGACAATGCTGTCGCGCTCATCAGTGACGATGATAGGAATAGTTTTGTTTTCCGTCAATATCATGATGGTGAGCCGGTCGCTGATGCCTGTGGTGTCCTGGAGCAATAATTTTTGCGCTTCCACACGTTCGGCTACTTTTCCGCGTTCTTCTCTCGCAATTTTGTTGGCGAGGAATTGTGAATAGAAAATGGTGCCGCTCACAATTGCAATGGCTATGATAGCTAATCCTGTTCTCCAGTTAAAAAGCGGCTGAATCATTCAACTAATTTATAAAAACCGTTCCTTTGCATCCGTTATTTGGCAAAATATTTTGAAGCAGGTATGCCGACACCATTTGTATCAATAGCGATTCTTAACTGGAATGGCCGCCATTTCCTGCAACAGTTCCTTCCTTCGGTGCTGGCAAGCACATGGCCAAATAAAGAAGTGGTGGTAATTGACAATGCCAGTACTGATGATTCGGTACAATACCTGCGTGAAAATTTTCCTTCGGTAAAAATTATTCAAAACGCTTCCAATTTCGGTTATACAAAAGGCTACAATGAAGGGCTGAAGCAATTGCAGGCCGACTATTTTGTGTTGTTAAACTCCGATGTGGAGGTGACGCCATCGTGGATAGAGCCGGTGATAGCGTTGATGGAAAAAGACAAACAAATCGCGATTTGTCAGCCCAAGCTGCTGCAGTATGAAAAACGCGGTTATTTTGAATATGCCGGTGCGGCAGGAGGCTGGCTCGATTACCTGGGTTATCCCTTTGCGCGCGGGCGCATATTTGACGATTGTGAAAAAGACGAGGGGCAGTATGATCGCGCGGAGCCGATTTTCTGGGCCAGTGGCGCGGCAATGTTTGTGCGTGCGGATGTGTACCGCGAGCTGGGCGGGTTGGACGAATACTTTTTTGCACACCAGGAGGAGATTGATTTTTGCTGGCGTGCGCAGTTGGCGGGCTACAAGGTGTATGCCTGTCCGCAGAGCGTGGTATACCATGTTGGCGGCGGCACCTTGCCCAAGGGTAATGCGCGAAAGGTGTATCTCAATTTCCGGAACAACCTGGTGATGATGGCCAAGAATATGTGCAGATGGGAGGCGGTATGGAAAATTTCTTACCGCTTTGTGCTGGATGCGGTGTCGGCAGTTAAATCGCTGCTGGCGGGGGAAGGGACATATTTTGTGGCCGTTTTCCGGGCTCATTGCCGCTTTTTGAAATGGCTGTTGGTGGAGCGGAAAAAAAGCCTTTTCCCCGTGGCGAAGAAGGGGAGACCCGAGGGTTTGCTGCGCAAAAGTGTAGTATGGGCCTATTTTGTGCGGGGGAAGAAGAAGTTCTCAGAAATTTGTCCGCAAAACTCGGATAATTAACCCCGAACGATTATTTTTGCAGCAATTTTACAGCTTATGTCCGAACATATTGAACTCCAGGAAAAAGACCCTCGCGACAGAGATTTCTCAAGGAATTGGGTAAACTCATCAGTTTTCTTGTTTTACCTGCAGGTATTTTGCGTGCTGGCTTTTGTAGTAGGCGGTTCTTACAGCTTGTACAAGCATCGTTATAAGGGCAAACCTGCTGTAGAGATTCAGAGCAGCACCTTATATACTCCGCAGTATAAATAGCAGATAAAAATTTTGCAGGAAGTAAACAATTCCTATTTTTGCAATCCCATTTTTTGAGGTCATGGCCGGCGGGCCGGCCGGGCTTAAGAAAGTGATTCTGAATGTTCTTTATAAGCGCCCCGGTTTAGGGGTCAATAAGCGGAAGTAGCTCAGTTGGTAGAGCGCAACCTTGCCAAGGTTGAGGTCGCGGGTTCGAGCCTCGTCTTCCGCTCTGCGAAGGTGTGATGGCAATCACACCTTTTTTTTGGTTCAAAGCAAACCCGGGTGGTGGAACTGGTAGACACGCAGGACTTAAAATCCTGTGGCCCGCAAGGGCTGTACGGGTTCAACTCCCGTCCCGGGTACCGGAAGCCTCACAACTGTGAGGTTTTTTTACTTATCAGGGCCATGTTTTTTTCATGCTGGTCGTTTACACCCCAACACATCCTCCAACTCCATCGCCCACTTCTGGTATCCCGCTCCATTCAAATGCAATTCATCCTGCTGCAAATCATCGTTTGTTATATCCACATATCGCACGCTTACCCCAAGCTCCGAAGCAAGACTATTTATCCTGTTGTTTAGCGCTTCTATTTTGTCATCGTACTTGTGATAAGCAGGTCTCATTACAGGAATAATGATCGGCTTAATGCCAGCCTCTCTCAGTCTCTCAATAATAAGACGGTAATATTTCATTGTGGTGTCGGGAGGAATATTATTGATTACGTCATTGATGCCTCCATGAATTACGCATACCTTGGGTTGGCAGTTTAAGACACCTGCCATCCTGTTGTACATTCCTTGCAGCGAATCTTTGCCCTTGCCGAAATTGGCCGAGCTGCATGGCAAGAGTTTGTTCCAGTCTCCACGGTAAACATGACTGTCGCCAATTAGTGCAACGTCGTATTTCCACAAAATGGGCGGCACACGACTATAGTAAAATCTTTTGGCTATAAAATAGGCGAGATAAAGGTTAAGTGCAACCGAAAGTAAAAAAATATACCTCATGGTTTGAGGGTAATAAGACTTTAAAAATTTCGTAACGGGGTTGTGGCAAGATTAGCAATATGGCGTTACAAAGACTTACGGCTTCCCGTATAGCAGTACCAGGAAAAGTTTTTTTGACTTAATGCAAAAAATGATTCATGCAACGCTGCTTGCGAAAACACAGATGATGATGACTTGATTTTAGAATCGAATAATTTCTCTTCAAACAACCTTCGATTTGCGAAACCCTTTCCATGAACAAGCCTTCCTCATTCACCATTTGACTACCTAAAAACTTTTTACAAAAATTTTTGAACAAGCCGTGTTTCGTGTTGTTAAGATGGCGGGTATGCAAACGCTGTGATGACACTCAATGTTTAACAGTGTTTTTGTCACAGCGCGTGGAATATGAATTGCACTATTCGCGCGCACGTTTACCCTAATCCCGTTCCCCACTCAAATAAGATCAATGGCTTGTGGACCGGAGGGTCAACAGCGGTGAAACATTTAACGATTAATCTTACAATCCAGAAGAAATATGAACGAGTTTGAATTTCTGTCCGTGGAATTTGAGTTTGAAGGAACACATTATAATTCTCTCGTCAGAAAAAAGAAATTGAACAATAGTTTCGAATACCACGTGACCATCATGGATGGTGAATTAGAGAAAATGCTATACGGCAACCATATCATCAGGCAGGTAAATGGCACACTGCTGGATGAATGCGATTCTGCCGATAAAAAGGTGGTAGATTTGAAGCGTACTGTCACCAAAGCGTTGCAAAAACATATCGCCGCACAGGAATCTGCCGCTATGGCAGCAGCGCGGAATTAATTTTTCATGTTCATACCTGGTCCTCGTCTTTGCGATTGGCCTGGTGCTCGTTGAATTCAGGCTGGTTGTCATATTGCCTGTCTTCCTGCGATGGCCTCGGGTATTTCGCTTCGCGGTTTTTGTCCATATCATGGGCCACCGATTTGTCTTCGCTGCCTTTGCGCGGCTCTGCGCGCTTGGGATCTTTATCTTTTAGCATAAAAAGCTTTTCGATTGTTACTTCCAAAAACGTACCATGGGCTGTGGAAAAAATGCAACAACCGCGGTCTATCACGCTCGCAATCATAGTGCTTCAGCACGGTACAATATTTTGAATTGTTCCTTAAACAGTACTCTCACCTAAAAAGAACAATATGGATACCACTCAAAAAAACAATTATAGCGGCAACCTGGACCGCATTGCCATGGTGGCCGGCGGTTTACTGCTCCTGGGCAACGGCATCAGGAAAGGTTCCTTTTTCCGATCGCTGCTGGGCGGTTATATTGCTTACCGCGGCATAGCAGGTAACAAGACATTTGCAGAACTCTGCGAGTGGACCAACGAACAAATTGCCTCAGGCAAAGCCCTCAACATTCGCGTGTCGATGGTGATCAACCGCCCGCGCAGCGAGGTATATCGCGCCTGGCGCAACCTTTCTAACTTACCGATCTTCATGGAACACCTTACACAGGTAAACGAAGAAGATGAATTAACTTCTGACTGGGAAATGCGCATACCGGGCGGACTCGGCAAGCTCCGCTGGAAAGCAGAAATAGTGAAAGAAAGACAGGATGAAATGATCGCCTGGCAGTCTGTGGAAGGCTCCGAAATCAGAAACGCCGGCAAAGTGGGTTTCCGCGAAGCCCTCGGCGGCGAAGGCACCATGGTGGATGTAGTGTTAACCTACCACGCACCCATGGGTAAGCCGGGAGAAAAAATAGCGCAATTGTTTACTCCCATGTTCAAAAAAATGATCACGCAGGATATCAGGAACTTCAAAAATTTTGTAGAAATAGGGAATTATCGGGCGGCTAATGCGACGGTGTTCCCGGAATGAGTGTAGGGTTTCGGGTCCCCAACCGCCGACCCGAAACTAGAATTGGTACGTATACTCAATTCTCCCAATCAATGCCCTGGCCTTGTTGAAACATTCATCCTTCACCTTTAAACCCTTTTCATCATAGGTATAGTACCATTTCTGGTAGTCGCCAATGGTTTGCATGGGGGTGAGCATGGTTTGTAGCTGTCCGCGGTCGTTGTATTCAAACATATAGTCGGGCAGCATGCGCTGGGCCCGCACGTTGTAGCGCACTACGTCGGTAAGGCGGTTTGAACTGTCGTAGTAGTAATATACGCCGGGTTGCAGCACGCCTTTAATGCGGCTTTTTTCTTCAACTACGTTTCCATTATCGTCCAGCACAAATTCCACGTGCGTGGTGTCGGTGCCATTTTTGATCTTCAGCATTTCTTGCGGGCGGCCTTTGGCGTCGTAACTCCATAGGTGTTGTTCGGTCATTTTGAAGTCGCCGGGAGATATGGATTGACTGTTTACCTCGGTCAGTTGCCCTGCCTCATTATAGGCATAGGTGGTAATGTTCCGCGCGCCCTCCGTGGTGTCAATGCTCCTGACCAGTCTGCCATTCGCGTCGAAAAAATTGTTGCTTTCCGAGCTGCCGGTCAGTGGGTCGGTGGTCACGGTTTTTATCAACGTAAAATTATTGGTCACGGTCTGGGTACAGCTAAACTTTTCGATAGGCTGGTTCATATTGTCGAAGCTTTTCATGCGCACAGTCTTCACCTTATTGGCCTCGAACAATGCCCGCTTTTCGGCTAGTTCCCGGGTAAGCACAATATCCTTGTAATAATGCTGGCCGAGGAGATTGCCGGTAAATGCAATCGAAAAAACAAACAGAAACAGTGTTCTCATATATTGATTAGCTCTCATTTTGTGGGTTACTAACGAACAATTCGCTGCTTTATATACAATTACATGCCGTTTTTTCTGTAAAAATGCACCCTTTCCTTATTTTTAGTTAAATTTTCTGCAGTGTCTCATTACAAAGAACGGGAAGAAAAGGTTTGTCTGAATTGTAACGTGCCCATTCACGGAAGGTTTTGTCACCAGTGCGGCCAGGAAAACAGGGAGCCCAGGGTATCGGCCTGGTCGTTAGTCACCCACTTTTTCTCCGATATCACTCATTTCGACGGGAAATTTTTCAGCACCACCCGGCTGTTGATGGCCCGGCCCGGACTGTTGCCCAGGGACTTTATCAACGGCCGCCGTGCCCGCTACCTCGATCCCATCCGGATGTATATATTTTCTTCGGCCATATTTTTCCTCATATTTATTTCGCTGTATGGACTGGACCACCTGGATGAAAGTGTGTCGACGAAGAAGGTAAGCACCATCATGACCACTACCCGCGAAGAGCTGCTGCGCAATGCCGCGAGCGCGGAAGATACCTTGCTGGTGGAGCAGCAAATAGCGCAAACCGACAGCATTCTTCGCGTGAAGCTGTTAGGTGAAGATCCGGACAATATGGGGAAAGATTCTGCCTCTGGCAGAAACAAACAAGCCGACCGCATACTAAGCATTGCCGGTTCCGAATCAAGATTCAAAACCAGGGCCGAATACGACTCCGCGCAGGCCAGCCTGCCACCCGAAAAACGCGATGGCTGGTTCAAACGCAGGATCGAATACCGCGCCATCGATCTGAGCAACCGGATGCGGAAAGATGAAAGCAAGTTTTGGGACGATGTGGTCTATAAATTCGTACACAGTTTACCGTACCTGCTCTTCATCTCGCTGCCGCTGTATGCCCTTTGGCTGAAACTGCTATACATCCGCCGCCAACAGTTTTACTATGTGGATCACGGCATCTTCCTCATTTACCTGTATATCTACACATTCATTTTCCTGATGATTGCCATGGGTGTGCATCAACTGGCGGAGTGGCTTGAGTGGGATATACTATATTACATCCTCGTAGGCATGTTTTGCTGGGGTATTTATTATGCCTGGCGGGCCATGCATAAATTTTATGGGCAGGGAAAATTCAAAACAACGATCAAGTTTTTGCTGTTTAATTTTCTTGGTTTCGTTTCGCTCATAGTGTTGTTTATCCTGCTCTTTGCGTTAACAATTTTCAGTGTTTAAAATAAACCAGCTATATGCAACAGGAATCAGTGGCGGCAGCCTTTTTAAGATTGGTGGGTATTATGGATGATTTAAGGGAAAAATGTCCGTGGGACAGAAAGCAGACCATTCATACCCTGCGCGCGATGACCATTGAAGAGACTTATGAACTGGCCGATGCCATTACGGAAAATGACTGGAAGGGCATAAAAGAAGAACTGGGCGATCTGTTGCTGCATATTCTATTTTATGCAAAAATCGGTTCGGAGCAGAAGCAATTCACGCTGGAGGAAGCCATACATGGCATTTGCGAAAAACTGATCAGCCGTCACCCGCATATCTACGGCGATGTGAAAGTGAACAACGAAGAAGACGTAAAACAAAACTGGGAAAAATTAAAGTTAAAGGAAGGTAAAAAATCGGTGCTGTCCGGTGTGCCCGTATCATTGCCCGCGGTGGTGAAAGCCACGCGGCTGCAGGAAAAAGCCAAACAGGTAGGTTTTGAATGGGATACGCGTGAACAGGTTTGGGATAAGGTGGAAGAAGAAATGCAGGAACTGAAAGAAGCGGTAGCCCATAATAACCAGGAACAGATTGAGAATGAGTTGGGTGACCTGCTGTTCAGCCTCATCAATTATGCACGGTTTTTGCAGGTAGATGCGGAAAATGCACTCGAAAAGACCAATAAAAAATTTATAACCCGGTTTACCAGCATGGAAGAGAAAGCCCTACAACAAGGTAAACCACTGGCCGAGATGACGCTCCAGGAGATGGACGCCATCTGGGACTCGATTAAAAAACAAAACCCCGGCACTTGAAGCAATTCTTCACAAAATCGTTAAACAGGAATGCATACCTGCTGCTGGCCGCCATCGGCCTATTCCTGGTAGCTTTTTTGTTGAATAAGTACCTGTTCACCACCTCCTCCACACGCTACTACTCGCGGCTGATTCAAACGCGCATTCACGATAAGGAAAAAGATTTTCAGAAGTTCACTAAAGACACCGCCTTATTGCGCCAGCTGGCCGATCAGCAATACACCGAGGAACAACTGGAAAAACTGATCGAACGCGGGTACTACATCTTCGTGTATGGCGATTCTGCTACTGATAGTGTAGCCACTTCGCGGCTGCTGTTTTGGAACACGCAGGAAGTGCTGCCCGATATGCCCGCCGATACCGGCACACGCAACGGCTACACCACCCGCAAGGCCAACGGCGTGTATGTGCGCACCAACGCGCAGGTGACGCTGAACGATGGCCGGCCCTTAACCGTGGTATCGCTTATACCGGTATTGCGTAAGTATGCCGTGCAGACGGAAAACCTGCAGAAAGAATTCATCCCATTCAAAAAAGCTATTCAGCAGGTTGATATTTCTACCGCCGAAACTGATTTTCCTATAAAGAATATCAGCGGTGATGTGTTGTTTTATCTCCAAAAAACGAGCATGCGCAACCAGCAAAGCAGCCTGGTACCGATCATACTTGTGCTGGTTGGTTTCTTCCTTTTGTTTCTCTGCATACAACAGGTGGCAATTTATATCGATGAAAAGTTCGGCTTCTGGTGGGGACTGGCGTTTCTTGTAACGTGCATTCTGGTGCTTCGTATATGGAGTTATCTTTTCCCGGAAGTGCTCGACCTGCGGCAGTTTGAACTGTTCGATCCTTCCATCTATGGCTCCAGCAGTGTGCTGAGTTCGCTCGGCGATTTGCTGATTAATGCTTTGCTGTTTTGCTGGATCGTCATTTTCGTGAACCGCCGCGCCAACGTAAACGCGGTAAAGCCCTATGCCAACCAGGTGCAGAACTGGGCATTGGTGGTGGCTGTGCTTACCGCGCAGGTGATATCCTCATTTACCTTTTCCTCGCTGTTGCAGGGAATGGTTTCCGACGCGCAGATATCGTTCAATGTAACTAATGTTTACAGTCTTAACCAGTACAGCTATATCGGGTTTGTGATACTGGCTACGCTGGCGTTGAGTTATTTCTTCTTGTCGCAGGTATTGCTCACCATTGTAGGTAAACTGGTGGGCGCCCGAAACCTGATCGTTTTTATTATCACCGCCGCTATCGGCCTGGCTATATTGTCGTTTACTTCCGATACCAACAGGGTAGAGTTGAACCTGTATGTACTGATCTGGCTGCTGATCTTTATCTGGCTGATGCAGCAGAAGATTTTCAGCGGGCTCAATTTCCGGTTGAATGTTTCGGAAGTGCTGTTCTGGCTTTTTGTTTTCTCGTTTTCGATGTCGGCAGTGATCATCTATGAAAACCAGAAAATAGAGCTGGATGAACGTCAGCGTTATGCCGGACGTATAGCTTTGCAGTCCGATCCCGCAAGTGAACGCCTGCTGAGTGTGGCGCTTACTTACCTGGACAGCAATTTCCTGGCAAGCAATTTCCACCGCCTGTACAATGAAAGGGGCAATGCATTTGTAAAAGACAGCATCACCAGCCGCAGCTTTATCGGTTATATTAACCGCTACGAAATGAAGATCTATACCTTCGATTCGTTGGGAAGACCCTTGTTTAACAATGAGCCGGCTTCGTTCGATACACTCAACACTATTTTCCGCGTACAGGGAAAAAGAACAGCAACACCCGGGCTGCGTTATTATGAAAGATCTTACGACCGTTTTTCATATATCTTCAAGCGCGAATGTTATCTCGACGACAGCCTTTACCTGGGCTCTCTCTTTGTGCTTTCTGATCCCAAGCACTATAAGACGGATGCCTTGACACCGGAATTGTTTCGCCAGAACCGTGAGCTGATGCCCGAATACTCTACGGTGTATAGCTATGCGGTGTACGACAGCATGCGAAACCTGGTGCGCAATTACAACGACTATGCATTTCCCACGCATATAGAAGTGGACCCGATACCGTCTGACCAGGAGTTCCAGATTGTGCGTAAGAAAGATGGGTATGAAGAATTGTGGTATCGTCCATCTGCCGATAAACGTATTGTGGTTGCACGCAAGAACAACAGTGCTATCGAGGCCATTACTTTGTTCGCTTACCTGTTCAGTACCTTCCTGGCGCTGCTGGCTTTTTATCGTTTTGTTGCCCTGCTGATCAGGAGCCGAATGCGCTGGTCGTTGTTCAAGCAGCACTGGCAACTCAGCATTCGTTCCCAGATTCACAGCACCATCATTTTGGTGAGCCTGCTTTCCTTCATTGTGATTGGTGTGGCCACCATCCTGTTTTTCATAAACCGCTACCAGCGCAATAACCAGGACCGGCTTACGCGTGCCATCCAGATCATGACCTCGCAGTTGCAGGTGGGACTGTACGGAAAAGACAAACCAGACAGCGCGCGACTGGCAACGCCGGTATTTACTGCTAAGGCCGATACGCTGATACAGGAAATTTCGGAAGTGCATGGCATGGACGTAAACCTGTACGATACGCTGGGTGATATACGCATCACTTCCAATCCTGATGCAGATATATATACCAGCGGTGTGCTCAGCACCAAAATGAACCCGATTGCTTATTTCCGCCTGCGTAATAAACACTACGTACAAACGGTGACAGAAGAAACTGTGGGCAATGTAGACTACCTGAGTGTGTACGCGCCTATTCGCAACGATGCCGGCAAGGCGGTGGGTTACCTCAATATTCCTTCGTACAGCAGCCAGGCAGAACTAAAACAGGAAATCTCCAACTTCATAGTAACGGTAGTGAACCTGAACGCATTCATCTTTTTGATAGCGGGCGCCATCGCCTTGTTTATTACCAACCGCATCACTAATTCATTTACGCTCATCAGCCAGAAAATGCGCGATATCAACCTGCGCAAGATCAATGAAAAGATCGAGTGGAAGCGCGATGATGAAATTGGTGTACTCGTGAAGGAATACAACAAGATGGTGCAAAAGCTTGATGACAGTGCTGAGGCCCTGGCCAAAAGTGAACGCGAGGGCGCCTGGCGGCAGATGGCGCGGCAAGTGGCGCATGAAATCAAGAACCCGCTCACGCCCATGAAGCTGAGCATCCAGTACCTGCAAAAAGCGATCGATAATAATTCGAAAGATGTGAAAGAAATGACTACCAACGTGGCGAAGACGCTGATCGAGCAGATTGATCACCTTTCGAAAATCGCCTCCGACTTTTCACAATTTGCCAATATCGGCAACCCGAAAAATGAGGTGTTCGACCTGCATGAAATGCTTTATTCCCTCACCTCGCTCTACGAAGCCACCGAAAACCTCGACTTCGAGTGGAAGCCGGTGCAACAGCGGGTATTGTTGTTTGCCGATAAAACCCAGTTGAACCGTCTTTTCACCAACTTATTGCAAAATGCCATAGAAGCCAGCGCTACGCGCGACAAGATGATTATACGAATGAATGAGGAACTGAATGGAGAATACATTACGGTTAGCATTTCCGATAATGGCGTGGGCATTCCCGAGCAGACAAGATCAAAAATTTTCACTCCCAATTTTACCACCAAATCTTCCGGCACCGGACTTGGCCTGGCAATGAGCAAAGGCATCGTGGAGCAGGCCAATGGCGAGCTATGGTTTGTAACGAAAGAAGGCGAGGGCACCACTTTCTTTGTGAAGTTGCCGTTGTTGCGAGCAACGAGTTAACGGGGGAAAGAGTTAACCATCAATATGGTCAATGGGGAAGGTTTACGTCTTCCACGCGCAATGGTGAAGTCTTTTCTACACGCCCTTCGCTGCTCTTGTTTCCCGCAAATAATTTTCAAACTCTTCGCGCGAAAAACTACTGAGGTTCCTATTGGCGGTAAGACCACCCTTTTGCGCCGCGAGCACGCCGTAGCGGCAGTCATCGAAGCTTTCGATATCGTGCGCGTCGGGGTCGATGGAGATCATGGCGCCTTTTTCGAGGGCTATGTCTATCCAGCGCCAGTCCATATCAAGCCGGCGGGGGTGAGCGTTAAGTTCGATCGCCACCTTGTTTTCGACGCAGGCTTCGATGATGGTGACATGATCAACGGGATAGCCGGGGCGACTAAGTAGCAGCCGGCCGGTCATATGTCCGAGTATGGTGGTGTATGGATTGCGGATGGCGTTGAGTAATCGCATCATCGCTTTTTCCTCGGTCATATTCAGGTTTTGGTGAATGGAGGTGATCACCAGGTCGAAGCTGGCGAGGATATTGTCGGAATAATCGAGCGAGCCGTCGCCGAGAATATCGCATTCAATGCTTTTGAAAATCTTGAACGGCGCCAGTCTTGCGTTCAGTTCATCAATATAGCGATGCTGTTCGCGGATTCTTTCTTCGCTCAATCCTTTGGCATAAGCAGCGGTTTTGCTGTGATCGCTGATCACGAGGTATTCAAAGCCTTTCTCCATGCAGGTCTTCGCCATCTGTTCGATGGTATGCAGGCCATCGCTCCAGTCGCTGTGTGTGTGAATGATGCCTTTGATATCGCCGGGTTGGATAAGCGATATGCCGCCACTTTTTTTCACATGCTCGATCACCCTGGCCTGTTCGCGCATGGCGGGAGGGATATAGGGAATACCTGTGGCGGAAAAAATTTCTTCTTCAGAATTATAAGATCCATTGGCATTCCAGCCGGGTAGTGCCTGGATACCGTTTAAGAATTCTTCACTACAGCTGGTTTTGAAAAGGGTATGGTAAAATTTCTCTTCGGGGCAGGTGTAGAACTTCAGGGTAATATTCTCACCCCCGATCACTGATATAAAATCGCCCAGGGTTTCTTTGGCAGTATACTCATTGGCGCTGAGGAAGGGAAGGAGTTCATCGGACGTAGCGGTGGTCACCCATTCCAACGTATCAATCACTTCCGATTGCCGGCGGAATTGCCCGGTAAGTTCAAACTTTTTCCCCGGAAATTGTTCCTTTAGTTTTTTATTGATCGCGAGGGCATAGGTTTCTGTATCGGCCCAGAGGTGACTGCCCTGGTGGCGCATGTAGAATTCGATAGACTCCTGCACTTTCTTCTGTGTTTTTTCACCAAAGCCTTTGTACAGCAGCAACCGGTTTTCGTTGCAGGCGTACAGCAATTCGCCTACTGACTCAATACCCATTTCTTTCCAGATAGTCGAGATTTTTTTCGGTCCCAGTCCTTTTATGTTGAGCATTTCCAACACTCCGGGCGGCGTTTTTTGGATAAGATCCTCGAGTGCGGCCAGTTTCCCGGTCTCTACGATTTCTACAATCTTTTTAGCGGCTGACTGGCCAATGCCTCTTATAGTGGAAAGTTTGGAATCTTCTATTTCCGCGACGGGTTGTGGTAATTTCTCGATGGTAAAAGCGGCGACGGAATATGACTTTGCTTTGAATTCATTCTCCCCGTGTATATCCATCAGTTTTGACAGCAGCGAGAACTGGTCAGCGATCGTGTAGTTGTCCATCATGGAGACGAAATTAGCGGATTGGCGGCGATTTGGATTTTTGAGATCACGGATTTAATATGGAAGCCAGGATTGCACGGATAGGTTATCACTGATGTAGGAATTAGTGGATGCGAGTATGGATTTGACGGGATAACAGGATTTGAGTGATGGGGGTGTCGGTATGAAGCGGGATGATAGGAATATGGCTACGTGAACGAATCCGCTAACTGCGTAATCCCTTCATCTGCGTCTCATCCGCGATAGTTAAATCGTGGTTTTTAATCGGTGACATCCCCAAATGAAAAAGTCCTGAGCTTTAAACTCAGGACTTCTGTATTTTCTGCCTTCCAAAAAGAGAGCTTATTTTTTCTTAGCTTTCTTAGCAGCTTTTTTCTTCTTGGGAGCGGCTTTTTTAGCGGCTTTCTTAGTTGCTTTTTTAGCAGCTTTTTTCTTAGTTGCCATTTTTTGTGAATTTAACGGTTAGTAAATAGAAATTCTAACAGTAAAAATAAAAACTAATTTGAAACATCCAAAAATTTTTTTTAGAATTTCTAAAAAAAACCTTAAGCAACTACAGAAATTAAAAACTGCTTACGCGGTTGCTACGACGTTTACAATCGTTTTATCGTTCTTACTCTTCTTGAATTCTACTACGCCATCCGTTAAAGCAAACAACGTAAAGTCTTTTCCAACTCCAACATTTTTTCCGGGATGGTAAACAGTTCCACGTTGACGAACGATAATGCTACCAGCGCTGGCGGGTTGTCCACCATATATTTTTACGCCGAGGCGTTTGCTGTTCGAGTCGCGGCCGTTCTTTACACTACCTTCACCTTTTTTATGTGCCATGATTGGGAGATTTTAAAACTAGTAATTTAAAAATTCGAAATCCGAATCCCGAAACCCTGGCGCAGTATTTCGATTTTCGGATCGATCCTTTCGGATTTTATTATGCGATATCAGTTACCTTAATCTGTGTATACAGTGTACGGTGACCTTTTTTCTTACGAAAACCTTTCCTGCGTTTCATTTTAAACGCAATCACTTTGTCACCTTGTACGTGATCTACGATCTCTGCTTTCACTTTTCCTTTTACTGCATCACCAACAGACAATTTTCCGTCGTTATCGATCAACAGAATGTCTGAGAATTCTACCTTATCTCCAACAGTGCCATCCTGGAAAGGAACATATAAGGTCTGATCTTTCGTAACCTTAAACTGCTGGCCGGATATTTTAACGATTGCAAACATATTTCAAAATTAAGGAGTGCAAAGGTAAGGGTTTATGGCAGATTGTGAAGGGATTAGGGGAAAAATTTTCTTGCAGTTTCTGCCGGCATCCGCTGCCCAAAGATACGGTGAAGGGTTGATTTTGAGGGGGTTTCGGGTTGGGGGTGCAGGATGTAGAATGTAGGATATAGGATGTAGGATTGGGGCGGTGCCGGCCAAAAGTCAACCCGGCCACCTTTGCACCCCGCCACCCAGTCCAGCCATTCGACCGCGCCCCAGATTCCAGCATCTGCCACCCATCACGCAATACCCCAAACCATCCACCCGAAACCCGAAACCGCCCCCCGGACCGCCTGAAACCCATTTTTTTGCCGTAGGTTTGTTTCCTCTAACGATTAACAGTCTGAAAGGGGATTATGAGAATAAAATCGATCAAGTCTTTCCTGGCAAAGCCTTTTGCCAATTATATATATAAGGGGATCAGAAAAGGAATGGCAACGGCGGTGGAGGACCAGGAAAATATCCTGAAGGAATTAATTAAGATTGGAAAAAACACCGACTTCGGAAAAGAACACCAGTTGCAGAATGTCTCTGTTTACGAGGAGTTTGTGCAGGCCATACCGATCCGCGACTATGAGCAGTTCAAGCCCTATATCGAGAAAATAAAGGTGGGACGGCACAACGTACTGTGGAAGGGCCGGCCTATCTACTTCGCCAAGACCAGTGGCACCACCAGTGGGGTTAAATACATACCCATTTCCAAAGATTCCATTGACAATCACATCAACTCGGCACGCAATGCCCTGCTTTGCTACCTGGCAGAATCGGGTAATTCAAGGTTTACCAGCGGGAAGATGATCTTCCTGTCCGGTTCACCCGAACTGGAGCGTATTGGGGGCATTCCTACGGGCAGACTCAGTGGTATCGTGAACCATCACGTGCCGGGCTACCTGCGCGGCAACCAGTTGCCTTCGTTCGAAACCAACTGCATCGAAGATTGGGAGACCAAGCTCGATAAAATAGTGGAAGAGACCATCAACCAGGACATGACCCTCATCAGCGGCATACCGCCATGGATGCAGATGTATTTCGACCGGCTGATAGAAAAATCGGGCAAGCACATCAAAGATCTTTTTCCCAATTTCTCCGTGCTTGTACACGGCGGCGTGAACTTTGAACCGTATAAGAAAAAATTGTTTGAAAGTATTGGCGGTCCCGTCGCGGCTATCGAAACATTCCCCGCCTCAGAAGGATTTTTCGCCTTCCAGGATTCGCAACACGAAGAAGGACTTCTTTTAAATACCAACAGCGGAATCTTTTTTGAATTTGTTCCCGCCAACGAAATTTTTAACCCCAATCCCACACGGCTTAGCCTGAAAGATGTGAAGGTGGGAGAAAACTACGCGCTGATCGTAAACAGCAATGCGGGTCTTTGGGGATATAATATCGGCGATACCGTAAAATTTGTTTCGACCAACCCATACCGCATAGTGGTGACCGGGCGTATCAAGCATTTCATTTCCGCCTTTGGCGAACATGTTATTGGCGAAGAAGTGGAATATAGCCTCATCAAAGCCGCCGAAGAAGAAGGCGTGCACATCACCGAATTTACCGTGGCACCCGTGATTGAACAGGGCGAAGGCAAATCGTACCACGAATGGTTTATCGAGTTTGAAAATAAACCGGCAGACCTGAACAGGTTTGCACTGAAAGTGGACGAATACCTGCGACATAAAAACATTTACTATAACGACCTGATCACGGGAAATATCCTGAAGCCATTACAAATTCGCCCGGTAAAGAAGCACGGGTTTATCGATTATATGAAAAGCATCGGTAAGCTGGGCGGTCAGAATAAGGTGCCGCGACTTAGCAACGACCGCAAAATTGCCCAGGAGCTGGAAAAATATGTTGAGTAAAAAGGTTCACCAACATTTTCCTTATTTTTAATGATTCTGAAAACCTGATGATGTCGAACAGTACACTTAGGAAACGCATTGCAATATTCGGTTCAACAGGTTCTATCGGCACGCAGGCGCTTGAAGTGATTGCCGCCAATGAAGACCTGTTCAGCGTGGAGGTGCTTACCGCTCAGAACAATGATGAATTGCTGGTGCAGCAGGCGCTGCGTTTCAATCCCCATATTGTAGTGATTGGCGATGAACGCAAGTACAACAAGGTAAAGGATGCTTTGTCATCTACCGACATAAAAGTATTTGCCGGTGAAAAAGCTTTGGAAGAAGTAGCCGCGCTGGATGTGTATGATATGATGCTGGCGGCCATTGTTGGCTTCGCAGGATTACGTCCTACATACAGGGCCGTTGAAAGCGGCAAAGCCATTGCGCTGGCCAACAAAGAAACACTGGTGGTGGCCGGCGATATCGTGATGCAGAAAGCCGTCGAGAACAGAGTGCCCATCATTCCCGTAGATTCAGAACATAGCGCTATTTTTCAATGCCTGGTGGGAGAGACGCGCAACAGAATTGAAAAAATCATTCTTACTGCCTCGGGTGGACCGTTCCTGGGTAAAAAACCCAATTACCTGGTGAATGTAAAACGCGATCATGCGTTGCAGCATCCCAACTGGAATATGGGCGCCAAGATTACGATCGACTCGGCCACTTTAATGAACAAAGGCCTGGAAATGATCGAAGCGCGCTGGCTGTTCGACATCAAACCCGAGCAAGTGCAGGTGCTGGTGCATCCGCAAAGCATCATTCATAGCATGGTGCAGTTTGAAGACGGAAGCATCAAGGCGCAGATGGGTTTACCTGATATGAAACTGCCGATTCAGTATGCGCTGGCTTTTCCGAAGCGGTTGCCCAATCAATTCCCGCGCTATGATTTTCGCAAACCATCGCAGCTTACGTTTGAAGAACCTGATATAAAAACCTTCCGGAACCTGGCGCTGGCTACCGAGGCATTGTTTAAGGGAGGCAACCTGCCCTGTGTGCTGAATGCCGCCAATGAAATTGCGGTGTATGCCTTTTTGCGAAACAGGATTGGATTTTTAGACATGACAGATCTCATTGAGCGCACCATGCAACATGTGCCCGCCATTGAAAAACCAACGCTTGAAGAATATTTTGAAAGCGATGGGGAGGCGCGTAATTTTGCCGCTTCGCTCATAAGGCTCTGAGCACTAATTGGAACTAAATTCCGTTAAGGGAAGGCGAATTTTGTTGAACGGTAAGGTTATACGAAGGATTATTCGATATTTGAAGCTGTTTAAAAATTAAAATCCCCAGGATTCTCCTTATATGATGATATTGTTAGCAATTGATTGGACTGCTGTAGGTATAAAAGCCGGGCAATTAATATTGTGCTTATCTATATTGGTCGTCTTGCATGAAATGGGTCATTTTCTGCCGGCAAAATGGTTCAAATGCCGCGTGGAAAAATTCTACTTGTTCTTCGATCCCTGGTTTTCTCTCTTCAAAAAGAAAATTGGTGACACAGTATATGGAATTGGCTGGCTGCCCCTGGGTGGTTATGTAAAGATTTCGGGCATGATTGACGAGAGCATGGACAAAGAGCAGATGAAACAACCCCCGCAACCCTGGGAATTTCGCAGCAAGCCCGCCTGGCAGCGACTGATCATCATGATCGGGGGGGTGACCGTGAACCTGATACTCGGTTTTTTCATATTTGCGATGGTGTTGTGGAAATGGGGTGAAATTTATCTGCCGCCGCAGAATGCTGTTTACGGAGTGTATGTAGATACCCTGGGACAAAAAGTGGGTCTGCGGGATGGCGATCAGATTGTTGGTGTAGATGGCCAGCCGCTCGAACGATTTGAACAACTTTCTACTGATATCATATTAAATGAAGCCAAGACCATTAACGTGGTGCGCGATGGTCAGCAAATCAGTCTCAACATTCCGCAAGGCACCATTCGCCAGCTGATCAGGAGAAAAGGCGTGCCGCTGGCTTACCCGAAATATCCTGCTGTAATTGACTCGGTGACCGAACAAGTAAAATATATCAGCGGAGAATTTAAGAAAGGCGACAAGATCATTGGACTGAACGGCGTGAGAATCGATTCTTATGTAGAATTCCAGGATAAGAAAACTAAGTTCAAAAATACTCCTATAACCGTCACCGTTATACGCAACGAGGCCGATACGCTGCAGGTGCGCGTACAAACCAATGAGAAGGCGGGCATTGGGCTGCATATGCGTCCTTCTCGCGAATTCTTAACATATGCCACCAAGGAATTCAACTTCTTTCAGTCGCTCCCCGCCGGCGTGGCCAAGGGCTGGGACATGTTGATCATGAATATCCAGAACTTCAAATTATTATTCACCAGCAAGGAAGTAAAAGCCAGCGAATCACTGGGCAGTTTTATCAGCATCGGCGATATGTTTGATGCTCAATGGGACTGGCAGCTTTTCTGGCGCATGACGGCGCTGTTGAGTATAGTACTGGCCTTCATGAACATGCTTCCCATTCCCGCTTTGGATGGCGGCCACGTGCTTTTCACTCTCTATGAAATCATCACCGGCCGCAAGCCTGGGGACAAATTCATGGAGTACGCCCAGATGGTGGGCATGATAATCCTTTTAGGCATAATGGCTTATGCGTTGGGACTGGATTTCTGGCGAATATTCAGCAAAAACTGACCCCCCGGATAATGCCCGATTTCCCTCAGTCCACTAAAGATTTCCTACAATTCACACAAAAGTGGTATTGTCTGGCGCTGTCGTGTTTGTAAGTTTGTACCGTCAAACGACAGAAACAGCGATCGATCTCCATATAGTTTTCTCATAGCAGTTAGTTTTGGTTATGTCCCCTCTAGTCCTGGAGGGGACTTTTTGTTTCGGGTTTCGGGTTGGGGGTTTCGTGAGTAGCGTGTCGAGTGTCTGGTATATGGCGCCCGCCCCCGCCAATTTGGCTTACCCCACAGTTTTGCACTAAATTTGCATTCTTCCTATGCCCCCTGGGGGTGTTTGGTTTTGACAGCATAGGTCTTTGAAAGTGTAAGCATGCCGTGCGTTGGATAATTAGCACGTAAATCTGAATATTCAAACTACAAATGGCAATACTCAATTTGCCATGGCTGCCTAATCAGTGATTAAGTAGTCATTAGGGCCGCGTTGAGCCGGTTATTCTGTTTCCACGCTCCGCCGCCGACTCATCAAACAAAACAGAATGCGGCGATGGTAGGCTGTGCCCATTGCCTAAGACTATGCAGCTAAGGAAATAATTGGTGTGTCCGGTTCCTGTTATTTCCCGACAATCAATGCCGGAATAAGCATGTAGAAAGCTTTTGGAGAATATGTTTGGACACCGGTTCGAATCCGGTCACCTCCACGAAAAGCCGGACTTTTTAGTCCGGCTTTTTTATTTCATCCAATTCTAAATGGCATTTTTTGGCACCGGGGAGCGGACTATGTACACATCATGTCCCTCATAGGGATTGCCATAGTGGCTGATTTCGTCTTCGGACAGTTTTCTCGCCCCCAGTTTCAGTATCGCTTTTTGCGACCTGATATTTTGTGGGCCGATATGAAAAATTACATAGTCGACAAACTGAAAGGCATGGTCGAGCATCAGTTGTTTCACCGCCCGGTTGTAGGTGGTGCCCCAGCAGGCGCGCACCAGGAAAGTCCAGCCAATGGCTACCGATCTTTTGCCAGGTTGCAAATCATAGTATCTCGACGTGCCAATGGCCTCATTGGTTTCCTTACTGATTACCAGGAAGGCGCCGCCCGATTGCATGGCGCCCGCGAAAAACTTTTCAAATACCGGTCGCTGGTAGCGGGTGGGCTCCGGGTGCTGTTCCCAGATCAGGGGGTCGCTGGCGCATTGGTAAAGCGTTTCAAAATCGTCTTGCCGGAGCGGGCGCAGGAGCACCCGGTCGTTTTCAAGAATTGGTTGTAAATCGAATGACATAAGTTTAAAAGGAGTAAGGCGAAATTACTTGTAACTAACTACTAAACAAAACCGCAGGCCAGGCATATGCTTATCGCGGTGAAATGGTTTTGGATGGTCCCGTCCAAATCACACCTCCATATTGTCTAATTGGCCCATTATCTACCATCTGTTTGGAGGGTAGCTTTGCGTTATCATCAAAACCACATTAAAGAATGAAAGATTTTACGCTAAGTCTTGCAACGGACCAGTCACCACACAATGTTTACAAAACCATTCTGAATGTCGAGGAATGCTTTGATATTTCAAGAGAAGGCAATGAAACAAAAGTAGTATTTACGCACGAAGGTCTGACGCCGCTAATAGAATGCTATTCATCCTGCGCTCCTTCCTGGACTCAAAACCTACAGGAAAAATTATTTCCATTGATAAACAAAAAAGTTAAATCGCAAGCAGTATGAAGCAATTCCGAACTTTTATATTCCTCATGACACTGGCGTTGATCAGTTGCCAGGAAGAACCGGCCGACGTAGTCGAAAGTAATCAATTGACAAAACCATCCTCAAACAGTACAGAAATGAAAGAAAATCAAAACTACACTTCAACTATACTCGTCGAACAAGAGCCTGAAGTCGTTTTTAATGCCGTCAAAAATTTCCGGGCGTGGTGATCGGAAGAAATAGAAGGAGAAACCGACAAGATGAATGAAACGTTCCTTTACCATTATAAGGATGTGCATTTGTCGAGAATAAAATTGATTGAAATCATGCCGAATGAAAAATTGGTATATCAGGTAGTGGATAACAAATTCAATTTTGCAAAGGATACTACCGAGTGGATTGGTACAAAATTGATTTTTGATATATCCAGGGAAAACGGGAAGACTAAAATGCAGTTTACACATGAAGGACTAACGCCCGTATATGAATGTTATGAAGTATGCCATGATGCCTGGACCAGTTATATCCTGGGAAGCCTTAAAGAGTTGATTGAAACCGAAAAAGGGCGGCCTAATCCCAGCGAGGGCGGACTAAACCAGGAACTGGTAGAAACGTGGGGTTTACCCAGGAAGTGAAGTAGCTCGTATTAATATTTTAAACGTGCACGACGTGCACGTTTTACATTTTACGATTTTTATTTTCAGGGTAGTTTATCGAGGAAAGTCATTTATTTTTTTCGAAAATTCCTTTGCCTGTTTTCCGCCGTATTAATGGCAAAGCATCAGGCAATTATTGGCCATAACATCGAACCCGAGACCCTGATGCCCCTGACGCATCCGGCAGATATTGCCGATACGGCATTTTCCTTTTTAAATGCCCTTTCATTCACCGGCCGCCTGAGCATATTTTTTCAATTAGTTTAATCCGTTTCTCGTGTATAAGTTGGTAATGAAAAAAGCGGGAGTCAAAGAACTCCCGCTTCAATGATCCCTTCTTAACTCCAGGCATCAATTCTTTTTTGAAAAGCGATAAATCGCAACATAAAATACATCCGCCGTGTCGGTGGCAGCCTGCGGCGCCACGCTGGGTGCCTTTCCGCCGGAGGTGGCAATTCGCTGAATATAGTCTACGTCTTTAAAAATCCCGGTGGGCGTTTTTCCTTCTTTAGTCTTCAACAACAGCCAGGGAATACTGTTTGCATCTACTGTTGCCGTCCTTGCAGGGTCAAATGGCTGCGCAAAAATTGAATCGGCTGCTAATGTATTCGAACCTGATACCGACCAGTAAGGGCCTGCTCCGTGTGTACCTACTTTTTCATGGTTGGCGTTGAACAACTCAGCCTGCGGCGCTACAAATACCCATTCATATGTTTCGGGATTGCTTCCTGGTTTCACCTGGGCCTTGTATTTCTGCACACCTATGGCATAGAAGGTGGCTACTCTTGAATTGCCCGCCGGTAAATTGGGGGGTAGGTCTACTTCGGCCGGTATTACTAAATTGTCACTTTGTGCAAGCGGACCACCCGCAACGGTGATCTCCTTATCTTCTTTTTTGCAAGACATGGTAGCTGCTACCAGCAGCGCGACTACGAATACAGGGTTTAGTGTGTAATTTGTTTTCATGACTTTTTTGATAAAAAATGATTGACTGTTTGCTTTCATCCTTTAAAAGACGGACAAAAGCTGGCTTTTTAAGTGAGAACAAAGATGAAGGAGTCACCACGTTTCTTAAATCACAGAAACGCGGTAATTATATCACGGATTTACGGGACGTTTTCCGAAAAATTGATTTAGCCTGGTTGTCACTGCAGCCTGGCCATTTCCTCAGTCAGCCTTTGCTTTGCTGCAGGGGATGTGGTGAGTGAAATTGCTTTTTCGTAGTTCTCGATCGCCTTCTTTTTGTCGATGGTTGAATGTAAATATCCGAGCAGAGCATAGTAATGATAAATGCTATCCAGTTGGAGTTTTTCAACTTCACTGATGGCCTCGCTGTTGCCATATACTTTAGATATGGCAAATGCTCTGCTCAAGGCAGTCATTGGAGAATATTCTATCAATATTAACTGGTTATACAAACGTAATATATGTTGCCATTTGTTTTTGTCTTCTGTTGTATGCCAATACGCGATCCCCGCTTCCAGGTGGTATTTGGATATGTCGTTTCCTTCAGTAGCCGCAATTAGGTAGTAGTTGCCGAGGTTGATCATTTGCTGGTCCCACATTTTTCTATCCTGCTCTTCAAAAAGTACCGTTTTTCCTTCGGCGTTTATTCTTGCCTCTAAACGTGAAATCTGAAAACACATCAATGCTAGCAGAGCGTTCACTTTAGGCGTACAAGTCAGGCTGTTTTCGGTTAGAATCAGAGCTAGTCGCACAGCTTCCGAACACAGGTCTTTTCGGATAGCGCTTGGATGAGTTTCGGAGAAATACCCCTCATTAAACAGGAGATAGATAGTTTTTAAGACGGTATCCAGCCTGGATGCTATGTGTTTTTCAGAGAGATGTTCGAGTGAAAATTCGTTATTTCTCAGGTGCTGCCTCGCCCTTTGCAATCGCTTTTTGATGGTTTCGCGATTGGTGAGAAAGGCATTGGAGATTTCCTGTAAGCTGAAGCCGCAGAGGACTTGCAACGCCAGGCAGATCTGGCCTTCGGGAGGAATGGCTGGATTGCAGACAGCGAATATCATAGCCAATTGGCTATCCCTGATAATGCGCTCGTCAATTTCAACGTCAATGGCCGGCTCCTCAACCAGGCTGTTGTTTCTTTCGCTATGGTTTTGAACTACGTGCAGGTGGCGCAGGTAGTCTTTCGCTTTGTTTTTGGCTACGGCATATAGCCATGCGACCGGGTTTTCAGGAATGCCGTTCAGTGCCCAATGTTCTGATGCTTTCAGGAAGGTATCGCTGGCAATGTCTTCTGCTACGGCAATGTGGTTCAAACCAAAATGGCGGCAAATAACTGCCGTCATTTTGGCGTATTCCTGTCTGAATAAATGAGGCAAAAGGTTATTATGTGAACTGGTAGCCCCCAATACTAATCACGTTTTAAGACCTCCCGTATCTCAATATTTCCCCCCACCTGTTCAAATATGGGGTTGCCTTTTGCAATTTCCACTGCCTCATCGATGTTTTCTGCGCGAATGATTACGTAGCCGCTGATAAATTCCTTTATTTCGGTATAGGGGCCGTCGGTAACCACACGATCAGCTTTTACCACTTTTGCGCTACCCTTTACCGGTAAAAGGGTGTTGCCTTTATCAACCAGCTTATTTTGCGCGGCTATGCCTGCCAGCCAATTCATGCGTTCCTGCATCTGCTCCGGAGATGGCTTAAAATCGGCTATGTCTTTCAGCCGGAAAATCAATGCAAATTCTTTCATATTATAGCAAATTTATGGTTTGATTAAATGACGGATGTGAGTGCTGAAGGGGGACAGGATTTAAAAAGTCTATGAAGAAAATTAACGGAACCTGCCTCTTCCATTAAAATGGAAGACTAAAAGGGATTAAATTTGGCCAAGTCATTGATAAAGCAACATCAATCAAATTTATTTTTCAGCAGTATGGAAAACATGAAACGGATACTCCTGATATTTCTTTTGTTTACGGGAACTATTTTAACATCATGCAAAGACCAGGGCAAAGCCAACGATCAATCAGCACCGGCAGATGAATCAGCCATTAGCAAAGACACGGCAAAACTTCGCGAATGGATACAGGTTCCTTTTCCGCTATCGGGTGCAAGCTGGGAAATAAAAAAAGTAGAAGATGAACAATCCGGACCTTCTGAAACGGTTTTTGTTGGCAAGCTGGATTTTGCCGGCGATAGCGTACCTGCCGATTTGCTCAACTCCGATGCATTGGATCACCAGGGCGGACTAGCCGATACATTATTGAACAACTGGAAAGGACAGGAAATAATGAAATACTTCGAGGAAAACGATCTGTTTCCCGGTATGCTGGTGGTCCGCAATCGTAAATGCTATGACCCGAAATTGTTCTTGACGGGCAGTTTTGCGGGAGGGTTCTATTTTGTACTTGAAAATAACAGTTCTATATTTTTATACCTGGTATCGAACTGAGGCCCTTAGTTCTCGCGATACATCTCGAAAACATAACATTTCCAGGTCACATTCCTGTAGAGACCTTTCAGGTTCCAGGGCTGATGGGTGGCGCCGATGTATAACACCCATCCGGGATATAGATCCGATTTTAGCCGCGCGCGCTTCACAGGCTGGCCGCGGTAATATCCCGAGTCAATCAACGAAAAGCCCATTTGCTTAAACTCCTCCATCAACTGCAGGTGTAGTTCAGCGCGGTGCAGCGTATGCGCCAGTCGCCAATGGGCCTGCGGGTTCACATCTATGTAAATGGTGGAAAGTGGCATAATCAATTCATTGCCCAACGTGTCGATTACTACCGAGCGGTGGCGCGCAGCAAATTCTCCTTTACTGGCATGTAAAAAGTCTGTGGCATAGTCTTTCATAAACCGCTGCACGCAGGGCAAATCGGTGCAGGCCGACAGTGCCATGAGTTCCCTTGCCGGCAGCGCATCCTTTGTGGGGGGTGGCGGAGCGTCGCTCATATCTTCTGCCTGCACGCGTTCCAGATCTTCCGGGCTCACGCGGTAGAAGAGGAAGCTGACAGTATCATATCGGCTGTTTGCCTTCAGCACCATTCTGTCCACCTTCGTCACGGTAGAGCCACAGGGCGTAATGGAGGCCAGGTAATGATTCAACAGCGTGTCGCCGCCTGTGGCAATGGCAAGCAATCGTGGATAGAAGGCTGCTTCTCCTACTTCCACGATTTCATACTTGCCATTTGTAGAGGTAGTATCTGTTTGTCCGTTTTGCACGCGTCTGCCGCTGAAGCTGCCGTCGCGCTTCAGGCGGATATGATAAAAGGCGTCAGCCGTGCGGCCAGACCATTGCCCCAGGTATTCCTCGCCCGCGCGCACAATTTCTGTGTCGAAGATTTTTTCGCGCAGGCGATCTGTGCAGGTCCGGGCAAAAAGGAATATTGCCACCACAGCGCCTAGTACAATCAGGTTGTTCCATCGCATACTTCACTGCCTAAAACGATACCAGGTACCATTTTCCTTCCTTTCTCACCATTTCGAAAGTCTCTTCCTGGTTACCGTCAGGGCCAAAAAGAATGTTTACAGAAGCTCTTTCGCCATTGATCACCGGGTCGTCCTTTACCTTGCCATTGGCAAAGTATTTCAGGAATTGCTCCCTTATCTCTGTATTGGAGGAAGCCTGCGCAATCATCTTGCTGTCTTTATCGGCTTCAACATCTATCAATTGGCCGAGCCCTTCGGTATTACCGGTTTTGGCTGCCCGGAAAATGGCTTCTGCAAGGTCGCGCGGATTGCCCTGCGCATCAGCTGGCTTGCTGTTGCCGCAGGCAGCAAACAAAGTGGAAGAAATAGCAAGGGTTAAAAATATCGTCTTGTACATGGTGATTGGTTTTTAAGTAGTGATTGTTTTATTTGATAAGCGAGCAGTCGAATAATCCTTCAGATCCCCAGAACTTGTTAAACTTTAACGGACCATATTTGCCACCGCCCAGGTAGTCTTCGCGAAGACTTACGGAACCGAGATAGCATTTCCCATTTTCCTTATAGATCACTCTCACGTAGGGGCGAACATATCGGTAGAGAATCACATCGAGATCGTTTTTTGCTATGTCTTTCAGCTGGCCATCGAAGGGTGGTATCACGGCCTTGATGAAATTCACCGAAGGCAGATCGCGTTTGAGGATCGCCAGGATATTAGCGCTGTACAGCTCAGGGTCGGAAATTTTTGCGGGTTTGGAGAAATACTCCGGCAATTTGTCCATACGCAGGCTGTTTTCCTTCACCAACTCGTTGGCTGTTTCAAGATTCTTCATTTGCAAGGCCACGTCTTTTTCATTGAAATGAAAAGTGAATGTGCCGGTAATATCGGGCCAGTTCTGGATTTCATCGAGTTGTCCCCAGGCATTGTACGATTTCAGGTAAATGGATATATCCACCTGGTAGGCACCATTGCGCCAGTAGTAGTCGCTGTTGTTTAAAAACGGATCAAAGAATCCTGCTTTTTGCCCGGCGGAAAAATCTTCCAGTATGGATATGATGGTGGCAGCCTTTTCAGCAGCGGGCAGTATATCAAAATTGAGGCTGGTGCCATTTTCGGCTCCGCTGGTCATTTTGATATATGACTCGCGGCTGGCGAATTTTTCGCGGCCATCGTCGCGCACAATGTGGTAAGTAGCAAGGAGGTAAAGATGTTGCGTTTTAATAGTTGACATAGTGAAAGCGTCTTTCAGAGGTCCTTTGTCGGATTCAATGCGGCCGTATATAAAGTCGCTCGACTTGAACTCGTTCATCGCATTATTGTGATTGGCTGAGAAAGGTTGGTTAGAGAAATACATTTTTCCCTTTTGCGAAGCCTGGGCAGTTGCTTCCTGCGTAGAAAGGTTCGTGCTCATAGTGATGATAATTAGTTTTAAAATGATTGCGCGATGCATAGAAATTTCATTTATATGATTAGGTGATCGATGTCTTTAATCACATTTCCTATACACGTCCCACGTTTGCGTTATTGTACCATTTGAGTAGGTTACAGCATTCACCCGTCCTTTAGCGTCTGTTGTATAACTGTATTCTTCCTTTTCCGTGTCCTGGGTTTTTGATTTTACCCGATTGCGATTAAAGATGTACTTGAGCACGCGTTGAGTAGAAACAACCTGTTCAATAGAGAAATAGTCGAAGTCGGCAGACTGGTCGGTGTAATAGTCGAAGTAGTAGGTTTTGCCATTTTCTGTGTAGCTTACCAAATTGCCGTTATTCCAGGTAAAATCGGTAAATCCGGGTTGTGGGTTGTAGGGGTTGGTAGTAGTAATTCTTTTGATCATCCGGTCTTCGTATTCATATTCGAGGTTCGCAACAACGTCGCCATTGTAGTATTTGATTGTTTCGCTGGCCGGTAATCCGAGAGCGTTTAGTGTATAGTGAATTTGCCATCCAAAGAAAGCACCATTCAGCATTCTGTCAATCGTCACGGTGTTGCCATCGTAAGTATATTCATGTTTAATGTCATTTTCGAGCGCGGTTGTCAGTCTTTTTTCTTCATCATAAAGCAGAAGTCGTACAGGTGTTCCTTTAACGGTGATGGACTGCACCAGGCAGGTTTCTTTTGTGGAATCGGTGCCCAGGTTGTCTTTTTTGCATCCTGTGGAACCAATAACAGAACAGCCAAGAAGCATGAAATAAAATGATTTCATATAGAAAGTTTGAGTTATCGGTTGGCTTTTTTGGTAGGTACTTCTATTTGTGGACGGCGCCTACTCGCATCTCATGAGCACCTCCCAGGTTTCGGTGGCCGGGCCATATTTATAAGTCACTGCCTTCACCCGTCCACTGGCATCGGTAGTATAGCTGTATTCCTCGGATACCCCGTAAGTAGTTTTTGATTTTACCCGGTTACGATTTACAATGAACCTGGGACCTTGATCGAAGAAGATTCGTTCAAACTCGAAGTAATCGAAGTCGGCGGGTTGGTCGGTGTAATAGTCGTAGTAACGGGTTTCGCCGTATTCTGTGATGCTTTCTACATTGTCGTTGTTCCAGGTAAATGTGGCATACACGGGGGCCACACCGCTTGATTGGGTAGTGGTGATCTTTTGAATCTTGTTGCCTTCGTATTCATAAGCCAGGTTGGTCCAGTTGTTGTTACTGTAGTATTGCCTCTTTTCGTTAACCGGCAGCCCGGTGCCGTTGAGCGTGTAGATACTTTGCCATCCAAATAAACTGCCGCTGTGCCATCTGTCAACTGTAACCGTGTTGGCTACATATTTATATTCGCGCCTTTCGTCTCCCTTGGTAACAGTCTTTACCCTGTTTTCCTCGTCGTATGTCAGCACACAGGCAGGGGTTGTTTGCTTGTTAATTGCCTGCACCTGGCAGTTTTCTTTGGAAAGGCCAGGCTCTTCATCCTGGCTTTTTTTGCATGCATTGAGAATAATGATGCAAAAGGCAAAAAATAATAAATAGAATGATTTCATGCGGGGAAATTTGCAGACACCAAATTAAAGATCGGGTTGCGTGAAAATTTTCTGAATCGCCGAATGACGATGTTGCGGGAAATAAAGCGGAATCGGGAAATGGGTGGTTTTGGACGGTGGCTTTGGTAGTTTGTCGGAGATTTTGGTAGTTGGGCGGGATTTGCTTCCATTATTCTGATATTTCACGCCCCGGGAATTGCAGCTGCGAATTTCATCGGGTATTTCACCCTCACCTTCCCCTTCGAAATCTCTATCAACTTCCGCGCCATCAGTTTCCTCGCCAAAGGTTTAAGATGATCAATATACAACACACCTTCTGTATGGTCGTATTCATGCTGAATCATTCTCGCAGTAGCGCCGCTGAATTCCTTATGGTGTAGCTGAAACTGCAAATCATAATACTCAATCGCAATACTCCAGGGCCTGCTTACCTTTCTGCTTAAGCCCGGCAGACTTAAGCAACCTTCTTCATCCTCCCAAAACTCTGCAGACCGCTTTACGATGCGTGCATTGATAAACGTTTCTTGTATGCCCGAGTCGACATCGGCAAAATAACCTTCTCTTTGCGATGGAGAAAGATTGGTAAATGTTGATAGGCTATCCACGACAAACAGCCTGATGGGCTGGCCAATCTGCGGAGCCGACAGCCCGCAGCCATTGGCATTGCGCATCGTTTCCCACATGTCGGTTACCAGTTTTTCGAGACCAGGATAGTTTTTATCAATATCAACACAGCTCTGTCTCAACAGCGGGTGGCCATAAGCGAGTATGGGAAGAGGCATACAACAAAATCATTTTTCCAAATTTCGTCACGCAACAGCACCCTTGCAATGAACCTATGTTAAGAAATTTGCCGGCGAATTCTGCTCAGCGCCTGGGGAGTGATGCCAATATACGAAGCCACGTATTTCAGCGGGATCTGTTGCAGTATCTGGGGCTGCTCGTTGAATAGCTGCAGATAGCGTTCTTTCGCATTGTATTGCAGCAGTGATAATTCTCTTTTACTTTTTTCCAGGAATAATTTTTCGGCAGCTATACGTCCCAACAAATTGCCCGCATTGGTTTGATTGTACACTTTTTGCAGATCATCATAAGATATCCGCCACACAATGGTTTTCGTCAGTGCCTGCAGAGCATAGCAGGAGGGAGTTTGGGTGAGAAATGAGTCGTAGGCACAGGTAAATTGATGATCAAAGCTGAACTGAAAAGTCAGCTCATTTTCCTCTCCGGGAATAAAAAATCGTACAATGCCGCTTTCAATAAACGAAAGAAATTTTTCGGTTTCGCCATCGCGGGTGATGATTTCATTTTTCGCAAAGACTTTGCGCGAAAAATGCCTGGCAATAAACTCCCATTCAGAAGGATGCAGTTTTGCCATGCGTTCGTAATATGCCCGGAGATGTCCCATGCCTGAGAAGTTTATTAAGGACAAAATTAAGATTTTGCTGCGGCGATCGCCTCATAAGCCTGGAAGACTGTTTGCGTGATGAATCGCCTAAAAAATGAGCCCAATAGAAATTGGGCTCTCACTTTTAATCAAACTTTAGGTTACCAACAAATTTAGGAGCGCCCGACAGGTTACTGACGATCCTGCGCATTGGCGCCATAACAATGATTCAATGCAAGAATCAAGTATATGGATCAGGGAAGACTTTCGGCTCGTAGAAAGTCGGCGGCAATAGTATAGTCAAACTTGCGAGGCTGCAAAATTTAAGAATGCGGAAATAATAAAATAAAGAGAACTTGTTTGTTTAATAAATAGAAGTACCTAACGATCCCCTAATACCACTATTGCCGGTGCAAACAAATTCGTAAGATGGAAAGCCCATTAACCAATGGGCTTTCCATTTGAAGTTATTAACGGTCGCTGTCAAGGCGGAAAGAGATTTTACAGATCACCCCATAGGTAGTAACCTTGTTATCCTTTACGTGTGCTTTGATGTCTTTTACGTAAACGGAGTCGATGTTGTGGATGGTCTTGGAGGCTTCGGCTACCGCTTGTTGTAAAGCATCTTCTATGCTTTTTTCGGAGGATGCAATGACCTCGATTACTTTTACGATTGGCATATTTGCAGATTTAATGTTGGTGCAGGCATTTGCTCAATTCTTATACCCCGGGAAGGGGTAGAATTATCGTGAGGCACGAAGGAATCTGTCGCTTTTTATACACAAACCGGGGAAAATGCTCCACAAGCAGAAAGCCGCACTCAGGATTTTAGGCGCACGAGTTGTACTTTGCGGCTCGAAATTTCACCAATGAACCAAATCAGAAGCCTGGCGGTGCTCGTTGTTTTCTTGTCGCAACAAGCATGGGGGCAAAGTAATAGCCATGATAGTCTCGCGTTTTTCGACAAGAAGCTCACCGTCTCAGCCATGCGGGAAGACCTCCGCCTTTTCCGCGACATCCGCGAAAAAGCCAATTCGGGTTTATACCGCTATCGCTCCCAACAACAAATTGACAGCATTTATCAATGGGCTTTTCATCAGACGTCAAAGCCGCTTAGCGTAACTGAATTCAACAAGATAATCCTGGTGCTCACCGACTTTGAAGGAAGTTGTCATAATTATACCGAAGTGCCGGAAGAATTGCTCGATTATCTTAACCGGCAAAAGGCTTTCTTTCCCTATGCGCTGAAATATATTGAAGGAAAGATAGTATTCAACAATGATTATGCGCCTATTCCCGTGGGTGCGCGTATTCTTAGCATTAATGGCAGGGATGATAAAACATTGATGCAGTCTTTTTACAAATACATTACCACCGATGGTTATGCCATCACCGAAAAACTATCGGGTAGCGTAGATAAAAGTTTTGGTATAAGATATTTGCTTGAGTACGGATTGACAGATAGTTTCACCATCCGGTTTTCCCCACCTTATTCTTCTGAAATTAAAACTCTCACTGTGGCGGCCGTATATAAATCCGAACGCGAATCAAACCTGGCCCTTCGCCACAGCGCGCCGGTTGATAGTGTTACTGATTATTCGGTGGAGCCCATGTATAGTTTTAAGATGCTGAACCCTTCTACCGGACTTTTGCACATAAGAATATTTGCCATGGCGGCCAGTGCTGAAGATCCCGCCTTTGCGGTGTATGTTCGTTTTATCGACAGCGTTTTCAATGTACTACATTCCCACAGTGTAAAAAACCTTATACTCGATATCCGCGGCAATCCCGGTGGCAGCGATCCCACTTTTGAGCAACCGATGATGTATCTTACCGATCAATCTTTCAGGGAAAACACTACAGCTTATATCATGTTCGATTCGATTCCCTATGAAGAATATTTCTTCGGCGTTACCACTTCGCACAAGATGGGGGAGGTAGAAAAAGTGGAGGGAAAGAAATTCCTCTACGATCGCTTTCCCCGGCTTGTGAATGGGAAGAATCACCAGCACGAAAAACATAACCCGGTCTATAATCCTAAGAAGCCTGCCTTTGAGGGAAGACTGTATTTACTCATCAACGAAAACGTGGCTTCGGCGGCTTCTCACCTGGCTTCGCTGGTAAAAGGTTATGCGCGCAACGCCACTGTGGTGGGCGTGGAAACCGGCGGCGGTTATTATGGTCATAACGGGCATGTGCCTTTTGTTTACCAATTGCCCAACTCCGGCATTAAGACAAAATTCTCCATTGTATATGTGGTACAAGACGCGCCAGTTAAGCCCGATCAGCCGGAGGGAAGGGGTATTATTCCTCATCATGAAGTGTGGCAGAGCTTTGATGATTTTATGAAGAACAGGGATACGCAGATGGAGTATGTAATGAAATTGATTAACGGCTCCAGGTAAGAGTCATTTCTCCACCAACTGTTCGTGCAGCTTCTGCAGTTCTTTAGCCGGATCTTCGCAAAGGCCCGGGTGCACTTTTGAGGTCTGAATGATCGTGCTTCTGGCGGCCGTCAGCCAGCGAAACCTGTTGGCGATATCAAGTTTTGCGATAGGAGAGTCTTTAGAGGAACCGCAACACACTTCTTTAAATGCTTCCAGGAATTTTTGCAGCTCATCTATATCCGATTTTTCATAAAAAGCCATAACGCGATCCTGGTGCAGGGTATATTTCATGTTCAGAAACTTCTTTGAAGGGCAATAGAGTATTACGCCGACGTTCAGAAATTCCTCTCTCTCCGGCCGGGGCACATACCGAATTACCGCGTATTCAAACAAGTTGTTTTCTTGCATCGATGGCTTCGTTTACGAATGATTGAGATGATTTTATCCTGTTGACCAGGTAGTCTGTGTAAATCTTTCTAACTTCTGTGGCGCTTTCATCAAAACTTTGCCGCAGCCATTCTTCCGGGACTAAAGCAACGATGTGGCTGATCTTTTCTTCCGTGAGTAGCTGCTTCATCACCTCATCGGCTTGTTGTAGTTCGCTGGCCTGTCGCAGCAACACATGATCCTTTACCTGGCTAAACGGGCGCGTGGCTGATTCTTTCCATCCTTTCCAGTTGTGATGAAAATAAAGGGAAGCGCCATGATCGATCAGCCAGAGTTCCTTGTTCCACACCAGCATATTGGTATTTCGAAACGAACGGTCTACATTGGTCAGCAGGCAATCCAGCCACACAATTTTACTGGCTAGCGCAGCATCCACCCGGTGTATTGCGGGATCGAAAGTGATCGCGCCCTGCAGGTAATGCAAGGCCAGGTTAAGGCCAATGCTCGCTTTCAGCAGGTCCTGTATTTCTTCGTCGGGTTCTGTGCGGCCAAATGCTTCGTCGAGATGGGCAAATACAATCTCGGGCACTTTAAAATCCGCCGCCCTTGCCAGTTCGCCGCCGATCAGTTCGGCAATCAGGGTCTTGATGCCTTGTCCCGCCCCCCTGAACTTCAGCACATACAAAAATCCATCATCAGCCTCGGCAATGGCCGGTAATGAGCCGCCCTCGCGTAAGGGGGTGACATAACGGGTAACATTCACAGTTCTGATTTCTGGTGCTGAATAATTCATTGATGCAAAAGAAATACTTTTCTGTGAAGAAATAATCTACTTCCTCCTTTCGCCCACCTGCTGCCTCCACATTGAGTAATACAAACCCTTTTGTTGCAACAACTCTTCGTGCGTGCCGGTTTCGGAAATTTTTCCTTTCTCGAGTACGTAAATAATATCAGCATGCATAATTGTTGACAGGCGGTGCGCAATCAGTATTGTCATTTGCTGTTTGTTGGTAGAAATTTGTCTTACCGTTTGCGTGATCTCTTCCTCCGTCAGCGAGTCGAGTGCGGAGGTGGCTTCGTCGAAAATCAGCAGTTGCGGTTTGCGCAGCAGGGCGCGCGCAATGGAAAGGCGCTGCTTTTCGCCGCCGGAGAGTTTCATGCCGCTCTCACCGATGATAGTGTTCAGTCCGTTCGAAGATTTTTCAACAAGTTTGGTGGCCGATGCTTTTCGTAAAGCTTCCATGATCTCCTCGTCGGTGGCGGAAGGGTTTACAAAAAGCAGGTTGTCTTTGATAGTGCCTGCGTACAATTGCGTTTCCTGCGTTACAAAACCGATCTGCCGCCGCAGGGGATTGTAGCGGATTTGGGAGGCGTTGATTTCGTTGAAAAGAATGTTTCCCGAGATGGGCGTGTACAAACCTACCAGCAGTTTCACCAAAGTGGATTTTCCTGAACCCGAAGGGCCAACAAAAGCTACCGTATCGCCGCGGTTGATGGTGAATGAAATGCCATCAATGGCGTTGTAAGTGGCGGTGCGGTGGCGGAAGACCACATTTTCAAACCGGAGATTCTGTAGCGGGCCTACCTCTACCGAATTCTCGGGCCGCTGCTCGATGGGTTTGTTCATCAGCCGGTCGAAGTTTTGCATGGAGGTCTCCGCTTCGCGGTAGAGAATGATCAGGTTGCCGAGATCCTGCAAAGGATTAAATATGGCGGTAGAAATAAACTGCATTGCAATCAGCTCGCCGGTGCTGAGTACTTTTCTGAAGATCAGCCAGAGAAGGATAAACAGAATGGATTGCTTCAGCAGGTTGAGCATATTTCCCTGGATGAAGGCCAGCGAACTCACTTTTTTTGCCTTTTGCATTTCCAGGTCAAAAATTTTCATGGTTTGTTCATGAAGTCTTCTTATCTCCGGAAAGGTAAGTCCCAGGCTTTTTACCAGTTCAATATTGCGAAGACTTTCAGTAATCACTCCTGCCTGCTTATCGGTTTGCCGGTTGATGGAGCGTTGAATGCTTTTGATACGTTTGCTGATTAAACCGGTTAATGATCCCAGCATAATGATGCCGATAAAAAATACCGGTACCAGCAGCCAGTTGCGGTTCACGCTATACCAGATCAAAAAAGCCACGCCGATCAGCGAAGAAAAAAGTACAGTGATAAAGGAGTTGATAAAACGTTCGGCATCAGTCTTTACTTTTTGCAATACCGCCAGCGTGGTGCCGCTCCGGCTTTCTTCAAATTCCTGGAAGGAGAGCCGCAGTGTTTGTCGCAAACCATCATTGAAAATATTCATGCCGAAACGCGCCACCGTCTTGCGGGTAATAAATTCCTGGGCGGCTTTACAAAGTCTTGCCAGCAAGGCCACACCCAGCGCGATTAACAACCAATACAGTACGCCGCTGATCAGTTCATTTTCCGGCAGATTGAGTTTATTGGTGGCATAGTCGTCGATAATTTTCCCGAAGATGATCGGGTCGAGCAGGTTGAGCAACTGTGCGCAGCCAGCCAAGAATAGCGAGAGAAAAATAAAATGCCGGTGTGGCTTCAGGTATTTCCAGAGTATTTTCATATCAAGCAGGTTGCGGTTGATGATGCAATTTGCCTGCCGTAAAGGTAATCTCTGTAAGCACACCAGCGCCGGTTATTACCGGCTGTATTGACGATGCCTTATTTTTTATCTTCTATTCGGAAAAATGTGCCGCCGATAAATCTTGTGCCGCCCTGCTCATTGCCATCCTGTTCATTAAAGTAGTACGCAACGAATATGCGGCCGTCTTCCAGTTCCGCGCCCACCGGGTAGCCGCAATCCCACCACTTTGCGACACCGCGAATCACAAATTCTTCGCTCCATGTTTTGCCGCCATCTGCACTGATGATGCCGCCGATACCTGCCGGCATTTTGCGGCGGGTAAACACGAGCAGTATGCGTCCGTCTTTCAGTTGAATGGGCCACGGGGCGCGGTATACCACTTTATAAGCTACATTGCTGTCGTCGAAGTATCCCCAGGCGCCCTGGCCCTTACCGGTGATGGGCACGGGCTCAGTCCATGTCTTGCCGCCATCTTTTGATATGCACAACGTAATGGCGTTTTTCATACCATTCACATCATAACCTTTGTCGGCGAGATGAATGCTGTAAAAATGAAGATCGCCGTTCTGGGCCGGGAAAAGCGTTTCGTAAATGAAATGGCCGGTACCCGATAGGTCTCTGACAGGCCTGCTCAGGAAGTGCCAGGTGAGTCCGTTGTCTTTGCTGTAAAAAATGGCGGAACCATCGCTGTATTTCACTCTTGCCTCGCTTCTTATGCGGTGCGATATCCAGAATGAACCCAGCAGCGTTTTGCCATCGGGCATTTGGATAACCGGTGTATTTTGTTTCGAAATAATCGTTTCCGAATCTATGCCCGGCGCAATTATTTTATACGGCTGTTCTGTCCAGGTTTTACCCCTGTCGACTGAGCGAAAGGCCAACAGTGAAGGCATGAACATGGAGTCGAGTGGATATTGCATGGTGTTGGCGAAAAAGAATACTGCATCAGGATCGAACATATTATACTTCTTCGGCGAGGTGTTTTTCCTGTTAGCCAGTGCTTCTTTCTCCTGTTTGCCGATGGTATTGTCGAAGATCACCACATCCAGTTCTTTCGGCCAGGTCTTGCCGGTATCTAATGAGCGCTGCAACATGCTTACCGACCGGCTTTGATAACTGATATGCCTCACGTCGTCATATACCTTGTATTGGGAGGGGGCGTGAAAATGTCCGACAATAATTTCGTTGGGGGGAAAATACTTAAAATTGATCATGCGCGGGTGACCGCAATACGTGTCTTTACTATAGTGCAAAGTTACGTGCTGCACATCACTGATGCGCGGCATAGGAGTAGGGGTGACTTGTTCTTTCTTGATCCAGTTGGTATCGGGATGCTCAATGGGTTTGTACCAGTTTTTTAATACCTCATTTTTCTGGGCTATGGCAGTAGCAGTAATCAGAATAAATGAAAGCCCAAGTAATTTCTTTCTCATAAGCTGAAGTTATAAAAAACTGCAGCCGTTTATTCCTGAATGCGCCGATAAATGAACGAGAACGTTGCCGGATGATCTTGCTCCGGCAACGCTTGATTTTAAACTATATCGTTTATTACATAAGGCTTGCGATACACTCTTGTGAGCAGTGCATCGGCTTCCTTATCGTTTTTAAATTTTTCGGTCTTGCCATCAAATTGCAGCTCACGTTTGGTGCGGTAAGATATATTCGCGAGCAATGGGAGGACAGTTGACAAAAATCCTTCCGTGATATGGCAGCGTAAGTCTTCATCGTTTCCTGAACGCACAGCATCTATGAAATTTGCATAGTGATTAGAGCCGCCTGGAGGCGCCATGCGCGTTGGATCCACGGGTTCCTGCACCTGGTCGGAGGAGCCTGCGAAAGGAGTTTTTTCTCTATAGCGAAAAGCCTTCCAACTGCTGCCTTCTAATTCAAGATACCCTTCGGTGCCATAGAAAAGATTGCCGATGGTCACGCCCAGCGTGCCTTCGCCATTGGTGTATAGTCCGCGTGTTTCAAATTCGAGTATAGTGCCATCGGCATATTTGAAAATGGAAGTCTGCGTGTTGGGAGTCTCCTGCGAACATTCTTTGGGATCGATGCCGTACAAACCGCCGGTAGAAAACACTGAAACCGGGTGCTCGTTTTTATTCAATCCCCAGCGCGCAATGTCAAACTGATGCGGCCCCTGGTTGCCGGTATCGCCATTGCCCGTATCCCAGTGCCAGTGCCAATTGTAATGACCTTTCTTTTCGTTGTACGGACGGTAGGCGGCGGGTCCCAGCCACATATCGTAATGCAAGCCTTTGGGGGGATCACTATCAGGTGAAATGCCAAACGAGTTTCTTGCTTTGTAACAAAGTCCGCGTGCCAGGTAAATTTTTCCTATGCCACCATCGTGCAAAAATTTCATAGCCTGCCGCACATTGGCAATGGAGCGGTTTTGAAAACCTACCTGCACACGCCGTTTGTATTTGGCGGCGGCTTCAATCATTTTGCGGCCCTCCCAGATATTATGACTGCAGGGTTTTTCTATATACACATGCTTACCCGCCTGCAAGGCCCAGATGGTGCCCAGTGCATGCCAGTGATTGGGAGTAGCAAAAGAAACGGCATGAATCTCTTTATCGTCAAACACTTTTCGCATATCCCACTGCGTTGTAGGCGCCGCGCCAATCCGTTCACTGATTCTTTTTACAGAGTCTGGCCAGAGGTTTTCATCCACATCACAAATGGTGGTCAACATCACGTTGGCTTTGTCTTTAAGGCTGCAAAAACTATTGATATGCGCCTGTCCCTGCTGCCTGATGCCGATCACAGCCACATTGATGCGGTCGTTGGCGCCTTTGATACGGGCATAAGAAGACGCGGGGAAGCCCAATCCGCCAATAGCAATGCCGGCACTGCCAAGCAGACTGTTTTTTACAAAGTCTCTCCTGCTAGTCATGTGGTTTATTTTTGAGTGAGAGCAAATCGTTACGCATACAAGTTATTGATTGAGCCGCAAACCACTGCATAAAATATTCGGGAACGTTTGCGCTGCCCGGCTCCTAATTCTTTTTTAATGTTGAAAGCCAGGCCAGCAGGTCGGCCAGCTCCTGCCGGCTCATGAATTCATGCATAGCCGGCATCATCGATTCTTTCAATTCCCTCACCGATTTGATGTCTTCCGTTTTGTAGGTCACAGAAGTGCCGCCCGGGAATTTCAGTGTTAGTTCTTTGTCAGTCTTGCTGGCGATAATGCCGGTAATAGTAGAGCCGTCTTTCAGGCTGATCTCCGATGTTTCATAGCCGAAGCTCACCGCTGCACCCGGAGAGACAATTGCTTCCAGCAATCCTTCCTTCGCCAGTTTATCACCTATCTCGGAAAGTTTGGGGCCGAAGTCTTTTCCTTCGCCCTTCACTACGTGACAAATAGCGCAGTTGGTTCTGAACACACGTTGACCTTTCACCAGGTTCGGTGTAAGCGCCAACAGGTCGTTGAGCGTAACGTTGTTGTTTTCGCTTTGCTTTGCTGAAGCACCGGGTAAGAAGGTTTTGGCCTTTTCATAAATATTCATTCTTGATTCGTCTTTCACACTTTCTACTGCAAGACTTATATAATCTTCGGGCATTTGCCGCGTTTGCAATAACTGCATCACGCGGTCTTGCCCGCGGTAGCTCTTACCCAGGTTGGCTGCAGCCATTCGTCGCAGGTCAGGCGGAGTGGCAGGAGAAAGCAAAAGGTCTTGCATCAAATCGATCGTCTTGCCATTGCCGGTCTTACCAAGCGCCGTCAATAGCCGGCCGGAACGTACAGTATCATTTCCGTTCAGGATTTTCCTGAGCTCCTGTTCATCATTCATTTGCAGGTAAAGCGAAAGTGCATCCCTTGCAATATTGTCTTCAGGTTTGTCGAGCGCCAGCTGCAGCAAGCGCGGGCTCTCGCTTTTCACGGCATATTTTCGTGTAAGGTCAATATACTGTTGAGTGCCGAAGTTTTCTGACAGCACTTTTTTTAAGGTATTGGCAACAAGCGTCGACGATTTCACATCTTTTGCGTCGAGGTGGTGGAGCAGCAGCGCATCGAGTTGCAAATCCATGTTCTTGTTATCCGTCATTATAGCTGTCAGCGTCTTCGTTTTTTCGGAGCTTCGGTGAAAATCGAATGCGCGGAAATAACGCTGCCGCGCCTGCCATGATTCGCTGCTATCGGTGGCGAGCTTTGCCAGCAGGGGTAGTGCATTTGCTGCGCGGGCGCGCCACACTATATCACGGCCGGCTTTGGTTTGCAATGGATCCTTTGCCTGTTGTAGCCAGGCATCGAAAAACCGATCCCATTGTCCATCGGCGCCAATACCCAACGCTTCCAGGTACCAGCGGTCTTTGCCATCGTATTGCATCGCCAGTTTGGCCCAAATGCCGGCGGCTTCAGGTGAATTGTTATGATGCAAAGCCAGAATTACTTCACGGCGCACCTGCGGATCGGGATCATTCGAAAGCCGGTTGAGTATACGCGTTATATCCGGCAGCAATTGCCTGGCGGCTCGTATGCCCGCGATGCGCAGGCCGGGATATTTTGCATGAGAAATAGCTTCTTCTATATATTTCTCTCCGCCCGGTATTTTTACCAGTGCCCAGAAAAACCGGGCGATCATTCTCGGGTTGTCGGAAGCGGCCCAGGCCTTTGTCAATTCGGATACGGCCGCCTCGCCCATTTGCTGTAGCGCGGTAAATGCGTTAAAGCGAACGGCAAGATTGGGACTTTGCAAAGCCGCCACTGCGCCGGCGGGTGTTGAATAATCAAATGAGGGCACAACATATTTTTTCCCCTTCGGGGCAATGCGGTATATCCGTCCTTTCTGCTGGTCGCCCGCACCATGACCGCCCACACCGGGGTCGTACCAGTCGGCAACGATCAATGAGCCATCGGGCGCCACGCAGACATCGGCGGGGCGAAACCACTGGTCTTTTTCCGATTTCAAAATATTTATAATGCTCGCTTTATATCCTGCACCATCATTTTCTACCGGATAGGCGCGCACCACATTGTGACCGGGTTCGCAGTGAATCATCTGGTTCCGAAATTGCTCCGGCAACAAGTCTCCTTCATATATTACCATACCGGTAGGAGAGCCTGAACCGGTCTGCAACAGGTTGGGCACCACTCCAGGATCGTTCAGGTGCCAGTGCTGCAACGGAATAGAGTCTTCCATATTCGTTCTGCGCACCGACCAGTGAGCACCGGTCATTTCATCTACAAAACCATAATTGCCATAATCCATCACGTAATTGATGCGCACACCACGGTTGCCGTCGTCGTCATTATCGCTCTGCCACATGATGCCGTAACTGTCAACCGCCAGCTCATAGTTATTGCGGAAATTATGCGCCAGCACTTCCACATTACTGCCATCGGGATTGCAGCGGAAAACCATTCCCTGTTTGTATTTGGGGTAAATGGAATCACCGTCCTGGTCAAGCACGGGATTATTGTTTTTGTCTCTTAACGTGGTACCGCTATTACCAAAGTTGAAATACAATTTTCCGTCGGGACCCGCTATGAAAGTATGAACGCCATGATCGTGTTGTTCGCCGCCGATACCCTGGAAGAGTATCTCTTTGCGATCTGCTTTGGCATCGCCATCATCATCATAAAATACCCAAACGTATGGACTTTGTGAAATGATGACCCGGTTGCCTAATACGCAAACGCCCAGCGGCGCGTTGATCTCGGGTCCCTGGTAAAACACCGTGCTGGTCTCTGTTATACCATCGCCGTCTTTATCTTCCAACACCACAATGCGGTCACCCGCGGGATTACTGGGATTGCCATTCAAATTGGGACGATAATTGTAGGCTTCCGTCACCCATATTCTTCCCTTATCATCCACATCAATATTCGTGGGGTTCTTGATCATTGGCTCGGCGGCCATCAGTGTTACTTCAAGACCTTCGGTTACAGTAAGCGTTTTGAGCGCATTGGAAGCATCGTGCAATTGCTCTTCTGTAAGTGAGTCGGCGCCGGCTTCAGCACCCGGGCCGCAGTGCAGCATGCAGGCTGCGCAGACTATAACAAGCAGTTGTTTGGCAAACAATTTCATACAGTAATATAAAATACATTTAACAAAAAGCCGCAAAGATTATGCTTCGCGGCTTACAACTTCAGATGTTCACGGGAAAATTCTTAACGGCAGAAATAATTCGGTTCAATTTTTACGTTCGGATATTTTAATAATGCCTCCAGCCATACCAGGTTGTATACCAGGCTGCTCACCATCATATCTGCTTCATAATGATTGACATTGGTGGCACCGCGGAACATGCCATTATGAAACAACTGCTCAATGGCTTCCTTACCATAGCGCTTCGATTGTTCCAGGTATTTATTATCACCGGTCAGTTCATACAGATCATTAAACAGTCCCATGATAGAGGCATATATTCTCGCAAATACTGTCTCGGTAATAGGCGGCGGGTTATGCGTAGCATAGAACTCCGCGAATTTTTTTGCCAGTTCCAACGCCCGCATGTCTTTAGTCTGGCGATACACGCCTGTCAGCAATACCGCATAGTCTGCCGTCAGGCCGCCGCCATATCCATAAGCATAAGGAAGGCCATATTCGCCGGTAGCTTCTTCGGGTGCCTGATCCATTTGCAGATCGATCAGGAATTCGCCGGTGGCGGGTTTGTGAGGCAATCGAAGGATGGCGTCGAGATATGTTTTTGCCACCGTTTCATATCTCGTTCTTACATCGCCGGCGGGTAGTAATTCGGCAGCTTCCAGCAGGCTCAATGAAAGCGCCAGGCTGCTCACGGCTGAAGCATCTTTGGTGCCGCGCCTGTTCGAAGGAAGGTTTGATTTGGCGCTTCGCTGATTCCAGTGATGATCAATCATTTTCTGCGCCCAGCCGATGTATTTCAGATCATTTGTTTTGGAATACATGAACGTCCACAAACTAATATAAAATCCGCCGTGCCGCGCGAAGTCCATACCGCCATATTCTTTGGGTCTTGGGTCGGGCATGGGTTTATGAATATCCGCATGACGATCAAAGAAAAATGTTTCGAACTCCTTCACATGATTGATCAATCCATCGGCTTCGCCGCGCAGGGCTTCGGGATTTAACTTCCACATTCTTTCATAAAACGAAAGGGGAGTTCCGCCCAAAAACTCATGCGTTTCATAAGTGTTTTTTTCTTCGTAAAAGTTCCAGTACGCATGTTCCCCCCAGGGAAAGAGCCCGGTGGCAGGATGAGGACAGTTTTCCAGGAAGAAACTTAAGTAATCGGTTACCGCTTTTTCATATTTATTGCTGCCTGTTATTCTCGAAATATTATCCATGGCCTGCAGCAACATTACATCCTGTTGCAGGTTGCCGCCGCGCAGGCTGCGGTCGCCATAGCGCTGGCCAAGACTGTTTCCAGGAATGTCTTCGGGGTTGCGATGCGTTTCAAGATCTATCAGTGAGGCGAACATGGGACTATGCACAGTACCATATTTATCAGTGCCCGAAGCTATCATGGTGTCGGCAAAGGTTTTGGCATAATAGAGATATCCATTCGCCGGCTTGAATTTAGTGCGCGGATAGTGGAAAATTTTGCCGTAGGCTTTTTCCAAAATCATCCGCTCACTTCTTTTTTCATTGGGAACAGGACCATCTTCCAGTTTTCTTCCTTTCTCACCGGGTTGGGCTTCATACACCTCTATTTCTTTCAGTCGCGGGAAGATGTGATAGTAGTACGTATCGTGAATGCGGATGCGCAGCGATTTGGTAGTAACCGGTTCAAAATCGATCACATTGATTTCCTGTTCGGTATTTTTTACATCGCATAATGGCGTGGTGCCTGCCCAGGTTCTTTTGCCCCAGGCAAATAGTTCAAAATCTTTAAGGGCAAGCATGTTGCGATGCTTTGTTGAAACCAGCACCACTCTGCTTACTGTTTTGGGTTGTTTGAAATCAATGATAATATTCGTTGGTTGCCACGATAGTGGCTGGTCTTCACCGATCCATTGAGTAGATGTGTCACCATCGATCGCATTTTCAATAACCCATACAGTTGTATGATGCGAAGCTGTGAGTTTTGCTTCTTTCTTCAAATCAATTTTTCTTCCCACGTTGCGTTGACGCATGGTATCGGCAACGTTGTTGGCTAAGCCTGGTTCGGAGAATAGTAGTACAAATAGCAGTGTGAGTCCGGTAACAGATAGTTTTTTCATTGTAAAGCAATTTGGTAAAAGTTCAACTTCAGAATTCCCGGCTGCGGAAAAGGTTTGCGTGAGTGCTACATTATTATATAACAAAGTAAGGCATTAATTACTATTACCAAACCGGGCTGTTACCGGAAAATAAGCGAGAGCGTTCTCGCCAATTTTCTGAACCAATTCTTTGTAATCAGTCATTTTAGATAGTATTTTCAAATTACAAACTTCAATTACCTGGTAAATTAATTTTCTTTCGTACCCATCCTATTATCGCTCCTTCAACCTTGTTCTCATTCCGCCCATTTGACCAAAAAATATTTTGATAACTATTCAAACCAAAACGCAGTATGATGAAAATTGAAACGAATTGCCTTAAATCTCCCCGGTTGAGGCAGCTACTGTTCATTCTGCTTGCTTGTTCTGTGCCTTCCTTCATCTGGGCACAGGGTATGAAAGAAGTCAGTGGAACCGTTTACGGCCCTGACGGAAAAGCTTTACAAGGTGTGAACGTAACCATAAAAGGAGGCAGCCGCGGCGCCACTACCAATGAGCAGGGACGATACTCCATCCTTGCAGTCAACAGCGACATACTGGTATATTCCTTCACGGGGCACACAATACAGGAACAACGCGTTGGCGAACGCGCCATCATTGATGTCACGCTCGAATCAGGTACTTCGGATCTTGACCAGGTGGTAGTAGTAGGCTATGGTGAAAAGAAAAAAGTGACTGTTACTGGTTCAGTAGTGAGCGTGAAAGGAAGAGACCTGCAGAAAGCGCCTGTGGTGAATCTCTCCAACTCACTGGCAGGTCAGTTGCCTGGTCTAATTGCCGTGAACCGTTCAGGTGAACCTGGCCGTGATGGTTCGGAAATCCTGATACGCGGACGCAACACCACTGGTAATAATGCACCGCTGGTATTGGTTGATAACGTTGAATATCCCGACTGGCAGCGCTTAAATGCCAATGATATTGAATCAATCTCCGTGCTGAAAGATGCATCGGCGGCTATTTATGGTGCGCGTGCAGCGAATGGCGTGATACTCATTACAACACGTCGTGGTACCATCGGCAAACCAACCATCAGTTATTCATTTAACCAGGGCATCAGCACACCCACTCGTCTGCCCAAGATGGCAAGCTCCTATCAACTGGCTGAATATTTTAATGATTATTACACTCAGCTAGGTCAGCCGGCCAGGTTCACTGATGAAGAACTGGAGAAATTCCGCACCGGCAGCGATCCTGTCAACTATCCCAATGTTGACTGGTACGATGAAGTGATGCGTGATGCCGTGCCGCAAAGCCAGCACAACGTCAATATTCGCGGTGGTACTGAAAATGTAAAATACTCTTTGTCGGGTAGCTATGGACACCAGACGGGTTTGTTCAAAGGCGGCAATACTGATTATAAAGTGTACACGTTGCGCAGCAATGTGGATTTAAAAATCAATGACTGGATCAGGGCCGGTACCGAGGTAAATGTGATTTCGGATAATGGGGTTTATCCACCCATCGATCTCACCTGGCGCTTCCAGTTGATTCCTGCATTTCCGTGGATGCCTACGCGCTGGCCCAACGGCTTACCTACACCCGGTTTCGTAAATGCAAATCCGCTGGTGATTTCATCAGATGCCACCGGCTATATCAACAACCGCAACCAGCGCCTGCAGGTGCGTGGTAATTATGAAATCATGATTCCCTGGGTAAAAGGTTTGGGTGTGGAAGGTTTTATTGTATATAACTTCGGCAACACTTTTATCAAGACCTGGCAAAAGCCTGCTTTCGTATATAACTACAATTCAGCTACCGACGAATATACTCCTGTAGCGGCCTTTAGCAGCCCGGCAGCGCCAACGTTGACGCAACAAAACGGGAATACGCGTAGCAGTCTTTTCAACCTGCGCATTAAATATATCAGGCAGTTTGGTAATCATAACCTGAATGTGTTTGTAGCGGGCGAGCAGCAGGAAAATTTCAACAACAGTATGAGCGCGGGCCGCGTCAACTTCCCTTCACCTGCCATAGAAGAATTGTTTGCGGGTAGTGCCACCAACCAGACCGCGAGTGGCAGCGCATCGGAGACCGGGCGTCAGAATGTATTTGGCCGTTTTGGATATGATTTTAAGGAAAAATATTTGCTGGACTTTAATTTCCGATACGATGGCTCCGCGAATTTCCCCAAAGGAAAACGCTTTGGTTTCTTCCCCGGTGCTTCGGTGGCCTGGCGTATATCGCAGGAGAAATTCATAATGGATGGTGCGCCCTGGATTACAGAACTGAAACTGCGCGCATCGTACGGTTCTATCGGCAACGACCAGGTGCCGGCATTTCAGTACCTCTCGACCTACAGTTTCACGGGTGGATATAGTTATGGACAAACTCCTACACTCATGCAAGGTCTTATTGCCGGTGTAAGTCCCAACCCCAACATCACCTGGGAAGTGCAGAAAATGCAAAATTTCGGTCTGGAAGGAAGCTTATGGAACGGTCTGCTCGACTTCACCATTGATGTATTCAAAAACAGGCGTGAAAATATCCTGGCCAGCAGGGGCCTGGCAGTGCCTGCCTTCACAGCGATCAGCCTGCCCAACGAGAATTTTGGTGTGGTAGAAAATAAAGGTTTTGAAGCGCAACTCGCCACGCGCAAGACATTCGGCAATTTCAGCTACCGCGTAGCATTGAATGGCGCTTATGCACGCAACCGTGTGGTGGATATTGCTGAATCGCCCAACGTGCCTGAATGGCAAAGACAAACAGGACGTATTCTCGGTGCCACCCGCGTGTATAATGTTATCGGCATGTTCAGAACACAGGAACAATTCGATGGCTATCCGCATATGGTGGATGCCAAGCTGGGCGATCTGATCTATGAAGATGTTAACAAAGACGGACTGATCAATGCCGCCGACCAGGTACTGCTGAACAAATCGAATATTCCGGAGATTACTTTCGGCGCACAGGTGTACCTGTCGTGGAAAAACCTTTCGTTGTTTGCCAATATTGCCGGACAGGATAATGCATGGACTTTCTTCACCATCACCGGCAGGGTAAACAGTAACTCACTGGAAGACGTGATCGTGAACCGCTGGCGCCCCGGCAGCATGGATTCGAAATATCCCAGGCTGTTGACTACTGGCCAGCAGACATCCACATTCTGGCTGAAGGATGCGCAGTTTGTACGTCTTAAAACTTTAGAGATCGGTTATGATGTGCCGCGCAAGTGGCTGCAGAAAGTAAGGATCAGCTCGCTGCGCCTGTATGCCAATGGCAATAACCTGATCACAATCGATAAGTTGAAATGGTTCGATCCGGAAGGTATTGCCACTTTCGGCGATTTCTATCCGCAGAGTAAAGTGTACAACTTAGGTTTCACCCTCACTTTTTAAACTTCAGAACTATGAATCGTAAGAATATATATAAGAGCAAGGCCAGGACTGCGTTATTTTATATGGTGTTGGCCGGCGCGGTGGCCTGTTTCGCTTCCTGCTCAAAGGTGCTGGACAAGAGACCGCTGAGTAGCTACAACGATGCTATTGTATGGCAGGACCAGACGTTGATCACATCATTTGTCGCCAATGTGTATCGCAGCATGCCACACGGTGGTTTTGGAGGACTTCCCAGCTATCTCGGATGTTTTGTGGATGAACAGGAAGTGATCGGCGAGGGCTTTGATGCCACTTTTAATGCAGGCAACGTAACGCCATCCAATATTGCCGGCAGTCCGATGGACTATTGGACATCCTATTTCAGCGTGATCGGCAAGTGCAATATTTTCCTGGACAGGATACAAGGATCCACCATTGATGCTGCGGTCAGGAGCCGCCTTACCGGTGAAATAAAAGTGCTGCGCGCGTTCGCTTATTTCAACCTGATCAGTTTTTATGGTGGTGTTCCGCTGGTTGACAAACCGCTGACGCTTGCAGACGATCTGTTTTTGCCAAGAAATACCTACGAAGAGGTCCTTAGTTTCCTGGTGAAGGAACTGGATGAAGCAGCTGAATTGTTGCCCACTACATACGATGCGGCTAACCGTGGCAGGGTTACCAAAGGTGCTGCGCTGGCAGTGAAATCGAGGGCATTGTTGTATGCCGCGAGTCCGCTCAACAACCCTTCCAACGACCAGGCGAAATGGCAAAAGGCATCCGACGCTGCCAAAGCTGTGATTGACCTGAACATATACAGTCTCTTCGCAGACTACAAGTCAATGTTTCTCGCTTCAAACATTTACAATTCAGAAATGATATGGCAGCGGCCATTCAATAACCTCGTTGATTATGAACTGGGATGGGAAATTGCCTTTTATCCGGCCGGCTCTAACGGAAGGGCGCAGACAACTCCCTTGCACAACCTGGTAGATGATTATGAAACGCTGAATGGTTTGCAACCCGAAGATGACCCCGACTACGATCCGCAGGATCCTTATGTAAACCGCGACCCGCGTTTTTATGCCAGCATTTTGTATGAAGGCGCTACCTTTAAAGGACGTACCATCGAGGTGTATATTCCCGGTGGCATCGATGGCGACCAGCCGCCGACCGGCACTACTACTCCGCGCACCGGTTACTACACCAGGAAATTTATTGACGAGTCTATTACCGATCCTATCCAAACACGCATCGGCAATTCGCCATGGACATTTTTCCGCTATGCAGAAATACTGCTGAACTATGCCGAAGCGCAATACTTCCTGGGCAATGAAGGTGTGGCAAGACAATATCTGAACATGGTGCGCAAACGCCCAGGCGTTGACATGCCCGATGTGACAGAATCCGGCCCCGATCTGCTTAAAAGGATTCAGAACGAAAGACGCATTGAACTCGCTTTCGAAGGACATCGCTATCATGATGTGCGGCGTTGGAAGATTGCCATGGACGTGCTAAACGTGAACGCGAAGAAAATGCAGGTCACCCTCGACCCGGTGACAAGCGAAAAGACATATACCGTGACTGATTTGTTGCCTGCCAGGGGCTTCAACGAAAGAAACTACCTGCTGCCCATCCCGCAGTCGGAAATTGAGAGAAATAAAAATATGGAACAGAACCCGGGATATAACTGATCAGTTTAACCGAATATGGAGTTTTCAGATTGCCGGCGGCGCCGGCCCCGGCAGTCTTTTGGCTTAACTGAAATGAAAAACGTATTACCTATAAATCAAAATGTTTTTTAGATGGAAGTATTAGTCCAAACCGATCCTGTCGAACTGGGGAAGGCTGCCGGAAAAGTGGCAGGCGACCTGGTTCGAAAGACTATAGCAGAGAAAGGACAGGTGAATATTATTTTGGCTACAGGCGTAAGCCAGTTCGAAACCCTTAAACAACTCGTTTCAGAAAAAGATATTGACTGGTCGAAAGTGGTTATGTTTCATCTTGATGAATACATCGGTTTGCCCGAAACTTCGCCTGCCAGTTTCAGGAAATATCTGAAAGAACGTTTTATCAACCTCGTACCCCGCTTGAAAGCGACTTATCTCATCAACGGAGAAGCTGACCCGAAGGTAGAATGCGCGCGACTGGGAAACATCATTAAAGACTATCCGATAGATGTGGCGCTGGTGGGTATAGGCGAAAATGGCCACCTGGCCTTCAATGACCCGCCGGCAGATTTCGACACCGAAGAGCCCTTCATTATTGTAACGCTGGAACAGCAATGCCGCCAGCAGCAATACAATGAAGGCTGGTTTGCGCGGGTAGAAGATGTGCCGGAAAGGGCAATCAGTATGTCTATCAAACAGATTTTTAAAAGCAGATACATCATCTGTTCCGTGCCTGACAGCCGCAAGGCAGAGGCGGTAAAGAATTGCCTGGAGAAATCGGTCAGCAATATGCATCCCGCCAGCATTCTGCAACTGCATCCCAATTGCATTTATTTTCTCGACAAAACATCGGCGGCGTTATTGTCGAACGAACTGGTAAGAAAATGATCTTAACGGCAATATGAAAATATCTTCCAGCAAGATCAGGAGTTACATGGTCTATAAGACGAAAGCGGGTTTGAAAAAGCCGATCTCCGATGCCACGCACACCTTGCATGAAATATCTTTCCTGGTACTGCGACTGCAACTGGAGAGTGGCATCACCGGCGAATCATACCTTTTGTCTTTTCAATATTCTCCCAGGGCTATCCGTGGGGCATTGATGGACCTGCTGCCCGAGGTGGTGGGCTATGAAACATACGAGACGGGAAAAGTGTACGAACATCTGAATGGGGTATCCGAATATTTTGGCAATACAGGTGTGAACCGCTGGGCACAGGCCGCCATCAATATTGCCATGTGGGATGCCTGGGGAAAAACATTGCAACAACCGCTGCATAAGATATGGGGCGTTCATAGAGAACAATGTGACATATACGGCAGCGGCGGATGGTTATCGTATACCATCGATGAACTGGTAAAGGAAGTAACGGACTATGTGTCCCGCGGATTGAAAGCCGTCAAGATAAAAGTGGGCTCGCCCGATTACAAAACAGATGTAGCCCGGCTGAGGGAGGTGCGCGCCGCTGTGGGCAAAGAAGTAAATATTATGATGGATGCCAACCAGGGCATGCAACCCGCTTCGGCCAGGCAACTGGCAAATGCGGTGGCAGATCTGAATATATACTGGTTTGAAGAACCTCTTAACCGATGTGACTATGATGGGTATGCGCAACTAAAGAGAAGCACGGGCATTTCGCTGGCTATGGGCGAACGGGAATATGATACGCAATCGTTGCTACGGCTCATCGGGCGAAATGCCATTGATATATGGCAACCCGATTTGCTGCGTATTGGCGGCGTGGAAGCCTGGCGAAGCAGTGCGGCACTGGCAGCGCAGCATCATATACCTGTATTACCGCACTACTATAAAGACTATGATGTGGCGTTGGTTTGTTCTGTGCCCAACGGAGTTGGCGTGGAATCCTTCGACTGGATCGATCCGCTGATCGATCATCCGCTGCAGATCACCAATGGGCTTGTATCGCCCCGGCAGCAACCTGGCTGGGGCTTTTCATTCTTAGATGAACACCTGGAAGAGATATGAACCAATTTTCCCTGGCAGGCAACGCATTGGGCCTGAATGCAACTTAATTTGACATTCGGCAACGCTGCCGCAATTTTAATTTAAAGTATTTCTTCAAGGCCTTATTTTTATAATACTTCGATCATTATTCCCGCCTTATCACTAAAACCACGCTTGTTATGTCAAGACCCATTACTTTGATAAGTATCCTGCTCCTTTTTTCCATTGCGTGCGCTTCGGCGCAGATTACGCTTCCGCCACTCATCTCCGACAATATGGTGCTGCAGCAGCAATCGAAAGTGGCATTATGGGGTCGCGCTACTGCCAACACTAAAATCAAAGTAATTACTTCGTGGAATAATAAATCGTACACCACTACCACCAATGCAAACGGGAGGTGGAAGGTGGTGGTATCCACTTCTAAGGCGGGCGGTCCTTTTGAAATTAAATTCAGCGGCGATGGCACGGCAGCTGTTTCCAACGTAATGATTGGTGAAGTATGGTTTTGCTCCGGCCAGTCGAATATGGAATTTACCTTCAAAGGTATGGGACCAACTACGCAGCCGGTGTTGAACCAACCCGGGCGAGAAGCCAATATCCCTTCGCTCAGATTATTTAACGTAGCACGACAACCAGCAGGCAGCCGCAGAGAAAAGGTAGATGGTCGCTGGTTGCCATCCACCACTGAAGTGGCTACTTCCTTCAGCGCATTAGCCTATCAATTCGGTAAAATGCTTACCGATAGTCTTCAAGTTCCCGTTGGCATTATCGTATCTGCCTGGGGCGGCGCGCGCATCGAACACTGGATGAGTGCTGAAAGCCTGCAGGATTTTCCCGAAATAACCATTCCGCCAAACATCGACACCATGAAGGTTCCCGAGAAGGCGGCTACTGCCTTATTTAACGGCATGGTGGCGCCTGTGCTCAACTATCGCATCAGGGGAATTTTATGGTACCAGGGCGAGTCGAGCCGCGACCAACCCGTTCTCTACGCCAGGCTGCTACCCGCCATGGTAGCCAGCTGGCGCAAAGAGTGGCGAGATAAAGAACTGCCTTTCTACTTTGTGCAGATTGCGCCGCACGCTTATCCCAACGATAAACATCCCCTATACGGCGTGCTGATGCGCGAAGCGCAACTGAAGGCGCTGCCCCATATTCCCAATGCCGCCATGGCCATAACGCTAGATGTGGGCAGCGAACTGAAAATTCATCCACCAGACAAGACCACTCCTGCCTTGCGACTGGGTTATATAGCGCTGGCCAATGTGTATGGTAAAAAGCATATTCCCTGGCGTAGTCCCGAATACCGTTCTGTGACATTTGAAGCCGGTAAAGCCATACTCAGTTTCGATTATGCCCCCAATGGTCTTATTTCAAAAGGAAAAGAGCTGACCAATTTTGAAATCGCTGGTGAAGACAGGGTATTTAATCCTGCATCTGCCAGGGTATTAACAGGTGCTAAAGTGGAAGTGTGGAGTGAAAAAGTGAGCAAGCCCGTAGCTGTGCGTTATGCTTTCAAAAACTGGGTTGTGGGCGATCTGTTTAATGCCGAAGGTCTGCCCGCATCTTCTTTCCGTACCGATAACTGGCATATACCACCATTTATTTTCGATAAATCTCAAAGCCCTCATGTTAAACGTTAAGCCTGCCACCATACTCTTTTATTTACTGATTGCTGTTGTTTCGTGCAACGAAGCCAGCAACAACAATACCTTGTTGGTAAAAGCCGACACCTCGTTGCCGCGACCTTCATGGATAGCCGACTACCCGATTGTGTTTGTGGGTAACTGGGATGCCATGCCCATATTTCGGCGACGCGTTGGTGGCAACCCGCTGTGGCAGGAAGAAGAGTACCATGCCGATCACCAGGGAGAACGGGTGAAGCAATTCAAAGAAATGGGCGTGACCTTTGCCGTCATTCATTTCTATAAAGGCTTTGGGCTGGAAGTAGAGAAAGAACATATCGAAGAAGCGAAAAAACTATCGGCGCTATTGCATCAAAACGATATGAAGGTGGGCGTGTATGTAGGCAGCACCGTGGGTTTTGAAACGATGTTGCTTGAAAACCCCGAAGCAGAAGAGTGGTTTGTGCCCGATTATCTCGGTCAGCCGGTGCGATATGGCAACCAGACATTTCGAAAGCGCGTGTACTTCATGCACCCGGGTTATATTGAATATATAAAGCGTGTGGTGAAAGTGGCGATCAATGATCTGAAAGCTGATCTCATTCAATTCGATAATACCAGCATTCGCGCGCAACCTGCCATCTTTCATCATCCCCTGGCTATTCAGCATTTTAGGGAGTTTTTGAAAAATAAATATTCACCCGAACAACTGAAACTTCGATTTGGCTTCAGCGACGTTTCATACATAGAACCTCCCATTGGCGACGCGTCCATGAGTGTGATCATTGACCCATTATACCAGGAATGGGCTGATTTCCGCTGCACACAACTGTCGAATTTTTACGCCATCATGAATCAATACATGCATGAGCTGAACCCGGAAGTGGCTGTGTGTAACAATCCGCATCGCGGCATATCTGGTCGCAATACCGTGTGGGAGCAGGGCGTGGATTACCCGAGACTGTTGCAGCATACAGATATTGTGTGGACAGAAGAAGGAAACGGCGCATTCTATACCGACGACAGCATACTGGTGTCGAAGATTCGCAGTTACAAAATGGCGCGCAGTCTCAACAACCGCATATTCACCTATACCAACGACAGCAAAATTGAAATGGCCGAGGCCATGGCCTACAACCGCCAGGGTATGGGCATGGTAGGAGGACTGGATGAAATGGAAGGCAACCGCATGGATGATCCCTATGGACTGGAACAGGACCAGAAAAACTTTATACAGTTTTTCAGGAAACATTTCGACAATTACTACCGAGGTATCAACAGTATTTCGAATGTGGCAGTTTTGCATGGTTACGCCAGCATGGCTTATAACAACGACCGCCCGCAGCAAAGCACTTATTTATTTGAACAGGCACTGATACAGGCGAAAATTCCTTTCGATATCATTTTTGATCATCATCTAAACGATCTCTCCAAATACAAAGTGCTGATTCTGGCCGACCAGGAATGCCTGGACAGTATGCAGATAGATCTGATCAGAAAATTTGTACAGAATGGGGGAGGACTCATTTTCACAGAACATACCTCGTTGTATAATGAATACCGCCAGCGGCGCAGGCATTTTGGTCTTGGTGATCTGTTGAATCTGCCTTCACCCCAATTTCGTGGCAGGACTGCGCCCGATGAAATACTTAATATTCCTGTTCAGCGTAACGGAAAAATAGTTTATATTCCTGAAGTAATTCCTGTGAAGCCCAAACCGGCTGCGGCGCCCATGACCAGCCAGTACTGGAAACTGCCGCGCAATTATAAAGAATTGATCCAGGCGGTGTATTGGGCAGCAGACAGCAGCCTGCCGTTGAATATAGAAGCGCCACCATCTGTAACCGCCGAGCTGACGCAAAAAGAAGATCAGAGCGCGCTGATGCTCCACCTTATCAACTACGACTCAAAGAGAAATCCTTCTGTGAAAAATATCAAAGTAAGCCTGCATGTTCCGGCGGGAAAAAACATCACGCAGGTCACAGTGCTTACTCCCGATGGCAGGGATGATGAAAATATTTCGTTTCAGCTATCGGGCGACAAAATTGTTTTCACTGTCCCGCTATTAAATACTTATGATCTTGTTGTATTGAAATGATGAAGCGAAAAATAATCACACTGTTTACAACTTTTGTCCCTGCCCTTTTGATGGCGCAGGTTTGCACGGTGGAATTGATTCCCTACCCGGGCCGCGACCCGGTGATGTGGGACGGGATGTATGCCGCCCGCGACGGTAAAGTGTATTCCGGCCTGATTGACGAAGGCGCCAGCGCGCATTTTTATATGTATGATCCGGTGACAAAGAAACACGAGATGCTATACGATATGGCCGAATTCCTCGGCGAGCGCGGCAAAGGTATTCGCCCAACGGGCAAAATTCATAACAAACCTGTGGAAGATGATGAAGGCAATATCTATTTCGTGACCATGAGCAATGGCAGCGGCCCGAATAATTTTGATTTTACCAGCTGGAAAGGCGGTCACTGGATGAAGTATGATCCCAAAACGCGCAAACTGGAAGATATGGGACTGGTTGACCAATCCATTGGTTTGTACCCATTAACCATCGACAAAAAGCGCGGTTATCTCTACGGCATCGGCTTCACCGGTTATTTCTATCGCTTCGATCTGAAAACGCGCACCACCAAAAATTTCGGGCGCGTGAGCAACTGGGATATATGTCGAGATGTTTTTATTGACGATGAAGGCAATGTGTATATGAGTTTTCCCGTGGCGCGCGTGGCGAAGTACGACGCGAAGAAAGAGCGAGTGTATGAAACCTCTTTGCGCACGCCATTCGATCCTGCCATTTTCCCCACGCAACTCAACAATCCTATGATCGACCGCACCTACGACTGGCGCGCGATAGAATGGGACCCGACAGAGAAAGTAGCTTATGGTATCACCTGCGGCAGCGGCTCTGTCTTATTCCGCTTCGATCCGCATAAGGGGAAAGAGGGCGAAATTACGCCGTTGGCAAAACTCTGTGACAGCAAGTTTTTGAAAGACGACAGAAAGGATATCCCTTATTCGACGCTGGCCTTTGCGTTGGACACGGTGAATCGCAGAGTGTACTTTGCTCCTTCGGCGCGCAGTTTTACCACGCAGAAATACGCCGAGACCTTTGGTAGTGAAGAACGTCACCACCTGATCATGTACGACCTTAAGACCAATCAACGTGTTGACCTCGGTGCCATGCAGACAACGGATGGCAGAAAAGTATTTGGCTGCGAAGCTGCTTCGGTTGGCCCTGACGGCACGCTCTATCTCTGCGGACAAGCGGAAGTGAAAGATAAAAAAGAAGCGACGCAGATGATCGGCAATATTCCTACGGCACTGCATCTTATTGTTTACAAACCCCAACTGAAATGAGAATCGCAGCGAGCATATTGATGGTGATGCTGTCTCTTCTACAAGTGAACGCGCAGGACTGGGCAAAGCCCGTTATAAAAAATCAGCAGCGCGTAGACTTGCGCGACCTGGGTTATCCGATGGTCAATGAAATACCTGCCAACAGCAGCGCCATCACTTCTTTGCTTACGTCGCGTAGCGGTATTATATATGGTTGCACCAGCGGCGAAGAATCGTATCTCTTTCTTTTTGATCCCGCCACTAACAAAGTGCGTCATCTCGGAAAAATTCCCGGCCACACCGGCGTGCATCATTCGCTGGTAGAAGATAAGGACGGCAATATCTATATCGGTACGGGCATCGATATGTTTGAAGAAGTGCCACTCTCAAAATACGGCGAAGGCGATGAGAAATTTGATGCCACACTGTGGAAGGATATCAAAAAATATTTCAGCAAATACGCGGGCGGCAGGTTGTACAAGTATGATGTCAGCAATAATGCAAATATCAAGCTGGCTGATGCCAATGCCGAACTGCAGGATCTGGGCATGCCGCTGGCCAATAACTCTATTTATGCGCTTACCATCAATCCGAAAGGCGATGAGATATATGGGTTGACATATCCCGATGGTCATTTTTTTATATATAATATCGCTTCAAAAAAGTTCAGGGACCTGGGCGAAGTGGATTCGCTAAAAGTATATCACGGCCCCGAGCGGCATTGGCGTACATTGCCGCGAGCGTTGATCTGCGACGATTCTGGCCGCGTATTTATGTCGGGCACAAAGGCCATGCTGAAATATTACGATCCTGCAAGCGGTAAACTGGTGAACACCGATCTTGAATTGCCGGGTGATTATTACTACATACAGTTTTTCACTGATTATACCGCAGTAGAGTATTTCGCCAAAGATGCAGATGGTCTAATTTACGGTGGCACAACAGATGGCTACCTGTTTTCCTTCGACCCGGTAAAAATGAAGGTGCGCAACCTTGGCAAGGTGCGCGAATCGCGCAGGCTGCGATGCCTGGCGGTGGGCAAAAACGGTAAAGTATACCTGATGGCGGGCGAGCGTTCGACATCACGACCTAGCCAGTTTTACGCTTACGATCCTAAAGAGGGCGCTTTTGAAACTTTGGGAATGTTGATTGTTGACAGAAGTCCGTATTACTATTGGCGCGGGCAACAATTTGATTGCATGACCACCGGGCTTGACGGCACCATTTATTTGGGTGAAAGTGAACGTAAATCGCACCTGTTTTTATATATCCCTGAATAGCCTTATCAACTCGGAAACGTTCTCGCGATTTTAATGGATGCTTTGCCTATCCACCAGCATCATTTGTTCATAAATTGCTAACAACAAGCTTTTGTGTTATGAAAAAGAACCGCAGAGATTTTTTCAGGCTGGCTGGTCTTGCCGGTGCAGGAATTTTGGGATCGAATGTTGTGCCCGCCTGTTCTACTACAAAAGCAGCAGGAACCACCGGCAACCCCGTGCTCGACAAAGTGCCTGAGCTGGCCACCAGGAATTACAAGCAGCGTTTCAACATGTGTAATTATGCTGCGCCAAAACTGGAGACCGTGCGTATCGGCTTCATTGGCCTGGGTAATCGCGGACCTGTACACTCTATACAAACCAGCCGCCTGGAAGGTGTGCAGATAAAAGCTGTCTGCGATCTGCGTATGGAAAAGGCCGAAAGAGCCAAAAGGCAGGTGGAACCAATGGGCCACCAACCCGATGTGTACGGCGGCAGCGAGGAGATCTGGAAAAAAGTCTGTGACCGCGACGATATAGACCTGATCTACATTTCAACACCCTGGCATTTGCACGCGCCGCAGGCCATCTATGCCATGAATGCCGGCAAGCATGTGGTGCTGGAGGTGCCCGCCGCCAACAACCTGGAAGAATGCTGGCAGTTGGTAGAAACCAGCGAGCGCACGCGCAAACATTGCATGATGGCCGAGAATGCCTGCTTCCTGTTCTGGGATCTGCTGATACTGAACATGGCCCGCCAGGGATTTTTCGGAGATATCATCCACTGCGAGGGAGCCTATATCCACGATTTGTTTGATTACAATTTTGATACCAACAACCTGCAGGGCATGTGGAGGCTGAAGGAAAACTCGCATCGTAACGGGAATCTGTACCCGACACATGGGCTGGGACCTATTTGCCAGGTGCTGAACATTAACCGTGGCGACAAGATGGATTATATGACCAGTATGTCGAGCGATGATTTCATGATGGGCAGGCGCGCCAACGAGCTGGCAGCAAAAGATGATTTCTTCAAACCTTTTGCCAACAAGCGATACCGGGGCAACATGAACACCTCGATTATCCGCACGGCGCTGGGCCGCACCATCATGTTGCAGCACGATGTTACATCGCCACGCGTAAAATCTTTGATCAACCTGGTGAGCGGTACCAAGGGTACTGCCATGGAATATCCGCTGCCCGGCCGCATCAGCACCAGCCATAAAGGCTGGCTGAGTGAAAAGGAAGTAAAAGAACTGGAAGAAAAATACACGCCGCCTATCGTAAAGAAGATTGGTGAAATGGCCAAACAGATCGGAGGCCATGGCGGAATCGATTTCCTGATGAACTGGCACATCATTGACTGCCTGCGCAATGGCCTGCCTTTGTCGCAAGATGTATATGATGCTGCCTCATGGTCGGCTATCGGTCACCTGAGCGAATGGTCGGTGGCCAATCGTTCGCAGCCTATAGACGTGCCCGACTTTACCGGCGGTGCCTGGAAGACCAACAAACCCGTTGACCTCTCGCTGGAGCGGGGCGGCAACACAAAGATCCTCAGCGCCGAGGCGATGAAAGGAGTTAATGAAAAATTATGATTCAACCCCGATACCTATACCTGCTGTGTGCGCTAACTGGCTTGCAATGCACCAGTCCCGCCAAAGAGGCGGCCCCCGGGTTTTACACGGCAGAAGATTATGCCAAAGTGCGGAAGATAGACGCGCACGTGCATATTCTTACTGCCGACACTTCATTTTTTGCGCATGCCAGGGAGGATAATTTTTTACTCCTGAATATTAATGTTGACGCACCCTCGGTAAGACCCATCGAAGAACAGCGCGAAATTACCTTTCGTCACCGACAGCAGTACCCGACAGAAATGGAGTATGCCACCACCTTTGGTGTCAAAAATTTTAATGATGCTGATTGGGAAACGCAAACACTTGCTTCGCTGCAGCGGTCATTCAGTGAAGGTGCCATTGCAGTTAAGATTTGGAAGAACGTGGGTATGGACCTGCGCGATAAAAATAGCCAGCTGGTGTATATCGACAACCCTCGCTTCGATACCATCATCAGTTTTATCCGGAAAAATGATATACCGCTGATCGGGCATTTTGGTGAACCGAAAAACTGCTGGCAGCCGCTCGACAGCATGACGGTAAATGATTACAAACACTACTACCGCGCTAATCCGCAGTTTCATATGTACCTGCATCCCGGCATTACTACATATGAAGAACAGGTGCAGCATCGTGATGCCATGCTCGATAAATTTCCCGACCTGCGTTTTGTAGGCGCTCACCTCGGCAGTCTTGAATGGAGTTTAGACGAATTGGCCGGTCATCTCGAGCGCTATCCCCATATGGCCGTAGATATGGCCGAACGCATTTCCCATTTCCAACTGGAGTCGCAAAAGGATTATGACAGGACGCGCGATTTTGTGATCAGGTACGCCGACCGGCTGATCTATGCTACGGATATTATTGTTTGGGATGGTGACAAACCGGAAGATGTAAGAAAAACTTCGCGCGACAAATGGTTCACGCATTGGCTTTTCTTCACCACCGACAGCACCATAACTTCAGAAAGTGTGAACGGGCCCTTTAAAGGGTTAAAGCTTCCGCGCGAAGTGGTGGATAAGATATACTACAGTAACGCGAAGAAATGGTTCCCGAAAGGCTTTCAACAACAATGAGCGATATCAACATACAGGACCTTTACCGCTGGTGCAGTGTGCCGGTTGAACAGCTGGTGAATCACCCCCATCTGAAAATTCCTTTTCGTCTCACGAATGATTCAAATGAGATGGGAGAACTGATGGCGCGCGAACTGGTGGATGAAATCAAAAATGCAGAAGGAAAAAATTTCCGCGCCATTATTCCCTGCGGACCAAAATGCTGGTATGCACCTTTCACGCGTATGGTGAATGAAGAAAAGATTTCTTTGAAGAATGTCACCATTTTTCATATGGATGAATGTCTCGACTGGCAGGGCAGGCTGCTGGCAAAAGATGATCCATATAATTTCAGAACCTTCATGGAAAAGCATTTCTATGGAGGTATAGTTCCTGAACTGGCGGTTCCTGAGCACCAGCGCATTTTTCCCGAACCCGCACTGATCGATACCATCAAGACAATGGTCAATGAAGCGCCGATTGATATTACACTCGGAGGCTGGGGACAGGATGGACATATTGCCTACAACCAGGCAAGAAGGCATCCGTACAGTAATATCACGATTGAGCAATTGCGCAACTCGGAGTTGAGAATACAGGAAAATAACTGGGATACCATCATTGCGCTTGCGCAACGCAGCTATGGCGGAGCTTACCAGTTTGTACCGCCTATGTCCATCACGCTTGGATTGAAGGAGTGCCTCTCGGCGAAGAAAGTACGCCTCTTCAGCGATACCGGTGCCTGGAAGCAAACAGCATTACGAGTGGCGTTGTTCTCCGCCGAGACAGCCGAATATCCCATCACCTTGCTGCAGTCGCATCCCGACGCCATCATTACGGCTACGCGCGAGACAGCGACGCATCCCATTGCGGAGAACCCCGATTGGAAATTTGGAGGAATAAATGCATGACTAGTCTCAGACCCATAGATGCAGATGGCTTTCGTTACACACAGATCATTGGCACAGGCGGCATAGGCTCAGGCATATTCTTTTCCCTCAAGGGCGATCATACATTAGGCAGAAGTGAAAGCCGAGCTGCCACCCTGCATCCTTACCGCGACTATTGCAAGCAACATATCATTCTTCACTACCTCTCCGTTTTGCTCGGCGCTTCGCGCGGCGGGCCGGTGAAAGTGATTCCCATCGGCGCCGTGGGGAGCGATGAAATAGGCAAGGGATTGCTGCGCGAAATGGAGGCCGCGGGCATGGATACAGAACATGTAGAGATGATCGAAGAAAAAAGCACTTTGTTTAGTGTCTGTTTTCAATATCCGGATAAGAGCGGCGGCAACATCACTGCCGACAACAGCGCCAGTAGTCGTGTGATGCCACAATGTATCGAAAGCTTTTTCTCAGACTATAACTACGTTGACAAAAAAGAGCTGATAATTACCGCTCCCGAAGTGCCGATCGTGTCAAGGATCAGGTTGCTGGAGTATGGCCGTAAGAGGGGAGCTTTTAACGTGGCCTGTGTATTGTCTGCCGAGGCAGAGCAATTTCAGAAAATGAATGGTGTTGCACTAACAGATTTGCTATCTGTAAACATAGACGAAGCCCGGGCCATGGCAAAGATCAGTGACGAGCAGGTGTCATCGGCAAAAATTGTTGAACGCTGTGTTCAATCACTCATCGCCACTAACCCGAACATCATTGTGCTGATTACTGATGGCAAAGATGGGAGTTATTGTTATGCCGGCGGCGCCCTGGAGTTTGTGCCTGCCTTAAAGATTCCGGCAGCTTCCACAGCGGGTGCTGGTGATGCCTACCTGGCGGGAACCGTCGCAGGTTTGTGTTGCGGGTTACCATTGACAAAAGGCGTTGACGACAAATGGTTTGGGCAAACGCCCTTGCGCAGCGCTATCGAACTTGGCACCCTGCTGGCAGGACTTTCGGTAAACAGCGTGCACACTATTCATCCCGAAGCCGACGCGAAGTTGCTATACAGTTCTATAAAGGGAAATGCCCTGCAGGCCAGTGAAAATTTTCTGAAACTTTTCAAAGACGAAATGGTATGAGCTATAAACTCAGGTTTGTACAAACTTTTAAGCAGGAATTTGCCCGGGAATACCTGGCTATCGAGAAGCAGTTTGAAGCCTTTGAGAAGAATACGACCGGCGTGCCCATTGGTAAACGGTACATTCCCTGCAGCGGCCGAGAACCATCTAACACCCTGATCTGGGAGTGCGATTTCGATACACTGGAAGAGGCGCAGCGCGCACAGGCATTTTATCTTACCGATTCCACACACGAAGACCTGTACCAAACGCAGGTGAAATATATTGTTGGGACCTACACTGAAATTTACCGGCCTTATGACTCATAAACCCGCCACAACAAAAAGCTATTCGCTGGTATTCCTGGTATTGCTCACCTTTTTTGTGATCTCTTTACTGAGTAATATCATCGGTCCATTGGTGCCGGAAATCATCGAAGACTTCAGGCTGAGTCTTACCATGGTGGCCTTATTGCCATTTTCATTTTTTCTTGCCTACGGTCTGATGAGTATTCCCGCTGGCATGCTCGTAGAGAAGTATGGCGAGAAAAAAGTAATGCTGCTGGCCTTTACCATTGCCTGCAGCGGCGCTTTGTTGTTTGCGGTATTTCCCGGCTACCTTATGGCCATTCTCTCGCTCTTCATGATTGGCGCGGGTATGGCCATGCTACAGGTAGTGATAAATCCTTTGCTTCGCACAGCGGGCGGGGAAGAAAACCTGGCGTTCTATTCAGTAATGGGGCAACTGTTTTTCGGTCTCGCATCATTCATTAGTCCGCTGGTGTATTCATGGATTACCGTGCCAGGACCTCAAGGTAATTTCATCACCAGCCTGTTATCTCCTGTTATACCACCCGGGCTCAACTGGATTTCGCTGTACTGGATCTTTGCCGCCATTTCGCTGATGATGGTGGTGGTGATCCTGTTTTTCAAATTCCCTGCCGTTGACTTGAAGGAAGACGAGAAAGCCGGGGCCTGGCGCACCTATGGACAATTGTTGAAAAAACGTTCGGTGATACTGTTCTTCTTCGGCATTTTTTTCTATGTGGGTTCCGAGCAAGGTACGGCTAACTGGACTTCGAAATTTCTCGCCGAATATCACGGCTACGACCCACAAACTACCGGCGCGCAGGCTGTGTCGTGGTTTTGGGGACTTATGACCATCGGCACCTTTGCAGGATTGTTGTTGGTAAGAATGTTTGATGGCAGAAAAGTGCTGCAGGCATTTACTGCTGCGGCCATGATTTGTCTTACTATCGCCTTGTTTGGAGGCAAACAGGCCGCCCTTTACGCTTTGCCATCCATCGGATTTTTTGCTTCAGTAATGTGGCCGGTCATACTTTCTCTTTCGCTGAATTCGGTGAGAGTGCATCATGGTTCTTTATCGGGCATATTGATCACTGGCATTGCCGGTGGTGCAGTGATTCCGCTGATTATCGGCTGGCTCGGCGATCTTTTCAATCTCAAGACCGGTATGGCATTCTTATATCTCAGTTTCAGTTATGTTTTCAGCGTGGGCATTTGGGCAAAACCACTGGTGCAGAACAAAGTGTTTTCATTTATGAAAAAGAGAAAATCTGGCGCCCCCATGCCTGCCGCATCGGAAAAAATTTATTAATGGTTAGGAAGCTGCTGAGTTCATTATTGATTATTATTGGCTGCTACTCCTGTGGCAGCGGCGATGATGCTGACCCTGCGCAAAAAGATTCGCTGGCTATCAGGAGAGAGTTTGCGCAATCACCTGCGTTATCGCCGGAAGAATCGCTGAAACATATGCGCGTGGAAGAAGGCTTTACCGTGGAGTTGGTGGCAGCGGAACCCCTGGTGGTGGCTCCGGTAGCCATGACATTTGATGAGCACGCGCGCATGTGGGTAGTGGAAATGACCGGCTATATGCCCGATACCATCGGCAGCGGCGAAGATTTGCCGACCGGCAAGATCGTAATACTCGAAGATACCGACGGCGACGGAAAAGCCGATATGCGGAAGGTGTTCCTGGACTCACTGGTGTTGCCGCGCGCAATATGTCTTATCGAAAATGGCGTGCTGGTTGCCGAGCCTCCGCGATTATGGTTTGTGGAACGTAACGGCGATAAAGCAGGAAATAAAATATTAGTTGATGAAAAATATGCAGAAGGCGGCAATGTGGAGCACCAGCCGAATGGACTGCTGCGGAATATTGACAACTGGATATACAATGCCAAATCATCGGTGCGGTATAAAAAGCAAGGGAATAGTTGGCTGAGAGAAAAGACAGTCTTCCGCGGGCAATGGGGCATATCCAACGATGATTATGGCAGGCTTTTTTACAATCACAATTCCGCCAATGTGCTAGGCGATTATTTTTTCCCTGCCTTTGGTGCAGCCAATGAGAACCAGAAGAAGGTCAACGGTTATAATGAAAAGATCGTGGCAGACAACCGCGTGTATCCTGCCCGTGCCACCACAGGCGTGAACAGGGCCTATATGAAGGGCATACTCGACAGCAGTCTTCGCCTTGTCAATTTCACCGCCGCCTGCGGTCCGCTGATCTACAGAGGCCATCTTTTTGGAGACGACTATTATGGAAATGCGTTTGTGCCCGAGCCCTCCGCCAACCTCGTGAAAAGAAATATTATATACGAAAATGGTTACGATTTGGTGGGGCAGCAGGCATACCAGGGTAAGGAGTTCCTGGCCAGCACCGACGAACGTTTCCGGCCCGTGAATGCATATAATGGTCCCGATGGCGCGCTTTATCTCCTGGATATGTACAGAGGCATCATCCAACATAAAACATATCTCACTGATTACTTAAAAAATGAGATCCGCGAGCGCGCTCTGACGCAGCCACTGAATTGCGGGCGCATCTATCGTATTGTGCCGAAGGGAAAGAAAGCACTGCCCGTAGTATTGCCAACCGATGCGGCTTCGCTGGTGAAATTATTTGAACATGCCAATGGCTGGCTGCGCGAAAAAGCGCAGCAACAGATTATTGATAAAAAGATGACGGGGGCAGTTCCTGAACTGCGCCGGTTTCTTTCTGCTTACGACAAGCCTTTCGCGCTGGTTCTTGCTATGTGGACTTTGCAACAATTTGGCGCTTTGAATGCGAATGATATCCTCCCATTGCTACAGCAAACCGATCATCAAATTCGCACTCAAGCGCTGGCGGTATTGCCCGAAGCGATGAATAAAAACAATTACCGCCGCATCCTGGCAACTTTGAATGAATTGTTGCAAAATGATTCTCTGTCAGCGCCCACCGTGGTATATGTTGCCGGATATATCCGAAAATTTGATAAGTCCGCTGCTGAAGCTTTATTGGCCACCGCCGTAAAAAAGTTGGCGAACAATAAGTACGTCGCCGATGCTATACTGAACAATTTTGAAGGGAGAGAAGCGGAACTACTTAAGAAAATTACGGACACGAACCTGGTATTATACCGAAACCTCAACCAACTCCTGGCCAATATCAATCAATCGAAGCAAGATGCCAATCATAAGGCGTTGATGAAAAAATATCCCGAAGGTGCTGCACTATATCAGGCCATCTGCCAGACCTGCCACGGTGGCGATGGCAATGGTATGGCATCGCTGGCGCCGCCTCTGAATCGCTCCGAATGGGTAACCGGCGATAAGGATAAGCTGCTCGCGATTGTATTGTATGGTTTGACCGGACCCATCGAGGTAAGTGGCAAACTATATAAAGCGCCCGAAATAGCGGGTGACATGCCGGGTATAGGAAATTACAAGGATATATCGGATGAGGAAATAGCGCAGCTGATGAGTTTTATCCGCAATGCCTGGGGCAATAAGACATCGGAAGTGCAGCCAACAGATGTTGGCCGCGTGAGACGCAAATATGAAGGTAGGCAGAAGACTTTCACTATGGAGGAACTGCAAAAGTGAAGAAAAACTTTAACCGCAACAACCAATCGAAACAAGGTGAACAATGAAACGCAGACAATTCATCCAAAACACTATTGGCCTGGGGCTGGTGACATTGGCGGGCGAGAACTTATTTGCCAGTTCGTCTGCCGGTATGAAAGAAATTATTGAGCGTGGCGACATCTTGCGCAAGGCACCACCGGCTGAAGGTAAGCCCTGGCTGGCGCTTTACCAGGGTAATGGCCGGCTGGGCACCTGTGCTGGCCCATTTGGATTGCATGTGTCGCCACATGCAAAAACTGCCTACAGTCTGCACGGCGCCACGCGCTTCACACATATGAAGCATCATATCCGCGGACGCTTTAACGCGGATTATTTACTGCCTGCCGGATTTTTGTATTGGGAAAATGAACCAGCGTCAGTCAATGCTTATGAACAGCACCAGTCGTTTTATGACGGTACTATAATCACAAAATTTTCAGGCAACGATTTTGCCATAAACATCACCTGCTGGATCGATAATGTGCAAAGAGACATGGCAGGTTACATCATCAATGTGAAGGGAAATTGTCCTGACGTGATCCTCGAAATACCCCGCCAGTTGCCCGTGATGTATGATCAGCAAGTGCAACAGGTGGTTGAAGACGAGCTCAAGGGAAATATTTATAAAGCCGTTATCAGTTGCCTGAACGCCCATTCGGTATTGCAGTTAAGGAGCAGTGCACTGATGGAAAAGACAGAAAATGGATTAAAGATAAAATTGCGGCAAGGTAGCAATGAAATACTCGTTGCCATTAACGGCGACTTAAGCATTTCCGAAGGGCAATCGTTACAACAAACCATAAACGCCTGGCACGAGGTCTGGCAGCAAACTGCCTGGCTCGACCTGCCCGATGATGCCGCGCAAAAAGTGTGGGTCCGCTCGCTGGCTTATACCTTGTATTCTCACAACGACGATGGATTCGGTTGTTCACCACCGACGGGACTTGTGGGTAATGGCTGGCCCTTTCCCTTTCCTTTCGATTCGGCCTGCCGCCACCTGCTGCTGTTGATGACCGGGCACGTGGCGGCCGCGCGCCGTTGGATTGAATACTATTATTCTCGATTTGACGGATTGAAAGTCTATACCAAACGATTAATGAAAAGTGATGGCATTTTCATGCCGCACGTTTTTCCCTATGGCACGGCCAATGACTATCATATACCGGAGGTGCCCAATCATTACTATTATCCCGTCTATAACTCTGCATTACTAGTACGGCTTGTTGATCACACGGCCACCATGGTCAATGATAGTGGTTGGACAAAAACATACGCCGTGCCGCTGATCAGAGAAGCCGCTAACTTTTATCTCGCTCATCTTAAAAAAGGCAACGACGGCCGCTGGCACATGCATATTGTTCCCAGTATCAGTCTCGATGAATCAGGTAGCACCAATAAGCCCGATTATTTGTCTGGTCTTATAAGCGCTCAATATGTGTTGCAGACTGCTGTCGGTTATGGACTAGACAAAAGCGGAGTTATGCAAACTATACTGCGAGACGGCTTCGCATTTGCACCGCTGTTGGCAGAGAACGGTTTGTATTTGAATCATCCCGGTTTGACTTCTTCGTCATTCAGCAAGCAAAAACACCCGGATCAGTTGTTTGCGCTGGTGCATACGCCACTTGGCGATAAGATAGATCCTGCGCACCAAAAGGCGCACACGCTCAGGTATGATATTACGATAGAAGCCAGTAAACCACGTTTCTTAGGTCACACGCTGGGTGAATTTATCCTGGCCAGCACGCGCATGCATGATGCTGAGGCGTGGAAAAAAGACTGGAGCAATATCCTGCCCGCAAAATATGCCGACCCTGAACTTATACAGTTTTACGAATCCACCGGCAACACACTTGCTTTTTATGTGACCACGCATGGTCTTTTTGCGCAATCTTTGTTGGAGAATATTGTTTCCACCTGGTGGCAACGGCTGGATCTCTGTGCCTGCATTCCCTGGCAAGGAAAAATCCGTTTTGGCAATATCCCCACATTGGCTGGTGTAACAGTGAGTGGTGAGTTTGAAAACGGCAGGGGAAAAGCTACGCTGGCTGCCTGGAAAAATGCCAGTTTCAACTATGAAAAACAGGCTATCAACATGAAAAAAGGCGATCGAAAAATTGTCGCTATCCAAAGACGAATCACTCGGTAACGTTCTCGCATATTTATTCGCCGTTTTCCCTACTATCAATAGTTGAAGGTAGTAATTTCATTAGCGGTTTCAGGTTATAACATAATCTGGACTTTGTACGGCAAATAGCAAGTTGTGCTTTTGTTTGGTTGTATGGGAAAGCACTGCGGAAGGCTTTGAGGGCAACGCCGCCCGGTTACACCGCCCGGGCGGCAACCTTTCGCAGCAATCCCGAAAAAAAATTGAGTGAGGTGGACAATGAACTTTGAATTAACGCAGGAGCAACAGCTGACCCGCGAAATGGTCAGGGATTTTGCAAAAAGAGAAGTCGCTCCATTTGCGGAGGAACTCGATACTACCGGGAGATTTCCTATAGAGACATTTCGGAAAATGGGCGAGCTGGGATTGCTGGGCATACCTATATCAAAAGAGTATGGCGGCATGGGTGGCGATACCATTTCATACGCCATTGCTGTAGAAGAGATCGGGCGCGCCTGCGGCAGCACAGGACTTAGTTATGCGGCTGCTGTTTCGCTCGGTGCCTGTCCAATCTATTATTTCGGCACTGAAGAACAAAAGCAGGAATTTCTCGTACCGCTCGCTTCTGGCAAAGCGCTCGGCGCCTTTGGTCTTACTGAGCCCAATGCGGGTTCAGATGCTGGCGGCACACAAACAAAAGCCGTGCCGTATGGAGATGAGTATGTAATCAATGGTGCCAAATGCTGGATCACTAACGCGGGTTATGCGCGTACGGTGACGATCACTGCGGTCACGGGAAAACAACCGGACGGGAGAAATATTATTTCAGCCATAATTGTTCCCACCGAATCACCCGGTTTCACCATCACCAGCAATTACCGGAAAATGGGCTTGCGTGGAAGCAATACCTGCGAACTTATTCTCGATAACGTGCGCGTGCCGAAGAAAAATTTGCTGGGCGATCCTTCGAAAGGGTTCAGTCAATTTCTGTACACGCTCGATGGCGGCCGCATTGCCATTGGCGCATTATCGGTAGGAATTGCACAGGCTGCATTTGATGCTGCATTAAAATATTCGAAAGAAAGGGTGCAGTTTGGTCAGACCTTGTCGGGCTTCCAGGCCATACAATTCAAGTTAGCCGATATGGCTATGGAGATTGAGATTGCGCGCAACATGGTGTATAAGGCCGCCTGGTTGAAAGACAATAACCGGGCCTTTAGAAAAGAAGCGTCGATGGCCAAATTGTTTGCTTCAGAAATGGCGATGCGTGTAACCAGCCAGGCTATACAGATACACGGCGGATATGGATATATGAAAGACTATCATGTGGAGCGCTACCTGCGCGACGCCAAGTTGATGGAGATAGGAGAGGGCACTTCGGAGATACAAAGGCTGGTGATCAGCCGGCAAATTTTAGCATGATTATCCCTTCTAATCTTTTTCTATATGCCTGAACTGATAACAACCACGGTAGGCAAACTACTCGAAACGATTGCTGCCGCACAACCCGACAACGACGCCGTGGTATATCCTGACCGCGGTTTAAGACTCTCATACCGGCAATTTGACCAGCAATGCCGTGCAGCCGCCAAAGGTTTTATGGCGCTGGGCATCGGCAAAGGCGAACATATTGCCATCTGGAGCAGCAACCGCCCCGAGTGGCTCACCTGCCAGTTCAGCACGGGTAAGATGGGCGCGGTGTTGGTAACAGTAAATACCAATTACCGAACCTCGGAACTCGAATATTTACTGAGACAATCAGACAGTACCACGCTCATATTGATGGAGCAATACCGCGATATTTCCTACATCGACACTATATATGAAATTATTCCCGAGCTGCGCGATGCCAAGCCCGGGCAACTGCAAAGCGAGAAATTACCCAGGCTCAGAAATGTGATTGTGCTGGGCGATCGAGCTTATCCCGGCATGTACCAGTGGCACGAAGTGATGGCTATGGCCAGTGAGGTGAGTGACGAAGAACTGGATGAACGCGTGAACTCGCTCACCTTCGACGAGGTGATCAACATGCAATACACCTCGGGTACAACGGGTTTTCCCAAAGGCGTGATGCTGACGCATTACAACATCATCAACAACGCAGCAAATATTGCTGCCTGTATGAACCTGACGAATGAAGACCGTTTATGCATCCCCGTTCCCTTCTTTCATTGTTTTGGCTGCGTACTGGGTACTATGACCTGCGTCGCCGTGGGAGCGGCCATGGTGCCCGTTCAGGAATTCAACGCCAAACAAGTGCTGCACGCGGTTCAACAGGAAAGATGTACAGCTTTGCATGGCGTGCCCACTATGTTTATTACCGAACTGAGTGATCCCGAATTTGACAGCTTCGATCTCTCCAGCCTGCGCACAGGTATTATGGCAGGTTCACCCTGTCCTATAGAAGTGATGCGCGCGGTGATCGATAAAATGGGTATGCGTGAAATAACAATCGCTTATGGCCTGACAGAATCATCGCCTGTAATCACGCAAACCCGCGTGAATGATGATATTGAACTGCGGGTATCCACCGTTGGCCGCGCATTGCCCAACGTGGAAGTAAAAATCGTTGACCCCGAAACAAAAAAAGAAGTTGACTTCGGCATACAGGGAGAACTGTGCACTCGCGGGTATCACGTCATGAAAGGTTATTACAAAAATCCCGGTGCCACGGCACAGGCTATTGATGAAGACGGCTGGCTCTACTCCGGCGACCTGGCCGTGATGGATGAAAACGGCTATTGCCGTATTACCGGCAGGTTGAAAGATATGATCATACGCAGTGGTGAAAATATTTACCCGCGCGAAATTGAAGAGTTTTTGTATAAACATCCCAAGATACTCGACGTGCAGGTGGTAGGCGTGCCCGACGATAAATACGGCGAAGAAGTAATGGCTTTTATTAGACTAAAAGAAGGCGTGGAGGCAGAACCCGAGGAAATTCGCAGCTATTGTATGGGGAAAATTTCCCGCTATAAAATACCGAAGTATATCACCTTTTGCAACGAGTACCCGATGACGGCATCCGGGAAAATTCAGAAATACAAGTTAAGAGAGCAGGCGGCGGAATTGGTGAAGAACAATAAAATAAAAGTATGATCCGTAACAGAAAGTATTTTTTTATTAGTCTGATAACTATGCTTTTTGTTCAATGGGCAATGGCTCAGCAATGGCCCTTGAACAAAGGCATTCATATTCTTTCTCCTAAATTTTTCCCCGGCTGGCAGGCGCAGAACGTCAGCTTCCCTTTTGTGATCTACGATACCGCCCACGGCCTTTTTCGCATGTATTATGCAGGTTCGTCAAGTACGCAGGTGAATGAAAGTCTCTGGGACCAATGGATGACGGGCTATGTGACCTCGCGCGACGGACTGAACTGGCGCCCTCCCGACGACTATGAACAAATTTTGTTCGCTAAAAAATATTATGAAGGCGACGTGATCAATCCCGATGAACAAAGTAAAATTTTTGATGCTGTGTATGCAGTGGATGCCTGTGTTATTAAAGACGGGCCATCTTACAAGTGCTGGTACACAGGCTGGAACGGCGATGTGGAGCATGTGAGTGAAGGGATCACCAGGAAGAAAAACTTCCGTATTGGTTTTGCCACCAGCAATGACGGAATTGCCTGGAACAAATCAGGGCCCGTCTTCGAAGGTGAAGATCCATTTGTAATAATGGACAATGGCCAGTACCGCATGTGGTATGTGGAAAGCGGAAGTATTCACTATGCCGTTTCGACTGATGCGAAGAACTGGACCAAAAAAGGCCGCCTGCCGCTGGGGGGTGATGAAGTAACGCGCAATCCCGTTGTGTTTAAAAGAGCCGGTCAATATGAATTATGGTATTGCAGAAAGAATACCATCCACCGCGCATTGAGCACCGATGGTATTACCTGGAACAAGGCGAATGAAGTGGAGCTACACCCCGAACCTCCGAAGGGCGTGGGCCGGTATTCACCGTGGACTTCGATATCACCCGACAATAGCGGCGAACTGACACCAGGCAATGTGGTGGTATTACCAGACAATAGTTGCCTGGTGTTTTATGCAAAAAAATATACGGTAAGCCGCGACCTTACGTATGGCAAAAGACAAGCAGAGCTTTCATTTATCTACACAGAACGAGTGAATCCGTGACGAAAACCCTTACCATATACTTACTCTTGATTGCTTGTATCGTTTCCATCATTGCCGGTTGCTCGGCACAGCGGAATTTGCCGGGCGCCGGTGGTGAATGGCTTTCTCCCAACCGCTACCGCGTGCAATTGGTCGTTGACCAGAAAAATATGCGTGCATCCTCTACGCCCGCATCGGTTGAGATTGATCTGAAAAAATTTGACAAACACACCGTGGAAGTGATGGCTTACGACGCGTCGGGCAATCCTGTTGTTTTCGACTCTTCGCGCAGCGGTTATGAAAAATACCTGCTGCCGCACCGCATCGACGAAGCCTTTGGCATCAGCACCGTCACACTCAATTTCATTTTACCAAAAGATAATCTTACCTACTTTGCCTGGTTCGATACAAAATCATCAGGTCTTGGAAAGCCTGACCGATATACAGGTATCATTGGCGATGGCGACCGTTTTACCGAAGGATATAAGCGCCGCGAAGTAAATGCCAGCGGGTACGATTGTTTTGTTGACTTTGATGGTGATGGCGACCAGGACCTGTTCAAAGGCGGCACCGAACCTTACATTTACTATTATGAAAATGTAGGTAATAACAAAATGGTCGACCGGGGTAAGTTAACCTCTGATGGAAAAATATTTGTGGTGCCGCACGACGGTCTTTTCAGAACCTGGCATTCGGTTTCATTTTTCGATTGGGATAACGATGGTGACCAGGATTTGTTTATATACCAACCCACAGGGCCCGGTGCCGACCATACCAACCAGGTAAGCATTTATGAAAACACGACTAAGAGAGGTGGTCAGCTAACATTTACCTATCGCGGCAAATTGCAAACACCCTCCGGTAAATCGTTGGGCAGCACCGTACGCTTTGCCGACCTCGACGGCGATGGCAAAACGGATGTGTTCAGCAACCGGGGCGAAGGCACCATCACTTTTTACAAAAACATCAGCGCCAGCAATAGTCTTTCTGAAATACGCATTGCCGAAGGCATTTATCTCGAAGCCAATGGTATGCCCATTATCTGCTGGAGCGCCACGCCCGATTTTGCTGATATAGACAACGATGGCGACCTGGATATTTTTACCGGCTCGGAAGACGGGCCTATTTATTATTTCGAAAATGTAGGCGACCGCACGAAACCTGTGTTCAGCATGGGTCGCATGGTGGCGTTTTACGAATATATGGACCTGCGCTCGGGCGTGCGGGTGGCTGATTTCGATAATGATGGACTGCTCGATTTTGTGGCGGGCCGTTATTGGGAAAGAACGCAATGGGGTGAACAGCCGCGCATGTATGGCAAGTTGTACAAAAATATAGGCACTCGCACCTCACCCAAATTTGAAGCGCGCGATGCATATGGCGGCGCGCCTTATACCGAACAATTTCAGATTGCTGATGCCGTGCGGCAAAACAGCGTGCGCGCGGTTGACTGGAACAATGATGGTCTGCCCGATTTGGTGGCAGGCGATACCGACGGATGGATATGGTTGTTCAGAAATGCCACCGGCCGTAAATTTCCCGTATTTGCCGCAGGCGAAAAAATTCAAGCTGGCGGAAAACCCATTCGCGTATATGGCGAGTGGGACGAAGCACGCGCTGCCGGTTATGCGCGACCCGAAATCTGCGACTGGAACAATGATGGCAAAAAGGATTTGCTGGTGGCCGATGGCCGCGGATGGCTATTTCTTTATCTCAATATTGGTTCCGACGACAATCCCGTGTTGGCCGAAGGCGTGCGTGTAAAGGCCAACGGCAAACCTATTGATGGCACAGCGCGCGGCAGCGTGCTGGTGTGTGATTGGGATGGCGATGGAAAAAAGGATCTGATATTCGGAATGATTGGCGGCGGTGAGCATAGTGAGTATTACGACTGGCCGCACCAGGACGCCGATCCCTCGCAGGACATGGGCTTTCTTTTTTACAGGAATATCGGTACGGATGCCAGTCCCGAGCTCGCCTTTCCCCAATGGATAAGAGCCGGTAAGGATACGGGCAAAATAATAAAATACAGCCGACCCAATCTCGGTTCATTTGTTGACTGGAACGGTGACGGACTGAAGGACTTCATCGCTTGCGAATTTGAAAGAAATGCAAGAGTGTACATCAATACAAATACAGCCGGTGGTGAACCGAAATTTGAATCATCAGAAACCGGCATCATCATCGTGCAGCCCGCCACCACGCAAATGATGTCGGGCGCCGATGCGGTTGATTTCAATGGCGATGGAGATATAGACATCCTGACGGGGCAGGGTCATGGACAATCGGGACTGAGATTTTATGAGCGCAGTTATATCGACAATTTGTTGAATAATACGCAACCGGTAGTTACCTTAGGAAAATTGCAAAAAAATAAACGCGCACCAAAACCCGGACTTTAACTATGAATCCACAACCTGTTGCCACGGGCTTATTATCTTATGGAATGTCGGGACGGCTTTTTCACGCTCCCTTTCTGCACGCACATCCCGGTTTTAATTTCAGTGCGGTGGTTGAACGCTCGCAGAAAAAAGTAAATGCCGTCTATCCCCATGTTAAAAGTTGTGATAGCCCTGATGAACTCTTCAACGATCCTTCGCTGGAACTCATTATCGTGGACACACCCAATTACAGTCATTATGAATATGCCAGAAAAGCGCTGGAGGCGGGCAAGCACGTATTGATAGAAAAACCATTTGCCACCAGCCTGGCGCAGGCAAAGGAATTGTTTGACCTGGCGAAAAAGCAGAAGCGCTACGTGATGGCTTATCAAAACCGCCGCTGGGACAGCGATTTTCAATCGGTGAAGGCCATTGTTGCAGAAAAAAGATTGGGTAAACTGGTGGAAGTGCATTTGCGTTACGACCGCTACAGGCCCCTGATAGAAGCCAAGCCGCATAAGGAAGAGCCGCTGCCCGGCGCAGGACTGGCCTGGAACCTGGGCCCGCATGTGCTGGACCAGGCTATTTGTCTCTTTGGCCGGCCGCTGCAATTCTTCAAGACTACCGCTGCACACCGCGATAATACAAAAGTGGATGACTATGCGTTTTTTCACCTGCAATACCAGAATGATTTGCAGGTGTATATTCACGTTAGTTTATTGTGCGCGAGGCCGCTTCCTTCTTATGTATTGCACGGCAAAAACGGTAGCTTCATGAGGGGCCGTACCGATATTCAGGAATCGCAGCTCGATAAGGGCATTTCACCGCTCGATCCGGAATATGGAAAAGATACTACTCTTGGCGAGCTCACTTTGGCAGACGAAAACGGCATATTAAAAACAGAAATGGTGCCCGCACCAAAGGGAGATTATTATCAACTATTCGAGGCGGTCTACCAGCAGGTCCGGAATAAGAGGCCTTATCCCATTACGAAGGATGAGATTTTATGTCAAATGGAAATACTCGACCACGCGGATGTATAAAATCGCGCCCATATACGGTTTGCTGCTGCTGATGGCCTGCAGCCAGGAGAAATCGCATACCACCTGGTCTGTCTATCGTGGCAATGCAGCAAGCAATGCCTACTCCGCGCTCGACCAGGTGAATACTGGAAACGTACACCGGTTGCAGGTGGCCTGGACCTACAGCACCGGGGATTCGGGTTATTCCATAGAATGCAATCCCATAGTAGTGAATGGCGTATTGTACGCTACCTCGCCCGCCCTGAAAGTGATTGCGCTGGATGCAGCCACAGGCAAACTCATCTGGCAGTTTGACCCCTCCACCCACATCAAACCCGATGGCGTGAACCGCGGCGTTACCTATTGGGAAGACGACGACGATAAGCGCATATTTTTTTCTGCTTCTTATTATCTCTATGCGTTGAACGCACAAACCGGAGAACTCATTACCAGTTTTGGCGACAGCGGCAGGGTGGACATGCGGCAAGGTCTTGACCGCAACGTGAACCTCATTGCCCTGGAAAATACTTCTCCCGGTATTATTTATAAAGACCTGCTTATCTGCGGCTCGCGCGTGAGCGAAGGTGAGGGCGCGGCTCCGGGACATGTGCGGGCGTTTGATGTGCGCAGCGGCAAACAGGCCTGGATATTTCATACTATACCGAAACCTGGCGAACCTAATTACGAAACATGGGAAGAAGGCGCCTCGCAAAATGCCGGCGGTGCCAATGCCTGGTCGGGCCTGAGCCTGGATGAAAAACGTGGTCTTGTATTTTTTGCTACCGGCTCCTGCGCGCCCGATTTTTATGGCGGTGATCGTAAAGGCGCTAACCTCTACGCCAATTCAGTCGTTTGTTTAAATGCGGCTACCGGGAAGTACGTGTGGCACTATCAACTGGTGCATCACGATACCTGGGACTATGATTTGCCTGCGCCTCCTAACTTAGTAACGGTAACGCATAATGGAAAACGAGTTGATGCCGTGGCGCAGGTTACCAAAACGGGACATGTATTTCTGTTTGAACGTGAAAATGGCCGCCCCCTGTTTGATATTGAAGAAAGAAAAGTGCCGGCCTCCGATATAGAGGGTGAGGAGACCTGGCCCACCCAGCCATTTCCCGTGAAGCCGCCTGCCTTTGTGCGGCAGCGATATACCGAAGCAGATATCAGCGATATCTCTCCCGAAGCCACTGCCTATATAAGAGAGCGCTTGAAAAATGTGCGGAATGAAGGTATGTATACTCCCGCATCTGAAAATGGTTCGCTGGTATTTCCCGGTTTCCGTGGTGGTGGAGAATGGAATGGTGGCAGCTTTGATGTGGAGACAGGCATATTGTATGTCAATGCCAACGAAATCCCCAACATCAGCGGCCTGAAAAAAGTGCCGGTGGTGGAGACAGGAAAGGCGCTATACGAATTGAATTGCGCCACTTGTCATGGCATCGATCGCACCGGCGGCGGTCCGTCATTTCCCTCGCTGATTGATGTGGCCAAGAGAATGACGCAGAGCGACATCATGCAACAAATCAAAAACGGCAAAGGGCAAATGCCAGCCTTTCCCATATTCAACGATGACCAGTTAAAAGCCATCACCGAATTTTTACTGGATCCGCGCAAAGATCACCCGGTGGCCAATAGTAAGCCCGTGGACCCGGCGCAGGTAAAATACAGCTATGCGCATTCAGGCTATGGACAGTTTCTGGATCCCGAAGGCTACCCTGCTGTAAAACCACCCTGGGGCACCCTCACCGCTATCGATCTGAACAAGGGAGAATTATTATGGCAGGTGCCTGTAGGTGAATACGAAGAACTCACCAGGCGTGGCATTCCTCCCACCGGTACGCAAAACTTCGGTGGCAGTATTGTAACTTCAGGGGGATTGGTTTTTGTGGGCGCATCAAAAGATGAAAAGTTCAGGGCATTCGATAAAAAGACAGGCAAGATATTGTGGGAAACAAAATTGCCCTTTGGCGGATACGCTACGCCTTGCACCTATATGGCTGGTGGTAAGCAATACATAGTGATTGCTGCCGGCGGTGGTGGAAAGAATGATACGAAAAGAGGAGATAAGTATATAGCCTTTGCATTGCCATAGCGTGCATTCTCATAACTCTCGGTATTTGAAAAATTGCATTATGCGTTGCCATATCATTTCACTCACCATTATTGTGCTTTTGTTGCAGTCTTGCAGGTCAGAAGAAAATGAATTCGGTACCATAGGTCTTCGTATAGCACAGGACGAAACCACGGGCGCCATTTCCATTTATCATACCGATGGCACAGCGCCGATATTGGTGCAAAATGCTGAGGCGGAATTTCGTCCTTATATCCACCCCATAGTAGCACCCGATGGCAAAGGCATATTGACGGAATATAGTCCTGGTCACCATAAACACCAGACCGGGCTATACTGGGGATTTACACGCGTAAACGGCCGCGATTTTTTTCATCACCCGGGCAAAGACTATTGGAAAAGAGTTTCGGCTAAAATTATTCCCGTGGATAGTGGTGTGCAGGCCGTGAAATGGCAAACTGTTTACGACCTGCTTGATTCGGTGGGCAATACGATGCTTACCGAAACACAAAACTGGACCATGAAACTCGACAGCGGCCGGTACCTGCTGGAACTGCAGTGGAATGGTGAGGCAAAAACAGATATCACTGTCGGCAAATATGACTATGGCGGACTGTTTTTGCGCATGCCCTGGAAAAAAGATATTAACGGCGAAGTGGTGAATGCCGCGCGCCAGCGCAATGAAAAAGCAGAAGGCCAGCGCTCGATGTGGGTAGATGTGGGCATGCAGGTGGAGGGTCGTAATGACCTGGCGCATATTGCCATATTCGATCATCCTGACAATAATGGTTACCCGCAGATGTGGCGTGTGGATGGACAACTGGGTGTTGGCCCCGCGCGTTCACGTGCAGGCGATTGGTTTATAAAGAATGGTGAGACTGAAACCATTCGTCACCAACTGGTAGTGTACACCGGCCAGCTAAACGATGTGGAGCTCACCGAGACCTGGTCGGCATTTACCGGCCAGGATTACAACACCTATAAGCTTTGGGAAATTGCGCAGCGAGAGGGCCGCGAAGCCAAATTCCTCACTCCCGAAGAAGCTGCCAAAACCATGACACTGGTGGACGGCTATTCGGTGAACGTATGGGCCTCGGAGCCTATGATGACCCAGCCCATGGCATTCTGCTACGATGACCGTGGCAGAATATGGGTGGCAGAAAATCTCGATTACGAGTCGCGCGGACGGGGGTTCAGCAACGATGGCAACAGCCGTATATTGATACTGGAAGATACCGACCACGACGGCGTGGCCGACACTAAAAAAGTTTTTCTCGAAGGCATTCCGTTTCCTTCGGCTATTGCGGTAGGCTTTGGCGGTGTGTTTCTCGGAGCTCCGCCCAATCTTTTGTTTATTCCCGATAAAGACGGCGACGATAAGGCTGACATTAAAGATATGGAGGTGAGGCTAACGGGTTGGGGTATTCGTGATAGACATGAGACCATCAATAGCTTTCACTGGGGACCCGATGGCTGGCTGTATGGATTGCAGGGTTTTGCCACTCCTTCAAAGGTGCGCAAGCCAAAAGGTAAGGGAAAGATCTACAAACCCGGCGAACCATTTCCCGAAGACATCCTGCAAGGCGATGGCGTGGACATCAATGGTGGCGTGTGGCGATATCACCCGGCAAAAGATCGTTTTGAGGTGGTGGCGCATGGTTTCAGCAATCCCTGGGGCATTGATTACGATGCAAAGGGGCAGTTGTTCATTACCGCTTGTGTTATTCCTCATTTATGGCACGTGATCCCCGGTGGTATTTACCAGCGGCAGGGGGGGCAGCATTTCAATCCTTATGTGTACAACGATATAAAAACCATCACCGATCATAGTCACCGCTCTGCGCATGGCGGCGCGCGCGTGTATTTATCCGATGCTTTTCCTGCTTCGCAATATGGAAGACTGTTCATGGCTAATATTCATGAGCATGCCGTGCTGAGTGATATTTTAGAAAGAAAAGGTTCGGGATATACGGGTCGTCACGGTGACGATTTTCTGCTTGCGAACAATGCGCAGTTCGTAGGTTTTAGTATGGAACTGGGTCCTGCAGGCGATTTGTATGTGCTCGACTGGCATGATGCTGATATATGCGGAAAAGAAGTTTTGAACAAAAATACCGGGCGCATATTCCGTATTGCACCCAACACTTCACTGGCGGAAAATTTTTCCGGGCGATACGATGATCTCACCAAAATGAGCGACGAGCGGTTGGTTCAGTTACAAACCAGCAAGAGCGACTGGCATGCTCGCCGCGCCCGGCTTATACTGCAACACCGTGCAGCATCGGGTCAGTTGCAGGCCGGCACGCATGCGCAACTGAAAAAATTATTCAACGAAACAAACAATGCCGACTGGAGGCTGCGCGCTATGTGGGCATTGCATATAACCAATGGCTGGACTGTCAATGAACTGAACGCGTTATTAAATGATAAAGACGAGTACGTGCGAGCCTGGGCCATACAATTGCTTTGCGAAGATTTTAATCCTCCAGCCGAAGCCGTCTCTACGTTTACTCAGATGGCAAAGTCGGATGCATCGCCGGTGGTGCGCCTATATCTCGCTGCAGCCTTGCAAAGAATTGATGAAGACTCTCGCTGGCCGGTAGCAGCTGAGTTGGTTAAGCATGCTCAAGACAGCGCGGATCATAACATTCCCAAAATGATATGGCTGGGCATTGAGCCATTGGTAAAAAAAGATCCCACCCGCGCCTTGTCGCTCACGAGCAATGGCGGTATCCCCATGCTGGTGGAATTTACCGCCCGCCGCGCCGTGGATGCCGATGCCACCGAAATAGTGGCTGGTTATATTGAGAAAGTATCATCAACGGATAAACGAATATGGATGCTGAAAGGCATGCGCGATGCTTTGGAAGGAAGATACGATTTGTTGCCGCCGCCCAACTGGAAAGCGGTTGCAGAGAGGTTGTCAAAAGGAGATAAGCAAGTGGCCGCGTTGGTGCTGTCTGTATCTCAGCAATTTGGCGATACAGAAGCAGCCATGAAGTTCCTGGCTACGCTAAAAAATAGAAATGCCCCGGCCGATCAGCGACGCGAAGCATTGCAGGCCATTGCCAACCGGCAACGTAAAGAACTCATTAGTGAATTGCCGGCTCTGTTAAATGAACCATCGATGCGCATTGACGCCATCCGCGCCATTGCCGCTTACGATCATGAACCGCTGGGGAAATTATTGTTGGAGAAATACAGATCGTTCAACAGCGACGAAAAAGCGCAGGCTATCCAGGCATTGGCTTCGCGGCCAAAATATGGATGGCTGCTGGCGCAGGCATTGAAGAAAAAAGAAGTGCCCAAGACAGATGTGCCCGCCTACACCGCCAGGCAATTGTTGCGCGTGGTAGGCAGCGGTTTCATGGAGATTTGGGGCGAACCAATTGAACAATCTTCCGTTGATGAACGTGCCTATATAAAATATAAAAAATTACTGACCGATAAAGCCATCGCCAATGCAAATGTGAATAAAGGGAAAGAGATTTTTATGAAAACCTGTGGCCCCTGCCATAAAATGTATGGCGAAGGCGGTGATATTGGTCCTGATCTGACCGGCAGCAACCGCAACAATATCGAATACATACTCAGCAATGTTATGGACCCCAGCGGAGAAATACAGGATGATTATAAAATGGTAGTGATCACTACGCGAGACGGTCGGACTTATGTAGGCAATATTTCTGCCGAGAATGACAGGCAGATCACTATGCGCATTGTCGGCAAAGAACCCGTTGTTATTTTGAAGTCAGGTATTCAATCGCGCGAGATTACGCCCACCTCACTCATGCCACCGGGATTGTTCAAATCGCTGAGTGATGATGATGTGCTGGCGCTGGTAGCTTATCTGCGCCACATGAAATAAAAAATGGAGAGTGGTTCGCATCAGGTATACTGTGCGAACCGCAACTCCCTGCTGTGGCCATTACCAACCTTTCCTGTATTTTCTTTCCAGGTATTGTTCTGCTTTCGGGTAATTGGGGAATTTCATATTCTTCGCATCCCACTCCAGTGTTACACCGGGCGTGCGAATGGCAACCGTACCCAGGAGTATTGCTTCCGTCATGGGACCGGTTTGCGCAAAATGCGATTCGTTTTTCTCCCTGCCCAGGCAGGCATCTACAAAATGATGATAGTGATTGCGGGCGGGTAATTCCGGTTTTTTATAATCGGCAAATTTTTCTTCAGGCAATAAGATCGCCATTTGCGTGTGGGGTATCAGCAGGTTGCCCCTGGTGCCGATCAGCATGGCCGATTCAGCCGGGTATTTCTCTACTGAATACAGCGCACGGATTTCTTCGGGAGGATAAAATTCACCGTCGAACCATTCCACGGCCAGCGTATCGCTTTCGGTCATGGCATTGCCGGGAAATGTCCAGGTGATATGATTTCCGCGCGGCCAGGTATCCGCCTGCCGCTCTGGTGAATCTTTCCAGGAAGTCTCTACTTCTGCTACAACGGTTTTGGGCGCGGTTAACCCAATTCCTTTCCATACTGCGTCAAAAATATGACAGCCTATATCGCCGCTCCAGCCTGTGCCAAAATCAATCCATGTGCGCCAGATGGCGGGATGATAAATGGCCGGCACATAAGGTCGCATGGGTGCAGTGCCGATCCAGAGATCCCAGTTTAAGTGCTCGGGCGGCGCTTGTCCTTCGGCTGGCCGCGGACCTGGCAGGCGATATTTGGCAATAGCCCCCGGGCGGTTTGAACATAAGTATACGTGTTTGATCTTCCCGATGGCGCCTTCCTTTATCCAGTGTACCCCCGTGCGGTCACCAAGTCCCGATGCATGTTGCGTACCCAGTTGTGTTACCACACCTTTGCGCACGGCAGCCCGGGTAAGTTCGCGCACTTCCGCTACATCGTGACACATAGGTTTTTGCAGGTACACGTGTTTGCCCAATTCAATGGCTTTCATGGCTATCACAAAATGATTGTGGTCGGGCACCGTGATATTGACGGAATCGATATTGTTCTTTTCTTTCTTAAACATTTCACGCCAATCGGCATAAAGTCGCGCGCCGGGAACTAATTCTGCAGCCTTCTTCAGGTTGTTGGCATCCACATCGCAAAGCGCTACAATCTCCAGGTCGGAATGTTTCAGGAAATTGTCCAGGTCGTGCGCACCCATGCCCCCCACACCTATGCAGGCATGACGTAGTTTTTTATACGGACCAGCGGCTTTTGCAACAGATTGCAGAATAAACGGCGCTGAAACAGCGGCAGTGGCCGCGGAAGCGATAAAACGGCGGCGGGAAACGAAACGGCTCCTTTTTTTCATAGTTCGCAAGTGTTAAACCAAAATACTTATTATGCAGAATGTTGCATCGAAAAACGCGAACAATAACTGCGAGAACGCTTCCGGTAATGTTTCCGCTTTTTTAGCATTTTCCCGCTAATACTTATTTCACCGTTACAGTAATTTTCCTTAGTTTTAAATCATAACGATTGCAACTCTTATTGATTACTTGCCAAACTACGCTTTGAGATGGCGAACCTGGTGACTATAAAAGACATAGCCAGAGAACTAAACATTTCCGTATCGACAGTTTCCAGGGCGTTACGCGATACGTATGATGTGAGTCATGATACCCGCGATAAAGTACTGGCTACGGCAGCACGCCTCAATTACAAACCCAATTACAATGCAATAGGCCTGGCCAAAGGCAGCACGCACAACATCGGCGTCATCCTGCCTTTCATTACCAATTACTATTTTTCCACCGTAATCACCGGTATACAGGAAGTGGCCTATTCGAAAGGTTACAACATCGTTTTCTTCGTCACCAACGACTCGCCCGAAAGAGAAGTGGATATCCTCGAAAACCTGGCCATCTCCAGTCTCGATGGATTGCTGGTATCTATCGCTACCGATTCAGATGCGTACGAACATTTCGAACTGGTGCATAAAGAAGGAATGCCCATCGTATTCTTCGATCGCGTAGCCAATGGCATCAAGACATCGAAAGTGATGCAGGATGATTACAACGGCGCTTTCGAGGCAACGGAGCATCTTATCGCTAATGGATATACGAAGATTGCGCACATTGCAGGTCCGCGCGGTTTATCGCTTACGCAGAAAAGGCTGAACGGTTATCTCGCCGCGCTGCAGAAACACAATATGCCCACGCGCGAAGAGTGGGTGATACATTCCGGTTTCAGTCAGCAGTGCGGTGAAGAAGATACCTATAAACTGCTCGACAGCGAAGAAGCGCCCGACGCCATTTTTGCTGTGAACGACCGTAAAGCCATCGGCGCGATGATTGCTTTAAAGAACAGAAAGATCAGGATAGGCAAGGAGGTGGGCGTGGTCGGTTTTACCAATGATCCTGCTTCCACCATCATATCGCCCACGTTGACTACCATAGCCGAACCTGCTTTCGATGTGGGTAAGAAAAGCTGCGAATTGTTGCTGAAACATATCACCAAGAAACATTTTCAACCGGAAGAAGTAATACTGCCTGGGACACTGATTGTGCGCGAGTCGAGCATCAGGAATTAGCCGAATACACGATATTCCCGTTTACAATAGTTGTGGTCACTGATATATTGCTATCGAAGATCACTATGTCGGCGTCTTTGCCTTTTTCCAAAGAACCCTTGCAGTCGTTCACGCGCATGATGCGCGCGGGCGTGGCGGTCATCATTTGAATGGCAGCATGTAATGGCACATCGGCGAGTTGAATCATATTGCGCACCAGCCGGTCGGTGGTAGCTACGCTGCCGGCAAATGAGCTGCGGTCGGGCAGTTTGGCTACACCATCTTCTATGATCACTCTTAACCCCGTATCTTTATTGCCCAACACCGATTCTCCCTCGGGCATGCCGGCGCCGCGCATGGCATCGGTGATGAGCGCAATTCTCTCCGGACCTTTTATTTTATATACCAGTTTGAGTAAGGGTGCGGGCAGATGAATGCCATCGGCAATGATCTCCACATCCATTTCATCAATAATAAAGGCGCTTTCTACAACACCAGCATAGCGGAACGCATTGCGGCGCGTAACACCGCTCATACCAGAATATAGATGCGTCGCCAGCCTGTATCCGTTAGCAAATGCTTCTTCCACCTCTTCATAGATGGCATCGGTATGTGCCAGGGCGGGAATGATATTGTGCTGAAGCAGATATTTTGCAAACTCAATTGCTCCCTTCAATTCGGGTGCCGCGCTCCAGCGCGCAATATTTTTTGAATAAGCAATTACCTCTTTGTATTCCTGCGGGTCGGGATCGCGTATATAACGCGGGTCTTGCGCGCCACGCTGGTTCATGGCAAAGTAAGGGCCTTCCAGGTGCATGCCGATGAACTGTGCCCCTTGCATATTTTTTTTGTTGGCTTGTTCATATATGTCGAGTGTGCGCAGTAAGCCTTCTTTTTCACTGGTGAGCGTGGTAGGGTTGAGTGCCGTAGTGCCGTAGCGGACGTGGGTGCGGGCAATTTCAAGGAATGCTCTTTCACTACCATCCATAAAATCGTGACCTCCGCCGCCATGCACATGAATATCTATGAAACCCGGTGAGATATAGTTCCCTTTTGCATCGATGGTTTGTGCTTCAGGTGCTTCTATATCACCTTCTGCAATGGCTGCTATCACGCCATCACGCACCAGCACCGCGCCCCGGGGAATAATACGGCCGGGAGTAATTACCTGTCCGTTATATATTTTCAGCAATGCTGGCATGAGAGGCTTTCAGTTTATGTCCAACGCCTGATCTTGTGTCCGTAAGTAGCATAAAAAACAAGATAGGCATAGCAGGGAAATAGTACCCAATATGCATCGCGCAAATTATACATATCGGCGAAATATCCGTAAAAAAGCGGTACAATGGCGTTGCCACACAAACCCATGATCAAAACAGAGGCGCCCAGTTTGGTAAACTTGCCCAGTCCATCGATAGCCAATGGCCAGATGCCTGCCCAAATCAATGAATTCGGAAAACCGAGCAGCACCACAAACCAGATGGAAATATCGGTTTGATGTCCCAAAATATTCACCGGTCTCGTAGCGAATACGATCAGCAAGGTGAGTATGAGTCCAAGTATGGTACACATGCGCAATACATTTACCTGGCTCATAAACTTTGGTATCACGATGATGCCGAAAATATATCCGCAAATAGTGATGAACAGGGTGTAGGAAGGAAATGTCTTGGCTTCGGGCAACTGAATATCCATGGAACCCGCATAACCAATGATGGTATCGATAGCGATCACCTGTGTGCCTACATGTAAAAAAATGGCAATTGCACCGAGTATGAGGTGGGGAAATTGAAGAATGCCTTTCTTACCCGCGTTGGCCTGCGCCAGTTCTTCGCTTTCGCTTTCTGTATCTATTTCCGGCAGCGGCGAGTACCTGATCATGATGCCCAGCGCCAGTAGCAATGTGCCCATGCAGGCATAAGGTACAATAACGCGCCTGATCAGTTCATCGAGAGCAGCGGACCTTTCTGCCTCGCTCATGGAAGGTAGCTGCGCGAATAGTTCGCTGTCGGTAGCGCGCAACACCACGGCGGCAAACAGGAGGGGCGCCAGTATGCCCGCGCCTTTATTGAATATACCCATTATGCTTATGCGCTGTGCGGCCCGCTCGCGCGGACCAATGATGGTGATATAAGGATTGGCGGCGGTTTGCAATATGGCGAGACCAACACCAATGGAAAATAATCCCACAAGAAATATTTCGAAAGTGCGTACCAGTGCAGCGGGTATGAACATGAATGCGCCCAGTGCCATAAAACTGAACCCGATCATCATACCTTTCTTAAAGCCTTTTGCTTTCAGCAGATAACCTGCAGGCACCGACATCACAAAGTAAGAGATGTAAAATGCAAAGACGACGAGGTAAGACTGAAAATGATTCAGCTCGCAGGCAATCTTGAAGTAAGGAATGAGTATGGAGTTGAGCCAGGAGACAAATCCAAATGTAAAAAACAACACAGCAATGATACCTATGGAAATATAGGTATCGCGTTTGCTTAGGGAAGCTACATCCACGGCGGCTATGTCTTTTTTCATTTGTACAGACAATATTATTGAAATTTTAAAGCGGCTGATATGAAATGAACGGAAACGTTCTCGCTTTTTTCAATTTTCAAAAAGCCTGATTTTGTTAGCTTCAAATCATGAGAAGCATACAGACGGTAATTACTGCCATACTCCTGTTTTTTGTAGCCGGTTGCAATAGCAACTCGTCCGATAACAAGACGGCTGCCGGAAAATACGGCGGTCCTGCATTTAAAGAGCACGTGCGTTCTACTCCTGCCCGCAGCCCCGAAGAAGAAAGAAAGGGTTTCAAACTACCCGAGGGTTTTGAAATTACGCTATTCGCTTCTGAACCCCAGATCGGTAAACCGATCAATATCGCCTTTGACGCCCGGGGCAGACTTTGGGTGACGCAGTCTTTTGAATATCCTTTTGCTGCCTCGCCTTCAAAAGGAAGGGACAGGCTCACTATCCTGGAAGATACGGATAATGACGGACGCGCGGATAAATTCATACATTTCAATGATACGCTCAATATTCCTATCGGCGTAATGCCGGTAAACGATGGCGCTATAGTGTATAGCATTCCAAATGTTTATCGTTATACCGATAATGATGGTGATGGTAAACCCGATGAACAAACGAAATTATTTGGCCCGTTTGAATACCGGGATACGCATGGTATGGTGAACAATTTCATAATCGGTTACGACGGTTGGGTTCATGCATGCCATGGGTATACCAACCGCTCGAAAATTGCGGGTGCAGATGGAGATACGATCCGGATGACCTCCGGCAATACTTTCCGCTTTCGCCGCGACGGCAGCAGGGTAGAGCATACCACAGATGGCCGCATCAATCCTTTTGGTCTTACTTATGATGAACTGGGTTATCTCTATTCCACCGATTGTCATACTTCACCTTTATATCAACTGATTCGTGGCGGAGACTATACCCAGTGGGGCAAAGAAAATATTATGGGCTTTGCACCCGATATGAAGCCGCTTGAAAATGAAGCTACCGCGCTGGCAGGCATTGCCTATTATGCCGACACAAAATTTCCCGAAGCGTATCGCGGCAATTTTTATATAGGCGATGTAGTGGCGTGCAGGGTTTATCGCAATTCATCTGCCTGGAAGGGCAGCAGTCCTGTCGGGAAAAAAGAAGAAGACTTTTTGCTAAGCGAAGACCCCTGGTTCAGGCCCGTGGATGTGAAACTGGGACCTGATGGAGCACTATATATTGCCGATTTTTACAACAGCATTATTGGTCACTATGAAGTGCCGCTCGATCATCCTAAGCGCGACAAGACAAGGGGGCGCATCTGGAGAATTACCTATAAGGGAAAGGTGAACAAAAAACAGAACCTGGCTGAGGCGCCGCTGCAGGAACTGCTGGCCGCGTTGAACTCTGACAACCTGCCTTTGCGACTTATGGCCGCCGACCAGATGGTGGAACGAATAGGGCAGCCATCCGCTGAGCCTGCAAAAGCATTGATCAATAAAAGCAATGCAAGCCCCCATGAATATGTGCACGCACTATGGGTATTGCAACGATTAAATGCATTGACACCGGAAATTATTCAACGTTCATCATCGCATAGCAACACCACCATCAGGCTGCATGCATTACGGGTACTGGCCGAGCAGGGCGATAAAAATCAAATGGCGCATGAAATTGCATTGAAAGCAATGACCGATGCCGACCCACATGTGCAAAGGGCGGCTACAGAATTGCTGGCGCAATATGTTACGCTTAATACTGTAGAACAAATTATCGCTCAAAGAAAGAAAACTCCCGGCTTTGATACGCACCTGGTCTATACGCAGCGGTTGGCGCTTCGCAGTTTGTTGCGTAATGACTCATTGCTGAATGAGGTCGTCGCAAAGCAATGGAGCGTAGAAGATGGTGCTTTTTTGTGTTCTGTAATGCCCGGCGTGCAGACTGCAGCTTCAGGGCAGTTTCTCTTTAACTATGTAAAAGCAAACACGCTGCCTGAAGATGAGCTGGAGAGGGCTTTTAAACATATTGCTCGTTTTATTCCTGGAAAAGAATTGAACGAAGTGATTCATACAGCCAGGCAGCGGGGAGAAGGCAATGCCGGTCTGGAGTACGTCATTTTCCGACAGGTGCTTCAGGGATTTGCCCGGCGAGGCATTAAAGAAAATGATGCGCTTGCGACATGGGGCAGGCAAATAGCCTCGCAATTGTTGCCTTCAGACTTGCTGGCAAAACCGGCAGATGATTCAAAAGCGGCAAGGGACAAACTAATCGATAAGATTGGCTTTGCCATGAACCTGGCAGGAAGATATAAGCTTAAATCTTTACAACCCCAGTTGCTCACCGCATTTGGCGATAGCTCGGTAGCTCCTGAAATACGTATTGCTGCGATGGAAGCGTTGATGAAGATCGATGCCGCCAAACACCATGACATCATTCAATCAACTTACGACAATACTGCGAGCAGCGATGATTTCAGGAGAAGAGTGCTCACCTCGCTGGCGCAATTTCCCGGCACTACGATCAATGGCCTTTTACAAAAAATAAAAACTATTCCGCCCGACCTGCATCAGCCAATGGCCATTGCTTTGGCAGCTTCTCCACAGGGCATCGATATTCTTTTTGAAAAAGTAAAGAAGGGTGAAATTTTTCCCCGCACATTGATACAACCCAAGGTGGAGGAGCGGTTGATGTTGAATATGAAAGGTCTGCAAAAAGCCCAATACGAAACGCTGACTACCGGCCTTGAAAACATCAATAAAGAACGTCAAAGCCTGGTTGCGGGGCGCATCACAGATTTTCGGTATGCAAAACCAGCACCTTCGCCCGAAGTGGGACGCACGGTGTTTGTGCGCAACTGCACGCCTTGTCATAGTGTTGGTGGCGAAGGTGGCAGCATCGGCCCGCAGCTGGATGGCGTAGGCAAGTGGGGGGCCACTGCATTGATTGAAAAAATACTCGACCCCAACCGCAATGTATCGGAATCGTTTCGAAACTACACGATTCAATTAAGAGATGGTAAACAACTTACCGGTCTGTACCGTCGCGAAGAAGGCGAGGTAATCGTGTTTGCCGATGTGTCCGGCCAGGAATTCAGCGTTGCGAAAAATGATATTGCTGCGCGCACGCCTTCAAAATATACTTTGATGCCCGATCAGTTCAGCACAACAATTTCTCCCGAGGATTTCAATGCGCTGATTGCTTATTTACTAACAATCAAAAACTGAAGGGTAATTTCTATCCACCATGCTGCCAGCATTTGCCTCCCGATCGTGCCGAGCGCGAGCAGCGTGTACCTTTCCTGGTGATGGCTGTGCATTGACCGGGTGAAGAAGTTTTCGAAGATGACTTTAGTGTTTGAGGTGGCGCCTGGGATTTCACAGATGGAGCATGCGAATTGTAGCAGTAACCGCAGGGCTTGCGCCCCAAAGATTTTGCTTTATCAAGACTCATTTTTTCAACCACTGCCCGGCACTGGCTGAGTCCCTGGCATCGATGACTGTGGTAGGCGTAACTTGCCGTGCCTTTGCAGATGAGGACATCGCCTTTCGTCTGGCAGCTGGCCGGGAGCGAGAAGACCAGGAACAGGAGATATAGGTGGATTTTCATGAATCGGAACAGTTATCCTTACTCGTAGTAACGCACTTTATCAGAATTTATTTGAAATTCCCCTTTCGGGAGGACTGGTGAATAGTGGAGAGTTGCCGTTCTGACTATTCACCGTCCCGTGTTCAAGAAAAGGAAAAGGGGGTAAGCACAGATATTGTATATGAGCCGGGGGTTAATGTCTTAGCGTTACTTCAAATCTATAAAAGCGAATGAAGAATTTCTTACGGAAAACCGTAAGCCGAAAAAATTGAGTGCGATCAAATTATGCCCATATCCTTGCAAAAAGCAATCAGCTGCTCGTTGTTATTACACTGCAGCACCTGCCTGATATGTGCCAGGCGTTTTTCGATGGTGCTGAGGCCATTGGGACGAATTTTCATTTGCTGCAGCTGCTCCGGTATACGGTTTTGGCGAACGCCTTGAGCCAGTAAGGAAATGACGGCGATATCGAATTCGGTGAACTCGTGCGAGTTTTTCTGCCGGAACAATTGCGAAAGATGGCGAGGCAGGTAACGTTGGTTCTGGCTGATACTTTCAAAGGCGAGCTTCAGTTCTCTTACATCATGCCGCGCCTTGCGCACATAGCCGTCAATTTGATGATGTTCGAAAAGTCTTTCGATAATGTCGGGCTTGCTTTCGGCAGAGAACACCAGTATGCGCAGACCGGGCTGTTCCTGTCGCGCGGCGGCAATCAGCTCGCGGCCATCTTCTATAACTTGGTCGCGACCATCGGCCTCGAAATAGAGATCGGTGATGAGCAGGTCGTAAGGCCATTTGAGTTGCTGCGCGTACCTTATTTTCTGCAATGCGTCATCGCAGTAGTAGGCATAGTCTATATCTTTTATCTCCATTTCTTCCAGGATCTTCCTGACAGAAATGTTGGCGCTTTCGTGATCTTCTGCAATCAGTACTTTGTTGATCATTTTGAATGGGCTATTGGGAAAGTAATTATCAGTTTCAGGCCATGGGGTGAATGACGGTCAAATATAATATGGCCGCCGATTGCATTTATACGGTTTCCCGTATTGGTTAGCCCATTGCCCTGGCGGAAGTCCGGGCCTAGTCCCACGCCATCGTCCTGGTAAAGTATGACTGCCTGGTTTTCCTGTTGTTCAAACTTGATCACCACATTTTTCGCGCCGCTGTGTTTTTTCATATTCACCATCAGTTCCTGGAGAATATGCTCTAGTTCTGTTTTTGCCTGTGCACTCACGCGGCTCCATAGTTCATTACTGTTACCCACCACCACTACTTTGGTTTCGGGGTTGGCAAAAGATGTAAGCAGGTTAGTGACAGTTTGCTGGAAGCCATCTACAGGTTTGTTCGGTATTTCGTATGAAATGTCGCGCGATTTTTCATAGAGAATTTCGAGCTGATCGAGTAATTGTTCTATATTGTATTCCGGGTCATATTCTATCTTACTCATAATACTATAAAGGCTGTTCGCCACCACGTCGTGTACTTTGCGTGAGAGTTCAATCTCCGCTTCCCGAACGGCATTTTTACGTTCTTCTTCCATGCGTCTTTTTCGCCTGTGGTAATAACTTATTCCGGCAATAGCACTGACAATGAGCAGTACCACTATGGAATAAAAAGCGGTGCGTTGCCGTATGATCTGGAATTTGCTTTCGGCAACATCTTTTTCGAGCACGAGTTTTTCTGCTTTGTTCTTTTCAGACTCATACCTGATCAGTGCAAACTGGTTTTTGGCAGTATTGCGTGCGGATTGCACGCTGTCGTTGATTCTTTGATAAATATCAACCCAGTTGACCGATCGTTTGGCGGTTTCGAGCTTGATCAGTTTCAGAAGGGCTTCCATCTGGTCGTCCGGGCTGTTGTTTTGTTTAGCGACCTCGTACATTTTTCGCGCGTAAACCAATGCTGAGTCGGGCCGCGAGTTGGCGTAGTAGTCACACAAATGAGCATAACTGGCATTCAGTCCCCAGTTATCATTTTCCCCGGCACGTAAATGCATAGCGGTCCACAATTCGGGCAGCGGATTGTATGCAGGGTTTTGCAACCATTTAGCCATAGCCCTGTTTGACAAAATCCTTGCGTATTCCTTCTTGTTGTGCGCGCTCAGGTGGATGATGGAATCGTAAATTTTTATCGCTTCTTCATACTGGTGTTTTTTCTGGTAGGCCACCGCTTTGCCGTTCAGGGAATAGGGAAGCATGTCTTTTCTGTTCGAAAACCTCAAGGCGGAGTCGTAGTAGGAAAGTGCAGCCTCATAATTTTTCAGGTCGATGTAAATGTTGCCAAGGGTAGTATAGACTGAAAACAAACTGTAATGGTCAGTCGGCTTATTTTTGTTGAGGTGTTTTATAGATCCCAGCAGACTTTCTTCGCCGCCGGTATAATCACCGGCTCTGCGTTGGATCAAACCCATGAAATTGTATGCTGTGGCGATTTCCTGGCTGTCTTTCGACTGGTTAACAACCTGGTTGAAATAGTAAAAGGCAGAATCATGATTTTTCTGGTAGAGATCATATGCCTTATAAAAATCCGGTGAATAGGAAGTTTGTTCAGTCTTCGCCGGTTGGGCTTTGGGTGTTTCTTCTTTTTTTTCATTGCTGCCGGCAGCGCAGCCGGCAAGCAGGGTTAGCAGCAGTAGTTTGATTTTGGTCATTTGCGCTAAATATAAAAAAACATAGTTTTCGGCGAGTGGGGGCAAAAAAAACAAGGCAAGAATAATCCTGCCTTGTTCTGCGTTCTTGATTGGGATTAACCCCCGCTGCCGGGAGGAGGCGGAGGTGGAATGGGCGGTGGATCGCCTGTTTCGCCGCCGGTGTCGTTGGTTGACATGGTCTGCGGCACGTTTGTATTACCATGGCCGCCATTATGGACCTGGTCAGGGCACAGCAATGCCCAAAGTATCAGGAAAAAAATATGATACATAGTTTTGATTTTTGATTGTTTGGGGAAAAGCGACATCGTGCGCGAGCGTGCGGTGCCGCGTTAAGGCAGGTAAGCAGCGCTTCTTACCTGAGGGAAGAGTGGGTATTGATAGCGGGTCTGGACAACGCTTCCCTGGCCGTCTATCCATCGCCGCTATCGCCACCCGTACAATCAATCCTGATCAGTGAGCCTCTTAGCTAAGGAGGGGGGTGATTGATTGGCGAGGTGAAATTAGTATCGCTTAGAACACTGATCCATATTGCGTTCCGCTAATTCCGGTCATTCCGGTTTTGCCGCTTGGTTAATTCCGGAAAGTCTGGTTGCCCCGATTTAATTGACTTGATTTATATATGGCCCGACTGGATGTTAAGTATATAAAGGCAGTTCTTGATTGCTACGATCAGAAGAAAAAAGCAAATGAGCTGCGTTCGGGTTTGGCTCATCCTTCTCCTGCCCGACTCAGGGAGGAATGTTTATTTGCTTTTAAGAATCGATACTCTGGCAATGATCGGCAGACTCTCCTGAATTTTTTTGGCGTGGCTAATGAGTCAGAGCTTTCGGAGCGTTTTATCAAAAAGTTCGATCGGGATAAATTTAGACCTGTTGCAAAATTTATTCAAAGGCAAGTTGAGGATCCTGACCCAAAGAATGTGGAGTTGGTGGCGTGGTTAATCGAATTTGAACCGAGACCTTGTACAAATTGGACTGAGGTCTCCAAAAAGAAGCATTCTGCGGATGATCAGAAGAATGGGAGGTATGACACAGGTGGTTCAACTCAATCGACATCAGCCGGGTCTAATGAGGACCCGTATTATACGGAGCAGGGATTAGTTACAATTCCTGTTCCTGGAGGAAAGTCATTTTTCAATTTTAGGACAGTCATTGTATTTGGCCTGGTTCTGATTTTTTTGGTGGCATTTGCCTTTGTATATAAGACATTTTACAACAATAGTGACAATCGCAAGTTCCCGGAATCTGGCTTATGCATGTATTGGGCGGGCGACCGATATGTGCGGATATCCTGTGATCAGAAATTAGGAGATAATATAATAGTAATCGCATATGATTCGGTTGTGTATCACAACATGAGGAGGGTAACAGAACCTGATACTATCACTTTTCATTCCATCGGTAAACTTTGGTATATCAAACGAAATAATCAGTGTGAGTTCTTCACATGTGCGGGGAAATATCCGCTTGATCTGAAATCTGATTTAAGGCCGGCAACACAGCGTATTATTAAAAACCTGATTGATAGCAGGCATAACGCAAACAGTAAGTAGCTAAATTTTTTACTTTTAGTTTAAGTCAACCACCATGCATCAAAAGCAACAATCACTAATCATTCACTAAATTATTGAGTTTCAGCAAGGCAAAAATTTTTGGCATGAATTACTAAAAAATTTAGTAAACTTGCCAAAAATCGAATGGGTTCGGTTATGCCGGCTGCACAGGCACATATTATTGAAAAGCTGCGCAGGGATATATTGTCTCTGCAGGGTTTGGCAAAACCAGTCAGGCAGCACGACTGGTCGAGAGGATTAGGTCCGATCAGCCAGGCATTCCCCAACCAATATTTCCCCACCAGCGCAGTGCATGAATTCCTGGTGGCTACAGCGGAGGAAAAGGCGGCAAGCAGCGGATTTATTGCGGGTTTGATATCATCCATCAATCATATTCCGGGTGTGATGGTATGGATTGGTACCAAACTGCAGGTTTATCCTCACGCTTATAAATTCTTTGGTATCGATCCTGAAAAGATCATTTTCGTGAGCCTTGATCGCGAGAAAGATGTTTTGTGGGCGGTGGAAGAATCATTGAAATGCGAGGGTTTGTCTGCAGTAGTGGGTGAATTGAGAGGTTTAAGTTTTGATGTGAGCAGGCGACTGCAATTGGCAGTGGAAAAATCTCATGTCACTGGCTTTATCCTCAATCATAACACTTCTTCCATCAACGCCAACACTTGCGTAAGCCGGTGGAAGATTAGTCATCTCCCAAGTGCTGTGTATGATGATTTACCCGGCATCGGTTTTCCGCGATGGCAGGTTGATTTATTAAAAGTGCGCAATGGTCAACCTGGCTCCTGGCAGGTGGAATGGAGCGCGAGTAAGTTTCGTTTTGAGACCAGGGCAAAAACCGTTGGTATCAGCGAACGCAGAAAAACAGGTTAGCGATGAGAAAGAGATTCGTGTCGATATGGTTCCGTTACCTGAAGACGGATTGGTTTTCGCGCCGGCATACTCACCTGGCCCTCGTGCCCTTTGTATTGGCCTCGCCCGACCATGGCCGAATGGTCATCACTTCGATGAATCATTGGGCCGAAGCTGCGGGCGCTTGTATCGGTATGCCCGTTGCTGATGCCCGCGCCATCATTCCGGGTTTGGAAGTGCGAGATGATGATCCTGCCGTTGGAAAAAAATTGTTAGAAAAAATTGCACGCTGGTGTGTCCGCTATAGTCCTGTAGCGGCAGTAGACGAACCCGACGGTATATTAATCGATGCTACCGGTTGCGCACATTTGTGGGGTGGGGAAAAACAATACCTGGCCGATATATACACACGGTTGAAATCGCTCGGCTATATGGTGCGGTTGGGAATGGCCGATACCATTGGTATGGCCTGGGCTACGGCGAGGTATAAAAAAGAAGGCGTCATTATAGAACCAGGTCAGCAGGCCATAGCGCTCATGGATCTGCCTCTGCAGGCGCTGCGCCTGGCTCCGGAAATGGCTGAGCGCTTGTACCAGTTGGGCCTCGACAAAATAGGCGAGTTCATCAATATGCCGCGCTCAGCCTTGCGCAGGCGGTTCGGCAACCAGATCATTACGCGTTTGCACCAGGCTTTGGGTAATGAGGAGGAGTTCATAGATCCTGTGATTCCGCTGGAGCCCTACCAGGAAAGACTGAACTGTTTTGAACCCGTGGCGACGAGAAAGGGAATTGAACATGCCCTCGAACAATTGCTCGAAAAATTATGCGGCCGGCTAAGCAAAGAAGGGAAAGGCATCCGCTCGTGCGTGTTTACCTGTTATCGTGTGGATAATAAAATTCAATCCATCGGGATAAAAACCACAAGGGCCGGATTCACCACCAAACATCTCCTGAAGCTCTTTGAAAATAAAATTGAACAGATTGAACCGGCATTGGGTATTGAATTATTCATATTGACTGCCGACAAGGTGGAAGATGTACTATGCACACAGGAAAGTTTCTGGAACGGTACGGGAGGTTTGCAGGATAAGCATCTTTCCGAGTTGCTCGACAGGCTGACGGACAAATTCGGGGCAGAAAAAATTGCGCGCTACCTGCCGCAGGAACATCACTGGCCGGAACGGTCATTTAAGGCCGCTTCTTCGCTGGATGAAAAGCCAGTCACTACCTGGAGAAATAACCGTAGGCCATTGCAACTGCTCGCTAGACCGGAAAAGATTGAAGTTACTTCGATCATTCCCGACTATCCGCCAATGAATTTCCGCTACAAGGGTAAGCTGCATACCATTAAACGTGCGGACGGTCCTGAGCGCATTGAACAGGAGTGGTGGCTGGAGAAAAGTCTGCACCGGGATTACTATTGCGTGGAAGATGAAGACGGCCGCCGCTATTGGGTATTCCGGCTGGGACATTATGAAGACAATAAAAAGCCCCAATGGTATATGCACGGATTCTTTGCATAAAAATGAGTGGCGATGAAGTATACGGAATTACAGGTGACATCCAATTTCAGTTTTCTGCGCGGCGCTTCGCACCCGGAGGAACTGGTTGACCAGGCCGCGAAACTCGGCTATACTGAAGTGGCGATCACCGACCGAAACACTTGCGCCGGCATCGTGCGGGCGCATGTTATCGCGAAAAAAGCAGGAGTAAGACTCATCCCCGGTTGCAGAATTGACCTGGCAGACGGTCCCAGCCTGGTAGCTTTGCCTGAAAATGTGGAAGGATATTCCAAATTGTCCAACCTGCTTACAACCGGTAATATCCGCACAGAGAAAGGGAAATGCCTGTTGTATAAATCAGATGTATTTAACCTGAAAAGCGATATACGCTGGATACTGGTTCCCCCCATGGAGTTGAATGAGGCATTCGATTTGGAGCAGGCGTTCAAAAATGAAGTGGCGCAATACAAAGATGCATTGGGTGATGCACTTTACCTTTCGGCCAACACACAATATACCGGCATTGACAACAAGATACTGCACCGGCTGTCACAATTGTCGGCCTATTACAATATTCCGCTCGTCGCCACCAACGATGTGCATTACCATCATCCGTCGCGGCGCGCATTGCAGGATGTCTTGACCTGTATCCGGGAAAAATGCACGATCTATAACGCGGGTTTTCGTTTGCATGCAAATGCCGAGCGTTATTTGAAACCAGCCGATGAAATGATCAGGTTGTTCTGGCAATTTCCCGACGCCGTCAGGCGCACACAGGAAATAAAAGAAGCCTGCCAGTTCACGCTCGACCAATTGAAATTTGAGTATCCCAAAGAATTATCGGCAGACGGCCGTTCGCCGCAGGAAGAACTTGTGCGGTTGACCAGGGAAGGGGCGAAAAGGCGTTTTGGAGAAAATATACCGGAAGATATCGTCAGGAGAATCAATCATGAGCTGGATTTCATTGCCAGGAAAAATCATGCTCCATTTTTTTTGCAGGCTTATGATATTGTGCGTTTCGCCAATGAGAAAGGAATATTAAACCAGGGACGCGGCTCAGCAGCCAACTCCACGGTTTGTTATTGTCTTGGCGTAACCGCAGTTGATCCCACAAAAATTGATTTGCTTTTTGAGCGTTTTGCCTCTGAAGCCCGCGACGAGCCGCCTGACATAGATATAGACTTCGAACACGAGCGCCGCGAAGAAGTGATGCAGTATGTGTTTCAGAAATATGGCCGCGACCGCGCGGCTATTGTGGCCACGGTTACGCAACAACATTTTCGCGGCGCCATTCGTGATGTGGGAAAAGTGATGGGTTTATCAGTGGATACCATCAATGTGTTGAGTAGTCTTTCATGGGGATTTTCAGACGAGGGCCTGGAAGAAAACCAGGTCATAGAACTGGGACTGAATCCCCGGGATCCTCATTTGAGAAAAGTGTTGCACCTTACTCAGCAGTATATCGGTTTTCCGAGACAGTTAGGACAACATACGGGCGGCTTTGTCATCACAGATGGTAAGCTGTCTTCACTTTGTCCCATTCTGAATGCGAGGATGGAAGACAGAACCTGCATCGAATGGAATAAGGACGATATAGATGCCCTGGGGTTTCTGAAAGTAGATGTGCTGGCGCTGGGCATGCTCACCTGTATCCGCAAGTCGTTTGATTTATTGCGTGAGCATTACGGTATGTATATGACGCTGGCCAACGTGCCGCAGGATGATCCCGCCGTGTATGATATGATCTGCAGGGCAGACACCATCGGCGTTTTCCAGATCGAAAGCCGCGCGCAGCAGTCGATGTTGCCCCGGCTAAAGCCGCGCTGCTTTTACGACCTGGTAATTGAAGTGGCCATCGTGCGGCCCGGACCCATACAAGGCGATATGGTGCATCCATACCTGCGCCGCCGCAATGGCGAAGAGCCGGTGGAATATCCATCCAAAGAACTCGAGAGTATCCTGAAAAGAACACTGGGCGTGCCCTTATTCCAGGAGCAGGCGATGAAGATTGCGATGGTAGCGGCGAATTTCTCTGGCGCCGAAGCGGATGCCTTGCGTAAAAGTATGGCAACCTTCAAAGCAAAAGGTATGGTGAAACATTTTGAAGACAGGCTGATACAGGGCATGGTAAAAAAAGGCTACAGTGAAGAATATGCGCGCCGCGTGTTCAAACAGCTCGAAGGTTTTGGCAGCTATGGCTTCCCCGAAAGTCATGCCGCCAGCTTTGCTCACCTGGTGTATGTTTCGGCCTGGATTAAATGTCATTACCCCGATGTGTTTGCCTGTGCCTTGCTGAATAGCCAGCCAATGGGTTTTTACCAGCCATCGCAGATCGTGGACGATGCCAAAAGACATGGTGTAGAAGTGCGGCATGTGGATATTAATTATTCCAGATGGGATAATCTGCTCGAGGAACATTCAGGCAAATACCGGGCACTGCGATTGGGATTCCGGCAGGTGAAAGGCTTACACGATGAAGAATGTAACAGGTTGGTAGAAGCGCGAAAGGAACCATTTACCCATATCAATCAATTGCGCGACTTGGGGATATCACAAGCTACCCTGGAAAAGCTGGCCGAAGCAGATGCATTTCGTTCTATAGGACTGGACAGAAGGCAGGCGCTATGGGAAGTGTCTGCCAAAGACCGGCCGGAAGCTTTATTTGCCGGAAAAGAACCCGAAGATGCAAAACATGAAAACGTACGTCTGCCCATCATGACCATGTCGGAGCATGTGGTGCAGGATTATAAGACTATTTCGCTTTCGCTGAAAGGTCATCCTGTAAGTTTTGTGCGGGAAAAATTAGAACAGTTGCGCGTTACCCCTTTATCACAATTGGCATTTATGAATGATGGTGATGAGGTGAAAGTGTCGGGATTAATACTTGTTCGCCAACGACCGGAAACCGCCAAAGGCATTTGTTTCATGACCATCGAAGACGAGACAGGCAATGGCAACCTGGTGTTCTGGAAAGATCTGTTTGAGCAATATCGCAAACCCATTATGCAGGCCAAATTAATTTTGGTGGAAGGAAAATTGCAGAAAGAAGGCGATGTGATACATGTTATTGCCTCAGCGTGTTATGATATATCCGGTATGTTGCGTGGGTTGCTGGCGCCAAAGGTTAAATCATATATGCCCGAGTTGCAAAATACCGCAGAGATTAAATTTCCTGAAGCGAGGAATTTTAAATAGGAAAAAGCTATAAATTCAATCCTCTACTCCAGGAAAACATGGCAAGACTAAACAGGAGAAAATTTATACAGCTTACTGCGCAATCTGGCGTAGCGCTCGCGCTCGGCAATTCACTGATCGAGCGGGCACTTTCGGTAAGGGCATACAATCGGTCCAAGACCATCAAAGATGTGCAGCATGTAGTGATCCTGATGCAGGAGAATCGCTCCTTCGATCACTATTTCGGTACACTGCGTGGTGTTCGCGGATTTGGTGACAGGTTTCCGATACCATTGGAAAGCGGGAAACGAGTGTTTGAACAATCGGATGGTAAGAAGATCATTCCGCCTTATCATGCCGATCACAAAACTTCGAACGCGGCGTTGATACAAGGCACGCCGCATAATTTTCCTGATATGCAGGCTGCCTGGAACCAGGGTAAGTATGGTTATTGGCCTCTGTATAAGACGCCATACTCTATGGCCTACTACACGCGCGAAGAAGTGCCTTTTCAATACGCGTTGGCGGAAGCATTCACCATATCTGACGCCTACTTCTGTTCGGTTGCCACTGGCACTGATCCCAACCGCATCGTGTTTTGGTCGGGCTCCAATTTCGATCCTAAAAAGCGCGAAGCCGGGGAGAACTGTACGGATGAATTTTCAGAACCGGTCAACCTGCGTTGCTGGATAAAAGGCACGATGCCGGAGCCGGGTTATACCTACCAGGGCAATGCATTTACATGGCCCACAATACCCGATGTGTTGCAGAAAGCTGGCATTTCATGGCGCATCTACCAGGACCCGAACAACAACTGGACGGGCGCGATGCATGGCTGCCTGGCATTCGAAAGTTTTCGCAATGCAAAACCCGGCGATCCGATATATGAGAATGGTATGCGTCACTGGTCGCTGGAACAACTGAAACAGGATGTGCTGGACAATAAACTGCCGCAAGTGGTTTGGGTGCTTCCTTCGCAGGACGATTCGGAACATCCCGGCGCGCCATCGAGTCCATATCGCGGGGCCGACTTCACACACCGCGTGCTCGATGCCATTACGTCTAATCCCGACGTGTGGAGTAAGACAGTGTTCTTCCTCACCTTCGATGAGAATGATGGTTTGTTTGATCACCTGCCTGCACCTGCGGTACCTTCGTATAACCTGGACGGTACGCTGGCGGGTAAATCAACTATCGATTTGCGCGGTATGTATTTCATCAATGAGGGCGGTCCGGATAAAAAAAATTATCTCGACAAAAGAGATACGCTCAGCGGTAATATTCGTCCCTGGGGTTTTGGTCCGCGCGTGCCACTTTATATCATTTCGCCCTGGAGCAAGGGCGGATGGGTAGACAGCCAAATTGCCGATCACACTTCGGTGGGACAGTTTTTGGAAAAGCGTTTCAATATTGAGATTCCCGCTATCAGTCCCTGGCATCGCGCGGTGAGCAGCGACCTGCTCTCTGCTTTTGATTTCGTGACGCCCAATGACCCGGAATTTCCGAAGCTGCCACCAACATCTGACTATCCACAGAAAGAGGCCGCTTCAAAGCAGAAACCCAAGGCCATCGCGCCGGAAAATCCATCGCCGCTTTTCCAGGAAAAGGGCGCCCGCTACTCGCGCGCATTGCCTTATGTAATTCATACAGATACTGAGTTGTTGCCGAAAGAGAAACAGATCAGGTTGCATTTCATCAACGAGGGTAAGGCAGGTGTGGTATTTCATGTGTACGATCTGCATCATCTCGACCGGATTCCGAGACGATACACTGTTGAAGCGGGAAAGTCTCTTAGTGATGAATGGATCATCGATGAAAAAGGATATGACCTGGAAGTGTTTGGCCCAAATGGATATTTCAGGAAATTCAAAAGCGCGGCGAAAGCTGCGCCGCACATCAGTCTGCGGTATGAAAAAAGTACGGCAACAGCGGTATTTACCATTGAGAATAATAGCAGGTCGTCGGTTTCACTGGCTCTTGAATCAGAAGCTTACAGATACCCGGGACCCAAAACGCTTACATTGAAGCCCGGAGAGAAAAAGCGCGTGTCGTGGCCGGTGGGAGATAACGGGAATTGGTATGATCTGACGATTGCAATGAGAGATCAATTCCTGCATCGCTATGCCGGGCGCATCGAAAACGGGAAACATACCATCAGTGATCCGGCGATGGCAGCGCACCTGTAAATGTTCAGTTTAGGCTGACTGCAATAGCTGCAGGTTTTATGCGGCGGCGCTTTTTTCCCGCAACACAACCATATCAGTCCGGGTATGATCAAATTGAGAAAGTTACAAGCCAGGACAACGTCGCTATTCTGCCCGTACATTTACTACAATAGCGTTTTTCCTGAAATACAAACCCTCAGCGCACCTTTTTCCCAATCATGCCAAGATGCGTATGCTGAAAGCTGTCTTTGTATTTCAGTCCATAACCAAATATCCTGTCCATAGAAGCGTGGCCGAATATAATTATGCCGGCGATTTGCCATTCAACCTGCTGCAGGTATAGTCCAGCCAGGAACACAGCAAACGCCACACCTTTATGGTGGAAAATGTTGTAGGAGATGGCACCCACGGCAGCACCCGCAGCATAGCCGATCATGCTGATGTCGGGTCCCAGGGCCATCAGCAGGTAGCACCACCAGGGAGCATCAAACAATACAAGCGCATAAATACTAACCGCCAGCATGGCCAGTTCCTCGAGCTTCAATAATGATTTCATGTAAGGGAGTTATGTAAAGGGACGCAAGTTATGGTATTATAAACACAAGTAACTCTAACCGAAAAAATGTTGGGTTGATTATTAATTTATCTAACTTTAATATACTTCCCCTGATCTGTAGCGCACAAACTCTATTTTCTAACCTTTAAACCTTCGGTATGAAAAAGATTGCCATTGCGCTGCTTTTAGTGGCTGCCATCAGCCTGCCCCAGATTTCCTGTAAAAAATTTCCCATCCCTAAAGAGAGAGTCTGCCAGGTAAAATCAATTCGCCACACGTACGAGGGCAAAGAGAGCGAGGTGAAGTATTTTTACAACAATGACCGGCTGCTTACCTCCATTACCGGCGACCGTTCGCTGGATCCACCTTCGCCGGTTACAACTACGATCAGCTACAACAACCAGGACAAACCCATCAGCGGGGCAAATTTTAACGGCACGAGTTTCAGGTATGTTTATGAAAATGGTAATGTGGAAAGGGTAGAAGACCTGGGCGATGGTGGTGAGTTTATCCTGGCGTACAGGTATGTGTATGATGACCTGGGCAGGGTAATACAGCGGACAGGCAGAGACAGCAGCGTCTGGTATTTTGAATATTCAGACAATTCCCGCAACTACACCCGGGTGCGCTATTATATCTGGCTGCGCCCGGATTTTGGCCCCGAACTCTTTTCGGTAGAGGAATTTCAGTACGATGATAAGGCCAATCCCTGGACCACCTGGCTCAACATGCCGCTCAACCCCTTTGACTTTAATATAGTATCGAATGGAGTGTCGATACAAATGCCAATCCCGGCCAATAACGTCACGAATTACAAGCTTTATTTTACCCAGCGCGGTCAGCCTTTATTATCAGATGAATTTATATATACTTACCAGTACGATGAGCAATACCCGAAAGTGCAGAATGTAGAGCGCAACGTTTATAACCCGTTCATACCGGGATATGTTGAAACCTATTACGGCATCAACTATTATACCTATGAATGCGTAGGCGGCAAGGGTAATGGGAAGAAATAAAGCACATTGACCAATACGGCCCATCAATCCAAAACCGGGCTTTCCAGTGGCGGTATGTTTTTTAACTGCTCATGAATGCTCTCGAAAGCCTGGTATTTTATCTTATGTCATTCCTCTGAATAATCCAGGTCCTTTCTAAACGTTTCCTCTAATCGCCAAAGCGCGGCAAGTGCAATTAGTATCACCAGTGTGGCTGTAATCACACCGCCGGTGGTGATGCCGTAATTGTCCTTTCCGAAAACAAAAATGGCGGAGATGGGAATGACCGAAGCGCGCACAAAATTGGGCACGGTGGTGGCTACCGTGGCGCGGAGGTTGGTGCCGAACAGTTCGGCGGCAATGGTGACGAACAGCGCCCAGTAACCGTTGAAGAAACCAAGACAGGCGCAGAAGACATAAAATGTGGTGACACTCTGCGTATTCACCAGCAGGTACACCAGCATCAATGCATAAGACCCGAGCAAAAAAAGCAGCATGCCTTTCTTGCGACTTTGCAGCACCTGGCTCAGGTAGCCGCTGACCAGGTCGCCGAGTACCTGTCCGGCGAAGGCCAACATTACGCATTTACCTGCATTAACGGGCTCGGTGACGCCGAGTGCCTGCCCGAACTCAGGGGAGAAAAGGATGAGCACGCCGGTCACAAACCAGATGGGTATGCCGATGAGTATAGAAGATATGTATTTCGAAAATCGTTTCCAGGTGGTAAACAGCGCCAGGAAATTGCCCCGCTGCACATTCTGCTTCTTGAGGTGAAGAAAAATTCCCGACTCAAACACGCCGATGCGCAACAACAGCAGGGCCAGGCCCAAACCGCCGCCCACGAAGTAAGAAATGCGCCAGCTGAAAGTGTCGGCTATGAAAAAGGCGAGAATGGCGCCCAACAAACCAACCGTTGCTACTATCGTGGTACCATAACCGCGGATTTGTTTGGGTAATATCTCTGCAACCAGCGTCACACCCGCACCGAGTTCGCCAGCCAGGCCTACTCCGGCGATAAATCGAAGCACGACATACTGGTCGAAGTTTTCAACAAAACCGTTGGCGATATTCGCAATAGAATAAAGAATAATGGAGCCCAACAACACCGATCTTCGTCCGCGCTTATCGCCCAGCACGCCCCAGGTAATGCCGCCGATGAGCATGCCCGCCATCTGCACATTCAGTATCAGCAGTCCCTTGTCAAAGAGTTCATCGCTGGAAAGGCCGATTTCCTTCAGGCTGGGCATGCGTACGATGTTGAAGAGAAAGAGATCGTACATATCGACCATATACCCGAGTGCCGCTACGATGACGGGTACGCTTAGCAGTTGTTTGAATTTAGTATTGGGCATAGCAATGTTTTATAAACGCGGAACGGACATACCGCCATCCACCATAATTACCTGGCCGGTGGAGTAGGGGAAATAACCGAGCGCGAGCGCGGCCACCGCCTTACCCACGTCTTCCGGTAATCCCCAGCGCGATTGTATCATCAGTCCGCCGGCAATCAGTTTATCGTATTTTTCAGAGACGCCGGCAGTCATATCGGTCTTGATAACGCCGGGCCTTATTTCATAAACAGGAATATTGTATTCGCCCAGTCTTGCGGCAAACAATTGCGTGGCCATTGCTACACCCGCTTTAGCAATGCAATATTCGCCGCGGTTGACTGAAGCCACCGTTGCAGAAATGGAGCTCACATTGATGATGGCACCTTTGAATGAAGGATCATTTTTCTGCTGCTCAATCATGTAATTAGCCACGGACTGTGTCAGAAAATATGGTCCCTGCAAATTGGTGGTGAGCACTTCTTTAAAGCTTTCCTCGGTAGCTTCCAGTATGTCTTTTCGTTCGCGGGGCGCAATACCGGCATTGTTCACCAGAATATGCAGTGCGCCCAACTCACGCTTTATTTTTTCAAGCATGGCAGCTCTCGCATTCGCATCGGCCACATTTCCCTGGCAATAGATCACGCGACCGCCAAAGCTTTTTAATTTTTCCACTACCTCTGCCACCGCTTCTTCATGGCGCACGCCGTTGATGGCAATATCGAATCCAGATTTTGCAAGTTCTGTCGCTATGCCGAGGCCAATGCCGCGGCTGCCGCCGGTGATGAATGCGATCATAATAGTAAGATTTATTGAGCACGGACAAGTTTTGGAAAATGGTAATGTACGGGTAGGATCGCGGATTGAACGCGGCGCGATACTATCCGTGCCATCCAATAATCCATACTTAATCCGTGATCACAATTCAGGAACTTCAACCCACATCCTTTTCTCCCAACTCTCCAATCCCTTTTCTGCCAGCTGCACACCCTTGGCGCCTTCTTTCAAATCCCAGGGAAATGGCGAGCCGGTAACTATATGTTTCAGAAATAATTCCCACTGTATTTTGAATGCGTTTTCATAAGGCTCCTGCTCGGGCACTTTCGACCATCCTTCAAAAAAGTTGATGGGCTGTGGTATGTCCGGGTTCCATACGGGTCGAGGCGTGTTGCCATAGTGCTGAATGTAACATTCGCGCAAACCCGCTACGGCCGAGCCTTTGGTGCCATCTACCTGCAGCGTAAGCAGGTCGTCACGGCGCACGCGCACAGTCCACGATGAGTTAAAATGTGCTATTATGCCGTTTTCCAACTCGAAGGTGGCATACGCTGCATCGTCGGCTGTACACTTATAAGGCTTGCCCTGCTCGTCGATGCGTTCTTCAATATGCGTGGCGCCGAGACAAGACACGGCTTTTACTTTCCCGAAAATATGATCCAGCACGTAGCGCCAGTGACAAAGCATGTCCATGATGATGCCGCCGTCGTCTTCCTTTCGATAGTTCCAACTGGGGCGCTGTGGCGGAATGCTATGGCCTTCAAAAACCCAGTAACCAAATTCGCCGCGCACGGAAAGGATCTTTCCGAAAAAGCCATTTTGTATCAGGCGTTGCAGTTTCAATAAACCGGGCAGCCATAGTTTATCCTGCACCACACCATTTTTTACGTCGGCTTTTTTACAGAGTTCATACAGCTCAATGGCTTCGGCCGTGCTGACGGCTACAGGTTTTTCGCAGTAGATGTGTTTGCCCGCTTTCACTGCAGCGCGCACGCCATCGGCCCGGCGGCCTGTAGTTTGCGAATCAAAATAGATGGTATAATGCGGGTCTTTCAGCACGCTGTCGAGGTCGGTGGTGAATTTGCTTACGCCGCTTTGCTTCGCGAGTTTTTCGAGTTTCAGCGCATCGCGGCCCACCAGCACCGGGTCGGGCATGATGAATTCGGTGGGTGAAATTTTCACGCCCCCTTGTTTGATGATCTCCACCATAGAGCGCATCAGGTGCTGGTTGGTGCCCATGCGGCCGGTAACGCCGTTCATGATAATGCCGATAGTATGAACCATTTCAGGAATGTTTTAGATACGCGTCAATAATTTTATGCAGGAATGCGTGCTGGTCCTGCTGCCAGTAAATAGTTGAAAAAATTTCCACCTCATTAAATCCATCAAAGCCGGCTTCTTCCACCCATCCCCTTATCTTTTTGATATCGATACAACCTTTGCCCATCAGCCCGCGATCGTTGAGCATATCGAGCGTTGGCGTTTTCCAGTCGCAGATATGAAAAGCGGTAAGGTGGCCGTTTCTCCCGCAGCGTTTCACCTGGTTCTCCAGGTCATCATCCCACCATAAATGATATACATCCACGGCAATGCCTACCTGCGGTGAGTTCAAAGCCTCTGCCATATCGTTGGCCTGCTTTAATGAATTGATCGCCGAGCGGTCACCGGCATACATGGGGTGGAGCGGTTCAATGGCCAGCACCACACCAGCCTGCCTGGCATGATCAATGCAGGCGGCGATGCCATCCTGTACCTGTTTACGCGACTCCTCCAGCGATTGCGCGGGATCGGTGCCGCAAACCAACACTACCACTGGCGCGCCTAATGCGTGCGCTTCATCAATGGCTTTGAAATTGTCTTCAATGGCGGCTTGTCTTTTTGATTTATCTGCTGCAGGAAAAAATCCGCCACGACAAAGCGAAACGACCTGCAGGTTCAGTTCACGCAACATGGATGCAACAGTGCTGATCTTTCTTCCTGCCAGTGCATCGCGCCATACGGTGATACCACCCACACCCGCTTCGGCAAAGGCTCGTGCCGCTGTCTCGATAGACCAGGGCCTGGTGGTGATGGTGTGAATGCACAACCGCGACAAATCGTTGATCGCCTTCGCCATTACAGAGCACAGTTATAAAATGTGTAATAGGGTTCCTTGTTGATGATCTTCTGCACATACAAGGCTGTTTCACGAATATGATAGTCGCCCCACATGCTCGACTCGCCATAAGGTATGGAAGCGTCTTCGGGCACATAGTCCCAATGATTGGGCCAGTGATAAACCGAATGCAATAGTAATCCCTGGTGATTGGGATCGGTGCTGAGATAGGGCTCCTGCAACAGGGTGTGCAGCACGGTAAGTCCGGCCTGCCAGTATTTTTTTCCCGCTTCTGCCTCGCCTTGTTCCTGCAGGTAGCGGCCCAGTCGCAGCAATCCCTGCGAAGCAATAGCCGCTGCGGAGCTGTCTACCGGTTCATATTGATTGTACGGATCGGCGGGTTTGTTAAGATAATCGCCGAGCAAATGCAATTTGGGCGCGCCGGTGTCCCAGTAAGGAATGCCATCGGTAGCGGTATGCGTAATATAAAAATCGCAGGTGGCGCGCGCGGCTTTCAGCATCCAGGCAGTGATCTCTTTTTTACCGCCAACATTTTTCAAAACTTCATCGGGAATGGTTTGCAGGCATTCCAGTTCTTCGGCAAAACCGCAGATAGCCCAGGCCAGTCCTCTTGTCCAGGTGCTGAAGCCGCTATAACCCTGTTGCGAATTGGGAGCGCGAAAATTACCATCATTGGTATTGAAAATGCTTTCATGCGCGGTACGACCCCATATATCGTAAGAATCGCGGCCTTCGCCATAGTAAACTGAATAATCGGCTGTGGAGCGGCAGTGTTGTAATGCGCGTTCCAGCAGACTTATCTTCACGTCGTTTTCGGCCTGCAGGAAATGTCCCAAAAGATGACTCACCATCAGTGAACGGCAACTGCGAATAGTATCCACGAACAAGGAGTGAGGTCCGTTGAATGAATAAATAAAACCGCCTTTTTTGGTCAGGGTCCAACGGCTGGCCTGTACCGCGCCGGAAACTTTCAAAGCGAGCTCGTAAAAATTTTTCTCCCATTCATTAAAAGGCGTTTTGCCTTCTTTCATCAGTCGCAGCAGGTTGCCATAAGTGCTTACGTTATTGAAGCCATGATCGTGCACGCCGATATGACTTACATGTGGTGCCATAAATGAGATGGTGCTGTTGCGTCCTGATTCGAGAAATTCTTTTTCGCCGGTGGCATCATATTGTAGTATGGCCGAACCAAACTGGAAGCCCTGCGTCCATTCAGTCCAGCCGCGGGTGGTATATTTCCCTTTTACGGTAAAAACGGGAGAACCTTTGGAAATATCGTAGTGCTGAGCAATGTTCTTTATCTTATTACCCGACAATTCCCAGAAACGTGAGAGAAGTTTACTTAGGCCGGATGGTTGCAATTCGTTATTGATCGTTAGCATGGCGTGGCGGCGAAGTTTTAGTCATTTCTAAGATATTGATATTGTGGCATACACCGGTAAAAATTAAACGGGAACGTTTGCGGTGAGGCGGATTTCGCATTGAATTCAACGGCGGGTGAGGATAGTGCCGCTTATAATTTTTTACGACCTGAACTATGCGGTTTTTGTAGTAGCTTTATAGAAAGCGCGCGAGCATGTGAAGAAGATTGGTTACATAATCATTTTTCTTGTCCTGACTGCTACTGCAGAAGCGCAATCCGGTAACTGCACTTTAAAGCCGCCGCAGATCACTATTGACTTTGGTACTGGTTATATTCCTAATCCCAACACCGCTAATCTTCACAACTACAGGCGTAAATCAGGTTTTTGTCCGAGCGACGGACATTATGCTTTTGTACCCTATACAGCGGGGTGTTTCCGCGATGACTGGCACACGATCACCGAAGATCACACTCCCGGCGACGTAAATGGAAATATGTTGTTGGTGAATGCTGCGCCTTATGGCGGCGTATTCCTGAGCATACCGGTGGACGGATTGAAGCCCAATACCACTTACCAGCTTGCGTTGTGGGTGATGAATCTTTGCAGACCTACTAAAAAATGTCCGTCTGTGTTGTTGCCAAGCCTCTCTATCAGGCTGGAAACACCCGAAGGGAAAATAGTGGCCAATATAGTGACCAGAGAACTGCAGCGCGTAGCTACTCCCCAATGGACGCGGCATTATGTAATGCTCACCACCCCTGCCAACACCGCCAACCTGCGACTGGTGATGGCGGATAATGCGCCTGGTGGTTGCGGTAATGACTTTGCCCTGGATGATATTACTTTCAGCGAGTGTGTAAAGACGCCCGCGCAATCAACAGCGGTTGCCAACAAACAACCTGCACAAAAGCAGATTGCTCAAAACCAGGCCGTGAAAAAAACGGTTGCACCAAAACCAACGAGTCAAAATCAATCTTCGCAAAAGTCGCCAGCTCCGAAATCAGCAACCCAAAAGTCAACGGTAAAGAAAACAACGTCCGAAACAAAGCCGGTGGTGAACAAAAGCGCTTCATCTCCCGATAAGACGCCTGCTACAATAGTTCAAAGCAAATCAGATTCCTCGGCTACAAAAGCAGCGCAGGTAAGGCAACCGGAAAAAATAAAAGTACCTGTGCCGCCTGTTTTGCGCACGCGCACCAACGAGCTGTACAAAAGTATTGAGACGGTGCCCGGCGAAATAAAGATCAGCCTATACGACAATGGAGAGATAGATGGCGATACGGTGAGTATTTACCATAATAACCGATTGATAAAATCCCGGCAGATGCTGTCTGCCGAAGCCATCACCATTACCCTTCAAATCAATGAAGACGAACCACACCACGAGATTGTGATGGTGGCGGAAAACCTGGGATCCATTCCACCAAACACGTCGGTGATGGTGATCAACACGCCTACCAATCGTTACGAAGTGTTTATTTCCTCCAACACGCAAAAAAATGCGAAGGTGGTGTTTAGTCTGAAAAAATGAAATAACAGGCGTGATGCCTGCTATTGCTCAAGCCGGGAGTGATGAATATTGTCAGCCGGTTGTGTATGCGAGTAACAACTTATTCCCGATTCAGCGCAGCAACAATGGGGGGGGTGGGCTACTCCTCATCTGAAGAAATGTCGGCCGATTTGTTACATTTGACAGGTTTGCCCATCTCAATTTTCATCCATATCAGGGAACAACGTAAAGGAGCACGAAGTTTTAAGCATATGATGCAGGACTAACACCAAAATGGTATCATAATTGCATGGCCCTGTGCATTGTAATTATGAGAAAGGAAATATTTACCATTTTGCTGATCATGTGTGGCCTTGGCGCTAAAGCGCAGTTCAACGACAGCACGCATCATCTTTTCCGATACGATATTACGGGACTGCTCAACAAGACCAACGATACGCGCTCGTACGTGATCAATACGGGGATCAATTTCACCATCAATAAGAAAAGATTTGCCCTGTACAGCAGCAGCAACTGGGTATATGGCAGAAATGGTGATGACCTGAGCAATAATGATTTTTCTTCTGGTCTTACGCTTGATTATTTGAAAGAGGTGCAGAAACTTTATTACTGGGCGCTGGCCAACTATGCCACGAGTTATTCTTTGAAAATAGACTACCAGGTGCAGGCAGGGGGCGGTATAGGCTACAATTTCGTGAATAAACCCGAGTTTGAATTGGTGGTTAGCGATGGTTTGTTGTACGAGGCGGGCAGGGTAGAACCCAGTGCTACGGAAAAGGACGAGTACCAGACTGTAAGAAACTCACTGCGTGTAAAACACCGCCTCAGCGTGCGCGACATAATCACCCTAAGCGGCACGCATTTCTGGCAGCCCTCGCTGGAGGCTTTTGATGATTACGTAATCCGTTCTGTAACGACTTGTTCGATCAAGTTGAAGAAATGGCTGAGTATTTCTGCGGGGCTCACTTATAATCGCATTTCACGCACCAATCGCGAGAACCTGCTGATTACCGCGGGCATATCAGTAGAGAAATATTTTTAGGAAAACAGGAATTAGTCCCACACATAGGTGCCCACCGCGCCTGCATCGAGCGAGGTGGCGACCCACCTGTTCTTGAATTTGATATTGAAGCCCTGCGCGCCGCTGCTGTCATTCACCACGATCAATACTTTTTTACCATCGGGTCTTACGAAGGCAACATTATGCAAGGCGCCAGGCACATCGGTATGCACGCGCACCGAGCCGGGCCGCACAAACTTGGAGGCATGCGCGATGATGTAATAAGCCACATTGCGCTGGATATTGCTGCCGATGGTGAGTGCGCCTTTGCATACGGTGCATCCTCCCGGCGTATGCGGACCATAGCTGGGATTGTTGGCCAGGTTCCATTCAAGGGCCACGCGGCTGTAATTTCTCATAGAGCCTACGATTACATTGGTAAGATGCCAGCGCAGGTCTTGCGCAAAATCGCCATTGGAGGCTGTGTATTGTTCAGTGAAATAAAGATTGCGATCGGGATGCGCATTGTACACTTGTGTCAGCGCATTAATATTGCCGCCATACAAATGGAATGCAGAACCATCGATATATTGTTTTGCAGCCGGATCGTTTAACACGGTAATAGGATAGTTGGGATTATCACAGTTATGATCCCATATGATGATTTTGGTATTTATGCCGGCCGCCTGGAACTTAGGCCCCAAATGATTTTTGATAAAATCTGCCTGTTCGGAGGCACTCATCAGCATACTGGGATTATTGCCGCCATGCTCGGGCTCGTTCTGAATAGTGACGGCATCGATAGTAATGCCCTTTGCAGCCATGGCTTGTATGTATTTCACGATATAATCGGCATATACACCATAGTAAGCAGGTAGTAACTTACCGCCTACCGAAGATTCATTATCCTTCATCCAGGCGGGCGCCGACCAGGGCGAGCCAAGAATTTTGATATTACCGTTAATGGCCAGTATCTCTTTTAATACAGGTACCAGGTTGATGGTATCCTTGCTTAAGCTGAAGTGTTGCAAGGTGGGATCCGTTTGCCCGGCGGGCATGTCATCATAAGAAAAAACCGAAGCGCTCAGGTCACTCGCGCCGATGCTTACACGCAGATAGCTTACGCCAATATAATTGCTGTCGGTGGAAAACAATTCTTTCAGTATTTCCGCTCGCTGCGAGGGGGAGAGGCCCATCAGCACGTCGGCACTGCCGCCGGTAAGGGTGTATCCAAAGCCGTCGATGGTTTGGTATTGCTGCGTGCTGTCTACCACGATTTCGAGATTGGCATTGGGCGTGGTGGTCCAGGTGAGCGAAGTATTTTGTTTTTTAAACAAATTGAACTGGTCGCCGGTGGTTACCCAGGCCTCCACATCGGTAATGACGTTGCCGGGTTGCGGCGGATTGGGTGGGGCGCAGCAATTGCTGCCGCTTTTCTTACAACTACAGGCGCTCAGCATCAGCAGCAGGAGGACATTACCAAATATGTGTCTCAGCATATTGCAATGGTATGAATTTTTATAAAAAATTATTTAGCGCTGGCGGGTTTTGTTGCGGCAGAAGCATCCAGGGCCAGTTCGAGATAGTTCAGGTCAAAGCCGCCTTTCTTAACCGTGAGCTTTAACCGGTTTTCTCCCTTTGCCAGCCATATTTTACCGGCAGGGGTAGTTGTCCATTTATTGGCAGCTCCCTTCAACGTTACCGTTGTTTCCGGCTTTTTATTATTTACCGCTAAGGCCAGCGCACCTGCCTGCGCACTGGTATTTTTGGCGCGCACTTTTACGGTGTACCAGCCTGGGTTGGAAACGTAAAGCGTGTATTGTAACCACTCACCGTTTTCTGTCCAGCCAACGCTATAGCCGTTTGTGAGTGAATCATCGCAGGTGCCTATATCCACCCCATCGTTACGGTACTGACCGCCTTTGTTCCATTGCGTTCTTTTGGTGGTGCTTACCCAATAATTGCCGGCGTCATTGTCGTGGTAGGCAATTCCCATGCGGCCATAATCGTAGTTCACCGCATAGAGCAAGAGTTGTTTGTCGAGTTGGTTATTGGCATAAGGAATGGCGGCATCGCTTTGTACCTGGCGAAACATAGCATCGATTACGTCGTACCGCACGATATTGTTTTCGATGCGCGCAGCTTTGGCCAGCTCCTTCAGTATATCATTTACTTTTTCTGCGGAGAAATTTCCCTTGCCATCGCGCAGGTGTTGTACCAGTTCGCGGTAGCCCGCAGGTTGCTTTATCTGCAGCGGATTGTTGGCACCCATCTTTTTCAATGGCCACCAGGCCCAGCCAATTTTATGCTCTTCCATCAAACGAATGGCATCGGTAAACCAAACGTTGCTGTTTTCACCAGTCTCGCCCAGCCACAGCGGCACATTATGTTCATCTCGAATCTTCAGGAAGTTGGCGATGGATTCTTTGTTGTTGTAGTTCCAGTATTTGTGAAAGCTTACCACCAGGTTATTATCCCAGAGGGGAAAAATGCCATTGTAGTTATTGGCCCAGCAATTGCCTTCAATAAAAATGATATGATTCTTATCAACGGCCCTGATGGCTTTCGTGATATCGATCAGCAATTTCCTTAACTCCGCATTATCTTTTTCATTGCAGCCGTTGATATCTTTCGGATCGGTAAAGCCGAAATTCGTCTCATTGAGCAGATCATATCCGCCAATCCATTCTTCATTGGCGTAGCGTTTGGCGAGCTCTGTCCACAGGGCGATGGTTTTATTTTTGTTGGCGACGCTTGCCCACAAATTGGGTTTTGTAGTGTCGCGGTCGCTGATGGGAATATCATTTCCCTGTGCGCCGGGTGCTGCATGCAGGTCCAGGATAAGGTATAGGCGGTTGGCTTTGCACCAGGCGAGCAGGCTATCGGTGAGGGCAAAGCCTTTTTCGATAAAAGTATTTTGGGTGGAGTCTTTTTCTTCCCACACTGGCAAGGTGTAAAGATTGTAGTGCATGGGCAGTCGCACCGAGTTAAAACCCCATTTAGCCATGCTGTCTATATCGGCTTTGGTGGTAAAACCTTCCAGCCAGGCATCGTAAAAGTGCTGCACATTTTCTTTACCCGTGAGTTTCTCGAGTTTTGCGCGGAAATCACTTTGATTGATGGCAGCGCCGTGCAGTTGGAGCATATACGGTTCCTGCAGCATCCATCCGCCGAGACCCATGCCGCGCAGAATAATTTCGCGGCCCTGTCCGTCTTTGATCGTCTTGCCATCTACGCGCAGAAAGCCTTGTGAAAAACTGGTCAAGGATATGAATATAAAAGCGAGGATGAGAATGTACTTGTTAGATGTTATCATCAGTAGGGAATTTTAAAAAAGGGTGGAGTAGTGCACCCTTTTGTTATGGCTGCTTCATTTTGTACACACGCACGTAATCAATTTCCATAGTGGCGGGAAAAACAGAATCATCAACGCCTTGCACGCCGCCCCAGTTGCCGCCCACCGCTATATTCAGCAGCAGGTGAAATCGTTTATCGAAGGGCCACACGGCAGATCCTTTTCCTTCGTTCACAAAAAAGAACATCATCTGGTCATCTATATAGCCTCGTACTGCGTAAGGCGTCCAGTCGCAGCGGTAAGTGTGAAACTCCGTCATGGCCGTGCTGAGCACCCTGTTGGACGTCTTCTGTGTGCCGATGCTATGGTTGTAAGCTTCCGTATGCACGCTGAAATGCACGCGGTTGGAGTCGTAGCCAACATGTTCCATGATATCGATCTCGCCGGATTTGGGCCAGTTGCCATAGGCCCAGTCGGTGGGCAACATCCAGATGGCTGGCCAGGTACCGCGACCGCGCGGCAGTTTCGCTCTCACTTCTATTCTGCCATACAGGAAATCGCCTTTGGTGCGTGAGACGAGACGGGCAGAAGTATAATTTCTTCCCCCGATTGGTTCTTTAATGGCAGTAATCTTCAGCCTACCGTCTTCAATGTAGGCGTTGTTGATGTTGTCGGTATAGTATTGCAGTTCGTTATTGCCCCAGCCACTGCCGCCGATATCGTAGCCCCACCTGGCGGGATCGGGAGCACCATCGGTATCAAACTCGTCGGACCACATGGGGGTGGATTCGAAAGTCCAGCCACTGTCCACCGGCGGTTTTATGGCCGGTGGAGGTGGTGCCGGACTATCGGATCCTTTTTTGCCGCAAGCGGCTGTAACCAATACGAATGCCAGGATATGAGGTCTCATGTGCTAACGGTATTGATTACGCGCTTACATTCCTCTGAGTTCTACATTGTCGATGCTGATACCTGTGGTGCCCAGGTTGGCGCCACCGGTTTTGATAAAGAGATATTTGGTGCCGCCGGTGGTGAAACGAATCACGCCGTCTTTTCCTTTCAATTCACCTTCGCAACCGATCACGGCTATATTGCCGCTGAAAGGTCCGTTACCGCAGCCTGCCCATGTGTTCAGGGCAATCTGGATGCCGCCGTCGCTGTAGTCGTTGCCGGGCGTGGGCGCTACCGATCCGAAGTACACTTCGAACCAGGTGTCTGTGGCGCCGCTGCCTGAAACCAGCATGCTGAAGCGATAGTCTTTGTTGGCTTCCACTTCAATGGCCTGGTAAATAGCACTATGTCCCCAGTCGCCGCCCATAGCTGTCATCTTGCCATTGGCCATGGTCCAGGTAATGGCCGGCTCACCAATCACGTGCCTGGTCCATTTGGCATCATCTTCGGGGGTCTCAAACTTTCCGCCCTGTACCAGGTTGCCGGCTACGGGATCGGAAGTAGCCACATTGATGGTTTCACTGGCGGTGAATGCCACGCCGCCTTTACCTACCGCATGATGGGTGATGGTGTAGGTGCCGGCGTCGGGCAGGAATATTTCGCGACTATGCCTGCCTGTCTGCGGGCCGCCGCCATCGCCAATGTCCCACTTGCTCAGGATATAACTGCTATCCTTGGCAGCCACCCAGAAGCGGTTGGCTGATAGCTGGGTCACGGTAAATGATGCGTCGAGAGTGGATTGAACCAAACCCTGGTCATTGATGTCGGGTTTGCTACAACTGGTGGCGCCTATAGCGGCTATAATGGCGAAGCAAAGTATGCTATGAATCTTTTTCATTGCTCTGAATTTTTTTGGTTAGGCACTATTGGTTATAACCCGGGTTTTGTACCAGTTTGGTACCCTGGAGTTCCCTGGTGGGTATGGGAAACACTTCGTGTTTACCAGCTACAAAGCCCCTGCTGGCCAGTACGCTGGGAGCATCGCCCCATCTTACGAGGTCGAACCAACGGTGACCCTCACCTGCCAATTCTCTTCTGCGTTCATCTTTGATGGCTTGCATTGATACGGGAACTGAAGGCAATCCCACGCGTGCGCGCACTGCATCGAGCAGAGCCTGTGCCCTGGCGCCGGTAGCGCCCAGCGCCTCGGCTTCCATCAGGTACGTATCGGCCAGCCTGATGATGTAGGTGTTCTGGCGGTAGTTCAACTCTGAAGCGCCGCCGCCGGTTGACACATCAGATGTTCTCGGCACGAATTTGTTGAGGAAATAGCCGGTGTTCATATAACCCGGGATATAGTCGGCCTCGCCGGCGGATTTCAGAGCCTCCAGGTCGAGCACGGTTGCTTCGAAGCGTGGATCATCTTTCATGAAATCATAGAAGTCCTGGGTAAATACGTTGAAGCTCCAGCCAGAAGGCAGTGAAGGCGCGTTGGGGCCGATCTTCGAATAGCTTCTCGGGCCTACCATCACATTGAGCGTATTGCCTTCGTCATTGCCGGCGCCCCAGAAACCCCAGTCGGAATTTCCTTTGGCGCTATGTGTTTCTTCGAAAATACTTTCGCTGTTGAATTTGTTATCATGCTTCCACAAGTCGGCGAAATTGTCGAGCAGTTTGTAGCCATAAGGGCTGGCCTGCCCCGGATCGCCATTCACTTGTGCCAATTGTTCAGCAGCTTCAGCATTTTTTCCCTGGTATAAATACACTTTTCCCAGTAATGCCTGCGCGGCGCCTTTGGTGAAACGACCTGCTTCGGTGCCCATGTTGAGGCTAACGGGCAGCACAGCAACGGCATCTTTCAGGTCCTGCTCAATCTGCGCGTACACTGCTGCTGGATCGGCCTGTTCGACTTCGTACATATTGGTAGCAGTAAGCGGTTCAAGCAACAGGGGAATGTTGCGGAACATTCTTACCAGGTTGAAATAGTAATGTGCTCTCAGTGCTTTCGCTTCTGCTTCAAAGCGTGCTTTTGTATCAGCTGACATGGGCACGTCGGGCAGCTTTTTTAGCAAAGTATTTACCCTGAATATACCCTGGTAGGGATCGTTCCAGTAGCTGCCGGCCATCTGGTCGGCGGTCATGGTATAGTTACTGAATGCCTGCAACTGCAAACCGTCGGTAGCGCCACCGCCACCTGCGTAGTGGTCGTCGCTGCCTGAGTTCATGAGAGCGATCATGTTCTCAAAGCCGCCTGAATTCTTGCGCACCGGATCATATGCGGCCACCAAAGCGGCGTATGCCTGCTCTTCGTTGGCGTAATAGTTATCTGAGAGAAATTGTCCGTCGGGGTTAATTGTAATAAAATCCTTTGAACAAGAGATGAAGTACACCGACAGCACTATGAAAAGGAAACTTATTTTTATCGATTTCATAACTCCTGAATTAAGTTGATTGAATGATTAGAATTGCAACTGGATGCCGCCGAGAATGGAACGGGCCTGCGGATACACGCCTTTGTCTATACCCATAACACCTCCTCCGATTTCAGGATCGTAGCCGGTATAGCCGGTGAGTGTGAGCAGGTTTTCTGCTGTAACGTATACCCTTACACGAGAAGCGCCGATCTTCGAAACCAGGTTCTGTGGCAGGCTGTATCCTATTTGTACCAGTTTTACACGTGTATAATCACCTTTTTCCAGGTAGAAATCAGACATACGGCCATAGTTGCGGTTGGGGTCGGAGAGGGTCAAACGAGGATGCTCGTTGGTAGAGCCTTCTCCTGTCCAGCGGCCCAGCACCTTACGCTGATAGTTGGCGTTGCCAATATCGAGCCTGCGCAATCCCTGGAACACCATGTTGCCCGCAGCACCCTGGAAGAACACCATGATGTCGAAATTCTTGTACTGACCATTCAGTGTTAAACCAAAAGTGTATTTCGGGAGCATGCTACCCAGGAAGGTTTTGTCGTTGTCGTCATTGGTGATCACGCCATCGCCATTGATATCAACCCAGCGGAAATCGCCCGGCTGAGCATTAGGCTGAATCAGCTGGCCATCTTTATTTCGATATGCATCAATTTCTGCCCAGTTCTGGAAAATGCCATCGGTTCTGTAACCAAAGAAAGAGTTGTATGGCTGACCTACCTGTATGCGTGTGATGGTGCTGATTGTCTGGAAACTTGCATCACCAGCAATATAGTCGGCATCAAAAGCCACAAAGGTTACTTTGTTTTTAATGTATGAAACATTACCGTTGGCAGAGAAGTTGAATTCACCGAAACGTTTGTTGTAACCCAGTTCCAGTTCCACACCCATGTTTTCCATGTCGGCTACGTTACCCACCGGTGAAGAGGATACGCCTACATAACCGGGAATGGTGATGGGGCGGAGAATACCGTTGGTGACTTTCTTAAACACATCGAAGTTCAGGCTGAGTGAGCGGAACAGCTGTGCATCGAAACCGATATTGAACTGGTTGGTTTCTTCCCAGTGCAGGTCGGGGTTGTCGAGCGAAGTGGGCGCATAACCGGTAACGATATCATCGCTAAGACCCAAAGTGTAGTTGAAGCCCCCTGCGATAGTGGCAACGTAACCGAAATTGCGTATGGCATCATTACCCACAACGCCATAACCACCTCTTATCTTCAGGCGGTTTACCACATCATTCACGGGCCAGAACTCTTCGTTGCTTACATTCCAGCCGGCAGAGAACGATGGGAATATGCCGTATTTCTTATTGCGGCCAAACCGGGTAGAACCATCCCTTCTCACAATACCGGTGAACAAGTATCTCTCATCGTAGCTATAGTTTACGCGTGCAAAAAGCGAAGACAGCTTGTGTAAAGTGCTGGTCCAGGTGCTGGAAGTCCTGTTGGCCTGGGGAATATCGAAATTAAAGGAAGCATCTTCCCAGTTATTCACGGGCAGGCCAAACAATGTGTTGCTGCTGCCACCACCTATATTTTCCACATAAGCACCTTGTCCCAACAGCACAGTAAAGTTGTGCTTAGCGATCTGGTCGGTATAAGTAATGGTGTTTTCGATGTTCCAGTTAAACACATTATTATTGGTCTTATTATAGTTGTTTTGCGTTGTTCGCTGTGTGGCACTCAGGTAAAACAGCGGTGTAAAGCCCTGGTTGCCCCAGTAGGCAATTTTTCCTGCGAAAGTGCTTCTTACCCTGATCTTGTTAAACAGGTTGGCTTCCAGGTAGGCATTGCCCACAAAATCGTCTGACCAGTTGTAATGGCCCAGGCGGGTTTGGATATATGCTACCGGGTTGGTCATTTCCTGTCCCACTAATGTTGAAATGCCATAAGGATTGCCGTTCTTATCCCTGATCACCGGGTTCACGCTGTAGGGAGCGGCATTAGCAATGGCAGGATCGGTGATCACGATAGGAGTGATGGGATCAAGATTGATAGCTGAGCTCAGCGGACCGCCAAACTCGCTGTTGGTATTACCGATGCCGATGCTTTTCTGGTGCGAGTAGGCAAAGGTTTGTCCGAAGGTGAATATGCTGCTCAGCTTGTGCGTGCTGTTCAGGCGCACGTTGCGGCGGGTATAGTTGGAAATTTCCCTGGCCACAATACCCTGTTGGTCTTGCAGACCGAATGATACGTAGAAAGTGGAACGGTCATTGCCGCCGCTGATGCTGATTTCGTGCGAATACCTGCGGGCATCATTGTTGAAAATAGCATCCTGCCAGTCGGTGCCTTTACCCAATGTGGAGGGGTTGGGGAAGATGATGCCGCCGCCATCGTTCACAGACCTTTCATTCAAAATAGTAGCGTATTCGGTGGCATTCAGCAGGTCCAGCTTGTGCTCGGGTGATGAAACGCCATAAAAGCCGTTGTACGAAACCTGCAGTTTGCCGGCGCGGCCTTTCTTGGTGGTCACCAGGATAACGCCGGTAGCGGCGCGGGTACCATAAATGGCTGCTGAAGAGGCGTCTTTCAGCACTTCAATCGATTCTATATCGCTCTGGTTGATAAAACCGATACCCCCCTGGTCAATTACCACGCCGTCAACCACCCACAGCGGGTTGTTTCCGCCATCGCCGAAGGTAGTGATACCTCTTACACGGATGGTTGAGCCTGAGCCGGGCTGACCGGAGTTTTGCGCGATCATTACCCCCGATACGCGGCCCTGGAGAGCCTGCTCAATACGGTTGCTGGGCACATTTTCCAGGTCGCGGGACTTTATGCTGGAAATGGCGCCTGTCACCACGCTTTTTCTCTGAGCGCCGTAACCTACAATCACCACCTCATCCATATTACCCACGGTCTCGGCAAGCGTTATCGTCATATCTCCTTCTGTTACAGGGAAATCTGCAGTTGTATAACCGGTATATGACACTCTCAGCACCGCATTCAGGTTGGGAACGCCGATGCTGAAATTTCCCTCGGCATCCGAAATGGTGGTGCGATTGGTTCCAACCACAATGATGGTGGCACCCGGGAGAGGCTCATTACCTGATCTTGAAACTACTTTACCCTTAATCTGGATCTCCTGTGCTATGGCCTGGGGGACGATGCCATATAGCGTGAGAAACGAACACAGAAGCAGGAAAAACTTCCATTTCATAAGCAATCGTGTTTTGGTTAAAATAATATTATAGTGATACGAGGCAGTAAAAGTAGAAAAGGCCGCGGCCGCTGCCTAAAATTCCACTACAACATTACCCCATCAAAAAAATGGAAGTGATTGAAAAGTAATAATTTCCACCACATCTTTACCACATCATGCCCTGCTATTGCTTTAGCTTGTTCTGGAAATCAAGGAGAAAATCGAAGAGGCTCATACCGCTGGGAACCTGCAATTTTTTGCGAAGTCTGTACCGGCTCAGCTCCACGCTTTTTATCGTAATATTCATGATCTGGGCGATGTCTTTGCTGCTCAGGTTCAGCCGCAGGTAGGCGCACAATTTCAGGTCGCTGGCGGTGAGTTTGGGATATTGCTTTTTCATAAAAAGCAGGAAATCATCGTGTACCTTATTAAAATGGATGGCAAACTGTTCCCAGTTCTGCTTGATCTTGTCGTCGCTGAGCATCCTCACTATTTTCTTATACTCTTCCGATTCCTTGTCGGCGTCCTTAGCCTTTTTCAGGCGCATGAATTCCTCCTTCACCTTCATCAGGGTTTCGTCTTTCTGGATCAGGTGGAGGGTAGTGGAGGCCAGCTCGGTATTTTTGCTCTCGATTTCGGATTGCAGGGTGGCATTTTTCAGCTGCATCATCATTCTCTCATTGCGCTCCAGTTCCAGCTGATGCAGGTAGGCCAGCTGCTTTTGCTCTTCCGTATGTTTTTCGATCTGCAACTGGTGCATGTACTCCAGGCGGCGGCGCTCCTCTTCATGAGCCTGCTGCTGCCTGAGGAACTTGGCCCGCTGCCAGCGGTAAATGCCGTAGATGCAAAGCATGCCCAGCAGCACATACACGGCATATGCCCAGGTGGTGCGGTACCAGGGCGCCAGTATCACAAAACGGTAGCTGGTCACATCGCTCTCGATGCCCTCGTGCGTGCGGGCCTTCACCTTAAAAGTATAGGTGCCCGGCGGCAGATAGGTATAGTCCTTTTCCGGCCTGCGCGACCAGGGCGACCAGCCCGCGTCGAAATCTTCGAGGTAATATGAATATTCAACGCCAGACTGGCGGGCATATAATGCTGAAGAATAGTCGAAATGCACCGAGTTCCAGTCATAACTGATCAGCGGCACTTCCTGCTTATATTCCTGCTCTGTATCGAAGGGGAAAAATCCCGCGAATATGGAACTGTCGGTCTTGTTGATGATCCTCACATCGCTGATCAGCACCGGGTTGATGGAATTGACTGCCTTGTATTGCTGATAATTAATATGGTAAAAACCTTCATCGCCCGCCACAAAAATATTGCTGCTGTTGAGCGGGTACACAAACTCCAGTCCATGCCCCATTACCTTGTTGTTCAACTCGGGAAAACGCACGATCTCCGGTGTTTTTCCGGAATAATCTACCACGCCTAATCTTTTTTCTTCTATAAACCAGATATTCCCTTCGCTGTCTTCGCGCAGGTATTGCACGCGCATGTTGCCGAATATTTCGAGCAGCAGGTGACAGGAATCAAAATCACCCGTTTGCGCGTTGTATTCAAAAATGCCATTTTCGTTGGTGAGCACAATGCGATTGCGCAGGTAAAACATGTGGTTCCTGTTCAGCGACAAAATGCCTTTCTTATCCTCGTACTTGGTAAATGAAGGCTTTGCTGCCGTGTCAAGAAAAATACGGTACAATCCTTTGAAAGGGTGCGCGGCCCAGGCGATGGTATTGTCGGTGGCCAGGTAGCGGATAGACTCCACGTGATTGTGGAAAGGCGGAGTCTGAAATTTTCCGTTGGCGTATGAGTATTGGTTTACGCCATTGTAAGTGCCGGTGAGCAGCGCTTTGGCGCGGCCAATATTTCCGATGGGTAGAAAAGTCCAGCAGCCTGTTCTGCCATCGGCGCTGGTATCCACCAACTGCGCGGCGTTATTCTTTATTTCAAAAAAACCATTGTTATGCCCCATAAACAGCCGGCCATCCACTACGCCCAGGCTCCATACCAGGCCGCGCGTGCCGGGTACCAGCGTGAAATCGCTTTTGGTAAGACTGATATCTTCCAGTTCTTTTATAGGTGCGCGGTATAGCCCGTTCGATGTACCGATATATAAATTATTATTAAACACCACGGCGCATCGGCCGGCGCTGCGCTCTTCATAATCCGGGAAAATGCTCTTGATGGCATTATCGTACTGCACATGTGAAATACCATTGTCGAGACCGAGCCAGAGATTCTTATTGTTGTCAACAAAAACGCTGAGGATATTATTGTTCTGCACGCCCTCGCGCCGGGAGAGTCTTTGCACAAACTGACCCTGTTTGTTTACGATGTAGCAACCGCCCAGCGAAGTGGCTATGGCGATGTGTTCGTCGTTCAACACGGTGGCTGCATAGGGTACCTGCGCAATGATATCCTGCATATATGGCGTGTTGAAGGGACTCAGCTTTCCGTCGTGCAGTATGAAGGAACCATATCTTTTGATCAGCACGAGTGAGCTGTCGCCATGCAGTGGCACAATGGCCGAAACCTGGGCGTGAACGGGAATATTATTGTTCTTCAGTATGGGCACCCAGCGCTCATCTTCGAACTGCAGCAAGCCGTCGGCATAGTTTTGTGCAATCAGTTTACCATTGCACAAACCCATATATGCCCAGGAAATATCGCTGTACACATTCAGCTTCCCGTTTTTCAACCGGAAAATTTTCCGGAAAGAGCGGAAGAAAACTGCCTTGTCGTAAAGTACCACATCCCACACGTCGGTGAAATCTTTATCTGCCTCGGGCACCAGGTTGTTGAGACTCACATAGTGCAGGCGTCCCAGCGCCCCGGGTTCAAAATAACCGATCTCGGCCTGGGCGCCCACATATACGCGGCCATTGTCGTCGACCGCCAGCGACTGTATGCCGCTGCTGTTGCCGGGTATGGTATATCGCTTCCAGAAATTACCGTCGAAAGTGAGCAGGCCCTCGTTGTTGGCGTAGTACATTATGCCCCGCCTGTCCTGGGCTATCTTCCAGTTTTGGGTACCGGCATTATACACCTGGCGCGCATAGTTGATTATTTCCGGAAGGGCAATAGTGTTTTGCCCTTTTGTGGAAAGAATACCGAAGCACAGTATAACAAATAATGCCCTGGTTTTCATGTTTCAGTCTGTCTCGTAATATAATCAAAACGCGTAAGATAAGGACTTGTCAGCCAATTGTAAGTTTCCGCTTTTAGTAAACACTTTTCCCGATCCGGCAACCCCGGCCGCCGGGGCAGGGATAATTTTGCGGCGACTAAATTAAAACAGGATAAGACATGAATAAGACAGGTCTGATAATAGCGATCTTATTGATAGCATGCACAAAATTAACTGCACAAAGTATCAAAGGAAAAGTAACTACTGCCGACGGAAGCCCTGCAGAACATGTAAATGTGATAGTGAAAGGCACAGGCAAGGGTGCCGTTACCGATAAAGAAGGAAAATATGAAATTAATGAACTGAAACCCGGTTCTTATACCATCGAGGCCAGCTTTGCCGGTCTTAAACCACAGACCCTGAAGGCTGAACTGAAGGAGGGCGAAACTTTCGAGGCCAATTTCACACTGACCGAAAGCGCGGGCGAGTTGCAAACCGTTTTGGTGACCGCCAACCCGAGCAAATACGTTACCGATTATCCTTCCATTTCGCTGCGTTTAAGAACTCCGCTGATTGAAGTTCCGCAAAACATACAGGTGATCACCCGACAGACCCTGGTTGACCAGCAGATTTTTGATATGCGCGAAAATGTGATCCGCAACGTGAGCGGCGCCACCGCTTCTGAGCACTGGGAAACTTATGCACGCATCGTGATGCGCGGTTCGCGCATTGCCGCTTTCCGCAATGGCATGAACGTGCAGGAAACCTGGGGACCGCTTACCGAAGACATGAGCATGGTAGAGCGTATTGAATTTGTGAAAGGCCCTGCGGGATTTATGCTGGCCAGCGGCGAGCCCAGCGGTTTTTATAATGTGGTAACCAAGAAACCAACCGGCATCAAAAAAGGCGAAGTAGGTATGACAGTGGGCAGCTTCGGTACATACCGCAGCACGCTTGACCTGGACGGACTGCTGAGCAAGGATGGCAAACTGCAGTACCGCCTCAACCTGATGGGACAGATGAAGGGTACACAAAGAAATTTTGAATACAACAACCGCGTGTCCATCGCACCGGTTATCAAATACCAGATCAATCCCAGTACATCACTCACCGCTGAGTATACTTACCAGTACGTGGATATGTCGCCGATAGGAGGCAGCTATCTTTATTCTGGCAAAGAACTCGGCGATCCCGGCATCCCGAAAAATTTCAGCACGCTGGAGGCAAACATGGATCCCACCAGGATCAAAGACCAGTCTTTCTTCGTGACTTTGTCGCACAGCATCAACGACGACTGGAAACTGACCGGTCAGTTGGCCTATATGCATTTCGACCAGGTGGGCAGCAGTCTTTGGCCTACAGGTATCGAAAACGATAACCTGAAGAGAGGTATCAGCATCTGGGATATTTTGGGACAAACCAAGGTGGGACAGTTTTTCGTGAATGGTGACGTAAATACCGGCGTCGTAAAGCACCGCATCCTTGCGGGTCTTGATATGGGGGATAAAGATTTTTACCACGACTGGAGCCAGGCTGGTGCAATAGTAGGATCTCAGGAATTCAATGTATACAATCCTGTATATGGCACTGTGCCCGCTTCTGCTTATCCTGTTTGGGATCGCAGCCTGGGCATTAAGCAAAGAGGTGTTCACTACAATAATTTATATACGGCCATATATGTGCAGGATGAGTTGAGGTTCCTGGATGAAAGACTTCGTCTTACACTCGCAGGACGATATACCACTACCGGCGATGAAAATCCTTATGATGGTAAAGTGGAGAGCGACAAGTTTACTCCGCGCGCGGGTGTAAGTTATAGTGTGGGCAGGGGGCTGAGTGTGTACGCCGTGTACGATCAATCGTTCATTCCGCAGGCAGGCGCCACTTTTGATGGAGAAAAATTCAAACCCATTCTCGGTAGTAATAAGGAATTGGGTGTGAAAAAAGAATGGCTGAATGGCCGTTGGACTGCATCAGTGGCTTTGTACGAGATCACCAAGAAAAATGAATTATCTCCCGACCCGGTTAACCAGTATTTCTCAGTCCAGTTGGGTGAGACCAAAACCCGCGGCGTTGAATTTGACGTGCGTGGCCAGTTGTTCAGCGGCCTGGAAGTTACTGCGAACTACGCCTATACCGACGCCAGGGTTACCAAGGATACTGAAGAAAAGCAGATCGACCGCCAGATACCAGGCACTGACAAGCACATTGCCAATGCCTGGCTGAACTATCGGTTCCGTCGCGGTCCGGTAAAAGGTCTTGGTCTTTCTTTTGGCGGCTCGCATGCAGCAGGGCGCAGCGCCTGGTATGCGGCTTATGACAGGGACATGGATCCCTCCATGCCAGCGTATACCAAATTTGATGCGGCTGCCTCTTACCAGTTTAACAAGTTTCTCGTAGCGGTGAATGTCAACAACCTGTTCAACGCTGATGTTTACTCAGGTGCATTCTACAGCTGGAGTGGTTTTTACTACTGGCAGGCAGAAGCGTACAGGAACTGGAGGCTGAGTGTGACATACAGGTTTTAGTCACTGAGCAGTGAGGTTCACCTGTTCGACACCTTTCCAATAGGCCGGACCAGCAGGTTCATTCGCGCTTTTGCCGGCAAGATATATTTTGGATGTATCACCATCGGGAGGCGGGGGAGGAGGAGCGTTGCCACTGTTTTTATTGCAACCCGCCATCATCGCTGTCATGACTATCAGGGATACGTAGCAGGTAGGGAGCAGTTTCATGTTGAAGATTTTAAAGTTTAATGAATTTATGGCCCTGTAAAATTTCGCAAACCACCTGTGCAGAACAACCCCAAAATGGGGGTATTGAGCTATCTTTATCGGAATGCCAATACCTGTATGAGAGAGAAATTTTCTGCACTGCTGGTAATCGCTTTTGCCATCTCATTCAAGATTGATGCACAGTCTGCCACAGACTTGCGTTGTGAGTATTTGAAGGCGCCGATTGGCATCGATGCTACCCATCCGCGACTATCATGGAAACTTGATGATAACAGAAATGGCGCAAAACAAACGGCTTACAGTATTGTGGTGGGCACTGATTCTTTATCGGTAAGTAAAGGCCAGGGAGACTATTGGCAAACCGGCCGCATCAATTCCGATAACCACCTGGTAGTGTATGCAGGTCAGCCTCTGCAGCCGTTCACCAAATATTACTGGGCGGTGCAGTTGTGGGATAAAGATGAAGCAGCGGCACCCATTAAAGTGGTAAGTTCTTTTGAAACAGGTATGATGGATGCGCGCAACTGGAAAGGCGCATGGATAAGCGATGGCAAAGATCAAAATGAAAAAGCGGCGCCCTGTTTCAGGAGAAAATTTTCTACTGGTAAAAAAATAAAGTCCGCACGCGCCTATATCGCTGCTGCCGGTTTGTTTGAATTATATATAAACGGAAAAAGGATCGGCGATCACCAGCTCGATCCGATGTACACGCGATTCGACCGGCGTATAATGTACGTGACGCACGATGTAACCGATGCTTTGCAAAACGGCGATAACACTATTGGTGTACTGCTGGGCAATGGATGGTACAATCATCAATCCACCGCAGTATGGAACTTTCACAATGCTCCCTGGCGCGCACGACCGGCATTTTGTCTTGATCTGCGGATTACTTATGATGACGGAAGTGTGGAGACTATTGCTACTGGTAAAGAATGGACGACTTCGCTCAGCCCCGTCGTCTTCAACAGTATTTATACTGCGGAACACTATGATGCCAGTAAAGAACAACCAGGTTGGAACACGAATGTATTTGACGATTCCACCTGGCAGGATGTGATTTACCGTTCGGCGCCGACGAACAATATTGTGGCGCAAGCGCTGCATCCCATTCGCCGGGTAGATACGTTAAAAGTGAAATCTTTTCGCCGATTTGACGATACTTTGTATGTTTTTGATTTTGGGAGAAATATTTCCGGTGTAAGTGAAATAAAACTGAAAGCTGCTCGCGGTACTGTTGTGAGATTGCGTCATGCAGAACGTTTATATCCCAATGGCCGCGTTGATCAATCGAATATCGATGTACATTATCGTCCGATGGACGACAGCGATCCTTTTCAGACAGATATTTTTGTGCCGAAAGGAGAAGGTGAAGAAATTTTCAGACCGCGGTTTAACTATAAAGGCTTTCAATATGTGGAAGTCACCAGCAGCGCGCCCGTGCAGTTGAACCAGGAAAGTCTTACTGCTTATTTCATGCACAGCGATGTGCCGCCCGTTGGCAGCGTCGCTTCATCGAACCCTGTAATCGACAAAATATGGTTCGCTACCAACAACTCTTATCTCTCGAACTTGTTTGGTTATCCTACCGACTGTCCGCAGCGCGAAAAGAATGGGTGGACGGGCGACGCGCATATTGCTGTTGAAACGGGTCTTTACAATTTCGACGGCATCACTATCTATGAAAAGTGGCTGGCCGATCATCGCGATGAGCAGCAGCCCAATGGCGTTTTGCCTTCCATTATTCCAACAGGAGGATGGGGTTATGAATGGGGAAATGGACCCGACTGGACCAGCACCATCGCAATCATTCCCTGGAATATTTATTTGTTTTATGGTGATACGACATTGTTGTCGCGATGCTACGAAAATATCAAAAGATATGTTGACCATATCACCTACATCAGCCAGGGCTCGCTCACAACCTGGGGGCTTGGCGACTGGGTGCCGGTGACTGATAAGCCGCCGGTAGAGTTCACTTCAAGTGTGTACTATTTTGTTGACGCCACCATCTTGTCGAATGCCGCAAAGATTTTAGGTAAGCATGATGATCATGAAAAATACGCGAAGCTGGCGCAGCAGATAAAGGATGCTTTCAATAAAAAATACCTTGACGAATCAACAGGCATATATGGCAAGGGTATGCAAACCGAGCTGAGCATGCCATTATATTGGGGACTTGTACCGGAAGATATGAAGACGAACGTAGCGGCAAACCTGGCAGCACGGGTAAAGGCAGACAACAATCATATCAATGTCGGGTTGCTGGGAACCAAAGCCATTTTAAATGCTTTAAGTGAAAATGGCTACGCCGATCTTGCTTTCAAAGTTGCGTCGCAAAAAACATATCCCTCCTGGGGGTGGTGGGTAGAAAATGGCGCGACCACATTATATGAAAACTGGGCGATTGACGCGCAATCTGATATTTCACTAAACCATATCATGTTTGGTGAAATCGGCGCGTGGTATTACAAGGCGCTGGGCGGCATAAAGCCCGATCCGCAACAGCCCGGATTCAAGAATATTTTGTTGCAGCCGCATTTTGCTGAAGGACTGGCGAATTTTGAAGCGAGCCATGATTCTCCATATGGTAAGATAGTCTCTTCATGGAAAAGGGTGGAGAAGAAGATGGTGTATATGGTTGTTGTGCCGCCCAATGCTACTGCACGAATCAGCCTGAATGTGACGGGAAAAATGAAAGTGTACCAGGATGGTGCCATCATAAATAATCCGAAAGACTTTACCGTTCCCGCAGGAAAGTATATGTTTGAAATAAAGTAAAAGCAGACGAATGAAACTTGCCATCACCGCCTTTCTGTTGCTGATTTTATCTTCTCAAAATTTTGCGCAGCATAAAGTAAACTGGAAAAGAGTTTCCGTGTTGGTTTACACAAAGAATGGCAAGGGTTATGTTCACGGGAATATACCACAGGCTGTTGCCTGCGTTCAGAAACTTGGCGCGCAATATGGCTTTAAGGTAGATACTTCTTCCGACGCCTCGGTGATGACAAAGGAAAAACTGCAACAATACACGCTTCTTCTTTTCGCCAGCACCAACAACGACGTGTTCGATACTGATGCACAGCGGCTGGCCTTCCGGCAGTATATAGAGGCAGGCGGCGGTTTTGTAGGCATTCACTCGGTGGTAGGAACCGAACGCAACTGGAAATGGTTTAAAATGATGCTCGGTGGCAGTTTTGCCTGGCATCCGAAATTCCAGGAACTCAAGGTAAAAGCCCTGCATCCCAATCATGAATCGCTGAAAGATGTGCCGAAAGTTTGGGTAAGAAACGACGAATGTTATTTCGCCAGGGAACTTTATCCTGGTCGCACCGTGCTGATGGCATATGATCTGAATTCGCTAAAAGCTGCCGACACTACCGAACAAAGACTGGTTGCACAACATAAAGGCACTTACGCCGATTTGTATCCTGCCGTGTGGGCATACCAGTTTGATGGTGGTCATACCTGGTGCACTGCACTGGGTCACGATGGCAAAGACTACAGCGATCCGGTATTTGTAAATCATATTCTGCAGGGCATTCGCTTTATTGCCGCCAGCCGCGGAAAGCTGGACTATTCAAAAGCCTATGCCACCAGTCACGACGACCCGCTGCAATATCAACTGGAGACGAAATAAATTCTATTTTCCCTTAGCAGGTGTTATCAGGTTCTCGAACCAGAAAACGCCTTTTTTATTAGCGACAACAATGTCGGGTCTGCCATCACCATTCATATCGCGTACTTCAGTATTAAGACCAATGCCCGAGTCATCATCAATCACGTGCTCGATCCAGAAGGGACTTTTACCGCCGGCATTTTCATACCACAAAATCAGTGGCGGATCATAAGAGCCGGGGTCGATGGTAGAGCGATTGCTGGGATTTAAGCGTTCGGTATGCGCAAAGTATCTTTTGCCGGTTATCAGGTCGGGATCCCCATCTCCATCCAGGTCGGCCAGAGCGGTGCTGTGCGTTTGCGAAGTAATATAACTGATGAGGCGGTGGCCAAACTGTGGTTCGCCATCTTCTCTTCTAAATTGTTGATGCCACCATATACCAAAGCGGTGCGCTGAGGCGCTGATCACGTCGGCAAGACCATCGTTGTTTACGTCCAGCACCCACATCTGCGAGCAGTCTTCACCAATATCGGCATAATGAAATTTCCAGCGCTCTTGTTTTACATCTGCAGGACCTTCCCACCATCCGGATCTTACAATCACGTCTTTGCGGCCATCGCCGTTGATATCACCGTAGCCAAGACCATGACCATTTACATTCACGTGTGGTACATTGGCTTCGCTGATGGCATATCTTTTCCACGTAGTGCTGCCTTTTGATGGCGCCTGCAGCCAGATGAGCTCATTGGTTTTTGAATCACCGCAAATGATATCGTCCTGCCCATCGCCATCCACGTCAACAAACAGCGGGCTTTCGTTACCAACGTTATCATATAGGCGATGTTTTTTCCAATAGCCTCCTTTGGTGCCTGGATTTTCATACCAGTCGGCGCTAAGACCGGGGAAATCCATTACTATCAGGTCGGGCCAGCCGTCCTGGTTCACGTCCATGCAGTGATTCAGAAATGAGCGGCTGTAAGTGGTTTTGGGGGGATAAGTTCTGAACGTATCAATATCATGCCGCTTCCAGGTGGGAGCTTCAAACCAGGCAGGACCAGCCAGTATATCCAGCTTACCATCTTTGTTTACATCGCCTACGGCTACGCCTTCAGAAATAAAATCGGTGGTGATGACGTGTTTCCTGAACCATTGTTCTTTTTGCTGCGCCATTGCTGCCTGGCTAAAACAACAAACAACAAAGACGCTCATCCAGATTGTTCTCATTACTTTTCATTTTTTGAATTGAGTAAAAAGTGCACCAACGAATTGAATTCCTGCTGCGATAATGTCTGCCCGAAATTATCAGGCATCAGGGTCAGTTTCGAAGGTGTTTGTTCGGCTATATCCTGTTTGGCGATGGGAAATTCTTTTCCTGAGATATCGGCAAAAACCACGGTGGCGCCTTCTTCGCGGCGGAACAATCCACTGGTCACTTTGCCATCTTTCAGCCGGATGGTGTACATTCTGAAGTCTTCGGTGACGTTACGGTTGGGGTCAATTATTTTTTCTGTCAATGCCTTTGCACCCCATTGGCTTACACCGTCCAGGTTGGGCCCAATATCCCCTCCCGCGCCATTGATGCTATGGCAGGGAGAGCATTTCTGTACAAATACGATCTGTCCCGAATCAACCGGGGGCTTGCGCCCGCTATTCATAGCGAGTTGAAAATTTTGCAGGCGCTCATCTATCAATACTTGTCTTTCCGAATCGATGGGGCTTACATTCTTAGTGAGCTCTTCAAATTGTTTTTTCTGTGCCGGGGTAATATTAATGAAAATGCGTTCGCGCACGCGTGGCTCCAGCAGTACGCGCGGGTATATCTCGTTGTTTTTTACCGATTGAAATAGTATATTCTTTCCTTCTGCGCTGGCTGCCAGCGTTACGGCCATATTGGTCTGCAAGTCTGGCGGCGCGTTTTTGATAGCGCCTGCAAGAATATTGTTGGCCACCGTGCCGGGGAATTCACCGATCACGCGGCTGATCTCGTTCCTGAAATGCACATCGGTCTGGTCATTTCCCAACAGCAGTTGTGCAACAGATGATCCCTTCCTCGTATCCATCTTCATCAGTGCGCGCAGCGCGGCAGCTTTCAGAATCACCAGGTCGTGATTGATGTCATTGCCGCTGCGGATATCGCTGGCCGCAGCGCTTTGCACCATAGCCTCGAGTTGAGGCGCGAGATTATTCATTTTATACTTGCCCGCCATATCTGCAGCAAAGGTTTGCATCTGAAGTATGGACGGGCGATTTTCTTTTGAGAAAGAATAAGATTGCAATACATTCCCGGCAAGACTGCGGCCCCAGTTTGCCAACAGCGCCGTTTCTTTTCCTCCGCGCTGTGTCAATCCCGATTGCACTGCCTGGTATAAGGGAATACTCAGCGAATCGGGCCATTGATAGTTGATTGCAATCCGGACAGCCGCATCGAGATCAGCAACCGGAGCAAATCGGGCGATATGTTGAAAGATAGCGGGCGCGCGCTTTTCAGCAGGCTTGTACTGGCTCACGTATTTGAACAAGAAGGAGCCCGCATCCTGCGAAGGCACGCCCATTAATACGTCTGCGATATAATTGGCATCCTGCTCGCTCCACGCGGTGGTAGCTGCCTGTTTCATCACCGATGCAGACCGTAGCAGGTTGCGCATCGCAAGTCTTGTTACATACACCATGTGTTCGTCTGATGCAGGCGCCTGCTTGCGCATTTTCAGTGCCAGTTGCAACGATTCCATGGTGGGATAGTCGGGCAGCAATTCAATGGCAGCGCGTTGTACCTGCGGGTCTTTATCTTCCAGGGCGTCTACTATTGTCGCCCAAAACACTTTGGGACCTTTCAGTTCAGCAAGTATATGCAAAGCATGCAGCCTGATCACAGGATCGCTGTGCGTAGCGGCAGATTGCAACATCACCACCTGCAAAGCACCCAGGCGATAGAGTACCCAAAGGGCATGCGCGTATTTTCGGGTGCTGACATTTTTTTCACCCAACACTGCAGCCACCGGCTGCACGGCTTCGCCACCAATTCTGTCTGCCAACTGATCGGCGGCGGTCATGCGGATGAACATATTATCATTGTCCAAAGCCTTTACCAGTTCTTCCACCGATGCTTTTGTCCAGTCTTTTCTTTCATTGCTTTTTCCCTTATAAGTGATTCGCCAGATCCTGCCGCGCGCTTTATCGCGTTTGGGGTGGTCGAGCGGCACTTCATAATGACCGATAATGCTGTTGTAAAAATCGGCGATGTACAAAGCGCCATCGGGACCCATCTTTACGTCCACAGGTCTGAACCAGGGATCGTCGCTCAGCATAAAATCTTCCTCGCGTTTACCAATGGGAGAGGCGCCTTCAAAAGCCGCAGAATAACGATACACACGGCAGCGCACCACATCGCCGACAAAAAAATTGCCGCGAAAACTTTCGGGCCAGAGCTTGTCAGCATAGTATGCGATGCCCGCCAGCGCGGTGGCCTCATCAGAAAGCGGGGTCATGTCGGGCGCAAAACCCATTCCTTCTTCCTTACCCCATTGCGTGTAATCGGCATTGCGGATCAATTGATATAATGGTGAGGTATGACAGTCGGTAGAGTAGAGGTAGCCGCGTTCGTCATACACCAGTCCAAACGGATTGATACGTCCGTCGGTAGTTTTTTCCACGCGACTGCCATCGGGACGAATACGGAATGTGTTGCCGCTGATCATCGAGATGCTGTCGCCATCGGCACCGGCCACGGTATCGCGGTTGCTGTAACCATGACAGGAATGAATCCATCCATCAAAACCGCGCAGCAGGTTGTTGATCATGCCGTGCGTATCGTGTGTCTTGAATGGCCCTACCAGGATTTTCTGTCCATCGGGTTTATCATCGCCATTGTTATCATAAAACTTATACACGTTGGGGATGCTATACACTACGGGACCATCATTCATTGGCAAAATGCCGATGGGAATATTGAGTGTGTCGGAAAATACGGTGAACTTATCGGCCTTGCCATCGTTGTCAGTGTCTTCCAGTATGGTGAGTTTATCTCTCCCCTTGCCGGGTGCTGCGGGAAAAGGGTATTCGTATGATTGCGTCACCCAAAGGCGTCCCTTCGCATCGAAGGCAAGATTGATGGGTTTACCAATGTCGGGTTCGGAAGCGAAACAGGTGATTTCAAAACCTTCGGGCAATTTGAACCCTAACAATTCTTCTTCGGGCGTGCGCGCTTCGGTGGTGCGGATATGAACGGAGAATTTGTCGCCCGAGAATTCACGCCTATCTTTTTCCTGGCCGGAGTTTTTACAAGCAATCGATGCAATAAACAGGGTGGGAACCAGTATCGCCCTGGATAATCTCATGTTGACAGTTTTTTTGAAATTATTAAAAATGCGAAGCATTTCGTCACGCATGTCCCCCGATTCGTCAAATTTATCCCTGTAATTTCCGGGTTTTATTTCTATTGCGGGCAACAAATACCGAAACTTATGCATGCGTCAAGAAATTTTGTTATACATGCCGGAAAATGCTGGCCCTCCCTCCTGGTTATTTTCGTATTGACCGCTCTCACCAACTGCCGCGCACAGACCAACGGAAAGTCTTTGTTAGTGTCGGCGCCGGGTTCACCCATTAGTGTGAGCTGCGGTCCGGGAAATGTGGTAGCCGGCGACCTGGACCATGATGGAAAAACCGACCTGGTGGTGGCTTGTGCGGCTAATCGCCTGATTACTTTTTTCAGAGGTCGCGGCGATGGACAGTTTACTGGTTGGGGCGCGCCGCTTACGCTGCCATATCCCCCGCACGAAATCGTGCTGGGCGATGTGGACAAAGATGGTCATCCCGACCTGGTGGTAGGCAGTCACGATACCTACACCGTGCTGATATATCACGGCGACGGCAAGGGCAATTTTTCTGGTTCTCCCGACTCGGTCATCATGCATTCGGGCAACCAGCCACATACCCATGGCCTCGGGCTGGGAGATATGAACGGCGACGGATTGCTGGATATAGTCACCGCCAACAGCAACGACCAGGATGTGAGCGTGATGCTTAACCAGGGCAGGTTGCAGTTTGCCCCGGCACCTGGTTCGCCATATGCCGTGGGGCCTTCTCCATATCCGCTTACCATCGGCGATGTAAACAATGATGGGCACCTTGATATAGCCTCCACCTCCAGCAACCGGTCTTTCAAATCGCTCACGCTTTTGATCGGCGATGGCAAAGGCAGTTTTCAACGCCGCGATGTTCCGCTTCGCACGGCCAGTCCCTGGTACGTGAGTATCGGCGATATCAACCATGATCAGCTTCCCGACCTGGTGATGACGCACGCCGAGCGTAATGAACTGACTGTGCTCACAGGAAATAAGGATGGTCAGTTTTCGGAGGTTGAACAATCTCCCTTCAATCTCGGCAGCAGCGCCTGGGCCATTGCTCTAGCCGACCTCAACCAGGATGGCAACCCCGATGTGCTGGCCGCCGCCAATACCGGTGTGCGCGTAATGCTGGGCAATGGCAGGGGAGGTTTCACTGCTGCGCAAGGATCACCATTTCTAACGGGAAGGAGTAACTGGCGTTTTGCGGTATGCGACGTAAATGGCGATGGCAGGCCGGATGTGGTGACGAGCAATTCAGAAGCCAATAATGTGTCTGTTCTCCTTACTCAATAGGGACGGCCAGGTGGAAGGTGGGCCACCTACAGGACGGGCATGCAGGTACAGGAAGGCTGAATGACATTAAATTTATACATTTAGTGATCTATATTGCGAAGCCTATTCAACGACCAGCCAGATGAGGAAAAATATTCTTGTGCCATTCTTGATAACGCTGTGGTTTTGTGCCTGTAAAAGTAGTCCCGAATCATCCGTGCTCTCGCCCGAAGAGTCTCTCAAACACATGCAGGTAGAAGATGGTTTCAGCGTAGAACTGGTGGCCGCCGAACCCCTGGTGGTGGCGCCTGTTGCGATGACATTCGATGAGTTTTCACGTATATGGGTAGTCGAAATGCAGGGTTATATGCCCGACACATTGGGCAGCGGTGAAGACATGAGGACTGGCAAGATCGTGATATTGGAAGATACCGACCAGGATGGTCGCGCCGATACACGCAAGGTTTTTCTCGACTCGCTGATACTACCAAGGGCAATTTGCTTAATAGAAAATGGTGTGTTGGTAGCCGAACCTCCCTATCTCTGGTTTGTGGAAAGAAACGGCGATACTGCGGGGAGAAAGATACTGGTAGATGATAAGTATGCCGAAGGCGGTAATGTGGAGCATCAACCCAATGGACTGCTCCGCAATATTGACAACTGGATCTACAACGCCAAATCATCGTTTCGATATAAGAAAAAAGACAGTGTTTGGCTAAAGGTAAAAACGCATTTTCGCGGGCAATGGGGCATTTCGAATGATGATTATGGAAGATTGTATTATAATCACAATTCCGCCAACGTGCTCGGCGATTATTTCTTTCCTTCTCTTGGTTTTACCAATGATAATTTGACAAGGGTGGCGGGTTTTAACGAAAAGATTGTTGCCGATAATCGCGTATATCCCATTCATCCTACCACCGGCGTAAACAGGGGGTATATGGAAGGTATTTTGGACAGTACGGGAAGACTGGTGAATTTCACAGCTGCCTGCGGCCCCCTGGTTTATCGTGGGGATTTGTTTAGTGAGGAATATTACAATAATGCCTTCGTTCCCGAACCAGCAGCCAATTTGATTAAGAGAAATATCCTTGACCTGGAGAATTTTCCAGCCAGCGGGCGACAGGCATACCAAGACAAAGAATTTCTGGCGAGTGATGACGAGCGCTTCCGCCCGGTTAATTGCTTCAATGGCCCTGATGGCGCATTGTACTTCGTGGATATGTACCGGGGCATTATCCAGCATAAGACATATCTCACCGATTACCTGAAAGGTGAGATTCGCCAGCGGGAGCTTACCCATCCGCTGTCCTGCGGACGCATTTATCGCGTGGTGCCGAAAGGGAAGAAGGTAAAGCCGTTTGTATTTCCCAAAGAAGCAACTGAACTTATCAAATTGTTTGATCATCCCAATGGATGGATAAGAGAAAAAGCCCAGCAGCTATATATCGATCATTTTAAAGAAGCCTCTCCGTTGTTGCGGGAGTATGCTGATAAAGTTGACAAACCCGTTACTGCCCTGCTCGCCTTATGGACGCTGGCAGAATACAACGCGTTAAAGCCCGGTCAACTTAAACCTTTGCTCTCGCACCAGCACCCGGCGGTAAGACAAGCTGCCTTGAGCATGTTGCCCGAGATAATGACGAAAGAAAATTACAACCAACCGATATTCAACGAAGCTTATGAGTTGTTGAAAAATGACAGCGTCGCCGCGCCACTGGTGGTCTTTATAGCCAATAAAGTGGCGCAGTTTGATAAGAGAAAGGCAAATGCGATTCTCACCGATGCGGTTCGCCTTTACCCTAACAACCGTTTTGTGGCCGATGCTGTGCTCAGCAATCTGCAAGATAAAGAGCATGCATTTCAGAAAACTGTCGCTGCCCTTCAAAAAGACACCGCTACCACTATTCATCGTCAATTGAATAAATTGATTGCCGCATTAGAACAATCAAAAAATGATGCGAGCCTTAAAGCCATGGCTTCAAAATACCCGAGGGGAATGAATATTTATAAAAATATTTGTCAGACCTGTCACGGAGCTGATGGCAATGGTATGACTTCGCTGGCGCCGCCGCTTAACCGTTCGGATTGGGTGACGGGTGATAAAGACAGGCTTGCTGCCATTATATTATATGGCTTAACGGGACCTGTACAGGTAAACGGCAGAAATTATAAATCACCCGAAGTGCTTGATGAAATGCCGGGCATAGCCAGCAACGACGAACTAAACGATGAAGACATCGCCCAACTGATCAACTTCATTCGCAATGCCTGGAGCAATAAGGCTGAAGAAGTGAAAGCTTCAGATGTAGAAAGAGTGCGCCGTAAATATGCAGGCAGACAAAAATCATTTACCGCCGACGAACTGCAAAAGAAGTAAAGGTTTAATGGATGAATTGAAATTAACTTGTCAATAATTCGCCCTGGCGGTTTCTTTTGCGAATTGGCAGGTGGCACGAGTTTTTAGCTGATTCTCCTGCAATCAAAAACTCAAATATGAAGTCCAAAACAACTCCCCGCAAGGTTCTGATAGTAGAAGACGAAGGCGATCTCTGTCTCCTGCTCAATATATTACTCGATGAAAAAGGTATGGAAGTTGACCACGCGCAAAGCCTGGCAAAAGCTGAGGAATATCTTCTACAAGATGAGCCTTCGCTGGTTTTGCTCGACAACCGGCTGCCCGATGGTTATGGCGTCGATTTTATCAAACGTATTAAAGAAAAACATCCTGCTACCAAAGTGATCATGATTTCAGGCGTGGATGCTGCTGCCCAGGATGTTGCGCTTGAAAACGGCGCCGATCTCTTTTTGAAAAAGCCGTTTACTAAGGCGCAGTTGTTCGAATCGGTAATGAGTTTGCTGAATTGAGATTATGGATGAGATAACGGATTAGGATCACGGACTTAACCTGTCTTTGTATAATCCAAATTCAATCGTGCTGCTTAAATTGGGAGTGCTCGCTATACATGATGAAGCGCGCCGATTGGGAGAGAAAACCCGAGCTATACAATTCCCGCTTTTGGTCTTTGCCGTCCGGCGTGCGAATCAATGCTTCGTAGGCAGCAGGACCGGTGCCAATGGCCAATAATCCTGTTTTTTTCAATCTGAACAGTTTTAATGGACCCCGGTTTTGCGACGCGGCCAACAAATATTCGCCTTTTGCGCTGCGCAATTTCACCATCGCCTTTCCGTTGCCCGATATGAAGATGCCACTTTGTAAAGTGGATTGCGGTTTGAAATTTCCGTGGCCGTCTCCCAACATCAACAACCCGTTCAACGCATCATACCTGCCGATACTTACGTTGGTACTGTAGTCGTTGGTGTTGATCACTACATCCAGGTTGCCGTCGCCGTCAAAGTCTTCAACGATCATGCTGTTCAGGATCGTTTGCTGTGCCAGCCAGGGCAGTGGACTAATGGTGAATTTTCCATGGCCGTCATTCCTGATATAACAGCTGTTGAGCTGCGTGGCTTTCGCGATATACGCATCGGCAAGTTGTTCGGGCGTAAGCAGATCTTTCATCGTGGCATTGGCGTACGATTTATAATCCTTAAACTTCGCGCATACTGATCATCTGGCGGATGGCATCATCGCGCAAATGCGCGGGATATTCTCTTCTTTCCAGCGTATCCATACTCGCAGGCAGGTAAAGAGAAATGAAAGCATCGTAGCTGTCGTTATTGTCGAAGTCTTTTGCGTAAATGGTGACGGGTTCTTGCTCGCTTGCCTTGAAAAAGGAGTTTTGTCCCAGGTTGCCCGCGATATAATCCATGTCGCCATCGTTGTCGAAATCGCCGGCGGCAAGACTGGTCCACCAGCCGGTATGATTCGCAATACCCGTGCTGGCTGTAATGTTCTCAAATTTGCCGCCGGTGTTTTTCAGGAATGTTACCGGCATCCATTCACCAGCTAGTACCAGGTCGGGCCAGCCATCGTTGTCGTAGTCAGAGACAAGCGCGTCGCAAACCAGCCCGATATTTTTCAAGGCTGGCGCCACTTCATCTGTCACATCAGTAAACACAACCTGTCCCCCTTTTGAGTCGTTGCGATAGATATGAGCAGAAACTGGTTTGGGATATTGTCCGGGCACCACCCGGCCGCCGATAAACAAATCGAGGTCGCCATCTTTATCAAAATCGAATGGCCGCGCGCAACTTTTGCTCGTGAAATTTGCCGGCAAGGCGTTAGCTGCTTTTTTAAAATTACCCTTACCATCGTTCAAATACAATACATCAGTATAAGCTTCGCTTTCTGCATTGCTTTCATAGCCGCCCCGCGCAATATACAGGTCGAAATCATTGTCGTTATCTGCATCAAAAAGCGCGATACCCATGTCCTGGTAAATGAAATTGGAAGAAGGTATTTCACCAATTTCTTATTTGATAAATCTACCGTCTCTTTGCTGCAGCAGCAACACGGCGCTTAAAGATGAATTGCCGCCAATGATTAAATCATCAAGTCCGTCACCATTCACGTCGCCGGCAGCCATCGATGGACCATATTCGGAAAATTTATGCGGAAGTAGTTTTTGTGTATTGAAATCGTTACAGTCTTGTTGCGAGTGGACGTAGTTCAGATTCACCGTGCCAGTGATATCGGTAAATAAGGATTCTGCTGCCACCGGCTTGTTTTCCCAACTATAGTCCAGATTTGCATCGGCGCTGTTCACCACCACCGTCTGATCGGCTGGCACATTTTTCAGCACCTGCATTTTTCCTTCAGGCCATTTTACTACCAACGAATCCACCACACTCACCGTATCGAGTCCAAAATGCGGGTTGAATTGTACGGTGCCAAGATAACCACGATAGGGAGTTTGTTCATACACCTGTTGCTGGCCCTTGTAGTAAATCTCTACCCAGGCGCCGAGACCATTCAGGTTGTTTTTTTCTCCTTTCAGTTGAACATCCAGGTAATGCGGTTTCGTTTTTTTATCGTTCAGCGTATTCCTATATACAGAAGCTTCATCATTGATATTATTTACTACCAGGTCCAGGTCGCCATCATTATCAAGATCGGCGTAAGTGGCGCCATTGGCAAAGGTGGCGTTCATAAAACCCCAGTCTTTTGATACGTCTTCAAATCGGCAATCGCCCGCATTGCGGTAAGCATAGTTGTGCAATTTCACCTGCGGTATGCGCGAAAGGGTAGTGGCGATAGATGCGAGATGCACGCTTTCTCTCCTGAACACCATAAAATCATGATCGGTCACATCGCGGGGATAGCCGTTGGTCACCACAATGTCGCGCAGACCGTCGTTGTTTAAATCTGCCACCACGGGCGCCCAGCTCCAGTCGGTCTCAGCAATGTCGCTGTAGAAACCGAGATCGGCAAACACCGGCTCGCCGACAGAATCATTGCCATTTACGCGCGGACCGAGATTTACCTGCAGGCTGTTGCGCACATATTGATACTGGTAGTTGTAGGCATCACTCAGCTGGTAAGTGTTATAACTACCCGGGTTCAACATCATCTTTTTCCGGAAATTATCTTCCGGGCTCATATCCAGTTCAACTATATCGGGCAGGCCATCATTGTTTATATCAATAATATCCTGTCCCATACCATTCGCCGATGTATGTTTGAAATAAATATGCGCCATATCGGTGAAGGTGCCATTTTTGTTGTTGATATAGAGCAAGTCGTTTGGCGCGAAATCGTTGGTTACAAAAAAATCTTTCCATCCGTCTTTATTGATATCGGCGATGGTGACACCATGGCCATAACCTTCAGCAGTGACGCCCGCATGTTTACTGACATCGGAGAAGACAGGATGTCCTTTTTCTGCATCAAAATTATTCTGGTATAGACGCCCGGTGCTCGGAAAACTTCCGTCGAGCACTTTCGGTTTAAATATTGAAGGGTTGATATGTTGAAACACCTGGTTCACCACCAGGTACATGTCAAGGTCGCCATCATTGTCATAATCGAAAAACGCTGCCATGGTGCTGTGCGTCGTATCGTCGAGGCCATACTCCCGGGCCATATTCCTGAAAGTAGGGCGGCCGAATTTGTCGAGGCCCTGGTTGATATAAAGTATATTTCTTCTTTGCTCAGGATCGTCGTAAATGGTAGCGCACACATAAATATCCATCCAGCCATCGTTGTTGATATCCACTGCGGCGGCACCGCGGCACCATTTGCCTTCACCTTCGGTGCCGGAAGCGTTGGTGATATCTTCAAAACGCATATCACCTTTGTTCAGGTACAACCGGTTGGCTACCATATTGCCGGTGAAGTAAAGATCTGTCAGTCCGTCGTTGTTGAAATCGGCTGCTGCCACACCGCCACCGTTGTAGATATTGGTGACGTCAATGGGGTTCATGGAATCAGTCTCGGTAATGGCATTGTTAAAGGTTATGCCTGACCGTGAGGAGGGCAGCAACTCAAATAAGGTTTCGCTTTTTTCATTGCAGGCGATACCCAAGATGATGCCTATGAGGGCTATAGGCCATTTTTTCATCCGGAATCATTTATTATAAATGTAATAAATTAATCTTTTAATTTCGTGTGTACCTTAAAACATCGATCGTGAACAGGAGAGATTTTATTCAGCAATCTGCCATCACTGCGGCCGCGCTGGCTGCGTTGCCCACTTCATTCGCCAGCGGCGTTAATCGTGAAATTGTACTGGGTCACAATAAAAAACGCTATCGTTTAAATACTAAATGGAGTACCCAGGATTTTAACCGTTACCCCGTGAAAGATTGCCATGAAATGGTGCAGGACAGTAAGGGAAGAATTATCCTGCTCACTAACGAGATCAGGAATAATGTAATCATATACAATAAAAGAGGAAAACTGCTCAGCACCTGGGGCACAGAGTATCCCGGCGCGCACGGGCTGACGCTTTTTAATGAAAATGGCACCGAGGTGCTGTTCATTTGCGACAACACGCGGCACCAGGTAATTAAAACCACTTTAACAGGCCACGTGCTGATGACAATCGACTGGCCTCGTGAGACGGGCGAGTATTCGAAAGAAGAAGAGTTTGTGCCCACCGAGACAGCCATTGCACCCAACGGCGATATATATGTGGCCGATGGTTATGGCAAGGATTTTATCATACAATACAATGCGAAAGGTGAGTACATCCGTCATTTCGGCGGACGCGGTACGGAAGAAAAGCATTTGAAAAATGCGCACGGCATCTGTTATGATGACCGGGACAAAAACAATCCTGTGCTGATCGTCACTTCCCGCGAGCAGAATGCATTCAAGCGGTTTACGCTCGATGGAAATTATATTGATACTATTCCTATGCCCGGCGCCTGGGTTTGCCGCCCGGTAATAAAAGGAGAATATTTATATGCAGCCGTATTGCAAAGTAATCGCGCATTGTGGAAACAAAGTGGTTTTGTTACCATCTTAGACAAAAACAATAAAGTGATCTCCAATCTTGCCGGCATCGAACCCCAATACACCGATAATGGACTGGAAGAAATGTACCAGACCGACAAAGTATTTCAATATCCACACGACGTATGCGTGGATGATGAAGAAAATTTATATGTGGCACAATGGAATTCGGGAAAAGTGCTGCCATATAAACTGACGCCGGTAGGATAACCAGGTTAACGGGTAGCCACCAGCGATGGATTATACAGCTTGCTATGAATTTCCCTTAATTTTTCCACCGGCATCTTGATCACTTTGCGATCATAGGTCATCAGGCCATTTACTTCCACTTCTACGTCGGTGGTTTGCGTGTATACTGCCGCCGACAACCCTTCGGTAATCAGGTGCGGCATGCGATCTATGAATTCTGTATAGCGGGTCAGCAGTTCTTCTTTGTTTTTGAAACTCTGATAGCCCCAGTTGTTCTTGTCTTGCCAGGTATGATTTTCTATCGGAAGGCCCAGTCCGCCATACTCACCCAATACCAGCACCCTGTCTTTACCAAACAATTTCGGATCGGGCATCAGCGGCTCGGGATAGTTGTGCAAATCCATGATATGACCCACATCTTCGAAGTTGCCACCGCTGGCAGTGTTCACAAGACGTGAAGGGTCTTTCGCCATGGTCCACTCGACAATTTCCTTAGTCTTGAATTGTCCCCATGCTTCGTTAAAGGGCACCCACACTACAATGCTCGGGAAGTTGTGGAAGTCTTGCATGATCTCTTTCCACTCGGTGCGGAAGGCCTGTTCCGACTCGGGGGTTCTGTCTTTATCACTGGCACGACCGTATATGCCGGGGCGCGATTCCCATCGGTTACCCAAATCGCCGCTGGGCATATCCTGCCATACCAGTATGCCGAGTTTATCGCAGTGGTAATACCAACGGGCGGGCTCCACTTTCACGTGTTTGCGAATCATGTTGAAGCCCATTTCCTTTGTTTTTTCGATATCGAATTTCAAAGCTTCGTCGCTGGGTGCTGTATATAAACCATCAGGCCACCAGCCCTGGTCGAGTGGTCCAAACTGAAATACAAATTCATTGTTGAGCAGCATGCGCCTGATGCCTTTCTTGTCTGTACCCACAGAAATTTTGCGCATACCAAAATAACTGGTCACTTCATCCACCACTTTGCCTTTGCGCGTGATGGTATATTTCAGATCGTATAAGAATGGATTGGAGGGAGACCATGCCTTAGCATTCGGCACATCAATGTTTACCGATGCTCCGGGTTCTGCATTCTGCGAAGCAATCTTGTTTTCGCCATCCCAAACAGAAATGGTGAGCACATCGCCGCTTTGCAAACCTTGCACTTCGGCCTGCACGTTTATTTTTTTATTGTCAAAATCAGGAGTCTGAATAGTGGATGAGATATAAGTCTTAGGCACAGATTCCACCCACACGGTTTGCCAGATGCCGGTAACAGGAGTGTACCAGATGCCGTGCGGATTTTTTACTTGCTTGCCGCGGGGCTGGGGCCCGTCATCAGTGGGATCCCACACGCGCACGGCAATTTCCTGCTTCTTGCCTTTTGCAAGGTGGGGAGTGATGTCGAAAGAAAATGGATCGTAACCACCCTGGTGACTGCCAACTTCTTTGCCGTTTACAAATATGGTGCATTGCCAGTCAACCGCACCGAAATGCAGCAGCACATTATTGTTTTTGGAAGGAGATAAATCGATGGTTCTTTTATACCAGAGCACACTGTCTTTGCCCACTGTCTTACCCACGCCCGAAAGCGCCGATTCTACGCAGAAGGGCACGAGTATGGAGCCCTGCCATTCGGAAGGAATGCTTTGTTGCGACTTGGGCAGTATAGCATATTGCCAGAGACCGTTGAGGTTGGTCCAGTTTCCTTTGCGCTCCATTTGTGGCCTGGGATATTCGGGCAACACATTGTTGGGATCGACCTTTTCTGCCCAGGGACTTGTGATTTTTCCTTTTACCAATTGCCAGCTTTGCTGGGCGTTGAGCACGATCGGGGTCAGTGACAACAACACCAGGAATACAAATTTTTGACTAGTTACTTTCATGGTGATGGGAATGATATTAAACATTGAGTATTGTCAACTCCTACAAATATAGTTTTATTGACAAAGAATGCGCATAATGTATTATTTTCCCTTAAATAACTCAAAGCATGCGCGTTACTACTAACCACAGTTCTCACGACACCCGACTGGCAACGCCCGGTAATTTATTTGGCGTTTCACTGATAGCCGCACTGGCAGGTTTTATATTCGGTTTTGATACGGTGGTAATTTCCGGCGCCAACCAACCCATTAAAAAGTTATGGGATCTCGATCCCTGGTTTCATGGTTTCTTTATTATGTCGATGGCGTTGTGGGGCACGGTGGCCGGCGCTTTGTTTGGCGGCATACCAACCGATAAATTCGGACGAAAGAAAGTGTTGCTGTGGATAGGAATTTTTTTCAGCGTATCAGCTATCGGCACGGCGCTTGCCCCCGATCCTTATACATTTTCTATTTTTCGTTTCATAGGTGGCCTGGGCATTGGCGTTTCTTCGGTGGCAGCACCTACTTACATTTCTGAAATATCCACCGCGACCAACCGCGGCAGGCTGGTGGCTATGTACCAGTTTAATATTGTGTTTGGCATACTGGTGGCGTATTTATCAAATTATGCGTTGGCGGGAGTGGGAGGTGAAAATGACTGGAGGTATATGTTAGGCGTGATGGCCATACCATCTATTCTTTATACTGTATTGGTTTTATTCATTCCCGAAAGTCCGCGCTGGCTGGCATTGAAAAATGTTGCACAACGAAGCGAAGACCAGGAAATCCTGTTCGTACGCAAGTACAGCAAAGTCTTGTGGCTGGGATTTTTTATTGCATTTTTCAATCAATGGTCAGGTATCAATTTCGTTTTATACTATGCCCCGGAAATTTTGGAAAGGGCGGGACTCGCTTCAGTGGATTCATTGAAAAATTCAGTGTACATCGGCGGTACCAATCTCATTTTTACTTTTGTTGGCCTGTACCTGATTGATAGGCTGGGAAGAAAAACTTTGCTCATCATTGGCTCTGTCGGCTATATCCTGAGTCTGAGCCTGGTGGCTTATGCGTTTAAATCAGGTGCAGGTTCCACTTTTCTGCTGGTAAACCTATTGCTCTTCATTGCATCGCACGCCATAGGGCAGGGTGCGGTGATATGGGTGTTTATTTCAGAAATTTTTCCGACGAAGATCAGGGCGCGCGGACAAGCATTTGGTGCAAGCACGCATTGGGTGTTTGCCGCGATCATCACCTTGATTACGCCGGTTTTTCTTGATAAAGACAAAGGTATTTTGCAAAATCCATGGCCCATATTTGCTTTCCTTGCATTTATGATGTTGTTGCAATTGGTATGGGTGCTCACTAAAGTGCCCGAGACCAGGGGCGTGTCATTGGAAGAACTGGAGAAGAAACTGGTGAAGGAATAACATAATCTTGCCTTTTGCGGCCGGGTTTTTTCTGTAAATTAGACTACATTTGACGTTTTACCATTTAAAAAGCCGCATTTGGACAAGAAACCATTAAGACTTTTGTATGTGGATGATGATCCGGATGACCGTTTCTTTTTCGAATCGGCTACGCAAATCATTGATAGTGGACTCAGCGTTGCAACACATAATAATGGCGCCCTGGCGCTGGAACATTTGCACGAGTCCGATTTTGCATACGACCTCCTCTTCCTCGATCTTAATATGCCCGTAAAAAGCGGATTGGATGTGCTGGATGAACTGCAACAGGTAATCAAAGACCGGCATTTGAAGATTGTGATATTCACCACTTCGGGTAACCCTGCTAATATTGAAGCTACTTACAAGCTCAATGCGGTGTTGTATGTGCAAAAACCGGGAAGTTTTGATGAGCTGGTAAATATTATCCGAAACATCGTTAACATGCACAACCAGTTGACCCTGCCCGTGCCTTTCGAGCAATTCAAATTTTCCGCCAAATATGCCTGAGCTGTATTCTGCAAAGAATAATTCCGTTACAACTATTCAGAACTGTGCCGACGAACCAATTCATATACCCGGCAGCATTCAGCCGCATGGGTTTATACTTGTCTTTAATGAAAAAAATGAGATTGCGCTTTGCTCGGCGAATGCGGGTGAATTTTTAGGCACCCAGGTTAAAGAAATTCTGTTGCAGCCTTATCTTAAAGTATTACCCGCGGCGTTAGCCGACATCGTTACGCAGTACGTGCAAACGGGCCGCCACAACAGCCAGGTGCCTTTTACGGTTTTTTTCAACGATCGTTATTTCGATTGCTTCTTCAGGCGCTCGTCGCCTTTTTTTATACTTGAATGTATTGCGGGCATCGAACACTCCAACACCGTGTACGACGTGCTGCAACATACCAACGAACTGGTACAGGTGGTTAACACGCGCATCAGCCTGCAGGAACTTTGCCAACTGATCACGAAAAAGATACACGATATTACCGGCTACGACAGGGTGATGGTGTATCGCTTCGACGAAAATTATAATGGCGATATTTTCGCTGAGACGGTAGTACCGGAACATGAACCGTTCCTGGGCCTGCATTACCCGCATACCGATATTCCTGCGCAGGCAAGGGCCTTGTATATCCGCAACCTGATGCGGCTGATCGTGGATGTGAATTACGAGCCTGTGCCTGTGGTGACGATGAACCAGGAATTGGCGCAGCCTGAAAAGATTGATATGTCTGACCTTCATTTGCGCAGCGTATCGCCCATTCATATCCAGTATTTGAAAAATATGGGTGTGAAGGGAACGTTTACTATCTCGTTGATCAAAGAAGGCAGGCTGTGGGGCATGATTGCCTGTCATCATTATTCTCCCAAAAATCTGTCTTACGCGCGGCAAATACAGGCCTTTTTGCAAACACAGATACTGAGTTCGCAACTCGGCGTACAAGAGACAGCCGAAATGTACGAGCTGGCCGCCTCACTTGAGCCTTCGATGAGGGCCCTGCAGGAAAAGCTTTCACAGGATGGCAATTTTATCAAAAACTATTTTGAAAAAATGCCCGAGGTGAGCAGTATCACCAACGCGTCCGGCGCGGCCTTTATTGACCGCGATGCGATTTATCTCAATGGCATCACGCCCAACCAGGAGCAGATTGCTGCATTGCATGAATGGCTATTGCAGAAAGGCCAGCAGGAGTTTCACACCAACAAATTATCAAAAGACTTTCCGCCCGCGAAAGTGTATGAACAGGTGGCTTCGGGAGTTTTGTTTTTTAAGATTATTCATGCAGACATTAATATTTCCCTGTTGTTTTTCAGGCTATCGCAAGACAGGGTAATTCGCTGGGGTGGCCAGCCGACTCAGAAGATGGGTATCGAAGCACTTACACCACGCAACTCCTTTGCCACCTGGCAGCAATTGATACAAGGCGAAAGTCTTCCCTGGCAGACGCCGGAGATCGATGCAGGTTTCAGGTTTGTACATGCATTGCAGCAACACCTGTTTCGCCTGTTCCTGCGCGAAGAGGAGGCGCGCGTGAAGCAGCTCAACGAAAAACTGGTACGCGCCAATAAGGAACTCGAAAATATTAACTGGATCAGCACGCACGATCTCAAAGAGCCGCTGCGCAAGATCAGCATGTTTGCCTCAATGCTGGAAGAAGGAAGAAACATATACGCACCGCAGGCACGACGTCCACTTGAGCGCATCAAAGATTCTGTGGGGCGCATGCAAAAGCTGATGGACGATCTGTTGTTGTACTCGCAAATGTCGCAGGGTTTCGATTCATTTGAAAAAGTGGATCTGAACGAACTGCTTGCCGAAGTGGAACAATCATTCGAAATGGAAAAAGCCGAAGGCATCTATGAATTGCATGCGAAAGATTTGCCGGTGGTATATGGCAATAAATTTCAGTTGCACCAATTGTTTGTAAACCTGCTCGGCAACGCGATAAAATTCCGCAAACCAGGAGCGAAGCAGATAGTGACCGTAGCAGGCGACAAACTCAACAAAAGCAAAATCACCTTCTGCGACAACGGTATTGGTTTTTCCCAAAACCTTTCAGAAAAGATATTCCAGGTGTTTCAGCGTGGACATAATGTAGATTCACTGGGGGGCACGGGTATTGGCCTGGCGATATGCCGCAAGATTATGGAAAATCACAACGGCAAAATTGAAGCGGTGAGCAGGGAAGATGCCGGCGCTTGTTTTCATTTATATTTTAATTATGGAATCCACAATTGATATTACCGAAAAGAAAAAGCAATTCTTTCAAAGGATAAAAGACGAGACATCAGATCTTCACCGGCGTACAGAAGGCAGTCGTCTGTCGGTAGCCTTAATGAGCGAGACACTTGATGAAAAAACTTATGGCAACTATTTGTTTCGTATGAAAGAAATTGTGAAGTATTATGAAGAGAACATATATCCTCAATTGAAGAATGTTGTAAACGATATTGAAGAGCGGCGCAAGCTGCATCTGATAAACGATGATCTCTCAGTACTGCAAACAGATTTAAGCCCACGCTTATTTACGCTGCCGCCGGCAAGCTCCACCGCCGCATTGCTCGGTTATATGTATGTGCTGGAAGGCTCATCTTTGGGCAGCGCCATGATCTATAAGCAGGTGAGCCGTATAATTAATATCACTGAAAGCCGTGGCAGCGCCTTTTTCACGAGCTATGGAGCCTCGCTTTCCTCGAAATGGAAGTCGTTTCTGGAAATGCTTAGCGAGCATGCGCTGGAAGAGACAAATGCCCGGGAAATAATCCGGGGAGCGAGGGTTGCTTTCCAGGCTATTGGCGATCATTTGGAGCAGTATTAAGTTCCTGTTATATGTGTTGTTCCGCGAGTCAGGCAATGTAAATCCAGCTAATACCGTAACTCTGACCTTGACTTTATTTTTTAAATTGAGCAACCCAGGAATCGATCAAATTTTCATCAATGAAAATATTCATCGTCACGCTCTTGCTTGCAACTCCCATACTTACCCTCTCGCAGGCCAATGGCAGTTTTTCATTTGAAACAGATACGGCCAAAAAAGAAATTCGCGTGCTTTACAACGGACAACTGATGACGGCATATTGTTATTACGATAGTAGCCGCAAACCTTTTCTGGGTCTTGTGAACACAATAGAAGGAATTACAGTCACCCGGAGCTATCCATTTAAAATGGTGCCTGGTGAAAGAACAGATCATCCGCATCATACCGGCATCTGGCTGAACTATGAATCGGTGAATGGACTTGATTTCTGGAACAATTCAACGGCCATACCACCTGAGCGGCGCGGACACTATGGTACCATAGTGCATACCGGGGTGGGTGAAATGCAGACGAAGGCAAATACTGCACGACTCACCGTGTTTTGCCACTGGATCAGTCCTGAAAATAAAGTGTTGCTGAAAGAAGCTACTATTTTTCATTTCATGATGAACAGTAAGACGTTCCTGGTAAGCCGCACTACCAAACTCACAGCCGTCGATACCACCGTGGAGTTTAAAGATGTAAAAGATGGTTTGTTTGCGATTCGCGTTGCGCGCGAGCTGGAACAGCCTTCCAAAGAACCTTCAAATTATGTTGATGAAAAGGGAAATATCTCCGATACGCCACCTCCCGGTAAAGAACCCACAGGCCAATACACCAGCAGCAACGGGCTGAAAGGTGATTCTGTTTGGGGAACAAGGGCCAACTGGGTGATGCTGCAGGGTAAAAAGGAGGGAAAAGAAATTATTATCGCCATCTTCGATCACCCTGACAACCCCGGCTATCCTGCTTACTGGCATGCAAGGGGATATGGTTTATTTGCTGTAAATCCTTTGGGACAAAAAGTGTTTAGTAAAGGAGAAAAAGAATTGAATCTAACCCTCAAGCCCGGAGAAAATGTGACTTTCAGGTTCAGCCTGATAGTGTCAACTGACAAAATCGGTGTGCAGGAAATCGAAAAGTTGGCCAGTGTATTTAAGCAGAACTTTTAACATTCCGTAAGCAGCACTTTTAGTTTTCCTTATCAACAGACGGCAGAAAAAAGGAATAGTTTTATCGCCGATAGCTTTTTTAATCACAACACGCAACATTATGTCTAGAAGATCGGGCGATTTTTTCAGGGCGCTGAAAAATTGGCTGATCCCTGAAGGTAAGGAGGGGCCCGGCCCTGTAACCAACAATGATATCCTTCACGAACTGGTGGAATGCTTTGATAATTCCTGCCAAACTGAATCTGTTGGTTCCAGCCTTGTCTTCAACATGTACTATATGGTGATATTGCACCCCGACGTTTATGAACAGCGCCTGCCCTCATTACCCGTGGTGGTAAAGGAAGCAGTAAAGATTTTCTATAAAAAACTGCAGGATTACCGTAAGCATTACGAAGATATAGCGCCTGTTTCGTCTCACTGGCAGTTTCGCTTTGGCCCGGCCACCGATTTTAATGGATCAAAAATAGAACTGCACGACCGTCGCGTTATTGGTATGCTTACCGGGCTGAAACCAGGAAATTTCAATGGAGACCGCCGTCACACCGCAAAAGTGACCATGAAGTCGAAGGCGACGAATGTTTTTGATAAAATGGATATCAACCTCGATGTATTGCGTCATATCCACTTTGCGGATAGCGGCAATTTTACTATCAAGTTCAATAACGAATTATCACTGCGGACTGACGTTTCAAAACCCACGCGTAACTATGAGCAGGGCTTCGCGCGCATTGAGTATTTCTTGGGAGATAAGAGCAGGGGAGATGTGTACCTGATGAAAGATACCGAGATCGTGATTGCGCGCAGGGAGCCCGAAAATATCGGTTACAGCAATTACCTGCTGCTCGATTCGCAGTTTGTATCCAATCCTCATGCAAGGATCCGATTGAATGAGTCTACCGGCAAATTCCAGATTGCGTCTTTCAGCATCAACGAAACAAGGGTGAACGAAGTGATAATTGCCAGAAGCGATGCTGCCTCGCCCCGCTGGTTCGACCTGGAGCCGCGGAGCCAGGTGTTGCTGAATGGTATGGTTACCCTCGATTTTAAGCAGTTTTAAATAGCCGGACTATGACGACAGCGTTGCTTTTTTTGCTGGTAATTTATATGGTGGTAAGACATTTCAAAAACCTTCCTCGTTAGCTATCACTCTACCCAACCTGCTATACAACAGAGCATTTATGAAATCGATGCTGATCAGTGGAAATACGCACCCGGGCAGACGCCGCAGGGAAAACCAGGACGCCTATATCAACAAACGTCTTTGGTCGCCCGATAAAGCGCTGCTCGCCGTTATTGACGGCGTGGGCGGCTATGCCGGCGGTGAAAAAGCTGCAGCTATTGCCCGCGAAAGTATAGAGCAATATATGCAGATACCACGCGGCGATACACTTACCATGCTGCGCGAAGCAGTAGTATTTGCCAACAACCGCATTGCAGAAGAACGCAAGCGTGACCAACTGACCAGCGAAATGTGTTGCGTGTTAACAGCCGTGGTAGCCGACGCTGCTGCAAAATATTTTTTTTATGTGCACGTCGGCGATACCCGGCTATATCGCTTCCGCGATGGCAGCCTGCAAAAAATTACCCGCGATCACTCCATAGTAGGCATAAAAGAGGATGCCGGTGAAATGACCGAGCTCGAAGCTATGCGCCACCCGCAGCGCAACCAGATACTGCGCGAAGTGGGCAGCGCCGTTCACCGCCTCGACGATGACGATTTTATGGAATATGGACGTGAAGATTTTCTGCCCGGCGATATACTGCTGCTCTGTAGTGATGGTCTTACCGATATGATAACACAGGCGCAATTATCGTCGGTGCTTGCAGTGGAAGGTTCGTTGAGCAGTAAGGTAAAAAAACTGATCGTGCTTGCCAACGAAATGGGCGGTCATGATAATATTACGGTTGTTGCTGCCAAACAACTCGTGAACGAAGCTCAGGCACAAACTCCACCGGTGATCCCGGCAACCGGTCAAAAGCCGGAAGCCGTTAACCCGCCGGTGGTTGTTTCAAGTAATGAAGCGAAGATCAACAAACAGCAGCTTACCCTTGCGCTGCTGGCCGTGCTGGTGGTGGTAATCGCCGGCTGGTTCATGCTGCCGCAGGACCTGGCTTCAACCAGGCTGCCCAACAAAGTTATCCAGGTTAGTGAGATCGATTCAGGCGCAAGTGATACCAACACTCTTGCGCATTCCGCACGCACTGTGCGCGCCGCTGTTCCAGGTCCCGTTGCAGAGACATTGACCGATACTTTGCTTATCACATCCACACAAAATTTGGCCGACCTGGTGAAGTATGCTGACAGCACCGGCCGTAACCTGGTGTTAATGCCTGCACAAAAAAATTACCAGCATCTCGCCGCGGTGGAAATAACAAAACGTTCGGCAAAACCGGGCGATACTTTGCTGATAAAAAATCTGAAGCTGGTTGGTTTTGATACCGGCATCAACGTACATATTCCCATTCTGTTAAAAACCGAGAATCTCGTATTTGAAAATATCCGGTACCCGTTTAGTTACCGGTTCAGGGAAGCTAACCGGCCAACGACTGCTTTATACACAAACAGGGTCCAATAATATGGTTACGTCAATTTTTAAAGAGTATTTCAAGGGATACGAGATCCTGGGCGAACTGGGGCGGGGCAATGCGCGCGTGCTGAAGGCAAGAAGCGTGCATACAGGAGAATTGGTAGCCATCAAACATTTCGCCTTCAACTCTGAACCCGATGCCATCCGCCGCTTTCAGCGCGAATCAGAGATCATGAAGTCTATCCAGCACGAACACGTGGTGAAGATTCTCGAAGTGCATCTCGATGCCGAGTTGCCCTATATAGTGATGCAACTGGTAGAAGGCGGCGACCTGCGCAGCCTGCTGAAGACACAGGGCCATCTTGATATCAACACAGTAATTCGCCTCGCGCATCATATCACCGACGCCCTGGAAGCCATTCACACCAAATCGGTCGTACACCGCGATATAAAACCCGAAAACGTCATGTATCGCCGCCTGCCCGATGGCACGCTGCATTTCGTTTTAACCGATTTCGGTATAGCCAAACTGCGCGAGCAATCAGACGGTATCACTGCTACCGGCGCTTCCATGCTGACCTACGACTATGCCTCGCCGGAACAATTCAATCAATCAAAGACAGTATCAACACCCACTGACTATTATTCACTGGGCGTGGTGTTGTATGAATGTCTCACCGGCCGCGTGCCTTTTGAATTTGAACAAGGCGATCTCTTATATCATATCAACCGGGTGATCAGTTGTCCAGTTCCCGAAGTAAACATTCCTTCAAAGTATCCATTACCTCCTTCATTGCTGGAGTTGTTGCGCGGCTTGTTGGCAAAAAACACCAATACCCGCATTTCCGATCCCAATGAAGTGCGCCGGCTGTTGGGGCATGCTGAACTGGAGGATATGCAGGCCGCCGCACCACCCGTTCGTCGCACCACTTTAAAGACAAACGCCAGGCTGGTATCAGCAATAACGGCGCAATATGCCGGTGATGCCAGGAAAAATGAATTGCCTTTTATTTTGTTCGTACTTGGATTGATCAGCCTGGCAGTCTTTCTGGGCTGGAGCAGCCTGGCGGAATCAAAACCACGGGTACTGCATACCAATGTGGTTGAGCAACCTTCGGATGAATCTGAATTAATTTCAAATATCAAACACTCATTGCCTTCTGTCGCCGACTTGGCGTTATTGTCAAAGCCGAGTTATATGCCCGCGCACATTGACTATGGTGAAGAGAAACCTTCCCCAGCCCCGGCAGCCGGCAATGGCGTAGAACTGGTGAATGGAATTTATTTCAACGACTTCAGCAATCCGCAGGACAGTCTCTGGCGACCGGGCCGGGATGAATTCAGCGAATTTGTATTCCAGGATGGGCGTTATGTAATGACTGGTTTTGCAGACAGTCTCAGTTATTCTGCTTCCATCAAATTCAACCTCGATATCAACAAAGATTTTTCCGTTATGGCCAACACGGCGCATTGGGGCGACAGCACCGGCGACCCGTATGGCATCAACTTCTGTGGTGACGAGGAAAATGACGCCTACTTCATTTTTTACATCACTTCGAACGGCTTTTACTCCATCGGAGCTTCCATCAAAGGTGAATGGAATGTATTGGTTGACTGGACAGAAACGAAACATATCCGCAAAGATGAGTTGAATGTACTGGCCATCGAAAAGCAAGCCGATTCTTTGCGCTTTTTTATCAATGGAAAAATGGAAAAAGTGTTGCCCTATGCGGGTGGCTTTGGAAGCTATTTTGGTCTTCGCGTAGATGGCGCGCAGACCGTTTCGTTTGACCAGTTCATCGTAAAAGGTTCGCAATAGATGGCTGTGAAGATGCACAATACCAATCATGCGCGCGCGAGGGAAGGCTGGTTCCTGCTGGGCGCCGCGGCTTTGATATTGGGCTTTTACTTTTACAAACTATACAACACGCTCGAGCCGCAATTGCAGAAAGCAGAACAGGCGCTACGCGAAGGCAGAGCAATCAAACTCGAAGCTGGCGTTGATAAGGACAAGTTGAAAAAGATTATCGCCGACGGAAATTACTACTCCGATCAACACGATATTGATCTACTGGCCGATTCATTGACAAGCAAATTATTGTTCATACCCCATCCAGGGAACCTGGGTGCGCTCAACAAGACTCCTTTTGCCGTGTTTGCCCCGGTTGACTGGAAACCTTCCGTGGGCGGAACAGATTTTTATAACAGGCTTCGCGCCTCGCGGCAAAGACTTGGTCTTGATTCAGCATTGTATGTTTCGGAGTTGAATAATCCTATGCCGCTCAGCGACAAGGTATCCGTAAGCAATGGTGAGCTCAGTATGAAAGGCCGCGTGCTATGGCAAGGCAAACCTATGGCCGGCGTGCTGATTGAGTTGCGGCAACATTCTTCCGCGATCCCTATTGATGATTCACTTACTGAATGCCTAAGCTATGCGCGCACCAACGCCGATGGTGAGTTTGTTTTCACAGGACTTCACCGCGATTCAGGTTACAGCCTGCTGCCCATGAAGCCGGGTTTTGAATTTGGCGCCTGGAAAGGCACGAGCGGGCTTCCCAAAAACACATCGTACACCTTCACTGCCAAACCGCATAAGATCAGATTGATCGGTGCAATTGCTTACGGTCAGCTGAAAGAAGATAGCGTGTTGCTGGTGAGAACACCTGATGAATTCAGAAGCAGTTTTCAATTGGTAACAGGCGGGCTGTTACTTTCATTTTTGTTGGCTCATCTCGTATTGTCGGCGCTGCGCCGGCGAACTGATATTTTTCTATTACCCGTGCTCATGTTGCTTTGCGGCGTGTCGGTGCTCACTCTTTTCAGCATTCAACATCCGCTCACCGATACTTTGTATGCCGGGGAATCATTGCAGGGTATCATCGCCGGACTGGCGGCATACGTCTTTCTATCCAGCATTGATATCCGCAAATGGTACACACGCTGGTGGTTTGACGGTCTTTTTAATTTCAGAAAGAAAAATATCTACGAGCAAAAGGGCTGGACCTGGCTGGCACTGGCGATTGGTATGGCGCTGCTCACGATGTTGTTTGGTACAGGGCCTGAAGGAAGCGGCGTAAAAGTGAACCTCCATCTGGCAGGCATCACCTTTCAGCCGGGAGAGATCACGAAGTATTTCCTGTTGTTTTTTCTCGCCGGTTTCTTTGCCGCGAATGCTGACAATATTCGTAACCTCTCTGATATACGCTGGCGTTTCTTTATCAATTGGAGCGTATTTGCGGGAATAGGAATATTGCTTGCCCTTTACCTGGCCATGGGCGATATGGGGCCGGCGATGGTAGTGTGTTTTACGTTTTTATTTTTTTATAGTATAGCCCGGGGAAACCTTTTGTTGACCGTGCTCTCGGGCGCAACCTACTGCGTGCTGCTGACCATGCTGCCAGCTTTGACGGCCACCGCGGCCGCTTTTGGCGCAGTGCTGATGGCGTTAATCCTACTGGGACATATGCGCAGTACCAAATGGTATGGTGCGTTTGCTGTTATGGCAGACGCACCCATTATTGTACTGATGGTGATCGCTGCCTTCACTTTTGGTGACCGCATACCCGGCATTGGAGAGCGGCTGGCCGACAGAAAAGAAATGTGGCTGAGCCAGTGGAACAATGATGTGTACGGGGGCGATCACCTGGCGCACAGCTACTGGACGCTTTCTTCCGGCGGATTTCCAGGACAAGGCATCGGCCGCGGATTTGCCAACACCATGCCCGCCGCGCATACCGATATGATTTTGCCGAGCATAGGAGAGGAACTGGGTTGGCTGGGATTGATAGCCGTGTTTCTACTTTTCGGCATACTTATCCATCGCAGTTTCTTACACGCGCGCAGGTCGGGGCAGCCCTTTGCATTTTACCTCTGCAGCGGCATCGTGATTGCTATGGGCGTGCAATTACTCCTGATTGCTGGTGGCTCTATTGGGTTGCTGCCGCTCACCGGTGTGGCTGTTCCTTTTTTGAGTTATGGGAAAATCTCTTTGATCATCAACCTCGCCGCTATGGGTGTGGTGGCGGGAATATCAGCAAGGCCAGGACAGGAAATACAACAACAATATGTTCAGAAAAATTATGATCCCGTGCTGGCTACCGGCATCGCCTTCTTTATGATCGGCATTGTGGTGCTGGCAGTAAAATTATTCTTCGTGCAGGTGGTTGACAGGGAGGAATACCTGGTGAAACAGGCACGCGTGGTAATGCGCAACGGCACACCGATTTACAGCTATAACCCACGAATCGATAAACTGATGCGCCTGCTCGCCGCAGGAGATATTTACGACCGCAATGGTTTGATACTGGCCACCAGTGAAGCGGCGCGCGTCAAAGATCATATCGACTCACTGCGAAAGGCCGGCATTCCGCACCATCAGCTCAATGAGCTGTTGCACAAGCGTGTTCGCCGTTACTATCCCTTCGGTGCGGACCTGTTTTTCTGGACAGGAGATTATAATACGCGCTTGTTCTGGGGTCAGGCAAACGGATACTTCGCGGAAGCGCGACATATCACCGCGCTGCGCGGTTTTGGTGTGAGCCGGGAAATAAAAGACTCTGTAAGCATCTTGTACCGACCCGATCGTTTTACAAAACCATATTATAAGACCGTTCAGTTAGCGCGTTACGATTATTCATCGCTCATTGATGGTCTGCGCGCGGGCGTTGACAGCAATGCAGCGGCAATCAGGAAAATAAAGGACAGCGACCGTAATATTCATCTCACCGTTGATGCCGCTTTGCAGCTTGAATTGCAGGATTCACTGCGAAACAGTCGCTGGAGCGACAAGCGCATTTCCGTGGTAGTGCTCGACGCCGGTACCGGCGATGTGCTGGCTTCGGCTCTTAATCCTTTGCCTGATCTGCAATCGCCAGAATTGTTGTCCTTGCCTGACAGGGAGAGAATGAAACTTGAAAAACCGGTCACCGATCGAGATTTGGGCATGACTTATCCTACAGCGCCCGGTTCTGCGGTAAAAATCCTTACTGCTATGGCTGGTTTGAACAAACTTGGTCTTGCCGCCACGGAAGTAAAGTACAATGATATTTTCCGCGCGGAAATTTTCCGCGACAACAAAAAAGAGCAGGAGCCTTTTGTGCCCAAGGTCCCCTTTGTGAACATGCGCGAAGCTATTATCAACTCGAGCAATATCTTTTTCATTCGCCTGGCCAATGATCACTACCTGGAAGATGAAATGGCCGCGCTTTACCAGGCTACTGGTATGCGATTGCATCAGCGCGGCGGGTACGACTACACTATGAATAATGACGCGCGGAAACTATCCGGCGATCTCGCGTTTTGGCGAATGGACGTGTTGAGTAAGGATCATCGCCAGTATGACAATCCTGAATATAAGGGCAAAACCAAGAGATATCGCAGTATGTTTTCCGGTATTGCCTGGGGACAGAGTGTGCTGACAGCCACACCGGCTTCGATGGCGCGCATGGCCGGGGCCATTGCCAATGGTGGCGTATTGCAGCCTTCGCGTTACTGTGTGCAGGAGGCAGGTAAACAACATCCCGTGTGCGAAGGCCTGCGGGTGTGCAAAGACAGCGCATATGCTTCGGTTTTGAAGCAATACATGATTGAACAATCAAGCGCTCCTGGCAAGCAGAAAATTCGCGTGAGTAAAGTAGCGGGAAAAACGGGTACGCCCGAACGCATCATCAATGGTGAGAAGAAGCAGGATGGTTGGTATGTATTCTTTGCGCCCACGCCCGATGGCCAATCGCACACTGTAGCCTGCATCCGCATAGAGGAGGGACAAAGTTCTGCCAATGCAGTGGCGCTGGCCAACACGGTGGCGAATATTCTGCAGAAGCGCGGGTATTTGGGATCGTTTTAAAATATGTGACATGAAAAACTTCATCAACAGGCTCAAAAAAGGATTTGGCATCACGCAGAGCGCCGACACAAATGATGTAACCACTTCTTTTATACCGATAACACCGGTAAAACGCGACGCCATCATTTCATTTATCGTGCAGTCCCTGAAATCTTACGTTGATGAAAGGACTGTCTCGGTGGCCGGGCTGCGGCTGTACATTATTTGTGACAGCGCCGAACAACAGGAAGCGGCGCAGGTAGCGCTTTGTGCCGATAAGCCCGGCATGTTTCAGTCCTCTTACCTCGAACGAAAACTGATCAACCATTTTATTCAACTGGAACCAAATTGGTTTTTTGAATATGAACTCGTGAATGAATTGCCGGAAGACTGCATCCGGCAGGGCAATTTCGGGTTGCGGGTATTGCGCGCGCACGAACGCGTAACAGATAATTATGTGGTGGGTTGTATTGAAGTGCTGGTAGGACAAACAGAGCAACGCGAATATGTACTCGATCCCAGGCAGCAGCTGAAATATTATATCGGCCGCGGCAAATCGCCGCAACTTTCTTCAGGTAAAATTCAATTGAACGATATCGTGTTCCTGGCGAAAGGCGAACCAGGTTTTGACGAGGAACGTGGTCGCGCCAACCTGCACGTGAGCCGCAACCATGCCTATATAGAGTACGATTTAAAAACGGGCCAGTTTTTTATTTTCCCCGACAAGGGCGGGTTGCCGGAAAATGGTAACAAGATCAAAATTCATACGGCTGACGACAAAATAAAATGGCTGAACATCTACGGAGTGGCGCATGCTTTGCACGAAGGCGACCAGGTGGAACTGGGCGGAGAAGCGGTTTTGCGCTTCAGGTACGTGGTGTAGCCTATTCAAATTTCATACCAGCTGCCTGATTTCCGGCGAAGCCGCTGATTTTCCGGCTTCTACCGGCCTTGAATAGCCCAGAACGATGATCTCGACACCATATTCTACCCGCGCAATCTATTAACCTATTCAAAATCCGCGCTTCTCTCAATCCTATAATTTTCAATCTACATCACCGGCTGACCTACAATTTAAATTCACAAGATTTGAATTTGGCATCATTTTAGGGACTGGTCATTGCTGCACTACAATACATTAATCAATAAAACTTAGTGTTATGAAGAAGTTATTCGTGATGTTTGCTATGATGACCATCGTGTCGGCAGGTGTATATGCACAAAGCGAACCTGCACAGGATCAACAAAAGACCCAACAAGATTCCCAGAAAGCAGCTGCCGACAAGGCTGCATGGGATAAAACGGTAAAAGCTGAACTGAAGCTGACGGCAGAGCAGGAGGCTAAGTATGATGCGTTGAGCAAAGAGTATGGTGAAAAGATGGATGCGCTGAAGAATGATGCCAGCCTGGACGAAAATGCCAGAAAGGAAAAGAAAGCTGCGCTGAAGAAAGAAAAAGAAGCCAAACTCAATGAATTCCTCACAGCCGATCAGCAGGCAAAGTACAAAGAGTTAGTAGAAAAGAAGAAGATAGAAACTGCTAAGAAAGATTAAGCAGTGATCAAATAGTTTACAGGCAATCGCAAACGGAAACCGGGGAAGCGAATCCCGAATGTAAATCCCGAGGACCAAAAAACAAGCACCAGGCAAGTTTCAATTTTCAATTATCTAAATTTTGAAACTTATCTGGAACCTGAAATTTGGTTCTCGGGATTTTTATTTATTGAAATAGGGTTCCAGCAACTTCCTTAACTGCTCCGGCATTTGTGCCTTTTTCATATCCTTCGTCATAAAATACAAAACCACTCTGCCAACGGTGAGCAGTTTTCCTTTTTCGTTGAACACTTCCTGGTGAAATTCGATACGATGATCGGTGGGTAATTCTTTTACGGTGGAACGAATGGTGAGCAGGTCATCATAATTCGCGGAACGGAGGTATTTGCAATGCAATTCCACTACCGGCATCATGATACCTGCTTCCTCCATTTCCCTATAGGTATAACCCAGTTGCCGGATCGACTCCGCCCTGGCTACCTCAAAATACTGTGCATAATTTCCGTAATACACTACGCCCATCTGATCGGTCTCGGCATAGCGCACGCGGATCTGAGTTTCGGCAACAAACATTTTTCTGAATTATTTCTTAAGCCTTGCATTAACGCCAAAAGCTCCAGGTGTCGGAAATCCCGGCTCTACACCCTACACGCCACACCCGTCACTTATTTTCCCATGGCTCCATCCACGCTATACTTTCCGGAGCCGGTGAATAGCAAAGCCACGAAAGCGGTCATAAACAGGATGGGTAATTCTACCTTACCAAGCGGCGCACCCCGCTGGTTCATAAATACCACTACAAACATGGCAATGATCAGGGGTATCACGGCAAGGCGGGTAAATAAGCCTATCACCACAAACACTGAGCAAAACACTTCGGCAAAGATCACCATCAGCAAACTGGTCTGGCTACCCCACCCAAACGGATCATAGAAGCGACCCGATATCTGGGAAAAATTTTGGATTTTGGGAAGACCGTGTTGCAAAAACATCAGCGTTCCGAAAACTGCGCGCAACAAAAGCACAGCGATGTTGAAGGAGGTGTTTGAACAGCTTGTGGTAAGGAGTCGTCTCATAGATTATGGTTATTTAAGTGCGCTAAGATAAGGCCTTGTATGATTTTTGCATTTTGTATCAAAAAGAATTGTTAATCTACCGATTTATCCACATGTGTTTGGAACGATGTTTGGTTGACTATAAAATAATTAGAAACTTTACCGCGTTGTACAAATTCACACCTAAGGACATTGGAATGAAAAAAGCAGCAGCCTTTATTTTCCTGGCAAGTATCTTCCATGTTTCAGTTGCCCAGCAAACCCGAACCTTCAACGATCCCCAGATGGCCTTTAATGAGGCAAGGGAATATTTCCAGCGCGAACAGTATAGCCTGGCATATCCCATCCTGAAGGATCTGCAATTGAGACAACGCGAAGCAGACCGCAGCAACCAGGCGTTCAATTACCAGGACCTCAGATATTACACCACCGTATGCGCGCTTAAACAAAATGAGCAGGGCGCGGTGAATAAGGCAAAAGAGTTTATCGCTATCGAGGACAATGCTGCCAGGGTACAGCAAATGAGCTTTCACCTGGCTGAATACTATTTCCGGCAACAGAATTATGCCGAAGCCACGGCGCTGTACGAGACAGTGAACATCGCCAATCTCAGCAACCGTGAAATAGCGGATATGAAATTTCACCTGGGTTATGGCTATTTCACCAGCGGACAGGCCGACCGCGCCAAGCCAATGTTCGACGCCATTCGGCAGGATAAGAACGACCCTAATTATGCCGATGCCAATTACTACTACGGGTTTATTTCCTTTTATGATAAAAAATACAGGGACGCGCTCGACGCTTTTTCCATAGTGGAAGATCATGAAACCTATGGCCAGGTAGTGCCCTATTATATGGCCAACATCTATTATTCACTGGGACAAAAAGATAAAGCGCTTCAGTATGCCGAGAGCAAACTCCAGCGCGGCAATAACTACTACGATCTGCAGATGCGTCAAATCGTGGGTCATGGCTATTTCGAAAAACAGGAATATGCCAAGGCGCTGCCTTATCTCGAGCAATATGTGAACAAGGCCGATTCAGTACGTCGCGAAGATATTTATGAACTGGCGTTCAGTTATTACCAGGCAGGTAACTGGAACAAAGCCATCGAAGGCTTCAGGCAGATAGGGGGCAAAGAAGATTCGCTGGCGCAAAATGCCATGTACCTGCTGGGTGATGCCTACCTGAAAACCGGGCAGAAGGCCAATGCGCGCAACGCCTTTTCACTATGCGCGGCCAATAGCAGCAATCCCAAACAGCAGGAAGTTTCTTTGTACAACTACGCGCGACTTTCATACGAACTCGGATACCAGGACGTGGCGTTGACCGAGTTGCAGAAGTTCCTGGCTACTTATCCCAATTCAGAATACAACAACGAAGCACGCGAGTTACTGGTGGGCATGCTAGCCAATACCAACAACTATAAAGATGCGTTGGTGTTGCTTGAAAGCGTGAAATCGCCTTCGGCTTCCGCGCGGCAGCTTTACCCCAAAATATTGTATGGGCGAGCTACCGAACTGATCAACGATGGTATGCTGGTGACCGCCAACGACCTGTTGACCCGTGCTGAAAAAGATCCCAACAATGCTGCGGTATTACCATTTATCAATTTCTGGAAGGGTGAAATTGCCTATCGTCTCGGCCGCCTCGATGATGCGATTCGTTATTACTTCGAATACCTGAAAAGCGGTGCGGTAAACGGCGAGGTGAATCCCGTGAACGCAAAATATAACCTGGGTTATTGTTTCCTGAAAAGAGAAAATTATAACCAGGCGCGCACCTATTTTGAACAGGTTGTATCCAATCCGAAGATCAATGCATCACCCATTGAGCAGGATGCTTATGTGCGCACGGCCGATTGTTACTACATGAACCGCGAGTACACCAGGGCGCTGGCGATGTATGATAAAGTGCTTAGCTATTCCTGGGCTGCCGGTGATTATGCCACTTTCCAGAAAGCGATGGTGGCCGGTGTAAACAATCCCAGGGAAAAGATCAACCTGCTGAGCTCTATCAGCCGCAAATACCCGACCTCGAGCCTGAATGCCGATGCTAATTTCGAGATCGCTAATACCTATATTGCTTCTGAACAATTCCAGGAAGCCATTCCCTTTTTGAAAAATGTAGTGAGCGATCCTGCCACCTCTCTTAAGCCAAAAGCATACCTCAGGATGGGTATTGCCTATTACAACCTGAAAAACGACGGCGAAGCACTTAAACAATACACCACCATCCTGCAGCAATTTCCCAACTCGCCCGAGGCGGAAGCTGCTTTGGAAAATGCACGCATCATTTATATCGACCAGGGCAGGAGCAGCGAGTACGTAGCCTTTGCGCGCAATATGGGTAAGGAAATCACCGTAAACCAGGAAGACGAGCTGGCTTACCAGGAGGCGGAGGTGCAGTTCAACAACGGCAATTTCCCCGCTGCCGCCAGGAAATTTGAAGACTATCTCGCGCGCTTTCCTGAAGGAAAATACGCGCTGGAAGCATTATACTATAAGAGCGAAATTTATTACAACCAGAAAGACTGGGCCAAAGCGGCGCAAGGCTATGAAATACTCGGCGACCGCGCACCCAACAAATTTGCCGAGAAGGCATTGGTGCTGGCCGCGCGGCTCAATTTCTTCGACCTGCAGAATTATGAAAAGGCTGAGAAATATTTCACCCTGCTGAAAAGCAATGCCAGCACACAGGAGAATAAACTCGAATCGATGCGCGGCTTGTTGCGTAGTCAATACCAATTGCAGAAATGGAACGAAGCCGTGGCCAATGCCAAAGACCTGTTGAATGAAAAAGGCATCGGCACCGACGACAAGATTCTCGCCAATATGGCCATTGCCAAATCGTACCAAACCAGCAACGACTGTCCGCAGGCCATCACCTATTACCGCCAGGTGGCCTCACTCAGCAAGGCCGCTTACGGCGCCGAAGCCCGCTACGCCATTGCCGAGTGTTTCTACAGTCAAAACCGTTTGGAAGACGCTGAAAAAGCTGCCATCGAAGTGGTGAATAAATCAGGCTCGTACGAACTATGGGCCACGAAAGCATATATCCTGATCGGAGATATTTTCTTCAAACAAAAAGACTACTTCAATGCAAAGGCAACTTTGCAAAGCGTAGTGGACAACGCGAAGATTGAAGAATTACGACAAGAGGCAGAAAGAAAACTGCAGATGGTGGTGGAAGAAGAGCGGAAGAATAGTAAGGTGGATGGGAATTAGTGAAGGGTGACGGGTGTGACTTGACCGGCTGCATTGGAATTATTGAATTGGATTTAGTTTAAATAATTAAAATGAAAAAAAGGATTTTCCTTGTTGGAGTGATTGCTTTGCTGGGAGCGGCGGGCGCCAGGGCGCAGGAGCCGCGCGGCAAGACAATCGATGTGACCTCTACCTTTAAACCGGTATTGCGCGAAGCTTCGAAGATCAATTTTAATGCGGCGCCGCCGGCGGTGGATACTACAAAGCCAAGACTGGAATACAAAATTCCCGTGCAGAACCTGGTATTTACTTACCAGCCCGCCGCACTGAATCCCGTGGCTTTGCCGATGGACACTATGGGTTCGTGGCAGTACAGCAATTTTATAAAAGTGGGCGTGGGTAGTGTGCATGTGCCCTATGTGAAAGCAGGTTTTAGTTTTGGCGATAACCGCAATTCTTTCTTCAATCTTTTTGCGAGTCACTATTCCGCCAAAGGAGAATTGCCGCACCAAAAGAACAGCCAGACATCAGTGGGCGCGGCGGCCACCTATAAAACTACCAGGAATCATGAATGGAATGGAAGTCTCGGCTTCCAGAGCGATGGCTATTATACCTATGGTTTTCGGCCCGAAGATCTTCCCTTCACTAAAAATGACCTGAAGCAACGCTTCCAGACCTTTGAAGGCAAGGTGAGTTTGAGAAACATGGATGAAACCGAATTCGGACTCAATTACTGGCCCAGCCTGCGCGTAAGTTCTTTCAGTGATAACCAGGAGCCGAAAGGCGCTGAGACCAACACCGTGCTGGACCTTCCCCTGGAGAAAACTTTTGGTGAGAAGTTCGCTTTCAAACTGGGCGGTACCGCCGATCTTACCAATTACCGTCGCACCGACAACGGCGATAAGGTAACAGACCAGAACAATTTATACTACGTGTCTACGGCGGTGTTGCTGAAAACAAATAATCTCTACCTGCATGCGGGTGTCAGGCCTTCCTGGGATGATAAGAATTTTCACATGCTGCCCAATATCATGGCCGATATCACTACCAGCGACCAGCGGTTCACCGTGCAGGTGGGTTGGATAGGTTATTATGAAAAAGGCTCTTACCAGCGCTTTGCTTCTATTAATCCCTGGCTGGCGCAACCGGATACTACACTTATCAGCACACGCGTAATAGAAGGATACCTGGGATTGAAAGGTTCACTGGGCGATCATTTCAGCTATTCGGCCAAAGTGGGTATGAGCCGCTATCATAACATGCCGTTGTTTGTAAACGATTACAGCGACGGTGGCGGCCGCAAATTCCTGATCCGCTACGAGCCGCGGCTGGATGCCCTGCAGATTCACAGCGAACTGGGGTACCAGGTGGGCGAACAATTTTCCGCGAGGGTAGGTCTGAACCTGCGTAGCTTCACCGGGCTGGAAAAAGAAGACAAGGCCTGGCACATGATACCGATGGAACTGAATGCCTCGCTGCGCTGGCAAATTCTGAAAGACCTGTTCTTCTTTACCGATCTCTGGGCATGGGAAGGCGGGCGTTACCTGGGCGCCGACGATAATGACCTGAAGCTGAAAGGCGCTTTCGACCTGAGTTCGGGTGCGGAATTCCGCATTACCAGGAACTTCAACCTTTGGTTGCAGTTGAATAATATCCTGAACAACAAATACGAACGCTGGAACCAATACCAGGTATATGGATTTAACCTGCTGGGCGGTATAACTTATATGTTTAATCAGCAGTAAACTGTACCTTTCAGGGCTGTAAGCTATGAACGATATCCTGACCAGCTACTTGCTGCAAAATAAGAGCATCAGCATACCCGGACTGGGTTCGATGTATATCGAACGCATACCGGCACAGACCGATTTTGTCAATAAGCGCATTCTTCCCCCTGCTTATCATTTCCGATTCGATAAATATTTCGACGCGCCCGATAAGGATTTTTTCACCTACCTGGCACAGCAAATGAATAAGGCCGATTACGAAGCCATTAAATGGTACAATGAATGGGCCTATGAACTGCGTAACCGTATCAGGGAAGGAGAAGAGGTGGAATGGAAAAATGTGGGCGTTTTGAAGAAAGATACCAACGGCGAAATCACCTTCGAAGCTGCCGGCGCTATCGTCACACTGCAGGAACCGGCGCCCGCCAATCGCGTTGTTCATAGTCATGCCCAGCACACCATGATCGTGGGCGACCGGGAAGTAGTCCGCGAATTCTCCCACGAAGAAACCGAAGAGGCTCCCGTAGATACCTACGTGGAAAAAGAAAGCTGGTGGCTCTACGCCTTCATCATCGCCGCCATTGCCCTCAGCATCATTTTCTTTCATTTTTACAGAAACGGCACCGGCTCGGTGGGTAATAAGCAGCCGGTGGAAGCCCGATAGAATATTGAATTTGAATTTGAACAAGGAATTTGAATGAGAATAAATTCATTCGTATTCAAATTCCTTGTTCAAATTCAAATTCAATATTCTTTTCTTTGCATCGCTAATGGCAAATTGTATAACATACCCGAATTGTCCGGCTTGCGGCAGTTCTTCCATCCAGCGCGTGCTGGTGGCGAAGGATTATACGGTGTCGGGGAAGGAGTTTGAGATTTGGGAGTGTGGTAAGTGTACGCTGAGGTTTACGCAGCATGTGCCGCCTGCGGAGGAGATAGGGCCGTATTACCAGTCGGAGAGTTATATAAGTCATACGGATACCAGGAAGGGTTTGGTGAACAGGTTGTATCACGTAGTGAGGGGGATTACGCTGAAATCGAAACAGCGATTGATTGAGAAGGTGACCGGTAAGAAAAGCGGGCAGTTGCTGGATGTGGGCGCCGGCACAGGCGCATTCCTGCATCATATGCGCAAGCAGGGCTGGCTGGTAGAAGGACTGGAGCCTGATCATAGCGCCCGGACGAGAGCAGAACAACAATACCAACTGGTATTGTTGCCGTCCGATTATCTTTTTAAACTGGAGCCTGCCAGTAAAGATGTGATCACCTTATGGCATGTGCTGGAACATGTGCACAGGTTGCAGGATTATATGGAGCAGTTGAAAAAGTTGTTGAAACCCGGCGGACGCCTGATCATTGCGGTTCCTAATTATACTTCAGGCGATGCCCAGCAATATGGCGCTACCTGGGCGGCATATGATGTGCCGCGGCATCTGTATCATTTTTCTCCGAAAGCAATGAAACAACTGATACAACAGCACGGCTTGCAGCTCAAAGCCATCAGGCCAATGTGGTTTGACAGTTATTATGTAAGCATGCTGAGTGAAAAATATAAAACGGGAAAGCAAAGCCTGGTGAAAGGCGCGTTGGCAGGAGCCGTATCAAACGGTAAAGCCCTCTTCAACCGCGAACGATGCAGTTCGCTCATTTACATTATTACTACTGCAGTTTGATCTCGTAGAGCGAGTGCCATTTTTTTCCCGCGACATAAATCCTCTGCATTTCCGGATCGTAGGCAATACCATTCCAGTTGGGATCTTCGCGATTGGCAATGGCTTCTTTAGCGAGATTGCTCAAGTCGATACGGCCAACCACCATACCGCTTTCAGGGTTGATCTTATAAATATAGTGTGTGAGCCATTGGTTGGCGTAAATGTAGCCGTCAATATATTCCAGCTCGTTAATATTGGGCAGCGGGCCGTTATTGTCTTTCACGCCAACAATCTTCAGCAGGTGTAAAGAATCGGGGTGAAGAAAATACAGGTTGCTGGTACCGTCGCTCATGATCAGGCTGGTGCTGTCGTGCGTAAGACCCCATCCTTCTTTGGACGGCAATTTGAATTCGCGCAATTTTTTGAAAGAAACAGGGTCGTACACAAAGCCAACTCCGCTCTTCCAGGTCAGAACGTATAATTTGTCGTTGAAGAAAGTGATACCTTCTCCGAAGTATTTCGATTTGTCGAGCTCGATCTTCACATCCACTTTGCCAACCTTCATATCCAGGATGCCTACTGCAGAAGGGAAGGGACTGGCATCATTGTCGCCACCCGAACTTTCCCACAGCTTACCTTTATAGAATTCCAGGCCTTCAGTAAAGAAGCTGGTGTCGTGGCGATGCACATTCATCACGGTATAGGCAATGGTGGGGGCGGAGGATACGGCGGGAGCTATATAATTGTCGCCATTGTTGCTGCTGTCGGAACCATTGCAGTTTACAGCAGAGGTCACCAGGAATGTGGTGGAAGCGGCGATAACAAGGGTCAAAACTATTTTCTTCATAATCAATGCATGGAAAGTGCCAAAAATACAATTTGCCCGAAAGTAAAGCGGCAAGAAGGGGCTAAAATTTTGAGGGCCGATTAGGAATTATAGAAAATTTTCGTTTGTTTTACACTTGCTTATCGTCTGAAAACCACTCCAGACTGCCTTCCTATTCTCAAACAACCTTACAAAAGAGTGGATCGATGTTAAGCATCCGTTGAAACCCTTCTTACAAGTTTTTACTGAATCATTTCCTGTAAACTGCCATATCCTGTGGTAATCCATTGGTTTTATACCGCTGCGGGTACGACATGCCTGGGTACCTAAAATTCAATATCAACTCCGCTTCCTATCGACTGACCGCCACAAAAGAAGGGCAGTATTATGATCAGAATTTTACTCGCTTGCCTGCTCCTGTGCGTAGCATGTTCTGTTGCGGATGCGCAAGAGGTATGTCATACTTACGGATACGAGCAGCAACTCATCAAGGCCGACCCCCAGCTGGCGAAGCGGATACAGGAATTTGCCCGGCGCAAACCTGCCCGGCAGCAAAAAGAGATCTTGAACAATACATCCGGCGGCTCAGGCTCCGCGGGAAATGCTCCCATCGTTCGCATTCCCGTGGTGGTGCATGTGTTGTACAATAACGAAAAACAAAACATCAGCGACGAACAAATACAATCACAGATTGACGCACTCAACCGCGATTTCAGGCGACTGAATGAAGATACTGTCAATGCCCCTGAAATTTACCGGAGACTGGGTGCTGATATACAAATAGAATTCGTGTTGGCGAATGTTGACCCAAAAGGTTTTGCCACCAGCGGTATTGTGCGCCGCAAGACCAACATCCAGTTTTTCAATGCTGATGATCGCATCAAATTCACCTCCCGCGGTGGCGATGATGCCTGGGACCCGGAAAGCTATCTCAATATATGGACGGGTAACCTGGTCGGCAATATGCTCGGTTATTCGAGTCCGGTATATGGCCCGAGAAACACAGATGGTATTGTGGTAAGTTGGACCGCCTTTGGCACAGTAGGCGTAGCCAGTCCCTCGTATAATAAAGGCAGAACAGCTGTGCACGAAGTAGGTCACTGGCTCGGTCTCCGCCATATATGGGGCGATCGCTATTGCGGCGACGATTATATCGATGATACGCCTTCGCAGGAAAGAGCCAGTTTTGGGTGCCCTTCGGGCAATCCCATCTCCTGCGACAATGGCCCCCATGGCAATATGTACATGAACTACATGGACGCCACCGCAGACGCTTGCGTCAATTTGTTTACCCAGGGGCAAAAAGAAAAAATGCTCAGCCTGTTTGAGCCCGGCGAATACCGCGAATCCCTGCTCTACTCCAAAGGCGCTGCCGGAAATGGATTACCCGCTCCGGCTGAAGCCCCGCCTGGACCCTCTCCCGATGTGATTGCGCTTTATCCCAATCCCGTACAGAGCGTGCTGACTATCGATTTGAAAGAAAATCCAGGCCTGGTGGGACAAACCATCTCTGTTTACAATCATCTCGGTCAGCTGGTAATGCAGGAGCGCATCTCAAAACCGGTAATGACCCTGAGGCTGCAAACATTGCACGACGGAATTTATTGGGTGAAAGCAGGTGATATGAAGGCCAGGAAGGTGGTGAAATCGGCGGCTTTCTGATTTCCAATCGGGACGGTCAAGTCACAAGCGGCTCACCTATGAGGGGGCCCTCCTGACGGCGAATGATCAACCCAACACCATCTCCGCCATCTTTTCCCCAGTTACCGGAGCCAGGGCCACACCCATGCCGCTCATTCTAACTGCGCAATAAATCTGCGGCGATACTTCTTTTACAATTGGCAATTTCTCGCTGCCCATACCCATAATGCCGCTCCAGCGATCAGTAACCTGGTATTTCTTACCGGGAATCAAATAATGCGAAAGAAAATGTTCGAGTTGCGATTGAATTTTCTCCGTAGTGATCATCTCCGTCGTGGTCTCGTCTTCGAAAGCCGTATTGCGTGCGCCGCCCAACAGGATGCGGTTGCCGAGATTTCTGAAATAATAAAAACCTTCCTGGTAATGAAAAGTGCCTTTGAAGGAAAGGCCTTTTATGGGTGCGGTTACCAGCACTTGTCCGCGTGCGGGCACAACATCCAGTTCGGGGAGTAGTTTTTTGGAAAATGCATTGGTGCACACAATCACTTTGCTTGCCTTCAGCGTGATATGCTGGTTGGTGGAGCAAATCACCTGCTCGCCGCTCTTTTCAATGTGCGTTACTTCGATGGCGCTGAGCACGGTCACGCCCTTCGACTGTACCGCCTGCAGCAATGCCTGGCAGAGTTTACCTGAGTGCAGGTAGCCTTCAGACTTGTTTTCTGCAAGGTGTTTGATATGGGCAAAACCGAATTTCCTGATTTTCTTATCAACGAGCGTAAAGGTGTGTTTTTCGTTTACAACAGGACGTAAGAGATTGTTCAGTTCCTGCATTTTTTCTTCAAGCTCGTCCTTTTCAATCTTGTCTTCTTCTGTGAATAACTCATATCCGCCGCAGAGGTCGAAGTCGATTTGCTTTTTGCCAAATGTCTTCTGAATGCGCTGCAACCCACGATAGCGCATTTCGACCAGTGAAAGCATTTTATCAGTGCCATTGGTCTGGCTGTCGTGTAGTAATTCGGTAAGACTGCCATAGCAGGCAAAGCCGGCGTTGCGCGTGCTGGCGCCGGCGGGGATGATGCCTCGGTCAACAATGCAGACAGAGAGCTGCGGTTTCATCTTTTTCAGGTACCAGGCGCACCATAGTCCGGAGAAGCCACTGCCTATGATAATGACATCTTTAGGTCCGTAAAAGCTTTCTTTTTCCCAAATTGAAACCTGCATTTTTTATTTCTTAACGGATAACTGGTATTAAATTTGACTTTTTAATGCTTAAAGGTAAATAGTTTAAGCCCCAAAAATCAATTTTATGAAAAGAGCCCTTTGCCTTTTATTAGCCAGTACCTTAATGCTTTCTGGTTGTGAATCTACCCAGCAGATTTTGAAAACCATCGGCTCCGAAACAGGCGGTGGTGGTCTTACCAATGCTGATATTGTCGCCGGTCTGAAAGAGGCGCTGTCTGTCGGCGCGCGCAACAGTTCCAACCAGTTATCAGCCATAGATGGATTCTTCAAGAATGCCGCGATAAAGATTTTGTTGCCCGAAGAAGCTCAGAAAGTAGAGAAGACTTTGCGAGATCTTGGCCTGGGCAGCCTGGTGGATAATGCTATTCTTTCCCTCAACCGTGCCGCCGAAGATGCGGCCACCTCAGCTGCACCCATTTTCATTGACGCCATCAAAGGAATGACTATACAGGATGCGCTCGGCATATTGCAGGGTGGTGATTTTGCGGCCACCAATTATCTCAAACAAAAAACCACTGAACCGCTCACCAATGCATTTCGTCCTGTTATTGAAAAATCATTGCAAAAGGTAAATGCCACTAAATATTGGTCGGACGTATTTACCGCCTACAACAAATTTGCCACCAACAAGATCAATCCCGATCTCACTGCATACGTTACCGGCAAAGCGCTCGACGGCATTTTCTACCAGGTAGGTCTCGAAGAACAAAAAATCCGCAAGGATCCTGTTGCGCGGGTTTCAGAAATTCTGAAGAAAGTGTTTGGAAGCAAACAGGCGCAAGGGTAGATCGTGGCGGGTGTAGGGTGAGAAGTTTCGGGTTTCGTGTTTCGGGTTCTTAAGTTTGAGCAGCGATTAAAAATCGCGGCAGCAACCCGAAACACCAACCCCGAAACTAAACAGCCGCCCTGTTACACATCAGCGTTACGTACACAAATGTGATCAGTATTCCTCCCACAATGCCCCAGGTAAAGTAATCGGTAGGTCTTTTGATGCGCACGACCTCCAGGTAGGTGAGCAATAAGATTACACCCAGGCTGAAGATGGTGGCGAAAAAGAACACCATTGCCAGGAAAAGAATAACTCCAAGCTGGTTTAAGTCCATAACTGCTTATAGGTGGATGGCTTCGCCGTATGCCACTTCGATGGCTTCTTTTATGTTTTCGCTGATAGTGGGGTGGGGGTGAATGCTGTTCAGCACCTCGTGATGAGTGGTCTCCAGCTTGCGCGCCACCACCGTCTCGGCAATGATTTCAGTCACGTTGTAACCGATCGCATGCGTACCCAGCCATTCGCCGTATTTGGCGTCGAAGATCACTTTTATAAAACCTTCGTTATGACCTGCAGCGGTTGCCTTACCGGCAGCACTCAACGGGAATTTACCTACTTTGATTTCATATCCGGCATCGCGGGCCTGTTTTTCTGTAAGGCCAACAGAGGCGATTTCGGGTGAGCAATAGGTACATCCCGGCACATTCCCGTAGTCGAGGGGCTCGGGCTGATGATTCAATTTCTTCTCTTTATGGGCGATAGCTTCTACGCAGATGATGCCCTCTTTAGAAGCAACGTGCGCCAATGCCTGGCCGGGCACGCAGTCGCCAATAGCATAAATACCGGGAACATTGGTCTGGTAGAATTTGTCCACCGCAATTTTACCCTTCTCGGTCTTCACGCCGGTTTCTTCCAGGCCGATTCCTTCAATATTGGCAGCTACACCAACGGCGCTCAGCAGCACATCGGCTTCGAGGGTGATCTCACCATCCTTGGTCTTCACTTTTGCCTTCACGCCATTGCCACTGGTATCGACGCTGGTTACTTCTGAGCTGGTGTAGATTTCTATGCCGTTTTTCTTAAAATTCTTGGCCAGTTCCTTGCTCACTTCTTCGTCTTCCACCGGCACAATGCGATCCATGAATTCCACGATGGTCACTTTAGTGCCCATGCTGTTGTAGAAATATCCAAACTCAACGCCGATAGCGCCGCTGCCTACCACGATCATGCTCTTGGGTTGCTGAGGCAGCGACATGGCTTCGCGGTAACCGATCACCTTTTTGCCATCCTGTTTCAGGTTGGGCAGCTCGCGGCTGCGGCCACCGGTGGCAACAATAATATGTTTTGCTTCTACTGTCTGCGTTTGTCCATCCGCCGCCTTCACTTCCACTTTGCCATTGCCTTTCAGTTTTCCAAAGCCGGCGATCACGTCGATCTTGTTTTTCTTCATCAGGAACTGAACGCCTTTGCTCATTTTATCGGCAACAGCGCGGCTGCGTTTGATCACTGCGGCAAAATCGGCCTTGCCGGTAGCCTCAATACCATAATCTTTGGCATGTTTGATATCCTCGTATACCTGCGCGCTCTTCAACAATGCCTTGGTAGGAATACAGCCCCAGTTGAGACAAATTCCGCCCAGGCTTTCCTTTTCTATAATTGCTGTTTTAAATCCTAATTGTGATGCCCGGATAGCAGCCACATAACCGCCAGGACCACTTCCGAGAACTACTACGTCGTATGCCATTTTGAAAAAATTATTTAGCTGAATTTAAAGACTTGCGAAACTACTTGAAAATGGGTAATAAGCCAAAACGAGCTCGGATTAAGGTGATTAGCACGGTATTGGAGGGGATTTTATGTATCTTACTCCATAACTTTCCAGGTTCATATGCTTAAATTAATTCGTTGGTTATTGGGGGTTATCATCACTTTATTGGTGGTTTTCTCTGCATTTGCCCTGGTTTCAGGCAAGACATACCTTTTCAAGGCCGTTTGGTACAATTTTGCTGATATCGACGACTACAAGGCTTTTGACAACAATATAGTAGCCACGGGCCAGCCCCAGTCCTGGGATATTTCTGCCGAGTATAATAAAGCGACCGTTCCGGCTTCACTACAACAACTCCTGGAACAACTTAGTTCAGTGGCTGTGGTGGTTATCAAAAATGATTCCTTGTTGTATGAACAATACTGGCAGCGATACAATGATTCCTCTTTGTCGGCCTCTTTTTCAGTGGCAAAAAGTATTACCAGCCTTCTGGTGGGATGTGCGTTGAAAGATGGATTTATCAAATCTGTCGAAGAACCCGCAGGAAACTATCTGCCAGAATTCAAAGAAGGTGAAAAGGCAAAGGTCCGGATATTGGATTTGCTTACCATGAGTAGTGGCAGCAACTGGGATGAGTCGTATGCAAATCCTTTTTCCGTAACCACCGAAATTTATTATGGCAGCGACGCGTATAAAACTGCCACGAAGGTAAGGATCATTGATCCGCCGGGTACGAAGCATAAGTATAAATCGGGTGACACGCAACTGCTGGGACTGATTCTGGAAAAAGCCACGGGACAATCTTTGAGCGAATATGCTGCAGAAAAGTTGTGGAAGCCTATGGGCGCGCAGCATCCGGCGCTATGGAGCGTAGATCGTGCCGACGGCCATGAAAAAGCGTATTGCTGTTTCAATTCAAATGCGCGCGATTTTGCACGGATTGGTCAGCTGATGCTCGACAGTGGTCGCTGGAAAGGCAACGAAATTATCCCGATGGATTATTTTCTCAACTCCATCAAACCCTGCATGATACCTGATGAGTACGGGGATTCCTGCACGTACTACGGTTATCAATGGTGGCTCGTTCGCGACAGCGATGGTATTTTTTATGCGCGGGGAATCCTGGGACAATACATCATTGTGATTCCCGAAAAAGATATGGTGATAGTGCGATTGGGCAAAAAGCGATCATCTAAACGAATAAACGGAGTTCCGGAAGAGGTGGATGCGCTGATAAAATGGGGAAGGGGATTGTAAAACCCGAAACTCATTATCTTGCGACTTTAATTAGTCATATGAAATTAGACGTTTTAGCCATCGGCGTTCATCCCGATGATGTGGAATTGAGTTGTTCCGGCACATTGCTCAACGAGATCAGGCGAGGCAAGAAAGCCGGCATTCTCGACCTGACGCAAGGCGAGTTGGGCACGAGAGGTACCGTGGAAACCCGCTATGCCGAAGCGGCCAAAGCGGCCAAAATCCTGGGCGTTCATGTGCGCGAGAATTGTAAGATGCGTGACGGGTTTTTCCGAAATGATGAGGAACATCAGCTTAAGCTTATTCACTATATCCGCAAGTTTCAACCCGAGATTGTGCTGGCCAACGCCCTGCATGATCGTCACCCCGATCATGGCCGCGCGGGTCATCTGATCGCTACGGCCTGTTACTTATCGGGTTTGCGCAAAATTGAAACCCGCGACGATAAAGGCGAATTGCAGCCGCACTGGCGTCCCAAATACGTTCTGCACTACCTGCAAGACTGGTACCACGAACCCGACCTGATTGTGGATATCAGCGATGTATTTGACCAGCGAATGAAGGCAATTGAGGCATATTCTACCCAATTTCACACACCTGAATCTGAAGACGGTCCACAAACCTATATCTCTACGCCGGACTTTTTAGAAAGTATTATTGGCCGCGCACGTATGCTTGGGAAGAGAATTGGCGTTAAATATGGAGAAGGCTTCGTCAGCGAGAAGAAAATAGGAATCAGCAACCTGGATGCTTTGTTGCAGATGGAAACTTAAGGTGGCGGGTATAGGGTGTAGGATAAAACATCTGTTGCCAGGCAATTGCGAAATCAAGGTTTCCGAATATTGTGAATTATTTGGCCCTTGTGGCCTGCTCTTTGTGCTTTTCTAAGTGTATATTTGTCTTTTCTTAATCATTGTTAATTATTTCTAATGGCCGCTCCAAAATTTTCCAGTATCCCCCATTCATTTCATGCCGATTTGAAAAACCGCATCAGTGAATACTTCAAGGAAGTTGGAAAATCTACCACAGGCAACTACAGTTTATTTATCAAGGCCGTCATTTTGATGGTGCTTTTTGTTGCCATTTACATTCATCTCGTATTTTTTACTCCCCCGGTTTTCTTTCAGATTATTGAAAGCGTGATTCTGGGTGGCGTTGTTGCAGCAATCGGCTTCAATGTGATGCACGATGGCGCGCACGGAAGCTTCAGCAAATACAGATGGGTTAACAATCTCGCCGCTTTTTCGCTGAATATTCTTGGCGGCAACAGCTTTATGTGGAACATGAAGCATAATGTGATTCACCACGCTTATACCAATGTTGAAGGAATCGATGACGATATAGATATCCAACCCTGGCTGCGCATGAGCGCCAACCAGAAGAAATACAAGATGCACAAGTACCAGCACATCTATTTCTGGGTATTATATTCACTCCTGTACCTGGTGTGGATCTTCGTGCTGGACTATCAAAAATATTTCAAGAGCAAGGTGGGCAATATGCCGCTGAAGAAAATGAAATTGTACGACCATATCATTTTCTGGGGTTTCAAATTGTTCCATCTCTTCCTGTTTGTTGGTCTGCCTATATATATGGTCGGTTTTTCATCGTGGCTAATCAGCTTCCTGATCTTTACGCTGGTGGCCGGACTGGTGCTCAGTATCGTATTCCAGTTGGCGCACACTGTGGAGCATACTGCTTTCCCCACGCCCAACCCGGTTACCAATAAAATGGAAGACGAGTGGGCTGTTCACCAGATCAAGACCACAGCCAATTTTGCTACCCGAAACAAAGTGGTATGCTGGTTGCTTGGTGGATTGAATTTCCAGATCGAACATCACCTGTTTCCCAAGATATCTCACATACATTATCCTGCTATCAGCAAGATTATCCGCCAGGCGTGCCAGGACTATGGTCTCGTTTACATCGAATACCCGCGCGTGCGCTATGCCGTAGCATCGCATGTGGCGTTCCTGAAGCAAATGGGGCGGAAGTAGTGCCTGAAACTTTCATAACTTTGCGCCATGTCAAAAGTTAAAGTAGGTCTCGTGCAGATGAGTTGCACGGCGGATAAGGAAGCCAATCTGCAAAAGGCTATTTCAAAAGTGCGCGAAGCCGCCAAAAAAGGCGCGCAGATCGTATGCCTGCAGGAGTTGTTTACCTCGCTTTATTTCTGCGATGTGGAAGATTACGACAACTTCAGGCTGGCCGAACCGATTCCCGGCCCCTCTACCGAAGCGTTGAGCAAAGTAGCGGCTGAGGAAGGCGTGGTGATCATTGCTTCGCTGTTTGAAAAAAGAACGCAAGGCGTTTATCACAATACCACTGCCGTGCTGGATGCCGACGGCACCTACCTGGGAAAGTATCGCAAGATGCATATCCCCGATGATCCGGCTTACTACGAGAAATTTTATTTTACTCCCGGCGACCTGGGATATAAAGTCTTTAAAACAAAATTTGGCACCATCGGCGTGTTGATTTGCTGGGATCAATGGTATCCTGAAGCGGCACGTATCACCGCGCTGATGGGTGCTGAGATCTTATTTTATCCTACAGCCATTGGATGGGCTACCAGCCAGGACGAAGCCACGAATACCGAGCAATACAATGCCTGGCAAACCATCCAACGCAGCCATGCCGTGGCCAATGGCGTACATGTGGTGAGCGTGAACAGGGTAGGACTGGAGCAGAATGGGGCCATGAAATTCTGGGGTGGTTCTTTTGTTGCCAATCCTTTCGGCACCATTATGTACCAGGCTTCGCACGACCAGGAAGAGGTAGCAGTGGTGGAACTCGATACTGAGAAGACCGACCGCTACCGGACGCACTGGCCCTTCCTGCGCGACCGCCGCATAGATTCTTACCAGCCGATCACCCGGCGTTTTATTGACGAAGAAATTTAAGCTTTAGCAATGGCTGTTGTATTTCCTGATTCACCTACTCCCAAAGAGCTGGGTTATTATTTCCCTGCCGAGTTTGCTCCGCACGTCGCTACCTGGCTGAGCTGGCCGCACAAAGAAGCCAGCTGGCCCGGCAAGATCCATACGATCTATGCACCGTATGCACAATTTATCAAAGAGCTTACCAAAGGCGAGAAAGTATGCATCAACGTTGCCGATGAAGCCATGAAGACTTTCGCCTTGCAACACTTAAGCGAGGCGGGCGTCAACCTCGATAAAGTAGAATTCTATTTCCATCCCACCAATGATGCCTGGTGCCGCGATCATGGTCCGGCATTCCTGGTGAACGGTAAGGGCGGCAAGGTCATCGTGGACTGGGGCTACAATGCGTGGGGCGATAAATATCCTCCATACGATCTCGATGATGTTATTCCCACGCTCATCGCCCAGAAACTGGGATTGAAAGTCTTCCATCCCGGCATCGTAATGGAAGGCGGTTCGGTAGAATTCAATGGTGCGGGTACGCTGATGACCTCCACCTCGTGCCTGTTGAATCCAAATCGCAACCCCACACTCGACAAATCACAGATCACCGAATACCTGGTGAATTATTATGGCGTTGAGCAAGTACTCTGGGTTGATGAAGGAATTGTCGGCGACGATACCGATGGCCATATTGACGATACCGTTCGTTTTGTCAACGCCGACACAGTGCTGACCGTGGTCGAGGAAAACAAAAACGACGACAACTACGGACTCCTGCAACATAACCTGAAACAACTCAAAGGCATGCGCCTGCTTAACGGCAAGCAATTGAACATTATCGAGCTGCCTATGCCGGAAGAGGTGATTTATGAAGACCAGCGACTGCCGGCCTCATACGCCAACTTCTACATCGCTAACCGTTCTGTGATTGTTCCCACATTCCGCAGCAGGCGCGACGACCGGGCGCTGCAGATAATCCAGGAATGCTTTCCCGACAGGGAGGTGGTGGGTATCGATTCAACAGATATTATCTGGGGTTTGGGCAGTTTTCATTGCCTGAGTCAGCAGGAACCGGCGGTATGAAAAAAGCCGGCTCTGTAATGAACCGGCTTACCCTTTAACCCTTACATCCTCGAATCAAATAATGTTCTCAAGATATTTGTATCCTGATCCTGTGTTTAAAAGCAGTATTTTTTCATCGCGCTGAACCGTTCCGTTGCCAATCAACATCTGCAATGCCTTCCACAATGCAGCACCTTCAGGTGCAATCAGCAAGCCTTCTTCACGCGCAATTTCCTTTACACCGGCAATCATGTCTGCGTCGCTGATCGCTATCGGCAGACCATTCGATTCGCGCAGCACCTGCAGTATCATATCTTCAGCGAAAGGATTGGGTACAGCAAGACCATTGGCCAATGATGGTTTGCCAATATAGCTTTTCGCGTTGGACTGATTGCCTTTCCAGGTTTCAACGATGGGTTGACAGTTTTCTGCCTGCACGGCGATCATGCGCGGCAACTTCTTGCCAATCCAACCCATGGCTTGCATTTCTCTGAAGGCTTTCCACATACCAATCAGTCCTGTGCCGCCGCCAGTGGGGTAGAGAATGACGTCGGGCAGCGACCAGCCGTTTTGCTCGGCCATTTCATAACCCATGGTTTTCTTACCTTCGAGACGATATGGCTCTTTTAGGGTTGATACATCAAAACAGGGCGTGGTTTCCTTGATCTTCGCCACTGCTTTGGCACAGTCGCTGATCAGCCCGTCAACCAGTACCAGTCGCGCACCATACAACTGGCATTCGTCTTTGAATACCTGGGGCGTATGACGCGGCATCACCACAATGGCATCCATGCCGGCCGCAGCGCAGTACGCAGCCAGGGCTCCACCAGCATTGCCTGCTGTGGGAATGATGCAGGCGGTGGCGCCGAATTCTTTTGCTTTGGAAACAGCCGCACTCAAACCGCGCGCCTTGAACGATCCCGTGGGGTTTTTGCTCTCATCCTTCATCTGCAGGTGCGGTATTTCATATATGGCACGCAACCGCGAAAGGTCCAGGATGGGCGTCATACCTTCGCCGAGACTCACTATATGTTCTTCTTCAAATACCGGCAATACATCTTTATAGCGCCACATAGTGGCTGGGCGGTTACACAATATTTGTTTGGTAAATGTACCCGGAAATTCATACTGAGCCACCAACGGTTGATGGCAACAGTTAGCATAGGTCTGCGGCTGGAAAATACTATAGGATTCGCCACATTTCGCACACACTAAATTCGATAACGAACTGATCTGGTTGACTACTTTCATACTCCTCAATGACAATGTAAAAGTAGTCCGCCGCTGCAGAGAAGGTAATACCGATTGCTTATATGCTATAACTTTTTGTTATAATGACTGGCGGCCAGTTTGATAAAAAGCTGGTTGATTTTGTCTGATTCCGACCCGCGGCGCTGCACAAAATAAAAAGCACGATCGATATGCAGTCCTGTCACATGTAGCCTCACCAGTTCGCCGTTTTTCAGTTGTCGCGCCACCGAACGCAGGGGCAAAAACCCCAGGCAGGTATCGTCGAGCAGGAAATTTTTCAGGGCTTCCGTTCCTCCCAGCACAATTTTGTGCTTCAGATCGCCAATGCTGATTTTGTATTTCTGTAAAGCCTCGGCCACGGCCGCCAGTGTGCCCGATCCGCGCTCGCGCAAAGCTACAGGCAGGTTTTTCAATTCTTCGGGATGAATGAATTTGCGTTTTGCCAGTTCGCTTTTGGCGCTGCAAACGGGTATCACTTCATCCGCTAAAAAGAACTGGTATTTCACCGACGTAATATTGTTTTTACCCTCCATCACCGCCAGGTCAATTTCATGATCGAGGAGGGCTTTGAGGATATTTTCTGAGTTGCGGTTCACCAGTTTCAGTTCAATATTGGGGTACCGCTGGTGAAAGGCGGAAAACACTGGCGGAATTACATATAGCGAAATAGTAGTACTTGTGCCCAGCGTAAGCGATCCCTTTGCCAGTTGCAGATTTTTTTGTCTCGTAATTTCAAATTCGAGTTGACGCTGCAACTCCCGCGCCTTCACGAGATGTTCGAGCAATATTTTTCCCTCTGCAGTCAGTGCCACTGAATTTCCTTTTCTCTCAAACAGACTCACCTTATAATTTTTCTCCAGCGATTGTATATGCTTCGTAATTGCGGGCTGACTGATATACAAAGCCTCTGCCGCCTTCGAAAAGCTCAGGTTTTTTGCAACTTCTATAAACACCTCGTGGCTGAAGCTCAACATGGGATAATTTTTAAATCCGAAAGAAATTCTCCAATCACAAATACCAAGTTCCAAAAAAATATCAATAAAAAAATCCCAAAAGGGTTTTAGCCGCTTTTGGGATTTATGATTTGATGCTTATTGTGTTGTTGATGCCTGTGATTTGGCATTTGTCTACTCATGCACAGCAACAATCGGCACATGGCTATGATAAGCCAGCTTCTTGGTATGACTGGTTTTGAAGAGTCCGCTCAGGAAAGAACGTTCTTTCGGAACGGTAACAATCACGTCGATGTTTTTGTCTTGCGTGAACTGGCTTACCGCATCCAGGAAATCGTACTGGCGAATGAAATAAAATTCAGGGTTGTAGCCTGCGAGAATTTTTTCCAGTTTATCGCGCTCTTTTTTATACTCGTCGGTGATTTCAACATAATGTTCGCTGTCAACATTCACCACGTGCAGGTTGGCTTTGAACAGGTCAAACACCTGGCGAATCGGTTCTTTGGGAACGGTGGTGTCAACATTTTCAAAATCGCTCGCGAAAAGCACATTTTGAATAGGTTTGAATTTGGCGTTGGGTGGTACGATCATCACCGGGCACACTCCCGCATCTACCATATCGAGGGTATTGCTGCCGATGAAGAGTTGTTCCAACCGAGAGGCGCCGGTAATTCCCATCACGATCATGTTGATTCCGTTGTGGCGCACATAACGTTCGAGTGTTTCCACGAGTGACGAACCTTCCTCTATCACAAATTCAATTTCTACGTTGGCAAGACTGCGCATTTCCTCACCCATACGGGCTAATGCCTGTTGCAGGATTGTGCGGCGGTCTTTTTTTGTTTCTGTCAGTGGTGAACCATCTGAACCGGCAGTAAATTTGTCTGAAACATTTATTAAGATCACTTTCGCACCGGGAATACGCGCTGCCATTTGCGCCGCATAGTTCGCTGCATTTTTAGAGGTCTCGGAAAAGTCAGTTGGAACGAGAAATTTTTTCATTGTTTTACCTGGTTTTAATAGAAAGATACATTTTAACGAAAGATACAAATTATCACTATATCAGAATATTGTACCTTGTGCCTCTGTTGAAAAACGGGTATAAACCCGTTGATAAATCGCCCTCAAAATCTGTAATAATTATGAAAAAACTCAGCCTGTCTTTAATCCTGCTCTTTTCCCTTTCCTTTGTGATTGCCCAGGATGCTGAAATTGCTATCATTCCACAGCCGGTTTCTGTTCAGAAGCAGTCTGGTCGTTTTGTGTTGAATGAAAATACCGGCATCATTGCCGACAACAATCCCGAAGTGCAACGTGCTGTGAAAGCGCTGCGCGAAAAAGTGCAACGCGCTACCGGCTTTACGCTGGGCGAACGTCCGCAGGGCACTGTCAATCCCAATACCATTGTCTTCTCCCTGTATTCTCCTGCCGAAGAGGAACTGGGAAAGGAAGGTTATACACTCGATGTTTCCACCGAGCGCGTGGTAATAACCGCTAACACAGCCGCAGGTTTGTTTTATGGCGTGCAGACCGTATTTCAATTATTACCGAAGGAAATTGAAAGCAAAACTGTGGTAAAAGACATTACATGGGCAATGCCCGCGGTAAGCATTACCGACTACCCGCGTTTTTCATGGCGCGGCATGATGCTGGATGTGGCCCGTCACTTCTTTACCAAAGAACAGGTGAAGGAGTTTATAGATAATATGGTGAAATATAAATTCAACATGTTTCACTGGCATCTGACCGACGACCAGGGCTGGCGTATCGAGATCAAATCGTTGCCCAGGCTGACCGAAGTAGGTGCGTGGAATGTTCCCAAAGTGGGCACATTCGGTACTTTCTCAAAACCCGCCGACGATGAACCTCGCACAGCCGGCGGTTTTTATACGCACGAAGACATTAAAGAGGTGGTGCAATACGCAGCCGAGCGGTTTGTGAACATCATGCCCGAAGTGGATGTGCCCGGTCATAGTATGGCGGCCGTTGCTTCTTATCCCGAACTCAGCTGCACGCCCGGCAAGAAAGTGGTAAACAGCGGTGAAAAATTCATGCAATGGGGTGTAGGCAGCGCAGGCTTTTCAGCATTGATCGATAACACCCTTTGCCCCGCCAACGAAAAAGTGTATGAGTTTCTCGACAAGGTCTTTACCGAAGTAGCAGAACTGTTTCCTTTTGAATACATCCATATGGGCGGCGACGAGTGTGCGAAAAATTTCTGGGAAAAAAGTCCGCAGGTGGCAGCTCTCATGAAAAGAGAAAACCTGAAAGACATGCACGCGGTGCAAAGCTATTTTGTGAAAAGGGTGAACAAGATCATTCAGTCGAAAGGCAAAAAAATGATCGGCTGGGATGAAATACTGGAAGGCGGTTTGGCTCCCAACTCAGCCGTTATGAGCTGGCGCGGCACCAAGGGCGGCATTGCTGCTGCCAAACAGGGCGCCGAAGTGGTGATGGCCCCCAATAACCATGTGTATGTTGACCTGATGCAGGGCGATCCCGTCATAGAACCGCCGGTGTATAGCAGCGTGCGCCTGACAGCAAGCTATAATTTTGAACCTGTGCCGGATGGTGTGGATCCCAAACTGATCAAAGGCGGACAAGCCAACCTTTGGACGGAACAAATCTGGAATATGCGTCATGCCCAGTACATGATGTACCCGCGCACCTTTGCCGTGGCAGAATCTGTTTGGTCGCCGAAGGAAAGAAAGAACTGGAATGATTTCATTGCAAGAGTCGAAAAGCACTTCGAAAGACATGTTGTGGCGGAAATCAAGTACGCGCCCAGTATGTACGAGCCGATATTCAAGGTCACCAGGAACGCGAAGGGCGTGCCCGTAATTGAGATGACGACCGAAGTGGAAGGACTCGATATTTATTACAGCTGGGACAACTCGTTTCCCGATCGTTTTTACCCCAAATACTCCGGTCCGCTGGAAATGCCGAAAGATGCGGCCAACCTGCGCGTAGTAACTTATCGGGGCAAGGAGCAGAAGGGCAGGATACTGACGATGCCGGCAGCGGAAATTAAGAAGCGGGCGGAGCAGAAGAAATAAGGGGTGTCGCACACTTTACTTACAGATTTTTAACAAAATTCCCTTCACCTTTCGTGCAACGACCGCGTATTAATCTTTGTCAGGGTTGTGAATTTCATCATTGCCTCCTTTTTTAATGGTGATGATAGGCCTGACCCCGGTAGGTTCTTGTGAGCCAGGGGTGGTCGGCTTGAAAATGTGACTAACGAACGTTTTATAGTAATACAGGGTTTAGGGTTTAATCAATCACTTCAAGAAAGAAGCCCCGGTTTTCCGGGGCTTCTCGTTTTTTATAGCCTTTTGTAGCTTTTATAGCTCTTATTTAGCCATTTTTTTCTTCAGGTTCTCGTCAATTGCGTCCAGGAATTCTTCGGTATAGAGGTAATGTTTTCCATGCTCCACCTTATTTCCGTGGATACAAACGGCGAGGTCTTTAGTCATCTTACCACTTTCCACTGTTTCTATACATACAGCTTCCAGGGTATTGCAGAAGTCGATCAGTTCCTGGTTGTTGTCCAGCTTACCCCTGAATGCCAGCCCGCGGGTCCAGGCAAAAATGGATGCTATGGGGTTGGTACTGGTGGGTTTACCGGCCTGGTGGTCGCGGAAGTGGCGGGTTACTGTACCGTGGGCAGCCTCAGCCTCCATAGTTTTACCATCGGGAGTTACCAGCACCGAGGTCATTAGTCCCAGCGATCCGAAACCCTGCGCCACGCTGTCGCTCTGAACATCACCGTCATAGTTCTTACAGGCCCATACAAAGTTGCCATTCCATTTCAGGGCACTGGCCACCATATCGTCAATGAGGCGGTGCTCATATACGATGCCGGCCTCCTGGAATTTCTGTTTGAACTCTGATTCATAGATTTCCTGGAAGATATCCTTGAAGCGGCCATCGTATTTCTTGAGTATGGTGTTCTTGGTACTGAGGTACAAGGGCCATTTTTTGTTCAAGGCCATATTGAAGCAGCTGCGGGCAAAGCCGGCAATGCTTTCGTCGGTATTGTACATGGTAAGGGCTACGCCATCGCCTTTGAAATTATATACCTCGAAGGTCTGCGGCTCACCGCCATCATCTGGGGTAAAGGTCATGGTAAGTTTACCCTTACCTTTGATCACTGTATCGGTAGCGCGGTACTGGTCGCCGAAAGCATGACGGCCTACAATGATAGGCGCCGTCCAGTTGCTGACCAGTCGCGGAATATTTTTGATAACGATCGGCTCACGAAACACGGTTCCGTCCAGGATATTGCGGATGGTGCCATTGGGGCTTTTCCACATTTGTTTTAATCCAAATTCCTTCACCCGTGCTTCATCAGGAGTGATAGTAGCACATTTGATTCCAACACCGTATTCCTTGATAGCATTGGCTGCATCAATGGTGACCTGGTCATTGGTGGCATCGCGGTGTTGAATACCCAGGTCATAATATTTAATATCGACAGAAAGATAGGGCAGAATTAATTTGTCTTTGATGAATTTCCAGATGATTCTTGTCATCTCATCGCCATCTAATTCGACAACGGGGTTCTCAACGATAATTTTTTTTGCCATAAGCTGTTTTTTGTAACGGGTGCAAACGTACGGATTTTCTCGTTAAGGGGAGGGGGGAGGTTTCGGGTTTTGGGTTTGATGTTTAGGGTTGCTCCGCGCTTTGTAATCGCTGATTGATTGGACACACCCAACACCCGACACTCGTCACACAACCAGAAACTCCCAACCGGAAACCCGAAACCACCTTTGTATTCGTTTTACCTTTAAATTGCACGTATGGTTTCTGTATTGCGGAAATATATTTCACAGTTCATTGTACTTTCCGATGAAGAGCTGGATGCATTGATGAATGAAATAGAAGTGGTGTCGTACGATAAGAAAGTGCGGCTGACGGATATGGGCGATGTGGAGATGTACCTGCATTTTATCGTAAAGGGACTTGCCCGTAAATATTTTTACAAGGGTAAAGACGAGGTGATCACACAGATTGCGCGCGAAGGTGAACTGATCTGTTCTTCCGTTTCATTTTTCTCTGCCCAGCCCTCCGGTTATATTGTGGAAACCATCGAGCCTACCACTTTTTACAGCCTGCACAAAGAAAAACTCGAAGCCCTGTACAAGCGCTTTCCCAATATGGAAAGGATGAGCAGGCTGATTATTACCGAATTATTTTTACAAAAAGAATACTGGGAACTGGAACGTATCCGGTACACCACCAAAGAAAGATTTGTTCGCTTTTTGGCCGAAAACCCCGACCTGTTTCAGCGAGTGCCCCAAAAATACCTGGCCTCTTACCTGAACATCAAGCCGGAGACATTCAGCCGACTGAAACATTTGCTGCGTAATAAAAAAGGAGAGACCAGTCCTGTCAAATAAATATGGAAACCCGCGGATATTTTGAGCATACCTATGCGTACCTGAAGCGGTTTATGGACCTTAGCCGTAGTGATTTTGATATGCTGATGCCGCTGCTGGAACTGCGCACTTTCGATAAGAAGACCTTTGTGGTGCAGGAAGGGGAGGTGGATAATTATCTCAATATCGTATTGAAAGGCATCGTGCGCAAATATGTAGTGGCGCCCAAAGGCGAGATCACCATTCAACTGGCTACCGAAGGACATATCATTCAATCAGAAATTTCATTTCACAAGCGCATTCCCTCCGACGTCATACTTGAAACTCTTGAAAGTACCGTGCTGGTCTCGATACATTACAACAATGTGACCTGGGCGCTCGAACACCTGCCTGGTGCTGAAGCGCTGGGACGCGCTATCGTGACGCAAATGTTTATCAAGAAAGACAACCGCTATATGGAGCAGCTCAACATGTCGACGCGCGAAAGATTTCTCCAGTACATGAACAATCATCCGCACATGCTGCAACGCGTGCCGCAAAAGATCCTGGCATCTTACCTTAATATCAAGCCGGAGACATTCAGCCGGCTGAAGCATTTGTTGAGGAAGAAGTAAAGCTGTTTACACATTCACCACCAACACCGGCACCGTTAATTCGTGCCTTACTGCACTGATCGTTTCGCCGTATATCCAGTCCTTCACGCCCGCATGACGGTGACCACCAATCACCAACATGTCGGCTTTTGTTTCATGAACGATGCGGATGATTTCTTTGGCCCTGTCGCGGAAACCTAAGTGCGCAGTGGCGTTGTAGCCTTTTTCATTTAATTGCTGCACATAACTTTCGAGGCGTTCTTTATCGGCCTTTGTTTCAAAGTCGGCGCTTTCCTTGCCATGCAGTCGCGCCGTAGGACTTTCCACCACATGTATCAGCACAAACGTGCAGTCTTTCTTACCCTGTCCAATCGCATGCGCTAATATGGTGGCGTCGTGCTTGCCGAAGTCGAGGGCTACGGCAATTTTTTTGAACTCGGGAACAAGCAATGACGCCAGGCCTTCCTCTTCGCGGTGCATCTGGATGGAGGCTTTTTGTTTCGACTTGCTGAAAAGGGGGAAGAAGGTGATATAAATCAGCAAAGCCAATGCGCCGGCTCCCGAGAGAATTATGAGAATTTTCCAGGCAAGATTGCCGGGTGCTTCAAACACGCCAGATGCCTCGGCCACCAGCATGCGCAGGTTGAGATAAACCAGCGTACTTGCAATGAGCCATGACAAGATTTGTGTGACGGGTTTGATGGCAAAATCGCCCATCGTTTTTTTATCGCTCACAAAATGAATCAGCGGTATGATGGCAAAACCTAGTTGCAGGCTTAATATTACCTGGCTCAGCACCAGCAGGCTATCCACCTGGTCTTCGCCGGCAATGGCGATCACGAGAATGGCGGGAATAATGGCCAGCATGCGCGTGAGCAAACGCCGCATGATGGGGTTGATGCGCAGCCTGAGGTATCCTTCCATTACGATTTGTCCTGCTAAAGTGCCGGTGACGGTGGAACTCTGTCCGGCAGCTATCAATGCAATAGCAAACAATACCGGCGCAAGCGATGAGCCCAGCAAACCTTCCAGCAACCGGTGCGCTTCACTTATTTCAGCCACATGAGTATTACCGGTTTTGAAAAATGTTGTGGCTGCCAGCACCAGTATTGCACCGTTCACCAGGAAAGCTGCGTTCAATGCGATCGCAGAATCAACAAAGTTCCATTTCAAAGCTTGTTTGATGCCCGACTTGCTATTACCAATTTTACGCGTTTGCACCAGCGCGGAATGCAGGTAAAGATTATGCGGCATCACTGTGGCGCCGATGATACCAATTGCGATGTACAGCGCTTCATTCGATGGGATAGAAGGAATAAAGCCTTCGGCAATTTCAGCGGCAGATGGTTTGGCCATCAGGATCTGCACTAAGAACGAAACACCAATCACAATCACCAGGGCTAGTATGAAAGCTTCCATCTTGCGTATGCCGAGTCTCTGCAGGTAAAGCAAAACAAAAGTATCCAGCACAGTAATGGCCACGCCCCATATCAGCGGCAAGCCAGTAAGCAAATTGATACCAATGGCCATGCCCAGCACCTCCGCGAGGTCGGTGGCGGCAATAGCAATTTCAGCGAGTATGTACAGAATGAAATTGATGCGGCGGGGAAAGGTTTCGCGGTTGGCCTGGGCCAGGTCGCGGCGGCGCACAATACCGAGACGTGAAGAAAGACTTTGCAGCAGCAGCGCCATCAGGTTACTCATCAGCAGCACCCAGATGAGCTTGTAACCAAACTGGCTGCCGCCCGCCAGGTCCGTGGCCCAGTTGCCGGGGTCCATATAACCAACGCTCACGAGGTAGGCCGGGCCAAAAAATGCAAAGACCCTTCTCCAGCCTGTCTGCTTTTGGTTAATGTCAACCGATTCGTGTACCTCGCTCAAAGAGGCCTCGGGATTTCTATTCGTCATACTTTACAAAAACATTTTTTGCAACATGTTCGCTGATAGTTACCGTATGTTGATTCTTGATTTTTACTTCCAGTGAATTGTCGAACGCGAATTTCTTCTTCACCTCCAGCCTGGTGCCCAGCCCGATGTTCTTATGGCCTAGCAGCTCGAGCATCTCTGCGCTCTGATCGCCAATACCGCTTACTTCTGCCACCTTGTTGAGCGGCAGGTTCAGCAAATCAACCTGTTTGGCCTGCACCCAGCGCCCCTGGCTGTCGGGAATGGGGTCGCCATGTGGATCGGTCTTGGGGAAACCTAAAAACTCATCCAGCCGGTCGATCAGTTGTTTGCTGCTGATATGTTCCAGCTCTTCGGCAATCTCGTGTACTTCATCCCAGCCAAAGCGGAGTTTCTCCACCAGGAAATATTCCCACAACCGATGCTTGCGAATAATCTGCAGGGCCACCTTTCGACCATCGTTGCTGAGTTTGAAGCCCTTGTATTTTTCATAGAGTAAGAGTTTCTGCGCCTTCAGCTTCTTCAGCATATCGGTCACCGAAGCCGGACGGGTTTGCAATTCATTGGCAACATCGTTAGTAGTTACTGTGCCATGTGTTTCCTGTAAATGGAAAATGGCTTTGAGATAGTTCTCTTTACTGCTTGAATACTTTGCAGGCATAACAATTGCCCCTTCGTTTTATTTTCTATGGTGTCTAAAATAAAATTTAGGCAAATCTAAAAAGTAAATTCATAAGACCAAAATAGTTTTCTGCGGGTGATAGTGAATGATTATTTTAGAGTATTGACACTGATAGGAGTTATGAAGAAATATTTTTTTCTGCTGCCCCTGGTACTGCTGCTGGTCTGCTGCAAAAGCAAAAAGACCTCGCTATTGGATGAGGATGAAATAGAGGTGGCGGACTTTATAGACTTCTTCCCCGAAACAGAGTTGCCCTTTCGTGTTGCAGACACCACGTTATTGAAGAAGACCACCGACACCAGCTTGCAGATCAGCTATAAAATTTTTACTCAGTTCATACCAGACAGTATTATAGCAAAGGATTTTGGCAAAACGGTGAAACCGGTTTTTACTGCGTTGGGAAAAGTTAAAGAGAAAGGTGAAGAGACTTATCTTTTTGCCAAAGCGGTGGCGGGCAACAAACGGGTGGCGTACCTAGCTACTTTCAACCGCAAAGATGAATTTATGGGTTGTATGCCGCTGGTGCGCACTGGGTTTGCCAACTATTCCTCCGCCTATGGTATGCTGGATTCGAAATTCCAGATCACCACGTATCACGAAACACGCAGCGGAGGTGAAAAGAAGTATAAGAAGAACGTGTACTTCTATAACCGCGATACGAAAGATTTTACCCTCATCTTTACGGAACCCAACGAAGACATTATTGAAAATGTGATCAATCCCATCGATACCTTGCCAAAGAAGCATAAGTTTGCGGGCGACTACGTAAAAGACAAACGTAACTTTGTGAGTGTTCGCGATGGCCGCAGGGAAGGGGAGATCACGATCTTTATTCATTTTGAAAAAGAAAACGGCACCTGCAACGGCGAACTGAAAGGCACCGCCCGCTTCATCAACAACACCACGGCGCAATACCATCAAAGCGGTAATCCCTGCACCATCGAGCTGTCTTTCACTTCAAACCGTGTGCAGCTTAGAGAAACGGCAGGCTGTGGTACCTATCGTGATATCAGATGTTTCTTTGACGGCACTTATCCCAGGAAGAAGGCATCGCGATGACGAAGATCAAACTATCACGGATTAAGAATGGATTAAAGTTTACACGGATGGCCGGGTCGAACAACTTAAATTAAAGAATTGCATGGAATATTTGCAGCGGTTAATACCCATCCGCGAAATCCTTAAATCCCTTTTAATCCGCGATTCAATTTTAACCGTTATATTGCGGCTCAATTCGTGTGAACGCTACACAATAGTAACCTTTAGCAATCGCGTATGAACTTTACGAATTTTACCGTTCCCTATACCGTCGAACCGAAATACTCCAAACGCGTCGCTTATTTTTCAATGGAGTTTGCCATACACCAGCCGCTGAAAATTTATAGTGGCGGACTGGGATTTTTGTCTGGCTCGCACCTGCGCAGTGCTTATGAGTTGCGCCAGAACATGGTAGGCATTGGCATATTGTGGAAATATGGGTATTACGACCAGGCCCGCAACCAGGACAGCACCCTGCAGGTGACCTGGATGGAAAAATCGTACAGCTTCTTAAAAGATACGGGCATCAAATTCCAGGTTACGATTCACGATCACCTGGTATGGGTAAAAGCGTTATACCTCGACCCGGAGATTTTCAAAACCGCTCCCCTGTTTTTATTGAGCACTGATGTTCCCGAAAACGATTATGTTTCTCAAACCATCACGCACCGTTTGTACGATGCCAACGTGGCTACCAAAGTAGCGCAGTTTATATTGTTGGGAGTAGGCGGCGCCAAGTTGCTCGATGAAATAGGTTTTCAGCCTGAACTGTATCACCTGAACGAAGCGCATGCCGTATCATCAGTCTTTTACCTCTATAAGAAATACGGCAATGTTGATGAAATAAAAAAACGTCTTGTCTTCACCACACATACACCCGAAGAAGCGGGCAACGAAAAGCACGATATTCATCTTTGTCATAAGATGAGTTATTTCTGCGGGCTGAGTCTCGACGAAGTGCGCAAGCTTACCGGCATATACGACGATCAGTTCAATCACTCACTCGTTGCCCTGCGTTTTGCCAGACTGGCAAACGGTGTTTCAAAGCTTCATGGTGAAGTGTCGCGCGCGATGTGGGGAAAGTATGAAGGTATTTGCCCCATCATTTCCATCACCAACGCGCAGAACTGGCGCTACTGGGCCGACAAGCAATTGTATCGTGCTTCAGAAGAAGGCAACGACAGCTGGTGGGACGACAGGAAAAAATACCTGAAGAAACGTGCTTTTGAAATTGTGGCTGATCAGACGGGAAAATTGTTTGATCCGAATGTTTTTACCATTGTGTGGGCGCGCCGTTTTGCCGGTTATAAGCGTTCTGAACTGATTACGCGCGACAAAGCGCGGTTTGAAAAATTACTCTCCAGCACCAAATACCCGGTGCAGATTATCTGGGCGGGCAAACCATATCCCATGGATTACCCGGCTATTAATGAATTCAATAACCTTGTGCACTTAAGCCGCCAATATAAAAATGTGGCCGTGCTGATCGGGTATGAGCTTGCGCTTTCCAAGCGTCTGAAACAAGCCGCCGATCTCTGGCTCAACAACCCACGCGTTCCGCGCGAAGCTTCGGGCACCAGCGGTATGACTGCCGCGATGAATGGCGCCGTAAATTTCTCTACCAGCGATGGCTGGATTCCCGAGTTTGTGGACCATGGTCATAATGGTTTTGTAGTGCCCATGCCCGACTACTCTAAAATGCATGTGCAGGAACAGGATCAGTACGACCTCGACAAAATCTATGAATTGTTAGAGAAGGACGTGCTGCCACTCTACTACGACAACTATGAAACCTGGCGCCAGGTAGCCAAAAATGGCATGCGCGATGTAAGGTTCCAGTTTGATTCGGGAAGAATGGCGCATGAATACTATGAATTGCTGTATAAAGATTGAAGAAGGAACAGGGAAGGTTGAATAAGTAAGTTTGAAGGGTTTTCATTTAGGGAGGTTGTGCGAATTCTTGAGACGGCGCATGCATGATCTCTGAAAAGATTACAGGCATCCAATAAAAAATTCCAAACGATACTTACGTTTGGAATTTTTTACTTCTTATTACGCGAGATTTTCTCAAGTTACTTAACAATCTCCAACAGTTCAACATCAAAAATCAACGTGCTTCCCGGAGGAATAGCTCCCCTGTCAATATCACCGTAAGCCAAATCTGAAGGAATGAACAGCCTCCACTTGCTGCCTACCGGCATCAGTTGCAAAGCTTCTGTCCAGCCGCGGATCACTTGTCCAACACCGAAAGTAGCGGGTTGGTTATTGTTATAAGAACTTTCAAACACACTGCCATCGATGAAGGAGCCAACATAATGGCATTTCACATTATCTGAAAGTGTGGGTTTGGGTCCGTTTCCCTCCTGCAGCACCAGGTATTGCAATCCGCTGGGCAGCGTAACTACGCCGGGTTTCTTTTTGTTTTCTGCGAGAAATGCTTGTCCGGCTTTCTTATTGCCGGCGGCTTTTTCGCTGCGGGCCGCCTGCATAAAGTTTACGATGGTAGTATTGATTTGCTCTTCGGTGAGCAGCGGCTTGTTGGCTTTAAAGTCATTCAGCGCCTTCACCACCAGTTGCGTATTAATTGCTTCCACGCCCTGTGCCTTATAAAAATTGGCTATACTTAATCCGATAGCATAGCTGAATGAATCGAGGGAGTTTTTCAATGCAGGTGCGGGTGCCGAAGTGGCGGGTTTCTTGGCCGCCGTGGTGGTCGCCGGTTTCTTGGCTGGCGTAGTCGCAGGTTTATTAGCGGTTTGCGCCATCAGCGAGGTAACAGTAACGCTTATTGCTAAAGTGAACAGTAATTTCTTCATGAATTTGTAATGTTAAGTGACAAATTTAATGATATTCGCGCATGAACTCATATATAAAACCTATCGAAATACGCTGGGCTGACCTCGACCCGAATTTTCATTTACGCCACTCTGTGTATTATGACTATGGCGCTTATTGCCGAATCAGTTTTTTGGAAGAAAAAGGTCTTACCGCCGCTTTTATGGCAAAACATCATTTTGGCCCCATATTATTTCGGGAAGAGGCGGTATTCAGAAAGGAGATCAGGCTGGGTGATACGATAACCATTGACCTGCAATTGCTAAAGGCCCGCCGCGACCAGGGGCGATGGAGTATTCAGCACAGGATTATTAAAAATGACGGCATTTTGGCGGCTGTAATCACCGTAGAAGGCGCCTGGATAGATGTCTTGCAGCGCAAACTGACCACGCCACCCGAATCGGTGCGGGAAGTTTTCGAAAATATGCCCCGCTCGGAACAATTTGAGTGGATTGGCTAACAACTTTTTGCGGTTTGCAACGTTATCTTAGCCATATTCATCTTAACATCACAATTATCCACTATGAAGAAATTACTATTACCTCTGTTATTGTTGATGTCTGTTGCCGGCTTTAGCCAGGGTTTATTGAAAAAAGCCAAGGGTTTACTTGATAAAGATAAAGGTGGCTCGCTGAGCACTGAAGAAATTGTGGCTGGTTTGAAAGAGGCTTTGTCGGTGGGCGCTAATAATAGCGCCTCCAAATTGTCAGCGGTTGATGGATTCTTCGGCAATGCTGCCATCAAAGTATTGATGCCTCCCGAGGCACAGAAAGCGGAAAAAGCATTGCGCGGCGCCGGTATGGGAAAATTGGTGGATGATGCTATCCTGAGCATGAACCGCGCCGCTGAAGAAGCTGCAAAATCAGCCGCACCCATTTTCCTTGATGCCATCAAGAGCATGAGCTTCCAGGATGCGCTTAGCATCTTGCGTGGAAGCGATACCGCTGCTACCGGATACCTGCGCAGCAAAACTATGGCCGCGCTTACGGGAGCCTTCCGCCCGGTTATTGAAGGCGCACTCGAAAAAACAGGTGCTACCAGGCACTGGAAGACTGTGTTTGAAACATACAACAAACTCCCCACCACTCTCAATAAAGTCAACCCCGACCTGGCCGGTTATGTTACCGACCGCGGACTGGGCGGGTTGTTTTACCAGGTAGCGGAAGAAGAAAAGAAGATCCGCAAAGATCCCGCTGCTCGTGTAACCGATGTTCTCAAGAAAGTTTTTGGCAGTTAATACCGAAAATTGAATATTGAATATTGATTGCTGCGTGTTATATGATATGCGGTAATCAATATTCAATATGCTTGGCAAAACGATCTCTCTTTACAAAAACGCATATTCAGGTCTTACTCCTTCCATGTGGTGGTTGTCGGCTGTAATGCTGATCAACCGCAGCGGCACCATGGTGCTGCCCTTCATGACGCTCTACCTGTTGAAGCGTGGCTACACCATTGGACAGGCCGGAATTGTGATGGGCTTGTTTGGATTAGGTGCAGTTTTGGGCGCCTGGCTGGGCGGCAGACTCGTGGATCGTATCGGTTTTTACCGCGTGCAGGTTGCCACTCTTGTGGGCGGCGGTGTATTCTTTATGGTGCTGGGGCAAATGAACTCTTACCCGCTCATTTGTATTTTCTCTTTTATACTCAGTATGGTTAACGAGGCCTTCAGGCCCGCTAACTCCACGGCTATAGTAGCTTATAGCCGCCCCGATAACCGCACACGGTCCTATGCTCTGAACCGGCTGGCTGTGAACCTGGGCTGGGCAGTGGGCAATGCTTTGGGTGGTTTTTTAGCCAGCATTAACTACGAGTTGTTGTTTTGGGTAGATGGTTGTACCAATATTTGCGCAGGTCTTTTATTATGGTATTTTGTTCGTCCCTCGCAACAGGTAACCAAATCGGGAAAAAGCAAAGAGCCTGTCGATCCGAAACATTCTCCGTACCGCGATAAGGTTTACCTGTGGTTCACTTTTCTTACTATGCTGTTTGCCTGCAGTTTTTTCCAGTTCCTGGGCAACACCAGCGCCTTCTACAAGGTGGAATTGCATTTCAGTGAAAGATTCATCGGTTTTCTGGGCGCGCTCAACGGGGTCATCATTGCTTTTGTGGAAATGGTGATGGTGTATAGACTCGAGGGCAGGCGCAATAATGTGTATTATATTATTCGTGGAGTATCGCTGGTAGGGCTTGCTTATTTCCTGTTTAACCTGCTCGACATGAATCATGTGTTCGCCGTTATGGTGGTGGCCATGCTCACCTTCGGTGAAATGCTGGCGCTGCCTTTCATGAACACTTTCTGGATTACGCGCAGCCGCGAGCACAATCGTGGCCAGTATGCCGCTTTATATACTATTGCCTGGTCTGTTGCCCAAACTACAGGTCCTGCTGTGGGCGCGCAGATAGTGCAGCATTCAGGTTTTGAGACCTTGTGGTGGATAGCGGGTTCAATATGCTTTATAATAGCTATAGCTTTTGGTATTATGCAACGAATCATGAAATTTGGCAGTTAATGAGCAGCCCGGAGAAATATGAAATGTTCCGCAACCGCCTGACCAAGGTGTATAAGCACGTTGGCAAGCTCGCGCGCCAGCAAGGTATTACCTGCTATCGCATATACGATCACGATCTTCCTGAATTCCCTTTTTGCATAGAGATATACGAGGATAAAATTTATGTGGCCGAATACAAACGCCGCCACGAAATGGGAGAGGAGCAACACGAACAATGGCTGGAAGAAAGCCTCGTCATCATCAGCGAAGTGTTGGGTATATCTACCGACAATATGTTCCTGAGACAAAGGCAACGCAAACCGGGCCGCCTGGGACAATACCAGAAAATCGGATCAGAACAAGTGAGTTTTGTGGTGAATGAAGCCGGTCTGAAATTTAAGGTCAATCTTTCCGATTATCTCGATACCGGCTTGTTTCTCGATCACCGCATCACGAGGGGTATGGTAAAAAAAGAAGCGCCGGGAAAAAGAGTGCTGAACTTGTTTTGCTATACGGGTTCCTTCAGCGTGTATGCCGCCAGCGGCGGCGCTGCCAGCGTTACGTCAGTTGATTTATCCAAAACCTACCTGCAATGGGCCGAGGAAAACATGCGGCTGAATAACCTGGAGGGAACTTTTATTCATGCAGATGTAAAACAGTTTTTACCCACACTTCCTCCCCAATCATTCGACCTGGTGATCATGGACCCGCCCACATTCAGCAACAGCAAGCGCATGAAAGATTTTCTCGACATTCAACGCGATCATGTGGATTTGCTCAACCAGGCGCTGCATGCCGTTACCGACAACGGAGTGGTTTATTTCAGTACTAACTTCCGCAAATTTGTTTTGGAAAAAGAAAAGATAAAGGCCCGCGAAATAAAAGATATTACAAGGGCGACAACACCATTCGACTTTGAGGGCAAGCTATTTCGATGGTGCTATCGCCTTGTAAAGTGATTAACGCACTTGTCCACGCATCAAACCAGCGCCATGTTTCCTGCTATGCACATTCACGTACATAGGATCGGTGGTTAGCATGTGAAATAAGCTGTCGTGAAGGGGCGCGCTTATTTTCAGCTGACCAAAATCTGTTTCATCATTACAAAGGAAAATCCTGATAGGTCCGTTGGCTCCTGCACCACCGCGATGAATATGTGATGCCGTGAGTGTGTCATCGTCTTCAAGATTATTCACGCTTACGATCGAATACAGCACTTTATCATCCGTTAGTCGCAGTATGGCATTGCCGGTGGCGGTGGTATGAATGGTATCGGGCACTTCGTTATCGCCACTGAGCGTTATATCCATCGCGAGCGCCACTTTCTTGTCGAGCTGACCTCTAACCAACCCGGAGCCTGCTTGTTGTGAATGCACGTTGATATAAACGGGATGATTGAGCAATGTATCGATTTGTCCCTGCCGCAGGTTTTTTACCACACCCGTAGCGCCGGCGCCAACAAAAGCCGGATTCAAAGGAACCAGGATGCCGCCGCTCATGCCGGCATGACCGTAGTGAATATGGGCATTGGTGAGTACATCACCGGGCTTGAGGTTATGAACATGAAAATTATACGCGAGTGAATTGTCCGACAACAGTTCCAGGCTGGCCTCTCCTTCTTCATCTCTGCCGGCGGGTGCGGGCACTTCGTATGAAGCGCGCATTTCAATATTATCCCATTTCTTCAGGATAGATGGGCCGGGCAATGGATCGTGTTCACAGGCAGGCAGTATAAACAGCAGTAGTAATGCGAGGGAACCGATAAGGCGCATCATATAAGGTTTGTTTATGTTTACAATTATACGGCAATTGTCGCAACCGGGTTGCCTGCATTATTTTACTATAGTATTCGAAAAAGAAAAAAGCGAAGAGATTTTCTCTTCGCTTTTAGTGGTAACGCCGACTAAAAAATCTTTACAGCACTATCCGCCTGCGGGCGTGTCGAGGGGAATATCACGTTTCAGCATTTCATTTCTGTTAGCCATTTCCCAGGCGGTATAGAAAATGAGTTTTGCCCTTTTAGACATCAGCTCATAGTTAATCTTATCAGGTGTATCTGTTGGGCGGTGATAATCGGCGTGCGTACCATTAAAGTAGAAAATAATAGGCACACCTTTGCGCGCAAAGTTATAGTGGTCGCTGCGATAATAGATGCGCTCAGTATCATTCGGATCATTGTATTTATAATCCAGTTCCAGTTTAGTGTATTTTTTATTCACCGATTCGCTGATCACGCGCAGGTCTGAGCTCAGTTTATCATCGCCCACTACATACACGTAGTTAGTGCTGTCGCCATGCTTGCGTTTGGGATCGATGCGGCCGATCATATCGATGTTGAGGTTCACGGTAGTTTTATCCAACGGGAAAATGGGATGTTCGCTATAATAATGCGAACCCAGCAATCCGCGCTCTTCGCCGCTTACTGTCATAAACACGACGCTGCGGCGGGGGCCTTTACCGGCGGCTTTTGCTTTGGCAAATGCCTCGGCCAGTTCCAGCACGCTAACGGTGCCAGAACCATCATCGTCAGCACCATAGTAAATTACCGTGTCGTTGCGTATGCCTTCATGGTCGTAGTGCGCAGTAATAAACACATATTCATCTTTCAGGTCAGTTCCTTCTACCACGCCCAGCACGTTGCTGCTATAAATAGTGTTGGTGGCCTTATCGAAAACGAGCTTTACATTGGCCTGGTAAGATTTTGGCTGGGCATTGCCTTTTTGCGTAGCTTCTTTTGCAGCGGCATAGTCGGCGCCCATGATGGCTTGTGCCACCTCTTCACTTATATTGAATAAAATGGGCGGATTGGTTGCCCTGTAGGGGTTGGTATATAAATTACCCTGTGACGCGCCTGCCGGGCGGGGGAAATTGGTTTGCACCTGCAATATGCCGGCTGCACCATGTTTCATGGCCGCATCATATACCGGTCCCAGGCTTCCGCGACGGAACCCGGTGGGTCTGCCACCACCTGGCAACACCAGCACGATTTTCCCGCGCACATTCACGCCTTTATAGTCATCGCGGGTGCTATCGCTGTAACCTGCGCCCACAAACACTACCTCGCTCGCCAGGATGGTACTGCTGTTGGCCAGGCTCATGTTCAGCGCAAAGTCTTTGTTGTAAGAGAATTGTTTGTCGTTCACCGCCAGTTCCGCTTTCACCAGCGAGTCGCGGTAAAGCGGCCAGGGCATCTGGTAACTTCCGTTATTGCCCGGTGTAAGACCCAGCGAGCGGAAATGATTTTCGATATAGGCAGCTGCCCTGCGTTCGCCTGCGGTTCCGGTGCCTCGGCCTTCCATTTCTTTACTGGCCACGATATACAGGTGCCTTTTCAGGTCATCGGCCGTAATGGTGTTTGCAAAAGGTTTTGGATCGGGGATTTTAATCTTTTGGCTTTGAGCCGCGACAGATAGCGTCATCGCCGCCACCAGCAAGTATTTTCTCATGTTTTCAACTGTTTGATTGGCTTCAAATATAGGGTGTATGATATTGATTTCGCTGCCATTGATGTAAATCTTTATTCACTCAGTTCGCTCAGCTCCAGCCAGCGCAGCTCTTTTTCGTCCAGCAGGCTGGTTATTTCACTGATGCGCAACGATAATTGCTGCAATTCTTCAAAAGGCAGGTTACCGCTGTTCAGTCTCTCGGTCACCTCGGCCTTTTCCTTTTCAAGGGCTGCAATTTCGTGCTGCAATTGTTCAAACTCGCGTTTTTCTTTGTAGGAAAGACGGCGCGCGGTTTCGGGTTTCGTGTTCGTATTTTCGGGTTTTGGCGTGCTTACAGTGGGCTTGGCCAGTTCAGCCTGTTCTTTTTCCCAAAGGCGGTATTGAGAATAATTGCCGGGGAAATCGCGGATCACGCCATTGCCTTCAAACACGAAAAGATGATCCACCAGCCTGTCCATGAAGTAGCGGTCGTGCGATACGATCACGAGACAGCCGGGAAATTCGCTGAGAAAATTTTCGAGCACGCCCAATGTGGGCAGATCGAGATCATTGGTGGGCTCGTCAAGTACCAGGAAATTAGGATTGCGGAAAAGCATCGATAAAAGATGCAGTCTCCTTTTTTCGCCACCGCTCAGTTTTGAAATGAAAGTATATTGTTGTTCGGGTGGAAATAAGAACAACTGCAGAAATTGCGCAGCGCTGAGTGAACCGCCGCTCGCCAGCGGGAAATTCTCTGCAATGCTTTTTACAAATTCAATTACGCGCATATCTTCTTTCAGCACCAATCCTTGTTGAGAATAGTTGCCGAAGATCACCGTTTCACCCACATTGATCTTACCGCTATCCGCCTTTTCAACGCCTTGCAGAATATTGATGAAGGTAGATTTGCCAACCCCATTTTTCCCCACAATACCTACGCGCTCGCCTTTTTTGAAGGTGTAGTCGAAACCTTTCAGAATCACTTTATCACCATAACTCTTATACACTTTTTTCATCTCGACTACTTTGCCGCCGAGACGATTCATCTTCATCTGCAGTTCCAGTTGTGCGTCTTCGATGCGTTGTTTGGCCTTAGCTTCAACCTGGTAAAAATTATCCTGGCGGCTCTTGCTTTTGGTAGTTCTTGCGCGTGGTTGTTTGCGCATCCATTCCAGTTCGCGGCGGTAGGTGTTGCGTGCTTTTTCTACACTGGCAGCGTCGGCTTCGAGGCGGGCTGCTTTTTTCTCCAGGTAATTTTCATAGTCGCCTTTGTACACGTATAACTTACCATTATCGAGCTCCCATATTTCTTCACACACGGCATCCAGGAAATAGCGATCGTGCGTCACCAGCAATAATGTTACCTGCTGCTGATCCAGGTAATGTTCCAGCCATTCCACCATACTTACATCCAGGTGGTTGGTGGGTTCGTCCATGATCAGCAATACATGTTTATGTTCAAAGCCGATATCGATCAGCGTCTTGGCCAGCGCCAAGCGTTTGCGCTGACCGCCCGAGAGGGTGTTGATGGGTTGATATAACTGGTGAATATTCAGTTTGCCCAGTATCTGTTTCACCTTCGCATCAAAATCCCAGGCGCCGAGCTCATCCATTTTCACGATTGCTTTGCCCAGTTCTTCCGGGCTGCCGCTTTCGCTCGCCGATTCGTATTCCCGAATGGCGTTGATGACGGGATGGTTGTGGTGAAAAATATTGTCGAGCACCGAGAGCTCTTCGCGAAACACCGGCTCCTGCTCAAACAGGGCCACGGTCACTTCCTTATTGATCCATACCGTGCCGCTGTCGGCCGTTTCTTTACCCGCGAGAATCTTCAGCAGCGTTGATTTTCCGCTGCCATTGCGCGCCACCAGCGCTATCTTATCGCCTTCCGAAATGTGCAGAGAAATATCCTCAAAAAGAGGTTTTACGCCATAGGATTTTCCCAAGCCTTCCACTGAAACATAGTGCATGCTGCGAAGATAGGAAATCGGGTTGCGAGTTGGGGGGGGGGCCAGGGGTTTCGGGTTTCGGGTGTAGGGTTAGGGGGTAGGGTTCATGGTTTGGGGTGTTGAATGTTGGGGGCAGGTGATGAGAGGCCCGCTTGGGAGGTGGGCCTCCCGGTACCTGGCCTTCCTTTTTCAGGGGGAATGGGTATGAATATGCAGCATGTAATGATAATGGTCGGGTGGGCGCTGTTTGGCGTCTGGCATAGCGTGTTTGCTGCGAAGGGGGTGAAGAGGGGTATGCAGAGATGGTGGGGAAGGTACTTTAAATGGTACAGGCCTGTTTATTCTGTAATTGCTTTTATGCAGACAGCGGCGATATTGCTGTATCAATTTTCGGTGGAGTCGGTGTATCTGTGGCGCAATAGTGCGATAATGAATAGTGTGTTTGTGTTGATGGCAGTGATGGGATTGGGGGTGATGAGCGTTTCAGTAAAAAAATACTTTTTTAAACTGAGTGGCGTGAACGTTTTTCTCAAAAAAGAAAGCGAGACTGTGCTTGAAACCTCTGGATTGCATGCGTACGTGAGGCATCCTTTGTATGCGGGCACCTTGTTGTTTGCCTGGTCGGTGTTTTTGATTTTTCCGTTATTATCTTACCTGGTTACTTGTGTTTCGATAACCGCTTATACCATCATAGGAGTGCGCCTGGAAGAGAAAAAATTAGTGTACTTATTCGGTCAGCAATACCACGTGTATAAAAATAATGTTCCGATGATCATTCCTTTTACTAAATTTGGAAGACCTGCAAAACCTGTGTCCGACAACCTCACTTAATCTGTTCACTATTACTCAAAACGTTTGAGGGATTTCCGCACCAAACCGGACAGTCATTTATTTACTCACTTTAAACCCTGCAAACATGAAATCAATCTTCAGAGGCCTGATGGCATTGCTGCTATTTCCGGCTGCCGTCTCGGGCCAGGTATTTAAAGCCCCAGAGTTCTCCTCCCGACAGGATTTCGCTATTCTCGCCAATGAAATCCACAAGCATTCGCCCCTCATGAAAAGTCTCATAGCCGAAGCGAACAAAATGCAGGTTGACATTAACGAAGACCAGGCGCGCGACCTGGTAAAACAAAAACTGACTGAATTTGATAATTCCGCGCTGAACAAAATGTACCAGGACATAACTCCCGAAGATGTTGCCCGCATTGGGGTGGTCCTCTACCTGATGCTGAATGGTCCAAGCAATACCGAGGATTACCCGGGGCTGGACTACAAAACAGCATTTGGCGGCGGTCTCGGTGTTTACCTGATGTTCACACTCGCGCAGCTTATACTCATGCCCGAACTCGCCTTCTGGATACGGCCACTGAAAGCCGATTATAATGGCGATGAATACAGGGAAAGGTACAGTTATATCACCCTGGCCATTACTGCTATGTACGTTATCAGGCTGCAGACTATTAACCTGTTGCTGGGTATTAGTCCCAATTTCGGCTATGCCATAAGTGGCAAGTGGAAAGACAATGGTGATCCTTGGGAAGACATAGAATTCGACGAGGATGAAGTGAAGCGAATGAATATTGGTATTGCCCTTACTGCCGGTATCATGTTAAGGAATGCCATGATCATCAGGCTGGCCTACAACTTTGGCCTGACCAAATTGTATGAATATGCTGATGATAAAATGTATGCCTTTATGCTGGCTTTGCACATACCGTTTGCTTCGTTAGGAGGTAAGTAAAATGAAGAAGCCACCCCGCAACCAGGGGTGGCTTTTTTCTTATTGAATAAAATCCGCGCGCACTATTTTCCCATCTTTAATGGTATAAATGGCGATAGCGCGAACGGGTTTATCGCCCCAACCAGTAACGCTTTCGTGATCTATTACGGTATTTCCATGCACAATGCGGTTCACCAGCCGGCAGTGCAGCTCGGGAATCTCTTTAAACATTTTACTATAACTTTCCCGCATTTCCTCTTTTCCTTTCATCAACAGCTCGCCAGGAAAATTGTAAATCTCCACACTATCGCTGTACGGTTCGAGAAATGCATCAATATCGCGAAGGTTATAGGCGTTTAATTGTTGTTGCGCTAATATTTCGGGGGTGACAGGTAAGAGTTCGTGTGGATTGATCGCTACACCACGGCGAAATACCGTGTTGAGATTGGCGGGTATATTGATATCCTGCAGGGGATCTTTATCGAGCAGCAGCAAATCGGCGATTTTTCCTTTTTCAACAGTTCCGTACAGGCTGTCTTTACCAAAACCGATAGCCGCATTAATGGTGGCGGCTTGCAAAATCTCTTTGTTGCTTAAACCAGCTTTCTGCATTGCCAGCAATTCATCCAGAAATGAAGAAGCGTGCTGCGTGCCGATATTACCTGCATCGGTGCCGGCAACGATCAACACGCCGGCGTCACGCGCCAGTTGCAGGTTCCTGGCCATAGTGCTGTCTTCTTTGCTGGGAATAAGAAACCGGCTGCGGATAGCCTTGTAATTGAACGGCAGTTTTTCCAGGTGCATGATGTCTTGCAGCGTACCGAGCATGAAGGGATTGGCGTATTTGAAGTCGTGCGCGGTAAAATTGAATTGCTGTGTAAAAGTGCGTATGTAGTTTTGTGCCACGATCAGCGTGGGTATATAGGCCACTTTCTTCGACACCATCATTTGCAGCATCTCTTTGTCCAGTTCCTTATCATCCACGCTATGCACTAATATGTCGGCGCCGGCAGTGACGGCCAGCCTGGCGGTTTCATATTCGGTTGCGTGCACGGCCACTTTCAAACCGTTCTTATGACTTTCGTCAATAGCAGCCTGCACAATGGGAAGGGTCGCGCTGGCGGGTTGATTGGGTAATACGATATACCATATTTTGATGAAATCTGGCTTGTATGGAAGTTGTTTGCGCACCAGTTCTCTTGCCTCTTCGGGCGAATTGACCTGGACAATCGGCGGATCTTTTTTGTCGAGATTTTGCGGAAGATAAGTTGATACCAGGGGCCCGGTCACAAAAGCTGTTGGCGACTTACTGTCATTTGCCAGTTTATCGCGGAGGGAATAATTGCTGAAGGGTCCGCCCACATCAATTACCGTGGTAATGCCGCAGGCGAGGTAACGCGCCATCAGGTCGGAGAGATTTTCTTTAATCCATTGCTGATCTTTTTCATAGGGATACACTTCGCCCAGGTTCAATGCATCGGGACGGGTATAAAGTCCGCCGCTCTGGAAGAAATGGATATGCGCATCCGTAAGCCCGGGCATCAGGTATTTGCCTTTACCATCAATGATGGTGGCATCGGGGGGCAGCTTCGGTTTTTTGGCCGCACCAATATTAGCGATGCGATCATTCTGAATGACGACATGTTGATCGGGAAGAATTTTTCCTGTCTTTACGTCGACTACGTTCACGTGGGTGATGCAGGTGGGCTGGGCAATGCAATCAGTAAAACTGATAAGTAACAGCATTAAGGGCGGCAACAATCTCATCTGTGAAAATTTGTATTAGTTGACACGGATAGGGTTATGGATTTATCGCGGATTGCCAGGTATTGCACGGACAATGTATCACGGATTAATTTGGATTACGCGGATGAATAGTGGATTTATATGAATTACGCCGACTACGTGGATTATATGGATAAAATAAATTTATGGAATTCATTCAATCCTTTCAACAAAAATCCGTGTAATCGGCGTAATCAGACTTAATCCGTATTTATCCCTTTTAATTCGTGATCTCGTTCGGGGGAATCGGAGTCGGCACCCTGTTGCTTACAGGCGGAATGGATTGCAGAAAAGCAAAAATGGCTTTCAGATCGTCGTCGGTAAATTTAGCGATCTGTTGCCAGGGCATGGGCGGCAGTATAGGTCTTCCGTTGTCTAGTCCCAGGTGTTTGCCTTTGCGCATCGAATTGATAAAATCAATTTCTCTCCACGCGCCGATGCCGGTGGCTGAGTCGGGAGTGAGGTTGGCGGCATAGCTGATACCCCAGGGACCCATGGCGGCGGTCATACCACCCGATAACATCACCCAGTAACCGGGTTGTAATGCTTTTTTGTCTACAGCTGGAAGGGGCTCATTGGCAGGGTGACCGCTCAGCAGACGGGTTGAGTCGAATGACATACCTTCCGGTCCGAAAACCTTCGGAGAATGGCAATCGTTACAGCCACCAACGGTGGTCAGGTAACGCCCTCTGGCTACCATTTCTTCGTGCGAGGTTAGTGCGACTTCAGATGTCCCAGTTGTTTTGGCTTCCGTGTTGGAGGCACAGCCTGTTGGCAGCATCATTACTGATGTCAATGCCACAACAGCCATACCTGTTACAAGGTTGATAGTCCTCTTCATGTTTGATTTATTTAGTGAAATAATGCGAAGGGTTAAATGTAGCTGCACGCAAACCGGGGAACAATCACATGATAATGTGAAAACCTGTTAGTTGCCAAACTCCACCATCAGCCAGATGATGAGAGTAGTGATCAACAGTACCACCACCCATTTGTACTTGTCCCAGGTCTCATGCAACTTTTTCTCGCGCACATAACGGTCAACTGTTGTCTGCACACCCGAATCTGTATCTCTAATCTGCAAAAGAATTGAAATTATCGGCATAAAATACCGAAATGGCAAGGCGTTGGCGGCCTTCAACAGGGTAAGTACGATTTCGTTGTTGGTAGGTTTATCGTTGAACTGGTGTAATATTCCAATGGCATTGGGCGTCACAATCTGCCGGATATGCTGGCTCACCGCATCATAATTCAGCCTGAATATGCTCATGGAATCAACGTAAGTCTTAATGGCGCGGCATTCCTCCAAAATAGCAGTTGGCGTTAGCGATGCCTGCTCAAAATTCTTGCCAAGGCTGCGCAGGTGCCAGCGTTTATAGTTGTATTCTTTGCGCAGCACAGGATCGGATAGTATTTCGTAGGCTTCCTGGATTTCCCTGAATTGAGCTTCGGCTAAGTGATTCCCCTCATTCTTGTCGGGATGAAATTTCAGCGCCAGCCGCCGGAACGATTTCTTGATCTCCTGCTGGCTGGCCAGGGGCGCCACTTCCAAAATCTTATAATAATCCTTAAGCTGCATTCGGTTGGCAATTTAACAACTTGTGTGCTTTCGTTATAACAAATACTATCTTCGCGGCGTTATTATGTGGAGATAATTTGTAGCGTTCTATGCCCAGGTGTTTTATGAGTCGTACCCGCCCCCGATTGGCCCTGCTATCCGGCTCCGCCGCGATAGTGATCACTGTTATTTCCCTGGCTATATCCGGTTGCAATAACGTACAGCCCGAAATAAAGTCTGCCGTTGTCACGCCCACGATCGAAGCCACTGCTGCTACGCCCTTACCCGGTAATACGGTGCAGGAGACCGTTACCCGGCCCGTAGCCGTAGATCCGAAAGAGGTATTGGCAAGGAAGGAAGTGCCTATACTTTGCTATCACCAGATTCGTGATTATCGTGAGACCGACAGCAAGACTGCCAAAGTATATATAGTACCACCCACTACCTTTCGCGAACAGTTGAAGATGCTGGCCGACAGCGGTTATCAAACCATATTACCCGACCAGTTGTACGCCTACCTCACCACCGGCGCGCCGCTGCCTCCTAAACCGATGATGCTCACGTTTGACGATACACGCGCAGAACATTATACCATAGCCGCACAGGAAATGAAGAAGTATGGTTTCAAAGGTGTGTTCTTTATTATGACTGTTTCGCTTGACCGGCCAAACTATATGACGAAGGAACAGGTGAAAGCGCTGGCTGATGAAGGTCATGAAATTGGTTCGCATACCTGGGACCATCATAACGTGAAGAAGTATGTTGATAAAGACTGGATAACACAGATAGAAAAGCCATCCAAACAACTGGAGACTATCACCGGCAAGCCTGTGAAATATTTTGCTTATCCCTTTGGCTTGTGGAATCCGGAAGCATTTCCTCATCTGAAAAAATATAACATGCTCGCGGCTTTCCAGCTTTCTGAAAAGCGCGACCCCAACGATCCCCTCTATACTATACGCCGCATTATAGTGCCCGGGTCGTGGAGCAATACCACCCTGAGGGCCTGGATGCGTAACAGTTTTTGATTATACAGTTCATGGCGCAATTGCTTCATCCCATGCAATGCTAATGCGTGTTTGTGCCAAATGGTATTTTTACGGTCATTGGCTTAACTACATTTGCCCCACTTTTAAGTAAAGCGTGGAAAAAAATGAAGGTTTTAGTTGTAGCCGAGGAGAACCAGGTTGTAATGAAATTGGAAAAGGCCCTGAGAAACATTGATACTTCCATCCGTATCATTGGAACGGTGCCGGCTATTGTTGACTCTGCCGCATGGGCTGCACAGCACGGCGCGCCAGATATTATACTGATCACTACTCCTGAAAAGAAAGCTGTTGACGTAACGAAAAAAGTCTACCGCACACGTTTCCTGGTAAAACAGGGACAAAAATTTGCTTCGGTAGAAACCGAAGACATAGCCTACTTTTTTTCCGAAGGAAGATTTATCTTTTTCAAGACCTTCGACAACCAAAAATATCTTGTTGAATATACTTTGGAAGAGCTCGAATCTATGCTCGATCCGCAAAATTTCTTCCGCATCAACCGCTCGCTGGTAGTTTCTTTCAAGAGCGTTACGCAAATCCACCCTTATTTCGGCAATCGTCTTAAACTTTATCTTGAACCCGCTGCTGAAAAAGACGTGATTGTCAGTAGAGAGAAAGTGCATGAGTTTAAGAACTGGCTGGGGCAATAAGGGTTTCGGGTTTCGGGTGCAGAGTGTCGGGCTGCAGCCGCGCTTTATGATCGCTGACCGAACTGGAGAACCCGACACACGACACTCCACACTCATACATCAGTTCCTGCAATTCAAACATCGCGTTAGCAACTTCGCCCATTTTTGCTTTCATCGCTGCAGAGTTCTATCTACTTTAAAGGGAATAACCCTTAATTCCTGAACCCTGAAAATGTCCATACCTATGTTTCGAAACCTGGTGGTGGCAGGCATTATTGTTTGTCTGCAACTTTGTGCTTTCAGTTCTTCAGCCCAATGCCTTACTGCTCCTGCCCTGGAGCCTTGCGAGGGTACCGAACCACTGCTCACCGACAATGAGACGCTGTTGGTGGGAACCAAAAAATGGTTCTATGGCGGTACCGCAACTTACAACAGCATTACACTGCGCGGCGGCGCGCTGATCGTGTGCGGCGACCTTACCGTCAACAACTTTACTATGGATAGCGGCATGGTTGTAATAAGACCGGGTGCCAGGTTTCGCATTGCAACAGGCGCCGGTGTCATTTTGCGCGGCAACAGCAGTATATATAATCATGGCACTTTCGAATGCACCGCTAATCTTTCTCTCGATGCCACCTGGGCCACTCCTGAAAAACCTAATGTGGTGATCAATGCCACATCTACTTCGCTGTTGAAGATGGGCAACCAGTACTTCGTGATCAACAATCCCAATTCATTTTTTGTAAACCGGGGAAAGGCTGAGTTCTGGGGGCTGATTACAGATTTTAACGCGGGGCCCAACAGCGTATGCCTGGGCCGCTACAGTGAAATGAGAATGGCTGTACTGTACAACAACCGTAGTCATACATACATAGCGCCCGAAGGTGCCGCCTGTGTGAATGTGTATCAATATTCACAATTTCGCGATACGCTTACCAATAGCATGAGCGTGAATATCTGCCTCGGCGCAGCCCACACCTCCGATGCCTGCGGTGCGTGTAAACCCAATGCCTGGGGCACGCCCAATATTTTTAATGTGTGTGATCAATGCGCGGGCCTGGAATTGTTGCGCAAAGACAACAAGACGCAGCCCCGCAACAGTATTCCCGAATCTTCAGCACCTTCCATAACCATTGGCCCCAATCCGTTCGACCGGGAACTTAGTTTCCGTTGGAAAGGGGAGAGCCCCCGCGAAATTGAACTGTATAACCTGTCGGGGGTGAAAATGTATAGCCTTGAAATTAAAAAGGCAGGCAACCAGCAATTCAACTGGCAGGTGCCTGCCGGCCTGCCCGCCGGGAATTATTTTGTAAAAATGGTTTTTGAGAAAAAAGTGGTTGTGCGCCAGGTAGTCAGGATCCATTAAAAAGTGCGCTACACGGTTGGGAAAGCAACGAAAAATGGGCGTATATTGTCATAGATTAGCTTATTGTTAATCAGCCTATTATTCACTCAAAATCAGAGACCGTGTATTTAAGAAAGGGAAAACTGGTGTTTTACAGCGCATTTGTTGTGATTGCTGCGACCGTAATGACAAGTTGTTTGAAAAGTGTGGAGAATACCCCGCCAAAACCTTTGACATTCGTTTCGGTACTGCATCTGGCGCCTGCTGCGCCCGATGTGGACGTGTATTTGAACGGAACCAAGAGTACCAATGCCCCCATACCTTCGGGAAGCTTTTTCAGCAGGTACTCGGCATTGGATCCCAACGTATATGCCGTCACTTTCAAGAAGGGCAACAGCGACAGCGTGGTGGCGAGCATTCCGGCAGAGCCGTATGATTCCCTGAAATATGCAACGCTGGTCCTGTACAATGATCCTTATGGACCCGGCGTAAAAGCGGTTAAAATTGACGATAACTTCTCCCAACTGAATGGCAACCAGACCAACTTTCGTTTCTTTCACCTGGCACCCGGACTGATGCCGGTGGACGTGTACCTGGGTAACGAACTCATAGCCTCTTCCCGTCAATATGCCGACAACATCACGAACCCATTATACAATCAATTCACTTCACGCGAAGCCAGCACTTACCTGCTCACTGTGAAGAAAGCCGGTTCCGACAGCACCATCCTCACAACCAATGCCGGACTGAATATTGGCCAGGCTTATACGATTTTGCTCACCGGCGAGCCCAACGGCATCGGTGCTCACTCGCTGGCTATCGATGTCTTAATGGCGCAGAACTAAAGTTCAGCAATCAAGAGATTTAAATCCGGGGAAGGAGTAGAAAAAGGATATCCCACTTTTCTACTCCTTCTTTCTTTTTCCACATCATTGTTCTTTTTCCAAAAAAGCCTTATTTTTTCTGTGCTTTCAAACAAACGTTTGTTCCTGTATCACCCGACACCCAACGACCCGCACCCATCTCAGTTGCCCGATACACCCAACCCAAACCAGCAACCCATCTCATCACCGAGTAAAATCTGATCGTATGAGAAAATCTGGTACACACATTTCGACTCCGGGTCTTCAACCGCCAAAGATCAACCGCACACTGAAGGATTTTCAGCGCGACAAGAAAAATGCTGAGCCAGTCAAAAAAACAGAACAGCCAACGGAAGAGATGGTACATCGTTTAAACGATATTGGTAAATCATATCCCTTCTGTGTGTATTTCAGGCACCAGGTGAATGACCCGCTGTGAATTTTTTTGAATTATTTCCGGATGCGGGAGTGTGCAGGTCGTTATTTTTGATTATCTTTAGGCTGTTCTCTCGTACACTTTGATTTACCTACCTGTAACAGCCTGCCATACTTTGATCATTCGTTTGTCTTTTTTTTACTTGCTGCCATAACACAATTGCTGCCACTCCTGCCCGGAAACTTTATTTCTTTTCAGCAAAATCATTTCATCATTATGAAAAAGATCCAATACAACTATCGTCCGGCAGATAGTGCGGCAGCAGGCAAGCCAACTCAGACCAACAAATCCAGGCAGGAAGAAACGGAAAGAAGAGTGCCACCGCCCGATGAAGCCACTGTAGCTCGACTCAATGCGTTGGCACGGGAGTATCCGTTCTGTGCCTGGGGGCGTCCGCGCCACAACACTATGTTGTAAGACTGCGGCCGATATATCCCGCCACCTCCATCAGCCAGGCAATACCCAGGTGAACGATCAGTCCTCCCCAGATGCTGCGGGAGTGAAGGACTATCACCCCTAAAATTAATCCGCCAAAATAACTGGTAATACATTCAAGCAGCGGTTTACCAAAATGAATGCTGCAGTAAAATGCTGCCATTGGCAGGATGGCTGCCTTGCCGGCGTAACGCAGAAAAGCCAGAATCAAAAAACCGCGAAAGAAAAGTTCGATGGTGAAAAAATCGAGACCATAAGAAAGCTCGAATAATAATTTCGCCGGCAGACTGTTTGCCAGGTAAGGTTCAATGAAATCAACCCGCTGCCATTTAGGATATACACGCAGAAAATCGGCCTGCGTAGCTGCCAGCGCCAGCAAAGGCACCATATAAAGCAACAGGATGAAATAAGGCTTTGCGGCAAAATTTTTCCCGGTAATCCCTGCCAGCGGCGCCTCATATTTTCCCCAACGCCAAAGCAGGCTCACCAATACAAAAACCAACAAAAATTTCAGCGGCCAGTTAAGTACCACCTGCCAGTACGCTTTCCATGGCCACTGCATCGACTTTGTGACCATCGCCGAAAACCAATCGAAGGTGACCTTGCCCGCGAAGATGGCAGGACAGATCAGCACCAGCAGGAAGAAGAAGGGAGTGGCGAAAATATTGTCTTGGGAAAAAACAGCTTGTATCAGCCAGGCCGTACAAAAAGTAAATGTGAAGAGCAACAGGAAACCGGTATACTTGACCAAAGGGGAAGGGAAAGCATTGATGCGGCTTTCGATGCCGTAGGTGTAGTTGATGGTGATAAGCACCGCGGTGACCAGGCTGGTGAGGATCAGCGCCCATGGATTTGCTGCGCGGAAATAGTTCCTGAGCTGGTCAACAATTGCGTGCATGTATAGCGGGTGAGTTTATAGGCCGGTGAAACTTGCCTTCATTTTTTCCATCAGCTCGGCTTCGATCATTTTCTGTGCCAACCTGATCATATTCGCAAAAGCTTTGTCGTGCGAAATACCATGACCAATGATCACCGGCTTGGCCACACCTAATACGGGCGTGCCGCCATACGATTCAAAATTGAAGCGGTCGAGGTATTCGTGCCTGATGTTTTTGGCATGCGTGATTTCGTACAACGATTCTGCGAGCTTGAGTATAACATTACCGGTAAAGCCTTCGCAGACCATTACGTCGGCTTTGTCGAGCAAAATGTCTCTGCCCTCCACATTTCCGATGAAATTGATTTGCTTGTTTTCTTTCAGCAGGGGGTAGGCCGCTTGTGCCAGTATGTTGCCTTTGCCTTCTTCTTCGCCAATATTGAGCAGGGCAACGCGGGGGTTCTCGATGTCGAGGATGTGTTTGGCGTACAATGAACCAAGAATCGCAAACTGGTTCAGGTGTTCGGGTTTGCAGTCGGCATTAAGACCTACATCGAGCAGCAGTCCAGTCTTTCCATTATCTTTTGGAATAATGGTAGAAATGGTCGGTCGCTGCACGCCTTCGATAGCTTTGATGCTATACATGGCGCCCACCAGCATGGCCCCGGTATTGCCGGCGCTGATGAATGCATCTGCTTTGCCGCTGGCCAGCAGGTGAAACCCGATAGCGATAGATGATTGTTGTTTTTCCTTGAGCGCTTTGGTAGGATGCTCGTGCATGTCTATTACCTGTGGAGCATGCACCACGCGCACTTTGTCGGCCGGAATATTATGTTCCTGCAACAGGGGGTTGATGGCGTTTTCATCGCCGCATAACAATAACATGGCCGGAGCGCTTGCCTCGGCCAAATATAACCGGACACCTTTCACCACCTCAAGTGGTGCAAAGTCTCCGCCCATCATGTCTAAGCAGATTGTCATCCCCGGCTTGCAGGCTTTATTGTAAAAAAGGAGTGTTCAGTCAGGAGCTTACTTTTCCTTGATGGGAGATTTTTCTGCTACCAGTTTTCCCCTGTAATACAATTTACCCTCACTTACATGTGCGCGATGGCGAACATGTGTTTCACCGGTGGTGCTGTCCTTGCTTAAGGTTACTTTCTCAGCTTTGTAATGTGTCCTTCTCTTGGCGCCTCTTTGCTGTGAATGTCGCCGTTTCGGATTAGGCATATCTCGTTTTTTAGTATTAAGTAATTAGTTGACAAGTTTGCCGGGTTGATGGTCTGACAAATGATATCAGCTATCTCCCAGGTCTTTGAATTTTTCCAACCCTTTCCAAATGGGGTTGACGTCGCGCTGCTCCCTGGCATCCATCTTTTTCAGCATCGCCAGCACTTCTTTATTGCAATGCGGTCCGCCGATCTGGTCGTTGGTGCACATGCGTTGCATGGGAATGCTGAGGTTGACAAACTCATAGATCCAGTCGGCTATGTGCAGGTGACTTTCGCCTTTGGATATATAGTACACGTCAGGGTCTTCTTCCTGTTCGTTCATGAGATCGGGGTCCTCTACCATTTTGACAACGATATTGAACTCGTCCCACAATTCGAGCGGCAGGGTGTTGCCGCAGCGGTCGCAGGTCACTTCCAGTTTTCCACCAATCTCGAAGCGCAGCATCATGAAGCCGTTCTTCTTGTCGAGCGCCAGTTTTACCTGTGCGCTGCAATTGCGGAAATCCTGTTCCTGGTATTCTACAAAGAACTTGTCATTGATCTCATACTCAAACTCATGTATGCCTGGCTTCAATCCTACAAACGCAATATCAAATGTCCTTCGGCTGTTCATGAGCTACCCGTTTAAAAGGGTTGCAAAGTTAGGGGAAAGAGGGCAATCCGCAAAGCCGATTGCGGGTCGGATTTTGGCGGCCGGGTGTGGGGTGACGGGTGTCGGGGTGCAAATTAGCGGGTCCAAACGCCTCACCGCCACCGGGCCCGGGGCGAGAACGTTTGGGCAAATAAATTACGCCTGGGGGACAAAAGCGAATCCCGAAACTGCGTACGTTTGCATTTCCTTAGAAATCTGACATATATGAAAGTTTTTTATGTTTTGGCGTTTATGGTTTTGGGCGTGACTGCTGTGGCACGCCAGGATGCAAGTATTTCGGGTACTGTTGTTGACCACCGCGGTTACCCCGTGGAAAAGGCCACCATCTATGTGCTGAATATGGAAGTGGCAGCGATGACCGACGAAACGGGCAAGTTTGCCATTTCCGGCCTGCCGGCAGGCAACTATACCATTCGCATCACGGCTATCGGTTTTGCGGCGCTTTCAAAGGAGGTGAGTACGGGACTGATGAATGCGCAGTTTCAACTGACGCCCGCGGCGCAACAGCTGGACGAAGTGCTGGTATCGGCCCAGAAGAAAGATGAGTGGCTGCAACGCGTGCCAATGAGTGTGAGTGTGTTGTCGTCGACACAGGTGACAAATTTCAGGCTCTGGAATCCCGAGCAGCTTACTGCTATTGTTCCTAACCTCAATTCAGCCAACCCCGGCGATGGACGTAACGTGACATCCATCCGCGGCATCACCACTACTTCTTACGATCCGGCGGTGGTGACATATATAGACGGTGTGAATCAATTTGGTCTCGATACCTATATTCCGCAACTGTTCGACATAGAGCGCATCGAAGTGCTGCGCGGCCCGCAAGGCACTTTGTATGGAAGAAATGCAATGGGTGGCGTGATCAACATCATCACCCGTCAGCCGGGAAATAAGCCCAACGGATTTGCTGAAGTGAGTCTCGGTAACTATGGTCAGCAACGCTACGGCGCTGGCATGCGCACACCGGTGGTGCATAATAAATTGTTTGTCGGCGCTGCCATGATGTATGAAAAATTCAACGGCTTTTATGATAATGAATACTACAATGAAGATTTTGATAAGCAGAGCAGCCTGAATGGCAATTACTATATCAAATACCTGCCCGCGCAACGCTGGTCGGTATTGCTGAATGTCAAACACCAGAACAACCGCAACAACGGCACCTTCCCGCTGGTGCAGGGCGTGGAAGAAGCATTGAAAGATCCTTTTGTACTCAACCAGAACGCCAGGACAAAAATGATCGATAATACGGTGAATGGTTCATTATCGATCAGCCATGCAGGCCGCGGATTTAATTTTTCTTCACAAACTTCTTTTCAATCCAATCACCGCCACTATACCGAGCCGATCGATGGCGATTTCTCACCGCTGGATGCAGTGACCATCATCAACAATTATGGTAACGATTGGAATACCGTGAAAGTGTGGACGCAGGAACTGCGTGTGAGTTCACCCGTCGCCCGCAGTTCGCAATTCTCATGGACTGCAGGTACCTATTTGTTTTCGCAAAAAAACCCTGTTAAGCAAACCACAGCTTTCGGCAGCGATGCCGATCTGATTGGTGCGGGCGATGAAAATTTCTCCATCATCAATACTTCGCGTGGCAAGAACAGGGGCATTGCATTTTTCGGACAATTCACTTTTGCCATAACCAGGAAAACAGAGATTACTGCTGGCCTTCGTTACGACAATGAAACAAGGGAACTGGCGGTAAAAAGCGAATACCAGAAGGACCCCATTCCCGATCCGATTTTCGACATCGTGCCCGATACCAGCGCCAGGGCAAGTTTCAGTGCGTTCACACCTAAACTGAGCATTGCGCATCATTTCTCGGCCGACGAACAACTATATATCACTTATAACCGCGGTTACCGCGCCGGTGGTCACACGCAATTGTCGAGCGATCCCTCGCAGCCGCCACTATATCCTTACAAACCTGAATACAGCAATAATTTCGAAGCAGGTTATAAAAATCAGTTCTTTGGTAATAAGGTAAGAATTCATCTCTCTGCATTCTACAGCACTGTTAACGATGCACAGGTGCCCACGCTGGTATTGCCCGATGCGATCACTGTTACGCGCAATGCCGGCAAACTGGAGAGTAAGGGGGTAGAAGCAGAAGCATCCGTGGTATGGCTTACCGGTTTTGAATCGAGCTGGGCTTTCGGATTTACAGATGCTGAATACAAGAAACTGAAAGTAGCTGCTGGTGGTGGTGAAGTGGACCTGGCTGGCAATAAACAGATCTATACTCCGCAATTTACTTCATTGCTTACCGCACAGTATACCGCTTATTTCAACGAGCGCAGGATGAGCGGCATTTTGTTCCGCGTAGAATGGCAGCACCTTGGTGAGCAATATTTCGATCTGGCGAATACTATCAGGCAGAAGCCTTTTAGTTTGTTTAACGCGAGAGTTGGATTTACATCCCGTGAATTTGAGGTGATGGGCTGGGCTCGGAATATGGGCAATAAAAAATACATTGCTTATGCTTATGATTTTGGTGCGGTGCATTTGGGGAACCCGAGTGTGGTGGGAGCGACGGTGATGTATAAGTTCTGAGAGTCAGGATATTCCCGCAAAAGCGCAAAGGCTCGAAGAAAGTATTAAGAATTATATGGCCCGGTCTTGCACCGGGCCATTTGCGTTTTATCAGGCTTTCTCCAAAACCGGTTTTCCTCTCCTGGTTCCACTTAAGAGGAAGCTGAGTCTCTGCACCGCCGTCACTGCCATAATTTTCAGGTCGAGCCAAAGGCTTGCATTCCGCACGTAAAACACATCCCAGATATATCGCTGGTAGATGCATTCAATACTGATAACTTGTCCGTGAAAACCCTTGATCTGCGATAGTCCTGTGATTCCCGGCTTCACCAATGTGCGCAACTTGTAACGCGCCACCACGGTGGAAAACTCACGGCAATCTGCATACATATGCGGTCGCGGTCCCACTACACTCATTTGTCCCAAAAGTACGTTGAAGAATTGCGGCAATTCATCAATATTCGATTGGCGCAGGAAGTGCCCGATGCGCGTGATGCGCTCATCATTTTCGCGCGCTGAGCAATGGTCAGCTTCGGAGTTGACGACCATCGTTCTGAACTTGATACAGGTAAACGTACGGCCAAATCTTCCCACTCTTTTTTGTAAAAAAAATACGGGACCCCTGGACGAGAGCCTGATCAGGATGGCCAGCAAGAGTGTGAGCCAGCTTAGTACCAGCAGTATCACCACTGTGGAAATGACTATGTCTGTAAGCCGCTTGGCAGCGAAATAGAAACTTTTCCCTTCGACGTACTGTCGAAAGCTGATCTCTTTCCTCGTGCGGCCGGTGTCCGGTACGGACCGGGCTACAAACTGGGTATCTGTGATCATGCAGAATATTTTAAACCGGGCAAGGCAACCTCATTTAACCTGTTTCAGTATTGATATAAAAGAATACGCGAAACGCGGGAAAGAGTTGCCTCATAAAAATCTGTCCCTGTAAACAAATCTTTTCACCAATACTATAAATATGCAGGTAAGCCTGGAACGTAGTGTACTAAAGGTGCTGGCTTATTTCGACATGTTTCATTATCCCTTACTGAAAGAGGAAGTGCATTTTTTTCTCGATCATGCAACCGGGTTAAGAGATGTTGAATCGGCGCTGGAACAATTGGTTCGCGCTCACTGCGTATATCGCCATGATGAATTTTTCTCCCTGAGTCCTGACCGCTCGCTGGTGAACCGTCGCCGGAAGGGCAACCAGCATGCTGGTCAATTGCTTTCTATTGCGTATAAAGTTTCTGCGTTATTATATCGTTTTCCCTTCGTTCGTGGCATTGGTATTTCCGGTTCGCTCTCCAAGAATTTTGCTGATGAAAAAGCCGACATAGATTTTTTTATCATTACCCGTGCCAACCGGTTGTGGATTGCGCGCACGCTTATGCATTTGTTCAAGAAGCTCACTTTCCTGGCGGGACGCCAGCATTGGTTTTGCATGAATTACTATGTTGACGAAGATGCGATGATGATCGAAGAGCGAAATGTGTTTACAGCCACAGAACTGGTTACGCTTATGCCCGTGGCAGGCAACGGTACCCTGGATGATTTCTTTCGTGTGAATGCCTGGGCTTTTGATTATTTTCCTAACGCGCGTCTAAATGCGCGACATCGTTTCAATAAATTTCCCTGGTACAAACGGATGGCCGAATGGCTCTTCAACAACCGCTTTGGCGACGCGCTCGATAACTACCTGATGCACCTCACTTCGCGCCGCTGGAAGAAAAAAGAAGACGCCTGCAAACTCAACATCAAGGGTAACCGCATGGGTCTGCGCACGGGCAAACATTTTTCCAAGCCCAATCCATATCATTTCCAGAAGAAAGTTTTGGAAACTTACCGCCGGAAAATCGCAACGGTGGAGGAGCAATGGTCGGTATGCTCCAACTAACAGGGCGATCCACAGTGGGAAAGGCGAGGTGACAGGTGGGCCACCTATGACCTGGCCGACCGTTTTCTCAAACTTATAATGTAGTAGTCGCCGATATACTTCCAGGGCCAGCGATCCTTATGCAAGTCTTCCTGCTTCTTCAGCCACTTAAACCAGCGGGGATATTTCACCGAAAAATGCTCAATATAAGAAGGTGGTACAATGGTGCAGAGTCCTTCAATGCTCAATACGTCAAATTGATTTTTGAGTGTACGTTTTATGTACGACGGTTTGTAATACCAGCATTTAAAATAATGCCCTTCAATATGCGCTTTTACACCTTTTTTGCTGAAGAAGCGGCGGAATGCAGTTTTGAATTTTCCTTTAAGCACCAAAGCCGTTTCCCATACACAAAAGGGTGGAAGCAAGACGAGGGTTACCAATCCGCCTGGCTTTAACAGCGGGTCGAACGAAAGCAGCACTTGATCTAATTTCCCCGTACAATTCAGTCCCGCGAAATTCGAGAAGATCATGTCGTATGGACCGCGTAGCTGTAGTTTATCCAATTCGGTGAATGAGCAAAGCCCGGTAGTGATGTTATGATGTAAACTTAAAGCACCGGCTTTCTCTTTCAGTACTTTTTGCATGCCGCTTGAAATATCGGTAGCATGTACATGATGTCCTTTGCCGGCAAAATAGACCGCGTCTTCACCCGTACCGGCGTTCAGTTCCAGAATATTGCTGTTGGGAGAAAGATAACGCTCCACGTGATTGCGTACGCGCTGGCGCTTGTATTGGATGATGGTATCGGCCGAATACAGCTGGTCGAAGATGACCGATTGTTTATCGAATGCTGCGGCTGCCTGCTGTTCGTGGTTCATATCACAGGGTTTTTTCCAGCGCGTTGAGTTTTTGCCTGGCCATGTATGCGGCAGGCACATACCAGGCAATGGCCGCCGCTTTTTTGAGTTTTTCCCAGCTAAGGGAAGCAGGTTTTTGCAAGATGCTCTTCACTTGCTGCCAGGCTAAATGACTCCTGTAACTCTTGTGTACGTATCGATGCAACTGTTTATAAAACGCAGGTTGGTAAGTATTGCGAAACATGAGTTGCAACTCGTCGGAATCTGTCCAGTTTGTTTTCTCGGTGAGCTCGGCCTTTACGCGTTCGTAAAATGGCGTGCCGGGCAGGGGATATGAAACAGATATACCAATACTGTATGGCAGCAACTCATTAATCATGCGGATGGTTTTGATAATATCCGACTTAGTCTCACCCGGGTAACCAAATTGTATAAAGAATGATGGTTTAATACCATGTTTCTTTAGCAGGTGGGTCGCCTTGTATATCTGCTCAATGGTGGTGCCTTTATCCATGGCATCCAGTATTTTTTGCGAACCGCTCTCGGCGCCCATCCATATATTGTCGCAGCCGGCGCGCGCCAGGTCGCGGATATAGTTTTCCTGCACCAGCAGGTCGGCGCGAGCTTGTATCTTGAATCTGAATTCCAGCTTTTCTTTTTCTACCAAATTGGCAAAAGCGTGTACCCAGCCGGGTTTCAACCCGAATATGTCGTCGCAGAACCAGATATGGTCGAACTGGTATTTTCCCTTTAAAAATTTTAACTCGGCAACAACATTTTCCGGTGAGCGGGAATTGTAACGATTGCCGTAAATAGGTTTGGCGCACCAGTTGCATTTAAACGGGCATCCGCGCGTGGTGCCCATGTTCAATGAAAAATAACCAGTGCTCTTCAACCACATCTGCCGATATGGATTGATGTCCACCAGGTCCCAGGCCGGAAAAGGCAACTGGTCGAGGTCGCGCATAACTTTCCGGCGCGGCGTTTTGATAACCGCGCCGCGCTGTTTGAAAGCAAGGCCTTCTGTTTGTGAAAAATCCGTTTCTCCGTTTTTGATTTGAGTAACCAGTTCAAGCAGTGTTTGTTCACCCTCGCCCATCAAAACAAAATCTGCTCCCTTATTAAGATATCGTTCAAAATGGTCGGTGCTGTCGGAACTGCTGACTATTACCGTGCAGCCTTTTTGCTTAGCCAGTTCAATCATGCGGAAAGCGGCTTCGCGCATGTTGGTAAGGCACATTTTGGTGAGGTAGTTGAACCCGTCATCATATATTATCAAAAAATCGGGCTTATATCGATCGAGCGGACTAACAATAGCATCGGCCGTTTTTTCAAACATGGTGTCGAAAAAATGAACGGGAAAGCCATGCTGCCGCATCAATGCAGCTGCGTACATAGGGCCGAGTGGGGGATAGGGCTGACCCAGTTCCCATTGCTTGGGGTCGAATCGCAGGAAGTATGAATGCGTGATTAGAATGGTTTGCATACAATACCTTATACGTGAAGCCATTCTTTTGGTTGCCTGCGCGTACCGGGTTAGTCGGGCCAGACATTGATGGTGGAATCTTTCAACATTGGCAATTGCTGATGGAAGAGGTTATTGAATAGCACGCGGAAATGATTCACATTACTGATGCTATCGTAAAAGCCACCATAGTCGCGGTTGGGAAGCAGCACGGCATTCAGGTTCATAAAATCATAACGCGGGTCAGTTTTCATTCCAGGATGCCGGAAGCCATGATCGCCGAGCAGAACAATTACCGGTGGTCGTGCAGACTGGTCGATGATATGATCAACGAGCTCCAGCAATTTTTTATTAGTATAAACAAGATAGCCGATATAATCCTGCGCGTTGGCCTGCCGCAGTCCCGACATTTTCCATAAGGGCAGGGGATTGCCTGTGCTGTCGAAATAGTAAGGATAGTGCGGCATCATGAGGTGGGTATAGACAAATTTTGGCGCGCTGTGTTGGCGACTGGCAATTTCTTTGGTGAGAGAAAGTATGTGGTCGTTGAAGTGCATATACTCGTAAGCATATTTCTTCTGCAAACCCTCGCCGAATCTTCCAGCCACAACATCTGACTTGAAATCTTTTTCAAGTCGTGCGGTAAGGGTCTGGCTCGTGATGAGCTCAACGCCATATGGCAGAAAGGCTCCATATTTGTTGGCCGGTTGATTATCGAAATCGAAAATGGAGCAATTGTAAAACTGGTAACCCATGCCGGTGAGATAGCGCATCACCTGGTTACGCTTAACCAGGTTATAACTATAGCTCACGCTGCCATAATCCTGGGTGCCTTTTTTCAATGGTATATAATTCATCTGCAGCGTCGAAGCCACCGAAAAAGGAGTGAGATTATAATTGCTGCTGCTATGTTTTGCCACGTGAAAACCGCGCGAGCGCAAAGCTTCAATAAAATCACGATTATCAAACCTGAATATACCTCTCAGCGCCTCCCTGCCCGCATACTGATCCGGGATGATAAAATAAATATCCGGCTTCTCACAATCGTCACATTTTTTCAATCCCTCCGTCAACTGCGTGAACGTTTTCTCCTTTGCGTTTTTGCGCTTTTGCGCGAAAAATATCAATTCCACCACATCCACCACTATGAATATCGCTAAAATCACGTTCAAATACATCGCCAGCCTGGCCAGCGGCCGCTTCCTCTTTTTCAACCACACCAGTCCGCCCACCACCAGTATGGTCAGCAACGAAAAAACAAACCGATACCGCAGTAACCATCGCCCCGGCAAATTGTGCAGCAACCAATCCTGTATGCTGCCGTAAAAGAACTGGATAGACAGCAGCAGCAACGTAAACAGCGCCGCCTTCGTAATATCCTTGAAATACAGGTATGCTACCGCAGCAATGAGCACGCCGATGATGATGTATTTCAAAGCCAGCATGGCAGCATCCACAGCAGGCACTGCGTCGTAGTTCAGGTTGTAGCCATGAAGCACAAAAAACACCGGGAGCAGTAGCAGGAAGATATTGCGGGCCATTGTTGCAGAGCGAATTGCTGCCTAAGTTAATTATAATATTTCGCCGAAAATGCAAATCAGCATAGTTATTCCAACTTGCAATCGCAAAGCATCATTATTGCAAGTGTTGCAATCACTGAGTGCGTCGTCGTACCCCCTGCGGGAAATCATTGTCGTTGATTCGGGCGAGGAGAGATTGGCTGCTACGGAGCTGGAATTATTCAGTCGCTTTCCCGTTCGCTATTTGTTTTCTGAAAAATCAGTCTGCATACAGCGCAATATTGGTATTCGTGAAGCAAAAAGTGAGTGGGTGTTTCTTTGTGATGACGACGTAGAAATGCCTGCCGACTATATCGGCAAACTGGCCGCGCATGCTGAAAAGTACAATGCCGGCGCCGTATCAGGACAATGGCTGCAAAAGCAGGACAATGGCTGGCAGGCATCCTGGCCAGAACTTTCTTCATTTCGGCTGTTGTGGAAATACATCTTCGGTTTGAGTGTATGGGGAGCAATAAAATGTGGTCCCGCATGGCTGAAGCGCTGCTACAATCGCAAAGGCAATCATATCACGAAAGCCGGCTGGCCGGTGATCACGCAAATGAGTGGTGAATTTTATATCACGCCGGTATATACATTGGGTGCCTCGCTGGTAAAACGCGACTGGCTTCTGCAGTCACCCTTCGATGAAGTACTGGACCGCAACGGCATTGGTGATAACTATGGCGTGGCGATGGGTTTTCCTGAAATGGGTATTCATATCGTACACGATGCGCTGGTATATCACCACCGGGCGCCGGTGAACAGGTTGAAGAGATCATTGCAATATTATCGCCGCGCTTTGGCGCTTGATTACTTTGCCCGAACGAAAAAGAATCTCCGGCATGTGAAGCGGTTATGGATTTTATGGTCACTATTTGGAAACTTATTAACGTTTATATGGGCGCGCGAAGGGGCGTTGATAAAAGCCTCGCTGAAAGCGATGGTAAAAATTATGTCCGCCAACAATCCATACTACAAATCAAGTGTTGAAGGCGGGCAGGTGATTGAGCCAGGATTATAAAAACTGCCACCGATGAACTTTAAAAATCCGTTATTGTGGACTGCGTTTTTGCTGTATTTATTTGTGGCCGGTATTAGCTTGGTTAACCACGAGATGTGGGCTGATGAGTTGCATAGCTGGAATATAGCGAAGGGCAGCCAGCGTCTTACGGATATTTTCCGGAATAGTCGCTACGAAGGTCATCCGCCGCTTTGGTATATTATTTTGTGGACTATTTCGCGGTTTACGCATAATCTTGTCGCGGTGCAGGTGGTGCATTTATTCATTGCGGCAGTGCCGGTTTTTCTTTTACTTTTCTTTTCGCGCATACCCATAGTCACACGGTTATTGATACCTTTTGGTTATTATTTATTGTTTGAATATTCAGTGCTCAGCCGCAATTATGCCATTGCTATTTTATTGGCCTCATTGATCTGTATGCTCATGCGCAGGAATGTCGAGTTGAAGAATGCCTGGTATTACCTGTTGCTGTTTTTATTGACCAACACGCATTTGCTGGGCGCACTGCTGGCCGGAAGCCTGCATGTATATTTTCTCTTTCTGCAATGGCGGTGTAGACGCAGCTTAGGTGTTGTAACCGGCCACATGCTGATCGGTTTACTGGTGGCTTTGCCTGCCATCTGCCTCATGATGCCTCCCGAGGGGAGTATGCTGGGCGCCCGCCGGCAGACCGTGGAGACATTTATTATCCGCGTGAAGACATTGATGCAGGCGCCTTTGCTTTCGATGTTGCCAATTCCCGCCTGGTGGCAGTATAACTGGTGGAACACACAGTTTCTGTTGGAGGCAAATAGCTCCCGATTGGTTCGGGTATTGATCCCGGTGTTTTCAATAGCTTTATTGGCATTGCCGGCTTTGGTTTTGAAAAAGGATAAGAAAAGCATCGCGTTGTTTTATGTCAACCTTATTTTAAGCGCGGCCATAGCGCTTACTGTACTTACACTGGCAGCAGCGAGGTACACCGGCTTTATTTACATGGCATTCATTTTTGCTTTGTGGCTTTATTATGAAGAGTGCGCCTTGGAAGGTTGGAGGAAGATTATTGTAAATGTTCTGTTGTTGAGTCATGTGGTGGCCGGAGCGAGTGCAGTAGTAAAGGATATAAGGTTTCCGTTTTCAAATTCTTACCGGGTAAAAGACCTGCTGGTGCAAGTGCCAAAAGATAAGCAACTGGTTTGCGACTACTGGGCGGTCAACACGTATTCGGCTTATTTAGACATACCGGTTTATTGCATTGATGTGCAAAAGGAGATGAATATGATTTTGTTTGATAACGATCTACGTGAAAAACTCAGCGATGGCAGCCGTTACACTCTTGGACTGCAGAAGTTGCAGCAAACTGCGCCTTTTACTGATTTGTTTATGTTGTCGACGCATCCGCCTGGAACACTCGCTCAAATAGATTCGGTTTTGAACCGACAATACGAAATTATACTGGTGGATAAAAGGGATGGGGCTATAGAAAAATTCAGCAATCTATACCTGTATCAAATCCGCGTCAGGTAATCCGCATAGCTCTTGTGTTGATGGCTTGCTGGTAGTGTTCCAGCGCCGTTTGAGCGATGGCTTCGAAGCTTAGTTTTTCCCTGAAAAAGTTGATGCATTTCTTACCTTCTTGTGCCAGCGGCTTTGAAACAACTGCATTAATTGCTTTTAGGAACGAACCCGGATTACCGGGCTCCCATAGTGCGCCAAGCTGACCGCCATTGGTCATCATGTTAAAACTAGGAATGTCGGTAACAACGGGAACACAACCACATCGCAAAGCCTCGCTCAATGCGTAACCACTTCCTTCGTAGTGACTGCCCAGGACAAAATAATCAGCGCTGTGGTAGTATCGCAGCATTTCCCGGTGCGGAATATGACCTAAGAGATGAACCCGCTGCTGCAGCAGGCGGGAACAGGTAATTGTACCGTTCACTTCTTTTAACAGCTCTTGCTGATTGAATATCATATAAAGCCTTGCTTCGGGGTGTTGTTGCACAAATTTTTCAAAACCGGACAATACTGTTTGCGGATCTTTATTATGGTCAAGGCGACCCACCCAAAGAAAGACCGGGCTGCCATTCAAACCAGTTTGTCGCCGGTGCTCTTTCCTGTCTGCATAGTCATATACAATTTCTTTATCCCGCTGGTCAAAATTGAAGAAAGAGCCACCTTCCATCACCGCCATTATCTTACTGCGTTGCCGTTTACCAGTGAACCATTCTTCTCCTTGTTCACGTGTTGTAAAAAAGTAGCCATCTGCCACATTGTGCAGCCAGTTATGAATGGTAAGCTTCCAGTTCCTCATCATTTTGCCACCGTGATGTTGAATGATGATGGCAGTTTTTCGTGGCAGTTTTTTTCTCAACGCAATTGTCTGAAGCGAGAGAGTGAGATGATGCAAATGCACTATATCGGGGCGCAATGAGGAGATGGCGTTTAACAACTTTTGCGGAATTTGCCATGATCTTATAACGGGGCCTAACCCGTCGTCAATAAATACGTAGTTGATTTCGTTCATTCGTGCCTCACTATTTTTCTTGAACCGACTGATGACAGTTACTTCACAACCATTTTTTTGCAAAGCTTCCGACCAACCCACAACGGTGTAGTATTGCCGCAGCAAATCTAATTCGCTGTCCAGGTTGTCATCGTAGAAATAATTAGCAAAGACTATCTTCATACTTTCTTTTCAAATAAGCTCATCATTTTAACAGCGATCTCTTCAATGCTCCATGTCTTCACCCGCTCGGGGGTGAAGCCTGATTTCAAAATCACCAATGCCTTTTCATACATCCCATCGCCCGGACTCACCACGTGCCAGTTCCTGATATCCTTTGTCATCGGCTTTACATAGCTGATCACCTGGGCGCCGGCATACAAAGCCTCCAGGCACACCGTGCTAAAACCTTCGTAAGCAGAAGGGTGAATTAGCAGCTTTGTCCGGTGCATCAATGCTATGATTTCCTCATGCTTTCGGGCACCCATCATTTCGATATTTGGCTGCAGACCGAGCCGATTGATAAGCGCCGAGAGGTTTTCTCTCTCTTCGCCGATGCCACAAATCTTCGCATTGATGTTGGGTAAATGTTTACGCAGTCTCGCTACTATTTGTATCAGCTGATCAAATTGCTTCAACGGTATCAAGGCACCCACGCCGAGAATATCAATGTCACGAGTGCTGTTTATATCCGCGCTAAACATTTTTTCATCTATGGCATTGGGAATAATGTACTGTGGCCGCACTTGATGATTTTGGAAAAATTCCCCGGCCACAAAGTCGGAAATAGCAATCAGTTCGTGTGGTCGTGGTCTTATCAGTTTGATATATTGATTCGTTTGCCGCGCATCCTGTCCGCAGAGCCAGCAATAGTGTGGCAGCCTATTGCGCCGTGCAAAATAAGTTCCCACCAGTGCCGCCTCCTTGCACCAGAAACTGAGTATGCCAGCAATTTGTTTCTGCCGGCTGATGCGTTTGAGTTTGTTCCGGGCTTTCCACCAAAGTGATAATCGTTTGATGCCGGGGTAAGCTATTCCATGATAACTTGTAACCGGTATATTGTGCCAGTGATATTCCCCTTGGTGATAAGGATACAAAAGCGCCAGCACTTCAAAATCATAATCCGGGAAGTTTTCTTTCATTGCCCGCACCAGCAACTGCTGCGAAGGCACCCAGTAGTCTTCCGATTCATTGGCCGGAAAGGCCGGGGAAATGATCACCACCGTTTTGCGGAGCGCATCCATCCAGTGAAATTTTTTTGTTGCAGTACGAAAAACTTTTTGAATCGTGCGTAATCAGCACCACGATTTTCCCGGTAGCAGTCAGCTCACGAAAGTGTTGCAGCAAGGCGGTAGCTGATTTTTCATCCAGTTCATTGAAGGGTTCGTCGAGGATGATCACAGGTGCATCTTTATACAATGCCCGCGCAATTGCAATGCGTTGGCGCTGGCCGCCGCTGATGTTCTTACCGTTCTCAGCGATCACTTTGTTGAGTCCTTCCTTGTCGTTAGCTACCAACGCCGCAAGGCCAGACTTTGAAATCGCCCGTTTCATTCTTTCTTTATCATAATGTTCGTCCAGCGCAATATTGCGCAATATGGTATCATGAACCAGGAAACTTTGTTGTTTTACATAGGCGATGCTTTGCCAATGTAGTTTTTCACTGGCAGGCAGGTAGTCGTTGATCAGTATTTCCCCGCATGCGGGTTCCAGGAAGCCAAGCATCAGGTTCAGTATGGTGGTTTTGCCCATACCCGAGGCGCCGGTGATGACGAGAAAATCTCCGGGTTGAATGCAAAAACTAAGATTCTTCAAAATTGCTGTCCCATTATACCGAAAAGAGACATTGCTGAAGCGAATAGCGCGGATGGGTTCGCTGTATTTTTTCTTTTCGCGCGACTCGCTCACTATATCATCCTGCATGGTGTATTCATATGAATTCATTTGCCCGGTAATGTTGAGAATCTTTACAATGCCGGGTATGATTTTGTACGCAGCGGCCATGAATGCACTAACCGCCACTATCGCTTCGCTGTTGCCATACCATTGTCCGATCAGTATCAGGATGAATAGTCCCAATAATGCAAATACTTCTATAATGCGTGTGGGCGTGCCCTGCACCACCAGGAAGTCTGCGAAGTAGCGGTAAAATTGCTGCTGCCAGGCAACATAGCGGTCCAGGAAAAATGCGGATTTATCATAGATATTACTTTCCACGAATCCTGCCAGCGCTTCCTGCAGGTGTTGCAGTGAACGCTCGCTGGTAGTTCGTGTATTAACTCGCACAGCGCGTAATTTTCTTTTTATATAATAAAAAACAATTACCACCGGCGGCAGCAATATGATAAGTAATATGAGAAACAATTTAGCATTGAACAATACAATTGCCGTTATAGCCAATGTAACCAGCGCTGCCTGGGTGATGATTTGCTGCACGCCATCGAGAATGTGTTGGCATAATTCAATCGGGTGAAAGTATATTCTGCGGATATGCACCGAAGAATCTGTGTTCACGTATTTTTCATAACTGTGCTGTAAATATTTCATCAACCGGCTTTTTGAGATGCGCGCGGCGACAGCGGATAAAAAATTGCATTGTGCGCGATATACCAGCCAGGCGCTGAGGTTTTTCAAACAGAAAAGGATGAAGAGCAGTAATATCAAAACAATAGAACTACGGTCAAAAAGCCATTGGGGCAAAAAGGAGGGAACGTAGCCTCCGCCATCGCTCGTATAAAAATTAATGACATACACCAGCAATGCCAGCGATAAAATATCAGCGAGGCTGATGGCCAGGTTAAGAATGGCGAGCGTGATGAACCTTTTTTTCTCTTCGCGGGTCAGCGCGGCTGCAATATTTTTTAAATAGCGTTTCAATCCGGGCCCTGGTAGTTTTGGTACGTAATACTATTACAGCTTCAATACGAAAAGCGCAGTTATGGAGTTGCCCGGAAATGACGGGATTATATCTACATAGACTTGATCATTTTTGCCACCACCTTGTCGATAGGCAGGGTGACGCTATCTTCTGAGAACTGTTCCCAGGGTATAAAGCGGAAAGTCTCGGTCTCGCCGGTCTGCTGGTAAACGGCCATTTGTCTTTCATCGAAGGCGAAGGCACTGTCGCGCAGCGGGGCTTTGATGGGTTCCAGCGGTCTTACGAAGTAATATATCGAGATGATCTGGTGCTGCGGGTTGAAGGCGCTCATCTGGAAGAAATCGGTGGTATAGATATGATCGGTCACCTCTACTGCCAGGTCCATTTCTTCTTTGAATTCGCGCTTCAGGCAGTCGCGGGTGCCTTCACCAAATTCGAGCCCGCCGCCTGGAAATTTGGTGTAGTAGTTTCCGCGGATATATTCATCAGACACCAGCACTTCTTTGTTTTCGCCTAATAATATGCCGTAAACTCTCAGGTTGAACATCTAAAAAATTTTCTTCTTCAAAAAGAACCAGCCTATCACCAGCGAAATGGCCAGTGAAAGAAATACCGGCACATAAAACGCATAGGGTGATGAAGAATAGGGTATGGGCACGTTCATGCCGTATATACTTGCCACCAATACGGGAATGGTAAGCACAATGGTGATCACCGACAATCGCTTCAACACTTCGTTCTGGTTGTTGGCAATAATGCTGGCAAATGCATCGAGCGTGCTGCTGAGGATGTTGGTATAGATATTCGCCATTTCCAGCGCCTGCGAGTTGTCTACGATCAGGTCGTTCAGAAATTCTTTTTCCTGCTCGTTCAGCCCCAGGAAATTGGTGCGCTCAATTTTCATCAGCAGCATTTCATTCGAACGCAGGGCGGTGACAAAATACACCAGGCTTTTTTGAATACGCATCAACTGCAGCAATTGTTCATTGCGGCTGGCGGCGTATAGTTTTTGCTCCAGTATATTGCGGCGCTGGTTGATTTCTTTCAGGTAATCCATATAGGTCTGGATTACCTTCTCGAAAATTTTCAGCACCATCATCTTGCGGTTGTCGGGGTGCCGGTTTTGGAAAGTGTGCAGGAATTTCTTGATCGCGCCATTCTCAAACGAGTTCACCGTTACGATCTGGTTGTGTGTAAGAATGATACAGATCGGGATGGTGATATACCAGGCATCGCTCTCGTTGAATGAATTATTCTCCGTGGGCGTTTTGATCACGATCAGTTTAACATTGTCCTCTTCCTCAAAACGCGTTCTTTCGTCAATATCCAGCGAGTCGGTCAGGAAGTCGATGGGTATGTCCATCGCGCCCGACAGTTCCTCGAATTCTTCCTTCTTCAGCGGGGGCAATACGTTGACCCATGCGCCATTTTCGGGTTTGTCGATGGCGACTGTCTGGTAGTTGATATTTTTAAAATACTGGATCATGGGCCGCGCAAAAGTAACGCGATTTTCGGGATTTGGAGGGTATTGCGAATTTAATATGGATCTGGGTGGAATCTAAAAACCCGTAATCCTAATTCAAATCTGCAATATTGATCCGTGATTGGATGATCTCCAGGTGGTGACGGGTATGGAAGATCGTGAAATAGCAAAGCTCGCGGAGGGTAATTTTTCCCAATAGGGGATGCTTCACGATGTATTGGTCAAATTGTTCGGTGGTCCAGTTGCGGCGGATGGCCTCGAGGTAATCTTCCGTCACTTTCAGCCATTTGTTCAGCAACTGGTCGCGGGAGTAGGAGCTGTGAATTTTCTTCGGCACAAAACGGCCGCTGGCTTTTCCGCCGGCTGCCAGTTTAGCGAGGTATTTCTCCACCAGTTCATCATAACTCCGCGAAGGGCGGTTGGGCCTGCCACCGATAAGCCTCACCAGGAATTTGGGCAGTGCATAGGCGGCCACGGTGGTTTTGAGTGAAATGATGAGATGCGCCACGTTTTGCGCCACCGACCATTGTTCGCCGGGCATTTTGAAAAAAAGATCGTCAGGGATGGTGAGACAGCAATCGGTCAATTGCCGGAATACTTTGGATGATTCGCGCAGTATTTGTTCCTTATCGAGTACGCGGGCCACCATCAGACGGTGAGTTCCAGTTTTCCTTCAAACACTTTTTCCGCGGGCCCGCAGAGCCAGATGTTTTCATAGGCATCGTCATCTACGCGGTCGTATTCTACCGTGAGGTCGCCGCCGCGGGTGTGCACGATCACGTTATTAAAGCCGCGCTCGTTGTGGTACGAGACCAGCGCGCTGGCTGTTACGCCCGTGCCGCAACTGAGCGTTTCATTTTCAACACCACGCTCGAAAGTGCGCACCGTGATCTGGTCGTCGCCGCTATGTTCTACAAAATTTACGTTAATGCCTTCTGCCTTAAATTCATCACTGTTGCGGATGGCAGATCCTTCCTTGAACACGTCCAGTTTCATCACATCTTTCTCTATGCGCACATAGTGCGGCGAGCCGGTGTCGAGTATATAATCGCCCTGGTATTCTTTCACGCCGCGCACATCTTTCATTTTAAGGCTCACGGTGCCATCTTCATCAATCTCCGCTTCGTGCGGACCATCCACTGCTATGAAATGGTATTTTGGCTTTTTGATGCCCATGTGCCAGGCAAATTTCACGAGGCAGCGGCCACCATTACCACACATGGAACTTTCCCTGCCGTCGGCATTAAAATACTTCATCTCGAAATCGTATCCCTCAGCATTGTTCAGCAGCATCAGTCCGTCTGCGCCGATGCCAAACCTTCTGTCGCACAAAAAGTTAACCTGTTTCACACCCAGGTTATTATACCTTCCGTCGCGGTTATCGAGAATGATGAAGTCGTTGCCCGTGCCCTGGTATTTATGAAATTTGATCTGCATACTTTTTATGGTTCAGTCGCGGCTGCAGGGTGTAGGGTTGTTGGATTCGGTCAGCGACCATAACACCCGGAACAACGCTGCACCTTACACTCTGCACCCGCAACCCTTCAAAGGTAATTGATGTTCTCTAAAGTTCTCTCAATCAGTTTCCCTATCGCCTTGCTGCTGTCGGCGGAGAACGTTTTGGTGATGCGGTTAGCTACAATGGCATTGAGCGATAGACAATGATGACCTAGTAGTTTGCCGAGCCCGTAGATGGCGGAGGTTTCCATTTCGAAATTGGTGATGCGGTGCGGGCCGAAGGAAAATTGGGTAAGACGGTCTATCAGTTGCGGGTTGCTGAGACCAAGCCGCAATATCCTTCCCTGCGGACCGTAAAAGCCCGGACAGGTAACGGTGATGCCATGGTGAAAATCGTTTACAAAATGTTTTATCAGGCTGGCGCTCGCCCGGCTGATGTAGGGTTGTGAAATGCGGCTGTTTAGTTGTGTTTGCGTATTAAATGCCTGCAGCAATTGTTTTTCTTCATCGCTCTCTTCCATCCGGTAAAAATTCAGCAGGTTATCGATTCCCAATCCATGTGTTGACACCACAAAACTATCTACCGGTATATCCTCCTGCACTGCGCCGGATGTGCCCACGCGGATGATGCATAAAGCAGTATGCTCCGCCTTTGCCGTGCGCGACCCGAAATCAATATTCACCAGCGCATCCAGCTCATTCAGCACGATATCGATATTATCCGGGCCAATTCCAGTTGATATTACTGACACGCGTTTTTTGCCCACCCATCCCGTGTGGGTTATAAACTCGCGGTGCTGGCCCTTGTGTTCAATGCTGTCGAAATGGCTGCTCACCAGCGCCACCCGGTCCGGATCGCCTACGGTAATTACAATACCGGCCAGTTCTTCGGGCCTTAAGTCCAGGTGGTAAATGGCTCCCCGCTGGTTGATGATCAGTTCCGATTCTGCTATTTGCATGAGAATGATGAGTTAACTTGTTAACTTACCCCAAATATCCTACTTTTGCTGCCACTTTAAAGTTGTGCAGTTTCGGGTGTCGTGTTGGGTGTTCCGGGTCTTTTGTTCAGTTCGCGATTATTAATCGCGGCAGCAACCCGAAACGCGAAACCCCGAAACGGCAAAGTGGTTCGGTGGCCGAGTGGCTAGGCAGAGCTCTGCAAAAGCTCCTACAGCGGTTCGAATCCGCTCCGAACCTCCACCAAAGTATGAAATACTCCCAATGGATAGGCGTTGCAGCATCGTTGATACTGGTAGCTGCCTGCTTTCTTCCCTGGACCTATCACCCCGATCTGAACAAGGAGTTCACCGGCTTTTTCTCTGAAAACAATGTGTACGGGCGTCCCGGCAGGGTGTTTATCTTTTTTGCCGCGGTCGCCATCATTTTTTTCCTCATTCCCCGCGTGTGGGCCAAGCGATGGAACCTGCTGGTGAATGTGCTCACCACCGCGTTTGCTATCCGCAGCTTTCTCATGTTTGCCGGCTGCTACCGCGCCATCTGCCCCGAAAAAAAAGCGGGTCTCTGGATGATGCTGGTCTCCGCTGGCGTGATGTTGGTTATGTCGTTGCTGCCCGACCTGAAAGTTAAGCCGGGCGATAACACCACCAATACCTGAACTCAGAGTTGATTCAGGCTTCGGTCGATGATTGAAATAGCCTCTTTAACCTGTTCTTCATTTATGATCAAGGGTGGTGCCAGCCTGATCTTGTCACCATGCGTTGGTTTTGCTAACAGTCCATTTTCTTTCAATGCCAGGCAAAGCTGCCAGGCCGCCTCTTTATCGGGATGATTGATGACAATGGCATTCAGCAAGCCCTTTCCGCGCACGATGCCGATATGCTTGTTGTTGAGAGCCTTCAATCCATTGCGGAACAATTCACCCATGGCGGCTGCGTTTTCAGCCATCTTTTCATCGAGCAACACCTGCAGGGAAGCAATGGCCACGCGGCAGGCGAGAGGATTGCCCCCGTAGGTAGAACCATGCTCGCCGGGTTTTATCGTCATCATGATTTCATCATCGGCCAGCACGGCGCTCACGGGCATGGTGCCGCCGCTGAGCGCTTTGCCGAGTATCACAATGTCGGGACGCACCTTTTCGTGATCGCAGGCTAACAATTTACCGGTGCGCGAAAGACCTGTCTGCACCTCGTCGGCCATAAAGAGTACGTTGGCCTGCTCACAATATTTTTTGGCGGTAGCAAGATATCCCTCATCGGGCACCACCACGCCGGCTTCGCCCTGAATAGGTTCTACAAGAAAACCTGCCACGTTTTTATTCTGCAATGCCTTAGCCAGTGCGGGCAGGTCGTTGTAAGGTACAATGATGAAGCCCGGCATATAGGGACCAAAACGGCCGGTAGCCGAGGGATCGGTGCTGAATGAAATAACGGTGCTGGTGCGGCCGTGAAAATTATTCGAACAGGCAATAATGATGGCCTTATTTTCTTCAATTCCCTTGCGGTCGTAAGCCCAGCGTCGGCAGAGTTTGATGGCGGTCTCCACGGCTTCCACACCGGTGTTCATGGGTAACACCTTATCGTAACCGAAAAGCTGCGTGATATATTGTGCATACTCGCCAAACGCATCGTTGTGAAATGCGCGCGAGGTGAGGGTGAGTTGTTGTGCCTGTTGTATAAAGGCTTCAATAATTTTCGGGTGACAATGGCCCTGGTTGACGGCGGAATAGCCGCTCAGGAAATCGTAGTAGCGTTTGCCATCCACATCCCATACATACACGCCCTTGCCTTTGCTAAGCACCACCGGAAGGGGATGATAGTTGTGCGCGCTGTATCGCTCTTCAAGTTGAAGATAATGATTTGTCTTATCGGACATAGATATAGTTGAGTGCATAGAAAAAAGCATAATAATGTGATGAATAGATGAAATGAGAAAGGAGCGCGCCCTCTTTGTAAAGGCACGAAAGCGCAAAAGGGCTTATCCTCGGTGATTCAGGAAATCCAGGTTGAGATGAAGAAAATGTGGTATGTATGCTTTCGTAATGATAAGGCAAAGATAAGAAAACTTAGTGGAGAATCACAGTGGCGTGGAAATCGCTGATGGAGGTGGGGCCACTGACAGTAACTAAAAGCGAAAAAGAGTATACTCTGAAGAAACTGGAAAATTTTCGGGGATTGTATTTTTAGGAAAAATGCCATAAAAACAGGAGCCGCTGCCGCTCATGGCCGCATAAAGGGCGCCTGCCTCGTACAACTTACTTTTTATTTCAGCCAGTTCGGGGTGGCACTTGATGACGGGTATTTCAAAATCATTGATTAGCTCGTGTTTCCAGGTTTCGATGGGCTGTGATATCACATCCATCAGCGGCTTACGGGTTGCGGGCTCCCTGAGCTGACCAAAAGCCCAGCCGGTATTGATATGAATTTTTGGATTGATCAGCAGAATGGAATAGCCCGACAAATCGAGGTTGATCGTTTGCAATATTTCACCGCGGCCCGTAGCCAGCGCGGGTTTATTGATAATGAAAAAAGGACAATCGCTGCCGAGCCTGAGGGCGTAGTCGAGCAATTGTTCGGTGCTCAGTTGTAAATGAAATTTATCGTTGAGTAGTTTCAGCATGAAGGCTGCATTGGCCGAGCCCCCTCCAAGACCTGCGCCCATGGGAATCACTTTGTGCAGGTGCATGCGTACAGGTGGCAGTTCCGGAAAATCTTGCTGCAACAAACGATAGGCGCGCAGGCAGAGATTATCTTCCTCGGTGCCGTTTACGGGTTGTCCTGTTGCAGTAAATTGAAAATTATCCGACTTGACAATTTCAATAACATCATTCAGCGGCAGGGGATAGAAGACTGATTCTATGTCGTGGAAACCATCGGCGCGTTTGCGAACAATGTTCAGACCGAGGTTTATTTTACAATTGGGGAAAGCGATCATGGATTGATTTTAATCGCGGATGTTATCACGGATTTACGCGGATTGTGGGATTGCACGGATTGGGACTGCTAGTCCGGGGCTTTGCGCGGGTCTTTGCCTGGATCCGTGATATCTTGTGTAATCCCCCAATCAGCGATTTTTTTTGCGGCTGTTGATCTCGTCGCGGATGGCGATAGCACGTATATAATCTTCCTGCTCCAGCACTTCATTGAGCAGGGTGTTGAGTTCTTCCATGCTCATGGCCTTCAGGTCGTCGGTGCCCCCGCCAGATTCGGCGGCCACGGCTTCCCTGGGCTGTTTCTTCTTGCCCGAAGGATCTTCCATCAGGATGCCGGCGCTTTCGAGAATATTGTCGTATGTATAGATGGGGCAGCCAAAGCGGACTGCCAGTGCCAATGCGTCGGAAGTGCGTGAATCTATTTCCACAGTATCGTTTTCGCTTACACAAACCAGCTTGGAATAGAAGATGCCTTCCTGCAGATCGCAGATCACAATTTCCTGCAGGTCGATGTTGAAGGCATTCATGAAGTTCTTCATCAGGTCGTGGGTAAGCGGGCGGCTGGGGTGCATCTTCTCAAGCGCCACGGCAATGGCCTGGGCTTCGAAGCCGCCGATGACAATAGGCAAACGCCGCAATCCGTTCACTTCGCCTAATACCACTGCATATGAATGCGTTTGGGTAATACTATGGGATAAAGCCACTATTTCCAGCTCTATTTTCTTCATATTGAAAGCACGAAACTAAGGGTTTTTATCCAAATATGGGGCGCTCGGCACGGTTTCGGGTTCCGGGTTCAATGTTTCAGGTTGCCGGTGCTGCCGCGCTTAATGGTGCACGACCGAATCGAAGAACCCGAAATTCACAACCCGAAACCAGCAACTATTTTTAACCACCCGCCACTCGTCACCGCTTACGCCATCCCCTTTAGCTTCTTCACTGCCTCGGTAATCTTCGGCACTACTTCGAAGGCGTCGCCAACGATGCCGTAATCTGCGGCCTTGAAGAAGGGAGCTTCGGGGTCTTTGTTGATTACAACAATCACCTTGCTACGGTTTACTCCGGCCAGGTGCTGAATGGCTCCCGAAATGCCGATCGCAATATAGAGATTGGGCGCAATGGCCAGGCCGGTTTGTCCAACGTGTTCATGATGCGGACGCCAATGCACGTCGGCCACCGGGCGACTGCAGGCTGTGGCGGCTCCCAGCGCTTTGGCCAGGTCTTCCACAAGTCCCCAGTTTTCAGGACCTTTTAATCCGCGGCCACCGCTCACGACTATCTCGGCTTCACTCAGCGGCACTTCGCCGGTCACTTTATTGGTGGCGGTCACTTTTACCTTCGGCGCATCCACGGTGGCGTTAAAGGCGGCTACTTCAGCAGTGCCTTCGCCTTCTTTTACGGGATAGCTGTTGGGGTTGACCGAAATAATTTTTATTGGTGAATTCACGGCAATATTGGCAAAAGCCTTGCCGCTGAACACATTCTTTTTCACCACAAATCCGTTGCCGGTTTCGGGCAATGATACGGCGCCGGGTACGAGACCCGCTTTGAGGCGCGCTGCAAGACGGGGCGCTATGCCTTTTCCATCAACATTGTTCGAGAACACTACCACCTGGGCGCCGGTCGATTCCACCACCTGGGCAATTACTTTCGTAAATACCTGCGCATCGAAATGATCGAGAGCGGGGTTGTTGACGTGATGAATTTTTTTCACACCATATTTTCCCAGGGCGGCGAGGTCATCGCTTACCGGACCCAGTACCACACCTTCGGCACTGGTGCCGAGTTGAGCGGCAACAGCAGCACCATAACTCATGGCTTCGTAAGCGGCTTTTTTTACATGGCCATCGGCCTGGTCGATGAATATTAAAACTGACATGCGAATATTTTAATGGTTAGATAACTTTTGCTTCTTCGTGTAATAAACGTACCAGTTCGGCAGGATTATCTGCGGGCACCAGTTTAACGCCGGCTTTGGCAGGAGGCAGTTCAAAACCCACGATGCTGGTGAGCGTATCCACTGCCACAGGCTCCACCACTTTCAATGGTTTGGTGCGTGCGCCCATAATGCCTTTCATATTGGGTATGCGTTGTTCGGCCATACCTTTCTGGCAGCTTACCACTACGGGCAGCGGTACTTCGCAAACTTCTTCGCCGCCTTCAATTTCGCGGTTGATGATGGCCGTTGTACCGTTCAGTTCAAACTTAACGGCCAGCGGTATATAAGGTTGATCGAGCAGCTCTGCCACCATGCCGCCGATAGAAGATCCATTGTAATCGATGGTCTCGCGGCCGGTAAATACCAGGTCATATCCGCCTTCTTTTGCCACATGCGCTATCTGCGATGCCACATAAAAGCTGTCGCGACTGTCTGCATTTACGCGAATAGCCTCATCGCCGCCAAGCGCAAGTGCCTTGCGAATAATGGGCTCTGTGTCGGCTCCGCCTACAGTCACGAGATGCAATACGATGGAGGGATCTTTTTCCTTCAGTTCAATGGCGCGCACCAGTGCATACCATTCGTCGTAAGGATTGATGATCCACTGCACGCCAGCCTCAGCGAATTTCGTGTTGTTGTCGGTGAAAGCTATTTTTGCCGTGGTGTCTGGCGTTTTGCTGATACATACTAATATCTTCATGCACGATAGTTTTTTATCCGGAAATGATTGGTTGTTTATGCAACCAAATTATATACAAATATAAGAGCCGTAAAGATACATTTTGAATTTTTGTGCAAATTTTATTCTCCATGAGCGATCGCATTGAAAAAATAAAGGAGATGTTGCAGCAGCAGCCTGCAGACAATTTCCTGCAACACGCGCTCGCGCTCGAGTACGTGAAGACAGGTGATGATGCATCGGCGCGGAAGTTATTTGAAGAAATACTGGCGCGCGACGAAAGTTATATCGGATCGTATTATCATTTGGCGCAACTGCTGCAAAGAATTGGCGAGCGTGATTTAGCCGTGCGGTGGTATGAGAGGGGTATGGAAGCTGCGAAGAAAGCGGGAGATAATAAGGCATTGGGAGAGTTGAGAAGTGCGTATGAAGAGTTGATTTATTAGTGCCCCATTCTTTTTTTGATACATTTGCTGCTATACATGAGTTTGATTTCTCACTTCATAGCATTCATCACCAAAGAAAAACTTTTTTCTTCCCAGGACCACCTGCTGCTGGCCGTAAGCGGGGGACTGGATTCCGTTGTGCTTTGCGAATTGTGTAAGGAGGCAGGCTTTCAATTTTCCATTGCTCATTGCAACTTCAGGTTACGCGGCGCAGAGAGCGAAAGAGATAAAAACTTCGTGCAGGAAGTCGCAAAAAAATACAACGTTACATTTTACCTGCAGGAATTTGATACGAAAGAATACGCCGATTCAAAAAAACTCTCTATCCAGGAAGCTGCGCGCGAACTGAGATACAATTGGTTTAATCAGTTAATCCAGGAAGGAAAAGCCAAATACCTCGTCACCGCGCATCATTTAGATGATAACATCGAAACCATGGTGATGCATTTTTTTCGCGGTACGGGTATATATGGACTGAGAGGAATGCTGTCGAAACAAAGGCATATCGTGCGGCCATTGTTGTTTGCGCGAAAACAAGCGTTGAAAAGCTTTGCTGAAGAGCGTGGGTTGAAATGGGTGGAGGATAGTTCGAATATCGAAGACAAATACACACGCAATTTTTTCCGTAACCAACTGCTGCCGCTGGTGCAAAAAGCATATTCGAGCGTAGAGCAGAACCTCGAACACAACCTGCATCGATTTGCGGAAGTAGAGATGCTTTACAAACAGGCATTGGAGCATCATAAGAAAAAACTGCTCGAACAAAAGGGGGAGGAGACGCATATTCCTGCGCTGAAATTGAAAAAAGCAGTACCGATTCACACCATCACGTTTGAGATCATTAAAGAATTTGGTTTTTCACCACAACAAACTGCCGAAGTAATTGCGCTGCTTGACAGTGAATCAGGTAAGTATATTCAATCTTCCACTCATCGCATTTTAAAGAACAGGAACTGGCTGATCATTTCTCCGGTGCAATCCACCGCTTTACAGCATATTTTAATTGAATCGGAGAACGATGTGATCAATTTTGAAAATGGACAACTAAAATTGCAGCGCCTGCCCGCCAAAGATTGTGTGATCAACAAGAGCGAATTGATCGCATGCCTCGATAGCAAGGATATCCGCTTCCCGCTATTACTCCGAAAATGGAAAAAAGGCGATTATTTTTATCCGCTGGGTATGAGAAAAAAGAAAAAGCTCGCACGCTTTTTTATTGACCAAAAGCTGTCGCTGGCGGACAAGGAAAAAGTGTGGGTGATTGAAAGCCATAAGAAAATCATCTGGGTAGTAGGCATGCGCATTGATGACCGGTTTAAAATTACCGACGCTACTAAAACAGTCCTGAGAATAGAACTAAAAACTGCCTAGATAACGCTGCACGCGGACGATGAAAGCATCCAGCACCCGGTAATCCGAAAATGCATAAGCCGCAACAACCAGGAACGCAATACCGAACAGCGCGCCGTAGATGTGTGCTGAGTGATTGATATTGCCGCCGCCGCGTTTATCGAGATACGACGAAATAACAAGATATAGGAAGCCAAATACGAATCCGGGGATGTAAATGCCAGGAATAAACACCAACCCAATGCCACGCTCAGGTTCCAGGAGTATGCTGGCAAAGATCACCGCCGATACCGCACCCGAAGCACCAAGACTTCTGTAATGTGAATCTTCTCTATGACGACTATAAGTAGGCAACAGGCAGAAGAAAAGTGCGAGTAAATACATCAACAGGTACAGCAATTTTCCTTTTTCCTGGAAGATTAGTATGAAGTATTGTTCCACGTTGCTTCCAAACAGGTAAAACGCATACATGTTAAAGGCCAGGTGAAGAAAATCAGCATGTATTAGACCGCAAGTGAAAAACCGGTACCATTGCCTGTTGTGCGTTACTGCCGGCGGATAAAAAATCAGATCATTCATGATCTTCTCATTGCTAAACGCCGAAATGGAAACAAGCACAGTAATAATGATGATGATAAGCGTAATCGACAAAGTCATGGCCAAATGGATGTATAAACGTCAAATCTAGTTATTTTTCGGGCAGGCTATTGTTTTTTTAAGCTAATCAGGGCGCCGCCGTCCGGAGCCATCGGAATTTTAATCTGATTTTTATTATTGAACGTTTCGGTGCGAATGGGAAAACGTGGCAGGTGATATGAATAATAAAAAGAGAACAGGCAGCCATTTCATATTAACTATGATGATATTTTTCGTTGCGCAAAATTGTACAGGCACGGTATAGCTGTTCGGCGAGTATCAGTCGCACCAACTGGTGCGGAAAAACCAGTTTGGATAATGACCAGGTAAGATTTGCGCGTTTGAAAATCCTTTCATCAACGCCATAGGCGCCACCGATTAAAAAGACCAGCTTCTTTGTGCTTTCATTCGCGCGTTTCTGCAGAAATTCCGCCACTTGTTCTGAAGTAAATTGTTTTCCCCGTTCATCCAGCAATACCAGGTAATCGTCGGCCTGCAGCCACTCCAGTATCATTTCACCTTCCTTCTTTTTCTGGTCTGCTTCGCTAAGCATGCCGGCATTCTTTGGGGTAGGAATGATGACCCATTCTACAGGGAAATATTTTTCAATACGTTTGGTAAAATCCTCTACGCCGATTTTAACGTATACTTCATGATTTTTACCAATTGACCACAACTGAATCTTCATAAGTTGTAAATTACACAATAACTTCCTGCTATGAGAAAATTGCTGTCGCTGCTGTTTTCCAGCCTTCTTATCTCTATTTATACTATTGCGCAGGTGGCCAAAGCGCCCGCGCGCGCTGAAGGTGAAGGACCTTACTCTCAACTTATCATTCGTGGTGTGACGCTGATTAATGGCACCGGTGCGCCACCGATTGGCCCGGTGGATATAGTAATTGAGAAAAACCGAATCGTTCAAATAAGCAACGTTGGCAGTCCGGGTGCACCGATTAATCCCAATCGCCGTCCCCAACTGAAAGAGGGTGGTAAAGAAATGAATTGTGAGGGTATGTATGTGCTGCCCGGTTTTGTGGATATGCACGGGCACATAGGAGGTCGCGCGCAAGGCACGCCCGCTGAATATGTGTATAAACTCTGGATGGGTCATGGTGTTACCACTATTCGCGACCCGAGCGCGGGCAATGGTCTTGAGTGGACTTTGGAGCAAAAGAAATTAAGCGCGGAAAATAAGATCACCGCGCCGCGCATATTTGCATACACTGCATTTGGTATGGGCGCCAAACAGCCTGTCAGCACGCCGCAGCAGGCGATAGAGTGGGTGAGAGAAAATGCGAAGAAAGGAGCTGATGGCATCAAGTTTTTCGGTGCGGCGCCGGATATTATGGACGCCGCGATCCGCGAAAATAAAAGACTCGGGCTGCGCAGTTGCTGTCACCACGCGCAAATGGACGTGGCAAGATGGAACGTGCTGAAATCTGCCCGCGCAGGTCTTACCTCTATGGAGCATTGGTATGGATTGCCCGAAGCATTATTCACTAACAAGACCGTCCAGGATTACCCGCTCAACTATAATTACGCCAATGAGCAGCATCGCTTTGAAGAAGCGGGCCGCCTCTGGAAGCAGGCCGCGCCGCCTTACAGCGATCACTGGAATAAAGTGATGGATGAATTGCTCTCGCTCGATTTTACGCTCGATCCCACTTTCAATATTTACGATGCCAACCGCGATTTTCATCGTGCACGCAGGGTGGAGTGGCATGAGCAATACACTTTGCCTTCTCTGTGGAAATTCTACCAGCCCAGCCGCGAAGCGCATGGTTCGTACTGGTTCAGCTGGGGCACTGAGCAGGAAGTGGCATGGAAAGAAAACTATCGCCTGTGGATGACATTTGTGAACGAATTCAAGAACCGCGGCGGCCGCGTGACGGCGGGTAGCGATAACGGTTTTATTTTCCAGACATATGGCTTTGGCTATATCCGCGAGCTGGAGCTGTTGCGCGAGGCCGGCTTTCACCCGCTCGAAGTGATCAGAAGCGCTACACTATATGGCGCGCAGGCATTGGGCGTGGATTCGCTGATCGGCTCGGTAGAAGTGGGCAAGCTCGCCGACCTGGTGATCATTGAACAAAACCCATTGGAAAATCTGCAACTCTTATATGGTACAGGCGCCATTCAACTGACTCCCGATAATAAAGTGGTTCGCGCAGGTGGCGTGAAATATACTATCAAAGATGGTATTGTNTATGATGCCAAACANTTNCTTGCCGACGTTCGCCGCATCGTGGAGGAAGAAAAGAANAAGACAAACTGGAAACTTACGCAGCCCGGCGTGNAAGAAGCGTATTGATGCTTTATTGTGTAATGGGAGAATAAGTGTCNAATACCGATTTGCCCGGTGTTAATCCGGCTTTTTGCTTTAGCGGCAACACCATGATAAAGGTGGAGCCTTCATTTTCCACGCTGGTGGCTGTGATAAGACCGCCGTGCTTTTCTACGATCTTTTTACAAATGGCAAGACCAATTCCTGTACCATCATATTCTTTGCGCGTGTGCAGCCGCTGGAAAATGGTAAAAATTTTCGGTAAATATTTTTCATTAAAACCAATACCGTTATCGCGGATGCTGATACGCACCCATTGACCATTTTCATCAACGGGACTGTCAGCATTTTTATCTTGCACCATATCGGCGCCGATACTGATAAAGCAAGGCACATCGGGCTTTGAAAACTTGAGCGCATTGCTGAGAATATTCTGAAATACCTGCCTGATTTGCCCCGGCAGTACATCTGCTTTAGGCAACTCATCAATTTCAAGTGTGGCTTTTTTCTCCTGGATGGTCAGTTCGAGATCGGCCAGCACCTCATTGAGAACGATGTTGAGGTCCATATTTTCAAATGTGCTTTCCACCGAAAGCCGGCTAAAGCTCAGCAAATCGTTCACCAGTTGTATCATTCGCTCCGACGAATTGATGATGCGTTCGATATAGAGTTGGGCGCTGCCCTCGTTTTGAAAGTGATTTTCCTTCAGCATATTGCTGAACATATAAATTTTGCGCAGTGGTTCTTTTAAGTCGTGCGAGGCAACAGAGGCAAATTGCTGCAACTCGTCGTTGCTGCTGGCCAGCTCTTTGTTGGCCCGTTGCAGTTCGAGCGTGCGCTCGTGTACGCGTTGTTCCAGCAGGCGGTTGGCCATCTTTTGCTCGTGTATATCGGTATTGGTGCCTACCCACATCTGCAGGTTGTTGTGTGCGTCTTTACGTGCACGTGCACGCAGCAGGTGCCAGCGGTATTCGCCATCGTGACGACGGATCATGATCTCCAGCGAAAAATCTTTGCGCAGCTCAATTGCCTCTTTCCCCACCATGGCTAATTCCTGCAGGCTTTCTTCGTGCAGCACCTTTTTCCAGCCTTTACCTTTTGCCTCGTTCAGGGGCATGCCGGTAAAATGTTCGAAATGTCTGTTGAAGAATTCAACTTCGCCATCGGGTTTTGCCGTCCATACCATCAGTGGCATTGATTCGGCCAGGAAACTGAGCTCAAGCGTTCTTTCGATCACTTTCAATTCCAATTCTTCGTTTAGCTTTTTCAACTGGTCTTTGGTCGCCATCAGTTCGTTGTAGTGCCGTTGCAGTCTTTCCTCCGCCTGTTTCTTTTCAGTAATATCCACGAAGGTCACCACGGCACCATCCACCTGTTTGTCTTGCCGCACGTAGGGAAATATGCGCATCAGGTACGACTTGCTGTTATTCAGTTCCACTTCCTGCTCAAGCGTGGTGCGCGTGCTGATCACGGCCTGTACATCCTGCACCAGCGAATCGTAACGCAAATTGGTGCTGATATGCCCGATGGGTCGGCCGATATCTGAATCGATCAGGTTCACCAGTTTTACTGCGGCCGGGTTAAACTTGCGAATGCGCAGGTTGCGGTCGAGCATGATCTTACCGATATCGGTGCTTCGGAAATAGTTGTTCAGGTCATCATTCAGTTCGAGCAACTCATGAATTTTTGCCTGGTGTTCGGTGTTAAGTGTATGCAGCTCTTCGTTCAGCGATTGCAATTCTTCATTGGAGCTTTGCAGTTCTTCATTGGCGGAAAGCAGTTCTTCATTGCTCGCCTGCATCTCTTCATTGGCAGACTCCAGGCTTTCAATGGCCGCCTGCAGGTTCGATTTTGTTTCCCGCAGCTCGGCTTGCAGTTCCGCGACGTATTCTTTCTCGGGTATTTCTTTTACAGTTGCCTTGCCATTCGTTGCGGCAGACAGTTCTTTGGTTGTATTCACTTCTTCGCGCAGCACAAGCAAAGTGTAAGGATTGGAAGAACCCTCCACGCCGGGTTTTACCCAGATGGTAACGGTCATCGGTATTTCCAGGTCGCGAATCTTCACTCTCTCCAGCATCACTTTCTGGTTTTCTTTCGATGCTCTGCGGATAGCGGTGTTGAGCGCAATAGCCATATCGCCCGATACCATCTTTATCAGGTTCAGGTTGAGTGATTTTTCCGGCAGCGACAAGAACTTCTTGAAATTGCCGGTGGCCTCTTTTACCATATAATTTTTGTCGATATACATAGCCGCGTAGCCGTTGTCTTCGCAAAGCACGGAGCAGAAATCATCCTGCAGGTTGCTCAGCAGCGTTCGTTCTTTAGAGCGGCCCAGGCCTGGGGGAGTATACCGTGTGGCCAGCCGCGCATGGTCGTGGTTGCCCATGGGCGTCATACCCATCACAGAGGCGCTGCCTTCTTTTTTCCGGTATATTTTCCATTTGCGGTTTATTTCCTTCAGGTCGTCGCTTAAGATGGAGATGGTTTCGCTGGGACCGAGCAACAGGAAGCCATTGGTGTTAAGAGAAAAATGCAACGTGGTAAGTATCTTTTTCTGCAGGGGCGCATTCATATAGATCAGCATGTTGCGACAGCTGATCAGGTCGTTGCGGATAAAGGGCGGGTCCTTCACAATATTCTGTTTCGCAAATACAATCTGCTTGCGTATATCAGCTCTTACCTGGTATTTCTTTCCCTGTTTTACGAAATATTCATCCAAAATATCTTGCGGCACATCTTTGGCGATGGAGGCGGGATAGACGGCGCGGGAAGCATAATCTACCGCGTGTTCGTCAACATCTGATGCAAATATTTTTACCACGAAATTTTTTCCCGTCTTTTTCAATAAGCGATCGAGTGTGATGGCAATGGAATAAACTTCTTCGCCGGTGCTGCAGGCTGTTGCCCATATCTTGATAGGATCTTCCTCTTGCTTGCTGGCTATGATTTGAGGAAATACTTCATTCTCCAGAAGCTGGAATGCGGCAGTGTCACGGAAAAACCTGGTAACACCGATCAGGAAGTCTTTCCCCAGCAATTTCGCTTCCTGTGGGTGCGAGTGTAGGTAACTTACATAGTCTTCGAACCGCTTGATATTAAGTTGAGCCAGGCGTCGTGCAATGCGACGCAGTATAGTGGCTTCTTTGTAAGAGCTAAAATCACATCCGGTATAGCGATACACCATCTTAAACACTTCTTCCATCAGCCTTTCGTCCAGTTTGCCGCTGCGAAGCGATTGCAAGGGTGCTTCGCGGATATAGCTGTGCATTTCGCCGGGCATGAGCTCGGGTGGCAATATGAAGTCGGCACACCCCGTAGCGATCACGCTGTTGGGCATGCCGTCGAATCGGGCAGTTGCAGGGTCTTGCACCATTACCAATCCACCGGCATTTTTAACAGCTTCGGCGCCGCGGGTGCCATCAGTACCGGTGCCGGAGAGTATGACTGCCACAGACCGTTGCTTTCTGTCTTTGGCCAGGGATAATAGGAAAGAGTCGATGGTAGTGTTGGGCGCTCTTTCCGCAACTTTATCATCCAGGACTAATCTGCCACGCGAAATGGTCATCACTTTTTTGTTCGGGATCACATACACGCAGTTGCGTTGTACTTCCTCGCCGTCTTTAGCTTCGAGCACGGCCATGTTGGTGTGCTTCGATAACAATTCTACCAGCAGACTTTTATAATCCGGTGAAAGATGTTGTATGATGATGAAGGTGAAGTTGGTATTATCGGGAACATTGTCGAAGAAGTCTTGTATAGCCTCCAGGCCACCGGCGGAGGCGCCAATGGCCACTACGAAATTCTGTTGCCGCACCAGCGGATTCTTGTTGTCTGTTTTAGCCATCCTGTGTTGATAATTTGCTTGCTTGTTTTCATTGTACCTGATTTGCTTATAGTTCAATACTATTAATCAAAATCTTGTACCAGCAAACACAGGATGACTGGGGGAATGGAGCTCCACCCGATTCCGGGGAAAATATTCCACAACTCCTCGTTGAGCCTGAGGTTTTAATAATACCGCCCTATCAGCGGGTGGTCAACAATCAGCGTCTTCATCGCGGCGGGATCGATGGTGCCCTGGCGGGCATACACAATTTTTCCGCCGGGTTCTACGAGTATGGTGTAGGGTAGGGCACCCTGCCAGTTGGGGTCTACGGCGTCGATGAGTTTGTATTTGTCGTCGATGGAGAAAATATAGTTCTTGCACGAGGCCTGTTGTTGTTTCAGGAACTCGAGTGCTTTGTCTTTCTTTTCAGGATCGTCAGCGCTGATAGTAACCAGTTCAAAATCGCGGCCACGATACATACGGTTGATGGCGATGAATTCAGGAAACTCGGTAATGCAGGGGCCGCACCAGGTTGCCCAGATATTGATGAGGCGAAGTTTCTTCGATTTGTTTTGTAGTAATTCTTTAATTCCATCTGCATCTACTGTTTCGATACTCACCGGTTCTTTTGCCCAGGCTTCAAATCCTTTCTGTACCAGATCTTTCTTATCGTTCCATTTTACCGAACAGCCAAACACTTTGGTAGTGGCTACGGGCACTTCCTTGTTTTGTAGCAAGGCCTCAATGGCATTGCGTGCATCGTGCGTGTTGGGCGTTTTGGTGGGTTTCTCTACATCGTCTATGCGTCCCTGGTAGCGAAGAGTGCGTTCTTTATCGAAGATAAAAACATGCGGGGTGGCCACGGGGCCATAGGCACGCGACATGCTTTGTGTTTCGCCATCGTAGAGATAGGGGAAGCTGAAGTTTTTCTTAGCCGCCCGTATTTTCATTTCTTCAAATGAATCGCTGAGATCGGTATAACCGAGTTCATCGAGCCGTATGGCAGTGGGGTCGTTAGGCGACACCGCCACGAGGGTCACGCCTTTGTTTTTATAATCTTTCGCGAGTTGAATAATACGGTCTTCATATGCCTGCGCAGTGGGGCAATGGTTGCAGGTAAAAACTATCACGAGTATTTTGGCGTCTTTGAAAGTGGCGAGTGTGTAGGTCTTGCCATCAATTCCGGGCAGACTAAAATCGGGTGCTTTGGCGCCGATGGATAAGGTCTTTGGATCTTCCGGGTTGGCAAGTAGCATGTTGTTAAGACTGGTTGCCAGCAGGCAAAACAAAATCAGCTTTTGCATATGGAAGTTTTGTTTGAAATTAAGGTAATACTTTTTTAACCAAAAAAACTACAATCTTGCCCGCTTTGCATCGTGCGTTGCCGGCAGTACTTATTTTACAAAAAAATTGCTTGCATGAACAGAAGAACCGTGTTGCGCAACTTCGTAATCCTTTCGGCGGGAATTGCCCTGGTACCTTCGTGCAGGAATGGTAAGGTGAAGAGGAGCGTATCGTGGAAAAACATTCGGTTGAATAGTGATGAGGAGAATATGCTGGCCGATTTATCAGAAGCCATTTTACCGGTAAAATCAGAAGCACCGGAAGACAGCGCGCATTATTTTGCGCTGACGATGGTAGATGATTGTTATGCCCCCGACGATCAGAAAAAATTCCTGGACGGATTGAAGCGCTTCGAAGAAATGGCCCGGGAAAAATACGGCAGCGGGTTTGTGAACCTGGATGCCGAACAAAAACTGAGTCTTTTGCGGGAGTTGGAAAGTAAGAAGAATGAAGGCGAAGCGGTGAACTATTTTTATAACACCACCCGTTCGCTCACGCTGCAGCATTATATGACTTCGAAACATTACCTGGTAAATATTCGTCATTGGGAAATGGCTCCGGGCCGATGGAACGGATGTTTTCCTGTAGAGCAGAAATCAGTTTAAGACATTATGGGCACAAGGAACGAATCAAATCATTTTGACGCTATAGTGATTGGTGCGGGCATGAGTGGCGGCTGGGCGGCGAAAGAGTTTTGCGAAGCCGGGTTGAAAACGCTGGTGCTGGAGCGAGGGCGTGATGTGAAGCACCTCAAAGATTACCCCACCACCAACATGATGCCCTGGGAGTTTAAGCATCGTGGACAGATACCGCGCGAAATTGCCGAGGCCAATCCCGTGGTGAGCCGTTGCTATGCCTTTCGCGAAGATGCCATGCATTTTTTTGTGAAAGACACTGAGCATCCTTACGTGCAGGAAAAACCTTTTGACTGGATACGTGGCTACCAGGTAGGAGGGAAGTCGCTGATGTGGGCGCGTCAAACGCAGCGCTGGAGTAATTATGATTTTGAAGGTCCGGCCCGTGATGGTTTTGCCGTGGACTGGCCCATACGCTATGAAGACCTGGCACCCTGGTATAGCTATGTTGAAAAATTTGCAGGCATTGCCGGCAACCGCGATGGTTTGGATGTGTTACCCGACGGTGAATTTTTACCCGCCTGGGACTTGAACTGCGTAGAGAATTATTTCAAAGATATCGTTTCGAAAAACTATAAAGGCCGTCATGTGATTTTCGGCCGTTGTGCGCATTTGAGTGAGCCCCGGGAAATTCACCAGCAACAAGGTCGAGGTCAGTGCCAGTCGCGCGTACTTTGCCAGCGTGGATGTCCGTTTGGTGGTTATTTCAACGCCAACTCTACCACCATTGCCTGGGCCGAACGCACGGGTAATATGACATTGCGGCCATACTCGGTAGTGCACTCTATTATTTATGATGAAGAGAAAGGCCGCGCCACCGGCGTGCGCGTGATCGACGCGCAGACGAAGCAGTCCACCGAATATTTTGCGAAGGTGATTTTTGTAAACGGTGGCGCGCTGAACACGAACCTGATTTTGCTGAACTCAATTTCCCGCAGGTTTCCTGCGGGTCTCGGCAACGATAATGGCCTGTTGGGAAAATATGTAGCCTTTCACAATTACCGCGCGCGCATCTCGGCGCGGTATGAAGGCTTCAAAGAATTCACCACCGACGGCCGCCGTCCTACCAGCGCCTACATCCCGCGATTCCGGAATGTGTATAGGCAGGAAACCGATTTCCTGCGCGGCTATGCCGCCGGTTTCAGCGCCAGTCGCATCGAGTGGGCCAACACTTCAGGCCTGGGCGAAGTGTTGCTGCAAAATCTTTCTTCCGACTTAAACCGCGGCGGCTGGAGTGTAGGCTCTCACATGATGGGCGAGACGATCCCCAAAGAAAGCAACACGGTAAGTCTCGACACCGGCCGCAAAGATGAATGGGGCATTCCGCTTTTGAAGATCAACATCGACTACGACGACAACGACGAGAAGATGATCAGGGATTATATTGAGCAAATGACCGAGATGTTTACCAGGGCTGGCTTCACCGACATCAAGGCTACCGACAGCAAGCAGGCTCCTGGCCTGGACATTCACGAGATGGGCGGCGTGCGCATGGGCCGCGACCCCAGGACTTCGTTGCTGAACAAATGGAACCAGCTGCATGCCTGTAGGAACGTTTTTGTTACCGACGGTGCCTGTATGACGTCGACTTCTACACAAAATCCATCCCTAACCTATATGGCGTTGACGGCCCGGGCGGCCCACCATGCCATTGATCAGCTGAAAAAGGGCGAACTCTAGCGGGCATTGGGCCGGTCAAGTCCCGGGTGGCTCAACTATGACCTGGCCGTCCCTTCAAAAATTAAAAATGTGGATTTTGTAACCGGAATTTGGTTTGGTGGCAATAGTTTTAATACTTAATTTTGCCGCTCTCTTGTGGATGGTAATCAATCATAAGCTGTTCACACTCAAAAGGTCCCGTAGCTCAACTGAATAGAGCATCTGACTACGGATCAGAAGGTTTCAGGTTTGAATCCTGACGGGATCACGAAGGCAAGCCTCTCAAATTGAGAGGCTTTTTTATTTATTCGCGGTGTGTGAAAAACGGACAATTGAAAGTTTGACTAACACGCGATGTTTAATCACCTCAATCAACATCAAGATTGCCCGAATTCATGAGATGCGCGAATTTGTAAATCGTACTTTGGCGTTGAATTATGCGGCCCTCGCCTCAAATAAAGGAGTCAACCGAAAAGAAGTGGAATTGGTCATCAACCAGATTGTTCTGGATGTTTCTGGAGTTGAGCCTTCCGAAATCGCTCCCCACAAAAAGTTCGGTTACGATTTAGGAATCGACTGAAATATTCTATTCAGCCTAAAATACCCGAAAAACACCCGTTCTTTTTTCTCCCCATTTTTTGTAATCTCGTAAGCCAGGTTTTGCCTGGTTCTCACCTCCTCATCTAAAGATTGTCGTTATGAAAATCGCTTCCTACAACGTAGAAAACCTGTTCGATCGTGCCAAGGCATTGAATGAAGATACTCCCGAAGCACAACGCATAATCAAGCTCGAGTCGGAACTGAATACGCTGTTTCAGAAAAAGAATTATACGGCTGCAAATAAGAAGAAAATGCTCGACATCATGAAGGAGTTGGGCATCCTGAAATCCGACGAAGGGCCCTATGTAATCCTGCGCAAAATTCGCGGGCAGTTTATCAAGCGTCCTAAAACCGGCTCGCCGGAAATAGTTGCCAATGGGCGCGAAGACTGGGTGGGGTGGGTGGAACATAAAATGGTGCACGTAAATGAAATTGCCATCATGAACACCGGCCGTGTGATCAAAGATGTGGATGCCGATATCGTGGCAGTGATTGAAGCGGAACATCGCGTGGCGCTCAAGCAGTTCAGTGATTACGTGCTGGCAAAAGTGGATGGCAAACCTTATGAACACGTGATGCTGATAGACGGTAACGACGACCGCGGTATAGACGTGGGGCTGATGACGCGTAAAGGATATAAAATCGGGCTTATGCGCAGCCATATTCACGACAGAGACAGTGACGGCAACGTTATTTTCAGCCGCGATTGCCCGGAGTATTGCGTGGAGACGCCGGGTGGCGAATTTATCTGGGTTTTACCCAATCATTTCAAAAGCAAATTCGGCGGCAACGACGCGAAATCAAAAGCCAAACGCAAAGCCCAGGCAAAACGGGTGGCACAGATTTATAAAAGCCTGCTTGACGAGGGACATAAGAACGTTGTTGTGCTGGGCGACCTGAATGATACGCCCGACAGCGATGAGCTCAAACCTTTGCTATCAACTTCGCTCAGGGATATTTCAGAACATCCCAGCTTTGACACTGGCGAATTTCCGGGCAAGGGCACATTTGGCCTGGGTAATGATAAGGACAAGATCGATTACCTGTTGTTATCGCCCGCGCTGTTCAGTCGCGTGAAGGCATGCGGACTCTTCCGCAAAGGCGCCTGGCCGGGAAAGAGTCCTAAGCGATGGAGAGTGTATCCTGAAATAAAATCTGAACTGCACGAGGCAAGTGATCACCATGTGGTGTGGTGCGAGATTGAATAGGGGTGGGAGGCTCCTGTTTAGATTCACCCAAAGACAGGATTGGTGCGATTTGTATCGGCTAAAATCATACTTTATCTTGACTTTCGTCATCCCGTGCCCGGGCTCACAGGACTAATTTTGACCCAAGTCAAAACTAGTGGCATGAAAAAATTCTTAGCCGTGTTCGACGGATTTAATATGTCGAAAAGCACCTTGGGTTATGGTATCCAGTTGGCCAGAATTGCCGACGCGCAACTGGTCGGAGTATTCCTCGACGAGTCTATTTATCGCAGTTATGATGTGCTGAAGGTGATGAAGTTGCACAAGGACTATGACAAGGTGATCAAACAACTCGACGAAAAGGATAAACAAAAAAGAGATGATGCTGCGCGTAAGTTTCAGAAAGCGTGCAGCAAAGCCAGCATCCGCTATTCTATTCATCGCGACACTGGCATCGCCATACTCGACCTGAAAAAGGAAAGTATGTTTGCCGACCTTGTCATTATCAATGAACACGAGACTTTTTCACGCCACCGGCAAAAATCGCCTACCCGCTTTATCAAGGAATTGCTGGCCGACGTGCAATGTCCCGTGATGGTAGTGCCCAATGGTTATAAAGAAATTGATAAGGTGGTCTTGCTTTACGATGGCGGCCCATCTTCTCTTTACGCTATCAAAATGTTTAGTTATCTTCTCGGTAAAGATTTAAACTTGCCGGTAGAAGTGTTGACCGTGAAAGAGAGTTATATGGCCAGCACAAGATTGCCGGAAAATAAACTGATGCGTGAATTCATTAAGCGGCATTTTCCCAACGCTGAATTTAAAGTGGTGAGAGGTGAAGCGGAAGAGCAGATCTTGAGTTACCTGCGCGATCATGGGGAAAACGAACTGGTGGTGTTGGGTGCGTACCGTCGCAGTGAGTTCAGCCGCTGGTTCAAGACCAGCATGGCCGATGTGCTGATGCGCGAACTGGATACGCCTTTGTTCATTGCACATAATTAACAGCTGGGGCATCGCTTATCATTGCTCATTTCCTCTTAAACGATTGAATCATGAAACGCATATTAGTACCGACGGATTTTTCTCCTACCGCCGAAAAGGCATTCCGCTTTGCATATGATCTCGCAAAGCGGGCGCAGGGCACCATTGTGCTGTATCACACTTACCAGCCGGTGGAGAATCCGTTTGTGGCAACAGAGGAAACGAGAAGAATGTACAATGAGCAGACCGAAGCCAATGTGCTGAAACGTATGCAGCGGCTTATCAAAAAAGTGGCTGGTGAATCAAGCGAAGTGTCCATTTCCACTATTGTAGGCCGCGAGCCTTTAATTGATAATATTCTTGGATTTGCAGAAGATCACCGGATCGAATTGATTGTAATGGGCACCCAGGGCGCTACCGGTTTTAAGAAAAAGATGATTGGCTCGGTAGCATCGCGCGTGGCAGAAAAATCGGATTTGCCGGTGCTGATGATTCCCGAGAAGTACGTGATGGAAGTGCCGAAGAATTTTGTTTTTGCTACTAATTTTTCGCATAGTGATAAACATGCGCTGACCACACTGGGTGAACTGGCCACGCTGTACCAGGCCAATATTACCGTGATTCATTTCTCAAGTGCATACAATACACCGGCCAATAAGCAGGAAGAAGAAAGAAATTTTGAAACTTATGCGCACCACCTGAAAAGGGAGCTGAATAAATACAGGATTTACTTTCATTTAATGGAAGTGGCTTCGGTTTCAGATGCCATGGAATCATTACACAATAAGCACCCCTACGATGTGATGGCCATGGTGCGCAGGAATAAGACTTTCCTGGAAAAGCTTTTTACGAAAAGTTTCACCCAGGATATGGCTTTCATCACTACCAAACCTTTGTTGGTAATACCAGAGGAATAGGCTTTGGCAACAGGTAATGCAATACGTTCAACCTAATTTTAGCCAAAAAAAATGGATCTGAATTCGACCCTCATATTCCTTGCAGGATTGGTGATTATTATCCTGGGAGCCGAGTTTGTGTTGCGTGGTTCAGCACGACTGGCCGCACGGTTGGGCATCAAGCCCATCGTGATCGGGCTTACCGTGGTATCGGTTGGTACCAGCATGCCCGAACTGGCGGTGGGTATTGCCTCAGTAGCAGAAGACAAAGGGGCATTGGCAGTGGGGAATATCGCAGGGACGAATATGCTGAACATACTTTTCATCCTTGGCTTGAGTGCTGCCATCAGGCCACTGCCTTTGCAATTGCTTAGTATTCGTTTTGATGTGCCGGTGATGATCGTGTCGGCAGTGGGTCTCTTCCTGATGGCGCTCGATGGCAAACTGAGCAGGGCAGAGGGCCTCATACTCACCCTGGCCGCGGTAGCATATACCATCGCGCTGATTCGTATCAGCAAGAGGGAATCCGCAAAAATGCGTAAGGAATTTGCCGAGGAGTATGGACAGAAGGTGTTACTCAGAGAAAAAAATAGTTTTTGGTCGTGGACCGGCAATGTCGTGGTGTTGATAGCGGGACTTGCTTGTTGTATGCTGGGTGCCGAATTGCTGGTTGCTGGCGCTGTCAGTATTGCCCAGGCTTTGGGTGTTTCAGATGCAGTGATTGGTTTAACCATTGTGGCGATTGGTACCTCGGCGCCCGAGCTGGCTACCACCATCGTATCTACCATCAAAAACGACCGCGACGTGGCGGTGGGCAACCTGATTGGAAGCAGCATTTCAAACATACTTTTTATTCTCGGTGTTACCTGCGTGGTGGCGCCGAAGGGCGTGGATGTGAGCGAGGATGTGTTATGGCTCGACCTCCCGCTGGCTGCCCTGGTGGCCATTGTGTGTTACCCGGTGTTTCGCAGCGATCGCATGGTGTCGAGAAAGGAGGGTATTGCGTTTGTAACGGCCTACCTTTTGTACCTCGGCTTCCTGATATACCGGGCATTGTAAGTAAGTGCTGATAAAAATAAATGCTGAGGCATGTACTGGCATCGATTAAGCATAGAGGAAACCTTTGAATTGCTCCATTCCAGGCGAGAGGGCTTGAGCACGTCTGATGCCGAAGCAAGATTGCTGAAATACGGCCGCAACGAACTGGAAGAGGCAAAAAAGAAAAGCCCGCTCGGTATGTTGCTGCGCCAGTTCACGGATGTGATGATCCTGATACTGCTGGCGGCTGCCGTTATTTCAGGCATCATTGGCGATGTTACGGATACCATCGTCATACTCGTCATCGTTCTCCTCAATGCGATTGTTGGATTCTTACAGGAATATCGCGCCGAAAAAGCCATGCAGGCTTTGAAGCAGATGGCCGTCACCCAGGCGCGTGTACTGCGCGATGGAACCAACACACATATGCCCGCCACCATGCTGGTGCCAGGCGATGTGATCATACTGGAAGCCGGCAGCGCCGTTCCCGCCGATGTGCGCATCATTGAATCGGTGAATCTGAAAATTGAAGAAGCTGCGCTCACCGGTGAATCGCACGCCATAGAAAAGATAACGGGCGCATTGGAGGTAGATGATTTGCCTATAGGCGACCGAAATAACCTGGCCTTTAAAGGCACCTTCGTGACTTATGGTCGCGGTACCGGCGTGGTAGTGGCCACAGGTATGCAGACCGAACTTGGCCGCATTGCGAAAATGTTGCAGGAAGAAGAAACGCTCACTCCGCTGCAGCAGCGCATGGCAGCCTTCGGGAAAAAGCTCTCCGTAATAGTTTTGATCCTCTGCGTGCTGTTTTTTGTAGCAGGATGGCTGCGCGGCGAAGATGTGATGCGTATGCTGATGACCGCACTTTCACTGGCCGTGGCTGCCATTCCCGAAGCACTGCCCGCGGTGATCACCATTTCGCTGGCATTGGCGGCCAAGAGAATGATCAGGCTGAATAGTCTTATCAGGAAATTGCCTGCTGTAGAGACGCTCGGTTCCGTTACCTATATCTGCACCGATAAGACGGGTACCCTCACGAAAAACAAAATGCACGTTGAGAAATTATTTGTGGACGGCGCTGCATACGACAGAAAAGAAATTTCAACCATCAGGAAAAATGATACCATCAGGCTGCTGTTGCAATCATTTGCTCTCAACAATGATGCAGCAGTAGACGGAAGCAGTAAAATAATAGGCGACAGCACGGAGGTGGCGCTGCTGGAAGTGGCGCATGAAATGCAGATTGATACGGGCGACTGGCCGCGACTGGCAGAAATTGCTTTCGATTCGGAGCGAAAGCTGATGACTACTTTTCACCGCAATGATGGGAAAATTATTTCCTTCACCAAAGGAGCACCCGATATTTTATTGCAGCGATGCAAGGATGCAGACATCCCCAGGCTGCAGCAACAGGTTGATGCCATGGCAGCCGATGGCCTGCGCGTATTAGGATTTGCATACCGAAGCTGGGACCATTTACCCAAAAACCCGCAAAGTGAATTGCATGAAGTCGGGTTGCAGTTTTTAGGTCTGGCAGGCATCATCGATCCGCCGCGCGAAGAAGTGTTCGACGCCGTGGCACAATGTAAAACCGCGGGCATCGTGCCCGTAATGATCACCGGCGATCACCCGCTTACTGCCAAAGCCATTGCATCGCGCATAGGTATATTGAGCAGTGCAGATGACCTGGTGGTGACGGGCCAGGAACTGTCTGAAATGGATAATGAACAGTTCTTATCGAAAGTGGAAAAGATAAAAGTGTATGCCCGCGTATCGCCCGAACAGAAACTGCAGATTGTAAAAATGCTGCAACAGAAAGGGCACTATGTAGCCATGACAGGCGATGGTGTAAATGATGCTCCTTCGCTGAAACGCGCGAACATCGGCATAGCAATGGGTATTACCGGTACCGATGTATCGAAGGAGGCCGCGCACATGATCCTGCTCGACGATAATTTCTCCACCATCGTAAGGGCAATAAGAGAGGGAAGAAGGATCTACGATAACATCCTGAAATTTATCAAATACCTGATGACCACCAATTCGGGTGAGCTGTGGACGCTGCTGATGGGACCCATCCTTGGTCTGCCCGTTGCCCTGTTGCCGATCCATATCTTATGGATCAACCTGGTGTCGGACGGATTGCCTGCTATTTCTCTATCGTTCGAAAAAGCAGAGAAAGTCATTATGAATCGGCCGCCGCGCCCGCCGCAGCAAAGCGTTTTTGCAGACGGCCGCGGAAAGCATATGATATGGGTGGGTATGTTGATGGCCGCCATTGCGCTGTCGCTGCAAAGCTGGGCTATCAAGAATGGCTTGCACTGGCAGACGATCGTCTTCAACGTGGTATGCCTTTGCCAGATGGGGCATGTGCTGGCCATCAGGTCGGAGCACCAGTCGCTGTTTGCCCTGGGCATTTTCACCAACAGGCCGCTGCTCGGTGCCGTGCTGGTTGCCTTCGTGTTGCAGTTTATTATCACTTACGTGCCGTTTTTTCAACCGATATTTCAGACTGAAGCCTTATCATTGAATGAATTTTTGCTGGTAGGAATTGCTTCCTCAATTGTATTTTTCGCAGTAGAGTTGGAGAAATTGATTTTTCGGAAGAAAAGACTTGCCCGGAAGGGAACATTGGCTTAATTTCTAATTGTAAAAAGCAGGATATGGAAAAGGTACTTGTCACCACCGATTTTTCCGGCAATTCGTTGTCGGGATTGCGTTTTGCCATTCAACTGGCATCCCAACATGATGTGGAGCTGATATTTTTTCATGCGAATGATCTCTGGGATGATACCGTGTTCAGAGGCCCCGAGCAACTGGACATGATGAAGCGCGACCGTCAACGCATACAACAGGAACTGGAAGCGCTGGTGGCATCGGTCTATAATGAAATGAACGTAAAGCCTGGTAAATACAGTTGTGTTTGCTACTACCATATCGGTATTATCAATAGCATACTGCACTATGCCTCTGAACATGCCTGCAGTTTTATTTGCATCAGCACCCTCGGTGCGGGCAATATGAAGCTGGTGGGCTCCATCACCCGCGAGCTGATCTGCGAATCTCAGGTGCCGGTACTATGCATTCCGCGGCAGTATGAACCACAGCCGGTGAATGATATCCTGTATGCATCTGACATGCACGATTATGAAGCGGAATTGAAAAAGGTGATCGAATTTGCCAGGCCGCTTAATGCTGCCATTCTTCTTTTGCACATCGTGAACTCAGGAAAAGCATTAGCCGGCAAACAGGAGACCGAATCCCGCCTGCAAAAGCAATTTGGGCACAACATCTCGGTTATTTTCGAAGAAAAAATTCCTGATACCGATTTGGGAGAAAACATCGATATGGCTGTGTGGCGTTATTCGGCTTCTATGCTGGTGATGTTTACCAACCAAAAACGCAACCTGCTCGAGATGCTGTTTTCACCAAGCCGTACGGAGAAATATTCGGTGCGGACTAAGGTGCCGTTGCTGGTGTATGCTAAGGAGAAATAGGGCGGCAGAGACAAAGAAACTTTCAATCGCGCGGCTTCAAACCAAACTCAATCGCTGACTCCAGCGTATCAAGACTGATGTCTTTCAGCGACTTGAAACTGATGCAATAGCCCGTCACCTTGGCCTTGCCCAGTTTTTTACCAAAATTATCCGACAAGTAATTTTTGTCTTTCAATCCCATAATGTAAATCGAAATACCGGAGGTGTTGGCACTCATGCCCACCTGGAAAAACTCTTTGGTTTCACCGCTGGCGTATTTGATAGTATAGGCTCCATAACCAATGTTCGGGTTGGAGACAATTTTCCCCTCGGCGTTTTTGCCATCGAGAAACCACAATTTTCGTTTGCCAGACAATTGGAGAATACGTTTGTGCAGATCTTCCATCTCTTTACGTTTAGCTTCAGGCTGGCTGGAGAGGTAGGAGTTGATTTGTTGCTGGATGCTCATAAATCAGGTGTTGGTGATATACCAAATGTACCTTGTCCCACCACAGGGTCCACGGATAACCCATTCTCGGCGGGTGTTGGTGATATACCAAATGTACCTTGTCCCACCAGATTAAGCCGGGGCAAACGCGACAATTTAGGGGAGGTATCTTGCCAAATTGATTGAAAAAGTTTTATTATTGGTTATGATTCGTCAAATTCTTACCCTGCTGGCAGTCATTTTTGCCTCTCAGGCTTTTGCCCAGGTTCCCGGTATCCTGGGAAGATGGGATATGACCGTGCTCTACAATGGCAAGCCCCATCCTTCCTGGCTGGAGGTGGAGAAGTCCGGTTTCAAAACCCTGGTGGGTTCGTTTGTTGGCTTTTGGGGCAGTGCGCGGCCCGTGTCAGTAGTGCATTTCAAGGATGGACAGTTCAGTTTCAGCCTGCCGCCGCAGTGGGAGCCGGGTGAACATGATCTGAGGTTTGAAGGAAAATTGCAGGGCGATAGTCTTGTGGGCACCATGACCGACGCGGAAGGAAAAACGCACAGTTTTACCGCCGTGCGCGCACCTTTGCTAAAGCGAGATAAGGAACCGGTATGGGGTTCACCCATCAACCTGCTGAAACAAAACAGCCTCGAAAGCTGGCAGGCATTAGGAGAAAATCAATGGGTGGTGGAAAATGGTGTTTTGAAAAGTCCGAAATCCGGCGCTAACCTGGTAACGACCACCAGGTACAACGATTTCAAATTGCATATCGAATTCCGCTGCCCCAGGGGAAGCAATAGCGGGGTATACCTGCGCGGACGTTACGAAGTGCAGATCGAAGACAACTATGGCCGCGAGCCCGAGAAACATCTGCTTGGTGCCATCTACGGTTTTCTCACTCCCAGCGAAATGGCTGCAAAACCGGCAGGAGAGTGGCAATCTTATGATATCACTTTGGTGGGAAGAATGGTGACCGTTGTTGCCAATGGCAAGACGATTATCTGCAACCAGCAAATTCCCGGCATCACCGGCGGCGCGCTCGACAGCAATGAAGGCGAGCCCGGACCTATTTACCTGCAGGGAGATCATGGCCCGATAGAGTTCAGGAATATAATCATCACTCCTGCTAAATAAGATCCGGCCAGGGTAAAAAGTGCGAGTCAATTATTAAGGCAATTTTCATTAGCGTGTAAAATGTGTAAAAAAACGGCGGCAATATTGCCGCCGCTTTTGTTTCAAAACTGCGTGCTTATGCGTGAAGCTAATAGCCTGGGTTTTGCATCGCCTGTTTTTGTTCAGGCGTCAATGCCACACCATTCATTTGAATTCCGTCGAGGAATGTCTGCGGTATGGGGCGCAACAAATGACGCTCCTGGATATTCGGAGCTGCATCCGGGTTAAATACCTTGGCGCGTTGTATCAGCGTCTTGGTGCGCGAAAGATCCTGCCAGCGCAGGTATTCCCCAGCCAGTTCGCGCGCTCTTTCATTCAGCACAAAACTTAATGCCCGGTCATAGTCGGAGGTCAGGCCAAGCTTGCTGTTGATATACTGATCGCTTGCCGGCAAATTATTCATATCAGTCACTGCCAGGCTGGCCGAAGCGGCTGTGGTTACAGGAATATTATTTGATTCATAGTATGAATTTTCAGGGAAAAATGAAGGCGGAATATTCTGGGGATTTGCGCTAGGTGCAGCGCCGCCATCATAGTATGCCGCGCGGTCTTCACCATCCATGTATTCTGCCCTTTGTCTTACGGCGTTGATATAAGGCAACGCATCGTTGTAAGAGCCTTGTCCGAGTTTAGCCAGGCGAATCTTCGCTTCTGCCGCAACCAGGTAAGTTTCTGCTGAGCGGGCGAGTGTTATATCGCGCAGTCCATCCACGTCATTGAAACCTGCCAGGCGGCTGCCGTCCATGAATTTACTCAGCGAGGGGAACTTGCGCGAATCAATCAGCAATGCGCCATCTTCGGTGGTGCCGGTAGGAAAGGCCACGTATACGTGAGGAATTGTCTTACCGGTAGGACCATACACCACCGAATTGTTGAGGTACACGCCTGGAAAACGATTATCGCCGGGTTGGTTGATTACATACATGATGCCCAGGTCGCCGTTCTCATAATAGCCACCCGACGCGCCATTCACTTTGTGTTTTGTACGGAAACTCTTCCAGAAGCGTGAGTCATTGACCAAATCATAGATCCTGTACATGTAATAAGTGGGTGAGAGGCGGCTGTAAGGACGATCGCCGGTCAGGTCGCGCTGCATTTGCTGCACGTCTTCATAACGCGACACAAAATACAGGTGCTGCGTGTTCACGCCGTTGGCGGAAAGCTCGTTGGTAAACTGCGCGGAGAGAATGATTTCAGGCAGCGTTTCATTAGGACCGTTGGGTGCGGTGTATTTCCACAGGTCAGCAAAATTGGGAGCCAGCGGATGATTGGCAATCACCTCCTCGCATAAGGGAATGATGGCATTCAGATCAGCTGCTTTGGTATCTGAGTTCCACGCGTCGTTGATCTCGCTGGCGCGGCTCAGGTAAGCTTTGGCCAGGAAATGCGCGGCGGCATCTCTCGTGATCCTGGCCGGGGCGCCGCTATTAGGCAACAGATCATAAGCCTGCTTCAAATCTGCAATGATCACATCAAACACTTCTTTCGGAGTGGCACGCGTAAATTCAAGCTGAACAGAACTGATGGGTTCTGTCTGCAAGGGCACGCCGCCATACTGGCTAACCAGTCGCAGGTAGCAATAGCCGCGGAAGAAATAGCCTTCGCCCAGCGCAGTCTTCTTGATGTCATCTGAAGTGGATTCGCTGGCAGTGGCATTAGCAATGATCAGGTTGGCATGTCCCACGCCTACATACAGGTTGTCCCATTGTGCTTCGGCCGGAACAGTATTGCCATTATTAGGGGTAACGAACGGTCCGAAGGTATTGCCATACGAGTTGTACATCTCATTGGAAGGGTCGCCGCCAACGCGAAATTCATCTACGCCATAACACATGGTAGAGAATGCCATTTCACCATTGAAAGGCGCGGCAAAGATGTGATGATAGGCGCCAACGACCAGCTCCTTAATACCAGCGTCGGTCTTGAAATAATCCTGTCCTCTTACTGTTTCGAGGTTTTCGTCCAGGAACGATTTTTTACATGATAATGTAACCATCGCTGTCAGCGTGGTCACAAGCATTATACTGAGTGATACTTTTTTCATTTCTGACATTTTTTTAATTAAAACCCTGCATTGAGACCAATTGTAAAGCCACGGTTTGAAATGCTTGATTGAACATCCATATCCATAAACTTGATCTGCGAATACAGCATGCCCGGGTTGGTGGCCTGGAAGTAAACTCTCAGGCTCGACATGTGCAGTTTCTGCAGCACGGCCGCGGGCAGATTGTACGAAGCTGAAATATTCCTGATCTTGAGGAAACTGGCTTTTTTATAACCGAGCGCCGGTGCATAAGCATCGCCGGAAGCAACCGAATAGATCGGCTTCTGGTATTCCGCGTCCTGGTTGTTTTCTGTCCAGTAGTCAATCTTACGCTGGTTGCCACGTGCTGTCTGCGATTCACCGCCGGTATTGAACCAGTAGTTCAGCCTGCCATATATGAAGAAAGCCAACTCAAATCCTTTATAGGTGAGCGTGTTGGTCATACCTACAATCCACCTGGGTCTTGTGTGACCAATGATCTTGCGGTCATTGTTGGCATCAATCTTATCGTCGCCGTTCAGGTCGGCGGGTCTTACATTACCCGGGGTAAAATTGTTACCGTTCTGCGCAAATTTTTTCAACAATGGTGTGTCAGCATATTGCCACAAGCCTGCGCTGGCAAAACCATATATCACACCAATGGGCTGGTTAATGAACCAGTTGTTCACGATCTCATCCTGTTTGCCATTCGACAGCGACACGATCCTGTCTTTCTGGTAAGAGGCATTGGTGATGGTTATCCATTGAAAATTCCGGGTAGAGATGTTTACGGTTGTCAACACGATATCAAAACCTTTGTTGGCTGTCTGACCAATATTCTGATAGGTATCGATATAACCCGTCACAGTCGGTATTCTCCGGTTCATGATCAGGTCTTTGGTGCGGCTGGTGTAAACATCAATGGTACCGGAAATCCTTCTGTTTACCAGGCTGAAATCAACACCTACGTTATACTGCGTGGTCTTTTCCCAGTCGAGCGCCGTGTTAGGATAAGTGCTCTGCGGCAATGAACCGGGTGTTGCGCTGCTAAGGAATGGATAAAAAAGCGGGTTGATACCACCCTTGGTGGCATAGGCTGCTACGGCCGAGTTGCCGGTAACGCCAGCGCCTAAACGAAGCTTAAGGTCATTTACCCAGCCGACGTTTTGCATGAAATTTTCCCGCGAAATACGCCAGGCCAGGGCCGCGCTGGGGAATAGCGAGAATTTGTTTCCATCATCATACAGTTGCGAAGCACCGTCGGAACGCACCGAGATAGTGGCCAGGTATTTATCATCATATCCATAATTCACCCTGGCCATATAGCTCACCAGCTGCCGCTTGATCAGGTCCTGGTTGCGCGTAATAGAGAGGTTGGCGGCAGGTATGGTGGCTGAATTCAGCGCGTACCACTTTTGGCTGGCAAAAGGTATGCCCGTGCCCCTGATTGTATGAATAGGATCTGATACGTATTTGGTGGCGCTTTGCAGCAAGGTGACGCCTACACTGTGACGGCCGATTTCTTTGTCATAATACACCAGGTTGTCCAAAGTCCATGAACGCACTTTTGATTCCCGCAGCGATGCACCGTTGATACCGCTGCTGGCGGTTGACTGGCCATCGATATAAATACCGTTGGTGAAAGTGGAGAAGTCGGGACCGAAATTAAATCGGTATTTGAGACCTTTCAGCACGGGCACCATGGCGCCAAGGTCAACCTGCGCAAACATGCTTCCGAATGCGCGTAATGTAACGCGTTGGTCCTGGGTGTATTTCCATTCGTCAATAACTGTCTTGATGGCAACATCGCCGCCTGGATAGATCACGCGGTTGCCATTGGCATCGTAGGGCACCGCATAGCGGAATATCCTGCGCGCAGATTCATAAATGCTGGTGGCGGGTGAGCCTACAAACGAACCGATCACAGTATTTGATTGCCCGAACTCCTGCGTGCTGTGGGCCACGTTAATATTGAGACCCATATTGAACCATTTGGTGGCCTGCAGTTCCACGCTGGCCTTGCCGGAGTAGCGGGTAAATTTTTGTCCGATGGAAGTGCCCTTATTGTTGAGGTAACCAAAAGAGGCATAGGCCTTTATTTTATCCGTACCGCCGCTAACGCTGATGGTATTATCGGTAGTAATGCCTGTTTGCGATACCATGCCGGTCCAGTCGGTATTGTCAACTTTAGAACCATCCCAGGTGCCGTCGGCCCATCCTTTTTCAATATTGGCCCAGGCGGCAGGGTCCGCCGTGGCCAGGAAAATGTCTTTGTCATTGTCAATCGTTGGCTGGTCGCCGCGCGGGCGGTTGTTGGGGTTACTGTAATAAACAGCCCAGCGCCTGAACTCTATGTATTCAGCCGCGTCCATAATGGGTGCCCAGTCCCTGATCTTTTCGAAGGTTACTGTATTAAAAAGATTCAGTTGCACCTTGCCGGCCCTGGCCTGTTTGGTGGTAACGATCACCACACCATTGGCGCCACGCGATCCGTAGATGGCGGTGGCTGACGCATCTTTCAGCACATCGATGCTTTCAATGTCGTTAGGATTAAGATATTCAATTCCACCGGTGGTTAAGGGGATATTGTCAACCACGAACAACGGCGAGTTAGATGCAGTGAGTGAGCGCACGCCGCGGATGGAGATGCTGCCCACCTGGCCGGGACGTTCATTGGAGGTGATGTCCACACCAGCCACTTTACCCTGCATGGCCTGCAAGGCATTGTCGACAGGACGGCTTCGGATATCTTTCTGGTTGATGCCCGCCACCGAGCCGGTCACGTCTTTTCTTCGGACCGTGGCATAGCCGATCACCACCACATCATCGAGCGCAGAATTGCTTAGCTCGAGCGTGATGTTGATTTGATTTCTGTTGTTGATGGGCACTTCCTGTTCAGTAAATCCTACAGATGTAATTACCAGGACAGAGGTTCCTGATGGTGCCGAAAGTGAATAATTTCCCTCAGTGTCGGTAGCAGTGGCTACGGACGAACCTTTTATTTTCACGGTGGCTCCTGGCACAACTTTACCCGTTGCGTCCGTGACTTTACCTGAGACCTGGAAGTTTTGGGAAAATGAGAACTGTGCAGTTAGCAATAGCAGCAAAACGATGCACGCATTCCGCTGCAGGCGAGATTTTCCTTTCATATAGCAGGTTGTTTTATTGGGGCAATAGCAATACCAACCTAAATTTATTATCCTGCCCAAGGGTAATCATCCTGACCCGTCCTGTTAAGCGGCCATATTTTACGCAATCGTTCCCGGAACCGGCAATTCGTTGATAACGACCTGCCATTCTTTTATTGATCTATATCCCGTAATTGGTCAAAAGAGTAAAGAGAGGAGGGGTGACTAATGAAGAACAGCGTACAATTTTTCGTGGACAAACATCATCAAGATATTCCAACCACATCTTGTTAAACCACCTTAACATAGCTTGTTTTGAGGCGACATTTAAGCAGATTGTTGAGGCCGTTCTACGTCTTGCCCTAAGGAAGGTAATGGTTTGTTTTTTGTGTATTTAGAAGTAAAATACACACTTATGAAACACGTATTTATTGCATTGCTTTTGGCGGGCTTTACGCTGAGTGCCAGCGCCCAGCAAAAGGTTAAAGTGAAGACGCAAGACGTACCTGCCAATGTTCAGACAGCTTTAAAAACTGCATTTCCTGATGCAAAAGACATAGACTGGACTTTGAAAGAAGGTATGTACAAAGCATCGTTTGAAGTGAATGGTAAGGATCATTTTGCCAAAATTACCAACGATGGGCAGGTAAAAGTTAAAGGTTCGGAAATCATGGCCAACCAGCTTCCTGAAGCAGTTACATCAGCTATTAAATCGGCCTATGCCAACTGGAAAATAGATGATGTATTTCAACTGGAGGAAGATGGTACTACCAGTTATTTGATTGAACTGGACGGTCATCCCGACAAACATGTTTACTATACGGCCGACGGCCAACTGGTAAAGGAAACAGAAGATGAAGGATAGTTGCATTTTGTGCCTTATTTAGTGATAAAAGAGCTTCCCTGTAGGGGAGCTTTTTTTGTTTAAACGGTCGCCCGGGTTAGTGATCTGTTCTGTATATTGGGCGCTCAAAAACACGATTGATGAGAAACTTAAAACTGTTGTTACTATTGCTCATTACTAATCATGCATTGGCTCAGAAAGTCTCGTTCAAGATTCCTTATGAAAAGTTTACCCTGGACAATGGTCTACAGGTAATTTTTCATATCGACAAATCCGACCCCGTGGTTGCTGTGTCGCTGACAGCGCATGTGGGCTCGGCCCGCGAAAAAGAGGGAAGAACGGGTTTTGCCCATTTGTTTGAGCACCTGTTGTTCCTGGAGTCGGAAAATCTTGGCAAGGGCGGTCTCGACAAACTCAGCGCCCGTGTGGGCGGCTCTGGCGCCAATGGCTCTACCAGCCGCGACCGTACCAACTACCTGCAAACCGTGCCCAACGATGCATTGGAAAAAATGCTGTGGGCCGAGGCCGACAAACTTGGCTGGTTTATCAATACCGTGACTGAGCCCGTGCTTGCCAAGGAAAAACAGGTGGTGAAAAACGAAAAGCGCCAGTCTTACGATAATGTTCCTTATGGTCATAACTCCTACGTTATAGACAAGCATCTTTTCCCAAAAGGTCATCCATACAGCTGGCAGGTGATCGGTTCGCTGGATGATTTGCAAAACGCCACGCTTGAAGACGTAAAAGAATTTTTCCGACGCTGGTATGTGCCCAACAATGTGACGCTGGTGGTGGCGGGTGATTTTGACCCGGTGCAGGCAAAGAAATGGGTACACAAATATTTTGATGAGATAAAAAGGGGAGAAGAAGTAAAGAAATTGCCCAAAATGCCTGGACAAGTGCCGCAGACCGTGAAACTGTATCACGAAGATAATTTCGCGCGATTGCCGCAGCTCACAATGGCATGGCCTACGGTAGAACAGTATCACCCCGACTCCTATGCGCTGAATGTGCTGGCGCAATACCTCAGCCAGGGCAAGAATGCTCCTTTTTACAAAGTGATTGTAGAAGACAAAAAGCTGGCGCCTAATACCAGCATGTTTCACCGCACTTCAGAACTGGCAGGCAATATGCAACTCACTATTCGCGCTTTTGCCGATAAGGATCTTGACGATGTAATGAAGGCCGTGGAAGAAGCTTTTGCCAAATTTGAAAAAGAAGGTATCAGCGAGAAAGACCTCGCGCGCATCAAGGCCGGACAAGAGCGACAATTTTATAATTCATTATCGAGCGTGCTGGGTAAAGGCGTGGTGCTGGCCAACTACAATATTTTCGCCGGCGATCCGGGTTTTGTGGAGAAGGATATCAACAATATTCTCTCCGTGACCACTGCTGATGTAAAACGCGTGTATAAAAAATATATCAAGGGAAAAAATTATGTAGCCACCAGTTTTGTTCCCAAAGGCAAACCCGATCTCGCGCTCGCCAACTCCCAGAAAGCTGAAGTGGTGGAAGAAAAAATTGCAGCAAATGATAACGAGCGCGTTGATCCCAATGTGAATGCTACTTATGAAAAAACACCCAGCAGTTTCGACCGCAGCAAGGAACCGCCTTATGGTCCCGAACCCAAACTGGCAATTCCCCAGGTATGGCAATCCAAACTCGGCGAGATTCGTGTGTCGGGTATCGAAAACAAGGAAGTGCCCCTGGTGCAATTTGACCTGGTGATTGATGGAGGATTATTGTTGGAAAATATTGATAAGGTGGGTGTTGCTAATCTGCTGGCAAAAATGTTGATGCAGGGTACCAGGAACAAAACGCCGCAAGAACTGGAAGAAGCCATTCAGCAACTGGGCTCAGCCATCAGTGTATCGGCAAGCGTGGAAGATATCCGCATACAGGTAAGTTCGCTTGCGCGTAATTTTCAACAGACCGTCGCGCTCGTAGAAGAAATTTTGCTGCAGCCGCGCTGGGACGCGAAAGAGTTTGAACTGGTGAAGCAATCGGTACTCAGTCAGCTGAGGCAACAGGAAGGCGAACCCAATGCGCTTGCACAACGACAATTCAACGAGCTGGTATATGGCAAAGACAATATCCGGTCTAAAAATGTGTTGGGCAATGTGGCCTCTGTAAGCGCCATTACGCTCGACGATTTAAAGGACTATTATAACAATTTTGTTTCCCCGAATGTGGCGCGGCTGCTGGTGGTAGGAGCGATTGACAAAAATGCTTTCACCTCAGCTTTTAAGAATCTTGCCGCCAATTGGAAAGGAAAGAAAGTTGAAATACCGAAATGGCCGGTTTCAACAGCAAATGCTGGCGCGAAAGTTTATTTCTACGATGTGCCCGATGCCAAACAATCCGTATTGCGCATAGGATATCCCGCGCTGGCAGCCACCGACCCGGATTATTATCCCGCTACCGTGATGAATTACATTTTAGGTGGTGGCGGTTTTGCTTCGCAACTCACGCAACAACTGCGTGAAGGAAAAGGATATACCTATGGCATCAACTCGAGTTTCCAGGGTACGCATACGCCAGGACCTTTTGTGATTGGCAGCAGCGTAAGAAGTAACGTGACCTATGAATCGGTGCAGCTGATAAAAGATATCGTGGAAAGTTATGCAGATAAGTATAACGAAAACGACCTGGAGACAACCCGGAGTTATCTCATCAAGAGCAATGCGCGCGCGTTTGAAACATCGTTTGCGAAACTGAACCTGCTCGACAACATCACGAAATACAACTGGAAGCCCGATTATATTCTCGAGCGCGAGAAGATTGTGAAAGGCATGACTGTCGAAAAGATCAAAGCGCTGGCGAAAAAATACCTGGATTCAGGAAAAATGTCGTGGCTGGTAGTAGGCGATGCCAAAACGCAATTGGAGCCTTTGAAAAAACTGGGATTAGGCGATCCCGTAATGTTGAGAGAGCCTGTAAAAGGGTTTTAAGTAATTATTGATTGATATAAGTCGGGCCGCGGCCCCAAATTTGCAGCTAAATTAAAAATCCTCGCTTATGAACGAATTAATCAAGCAAATAGTTGACAAGACGGGCATACCCGCCGACAAAGCGCAACAAGTATTGGGTGTAGTATCCAATTTTGTAAAGCAGAAGTTCCCGCAATTTGGCGGCCAGATCGATTCATTACTGAGTGGCGGCGGAGCCGGCGCTGGCGAAGGCGACAGTCCTCTTGGCGATATTGGCAAGAAGCTCGGCTTTTAAAGCGTTCGCAACGAGTTCGCCCTGCTCAGGGTAAATCTAAAATCCTTGTTGCCTGCTGCGGCGTGCCGCCTGGTTTTGCAAATAAAACCATCTTAGCTCCCTTCACCGGGAGAAAGATGGTTTTTATTTTTTTAATTGGAAACGGCCTGGCAACTATTTATAATAAGCTGCCTATGCAACAGATTTCTGGCTCGGTTTTTTCGGTCGATAAAAGCAGCAGGAAACGCGCAGCGCCTGTCTTGACAACAGAGATCTGATCTTCCCTAATCTACCCCTTTGCCCGCCATTGCTTCAGCGGGGCGGGATTAAACCAGGTAACCGATAGTTTATTAAGGGACCCTTATTTACCAACACCAATTTTTGCAAAGCAGAATCGCAGGAACAAGCTGTACATGCACTGGCCTAACCACAGGATCGGAAATCAAGTTCATGAATGAGATGATGTAGTTCCGGAGCTTCTGATATTCATTGAACCTTTAAATTTTTCATTATGAAAAAGCAACGCACAACGTTTTTCGCCAACCTGTTTGGCGCAAAGGGTAAACCCGCAGAGTCGGTTAAAACCACGCCGGTCGTTATTACCTCTTATTCACAGCCGCATGTATTACAGCAAAGAATGAAAGAAGAACAAATGACACATGGTGAAACGGTGACCGCAAACATTTCACCCGTGCGGCTGGAAAACGCTTATGGCAAAATGGTGATGTACTTCTGTCCCATGCAAACGCTTGAAGTGCTCAATCACCAGGCCCCCGGCGATGGAGGAAATATCCCTATACAAGCAACTGTTGAAGGTTTGGCAGTACCCGGCAACCAGAAGCCCGGTTTGTACACATTGAAAAATGTAAAGCTGAGCTCCAACGGAACCATCCAGGTACATGCCACATCCACGACAGAATGGGAGATGGTATGAGCGCAAAATCCGAATAAATAAATCCGATGTCCGGATCGCCCGTTGCTTTTTTATATTTGATTCGGATTTCGGATCTATTTATCCGGATTTTTTAGCGCCTGCATGGATCATTTCCTGAATATATTCTTCTTCGCGTTTCATACAGCCTGGACATTATTCAACATGGTCGGCTGGATATTTGCCTCAACCCGGCGATGGAACCTGGTCACATTAACGCTCACCGCAGTTTCCTGGTTTGTGCTCGGCATCTGGTATGGCTGGGGTTATTGCCTTTGCACCGACTGGCATTGGCAGGTGCGTCGTAACCTCGGTTACCACGATGAATCAAATTCTTATATTCATTTCCTCGTACTAAAACTTACCGGTATTAATGCCAACCCGCAATTAGTGGAGTATGGTACTTTAACAGGCTTTTTGATAGCATGCACTATGAGTATCATGCTCAACGTGCGCGACTATAACTTAAGGCGCAAGCATAGCAAGTAACTGATCGAGCAGTGGTGCCTGCCCGGGATTTATTTTGTCCTTTGCTGTGGCCACCGGCATCCATTGCACTTTGTCAATTTCGGGGAAAGACTGCCGCCGCCCGCTTTTTGGTGGCCATTCAATTTCAAACTCATTGCTGGTGATATGCGATGGATCGATATCCGCTTCCACCGCCCAGGCGATTATTTCCTTACCGCTTTTCTGCTTTACCGGTTTCAGCGAAATGAATCTGCCAGATACGTCCAGTCCCGTTTCTTCTTTCCATTCCCGTTTTGCCGCATCCAACGGTTCTTCATTACCGTTATATTCGCCTTTTACAATACTCCATGCCCCCAGATCTTTGTTTTTCCAGAACGGTCCTCCCGGATGCGCCAGCAGCACTTCCAGTTGATCACCAACCAAACGATAAGGAATGATTCCGGCAGATTTCTTCGCAGGCATGTTGACAATTAATGTTTAACCCCGCCCTTCCTCTTCCCCGCTTGCGACAGGGAAGAGGTTCACCGGCGGCCCGCCCCAGTGACAGGGAGGGTAAATGAGTTTGAGTGGTGTGGTATAGTGCAACAGTAAGTTACGAAGAATTGGGTTTCGGGTCGTAGGCAACGCTACACCGAAACACTTTCTGGCCCGATTTCGGCCCTATATTAGTTATGCTACATAACATTCATTATTTCCGTGTTTGCAAATGCACCAGTGTATTTATTTGCCCGATTTGGGGAAGTTGTTCCCAACACGGGGAGTGATTATGTGAAACTAAAACCTTATGAGACAGGCCTCTGCCATTGACCTCCTCATTTTTATTAATAAATAATGGCTGTTAAGCAGTAAGCCCGCGCGAAAAACGAGAATTGATCCATTTTTAACCGTACCCTATTTCTTTTTTGAGAAAGAATCATCAGGCAACAATCAATAATCAATGTGTATATCAGGCATGAATTAATACCTGACATGTTGATGGTTGACTATTTCTTCACACAACCAGAAACAGCTTCTGTATGGCGCGAACAAAAACCGCGAGCCCGAGGGCTGCAAAAAACGGAGCACAAAACATAACCAGGAAATCGCCCAAAGCAAAAAGCGCTCCCTCCCGATTAAAAGGCACCAACGGAAACGGTCACCATGCAGAGCATGCATTTACACCGGAGCAACTGCGGCAACTGTCAGGTTTTTTCGATAACCGCGAATTGCTGCGGGTGTTGACAGAAGTGAAGAACGGCAATTTCAGCGTGCGCATGCCGATAGACCAGGTGGGACTGAGCGGGAAAATTTGCGATACGCTGAACGAGATCATCGCGATGAATGAAAAAATGATGGCGGAATTTACGCGCGCCCGTAATTCCGTTGGTAAACAAGGCCAGCTTACCCAACGTATAGAACTGCCCAATGCAAAAGGATCCTGGAGCACTGGCATTGAATCGCTCAACACGCTCATCAGCGACCTGGTGCATCCCACTATTGAGATTGCGCGCGTGATCAGTTCGGTGGCCAAAGGCAATCTCTCGCAGGAAATGCCGCTCGAAATCGGCGGTCATACCCTGCAGGGTGAATTCGGGCGCATTGCGAAAGAAGTGAACACCATGGTATCGCAGCTCAACCTCTTCTCCATGGAAGTTACCCGCGTGGCGCGCGAAGTGGGCTCAGAAGGCAAACTGGGCGGACAGGCAAAAGTGAAAGGCGTGGGTGGAGTATGGAAAGACCTGACTGATTCGGTGAACCAGATGGCGAGCAACCTCACTGCACAGGTGCGCAATATCGCTGACGTAACTACCGCCGTTGCCAAAGGCGACCTGTCGAAAAAAATTACGGTGGATGTAAAAGGGGAGATACTCGAGTTAAAGAACACCATGAACACGATGGTGGATCAGCTGAACTCATTTGCCTTTGAAGTGACGCGCGTGGCGCGTGAGGTAGGCACCGATGGGAAGCTTGGCGGCCAGGCGCAGGTAAGAGGTGTGGCCGGCACCTGGAAAGACCTGACCGATTCCGTAAACCAGATGGCCAGCAATCTTACTGACCAGGTGCGAAATATCGCTGAAGTAACCACTGCCGTAGCCAAGGGCGACCTCAGCCGCCAGATTACGGTGGATGTAAAAGGTGAAATCCTGGAGCTGAAAAATACCATCAACACGATGGTGGATCAGCTGAACTCTTTTTCTGCCGAAGTAACGCGCGTGGCGCGTGAAGTGGGCACTGAAGGTAAACTGGGCGGACAAGCGAAAGTGAAAGGCGTGGGCGGTGTATGGAAAGACCTGACCGATAATGTGAACCAGATGGCGAGCAATCTCACCGCGCAGGTGCGTAATATCGCTGAAGTGACGACCGCCGTGGCGCGCGGCGACCTCTCGCGTAAAATTGATGTGGACGTGAAAGGCGAGATCCTGGAGCTGAAAAACACCATGAATACAATGGTGGACCAGCTCTCTTCTTTCTCGCAGGAGGTGACGCGCGTGGCGCTGGAAGTGGGAACAGAAGGAAAACTCGGTGGACAAGCCAAAGTGAAAGGCGTGGGTGGAGTATGGAAAGACCTGACCGACTCCGTGAACCAGATGGCCAGCAATCTCACTGCACAGGTGCGCAATATTGCCGACGTGACTACTGCTGTGGCTCGCGGCGACCTCTCGCGCAAAATTGACGTGGATGTGAAAGGAGAAATTCTTGAACTGAAAAATACCATCAACACGATGGTGGACCAATTGAACTCATTTGGTTCGGAAGTTACCCGCGTGGCGCGCGAAGTAGGCTCAGAAGGCAAACTGGGCGGCCAGGCCGATGTGCCCGGCGTAGGAGGTACCTGGAAAGACCTAACTGATTCTGTAAATAAAATGGCGAGCAACCTCACCTCGCAGGTGCGCAACATAGCCGAGGTGACGACGGCCGTAGCTCGCGGCGACCTCTCGCGCAAGATCGACGTGGATGTGCGCGGTGAAATGCTCGAGCTAAAAAACACCATCAACACGATGGTGGACCAGCTGAACTCATTTGCCTTTGAAGTAACGCGCGTGGCGCGCGAAGTGGGCACCGATGGTAAGCTGGGCGGACAGGCCGATGTGCCGGGCGTGGGCGGTACCTGGAAAGACCTGACCGATTCGGTAAACCAGATGGCGAGCAACCTCACCGCACAGGTGCGCAATATTGCCGAAGTGACCACCGCCGTCGCGAAGGGTGACCTTAGCCGCAAGATTACGGTGGATGTGAAGGGAGAAATTCTTGAATTGAAAAACACCATCAATACGATGGTGGACCAGCTGAACTCGTTTGCATTTGAGGTGACGCGCCTGGCGCGTGAAGTGGGCTCGGAAGGTAAACTGGGCGGACAGGCCGACGTGCCGGGAGTAGGCGGCACCTGGAAAGACCTTACCGATTCGGTAAACCAGATGACCGGCAACCTGACTGCGCAGGTGCGCAATATTGCCGAAGTAACCAAGGCCGTGCAAGGCGGTGACCTGTCGAGAAAAATTACGGTGGATGTGAAGGGAGAAATTCTTGAATTGAAAAACACCATCAACACGATGGTGGACCAGCTGAACTCATTTGCTTTTGAAGTAACGCGCGTGGCGCGTGAAGTGGGTACGGAAGGAAAACTGGGCGGGCAGGCCGAAGTGAAAGGCGTGGCCGGCACCTGGAAAGACCTCACTGATTCGGTGAACATGATGGCGAGCAATCTTACCAGCCAGGTGCGCGGCATTGCAAAGGTGGTGACGGCCGTGGCTACGGGTAACCTGAAACAGAAGCTCACCATCGTGTCGCGTGGTGAAGTAGCGCAATTGATCGATACCATCAACGAAATGATAGACACGCTTGCCACTTTTGCCGACCAGGTAACTACCGTGGCGCGCGAAGTAGGTGTGGAAGGTAAACTTGGCGGACAAGCCAGCGTGCCGGGCGCCTCGGGCATATGGAAAAACCTGACGGAAAACGTGAACCAGCTGGCGCAAAACCTAACCACGCAAGTGCGCTCCATCTCAGAAGTGGCCAGCGCGGTAACCAAGGGCGACCTTACACGAACCATTCGCGTGGAAGCAAAAGGCGAAGTGGAAGCGCTGAAAGACACCATTAACCAGATGATCTCTAACCTGCGCAAAACCACCTTGCGCAACCAGGAACAAGACTGGCTGAAATCGAACCTCGCCAAATTTGGACAGATGTTGCAAGGCCAGCGTGATTTGGATACAGTAACACAACGCATTCTCTCAGAACTGGCTCCGGTGGTAAGCGCGCACTATGGCGCCTTTTACATTTTGCAGCAGAAAGAAGAAAGTCCGAACGGCAAACTGAAATTATTTGCCAGCTATGGTTATAAACCCGGCAAGAATATGCCCGATGAATTTGCCATTGGTGAAGGACTGGTAGGGCAGGTGGCTTTTGAAAAAGAAAGAATCATTCTCAATAATGTCCCAACCAACTATATCAAGATCAGTTCAGGTTTGGGCAAGGTAACACCATCGCACCTGATCATTCTGCCAGTATTGTTCGAAAACAATGTGAAGGCGGTGATCGAACTAGCTTCGCTCGACCAGTTTAGTGAAATACACCTCGACTTCCTTACACAGCTTACCGAAAGTATCGGCATCGTGCTGAATACCATTGAGGCGAACACCAGAACGGAAGAGCTGCTGGCCCAATCTCAATCGCTGGCCGGTGAGCTCAAGATTCAACAGGAGGAATTGCGCCGCACCAACGACGAGCTGCAGGAAAAGGCATTGTTGCTGGTAAAACAGAAAAACGAAGTGGAAGCCAAGAACCGGGAAGTGGAAGACGCCCGCCGTTCGCTGGAAGAAAAAGCAGAACAACTTACGCTGACCTCGAAATACAAATCGGAGTTTCTGGCAAACATGTCGCACGAGTTGCGTACGCCTTTGAATTCGCTGTTAATTCTTGCGCAGCAGTTATATGAAAATGCGGAAGGCAATCTTACCGATAAACAAATCCGCTACGCGAAAACGATTCATAGTTGTGGCGACGACCTGATTCAACTGATCAATGATATACTCGATCTTTCAAAAATTGAATCTGGTTTTATCACTGCCAATTTTTCAAAGGTTCGTTTCGGTGAGATCGCTGGTTTTGTAGAAACTACATTCAAACCGATATCCGAGGCGCGACACCTGCGCTTTACAATTGATGTGGATTCCAACCTCCCCGATTCAATTGAAACAGACCTGCAGCGTTTGAACCAGATTTTAAAAAACCTGCTTTCGAACTCATTTAAGTTTACCGAAAAGGGTGAAGTAAAACTGCGCATGTATGAAGCGCAGCAGAATTGGCGGCCGGGCAATCCAAGTTTGGACAACGCGAAGAAAGTGGTAGCCTTTGCCATCAGCGATACAGGCATCGGCATACCGCAGGAAAAGCAGAATATCATTTTCGAAGCCTTCCAGCAGGCCGAAGGCTCTACCAGCCGTAAATATGGCGGTACCGGGTTGGGGCTTTCAATCAGTCGCGGACTAGCTGAACTGCTGGGCGGAACTATTGAGCTGGAAAGTCAACCGGGAATGGGCAGCACATTTACCCTTTTCCTTCCCTCTGAAAATCCTATGTCTGCAGCACCGCCGAAAGATGACAAAGCGTTTCATTACCAGGTAAGCGATGCCCCGGCCGAAATCGATAGCCTGCTCTACAGCATTCGCACCACACCCGATGTAACAGATACAACCGGTCTGCATATTGTAAATGAAATGATCAACGAGGCCGGAGATGACCGCAACAACATACAGCCGAATGAAAAAGTGGTGCTGGTAGTGGAAGATGATCTGCGTTTTGGTAAAATCGTGATTGAAAAAGCGCACCAGTATGGACTGAAAGCGATAGTGGCAACGGACTATATCGAAGTGTTCGATTTCATCAGCCGTTTTTTACCCGTGGCCATTACACTGGATGTTAAGTTGCCCGATACCAGCGGCTGGAAAGTACTCGAGCTTTTGCGCAACGATCTCAACTATCGCCATATCCCTGTTTATTTGGTATCGGGTGAAGAGAACCGCAACCTGGCGTTGCAACGCGGCGCCCGCAGTTTTTTCCAGAAACCCCTTGACAAGAATTCGCTGAACACGCTGTTTGAAGATATTGTTGAATACAGCCGCAAGGAAGTGCGACGGGTGTTGATAGTGGAAGATAACGAGGTGGATTCGTCGCAGATTGCCCGCCTGCTGCAGTCAGACAATATAAAGGTGACCATAGCGGATACCGGCGAAAAGTCGATGCGCGAACTACACGATAAGGATTACGACTGCATTATACTGGATTACAGCGTGCCCGATATTCCCGGCCCGGAATTGGTTGAGCAGGTTGCAGAGAAAAAAAACAAACTTACGCCGGTGATTGTTTATTCGGCCCGCGATTTCAGCAAGAATGAAATGCTTCAGCTGAATCGTAACTTTAATAAGGTTTTACTCAAGGGTGTGAATTCGCCGGAACAGCTGCTGGAAGAAACAGTGTTGCACCTTCATATCCGTCATAATGATTTGGCCACTGAAAAACGTAAACTGATAGAAAATATCCGCCGAAAACAGGATATTCTAACGGGAAAGAATATATTAGTAGTGGACGACGACGTGCGCAATCTCTTTGCGCTGACAACAGTTTTTGAAGGATATAATATCAATGTGGTGACCGCGGAGAGCGGAAAGGAGGCGATTGGAATAATCCGGGAAGACAATCCGAAGATCGATATGGTGCTCATGGATATCATGATGCCCGAGATGGATGGTTATGAGACGATGCAGAAAATTCGCCGCGAGCATAAAAACAATACGCTGCCCATTATAGCGGTGACGGCGAAAGCGATGAAGGGCGACCGGCAGAAATGCATAGAGGCCGGCGCTTCGGACTACATCACAAAACCCTTAAAAATTGACCAGCTGTTGTCGCTTATGCGGGTTTGGTTCTATAAGTAATGAAATACTATGCGGCCAAAAATTTTATTAGTTGATGACCGGGATGATAACCTGATGTCGATGGAGGCCATCCTGTCTCCCGATGGCTATGATTTTGTGAAAGCCAGTTCGGGCAGGCAGGCGTTGAAGATACTGCTCACCGACCTGGATTTCGCCCTCATCCTGATGGATGTGAAAATGCCCAACCTGAGCGGTTTTGAAACAGCGGCGTTGATATATGAAAGGGAAAAACTAAAACATATACCTATCATCTTCATCACCGCGAATAATTACGGGGAAGAGAATATTTTCAAAGGCTACCGCATGGGCGCCGTGGATTATATCTACAAACCCATTAATCCCGAATTGCTCCGCGCGAAAGTGGCAGTGCTGATTGACCTGTATCGTAAGAACCACCGGCTGATAGCACAGGAGCAAAAACTGAAGGCCATCAATAAGAGTCTTGAACTGGAGATTCATGAACGCAAGGCCTCGGAAGAACGCGTGAAAGATCTGAACAGGCAGCTGCTCGGCAATATCGCCTTACTGGAGTCAGCCAACCGCGATCTGGATCGCTTTGCTTTCATGGCATCGCACGATTTACAGGAACCGCTGAGAAAGATCCGCACCTTCAGCGACCTGCTCTTTGTAAAATACAATGATCAGCTGGATTCGGCCGCCATCAGCTATATTACCCGCATTCAAAGCGCAGCCTTGCGCATGCAGACATTGATCAGCGATATTCTTGCTTTTTCGCGAATCAATAATGAGAAAGACACTTTTATCAATTACAATCTCAACCTGATTATGCAGGAAGTGCTGGACGAACTGGACCGCGCGGTGCAAGACAAGGGCGCAGTGATCAGGGTGCAGGAACTGCCCTATATTGACGTGAACCCTGGTCTTATGCGGCCGCTCTTCAGCAACCTTATCAACAATGCTCTTAAGTATTGCAAGAAAGATGAGTCTCCTAAGATCAATGTATGGTCTGAAATCACCGAACTAACTTCTGGCAAAGGCTCACCCGAAAAATTCTGCCGCATCTATTTTGAAGACAACGGCATTGGCTTCGACCAGCAATACGCCGAGCAAATCTTCGACATGTTTCGCCGCCTGCATGTGCACAGCGAATTTGAAGGCACGGGTATCGGTCTCACGCTCTGCAAAAAGATTGTTGAAAAACACAATGGCTTCATTTCCGTTCAAAGCAGAGTCAATAAGGGATCTACTTTCATTATTTCATTACCCGTACACCAGCCGGGAGGAGGTTCGACGAATGGCGCGGGCAAAGAACAGAACTCAATGCTGGAGAAAGTTTCGAATGACAAATAACATACGTTGAAAATTCAAACAACTACCATCGAGAACCCAATAGAAAATCCAAAAGGAGACTCAGTCGACTTTTGGATTTTCTATTGGGCGCTTATTGGGATCTTGTTATTTGAACATGGGAATTTCTCTCAATAATGGTATCTGACAAATGCCTCCATGGCGGCGTATTTCGTCAGACCCAGCTGGGCATACAGGTTGGCCGTGTTGGCGTTGCGGTCTTCGGCGCGTTGCCAGAATTCGCGGGTGTCGCTGCCCTGGAAGGGAACCATGTCTTTTTGAGATTGGTGAATGAAAATACCGAAGCGTTTTTTCAACACCTGGTCGGGGCTCATGGGGATGGCCATTTCAATTTCGCTGATGTCCCACTCCTGCCAGGCGCCTTTGTACAACCACATCCAGCAATCTTTTACCCAGTCATCACCTTCTTTACGGATGCGGCGCAGCGCTTCGATCACCACATCAAGACAAACTTTGTGCGTGCCATGCGGGTCGGCGAGGTCGCCGGCGCAGAATACCTGGTGAGGTTTTATTTTTCTCAGCAGTTCCATAGTGAGTCGGATATCTTCTTCACCCATTGGTTTTTTCTCAATAGTGCCTGTCTCGTAGAACGGAAGATTCTGGAAATGGTAGTTATCTTCCTTTATACCCACATAGCGGCAGGTAGCTTTTGCTTCGCAGCGGCGTATCAGTCCCTTGATGGCCCTGATTTCCGGCGTATCTACCTGGTTGCTTTTCTTTTGCTGCAGGTATTTGCGTGCCTGTGCCAGTATTTCATTTGATTTTCGGCTATCGATGCCAAACATATCCTCGAAGCCTACGGCAAAATCGAGGAAACGCGTTACGAACTCATCGGTCACGGCAATATTACCGGATGTCTGATAGGCCACGTGCACATCATGTCCCTGGTCGTGCAGTCGCTGAAAGGTGCCGCCCATCGAAATGATGTCATCATCGGGGTGGGGGCTGAAGATGATCACGCGTTTGGGGAATGGTTTCGACCTTTCGGGATGATTGGGCAGATGTACGTCGGGTTTGCCGCCGGGCCAGCCAGTAATGCTGTCGCGCAGCATATAATATACCTGCAGGTTAATTTCGTAAGCATCGCCTTTTTCCACCAGCAAGTCGCTGAGACCATTATCACGGTAATCATTATTAGTCAGACTCAATACCGGCTTGCCGAGTTTCAGCGCCATATTCACCACTGCTTTGCGAATCATCTTGGGCGTCCAGTCAATTTCACCGGTGAGCCAGGGGCTCTTGAAGCGCGTGAGCTCCTGTGCGGCTTGTTCATCCAGCACAAACAGGCAATCATTATGTTGCTGTAGCAGCGATGCCGGAATTTGCTCGGTAATATTTTCTTCAGAAGCTTTTTGTACCACGGCTGCTTTGGCCGGACCCCATGCCATCAGTATGATTCTCTTCGCGCGAAGAATAGTGTTGATGCCCATGGTGATAGCCAGCCGCGGCACCTGCGAAATATTCGCAAATTCGTACGAGTTGGCAATGCGTGTTGAATTATCGAGCGTCACCAGCCTGGTGCGTGAGTGAATGCTCGAGCCGGGCTCATTAAAACCGATGTGCCCGTTGTTACCAATACCGAGTATCTGCAGATCGATGCCGCCTGCATCTTCAATTTTCTGCTCGTACCCGATGCACCATTTCTTGATATCGTCTTTGGCGATTTCGCCATCTGGAATATGAATATTGGCAGGATCGATATCTATATAATCGAACAAATGCACGTGCATGAAACGGTTATAGCTCTGCAACGCATCTTTTTCGATCGGGTAATATTCGTCGAGGTTGAAGGTGATCACGTTCTTGAAGCTCAGGCCTTCTTCTTTATGCAGCCTTATCAGCTCTGCATACATCGAGCGTGGTGTGGAACCTGTAGCCAGTCCAAGCACTGTTTTTTCACCACTTGCTTCTTTGCTTTTGATCAGCGTAGCAATTTCACGGGCAACGAATTTTGAACCTTCCTTCAGATCGGGGTAAATACGAATGGGAATCTTCTCAAAAGAATCAACCATGCTCATAACGAAAGTTTGAAGTTGGTTGCGAAATTAAACGCAATTTGGAATATTTCAGGATAAAAGATTTGCGGGAATTTGCGGGCATGGGCGTAGGGTGTAGCATGCAGGAGAAGTTAATTCACCTGGATTTCGTCAATAAACAACCACGCTCTATGTCCCGCGCCGGGCTGGCCGGAGGGAATAAGGCCGTAGTTCTTCACGAAAACTTTCACGTAGCGAATTTGCTTTTGTTTGTCGTTTTGCGAGAGTTCAAACGTGACGAACCTGTCTTGCTGACGTTCAGTGGAACCTGAAAAGTTTTTTGCTTCTGTGAAATGCTTTCCATCAACGCTCAGCGAAACGACCATTTCATTTGGATGATAAATCCAGCTTCCGGGTTGACTGAAAGTAAATACGGTTACCGAGTTGATCTTTTGCAATGAACCAAGATCAATCACCGCTTCCATATCGGAGCCTTCAAAGCCCAAAAAACTTTCGGAATCGGAGAGACCTCTTTCGTTGATAACGCCATTCACCAGCGTGAATGCACCATCGCCGGAATACTTTTCTGCAGGTTTTTGTGCGATGGTGATGTGTTTGCCGGTAGCCTTGTTGAATTGCAGCTTCCGAACTATTGGACTGCCGTTTCCCGGTATAGTAGTTACTACCGCATCAGATCTTATAGGTACGCGTAGATTTGAAAAATACTCAAAACGTTTGCCCTTATTCAGTTTGATTACTGTGTCTCTTGTGTTCGCAGGCTTTCGCATGATGAGTTCGCCCTCCACTTCCTGCTCGTATTCAACTGTGGTTGTCCATTTTTGCGATGGCGTTTTGGGCTCCACTTCCAATTGAACGCCTTTGCCGTCAAATGCGGGGCGTATAAATGATTTTAAATCATAGTACGCCTTACTATAGTTCGCTTTCCACAATGCATATCTCTTAAATTGATCCTCCAGCTTCTGCTCAAATTTGCCCCAGTCTTTTTTCTCCTTCGGGCTCCACAACACTTCACTCAACGCACTCAGTCGCGGGAAAATATGATACTCCACTTTTGAAGGATAGCGAATATATTCTGTCCACAAATTGGCTTGCGCTCCCAATATATGTTTTGCCTGTGCCGCGTTCAGCTCATCAGGTATGGGCTCGTAGTTGTACACTTTTTCCAAAGGAATATACCCACCGATAGTTACCGAGTCTTCATTTCTTGTCTGTGAATAATCGAAGTACATATGACTGGTCGGAGTCATAATCACATCATGATTTTGTCTGGCTGCTGTAATGCCGCCCTCCACGCCGCGCCAGCTCATCACCACGGCATTGGGTGCGAGGCCGCCTTCGAGAATTTCATCCCAACCTATGATTATTTTTCCCTTGCTGTTGATATATTTTTCCATGCGTTGCACAAAATAACTTTGCAGCTCATGCTCGTCTTTAAGCTTCAAATCTTTGATGCGTTGCTGGCATTTGGGGCATTTTTTCCAGCTTTCTTTTGGACATTCATCGCCGCCTACGTGTATGTATTTCGAAGGAAAAAGAGGCATCACTTCGTCCAGCACATCCTGCAAAAATGTAAACACCTCATCATTGCCTGCGCAGAACACTTCTTCAAACACACCCCAGGTGCCTTGCACCTTGTACGGTCCGCCTGTGCAACCGAGACTGGGATAGGCAGTCAATGCCGCGCTGGCATGGCCCGGCATTTCAATTTCAGGGATCACATTGATGTATCTCTTTGCCGCATATTCCACCACTTCTTTCACTTGTTCCTGTGTGTAATACCCGCCATAGCGCACACTGTCGAACCCCTTGCCGGGATAACGGCCAATGATGGTACCATCGCGATAACCGCCCACCGAGGTAAGTTTTGGGTATTTCTTTATCTCGATGCGCCAGCCCTGGTCATCAGTAAGATGCCAGTGAAAAGTATTCATCTTATGCAGCGCGATGTAGTCGATATATTTTTTTACATATTCAACAGGGAAAAAATGCCGCGCTACATCAAGATGCAGCCCACGATATTGAAAACGCGGAAAGTCGCTAATTTCTACATAAGGCACGCTGAGCGAAGACGATTTTTCAAGTGGCAAAAGTTGAATTAATGTTTGAATGCCATAGAACACGCCGTTGGCATTGTCACCATTGATGAGTATAGCATCTTTTCTTACCTCCATGTTATAGGCGCCAGGTATAGGATGATCCATACGCTCATAATTGAGGCGAATACCGCCGGCATAGGCATTGGTCTGCACTGGCAGTTTAAATCCATATACCTCCTGCAGGTAGTCGTTCAGAAAAGCGGCTGAGTTTTCGAGACCGCTGCCTTCCAGCACGATCGGCGTTTGCGGCGTGATCACAAATTGTCCCGCAGTGGCAGGCATTTTTATTTCCGCAGGTTCGGGAATGATCCTTACCTGGGCGTTCATCAACAGGGGCACGAAAAAAATAAGGGAGGCAAGAAATTTTTGCATTTTGCTTGTTTTGCTTGTGGTTTTATAAGAGGCAATGTTCTCTCAATAAGTTGCATTATTTCAATACCGGTAAAATGATGCTACTGCTATTGGCCGCGTCATGAAAAATGCGGATGGTGGCTTTCTGAAAATCGCTGTCGTCACATTCATAAATATTCACAAATTTTTGCGGGTTGCGATCCACCAGCGGGAACCAACTGCTTTGTATTTGGATCATGATGCGATGACCTTTTTTAAATGTGTGCGCCACATCGGGCAGTTCAAATCTCACCTTTTCAATTTTGTTGGGTTTAAATGGTTCAGGATTGCTAAAACTGTTGCGATATCTGCCGCGCATGACCTCACCGCGCACCAGCATCTGGTATCCACCCATGGGGTAATCGCCGCCCGCATTTCTGCTGAGATTGGGTTGTGAGCCGGGATAGCGGAAGTCGTTGGGAAACACATCAATGAGTTTCACCACAAAATCGGCATCGGTAGTGGAGATGCTGGTCAACAAATCGGCAATTACTGTGCCTGCCAGTGTCACATCATCTTCCAAAATTTCAGATTCAAAAGTCAGCACATCCGGGCGGCGCGATGCAAAGCGCTGGTCGTCGGTCATGTAATCGCGGGTGCGCGAAAAGTGAACATCTTCGGTATACGGCACCGGCTTATTGGGGTCGCTGATGTATTCGCTGAAGCTGTTCCTGCCGGCGGGCTTTTCCCAACTAAGTTTACCATTGGGCTGCAGATACATCGGCCTGTCTTGCTTTTCTGCAGGCGGCCACTGCTGGAATTCTTTCCAGGTATTCTCCCCGGTAAAGAATACGGTGGCTTCGGGCAGTTTGGAAATATCGCCCTTGCCTTTCAGGTAATAGTTGAAGAACGGGATTTCTATATTATTCTGGTACCAGTAAGCGGTATTGGATCCAAAGCGCACATTGCCCAGCCTGCTGCCATCGGCCGAAGCCCATTGTCCGTGATACCAGGGACCCATCACGAGTTTGTTATTGTTTTTGGCATTCTTTTCAATAGCCTCGTAGGTGCGCCAGGCGCCAAAACAGTCTTCGGCATCAAACAATCCGCCCACCACCAACGTAGCCGTGCCATTGGCGATCTTGTCAACATGCATCCGCGCATTCCTGGCTTGCCAGAATGTGTCGTAGTTGGGATGCGCATACAAATCTTTCCAGAATTTAAGGCTGTCGCCGGTCAGTTTCATAAAATTCTTGAGCGAGCCGATGCGGAGATAGGTATCATAATTATCATGACGCGAAATATTCAGCCGGGAAACAGGGCGTTCTGTGGTGGGATAGGGCCTTGGAAATCCAAAACCTCCCGTATAAAATGAAAATCCGTCCATAATGAAGAGTGCTCCATTATGATGGAAATCGTCGCCCATAAACCAATCCGTCACCGGTGCCTGGGGACTCACCGCTTTTAAAGCAGGGTGCCCGCTCTTGGCCGCCTGGGTAGAGTAAAAACCTGGATAAGAAATTCCGAATACGCCGACGTTTCCATTATTATTCTCCACATTTTTGATCAGCCAGTCGATGGTGTCGTAGGTATCGCTGGCCTCGTCGGTCTCCTTATCTTTTTTGTCAGGATTATAGGGGCGTACGTCCACGAATTCGCCTTCGCTCATCCAGCGGCCACGCACGTCCTGGAACACGAAAATGTAATTCTCGCGGGCATAATAGCGCCAGTGGCGGTTCCATAAATTGGCGTTGAAATTTTCTACACCATAAGGTGAGCAGCTATATGGCGTACGGGTTAAGAGGAAAGGATGTTTTTCTGTGACGTCTTTGGGAATATAGATGGCGGTGAACAGTTTTACGCCATCGCGCATGGGGATATACACTTCGCGTTTGGTGTAGTTGTCCCTTATCCACGCAGAATCCTGCGAGAATTGAGCCTTTGCTGCAAAAATTATCAGCAGCAGGCAAAGAGAAAACAAAGACTTTCTCATATAACCAGTAATTTTAGTGCTAAATGTAAGGCAATTTCTGAAAGGGCAATTGCTGGCAAAAAATTACAAATTCGATAAAGCAAGAACCAGATAAATATCAATAAGATAAATCAATTAAATTAACCCGATACCCCAAACCCGAAACACGAAACCATCTGTTATGTATAACCGAAGAAATTTTCTGCGTTCATCGCTCATTGGCTCGGCAGCGGTGCTGGCTGGTAAGGAAATAATTGCCTGCAAGGAAGAAATGCAGGATAACCCGATTGTGATATCAACCTGGGATTTTGGAAAAGCTGCTAATGCCGAGGCCTGGAAGATACTCAGTGCCGGTGGCCGGGCCCTGGATGCCGTGGAGGCGGGTGTGCGCGTGCCGGAAGCTGATCCGCGAAACCAGACCGTGGGTTATGGCGGACTGCCCGACCGCGATGGTCACGTGACCCTCGATGCGTGCATTATGGACGAAAACTACAATTGCGGTTCGGTGATGGGACTGGAGCATATCAAACATCCCATATCGGTGGCAAGAAAGGTGATGGAAAAAACGCCACACATTGTGCTGGTAGGCGAGGGCGCTTTGCAGTTTGCTTTGCAGAATGGTTTTGAGAAAGAAAATCTGCTGACGCCTGAAAGTGAAAAGGCCTGGAAGGAATGGCTGAAAACATCGAAATACGAGCCGGTGATCAATATCGAAAACAAATTGTATCAAAAAGAAAATGCGCCCATACCCGGTGGTCCTGAAAACCACGACACCATCGGCATGGTAGCTATAGATGCCCGCGGGCAGTTGAGCGGCGCCTGCACAACCAGCGGCATGGCATATAAACTGCGTGGCAGGGTGGGAGACTCACCGATCATTGGTGCTGGATTGTATGTAGACAATGAAGTGGGCGCTGCCACGGCTACTGGTGTAGGCGAAGAAGTGATACGAATTGTAGGATCATTTTTGGTGGTGGAATTAATGCGGCAGGGATACTCGCCTGAAGAGGCATGTAAAAAAGCTGTGGAGCGCATTATTAGTCGCGGGCCAGAGCGCGCGAAGAGTTTGCAGGTGGGATTCCTCGCACTGAATAAAAAGGGCGAGTTTGGCGCTTATGCTTTGCAAAAGGGGTTTTCGTATGCGGTGAAAAGCGCGAAAGAGGAGAAAGTGTATGCTGCTAAAAGTATATTTTGACATGAGCGACGAATCAACAGTCAACAATCAGGGATAAAACTTCAAATTTATATTCATGCTCCTGGAGGTTTGTGCTTTTAATGTTGAGTCATGTATAATTGGTCAAAGGGCTGGCGCGAAAAGGGCGGAATTGTGTGATAATCCTATTGAAGGTGGTACTACGCCTTCTTATGGAACAATCAGGCTGGCAAGAGAAAAACTTTCGATTGACTTATATCCCATCATTCGTCCGCGTGCGGGATATTATTTTTATAGTGATGATGAGTTTGCCATTATGAAGCAGGATATACTTATGTGTAAGCAGTTGGGTTGTGATGGCATATCGGTAGGCATACAAAAGCAAAACGGTGAAATTGATACCGACAGGCTGAAGCGGATGGTGGAATGGGCTTACCCGATGGGCGTGACCTGCAACCGGGCATTTGATTCCACGCCCGATCCCTTTAAGGCGCTGGAAGAGATTATTGAATGCGGCTGCGAGCGGATACTTACCAGCGGACAAAAAACGGCGGCACCCGATGCAACAGAGATGTTGGCAAAACTGGTGCAGCAGGCCGATGAAAGAATCGTCATCATGCCCGGCGCGGGAGTGCGCTCTTCAAACATCGAGACGTTAATTAAGGAAACCGGCGCTACTGAATTTCATACCTCAGCAAGAATAACGGTGCCCGATACATTGCAATATCAAAATCCTGCGGTGAGCGATACGGGCAATATTTATCTCGCTAATGAAGAAGAATTGAAGAAAATTGTTGCGATACTTAACGCTTCCTGATCTTGAATTGCATACCAACAGAAATCCAGACTGGAAGAACCCTCGGGTGGGAAATTCCTTCATTTTTTTTTAAGGCAAAACCACCCAGGGTTAAAAAGCGAAGGTTGCGTCCACCGATGGAGACACCATAATAAGGCTCCACGTAAAAAGCCACATCATTGATAACCTGGTTGCCTTCCATGCCTTCGTAGTTTAGCCAGTTGAAGCGCGTTCCTATAAATACATCACCGTAAATGCCCGACCTGCCGATCTGCCTGTCAACGGCACCAATCTGCGCCTGAATAAATGGTCGGCGATAACTGCCGAAGATTTCTTTTTTATCATATTCGTTGCTGCCAAATCCATAACCGCCAACCAGTGAAATGATTCCACCCCCGTCGGCATTCGGGCGTACCTGGTAGCCCGCTGAAAACTCCAGCTCACGGCTGTTATACCCATTGTCGATTTCCGGACTGAAAGAGCCAAGTACGTTAAGGTTAAAATGCTGGGTCACTGCAACACCGCCGCTTAGCGTCATCCCGGAAAACGTTACCTGGCCGGTGCCTTGCACTTCACCAGGCTGACTGTACATGGCAGTGTTAACAGTGGTGGGTATATAATGGTACGATCTGCATGCGGCAAAGGGTAAGAGCAGAAACAACAGGTAAGGGTATTTCATATACTGGATTTATTACTTACTAAAATAATACTTTTGCTATAAACCGCATAGCCATGACAGAGCGTGAATTACATTTTATGCAGGAAGCCATTGATCTGGCGCGAAAAGGAATGAACAGCAATAAGGGAGGTCCTTTCGGTTGTGTAATAGTGAAAGATGACAAGGTTATCGGTCGAGGGTGCAACTGCGTGGCATCACAAAACGATCCCACAGCGCATGCAGAGGTAGTGGCGATACGCGATGCGTGCAAGAACCTGCAGAGTTTTCAGCTGGATGGTTGTGAAATTTATACCAGTTGCGAACCTTGCCCCATGTGCATGGGCGCCATATACTGGGCGCGGCCAGCGAAAGTTTACTACGCTGGCACGAGACATGATGCTGCAGCAGCAGGCTTCGACGATTCATTGATCTACCAGGAACTTACCGCGCCGGTTGACAAACGAAAAATTGAAATGGTGAATATCGGTCGTGAAAAAAGCCAGGTATTGTTTAAAGAATGGATCGATAAGCCCGACAAGACGGCTTACTGAAGTTGCAGACGCTTAATGACGATGTAGGCTACTATCACAATGATGAGGATGAATGCAATAGCAATATAGGTCCAGGGATATTCCCTGATCTTTCTTTTTTCGCGGCGGTCTTTTTTCTGCTGAATGTATTTGTTCAGTTCTTTATTGAGTTGGTCAACATAGCCCTCCAGGTTCTTTTTACCGGAAAAATGCTGCAAGCCTTCGACCGCCTCGCTGGCAAATTCATTATCGATCATCCATTTCTCTACCTCGTGGCGTTCCTGCTCGCTCAGTTTACCGGCAAGATAGTCCATCAGCTTCTGGTTGTCGATATCCTTATTGCTGTTTGATAATATGTTCAGCAAATCATTGTTCATTCAGCTTCCTCTCCATTAATATTTTCAGGTTGCGTTTTCCGTTTTGTATATAGCTCTTCACCTGCATCAGGGTATAGCCGGTTTGCTCGGCTATTTCCTGGTAGCTCTTTTTGTGCAGGTAAAACAAAGTTACACAGGTTTTCTGGTCATTATTCAGTTCCTGAAGGCTTTCATTCATCAGCTCCAACTGACGGTCTTTCTCGAGATGCGGCCTTATTCCCTCGTCTTCGGCTGGGGTCACAGCCATTTGTTCCCTGATGTCGGTGGAAACGCGCCCGTGCCTGTCGCGCAGTTTCATGAGACAGTGGTTCTTTGCCACCATGTATATCCACGACTTGAAATACTCCACGCGGTACTTGTGCAGTTCGGTGATAGCTTTCAGAAAAACCTGTTGCACGCTATCCCTGGCCTCATCTTCATTTTTCAGATACTTCATACACACACCGAGTAACAGCAGGGTATAGCGCTGCAGCAGCACGCCCAGAAACTGGTTGTCGCGGGTAACGTAAAACCGCTCCAGTAGTTGTTGATCAGTGATATGGTTCATTGGCTCGTGGCTCACGTGACTATAAGATGCAATTATCGCTAAGTTGCATAAAAGTTGGGAGGAATAAAAGTTAATTCCTTCCTTTGCAACTAATTTGAAAACGCTATGATTTACATGGTGTGTTGCGTGGCCGTAAGCCCGCTGCGGTTGGAACCCAATCACAAAAGTGAAATGGTAAGCCAGCTGCTATTCGGCGAGGCCGGCGAACTATTGGAAGAATCAAAAGAATTTATAAAGATCAGGTGTTTGTATGATGGTTACGAGGGCTGGTGCCAGCGCAACCAGTTGGCGAGTGGAATAGGGTATCAGCCTGAAGCAGCGCCTTCAGTTTTGGTGGGCGACTGGACTGATAAAGTCAGCATCAACGGTGTGCCGGCATACGTTTCCATGGGTACTCCCATTATAACGCCTGCCCATACTGACATTACAATTGGTCCATACCGCATCAGCTATCTGACGAGCAGTCCATATAACGCTGCCGCCGCCACGCCAACCCCCGAAGCTATAATGGCGCGCGCCATGCGATACCTGAACACGCCGTATATCTGGGGAGGACGCTCGGTATTTGGCATCGACTGCAGCGGTTTTGTACAAATGGTTTTTCGCTTTTTCAATAAGCCCTTACCCCGCGATGCCTGGATGCAGGCAAAGCAGGGTGAGAGCATTGGTTTTTTGCAGGAAGCCCGATGCGGTGACCTGGCGTTCTTCGATGACGAAGAAGGAATGATCACGCACGTGGGCATACTGCTGAATGACCAGGAAATTATTCACGCATCGGGCAAGGTGCGTATTGACAAAATAGACAATGCGGGCATTATTAACATGGACACTCAACAACGAACCCACAAGCTGCGCATCATAAAGAGATACTTCCCTTTCTGAAAAATACTCACTGGTGAGTATTTTTTCTCAACGCGGTTTTCCAAAACTTTGGTGCCATCAACCAACTGCTATGACCACAAGGTCCATCAACCGCGTAAGTTCGCTGCGTGCGAGTTTGTATTTACCACCATCTGTAGTCTTTCCTGAACCTTAAAAATTCGGCTCATCCGCACTGGGGCCATAACTGCCCGGGATCGGAATATTCAGCAAACGCAGGTACACGCCCAACTGCGCACGATGGTGCACAATCTGGCAGTAGGCCATACGAATAACTTTCCCTTTGGGATCAGAAAAGTAAACTTCCTCGCCGTTTCTCAGGGTCCAAAGCGGTTTCAGCTCTTCTTCGGTGGCTTTGGCGAGTCGTTCTCTGCCTTTTGCCAGGCATTCTTCAAAGTACTGCAGCAGCTCGGCGGTATTGTTGATTTGTTTGGGATTGTAGGGTGCAGTGGCGAAATCGAGCCCGCTGGTGTCGAGCGTCATGCTGACCCAGGTGGGTAGTTCCGCAATGTGCGTGGCCAAACTGCGGATGTTCATGCTTTTTTCGTGCGGTTTCCAGTCGAACTTGTCGTCAGGAATGCGGCTCAGCATCTTGCGCGTAGTTTTCGCTTCCTGGTCCATTTCTTCCAGCAAACTTTGAATGAGTGACATAGGCATTTTTGTTTTTACATGTCAAAGAAAGTGCCAGCCAGTGACAACCCTATGTCAGGAGGAGAGAGAAAAAGTATATTTTTTTGAGAGTAAATTATTTATCGAAAAACAGCATTTTGCCGGCCACTATTAACAGCACTACTGCAAAAATTTTTTTCACGGTTTCCTGCGGCAGCGAAAGAGTGAATTTACTACCCATATAGCCGCCGAGAACGAAAGCCGCACACATCACCAGTACAACTTTGATGTCGATATACCCCTGCAAATAATAATTTCTTACTGCGAGGAAGCCCACCGGCAGCATCAGCAAACCCAGCGAGGTGCCCTGCGCCTGCAGTTGCGAAAAACCTAAAATATATACCAGGGCAGGCACTATGATGATGCCGCCGCCAACACCTACCATGCCACTGAGCACACCGGCAGCAAGACCTACCAGCACAAGCAACAGAATTGTTTGTACATCCATACGTTTGGGAGTTTTATCGTTCAAGCTGGTCACTTCCTGTAATTTTCTTTATACAATTGAATAGCATCTTCCACCACTTTCAACGCGGTGGCCTTATCGCCAAATTCATTTACCACCACCGTTTTGTTTTCGAGCTTTTTGTATTCTTCAAAAAAATGGCGCAGCTCATCAAAAAAATGTTTCGGCAGTTCTTCTATATTGTTGTAATGATTCACACTGGGATCATTAGCCGCTACGGCAATGATCTTATCATCCGCATCACCGCTGTCGATCATCTGCATCACACCAACCACTTTTGCCTGCATAATGCAGAGCGCCTGTACAGCCTGCGAAGTGATGACCAGTATATCGAGCGGGTCGCGGTCTTCGCCGTAAGTCTGCGGAATGAAACCGTAGTTGCAAGGGTAGTGAAACGATGAGTAAATAATCCGATCCAGTTTCAGCAATCCGCTTTCCTTGTCAATCTCATACTTGGCCCGCGTGCCCTGCGGTATCTCGATCACTGCATTCACGATGCGCGGCGCCTGCTCGCCGTACGACACGCCATGCCAGGGGTGAGAGATGGTTATCATGTGAGAATTATTTTGGCAAACGTACGAATCAGTTTCGGGTTTCGGGTTATTTTGATACCAGCATTCCTCCGAAAGTGGCTAGTATGCCTAGTGTAACACTGGCAATGGTGTATACGAGAAAATACATCAGTCTTCCGTCTTTCAGTAATTGCACGTTTTCGGCGGCAAAGGCTGAAAAGGTAGTGAAGCCGCCGCAAAAACCTGTTGCCAGTAAAAGGCGCCATTCGGGTTTTAAAATCATACCTTTTTCAAACAGTCCGATGATAACACCTATCAGGAAGCAACCCACTATATTTACTATAAAAGTGCCGAAGGGAAAGGCATGGGGGTAAAATGTATTAACGCCGCGGTGGCAAAGAAAGCGCGCAATGCTTCCGGCACCACCGCCCAGGCCAACCAGCAATATGTCTTTCCACCACATATTCTATTGATCTATGATTGATTTGAGGTCAACCAGCCATTCATCGGCAACTTTCACGATGGAAAGTGAAAAGGTGTCGTTGGGGTTGGAGGTATGCCAGTACACATAGCGGGTATGCGTGCTGTCGACCGGCTGAATGGAAACAGGACGTATATGTGCTTCGCGATACGCGCGCTTGGCTTCGGCGGAAAGTAGATTGTAATCGGCGCGTTGTTTTTCAAACAGGCGTTGGTTGGCATCGTCTTTCAACAGGTAAAATTCAGCTTTCCTGTAATCACCATCGAGCGAAGCGCGGATAAATTCGGTGCCGGCTTCCTGCGCGCTGGTAGCTTTTTTTAAGGGTTCATCTCCGCAGGAAACAAAAAAGATGATTATCAGCAGCGCGTATATTTTATTGATCATAAAACAAAAATAAAAAAGTCCCCCGATAATCGGGGGACTATATAAGTGGTACGTTTGTCTTTATCCATTAGAGCCGGGTTTTTCGTCTGATTTATTCAGGGGCTGGTGTCTCCAGTCTTGCTGCTGCGGATGTTCCCGCTCGCGTTCCCTGTCGTACGCCTTGATGATGGCTTTCACCAGGCGGTGACGAACCACGTCTTCTTCATCCAGCTCGATATGCGCTATGCCATCGATATTACGCAGGATGCGCACTGCTTTTTCCAAACCACTGCGTTGGTTCTTGGGAAGGTCAATCTGCGTGAGGTCGCCGGTAATGATGGCTTTTGCATTGGCGCCGATACGAGTCAGGAACATCTTTATCTGCAGGTCGGTAGCGTTTTGCGCTTCGTCCAGTATGATAAAAGCATTGTCCAGCGTACGGCCGCGCATATAAGCCAGCGGCGCAATCTCGATTACGCGGGTGCTCATATAATATCCCAGTTTGTCGGCGGGAATCATATCATCCAGCGCATCGTACAATGGCCGCAGGTAGGGGTCGATCTTCTCCTTGAGGTCGCCCGGCAGAAAACCCAGGCTTTCGCCGGCTTCCACGGCAGGACGGGTAAGGATGATCTTTTTCACCATCTTATTCTTCAATGCCCGTACGGCCATGGCTACTGCGGTGTAGGTCTTGCCCGTTCCGGCCGGACCAATGGCAAAGAGCACGTCGTTCTTTTCTGCCAGTTGCACCATGCGTTTCTGGTTGGCAGTACGCGCCCTTACGGTCTTGCCGTTGGGACCAAAAACCAATACGTCGTTGGGATTTCTGTCTATGAAATGGTCCACAGTCTCCGCATCATCACCACCGAGAATCTGCTCGAAATAATTCTCACTCATATGGCCATTGCGTTCCAGGTACTGAACGATGAGTTCAATTTTTTCCTTCGCATTTTCAACCTGCTCGGGACTGCCGCTTAGCTTTAACTGAGTGCCCCTGGAAAGGATCTTCAACAGGGGGAATTTCTTTTTGAGTATATCGAGCTTACCGTTGTTGGCACCGAAAAACTCTATAGGGTTTACGGTTTCAAGATTAATGATAGTTTCTGTCAATTTCGCTTCCAATTTAAGTTCACGAATAGCAGTACCGGCCAGGTTGCTGTACTACTAACCCACTATTCCAAATATAACTATTTGAAACAGAAAGTAACTAAAGTTACTTATTAACAACGTGTGGATAAGCGGAATAGTTGTATTGTTTCGTTAAGATATTTTTAAGACTGCTGCGCGAACAAATCAGCGTTGGCGCAATAATTTCCCCGTATATACCACCGCACCTTGCTTATTGGTGATGGTCAATACATACAAGGCATCGGGTTGGTGCAAAGGCAACTCGGCATTCAGTTGATTGCTGCCCGCGCCGATGGTAAATTGTTTTTGCGCCAGCAACTGTCCCTGCATTGAATATAACCGCACACTGTATACGTCAGCGTTCGGGCTATATACCTGCAGCGACAAATTGGTTTTTACCAGGGTGGCTCCTTTGACGCTTACCGTTTTCGCAGGACTATTATCCACCTGTACCACACTGCTCAGCGTGCTTTGTCCTTTGCTATCGGTTAACTGTAAACGATAATAGCTGATTCCGGCCGGCCGATGGTGATCGTATACATAGTAGGAGTGGTGCCCCTGACTATTAAGGGCATACACTTTCCCGATCTCGCTCCAGTTTACGCCGTCAAGGCTTCGCTGCACTGTATAACTGTGCATGGCGGATTCTTCCTGCACCATCCACGACAGCCGCGTGCTTTGATTCACGATGGCAGCGTTGAATGAATGCAGTTTAACCGGAAGTATGACAACTATTTCCAGGAAGAAGGGTTTAAAATAAATACAGGTATGCCGAACGTCAATAGTGTTTTTTGTAGAGATAGAGCCGTTGCGATAGATGATGCTGCTGACATTGGGAAAATTCATCTGGAACATTGCCTCGCGGTGATTGGTATCAATCAGCGGAATAGTAGTCACCTGTCCGATCGCCTGGTTATGAACACCATCAAAGGTTACCGTGAGTGTGGTGAATGGGTCAATAGCATAAGCCCCCGGTGTACTGGCACGCACGAATTCTTTCAAGGCATTGTTATCACCGTCAATGTCCACGGCAGTCACTGCCAGGCAAGGTAGAGTGGTATCAATATTGGTTCCTGCTTTCTTAAAACTGATCAGCCAGTCGAGATAAGATGTGTCGTTGGCGCCGGCTGTTACGTAAGGTTGCCAGGCATCGTAATATCCTTGCGTGGTGTTATCGATTTCGCCCAGCTGGGCGCCATTCACCAAAGCCAGTATGGTGATATGCGCATCGAGGCCGGGAGCAATATTGGGAAAACGATAAGTGGCGCCCACTTGTCCATCGGTACCGCTGATAAGAACGGGGTTGGCAAATACAAGATCGGGCGCGCCCACACATTGGGCCCTTGTTTGAAGGTTCGAAACAAAGAGCAGCGCTACCATAAGTATGCGCGCGATGGTTTGATAAGGTTGTAACACGGGTATAGTTTTTTTACATAGGGATTGATTTCACCTGTAATATTGGAAGAAAAACCCATAAATGCAAGCACTTAGCGGGGTGATATGCTAAAGACCCACATGAGTAAGGCATTCAGAATGAAAGCGTTGAGGGTATAACTTGATATATGTTACTTTTATTTTTGCCAATAAATAACAATTACATCTTGTCCTGCTTCGCTTTTTTCTGCGCGCGGATCATTTCAGGAAAGCCAAAGCCTTTTGCCAGCGCGTTCACGGCTTGAACAATGCGTTTTGACCTGGTGGGGACTGTCCTGGCGCTTTCGATCCAGTTGCTGAAATAACGCTGATGCCCCAGCGGCAGGCTCTTGAAATAAGCCAGCGCCTTGGGTTCATCGGCCAGGCAGTCCAATAGCTCGGGCGAGAGAGGCGGGGGTTGTGTATCTTCCTGCAGCTGTACTTTAAGCGTGGCGCCTTTGCGTTTGCCCGTGCCTTTGCGCATCTGTGCGTTGATGGCCATGATGAATTGACCGCCACCCATGGGTATCAGCGCCACGTTTTTGATGGGAAAATTATCCAGTTTGCCTTTAACCCTGAAGGATTTTTTATTCCCCGGCTTTAGCTTTTGAGTAACGTTTTGCGGTATCTCAATATAGCACCATCCTGTTTTTTCACCTTGTTTGTCGAATTGTAAAATGGTAGCTGTAAACCGGACCATAAGGATATGTTTTCTGTCAGTGCGGCTTTATCATTTTTCCAGCGGGCAACGCTGATGCGAATGGTGGTGTCGGAAGAGAGATCCAACACGCGGTTGGGTATATCTTTTCCATCTTCGGCCACCTCGATGCTTTCATTGCTGCCGGCTGTGACCTTAAACTCGTACAGACCTGCAGGCACATTGTCAAACACCTTTTCATATTTATCATCGTTGTTTTTGTAAAGGGCGGCATTTTCGTCGGCGGGTTCCCAGTAGTTGAAATTGCCACTTACGTATAAGCGATCAGCTTTGGTGCCGGCGGGCACTTTCTCAACAATAAGGGCAACCCGGTATTGCGCGAGGCCGGCCGCGGGAATGAGGAGCAGTAGTAATAGCAGTTGTCTCATGCTTAGTTGTTTTATCGATACACAATGTAAAGAAAATATCACTGATTGGTAACATGGGTTAGGGGTATTTGCAGGTATAATGCTGTATGTCACGGATGGATGGCGCGGATTTCGCGAAATCTGCGCCATCCGTGTTTTCCGTGTCCATCTGTGATTTACTTTTGGGTTCATGAGAAAAATTGCAACCCTCTTTATAACCCTGGTCTTTTTGGCACCGTTATTAGCCGCGGCCCAGGTTGATACTACCCAACAGGTTGTCCCCGGCAGGAAGAATAGCGCAGCTGCGCAGCAAAAAACTTATGTAATCCTGATTTCGGCTGATGGATTCAGGTATGATTTTGCAGATAAGTATGAGGCCAGGAATCTGCAGTCGTTACGCAGCAGTGGGGTGGCTGCAAAGAATATGATTCCTTCGTATCCTTCGCTTACGTTTCCCAATCACTATACCATAGCCACTGGTTTGTATCCTTCGCATCACGGACTGGTAGACAATACTTTTTACGACCCGGCAAAAAAGCAATTATACCGCATCAACAACAGGCAGGCGGTAGAAGACAGCAGCTGGTACGGTGGCACGCCCTTATGGGTACTGGCAGAACAACAGCAAATGCTGAGCGCAGCTTTTTACTGGGTCGGTTCGGAGGCGGCGGTGAAAGGCGTGCGTCCCACTTATTATTATAAGTATAATGAGCAGATCCCGATGGACGAGCGCATTGCTATAGTAAAGAACTGGCTTACGCTGCCCGAAGAATTGCGTCCGCATCTTATTGCTTTTTATATGCCCGAGGTGGACCATGCGGCGCACTATAACGGTCCCGATGCGCCGCAGACCCGGGAGGCTGTACAGTTTGTGGATGCGACTATCGGCAAGCTGGTGCGCATGACTGATTCACTGCGATTGCCGGTGAATTTCATTTTCGTCTCCGATCATGGCATGACCAGTATCGATACCGTCAATTTTGTGGCAACGCCTGCGGCGGCGGATACCACCCGTTTTTTCATACCCTTTGGTGACGAACTGGTTCACCTGTACGCTAAAGACAAAAAGTTTGTAAAGCCTGCTTATAAGGCCATGAAAAAAGAAGCGAAAGAATATGATGTGTACCTGGCCTCCAAAACCCCGCGGCGCTGGCATTATTCTGCAAAGGACGACCGGTATAATCGCATTGGCGACATATTGCTGGTACCCCACTGGCCGAAGATCTTCAATATGCGCAACAGAAGGCCCAATCCCGGTCAGCATGGGTTTGATAATGCTATTCCCGATATGCAGGCCAGCTTTTATGCGTGGGGACCGGCATTCAAAAACGGTCTAACCATTGAAGCCTTTGAAAATGTACATGTTTACCCGCTCATTGCTTCCATACTCGGGTTGAATATCACGGAAAAGATAGACGGTCGCCCGGAAGTACTGAAACCCATACTGCGTTAAAACCCGGGCGCGGTTTTTTCTGTTATAGAAAATGTATGGAAGAAACTATCGTCATTGCAGGCGCAGGAGCCGCCGGGCTTTTTGCTGCCCGTGAGTTATCAAAATCAGGCTATAAGGTCATTATAACGGAAGCGAATAACCGCGTGGGCGGACGCATTCATACATTGTCTGCCGGCCATTTCAATCAGCATACCGAAGCGGGTGCTGAATTCATACATGGCAAGTTGCCCATCACTTTCAAACTGCTGCGCGAAGCTAATATCAGTTTTGAAAAAGTGGACGGCGAGATGTACCAGGTAAATAACGGTCATTGGAAAAAGCAGGAAGATATGGCGCCGCACTGGAACGAGCTGATCAATCGGATGAAGAGCCTGGATGAGGATATGACGATCGCGGGTTTTCTTCAAAAATATTTTCCCGGTCCCCCATACGCCGATCTGCGCGAGCAGGTAGCCCGTTTTGCCGAAGGCTTCGACGTGGCCGACATTTCCAAAGCCAGCGTGTTTGCAGTTCGCAATGAATGGCAGGATGAAATGGAGAATACTTTCCGCGTGAATGGCGGCTATGGACAATTGGTAGATTACCTGAGGAACGAATGCCTGGCCGCAGGTTGTGAATTAGTCACCAATTGCCTGGTGAAAGACATTGAATGGAAAAAACACCACGTAAAATTATCGGCCGCGAATGGCGTAGTAGTAGAGGGTAACAGGTGCATTATCACCGTTCCGGTCGGCGTATTACAAAATGATGCCTTACATTTTTCCCCTGCTATTGACGACTATATTTCCGCTGCCAAACAAATAGGCTTTGGTTCGGTGGTTAAGATTCTTATTCAATTCAAGGAACCATTCTGGCTGAGTAATGCTGACGATGTGGGTTTTATTTTCTCAAAAGAAATAATACCCACCTGGTGGACGCAGTTGCCATCGAAAAGCGGACTGCTGACCGGTTGGCTCGGAGGGCAGCAGGTCTTGCGTGTGAAGGGCAGGAGTCAAAAAGAAATTGGTGAAATAGCCATTGATTCTTTATCGAAAACGGTGAATATACCTGCAGCGGATTTAAAGGCCATGCTGATTGCGCAGGAGGTGCATGACTGGAGCAGCAATCCATTTTCGCAAGGAGCTTATAGTTATAGCATGTTGCCCACCAGCGAAGCGCGCAAAAAATTCTGCCAGCCGGTTGACGATACCATTTACTTTGCGGGAGAAGGTTACTATGAAGGCAGCAGTTCTGCTACCGTGGAGGCGGCGCTGGATAGCGCAAGGAAGGTAGTGGAGAAAATTCAGAAGTAATTGCCCGATCATCGTTACCTGTTGATCCTAGACGCTCGCCACTTTCATCGCCTCCTTGAAAGATTGCACAATCTTATTATTATCCCGCAATATCAACGTCTCATTAATCTTTATTCGCACCACACCTTCGTTGTTGCCGCGCGACATCAGTATATCATGATCCTGGCGCAAGCTGGCTTGCAGTTTTTCTCCCGAAATGCCCTTTGGTAACTGCGCGAGAAACAAATTGGTGCCACCGGGCAGGGAGGAGACTTTTATACCAATTTGTCCCAGCATCTTAAATAATTCAACTGATTGCTCTTTGGCGGCAGTGAGACGTTTTTCAAAACCATCGAGATTGTAGTTGGCCACCGCGGCATTGGGCCAGCTGTTAAACACGGTGCCGCCATGCACTTTTATGAGGTGAGGCATTTTACCTATTACATCCTTGCTGCCGCATAAGATGGCGCCCCCGGCGGCGCCGAGGTATTTGTATAGGGAAATATATACTGTATCGAAATAAGAGGAATATTCTTTTATAGAGACACCCGTAAAGGCCGATGCCATATAGAGTCTTGCCCCATCGAGATGCAGTTTGATATTGTGCTCGCGGCAGTAACCTGAAATGCGGCGGATCTCTTCAATAGAAATAGTCCGATTATCTGCGCGGCGCACCGGCACTTCAATGGAAAGGCATCCTATTCCGCTTTTGAATACTTCTTCTTCGTTGTGAAAATTGATGGCAGCCTGCAGGTCTTCCAGCGTAAAGCTGTATTCACCCTTCGCCAGCGGAACCAGTCTTTTACCAAATACCGACTGCGCGGCATCGCCTTCGTCGCGGTAAATATGGCTGAGCTCCTGCACAAACACCTTTGTGTTGTCGCCACTCAGCACATATAGCGCCAGTTCATTGGCCATAGTGCCCGAAGGCATATAAATAGCTGCTTCCTTACCGGTGATGCGGATAAATTTTTTCTCCAGTTCTTCTACTACTCCGCCTTCGCCATAAATATCACGGGCGATGGGTTGGGCGCCTATAATTTCAGATAATTTACGCACATATTCTTCGGGGGTATAAAACACACCATCGTTGAGCAGGTCAATTGTCTTGCCAGCAACAGGTGGCGGCACATCCGGCGATGTAAAAACAGGTATAGCAGGTGCCAGCAGCGGAAGGGTAGAAAGGCTTCCAGTTCTGAGAAAACTTCTTCGGTTCATGCCGCCTAAGTTATAACTAAGCTGTTAAGAAGAAAAAAGTGCATTTTCTTCTCCTGGCACAAAGTATGGCAAAGCATTTGCTTTTAAACAAACGCGAACATCATTAACCATTAGAACTTATTTGAAAGCGAGGGGAAATTTTATTGTGGGAGTAAAATGATTGTTTTAATCCATACTCCTGACTCGCTGCGTGGCGACCTGCTTCGATACCGGAACAGGTCCGCTACGCTTTTTTATTGCCACTAACGAGCGCTCATGAAGCTGTTGTAGCCGATGTATATGGTTGACCCAATAAAGACCAGAATAAGCAGTAATATCAGTGTAATTGATACCGTGCTAAAGAAATGACGAAAACTGTGTTCGCTGTCGTTTATTTCCTGTTCCCTTTTCATAGCAATTCCTTTTACTGGTATAGTATGAAAAAGGTGCCAGTTTTATAATAGCTGAACTTCAACGTGTTGGCAATTTGAACCTGCGGAATCCGGCAAAAAACCTGGGTAATTTCGGCTACAATTGCCGTGAAATTCGGGTTGTGATGATGAATGAAGGCCTTACCGGGCTTCTTTCAATTCCTCTTCGATGAGTTCATGAAAGTTGGCTTCTTTTTCAATGATCCATGCCGGCAGGGGTTGTGATTGCACCAGTTTCCAGGTATCGTTTTCTTTCTGCATGCGGAAGATGATGCGGTTGCCGCGGTCATCGCTCACATCCACCGTAAAAAATCCTTCATTGGCACCGCCCAGCTTACGGAAATTAAATTCACGCAAGCGACCATTCACTTTCAAAAGACGCGTGAATTGAATATTCCTGACAAATTCTATGCGCATAATCTAGTATTGAGAAGAGGTATTAGATTAAATTTTATATCAATATCCATGCAATAATCGCTTTTGCGCCAGATTTTTAACAGAAAAAGTTATACACATGAAGGGTTCAGGTTGAGTGTTTCGCCTACTGCCGCATTGGGTGATCGTCGCGCAACCTCAAGAACCCGAAACTCCCAACCTGAAACCCGAAATTTCGTCCCTGGCGGGTGCAGTTTGTTTAGACTGAAGACGTTAGTCCCGGCGCCCCTCATCCAGCCAGCGCATGCGGTAGGCATTCATCGCCGTGTCGCCCAGCTTCTTGATAAGCCGGTAATTCACGACTGCGCCCACCGGCGCACCTATAATCGGCACCAGCTGGGCCATCTTGGCCAGGTCTATATGATCGCGGTATTCCTGCTGAAAGGTTCTCCAGTCAAATGCATCGAGACTGCCGGGTAATTCCTGGCTTTGCTTTTCCCAGTTAATGATTTTCTGGTACACTTCGCGCCGATGTTGCTGGCTCGAAAAGGCGAGTTGAAATATATAGAGCAGGTAAACGCGCTCCTTATATTCATCTACCGAATACCCATATAGCGAGGCTATAGAGTACAGCAATTTTATTTTAATTCCAATCAGCAATGGAAAGTCGGCCAGTCCCATCAGCAACCCGCCCGCTCCGGTAATGCCGCCTTCGGCGGCAGCGGCTTTGCGGTATTGTTCGATTTTTTCCGTCACCATCGTTTCTCTTATCAGCAAAGGCTGATGCAAAAGGGGTGGGGCGGTAGTATGTTTAGCGCCGAACAATACACCATGAATCATTTGCCTGATAGCCGCCGTGATTGCCGCATGCACCTTCTCAGGTATCAGATTGTTGACCTTTGTCTGCATACGTTTCGTAAACCGGTTTACCAGCGAAGGATTTCGCATCATCTTCTTTTGCCAACGCACCAGTTCAGCTTTGATCATTTTTTCGTAATCATTCATGGTATGAAATTAAATTCCCAATCTCAGTCATCAAGGACCAAAAAAGTTCCAAGTTGAAAATTCCGAATTTAAAGTCGGGTTATGTACGCAGTTTTTTGAATTTTGATATTAGAATTTCTTCTTGAATCTTCTTCCACGAATTTGTTTCAGTTCCGAACGCTCCTTACCTGCAATTGGTATCTCTTCGCATTCCCCCTATCTTTAATGACGAAAAACTTACTGCTATGTTACGGCTTATCTGCACAATTACTTTGGTGGTTTCCATAATTTTTTCGCAGGCACAGCAAACACAAAAACCGGTTATACATGCCAAAAACTGGATTGCCATCACGGGCAAGCCGCTGGCAGCAACGGCAGGCGCCGCTATTTTTCAAAAAGGTGGTAATGCGGTGGATGCAGCCTGCGCCATGCTGGCAGCTACCTGCACCATGTGGGATGTATTGTCGTGGGGCGGCGAGACGCAGGCGCTGATCTATAATCCAAAAACAAAAAAGGTGATTGGTATAAATGCGCTGGGTGTGGCGCCAACCGGTGCCACTGCGGAATTTTATAAGAGCAAAGGATATAATTATCCTCCTCAATATGGTCCGCTGGCAGCGGTAACACCCGGCACTCCCGGCGGACTATGCACTATGCTCGCGGAATATGGAACCATGAGTCTGAAAGAGGTGTTGGAGCCAGCAATGCAGCTCGCTGCCGGCTATCCTATAGAAGCGCAGACGGCTAACAGCATCGAAAGAATGAAAGATACCATCAAGCTGTGGCCATATTCGAAAGCAGTGTTTCTTACTCACCCCGGCGAGAGCCGCGAAGCGCCTTATCCCGGCGAAATATTTAAGCAACCTGATCTGCTCGCCACATTACAAAAAATGGTAGATGCCGAGCAGCAGGCACTGAAAAAAGGCAAAAGCCGCAAAGAAGCGATATACGCGGCCTTCGATCGTTTTTATAAAGGCGATATCGCGAAAGAATTTGTGCGCGGTTGCCAGGAGCAGGGAGGACTGATCACCGAACAGGATCTCGCCAACTGGAAAGTGCTGACCGAAGAACCGCTGAGTGTAAATTATAAGGGCATTGAAGTGTATAAGCTTTCTCAATGGACGCAAGGCCCCGTGATGCTTCAGGCGCTGAACATTCTCGAGAACTTTGATCTGAAAGGCATGGGCTATAACTCTACGCGATACATCCATACCGTAACACAAGCCATGCACCTGGCTTTTGCCGACCGCGATTTTTATTATGGCGATCCCTATTTTCCGCCTGAAGAACCCATCAGGGGTTTGCTTTCGAAAGAATACGCAAAAGAGCGTGCTAAGCTGATCGATCCCTCCAAAAACGATCCCAAAGCCAAACCCGGCGATCCGTATCCGTTTGAAGGAAAAGTGAACCCTTTCGCCAATTACCTGCAGCAATGGTCCTATGCATCGCCCACGCCGCCCGATGACGAGTACAGGGAACAGTTGTGGCTCGGCACCACATCGGTAGAAGCGGCTGACAAAGAAGGATGGGTCGTGTCCATCACACCCAGCGGCGGATGGATACCCGCCTGCATCGCCGGCCGCACAGGTATTGGTATGAGTCAGCGTGCGCAGAGTTTTGTCTGCGATCCCGTATTAAATCCCTTTAACGTAATTGAACCGGGTAAACGCCCGCGCGTGACACTAACGCCCACGCTTGCTCTAAAAGATGGCAAGCCGTTTCTCTCCTTTGCCGTGCAGGGCGGCGATACGCAGGATCAGAACCTCCTGCAATTTTTCTTAAATATTGTTGAATTCGGGATGACCGTGCAGGAAGCCACCGAAGCTCCCAACTTCAATACCAACCAGCTTTTCCTCTCCCTCGGCGGCCCCGACCGCAGACCCAAGCCCGGCTCCATTGTACTCCACGAATCTGTACCGCCGTTTACCCGCCAGGAACTCATCAAAATGGGTTACAAACCCACCTACGAGTCCCGCACCTCTGGCCCCATCAACGCCATCTTCTTCGACTGGAAGCACGGCAGCTTTTGGGGCGGAAGCAGTAATCATGGGGAAGATTATGGGATAGGATGGTAGGATGGTGAATATTCAATATTCACCACAGATGCTGCTTCTCGACAACCTTTCGCTCAGCACATAATTTCTTGATCGCTTCCTGTTCGGCGGGGCCGATGTTGAGCGAAGAGGCGATGGAGGCAAGAAGGGACTCTTCCTGGGGACTGAGTTCGGCATCGCCGAGACAGAGCTCCGTGCAGTAAGAGAAGAGGGCGAAGGTGTTGGCAGGGTTGATGAGAAGCACCAGGTGGCGAACGTATTCGGCATCGCTGGTGATGCTGGTATTGTAGGAAAGGTATTTGATGATCTCGTCTTTGAAGTTGAGTTTGTTTTTGAAGCCCAGTTTTACCAACAGTTCACTTACGGTGTCGATTTCTGTCTCAGTGAAACGGCCGTCTTTCATGCAGCAGTGAAAAAACAGCTGGCAGATAGCTTCATCCTGTGTTTTGATTTTGTCGGTGTACATAGAAAGTTTTTTATCAGTAATTTTTGTCGTTGTCGTCATCCAGTTCACCGCGAAGAACATCGGGGTCGGCATTGTCGAATGCGTTGGCAGAACCATCGGAGTTTTGTTCGTCGGTTTCTTTCGGATCATCTTTCCTGGTAAGGCGGGCGTTGATTTTGTCTTCTTCTGTTTTGGGGTTGATGGTGTCTTCATTGGAAGGGTTATGCGGATAACCGGGGAAATCCTGGTTGATGCGTTTGTCTTTCGACTGGGGCACTTCTTCTTTTTTGTCGATGGGATTGGTCTTTTTCATAATTGTCTTTTTATTGATACACATAAAAAATTGTGCCTTGCCGGGGGATGATTTCATTAAGAAAAAAGAAAGTATTCTTTAACAAACCATTGTGTTGCTTTTGCGAACAAGGAAAGTCTATCTGGCATCACTAAAATTTAAAGGTTATGAAAAAGATTTTTACACTCATGGCAGGACTTTTCCTCACGCTCGCAGTGTTTGCAGCCAATCGCCCCACGGTTACTATCAAGACGAGCAAGAAATACGAAATAGTGATAGATGGCAAGAGCTATTATAGCAACCATGCCAACACCATTCATCTTAACAACCTGAAGAATGGTAAACACACGGTGAAGGTGTTTGAATTGAACCAGTCATTGTTCCGCACTACACGCAGGCTGGTTTCCAGTTCAACATTCCGCCTTACCAATAAAGACGTGGCGATAATGGTTGACAACTTTGGACACCTGAAAATTTCAGAATCGAAGTTTGGCAAAGGTTACGACCGCCGCAATGACTGGGACAGGAAGTATGATCGCAATGGCAGAAGGTTCTAGCATTAAGAGGGTATAAGGGAAAAGAGGTTAAAAGTATATGCTTTTAACCTCTTTGTTTTTTTAGAAGGTAAATGGATCGCCTGGCTGGCGCTGCCGCTTTTGATCGATGATTTAATTCATCCCTAATCTAACCAATAATCCTGTGATAATCGAAAATGAGAAACTCATGAGCGTTCCTATCAGCACATATTCGGTTTCTTTGCGCGCATCGGCGCCTTTGAGATCGTTGAAACGAAGCACAGATTTGGCGGCGATCAGGAAGCCAATGCCTTCGAAATGGTTGGTGACAACAAAAGTATACACGAGCAATCGTTCGAAGATGCCGATCCATTTGCCGGCTTCACTGAGACTGCTGCTGGATTTTCCCCAATCGCCCTGCTCCACTGATCTGCGCCAGCGCTGGGTGGCATAGTACATCAGTAAGGAGAGGGGGAAGGTGACGAATAAATAGCCGGCTGCGACCAGCCAGAAATTGAGATCATTTTTAAGCGCTTTCCCTGTTTCCGCCAGCCAGCCTGGTGGTGTGATGACGATGCACCATAGCAACACTAACACCATGATATGCATGGCCTGGTCGGCGATGAAATAGGCGAGATTATCCTTGCGGTAAAGTTTCCAGAGATCAATGAAATAATGGGTCACGGCAACGATCAGCGGTATTTGCCAACCCTGCCAGTTGGCGGTGATAAGGTATATAAGACCGCCGTGCAGCAGGCAATGGACATAGAGTGTCCACGAGCGGGCCTTCAGCCTGCGTTTGTGCCGCACCATGGATGATGTTTGCAGCACAAAGTCGGTAAACAGGTGTACGAATAACCACTGTATTAACAGCATCATGCTCTAAAAATAGCTAAAGCGATGGAACAACGGCTTCAAATCGCTGTAATATTTTTTGCACTACGTCCCATCCGGCGCTTTGCAGTCGCTGATGCACCGATGGCTGTGTAATTTTTAACTGCTTCGCTATTTCTTTTTGCGTATATCCCTGCAGTTGAAAATACATGGCTTCAGCCTGTTGGGCCGTCCATCTTTTGATGATAAAAGCCAGCGCTGTGCTGTGAACGGGCCATTCGTCTGCGTAGAGTGGATTATCAAGATTGATGAAAATGACTTCGCCGGTTTTTCTCAAATGATCGAGGTAGGGGCCCGATACCTGGAAGGCAGTGCCGTCGGAGGTGACGATGTTTTTGCCCTGGTAACTGATATCACCCACACCGATGGCTGTGCGTATTCCATAGTGGTTTTTTACCATCAGGCTTTGCAATAGCAGTACAGCCCTCAATCCCGCTGCCCTGTTGTTGGTAAGTATGGCCTGCAGGCTGTCGCCTCGGTATTGCTCCATCCCGAAATCAGGCCACGAGGCTGCAGCCAGTTTGCTGAAATTGTCGAGCAATGACTGTAGCTTCCTGCGCGCGGCAACATTCAGTTTTGAAGAGCCTATGATATCGCCGCTTATTACGGCGGCTTTTTGCGTTTTGGCCATAAACCGGTTTTTTGCAAAAATAGTATTCTAAATCTATATTTGATAATTATAGTATTAAAAGTCTATAAAATTTAAATATAGAATTATAAAACTATAAATGTAATGAGTATAAGTCCAGGGATTTATAATAAAAAACCCGCCGGTTGAGGCGGGTTTCCATATCAAAATCAATAATAATCTTAGTACCTGTAATGCTCGGGTTTGAACGGACCGTTTTGCGGAATACCGAGATAAGCGGCCTGTTCGGGAGTGAGCTCGTCCAGCTCCACACCAATCTTGGCGAGATGCAGGCGTGCTACTTTTTCATCGAGGTGCTTGGGCAGCACATATACCTTGTTTTCGTAGTTCTTGTAGTTGTTCCACAACTCGATCTGGGCCAGCGTCTGGTTAGTAAAGCTGTTACTCATTACAAAGCTGGGGTGACCAGTAGCGCAGCCGAGGTTAACGAGGCGGCCTTCGGCGAGAACGATCACGTCTTTGCCATCGATATTATAGATATCCACCTGCGGTTTGATGGTATCTTTTGTGTGGCCATAGTTTTTGTTGAGCCATGCCATATCGATCTCGATATCGAAGTGGCCGATGTTACAAACGATGGCCTTGTCCTTCATCAGGCGGAAATGTTTTTCGGTGATCAGGTCGCGGCAGCCAGAAGCAGTTACGATAATATCCGCTTCTTTCACTGCATCGATCATTTTCTTCACCTCAAAGCCATCCATCGCGGCCTGCAGGGCACAGATGGGGTCTATTTCGGTAACGATTACGCGGCATCCGGCGCCTGCCAGCGAAGCGGCGGAACCTTTACCCACATCGCCATAACCACCCACCACGGCTACTTTGCCAGCCAGCATTACGTCGGTAGCGCGGCGGATAGCATCCACCAGGCTCTCTTTACAACCGTATTTGTTATCGAATTTCGATTTGGTAACGCTGTCGTTTACGTTGATGGCCGGAATCGGCAGGGTGCCTTTGGCCATACGTTCGTACAGGCGGTGAACACCGGTAGTGGTTTCTTCGCTCAATCCGCGTACGTGCTGTACCAGCTCGGGGTATTTGTCGAACACCATATTGGTAAGGTCGCCACCATCGTCGAGGATCATGTTCAATGGGCGGTCGGCGCTGCCGAAAAACAATGTTTGTTCAATGCACCACTCGGCTTCTTCAATGGTTTGGCCTTTCCACGCATACACGCCAATACCGGCAGCAGCAATAGCGGCCGCGGCATGGTCCTGGGTAGAGAAAATATTGCAGGAACTCCATTTTACTTCGGCGCCCAGGGCCACCAATGTTTCAATCAGCACGGCAGTCTGGATAGTCATGTGCAGGCAGCCCGCAATACGCGCACCTTTCAGCGGCTGTGTGGGACCATATTCTTTACGCAGCGCCATCAGACCGGGCATTTCTGCTTCGGCAAGACGAATTTCCTTGCGACCCCATTCAGCCAGGCTGATATCTTTCACTTTATAGGGGAGGGAAAAATCAATGTTCGATTTTGAAATTGTTGACATATTCTTCATTTTATGTAATGAGCCGCGAAATTACAATTAAACTATGAAAACCGGAAGTAAAGGGGAGTATGTGGGTAACTGCCGGGCATAATGCAACTTATTGGCGCTTAAAGGGTGAGGATGCGCCAGGCTTGGCGAGGTCGGCCACAGTCTTTCTTTCGAGTATGCGCAGGTTGGCATCGCGCACCAGAACCATCATGTCATGAAGACCGCATTGCTTTTCATCGCAGTTCTTACATCGTTCGTAGAAATAGAGGCTTACACAAGGTAGCATAGCTATTGGTCCGTCAATTAAACGCACAATCCTGGCCAATGGAATATCCCTTGGCGGTATCTTGAAAAAATAACCTCCCCCTTTTCCCTTCTTGCTGTCGAGTATGCCTTCTTTCTTCAGTTCGAGCAGTATGTTTTCAAGAAACTTCAGGGGAATCTTCTTCTTCTTCGCTATTTCGGCAATGAGCACAGGCTGGTTGTCTTTTTTCTCAGCCATATACATCAGAGCCTTGAAGGCGTATTGCGCTTTCTTGGAGAGCATGTAGTATAAGTTTACGGCGAGAAGATAAAGATATTTTTTGAATTGACGCGGCAGCGAAAATTGCGTATGGTTTAATCCACCAATTGATGGCTGTAAGCATATTTGATCAGCGCAATCACATTGTTGGTGCAGGTTTTCTGGTAAATGCGCTTGCGGTGCGTTTCTACCGTTCTTTCGCTGATCAGGAGCCTGTCGGCTATCTGCCGGTTGGTATATTCCTGCTCAATCAGCCGGATGATTTCCAGTTCGCGATCGGTGAGGCGCGGCACTTCCTGCACTTTCCCGTTGTCTGTTTCACCATGGTTCAGGTACAGCAGTTCTTCGTTGAAATATCCGCCGCCCCGCGCAATCTTCTCCACGGCAGTAATCAGCGTGCGGCTGTCGGAGCGGGCTGGTAAAAATCCGTCCACATCAGGATCTCTCAGCACACTGTATTCCGCATCTTTTCTGTGATTATTCATAGATAATACCAGCACCTTGATGGCCGGGAATTTTTCCTTCACTTTTTTCACCAGTTGGTCGCCATTGTAATAGCGGAGAATGTCTACCAGCAGTATATCCACCGGTTCCCTGCGCAGATTCTGTAACAACTCACTGGTGGTAGTGGCGGTGGTAACCACCTCCACATTCTGGTATCGCTGAAGCATGTACAGGAGGCCGTTGCTCAGGATAGGAGCCTCGTCGATGATAGCAAGCTTGATGGTGCCTGATGCCATATGCAGCAAATTGGTTAGGGTTTGGGGGGATTTGGTCTATGGCCGGCGGGAAATCGGTCAGATGTTCAATACATCACGCATGTTATAGATGCCGTGTTTCCCTTTCAGAAACTCGGCGGCCAGCACGGCGCCGGCAGCAAAGCCTTTGCGGTTGTGAGCGGTATGCGTGATCTCTATATCATCGATATCGGAAGTGTAGGTAATGACATGAGTGCCCGGCGCAGGGTCCACACGCTCGCTTAAAATGACCAGATCGCCGGGATCAGCGCTCTCTGAATTTACCCATTTTTTCTTTCCGGGAAAAATTTTGAGAATATCTTCTGCCAGCGTGATCGCGGTTCCGCTGGGGGCATCTTTTTTGGCGGTGTGATGAATTTCTTTCATGTGCACGTCATACTCCTTATGCGGCGCCATCAGCTCGGCCAATTTCCTGTTCAGTGCGAAAAAAATATTGACACCAATGCTGAAATTGCTGGCGTATAACAAGGCGCCGTTTTTTTCCTGGCAATATTTTACGGCTTCATCGTAGCGCTGCAGCCAGCCAGTGGAACCACTCACCACCGGCACACCCGCATCGATGCACCTGATGATATTATCGAAAGCTATTTCCGGACCCGTAAATTCAATCGCCACATCGGCGCGCCTGATGTTTTCGATAGTGTTCTCTTCGATATTTTCAATGCCAATTTTCAAAACGATCTCATGCCCGCGCTCCAGCGCAATTTCTTCGATGGCATGACCCATTTTACCATAACCGATTAATGCAACCTTCATGTGGATGTAAAGATTTATGTCGAATAGTTTGTATGATTAATCCGTGATTACCACAATCCGTGGTTCGAAGATATTGTTTTTGGCTTATTCCTGCCGATGTTAAAAGCGAGCGTGAGACCCGGCACATTGCCGGGAAGCAATGCGGGTTTGATTTGGACGCGCAGATCGTCGCTCACATCAAAGCCTTTGAGGTGCGCGTCAACAGTGGCATCTACGATATTCAGTCCCCAGAACAGGAGCGTGAAAAGAATGGAGTAGTCCATATTCTTACGAAACTCGTTGCGGTAACCCAATAATGAGTTTTCAGCTTTATTATCTACCAGGTAACGCAGTTTGGCGTGCACGGCATTCACGCTGTCGGGACTTGGATTAGCAGACGACACAACGGCCAGTGCGTAGCGTGTGCGGTCGTACCAGGTTTTGTTGTCAAAATAAAGCGCTACGGGTATGCCGACTGCCGCATATACAATGGGCAGCTTCCAGTATTTTTTGTTGTATATCTGTCCGAGGCCGGGAAAGATGGCAGAAAGGGTGGCCGCCTTGCGCGGGCTGTGTTTTTTCTGCTCCACCGTGTCCACCCTGATAATGCCAGCACTGTCGGGCCGTGCGCCGATCACGATATTGCCCACGCTGTCGGCGATAATGAGCGTATCCTTATCCTGTGCCGCTGCCATTATGGGAAATGCCAGGGTTACAATAATGAAGAGGTAAACTTTTGCCATACCCGCTTTACTTAATCGGCTGTTACGCCCATCTGGTCCAGGATTTTGTTCAGCTCCTGGATCGAGTAATACTCAATCGAAATCTGGCCGTGGCCGTTTTTGTGGTGACTGAGTTTGACTTTGGTGCTGAAATGAGAGGCTAAGTTATCCTCAATTTTCTTATATGCCGGTGGTAAAGGGGCTTTTACCGATTCTTTAACAGGGGTTTCTCCCTTGTAGAGCCGGCGCACCAGTTCTTCGGTCTGGCGTACGGAGAGTCCTCGGTTTTTTACTTCGTTGAAAATATACAGTTGCTTATCAATCGTGTCCACATTGATCAGCGCGCGGGCATGACCCATGGTGAGTTCGCCTTTGCGTACGGCCACCTGTATATCGGGGGGCAGTTTCAGCAACCTGATATAGTTGGCCACGGTACTTCTTTCTTTGCCCATGCGCTCTGCCACCTGTTCCTGCGTGTAGTTCAGCTCTTCCATCATGCGCTTATAGCTCAGCGCAATTTCCATGGCGTTGAGGTCTTCGCGTTGCAGGTTTTCGAGTAATGCCAGCTCCAGCAGTTCCTGGTCGTTGGCCTGGCGAATGTAAGCGGGCACGTCTTTCAGTCCGGCCAGTTTTGCCGCCCTCCAGCGGCGTTCGCCCGATACAATCCTGTATTTGCCGCTGGGCATGCGCGACACGGTGATGGGCTGCACTATATCGTGCAGCTTGATGGAGGAAGCCAGTTCGTTGAGGGCTGTCTCATCAAAATCGTGACGCGGCTGCCGCGGGTTGGGTTCAATCTGATCTACGGGAATGCGCAACACGTTGGTGACTGCTTCAGCCACGCCCGCTTTCAGCGCACCTGAAGCGCCTTTCAAATCTGAATCTATATTCTGCAAGAGGGAACGAATTCCCTTTCCCAGCGCGTCTTTATTTTGTTTGGGGCTAGACATTGAGTGATTTTTTATCCAACTATTCTAAAATTCTTTCCTCCTGTTTAATCTTCGTCATATCATTCTTCTGCAGTATCTCCTTTGCCAGGTTCAGGTAGTTGATAGCGCCTTTGCTTTGGCCGTCGTACAGGATCACGGGCTTGCCCACGCTGGGCGCCTCACTGATACGCGTATTACGGTGGATGATAGTGTTGAAAACCATTTCATCGAAATGTTTTCTCACCTCGTTTACCACCTGGTTGCACAAACGAAGGCGGCCATCGTACATGGTCATCAGTATTCCTTCGATGACGAGATTGGGGTTTAAACGGCTCTGCACGATCTTAATTGTATTGAGCAGTTTGCCCAATCCCTCCAATGCAAAAAATTCTGCCTGCACGGGTATGATCACTGAATCGGCGGCCGTCAATGCATTTACAGTAATAAGACCGAGGGAAGGAGAGCAGTCGATAATCACGAAATCGTAATCGTATTTCACCTGCTCCAGTATATTCTTCAGCACATTTTCGCGGTTCGGATAATTGATCATTTCAATTTCCGCTCCCACCAGGTCGATATGCGAAGGAATGATATCAAGATAAGGGATTTCCGATTTCAGAATTACGTCGCGGGCGCTGGTACCGTTCACCATGCAGTCGTACAGGCTTTGCTGAATATTATGCAGGTCGAATCCAACGCCGGTGGTGCTGTTTGCCTGCGGATCGGCATCTACCAGCAGCGTTTTGAATTCCAGCACGGCAAGGCTGGCGGCCAGGTTAATGGCAGAAGTGGTTTTTCCGACACCTCCTTTTTGATTGGCTACTCCTATAACACGCCCCATGCGGTTTCCCTTTTTGTTTTTATTACGGATTTTAAATTAATGCGGCAATATACTCATTTACACTGTTCCGGGGTAAGGCAGTTTCCCCCATTATCTCCACGAATTTTCCCTGTTTCACGCGGGTTTCATGGAATTCCTGCCACTAAATTTCCCTGAAAATCACAATTCTATGCTCTTGCCAATCTCTACCAGGTGCAGCGTGCTGCCCGCGTCTGCAAAGATCTTCTTCGCCTTCTCATGGTCAATCTTTATATAGCCAAACGTGTCGAAATGCACCCCCACCACCGTCTTTGCCTGTACCATGCGAGCGCATTCGGCCGAATCTTCGGCGCCCATGGTGAAATTGTCGCCGATGGGCAACACTGCAAAATCCAGCTTCGCCCAGCGCGGTATCAACTGCATATCGAGGGTGAGGGCCGTATCGCCGCTATAATAAAATGTGCGCTCACTGGTATATACTATGAAACCGAGCGGGTTGCCGCCATAACTGCCGTCGGGCAATCCAGAACTGTGCTGGGCCACCACGCATTTCACCTGGAAATCGCCAAAATCCCAGCGACCGCCCGTATTCATGGGGTGCATATTGGAAATACCCTGCTTGCCCAGCCACTCATAGATTTCCCAGCTGCACACCACCATGGCGCCCGTGCGGGACGCAATGCGCACCAGGTCGGCCACATGGTCCTGGTGACCATGACTTACCAGGATGTAATCGGCCGGCACCGAGTCTACATCTACCTTAGAGTTAGCCAGTTCATTGTAAGTAACAAACGGGTCGAATAAAATATGTTTACCATTGATTTGTACTGAAAAACAAGAGTGTCCGTAGTAAGTTAGTCGCATAGCGCAAAAATAATTGCTTTTGCCAACCAAAGGACAGGATAGCTGTTATAAACCGATAACAAATACAAAGCATTATGGACGATAATTACACGATCATCTCGGGAACCAACCGCCCGGGAAGTAATACGATCAAAGTAGCACGGTATTATGAGCAATTACTGAAAAGCAAGAACATCACCCCTCAATTCCTGAACCTGGAAGGTTGGAAATTTTTGGAAAAAACAAAGGAGTTTGAGCAGATTGAGAAAGATATTCTCATTCCCACCAATAAATTCATTTTTATTACTCCCGAATATAATGGCAGCATTCCCGGCGTGCTGAAGGTTATGCTCGACATTTCCGATTATAAACGGGTATGGTGGGGAAAAAAGGCCTTGCTGACCGGCGTGGCCACGGGCCGCTCGGGCAACCTGCGGGGCATGGACCATCTTACCGGCATATTACACTACCTGCGCGTGTTTGTGCATCCTTACAAGCTGCCGCTGTCAAAAGTGAGTGATCTGATCAATGGCGATGGTGAAGTGACCGATTCGGCCACTGCCAATGCCATTAACACACAGGTAAGCGAGTTCATACAATTTTAACCCGGCTTATTCGTCTCCTCCATTCAATTTTGGTCTTATAACAGGAGAATATGCGCAATTCAGGCTTTTTTTGGATTAACGCCGGCATTATGTTACTGCTGGATATTTATGTGTACCAGGCAATCAAAGTTGTGCTTCCTGACCAGTCACGCACCTGGCGCTCAGTGATCATTATTGCCTATTGGACTATATCCATTGCTTCTGTTGCGCTGGTGCTCTCCATTCCGTTTTCAAGATTTGACGCCTGGCCAAAATTTATCCGCACCTATCTGTTTGCAGTGGTGGTGGGAATATTTTTATCCAAACTCATGGCTTCACTTTTCTTCGCCATAGATGATGTGCGTCGTGGTGGCGTTTGGCTGGCCAAACAATTTTCGCCCCAAAAAATTGTCTCTGCGGAAGCCGGCATGCAGGGTGGTATCAGCCGCTCTGCATTTTTAAGTTGGGCAGGACTGTTGGTGGGTGGCGGCTTATTCAGCACGCTGATGTATGGATTCAACAACAAATACCGGTACCAGGTAAACCGGCTCCGCCTGAAATTTGACAACCTGCCCGCGGGTTTTAGTGGATTGAAGATCGTTCACATTTCCGATATTCATGCCGGCAGTTTTACCGACAAAAGCGCCGTGCAGAAGGGCGTTGATAAAATTTTGAAAGAAAAACCCGACCTCATTCTGTTCACCGGCGACCTGGTAAACGATCGCGCTTCGGAGATGACGGAGTATATGGAAATATTCAGCCAGTTGCGCGCGCCAATGGGGGTGTATTCAGTGTTGGGCAACCACGATTACGGTGATTATGTGATATGGGAAAGCGCCGAGGCTAAGCGCGACAATCTTGAACGCCTCAAAGAAGTGCATCGCGAACTGGGCTGGCGATTGCTGATGAACGAACATGTGATGCTGGAAAGAGGAAATGATAGGATCGCATTATTAGGTATAGAAAACTGGAGCGGCAAAGGCAATTTCGGGCGCTATGGAAAAATGGAGGCCGCTTATCCCGGCACCGAATCCGCGCCTTTCAAGATATTGATGAGCCATGATCCCAGTCACTGGGATGCTGAAGTGCGCGTTAAATACCCCGATATTGATCTGATGTTGTCGGGGCATACACACGGAATGCAATTCGGACTGGAGGTGCCCGGCTTTAAGTGGAGCCCGGTTCAGTATTTTTATAAACAATGGGCGGGGCTTTACAAAGAGGGGAAGCAAAAGCTTTACGTAAACAGGGGTTATGGTTTTCTCGGTTACCCGGGACGTGTAGGTATTTTGCCCGAAATCACGGTACTGGAATTACAATCGGCCTAAAAAAACAAGGATTGCTATCATGCGAAATAGCAATCCAAGGGGTCTTTACGGTCTGTGATAATAAATTTTCTACGGTTAGCTACAAATCATCTACGGTTTGGGCAGCTTTTCTCACGGTATTTTCTACGTTGCGCTTACCAATCAGGCCCTCCCAAAGAGCACAGGAAGGGGTTAACAAGGGGTTACGGAAACCAGGGGTTTATCTGCAAATCAGGTGGTTCGGGGACTATTTATATTGATTTGGTTTTGGCTTAAATCAAGGGCACGGATTTCTAAACACCTTTATAATAACCTTACCTTATCAAAGCACTGCAAATGTACGCCCGGCGGCAGGGGGGTAAGGGGAAAGTTTCGGTGAAAGCGGGAAAGGTATCGCCAGATACGGGAATCGGGCAGGTGAGAGGTTGAAGGGTTGCGGGTTGGGGATTGGGTGGGAAACCTTAAAACCTTGCTCTGCGCAGCCGCTCCACTTCCGCCATCAGTTGTTGCTGGTGATCGATGAGGGACTGAAAGACGATTTTCACCTGGAAGGCGCTGGCGCCGTGACGGGCGAGTTTTTCCAGGTTTTCGAGCTGTTCGAAGAAGGGGGTGGTCTTGCCGAGCACGGAGGCGGTGCTCTTGATATGGTGGGCCAGGGTAGCCACCTTTGCAGTGTCGCCGGCGGCGACGTGCATTTTGAGCTCATCCATTTCGGAAGGGAACTGCTTCATGAACTGTTGAAGGATTTTTTGCAGGAACTCGGTGTTTTCCATTACCAGGTCCCAGAGAAAGTTCATGTCCACATATTCCAGCTGATCTTTCAGCGCGAGGATGGATTCGCCGTTGCTTTGCAAATACTTCCTGAGCAGTTGCTGCAGTTCGCGTTCGTGGAGGGGTTTGCTGATATAATCGTTCATACCATGACCAATGCATTTTTCTCTTTCGCCCGGCATGGCGTGCGCAGTCATGGCAATAATGGGAATATCGGTTTTCAGATCTTTCCTGATGGCGCGGGCGGTGGCATAGCCATCCAACACGGGCATCTGTATGTCGAGCAGCACCAGGTCAAATTTTTCGCGGCGTAGCCAGTCGATGGCCTGCTGACCGTTGGTCGCCATTTCAAAATCTATCTGCCAGCTCTTGAAGGTATGGTTCATCAGCAGTTGGTTCATTTCATTGTCTTCTACTATCAGCACTTTCTTGCCTTCCACGCGTAGCGGCTCGAGCATTTCCACTTCTGGTTCAAAGTTGACAGGCGCGCCCTCCAGGCCTGTCACCAGGCCGTATTCCATTTCCACTTCAAAACGGGTGCCCACGCCCTGCTGGCTCTGCACGCGGATGGCACCATTCTGAATTTCGACCAGTTTTTTTACGATGGCCAGGCCAAGACCGGTACCGCCGTATTTGCGCGTGGTATCCGTTTCGCCCTGCTCAAAGCGTTCGAATATTTTTTCCTGCTTATCAGGTGCAATGCCGATGCCAGTATCTGCTACGGAGAAAAGCAATCTTACCGAGGCATCGTTTTGCGCCAAATTGGTAACGCTCACGTTGATGCTTCCTTCCAAGGTAAACTTGATGGCATTGGCAATAAGATTTACAAGGATTTGAGTAAGTCTTATGGTATCGCCATTCAATGTATCGGGTATATCGGGTTGTACGCTTATGGAAAAATCGAGTCTTTTCTCCTCTGCGCGCGGACGAAACATGGTCTCAACCGAACCGCAGAGTCCGCGCAAACTGAAAGGATGCTTTTCGATGCGCAGCATGCCTGCCTCCATTTTCGAGAGGTCGAGAATTTCGTTGATGATAGAAAGCAGGTTCTCACTGGCCGATTGAATTAACCTTACAAATTGTTCCTGGTCGCCGGATAAGGAAGTTTTTTGCAGCAGGTTGGTGAAGCCGATAATTGAATTCACCGGCGTTCTTATCTCATGACTCATGTTGGCGAGAAACTGTTCTTTGATCTGCGCCGACTCATCGGCCAGGCGCTTGGCTTCTTTTAACTCCGCTTCGCTGTTAACGACAGTGGTAATATCGAAGACGGTTGACCTGCTGGAAAGATAATTGCCATCAGCATCATATATGGCCGTGGCATTGATGGCTACGGGAAATACGCGTCCCGTCTTGCTAATCATTTTAAACCGAAGATCGTGTATATGACCTTTCTCTTTAAATGAGGAAAAGAGTCTCTCAAACTCCTCCCGGCTTACCCCTTCCACCACATCGGTGATATGCAGTTTGCCCACCACTTCATCACGGGTATAGCCCAGCCAGTTCAGCTCGGTTTGATTGATGGCCACGTACATGCCTTCTTTGTTCAGCGAGTGATAGCCGCAAGGGGCGTTGTCGTACAGGTCTTCCACTTCGGCAGATACCCTTTCCACATTGCGGCGGGCGGCAGCCTCGTTGTGATGCGCCAGTTTCAGCAGCATTATCAGCCCTTGCTGTTTTCGCAGCCTGCGGATGATCATATAACTTAAAGCTATCACACCCGCTATACCTATAAAGGTGAGTATGCGGGTAAGCCATAATGCTGATTCAGCCCTTTCCGAATTTTGCGTGAGGTTGGCCGAAAGGTCATGGTGCATATCGCTGTTGATGGTGCGGGCAATGATCAGAATACTATCCCGCAGTTCCATACCTCTTTTGGTGTCGAGCAGTTGTTGTGCTGCCGTTTGTCCACGCGTGCGGAAAAGACTGATTGACTCGGTCGCGAATTGAATTTTTCGTTCCACCAGCGTTGTCAGCAAGGCGAATAAGCGGTGCTGATCCTCATTGCGGAGATTGCCTTGCAAATGCGCCAGCTCCCTGCGCAGGCTGTTCATGGTATCAAGCATGCCCTCCGCCAGTGCCTCATCGCCCGTTGCCACAAAACTGCGGTTGATATTCTCCAGCACCGTTGTTGAATTTATCATGTTCTGCACCTCGTCGTTGATAACAGCGGTTCTGATGGCCTGCACGTTGGTGGCGCGACTTTTTGTGATGGTATTTTCCAGGCTTATTTGCAGTACCAGGCCAAATACTGAGAATATTATTGTACACACAATAATAATGGCAACAAAAAGATTAAACCTGTTTTTTACATTCATGCCAGCCTGAATAAATAAATGAACAGAAAAGGGGGGAGGTCTATAATAACTTAATCTTACGGATCAGCTGAGCGCGGTAGCTCTCGGCCACAGGGATAGGGGTGTTCATAATGTTCAGAACACCATTTTCAATTGTCTCAATCTTATCCAAAGCTACTATATAGCTTCGATGTACACGCATGAATCTGCCCGGCGTTGCATTTTCCTCGAAAGCCTTCAGCGTGGTGTGAACTATGTACACCCTGGGCTGCGTATAGATCTTGATGTAGTCGCCCATAGCTTCAACGTACAGTATCTCCTCCAGCTTTACCTTTTTCAAGACACCGTTGTCGCGAATGAACAGGTAATCCTGCTCCATTGACTTGATCTCGGAATTGCTGCGTGCCAGGGTTTCTTTTGCCTTTTCCACGGCCTGCAACAAGCGCGGCATGGTGATCGGCTTTACCAGGTAGTCCACCACATTCAGTTCAAAAGCTTCCGCCGCATAATTCTTTTGCGAGGTGATGAAAATGATCAGTGGTTTGCGTGGTAATGATCTCAACAGTTCGATCCCCGGCATGCCGGGCATTTCTATATCCAGGAATACCAGGTCGGGCGAATCCCGGCTTATCAGGCTGAAAGCCTCCGGGGCACTGGTACATTCACCTATAATGGTTAACTGGCCGATGTTGCTGATCAGTTGCCTCAGGGTAAGCCTGGCCATCTCGTTATCGTCCGCTATAAGGCAAGTCACGTACCAGATTTGATAATTAAGGTTCTATAAGTTAGGAAAAAACTTTTATCCCCAGTTAAACCTTGTGAAAATTATTTAATGTCCTGCCTTTACTTTTGCCTTGCCTGGTTACTACCTGCCTGATGTGTCCGAAGACTAAATGGTATTGAATGTTGTATTCAATATTACTCGCGGACCTGCATTCTAAAAAACTTATTTTTAGCCATTTATTCACGAAGCTGTTAAGAACAATTAACAGGCCGTTTTCTTCCTTGGCATAGAAATTTCAGTTATTTACCGAAAAAAGAATAGTGGAATCACATGAATATGTGATTTCATCCCACAATCAACAATTAAATAATTTACAGATGAAAAAGAAGACGCTTGCTTTGTTAACAATTGCTTTGGCCCTTACCAGCATGAGCTTTGCCCAGGGATTTAATGCAGGAATTAAAGGTGGTGTAAACATTTTTAAAGTTGATGGAAAATCATTCAAGGAAGAATTTGAATTTGGCTACAATCTTGGCGGCTGGGCTGAAATTTACTTCAGCGAAAAATGGGGTATTCAGCCCGAAGTGTTATGGAGCCAGACCAATTTCCGTACGGCCGAAAACTTCAACGATATTTACCCGGATGGTTTGAATGATTTCAAAGGAAAACTGAATTATCTCAGCGTACCGATTCTTTTAAGCTTCCGTCCATCAAAACTCATCTCTTTCCAGGCAGGCCCGCAGTTTGGCATCCTGATCGACCAGAGTAACACGTTTGGTGAAACCGTAATAGACGCGTTTAAGAAAGGGGATTTTTCCCTGCTTGGCGGCATTCAACTTAATCTCGGCGGTCTTCGTGTTGGCGGTAGATATGTTGTAGGACTGAACAACATCAACGATATTGACGATAAGGACGAGTGGAAAAACCAGGGATTCCAGTTGTATGTAGGTGCGAAGATCTTCTGAAAATGACGTAAGGCAACCTGAACTTCCAGGTTGCCTCCTTGCCTTTTCGTTTTTGAAGATAAATTGGAATCAACTAACCGCTCCACTCAAAGTGGGCGTTACGAGCTTGCTTCTTTTTGTCATCAGGTAACGGTCAACTGACAGTGCTCCGCTACCGTTTACTGTTAGTACCGCCGCAATGGCGCAGAACAATATATCAAATTCGAAACCTTCGCCGCGCGTTTGGGCAAACCAGTTCATGAAGAAACCATTTTGTAGGTGGTCTATGAAAAAGGCCCCGATCATCACGATCCCCATCAAAGCGGCGTTGATACGGCCGGCAAACCCGATGATGAGAAGGAATGCGCCGAGTGATTCAATCAGAATGACCAGGCCTCCTAAAAAGGTGGGAAGTCCAACGCTGTTGAAATAGCCGATTGTACTATCCCAACCAAAACCGCCAAACCATCCGAAAGCTTTTTGCACGCCGTGTGCGCCCATAACAATTCCCAAAGCTACGCGCAGCAAAAGCATGCTGTAACTATTCTGTGTAGTGAAAATTTTACTCATGGTTTTACTCCGTTTTTTTGACAGCACAAAATTGCGGCGCATGAGTACCCTTGTCCAATGATGTAGGCTAAGAAAAAGTCTTGATCTGTGTTAACCCTTTACCATTTTCTTCCTGATGCGGCTGAGCGATTCGGGAGTAATACCCAGGTAGGAAGCGATTTGTTTCAACGGCAGACGTTGTTCAAAATGCGGGTAGCGTTGCTGAAAATTGGCATACCGCTCCTCGGCGCTCAGGCTCATGTTTTCAGCAATCCTTCGCTGCATCGATATAAATGCATTTTGTAACAAAAGGCGGTAAAATCTTTCAAGCTTGGGAATTTCGACAAACATTTTTTCCCAGCTGGGTCGGTCTATCAAAAAAACTTCAGAGTCTTCCAGTGCGTCGATATGGTAAAGACTTGGCCTGCCGTTGATAAAGCTGTACATATCGCCAGTCCACCACTCTTCAATAGCGAACTGCACAATATGTTCCTGGCCTTTATCATCAACCAGGTATGTACGCAGGCAGCCCTTATTCACAAAACATTCATATCGGCTTACATCGCCTCCCTGCAGCAGGTACTGTTTTTTACGAAGCGTTCTTCTCTGGAGGTAGGAGGTAAATCGCTCCGCTTCTTCGGGTGTCAGGGTGATATGACGAGACAGGTTTTTGAGAATCAGATCGAACATGCCTAAAGTTAATGGAAAGACCGGCATCAAAGTTGACCTATATACCTTTCGTCCTGAAATCATGGTATTTTGGGGCAGAACGTGTTATTTTGTCACCGATATAAAAAGTATGAATTATAAACAGGCATGGGCACTTCCCGAAGATGAAATGGATTTCATCCCTATTATTCCACTCAATGAGAATGAAGGTGATAATGGTACTGATATAGTGGTTCCCGCCGAACTGCCGCTCTTACCCCTGCGCAATACGGTATTGTTCCCGGGCGTGGTATTGCCGATTACAGTGGGTCGCGACAAGAGCATCAAGGCAGTGCAGGAGGCGCACAAGGCTGACAAATTGGTAGGAGTGCTGGCGCAAAAAGACAGTTCAGTAGAAGATCCCGGCGTGGCCGACCTGGAAGATATCGGCACTATTGCCCGCATTATTAAACTCATCAAGATGCCCGATGGCGGCACTACCGTCATCATCCAGGGCAAACGCCGCTTTACGGTGGATAGTGTAACTTCTGAAGATCCGTACTTCAAAGCAAAGGTCACCCTGCTGGATGATGAGCCGGCACCGCGCACCGAAGATTTCGAAGCATATGTGGCCAACATTAAAGACCTGGCCGCGCAGATTATTCAGCTATCACCTAATATTCCTTCGGAGGCTTCGATCATCCTGAAGAATATCGAGAACCCTTCGTTTCTCATACATTTTATTTCCAGCAACCTCAACACCGAGCTGGTTGAAAAACAAAAACTGCTCGAGCTGAATAATATTCAGAAACGCGCCGATCTGCTGATGCAGCTGTTGCAAAGAGAGCTGCAGTTTGCAGAGTTGAGAAATAAGGTCACCACCAAGACCAAAACCGAACTTGACAAACAACAGCGTGAATACTTCCTGCAGCAGCAGTTGAAGAGCATCAAGGAGGAACTGGGCGGCGACGCCAATGAGCGCGAGTTGAAGGATATGATCAAAAAGGCCGAGACCAAGAAATGGCCCGAAGCCGCGAAGGAGATGTTTAAGAAAGGCATTGAGAAGCTGGAGCGCATGCATCCCAGCACACCCGACTACTCGGTGGTGTATAACCATCTCGACCTGATGCTCGATCTTCCCTGGGAAAGTTATACCGAAGACAATTACGACCTGAAGAAGGCAAAAAAAATTCTCGACCAGGATCACTACGGCATGGACCGCGTGAAGGAACGCCTGCTCGAATACCTGGCCGTGCTGAAGCTGAAAGGGGATATGAAAAGCCCCATACTGTGTTTTGTGGGACCTCCGGGTATCGGCAAGACTTCGCTGGGCAGAAGCATTGCCACCGCCATCAATCGCAAATATGTGCGCATCAGCGTGGGCGGACTGCACGATGAAAGTGAAATTCGCGGTCACCGAAAGACTTATATCGGCGCTATGCCGGGCCGCATCATTCAATCGATCCGCAAGGTGAAGTCGAGCAACCCGGTAATCATACTCGACGAGATCGATAAGGTGGGCAGCGATTTCCGCGGCGACCCTTCATCGGCTTTACTGGAAGTGCTGGACCCCGAGCAAAACCACACTTTCTACGATAACTACCTGGAGCTGGAGTACGATTTGAGCAAGGTTTTGTTCATAGCTACTGCAAATGATATCAACACTATTCAACCCGCGCTGCGCGACAGGCTTGAGATCATCAACCTGAGCGGTTATGCGGTGGAGGAAAAAGTGGAGATCGCTAAGCGTCATCTCGTGCCCAAACAGAAAGAGGCGCACGGGTTGAAGGATGTGCCGTTTAAGGTATCAGACAAGGTCATACAGAAAATCATCCAGGACTATACCCGCGAAAGCGGCGTGCGCGAGCTGGATCGCTACCTGGCGGCCGTAATGCGCTACGAAGCCAAGGAATATGCTATGAAGGGACATGTAAAACCCACGCTTGCGGAAAAGGACCTGGAGAAAATTCTGGGCAAGCCGCGCTTCAGCAGCGAGTTCTATAAAGTGGCCAACCTGCCTGGCGTGGCAGTGGGGCTGGCCTGGACTTACGTGGGCGGCGATATACTCTTTGTAGAAACCAGCCTGAGCGATGGCAAGGGCGACCTGAAACTGACCGGTAACCTGGGTAATGTAATGAAGGAAAGCGCCGCCACCGCCGTCAGCTATTTACAGTCGAACGCCAGGAAACTGAAGATCAATCCCACGCTTTTTGAAAAGAAGAATATACACGTGCACGTGCCCGAAGGCGCCACGCCGAAGGATGGTCCCAGCGCGGGAATCACCATTATGACTTCAGTGGCTTCGGCTCTGACGGGCAAGAAGGTGAAACCTTACCTGGCCATGACAGGCGAGATAACCCTACGGGGACAAGTGCTTCCTGTTGGCGGCATCAAAGAAAAAGTGCTGGCTGCGCGCAGGGCAGGGTTGAAAGAGGTGATACTTTGCTGGCAGAATGAAAAAGACGTGGCAGAGATCAACCCGAAGTTCCTGACCGGTCTTAGTTTTCACTATGTGAAGACGATGCAGCAGGTGCTCGATATTGCGCTGAGTTAGCAGTTTGTTTTAATAGCTTTTTAATGGATTTAACAAAAAGTACCAAGAACAATATGCGTCTAACCCTGTTATAATTATATCAACTGAGATTTTTTTTCATGTTGGTTGTTTTAAGGGTTAAAGAAAGTCCCCCCATCTCCATGGGGGGATTTTTTTTGCATATTGTTAACTTCTCGGCCTTTTCCTACTTTCGTTTGCATGAGGATTGTACTGCTTGTTGCCTTGGCTGGACTTATCTGCCCGGGGGCCCGGGCTCAGACCCTTGGCGGCAGCAGTGTTTTCAATTTTCTTAAACTCTCCAACACGCCGCAGCTCACCGGGTTGGGTGGAATCAATATCTCCAACCAGACTGATGATATAGGTCTTGTCTTCAACAATCCTGCGTTGTTAAGGCCCTCGATGAATGGCAATGCCAGTTTTGTGTTCAACTCATTTTACGCCGGCATCAAGAACTACCATTTGATGACGGGTTACTATCATGAAAAATGGGAGACCAACTTTGCATTTGGCGTAAACTATTTTGCCTACGGCAGCATACCCGAAACCGATATGGCCGGGAATATCCTGGGCAATTTCAGGCCTGTGGATTATGTGGTGCAGGTTTCTGCGGGCAGGCAATACAAAGAGCGATGGCACTATGGTGCTACCCTTAAATTTATTCATAGCGGTTATGGCAACTACCGCTCTTCGGGGCTGGCTTTGGATGCAGGCTTAACCTATACCGATACAGCTAATCTTATACAGGCTTCGCTGGTGTTGAAAAATATGGGTGCGCAGTTAAGCACTTATACCGGTGCCGATCCATCGGATCTGCCTTTCGATATGCAGGTTGGTATTTCAAAGCGACTGGCGAAAGCTCCACTGCAATTTTCGATCACTGCACATAGCCTTCACCGCTTCGATATACGCTATGATGATACAGGTTTTAATAGCGAAAATGAATTCGGTGAAAACTCAAACGGAAAAAAATATATATTTGACAAGTTGTTCAGGCATATCGTTGTAGCAGCACAGTTGTATATAGGTGATAAGATTGAGATCAGTACTGCTTACAACCATCTCCGCAGGAAAGAACTGAACATCGGTCAGTCGGCAAACGGCCTGAACGGATTCTCCCTTGGCGTTGGGGTTTTACTTAAAAAGTTGCAGTTGCGATACGCCAGGAGCTATTACCAGAATAACTCCGGATATAACCAGATAGGCCTCAACGTCCGTCTCATTGATTATTTCAAAGGTAATCAGCGGGCTGGCGCCAGCCAGTAATTGTTTTCACTTAATAAGTAATAGCCGCTTCCCTTAGCCCTGGGAAATAAGGGATGGCATTGTGTAGTTAATGATTCAAATTGATTAATCTTAAGGACTTATCCTGTTAAAATGCTTACAGATGATCAAAGTGGTTATAGCAGATGATCACCGGTTAGTACGCGAGGCCTGGAATCTGTTGCTCAGCAGGGATAAAAGGCTTTCGATAGTGGCAATATGCGAAAATGGCGAAGAGGTGGTAAAAGTATGTAAAGAATTAAATCCTGATGTAGTACTGATGGACATAAACATGGAACCCGTCAGTGGCATCGAGGCTACTAAAGCTATTCGCGAATTTTCGAATGAAATTCGCATCATAGGTATCTCCGTTCATACCGACCTTCCGTATGTGAACGCATTAATGCAGGCAGGCGCCAATGGTTATGTCACCAAAAATTCATCAGGCGAGGAAATGGTCCATGCCATCTTCCTGGTGATGGAAGGTCAGCAGTATTATTGCAAAGAGATTAGTGATATTATAGGCAACAACTAGTGCTGGTGCACGGCTTCTTCTTTGAAGGCCTCGCGTGGCGTGAGTCCCAGCAACTGGAACATAGCATTATCTTCTTCAAAGCCCGGGTTGGGGGTTGTAAGTAGTTTTTCTCCTGCAAAAATTGAATTGGCTCCGGCCATAAAGCAAAGTGCCTGTTCAGCCACGCTCATCGACGCGCGGCCCGCACTCAGTCGTACCATTGCTTTAGGCATCAGTATACGCGCCGTGGCAATCATACGTACCATATCCCATATATCCACCTTCTCGTTGTTTTCGAGCGGTGTGCCGGGCACTGCTACCAGCGCATTCACGGGCACGCTTTCGGGATGCACGGGCATGGTGCTAAGGGTGTGCAACATCTTAATGCGGTCTTCGTGTGTTTCGCCCAGGCCTATGATGCCGCCACAGCAAACTGACACGCCGGCTTTGCGCACGTTATCGAGTGTGCGCAGGCGGTCTTCGTATGTGCGTGTGGTGATGATCTCGCCGTAATATTCTGAAGAAGTGTCGAGATTGTGATTGTATGCGTACAAACCGGCTTCGGCCAGTCGCGCGGCTTGCTCTTCGGTAAGCATACCGAGCGTGCAGCACACTTCCATACCCATCGCATTAACGCCCTTCACCATTTCGAGTACCCGGTCGAAGTCGCGGTTGTCGCGCACTTCGCGCCAGGCAGCACCCATGCAGAAGCGGGTAGAACCAGCGGCCTTCGCTTTGGCAGCGTATTCCATCACTTCTTCATATTTCATAAGGGCATGTACATTTACGTTGGTATGGTAGCGCGCAGCCTGCGGACAATAGGCGCAGTCTTCGCTGCAGCCACCCGTCTTTATAGATAAGAGCGTGCACACCTGCACTTCGCCTGTTTCATTATACTGGCGGTGCACAGTGGCAGCGCGGTATACCAGTTCCAACAATGGCGTATTGTATATTTCCTTGATCTCTTCCAGGCTCCAGTCGTTGCGTATCATAAGAAGCGCTTAATTTGTTTATCTTTAAAAAACTGGTCAAAAATATAAAAACTGTTCTAAGTACTCCGAATTTTTACTGCTCTATTGCTTTCTGCTTCGTGGTCAATACTGGTGCCGGAAACTGATTCAGGCGCAAACGCCCCTGATCATTTATATCTTAAGAAAAACTGATAATCGGGTTGCATCGGAAACTGCTGCCCGAAGAAGGTGTTGAATATAACCGGAAAGGTATTGATATTGGTGAGCGAGTCGTGCAGCAGGCTGTAGTTGCCATTGCTGAAATAAAAGGCACTCAGATTCGGAAACTCCAGCATATTCTTGTCATCGAAAACAAAACGATAACCATGGTCGCCCTGCAGGATGATGATAAATGGCCGCTGCTGGTTTTTGAAAATGGATTCTATGATTTCAGCAATGATCGTGTTTACATAAACAATCTGCTCCACATAAGCCTGCTCGTCTTCCTCGGGTGGCAACAGGGGAATTACGGGGATTTTATTACCCGCCGAATCGAAGGTATAGGGACTATGCGGAATCAATACATGCCCATACACAAACTTGGGTTTTGCATCCTGCTTTTCAATAGTCCGCCTGATATGCGCTATTGCCATGCTATCGCGATGGTCGCGGTTGGCTGCATACCTGGGCAGCGTGTTGCGCGAAATTAAGTGGGGCAAATTGGGAAACTGCCAGCCTATATCCCGGTCCAGTTTTTTCAAGAAATTATACTGCTGGTATAGTAGATCTGTTCTCCACAAATCGAAAGTGGTAACGGTTGTAGGATAAGATTCAAAATTGAAAATAGAATGGTTGTAAATGTTATACCCCAGGGTATCCATCATCGGCAGCAAGGGACTGTAAAATACTTTATGTATAGCCGGCAGATAGCGACGCATAAAGTATTCCGTCACTGTATCTGCGTCGGGAAGGTAATTGAAACGAAACTGGCTGCTGATGGAAAAGGGGGTGAGATTATAGTTGCTTTTTGAATGGGTGATGATCCTGAATCCTTTTGATAATAGCAACGAGTCAAGTTTTCGATTATCAAAATTGAAACGCTCCTTCAGTACTTTTGATGAAGAATAAGAATCAAACACCAGGTAATAGATGTCGGGCTTTACGCTATCAGCAAAGTTGTGCACAAGCGCGGGTGTATCCCTGCTGCGATGTTTTTTGTTGTTGCTGAATGTCATGGCTGCCAGGTCAGCTGCAATAAAAAGCAGCAATACAATGTTGAAGAAGCGAAAGGTTCGTGCAAACTGTCTTTTGCTGCGAATGATATAAACAAAACACGCGGTCATCAGCACAAAGAAAACCGGCAACAGCAAAGTGTAGCTCTGCCACACTGTGCCGGGCATATACCACTTAAGGATATCTTTTATTTCACCAAAAAAATAGTAAAACGCCAGCAGCACCAGGCTTATCAGCGAGGCCTTGCGCCAGTTGCGGCATAGCAGCCACACCAAGGGAAAAATTACAAATGGCACTGCCAGCAGGAAAATGATTTCTTTATAAATAAACCGGTAATGAATCAACTGGTGATTTTCCTTTTCAATGTGCAGCACCACAAACAGCGGAAGCAGCCATAAGAAAAAAGGATATTTCCCGAGCAGTCTTTTCATAGATTCCGTTTTTTCAAGTACACCGTAGAATCATTCAGCAGAGGTAATTGCTGGTTAAAGAACTGGTTCAGCACAATGCGAAATGTATTTACCGATGTCATAGTATCTTTCAACATATCATATTTCCCTTCCGGAAAATAAATGGCGTTGAAATTTTCAAACTCCAGGTCGATCTTTTCGGGCGGATAATCTCTGTAGCCATGATCGCCCTGGAAAATAACGATAAAAGGCCGCCTGGCGTGCGCAAATATAGAATCTACTATGGGCGCAATCACGAATTTGTTGGTATAAGCTACCTGCATCACGTAATTGTTTTCCGGCAAACCGTTGTTTATGATGGCGGCCAGGTCATTCTTTTTGCCGGTGCTATCGAAGAAAAAGGTTTCGTGGGGTAAAATAAAATGCGCGTAGGTAAATTGCGGTTGCTGTTTTTCGGCCTTTGCCACTTCAATCACACCATTGCGGGTCTGTTCAATGCGCTCTATATCTTTAATCGCCTCTTCAACTCCGGCATTTACTATCTGCCTACGGAAAAGAGGATGGATATGATAACCAATATCGCGGTTAAGTTTGTAAAAAAACGTTTGTCCCACCACAGAGCGATGTACTAATTTCTCCAGGAAAGGACTTACCCTTGAGGGATGACCTTTCAGGTCGAAGATGGAATAATTGTTTATACTATATCCCTGTTTTTCGAGCACCTGGCTAAGCTCGTTATGAAAAATGGTGTAGTGCGATTGAAAAAATTCCCTGGTGTAAAAAAGCTTCTCTGTGTCGAGCCGCCGCAGATAATCCATGTTCAGGATCGATGCTATGGATGGCTGCGTGAAGTAGTAGTTGCTTTTTGAATTTTCAACCAGGTAAAAATTTTTGTTCTTCAAATAATTTTTGATCCAGGCATTGTTGTAATTAAACTCCTGCTGCAGTGTTTTTGAATTGGTATAGCCGTCGAGTATGATGTAGTATATATCAGGCCGGGCGCAGGTGTCGCACGGGGAAAATTCGCGGACTATTTGCTTCGAGGGGTTGGCGTGATCATGCTCCGAGCCGTCGGTGGTTATTCGCAGGTAAATATTCTCACCAATGCCGCCAACAAACAATAAGCCGAAAATAATATTCCCGGCATAATAAAAGCCGGCAAAAGATTTTTTTCTTCTCTTCACATAAATCACCAGCGCAATGGCACCGATAGCCAGCAAGGGCAGGTCAATAGAGTAGGGCAGCTTCAGCCAATCGTGCCAGAGGTGGAAAAAATACAATACCACCAGGAAGGCAAATAACAGCACGCCTGCTTTTTCCCTTCGCTTTGGTGAGCGGGTAAAGGTGGCGTAAATTGAGACAGGAATAATGATATACAAGACCAGTTCGCCAATAACGGGCCGCCAGCTGAACAACCTGAAATAATAGTTGGCCACGTGCACCAGGTAGGTTCCCGGTATGGTGAGCAAAAAAAGCGGGTATCGTGAAAGAAAGTTTCGCATCAGGGCGGTGCGGGTTTTGAATCTCTCAGGAAAATGGTGGAGTCGGGTATCAGGGGAAAATTCTGGTTGAAAGTCTTGTTCAGGATCACCCTGAACATATTTACGTTCGTAATACTGTCATACAAACCCCGGTAATCGCCGTCGGGGAAATAAACCGCGTTCAGGTTTTGAAAATAACATTCCGGCTCCGCATTGTAATCTTTCGAAGGACGAGAACCATTTCGGTAACCGTGATCGCTGAGCAATATCACGATTGCACCGGGATCATTGGTCCTGATGGCGGTCACCATTTCTTTGATACGCTCGTTCACATATTGCAGGTATTCGAGGTAGGTATAAAGCGGATCGCTCTTGTATTCTTTGTACAGCGTGGCGTTATCGGCCAGCTTGCCATTGCGGTCGTAGTAATAGGGTGGATGAGGCATATAAAAATGCGCGTAGATGAAGCGTGGGCGTGGCTTCTTTTCGATGGCAGCCTTCATCACCAGCTCCTGGAACATGTGGTTGTTATCGCGGTGTTTCAGAATATAGTTGCGCTTAAACAATTTGAAAGGATAATAGGTCATCAGCAACCAGCCGATATCTTTATTCATCCGTGAAAACAGCGTGCGGTCGGTGATGAGTTTTGTTTTTAAGGGCAGAAAGCTTTGCTCCACCATAGCAGGATTGCCCGCCAGGTCAAATACCGAATAGTTAACAATTTCATATCCGTGCGCGTCGAGGAATTTGATCACCTCATTGTTGCGCACCAGCACGCCACAGGTGGCATAGTCGTCTGCCGTAACGGCTTTCACGTTTTTTATGCCTTCGATATACGACATGTTCAGCGTGGCCGACATCGAAAAGGCGGTGAAATTGTAATTACTCTTGCTCTTCGTTTGTATCTGGAATCCATTTTTCACCAAAAAACTATCAAAACTGCTGTTGTCGAATTCATATTGTTCTTTCAGCGAGAGTGAGCTGCCATATTCATCCATCAGCAGGAAGTAAATATTCGGTCTGGCGCAGGTGTCGCAGGTCTTATATTGATTTTCCCGCGCAAAATTATATACGGTCAGCTGATGCTCCGGCGGTCTGATGGCTTTGATGAGCACTGCTCCTAAATCAACCACGATATAGATAGTAAAGAGTACGTTTAAGAAAAGTGTAGAGCGAAGGAATGGCTTCTTGATTTTCTTCAGGTAAATAAAAATCGCTATCAAAACTGCAAAGATGGCTGGTAGTAAAAAGCGATAATGACCGAACACTTCCAGCACCGGGTGGCTTTTCAAAAATTCATGTACGGCGCCGAAGAAGAAAAAGAAACTCATCCACACTACCGTGATCACGGCGGCTTTGGTCCAGTTGCGGAAGAAGATGTAAGAGAAAAGATTAATGCTGATGGTAAGCAGTATATAAGTCAGGCAGAGTATAGCTGCATCGCGCAAACTCACAAAACCAAAGTTTTCCAGGTAGCCGTGCAGTACAAAAAATACCGGCAACAACACCAGGTAAAGCGGGTTGGTCCTGAGAAATGTAGTTATCTTATTCACTTTCTTATCATGCGGTACAGTATGCGTTCTGTACCGGGGATTTTTACTTGGTCAACAATTGTAAAATAAGCAGAAAATGCGTTTTCAAAATGATCCTGGTCATAGTCGGCAAATACATCGGGCCGGGTGCTCAGCATTTGTTTCACCTTCTCATCCTGTTTAGGCACAAATTCAATGATCAGCTGCGGCGCGATGCGTCTGAAGTATCCTGCCAATGCGGATATGGGAATATTTCTTCCGATCACCAGGTGATGTATCAGCGCCAGCGCCATCACCAGCTCGGTTTGTATGCGGTCGTGAAAGGCCGCGCGCTCTGTATTATTGAAACCGATGGCGGGAGAGGGGTTGGCCACATCTACCACCAGCGGCAATATATTCAGCGAATTGTTTTTTGTAGTGTCGAGGTACAGCTTGTTGATGCAGCGGCTATCGGTATCGGTGGCTACCACGCTCATACCCTGTGCTGCCAGCTTTTTGGAGAAATGTCCCGTATTGGCGCCCAGGTCCAGGACAGAACCGGCGCCGGTCTTTCCGCACATTTCCAGCACAATCTTCTCTTTCTCTTCAACGTATTGCCGGCTCAGTATGGTGTCGTCGTAGTAATTGCTCCACGTGGTCTTGTATGATTTGTCTGCGGGGAAATTGCGGATAATATTTTCAAGATGTGAGACCAGGTCGATCAGTTTTTTCTTACTAAACTTCGCCGCTGCCTTATTACCCTTATCACTGATCATGGTGGTATTCTGCAGGTACACGTGCAGCCATACGCCCAGGTTGAGGCGGCTTTTTAATGGCAGCAGCTTCGCGATAATATCATTGGGAATGCCATTGATATAGGCAGCAAGAATTTTCGGTATATCCGATTTCAGGTAATGCTCGAGGTATAAGGGAAAAAGAAAACACTGGCAAAACTGGCGGTAAGCGATCCAGGGCTGCTGCGGATTGTATATATCGAATGAAAGTGTGTCGATAAAGATCGGGCGGCCCTTATGAAATTGTATGTTAAATGGTGTAGCATCTTTCAGTATCATGCCGTACTCGAGCGATTGTCGCAGTATCTTCAACGTGAGCAGGGCGGCATCTTTCAGTTGGGCGAAACACCATTCATAAGGGTAGGAGATATAGTTAACAGGCTCGGGAAGAATGGTAGTGTACCAGGACGGGTCTTGCGTAAGGTTTTCGTTGATCTCTTCATGACTCACCAGCCACCCGTTTTTCACCAGTTGGGCATACAGGCCCGAGTCCATCAGCTGGCGATATTGTATAGCGTAGTATTGGTTTACCTGGCGGTAAAATTTTCCATCGGCCTCGAACACAAAGCCGGCCGGATCTTTAAACGAAGCCGGATGCCGTGTGTAATTAACCATTTACATTGTCGTTCTCGTTCGCGTCTTCTTTTTTGGGCCGCCAGAAAAATGCTTTAACCCGCAGCCAGGCATTTTTAAAATAAAATAAGGCGCCTACAATGGCGGCAATGATCACCTGTATCAGGTAACTGCCGCTGCCGGGGTCAACGTATAATAGGATGGTGTCTGTCACAGGTAGCTGAGATTTGTTTTCGGCGTTAAAGTTAATAAAGTCTCGTACATCAACTGAATGGTCTGTTCAATATCATTCCGATGCAACATTTCCACAGTGGTGTGCATATAGCGCAGCGGAATGCTGATGAGTACGGATGGACAACCATCGTTGGCGTAGGCAAATGAGTCGGTATCGGTGCCGGTACTGCGCGAAACGGCGCGCGTTTGTACGGGTATTTTCTTTTTCTCAGCAACATCCAGCACCAGGTTTAGCAACTTGTTGTGAACTGCAGGGCCATAGGCCAGCGAGGGGCCTTTGCCGCATTGACAATCGCCTTCGATCACTTTATTGATCATGGGCGTATAGGTATCGTGCGTTACGTCGGTGATGATGGCAATATTGGGCTTAATACGGCGGGCAATCATTTCTGCGCCACGCAGGCCAATTTCTTCCTGCACCGCATTCACCACGTACAATCCATACGGCAGGCTCTTGCGGTTTTCTTTCAGCAGCCGGGCCACTTCGGCAATCATAAAACCACCGATGCGGTTATCGAAAGCGCGGCCGATATAATAATCGTTGGCCAGCTCGTCAAAGCCATCCTGGTAGGTTACCACTGCGCCGATATGCACACCCAGGTCTTCTACTTCCTTTCGGCTGCGCGCGCCACAGTCGAGCCAGAGGTTCTCCACTCTGGGCTGCGGATCTTTGCCCTCGGTATTATGAATGCGGGTATGAATGGCAGGCCATCCGAACACGGCTTTCACCATGCCTTTTTTTCCATGTATAAATACCCGCTGTCCCGGCGCAATCTGGTGGTCAACGCCGCCATTTCTTTTCAGGTAAATAAGACCTTCGGGATTGATATAGTTCACAAACCAACTGATTTCGTCGGCATGCGCTTCAATGACTACTTTAAATGAATTTTTCGGGTTAATGACGCCCACGGCGGTACCGTAGGGATCAACAAAAGTGGTGTCAACATAAGGTTTTACATAATCCAGCCATAATTTCTGGCCGCTGCTTTCAAAACCTACAGGCGAGGGGTTATTGATATAATTTCTCAGAAACGCCATCGACTTGTCTGTAATGATGGACTTGCTTTTTGTTGACTTTGCCTTTTTTGCCATAGTTGGGATTATAAGCGTCAAAAGTAATAAGGATTGGGCGGATTTGGAGCAGGGATTTGGGGATTAAGGATCGGTTCACGGATTGAGCGCGGATGGCACGGATGGGGAGGATAACCGGATTATGCGGACCAGGACGTGGATGGAGCAAATGACGCGGAGCGCGTGGATAAGCGGATGAGGCAGATTATGCAGATCGGGGGATGAGTGTGGTTAGAATGGCGGAGAACATCATGAGTCCGTCGAGGACGAAATAGTAGAGGTAGTCGGAGAAATTTTTTTTGGCGACGGGGTAAAGGGGGAGCAGGAAAAGGAGGGTGGAGAGGAGGCAGCAGATGGTGAGCAGCGAAAATCCATAATAGTAAAGCGCTGCGGTGCTGATGATGAACAAGACTATGGTGAAATAAAAAAGCCGGTTGACGGCCTGTTCACTGAACCAGGTGATCATGCTGCGGATGCCTTCTTTGCGGTCGTAGTCGCGGTCGCGGTAGTCGAAAATGATGCAAATAGCGTAGATCAGGAAAAAACGGCTGAGTATAAAAAACAAGGCAGCCTGGTTCCAGCTTTGGTGGTCGAATGCGATGGGAAGAATGGTGGTTACATAGGTCCATACGAAAGAGAGGAAAAGCGTCTTCCCGATTGCAATCTTTTTTAAGGCATAAAAGGGACCTACCGGCAGTTTGGGTGCAGAATAAAGGAAAGTGAGCACCACGGCTCCCAGGAGCCAGTACCACTGGTGAATGAATTGCAGAAATATCCACCCTGCGCCGATAGCGCCGACACCACACAGCGCAAGGTGCAGTTTTTTATGTTGTTGTGTCCAGCGCACACGCGCATTTTCGCTGGAAATGTCGGGCGTGAGGTACCAGTGAAAATTATAACTGCTGAGCGTGGCAAAGAACACGAAGCTGAGATAAGCTTTAAGGTTAAGGTGGAGTGATAGCAGGTCGTGTGTCTGAAGCACCATCATCATGGCGCAACCGGCAATGAATACACTGGTAAAAATAAAATAGTTGAAGGCCCGCAGCAATGCGGTCATAGAGTACTAGTTTTTCTCTATAGTAATGGGCGGCGAGTAGGCGGTATCGCTCACATTGCCCGCCCTGTCTTTGATCACGAACTTGAAAATGGCTGTCTCTACGGTATCCACGCCATCGCAAGGAATGGCCGCCAGGTCGCGCTGATAGCTCATCCGTATTTCCAGTTCGCCTTTTGTGTTTTTAGTGCCAGGAAGATTGGGCATGCGCCATTTTGACGAGTCGGCAAAACTGGGTGTTTCGCACCAACTGGAAGAGACTTTTATGACGTGAATGGAATCGTTCAGATCACCTTCTTTGTCACTGAATTCAAAAAAGAATGCTATATCCTGGTTGTATAACACATGATCGGTAGTGACACTCTTAAAGGTAAGCTTCGGTTTGGTTTCAATCCCGTCTTTTGAACAACCTGCAACTATCAATCCTGCAAGTCCGGCCAATACAATGAAAGTATGTAATTTCATTCTCATTTTTTGATAATATGCAAATTTATTAGCCTGTCCCACAATTACCTGCGATGATTTGTAAACATGAAGATAAAGTTTTTTCGGTGGATAAGGATGGTTTCGAATCCCTGGCCCTGGAAATATACCGCTTCCAATTCCAGCACAATCCTATATACCGCGAATACGCAAAAACGGTTGGTAAAGTTGGGGATGCTGTAAAAACATTAACAGACATTCCCTACCTGCCGGTCGGCTTTTTTAAATGGCAAAAAGTATGCACCACCCATTACGAACCGGAAGCCATTTTTGAGAGCAGCGGCACCACGCAGACCATAAACAGCCGGCATTTTATAAAAGACCTCTCGCTGTATCGCCAGAGTTTTTTGCAAGGTTTTGAGCTGTTTTACGGACCGGTGAACGATTGGTGCATTATCGGCTTACTACCCTCATATCTCGAAAGAAAAAATTCTTCGCTGGTAGTGATGGTGGACGAACTGGTGCAACAAAGCCATCATCCCCAAAGCGGGTTTTATTTATACGAACACGATAAGCTGGCTGCCACCTTACAGCAACTGGAAGCTGCCGGCCAAAAGACCATGCTGATAGGAGTGACCTTTGCGCTGCTTGATTTTGCGGAAACATTTCCCATGTCCTTGCAACATACCACCATTATGGAGACCGGCGGTATGAAGGGCCGCCGCCGCGAAATGACAAGACCCGAAGTACATGAGATTTTGCAGCATGCTTTCGGGGTAAAAAGCATTCACTCTGAATATGGCATGACGGAATTGCTTTCGCAGGCATACTCTTTTGGCAATGGCCTTTTTCAGACTCCCCCCTGGATGAAAATACTCGTGCGCCAGGATGATGATCCCTTCGACGTGCGCACCACGGGCAGCGGCGTTATCAACGTGGTTGATCTCGCCAACATCTACTCCTGCTCATTCATAGCAGTTGATGATATAGGAAAAGTCTTCCCCGACGGCAGTTTTGAAGTACAGGGCCGCACCGATAACAGCGATATACGGGGCTGCAGCCTGATGGTGGCCGACCCTTTTCGCTGAATACTGCTTTACATCAAGCATTCCTTTCATTACATCAAAGTAAATTTTTTGGAGGCAAGACATCCGGTTGTTTTGTGTCGGAAACAACCCGATTCAATAACAACAAAATTTTTTGTTATGCTACAAAAGTCATTAAAAGCAATGTTGCTGATTGCTTTGGTATCGGTGACCGCTCCGCTCGCAGCGCGCGACGGAGGTGAAATGTTCGAAATTTATCTCAACAGCAAATTGCTGGTGCGCCAGTATAATCCGCAGTCGTTCACACTCCAAAGCCTGAATCTTACTGAGGCCAATGTTAACGACAAACTGGTGATATACTACAACCATTGTGGCCATCCCGGCAAATCAAGAACCATTGCTATTGTGGACAAAGCGGGGAATGTGTTGAAGAAATACAATTTTGGTGATGGCAATAGTGTACAGGACGGTATGAGCATTCCGGTGAAAGAATTGCTGGCGCTGGAAAAAAATAACCAGGGCATGCAACTGGCTATTCATTATACTGCCAAAGAGTTGCCGAAAGGACTGACCTTGTCTGCCGTTCAATTCAAGAATAAAGCCGCGAAATCATAGTGGCAAAAGTTCCGTGCAGGTGATAGTGCGCTGCTGCCGGTGACTTTCGAACGCGAGCTCTATCAACCTGATAGTGTTGTAACCGTGTTCGGGTTTCTCGGTCAGCGGCGCCTTATTGACGATGGTTTCGTACACGCTCTTGTAATACCTTCCATAATCGCCGCGTTTCGAAGGATATTTTTCTCTCACAATTTTTCCATCTTTCACTGTGTGCAGTATACCGTGTATAGATTCATCTTCCACGCCCCAGTCGTCACCTTCCGGCATTTCACCGGCGCGTAGCCTTGCCTCCTGGGGATCTTCCCCAAATTTTACAAAAGAACCCAGCGTGCCATGAACCTGGTAGCGTGGTCCCGGCTCGCGCACCAGCATTCCTGCCTGCAGTATCACTTTCAGAAAACCGTAGTCGAGCCGCAGGTCAAAAAAATCATCCACCTTTGCGTGCGGCCGTTGCATGCGAATGTCGGCAGTGATTGTTTTGGGCAACCCAAACAACACCTGCGCCTGGTCTATGAGATGCGCGCCCAGATCATACAGTATGCCACTCCCCGGCAATTGTGCTTCGCGCCAGGCGTTGGGTCTGGCTTCAGCGCGGTAGCGATCGTAATGCCCCTCGAAAGTATGCACTTCCCCAAGGAGTTTATTGTCGAGAATTTCTTTGATCGTGAGGAAATCGCTTACGTAACGCCGGTTTTGGTATGCGCTTAAGATGGAGCTTGATTTTTTCGCCAGCTCCACCAATTGTCTTGCCTCCTCACTGGTATTGGTAAATGGCTTTTCGAGCACCACATGCTTACCCGCTTCGAGCGCGGCCTTGGCATAGGGGAAATGCGTATCGTTAGGAGTAGTGATGATCACAAGATCAATCTCAGGATCAGAAATCATTTCTTCAATACTTCTTACCACTTTCACAAAAGGATACTTCTCTTTCGAATCCTGCTTGTTTCTTTCGAGCACCGATACCAGTTGGTACTGTTCACTCTTCACCAAAAATGGAGCATGAAAAGTCTTACCCGAAACGCCAAATCCAACCAGTCCTGCCTTAAGTATACGCATAAAATTTTTGGTGGAAGATAGGGAGAATCAAAAAAATGACCGGGGTTACGGCCCCGGTCCAAACAAACCCTGTTTCCTGTTTTAGCACAACCGTCCTAATCAGTTTTGGGCTACCGCTGAAGTCAATGTTTTTCTGTTGATAAAGGATACCTGGGCCGGTCTTACCGCCGGCATCAGTTCCGCAACGTATGCGGCGCAGAGTGAGTTGGGCTCGTATTGACTAAACTCCTTACTGAGCGTTTTCACATTGTCGCGGTAGGTGCTGTCGGCCAGCACGGTTTCCACGGCGCGCTTAACCTGCGCAGGTGTTGGTTTTTCAGTCCCAAGGTTGATGCCCAGTTTGAAATATCCTACACGTGCATTGATCTCATTCTTGCCTTCATGCACGCCGGCCACCACCATGGGCAAATTATTTTCAATACCCAGCATTACGCCGCCATAGCCGCCGTTGGTGATATACACATCAGCGTGCGGCATCACATCTGCAAAGGGTATAAAATCTTCTATAATTATGTTGTACTGGGGGTAACGCGCCTGCAATTCTTTGGTGCGCGAGCCGCCTGTGGTTGCCACCACCAGGTATTCAGTGTCTTTGAAAGCTTCCAGCACCGGTACTATGATTTTTTCCGGGTCTTTTTCCACGGTTCCCTGCGTTACCAGTATTACTTTATCGAAAGCTGCCAGCCGCACGTCGTTCCACGGCTCGCGCTGTTTTTTGCTGCTGTAGGGAAGCAAGGGGCCGATGAAACGTACATTCTTGCTCAGATCACTTCTCTTGTATTCAAATCCCGGCGTACCGCTCTGCAGTACCAGCGTAGATTTTTTCGAAACCATGTCAAATACGTTCGTATTGCCCGCATCAATGCCATGTTGCTGCAACAACTGCCACATCAGTTTATTAGGTTTGCGGAACAATACCTTGTCGGCCAGGAAGCGCAAAAAATCCTGCTTGCGGCGGCCGAGAAAACTTTTGGCCGGGGTCATACCCAGGCCTGCTGGCGCCAGGTCTCTCGAAGATTCGGTGAGCGGCAACACGCCGATGGCTATAACAGGCACGCCTATCTTGTCTTTGATAAAGGGTATGCCGGTAAAGCAATTGTCGGCGATGAAAATATCAAAGGGGAAGGATTTATAGATTTCGGTGATGTCTTCATAGTACTCCGTGGAGCGAAGGATAAAGGCATTGATGATATCGAAATTCAGTTTCTTGATAGGGTTCTTGATCTTCGCTCTTTCAGGGAATACTTGTTCCAGCGTGTCACCGGTCCACTCGAGCGCTTTTTTGAATGGATAAATGGGAATGTTGAGTTTTTTGATTTTCTCTTCATATTGTACGGAGCTGTACCAACGTACATCGCAGCCGAGGCTTTGCAGGTGTACTGCCAGGCCGGTGAGCGGGTTGAAGTGACCGTCGGCCGGCATATTGGCAAATAGTATGCGCGTGCCCGGCAACATGCCCGAATAGTTGGTTGAATTGAAATGGTTGAACATTGTTTGCATGGCTATGGTTTTAATGGCTATTTGTGAAACCGGGAGCAATATTAAAACCCGGCAGCTGCAGGGAAAACAGCGCCATGCACGAATTGCGGTAACTGTTGAATGGGTTGCGGGTTATTTCCACGCATTGCGCAAAAAGCGGAGCCAGTTCTTATGCATTATGTTCTCGATATCCTGGGCGGAGTAGCCCCGCTTAGCCAGCAGGCGGGGTATTTTCTGCAGGTCGGCAATGGTTTCCAGGTCGTAGGGGCACTGTTCCTTACCGTAAGCCCCGTCCAGGTCTGAGCCGATACCGATATGCAGTGCATTACCCGCGATCTGGCATATATGGTCGAAATGATCAACCAGCTTTTCGAGGTTGCAATTCATTTCTTTGGGTGTGCTTTGCCGTTTTACCCAGCCCGGTACCATCATCCAGGCATCCAACGCGCCACCAATTACGGCGCCCCTTTCTACCAGGGCTTTGATCATTTCATCGCTGAACTGGCGGTTATGGTTTACCAGCGCGCGGCACAGGTTATGACTGGCCCATACCGGCCCGTGAAAATGGTCGAGCGCCTGCCAGAAGGCATCGTCGCACAGATGCGTGGTGTCGAGAATGATATTCAGCCGCTCCATTTCGCGGAGCAGGGCAAGACCATCAGCATTTATTTTACCCGTGGCATCGGTGCCGTTGGCATACCTGCCAGGACCATAATGCGCGGGGCCTACGGCTCTTAAGCCGTATTCGTATGCGCGTTCCAGGTGTTTGAGTGTAATCAGCGAATCAGCACCCTCCAGGCTTAATATATACCCGATGGGCTTGTCATGGTTGAGGCTTCCATCGTTCCACATCGCCACCTGAAGCTCCAGCGCACGCCTGTCTTTTATCATCACCATTTCACCCGCCTCTTCCATTGCCTTATACCAGGCCAGCTGCGCCTGCGTTTGCGCCCAGGCCTGTTCGGGCGAGTGCCACCCGCTGAGCTTGCTGCCCGGCGCCACATACCGCGCTATCTGCGTGGCCACCACGAGCCCGATATTTCCCTTGCGCAGTTCGGGCAGCGATACAGTGCCCTTACCACGATCAGGCTTATCCGTCATACCCGCCTCACGACTGCGGATAGCCGTGATATCATCGCGCAGGTTGCGGTTCCAGTCGATGGCATTCATTGCGAGGTCGAGATGGGCGTCGATGATAAACATGATGTTCTGTGTTGAGTTTTGGGTATAGGGTTGGTCAGGTCATAGGTGGGCCACCTGTCACCTGGCCATCCTTTAGGCGTGGTTCACCTTCGGGGGTGGCTCACCCTCAGATGGTGAGTTGGCGGTCGCGGGCGGTGATGCGCCACTCGCCGCTGAGCTGGCCGTTTTCGATAGTGTAGGCGCGCTCGTAGAGGGCCACGGTTGGACAAATATGATGGGGGATGCCATACAGCACATCGCCGGGTTGATAACGGTGACCGGGGCCCGCTTCCAGCACCAGGTGCTCTTCGCTCTGGCTGAGGGGCTGCAGGTCGGGCGCTTCAGGGAAGAACACGCGGCGTGTGATCTCGTTTTCTGCGGCTACGGATTTGTGGCCAAGGTCGAGGCAGATGCGGGTGGCGTCGGGTAAAGAAATGACGCGCGTCACCAGCAGGGCGGCAGGCTCAAAGGGCTGCTCAGGACAGAGATCGAGGTAGGTTTTGTCCCAAAAGACGAAAGTGCCGGGACTGCATTCCACATTCGGCCGCTTGCAATGAACGGAAAATGAGGGCGAGCCGCCGGCAATGATGATGGGTGAAAATCCTGCAGCTTCAATTTCTTTTTTCATATTCTCTACCAGTGCAAAGGCTTCGTCGCAGACTTTTTTTCTTTCTTCATAATTCCTGTTGCGGATATGCCCATCGTACGCGTGCAGACCTTTGAATGAAATGCCCCTAGTATTGGTGCAAAAGCGAAACAGCTCCATCGCTTTTTCACCGGGTATAATGCCGGTACGGTTTTGACCAACATTTAAATCAATATATACGGGTATGGTCTTGCCCATTAAAGTGAAATGACCCGCAATTTTTTTCGCCGCTCCGATATTATCGACGAGGCAGGAATATTTCGTGCCGGGATATTTTCCCACTACCTGCGCAAAACGCTGCAATTTGGGACCGCCGGGCTGATAGGCGAGCAGCACATCGGGCGCCTGGCATTGACCCAGCATTTCAGCTTCGGCAATAGTGGCGCATTTGAATTTGGTGATGCCGGCGGCCAGCATCAGCTTCGTAGTGTCGGGCGACTTGTTGGTTTTGATGTGCGGTCGTAACCGGCCCGCATCACCGGTCATCGAAATGGCGCGCTGAATATTTTCTTTTACGCGTTCGGGATAAATGACCAGCGCGGGTGAGTCCAGCTGGTCTATGTCTTGAATAGTGTACCAGTTTTTTGTTTTCATGACTAATCGTATACTTCAAATATAACCTCAATTTCCACAGCCACATTATTGGGCAGCGAGCCCATGCCTACGGCACTGCGCGTGCCAATGCCAAAGTCTTCACCCCAGAGTTGGGCAAACAATTCGCTGCATCCATTGATCACCACAGGATGTTTTTCATACTCCGGCACGGCGTTCACAAAGCCGAGCATCTTGACTACGCGTTTTATTTTATCAAGCGTACCGAAATGTGCTTTCACGCTTGCCAGTATGGCAAGACCGCACTGCCTGGCTGCTTCTTTGCCCTGCTCATCGGTGAGGTCGTGGCCCAGCTTGCCTTGTATGTAAGAACCATCATTGTTTACAGAAACATGACCCGAAGTGTACAGGATATTACCAACCTGCAAACATCTTTTGTAAATACCTTTCGAGGTGGGGAGCACAGGTAGTTGCCAACCCATCGACCTGATCTTTTTCTCAATGGAGTCGTCTTGCATGGTATATGATTTTTACGTTTTATCACGGATGGGGCAAGGGATTTTTCTCACACGAAAATATCCAATACCAGTACACCCAGCAAACCTACTATCGCAACAATGGTTTCCATCAGCGACCAGGAGCGTATCGTGTCTTTGATGCTTAAGTTGAAATATTCTTTGAAAAGCCAGAAGCCACTGTCGTTTACGTGTGAGAACATAAGGCTGCCCGCGCCGATGGAAAGCACCATCAGGTTGGGATCAACATTCATATGCGGAATGGCGGGGGCGAGTATGCCGGCGCTGGTAAGACCGGCCACTGTTGCCGAACCAACACACACGCGAATGATGGCGGCGATCATCCAGCCAAGTACCAGGGGCGGAATGGAAACGCCTTGGAGACTTTTTGCAATTTCATCACTCACGCCGCTATCTACAAATACTTGTTTCAGCACTCCGGCGCCCGCCACGATCAATAAGATGAGCGCGATATCTTTCATGGCGTCGCCATAGATGGTCATCACTTCTTTCATGCTCTTGCCCGTGCCTGTGCCGAGCGTGAAGGTGGCCACCAGCACAGATATCAACATCACGATGGAAGCTTCGCCCAGGAAACTATTCAGGTCAGCAGCGAATCCTTCGAGGGCATAAACCTGCCCTACCAGGGTGGTAAGTCCCAAAAGCAATACGGGCAGCAGGGAGGTGAAGAAACTGTTGGCTGCTCCCGGCAGTTGATCGGGTGGAATCAATTTGGGCTGAAAAGTATGCAGCGGTTCAGAATGAATATTTTTCAGAAAGCGTGCAAACACAGGTCCTGCCACAATCATAGCAGGTATGGCTACAATGATGCCATATCCCAAGGTAGCAGCCAGGTTGGCGTTGAACTGCGCAATCAAGGCAACAGGAGAGGGATGCGGCGGCAGGTAGCCATGCGCCACCGACAGGGCGGCCAGCATCGGCACGGCGGTATAAACGGCGGGCAGTTTGTACTGGTAAGTAATGGAGAAAATCAGCGGCACCAGCAACACAAAACCCACATTGTAAAAAAGCGGAATGCCCACGATAAAGCCGGTGACCATGAGCGCCCAGCCCAGGTATTTTTCGCCGAATGTCTTCATCAGTACCTGTGTGATCTTTTGCGCGGCGCCGCTTTCAGCAACCAGTTTGCCGAGCATCGCGCCGAGTCCGATAATGGTGACGAGCGACTTCATGGTATCAGCAATACCGTATTCAACGGAGCGCGCAATTTTGTTGAGTGGAATGCCCAGCCACAGGCCGGCAGCAATCGACACTACCAAAAAAGCAAGAAAGGGATTGAACTTACCCCAGGCAATCAATAATACAAGCGATAAGATGCAAATCAGGATGATAACTAAGGTCATAATAGATAAATATAAACATCTTTATTATATACATTTGATGAAAATTAGAGACCCGAAAGCTCCGGTTAAATATTCACCAGATTTGATAAAAAGTTATGGATACACTCACGCATATTGTGCTGGGCGGTTGTATAGGTGAAATGTTCGTCGGGCAGAAAGTCGGCAAAAGGGCCTTATTCCTGGGCGCCGTAGCCCAAAGCGTACCCGATATCGATTTCATAGCCTCGTTCTGGTACGGTCCTTCGGCCAACCTGCTGGCACACCGTGGGTTCACTCATTCCTTTCTTTTTCTGATACTGGCCACGCCCGTCCTGGCTTACCTGGCCGACCGCTGGCGAAGACCGCACGACGTTCGCTTCAGCACCTGGCTTTGGTTTTTCGGCGTCGAACTACTGGTGCATATCGTGCTCGATGCCTTCAATGCCTATGGCACCGGCTGGTTCGAACCCTTCAACGACGCACGTTTTTCGTTTCATTTCCTTTTCGTGGTGGATCCGCTGTTTTCGATAGTGCCGGGCATTGTGTTTGTGTGGCTGCTCCTGAAGCGCACCCACGTGCAACGTGTGTTCTGGTCAGTAGTCACTATCGGCTGGTGTGTTTTCTATTTGCTGGTGAGCCTGGTGAATAAAACGGTTGTGGAAAGCGATGTAAAAAAAATCGCACAGCGGCAGAATATCATTTACCACCGGCATTTCACCACACCCACACCTTTCAATAATTTGTTGTGGTTTGTGGTGTTGGAAAGCGATAAGGGATATTATATCGGTCACCGCTCGGTATTTGACCGCAGGTATAATATGCCGCTCTACTATTTCCCGCGCAACGATTCTTTACTCATCCCCGTGAAGGACATGGAAGACCTGGTAGATCTTACCAAATTTTCGCAGGGATATTATACCGTGGAGAAATGGGGCGACACGCTGGTGTTTAATGATCTTCGTTTTGGCCAGATCATTGGTTGGAAAGATCCTGATGCACGTTTTACATTCCACTACTATTTGCAGGGCGCTTATGGCAATGATATGGTTGTGCAGCGCGGGCGGTTTCGCAACTGGGACTGGGCCGCTTTCCGCTCAATGATGCAGCGTATTGCGGGCAGGTGATTATTGTTGCTTAAAGTAAAATGTGAACAGGTAATAAAGCACCCGCACCACCAGGTAAGAAAAATACTGCAGTAAGCGCTTGAAAAAATGATATTTGGTGATATACGATTCCTCCGTCACTTCCACGCAGTCGCGCTTAATGATTTGCTCCAATAATTTTTGCATGTTTCCGGCAAACTCTTCGTTGCGCACGTCGAGGTTCAATTCCACGCTGGCATAGGCGCTTATATCATTTACATTGTATGAGCCAATCGTGGAAAATCTGCCATCGCTGGTGGCCACTTTGGCGTGGAGTATGTTTTTAGTGTATTCAAAAATCCTGATCTTTCTTTTCAGCAGCCAGCGGTACATATACCTTTCGGCGTGTTTGGCCAGTTTTATATCCGATTCGCCCGTCACAATCACTGATATTTTGATGCCTCGTTTGGCAGCGCGCGAGAGATTATAGCGGATAATGCGGCCGGGCAAAAAATAACTCGACATAATGATAACATGCGAGGTGGAGTGTTGCAGCATTTCCACGTAACTGCGCGAAATCTGGTTGCTGCGTTTTACCCAATCGTTGCGGCGTATGCGCACGAGGCATTCTTCTTTGGGCATTTCATAAGGGACATCGTGCAACAGTTTTTTCTTTTTCAGGCGCAGGGTAGGTTTTATCCAGCGACCAGCACACACTTTTTGCAGTTCGTGTGCAGCTTCGCCTTCCACCAGGAGCGCAAAGTCGAGCCAGGAGGGATCCTCCGCCAGGTCGTTGTAGTTGTTGCTGATATTGATGCCGCCCACCAGGCCATAGTAGCCATCTGCCACCACCACTTTGTGATGCAGGCGGCGGCCCAGGTAAAAGCGCTCACTTTTCAGGAGCGGTTCGAAAAAGCGGAAACGGATGCCGGCGCTGCGCATTCGCCGGATAAATTCTTTGGGCAGGTCTTTTGAGGCATAACCATCGGCCAGCACAAACACCTGCACGCCTCTTTTGGCGGCCTCAATCAGTTCTTCGGCAATCAGCTGACCGGTCTCATCAGCAATGAAAATATATACCTGCAGATGTATGCTTTGGGTAGCCTTGCGTATGAGGTCTGCCAGCTCATTGAAATAGTCGCGCCCCCCGCGTACCAGGCGCACCCTGTTGAAGTTGGTATAAGCAGAAGACACTTTGTAGCTGGCCGACATAATAGAGGAAGTTAGTACAAAACCGGCATGAAAAACTCATGCCGGTCGTTCTGCTCTACCGTCGCCGGTTAGCATTCGAGGTTTATAATCAATGACACCAGAATGCCGGGCAGCGTTGCTACACGCTATTTTGCCGGGTACACCATCACTTTGCGGCCCTCGATGGTAAAGCGCACTTCGCCGGTGAGTTCAAGGAGATGGATGACGTGGTATATGCCATCGGCCCGCTGCAGACCGCCGGTGAAATTGATTGGCGGGATGCCTTCGGGGTAACTGACTTCGATATCGTACCAGCGGGCAAACTGGTTCATGAGGTGGAAGAAGGGAGTATTGTGAAAAATGAATTCACCATTTTTCCAGGCGGTCAGTTCTTCTATATCGGCTTGCTTGATCCGGAGTTTACCATGTTGATTGATCTCAGCAATATTGCCGGGTTTCAGCAGGTGCTCTTTGTCTTTATGTGAAATGCTGATAAGCCCTTGCACCAGGGCGGCGCCTAGCTTTTTGTCTTCGGGGTAAGCAGTGATATTAAATTCCGTTCCCAGCGCGCGCACTTCCACGCTATCCACCTCCACCACAAAAGGCCGCGATGGATTGTTCGCCACCTGGAAATAACCTTCGCCAATGAGTTTTACCCTTCGTTCCTCTTCTCTGAATGGCACAGGGAAACGCAGCGTAGAGGATGCATTTAACCACACTACCGTGCCATCGCCGAGCGCGATGCTGTACTCGCCGCGGCGGGGCACTGTTAGTGTATGTTCCGCTGTGGCGGTATCATGGCCGCGTTTGACTGCGGAGTAGTTCAATCTTCCGGGTTGTGATTGCTCTATGATATTGTCGCCATCTTTTGCAATGATGCCTTGATGCTGGTTGTTGAGTTCGATGGTGGTGCCATCACTCAAAGTTAGAATGGCTTTTTTACCACCGGGTAAGATGCTGTCGAGATCGGTTTGCTGCGTGATGGCCGGCGGTGCGGTATTTTTTTCTGAATACAGCCAGTAAGCGCCCGCAGTCAATACCAGCAGCGCAGCGGCGGCCTCGTACCGGGCTTTGAATGATTTTTTTCTGATAACAGGCGTTGTATTGCTGATGCGTTCGTTCAGCCGCTGAAAGGCCGCATCATGGTCGTAGGATTGCAACTCACTCAGCGATTTGCCGAGTTTGTTGTCGTCCACCATTTCTTCCATGAGCAGGTAGTTTTCGCTGTCTTCCTGCAGCCAGGTATCCAGTTCGGCCTGCTCCTGCGGCGACAGGTTATCCTGCATATACTTCACGACTAGCGAAGCGATCTGCGAAGCTTTTTCTACCTGTTGATCTTTCATTGACTGTAAATTTTGTGGGTTGATTGCCAGTCGGCCCCATGAGTGCTGATACCTGCTGAGGGGCTAATGGTAAAAACAATATTTATGGTTGAGGGGACTAAAACGTTTTAAAAAATTGATGAAAAGCATGGAAAAGGCACGGGGATATGAGGTTGGAGAAAGAATCAACAATCAATATGTCAAGGGGGAAAAGTTCGGTGGTAAGGTCGGGGCTGAGTACCCGCCGGGTATCGTTTAATCAATGATACAGTGCTGAATATCGGATTCCTTTATAGGCTTATAAGTGTTAGCATTTACAACCTAAGGTAATGGTGTAAAACTTTTTATGAAGGCACTTCGTCAAAATAGAAAAATCGGTTAGATATTTACGTGGTAATTTTTTTAGCGGGGTTAACTTATTTGTTTTCTGAGACGGAGCATGTTTCATCTCTCCGTTAGCCCAGGGTCAGCAGGTGATAGGGCTGACGCACAGGAGTGCCAGTAGTCATTTACTATGTTACAGGAAACAGAGGGTCAGCATAGTGTAATGGTTTTTCATGGCGCCTGTGCGATTCATGACTTGTATTGTCGCTCCTGCAAGCATGAAGTTGTCACCGGCGCCCGGGCTTTTTATTAATTGGCAAGAAGTGTTGAACAAGCGTCAGGCCCAGGAATCAACCGTCAACGGCCAGGTATGGCATAAAAGGCCGGACATGAATGCCCGGCCGTTCGGGGGATTCCTTGCCTCTTCTGTACCAGTGAAGAGGTGTTGATGCACTGAGGAATGCGAATTAAAAAAACTGCCGTTGATTTGCCCATTTAACACAAATCATGACTTCCAATAGTGGTACAAGATTCTTTATAACGACAAGCATAATTTCTTAGAATAAAGGGAGAGTAGAAACACTCCCTTGTAGTGACCCAACCAAACAGTCACATGAGATTCCCGCTCGGTATTCTCACATATACATAGCATGAGCAAAGAACCGGGCGGCTCGTCTTTTGATACATCCCATTGATCACAAAAAGTTGATGGCTACACTCAGTATAGAAACAACAATGGGAGATGTTTTTACTAAACGGCCAGTAAAAAAAAGTGTGATTGTGGAAAAATGTTACTTCTTATCCTGGTTGCTTTTCATATATCGTGGTAAACACCCGAAAACAGTAACATCAGGGTGACCATATTCAAATCGGGCAGTCGCGTGCGTAATAACTGGATGGCGCGTGCTTTCTGATTTTTTATCGTATGTATAGAAAGCTCTAATATTTCAGCAATCTCGTGGTTATTCCTGCCTTCAAAATAACTCATCTTGAAAATGCGCTGGCACTGCGCCGGCAGTTTGTCAATCTCCTCGTAAATTTCTCGCATCACTTCGACCCTTACTATTTCATTTAATATAAACCCTTCCTGATGGCCCGATACATAGGCAAACTGCTTTTTTGAGAGCGACTCACGCTGCATTTGTTTCAAAAGGTTCAGGCAGGCATTGCGCGTGGTGATGTATAAAAAAGCCTTCACATTCTGCATATTTTCAAAATCGGTATGGCGGTTCCAAAGCTTCAGCATGGTATCGCCCGCCAGGTCTTCGGCGGCCTGGCGGTCCTGCAGCATGCGCTCCGCAAAAAGACAAAGCGGCGGGTAAAATTTCCTGAATATCACTTGTAGAGCGCGTGTATCACCCCGTTTGAAAGCATCAAATGAAAAATCATGAAGGTTGTTCTCCAGGTGCATCGGTTTGGTTTTAATGGCCGTATACAGCCAATTCGGCTACGCGTTGGGTATGGCAGCATTTTCTCAATGCGCAACGGCACACGTAATCAGAAATTGACTAACAGGTATTCGTTTAGTACTATAACTAAAACGTTCAAACGGGCATTTGGTACTATTCGGGTATAGACTTTTTGTGGGAAGTCCTTATAAAGAAGCCCTCAGGGTGAGGTAGAAAGGTATTTCGATATGTTCGGTGGATTGCTCCAATATCAGTTGCGCCGCTTTTTCACCCATCATCTGGAAATCGGTGCTGATGGTGGTGATGCCGTTCAGGATGATCTTCTTCAGCGGCGTTTCGTTATACGAGATCACGCCCACGTGCCTGCCCACCTTTAGTTTAGTGGCCAGTATCTTTTCGATCAGTATCACCAGGTCATTTTCCATAAGGTTAATAAATACTTCGCCTTCCTTCACCGGTTCGTTGGCGATTTCGTGCACCACTTTATAGTTGAAAGCATATTGCTGGCAAAACCTGTAGAAGCCCTTCAATATTTCGTGCGGGTGATAAGTGTATTCCGGGAAAATGATTTTTATGGTGTGATATTTACTCAAATGCTCCAGCGACTGCTCCAGGGCAGCATATATATCATTTTCGAAGTTTTGATATACCGCACCATACTTACCATCCACACCGGCCACCAGCTTATCTAACAGTATCAATTTTTGCTTCGGAATCGTATTGATCAGCTCATACGCATTTTCACCGCCATCCAGGAAATGTGGCACAATGACATAGTGCGTATAGTCGCTTTTTTTATTATTGATCAGTCTTTTAAAAAAGTCGAAGTCATTATTATATATATAAAAATCTACCGAAGCCATTTCACCCAGTGAAGCCACAAAGGCATCGTAGATGATCTTCTTATGGGCGCTCAGTTTATTAAACAGCAGGAATATTTTCAGCTGCTGTCCCACCTCGGTATTTTTCACAAAATATCCCTTGCCCGGAACCGAGCCCAGCACGCCGATCTTTTTGAGATGCTTATATCCCTTCTCGGCCGTGTCTCTTGATATTTCAAATTCAAAACTCAGCTCGTTGATCGATGGCAGCAGCTCATCCTTCTGTATCTTTCCTTCCGCTATAGCCTTGATGATGGCATTAGCCAGTTGCAGGTACTTGGGCGTGGCGGAATAGTAGTCGATGTACAGCTGCTGGAGGATGTCTTCTTTTTTCATAGCAAGTTTCGGGTTTCGGGTTTGGAGTTCCGGGTTCTTCAGATTGAGCAGCGATTAAATGGCGCGGCAGCAACCCGAAACCCGAAAGACAAAACCCGAAACAATTTAGATGTTTTTCGCATAAACAAGAACCATGATAGTACATGACGGACTAATACTCCGTAACTTATACTTTCACGGGTTAGATAAGACTATTGCGCAGCCATTTTGAAAATCGCTTTTCATGGACATGATCGTCATTTATGGTGTTCTGTTTCACCTGGTAGGTGGTTTTGCGTCAGGAAGTTTTTACATGCCTTTTTCCCAGGTAAAGGGCTGGCATTGGGAAAGCTATTGGATCATTGGCGGACTGTTTTCCTGGCTCATCGTGCCACCACTGGCGGCCTGGATCACTATACCTGGTTTCACCGATATCATCGCCCGGACCGATACCGGCACGCTCTGTTGGACCTACTTTATGGGCGTGCTCTGGGGTATCGGCGGTCTGACTTATGGATTGGGTGTTCGCTACCTGGGCATGTCCCTGGGCAATTCAGTCATACTCGGTTTTTGTTCTGCCTTTGGCGCCCTGGTGCCTTCCATATATTATGACGTGCTGAATGTGCCCGGCAAAGAAACCTTCAGCGATCTGCTGGCCTCCACGGGCGGCCGGCTGGTGCTGCTGGGTGTTCTGGTTTGTCTTACCGGCATCTTCATCAGCGGACGCGCAGGTATGATGAAGGAAAATGAATTACCCGACGACCAGAAGCAGGCTTCGGTAAAAGAGTTTGCGCTTACCAAAGGACTCATCGTGGCGGTAATCTCGGGCATTCTCAGCGCCTGTTTTAGTTTCGGCCTCGAGGCCGGTTCAGATATGGCGATGGAAGCCAACCGCCGCTGGGTGGAAACAAATCCCGGTCAAGGGGAGTTTTTGTTTCGCAACAACGTGACCTATGTGGTGCTGCTCTGGGGCGGACTCACCACCAACTTTATATGGTGTATGATTTTAAATACGAGGAACAAAAGTTTTGGGGATTATGTCAATAATAAAACGCCTTTATTAAGAAACTACCTGTTTTCAGCCCTTGCCGGTACCACCTGGTTCCTGCAGTTCTTTTTTTATGGTATGGGTGAAAGCAAAATGGGTAACACGGCCAGCAGCTGGATTCTGCATATGGCATTCATCATACTGGTGGCCAATATGTGGGGCATTGTGCTGAAGGAATGGAAAGGCGTAAGCAAGAAGACAAAGATTACTATCACGATAGGTATCGCGACCATCATAGCATCGGTATTTTTGGTGGGCATCGGTAATTCGATGAAATAATTATCATTGCCACCCGATGAAGGGCCAAATCCTTTTTTTAATTCAAAGACATTTATATGTCAGTTAGTAGAGCAGCACGATTTAAACACGTCAGTTATTTGTGGGATGAGGCCTATGCTGCCTCGCTGCAGGGAGATGAGGTTGCCTTGCTTATTTACCGTTCCAATCTGCTTGGCGCCGATTTGCGTCTTACTAATTATGGTGGCGGTAATACCTCTTGCAAAACTATTCAGAAAGATCCTTTAACCGGTGCCAATACAGAGGTAATGTGGGTAAAAGGCAGCGGGGGAGACCTGGGCACACTAAAACGCAGTGGCCTGGCGGCGCTTTATGTAGAGCGACTTCGCAGCCTCGAAAAAGTTTACCGCGGACCGGAGCACGAAGATGAAATGGTGGCGCTTTTCAATCATTGCATTTTTGACCTTAATTCAAAAGCCCCTTCAATAGATACACCGCTTCATGGCTTTCTTCCTTTCAAACATATCGATCACCTGCATCCCGATGCGGCCATCGCAATTGCTGCTGCCAAAGACGGCAAGCGCATCACCGGTGAACTGTTCAACGGCACCATCGGTTGGGTGGAATGGCAGCGACCCGGTTTTGACCTGGGATTAAAAATGCTGCAATGCCTCCATGAAAATCCCGGCATTCGCGGTATCATGCTGGGTTCGCATGGTTTGTTTACCTGGGGCGATACCGCCTATGAAAGTTATGTGAACACATTGGAGGTAATAGAGCGCTGCGCTGAATACATTGAAGAAAATGTTCGTAAGCAAAAAGCTATTTTTGGCGGAGCCAAAATAAAGTCGCTGCCACAGCAGCAACGCCTGCAACAGGCGGCTGCCCTCGCGCCACTGCTTCGCGGCTTTTGTTCGCAGACCACGCGCATGGTGGGACATTTTACCGATGATGCCCGCGTTCTTGACTTCATCAATTCAAACGATTTGACACGGCTCGCGCCTATGGGCACCAGTTGCCCCGACCATTTTTTGCGCACCAAGATCAGTCCGCTGGTATTGAATCTTTCGCCTACGGAAGATCTCAGCAACCTGCAGTCCATCAAAGAAAAACTGGCGCCGCAGTTTGAAGCATACTGCTCCATGTACACGGAGTATTATAACAGTTGCAAACACACGAATAGTCCGCCCATGCGCGATGCCAACCCGGTAGTGATTTTATATCCCGGTGTAGGCATGTTTACTTTTTCAAAAGACAAACAAACGGCGCGCGTGGCAGCTGAATTTTATCTCAATGCCATCAACGTGATGCGTGGCGCGGAAGCCATTTCATCATACACCTCGCTGTCGCGGCAGGAGGCATTTAATATCGAATACTGGCTGTTGGAAGAAGCCAAGTTGCAACGCATGCCCAAACCCAAAGCACTTTCGGGACGAGTGGCATTGATTACTGGCAGCGCGGGTGGTATAGGCAAAGCCATCGCCCGCAAATTTGCTGATGAGGGCGCCTGCGTGGTGCTGAATGATAACGATGCGGAGAGATTAAATAATGCGCAGGAAGAGTTTCAGAAAGACTATGGAAAGGATGTATTTACATCAGTAGTGCTCGATGTAACGAAGAACAGTGACATTCAAAATGCAATGACTGCCGCCGCGCTGGCATTTGGCGGCGTGGATATTATCGTGAACTGCGCGGGCCTATCCATATCAAAGCCATTGGAAGAGCATACCGAAGAAGACTGGGATTTGTTGTACGACGTACTGGTAAAAGGACAATTCGCCGTGACGAAGGCCGGCGTTAAAATTATGCGAAAGCAAGGCTTCGGCGGCGATGTGCTGAATATCGTTAGCAAAAATGCTTTGATGTCGGGCCCCAACAATGCGGGCTACGGCTCGGCGAAAGCAGCGCAGTTGCACCTGAGTCGCCTCAATGCTGCGGAACTTGGTAAAGATGGCATACGCGTCAACGTTGTAAATCCCGACGCGGTGATCTGTGACAGCAAGATCTGGGAGGGCGCCTGGGCCGAAGGCCGCGCCAAAGCGTATGGTGTGAAGGTAGAGGAACTGCCGGCATACTACGCAAAGCGGACCCTGCTGAATGAAATCATCATGCCGGAAGATATTGCGCTGGCCTGTTTTGTTTTTGTGGGAGGATTTTTGAATAAATCAACGGGGAATGTGTTGAATGTGGATGGTGGCATTGCGGCGGCGTTTGTAAGGTAAGTTTTTGGTTGATTCTTTCTTAAAATATTTTCTCCTATGCAAAGGATCGCTTTCAAAATGCAATTGCGCAAAGGCTATGAGGCCGAATATAAAAAACGACACGACGAGATATGGCCGGAGCTGAAATCGTTGTTGAAAGCTACCGGCATCAGTGAGTACTCGATTTTCCTGGATGAACAAACCAATAGTCTTTTTGGCGTTCTGAATATTGATGATCCGGCTGCCCTGGATCGTCTGCCCGAACAGCCCGTGATGAAAAAATGGTGGGCAAATATGAAAGATATCATGGAGACGAACCCTGATAATTCTCCGTTGAGTATTCCTTTAAAAGAAGTATTTTACCTTTCTTAAACGATTGTCTATGCAGGTGGAAAAATACCGGATCGACGAGCATAACCAGTCGCTACTGAAAGAACATCAGCGGCGCTACCAGTTCATGGCGGAAAGCATACCCGGTGCGGAGCGCATTCTTGAAAAGCTGATTGCATTTCAGATTGCTATACCCAGTTGGGCATTGGGAACGGGCGGCACGCGCTTTGGCCGTTTTTCCGGTGGGGGAGAACCGCGCAGCCTGGAAGAAAAAATTGAAGACGTAGGATTATTGCACGCCATCAATCAATCGAGCGGCGCCATTTCTTTACATATTCCCTGGGATATTCCGCAAGATCCATCTGCCATCAAAGCGCTGGCCGCGCAATTTGGTTTGCGTTTCGATGCGGTGAACTCCAACACTTTCCAGGACCAGCCCGGCCAGGAGTATAGTTATAAATTCGGATCGCTGCAGCACGTTGACAAAGCCGTACGAAAGCAAGCCATCGATCATAATATAGAAGTGATCAGACACGGCGTGGCGCTTGGCTCGGAAGCCATTACCGTGTGGTTATCGGATGGAAGCTGTTTTCCCGGTCAACTCAATTTTCGTAAAGCCTTTCAGCGCACACTCGAAGGTTTGCAGGAAATATACGCGGCATTGCCCCACAACTGGAAGATGTTTGTGGAATATAAGGCGTACGAACCCAATTTTTACAGCATGACGGTGGGAGATTGGGGACAATCGCTTTTATACGCTACTAAGCTGGGACCAAAAGCTTACACCCTGGTGGATTTGGGTCATCATTTGCCCAACGCCAATATCGAACAGATAGTAGCGCTTTTGTTGGCCGAGGGCAAATTAGGCGGCTTTCATTTCAACGACAGCAAATACGGCGACGATGATCTTACCGTCGGTTCGATCAATCCTTACCAGCTCTTTTTAATTTTCAACGAACTGGTAGAGGGTATGGATGCGCGCGGTATGCAGCATCACAGTGATCTTGGCTGGATGATAGATGCTTCGCATAATGTGAAAGATCCGCTCGAAGATTTGTTACAGTCTGTCGAGGCTATCAAAATTGCCTACGCGCAGGCTTTGCTGATAGACACAAAGGCACTGTCGGCTGCGCAGGAAGCCAATGATGTGGCCAAAGCACAGGAGATTTTGCAATCAGCATATCGCACCGATGTGCGTCCGCTCGTGGCCGAAGCGCGACTGCGCGCGGGTGGCGCCCTGCAGCCCATTCAATTGTTCCGCGACCTTAAAGTGCGCGAGCACCTTATCAAAGAGCGCGGCCAGAAAACGGTGGCCACGGGGCTGTAAAGTGAATATTGAGTTGAATTGAATTTGAACAAGGAATCTGCATGTTGAATGGGGATGCCGCAATAGCGATCTTCGATATTGGCAAGACCAATAAAAAACTGTTCCTTTTCGACGAACAGTACAATATATTATTGGAAAAATCAGAACAGTTTGATGAGACGAGTGATGAAGATGGATACCCTTGTGAGGATTTGGAAAAACTCAGGGCTTGGGTGAAGGAAAGTTTGCGTGGGCTTTTAAATAATACAAATTGCAATATCCGCGCGTTGAATTTTTCTACCTACGGCGCCAGCTTTGTGCACATTAATGCTGAAGGGAAGGCAATAGCGCCATTACACAATTACCTGAAACCATACCCGCAACAACTGCAGGATCAATTTTATAAGACCTATGGCGGCGAAATCAGTTTCTCCATGCTTACCGCCTCGCCCGTACTGGGAAGCCTTAATTCGGGCATGCAGTTGTATCGCTTGAAATATGAAAAGCCGGAGTTGTTTCAACAGGTAAAATATTCGCTACACCTGCCGCAGTATATGGGCTTCCTCGTGTCGGGAAATGCCTGGTCGGATATTACAAGCATCGGTTGTCATACCGGTCTGTGGAACTTTCCCCAACATCACTATCATGAATGGTTGTACCGAGAAGGTATTATCGAAAAGCTGGCACCGATTTTTCCTTCGGATCGGCTGATGCCCGTGCAGTGGGAGGGGCATGCCTTGCCTTGTGGCGTGGGGCTGCACGATAGTTCGGCCGCACTTATTCCTTATCTTGTTCAATTTACCGAACCCTTTTTACTTATTTCGACGGGCACCTGGTGCATCGCCCTTAATCCCTTCAACCAATCGCCGTTGACGGCGGAAGAATTGCAGCAGGATTGTCTCTGTTATATGCAGTACCGCGGCAAACCGGTGAAGGCCTCAAGATTATTTGCGGGGTATGAACATGAACAGCAGGTAAAACGACTGGCCGCGCATTTCAACGTGCAGGCCGACTATTATAAGAATGTTTCATTTGATCCTTCATTGCTCAGCGGCTTGTCAACCGGTACCGGTAGCGCGACCAATTCTTTTTCCGGGATAGCCATGATGAAGGAATCGCCGTTCGGCGAGCGCGATTTGTCTGAATTTGCAAGCTACGAAGCAGCCTACCATCAATTGATGCTTGACATTATGTGGCAGCAGGTGAGATCGGCCAGACTAGTACTGAATGATTGTCCTGTGAAAAGAATATTTGTTGACGGCGGTTTCAGCCGCAACCCGTTATACATGCATTTACTGGCTTGTGCATTTCCTCAACACGAAATATTTGCCACCACGGTGGCACAGGCTTCCGCCCTGGGAGCAGCCCTTGCGGTGCACGACAACTGGAATAAAAAAAATACTCCCGCCGAATTGGTAGCCCTCAGACCTTATACTGCTTCTGCATCCATCGCCATTTAATCGGGTAAATTTAGAATGTATCCCGCAACGATTGCGCGGAAAAAGCCAGGTAGCAGGATGGTTCAGGATGATTGAGCGTTTTTCTGTTTATAAATTCATCGTGCGATTTCGGATGAACGATTCCTGACCAAAACCTGCTATATGAAAAAAAGCGTGCTTGCAATTTCGAAATTCCCTTCAGCTTTTTATTGCAACACTATCTTATCGGGCTGGCATCATTTAGTGCATCCCACGCGCATGATGCTTCGTTTTTTGGCACACTCACGGCAACGGGTGATACTTCCCGTTTGTTGATGGGGCGCATGACGCGACAACTTCTAGGTTTCGCCGATGAATGATGAGTAGAAACTATCAACATCCTGGATACCCAAATTTTTACTATAGATTGGACAGTATAGAGCAAAGACCTGGGGACTTTTCCCCGGGTCTATTTTTTTTCTATTGCTTCAGATACTGTTTCTTATGATCGCCGCCTGGTAAATGAATTTGCCGTACATGGATATGGTCCCGTACATTTGTTGAGTGGAGCAGGGGCATAATGTTTGCATCACTCCCATTGATTTTCTGCACCAAACTGTCACGCGTATGATGAGATTTTTACTTCTCTCTGTTCTTTGTGGCAACACCGTTTGGGTACAGGGTCAATCGCGGGCCGTATTGACAACCTTCAAATTCGACTTTGGCACCGGGCAAGCCGCAAAGGGTTATATTCCCATTACCCCTGAATGCATTTACGATGAAAATATAGGCTATGGTTTTCACGAAGGCGCCCAACTGGAGGCCGTAACGCGCAAATCCGGCCGCAAGCTGGTGGGCGATTTTATCACCAGCGGGAAACCATTCTTTTTCTCCGTATGCCTGCCCGACGGCAACTACGACGTAAAATTAATCCTGGGAGATATTAAGGGCAGCTCCGCCACCACCGTGCGCACCGAATGCCGCCGGCTGATGCTGGAAAATATTCGCACCGAGAAAAACCAGGTCACTATAAGAACATTTACCGTTCATAAGCGCGATAGCCTGATACGCGGCTCGCACATGGGCATGCTGAACAAGGTACGACTGAAACCGCGGGAATCGTCGTACAGGCACTGGGATCACCTGCTCACTTTCGAGTTCAACGATTCGCTGCCTAAAGTGTGCGCGCTGGAAATAAGGCCCAATTCAAAAGCAACCACCCTGTTTCTTGCAGGCAACAGTACGGTAGTTGACCAGGACCGCGAGCCCTGGGCGGCCTGGGGACAAATGCTGCCCGCCTTTTTTGTTCCCGGCGCAGTAGCCATCGCCAACTATGCTGAGTCGGGTGAATCGCTGCTGGCCTTCCGCGCCGAAAGAAGGCTGGAAAAAATATGGAGCATGTCGAAACCCGGCGATTACCTGTTTATCGAATTTGCACACAACGATCAGAAGCCCGGCGCCAACTACCTCGATCCTTTTACCAGTTACAAAGCCGTTTTAAAAGAGTGGATTACCGAAGCGCATATGCGGCAAATGATACCAGTGCTTGTCACTTCGATGCATCGCAGAAGTTTCGACAGCACGGGAGCCGTAGTAAACACGCTCGGCGATTATCCCGAAGCCATGCGGCAGGTGGCGGCCGAAGAGGGGGTAGCCCTTATCGATCTCAATGCCATGAGCAAGGAACTCTACGAAGCCTGGGGATCCGATGAATCGGCGAAGGCTTTTGTGCATTATGCCGCGAATTCCATTCCCGGGCAGACGACCGAACTGAAAGATGACACGCACTTCAGCACTTACGGCGCCTATGAACTGGCGCGCTGCGTGGTGCGCGGCATCGTAGATGCCAATTTGCCAATCGCTCAGCACCTGTTGCCTCACAAGGTCAGTTTCTCACCCTCCCAACCCGATCCCATCGCCAGCTTGTACTGGCCGCTGAGTCCTGCCATTGACAATTAATCGCTATCTTGAAACAGTTTCAAGTGATGCCACTATGAGCAATGATACCATTCGCATATCCGTCGGGGATATGAACGATATTTTTACGGATATTCTTTTGAAAAATGGCTTTACCGCCGACAGTGCAAAACAATGCGCCGCTGTTTTTACCAACAATTCTGTTGATGGCGTGTACACGCACGGAGTTTACCGTTTCCCGCGATTTGTAGAATATATCCGTAAAGGCATGGTGCATCCAGGTGCAGAACCTTCACTCGTTCACCGTGCCGGCGCGCTGGAGCAGTGGGATGGCCACCTGGGCCCCGGTCCGCTCAACGCCATGCAGGCTACCGATACGGCCATGGGCATTGCGCGGCAACACGGCATCGGTTGCGTAGCCCTGGCAAACACCAATCACTGGATGCGCGGGGGCAGCTATGGCTGGCAGGCGGCGAAGGCCGGTTTTGCCTTTATCGGGTGGACCAACACTACAGCCATCATGCCCGCTTGGGGCGCGCTGGATGGAAGGCTCGGCAACAACCCGCTGGTGATGGCCCTGCCTTACCGGGATGAAGCCATCGTGCTGGACATGGCCATGTCGCAATACTCTTATGGAGCGATGGAACTGGCGGTATTGAAAAATGAAAAGCTGTCTGTTTACGGCGGCTACGATACCAGGGGCGAACTGAGCAACGACCCGGCAGAAATTCTGCAATCGCGACGACCAGTTCCGGTGGGCTACTGGAAAGGGGCGGGGCTGGCACTGCTGCTCGATATACTGGCTGCGGTGCTGTCGGGTGGTTTGTCTGTGCATGAGATTGCCCGCAAACAAACCGAGACTTCCTTGTCGCAGGTCTTCATCGCCATCGATCTTACAAAATTGGGAAACCATTCCACTATTGCCACACTGCTTGAAAACATCATCAACGACTACAAACAATCCACTCCGCACGCAGAAAAACGCATCAGTTATCCGGGTGAACGGGTATTGCGCACCCGCGCAGAGAACCTGGACAAGGGTGTTCCGGTATTGAAGAAGTTCTGGTCTGAAATTTTGGCCCTCCAATGAGTCTTTCCCGCGGTAAAACCAATGCCGCATCCGGCTGCCAAAAAAATAAATGGTGCAACGCAGAAAGTTTTTCACGAGGCCGGCGTCTCATACGTTGTTGTTTTTCCGGGCGATCACAACCTTTCGCCTGGCACAGGAAAATTCTTTTCGTTTAGCAGTTGTTAATGCGCGGCTGGTTTTTACTGGCCGCTTTTCTTTTATCGCGGATTGAGCGCAGATGGCGCAGATTACGCGGATAATGTACATACATCAAACCACTGCTTTCGTCCGCATCATCTGTGAAATCCGCGCCATCTGCGTTTAATACGCGATTCAATCATCTACGCCAATTCATAAAATCCCTTCCAATCCCTTTTGCAGGATGCTTCAGGATGGAGAGGCCTCCTCAATAACTTACTTTACAAGTCCAAACCGGTAGCCTTCATTTTGAAAAAATCGTAATCATGCATGCGACTAATCAAACGGATTTTCTTTCTTTTCACAACCTTCATAGGGCTCAGCTCATTCCTGTTTTTTCAAAATCAAAAACCCGTTCTCTACATCATCGGCGATTCAACGGTGAAAAATGGTTCCGGTACCGGTGACCAGGGATTGTGGGGGTGGGGCAGCTTTATGGCCGGCTATTTCGATACCACGCGCATTGCTGTGGAGAATTACGCGATTGGCGGAAGAAGCAGCTGCGCCTTTATTACAGAAGGGCGCTGGGACAGGATATTGCAGCGCCTCAAACCAGGCGATTTTGTGATCATGCAATTCGGGCACAATGATGCGGTTCCCCTCGATGATACCGCCCGTGCGCGCGGAACCATTCGCGGCATCGGCAACGATAGCGTGGCCATTTATAATCCTGTCCGGAAAATGAATGAAGTAGTGTACACCTATGGTCATTACATGCGCAGGTATGTAGATGATACGAAAGCGAAAGGCGCGATACCCATTGTCTGCTCCCTCGTGCCGCGCGATAATTTCCGGGAAAGCAAAGTCGTGCGTTCCGACTCAATTTACGCAGGCTGGGCGCAGGCCGTAGCCCAATCGAATGGCGCACTCTTTATTCCGTTGAATGCGCTGGTGGCTGACCGTTATGATGCGTTGGGACCGGATAAGGTGCACACATTTTTCCCGGTGGATCATACCCATCCCAACAAAGAGGGTTCGGAGCTGACCGCTTCCATCGTAATTGAAGCAATTCGAAAACTGGATTGTAACCTGAAAAATTATTTGAAGAAATAAAGCCATCTCTCCAATGAAAATAAAAGCACTTTTTATAATTCTACTGTTGTCAGTCACAACTACTGCGCAGGACTTTCCCAATAAAAAAGAAGTTCTTAAGGTGATGCGGCTCACCAACAAATATTTTATGAAGAAATGGCCCAACCCGGGCGATTCTATCACCACAAACATAACGCGTCCGGCCAATATCTGGACAAGAGCTGTGTATTATGAAGGACTGATGGCATTGTATAGCATCGACAAAAAGAAAGCCTATTACAACTATGCCGTTGACTGGGGCAACAAACATCAATGGAATCTGCGAGGAGGAGTGGGCACGCGCAATGCCGACAACCAGGCATGCGGACAGGCTTATATTGACTTGTATCTGATAGATAAAAAAGAAGAACGCATCAAGTCTATTAAGGAGTCCATTGATCTAATGAAAGCCAGTTCGAAAATTGATGACTGGAACTGGATTGACGCTCTTCAAATGGCTATGCCTGTATTTGCGCGGCTGGGAGTGGTGTTTGAAGATACCAGCTATTTCAACCGCATGTATGAAATGTATGCCTATACCAAATATAAGCATGGCGACAATGGTTTGTACAATTCCGAAGACAAACTCTGGTGGCGCGATAAAGACTTCGATCCTCCTTATAAAGAACCCAATGGCGAAGACTGCTATTGGAGCCGCGGCAACGGGTGGGTAGTGGCTGCATTGGTGCGCGTGTTGGAGTGGTTGCCCAAAACTGACCCGCATTACAACGAATACCTGCAGAATTATAGAGACATGCTGCAGGCGTTGCTTACATGCCGGCGCGACGATGGTTTCTGGCCGCCCAGCCTGCACGATCCTAACAACTATGGCAGCAAGGAGCTGTCGGGCACTGCCTTGTTTGTATATGGCATGGCCTGGGGCATCAATAATGGGCTGATCGACCGCGAGACTTATTTGCCGGTGGTGATCGGCAGTTGGAACGCCATGGTGAAAGACTGCGTGCATCCCAATGGCTTTCTCGGTTATGTGCAGGGAACGGGAAAGGAGCCGAAAGACGGTCAGCCGGTGAGCTATGACCACCAGCCAGATTTTGAAGATTATGGTTTGGGTTGTTTCTTGCTGGCGGGCTCAGAAGTGTATAAATTGAAGAAATTATGATCAGGTCAATACTGGGTGTATTATTTATTTTTCTGGCCGTTACCGTGTTGAAGGCGCAACAGCCCATCGGCGCTTATCAATCTGGTTTCAGGCAGGAGGGTAATCGTTTTTATTTCACCACCACCAAAGGCAGGGTGATGATCGAGTTTTGCACCATGATGATGTTTCGCGTGCGTGCAAGCTGGACGGGCGATTTTGAAAAAGACGAACCCTGGATGATAAAGAAATATGATTGGTCGCCGGTAAGCGTGGAAAAATCAGAAAATCAAAAGTCGTTTATACTTTCTTCAAAACAGCTGGTGATCACTGTTGAGAAAAACCCTTTCGCCATTACGGTAAAAGATTTGAAAGGGAAGGAAATTTATTCTGCTAAAAACCTGTTTTCAAATAATGACACGGTTGGCTGCAAAAGTAAACTCGATGCTGGTGAACATATCTTTGGTTTTGGCGAACGCATGGATTTTTTAGATCAGCGCAATAAGCGGCTTACTCTGAATGTTGGTCGTGGCAAGGGTATGCCTCATATCGTAGGCGCTTATAATGTGCTGGAAGCAAATTATTGCCCCATACCGTTTTTTATGAGTACAAACGGACATGGTGTTTTCTTTCACAATGCATATCCTACGCAGTGGGATATGGGTTATGCATCGGCCGACGAGTACAGTTTCAGCGCCTCGGGTGGTGAACTGGATTTTTACTTCATATATGGCCCGCGCTTTGAAACCATATTGTATCAGTATACTGCACTTACCGGTCGCTCGCCCATGGTGCCAAAGTTTGCTTTAGGCTTGCATGTGGGTACCTATTCGGGGGGCACCTGGAATTACGAACATTTTACTTCGGATACTTACGTAATTGAACTGGCGCGTAAGCTGCGTGCCATGGGCATTCCCGTTGATATTCTCTGGCTCGACAGCACCTGGCGCATTTTCGGAAAAGTGGGGGGTAAGGGAGCAACCTCTTTCGAGTGGCGGGAAACATTCACGAACCCGAAGGCTATGTTCGACAGCCTGTACAAAATGAATTTCTCGATGGTGGGCCTGCACCTGCGCCCACGCTTTGATAATGGCAATAAAATAAAACTGCTCGATACGGCGCAACGACTGGGATATACCTATCCCGAAAACGGGCGGCCGGGCGAGTTTGTGAATTTTTTCGACCCGGCTGCGGTTGACTGGTGGTGGAATTATGGCGTGATGCGCGTGGCTTCGCTGGGTGCGAAGTTTTTGAAAACAGATGAAGGCAGCGCCTTTGGCGGTCTTGCGAATGAAAGTGATAGGGTAGGTCCTGTGGGAAAAGAGGTTGCTAAGCTGCACAATCTTTTTCCGCTGGCTTATGCCAAAGCGCCCTTTGAAAAATTCCAGGAGTATAATGGCATACGTGGCCTCAATCATACACGCGAGGGATATGCAGGCATACAGCGCTATCCCTTCATTTTTGCGGGCGATTGGCCCAGCGAGTGGCAGTATTTTGAACCGGTGATAAAAGCGGGTTTGAATAATGGTTTGTCGGGAGTGGGTTACTGGACGCACTGCATGGGTGGCTTCGAGCACAATGCCGATCCCGAATTGTATATACGCTGGTGCCAGTTTGGTATGATGAGTCCTATTGCGATGGTCTTTGGCATGGATCATCCCGGTTACAAAGAGCCCTGGCACTATGGCGAGGAAGCGCTGCGCATTTTCAGGAAATACGATTCGCTGCGCTATTCGTTACTGCCCTACCTGTATAGTCATGCCTGGCAGATGCACAACAGCGGCATGCCCCTGATGCGCGCGCTGGTGATCGATTACCAGGACGATCCCAACGTCTATAACATCACCGACCAGTATATGCTGGGCGATGCATTAATGATTTGCCCGGTTACCACCAAGGGCGCCCAAACGCGCGTGGTGTATTTGCCCAAAGGTGAATGGTACGATTTTCACAGCGGTAAAAAATTCAGCGGCGGCCAGTGGCTCAATATTGTGACGCCGCTCGATGTACTGCCAATGTTTGTGCGCGCCGGCAGCATCATAGCGCGGCAACCGGTGATGAGTTACGTTGGGGAAAAGACCGTTGACCGACTGACACTCGATATTTTCCCCGGGGAAAAAGGACATTTCGTATTGTACGACGACGATGGTAAATCGCTTGACTATCTTTCAGGAAAATATGCTGAAACTATTATTCATACTGAGACGGAAGAAAATAACCTGGTGATTGAACTGGATCCGCCTAAAGGAGATTACAAAAGCTCCGTGAAATCTTATGAATTGAGAGTACGCCTGTACGCAGCACCTGTTGCAATAACTGAGAATGAAAATGCGGTGCAGGGAAATTACAACGCGCAGGAAAAAATATTGTATCTGAAAACCAGCGCGCCGGTGGAGCGGGGCATATCCATCAGCCTGCGGCTTAAATAACAATTTGCATGAAGTGTGCCTGGACGATATTGTTCTTTTTTGTAACAGCGGATTGTCTTTCGCAGAAAGAATCGGTAGTAGGGTGGGGATGGGCCGGCAATACCGTGAATGCCGTTGTTTTCAGGCGCAATTCAATTGCTTCGGATAGTCACTGGCAGTACGTAGCGTATTACGACAGCACCGGTCATGTGGTGCTGGCAAGGCGCAATATCACCGGCGGGTCATGGGAAGTAAAGCAAACACGATACAAGGGTAATATCACAGACGCGCACAATAGCATCAGTATAATGGTGGATGGCGATGGCTACCTGCATATGTCCTGGGATCATCACAATAATCAACTCAATTATTGCCGCAGCGTGGCGCCCGAATCATTGGAACTGACAGATAAGCTGCCAATGGTTGGCAGCACGGAATCGAGAGTGAGTTATCCGGAATTTTATAAAATGCCCAACGGCGATTTGTTGTTCCTGTATCGCGATGGCAGTTCGGGGCGGGGTAATCTTATTCTGAACCGATATTACACCACACGGAAAAAATGGGAACGCATCCAGGACAACCTGATCGATGGCGAAGGCGAGCGCAGCGCATACTGGCAGGCTTGTGTGGACGACCAGGGCGTATTTCATATCAGCTGGGTATGGCGCGAAACACCTGACGTGGCTTCCAACCACGATCTCTGTTATGCCCGCTCCGCAGATGGCGGAAAGACCTGGCAAAAGTCTGGTGGCAGCGTGCAAGTGGTTCCCATGAACGCCGCCAATGCCGAATATATCGCGCATATACCGCAAAACAGCGACCTGATCAATGGTACTTCCATGACCACCGACGCCAAGGGCCGGCCCTATATTGCTACTTACTGGCGGCCGCAGGGAAATATTTCCCCGCAATACCATCTCGTTTATTTCAATGGCAGCGCCTGGCAAATCCAACAGGTTTCAAACCGTACAGCAGGTTTCACCCTGAGCGGGGGTGGCACCAGGCGCATACCGATATCAAGACCCCAGGTGATGGTGCGCGGAAAGAAAGTATACCTCGTTTTTCGTGATGCAGAAAGAGATAATCGCCTGTCCGTAGCCTATTGCAATAATATTTCGAAAGGAGAGTGGAATACAGTTGATCTTACTGAAACCTCCATTGGCCAGTCGGAACCTTCCTTTGATACGGAGTTGTGGCGCCGAAAAAATATGCTTCATCTATACGTGCAGTACAGCGGCCAGGGCGATGGCGAACGCACAGAACAAATTGCCCCGCAGCATGTCCGGATTTTGGAATGGAGACCCAGGTAAAAATTTGTACCGGCCGCAGCATTATTCCCCAACCAGTTACAGTTTTATCAATTCTTGCGTATGTGTGATAACGGTAGTATATCCGAAATTAAAAATTGAATATACAATACCCGTTTGTTGTATAACGTTTATACATAAGTTATCCTGACCGGACCATTAAACCTGTACACAATGAAAGGAAAAACTATTGTGGAATTACTGGCATCAGCACTGATCGTAGTCTTTTTATATGCCGCTGCCGTGCAGTTTGTTTACCATGAAACTTACTTTTCCCAGCTAAACCGTCCACGCACCGGCAAGGTCTTCGCGTATATCATCAGCTATTTGTTGCCACTGGTACACGTGTTATTGGCCTGGCTGCTCTGGCGCCCTGCGAAGCGCCTTGCCGGCTTTGTATGCGCCATGGCGGTGATGAGTCTTTACACCATATACCTGTTTGTGATGTTGCCCGCGGGTTCCAAGGCACAATGTCATTGCGGCGAACTGTGGCAGGGCGCTTCGCTGGAGTTGAATATCCTCTTCAATCTTGCTGTAATTTTACTCTCGGCCGTCGCCATCATCCTGATGGGAAGATTCAAGACCAATTCACCGCATTTTACCTGAAATACGGTTTACCGGATGCGGCACACGCAGCCGGTATCATTTATGGCCGTAGTAGAGATCGTTCCAGCGCAACTCATTTTTGAAATCGTATAGGTTGGTGTTTTTGCCGATAAGCACGTATTCGATGCCGGCCATTTCAGCAAAATCCTGCATATGCGCACTGGTGAGGTTTTGGCTATAGCAGGTGTGGTGCGCGCCACCGGCGAGAATCCAGGCAGCACAGCCGGTTTTCATATCCGGATAGGGCTTCCACAGCACGCGGGCTACCGGCAGTTTGGGCAGACTCTGAATGGGATCCACAGCCACCACTTCATTTACCAGCAGGCGGAAACGATTGCCCATATCAACTATCGAAGCATTGATAGCGGGACCCGAAGCGGAGTTGAACACGAGTCTTACCGGGTCGGCCTTACCGCCGATGCCGAGTGGATGAATTTCGCAACTGGGTTTACCATCAGCAATCGACTCGCATATTTCGAGCATATGAGCGCCCAGCACCATTTGATTTTCGGGATCGAAATGATAGGTGTAATCTTCCATAAAGCTGTTGCCGCCCTTCAGGCCGGATGCCATCACCTTCATGGCTCTTACCAAAGCGCCAGTTTTCCAGTCGCCTTCAGCGCCAAATCCGTAACCCTCGGCCATCAGTCGCTGCACGGCAATGCCGGGCAACTGTACCAGCCCATGCAGATCTTCAAAGGTATCGGTGAATCCTTTGAAATTGCCAGCTTGCAGGAAATTACGCAGCCCAATTTCTATTCTTGCCGCATCGCGCAGCGAAGCATGGCGGTCGCCGCCTTTGCGCAGGGCAGGAGCCATGTTGTAAATGTCTTCATACACCTGTACCAGTTTAGTCACTTCAGCATCGCTCACTTCGTCTATCGTTTTTTTCAAATCGCCTATGCCATAGCCATTCACGGAGTAGCCAAACCTGATTTCGGCTTCCACCTTATCACCTTCGGTAACGGCCACCTGCCGCATGTTGTCGCCAAAGCGCACAAACTTTGCCCCCTGCCAGTCGTGCCAGCCGCAGGCCGCGCGCAGCCATACGCCCAGTTCATTCACCACCTGTGGATCCTGCCAATGGCCCACCACCACCTTGCGGTTGAGTCGCATGCGGCTCATGATAAACCCAAACTCGCGGTCACCGTGTGCGCTCTGGTTCAGGTTCATAAAATCCATATCAATGCTGCTCCACGGAATATCGCGGTTATACTGTGTATGCAAATGCAGGAGCGGCTTCTGCAACACTTTCAAACCACCGATCCACATCTTTGCCGGCGAAAAAGTATGCATCCACGCAATGATGCCGATGCAGTTCTGCGTGGTATTCGCCTCTTCACATACCTTGTATATCTCTTCGGGACTCTTTACTGTAGGTTTATAAACAATTTTCACGGGTATGCCCGCCTGCAAATCCAGGTTGCGGGCAATCTCTTTTGAATGTTCTGCTACTTGCCTCAATGTTTCTTCGCCATACAAATGCTGACTACCGGTTACGAACCACGCTTCTAAAGATTTTAAACTCATATTTGGTTGCTTGTTTTGTCTTGTATTGTCATGTTCTGATATGGTTGCTATATATCATTTCTCCTTCCCTCTTCCTTCTTCTTTCTTCGATCTTCAATCTTCCTCCTGCCCATAATACGCTCCGTCTCCATGTTTCCGTTGCCAGTGTTTTTGTATAAGGGAATCTTTAAGACGGGGTGCATTGGGATTTATTTGTTCGGTGAGAAATGCCATGCGGGCCACTTCTTCCAGCACTGCTGCGTTGTACACAGCCTTGGCGCCGTTTTTTCCCCAGGCGAAGGGGGCGTGGTTGCCTACAAGAATCATTTCTACTTCTTCGTAAGAAAGTTTGCGCTCGGCAAAACAATTGATGATCTGGAAACCGGTCTGGTATTCGTAATCTCCGCGAATCATGTCGTCGTTCATCGGCGGCGCGCAGGGAATGTCAACCGTATTGTGATCAGCATGCGTGGTACCGTAAATCGGGATGTCGCGCTGCGCCTGCGCCCAGGCGGTAGCGTAGGTGCTATGCGTATGAACGATGGCGCCTGTTTTTTCCCAGTGCTTATACAATACAGCGTGCGTTTTGGTATCGCTGGATGGACGTAATTTCCCTTCCACCACGTTGCCATCAAAATCCACGATCACCATTTTTTCAGGTGATAGCTCTTCGTAAGGAACACCGCTCGGTTTTATGGCAAATACGCCCTGCTTTCTGTCTGCCACACTTACATTGCCAAACGTAAAAATCACGAGCCCCAGCGCAGGCAATTGCATATTGGCTTTGTAACATTCTTCCTGGATCTGTATATACTTTCCCATAATGATTGAATATTGAACAAAGGAATGAAGCACAAGGATATGAAGGCTGAATATAAGCCGGTTCAGGACTCCATGGTTACAATTCCTTCTTTGTTCAATATTTTTTGCTCTATCTGATTGCCTAAGGTTTTATATCGTTGATACCTGGTTTGATATATCTGTGTTCTTGACCTGTCAGGATTATACACCGCATCAAATCCTTGTCCCATAGCATTCATGGCCTCTTCCACTTTGGGATAAAGTCCCGCTGCAGTGGCGGCAAACATTGCGGCGCCGAGGGCGCAGGTCTGTTCGCTCTTGTGAATGCGGATGGGCATGTTCATCACATCAGCCATCATCTGCATAATGAAAGGCGATTTGCGGGCAACGCCACCAAGTCCTATCAATCCTTTTACGGCTACGCCTTCGTCAATAAATCTTTCTACGATTGCCCTTGCGCCAAAACAAGTGGCTTCCACAATGCTGCGGAATATACGGGGCGCATCACTGCCCAGGCTCAGACCGGTGATAGCGCCTTTCAAAGTCTGATCAGCATCGGGCGTGCGACGGCCGTTGAACCAGTCCACCGACAGCTCGCTGTTCTCATCCACGGGCAGCATGGCTGCGCGCTGGCTGAGAGCCGGAATAATTTTATCGATCGTTTCGTCAATGGCTTTGCCGTTGTTGGTTCCCAGTACATGCTGCAGGGGCCAGGCAATTACGTTCCTGAACCAGGCGTAAGCATCGCCGAAGGCGGATTGACCAGCTTCCATGCCCATCATACCGGGGATCACGCTGCCGGGTACCTGGCCGCAGATGCCTTTCACCAGTTTACCCTGCATATCGCACATGGGCGCCACCAGCATGTCGCAGGTGGAAGTGCCCATTACCTTACTGAGATGGTAGGGTTCTATTTGTCCGCCCACAGCACCCATATGTGCGTCGAAAGCGCCCACGCCAACCACCACATCGGTGGAGAGACCGAGTTTTGCTGCCCACTCGGCGCTCAGCGTTCCGGCAGGTTGGTCTGCGGTATAAGTGTTGTGAAAAAGACGGCTGGTAAAACCTTTCAGGTAGGGGTGGAGTGAAGCAAAGAAATCATCGGGGGGCAGCCCACCAAACTCAGCAGCCCACAGTGCCTTGTGGCCGGCTGCGCATACACCGCGCTTCATTTCATTCACGTGCTTGCCGCCGGTAAGCACAAAAGGTATCCAGTCGCAATGTTCTACCCAGCTATAGCAGGCAGCCCGCACACTTTCGTCGGTCTTTAATATGTGCAGCAGTTTGGCCCAGAACCATTCCGAAGAATAGATGCCGCCAACATACTGCAGGTAGTTAGTGTCGAACTTTTCAGCGTGTGCATTGATGTCGGCAGCCTCCTGCACGGCAGTATGATCTTTCCACAACACAAACATGGCGTTGGGATTTTTTTCAAACTGCGGCAGCAGGGAAAGTGGAGTGCCTGTTTCATCAACGGCCACGGGTGTGGAGCCGGTAGTATCAACAGAAATGGCACGCACCTTCGGGGCCACGCTTTGGCCCGCCTGTTGCAGGCAGGCCTTTATAGTAGATTCCAATCCTTCGAGGTAGTCGAGCGGATGCTGCCTGAACTGATTGATGCTTGCATCACAATATAAACCATCCTTCCAGCGCGGGTAATGAAATACTGCCGAGGCGAGCTCTTCGCCGGTGCGGGCATTGACGAGGATAGAACGTACGGAATCAGTGCCATAGTCTACCCCTATAACATAACTGTCATTTTTCATATCGCAAACCAGGCCGTTTAGCTCCCGGTATTTCGTGTCAAATTAACAATTATTGGGGAAACAAAACGAGCGAACGAAAAAAAACAGGGAAAAACCGGCCATAAAAGGATAAAAATTGGTTGTTCGCGGGTAAAATTTCCTAAAACCCTCTCTTACGCTCCTGTCCTCCTTCTCCCACCATGTTAATCACCTCGTAGTAAACCCGCTTGGGTTTGTTGTCCTTGTCAAACAAAAGGGGGTAGTTCTTTCTGCCGAAGACGGGGAAATTGTCCAGCCAGGATTGGCGGTCGGAGACATTCCAGAAGGTAACGCCGGTGAGCTGGTCCCTGTATTTGAGGAAAGCGTTGAAGACGGTCTTGTATTGCTCAATCTGTTTGCGCTCCATTTCAGGAGTGAACTCATCCGACTCATCGGGGCGTTTGCGGCGGCGGCCATTTTCGGAGGGATAGACCGATATGTCGAGTTCGGTAACCTGCACCTTCAGCCCAAGACTTGCAAACTTTTCGATGGAAGCGGGTAGCTCTTTGGCGAGGCTTGAGTCGTAGATATTATAGTGCCCCTGCAGACCCACGCCATGTATCGGCACTTTGGCGTCGACCAGCTTTTTTACCATGGTATATATCTTCTCACGTTTCTTTGGGTTTTCAGTGTTGTAATCATTGTAAAAAAGCAGGGCATCGGGATCGGCTTCATGTGCCCACTGAAAAGCTTTAATTATAAAATCTTCTCCGCATATTTGGTACCAGGGCGAATTGCGGTAAAAGCCCGAGTCGTCAGCGATCACTTCGTTCACCACGTCCCAGGCATAAATTTTTCCCTTGTAACGGGTAACCACGGTGGTGATATGATCCTTCATTCTTTGCAGCAGCACTTCTTTGCTGACCTGTTTTCCTTCAGCATCCCTGAATATCCATCCCGGCGCCTGGCTATGCCATACGAGGGTATGGCCGCGCATTTTCATACCATGCTTAACAGCAAAATCAACAATGCTGTCTGCCGGCCCCCAGTTGTACCGATCTTCTGCGGGGTGGAGAGGGCCCATCTTCATCGCATTTTCTGCAGTAAGACTGTTAAAATGGGTAACTAAGAGCAGTGAATCGGGGCCTTTAAGACTACGCGGCGTAACGGCGGCGCCTATGGGGAACAAACCATTGTAATAATCTTTCAGTCCTTTGCTATTTTGTGCTTCGACCGACAGGCACAGCGTAAGGAATATAAAGAGAAGAGAAAATTTATCGCGGATGAAGGGGATTGCCCGGATTACGCGAACGTTTCCTGTTCGTGAAAAATATTTGATTCGTAAATGCATATATAGGTTGGTTTAATTGTTTAATCAATACGTCGTTTTTGCTTTGTATCCGCGTAAATCCGCGAGATCTTTTCCTATCTGTGATCAGAATCCGACCGAGTTGCCGCCATCCACGGGCAACACTGCGCCCGTAATATATTTCGCTCCTTCCGAAGCGAGAAACAGCGCGCTCTCTGCCACATCCGAGGGTTGACCCAGGCCGCCCATCGGTGTGCGCGATAATACCTTTTGCATGCGTTCCTGGTCGCCGTTCAGGGCCCTGGCCGACATGTCGGTGGCAATAAAGCCGGGTGCTATACAATTTACGCGTATACCCTTCGGTGATAGTTCCACCGCCATAGCCCTCGTCATACCTTCGATGGCCGATTTGGAAGCGGTATAGGCAATCACTTTGGGTATGCCGTATTGTGAAGCCATGGAACTGATATTGATGATAGCGCCTTTTCCTTGTTTCAACATATGGTTTACTACCTCGCGCGACAACACAAATACGGCGGTTACATTGGTAAGCAGTATTCTTTGAAAATCGTCGTCGGTTACTTCGGTGAATTCTTTTTTCTGGTTAATACCAGCATTGTTTACCAGTATATCGATATGTCCGTATTGACTGATGATCTTCTCAACAAGTGGGGGGATGGCCTTCAGGTCAGACAGGTCGCAGCACATCGGGATGCAAAGCTCGCCCAATTTCTCCCGGGCTGCATTGAGTTTTTGCTGATCGCGGCCCACAATGATGGTGGTGATTTTGCTTTGTACAAACTTATCCGCAATTGCCAGGCCTATACCCGATCCGCCACCTGTTACAATGGCTGTGGTTTGGTTGTTTTTCATTGTAAAGTTTAAAAATTCAATTACCGAATTCGCTTTTGGTTTTTCTGTATTGAATTTTATTGGGTTCTTGCTATAATTGTTTGAAATATATCCTAAACATTAGTTTCCTGGTGCATACGGAAAACGAAGCGATTTATAGTAATCCAATGTCTCACCCGGTTTTTCATAGCCTGCCGGTATTTCCATTCTGGAAAATGTCTGGAAGTACAATACACAGGCGTTTCTCCACCAAATAGCTTCTTCTTCCTGGATCTTTAGCAGCATGCTGACGTGTTCGAAGCGCTCCTTGTCAATGAGATTCTCCAGGCTGCTCCATGCTTTGCGCACCTGTTGCATAGCGGCTGCGCCTGAATAGTATTTGTAACAGAGTTCTTCCCAGAGTGTTCTGCCCGATCGCATCCTGAATGTCCACGGCACGTGGTGAAACCATAGCAGGTATTCGTCGGGGCATGATTTCATATCGGCCCACTGTTTGGCAACCTCAGGAAAGTATTGGGCCATTGCATTGCTGCCAGTGGCCGTTCTGTCGAAACCTACACCAGTACTATCTGCCCGGTGGAAATAGGTGGGGTTCCAGTCTTCGCGTGGCGCCCGGTTATACCACGGTGCCGGACCATAGTGATGACCATAACCCATGATATGGTGCAATCCCAGCGGCGTCATATAGTCCACGAGCGTCTCGTGCGACTGCAACATTATTTTTTTTACTGTATCGTTCAAAACGGGGTTGTTGCCGAATGTTTGTCTTATCCACTCATCTGCAATTTTCTCCGAGCTCAGTGTATGATCCCAGGCCAGCCTGCCCAGCGCATACCAGTTGGCCTGTCCAAACAGGTGACCTGTCCAGTTTCTGTCGGCGCCGATATTAGACACACCGGCCATGCCAGACATTTCATGGTTATAAAGTGAGCCGTCTATTACTTTGGCGACAGTAGAGCCTTTGCCTTTCGCATAGGTGTCGGCATCCAGCACTTCCTTGAATAGGGAGGAGAGAAATACCAGGTGCGTGGCAAAGCCGAGGTATTCCTGCGTAATCTGAAATTCCATCATCAGCGGTGTTTGCGGCATGGCGCCAAACAGCGGTGAGAATGGTTCGCGCGGCTGAAAATCGATAGGACCGTTCTTTACCTGCACCAGCACATTTTTCCTGAATTTGCCATCGAGGGGTTTGAATTCATCATAGGCCTGCTTGAAGCGGTCCACGTCCTTTTCATTGCTGTACACAAAAGCGCGCCACATCACGATGCCGCCATGCGGTGCCACGGCATCGGCCAGCATATTGGCGCCGTCGGCATGCGTGCGGTTATAGTTTTGCGGACCCGGCTGACCTTCGCTGTTGGCCTTAACCAAAAAGCCGCCAAAGTCGGGTATATAACGGTAAATAGTATCTGCTTTTCTTTTCCACCATTCCTGCACCTGCGGGTCCAGCGGGTCGGCCGTCTTCAGTCCGCCAATCTCCACCGGCGCGCTAAAGCGGGCGGTGAGATAGACCTTTATGCCATAAGGACGAAATACATTGGCCAGTGCCGCTACTTTTTCCAGGTAATGATTAGTGAGGATGAATGCATTGGCATTTACATTCGTGAGCACGGTACCATTGATCCCGATGGAAGCATTGGCCCTCGCATAATCTTTATACCTGGGATCAATATAATGCGGAAGACGGTGCCAGTCCCAGATAGAGCCACCTGCATATCCGCGTTCTACCGTACGGTCCAGATTGTCCCAATGGTTGAGCAGGCGGAGCCTGATGCGCGGACTGCTGACTACAGAAAGATTTTTGACAGGCTGGTTGCTTTGCAGTAGGCGCAGAAAATGAAATACGCCGTACAAAACGCCTTTGTCTGTATTTCCGGTAATGATGGTGCGGTTGTTGGTATTGGTGATGACGAAACCCTCTTCGCCGGCCTGCTGCAGTTTTTCCTGCAGGTTGAAAGGTGACAATTCAGGGGAAGAGCCAACACCGACAACCAGCGTGCCGCTTCGTATGTTTTGTGCAACGACAGGCTTTTTTCCTAACATACTCTCCAAAGCCATTTGCAACTCTTCGTGCGCGGCCGCAAGGGCAGGGGTGTTACCGATTACTTTGATACCCTTAATGGCCGATTTGTATTCCGACAATCTTGCTGCATTGTCTACGGGAGCATAACGAAGCCAGAGGCGGTAACCATCTTCAGTTATGCCTTGCAGGCCAATCAAAATACACAGGCAAAGCGCAATTATTCTTCTCATAATTTAAACCGGTCTAAGGTATGCAATCGGTTGAAAAATTTTCTTATCGAATATATCGTTTGGCCCACTGGATAAATGTAGGCCAGTTAGGTCCGGTGGTATGTCCGCCGGCATGCTGCCTGAAGGCTATTTCACCATCAGCTACGGTTGTCTCCAACGGTGGAAATTCCGTGATACCTAAATCTTTTTTACCTAACAGCTTATACACTGGTCCGGCATGTACGCCGCCGAGAAACATTCCCTTGGCATCCACCCATTGTCCCTCTACCTGCGGTGAGCCTGAACTGATAAAGACGGGCCGCGGGGCGCAAAGCGCTACCAGCTCGTGTGCATCTACGGGCAGATCATTTGCGGTGAGCGGTCCGGCGTATTTGATAAAATTGCCCGCGAACCAGTGATATTCTCCCGATGAAGCGAGGTTCTCCACCTGTTCGCCGAAAATGCGGCGCAGAATTTTGGCGCCGCCTGCGCCGGAGGAGCCGATAAAGCCAATAGCGATGCGAGGTTCATAAGCCATGGCCACCAGGGCCGCCTTTCCATAGCGCGACAAACCTTCGATGCCGATCTGTTTGGCGTCGACATCCTTATCTGTTTCAAAATAATCAATTGCCCTGCTGGCACCCCACGCCCAGGCGCGCAATGTGCCCCAGTCGTCGGGTTTGCGACGCTGGCCTTTATTACAAAGCCCGATAATGCCTGAGGTGAGACCGGCGCCATTATCGGCCTGGAAGCTCGTGGGCACAAGTATAGCAAAGCCCCATCCCTGTTCCAGCACCTGCTGCTGCCAGCTTTTTTCAACTACAGCTCCTGGTGGCGGAGCAGGTGGCCTGAATCCCGGAGGCCATATAAAACCAAACTCCATCATCACGGGCACTGGCTTGGTTTTTTGTTTCGGGACCACCAATGTCATTTGTATATCCACTGTGATCTGAGGGTAAGAACTGTTATCAACATGACCTATTAAATTCTTTGCAATAGCCTGCACGTCGCCAAATGAAGTATCTGCTGTGCGCACCACTTCCCAGTTCACTTTGGGTGTTACCTTCGGTACGCGGCCATATATTTCCCTGTCGAAAAGCTCTACAATTTCAGGTCGGCGCTTATTCCACCAGGTTTTTGCATCTTTCACTTTCTGGCCGTTGCTCAATGTGAGCGGGTCGGGCAGGGAAGTGTATTGCGTGGCTTTGCTTTCGTCGGTATTTGCGGCATTGGGCGCATTGGGATTGCCCGAAGGACCGCGGCGGGTGGAATCAATTTTCAGTAATTGCAGCATGTGCCTGTAGTCGGCCATGGTAGCCTGCTGCTGAGCTCTTGCTGCTTTATCGCGTTCCTGCCATTCTTTGATATGCTCGGCCACTTCCACCATCGGCGCGATCATGATATCTTTTTCGTTCTGCTTTAAGAAGGTCAGCAGCTCGCGGTGGTCGGGAAGAGCAACGTTCAGGGGATTGCCTCCGCCTACACCATGAAACAAAAACACAAGCAGTGAATTGGTCTCCATCGCTTTTTTCACCCATTCTATCATTTGCGCCCCGGTGTGGTTGTTTACCATATAACAATCCACGTCATACAAGTCAATTTCATTGATCTTATGCATTTGATTGCGCACAGCACGCGCCGCTACAAAATCGCCTTTCATCGGGATAATGAAATTTGAATCGCCGATTTTCATATCGCCGCAGGTATAAGCAAATGTCCTTTTGGTCTTGCCATCGAGCGCCTGCAGGAAAAGGTTGGTCATTAGCGTTTCATCTATCATACGCTTCACCGTGTACCTGTTCAGGTAATATTCGGGTGCGAGAAAACCGCGCGTGCCGTCGCTGTTGTCGCAGGGATGAAACAGGGTATGGTTGCCCAGCTCATGACCATTTTGCGCGAGCTTTTTCCAGTCGTCTAACCGGGTTTGCATTGAGCGCGAGAAGCCAGTCACGTAAAAAGTTGCTTTCAATCCTAATGAATCAAGCAGTGGCACTGCATTGTCAAGTTGCTGATCGTATGCGTCATCGTAAGTGATCACCACTGCGCATTTTTTGCCGCGCCAGGGTTGGTTGAATTGTGCGTAACTCGCATGGGCGGCGAGCAGGAAGAGAGCTATGGGTAAAACGAGCTTATGCATGTGCGTTTGTTATTTGTCTGTTCTGAATGGTGAGGCCGGAAGCCCTTCCTTGTTGTATAAGTTGGGAAATGGCGGACTGTCGGCCCAGGCATACCGGACGTATTTGGGGTTACTGATCTCTTCGCTCCAAACAATTACCTTATCACCTTCTATCCGGGCTTTTGCCCACACAAATTTTTTGTCTTCGCCCGCAATCGCAAATTCAGAAAGCGGTTCCCCGTCGTTGGTGATCAACCCGCTGCCCGTATGCGTAAAGCTAATGATGATTTGATTTCCTGAAATCACTGCCGTATCAAACAGTGGTCCTGAATACACGATATCCTCTTTATATGATAACTTCAGCGCGGCCAGTGCCAGCCTTTCGCCCACGTCTTTTTTGTTGTCGGGATGCAGGTCGTTCCATTCGCCGAGATCGATGGTGACTGCCATCGCGGTATTGGGCACCGCCAGTGCATTGAATTGCGATTCGCGCAGCTCGGCCCAGCTACTCTCGGAAGGAAGATAGGTGTAATCGCCAAAATTGGGCAGCTGTACATACAGGAAAGGCAGTTCGCCCAGGTTCCATTTGCTGCGCCAGTCGCTGATCATAGCAGCCATCAGGTCGTCGTAGTTGCCGGGACGCGCAACATTGCCCTCACCCTGGTACCAGCAAATGCCCCTGATGGTGTAGTTGAAAGCAGGCGCCACCATGGCGTTGTACAATGCGGTGGGCTGGTAGAGTTCGTTGAAGCCACCGCCGCTTCCGCTGGTTGGTGGAAATACGGCGCCGACTTTGTAATGCCAGGTACCCTTGAGGTCGATGGTGTCGTTGCCCGCGAAAAGACAGTATGGCTTATCGGGCACAAAACCGCCTTTGCCCCAGGTGTTGGTGACACGGACTACTAACAAATTTTTTCCGGGTTTCAAGACGCCCGGCTTTATATGATAGCGGCGTTGCGGGTATTGATAAGTGGTATTACCCACGCGCTCGCCATTGATGTATAATTCGTCGGCATCAACAATTCTTCCTAAAAAGATGCGCGCTGGTTGACCAGTCATGGAGGCAGGCACCTCAATTTCTCTCCTGTACCAGACGACGCCGTTGAGATCTCTCAGTCCCTGGTCTTCCCAGAAACCGGGTATATTAATCGGGCGCCAGTTTACAGGTTTGTAAGCCGGATCGTACCATTTCACATCACCTGCCAATCCCTTGTCTGCCGGTTGCTTTGGCCGGTTGGCTGCAGCTGCCCTTGACCGTAAGTTATTGATATAAGCGGTGTCTTTGTTTTTTTGAATAGTATTAATTACTTCGGGAAATGCTTTTAATCCTTCTTCGCTGGTCCACGCCTCTATTGGCGGACCGCCCACGCTGGAGTTGATGATTCCCATGGGCACCTTGTATTTGTCGTATAATTTTTTGCAAAAGAAATAGGCTACAGCGCTGAAGGGACGCACATCATCGCCCACGGCTGGTTTCCAATAGCCGGTTGGAAAATCGTTGACCGGACCCTGCATATTGCTGAGCGTAGGAATCCAGAATTGACGAATCATCGGATAATTGGCTTCGGCAATATCCTTTGCATAGGTCACGTCGTGAATATTCAGCTGGTGCACCATATTGCTTTGCCCGCTGCAGAACCACACATCGCCGAACAATACTTCTTTCAGCGTGATGGTATTTTTCCCTTTTATTTCGATCGTATAAGGACCGCCTGCGGGAGTGGCGGGCAGTTTTAGTTGCCAGTTGCCATTTTTGTCGGCGCTGGCCTTGTACGTTTTGTTCTTAAACCGGATACTGATCTTTTCGTTGGCAGAGGCCCAGCCCCAGATTTTCACGGGCATGTCGCGCTGCAGAATCATACTGTCTCTGACCAGGCGGGGAAGTCTTACCTGGGCGAGAGAGGAAACGGAAAAAAGTAATACGGTAACCGTCATCATTAGCAGATGACGCGGGTTTTTTTCAATCATCTCTGTTAATGTTTGGCTTTCGGCTTACCAAGATAAGTTTTCTTCGTTTCGCCGAAGTCGAGTACCAGCTTTTGTAAAACCACCGCGGGATCAACCATCCAGTATTGCGCGATATGTTTTCCGCCGCTGGTAATCGTATGCTTGCTTTGCTTAATAATTATATTTTCCGCCACACATTTGTTCCATATGCCTTTGCCGGTGTTTCGGTCTTCCTTGTTGATGCAGATGAACTGTGGTTCGTCATTATCAACAGAAAAGGCATAATGCAATTTTTCTTCTTTGTTACAGAAATTCAGGGTAAGCGAGAAAAAAGCGCTGATGGTGAATTCACCTTGGCTTAATGTATAGATTCCATACTCCACATGCGGCGCATTGCCGCCCGGTTTTTGAGGTTTGGAAGTTACGGGAAATGGCGGAATAGCTATGCCGCGGTATTTTACCTGTGGTGCTATAGCCGTAACAGTTTCTGAATTTGGCTTAAGAAAACCAGCCGCGAGTGCCACCAGCGCATGATCGCCGGGGTCGGTCATGATAACCTGCAGCGGGAAGCTGTTGGCGCCCGCTTTTTCTGCAATGATCGATTGAGCAGGGAAGGTGACGGCGAGCAGGAGGCAGGCGAGTATCGTTAGAACTTGCTTCATTTATCTGGCCTTTTGGCGGCAATCGGTTGCATAAAAATCGCAAAAAATATTTAATTGCAAAGAATTGTTATTCGTGGCGTAAGGTGGCGAATGAAGTTGAAGGCTGCGACAATATAATATGGCGTCAGTAAGCGATTTTCCTAGGTAATTTGGAGTTTACACAGCGGTTTATATATCACCAGGTCATCACAATTACCAAAACCGGCCCGATACCGCTTTTTGGTCATCGCCCGCCATGGCCTCGGAATCGGTCAAAATTTCAAAAAAAGATTGCAATCGGTTGCATTTTTTCAGAATTTACCTATATTCGTTCTCGCAATCTGAATGCAACCGATTGCATTTGTAACTAACACTTGCCAAAACTGCTGTATGACAAAAAACACTGGTCTTGCCATTCTCCGGCTACGCGACACTGCAAGGACCAAGCTTCCCAATCTCAATTACTGTTTAACATTTTCCGCAGCGACAATTGTTGGTTCCAGGCCAGGCTTCCAAACATCAATTAATCAGGTTCCTTAACTGCTAAATCACCAATTAACGTTTATGAAAAAGTCTGCAACACAAAGAAGTTCAGCAAACAGCCTCCGGCGCTTGTCAAGCCGCCTGTTGTTTGTTGTGCTGGCGATGGCTTGCTATTTAACCTGGTCGCTGCCGGCGTCCGCCCAGGACAGAACGATCCGGGGCAAGATTGTATCGGCATCAGGTGGACCGGTGATCGGCGCCTCCGTGAGTGTCAAGGGAGGATCGGCTGGTTCCATGACCGATGGCGAAGGCCAGTTTACCATCCGCGCCTCAAAAGGGGATGTGCTGGTCATTTCCAGCGTAGGATTTGCAAACAAAGAAGTGACTGTTGGCGATGAAGACCAGGTCAACATTGAACTGACTCCTGCTGCACAGGAGATCGGCGAAGTGGTGGTAGTGGGCTACGGCACGCAACGTAAAGAAGCTATCACCGGCTCGGTGGCCTCTATATCGGGCGCGCGTATGCGCGAAGTGCCATCCGCCAATATCTCACAGGCACTGCAGGGCAGAATAGCCGGCGTGGAATTGTCGCAGACATCCACCCGTCCGGGCGCCACCATGCAGATACGTATCAGGGGCACCAGGTCGTTATCGGCCGACAACAACCCGCTGATCGTGCTGGATGGTATTCCTTTCATTGGCTCGCTGGCTGATCTTAATCCCAACGACATCAAGAGCATTGAAATATTGAAAGACGCCTCCGCCACTGCCATCTATGGCTCGCGCGGCGCCAACGGCGTAATACTGGTTACTACCGACAAGGGTGTAAGAGGCCGCAGCGCACGCGTGAACTACAGCGGCTATGTGGGCGCGCAAAAAGTGTTTGCCAAATACCCCATGATGAACGGCCCCGAGTTTGTGAAACTGCGTGCAGCAAGAGGACAATACGTAAACGGCCAGGATGAATCCGATGATCTGAACACTGACTACCAGGATCTTTTCTACAAGACAGGAATTGTTACCGACCAGAGCATCAGCCTCTCGGGAGGTACCGAAACCGGCAGCTACAACTTTGGTGCAGGCTATTATCAAAACCAGGCGGTGATTCCCACACAACAATACACCCGCTATTCGCTGCGTGGTTCGCTGGAACAGGGGGTAGGTAAACATTTCCGTTTTGGTTTTACTACCAACAACAACTACAACGTAAGCGAAGGAAACCAGGTGGGCATTTACAGCATTTTGAGTATGACGCCTATCACCTCGCCTTATAATGATGATGGCTCGCTGAAGAGAATCATCCGCATGGCATCCGACGAACAGTACCTGCTGACAAGGGACGTGGTGGAAAGACTGCACGACGATGGCCAGTGGCTCAACGAAACCCGCGGTGTGGCCAGCTACAACTCAGTGTACGGTGAAGTGAAAGCTCCCTTCCTGGATGGCCTGAAATATCGCATAAACCTTGGCCTGGATTATATTCAATCCAACAATGGTGCGTACACCGGCGAAGGCGTGAATAACGTGAACGCCACTACGGTTTCATCTGCTTCGATAGACAACAGAACAACTTATCACTATACACTCGAACACATACTTTCTTTCGACCGCACATTTGCAGACAAGCATACTGTAAACGCGGTAGCGCTATATTCGGTAGAACAAAGAAAATATAACCGCTCGAGCATGTCGGCCATAGATATTCCGGCAGACCAGTTCCAGTTCTATAACCTGGGTCGCGCTAACGGGCAAATTACCGTTGACCCCAACAACCAGGACTACCAGCTCTGGGGACTGATGTCGTATATGGGCCGCGTGATGTATTCGTACGATAACCGCTATATGATTTCTGCTACCATTCGTTCAGATGGTTCGTCACGACTGGCTCCGGGACATAAATGGCATACATATCCCGCCGTGTCTGTAGGTTGGAATATCAGCAATGAATCGTTCATGCAGGCTGTTCCTCAAATCAACAACCTGAAGATCCGCGCAGGCTTTGGCCAGACATCCAACCAGGCGATCGATCCGTATGCAACGCTTGGTTTGCTGAGCACCAGGCCGTACAATTTTGGTCCTACCAGCTACGCAACCGGTCTGTATGTGACAGGCATTCCCAACCCATCGCTAGGCTGGGAGTTTTCGAAGACCTGGAACTTTGGTATCGACTTCTCGCTGTTCAAGAATCGTTTGTCAGGTACAATCGAATACTATATAACAAAGACCGAAGATGTACTGCTTAACCTGGGTCTGCCGCAAAGCTCAGGCGTATCGAGTATCAACTCGAACATAGGCGCTACTCAAAACAAAGGTTTTGAACTTTCATTGAACGGCACTATTCTCAGCGACCGCAATGGCTGGACCTGGGAAGCTGGACTCAACTTTTATGTGAACAAGAACAAGCTGGTATCACTGGCTTCGGGCTCTACTCGCGACGAAGGCAACTGGTGGTTTGTAGGTCATAATATCAATGCTATTTTCGACTACAAGAGAATCGGTCTCTGGGCCAACTCCAAAGACAGTGCCGACGGATACATGAATATACTGGAGCCCGGCGGCACCGTAGGTATGATCAAGGTAGAGTACACCGGCGAGTATGATGCAAACGGAGTGCCCCTGCGACCAATCGGCGCGCAAGACAGGCAGGTTCTTGATGTGGACCCCGACTTCCAGGGTGGTTTCAATACTCTGGTTACTTACAAAGGATTCGACCTTGGCATAGTAGGTATCTTCAGAAAGGGCGGCATATTGTTCAGTTCCATACACGGTTCGAGTGGTTACCTGAACCTGCTCACCGGCCGCAGAAACAACATCAAAGTGGATTACTGGACCCCCGACAACCAGAATGCAAAATATCCCAATCCTGCGGGTCCCATCAGCGGTGATAACCCCAAATACGCTACAACGCTTAGCTATTTTGATGCTTCCTTCCTGAAGGTGCGCACCATTACGCTGGGCTACGATTTTACACGCAGCCTGATAAAATTGCCTAATATGAGGATGCGCATGTACTTCACCGTTCAAAACCCATTTGTCATGTTCTCGCCGTTTCATAAAGAATCTGGCCTCGATCCTGAGACCAATTCATATGGAAATGAAAATGTGGCAACTACCGGTCCGATCAGCGGCAACCCGAGCCTGCTGAGGCGATTACTGATAGTTGGATTCAACACACCATCGACACGCAACTATGTGGTTGGCGTTAACCTGACATTTTAAAACTTACGACAATGAAACATACACCGATAAAATTTCTGATACTTTCAGCTGTTGTACTGCTGTTGAATTCGGGATGTAGCAAGGTGCTTGATGAGGAGCCCCGCCATATTTTTACGCCCGAGTTTTTCAAGACAGAGAAGGGAGTGTTGGGCGGTATTACTTCCATGTACGGCCACCTGCGCCTTATTTACGGCCAGCCTTACTATTACAACACACTCGAAACCGGCACAGACGAATACACCTGGGGGCAGAGCGCTGACGCCAACTTTAAAGATGCCGATCTGAGTGGGGTAGGTAACCTTTCGCCCACTACCAGCCGCTCCGACGTGTTATGGGGAACTGCTTTCTCCAATATCAATACTGCCAGTGGTGTTATTGAAAACGGCCAGGAAGCAGGTGTTGCTGCTTCACTGATCGCAGAGGCCCGCTTCTTCCGCGCCTTTGATTATTTCCTGCTGGTACAAACATTTGGCGGCGTGCCGCTCGACCTGGGATCAGGTGAACTCAAATTCAATACCACTGCTTTCAGAAGCTCGATACGCAACACGGTGCCTGAAGTTTATACCAAGGCTATTTTCCCCGATCTGAAACAGGCTATAGACGACTTGCCGGCTACACCAAGGGTAACGGGCGCCGTAACAAAAACTGCAGCGCGTCTTTACCTGGCCAAAGCATACCTGACTTATGGCTGGTGGCTGCAGAACCCGAACAATATTCCCACTTATCCTGACGCTCCGCGTACAGATCCAGATGGGCATGATGCTGCCTGGTATTTCCAGGAGGCATATAATATAGCGGTACAGGCTATTGATGATCCCGGTCCTTTCGGCCTGGAAGAAACCTTCTATGATCTGCACGTGGGTGGTAATGACCGCAACAAGGAAATGATTCTCTATGCCGATCACACACAGGAAAATGAATTTTACAACGGCGCCTGCCTGAACTGTTTTGATGGCGAAGCAGGCAATGGCCGCAATTCCGCCGTGTGGATGGTTACCTGGAACTATACCATTATTCGCAGTGCACCCAATCCTGATGGTACCGGTGCAGCCGTCAGCTCCGTACAACGTGAAGCTGTTCAAGGTTTAGGCCGACCATATATTCGTATGGCTCCGACAATCGGGGTGTTTACCAACACCTTTGCCGACAAGACCAACGACTCTCGTTACGATGGTACTTTCAGTACTGTGTACAGGGGCAACTGGCCGAAAGGGGGTGTGCCCAACCCGGTATTGTACAATGCCAACGACCTGCCTGTGTATCCCGGCGATCCCATCCTGACATTCCTGCCCGATGAATCGCTCACTGCACAGATCGAGTACCCGACCGGGCAGAATTTCCCCGACAAAACATCCAACAACGTTGGCGCAGGCCGCATTCCCGGCAGAGCAGATTTTGTGGTGAATCCCCGTGGAATCAGCAGGGTTATGTTCCCCGGACTGTGGAAGTTGGGTACTTATCGTACCGACAATGGTACCGGTCTTGGTCAACCGAACGCTACCAGCACGCGTCCTTTCAAGATTGCGAAATTCTCTGAGCTGTACTTCATCGCTGCGGAAGCAGCTGTAAAGGGAGCTACTACCCAGGCAGGAAAATCAGCTTATGACCTGATCAATGTGCTCCGCGCACGTGCAGGCAAATGGAAATTCTCCAATGCGCTAAACGCGCCGGTGGTTGACGACCGTAGTGCAGCCATGGTAGCCGCCACACCCACCAACATCGATATTGATTACATACTGGCCGAACGTTCACGCGAATACTTTGGAGAAGGTCATCGCTGGTTCGACCTGGTGCGCACTCAAACATGGCATCAGATTGCAGCCACCTATGAAATCTGCGGGCCTAATTATGGCGATCATACGCCGGAAACCTTCACCCGAACCATTCAGCCATTCCACTATTTGCGTCCTATACCACAGGGACAAATAGATGGTATGCAGATGACGGACGAAGAAAAAGCAGCTTACCAGAATCCTGGTTATAACTAGTCTTCCTGATTTTTTCGATATGGCAATAGGAGAGCGCGAGAGTGCTCTCCTTATTTTTTTATTTGATTCAACGAAGCATGTGCTAGTTACCACGAATAGCGGCTGAGCAAGCATCGCTATTTCTTCTTCACCGACGAATCGCGGATAATGAGTTCCGAGCGAAGCAAAATTGTATTGGTAGAAGTGATACTCGAAACGCCATTCAAATGATTGATGAGATTGCGCGCAGCAATTTCTCCCATTTCATAACCGGGATAGTTGATGGTGGTAAGATTGGGTTCCACTACGGTGCTTACGGGGTCGTTGTTGAAACCAACAATCGCTATGTCGTGCGGAATCCGGATACCCGATTGCTTCAAAGCCATCACGCACCCTGCGGCGCAGTTGTCGTTGGCGACAAAGATTCCGTCGGGCAACGGTTTCATTTGCCTGATGGTCTCCGCTGCCGCAGCACCTGCCTCCTGGCTAAGGTTGCTGATGATGACGTAATCTTCTTTGAATTTGATATTGTGATCGAAGAGTGCCTGCTTATATCCTTGCAGACGGTCAATATACACGTTGCGTTTAGGAGTGGCAGTGATGTGTACTATTCTCTTGCAGCCCTGGTCTATTAAATGCTTCGTAGCCTCATAAGCGGCCTTGCGGTTATCGATCAGCACGTTTACGCAATTGCGGTTATCGATAACGCGGTCGAAAAAGATCAGGGGAATATTTTTCTTAATGAATACATCGAAGTGCGAAACATCCTCCGTGTCGTAGGCCAGGGAGACGAGCAACCCGTCCACGCGGTTGTTAAACATCGTGCGCGCACTCGCAATTTCTTTTTGTCCCGACTCGGAAGACTGGCTGATGATGAGGTTATATCCCGCTTCGTTCGCCACCTTTTCCATACCGGCAATCACGGTGCTCATGAAATAACTGTTCAGTCGCGGCACAATCACGCCGATAGTATTCGTGGTCTGCTTACGCAGGTTGCGCGCAAAATTGTTACTGCGGTAACCCATTTCCTTGGCCAGGTCGAAAATCCGCTTCTTCGTTTTCTTGCTGATAGCTGGATGGTCTTTCAGGCCACGGCTCACCGTGGCGGGTGAAATATTCAGCTTACGTGCGAGATCGTAAATGGTAACGTCTTTGTCTTGCTGCATGCTGGTTAATTGTCCGGGGCTTATGCAATAAATGTATGCAAATTTAATGAAATTAGCATGCAATCGGTTGCATCTATTATTTTTCCCCTAAATTAGGGTCGTTTTTCGGGCAGTTGCAGGCAATAGTTGCACTGGCGTGCAAAGCCCTGACCCTATATTTGTATTCTTCAACTAATAAAACAACTGACAGTATGTTAATGGAACAAACCATGCGCTGGTACGGCCCTAATGACCCCGTTAGTCTTTGGGATATCAGGCAGGCCGGCTGCACCGGCGTAGTTACGGCATTGCATCATATTCCGGTAGGAGAAGTGTGGACAAAAGAGGAAATCAATAAACGCCGTGAACAGGTGGAAGCGGCAGGACTCACCTGGACCGTGATCGAAAGTCTGCCTGTACACGAAGACATCAAAAAGCAAACCGGCAACTACAAGACCTATATAGAAAATTACAAGGAGAGCCTGAGGAATGTAGCCGCCTGCGGATTGAAAGTTGTTACCTATAATTTCATGCCCATCCTCGACTGGATGCGTACCGATATTTATTACACCATGCCAGATGGCAGCAAGGCGCTTCGCTTTGAAAAATCAGCTTTCATTGCTTTCGATCTTTTTTTACTAAAAAGACCAGGCGCAGAAAAAACGTATACCAAAGAAGAAATTGATAAGGCCACACAGCGCCTCGCCACCATGACTGAGGAAGAGAAAGAAATTTTGTATCGCAACGCTTTACTCGGGCTTCCGGGCAGCGATGAGCGTTTTACCGAAGAACAAATTCTTGCCGCTCTAAAACAATACGAAAACATTGACGCGAAAAAACTGAAGCAACATCTTTTTTATTTCCTGCAACTAGTGGTACCGGTAGCCGAAAAAGAAGGATTGAAAATGGCCATCCATCCCGACGATCCGCCATATCCCATTCTCGGTTTGCCACGTATCGTCAGCACTGAACAGGACGCGCGTGAATTGCTCGACGCCGCGCCTTCGCCTGCAAACGGGCTTTGTTTCTGCACCGGCTCTTACGGCGTACGGCCCGATAATGATTTGGTGGGTATGGTAAATCGTCTCGGCGATCATATCCATTTCTTACACCTGCGCAGCACCACGCGCGATGCAGAAGGTAATTTTTACGAGGCCGATCACCTCAACGGCGATGTGGACATGTATGCCGTGGTAAAAGAAATTCTGCTGCTTATGCGCCGCCGAAAAGTCTCTATACCCATGCGCCCCGATCATGGTCATCAAATGCTCGATGATCTGAAAAAAACTACCTATCCCGGTTACAGCGCTATCGGAAGACTGAGAGGCCTGGCAGAATTGCGTGGACTCGAATTAGGTATTGCCAGAAGCCTGGATGGTAAATAGGAAATAGTTGCGTAGCAACGAGCAGTGCAGGACGGTTACGACTGCTTCTCATTAACTTCCGCCGAAAGTATCAGGTTGCAAAATGCGGGAGATGGTTACCTGTTGGCAGAAGCTGGCAGTGGCAAATACCAGTTTATGGTGTCTGAAAAATCAGTTCACCACATTTTGTGGTTTGCCGTTGAGAAAGGCCTGTATATTTTCAACAGTCACTTTTATTATTCTGCCTCTCGCTTCTTTGGTGACCCACGCATTATGCGGGGTGATGATGCAATTTTTTGCGGACAACAAAGGATTATCAGCTGTTGGCGGCTCTGTTGATAGTACGTCCAGCGCAGCGCCGCCAATGCGTCCGCTGTTGAGCGCATCGGCCAGGTCCTGTTCGTTGATCAACGGTCCGCGTGCGGTATTGATGAGCCAGGCATGACGTTTCATGAGCGAGAGTAAATTGTTATTTACAAAATGCTTGTTCTCGCTCGTGAGCGGGCAATGGAGCGAAATGAAATCAGCGTGCTTAAAAATTTCATCCAGGTTTACGTACGTCGCAAAAGGCACATCCTTTTTGCGCCGGCTATAATATATCACGCCCATACCAAATGCAATTGCCATTCTTCCTACCTGCTCACCAATATTGCCCATACCTACTATGCCTATAGTCTTCCCTGCCAGTTCTATCAACGGCGATTTAGTATAACTCCAGTCGGCGGCCCTCACCCAGTCGCCTTGTCTCACCGATTCGGCGTGCAGCGCCACGAGATTGGTGATATGAAGTATTAAAGCAAAAGTATGTTGCGCAACCGAATAAGTGCCATAAGCCGGCACATGGCACACAGGTATGTTTCTTTCACGTGCAGCTGCTGTGTCGACGATGTTATACCCGGTGGCCGTAACGCAAATAAGTTTAAGATTGGGAAGCTGCTCAATAGTTTCTTTTGAAATCGGTGTTTTGTTGGTGACAACTATCTCCGCGTACTGGCAGCGGTTGATGATTTCTTCGGGCGCGGTACGGTCGTATATGGCGGTATCTCCGAGTTGTGTTATGCCTTCCCAGCTCAGATCGCCGGGATTGCAGGTATAGCCGTCGGTGATGACAATGGTCATGGTTGTTTTTGGGGAAAGTTACGGCTACCAGGCGAAAATGCAGAATGACAGGACTTGCTTTATCTCTGTGCGTGGCCCGCCTGTCACGCTTTTTTTGCGGGCAAAAAAACATATCTTCAGAGCAAATTGCATGCATTGCTTATGAAAGAAAGGCTGACCTTCCTGTCATTTATTTTTCTGCTCATTTTTTCATGCAACCAACCGGGTCTAAAGGTCAACACCGGCTGGCAGTCTTATGGCGGTGACAAAGGCACCACAAGATATTCTCCGCTGGCACAGGTCGATACCAGCAATGTGCGCCAGTTACAAATTGCCTGGGTCTATCAATCAGGCGATGCTGACACTGTTCACCACTCGCAAATTCAATGCACCCCCCTTATCATCGATACCTTTCTTTACGGCACGTCGCCCAAAATGAAATTGTTTGCGCTGAATGCTGCTACGGGAAAAGAACTTTGGGTTTTTGATCCATACGACTCCTCAACCGCGCAAGGCGGTATGAATGATCTGCATTTTATTCTGAACAATTGCCGGGGCATCAGTTACTGGACAAATGGTAAATCGGACAGGCGCATTTTTTACACTGTAGGTTCTCATGTTTATGCCATCGATGCAACCTCTGGCAAACCGATTGCAGGATTTGGTGAAAATGGTAAGATAGACCTGCACGAAGGCCTCGGCCGCGATATCGGTGATTTGTTTATTACAGCCACTTCGCCCGGCATGGTGTACCAGGACATGCTGATCATGGGTTCGCGCGTGGATGAAGGTGCGCTGGCAGCGCCGGGACATATCCGCGCTTATGACGTGCGCACCGGCGAGCAGCGGTGGATATTTCATACGATCCCTCATCCCGGCGAAGCAGGTTATGAAACATGGGAAGACACGGCTGCGTACAAACATATCGGCGGCGCCAACAACTGGAGCGGTATGAGTCTTGACGAAAAACGCGGCATCTTGTTCGTCCCCACCGGCTCTGCATCATGGGATTTTTATGGTGGAAAGCGATTGGGCGATAATCTCTATGCAGATTGTCTACTGGCACTCGATGCTGCCACGGGGAAACGAATCTGGCATTTTCAGCAGGTTCATCATGACGTATGGGATCGCGATTTGCCAACTCCGCCGGCACTCGTCACCGTAACCCGCAATGGTAAGGAGATAGATGCCGTGGCGCAACCATCTAAAACAGGTTTTGTGTTTTTGTTTAACCGCGAGACCGGCGAGCCTATTTTCCCGATTGAAGAAAAGCCAGTGCCGACGGATACGGAGTTGACCAATGAAAGATTATCTCCCACGCAACCCATTCCTGTTTTACCAAAGCCGTTCGTGCGACAATCATTTCCGGAATCGGAACTGAACAACCTGGTGCCTGAGGAAGAGTATAAGGATATAAAAGCAAGATGGTCTTCGTACCGCAAAGACCATATGTATGCGCCGCCTGCCAAACAGGGCACCATCATATTTCCCGGCTATGATGGTGGAGCGGAGTGGGGCGGCCCCGCCTTTGATCCCAACACCGGTTTGCTGTATGTAAACGCCAATGAAATGGCCTGGGTGCTTACTATGGTGGAACTGAAAGAACAGCCCAGGCAAAAAGAAAACTGGCTGGCGGCTGGCATGCGTTTGTACAACAAATATTGCATGAGCTGTCATGGTGCCAACGGCGAAGGAGCGGGTAATTATCCTTCATTAAACGACGTGCAGAAAAAATATAATGAACAACAGTTCCAGGAGTTGCTTGTCAGCGGCCGCCGCATGATGCCGGCTTTTCAGCATATGCATCAGCAGGAACGCGATGCCTTGGCGGCATACGTGTTAGATCTGAGACAACATCACAATCGTGCGTTTGTTGATACATTTACTAGAGTAAATGACTATACGAAAATGCCCTACACAACTACCGGGTATAATAAATTCCTCACCAAAAGCGGCTATCCGGCTGTGCGCCCGCCCTGGGGTACGCTGAATGCCATCAACCTGAATACAGGTGAAATAGAATGGAAAATTCCATTGGGCGAGTATCCCGAGTTTAAGGAGAAAGGAATAATCACCGGTACAGAAAACTACGGCGGACCGGTGGTTACGGCCGGTGGATTGGTATTTATTGCCGCTACGCGCGATGGAAAGATCAGGGCATTTAACAAACGCACCGGTAACCTATTGTGGGAAGCCATACTGCCTGCGCCGGGATTTGCTACGCCTTCGGTGTATTCGGTAAATGGCCGTCAATATATCGTAATTGCCTGTGGCGGCGGCAAGCTGGGAACAAAAAGTGGTGACAGCTATGTGGCCTTTGCCCTTCCCGAAAATGAATAGTGTATGAAAACATCCTTCCTGGTTGGAGCTTTGCTGCTGGTGAACCTGGTCAATGGCCAGTCGCTCATGCGCGCAGAAAAACTGATGGTGGAATATGTTGAACGTCCGCTGGGACTTAATACAGACAAGCCACGCTTTTCCTGGAACTTCAGCTCTGGCAGCCGCAATCAGTTTCAGTCAGCTTATGAAATCATTGTAAGTGAAAATCCGCGGGAATTAAAAAAAGAAACAGGTAGCGCGTGGACAAGTGGCAAGATCAGTTCATCGCAATCGTTGCACATAGAATATGCGGGCCATCCGCTGAAATCGCTCACACGTTATTATTGGATGGTGAGAGTGTACGACCAGGATGGCAAAGCAGGAACCTGGAGTGACATGAGCTGGTTTGAAACTGCCATGTTGCAGCAATCGGACTGGAAGGCCCGATGGATCAGCGATGGCAGTCAACTGCCTGCCCGCGATGAGGATTACTACAAAGATGATCCCATGCCATTGTTCAGGAAGACATTTACCCCAAAGAAAAAAATTGCTTCGGCTCGGTTGTATATAACAGGACTGGGATATTATGAAGCTTACCTGAATGGGAAGAAGATTGAGCACTTTGTATTAGATCCCGGCTGGACGACCTATCGCAGGCAGGTCTTGTACAACGTATATGATATAACCCATGAAATCAAGAAGGGCCTCAACGTGGCCGGTGTGATGTTGGGCAATGGCTGGTGGAATCCGTTGCCATTCCGGCTTTTCGGTCGCTGGTTGCTGCGCGATTACCAGGAAACCGGCCGTCCCTGCCTGAAGGCCGAAATACATTTGCGTTATGCGGATAGCGAAACTGAAATTATCGCCACTGATACCTCATGGCTTACAGCGCCGGGTCCGGTGATGCGTAACAATGTATATCTCGGTGAGCACTATGATGCGCGCGCAGAACGCAAAGACTGGTTTCTTACCAAGACGGGTGCGGGGTGGAGGAATGCATCATTAGCGCAAGGACCTTCCGGTGAACTGGCAATGCAGATGCAGCCGCCCATTATGGCCACCAAAACATTGAAACCAGTTTCGGTTGTACAGCAGAGTAAGGATACTTTCATTGTTGACTTTGGCCAGAACTTTGCCGGCGTTGTACAATTGAAGGTGAAAGGCGCAGCAGGCACAAAAGTTACACTGCGACTGGGAGAAGGAATTTTTCCCGATGGACGTATTAACCTGATGACCGCGGTAGCCACGCAAATAAAAAAAGGAGGCATTAAGGGTGGTCCCGGCGCACCGGAGACGGCCTGGCAGGAGGACAGCTACACGCTCAAAGGGGAGGGCGTCGAAGAATGGCGGCCTCGCTTCACCTTTCATGGTTTTCGCTACGTGGAGGTTACCGGCTGGCCGGGAACGCCAACAGTTGATGATTTCCTCGGTATTCGCCTTAACTCCAATATCACGAATACCGGCTCTTTTGAATGCTCCAATGAAATGTTCAACAAACTGCACGAAGTGATTCAATGGACATTTCTCAGCAATGTATTCAGCGTGCAGTCCGATTGCCCGGGCCGGGAGAAAATGGGTTATGGGGCCGATATGGTGGTTACCGCCAACGCTTTCATGTATAACTACGATATGAGCCAGTTTTACTCGAAGGCCGTCCGCGATTTTGCCAATGAACAAAGACCGAAAGGTGGTATCACCGAGATTGCGCCCTTTACTGGTATTGACGATCGTGGGTATGGTGATTTGTCTGGACCGCTTGGCTGGCAGCTGGCTTTCCCGTATTTGCAAAACCAGTTGTATTCGTTCTATGGTGATACGCGCATCATCGGGCAAAATTATCCTGCTCTTCAGCGGCAGATTGCTTTTTTGGATTCAGTGGCATATCGGGGTTTGTTTTATTGGGATATCAGCGATCATGAGGCACTCGATCCCAAGCCGGAAAGCTTTTCTGCTTCGGCGTTCTACTATCATCACCTGAAACTGGCTGCTGAATTTGCGGGTATATTGAAAAGAAATGATGATTCCTTGAAGTATGCAAAACGCGCGACAACAATTCGCAATAATATCATAAGGCAGTTTTATGTACCTGGTATGGGCAGGTTTGACAACGCTACGCAAAGCGCTCAGCTTTTCGGACTTTGGTATGATTTATCGCCCGAGAAAGAAAAGACATTTGAATTTTTGTTGAAAGAACTTGAGCGGCATCGCTGGCACCTGAGCACGGGCATTTTCAGCACCGCTTTTTTCTTTGATGTGATGCGTGAGCACAACCGCAACGATATTGCTTACCGCGTGGCCAACCAGCGCGACTATCCGGGATGGGGTTTTATGCTCGACAGCGGGGCAACTACCTTGTGGGAGAGCTGGGATTTTCCTTATACGGGCCCCTCGCGCAATCATCCCATGTTTGGCTCTATAGATGAGTGGTTTTATCGTTCATTGCTTGGCATCAATGCTACCTCACCCGGATTTGCCAGTTTGCGCATACAACCACAACCAGTGGCTGATCTTACTTATGCAAAAGGATTTTATCGCTCTGTGCGAGGCGAGATCAGAAGCAGTTGGAGAAAAGAGAATGGAAGAATGGTGTTGCAGGTGACTATTCCCGTCAACACCAAAGCAGAGATATGGATTCCTGCGAAAGAAAATGCAACCATCACTGAAGGAGGAAAAACGGTGAAAATCTCGCGATATGAAAACGGATATGCGGTGGTGGAGACAGGGTCGGGGACTTATGAATTCGTAAGCACTGAATAAAAAAGCCGCGCAATATACGCGGCTGTCGGTTGCGAACAGGGTAAGAGTAAAAAGCGGCTGGTATCAATCCAGCTTCTGCAAATACTCCTGTAAGAACTTCTTGGGCGGCCGGCCGGTGATTTTCTTGAATACGCGGTTAAAAGTAACTGCATTGGTAAAACCGGTCTGGTAGGCCACCGAAGCAAGACTGTCAAAATCTTCGGCCACGATTTTTTTGCAGGCCTCGTTGATACGCACTTCGTTAAGGAATGTTATATAGGTTTTTCGTGTGTGTTTTTTGAAATAGCGGCAAAATGCCTGTGGCGTCAAATGTGCCACATTCGCAATTTGACGCAACGTGATATTCTCCGTATAGTGCGCCATGGTATACTGGTAAATATCATTCATGCGCAGTCCTTCCGTTTCACTGATGCTGTACTCAGACTGCGTATTGCTGAGTATTTTGAATTTTTTGATGGCTGCCAGCATCTGCAGCAAATCAATAAAACCGGCAAGCCGGTAACCATTGCGCGCCGCTTTCACTGCCAGCATTTTCTCCATTACCGACTGGCGGTGCGCGTCGGGCACCTGCAAACCCATGCGGCTTATCTCGAGAAATTTTTTCACGTTCACCATCTCCGGCAGCTCCAATATGCTTCCGAAGGGACCTTCAGCATCCACAAAGAGTGTGAGTGCATGCACCTCCTTACGTTTGCGTTTGTCGAAATAGGAGGGATCGCTTTTCAATATGTGCGGCTGGTTGGACCCAAAAATGTAAATGTCACCCGGTTTGAACCGCTGCATACAACTGCCTGCAATCAATGTACCCTCACCTTTGATGATCCAGGTGATCTGAGTCTCATTGTGGCGATGTAGATGATTGTAAAAGTGCGGGAGAATGTCTTCCTGCACAATTACCGAATTATCTTTCGCTACAGGCAGTGTGAACTGGATGACTTTCATTTTACCAATATTACCAAAATTGCCTAATAAATTTACGGTATTGGTTAATATCGGTTAAGAATTGATTAAAACCGGGCAGGTTTTATCATATTTTAGCTTCCATCTTAACATCCACAATCTATTGTGCTCCTTCACCCAGGTTAATTTTGGTAAGAAACAGATTAATAGCTGAGTTGGGTTACTAATACCTTAATGATATCTTTATCGAAAATTTACACACAGATGAGCATAACCTGGAAGGGGGTATTCCCTGCGATGACTACCAAGTTTACCCCGAACGATACGCTGGATATGGACATGTTCGATGTTAGCCTCCAAGCACAGCTCGATGCCGGCATTGACGGCCTTATTTTGGGCGGCAGCCTGGGCGAGGCCAGCACGTTAACCACAGAAGAAAAAGAAATACTGGTAAGGCATTCGGTAGAAAAAGTAGAGAACAGGATTCCGATAGTATTAAATATTGCAGAGAGCAGCACCCGCGATGCGGTAAAGCAGGCCGAACTCGGCAAAAAATGGGGTGCTTCAGGCCTGATGTTGTTGCCGCCCATGCGTTACAAAAGCGACGACCGCGAAACCGTGGAATATTTCAAAGCTGTGGCCAACAGCACCGACCTGCCGATAATGATCTATAATAATCCTGTAGATTATAAGATAAACGTTACGCTCGACATGTTCGACGAACTGCAGGACTGTGAAAATATCAATGCAGTCAAAGAGAGCAGCCGCGACGTGACGAATGTAACCCGCATGATCAACCGTTTTGGCGATCGATTTGCTATTCTCTGCGGCGTAGACACGCTGGCTGTTGAAGAGCTGGTGATGGGCGCCCAGGGTTGGGTGGGCGGATTGGTCTGCGCTTTTCCGCGCGAGACGGTGGCTATCTATCGTCTGGTAAAAGCCGGCAGAATAGAAGAGGCAGTGGCCATCAATCGCTGGTTCATGCCGTTGCTGGAGCTGGATATTCACCCCAAGCTGGTTCAATATATCAAACTGGCCGAAACGCAGACCGGGCTGGGCAGTGAATATGTGCGCGGTCCGCGGCTGAGACTGGCAGGCGAGGAGCGCGAGCGCATACTGAAGATTATCAACGATGGTATTGCCACCCGCCCGCAACTGCCCGATTATCTGAATATTGCTGCACCCAGGAAGGATGGTGTATTTGTAAGCTCTGGATTATAACTCTGTAATGAAGAAAACTTTCTTTTGTATAGACGCACATACCTGCGGCAATCCCGTGCGGTTGGTGGCCGGTGGCGGACCAGTATTACAAGGAAAAAACATGAGCGAAAAGCGCCAGCATTTCCTGAAAGAATACGACTGGATTCGCAAGGGACTGATGTTTGAACCGCGCGGTCACGATATGATGAGCGGGAGTATTCTCTACCCCCCGCACGACCCGGAAAATGATGTGGCCGTACTCTTTATCGAAACGAGCGGCTGCCTGCCTATGTGCGGTCATGGTACTATCGGGACCATTACCATCGCAATAGAAGAAGGACTGATTGCACCGAAAGTTGCCGGTAAGGTACTTATGGAAACGCCTGCGGGACTGGTGTTGGTAGAGTATAAGCAACGCCCGGGCACCAATAAGGTGGAAAGTGTGAAACTCACAAATGTGCCCGCCTATCTTGCTGCAGAAAATATAACGGTCGAATGTCCCGACCTGGGCACGCTGACCGTTGACGTAAGTTATGGCGGTAATTTCTATGCTATCGTAGATGTGCAGCCGAATTTTGAAGGTTTGGAGCATTATACGGCTTCGCAGTTGATTGCCTGGTCGCGTGTGATGAGGGAACGCATAAATCAGTCGCATACATTTGTTCATCCCGACGACCCCACAATCCGCGGCTGCTCGCATATACTGTGGACGGGAGCGGTGTTGGACAAAAGCTCCACTGCACGCAATGCCGTATTTTATGGCGACAAGGCTATCGACCGGTCACCCTGCGGTACTGGCACTTCGGCGCGTATGGCGCAATGGTATGCCAAAGGAAAACTGAAGAAAGGCGACAGCTTTATTCACGAAAGCATTATCGGGTCAAAATTCATTGGACGCATTGAAGAAGAAACAACAGTAGGTGGCAAACCAGCCATCCGGCCGAGCATTGAGGGATGGGCCAGGGTGTATGGCTACAACACGATCAGCATCGACCCCGATGATGATCCGTACGCTTATGGTTTCCAGGTCATCTAAGATGAAGTATTTTCATCTTTCTCATACACCTCATAAACTAACTGACTATGCCAAACAAGACGGTACTCGCAAAATGGCTTTTGGCAACTATCTGCGTGCTTTTTGCCTGTGTTGCTTTCTCTCAGCAGTCGCCTCTTTACAAACAAACCAGTGAAGTGAATAACCTGATGGTCGCTTACCAGGCCGACTATGGCAGCCTCTCGCGTTTTTACTTTACTGAAAACTCGCCCGAACGCCGCGCCCGCCTGGGCAGACTGATAAAGGATTACCTGCAGCAATTGCAGCAACTGAAATTTGAATCTTTACCCACCGGCAGTAAAGTTGACTATATACTGTTTAAAAGAGACCTCGAAAGCCAGTTGCGATTGTTCAATATCGAGGAAAATGAGTACAGGCAGGTGGCTAAGTGGTTCCCCTTCGCAGAAAAAATTTATGCGATCGAAAGAACAAGGCGCCGCGGCACACAACAAGATGCGCAAAAACTGGCAGCCACTTTGAATGAACTCACGAAAGAAATTGAATCAATCACTAAGGCACTTGACAAGGAAAAAGGTATTGAAGTGGCCTTAACCCGCAGAGCCGAAGGTATTGTGCGTGGATTGCAGGCTGCGCTGCGCAACGTGAATGAATTTTATATGGGTTACGATCCGCTTTATACCTGGTGGGTGCCCGATCCTTTTAAGAAGCTGGAAACCGCGCTGGCAGCTTATGGCAAAGCGTGGGAGGCCAAGACAAAATCAGCTCCGGCTGCAAAAGATGATGGCAGTGGCATCGTGGGTTTTCCAGTTGGCCGCGAAGAGCTGATCAGGCAACTGACCGTCGAAATGATTCCTTATACACCCGAGGAATTGGTGGAAATAGCCAACCAGGAATTTGCCTGGTGTGATGCAGAAATGCTCAAAGCTTCGCGCGAAATGGGTTTTGGTGATGACTGGAAAAAGGCGCTTGAAAAAGTGAAGAACACGTACGTGCCGGCGGGCAAACAACCCGAGGCTATGATGAAGCTCTATAACGAGTCGGTCGATTTCCTGAAGAAACACAACCTGGTGACCATACCACCCATCGCGGAAGAAAGCTGGCGTATGATTATGATGACGCCGGAGCGCCAGTTGGTGAACCCTTTCTTCACCGGCGGCGAGGTATTCAGCATTTCTTACCCTACCAACACTATGAGTGAAGAAGACAAGCTGATGAGTATGCGAGGCAACAACCCGCATTTCTCGCGCGCTACGGTTCACCATGAGTTGATTGCCGGTCACCACCTGCAGCAGTTTATGAACAGGAGGTATAAGACATATCGCAATTTCCGCACACCTTTCTGGACCGAAGGCTGGGCCTTGTATTGGGAATTGCTGTTATGGGATCTGAAATTTCCGCAGTCGCCCGAAGACCGCGTGGGTATGCTGTTCTGGCGAATGCATCGTTGTGCCAGGATCATTTTCTCCCTCAATTATCATCTCGGCAAATGGACGCCGCAGCAATGTATCGATTTCCTGGTCGACCGTGTAGGTCACGAACGCGCCAACGCAACAGGGGAGGTGCGCCGTTCCTTTACCACTGCTTACCCGCCGCTGTATCAGCTCGCTTACATGATGGGCGGCCTGCAATTTTATGCTTTGAAAAAAGAATTGGTCGATAGCGGTAAAATGACTTACAAACAATTTCATGATGCGGTGCTGCAGGAAAATGCTATGCCCGTAGAGATGGTGCGTGCTATCCTGACCAATCAGCCACTTACCAAAGATTTCAAAACAAGCTGGCGATTTTACGGCAAGCAAAAGATTTAGAAAAAAATTATACATGAGAAAACTGTTGTTCATCTGTTCCCTGTTCTTTGCCATATGCGCGCACGCGCAATCCGTATCCTATGTTGTTTCAATGGATAATCCGTCCAGCCATTATTTCCGCGTCACCATGCAATGCAGCGGTTTTACCGCGAAAACCATGGATTTTAAAATGCCGGTGTGGACGCCAGGTTATTATCAGCGGCTTGATTATGCGAACAACCTCGATAGTTTTTCTGCAGGCAACCTGCAATGGGAGAAACTCAATGCCAACACCTGGCGGGTACAGACCAACGGCGCACCGAGCTTTACGCTGCAATATGTGATTAAAGCAACGCGTTCATTTGTAGCCACGCCGTATCTCGATTCCACGCGTGGTTATATTTTGCCCGCCGGCGTTTTTCTACACCCCGCCGGACGCTTGCATCAAGCCGTGACCGTTATGGTGAAACCTTATGCCGGCTGGAAACAAGTGGCCACCGGGCTTGAACCCGTGCCGGGAAAAGATTTCACCTATACTGCGGTTGACTATGATGAATTGTACGACTGCCCGATTTTGGTGGGCAATCTCGAATCATTGCCTACATTTTATGTGCAGGGCATTCCGCATCGGTTTATTGGTTACAAATTGGGTGAATTTGATAAGCAGCAATTTATCAATGACCTGAAGAAGATTGTGGAGACGGGCTCAGCGCTCATCGGGCATATCCCATACAAGCACTACACCTTTATTGCTATCGGCCCCGGTGCGGGTGGCATCGAACACGCCAATTCAACCACCATCAGTTTCAGTGGCTCAGGTTTGAATACCCCTGAAGGACGCCTGAAACTGTTAAACTTCATCGCACACGAGCATTTTCATCATTACAATGCTAAGCGGATTCGCCCGATTGAGCTGGGACCATTTGACTATGATAATGGCAGTCGCACCCGGTCTCTCTGGGTTTCTGAGGGGCTGACTGTCTACTACGAATACATCATCCTGAAGCGCGTGGGAATTTCAAAGGAGGCTGACCTGCTTGCCAGTCTCAGCTCAAACATCAAAGCATTCGAAACCAAGACAGGTAAACTCTATCAATCACTCGCCGAAGCCAGTTACCATACCTGGCGCGACGGTCCCTTTGGCCGCACGAATGATTCGGTGGTAAGGACAATATCTTATTACGATAAAGGCCCCATTGTAGGCATGTTGTTCGATTTTGCCATCCGACACGAGACAAAAAACAAAAAATCTCTCGACGATGTGATGCGCCGATTATACCGGGAATTTTACCAAAAGCAACAACGCGGCTTTACCGAAAAGGAACTCCGCGATGTGATTGAAAGCACTGCAGGAGTCCGACTCGACGAATTGTTTGATTATATATATACCACCAGGGAATTGGATTATGAAAAATATTTGGGTTATGCAGGATTGGAGTTGGACAGCGAATACAATCTGAGGCGTAAATCAAATCCGGATCAGCTGCAAAAGCAGATTCTGGCGAGTTGGCTTTGACTTTTACTCTTCCTCCGGCTCAGCCTCCTGGAACCTCGTAAACTGCGCCTGGCCTGCTTTCAGTTCAAATTTCTTCGACACCTTTTTGCCATTCGGCAAAATCATTACGGCTTCGTAATGCCCTGGGCGTAGTGTGGTGGCGCCGCTGAATGAAGGCGTGTTGGCAGCATCAATCTTCAAATCGTATTTGAAATACTGGATGCCTTTTGTCTTAACGGTGTCTTTTCGTGTGGCTGCCAGCGTTCCCTTATCATTGAGTATTTGTAAAGTCATTTCGCCGATGGCGGATACATAAAAAGGAATTTCCATTGTAATGTTTGGCGAGGCAGCTCTTCCGCGTCTACCTGCAAAGGCGGGGAGCAGCGGAGGTTGAAAGTCGAAAATGTAAATATCTTCTTTCAACACATCTGCCGTCAATTGCTGCATTTCCGCAACCCTTGCAATATAGATCGAGCGGCCATGTGTGCCGAGCACGATTTCTTTTTCACGTTCCTGCAGTGCCAGGTCATATACCGGCACGCGCGGCAGGCCTTTTACCGCGGGCATGAAATTCTGTCCCCTGTCGAAGGAAACATAAAAGCCGTTGTCGGCGCCGATGTATAACAGGTTTTCATTGACGGGATCTTCCACTACGGCATTCAGCGGTTCCATAGGAAGATTCTTCCCTAATGGTTGCCAGCTGGCACCATAGTCTTCGCTCACAAAAAGATATGGGGTGAAATTATCGTATCGATAACCAGTAAGCGTTACATATACCCTGCCTTCCTTGTATTTCGAAGGCGCTATTTTTGTGACCCATAATTTTTGCGGCAGTTTCTCGCTAATCTTTTTCCAGGTATAACCGCCGTCTCCTGAGATATGAATATTGCCATCGTCGGTACCGACATAAAGTAATCCGAATTTCAATGGCGATTCAGCAATATTGGTGATGGTACCGTAAGGCACATTGCCCGCCACAAATCCGTTAGTAAGGTCATGTGAAAGGGCTTCTAACTTTTCACCTTTATTCAATGAACGAAAGAAGCGGTTCGCGCCATAGTACAACACATCCTGGTGATGACGAGAAAGCAGTATCGGTGTCATCCAGTTGAAACGTAACGGTTTTTCACCCAGCTCGTGCGTCGGGCGAATGCCCACACGACGGCCACTACCATCAAGACTGCCACGCCAGTACGATCCGAATTGCGAGCCGGTGTAATAAGTATTGTTGTCGCGCCAGTCAACCTGCACCTGCATACCATCTCCGCCGCCCAGGCTTTTATAAGGATATTGCCCGTTTGCATACCAGCGATAGTTGTGCTCGTAGGTAGAAGGTCCATACCACACCCCATTATCCTGCATGCCGCCATATACATTGTAAGGTTTGGCATAGTCAACGGCCACCGAGTAAAATTGCGAAACAGCAGGTGTATTGGCCTTAAACCAGGTCTCGCCATTATCGTAGCTGATATTTACGCCGCCATCATTGCCATTGATGAAATGCGAATCGTCATTGGGATTAAACCAGAAGGCATGATGATCCACATGCACATTTTCTTTATCAATACTGTTCCAGGTTTTTCCGCCATCCGTGCTCATGATCAGCGGCACGCCGATGGTTACTACCTTATCGGGGTTTTGCGGGGACACCCATATTCTGGCAAACACATAACCATAGGTAAAGAACATGTTGTCCATATAGTCCATATGCGTTTTCTTCCAGGTCACACCGCCATCGTCGCTTCTGTATACTTCCGCGCCCTTGATGGGTGTGTTTAATATGGCGTCAATGGCATCGCCGCCATCACCAAAATAATCGGTAATGACTGATGGTTTGAAAGTTCCGTTCGCCACTTTGGCTTTGATATCCGCGGCGCGGTGTTGAGCCAGGCCATTCTGCCGAAGGAAGCCGTTGAATTTTCTTTCATCCAGCGTGGCAAACTGTTCTTTGGTGATGTCTTTAAAATCTTTCAGGGTGTATACCGTATCGGGCGCCGGCCTGCGCGTGCTGGTATCAGGACGTGGTTCGTTATTGTCAACCACCGCGTAAAGGGTGCTTGGTTTTTGTGGTGAAATAGCCAGGCCAATTCTGCCGGTATATTCACCATGCGGAAAGCCGCTCTCCGGCGTATTCATGCGTTTCCAGGTATTGCCACCGTCAGTGCTTTTGTAAATACCAGAAGTGGCGCCATGTTCATCAAGATTCCAGGCGGTGCGAATCTTATGCCACATGGCGGCATATACATTGTTGGGGTTTTGCGGATCAACGACAATATCAATAGCGCCTGTCTTGTCATCAATGTACAAAGTCTGCTTCCAGCTCTTGCCGCCGTCGGTGGTCATATAAACGCCGCGTTCCTTGTTGAAAGAATAAAGATGTCCCATCACCGCTACCCAGGCTATATCGGGATTGGAAGGATGTAATTCAATTTTGCCAATGCGATGCGACTCAGGCAGGCCAAGATATTCCCAGGTCTTGCCATTATCGCGAGTCTTATAAACGCCCGTGCCTGCGTACGACGAACGAAGCGAATTCGGTTCACCCGTGCCCAGCCATATGATGCGTTCTTTCCAGTTCACGGCTACTGCACCCGCAAACGTGTTGGGAAGATTATCGGAAATGCAGGTAAAGGATTGTCCATTGTTTTTTGTGTACCATAATCCACCGCTGGCGTAAGCCACATAAAATTCATGTGGTTTGCCGGGATTGGCTACCAGGTCGCACACGCGGCCGCTGGTTATTGTAGGACCAACACTGCGAAACGGTACATTAGCAATGAGCGACTGCTCCTCCAGTTTCTTCCTGCGCGCTTCTCCGTCCATTCTGTCTTTTGCAGAAGTAGCTTGTAAGTGAGGTTGAGCGCCGGCCGTCAACATTACTATCGACAGCAGGCCAGGCAGTATAGTTTTTTTCATGGCAGGCAATGTAAATTAATTTTACCTTCCGTATTATTTAGTAATTAACCCCGCCTTATCAGTTTTTAACATTTTGCCTGTTGGTATGAAGAAATTATTATTTTCAAAAGAAATGATTTTAGCTATGCGCAGAAAACACGTCCCGATACTGGGTGCATTCCTGCTCTTTGTTTTTGCCGGCAAGGCTCAGTCTTCGTACCAGTTGTTTGAGCCCATCAATTTCTCGCAGGTCACCATCAACGATGCGTTCTGGAAACCGAAGGTTGAAAAGGTGGCCACCACTACATTAAAGGCCTGCATATACCAGACAGAAACTGCCACTCCGCGCATAGACAATTTCGCGATTGCCGCGGGCAAAAAGCAGGGACAGTTCAAAGGCATCTTCTATGACGATTCCGACGTGTTCAAGGCGCTGGAAGCCATCGCTTATTCTTTAAAAAGCAAACCAGACAGCGCGCTGGAACGAAAGGCCGATGAATGGATTGACCTGATAGCCGCGGCGCAGCAACCCGACGGGTATATCAACACTTACTATACACTGCAGTTTCCTGAAAAGCGGTGGACAGATATGAGTATGCACGAAGACTATAATGGCGGCCACCTGATAGAAGCAGCTATTGCCTATTACGATGCTACCGGCAAAAGAAAACTGCTGGATGTGGCTATCAGATTTGCCGATCATTTTGATTCATTGTTTGGCCCGGGTAAAAGGCATTGGGTAACCGGTCACCAGGAACTGGAACTGGCGCTGGTGAAATTGTACAAAACCACCGGCAATAAAAAATACCTGGACCTGGCCGACTGGCTGCTTTCAGAAAGAGGACATAAGCGTGCGTATGGTTATACCTGGACTGACTGGAAAGATACCGGCTACGCGCAGGATCTGAAACCCGTGAAGGAACAAACCGAGATAACCGGTCATGCCGTACGCGCTATGTATATGTACACAGGCGCTGCCGACGTAGCCGCTATTACGGGAGATGAAGGTTATATGAATGCCATGAAAAAAGTGTGGGAAGATGTGGTGTACCGCAATATGTATATCACTGGCGGTATTGGTTCTGCGGGAAGTAATGAAGGTTTTTCGGTTGATTACGATTTACCTAATGAACGCGCCTATTGCGAGACCTGCGCATCTGTAGGCATGGTGTTCTGGAACCAGCGTATGAACCTGCTCACCGGGGAAAGCAAGTATATAGACGTGCTGGAACGAAGCCTGTACAACGGCGCGCTCGACGGACTTTCACTCAGCGGCGACAGGTTTTTTTATGGCAACCCGCTTGCCTCGCGCGGCCAGCATTTCAGGAGGGAATGGTTTGGTACGGCGTGTTGTCCTGCTAATATTGCCCGACTGGTGGCATCGATCGGGAATTATATCTATGGAAAATCAGATAAGGGACTTTGGGTGAACTTGTACATCGGCAGCAATACTTCGATAAAGGTTGGTAAAAATGAAGTGCCCGTCAGCATGACCACCAACTACCCCTGGGATGGAAAGGTGACGCTTACTTTCAATCCGAAAACTAAAACAAAATTCGCGCTGCACCTGCGCATACCCGGCTGGCTCACCGGCGAGCCTGTGCCAGGCGATTTGTACAAATTTGTTGACCCGGCGCCATCTGGATATACCATTACCGTAAATGGCAAACCAGCAACATACGTGGTGGAGAACGGCTATGCCGTCATTGAGCGTGAATGGAAGAAAGGCGATGTAGTAGTGTTTGAAATGGAGATGGATGTAAAAACAGTGGAGACCCGCCCGGAAGTGAAGGCCGACAGCAACCGCGTTGCCATTCAGCGCGGACCGATTGTGTACTGCGTTGAAGGTGCAGATAATGACGGAGCGGCCTGGAACCTGGTGCTGCCCAAAGGTTCGAAGTTTATTACAACCAACACAACTATACTTGATGAACCTATTGTAGCCATCAAAACCGAAGCTCCCGTGGTGACGGTTTCCAGCGATGGATTATCACTTCAAAACGAGAAAAAACAAATCACTGCCATCCCATATTATACCTGGGCCAACCGCGGAAGGCATCAGATGCAGGTATGGCTGCCCGTTAGCATCAAAGAGGTGTTGATCAACTATTAGGGAAGAAAAGGGGCTATCGAACTTTCACGGCCTCCACATTGCCGATCATTTCTTTGATCTCATTGTTGAGGAATATATTGCCCTTTTGTACTTCGTCAATAGCTTCGAGTACTTCGTTTATTTCGGCGCTCTTGGTTACGTAGCCATAGGCGCCAAGTTCGAGCAACTGTTTGGCGTAAGCCGCGTTGGCATGCACGCTGAAACCGATAACGCGGCTATTGGGAGATGATTGTTTGATGATGGGCATTAACTCAAAACCGGTAAGCGGCGCCATATATACGTCAAGCAAAATGATGTCGGGCTTTTTTGACGCGATCAATTCAAGCGCCAGCGCTTGAGTAAGCCTGCCCTGGATCTTCAATACTGTCACCTTGCCGGATGTTTCCAGCACGCGCGTCCACATATCTCTTATGAGCTGGTGGTCGTCGATGATCAGTACAGAGGGCTTTTCCATACAGCAAAAATACGGTGGCCTGCCAGTGACGCAAGTGTCATATATTGATGTTGCGGCTTTTTAAGTGAAATAGCGGATATGCACTACGGGTTAACACTTATATATTATGTGCGATGCTCCTTTATAATGCGCTAAAATTCAATTTTGTTGCGGTATTGCTTGGGTGTAACGCCCGTGTTTGATTTAAAGGCTTTTATAAAATAGGAAATGTTGTTGAAGCCGCAACCATAGGCGATCTCAGAAATGCTGAGGTCTTCTTTTTCCGCCATCAGTTTAGTAGCATGACTAATGCGCACTTCATTCACAAAATCGATAAATGTTTTTTGCGTGCGCTTCTTAAAGAAGCGGCAAAAAGATTGCGGAGTGAGGTTGCAGAAACTGGCGATCTCCTCTAAAGTGATTTGCCGTGCGAAATGCTGGCTCACATACCGAAACACCTCATCTATCTTATGATTGTCTTTGCTGGCATAAGAATGCTGGTAGCCTATACTGGCCAGTTGCTGGAAATCGCGCGTGCTGGCGAGTAGTTGTAAGATCTGTAGCAATGTGGTGATGCGGTCAAGGTTTTTCTTCTTCGTCATCTGCTCCATCAATTTGCCCAGGCGAATTGATGCATCGCCTGTCACCTGTAGGCCTCTTTCTGCTTTGTGAAAAAGTTTTTTGAGAACCTGCGTCTCGTTCAGCTCGTAAAAGTTTTGCCCGAAAATATCTTTATTAAAGTAGAGCACGATGGCGCGTGATGTGAGCGGGGAGTTTCTGGCATAATAACTTTTATCGCTATACCACACATGCGGCACGTTAGGTCCCAGGAAAATTATTTCTCCGGCAGAAAATGGCGCCACATTATCGCCTACTATGCGTTTTCCGGTGCCTTCGAGAATATAAACCAATTCACATTCCGGGTGAAAATGAAAGGGTGTGCTGAAGTAGGGGACATTTCTTTCCACTACCATCAACTGCTCTTGCGGCGAATGGCCTATATGTGTGAAAACTGGTTTAATCTTAGCAGGTTTTTGGTAAGCGGGTATAAATTTAGGTTAATTCCGTATTACTCTTTGACAATTTTGAGATATTCTAAAAGGCACCAGACTTTAATTTGCATTGCTTTACTAAAACGTAACTTTCCGCTACAGGTTTTGAATAAACTAAAACAAACGCTATGATCAACGGAGGGCGCAGGCTTTTCCTTTCAATACTTTTCATGATCCTGCTGGTTTCTGCGGGCGCGCAGCAAAATATACACCCGGTGTCGCTGCAATACGTGTGGCCATCTGATCCGCAGGTCAAAGAAAAGCTGGAGCAGTGGCGCGATCTCAAATTCGGCATTATCATTCACTGGGGTTTATATGCCGTGCCGGGCATTGTGGAGAGCTGGATGCTCTGCAGTGAAGACTGGATCAACCGGCCTGATCAATTTACTTACGATGAATTCAAGAAATGGTATTGGGGGCTGAACAAAGAGTTCAATCCCGTGAACTTCGATCCTGGGCAGTGGGCAAAGGCGGCCAAATCGGCCGGCATGAAGTACCTGGTATTTACCACCAAGCATCACGATGGCTTTGCGATGTTCGATACCAGGCAAAGCGATTTCAAGATTACCGCGGGACCTTTTGCCAATCATCCGAAAGCTGATGTTACCAAACATGTTTTCGATGCTTTCCGCAAGGAAGGTTTCATGATCGGCGCGTATTTCTCCAAACCCGACTGGCATTCGGAATATTACTGGTGGCCGAAATATGCTACTGCCGATCGCAACAACAATTATGATATCCGGAAATACCCTACGCGCTGGCAGCAGTTCAAGGATTTTACTCATAAACAGATTGATGAACTGATGACCAACTACGGAAAAGTTGATATACTGTGGTTGGATGGCGGCTGGGTGCGCCCGCGCGAAACGGTGACGGAAGAAGTGCTGAGCTGGGGTGCGCGTATTCCCGACTGGAGCCAGGATATTGACATATCCACCATCGCTGCCAATGCGCGCAACAAGCAGCCCGGCATGCTGGTGGTTGACCGTACCGTACATGGCGAATATGAAAACTATCAAACGCCCGAACAGCGCGTGCCTGCCGACAAACTCGACTATCCCTGGGAATCGTGCATGACATTGGGCAACGGATGGGGATGGATCACCAATGAAAAATATAAGTCGGCAACGAAGGTCATTCACACACTTGTGGAGATCGTGGCCAAGGGAGGCAATCTGCTTTTAGGAGTCGGTCCCAAAGCCGATGGTACGTTGTCTGATACCGTGGTGCAGCGATTGGAAGAGATCGGTAAATGGCTTGATGTGAATGGCGCGGCCATTTACAACACCCGGAGCATAGATCGCTATCGCGATGGCAATGTATTTTTCACAAGGGGGAATAGTGGAAATGCCGACCCGCTTTATGCTATTGCATTGATACCCGAAGGAGAAACATTGCCTGCCACTATTGAATGGAGCGGTAACGTGCCCCGCAAAGGCGCAAAAATGACCTTGCTGCAAACAGGCAAGACGGTGAAATACACTGTGACTGGTGACCGCGTGAAGGTTACACTGCCTGCAACTTTAATAAAGCCTGGTGCAACCTATCCGGCGCTGGCATTTCATTATTTCTAAAGCTTCCGGCAATGAAAATACTCAGCAATAAATTCATCGTTGTTCTTGTGCTTGTGCTTTGTTCATTCACGGTGGCGGGTGTGTGGAAAAAGAAAACGCCAGTAGCGGCACCTGCGCCTGTGCACCCGGTGCCATCAGATGCGCAGATGCAATGGCACGAAATGGAAATGAACGCCTTTGTGCATTTCACCACCAATACTTTCACCGATAAAGAATGGGGCTATGGCGATGAAGATCCTTCCATCTTCAACCCCACGCAGCTCGATGCCAACCAGTGGGCAAAGGTGCTGAAAGAAGCAGGTTTCAAAACGCTCATCCTGACATGCAAACACCATGATGGTTTTTGTTTATGGCCGAGCAAATACACAGAGCATTCTGTAAAGAACAGTCCATATAAAAACGGCAAGGGTGATGTGGTAAAAGAAGTGGCAGAGGCTTGTAGAAAACACGGCTTGAAATTTGGCGTATATCTTTCTCCCTGGGATCGCAATCATCCCGAGTATGGACGACCGGCCTATATCGAATACTACCGCAACCAGTTAAAAGAGCTGTTCACTAATTACGGGCCCATCTTCGAAATGTGGTTCGACGGTGCCAATGGCGGCGATGGTTATTATGGAGGCGCCCGCGAACGCAGGCGCATCGATGGAGCCACTTATTACGACTGGCCCAACACGCTCGAACTGGTTCGCAGTATGTCGCCCGATGTAATTTTCTTCAGCGATGCAGGTCCCGGCGTGCGTTGGGTTGGCAATGAAAGTGGGGTGGCCGGCGAGACCAACTGGAACACGATTTTTGCTGATACCTTATATGCCGGTAAACCAAACATCACCGATATACTCAACACCGGTTCGCCCGACGGTAACAAATGGATACCCGCCGAAGTGGATGTGTCTATTCGCCCTGGCTGGTTTTATCACGCAAAGGAAGATTCACTGGTAAAGTCACCGGAGAAATTGTTTGAAATATATCTGACATCGGTTGGCCGCGGTTCTACATTATTGCTGAATGTGCCGCCCGACCGACGTGGCCTGTTTCATGAAAATGATATCAAATCACTGCAAGGCTTCCGCGCATTGCTTGATAAGGAATTTAAAAGCAACCTCGCAAAAGCTGCTACCATCAAAGCCAGTGCTGTAAGGGGAAAAGATGCCACTTATGATGCATCTAAACTGATCGATGCCAGGAAGGATACTTATTGGGCAACCGATGACGGTGTGAATACCGGTTCATTTGAAATAACGCTGAGCAAAACCCAGGCAATAAAATATATCGTGCTGCAGGAGTATATCAGGCTCGGCCAGCGTGTGAAAGCATTCACTGTAGAAGCCTGGCAGGATGGTGGCTGGAAGCAGGTGGCTGAGGGAACAACCATCGGCTATAAGAGAATATTGCCGATGCAAAATGTAAACACGAATAAACTGAGAGTAAACATCACTGATTCGAAAGCTTCATTGGTATTATCAAACGTAGAGTTGTATTGAATTTTGCGGTAATGAAAATCACACACGTCTTTTCTTTTTGAGTCCTGGGCCGTCTACATTCGAGGTTCACCAGGGCGTCTGAAAACACTTCGCATTTTACCCGATGTTCATGCTGTAATTATACCGTTACCGGGCATCCCAGCGAAAAGCTGAAGCTAAACAGGTTTTTGCCGTTTGCTTTCAATACTTTTCCAGATTGCGTCACGTCATCGGGATAACCGTGCCAGCGCCAGGTATAGCTGTCTCCTTCCTGCACGGGCATATCGCCGGTGCGCTCATTGCCATTGTGATCTATAAAAATTGCTTGTCGCAAAAACCAGCTTTCCAGTCCGGCGCGGGACGTCCAGGCCTTATAAGCATTTTCAATACTGGTATTGATGTTAACGCGCAGCTTAAACTCGCTGAAGGGAGATGTTTTTGCTGACATGGCTTTTGGTTGTCGTTTGTAAGAGATAGCAGTTCACAGAGGCGGGAATTATTCAGAAAGTTATGAAAATCTTTTGCAATTCTCTCCGCCCTTGGCACAGGTTTTTATCTGGTTAATGAAAAGATCGTATGAAAAAGAAATGCACGTTGATGCTCATAGCTTTATTCAGCATCATCTATAGCGGGTATGCGCAGATTGAACAAGGAAATTTTATGGTGGGCGCTGATATCGCCAATATCAATCTCGGCCTGGATGAAGGCGGGCAGTTTTCAGCAAGAATCAACCCTAAAGCAGCCTTTTTTATCCGCACAGGGCTGGCCATCGGCGCATACCTCAATTTTGGCATTGCTACTTCAAAGGGTACCGGCTCCGACATTGACTATGGCATTGGCGCCCTGGCACGGTACTATATCAACGACCCGCAGACGGTACTGGTAAAGAATAGCCGCTTTTTCTTTGAAGGCACGGTGGGTATTGAGGGCTATAACCCGCGGTCGGGGGATAATACCAATGGGCTGGGACTTTCGATCGGCCCGGGCTGGACTTATTTCATTTCACCTAATATTGGCCTGGAGGCGTTGGCGAAATATCGCGGCATTGTGGGTTTTGGCAGCAGGGCAACGACCAGCGAATTGAATCTGTCGTTCGGTCTACAGATTTATTTGGGAAAAGACCGAGTGAAGAGAGCGGGAGATTGAAGATTGAACGGGAAACAGGGAAAGATTGAAGCAAGAAGCCATGACGCACTAACTCTTCCTGATGGGGAAGATGCACTACAGAATCCTCAAAGGGTTTTGATGCTTTACTTCCTCAATTGATCATTTGTTGCCACTCAGCAAACTTGCTATCGAGCATTTCTTTCAACTTATAATAGTTGTCCCAGGTGTCTTGCACATGATATAGGGAGGGGAGGTTGGCGCCGAGTATGTTTTCGTAGTCAACCAGGTATTCACCATTGTCCATGTTGAAATAATAAATGCCGAAACGGTTGCCAAGCTCGCTGATATCTTCAAGCATCAGCACACCGTCGAGCGCGCGTTGATATACCTGTGCACCGGAGAGTTTTTTTTCTTTGAAGAGCTTTATTTCTTCTTCGTGCTCTTTTTTGAACCGGTTACTGACGAGGTCCTGGTCAATCAGCCAGCCCAGGAACATACCGGTATGAATATAACCCTGGAAATCGTCGAGGTCTTCGGGGAAGTCGCCTCCATAATGCCATTTCGCTTTGTCGTATACATCCATGCTGTTTTCGGGAGTTTCGGCATATGGCATCACCTGGTAACCGTCGCGGATTTTTTCGTCAATCATTTTCCTCGCAGCATCCTGTGCCCGTCGTTCAGTGTCAAAATCCTGCCAGTATTTTTCCATTGAAATGTAAAATATACCCTGAATAATTTCGAGACCGGTGTCTTCTGAAGTTATTCTGAAATGATGCGTTTTGCCGTCAACGGTTTTTGTAAGGTAAATGGTCATATACTGGGGTGCTCTTTCAAATGTACGAATTGCGGTACACTTATGTTCGCATCATCACAGATCCATTAACTGCCAGGCATTGTTTTCGGTGGCATAATTGATAAATCCTGCATAGAAAGGCGATTGCGAAAGGGTGGAGCTGTCGCCTATGACCACCAGTTTTTTCCTTGCTCTTGTCATGGCTACATTCATGCGCCGTATTTCCGACAAAAAGCCAATACGATTGTCGGTATTGCTTCGGGTCATACTGATATAAACAATGTCGCGTTCCTGCCCCTGGAAACTGTCGATAGTGTTTACTGTAATTTTCGGCAGATATGGTTTCAATGCCACTGAATGCAACAATTCTTCTTTCAGCAATTCAATCTGTTGCCGGTAAGGAGAAATGATGGCAATGGAAGGAAAATTCCCGGGGCTGTAAAAAGTGGCGAGTTGGTCGGTTAATAGCGTTAAATGCCGGAACAGGAATGCCGCTTCTTCGGGGTTGCTGATGCGTGTGCCTTCAGTTTTTTCTTCATAACCACAACCGGCAGTGTCAACAAATGAAAGCGGCGAATCGCCCTCAAACAATACGCGCTGCGCCACGGTGGCATTGGCTTTCAATTTTCCTTTATAAAATACCTGCGATGAATAGCCCATGATCATTTCATGCATGCGGTATTGCTCATTCAGCATGATGACTGATTCGGGATGCAACCGCACGCATTTTTCCATCAGCGTATTTTCAAGACCATTGCGGGCTGCTTCTTCCGATTTTATAGTAGGCGGTAACTGGTTATGATCGCCTGCGAGAATCAGTTTCCTGGCCTTCACAATCGGTATCCAGCAGGCGGGCTCTAGTGCTTGTCCCGCTTCGTCAATAACCACTGTGTTGTAACGCAGGTGGCGGATGGTATAATGACTGGCGCCTACCAGTGTGGCCGTGATCACCTGTGCTTTTGAAATGAGATCATCAATAATGTATTGCTCCGAGTTCTCCACATCTTTCATAATCTTATGAGCCTCGTCGAACAATGCTTTGCGCTGGTCGCGCTCAGCTTTCCCGAAATGCCGTTTGTATTTATGCGCCATATCCTTGTAGGCAGCAGCTTGCTTTTTCAATTTCTTTACTGGGGCCATATGAGGATGTTCCGCCATTTTCTGATCGAGCGTTAGCGAAAGCAGCCGCTCCGAGACGCGGGCCGGGTTACCGACGCGCAGCACGTTTAAGCCTTCGTCGGATAGTTTTTCCGTGAGCCAATCCACTGCGGCATTGCTTGGCGCCACCACCAGTATTTGTTGTTTATCCTGGTTCAGCAGGTACTTCACAGCCTGCACAATGGTTGTGGTCTTGCCAGTGCCGGGAGGACCATGAACAATGGCGAGCTCGTTGGCCGATAATATTTTGTTCACCGCTGCCTGCTGCGACTCATTCAACCCTTCGACGGTAATAGCAGGGAGGTCATTATTGAACGTGGGTTGCCTGGCGCCCACCAGGATGTTAACCAGCCGTCCTTCTTCGCCTTTCTCTGCGAGCGAGGCTGCGCGTGTGAGCGCAGACTGCATTTCGTCGTAACTGTTATCATCAAACAGCAGATCCACGCCCAGTTTGCCCGCACGTGTCCATTCGGGCAATTCATCGGTGCGCAGCGTCAGCTTCAGGCGGTTGCCGCTCTGAAATGCCACGATGCCTTCTGCGCGGTCTTCCTTACTGTTATGATTGCTGAACAGTGCCGCGGGAGCGCCCGTCCTGAACTGGTGCAGTATATCGGTATGCGTAGTGCGCTCAAGTTCAACAGTCAGGTATTCCCCGCGCCCCAGCTCTGTGTCCCTGATTGCCACGGGGTACCAGGTCAAACCGTTTTCCCGCCGCTCATTCACCGAAGATCGCTCCGCTATCTCCTGGTACGATTGCCTGTCGGCTTCGCGTTCAGTTTTCAGGAGGGCGAGCAGGTGTGAAAAATAATTCATGCGGGCAAAGGTAGGGGATTGGCAGTGTAGGGTGCAGGGTGTAGGGTGGTGTTATTATTTGCTTTACATTTAAAGAAGAATTTAACCGAAACCGTTAATCATGAATACTCGTCGTCAATTTTTACAAAAGATTACTGCGTCGGCTATGGCGCTTCCTATTGTTTCGCAGGCGATAGCCGAGAAAGAAAGAAGAATAATTAGTCCCAGGCAGGATAGGTTGCTGCGTGTGGCAATTTGCGGGCTGGGCGGTTATGGCACCCGCGTGGCTGAAGCGATGAAGGATTGCAAGAAGGCAAAACTGGTAGGTGTGATCAGTGGCACTCCGTCAAAGGTGAAAACGTGGCAGGAGAAGTATGGTATACCCGAGAAGAACTGCTACAATTACGACAACATGGACTCTGTTAAGGACAATCCCGATATTGATGCTGTTTATATCACTACCCCCAACGCCCTGCACAAAGAGCAGGTGATACGCATGGCCAAGGCGGGCAAGCATGTGATATGCGAAAAGCCAATGGCGCTTAATGCGAAAGAGGGGCAGGAAATGGTGGATGCCTGCAAAAAAGCGAATGTGCACCTGCTGGTGGGTTATCGCTTGCACTTTGAAGCCAAGACGCTCGAGATAATTCGTATGCGCAAAGATGGTGAACTGGGTAAAATACTTTTCTTCCAGGGTTTAAGTGGTTTTCGTATCGGTGATCCCACCCAATGGAGGCTGAACAAAAAACTGGCCGGCGGCGGCGCCATGATGGATATCGGCATTTACAGTGTAAACGGTGCGCGCTATATGGTGGGCGAAGAACCTGTATGGGTGACAGCGCAGGAGACAAAGACCGATCCGCAAAAATTCAAGGAAGGTGTTGATGAAACCATCCAGTTCCAGATGGGCTTTCCCAGCGGCGCGGTGGCTTCGTGTTTGTCAACTTACAATATGAATTTCCTCGATCGATTTTACCTGAATGGCGAAAGAGGTTTTGCCGAACTATTACCCGCCACGGGTTATGGACCTATTCGCGGCCGCACCAATAAAGGCGAACTCACTCAACCCCACAAAACGCATCAGACCGTGCAGATGGATGAAATGAGCGATATTATTCTCGCAGGCAAACAACCCGTAGTGCCGGTGGATGGCGTGGAAGGCTGGAAAGACCTGAAGATTATTGATGCCATTTATGAGGCAGCGAGAACGGGTAAGAAGATTGCGCTGAAGTGGTAGTTGCCATTTCAGCTAAAACAAATCCTCCAGCGAATCGTCGTACCTGAAGTGCGTGAAGCGCCAGCCATTGGTGGTTTTGTAAATGGTAAACTGAAAAATGGAATAGTAATTTTCGAAACGCAGTATGTAATAGCGTCTCGCGAGACCGTGCGCTACCTGTTTTTCTTCGACAAAGTCGTAGTTCAGCATTTTGCCATAGCTTCTGAAAACATGCTCCTGTTCGATGATAGACTGATGAAGATTGTCGAGCGCCTGTTTGCTGATGATGGAATTGTTGCGAAGTATTTCCATTGCGCTGATCAGCTTACTGTCGCGGAATTCCTGCATAAATTGTTCGCAAAGGTTCACGATGCGTTCCTTGTCGGAATCGTTGGCCTGCCTGGCGCTGCAGGCGGTGAGCAGCAATACGAAAAAAGCCGCTGTGAGATTTTTAATCATATATGGGTTTTTAGACCTGGTTGGTTGCTGGCGGTAAAGGTACAATTCGGGTTGGATAGCATTTGACTTTGTTGTCTTTGTTTTAAGTCAATTTGGGCATTTTCCGTGGTCCGCTATTTATTTCCTCGTAATCTTATCCCTGATCTCCCTCCACGTAAGCCTGATGATATTGTTTTCTTTCAGCAACCGCTCACATTCCGCACTGGTGAAAAAATCATAGTCTTGCTGGCGCCAGGCGCTGCCCCAATCGACAATGCCGGCAGCAACGGCCTTCATTTCATCATTGTCGTATGCTGTGTGTATGATTAGATAGGTAAGCCCGGGTTGAAGATTTTTTAATGCATTAGTGTAAAATGCGGCAAGACCTGATTTAAAGTGCTGGGGTCCGGCAATTACCACATGATCAAACAATACCTCTCTATCCGTGATTAGTGTGTCGAGTCGTACGCTTAAGCCAGTCTCCAGTAGTCGTGGGAGAAAGACAGGGATTTTAAACTCTCGCCCCACGTTGATATATGCTTTCAAATAGTCTAGCTGGCTGAATACAGTGCCCATATGCGAATCTAGATGGGTGGGGGCGATGCCGAATTGTATCGCGCGCCTTACCTGGTTGCGGATTTCTTCTTCTACTTCAGAAGCTGTAGCTGTGCGACGTACGCTGTCAACCGATGAATAAAAGAATCCCTGGTTGTTGACAAGGCCGGGAACAAGATGATGCGGGGTGACGGGTCCCCATTTCAGAAACCTCCATTCACTGGTAAGCGTGATATGCAAGCCCAGGTCTGCCCCGCGATGTGTAACGGCATAATGCGCAATTTCAGGCATCCAGGGAGTTGGCACCATGATGCTCGCAGAGTTTACAGACCCCTTCTCCAGTGCGTTGGTGCTTGCGGCATTTTCACTGTGGGCTACACCCAGGTCATCGGCGTGGATGATGACGAGTTTGGCATCTTTGGGATAACCCAGTTTTTCCTGGATAGTCTGCTGCGCACTGCAGCTGAGTGTCAGCAGGCAATAGGCGAGAGTGACGAGTTTTTGCATCATCTAATTTACAAAAAAAGATGCCGGCAATTTTGCCGGCATTTGGGAACTCACTCGACCTCGGAGCACTCACTATTTTACCAGGATCTTTCTGACGGTCACCACCTGATCGCCGTTCAGGACGCTCACCAAGTACGAACCGGCGCTCAGCGACGCATTTCCAAGGGTTACCTGGTTGCGGCCATTCGTAATGTTGGGCCGCTGCAACATTAACCTGCCATGCATATCTAAAATTTGTACGGAGCCTTTTTCCATATTGTCGTAAGTTTCCACATACAGGCTGCCGTTTTCAATTACTGTCGGATATATCTTCACCTCACCTTGCTTCACATTCAGCGACACAGTCACCACGCCGGAATATTCTTCGCGACCGTCCTTATCTACCATTCTTAAACGATAGTGAACTTGCCCGCTGTAGGTCACCTGGTCTGTATATTGATAAGCCGTCTCTACCTGCACATCTTTTTCCTGGCCGGTAACTACGGCGATATCGGTATAGGCCTGGCCACCGGTGCTGCGCTGAACTACGTAATGACTGAAGTTCATTTCTTCAGACACTTTCCAGTTCAATTGAACTTTGTCTGAGGCAATCGCTTTTGCTGAAAAACCAGCGAGCTTCACCGGCAGCGTACCGGTCGAACTCATTGCAAAACTTACACGGTTTTCACCTGCGTCTTCGTAGAATTCAAGAACCAGGTTGTAAGTTCCGGCACTGAGGAAGGTGGTGTATGTAGTAGTGGTATAAGGATGCGCAGTCCAGTTGTTGATTACCCAGGTGGAACCACCATCCAGGCTCAGACGGTAGCCATCATCGCCACCCACTACAAACACATAGGTGCCGGCCGGAAGACTTTTTTGAAGGCGGAAACGCGCGCTGAAATATTCTGTCTGCACACCACAACCGTTGGTGGCATATACAGTATTTGAGCCTCCGAAGTTGATATCGAAGTTGGGACTTCCTGCACTACCATGTGTGGTATAACCGCGGTAGGCATTGAAGTTGTTGCCCTGGTACATATAGCCTATCCACACATTGCCGGAACCATATGCATTTTGATCGCCAACGGGAGCACAACCGGCCGATACTTCGAAAGAAATACGGTTTTGTCCGCCACGCTCATAAAACTCCAGTACCATGTTATAAGTACCATTTAATGCTATGCTGTAAGTGGTAGTGGTATAGCTTTGATCAACCCAGCGGTCGATGATCCAGGTGCTACCACCGTCGAGGCTTAAACGATAACCATCATCACCACCAACAGTAAAATCATAATAACCGTTGGTAAATGTCTTGGTGAGCTTGTAGCGAACGGTGAAGTTTTCGGTATAGACATCACAACCATTAGTGGCAAAGTTGACCTGGTCGCCGCCAAAGCCCTGGTCGAAGTTGGGACTGGAGGCATCGCCCTGGTTGATATAACCCCTGTAAGTATCGAAGTTGAGGCCCTGGTACACATAACCAATCCACTGGTTATTGGTGCCGTAGCTGGTTTGATCGCCCTGCGGAGTACACTGGGCATGGCCATGTATGAATGATATCAGACTGACAAAAGTCAATATCAAAATGCGGGGTACGTTTGGGTAGAGTTGCTTCATAAAATCGGATTCTTGGTGCAACCGGATAATCGCCACTAACATGCCAACGCGTTACCCGATTCATTTGCAGGCATTTGAATCGTGCCAGTTTTCGGAAGAACTCTCATTTCCGGAAAGGCTTTCCCGATTTTGGATATATTCTGGGAGGGCGTATGATGATTCCGCCAGGGGGCTGGTATAAGTTTTGCATATACCACATCCATTTATTTCTCACTGCAATTCAATGTTTTGTAGTGGGTTCGCTTCCGTATATTGCAACACTCTACATGATCCTTATAGTTGACGACAAGCAAGAGAATATACTCACACTCAGGAAGACCCTGGAGCTGCATGCATTTGAAGTGGACACCGCCCTCTCTGGAGAAGAAGCGCTCAAGAAAATTCTGAAGAATGATTATTATCTCGTCATCCTCGACGTGCAAATGCCGGGCATGGATGGTTTTGAAGTAGCGGAAGCAATCAGTGGTTTGAAAAAGACACGCAACCTGCCTATACTTTTTCTTTCTGCTGTGAATACGCACAAAAAATTTGTGACCAAAGGTTTTGAAACCGGCGGCTTCGATTATCTCACCAAACCTTTCGATCCCGACATACTCATCCTGAAGGTGCGCACATTTTACAGAATGTATCAGCAAAGCCGGCAACTGGCCGAAGCGCATGCTGCGCTGCAACAGGAAATGGAGTATAGAAAGAAGACAGAAAAATCGTTGGTGGAGACAGTGGAGCAATTGCATTCAACACTCGAATCGCTGCCCGCTATTGCATTTACGGCAAAGCCCGACGGCACCATTGATTTTGTGAATCGCCTTTGGTTTGCTTATTCAGATAGCAAGAGAAATTTTCCGGCGACAAGACCTTCCACCAAATCTATCTCCGAACTGTGGCAGGATTCGTTTCTGAGAGTAAAGCCATTGAATTGTGAAGTGGAATTGAAACAACTTCGCAGCGATGAGTATGTCTACTTTCTGCTTAGCATTATACCGGTGATTGTAGACGGTAAACTGAGCAAATGGATCGGCACGTTCACGAACATTCACGAACAAAAATTACTGAACGAGTTCCTGGAGCAGAAAGTCATGGAGCGCACGCGCGAACTGGTAGAAGCCAACCGAGAACTGGAAGCCACCAACAACGACCTGCAGCAATTTGCATCAGTAGCCTGGCATGACCTGAAAGAACCCTTGCGGAAGATCAGGACCTTCAGCAGCATCATCAATGGCCGCTTCAAAATGGAAGAAGAGGCGCGTTTGTATTTTGATAAGATCGATCAGTCTTCGGAGCGAATGAACCTGTTGATCGAAGACCTGCTGAATTTTTCCAAACTTTCTTCTCCCGCGGCTTTCAGCAATACCGATCTGAATAATATTCTGCAGGAAGTGCTCTCCGATCTTGAACTGATCATTTATGAAACCAACGCGGAAATTTCCAGCACCTCTTTGCCACGCATTGATGTATATCCCGGTTTGTTGCGCCAGGCTTTTCAAAACCTGGTCAGTAATTCATTGAAATTCTCTCAACCTGGCAAGCCGCCCCAAATCCGCATCACGCATGAGTTTACCGATGAATGCAGCTTTGAATCACCGGCTGTGAACAATGGTCCTTATGTTCGATTGCGTTTCACCGACAATGGCATCGGCTTCGACCAGAAATATGCCGACAGAATTTTCCTGATGTTCCAGCGGCTGCATCCCAAAGATGAATATGAAGGAACGGGCATTGGTCTCACCATCGTGAAAAAAATTGTCGAAAAACACCATGGCATCATCAAGGCGGCATCGTGCAACGGGCAGGGCGCCCAGTTTGTGATGGTGTTGCCGGTAAAACAAAAAAAGCAAGACAAATAGCAGTATAAAAAGCAACGCATGCAATCTTCTTTTAAACGAAACCTCATTATCAGTTACAGCATCTCGATATTCCTGCTGCTGGTAAGCTCTGTCGCAAGTTTTATCAGTATTCAGAACCTGCTGAGCAGCAACGCACAGGTGAATCACACGAATATGGTGATCAAAGAACTGGAAGGTATTCTCACTTCGCTCAAAGACGCGGAGACTTCGCAGCGCGGTTTCCTGCTCACCAACGAGAGTGAATACATGGCTCACTATGGCTCCGGCGTGCGGCAGGCCCTGGACGGCGTGAAGCGCGTGCGCGAGCTTACCATCGATAAAGCTGACCAGACGCGCGCTTCCGATTCGCTGCAAGTGCTGGTTGACCTGCGGCTGGCTTATCTCGAAGACAATATGCGCAAGAAAGTGAACGCGGGACAAGTGAGCGCCGACGAACTTGACCGAGGCAGGGAGGTGATGCAACGCTTAAGACTTCTTGCCAATGAGATGATTGACCGGGAAGAAAAATTACTGATCCAGCGCACGGCTATGCAGAACCGATTTGCCAATTCAACGCCGGTGTTGATTGTGGTGGCCGCCACCCTGGGTATCATCATTACGGTACTTTCCTTTTTGCGCGTCAACTCCGACTTTGAACGAAGACTGGCCCTGCAGAAAGAGCTGGAGTACAAAGATGAGGAGGTGCAGGCACGTATCAATATCATCCAGGGTATTGCAGGACAGGTGTCGGGAGGAAATTACTCCGTGCGCGTTTCCGACGAGGGAAAAGATGTGCTGGGCAGCCTGGCCGGTTCGCTTAACAAAATGGCGCAATCGCTGGAGATTTCATTTAATGAACTATCTCGTCGTGAATGGCTGCAGACTGGCATCGCAAAAGTGAACGAGGCCATGCTGGGCGAAATGCCGCCGCCAAAAATTGCGCAGGTGGTGTTGAATGAACTGGTTGCTTACACGGGCAGCGTGTCGGGCGCTTTCTACCTGGCCAATGAAGTGGGTATGCTCAAACTGGCCGCCACACATGCCATCGATGATGCACGCAAAGAATGGAGGCTGGGCGAGGGACTGGTAGGAGAAGCCGCCCGCTCAGGTAGCCTGATGGAGATATCGGATGTGGAGGAGTCGGATTACGCAATCATCTTTACCACCGGGTCGGTGAAACCGCGATATATTGTGGCATTGCCGGTTATGTATAACCAGCGACTGCGTGGTGTAATTGAACTGGCCGCCATGGATAAATTTGATGACCACCAGCACGAACTGCTCAAGTCCGTATCACACCAGGTGGGCATCACCATCAATTTGGCCCAGAACCGGGAGCGGGTGCAGGAGCTGCTTTCCGAAACACAGTCGCAGGCCGAAGAATTGCAGGCACAGCAAACAGAGCTGGAGAACATCAACACGGAACTGGAAGCGCAAACGCAAAAATTACAGACCTCTGAAGAAGAACTGAAAGTGCAGCAGGAGGAATTGCTGCAAGCCAACCAGGAGATGGAGGAACGCGCGCGGCTGCTTGAAGAGAAGAACCAGTTGATTGCCGAACGCAATTTCGAGATTCAGCAAAAGGCCGAAGCGCTTGAACTGAGCACGAGGTATAAATCGGAGTTTCTCGCGAATATGAGCCACGAACTGCGCACGCCGCTGAATTCCGTGCTGTTGTTGTCGCGCCTGCTCGCAGATAATCCCAGCAAGAATCTCAATGACGAGCAAATTGAATACGCCCGTGTTATTCAATCTTCCGGGCAGGGTTTACTTACTCTGATCGATGAAATTCTCGACCTCTCCAAGATTGAAGCGGGTAAGATGGAGTTGTCTTACGAAATGATATCGGTGCAGGAAATGGTTGAAAGCTGGCAATCGCTTTTCGAACCTTTTGCCCGCGAAAAGAAACTCAGGTTCAACACACATATCCAGGCAGGCATTTCATCGATTGAAACAGACCGCCAGCGACTGGACCAGGTGATCAAAAACCTGTTGTCGAACGCCGTCAAGTTTACGCAGCAAGGCGAAGTGCGGCTCGAAGTAAAACATGATGCCGATAAAAACCAGGTATTGTTTGTGGTGAGCGATACCGGTATCGGTATTCCCGAAGACAAGCGCGAACATATTTTCGAAGCCTTCCAGCAGGCCGATGGCAGCACACGCAGAAATTATGGCGGCACGGGGCTGGGACTTTCTATCAGCCGCCAGCTTGCGAAGTTGCTGGGTGGCGACGTGACCGTTGCCAGCGAAACGGGAAAGGGCAGCACTTTTACGCTGACGTTGCCCGCCTGGAGAAAACAGCAGGCTGTAAATCAGGTTCCTGTTGCAACACCTGCTATGCCCGCGGAAGAAATTGTGAGTCCTGTTACAGCAGCATCCACCAAAAAAATACCGCGTAATATTCCCGACGACCGCGATCAGATCAAAGCGGGAGACAAGACAATTCTGATAGTGGAAGATGATACCAATTTTGCCAAAACATTACTAGACTTTGCGCGAAAGAAAGGGTATAAGGGTATCGTATCTGTGCGAGGTGATGAAGGCGTTGAACTCGCAAAGAAATTCCGCCCGCTTGGTATTTTGCTCGATATATATCTTCCCGTAAAAGATGGCTGGCAGGTGATGGATGAGTTGAAAGGTGATGTGCGCACAAGACATATACCCGTTCATATCATGTCATCGGTGGAAGCACGCAAAGAAAGCCTGATGAAGGGTGCAGTTGATTTTATCAATAAACCGGTGGCGCTGCAAAACATGCAGGAAATTTTCCGGAAGATAGAGATGGTGCTGAACAAGAAAAGCAAGAAAGTGCTGATCGTGGAAGAGAATACGCAACACGCCAGGGCGTTGTCGTTTTTCCTCGAAAACTTTCATGTGAATGCGCAGACTTCGCAGGATATTCCCGACAGCATTAATCAGCTGCAACGACAGGAGGTGGATTGCGTGGTGCTTGATATGGGCATACCCGCGCGCAATGCTTATGATATGCTGGAGAAAGTGAAACAAACACCCGGTCTTGAAAATCTGCCCATCATCATTTTTACCGGCAGAAACCTCTCCAAGAGCGAGGAAGCGCGCATCAAGCAGTATGCGGATTCCATTGTGGTGAAGACTGCTTATTCGTACCAGCGCATTATTGATGAGGTATCTATTTTCCTGCACCTGGTGGAAGAAAATGGCAATGCGAGAGAGAAAGTAATTCCTAAACGTATGCACTCGCTCAGGGAAGTGCTGGAAGGTAAGAAAGTGCTGATCACTGACGATGATGTGCGAAATATATATTCAGTCAGCAAAACGCTCGAGCTGCACGGTATGGAAGTGATTTCAGCTATCGATGGCAAAGATGCCATCAGGCAAATGGAGGCGAACCCCGATGTGTCGGTGGTGCTGATGGATATTATGATGCCCGAGATGGACGGGTATGAGACCATCAGGCAATTGCGCCGCAACGCGAAATACAAACGACTGCCCATCATTGCCATCACGGCCAAAGCGATGACGGGTGACCGGGAAAAATGTATTGAAGCCGGCGCTTCCGACTATATCAGCAAGCCGATAGACGTAGATCAGCTTTTGTCATTACTGAGAGTATGGCTTTATAATAAATAATCATGGAAATACAGGTAAGGGACGAGGAAATTGAGATGCTGCTGGCCGATGTGATGGACCAGTATGGATATGATTTTACCGACTATGCGCCTGCTTCGCTCAAGCGCCGGATCAACCGTGTTTGCCTCTTACACAATCTAAAAAGCTTTGCCGAACTGCGCTGGCAACTCCTGAATGATCCGGGTTTCATAAGTCATTTTGTGGAAGAACTCACGGTGAACGTGACGGAAATGTTCCGCGACCCTTCTTTCTTTAAAACATTAAGAAGCGAAGTATTCCCCATATTGGCCACTTACCCGCTCATCCGCATCTGGCACGCGGGCTGTAGCACAGGCGAAGAAGTGTACTCCATGGCCATACTGCTGAAAGAAGCCAGCCTGCTGCACAAATCCATTCTGTACGCCACCGACCTCAGCAGTGATGTGGTGCAGCGCGCAGCGCTGGGCATTTTTCCCTTAGCACCCATGAAAGAATATTCCGAAAACTATATCGAGGCAGGTGGCGAGCACGAGTTTTCAAAATATTATGTGGCAAAATACGACCGCGTGATATTTTCTGAAGATTTGAGCCAGAAAATGGTTTTTTCCACCCATAACCTCGTGAGCGATGGATCGTTTAACGAATTTCAACTGATACTCTGCCGCAACGTGATGATCTATTTCAACAAAACGCTGCAGGATAAAGTGCTTCGGCTTTTCGACCAAAGCCTGCACCCGCTTGGGTTTTTGGGACTTGGTAATAAGGAAACTATCCGGTTCAGCAGTATCGAGCATCGCTACAGGCAAATAAACAGGGAAAAGATATGGAGAAAGAAAACCTGACCCGCATGCTGGTGATCGGCGGCTCTGCCGGTAGCCTGGAGGCAATGCTGCAATTTCTCCCGGAGTTGAAGACTGATATTCATTTCGCCATTCTGATCGTGTTGCACCGCAAGAGCGACGCAGAATCCACGCTCAGCAATTTGCTGCAAAGCCGTACGTCGTTGACCGTTCGCGAAATTGAGGATAAAGAAGCTATTCAAACAGCAGTGGTGTATGTTGCGCCCGCCAATTATCATGTGCTGGTGGAAAAAGACCTCAGCTTTTCACTTGATGTTTCAGAAAAAATAAATTACAGTCGCCCCAGTATCGATGTCAGTCTTGCCAGCGTTGCCGATGCATACGGCGTGGCAGCCGCGGCCCTGCTGCTATCGGGCGCCAACAACGACGGCACCGAAGGACTCAAGCGTATTAAAGAATCGGGGGGGAGAGTGCTGATTCAACTACCCTCATCGGCCGGAGTATCCTATATGCCGCAGCAGGCATTAAACGAAATTTCTCCTGATGCCCTGCTCAGCACTCACGAAATTGCAGCTTACATAAATTCGCTTGCCTGAAAAGTTGTCATCCGCCCAATATTCCCGACCAGTTGCCGTAAAATACCTGCCGTTTACTCATTGCCACTTTGAAAAACCTGGTGCCCGTTGCAACTTTACGCCAGGTTTTTCATAGGATATTGGATTTAAACGGGGCTGGATGTCTATCCGGCCTTTTTTGTATGTATCTTGGCGGCGCTTTTAAATAAAAATATCGATGAAACCTGTAGCCCTGGCCCTTCTTCTAGCCGCTTTTTTATTTTCCTGTAACGACAGTAATAGCGATACACAGGCAGTTGAAAACGACACCACGCAAAGCAACACCGGCAAGCCTTCACTCTCCGCAGCGCTCGATAAACTGCGCCTTACGCTTCAAGCGGGCCAAAAAGAGGATATTGTCGACCTGATCAGTTTTCCTTTGACAGAATCGCAAATGGATCTGTATGTTGATGATTCATTGTTTCAGCAGGATTTTGTGGCGGCCGGCAACAAACTTACGCGCGACTTATTTCTGAAACATTACGATAAAATTGCAAAGTTCACCTATCTCGACGAGATCGGTAATGTGTTCAGTCACCTTTCCATAGACAGCCTGGCCCACAATAGTGAGATCAAGAAAGAATACAAGGACAAGGAAGAACCTTGCACGAAATATTATTCTCTGGCCGTTGACAATAATCTCGTGACTCTCAAATTCGGTACCAATCCCAACCAGGAGTTCATATCAAAAGAGGGAGATACAGACGCCATTGCCGGTTGTGAGTATGCTGTATTCTGGACTTTCAGGTATGAAGACGGTAAATTAAGATTCGTAAAACAGGCCGCAGCAGGTTAAGTTTCACCGGCAAACCGAAAATATTCGGTTGTCGCCTCTTTTTATCTGGGTCGTCGCTGACAGCAAGTTGCTAACTATTTGTATTTCGGATAAGCAAAAAAAAGCAGCACTGGAAAAGTGCTGCCTGCAGTTATGGCAAACTGCTGGTTATTCAACTTTACTTATCTCCATCTTCATCGGTGAGTGTGCCATTGGTAATGTACTTGATCTGTACTTTCCTGGGTTCGCTGGTCTCACTGGGTACACCCTGCAACAGGATAGTGTACACTTTCTTTTCTTCCACTGTAATTGTGCGGTTCACATCAACATTGCCGCCTTGTTTAACCGCAATGTTTATATCGCCGGGGTCAACAGCGGTAAACTCGCCTACCTGGCCAAACGCAGCATTGTCGTTGATCACGGTACTGCCGCCTTGGGCAACGCTAACCAATGCTGTATTCACTGTGTCCACAATAGCATTAACATAACGTACGTACGCTTTGCCGCTGCTGGCAGACAGGTTATCGAAATCGTCGGTGGCGATTACATTGCGATAATGACCATCGAAACCAACTACGAACAGTGAATAATAAGTGCTGTCTTTGAATTCATGATTTACAGTAGCCAGCGGCTGGTTCGACGGGTAGTCGTAAGCAGCCACTTCGCGGGTGCCAGTATACACGTTGCGGTAACCACCTGTGAAATTCGAATATCCCAGGGGCTGCTGTGTAAGTACGTTGCCCGATAACGTAATGACCATCGATTCCTGGTCGGGCGCCAGGTTGGCCGCCATCAGTCCTGATGCGGGGATCTTGTGAAAATCATCGTCGTCGTTTTTCAGACAGGCGGTGAATAATATGGCGGTAGCCATAAATCCCAGCACAGGCACAAGGCTTTTGCGCAAATACAACATAATCCTGCTCATATCCTTACTCCTGTTTTAATAATCAATAAATACGATCGGTGAATTCTCTTCGCAGATTGGCCAGGTGTGCTTTCAGTAGAAGGTTGTCAAGGGAAAACGAAGTTATCCCGATTGCCGGGTTAGTGGTGATAAGGAAATGATAAAGGATAGTTGGGCGAATGTTAAAATTGTTGCGGGACAGGTGTAGGGTGTAGGGTGTAGGGTGTAGGGTGTAGGGTGTAGAACCCTACACACGAAACCTTACACCTAAACGGCAACGCTACTGCTATTGCCATTACCGTTTGTCAATTCTGCCTTAATCTTCTCGCGATGCTGTTTTCCCCACTCACTGAGTGATTTGATAACGTTCTCCAACGTATTGCTGTATTCGGTGAGCTCGTATTCAACCAATACCGGGAATTCGTTGTGAACATGCCGGATTACAAACCCATTCAGTTCAAGCGCTTTCAGTTCGCTTGACAATACTTTAGGCGCAATGCCTTTAACAGCTTTTTGAATTTCGCCGAATCTTTTCTTGCCCTCACTAAGCGCTACGATAATGGGAAGTTTCCATTTTCCATTCAATACATACAGTGCATCCTGGATTGCAATAAGCGCATCGCGGCATGATTCTGAAGTGACAGGATTCTCTTTTACTTTAAACATAAAATGATGGTTACGAGTGTGAAACATGCTTACGTTTGGGTAAGCACTATCAAATGGTGTTCGATTCAGAGATAATTTTGATCTCTCATTTCACAACTACAAACAAATTTAAGATGGAAAAGTTAACGAACACCCAGGCAAATGTGCGAACCACCACATGGACAATCGACCCACTGCATTCAGAGGTCTTGTTCAAGATTAAACATCTGGTAATATCTACCGTTACGGGCTCATTCACAAAATTCGAAGGCCTGGTACACACTACGGGAGATGAATTCGAAAACGCACAGATCAGTCTGACAATCGATGTCAACAGCATTCACACCGGGCAGGAGCAGAGAGACGTCCACCTGAAGAACAGCGATTTCTTCGAAATCGAGCAATACCCGGTGATCAGTTTCCGGTCAACTTCGTTTATTAGAACGGGCAGCGACAAATTCCTGCTGAAGGGCGACCTCACCATGAAAGGCGTTACCAAAGAAGTGACGCTGGATGTTGAATACGGGGGTATGGAGAAAGATCATTTCGGAAACATCAAGGCAGGCTTTGAAGTAAGCGGCGTGATTAACCGAAAAGATTTTGGCCTCACTTTTAACGCGCTCACAGAATCTGGCGGACTGGCATTGGGCGAAACAGTAAAAATTATCGCCAACATTCAATTGTCCTGCGCGGCGTAGGTAAACTCATGGACTACCGCCGTTGCCATTAGTGCGGGTAAGTTTCGAAAAAAGTTCTATACAGTCACTACCTGCGCACCTTGCTGATAACCTCAGCCAGCACATCAACCACACCTTGCTGCACAACGCCGATTTGCTCAATTTCATCGCCGGCTCTCCATTGCCCGCGTAGCTTAACGAGGGTAAACCTTTGTGTGCCTCTGCCACTCTGCAGCAGCACGTCATAGGTGCCAATGGGTTGCCCTTCCCATGAAATTGTCTCAGCAAGTGCAGCTTTGTAAAAAACATCGTTATGGGTGAAGGTAGTAGTGACTACGAGCGGTTCAGCTACACCTGCCTCACCGGTGACGAGTTGGTAGTCCATAACTTAAGTTTTTGAAGTATTGTTAAGTTACGGAAAATTGTTGGAGTGCGGCAACACCCAAACTTATCATGTCAATTTTCTTTTGTAAACACCGTCTCGCCTTGCGGACGTTTAATCGTCATTTGTTTTTTCGCCGCATCAAATTCAATGGTTACTCTCGGACCGAGCGTGAACTGGTTGGGCCCGGTTGCTTCTAATGGGATAGAGTTTCCCTCATTCACGATCGAAAGGGTTTTGCCCGTCTTTTTGATCGTCATTTTTACTGGTCTGTCTGCGGCTCCATAAACGCCTACGTATTGATCCAGGAGTTCCTCGCTCACTTCATAGGCCGCGAACGTTGGTACTTCGTAGGGTTTATTCCAGTATATGTCAAACACGCCTGCTACAATATCCTTCACCGGGTAAATTTTTGAATTAGTCAAATAGGCCATGGCCAGTTTTTCGCCCGGTTCATAAGCCAGCCAGGATCCGGCAACATTGCTGCCTCCTGTATGACCATATAGCGTATGACCTGAAAAAGAAAAAGACTCCATACCCATACCTTCTCCATCGTGCATCGTTTGCATGCGTTCAAGATTGGCTTTCGAAATCAGCTTACCTTCAAACAAGGCATGAATGAACATACACATATCTGTTGGCGTGGAGATGATAGCACCAGCGCCGCCGGGGATGCTTAAATCCATTTCAGGCATTTCTCTCCATGTGCCAAGATAGGCGTATGACAAACTTTCGTTTTTATCAACATCCGGTTTGCCCGTACCCGCATAGGTATTTTTCAAACCAATTTTATCGGTTATTCTGCGCGCCAGGATTTCACTGTACGGTTTGCCATCAATTTTTTCGAGGATATATCCCAACAAAATGTAGCCGGTATTGCTATATGAATGCTCACTGCCTGGTTCAAACAATGGTTGCCCTTTTTGTATTACTGCCAGTATCTCTTCGCGCGTTCTCGGCTCTGCCATCCACCCATTGCCTGCAGCCAGTTCAGGAATGCCGCTCCGGTGATATAGTATATGTTCTATGGTAATCTTGCTGGCATTGGGCAGCTGCGGGAAAAATTTATCAATATGGTCGGTCAGTTTCAATTTTCCTTCTTCAACCAACTGAAAGATCATTACGGCAGTATAGGTTTTAGTAATGGATGCGATCCGGAATCTTGAGTCGTCTGTCAACGGCTTTTTAATTTCACCTGTTATCTGCCCATAACCAAACGAGCGCGTATAGACGATTTGCCCGTTTTTGACAAGCGCTATGCTGCCCATGCCTTTATTTTTTTCAAGCAGGCGGTCAAATAACAGGTCGAGTTTGGCCTTGTCAAAATTTTGAGAATAGCCGATGCTTACCATCATCAGGCAGCACAGCGTGGCGACAAATAATCTGAGCTTTCTTTTTGTTTTCATTTTGTTGTGGTTAAATGTTTCAGGAAGGTGTATGGTGCGAGGCCTGGCTTCCGGAGCCATCATAATTTTGGTTTAAAAAGCACTTTGAAATACAAAGTAACTAAAAATGCATTTCTTTTCCCAAAAAATAAAAATGATTACTCCAACGGTTTGATCTCAAAAAGCTTGTGGTCTGATTGCCTTTATATTAGGTATAGAGGGCGCAGCCGGGAAGATTTGAATTAATAAGGTATCAATAAAAAATGGACAAGTCGTATTATTCTGACTTGTCCATGAAGGTGCCCAGGACTGGATTCGAACCAGCACACCCTTGCGGGCGCTGCGACCTGAACACAGTGCGTCTACCAATTTCGCCACCTGGGCATTGCTTTTGTGTTCGGGGCTGCAAATATAGGGCAAATAATTATTTATTTTTCAAATTTTCCCCTTTCTGCCAGCCAATTAATAAAACACCCGCTATCACCAGCAAAGTGCCGGCAATCTGCGCCGCAAAAATATGTTCACCCAATATATAATGGGCCTGTATGATGGTTGACACCGGGCCTATCGCCGATATGATTGCCACATTATTGGAACCGATGCGCTTCATACCCTGGGCGGTCAAAAAGGAGGGCAGCACGGTGGCAACCACCGCCAGTAATAGACCATAGTGCCAGTATTCGGTGATCACCTTGCCCGGCGAGGTTTTGCCCGCAATGGCATAGTGCAAAAACACGCCAAAAGTAGAAGCGATCATTGCCCAGGCCGTAAACTTGTTGGCGCCCACTTTGGGAATCATCCGCCCGCTGCCTACGATATATACCGAGAAGGTGACACTGCAAAGAAAGATCAGCAGGCTTCCCCAGAGGAAATTGGGATTGTCAATATCAATCTGCAATTCTCCCACATAAGCAATGGCAATGCCCACATAGGTAAGCATTAACGCTATCCGCTGCATGCGCGTCACGGGTTGCCCGAACAATAGTGCATTAATCAGCACCGCGAAAGTGGGGTAGAGGAAAAGTATCAGCCGTTCCAATCCGGCAGTGACGTATTGAAGCCCGACGAAATCGAAGAGACTGCTTAAATAATAACCGAACAGTCCCAGGAAAATGATCCAGCCCCATTGTTTCGCGGTCAGCTTGGCCGCGTCGCTCCGGTTAAATGCCAGCCAGGCTGCGCCCAGGTAGAACGGTAATGAAAACAACATGCGCAGGGCCAGCAGGCTTAGCGCATCCATTTCTGTATTGCCAAATGCTACCTTAACGATGATCGCCTTCGTGGAAAATAATATCGAGCCTATGAAGGTGATGGCAAAACCGGCCCAGGTAACTGTATGAGGTGTGGTTGGTTTCATGGGAAACCCGAAACGCTTCACACGCTGACGTTAAAATCCCTCAGCGCATCATTCAGGCTCGTCTTCAGATCCGTGCTGGCTTTGCGCTGGCCGATAATCAGGGCGCAGCCAACACCATACTCGCCGGCGGGAAATTTTTTGGTGTAGGTACCGGGTATCACCACGCTGCGGGCGGGCACGCGGCCTTTGTATTCTTTGGGTTCGGGACCGCTTACATCAATAATTTTGGTGCTTTGCGTGAGCACTACGTTGGCGCCCAGCACGGCTTCTTTTTCTACCACCACGCCTTCTACTACGATGCAGCGGCTGCCGATGAAACAACCATCTTCAATAATAACCGGACTGGCCTGCAGGGGTTCCAGCACTCCGCCGATGCCTACGCCGCCACTCAGGTGAACGTGTTTACCAATCTGTGCGCAACTACCAACTGTAGCCCAGGTGTCAACCATCGTGCCCTCATCCACGTAAGCACCGATATTCACGTACGAGGGCATCAGAATAACGTTCTTCGCAATATAAGCGCCATAGCGCGCCACCGCGTGCGGTACCGCGCGAACGCCCAGCTCCTGGTAATTGTTTTTGAGCAGCATCTTATCATACCACTCAAAAGGATCTACACTCCAGGTCTGCATCGGCTGAATGGAAAAATACATCAGTATCGCTTGCTTAATCCATTCGTTGGTCTTCCAGCCTCCATCAACAGGACCGGCTACCCTCAGCCTTCCTTTGTCCACTTCTTCAATAACTGCACGCACGGCGTCAGAATATTTGTTTTCTCCCAATAAGTCGCGTTGACTCCAGGCTTCAGCTATAAGTTGTTGCAATTCCATCGTAGAAAATTTTTGCAAACTTAAGGATTTGAGGGGTGTCAACTTCAGTTACATTTGCGCATGGACTACACCCACGACATTGAAAATTGTCTTATTGTCTTGCGCAATGGCGGACTGATCCTCTATCCCACCGATACCATCTGGGGCATTGGCTGCGATGCTACCAACGCGGAGGCCGTCAGAAAAATCTACGCCTTAAAAAAACGAAGCGAGACTAAAAGCATGATCGTGTTGCTGGCTACGGAAAGGGATTTGCTGCGCTACGTGGCACAACCCGATCTGCAGGTATTTGATTATCTCAAAACCGTACAAAAGCCCACTACCGTAATTTATAAGGACCCCGTTGGACTGGCCGAAAACCTGGTAAGCGCCGACGGAACCATAGGTATTCGAATAGTGAAAGACGATTTTTGCCGCCACCTTATCAAACGTTTCAGGAGACCAATTGTTTCCACTTCGGCAAATTTTTCCGGCCAGCCCCCGCCCGCTTCATTCGATGATATAGATGAAGGCATCAAAGCAGGTGTCGATTATATTGTTGGCTACAGGCAGGATGATAAAACTCCGCAAAATCCTTCCTCCGTCATAAAGTGGGATAACGGTAATATTACGATATTGCGCCACTGATGCCTAGGTTCCTGATCATACAAACAGCTTTTATCGGCGATGTGGTGCTGGCCACCGGTATCGTCGAAAAATTGCATGCACATTTTCCCGGTTCATCCATCGATTTTTTGGTGAGAAAAGGAAATGAAGGTTTGTTGAAAGGTCACCCGCATATCAATGAAGTGTTGGTATGGGACAAGAAAAAAAATAAATACGGCAACTGGTGGCGGATATTAAAGAAAATTCGCTCTAATAAATACGATACGGTCATCAATGTGCAGCGCTTTGCGGCCACCGGCCTGCTCACGGGCTTTTCCGGCGCGAAAGAAAAAATCGGCTTTGATAAGAACCCATTCAGCTGGCTTTTTACCAGAAAAATAAAACATATCATATCAGAAGGAGATAAGACACTTCACGAAATAGAAAGAAATAACGAACTGATCAAAGATATTACCGGCGCAATAGTGGCAAAACCCAGGTTATATCCTACAACGGATGATGAAAGATCGGTAGAGCCGTTTGTAAAACCTCCCTTTCTTACCATTTCACCGGCATCAGTCTGGTTTACCAAGCAATATCCGAAAGATAAATGGGTGGAACTGATCAATCACATCGCCCCGGAATTTACCATCTACCTGCTGGGCGCGCCCGGTGATAAGTTACTGGCAGAGGAAATACGGGATGCTTCCCATCACCCGAAGGTGGAAGTGCTTTGCGGGCGGCTTAATTTTTTGCAGTCGGCTGCACTCATGAAAAATGCGGTCATGAATTATGTGAACGATTCTGCTCCCATGCATTTTGCTTCAGCCGTGAATGCGCCGGTAACAGCGGTATATTGTTCTACGCTGCCATCATTTGGATTTGGACCTCTGTCTGACAAAAGTTTTATTGTTGAAAAGGAAGAGCCGCTCTACTGCCGTCCCTGCGGATTGCACGGAAGGAAGGAATGTCCCGAAGGGCATTTTAAGTGCGCTTATGATATTAGATTGCAGCAATTGTTGAATACGCTGAAATAACAGATCATTTCGCGGGTGAAAGCCGGTACAGGTTGCCGCGCTGATGCATATTCTCCCCGGCCACTGCAGGCCATGCAGCTGTAAAATAGATGGGCCGCTCATTCAGGTTGTGGGCGATAATATCCAGCAATATGAAATCATTCAGGTAAACCTGTTCCGGCAAACGGATGCGCAAGGTATCGGTGTTGCCAAACGGCATGTACAGTTCCTTTTCGTGGTATACCTGCACCGAATCGCCGCGGGTAGCAGGTACTTTGCTGAGGTTTCGTCTCCGCGCAACAAAATCAGCTATTTGCAGTTTCTTTCCCGAAGGACGCCCGCTGTAAAAAGCATAATCATAATCGGGATTTCCATAGCCTTCGGCCGTTGTAGAAAATTGCACATAATTTTTTCTTTTCATCATATCCAGGTAGGGCGGGAAACTGAGCAGGGTGGCATGCAATACAGAAACCCCGGTTCCAATCTTATGTTTTTCCTGCAGATAATAAATAGGATAAATGTCGTTATCGCCAAAAGTGATGAGTATAGCATTGGGCTCAATGGCGTTCAGCATGTTCGTCGCCATCAGTGAATCTTCCTGCGGCATGCGCGCCATTTTCAAAAATCGCTCCGCCTCTGTCGGGCGATTGCACATCGACAATTGCAGCCACCCGTGCACCGTTTCATCAAACACCATGCTTTCGATGGTTCCGGCAAAGCCCCGATAGTTTTTGTTGCGCCCGAAAATTTTCTGATAACAGGCGATCGCCTTTTCTGTGCATTCAATAATTTTTTTTACACGCTCATCGCCGGGCATTTGCAACCGGTCCAGTTTTCTTTGCAACGTGTCGTCGCCAATTTGTTTTCCGCCATATTGATACCAGGTGTAGCGCGTCATGTGTTGCGAATAAGCACGCGCCAGCGATTCATAGAGCGTATCGTTGTCGATAGAAGCATTGCCAAAATCGTTGATGACATCAATATCCCATCCTTCATATCCATAATAAACACAGCGGGAATAACCGTAAGCGGAATACCAGGCTGAATATTTTTGTTCATTCACTTTTTCCTCCAGTGGCTTATCCTTAGTAGCTCGCAGAAAATTCTCCAATACCTGGTAGCGGCCTTTTTGCAGTGACCAGAATACCTGGCTGCTTTCTACCTTTCCGTCCTGGCTGGGATTGAGGATCTCCACATACCAGCCGTCTTTTTTCTTCGCAAAATTGAGGATTTCTTTGACGGTATTCTCGTGACTATACCGAGAAAAGAACTGGGCTATCACTGTATCGTAATCGGGCATCCTTTTTTGCGCCTCCGAACTTGTGGAATAAGCAATAAGCAACAACAGTATAAGCCGTTTCATACAATCTTCAAAGTACAAATTATTCATCATTTTCCTTTTACATTTGCAACGATGGAGATACCATGCACAGAAAAGGAATTGTTTGTTTTCAAGAAGATCAGTCATGCTGCGGAAGAACTCAACATGCCCTGCTACCTGATCGGCGGTTTTGTGCGCGATAAACTCCTGGGCCGTGTCACCAAAGACGCCGACATCGTATGCGTGGGCGATGGCATTGCTCTCGCCCATAAAGTGGCCGAACGTTTTCAACCCAAACCCAACGTATCATACTTCAAAAATTTCGGCACCGCTCATATCCGCCTGAAAAATTTTTTCGTGGAAAGGCAGGATCATAATCCCGAAGAAAAAAATCCGGGTTTCGAGCCAACTGTACCCGACACGCTACACCCTGCACCTGCCACCGGCGAAGCACCCGCAACAGACTGGGACATCGAATTCGTTGGCGCGCGCAAAGAAAGCTACCAATACCACTCGCGCAAACCCATCGTAAAACCCGGCACGCTGGAAGAAGACCAGTTGCGCCGCGACTTTACCATCAACGCGCTGGCCATAAGCCTCAATCCCGGTGATTATGGCAAGCTGCTCGATCCATTTAACGGGTTAAAGGACCTGGAGAAAAAAATAATTCAAACGCCGCTCGATCCTGGCCAGACTTTCAGCGACGACCCGCTGCGCATGATCCGTGCCATTCGTTTTGCGGCGCAGCTCAATTTCACCATTGCGCCCGTCACATTCCAGGCCATAAAAGATAACGTGGAGCGCATCCGCATCATTTCGCAGGAGCGCATCACCGAAGAGCTGAATAAAATACTGATGAGCGATAAGCCAAGTATCGGTTTTGAGCTTTTGTATAAAACTGGCTTGTTGCATATAATTTTCCCGCAGCTGGTTGACCTGGCCGGCGCCGAGTTTATCGACGGGGTGGGGCATAAAGACAATTTTTATCATACCCTGCAGGTGGTGGACAATATCAGCCGCACCACCAACGATCTCTGGCTGCGCTGGGCCGCGCTGCTGCACGATATTGCTAAACCTGCCACCAAGAAATTTGAAGAAGGTCATGGCTGGACCTTTCACGGGCATGAAGTGGTGGGGGGAAGAATGATCCCGAAGATCTTTTCAAAGTTGAAACTGCCGCTGAACGAAAAAATGCGTTTCGTTCGCAAGATGGTGGAGCTACATCTTCGTCCTATTAGTCTTACCAGGGAAAATATAACCGACTCCGCCATTCGCCGCCTGCTTTTTGATGCGGGTGATGACATAGACTCGCTGATGCTGCTGTGCGAGGCCGATATTACCTCGAAGAACAAACTGAAGGTAAAGCGCTACCTCGAGAATTTTGAAATGGTGCGCCGCCGCCTTAAAGAAGTGGAAGAAAAAGACCGGATACGCAACTGGCAGCCACCCATCAGCGGCGAAATGATCATGGATATTTTTGGGTTGCCGCCCTCCAAACCGGTTGGCGATCTGAAAAATGCCATCCGCGAGGCAATTCTTGACGGAGTTATTGAAAATAATTTTGATGCGGCATACGATTTTATGATGAAAAAGGCGAGTGAGATGGGACTACAACCCGTTAAGTAGAATTGTCTTATTTTTGATGTTTACCGATATAAACTAACAATGGCTGTATTAAAATTCAGAGCATATTTCGAAGAAGATGATAGCATTTACCGGGATGTAGCGGTGAAGCACACGCAGACATTTTATGAGCTGCACCAGGTAATACTGAAGTCTTTCGAATTTGACAATAAACACCAGGCTACTTTTTATCGCAGCAACGATAACTGGCAGCGTGGCCGCGAAATTTCCCTGGAAAAGTACCCGAAAGCTTACGCCAGGGAACCACTGATAATGGCGGAAACGCAAATTGGTTCCGAAATAAAGGATCCCAACCAGAAGTTTGTGTATGTGTACGATTTCAACCGCAACTGGACTTTCCTGGTAGAACTGATCAATGTATCGAAAGAAGAAAATGCAAAACTCGAATACCCGGCCGTGATCAAAACCGAGGGCATTGCACCTTCACAATACGGCACCAAGGGATTGGCAGGCGATAAGCTGGCGGAAATGGAAGAAAAATACGATCTCAAAACAGGCGCCGAAGGTTTTGGCGCCGAAGGCGGCGACGATGATGAGAGTTTCGACCTGGGTGAGGGCGAGGAAGTGGAAGGCCAGGAAGATCTGTAATTATACATGAGCAAAACCTGCATCATTATATCGGGTCCCACCGCCGTAGGCAAAACGGCAGTAGCCATACAAGTGGCCCGGCATTTCGAAACGGAAATTATATCTTCCGACTCCCGGCAGTGCTATAAGGAACTGAATATCGGCGTGGCCAAACCTTCGGCCGGAGAACTTGCAGCCGTTAAACATCATTTCATCAACTCGCACAGTATTCACGAAGAAGTACATGCCGCCGGTTTTGAACAGTATGCCCTGCAGGCGATAGAAAAAATTTTTCAGCAACATGATATTGCCGTCATGACCGGCGGCACCGGACTTTATATTAAAGCTTTTTGCGAAGGCATTGACGAGATTCCGCCCGTGCAGCCGGGTATTCGCGAAAAGATTGTGGAAGCATATGAACGCTCAGGATTGGCCTGGCTGCAGCAACAGGTGCAGGAAAAAGACCCGCTGTATTATGAAACCGGCGAAATTCAAAACCCGCAGCGACTGATGCGCGCGCTGGAAGTGGTGCTCTCCACCGGCAAATCGATCCGCCATTTTCAGCAGGGGAAAAAGATTAAACGGCCTTTTCGCATTATCAAAACGGCGCTGGAATTACCCAAAGAGGAATTGCACCGGAATATTAATACCCGCGTTGATAAAATGATGGAGCAGGGATTGCTGGAAGAGGTGAAATCATTAACTCCCTGGCGGCATCTTAACGCGCTGCAAACGGTGGGCTATACCGAGCTCTTCGATTACCTGGATGGTAAATACACGCTGGAACAGGCGGTGGAACTGATCAGGAAAAATACGCGGCAATATGCGAAGCGGCAAATGACCTGGTTCCGGCGCGATAAAGAGATTACCTGGTTTGCTCCCGCCGATGTGCAAGGCATAATTGACCGCGGTCAATCATCCTTGTGAGGAGGTCATTTATCTGGGTAACGGGTAATTAGTTCCACTTAAACCTTTTATAAGTTTGCAAATAATGTCGGGGAATATTCTTTGCAGAAAAAAAAATTACAACTACTTCATACGATATTAGCTGTGCAATCTGTTACATGTTTTTATAAGAGTCCGTTTTTAATCCAAATCCTTTGATAACCGAACCGTTCGCAAACAGATTGGCAACCGTCGAATAAAACCCCCGCGAATAGCAGGGGTTTTGTTTTAATAGCAAATATTGTTGACGATTATAATTTGAATCCTACGCTCAATACTACGTTGCCGCTTCCTTCTTTCAGGTTGGCAAAAGTATTAGCCCTGGGCGGGTCAAGACGATAGGGGAAATGAACATCCTTGTTCAGGTTGTGTACGTAAGTGAGATCGAGGAAAATGCCCCCGTTGCGATAACCCAGGCCACCGCTCACCGTCATTTTGTGCGCCTTCAGTTCCTTGTCGTCGTAAGGTTTGCCATAATAAGCAAAACCTAAACGTCCCATGATGGTATTGAACTTCAGTTCGCCGCCCAGCCTGAAATTGAAAGCGCCTTTGTAGGCCACTTTGATGGCGCTGTTGACATTGGAGAAATATTCATCATTACTTGAATAGTCGTCCGACGACCTGAAGCGTGAAGAACCATGTGTTACATATTCGATATCGGCGGTAATAAAGCCGCGCTGTTTAGTAACATCCGATACTTCGCGGATTACATAAGAACCGCTCACCAGGAATCGAAAGGGGCTCGTCATATTATACCTGAATTCGGGATCGCTGCCGCCGTTAAAAATTTTCGATTCTATGCTATCAATACCGAAGTTTTCTGCGTCGGTTATCATTTTCAGACTGGTCTGTTCCTTGAAGCCATAGAGAGTAGGACTGTGAATGGCGATACCTATACGCAATTGTTCTGCCGGTTTGAAGATGATACCTAACTTGGCGTTGAAACCCGCACCTTTCTGCGTATAGTGTTCTTTTACGGAGAAATAGCGAAAATCGTTGTTAACGTCTCCGGAAGCATCGCTCTCTGTATAGGTGGCGGTGCGCTCGTAATTCAGGATGGGCACGCCGAGCGAGAACCCCATGTAGATTTTGTCATCCATATTGAAGGCAAAGCCCAAAGCCAGTTCGGTAATGCCTCCTCTTGTTTCGATTTGATTCATCTGTTCGGTTATGCCTGCCTGTTCTGCCCTGGAAATAATCTGTTTTGATCCGCTTGAACTATCAATATCTATCAAATAAGTGTATAAGCCCATTTTGGTGAGCAACGACACCTGGGGGTCGTTGAGGGCCTCGTCTATTATCTGGGCATCTGTGAGATAAGGCTGATGGTCTTTACGGTAAGAATATATATCGAAAAACTCGTTGGCCAGCGGTTCTGAATAAGAACTATAATCGTTCAGTCCTTTATAGAAATAGTTGTTGCTGAAATTAGCAATCCTGTTTACCGTCAGCGCAAAAGACTTGCTGCTCCAGCGGCTGTAAGGATCTCCCATACCAATCACGAAGCCTGTGGTGCCGAGATTGAATCTCAAATCCCTGTCGGCTTTGGCATCGGTGCCGCGGAAGCTGCCTTTGCTGCCGAGCAGGCTCAGTCCGGGTGTCAACACAATCTCACTGGTTTTATACAGTCCCAGGCCGGCGGGGTTTACATATATCGAACTGATTTCGCCGCCCAAAGAGCCCATGGCCCCGCCAATGGCTTGCTGGCGGGCGGTGCCGAATGGTGCATACCAACTGGTGCGTATGGCATCTTCGGGCAGCTGCGAAAAGGCGGGAGCGCTTACTGCAACAAGGGCAAATACTAAATATGGCTTAAGCTTCATGTGTGTAGAGAGTTTCTGGTTAGTACAGGCAATACAATAAAAAGGAGGAAGCAAAATTCAAGAGATCTTAAACCCTGGTTCCTCCTGTTATATCCGGTTCCAATATTGTAAAGGTTAAATTAGTTGCCACGGCTTGGTCTGCTTACTCCACCGCCACTGCTTCCACCGCTGCTGCCGCCCGAAGAACGACTGCCTGAAGATGAATTGGTGTTAGAAGGTGTGTAAGTTCTCGATGGCCTGTCGGACGAAGACGATGGGGAATAATAACTATTCCTGCCGTTGCTATTGCCCGAAAATACTTTGCGGAAGCTGTTGCCCAGTGAGCTGTTGTTATTGTTATAACTGGGCGAGCCGCTCAGGCGAATGCCTTTGCCGCGGGCATTTAACTGGGTGTTGGTGGTGTTGTAATTGGTGTTGGTATAACTGCCCAGGCTGAAATTCCTCACCTTGGAATAAACTGCCGGATTGGTTTTTGGATTTACGATAATCCAACCATAGCTATAGGGATTATACCATGAATTCCAGAAATAATAGCTGTTCCAGTAGTTATTCCATCCGTATGGGCTGTAGTAGCTGTATGTCCAGGTGTTATATCGCCAGTCATTCCAGTCATAATCATCAAAAGCGCTCCAGCGGTAAGGGTTTCTCACACGCATGCGCAACCAGCGGTCGTCGTAGCTGTAATAGTCATTGCCACGACCCTGGTAGCTGCCGCGACCATCGCGCTGCTGCTGCACATTGGCATAAGCTGCACCTTCGCGTGCCGGCGAATAATATACATCATCCGGAGTTTGCCCGGACCTGTACACCGAAGCACAGCTGCTAAATACAGCTATACCGATTATGGCGGGAAGTATAATTCGAAGCTTCATAGTGTTAGCTTTAAGTTTTGAAAGGTGAAGCTGCTATGCTATTTTTGCGGCTTCCGAGTTTAAAGTTACAAATAAAAGACAGCGAAGGCCAGAAAATTATTGCATCTCAATTGTTAAAGTTTAATTGGCAAATTCGCTGATAACCCAGTTGTTATATGAGTAAGGAGATAACCAGCAGAAGCACGGACTATTCTCAGTGGTACAATGATCTTGTCATAAAAGGCGGACTGGCCGATTATTCAGCGGTAAGAGGCTGTATGGTGATCAAACCCTATGGCTTTGCACTATGGGAGAACATGCGCGATGCGCTCGATAAGATGTTTAAGGATACTGGTCATGTGAATGCTTATTTCCCGCTCTTTGTTCCCAAAAGTCTTTTTGAAGCAGAAGAAAAAAACGCCGAGGGTTTTGCCAAAGAATGCGCCGTGGTAACCCACTACCGCCTCAAGACCGATCCCAATAAAAAAGGCGCGCTGATTGTGGATCCCGAAGCAAAACTGGAAGAAGAACTGGTGGTGCGTCCTACCAGCGAGGCGATCATCTGGAATACTTACAAAAACTGGATTCAGTCGTACCGCGATCTGCCCATCCTGATCAACCAGTGGGCCAACGTGGTACGTTGGGAAATGCGCACCCGCTTATTCCTGCGTACTGCTGAATTCCTGTGGCAGGAAGGTCATACCGCCCATGCCACGCGCGAAGAAGCCATTGCCGAAGCGGAGACCATGCTGGGTGTGTATGCCGATTTCGTGGAAAACTGGATGGCGCTGCCCGTAATCAAAGGCCTGAAAAGCGAGAGTGAACGTTTTGCCGGCGCAGAAATCACCTATTGCATCGAGGCCATGATGCAGGATGGCAAGGCGCTGCAGGCCGGTACTTCGCACTTCCTGGGACAAAACTTTGCGAAAGCCTTCGATGTAAAATTTTCCGATAAAGACAATAAACTCGATTATGTGTGGGCCACCAGCTGGGGGGTAAGTACCCGCCTGATCGGCGCGCTGGTGATGGCGCATAGCGATGATGAAGGATTGATTTTACCGCCCAGAATCGCCCCCTGGCAGGTGGTGATCATACCTATTTACAGGGGTGAAGAACAAAAAGCACAGCTCGACGGCAAGATAAAGGAACTGATACAGCAGTTGAAGTCTGCCGGCGTAAGGGTAAAATACGATGACAACGATAATGCCCGTCCCGGCTGGAAATTTGCCGAATATGAAATGAAGGGAGTGCCTGTGCGCGTGGCTATCGGCCTCCGCGACCTCGAAAACAACACCGTGGAGCTGGCCCGACGCGATACCCGCGAAAAATTCACAGTGCCCATCGATGGCCTGGCCAACCGTATTGTGAACCTGCTCGATGAAGTGCAGCAATCTATTTTCAATAAGGCAAAGGCCTTCCGCGACAGCCATATTACCAGGGTGGATAGCTGGGATGAATTTGTAAAGGTGCTCGAAGAAAAGGGTGGATTTGTTTCTGCTTTCTGGGATGGCACCGAAGAAGCCGAAGCGGCCATCAAGGAAAAAACAAAGGCTACCATCCGCTGCATTCCGCTCAATAATCCCAAAGAGGAGGGTAAATGCGTACTAACGGGCAAACCGGCTACGCAAAGGGTTTTGTTTGCGCAGGCATATTAAGCAGCACTTTGATGCCCGCCACATAAATTCCAGTATATTTAGTCTTTAAATCAACCTCCATGATGGAACAAGACATTCTTGAGAGCCAGCCGGGATTGCAGGTTGACCATGAATCGCGCGCCTCTTTCAGAGATGCAGCGAAGTGGGGCAATTTTATCTCGGTGGTTTACCTCGTTTGCTTTGGCCTGTTTACCCTGGTATTGCTGATGGCGGCGCCAATTTTGTTTTCGGGAAATGTTCCCGCCGAATACGAAGGTGTGCGGGTTGAACAGGGCGATCCGCTTATGCGCGTTGGGCAGATAGTAATGCTGGTCTTTTTTCTGATATATGCGGGCATTATGCTATTTCGCTTTGCTTCGTCTTGCAGAAAAGGAGTAGAAACACAGGACCAGCGCACCTTCAACCTGGGTTTGCGCGCGCTGCGCAATTACTTCGTGGTAACAGCCATATATACAGGCATTCGCGTGTTGCTGGACCTGGTAACGCTCACCACTTAAATCCCCACCACAAAAATCAGATGCTATGTTCCAGTCAAATACAAATATTTTCGGCGATCTCAATATAGACCCGGAGGCACGCGGTCTTTTGGAAACCATCGTGCGCTGGGCACGAATTGCCGGCATAGCCGGTTTGCTCAGCGCCGGCATCACCCTGTTGGCGGCCATCCTCGGCATTGTACAGTCGGGTGCGACTGGCAGCGGCCTGGAATCAATGGCAGCTCGCGCAGGTCTCATGATGGCGATACCGCTTGCTATAGGTATGGCGGCACTGAATATTTTCCTGGTAAGATTTGCTTCATATACGGGTAATGGCGTGGCAGGTGAAAACCAAAGTATATTTAATCAGGGCATCAAATTCCTGCAACTTTACTTCAAAGCGATGGGCATCATTATCATCATTGCCATCGGCTTGTTTGTGCTGGTGATAATTGCCTTTGTTATTGGCACGACATTGGGCTGAAGAATGAGGAATCAGTTAGTAGAATAATAGTTGTAATCTTTCAGCAAAGTTTGCAGGAAATCCAACGATTCCTGGTCGCTTTCCATTTTCAGTTTTGACTTAATGCGGTCCGATATGCGCATGGCCAGTTCGTAATCGCCTTTGCGCTTCACGGTTTCAATAATGCTTTTCAGCGTATTGATATCGCGGTCACTCAACTGCATTACCTGCGGGTAACGTGGCTGGTAAGTTGCTTCCACTTCGGTAAACACGGTATCTTCCCACGAAGTGCGCGTCTTGAGGTCGATGAGGATAGTGCCCGCCACCAGGTCGCCTATACGCTGCGACCTGGGAGTGAGTATCACGCAAAGCAAACCGGCGAATATGGTAGGGATCATTACGAGGATGCGGTCGTCTTCGGGGTTGGAGATGATCATCAGCATCACGAGCACGGGAAAATCGATAATGCGAAACAGCCAGCGAATCAGATATTGGCTGAGAGAAGGATCGCCGCCCATTTCGGTCATCACTTTTATACCTATCACCATCTTGCCTATGCTTTTTCCGTTCATGGTGACCTCGCAGATCAGGTGATAAAAAATATAGGGCAGTAAAAACAAAACCCACGGCCAGATGTTACCAGCCATTGCCGGACCCACCAATGCGCTATAAATTCTCGCGCCGAAAATGAGGTAAGTGTATTGTATGACGGCATCGATCAGCCAGGCAAAAAAACGCTTGTGAAATGGGCTGATCGCAAACTCCACTTCTATATTGAACCCTGTATCTAACTTTACCAGTTGCATTATTATACTGTTCAAAATATAACCATTATATTTATTTTCCAAAAACCACAAAAACTGAAACGGTGAGAGAAGGCCTATTTATTAAGAAGAATATCGAAAAATGGAAAGAGTACCAGTACCAGGAGACCCACGATCCTGACGAGATGGCCCATCGTTTCACTGAACTGGTTAACGACCTGGGATATGCCAAGACTTTTTACCCGCATAGTAAGGTAACGCAATACCTGAACGGATTGGCTTCGCGCATATACCTCAATATCTATAAGAACAAGCGGGAGAAAGGTAGTCGTATTCTTCATTTCTGGAAAACGGAATTGCCGCTCACGGTCAGGAAACATCATTTCACCATATTTATTGCTTTCCTCATATTCACCGGTTTTGCCATACTGGCGGCATTTTCGGCTGCAAACGATGAGACCTTTGTTCGTGGCGTGCTGGGCGACAGTTATGTGGAAATGACGGAAGAAAATATCGCCAACGGCGACCCTTTCGGAGTGTATAAAAGTCAGAGTGAACTGAACATGTTTTTTGTGATCGCCCTCAACAACATTTATGTTTCGTTTATGGTTTTTGTAAAAGGGTTGATCTTTGGCCTGGGCACCGTGCGTGAGATGTTTGTGAATGGTATAATGATCGGCTCTTTCCAGTATTATTTTTTCGCAAAAGGTTTGGGGTGGGAGTCGGTGCTGGTAATCTGGATACATGGTACTCTTGAAATAGCCTCTGTCATCATGGCCGGCGGCGCGGGGTTGATTCTTGGCAGAAGCATCTTATTCCCGGGCACGCTTAAGCGTTTGCAGTCGCTGCGCAGGGGTGCGCTGGATGGCCTTAAGATTATGATGGGTATCGTGCCCGTGCTGCTGGTGGCCGCCATGCTGGAAGGCTTTGTAACCCGTCATACCAGTATGCCCATCTGGCTCAGCCTGTTCATACTGCTGGCTTCGCTTTCTTTTGTAGTGTGGTACTTTGTAATTTACCCGATTCGTGTACAGAAAAAAATGCAGGCTGCCCCGGGCCCGCAAATAAGCTGATTTCTTGCATGCATGCGCGCTCTCTATATATGATCCTAATGCTGCTGCTGGCAGGCATGGGTACGTCTGCACAGTTTGGAGATGTTCTCGCGCTGAGAACCGTACCTGACCAGGTAGTAGACAGTCTGCAGAAAACAAAGTCATTTGCCTATGCCAACGACGGAAGTATTATAGAAGAAGAAAAAGCAACAGCCACGCAGCCGGACCAGGTATATAATTTTTTCCGGAAAAAATCAGTGCGCACAGTCAGTTGGATACTGCTCATCGGATTTTTTCTGTTCATCATCTACCGGATCATTGTTGTCAACAACCTGGTTTCGGTTTTCTCTCAGAAAAAACTACCCGAAGAAGATGAAACCGCGGATATTGATATAACTGATGAAAGTCTTGACGATAAGATCAACAGCGCCGTCAATAAAGGAAATTACCGATCGGCTATACGTTTCCTGTACCTGAAAGGACTGCGTTTACTGAACGATAGAGGATGGATTCGCTACCATGCGCAGGCCACCAACCACGAATATGTTCAACAGTTGAGCCACTATCCCGTGGCCGGTGATTTCCGGTTTTTGACCCAGGTATATGATTACGTATGGTATGGGGAGTTCCCGGTGAATGAAGAACAGTTCACCAGGCTTCAATCACATTTTAACCGCTTTTACCAGGCAGTGAGATAGTGAGACGATTACAACTATATTATCTTTTGATGATTTTGATGCTGCCGCTGGTGATAGCCTGCGGTGGCAAGAAGAAAATCAATGCCCGCGTGTCGCTCTCGCGCAACGATAAGATTCCTTATGGTTGTTGGTATGCTTATAACGAATTGCAACATATTTTTCCGGACGCTGATCTGCGCGTAAGCAAGGTCTCACCCGACCGGTACCGCAAATACCGCGGTGACGATCTGGGGTCTGTTAGGGAGCGGATCACAACGTTGTTTGAGACCAGGAAGTCTTTGTACATGATTGTCCAGACTTCAGTGTTGCCCGACGTCGAAGAAATAGAGGCCATGTTGAGCCTGGCGGGATCGGGCAAGCACATTTTTATCAGTACCATGCAGCTGAGCGAGGCGTTGCAGGACAGCCTGCGCATAAAAACAGCCTATAATCACAGCGCATTTAATTTTTATGACACGCTGAAGGTGATGGTGCAGGTTCCCGGCGCCGGCGATTCCGAGATCTATACTTATCCGGGAAAGGCGATGGATAATTACCTGGTGGAACTCGATTCCAAAATCACCACCATACTGGGTAAAGATGGCTATGGCCGTCCTAATTTTGTGCGTTTCGATTATGTGGGGGGCGGCGCGATATATATACATCTTGCCCCGCTGGCTTTGACCAATTATTTTCTGCTACACAAAAGAAATAAGACTTATTACGACAACGTGCTTTCGCATTTGCCAGAGGATATGGAATTGGTGCAATGGGATGACTATTTCCGCTATCATGAGCAGGGCAGTGCGCGCAATAGCAGCGGCAGGCGCAATTTCAGCCCGCTGCAATGGATCAGCAATCAACCCGGATTGGGTACGGCTTTTTGGCTGGTGCTCTTACTCTTCCTGGTCATTTATCTTTTTGAATCGAAGAGAAGGCAGCGTATCATACCCGAAATTCCGCCACTGAAAAATGCCTCGCTGGATTTTGTGAAAACGATTGGGCGCCTGTATTACCAAAGTCGCGACAACCGCAACCTGGCGTATAAGATGACGGCGCATTTTTTGGATCATGTGCGTAGCAAGTACAATATCCGGGTTTCAATAAACGATAGTGAGTTTGAAAAAATACTTGCCTGGAAAACGGGCGTCGACCCCCGCCAGATCAGCGACCTGGTAAACCATATCAAGATGGTGCAGCAGCAGTACAAAGTGGGCGATGAAGAGTTGATGGAATTAAATACAAAACTGGAAAATTTTTATAAGGCAAAAGCCTAAGATTAAACCTAAATAAATGCAAGACAGTTTTTTTGAAACACGAACCGATCTGAGCGCATTACAGAGTTCAGTTGACCAACTGAAACAGGAGATAGGCAAGGTGATAGTGGGGCAGGAGCAAATGGTTGAGCTCTTATTAGCAGGCATACTCTCCGACGGTCACGTGCTGATAGAAGGCGTGCCCGGCGTGGCCAAGACGCTTACGGCCAAATTGCTCAGTAAATGTATTTCCGTTGGATTTTCACGTATACAGTTCACTCCCGACCTGATGCCCAGCGATGTAATTGGTACGTCCGTTTTCAATCCGAAAGAAACGGCCTTCCAGTTCAATAAGGGCCCCATATTCAGCAATATCATACTGATAGATGAGATCAACCGCGCGCCGGCCAAGACGCAATCGGCCTTGTTTGAAGTGATGGAAGAGCGGCAGGTTACCGTGGATGGTCATACCTATCACTTATCATCGCCCTTTATGGTGGTGGCTACGCAAAACCCGATTGAGCAGGAGGGGACCTATCATCTGCCGGAAGCGCAGCTCGACCGTTTTCTTTTCAAGATAAATGTCACATACCCCACGGCAGAGCAGGAGTTTCGCATAGTGTCGAATCATCATCATTCAAATCTCGACACCATGCTGCACCAGGTGGTGCCCGTGCTTACTGCCAGCCAGGTGGATGATCTGCGTAAGAAAGTGCGCACCATTCATATCGAGGAGAAACTGATTTCATTTATCACCTCGATAGTTGCCAATACCCGCAATCATAAATCTATTTATCTCGGCGCTTCGCCGCGTGCGAGCATAGGCATATTGAATGGGGCCAAGGCGCTGGCAGCGATGCGCGGCCGCGACTTTGTTACACCTGAAGATATCATCTATGTCGCACCGCATGTGCTGCGCCATCGCATTGTTCTGACACCCGAAAAGGAAATGGAAGGCGCTACCACCGACGAAGTGATCAACCAGATTATTCAAAGTATTGAAGTGCCGCGTTAATGGTAGTATTGTTCTATAGGTATTTTCGGCCGTTATATTTCAGCAGGCGGTTCTACTGGTCATTCGTGGCAGTGGTCCTGCTGTTTATACTTTCGTATTTCTTCAACTGGCTGTTGCCGATAGCGCCGGTAGTGCTGGCGTTTTTTGCTTTCCTGGTGGTACTCGATTATGTCACTTTGTTTTCCAGGAAAAACGCAATCAAAATACAACGTATCGTTCCCGACCGTTTCAGCAATGGCGATATCAACAAGGTGGAGCTGCGGTTGAAAAGCCGATACCCCTTTCAAGTTAGGTTGAAAATAATAGATGAAATACCGGTTCAGTTTCAGAATCGTAATTTTTTACTGGAGACAGTACTCAACAATAGCGAGGAGCAAAGCCTGGTGTACAATCTGCGCCCGGTAGAGCGCGGCGAATATCTTTTTCATGACGTGAATGTGTACGTAAAAAGCCCGCTCGGACTTGTGGTTCGCCGCATTATCGGCGCGGGTGAACAGATGGTGAAAGTCTTGCCGAGCTATCTCCAGCTTCGTCAATACGAATTACTCGCGTATAGCAACAATCTTTCCGAAGCAGGGAGCCGCCGCATCCGCAAGATCGGCCACAGTCTTGAATTTGAGCAGATCAAGGAATACGTTGCCGGCGACGATATCCGGAGCATCAACTGGAAAGCCACGGCGCGCCGCGGCGGCGAGCTGATGGTAAACAACTATACCGATGAACGTAGTCAGCAGGTCTATTGCATCATCGACAAGGGTCGTGTTATGAAAATGCCATTTGAGGGTATGACACTGCTCGATTATGCCATCAACGCCTCTTTGGTATTGTCGAAGGTGGCGTTGATAAAGCAGGATAAAGCCGGGTTAGTAACCTTTGCCGAAAACATCGGTCATTTTTTACCCGCCGATCGCAAGGCTGCTCAGATGGGGAATATTCTCGAAGCATTATACAACCAGCAGACAAAATTTCTCGAATCAGACTTTGAAAAACTCTATGCACTGATGCGTACGCGCATCACGCAGCGCAGCCTGGTGGTTTTATTTACCAACTTCGAATCCATGTCGGGCCTGCAACGTCAGTTGCCCTATATCCGCAGCATTGCCCGCAATCACCTGGTGCTGGTAGTGTTTTTTGAAAATACCGAATTACGCCAGCTCACCGAAACGAAAGCGGATACTATCGAGATGCTCTACAACAAGACGATTGCTGAACAATTTGTTTATGAAAAAAAGCTGATCGTAAAAGAACTGCAGCAGCATGGCATTTTCACGATATTGACTGCACCACAGCACCTGACGGTGAATACGGTCAATAAATATCTCGAGCTGAAGGCAAGGCAGGCGATATAGGTATCTCCCCAAATCCATTAATTTCGCGCGATGGAGAGCAAAAACGTATTTGAAAAGGGTGAGGTTTTGTTGATCAATAAACCCTATGGGTGGACATCCTTCGACGTAGTAAGAAAAATCCGGAATAAGATAAGAATAAAGAAGGTCGGTCATGCCGGCACGCTCGATCCTTTGGCTACGGGACTGCTCATTCTCTGCACCGGCAAATTCACCAAGCGCATCAATGAGTATATGGCGCAGGAAAAAGAGTACACAGGCACATTCGTTCTCGGAGCCACCACACCCACCTACGATCTCGAAAGCGAACCCGAAAATTTTTCAGATTACAGTTATATTACCGAAGAAAAATTGAGAGAAACTGCGCGCCAGTTTACCGGCATTATTGACCAGGTGCCACCCATCCACAGCGCTATCAAAAAAGACGGCAAGCGCGTTTACGAACTCGCCCGCCGCGGCGAGACCGTCGAACTCGAGCCACGCAAAATCCAGATCACCGAATTTGAAATCACCCATATCAATTTTCCCGAAGTACACTTCCGCGTGGTCTGTTCCACCGGCACTTATATCCGCAGCCTGGCCCACGATTTTGGCAAGGCCCTTGGCTGCGGCGCCTACCTCGGCAGCCTCTGCCGCACCCGCATCGGCAATTTCTCCATAAAAGATGCCCTCACCATCGAACAAGCCGAAAAATACATCGAAAGCAAACTGGCACAATAATTCACATTCATATTCCTTGTTCAAATTCAAATTCAATTTTCCCCGGTGGCTTCTTCAGAACGGCACTCCAATCCCCAACTGAAACTGCCCATCCAGTAATTTCAAATCGTGAAACCATCCGTCTCGTATATACGCAAACGCCGGGTCTTTTAGCCGGTAGGCCCAGTCGAGACGGATCATGAAGAAGTCGAAATCGAGTCGAAGGCTCGTCCCGGCGCCAATAGCAATATCCTTATACAGCCTGCCAAAACTGAAAGAAGCCTCTTCAATTTTCTGGTTGGTATTTTTCTCATACTCCGTACTCCATATATTCCCGATATCCACAAACAAAGCGCTGTTTAGTTTTATACCGGCGATGGTGGTTACGTTAAAACGATATTCTGCATTCAGCTCAATCTGTATATTGCCAAAACGTTCCCGTTTGGCAGTATCATACAGCACAGATGAACCGGGACCAATGCGGCGGATGGGCCAGGCGCGCATGCTGTAAGGGCCGCCGCCAAAAAATGCTTTGAAGAAAGGAAGGTTATTTTCATCCACAATATCTGCCGCGTTGCCATTGCCGAGGGTATCGGTTTTACCAAATACGAAACCATAACCCGCAAATGCACGAAAGGCCCAGGATGATTTGGGATAGTTGATATAGTGCTTGAACTCAGCGTCCACTTTTACAAAGCGGCGTAAATCGCCCTGGTCGAGTTTTTTGATCATACCCAGGAACAAGCCGCTCCATTCAAGTCGTGCGCGTCCCAGGTAAAATTTATTGTTCACCTCCCTGCCTGCAGATATGCCAAAGCTGCGGCCGATGATGAGACCGTCGTTAAAGGCGAATTGATAGGAGGGAATGGTATTCTGGAGTGTTTTGAGGCTGTCTGTCTTGTTTACGATCGCGTATTCAAAATTAATCGGCAGGCTTTGTTTGGTGATGCTCCAGGCCCTTCCTGGTTCGGGTTGTACCGCACGCGATGGCCTGAGGGTCCATTCATAGCCCCAGGATGCATTTAGTGAGCGCACCTGGAAAAAATCTCTTCTGTCAGTATACGCGGCGTTCAGGTTTACAATGGTTCTTTGTCCTACGGCGTTGGCTGATACTCCCCCGATTCTTCCTAAAAAGCGGCTGATATTGATGGTATGCGCAAAACTTGCCTGCAGCGTTTGAATGAAATTGGAACCCAACTCTATACCAAAGCGCGCGTTGGTGCTGGTTTGTATGGCTTCGCGGTAGGCGTTGCGGTTGGTAAGGCGCACGTTTACGCCCAAGCCAAACAACTGCCCGGTGGTAATGAAGTCGCTCACGTTGCGGCTTACTTCATAGTCAACCGTAAGACTCTGCTTTTTTTCAGGATATAATTTCAGCGTGGCATCCACCAGCGGCACGCTGTCATATCTTTCTTCAGTGGCCAGGTCCACGGCTGCCCAGGCGCTGAGCGCGGTAAAATTGTTCACCGTTCTGTAATACGCATCCTGCCGGTAAAGTCTTCCCGGCACCAGCCTGATCTTGCGCGCGATAAAGGGTAGCTTGAAGCGGTTGGTATTGGTGATGAATTTATATAAACCTACCGTAGTAGTATCTTTCACGTTGAAGGTGTCTTCGAGGATTGTCGCATCGGGATGCACCGTCACATCACCAATGTAAAACTGTAGCAGGTGGGTGGAATCGGCTGTGGGTCTTTGTTTGAAGACCACATTGATAGTTGGGTTTTCTCTTTTTCGCTGCAATGAATCCAATAACGCGAGTTGCTCAAACAGATCGAGTGTGGGATCGATAAGGGCTGCCACAACGGTATCTCGTTCGGCATAGATAAGCTCTCGCGTCATTTTATAGTAGCCGTTGTTGCGAAACAAATTCACCATCCTGTCTATCTCGTTGCTGATAACATTCACAGAAAAGGGATCACCTTTTTTCAACAGGCTTTCATGACGTCGCTCCATGATCAGCTTCTGCAGTTCGGGAGAGGCGAGGTCGTAGCCAATGGAATCGAGACGGGTTACCTTACCCGGCACCACCCTGAAACTGACGGTTATGCGTGTTTCAACAGGCTTCTTGCGGCGGCCGGGATGATATACGCTGGTATCGGTCTTGTAAGTGATTTCAGGACTGAAATAACCCTCAGCATTGAGTAGCGCCTTTATGAAAAGTAAAGAGCGGCTAATATTGGCGGTGTCAAAAACGGGAGGTCTTACAATATGCTTTACCACGCCGGCATACGATATCACTCTTGTTTTCAGGCTATCATCGAGCTGATTCTGCAACCTGTCAACCAGTTGCTGTTTATCCTTAACACTACCCGGAATATTGATATTTGTCTTAAAAACGAAGGGTTTTGTCGGGGCTCTTACAACATTAGTGATGAGTGCGCCGTGCTTACAGGAAGTCGTCAATATCACCCCCAGGAGGGTAAAACATATCCATCGGGAAAGGGTAAATAAGGTAAATTGCCGTTCCTGTAGCTTCATTAGCTTAATCGTAATGCAATGTTGGTTAAATCGCAAGTCAAATATATTCAAAGTTTAAGCCAGAAAAAATTAAGGGACCAGGAAGGCGTATTTGTTGCAGAAGGACCCAAAATAATTAACGAATTGTTGCGCGCTTCCAATGTTCGCCCCCGCCAGCTATTCGCCACCGAAGAATGGCTCCAGCAAAACCCTGCTGCCGACCCGGAAATTGTGGTTCCCGTTACAGCATCGGAGCTCGAGCGCATCTCATTTTTACAAACACCCCACCAGGTTCTGGGTATTTTCTCCAAACCTGACTTTCCCGCTGCTATCGCCTGGAACAATGTGATCTCGCTCATGCTCGATACCATCCAGGACCCCGGCAACCTGGGCACTATTATGCGTTGTGCCGACTGGTTTGGCGTGCAACAGATTGTGTGCAGCCGCGACTGCGCCGATGTGTTCAATCCCAAAGTAGTGCAATCAGGTATGGGCAGCATCAGTCGCGTGCAGGTGATATACGAAGACCTCGCCGCTTTCCTGGATCAACACAACAACATACCCGTATATGCCGCCACGCTAAAGGGCGAGAGCATTTACCATATGCAAGGCATACAGTCAGGTATCATCCTGATCGGCAATGAATCGAAAGGTATACACGAAGAATTGCTGGCTAAGAGTCAACATCGCATCACTATCCCAGGAAGGGGTGGGGCAGAATCACTGAATGCCGCTGTGGCTACGGGTATCATCTTATCGCATATCGCCCGGACTACCTGAACTGGATGGCTTTTACAGGCTGCACACGTTTTACAATGATGGTGGGAATGAGCAGCACCAGGAAGCAGATAATGAATGTACCGGTATTTACGGCAGCAATCTGCCACCATACCACGTCCACCGCGGCTTCGGAAATATAATACGCATCTTCGGGCAGTTTGATAATACCATAGCGTTTCTGCAACCATAGTACCACCAATGCAACGAGATTGCCAAATATCAGTCCCGTAAATGTAATGATGGCGCCATGATAGAGGAAGATTTTCTGCACCGTGAAATTGCGCGCGCCGAGGGCTTTCAGTATACCTACCATGCGCGTTCTTTCCAAAACCAATATCAGCAGGCAGGTCACCAGATTCAATACCGCAATGGCGATCATAATGGCGAGTACAATAAAGATGGTCTTATCCTGCAGTCCCAGCCAGTCGAATATATTGGGGAAAATGTTCACGATGGTATTGCTCTGCAGGTCATTCGGCAAATAGGGTATAATGTCATAGCTTACTTCTTCCATCTGCCGGTAGTCGTGCAGAAAAATTTCATAACCGCCGATCTGGTCAGGCTCCCAATCGTTCAGGCGTTGTATTAACCTGAGGTCGCCGATGGCGATCAATTTATCGTATTCTTCAATACCCGTTTTGTAAATGCCTGCCACGGTGAGTTTGCGCGGACGGGGAGGGCCATTGGGTTGTATAAAATAGATCAGTACCTGGTCGCCCACTTTAAGCTCCAGCATGGAGGCAGTGGCAGCGGAAAGATTGATCTCGCTGCTATACCCGCTATCTGCGAAATCAATCCAGCGGCCCTCAACAAGAAACTGTTTGATGTTATCGAAATCATAATTTTCCTCCACGCCTTTAAACAGCACACCTTCTATGGTTTGATTCGTCTTAAGTATGGCGTTCTTCGTGGCAAAGGCCTGCACCTGGCGAATGGCAGGATTGGTTTGTTTGAGGTTGGTAACGGAATCATTTTTGCGTATAGGTGTTTCCTCGGCAATGGATATCCTGGCCGATTCAAAGCTTTGAATGCGGATATGTCCCCAGAAACTAAACACCTTTTGGCTGATGGTCTTCTGAAATCCGCTCGCGAACGCCAGCGTAAGAATCATCACCATTACGCTGATGATGGTGGCCGCAATGGACAGACGTATAATAAATCGGGAAAAAGATCTTTGCTGGTTAAATGCAATACGTCTGGATATAAAGGCCGCAATATTCATCGGGCTCAAAAATAAGTTAATTGTTATATCTTTTCATCATGAAGTGCACCATCTCTGCGATATTACTCATTGCGTGCTTGCCTCTGAATGCCCAGGTGAAGGAGGCAGTGTATTCAGACCGTATCAAAACGCCGCAACTGTATGTGTATGGCAACCAGCTGGCCTACCCGGTGATTCGTCTCAACAGCACCGACCGCCTGGAACTTCATTTCGACGACCTGGATGCCAATGTGAAAAACTATTATTACACTTTTCAGCTCTGCGATGCCGACTGGAAGCCTTGTATGCTCAGCACTTTCGATTTTATCAGCGGTTTTTCACAGCAGCGCATCACGCAATACCGCAGTTCTTCGATTGCATTTACCCGTTATACCCACTACCAGGCCGTGCTGCCCGACCGCAACTGCATGCCCACCCGATCGGGTAATTATATTCTGAAAGTGTACCTGAACGGCGATACCAGCCGGCTGGCATTTACCAAACGTTTTTTGGTGGTGGATGAGAAGGCAAGCATTGCCGCGCAGATCCAGCAACCTTTCAGCGGACAAATTTTCCGCACGCATCAGAAAATACAATTCCGTGTGAACCTGAGCGAGCGGCTGAATGTGGTAAACCATGCCCAGCAGGTGAAGGTGGTGATACTGCAAAATAACCGCTGGGACAATGCGGCCACCAATCTACGCCCCAGTTTCTATTCGCGCAACAGGCTTGAATATAATACCGAAAACGACGCCGTGTTTCCTGCAGGCAAAGAATGGCGATGGCTCGACCTGCGCAGTTTCCGCTTCTTAAGCGACAGGATAGAAAAAGCCAATAAAAAGTCAAACAGCACCGAGATTTTTGTAAAAGCCGATTCCGACCGCAGCTCGCAGCGATTCAATTTCTTTCGCGATTACAACGGCCAGTTTTTTATTGAGACCACCGAGAGCATTAACCCGCAGTGGCAGACCGACTATGCCAGCGTGGTATTCACATTTGTGCCGCCCGATAACACAGCGTTTGCCAACCGGGATATCTTTGTGTTTGGCCAGCTTACCAACTACAACCTCGACGATAGTGCGAAGATGGTCTTCAACGAAGAAAAAGGCGTGTATGAGAAAACACTTTTCCTGAAAAATGGCTTCTACGACTATTGCTATGTGACGGTTGATAAAGGCGACCGCTACCGCATAGCCTCCTTCGAGCATACCGAAGGCAATTATTGGGAGTCGGAAAATACCTATACCATACTGGTGTATTACCGCCCGCTGGCTGGCCGTTCAGACGAACTGATTGGTGTTGCCCAGGTAAATTCACTCAGCGGCCGACAGGGTATTGGTGCAGGAAATTAAATTACCTCCATCCAGGTATGATCGGCCAGTAATTTGACGGCCGCCACAAAGCGTTTATACGGACCGCCGCCGCCGCCCCATTCGCGCGGACTGATCATGGAGAGCAGGTGCGAACCGTCATTTTTTTCGTACAGGTAGTAAGTATGACCGATTACAGGCTGAAAACTGAGTTTGGCTTCGTAGATCAGCATAGACAATTCCTTGCGTTTATGAATTTCCTGCGCCTGCAATGCCAGCAGCTCAATTTGCTTGCGTATCTGTTCCAGTTGCATATTGGTCTGCTCTTCCATGGCGGTAAGCGCCTTATGCCTGATCATGCCTTCTTCGGTAGGCTTGATCAGCGCGCCGGCCACCGAGGCAGAGTAGGGCAGCACGTTCATTTGCTTGTGGTAATACTCCACATTGGTCCAATGCCGTTGGTCGCGTGTAATGCCCTTTTGGGTGATCTTCATATAGCCGTTGGGCATTATTTCGTTGCGCACCTGCAGCACCGGTTCATTCTTTTTGAAAAACTCGGTCTCGAAGGTGATGCCATCAACAAAACTCGCCTTGATGGTATCGGCTATTTCGGGATTTTCAAAGCTATGTTCGCGCCCGTCGGGCACTACAATATAGGAGGAAGAGAAAGCCTGGTTTTCGAGAGTTACCCAGCTCATATGGATGGATAGGGCCCTGTCGTTTTCAATCGATTCCATCCGGTATTGCCCTGATTTAGGGCGATCGCCAAATTCATAAGTACCCTTTTCGGGAAATAATTGCCAGCTCGCCAGGAAATTATATGCCTGCACCATAGTATATGTTTCGGTTCCGGGTTGGGACTTTCGGGTTGAAGAGCCCGAAACCCGTAACCCGGAACGCGAAACTAAAAAACTTACACTACTTCAAAAACCACCAAAAGTGCGTAGGCCACAGCTATTAACCATAATGGCCATAGCAGGAACACAAGCAGGGAAAGTATTAATGAGATCCAGAATTTAACGTTGATTACACCTTCTTTAAGGAATACAGCCAGCGGGGGCAACAGGATGGCGAGGATCACCAGCAGCACCAGCATCACTTCACCATCATCGCGGGCGCCACTTTTCTTTTTAGCGCGGTAATCTTTCCATACCTTTTTGGCTTCCTTCATTCTTGCCTTGCGCTCTTTGCGGCTAAGGCTCTTGAATTCTTTCAGTGCTGACTCCACGGTTGCCTTATCGGGTGTGCTGGAAGTGTTGGTCGCAGCAGCCGGTGCAGGCTCGGTTACAGTAGTAGCCCGGACAGGCAGGATAAGGGCAAAAATCATCAGCAGCAGTAAGATTCTGGCGGTTAGTTGTTTCATGCTTATTGATTTTAGGAAAAAATGATGGCGTGAAATTAGTTCATAAACGGTTAATTGCACGAAAATAGAAATTCACACATATTAACAACTTACCGTTATGCACGTCTTGACGGAATAAGGGGTCAATGATTTATCTTTAATCAATAACCCGTTAAGTCGCAGAACAGTTTCATGGCAGATTTACAACAACAGCAAACGAAAGGAAATGGCAGTGATGCAGCAGCAATGTTCTGGCAATGGTTCGTGAACAACGAGCATCGTTTTCGCGGTCTCGGAAAAACAGATTCCGACCAGGCATTGGTCTTCCTTGAAGAACTGATCGGCCAGATGAAACCATTCAACCCCTGGCTCAAAGCGCTGGCCGGCCCTTACAGCGGCAAACGTTACGAATTGATCATCACCGCCGATGGTGATGTGGCATTGTTTTGCAAGGTGGAAGAACTGGTGGCCCGGGCGCCCCAGCTCAGCAACTGGAAGTTTACGGCACATAAGCCCGCCCTCGGATTTGAGGGGATTGGGGTCAACATGTACGGGAAAAAATTCAGTACCGATACCACTTGTTTTTACCCAATCATCCGCGAAGAATATCCTGATGAAGTCGCCATTGTACTCACTCATGTCGACTACAACGAAGCGGAAGACGACCAATTCCAGGCGGGCGGCATGATTTACCTCGAAAACGGTCTGGGTGAAGAAAATACCGCCACCAAGATTGATCACTATGAAACCGCCGGGTTGCCGGATCCGGGCTCTGGTATAGAGGTGATACCCATTACCAAGCTGCCTGATTATCTCAACTGGCGCGAGAAGGAGTTTGTGGAAAAATACGAATCTGTTCATGCGCAACGGCCCGAAGAAAGTTTCACCCTGCTCGAAGCCGAAGACACTGATGGCAAGATGATGATGGTGACCATTGACATGGGCTTCAAAGACTGGGCCCTGCGTCCTGCTTTTCCCTGGTACCTGCAGGTGGATATCAGTTACGATGGCAATGATGGCAGCGGACTCCCTACCGGCGAGCAACTGGACGAATTACATCATCTCGAAGAGCAGATCATTCAACTGCTCACCGCCAATGGCAACGCGTGGTATGTGGGCCACCGCACGTACGACAACCTGCGCAATACCTTTTTCTATGCCAGCGAATACAAGAACAGCTCGCAGCTGATGCACCACTTTGGCGAATCTGTTCAATCGCCTCACAGGATCCTATTCTCCATCAGGAAGGATAAGTACTGGCAAAATATGGAGATGTATTTTAATGTAAATGCGGAAGAGTGAACGGGGCGGGGCAGGGTGTGGCGGCTGGCTTGTTCAGGAACAAAAATTATTTTGGGAATTTCAAAGCGGAGCGTGTTGATATTTGTTGTGAAGGGTTGATTTTCAGGTCCCTGTACCCTATGCCCCACACCGGGCACCCCTCAAAACACCGCCTTAATATTTGAGCAAACCCGGAAATAATTCAGCCTCCCACGCGTTAACATTGCATTCAACCCTATTGAACTTACCACCAATATGCCGATCGCCAGACAGGACCTGCTTCGCTTGTGGTCTTTCGTAAAATCCGTTGGGGCTACACCCGACATGGAAGATTACGAAAAACGCAAGCTGAGTATATTCAACCAGATCAACTTCCTGGGGGTGGTTACCGGCATCCTCGTACCTCTTCTCGGCTTTGTGTTTAACGATCATTTACCTCCTCTGGCATGGTTTGCCATAGCCTCACCGGCAGCAATCAGCATACTGGTGTTGTGGTTGAATTATGAAAAATATTATGAGCAAGCGCGCCTGGTTTATTTTACCTTTTATCCTATTGCTACCTGCCTGGTGTACCTGGGTAAGGTGAGTGTGGGTATCGAATTGTTCTTTATCCTGTACTGCGTGATGTCGGTTTTCTTTTTCCAACGGCTCAGCAGTATTTTCTTTTCTTTCTCCTGGTCTATATTGTGTTATTTCCTGGCGGTGAAAATGCCGCGCGAGTACTATTTCTTCCTCGAAGGGAAAAATTATCCCTTCTTTCTCCTGAATTTCCTTTTGTCGGCCAGCTTTATCCTGTACGCGCTGTACCTGATCAAGAAAGAAAACATGGGTTACCAGTTGACGCTTATCTTCAAGAGCCGCGAGGTACACCACAGGAACATCGAGATTGAAAGGCAGAAACAGGATATCGCCAAAAAGGCGCAGTTGCTGGAAGAACAGACGCAGAAGCTTACGGAACTGAATCAACTAAAAAACAAACTTTTCTCTATAATAGCGCACGACCTGAAAACACCGATGTATGCGTTGCGCAACTTGTTTGAGAATATGCAGAAGCAGAAAATGTCGGCGAGCGAAATAAAGGAGTTGGTTCCTTCCATTGCTGAAGAAATGAATTATACCACCAGCCTCATGGAAAACCTGCTGCAATGGGCTAAGACGCAAATGGCCAATGCGCCCATCGAACCCGAAGTGTTGGATGTGGAAAATATGATCCAGGAAGTGCTGGCTGTCCTTAACCTGCAAGCCACCAACAAACAAATACATCTCGAATCGCGGGTAGAACAACCGTTGTATTGCTATGCCGACCGCGAAATGGTGAATCTCGTTTTGCGGAATCTCTTATCAAACGCCATCAAGTTCACCCCCGAGCATGGCAAGGTGGTGGTGGAAGCGCGCGAACAATCTGATTGGGTTGAAATATATGTGAAAGATACCGGCATTGGTATCGCTCCGGAAAATATGGCGCGGCTTTTCGGCGCAAGCTATTTCACCACCAGGGGCACCAGCAACGAAAGCGGCACCGGGTTGGGCCTGAAGCTCTGTAAAGAGTTCCTGGAAAAAAATGGAGGCCAGATATCTGTTGACAGCATACCTGGCCAGGGAAGTACTTTTATGATCACGCTGCCGCGCCCTCTGGCCGACAGCGCCATTCAATCAGCGTAAGTGTCGGGCAAAAAATTCCTGCATATCCTTCCACGATGCTGAATCTGCAGCTGGAATATACGCAATGGGAAGATTGAATCGCTTTCCGGTTTCGGTTGAATAAGGATTGGTGAAAGCGTGGGTAGCGTCGGCATATTCCTTAAACACATAATCCGCGCCAACAGAATCCATTTGTTTTTTGAAAGCATCGGCTTGTTCTTGCGGCACGAAAGGATCGGCGGCGCCATGACATACCAATATTTTTGCCTTCAGCAGGTTCTTATCTGGATTTACGCCGCGAAGATCGCCGTGAAAACTTACTACTGCGTCAAGATCTTCTCCGAGTTTAGCAGCGTTTAACACCATACTTCCTCCAAAACAAAAACCAATGGCCGCAATGCGCGAGGTGTCCACGTTCGGGTGTTTCTTCACTTCTTCCACAGCTGCATGCAGACGCTTTAAAGCCATCTGCGGGTCCTGGTAGAAAGGAGTAGCCATTTTGCCGGCCAGGTCAGGATTGTCAGCGGTTTGTCCATTTCCATACATATCCACGGCAAATGCTACATAGCCCAATTTAGCCAGTTGCTGCGCCTTTTCTCTTGTAAAATCATTCACGCCCCACCACTCCGGCACTACCAACACCGCAGGTCTTTTTGAAGAGTCGGCAGCGTCGTATGCCACTATACCTTTCAGGGTGGTGGTATCATCCTTATACGTCACATCTTCTGCCTGTACTTTGGGTTCGCGGGCAGCGCTATCAGTCGAAGCGTCTTCAGTCTTTGGCGCATCGTTGCAGGCAACCATCACTGAAGCGAGTAAAACAGCAGGTAATAATAGTCGTTTCATCATATGTTAGTTTTTAAATCGCTTAATCATCATGAATCTTTCCATCCGCGATAAATATCCTTCTATGAAATCAAGTAATCCATGTTTAATCCGCGCTCCGCTTTTCAATCAAAATCCGCCTTCTTTATCGCGATCCCGCTTTCCACTACGATCTTTTTCTCTATTAGGTTTCTCAACAGGTTTTCAAGTTTTTCAATGGCATTGTCTCCCATCAACACGTGAACACCCAACAATAGCTTTGCCTCCTTAATCCGCCAGATCAGTTTTTTAAGAAATGCAATACATTTTCCCGTTTCATTTGTTGTATCAGTTTGCGAAAATCCTGCATCAGTCAAAAATGCTTTCAACTCTTCCCTTGTGATAAGAAAACTTGTGTTTGCATTGCTTGCCCAGGGCACAGGAAAATAAACTGGCTGATGATTGCTGCTCAATATATCATAATACACCAGTCGCCCATGCGGTACCAGCACACGCGCTGTTTCTACATATAATTTTCTTTTATCCGCAATATTCATTTGCACGTGCTGCGTCCAGGCAATATCAAAACTCTGATCAGCAAAGGGGAGGTCTGTCGCGGAGCCCCGCACAAAACGCGTGACATGTTCCAGTCCCGTCATTTGTGAAAGCCGCTTTGCAATATCGATATATTCCGCAGTAATATCAATACCTGTGGATATGCAACCAAATTCGTCGGCCAGCAGCCTGCAGGGACCTCCCAGGCCGCAACCGATATCGATAACGCGCATACCGCGTTGCAGGTTCGCGCGCCGTGCCAGTTCACGTGTCATCTCTTGTCCGCCGATATGAAATTCATCTACAGCAGCAATATCTTTTCGTGTGAGATGCGAGGTGTCGACGCCTGATTGTTGCAGGAGGAAAACTATTTTATCGAACAAATCACCTTGCGTGTAGTGCTTTTCGATCATTAAAAAAATTTTTTCTGCCTGTATAATTTCGGTAACTTGGTTACGATCTTAAAAACAACAGTACGGTAATTTATTCTTTCCGGCAACACAAGCCTACATAACTTCTAAACCAGGTTGCCTGGCTTTTTTTCTTTGACTGGAGCATCGAGTTTTATTTTTTCATTGGTAAAATTTCACACCATGAGGGAAGATACGCTTTTCCAGTTTGTGGGTTTCGAGACTACATTAAACCTGGATGACTTTACAGCACAATGGGAAAATTTTGCCCGTAAGTTTTTCAAAAAAGATATTCACCTGGTCAAGCTGGAGCAACAGGTGCGCACAAGGAACCGTTTCAAGTACATCTCCATGAATGAATGGCCGATCGATGGTTTTAGTTTTTCGTTCATGGAAGGCCGCGGCTCCGATTATTTTCCCGATCACCGCGTAAAGGTGGTGCAGGCCGGTGGTTATACGCCTGTTCACCTCGAGTGCGAAAACCAGGTGCCGGAAATGAAGATCGTACTCATGCTCAACGAAGACAGCCTTCGCCAATCTGCTTTCGATAAAATGCCTCATCATTACCTCAACATCTACGAGGCCTACTACCAAAGTTGCCTTTACTCTCACATCGTCGAACTCTTCACCGACGATGCCAATGCCGCCCAGTTGTACGAGCTGCTGAAGAAGCGGTTTGGCTGCGAAGCAGGGATTTATAAAGAGTGCCTGGTGTTGGAAGGGTGAGGAGAATGACATGAATTTGAATTTGAACAAGGAATTTGAATTTGAATGAAAGGATGTAGATCCCTAACTGGAATATTCAAATTCAAATTTCTTGTTCAAATTCAAATTCAATATTCTCCTTATCTTCGCGCCGCTATGACCCAGGAAAAACTACAAGATATGAGGTCCCGACTGGCGGGGCTGAGGAGGTTTCTTTGACGTCGAGAACCGTCAATATAAGATAGAAGAGGATAAACAACTCTCCTTGTCACCAGGCTTCTGGGATGACCAGAAACGTGCTACGGAAATCCTGAAAAATATTAAGCTGAACGAGTATTGGGTGAAGCTCTATGAGCAGGTGAATACTGCTGTGGAAGATTTTGCCGTGCTGTTTGATTTCTGGAAAGCAGGAGAGGCTACCGAGGAAGAGACCAGCCAGGCATATCAAAAAGCCCTCGACCAGATTGAAGAGGCTGAATTCAAGAGCACGCTCAACCAGCCCGAAGATGAGCTGCCGGCCGTGTTGCAGATCAATAGCGGCGCGGGCGGTACCGAAAGCCAGGACTGGGCCGAAATGCTTGTGCGCATGTACCGCATGTATGGAGAAAAGCAGGGCTGGAAAGTGACCGAGCTCGACTGGCAGGAAGGCGATGGCGCGGGTATCAAGAGCGCTACACTGCAGTTTGATGGCCCGTTTGCTTATGGATTTTTAAAAGCCGAGAGCGGCGTACATCGTCTCGTGCGTATATCGCCGTTTGACAGCAACGCGCGGCGCCACACTTCTTTTGCCTCGGTATTCGTGTACCCGCTGGTGGACGACAGCATTGAAGTGGACGTAAACCCCGCCGACCTTGAATGGGAATTTTACCGAAGCGGTGGTAAGGGAGGACAAAACGTGAACAAAGTAGAAACGGCCGTGCGCCTGAAACATATTCCCAGCGGCATCATCGTAGAGTGCCAGAAAGCCCGCACACAAGGTGAAAACCGCGAAATGGCATTACAGATGCTCAAGAGCCGACTCTACGAAGAAGAACTCCGCAAACGCGAAGAACTCAAGAATGCCGCCAACGCCTCCAAGAAAAAAATCGAATGGGGCAGCCAGATACGCAGCTATGTTTTCCACCCTTACAAGATGATCAAAGACCACCGCACCGACTACGAAGTAGGCAACGTGCAGCCCGTTATGGACGGCGAGCTGGATGGGTTTATAAAGGCTTACCTGATGATGGAGAAAGAGCAGGGTTAGCTTCGCCTTCCGGATTCCGGGTTCCGGGTTCTCAGATTCGGGCAGCCATCATAAAGCGCGGCAGCAACCCGAAACGCGAAACCGCGCGAAATACACAGCCCGAAACCGCGTGCGAAGCGCGCTACTTGTCCGCCGTTTTATTATCAATCCCCTGCGCATACAGGCTTCCCGGCAGTACATTCCAGATCAGCGATACCATTCTTCGTCTCTTGTCGTCGGGTTTGTAATCGGCGATTTTGTCGGGGTAGGGCAATTCTTCGCCCTTGCCCAGCCACTTGATATCGTAATTGATGAGCTTGGGATTGGGCACCAGGCCTTCATTCACTTTGATGAGATCAACGAGTAAAGTGGCGATAGTTTTGGCACGCAGCTCAGAGAGTTTCTGGTTCAATTCCTGGCGGGTAGGATTGGCTGTATTCATCTTGGCTACCAGGGAAGGGTAGAGTTCAGAGTCTTTGGAGATAGGCGTCTCATCGGAGAATCCATAACAAACCACAACGGCCACGAAGCGCTGACGCGGATGATCGCCGAAGAATTTTATGATGCGTTTTACAATGGGCTCAATTGATTTTTTCGCCTCTTCCATTTTATCGGCAGCAATGGTATAGCCGCCGGTGGGGAAGAAGGTGGCGGTCTCAAACTGCGTAAACGTTGAAATATCGTACATGTCGTTCAGCGATTTGAGATCGGTAAGCGCGCTTTGAATGATGATATTGGTGCGCTCGGCAAAACGCAGAATTTCTTCGCGGTTGCCCTCCTTATCCAGCTCTGCGGCCTTGGCAATTTGTTCGTCAATTTGTTTTTCAGCTGACCTCAGGTTGGCAACAATTTCTCTACCGATATCCGGATCCACTTCATAGGCGCGCACACGCTGCATGGTGAGTTCAATGGCGCGTTGCGCTTCCCTTTTTACCAGCTCAAGGGTTTCCAGGGTGGTCTTGGCCAGGCTTTGCACGCGTGAACTGGCACAGCCTGCCATGAATATGGTGAAGCCTGTCAACCCGATAAAACAAAGTTTGCGAATCATAGTTGGTTGTTTTTAGTAAACAGGACCAAAGGTTACTGCCTCCTGTTTTTGTTTAACAGATCGCTTCAAAGGGGGATTCGACTTGTCTTTCACAGTGATGCTGGCGATTGTATCGGTAAGAATGTTCTTAGTTATAATTTCTGTGGTAAGGACTTTTTTTTTCAACGTTGCCAACTCCAGGCTATCCTGCGCTACCAGTGCGGGATCAATATCCATTACGGCCGTCCAGGCAAGTTTTTGCTTGTTGCCCGGCAGACTCACTTCCATCAGTTTTTCGATTGATTCATTCAGCTCATGGACATTATCGTCCTTGATGAACGAGTAAGAAGTGATGCCCATTTCTTCCAGCCATTTGCTCCATATATCGGTGAGTAAGGTGAATTCTCCGGGCCATTCATCTTTGGGGTTTACTTCCAGCAGCACGACTTTAAGATTGGAGAATTTCTTTTTCACCGGCAACAATCCATAATCTTCCGATTCAAATCGAGCCTGCCAGTCGGGCTGGTTTCTCAACGTCTTGATGATCTGCGAGCAACTGGTATAGCGATTGTTCGATACAGGCCGCATTTCAGTAGGTTCGAAATCGAGATAGCCATCAGTGATGATAAATAAAGTATTGGTGGCATCGGGCTCCAGGTCACCTGCCAGGTCTTCGTTGAAATAGCGCCAGATATCGGCACCGGGATAGTCTTTGCTGTTGTTGCTGATCACTGCTTTCTTATACAACACCGGCAGTAGTGAGTCGAATTTTCTTTCAGTTTCCTCTATCAGGTGTGCTTTCTGTTCGGGTTGCACGCCGGCGAGCGCAATGCGCAGGTCGCCGGCCATATTGTAAATATCGCGTGGCGTATTACGCTGTGGTGCTACCAGTACTTTCAGTTTATCATTAACGGTATAGAATAAGCGCGTAGGATCTTTTGCTTCCAGCCGGGCACGGAAAGCTTTGTAGATTGACTGTACTGCAAAAATATCCTTGGGTACCTGTTGCTGGTTATAGGTGAGTATGCGGTCGCTGAGGTCCAGCAGAATGATGTAGTTGTCCTTCGGCGGCGGCGGGGTTTCCTTCTTGGCATCTTTCACCGCCTGCTCAAATTCACTACACCCTGCAAGTGCAAGCGCCAGCATCACCAGATAGGTTAACCGTTTCATGTTCACTTTTATTTAAAATATGATTCCTGGTACTCTTTCAGTTCCCTTATGTACGCCTCGGTACTTTCATTGATAATCTTGATCTGCGCTTCGCCTTTTTCTCTTCCATACAAGGTGCTCAGGTAGCCGTTCCACCCGTCGCGGAAATAGTTGATGTTCTTTTCTATCGTGTCAACAGGCAATACCATCCTGTCTTTTTCCTTGCTCAGGTTTTCCACGCGTTTGGCAATCTGCTGCAGTTCGGTTTCGTAGAGCATGCGTTTTTCTTCCAACTGCAGTATTTCATCCTGCAGCCGCGCAATGCGTTTGTAGCGAAGCCTTAGCTGGTTGCGTTTGCTCCATTCGTGTTGCAACAGGTAATACACTGCCGACCAGATGGCAAAGACGCCAAAACCTAAGAACAGTACCAGGTAAAATCTTGAATCGGCATACACCGGCATAATCAGCGACTTGAATTCTTCGCGGTTGGCTTTTACCAGTATCTCATTGACGGCGGTGTGCACCTGGAAGGCCAGCAATACATCGCCTACAAATACCAGTGCAATCAATCCGAGTACTACATTCTTATACTTCAATCCTTTTTCCGAAAACAAATGAATACAGGTGCCCAGCGCAAAGAAAATGGTCGGAAAAACGATCAGGGGCGGATAGTTGATGATGAGGTAGATCAGTCGCCGCAGGTTGGGCAGCAGTTGAATGTTCAGCCTGCCTTCCTGGAAAAGCGTCATAGGGTCTACACCATTCAGCGCAAAATCGGCCACGCTCATGTAGAAGTAAAGCAAATAGAAGGAAAGTGCTACCAGCAGGAAAGCGAGGAAACTGAAAGTTCCCCAGCTGAACATATTGTACTGGTGCAGCTTGCCGTTATGACTGCCAATCTCATCCAGCTGATTTTTCAGCAGGTTGATTTCTGCCTGTTTGGCCGGGACAAGTCCTTTTGCAATGTCGCGACTGTTGTGAATTTCATCTGCCTTGCTCTTCAGTTCGTAGTATTTTTCAAGCAGCGAGTCTATCTGTTTTTGTATCCTCTTCTTTGTTTCTTCTGTCTTGGGAAGTAGTCGTACTGAATCCTGTTCTGTAAGTATTGATCCGGAGCGTATCTTATTCAGCATACCCTTGTATGCCTCAATTCCACCTTTGTAAGTGCCAGCCTGTTCCACGCCGTATTCCCGCAAATCCTTCACTACGATATTTGATACATCGGGCAGGTGATATTTTGCAGAATCAGTCAGCCTTGATTTACCTCCTATAATCACTACGGTATGCTTTTAAGGTGAATGGTTTTCAAATTTAGACTTTGCCTTGCATAGAATGGGGGCGTCTGGCGAAGCGTGCAAAGAGTGTTGATAAGTTGGACTCATTTGCTGTACCTTCGCAACCTGAAAACTACAGATTATGAATTACGGCTATTTCAACTATCCCATGCCCGCGAACGAACCGGTACTCTCATATGCGCCTGGTTCTCCGGAGAAAAAAGCATTGAAACAGGTGTTGGCAGAGCTGAAAAGTAAGGAGGCAGATATACCCATGTATATCGGCGGAAAAGAGGTGAGAACAGGCAATAAGGCAGCTATCCATCCCCCGCACGAGATAAAACATACTTTAGGGTATTATCATGTTGGAGAAGAACAACATGTGAAGCAGGCGATCGATGCAGCGCTTGCCGCGCGCGAGCAGTGGGCTTCGATGAGTTGGGAAAACCGCGCTAATATTTTCCTGAAAGCGGCTGACCTGATTGCTACCAGGTATCGTCCCTATATGAACGGCACCACTATGCTGGGTCAGAGCAAGAATGTGTTCCAGGCAGAAATTGACAGCGCCTGCGAGATTATCGACTTCCTGCGCTTCAACGTTCACTTCCTGAGCGAGATATATCGCCAGCAACCCATCAGCAGTCCGGGTGTGCATAACCGCATGGAGTATCGTCCGCTTGAAGGTTTTGTGCTGGCTGTAACGCCTTTCAACTTTACCGCTATCGGCGGCAACCTGCCTACTTCGGCTGCCATGTGCGGCAACGTAGTGGTATGGAAATGCGCCAACACACAGGTGTATTCAGCGCAAATGTTTATGCGCGTTTTGCAGGAAGCTGGTCTGCCCGACGGCGTCATCAATCTCGTGTATGTAGATGGACCTACTTTGGGAAAAGTTTGTTTCAGTCACCCCGATTTTGCCGGCGTTCACTTTACGGGATCAACCGGTGTGTTCAACCAGATGTGGGAGACTATCGGGAAAAATATGTCGAAGTACAAATCATACCCGCGCATTGTGGGAGAGACCGGCGGTAAAGATTTCGTGGTTGCGCACAGCAGCGCCAATCCTGATGTAGTGGCAACGGCATTGTTGCGCGGCGCGTTTGAGTTCCAGGGACAGAAATGTTCGGCAGCCTCGCGCGCGTATATTCCTTCGAATATTGCTGAAGAAGTAAAACAAAAACTGATCGACGGCATCAAGAGTTTCAGGATGGGTACGGTGGAAGATTTCACCAACTTCATCAATGCCGTTATTGATGAGAAGAGTTTTGATAAGATCGCGAAGTATATTGATAACGCGAAAAAAGACAAGAACGTTTCTATCTGGGCAGGTGGCAACTACGATAAGAGCGAAGGCTATTTCATTGAGCCCACCGTTATAGAAGCAAAGGATCCGAAATATGTCACCATGTGCGAAGAAATATTTGGTCCCGTGCTCACCGTGTATGTGTACGATGCGAACAAGTATGAAGAAACCTTGTCGCTGGTTGACAGCACATCGCCGTATGCATTAACCGGTTCCATCATCGCCACCGACAGAAGTGCCATTGAGCTTGCCACCGCGAAGCTGCGCCAGTCGGCCGGTAACTTCTACATCAACGACAAACCCACCGGCGCAGTAGTAGGTCAGCAGCCCTTCGGCGGTGCGCGCGCCAGCGGCACCAATGATAAGGCCGGATCAATCCTGAACCTCTATCGCTGGCTGAGCCCGAGAACGATCAAGGAGACTTTCGATCCGCCAACCGATTACAGGTATCCGTTCTTAGGAGAAGCTTAATTGGATAGACATTCCAATAACCAAATAAATTACAAACAAAAAAATTCCAAATTCAAAGGTCCTGTAATGATGACGGATCTTTGAAATTTGGAATTTTTTAATTCCCCAAATTCACAATTCATCACTCAGTTTTGAAGATTCACACATATATGTGATTTTTCATCACCTGTTGCCCCGCTACTTTTGCGCCATCAATAAACCGAAAAAAAATAGTCATGAAAAGGTTGTTCTTGTTACTTGTTATGGCAGGCTCTTTCGCAGCAGCTTCAGCACAGATTAATTATGGTGTAAAAGGCGGTCTTAACGTTGCCAATATTGGCGGCGAAGACGTTGACGACAACAAAGCTAAATTAGGTTTTCACCTGGGTGGCTTTATTGGCGTGAGCGTGGCGGAAAACTTCAGCATTCAACCCGAAGTAGTGTTTTCACTGCAAGGTGTAAAGTTCGACGATGATCAGAAACTGAATTTGTCGTACCTGAATATTCCCGTACTGGCCCGTTACACTACTCAGTCAGGCTTTTATGGCGAGACAGGTCCCCAACTGGGCTTCCTTTTGAGCGCAAAATCGAAAATTGAGGGAGACAGCGAGAATGTGAAAGATTGGTTTAAGAAAACTGATTTCTCATGGGCTTTCGGAGTAGGCTACATCACCCAATCAAACATTGGTGTTAATGCCCGCTTCAATCTTGGTCTGAGCAAGCTCGACGAAGACGGCCATGGCAAAGCATTCAACCGCGTATTCCAGGTAGGTTTGTTCTACGTACTGGGCAACAAATAGCGGAAAATATTTATGGATGGTTAACCGATTAAAGAGGCGATGGAAACATCGCCCTTTTTCTTTTTAGGCTGAACAGATACAAGTATTATTTGATTTATTTAACCCTGACCATTAATGCGTAGTTCTTACATAAACAGGAAACAGCAGTTTTCGGCGGGGTTATAAGGGTTTTTATTATTCATGCAAACAAATGCTACTTTGTAAACGATTGATAATTAATTGAAAAATCTGGGAACCCGGAATTTACCCTTACACAGATCATATTGCCAGGTATGGTTCCCACCTGGCGTTTCCTGTCCAAAATATGGACATAACTAAATGGTTTTTAAAGTTTTTTTTAGGTTATACACAATAAAAAAATCATAGGTCAAGTTTAGAGGTTTCGATGACAACTATTAGTTTAGCTTACTTTTTAACCCAAAAATTTAAAATTCAACTTATGAAAAAAGGTTTATTACTCTTCGTGTGCGTTCTTGCTCTTACCACATTGTCACAGGCACAGGTACGCTTCGGTGTTAAGGCCGGCATTAACCTGGCTAACGTTTCTGGCGATGACGTCGATGGCAACAGTATGAAGATTGGCTTCAATGCTGGTGCTGTTGCAAAGATTTCGGTTTCCGAAGCTTTCAGCATTCAGCCTGAAATTGTGTATTCAGATCAAGGTGCAAAACTTGAGGACGATGTTAAACTGAATCTGAGCTACATCAACATCCCCATCCTGGCTCAGTACAACACCGGTGGTTTCATTATTGAAACTGGTCCGCAGTTTGGCTTCCGCATGGGCGCTAAATTGAAAGGAGATGGCGGCAGCCTGGATTTAAAAGAACAAACCAAAGGTTTTGACCTGGGTTGGGGTATCGGCGTAGGCTACCTGACTCAGTCCGGCTTCGGTGTTAATGCCCGCTATAATCTTGGCCTGTCTAATATTGCAGACGATGATGATGGTGATTTGAAAAACAGCGTAATTCAAATCGGCGTATTCTACCTCTTCAGCGGCGGTGGAAGCGCTAAAAAATAATTTAACTAAGTGACCAAAAAGCTGCCTGTGATAAGGCAGCTTTTTGCGTTTTAGTTAAGTAGGTTTTAATCTTTAACCCAAAAATTTAAATTCCAAGCTATGAAAAAAAGTCTCCTGTTACTCGTATGCGCCATTGCAATGGCAAGCTTTTCACAGGCGCAGGTGCGCATCGGTCTGAAAGGTGGCGTTAACCTGGCCAACCTCAACGCCGATGGTATTGACTCCAAAATGAAAATTGCCTTCAATGCAGGCGCTATCGCTAAGTTCAGCGTCACCAACGCGTTCAGCATTCAGCCTGAAGTGCTGTATTCAAGCCAGGGTACCACGCTGGAAGAAATGGATGTAAAGTTTGAAATGAACTATATCAACATCCCGGTGATGTTCCAGTACAATGTGATGGGATTTATTCTTGAGACCGGTCCGCAATTAGGTATTTTGGCCAGCGCAAAAGGCAAGGCTGATGGCCAGAGCGAAGACATCAAGGATATGTTCAAAAGCATCGACTTCAGCTGGGGCATTGGCGCCGGCTACCAGATGTCGGGCTCGGGTCTTGGTATCACCGCCCGTTATAATATCGGCCTCAGCGATATTGCCGAAGAAGGTGGTGGCGTAAAGGTAAAGAACAGCGTCATCCAACTTGGGTTCTTCTACATGCTGGGAAGACCCGCCCGCAATTAGTACCTTTTTTCTGATCATAGGAAGAGCTGCCTGCATAAGCTGGCAGCTCTTTATTTTTAATCGCTTATTTTTATGCAAATTATTGTTGCTTGAAAACGGTTTTGAACGAACAGCAGTTATCGATCACTATCAAAAGGCTTAGTCACCAGGTATTGGAAAATCATATCAACCTGGAAAATACAGTTATCATCGGTATTCAGCCCCGGGGCATTTTCGTCTCTGACCAAATGGTGCGCGAGATCAGCCAGCTGATCGCACCCGCCAAAGTGGAATATGGCAAGCTCGATATCACCTTTTACCGCGATGATATTCGCAAAGAACTCCACGTGCCTAACCATACCGATATTCCCTTCAGCATCGAAAACAAAAACGTGGTGCTGATCGACGACGTACTGTATACCGGCCGCACCATCCGCGCCGCGCTCGACGCCCTGCTCGCCTTCGGCCGTCCCGCCAAAGTGGAGCTCTGCATCCTCATCGACCGCCGCTTCAGCCGCCAGCTCCCCATCCAGCCCGACTATGTCGGTAAATCCATCGACTCCATCATTTCCCAAAAGGTAAAAGTATTCTGGAAAGAACGCGACGGCAAGGAAGAGGTCGTGCTGATGTGAATATTCAATTTGAATTTGAACAAGGAATCTGAATTGGAATGAATGGATGTAAGTCCCGCCCGGGCATACTCACATTCAACATTCCTTGTTCAAATTCAAATTCAATATTCAATATTCTCCTTATCTTCGCTGCTTGAAATGCAACTTTCAACGAAACACTTGCTCGGTATCCGGGATCTTACCCGGCGGGACATTGAGATTATTTTAGATACTGCACTTCAGTTTAAACAGGTTTTACAAAGACCGGTAAAAAAAGTTCCTTCCCTCAGGGATGTCACCATCGTTAATCTTTTCTACGAAAATTCAACGCGCACGCGCATATCATTTGAGCTGGCAGAAAAAAGGCTGAGCGCCGATACCATCAATTTCACCGCAGCAGGCTCTTCGGCGGCAAAAGGAGAGACGCTGCTGGATACGGTGAACAATATCTTGTCTATGAAAGTGGATATGGTGGTGATGCGGCACAGCGCCAGCGGAGCGCCTCATTTCCTGGCCAAACATATACCCGCAGCCATCATTAATGCGGGCGACGGTATCAACGAACACCCCACGCAGGGTTTGCTCGATGCCTTCTCAATGCGCGAAAAAACCGGCAGACTCGAAGGTTTGAAAGTGGCCATTATCGGCGATATCATGCACTCGCGCGTGGCCATGAGCAATATTCAGTTGCTCAAGAAGGTGGGCGCCGAAGTAATGGTGGCCGGTCCGCCAACGCTTATACCAAAATATATTCAGCAGGCCTTCGATATACGTGTGGAATACAACGTGCGCAAAGCGCTGGAGTGGTGCGATGTGGCCAACGTGTTGCGCATTCAGCTCGAAAGGCAAAACCAGGTGTTGTTTTCATCTCTGCGCGAATACAACCTGGCTTATGGCATCAGCAAGCGCCTGCTCGACAGTTTATCAAAAGAAATTGTTATCATGCACCCCGGACCCATCAACCGCGGCGTGGAGCTGGACAGCGATGTGGCCGATAGCAAACAATCCATCATCTTGCAACAGGTAGAAAACGGCGTAGCCGTGCGCATGGCGGTGCTGTATTTGCTGAGTGGTGGAAGGGAGCTAAATTAGTTTCGGGTTGGGGCTTTCGGGTTGCTGCCGCACTTTGCAATCGCTATCCGATTCAAAAAACCCGAAACGCGAAACACGAAACCCGAAACCGCGCGCAGCGCACAACCCGAAACACGAAACTCGAGACTAATGCAACGAATCGCTTTGTTCCCCGGCACTTTCGACCCGATCACCATCGGGCATATGGATATCATCCAGCGCGCATTGCCGCTTTTTGATAAACTTATTATTGGCATTGGCAGAAATGTGAACAAGACCGCGATGTTTAGCGAAGAGCAACGCTTCCGCTGGATACAGGAAATATTTGCCGGCAACGATTCGGTGGGGGTGGTTTTGTATGAAGGACTAACCGTGGAATGCTGCAAAAGAGTAGGGGCTAATTTTATTTTGCGCGGAATCCGATACGTAAACGACTTTGAATACGAAAAAGCCATCGCCGATATGAACCGCAGTCTCGATAACAACATCGAAACTGTTTTTCTCACTTGTCTTCCCCAGTACACATCCGTGGCCTCTACACTGGTGCGCGATGTGATTCGCAATGGCGGCGACGCACGACAATTTCTGCCCGAAGTGGTTGCAAAAGACCTGGTGAAGTAAATAAGCAATAGCATGATTTGGTTTAAGAAAGATCTTTCTCCCGCAGACCTCGCGCCTTTAAGCAAAAACACCATGGGCGAAACGCTAGGCATCGTAATCACCGAAGTGGGACCCGATTACCTGCGCGGCACCATGCCGGTTGACAACCGTACCAAACAGCCTTACGGTTTATTGCATGGCGGCGCCAGCTGTGTGTTGGCCGAAACGTTGGGTAGCATTGCATCGGCCTGCGTGGTGGATACTTCGAAATTTTATTGTGTTGGTCTCGAAATCAATGCTAATCATATGCGCGCCGTACGATCGGGTATGGTTACCGGTACCGCCAGGCCGCTGCACCTGGGTGGCAGCACGCATGTGTGGGAGATAAAGATCGAAAATGAAGAAGGCAAACTGGTCTGCGCCAGCCGCCTTACGGTGATGGTTGTTCCAATAAAGTCTTAGCCGCATTCACCACATCGCGGATGGCATAAAACGTGTTGTCGAGATATTTTTTCAGGTCGGATGGGTCGGCCCACTCAATGTTGGTAATCTGCTCCTCGTACTGGGGCGTTAGCTGCTGCTCACCGGAAACATGCATCAGGAACCAATGGGTTTGTTTCAGAATATGATGACCGCTTTCGTCGTAAGTATGGTAAGTGTCGGTGAGTTTTTGTTTCAGCTGCACATTTCTTAAACCGGTTTCTTCTTCCACTTCGCGCAGGGCTGCTTTTTCGGGCGATTCCTTGCCATCAATTTTTCCCTTGGGTAAATCCCATTTGTTGCGGCGGAAAATAAACAGCCATTTTCCTTTTTCATTGATCACTAAACCGCCCGCCGCAGGAACCAGCATGAATTTTTTAAAGAAAGCTTTTTTTAATTCGTCAAGATCTTTATGTACAAAAATGCCCGCGTGCACTTTTTCCTGGCGCATTTCATGAATCATGGTCTTGATGCCGGGCGATGACAACTCATCCATATACACCGCATCGTCGTGGTGCACGAAAGGCTCAATTTCCGAAGTGACTTCATCAGTCAGGAAAAGGGGTTTGTCGTTGAAGTAAACCTTGATGTGCATAGCTGCTGAACTGTTTTGCGGGTTGACAATGTTTACAGGGACGGACCGTTCCCGGCTTGTGAAAAACTTTTGCAGGGCGTTTGCAATAATAATTTCAATTTCGCCGCATGACGAACGAAAAAGCAGTAGCCGAAAAGTTATTACAAATTAATGCTATTAAGTTAAATACGCAGCAACCATTTACCTGGGCTTCGGGCTGGAAAAGTCCTATTTATTGCGACAACCGCCGCGTATTGTCGTTTCCTTATATCAGGGAATTTATCAAATCGGAAATGTGCAATATCATTTTCGACCAGTTTCCCAATGCACAATTGCTTGCAGGCGTGGCCACGGCAGGTATTGCCTGGGGCGCTATGGCGGCCGACCAGTTGAAACTGCCCTTCATTTACGTACGTCCCAAGCCCAAGGATCATGGACTGGGTAACCAGATTGAGGGCTATTATGAAAAAGGGCAGGAAACCGTGGTAATCGAAGACCTGGTATCCACCGGCAAGAGCAGCCTGGAAGTGGTGAAGGTTTTGAAAGACAGCGGACTGAACGTGGTAGGAATGGTGAGCATTTTTACCTATGGCTTTTCTGTTGCCGCTGAGGCTTTTGCAAAGGCAGGGCTGGAATATCGCTCATTAACCAATTATACTTCACTCATTAACCTGGCCGTTGAAAAAGGCGTAGTTAATGCCGATCAACAGAATATTTTGCTAAAATGGCGTGAAGACCCGGCAGGTTGGAAACCAGAATAGAAAGTGTAATTTTACATTTACAAAAATTTACTCCATGAAGAAACTATTATTTCTGCTGATTGCCGTTGCCGGTTTTAGTGCGTTGAGTTTTGGCCAGGCGAAAAAGCCCAACCAGACCGTTACGATTAAGACGCCCTCTGTGCAATGCGAAAGCTGCAAAGAGCGCATTGAGAAATACCTGTTGCGCGAAGAAGGCGTATTTAAAGCCGTGGTGGACGTGAAGAAAAAAACTACAAAAGTGACTTTCGTAAGCGACAGAACCAATATCGAAAACATCAAGACTGCCATTGCTAATATTGGTTATGATGCCGATGATGTTACCGCCAACGAAGAAGCCTACAAAAAGCTTCCCAAGTGCTGCAAGAAGCCCGAAGACGGCGGCGGTCATGGCGATCACTGATACACGCTGACATATTGGTTATTAAGAAAAATATCCAGGCCCCCGTTGTGGGGCTTTTTTATTGACTGGCAAAACTCGAACACTGAAAATTGCTTCTGCCGCCGAGGTGCAGATCACCCGGCCCTATGTGCCCGTTGCCAAACTGGAAACAGAGCTGATTGCCCGCGTGCCAGAAAAACTGATTAATTACAATACCCCAGCAGGAAATAGAAGATGATAAACAGTATGATGGTGCCAAAACAGCCGCCGCCCAATTTCCAGGCGCCGTAACCTGCTATTAACGATCTCAACCAGTTTTGCATATTAAAGGTGCTTTTAAGCGCTACGCATAAAAAAACGTGCCATTGGGTGGCTTACCTGTGAGGTGGGCCATCTGTCACCTGGCCGACCCTTATGGCTGCCTGCTGTCATAATATTTTCGGGCAAATTCAAAAAAGGCGGGCCAGTCGGGCGCGTCGGTATGGCCGCCTTCGTGATAGCGGAACCCGATATCACCGTCGATATAAGCCGTGTCTACCCGGGGTTTTTCATCAGGCACGATCAGTCCTTTTTTGCCCAGCAATTCATATACCGGCGAGGCATATACGCAGGCGAGGTACATGCCATAGGGGTCGGTCCAGGCGCTGCGCGTGGCGCCGTTTACAAAAACAGGCGCGGGGCGCAAAGTGCCAATATGCTGTGAGCATCTACCGGGAGGTTTTCGATTTTGCGCGGCAGGTATTGGCCGGGTGTAAGTTCGCCGGCCCATTGAAAAAAATTGCCCGCCATCCAGTGGTATTCCATGGGACTGGTGGAATTCTCAAGATCTTGTCCCCAGTGGCGGCGATTCATTTTCGTGCCCAGGCTGCCGGCATCACTGGGAAACCCAATAGCTATGCGGAGCTCGTAAGCCATTGCCAGCAATGTGGCTTTTCCAAACCGGCTATGACCCGTCAACCCGATCATTTTTGAGTCGATGTGTTCGTCTGTTTCCAAATAATCAATCAGCCTGCTGATGCCCCAACTCCACGCACCGATGGTGCCCCAGTCGGATGGCTTGCGCCAGTTGCCTTTATTTACCAGTCCGATCAGGAAACTGGTCAGTCCCGCACCATTATCGGGTTGCAGCAGGGTAGGTCTGAACGTGCAGACAGCCCAGCCATTGGGAGCGCAGCGGTTCCAGTATGTTTCCAGGTTGCTGCCGAAGCCGGAAAACACGATCATCACCGGCACGGGACCGCTTGCGGCAGCAATTATGGGGGTATCTCTTACCTGCGGGTAGCGCGATATATCGATAAGGCCGAAAATTTCTTTCTGGATATAAGCATCTTTCCCTTCACCGCCTCTTTCAATATTCACCGTAAACGATACGCGGGGGAGAATGCTATCAGCAGGAAATACGCCATATAAAAGCTCCTGTACGTCTTTCAGGATTTCTTTTCGCCGGGTACTCCACCATTCTTCGCCGGAAGTGATCACCCTTCCATCTTTCGTTCTTAGCAAATCGATGGGCGTATAATCTCCGGTTCTTGCAGAATCGGGTCCTGGAAAGAATCCATCGGCGCGGTCATCATAATTAGTCCACAATCCCCATCCGCTTCGCGTAATGATGCGGCCCTGGGCATCGCGCCAGTTACCCTCAGGCCTGGATGAGTCGGCGGGAAAAGCATTCTTTGGCGCGTTGGGGTCTTTTAGCCTGGAAGGAAGCTGAGGCATTGTAATTCTCAACTGGAAAAGCATCTGGTCGCGGTCCATTACCGAGGTCACATCCTTTGGGGGGAAATCAGGAAATCGTTGCTGCGCAATCAGCGATAAGAAGGATAAGGAAAAAACAAGATTGGCGAGTAAAAAACGCAGCATTAGCAGTTGGTTATATCACGTTGATTATCAGAAGTGAAATCGGTATAACTAAACCCGAATAGGAAAGTTAGGAACAATTGCTGAAATCTGTGTGGGAGGGCGATCGAAATTTCCCCGTGAATCGTTACAAATCAGCCACACACCGGCGGGCACTTTCTTTCCACAGCCGTTAACAACTTTCTCCATGCATTAACATACGTGGCACTATTTTGTGACCTTGAAACGTTATTTTATTTGTCATTAAAAAAATCTGACCCGTGCGCTTAAAGAGTTTAGAAATCAAGGGTTTTAAGAGCTTCGCCGACAAAACGACGCTCAACTTCGACGAGGGTATTACCGGTGTTATCGGGCCTAATGGCTGCGGTAAGAGTAATATCGTGGACAGTATTCGCTGGGTGATCGGGGAACAAAAGATCAGTCACCTGCGCAGTGAAAATCTCGAAAGCCTCGTGTTCAACGGATCAAAAACCCGCTCTGCCAGCGGACTGGCCGAGGTGAGCCTCACCTTCGAAAACACAAAGAACCTGCTGCCTACCGAGTTCAACACCGTCACAGTTACCCGTAAATTCTACAAGAGTGGCGAAAGTGAATACCGCCTCAACGACGTGCAGTGCCGCCTGAAAGATATCCAGAACCTGTTTATGGATACCGGTGTGAGCACCGACAGCTATGCCATCATCGAACTGGGCATGGTTGACGATATCATCAAAGACAAAGACAATAGCCGCCGCCGCATGCTGGAGCAGGCTGCCGGCATTTCCATCTATAAGACCAGGAAAAAGGAAGCCAAGAACAAACTCGAAGCTACCGAACAAGACCTGGCGCGCATCGAAGACCTGCTTTTCGAGATCAACAACCAATTGAAGAGTCTCGAGAACCAGGCCAAAAAAGCGGAAAAATATTACGAGATCAAGAAAGAATACCGCGAGCTGAGCATCGAGCTGGCTAAGGCTGCGCTGGAAGGATTTAACCTTACCTACAAAGAACTGAACGCGCAGACCGAAGCGGAAACAGACCGTCGTATTCAACTCGAAGCACAGATTGCGAGCGAAGAAGCAGCAATAGAACAGGAGAAAGTTGATTTTATCGAGAAAGAAAAAGAGCTGCAGGTCATGCAACACCAGTTCAATGAACTGTTGCAAACCCTGCGCAGCAAAGAGAACGAAAAGAACCTGGCACTGCAACGCCTCAATTTCCTGAAGGAAAAAGAAAACAGCCTGCAGGACTTTCTCGAAAAGAGTGAAGGACAACTGAAAGGTCTCGAAGAAAGCATCGAGTTCACACAACAGAATATTACCGAAGAGAAGAATAAACTGGAAGGACTGGAGCAGCAACTCGCTGACCTGAAAGCCGCTGTTGAAAGCAAGCGCGCCATCTTCGACGAAAAGCGTGCGCACGTGGATGAGCTGCGCAGCGAAAATCTTACCATCCAGCGCAACCAGTTTGAGGCGGAAAAGAAAGTTGCGGTAGCAGATACTTCTATCCAAAACCTGCAAAAGGCCATAGAGCAGATTGAAGAAGAGCGCGAGCTTCGCTACAGTCAGCTGAAACAACTGGAAGAGGAAAAAACCGAGAAGGAAGCCGAGCTCGAAAGCCGCCGCACCGACTTGCAACAATTGCAGGAACACCACGAACGCACCAAGGAGCAGATATTACAAACGCAGTCGGAACTGGAAGAGCTTCGCCAGCAACTGGCCGAAGAAAGCAGGAAGCTCGATGCGAAAAAGAACGAACACGACCTGCTGAAGAGCCTGATCGATTCGATGGAAGGCTATCCCGAGAGCGTGAAATTCCTGCACAACAATGAGGGCTGGAATCATAAAGCGCCCATTTTGTCGGATATCATTTATGTAAAAGAAGAATACCGCGCCGCCGTTGAAAACGTACTGGAGCCCTATTTGAACTACTATGTAGTAAATAACCTGCAGGAAGGTCTGCAAGCCATTCACCTGCTGGACGAGCATAAGAAGGGTAAAGCCAATTTCTTCCTGCTCGACAAGATCAATGGCCGCTCTTTCGTGCGCGTGCAGACAGAAGTGGAGATGCAGCAGAATGCCGGCGCCGACGTGGAAATCGTGCACTGGCCGCCCAACACCATTCCTGCTATGGAAGTGATTGAGGTAGATCCTCAATACCGTATGCTGGCCGAATACCTGTTGGGTAACGTGTTTATCGCGGAAAGTGAAGACGCGCTGGCCAACAGCAATGGCGCCATCGTGCTGGAAAAAACCGGTAAGTATGTAAAAGGAAAATACACTCTCACAGGCGGCAGCGTTGGTTTGTTTGAAGGTAAAAAGATTGGTCGCGCCAAGAACCTCGAAAAGCTACACGAAGAGATTGTGGCCCAGGAAGCCGTGGTGAATGAGCTGAAAGCCACCATCCAGAGCAAACACAACGAGGTGATCGGCTATAACGAACAACTGAAAGAAAACGCCATCAAACAGGCGCAGGAAGATATCAACCGGCTTACCAATACTGTATTCTCCATCACCAACAAAATAGAAAGTCTTCTCGGTCTGCAAAGTTCATCTCAAAACAGGTTGGAAGAACTGCAGGCGCAGATGCAGGAGACTGCGTCTTCTGTGGAAGGTACCCGCCAGGAATGGATGCAACTTGTGAACAGCCTGAACGAGCTGCGCGAGAAACTGAAAGGGGTAGAAGAAGAATACAAAGGCGCTGAAGAAGAGTATAACAACGCGCTGGCCAGCTTCAACGAGTTCAACCTGCAGGTAACCAGGCAGCATAGCAAGATTAATGCCCTGACGCAGGAATTTGAGTTCAAGAGTAATCAGTTGAACGATCTGCGCAACCAGGTTGACGCCAATGCCGTGCAGTTGAAACAAACCGTGGAAAGCATCAGTGAAAGTGAAGCTGCGCTGGAAAACGCAGAAAGCAACCTGGTAGAACTGATGCGCCGCAAAGAAGAAGAAGAACTGAAGCTGAACGAAGCCGACCAGGCTTACTATAACCAACGCAACGCGCTGCAGGAAAAAGAAAGTGAGCTGCGTCATAAGACAAAAGAAAAAGAGCAGGTAGAACATCTGCTGGCCGAGATTAAAGATAAGCTGAATGATCTGAAGCTGAGACTGGCTGGTATGAAAGAACGCCTGCACGTGGAATTCAGGATCGACCTGGACGATATTATCGAAGAAGAGCGTACAACTGACACTCCGGTTGAAGAGTTGCAGGAAAAATGCGATCGCATGAAGAAAAGGCTCGAAAACCTGGGCGAAGTAAACCCCACCGCTATCGAAGCCTTCCAGGAAATGAAGAAACGTTATGAATTCATCCTGGAGCAGAAGAACGACCTGGTGACTGCGAAGGAAAGCCTGATGCAGACCATCCAGGAAGTGGAAGCTACCGCCAACCAGCAGTTTCTCGATACTTTCAACAAAGTGCGCGAGAATTTCCAGAAAGTGTTCAAGGCGCTGTTCACAGAAGATGATACAGCCGACCTGATCCTGGAAAATCCCGAAAATCTTGCTGAGACCGGCATCGATATTGTGGCCAAACCCAAGGGTAAACGCCCGTCGTCGATTACGCAGCTGAGCGGTGGTGAAAAAACATTAACGGCCACTGCCTTGCTGTTCGCCATCTACCTGATCAAGCCCGCGCCCTTCTGTATCCTGGATGAGGTGGACGCGCCGCTTGATGATGCCAACGTTGGCAAATTCACCAACATGATCCGCAAGTTCAGCGAAGAAAGCCAGTTCATCATCGTCACCCACAATAAGATGACCATGAGCGCCGTGGACGTGATTTACGGCGTTACCATGCAGGAACCCGGGGTGAGCAAACTGGTGCCGGTGGATTTCAGATCACTGAATTAAGAGCACTTAGGTAAATAAAACATACCGCAGGATAAGATGTCAAGGGTAATACAAATGCATCAGTGTTTTTTTACATAAACATTGATCATTAAACCCGGAAACATGAAAAGTATAGTCTTATCTGCGGTATGTTTATTTTTTATACCGGCCTGTAAGAAGAATGGCGGCGCCAGCCGCGAAAAAGAGATCCTGCTCGCTGAAATAAAAATTAACGGACTAATCAGTAACAGGTTTACCTACAACTCCGAAAATCTCGTCAGCAAGATTGAAAGTTACAAGAATGACATCAACGACAATTCGCTGCAAGCGTATGTAGTGTGGGAGTATGGAGATAATAAACAGATCAAATTTTACACTGCATATGCATTACCTAACCATATTCCCGCGCAGAAGGTAGTCTTTAAGTACGATAGCCTGGACCAATTGGTGAGCGCCGAAGAATATAACCTGCTGGGACCCACGCCGCACCAATCCTTCAGCACTTTGCAGTTTACTTATAATGCGAAGGGACGGGTTATTAAAAAGCTGACCAGGAACAAAGACGGAGAGGCTACCAATCAAACCAACTATTCCTACTACGATGATGGTCACTTGAAAACAATTGAAGGTTGGTCGGCCAAGGACGGCGTGTTGTGGCTAAGCAGCCGCACTTCATTTTCCAGTCCCGGTAATTTCTTCCCTTTCGGTTTAGGTGATGTTGCTATCGTGATCGGTCCCGAATTCCTGGGTGGTCTGCAATCTGAAACACTTAACTACCGCTCATTTGATCAGAATGGCGGCATCATTACGGAGTTCAGTGAAATCATGTCGGCCCGCGAAATGAATGACAATGGCTCGTTGGCGAGACAGGTGGTCACCCGCAAATATGTAAAACCACAAAAGGATGATGCTTCCGAAGTATTGGAATTTGACTACATCATTCAATGATCAGCGAAAAAACCTTCATCACCTATAAATCTGGAACCATGCGGAATATATTTTTCTTTGCGATTTGCGTAATAGCCATGTGCGCTTGCAAAAAGGACTCAGGAAGTGGTGGCGGAAAGCCACTTTATCTACATAAGGTATTTATCGATGAGATGCTTACTGAAGAATACATTTATACAACAGATAAAAAGATCTCACGGTATAATATCTACAGTACCAATCTTGGGCAAAGTAATTTGTCGGCTTTCAGATTGTATGAATATACCGGCGACAGAATTACCGAGATGAAACAGTACAATAAGGATGGCGCGTTGAATTCCAGAAGGGTCATAAAGTATAACGATGCGGGCAACCCGACGCGCGTGGATCACTATTCCAATACGGAAGATGATATTGCCTTTTACTATGTGTTTCAATACAGTAACGGCCTGTTGACGAAGATTCAAAATTACCAACCGCCTGCCCAGGCTTCGGGACACACCATTAATACTTATGATGCACAAAACAGGCTGCACACCAGGAAGCGGTATACAACTTATTCAGGTAGTACCATATTGCTCGATAGCGCGGAATTTTCCTGGAGTAACAAGGATATGCCCGACCACTGGCATTTTTACGAATCCATGATGCTGAGCTTTCCGACAGAACGCACGCTGCAGTTGATGTTTGCTGATTCCATTTACACCTATGTTCCGAATACTCCTCCCATACTGACCAATTTTACCCTGTCGCAGAAAAAGTATAACGACCGCGGATATCTCGAAAGCCAGCAGGTTCATGTAAAAAGCGTGGCATTTACCACTGCGGAGCAAACCTTTAATTTAAAATACGAATACATAGAGTGAGGGTAGCAAGCGGAAATGTTGCAACATGCATTATTGGCCGCTTTCTGAAGATTGAATAATTTTAAAGACAACGCTTCACTTGCGACCATTAGCTGCTATACCCGTCATTATCATCGTGGCACTATGTAACGTTGCGCCATCGAATGCGCAGTTTCCTGGCTATCACGCACAACTGATTGACGAGAGATCGGGCGTGAAGACGGAATCAATAACGGGTTTCATGAAAGACCGGCAGGGCTTTCTCTGGATTTTATCCAGCGGTCATGTACAATGTTTCGACGGCAGGCAGGTGAAACTCTACAAACCCGACCGGCTGCTCACCAGTATCTATTGCGATGAATCAGGAACAGTATGGTGTTCGTCCACCCGCAATGTTTTTCGTTTCGGGAATGACAAAAAGGGATTTGAACTCGTGCCGCTCGACACCACCAATGCTTCTGTGGTAAGGCATCTTGCCGGCTGGCCAGATGGCCGCACAATAGTGGTGCGGCAGAAAGATTGGCTTTACTATGACAGCGCGAATCATCGGTTTGAAAGAATTATCGACACCTCCATTGAAAAAAGCCTGTTGCAATTGCTTTCGTTCGAACACGCCGCCAGCAATAGTTGGACAAAAGATTCTATTGCACTCCGCCATATCGCCGGCCGTATTCCTTATATGGTTGAACTGCACAGTATTTCGCGCATCATTACGCTTTCTGATAGTTGCATGCTGCTGAATGAACCACGGGCTCCCACCTTGTTTTATAAATTGGGGGAGAAGAAACCCGTAGAACTGCGCTCGTTGTTGAAAGTGGTTTTACCAAAATTCCCCTTACTGATAGTAAAAAGTGCCGCGGCTATTGGCAATAACAGATTCCTGCTTACTTCCAACCACGGCATCCATCAACTTGATCTGTCGGCCATGGAAATGCGGGAAGTGAAACTTTTTGTGAATGGCAAACCGTTGGAAAATGAAGGTTCGGCAGATCACCTCTACATCGACGATGAAGGGATGGCTTTTATGAAGCATGAAACGGGCATACTTGTCTTTCACACCCGTAAACCGTCCATCGGATTGATCCGGAATTTCAGAGTGGAACAGGGGCAAGGATTTAACAATGAAGTAAACGTATGTTATTACGATAATCTGAACAATCTCTGGTTTGCCACCCAGGCGGGCCTTACGCGCTGGAATTTGGGAACAAACACTTTCAAAACATTTTTTCCCGAGGTTTCAGATCCGCAGTTCAACAAAGCCATGTATTCATTGGTGTACGACGGCAGGAACTTTTTGGCAGGCAGCGCAGCATATGGACTATACGTTTTTGACCCCGCAACGGAAAAATTCAGACGTCCTGTATTAACGCAGAACGACAGTGTGGTTCGTCAAACCTTAATGAACGGCTCAGTCTGGGTGATAGTACCGATAGATACATTACGTTTCTTCATCAATATCGGTTCACGCTATTTTATACTGGATAAGAGAAATTATCATATCCGCGAAATACAATTAGAACGCACGGTAGGTCCTGCATTCACTGCGCTGCCCGCATCCAATGGCGATATATGGCTTGGAACTTTCCGTGGGTTGTATTGCCTCGACTCCAATTTTCGTATCAAACACCAGACCTCAGAGGCATTTTCACGGAGCCGGCACATCTATGCGCTTTGCGAGACAACGGATGGGAAAGTGCTGGTGGGTTCAAGAGGATTGTATGAAGCGCAGGTACAGGATACGAATCTGAATATGGTGCCCGTAGATAGTTTCTTGGCCGGTAAAGTGGTGCAAGTACTGTTTCGCGACAAACGCGGTTATATATGGATTGGTACTGACGATGCATTGTTTCGTTTCGACAGGCAGACCAGGTATATCCAGGCATTCAAAGGAGATGCCGTGCGCGTGAAAGGTTATAAGAATAACGGCGTTTTTGAAGCCCGGGATGGCACCATTTTCCTGGGTGGTTTTTATGGCGTCAACTATTTGAAACCCGACGCCATGCCGCTCAAAGAAACACCGCTCGATGTATTTATTACCGGCTTTACAGTCAATGATGATGACAGTTCGTTTAGTCCAGCTGCGAATAAGGCGTGGAGTCTGAAACATAATCAAAGTTCCATTGCTATTGAATTTACTGTGCCCTATTTTGAAAGTTCGGTTGCGCCATCTTACCGCTACTGGCTGCAAGGCGTAGATAAACACTGGATAGAAGCTGGTAATGCCAGCCAGGTTCGTTATTCATCTTTATCACCCGGTGATTACTCATTTAGAGTAGCGGCGAGCGTGGATGGCATTCATTGGTATGAAAACAAAATTCCCTTGCAGTTTTCCATCACCATACCCTGGTGGCAGACCTGGTGGTTCAGGGCTGGCCTCCTGCTGGTGGCCGCGGGCATCGGTGTGGTGATATATCAATGGAGAAAAAAGGGCAAACAGGCGAAAGAGGTGCGCAAGATGATCGACTATTTTGCGATCAGCGGATACGAACATTCTTCGGTGGATGATATACTCTGGGATATTGCGCGTAATTGTATATCGCGGTTGAACTTTGAGGACTGCGTAATTTATACCATCGACGAAGAGCGCGGCGTGCTGATGCAAAAAGCGGCTTATGGTCCCAAGAGTCCCAAAGCATTCGAAATATTCAACCCGATTGAAATACCTATTGGCAAAGGCATCGTCGGTTCGGTGGCACAAACCGGTAAACCCGAGATCGTACCCGACACTTCCCGCGACCCGCGTTATATTATTGATGACCGGGCAAGACTTTCTGAAATCACCGTGCCCATTATTCACGAAGGAAATGTAATAGGCATCATTGACAGCGAACACCGGCGTCAAAATTTTTTCAAACCCTGGCATGTGCAGGTTTTGCAGACCATTGCGGGTCTTTGTTCCGCGAAAATATCCCGCGGCATGGCCCTCGACGCCATGCGCAAAAGCCAGTTGCAACTGATGGAGCTGAACATGAAAATGGCGGAATCGAAATTTCTCAACCTGCGCCTGCAGATGAATCCGCATTTTCTCTTTAACTCACTCAGCAGTATTCAACACCTGGTAGTATCGCAACAAACGACGCGCGCCTACAGATACCTGACCGTTTTTTCAAACCTGCTGCGCAACCTGTTGCAATACGCTGAAGCCAATTTTATTTCTCTGGAAAAAGAAATGACCATGCTGCGTATGTACCTCGACCTGGAAACGCTTCGCTTCGACGACTCATTTAGCTACACCATCGAGGTGGATGAAAGCCTTACCCAGGAAGATGTGTTGCTGCCTTCGCTCATGGTGCAGCCTTTCGCAGAAAATGCCATCTGGCATGGACTGATGCCCAGGGAAGATGATAAAAAGCTGGATATCCGTTTTAACAATCATCACGACGAATACCTCACCTGTATCATTGAGGACAATGGCATTGGACGAAAAGAAGCCGCTGCGATCAGGCAGAAGAAAATTTCATCGCGCGTGCATGAGAGTAAAGGCATCCGCATTATTGAAGAGCGGCTGAGTTTGCTGCAACGCAAGACAGGCAAGCCCGCACGTGTTGACATCATAGATAAGTACGATGATGCGGGCGGCGCCGCGGGAACAAAAGTGGTGATCGTAATTCCGTTTTACAACAAAGAGGAAGTATGATTAAAGCTTTGATAGTTGATGATGAAAACACTTCCATCCAACTGCTGGAGTGGTTGCTGAGTACACACTGCCCTGATGTAACCGCCATCAGGAAAGCGCGCAGCGTTAGTGAAGCCATTCCGATCATCAAGTCATTTCATCCCGATATTCTCTTTCTCGACATACAAATGCCGCATCAAAGTGGTTTCGAACTGTTGTCGACAATAGACAAGTGGGACTTCGAAGTAATTTTCACTACCGCTTACAACGAGTACGCCATCATGGCCATTCGCTTCAGCGCACTCGATTACCTTTTAAAACCCATTGACCAGGCAGAATTGGTACAGGCCATTGAACGCTTTAAAGTAAAGCGCATGTATGCGCCCGCGGGACAGGAACTATTCCGCAATTTCATCCGTAATATCAGCGGCCACGAAAAGGAAGAATTTAAATTAGCCCTCACAGGCTCCGGAGAAATCCGCTATGTGAAAGTGCAGGACATCATAAGACTCCAGGCCGAACGCAATTACACGCGTCTCTATTTCATCAACAACAAGACCTTCCTTTCCGCCAAAACCCTCAAAGAATACGAAGAGCTTCTCCAGGGACACCGGTTTATCCGCGTCCACAAATCCCACCTCATCAATCCCCGCTTCATGACCCACTACGACCGCGAAGGCTGGTTATGGCTCGAAGACGGTAGCAAGGTAGAAGTGTCGCGGAGGAAGAAGGAGTTGGTGCTGAGGTGGAGCAGAGGAGGACAGGGGAATTGAATTTGAATTTGAAATTGAAATTGAATATGAATATGAATGTGGAGAATGTGCTGTGTTCTTGCTTTTCTGATTGAGTGGGGAAGTAAAATGGTCGTGCCTGATTTTTTTGTCAGGAAAGTTTATTTTTTTCAGTGAGTTTCTTTTTGGCGGCCCATGCGCTCAGTTGGTGGAGAACAGGTGATAATTCGCGTGCAATATCGGTGAGGGTATATTCTACACGGGGAGGAACTTCGGGGTAAACTGTCCTTTTTATCATTCCGTCTTTTTCGAGATTTTTTAGTTGTAGTGTAAGCATTCGCTCTGTAATCATGGGGAACTTTTTCTTCAGGTCACTGAACCTGAATGTGCCTTTTTCAAGTGTGCCCAGGATCTGCAATTTCCAGCGGCCGCCAATTTTACTGATGGCATAGCTGAGATCGCATTCTGTAAGAAACTCTTCATTCCTGGTAAAAGTGGAAGTTATTTTTCTGTGTGACATACTTACAAAATTGTTTGTTGCCTACAATTGATTTCAGGTTATCTGAAAATTTTCACGCGCAGTTAGCTTTGCTGCGCAAAACTTCAATTCTTTAATAACAAAATTTATTGGAAATGGATTTGTATTTAAAGGGAAAAACAGCGGTAGTAACAGGTGCCAGCCAGGGATTGGGCAGGGCTATTGCCAGGGAGCTTTCACTGGAAGGTGTGAAAGTGTTAGCCGTAGCCAGAAATGAAGCACTGCTAAATAGCCTGAAAGCCGAAATCATTTCCTCGGGAGGCGTGGAGCCTATATTGCTGCAGCAAGATTTGACTGCCACCGATGGTCCGGAAATAATTGCACGCAAAGCCCTGTCTGTTTTTGATAAACTGGATATACTTATCAACAATGCAGGAAAAAGCCGCCCCCAGGATGTGGTCGGAGATGAAGCAGAATGGGAAGCCGGTATGAACCTGGATTTTATCCGGCACAGACAACTTACCCAACAACTACTACCGCATATGATGAGTCATCGCAACGGCAATATTCTGAATATTACCAGCACTTACGAGCTACGCTCTGTGAACGTATCGGCGGTTGCCAAAGCCAGTATTACGGCCTGGTCAAAGCAGCTGGCTTCACAACTGGGTAAATATGGAATCAGGGTTAACTGCCTTCAGCCAGGTCTTATTTACACAAACAATATCCGTCCATATTTTCCCGAAGAAGAACGCAAAAAATTTGCAGAAGCTGAAATTCCCCTCGGCGATTTCGGCACTCCCCAGGATATCGCTAACGCAGCAGTTTTCCTGGTCTCCCCAAGAGCAGGTTATATTACCGGTGCTGTGACAGTAGTGGACGGCGGAATGAGAAGACATCCATTCTAATTTCATATCCTTCTCATTCAAATTCCCTGTTCAAATTCAAATTCAATATTCTTCATTCCCCATGTCCTTCCACCGCCATCGTGCCGAGGTCCCGGTCAAACAAATACATCCCGCCTTTGTCTTCGCCGATGAGATTCAGCTTATCGAGGATGTTGCGCGCGAGAGTTTCCTCTTCAATTTGTTCGGTTACGTACCACTGCAGGAAGTTGTGGGTGGTATAATCTTTTTCGTGGATGCAAAGCTCCACGAGGGCGTTGATCTCGTTGGAGACTTTTATTTCGTGAGAGAGGACTATATCGAAAATGGCGTTGACGCTTTCGTAGTCTTTGGGCGGGCTTTCCAGGCCGGGTACGATGGCATGGCCGCCGCGATCGTTGATGTAGTGAAAAAGCTTCAGCATATGCATCCGTTCTTCGTCGGAGTGTTTGTACAGGAATTTGGCCACCCCGTTGTAGCCCTTTACTTCGCACCAGGAAGCCATGGCGAGGTAGTACATGGATGCATATCCTTCAAGGTCGATCTGGCGATTCAAGGCCGCTTCAATTTTACTGGAGATCATAGATAGATTTTTTGGCAACTTTAAGATACGGATATTTGCGCTCAAATTTTTTAGTATGCGCACAATTGTGCTTCTGATAGCTTCAAATATTTTCATGACTTTCGCCTGGTACGGACACCTCAAACACAAAGCCATTCCGCTCTGGCAGGCCATACTGGTAAGCTGGGGCATCGCATTTTTTGAATATTGTCTCATGGTACCCGCCAACCGCTGGGGCTATGCGTCGGGCTTCAACGGGTTTCAGCTGAAGATTATCCAGGAGGTGATAACGTTGATCGTGTTCGCGGGTTTTGCCGTGCTTTACCTGCGCGAGCCTTTTCACTGGCGTTACATGGTGAGCTTTGCGTTTTTGATGGGGGCGGTTTATTTCATGTTTTATAAGCCAGGCGCTCCCGCATTTCACTAACAGCAGGCTTACCGCTTTTTGCCTGCCGGTTTTACATCATCCAGTTTGCCAATTAATCCGTTGGGTCCGGCAAGGAAAACGGCTTTGCCTTTTTTTGCCTTGCGGCAAACATGAAAACCGTCGGTGGAAATGTTTCGCCAGGTCATACCGCCGTCGTCTGAAACATCCACGCCGTTCAGGCCGCAACTGAGTAGTTGTTTACGTGAAATATATACCACACAACTGCGATAGCCGCCCGGCGGGATAGTGGGGCTTGTCCAGGTGGCGCCGCCATCCCGGGTGATGAAGCAGTTCTTGGTAGTGTCGTCAGGATTGGCAAAATCGCCGCCCACTACTATGAAATGCTCACCGGCTCGTTTATGGCCTGATCGTACAGCTATCGAATTGGCGCCGGTGCTTTCTTTGCCTTGCACAAGAGGGAGCAGCCTGCCGCCCGAATCATCGTGTAAGCGGCTAACGAGGCCCCCGGTGACGAATAAGAAATCGTTGTTGGTGAAATAGTGAATGTTGGTGCCGCTGGCGGCAAAACAACCTTCGCCGGTCATGGCATTTGACTGCAGTACCGAGGGTACCGGTTGCCAGGTATTGCCGCCGTCTCTCGTTTTGGCGATAAACATTTTACCATTGATGGGATCGCCTACGACAATTCCATTTTTCCGGTCGTAGAAATCCATCGCGTCGAGGAACATGCCTTTAGTGGAATCGCTGAAAACAAGCTGCCACGTGACGCCGCCATCGGTGGTCTTCAGCATCTGCGCCGGTTCATCCACTGCCATAACGATGGCGGTCTTAGCATCGAACGCTTCAATATCGCGGAAATCTCTTTTTTCATAACCCGGTACCGTCATCCAGTTCCAGGTGGCGCCGCCATCGACAGAGAGGCCCACGGTGCCGCCGCTGCCGCTTGCCCAAACGATTTTATCAGTAACCACGCTCAGGCCGCGGATAGAACTCTTGGTTCCACTGTTGAATACGAAGACGCCCTGGGAAAAAGAAGCTATAGGAAAAATGAAAAAAAACAGAATCAGATGGCGTTTGCCCATAGGCTTAAGTTTAAAATTCCTATTCCAAGATAATGGGTTTTTTCTCATCCTTCCATTTTTCTATGCCCCCATCCAATTCATATACCATGGAAAAGCCTTTCTTCCGCAGGAATTCTGCAGCAGCATGACTGCGTACCCCGGCGGCGCAATAGACGTACACCGGCCTGGAAGGATCCAATTTCTTAGAAGCGATTTTTCCAAATTGCTCTTTCTTTTTCCAATCAATCAGCAGGGCATTCTTCACGTGACCCTTTTTGTATTCTTCCGGGGTGCGCACATCCACCAGTTGGGCGTCTTCGCTGGCAATGGCTTTTTCAAATGCTTCGGGCGACAGCAGAGTGGTGTCGGTTTGGCTGAATGCAGTGGTAGTGGCAAACAGCAATATGTATAAGGACAGAAATTTCATTTTGGAAATTTTGATAAATGTACCGAAATGATCACGGATTTGAGGAGGATTATGGCAACCAAAAAGAGAACCCTTGCCCGGTTAGGAGCAAGGGTCTCAATTTTTTCAGTCGATCTACCAACAGTGAACTTTTTCAAAGGATTTGGATTCTCAATTCAGTTGCTTGGCTGTGGGTTTCCAGGATATCGACCGGGCATTCATAAGATCTTGGATCAGTTCTTACAGGTTATTGGATTTATAATCTCTTGGTTTTTTCACCAGTTATTTGAATTCTTCAACTCCTGGCGGCGCTTACGCGTTCATAGGATAAGGTCTGTATTGGTTTTCTAGTCAAATCAAGTAATCGGTTTTCAGGACACTGGACCTTTCTTTATTGGATTTGGATTTTAGCACAGGTCTTTAACGAAAAACCTGTCGTTGATATTGGATTCAGTTTCTCCGGATATTGGATCAATTATCTGCCTCAAAAATAGCCGTTAACGAGGCTTTAACATAGAGCAATTCTGCCCCTTTTTTGATCTTCAGTTATTACGTTGCCATTCGTAAAACCAGCTTACCTCCATGTCGAGGTCCCCATTTGCCCTGGCGTAGAACTACGGATTTTATAAGGAATACTCCTAAGTTTTCTAAGGGTTTCCTACTAAAAAACCCGGCTAAACTGTTTTTGCTTAGCCGGGCCATGTCACATATGGAATCCAATAATATTTCCCTAGAATCCCTTTTTGCCGGATTTCAGAGGGGGTAAAATGAAGTCGTCGAGTGCACTTTTCTGCGCTATCATTTTCTCAATATCCTCGACTTTCCGGGGCGCGCTGGCCGATAACAGTTCATAGTCTTTTTCTTTTATCAGTATGTCGTCTTCAATACGCACCGCGATGCCCCACCATTTTTCGTCGCAGGGGCTGCCTTCCGGGATATAGATGCCCGGTTCGATGGTGATGACCATGCCTTTTTTCAGTTTCTGGTAGGTGCCGCGGTCGTGCACGTCCAGCCCGATATGATGGCCAAGCCCGTGGGGATAATACTTGCTCACCTCGTTCTTCGATTTGATGATGCCGAGTTTCAGCAAGCCTTCAGCAATCACTTCACGGGCGGCATTGCTGATCTCGGACCAGCTGGAACCTTCGCGGCAGAGTTTGAAGGCGGCTTCCTGGGCCTGGTACACTATTTCATAAATGGTTTTCTGTTCAGGGCTGAACTTGCCATTGGCTGGAATGGTGCGGGTTACGTCGGCGGTATAGCCATGATACTCGGCGCCCACGTCCATCAGCACCATCTTGTTTTGAACATGCAGTTTATCATTCTCCTGGTAATGCAATACGCAGCCATTATTGCCAGCGCCAACGATAGAAGGGTAGCCCCAATGTTCGGCGCCGTATTTTTTATGTACAAATTCGTGAATACCCTGCAACTCTCTTTCAGACATGCTGGGTTTGATGGCTTTCATCACTTCCACCTGTCCGGCGCAGGAAATCTCGATGGCCTTGCGCAGCAGCACCAATTCTTCTTCGGTCTTGATCTCGCGCAGCGAGGCGGTTATCTGCTGAAAAAGATCATAGGCAATACGCGGGTCGCGCGTGCCCGGGGCGGGCATGCCGATTTTACTCTTCAACTGTTCCAGCAAATCGTATAAATCGGCGGGATCCTGCTGCGAATTCGCAACGTCTGTTGGAATTCTGTCCATTATTATTTTATCAAACTTTGAAAAATCGACGGGGAAATCTTTGAAAGCTTCTCCATTATAAACATTGGAAATCTTCAGTTTTTCCTTCACACCTTCCACGCCCAGCCTGCGGCCGGTCCATTGTTCGGCGCGTGGATTTCTTTTCTGAACAAAGAACACCTCATTGTAGGTTTTGCCATCAGCGCCAGTCTGGGGCTCTTTAAACACCAGCAACAATGAATGAGGCTCTTTGTAGCCGGTGAAATAATAGAGGTCAGGATTCTGGTGATATACATAATCCACATCATTGGAGAAGTTGCGGACAGGATAAGCGGTGATAATGGCTACGGAATTGGCCGGCATTTTAGCCCGCAGTGAATCGCGGCGTCCGGCATGAAATTCGGGGGTCAGGTAATCATCGGGCAGGTCATCTTGCGCATAGGCGGGAACCACTGCCAACAAAAAAAACATAACGATGCTGGTTATACGCATATTAGGTCAGTTTTAGGATGGATAAATATAGGGGTTTTGTTTCGGGTTTCGGGTTTGGGGTCGGGGGTTTGTGAGGAGTGGCGGAATTTTGGGACGGGTGAGAAGGATGAGAAGGAAAGGGAGGAGGGGAGAAAGAATCAATCCAGATACCAAAAAACCGAAATCCTCGCCGTATTTTATGCAAAACCGCTTTAAAGTACTAATACCTGAATTAGTGGTATGCGGACAATATTTGATGGTTTTTCAACGATTTTAAACCATAATTAACTACGTGAAAAACCTTATTTATGAAATAGTGTCCGTGCTGGCGATCGTTGCCTATTTTGTACCGCTGGCAATAGTGTTACTGAAAAAGATGTGGCAGGTGACCCCTTTCCTGCTTTTTGCTTTGTATTGGGTGGTGGGCGGACTGGTAAACCTGACAGACTATGCCGGTTTCAGTTCAAGAACCAGCGAGATCATCACCGTTGTATACAATATTCTTGATATGCCGGTGGTGATGTTCATTTTGCATAAGACCACCTCATCGCCTGGTGTCAGGAAAGTTACCGGCGTGGCGGTGCCTGTGTTCCTGGCCGCTGAAATTGTGAACAGTATTATACGCGGGCTCAACTACGAGGCCATTAAATACACGCTGGCAGTGGGACTGCTGCTGGTGCTGGTACTTATTGTCTGGGAAATCATCCTATACCTACAAAAAATTGAGCACACGGGGCGCGAGCGGGGATTGTTGTTTATATACGCCGCATTGCTGTTTGAATACGGCACCTATATCATCATCTATATTTTCGATTACTACCTCCAGCACATTTCATCAACGGTTGACAATTACCTGGTGTATTACGTTTCTTCGCTCATAGCTATAGTGATAGCCACCTGCGGGTATCTTACCAAGGGAATTAATAAGAAGCCGGGATTCCTGAACAGGTCTTTCGAGCCTTAAACATTAATGATGGCGTAAGCGGTTTCGCTCACATAAGGACCGCCGGGATAGCGCGCCGTGTAATCGAGGTTAATCCAGTATTGACCATTCTCTTCGTGGTAGTACATGTTGTCGATAGCTTCGTTGCCGAAGAGATGGATGATGGCCTGCTGCATTTTTTCAAACGCTTTCTGGTCGCCGCAATACAGCTCGGGGTATAAATGCCCGTCGGTAAGCACCATGCGGCAGCGCCCGCCGATAGCTTTCATGGCCGACACCATCAAAATAGCATGATCATCGCAGTCGCCCCCCAGTCCGTTGAGGATGGTCTCGCGAGGCGTCGCGAAATATTCATCACGCTCAGAATCGGGCACGTATTTGAAATTGGAGTTGATGTACTTGAACAGCGAGAGATATCTTACAATGCCGCCGTACTTCACGTGGTACTCGTCGAAATTCTCGAGTGAATGCTTTACGGCAAAATTCCTGACGAGTGAATCTTTATAATTCACTTTCGACTGAAGCGCTTTGGTCGTCTTGGTGAGCGGTCCTTCGAAGAAGGTGGGTGTTACCACCAGGTCAATCTCTTTGTCAGCTTTTTTACCCCAGTTGTTCTCCACCATGGTGCGGTAGTCGTGCAGCATGCTCCCGAAACCATATCCATTGGTGAGTTGATTATAGAGCAGAACAAGTATCAGCAAACCTGCGGCAGGAATAATCAAGAAGCGGAACAACCGGAGAATAAGCCAGGTGGCGGCGCCGGCCAGGACGATAGAGATGGCCAGGTCCAGGTTCCAGTTGCCTACAATCATTGGGGGAATATAGCGGTTGATCAGGGGAGCCAGGGGTAAGATGGTCAATATACTGATACAAATCACCAGGAACTTCCTCGTCAGCCTATGCTTGTCCTCCTTTACCACTTTTACTTGAGTCTCATTCATAGCACGACAAATTAACCACTGAACGTAAAATTGAGCCTAATCCGTTTATGGCAAGTGTTAAAACTTAACCGGGGAAACGAAACGAATATAACGAAAACTGGGGGAAGTTCAGCGGTGGTGCAGGGTGTACGGAGCAGAGTTTCGGGTTTCGGGTTCTTTGGATTGATTGGCGATCATATAGCGCGGCAGCAACCCCCGGCCCGAAACCCGAAACCTCGCTAATCATCATCCTCTCCATAGTACGCATCCTGGTTATCATTATATACCGATTCCCATTCTTTCACTTTGTCATCGCTTAAGAGTTCCAGGATATCGTGAATAGGAGCGTTTTTCTTTTTCCATTCAAGGACGGGGCCTTCATCGTAACGGGTAACATACAGGCATTGATCTGTTTCCACCGTGATTTTGATGAGTGTTACAGGGTCTTCTTCTTTTTCCTGTATCAGGTAATGACAGCCGGGCTCTAACAAAGCATACGAATACATACGTTCCTCCACCGTTTAAAAGTTTTTTAAAAAAGAAGAATCAACAGGTTGCAAGCAGCGAACTAATGGGCAGTAGTAATGCCTGAATTTAATGGTTGGGTAGTAATAACTACAACAAAAGGCGTGGGTTGGTTTCACACGAGGTATCGGACAGGCCAAATTTAGGATAAATAATAACATGGGCTTGTCCGGCACGGCACCCGCCGAAAATTTTGTGCTTTGTTAACGTGAGGGCATTGAGAGTCAATGTTTTAGGCGGAGATGCTTTTAATATGGGAGTTTGGGAAAGTAAGAGCTTGAGGGAGAGGAGGTTGGGGACCGAATCGGTGGCTCACCCGCGGGATTGGCACAGAATACATCGCTTACGATATCTTCGGCGGCGTGATGGTCGCGCACGAGGCGATAGGCAAAGCGGACCAGCTTTGGATGAAATTTTTTAAAGACCCGCTTAATGGAACAGGAAGATGAAAAGTGCTGCATAGCGCGTATGATTTTAGGGTGGGCAGCAGAATTAAAGGTGTGCCTCTACTGGCAAATGCAGGTTAACAGCAGGAAAAAGGGACAAGCATAACCGTTATGTTTGATGTTTAATGGCATCTGTGCTAAACGGATACTATCGCAATTAATTAAAAAAAATGTCAGTAGGGCAGTGGCCCCACAAAATTTAGATGGTTTTCGAGGATATTACCCCGTTATTGATACTTAAGCAATGAAAAGCGGAGAAGATAAAGAACGCTTAAAAGAGTTTGGGAAAAACTTGAAAAGGATCAGGGAAAGTAAAGGCTACAGCCTCCGCAGCCTGTCCTACGAATGTAATATTGACTACAGCGATATCGGTAAGATCGAACGCGGTGAGACCAATATTACACTCCTTACCTTTTTGCAGTTAGCAGAAGCATTGAAAGTGTTTCCTTCCGAATTGCTTGATTATATTAAACCAAAAGACAAAGAATAAAAGAAAGGTCCTGTTGGTGAGGCAGGACCTTCTGACCCAAACGTACAAACGGTTACCGAAATCTTCCGTTCTGTTCTTAAAACTTATTTCCCTAGTTTTTATTTAATGAAAATGCATCGGCAGTACTGCGCGCGGTGTGAATTGTAATTTTTTAGAGGTAAGCTGAATGGTTCGCCCGGCGAAAAACTATTTCCCAATTTGTCCAATTTTTTCCCCGCGCTCTTACATCTCCATCTTTCGCCGCTGGCATAAAAGTTTTTGCTTCAATAATAAACAAACCACTATGGCACGTGCTATCTGGAGCGGGGCCCTCGCTTTCGGCCTCGTGAATATTCCCGTAAAAATATTCAGCGCCGTACAGGGCAGTGAGCTCGACCTCGACATGCTCGACAAGAAAGACCATTCCAACATTCGCTATAAGCGCGTAAACGAAAACACCGGCAAAGAAGTGGCCTGGGAAAATATCGTGCGCGGATATAAATTCGATGACAAATACGTAGTGCTCGAGGAAGATGATTTCGCCAAAGTGCGTCCCGAGAAAAATAAACTGATAGAGATCACCGATTTCGTGGAAGAATCGGAAATTGATCCCGTGCTGTTTGAAATGCCATATTACCTGGCGCCCGAAAAACAAGGCATGAAAGCCTATAACCTGTTGCGCGACGCCCTGGTTAAGACCGGCAAGGTAGGTCTGGGTACCTATGTGCTCAGGAACCGCGAAAGCCTTGGTGTGATCATTCCCAAAGGCGACCTGCTGATCCTTAACAAGATTCGTTTTGCCCAGGAAATCCGTAATCCGAAAGACATAGACGTAGACGTAAAGGCCAGCAAGCCACAGGAGCTGAAAATGGCTATTGCCCTCATCAACCAGCTTTCTGAAAAATTTGATATCAAATCGTATAAAGACACGTATTCCGACGAGCTGATGAAACTGATTGAGAAGAAAGCCAAAGGCAAACGCGTCGCTACACCTAAGCTGCGCGTGGTGCATAGTCGCAGCCGCGACCTGATGAGTCAGCTGAAAGCAAGTCTTGACAAAAAAGAAAACGGCAAGAGAACAACCAGCCGCTCTTCTGGCACACGCCGCAAGAAAGCCTCGTAGAAGACTGAAGACAGAACAGGGAATTTGAACCAGGAATTTTGAAGGATATATATAGTAACTTCGAACTTCAAATTTGAACTTCCCTGTTCAATCTTCAATCTTTAATCCCGGTCATTATGGAGACATTAAACCTTATTGAACTACTGCACGACCTGGCAACTATCAATCTCGAAAGGGCCAGGGCTTATGAGGAGGCCTCTCTTCAGAATCACCTTTATGATGTGGAACTCAGGACCACCTTTGCGTTGCTGGCCAACCAGAGCCGGCAGAACAGCTATATGCTGAAATTGCAACTGGAAAAACTGCTGGCAAAGAATGGCGGCACACAGCCGGCACCTGGTGAATTGTATTCGAGGTGGAAAAGCGATACAGGTTATTTTACAGGAACCAACCGCGAAACCTTACTCGATAGTTGCGAAGCCGGGGAGACGCTGATGGTTGACCTGTATGAAAAAGCATTGGAGAATCCGCTGCGCCCTGAAATGCGTGAATTGCTGGAAGGTCAATGGCGGGGACTGCAAAGTTCCTTATCCACCGTAAAAAAGATCCGCGAACTGGGAAGCACGCCCAAGCCTTTTGGCCGCAGGTTTTAATCCTGCGGCACCATCTTACTGAGTTTTGATAATACTTTTTCCAGGTCGATCCCCGCGCCCATCACGGGTTTCCAGATATCGCCCACTTCTTTCAGGCGGTCGTGAATGTTGAAGATGTTGAAATCCTGGATGGATAGTCCTTTCTTTACTTCATCCCAATGCAACGGAGTGGATACCGTGGCCCCGGGTTTGGGGCGAACCGAATAAGGCGCGGCCACTGTTTGTACGGTGCGATTTTGCAGGTAATCGAGGTAAATCCTGGTCTTGCGTTTCGCCGGACTTCTTTCAAGACTCGTGAACGAAGGAATTTCATGATGTACCTGCGTCACCACCAGTTCTGCCAGCTGGCGCGATTGATCGTAGCTGTATTTTGCCCCGAGGGGTATATAAATATGCAGACCGGTAGATCCCGATGTCTTGCAATAGCTTTTCATACCGAGTTCATCCGCCACTTGTTTTACCACCAAAGCTGCTTCAATCACTTTGTCGAATGAGATCTTGCCCGGATCGAGATCGATCACACACCAGTCGGGATTGTCGGGATGATGAATGGTACTGAGCCACGGATTAATCTCAATGCAACCGAGATTGGCCAGGTACAACAAACTGGCCTCGTCGGTGCAAACAAAGTATTGTCTTTTCTTCCCTTCCGTTTCACTGACATAAGGATATGTCACCGCCCAATCAGGCGCTTTTCCGGTTACATCTTTCTGGTAAAAGCCTGGCTTGCTGATGCCATCGGGATTGCGATTGAGCGATTGCGGACGATCTTCCAGGTAGGGGAGAATATAGGGCGCCACCATATGATAATAGGTGATCAGGTCGCGCTTCATGATTTTCTCTTTCGGCCAGTAGATTTTGTTGAGGTTGGTAAAGCTGAGTTCTTTGTCGTTTACAGTTATCTTTTGATTCTTTGCGTCGGGATCGAGAAAATTTTCGCGCAAAGGCGCAAAAGCGCGAAGATTACTGGGCGCCTTTGCCCCTTTACGCGCTTTTTCTTTCGCATTATTTTGCGTGGTGCCCTTTGCTTTGCGCGCCACCTTCGTCACACTTCTGCTTTTCGCCCCCGCCTTTCGCGCCGTCTTGCTGGCAGCCTTTTTCCCCGATTTTGGTTTTGCGCTCTTCTTTCCTGTGCTCTTCTTTTTCACGGCCCTTACACGCTTTTTCCCCGCCGCGCCCGCGGTTTTCTTCGCGCTCCTGGCGCCCGTTTTTGTCAGCGGGACTGCTTTTTCTCTTTTCACTTCGCTTGGTTTTTTATCTTCACACAGACCGAGAAATACCGGGATGCGCATTACGTTTTCCTGTGTCCATTCACCAAATTTTATCTCGCATACCAGCTTAGGTTTTATCCAGGTGCAGGGCATGTTGGTCTTTGGCTTTGTATCGAAAGGATGTTGTTTCACAATCAGCGGCTTCATCTTCTTATAGAGATCCGCCTGCAGTTTTTCCGTAAAGCCAGTGCCGGTATGACCGGCATACTTCAACTTACCATCTTCATACACACCCAGCACCAAAGCTCCGAAATATTTCCGCGACCGGCGCGGCTCTGTAAAACCACAGATGATTGCTTCCTGCTGGCGGTGCGCTTTGACCTTCAGCCACTGCTTTGTGCGAAGGCCGGGATGATAAGTGCTGTCGGCTTTCTTAGCCATAATACCTTCCAATCCCTGCCGTTCGGCTTCATCATAAAATGCAGTTCCCTGTCCCCGCAGGTGGTCGCTGTAGCGAAGAATATCGCTTTCGGGAATAATTTGCTGCAGTATTTCTTTTCGTTCGGTTAGCGGCAATTCAGTGAGGTCTTTACCATTCAGCCAGATTATGTCGAAGATATAGTAGACTAATTGACCAACCCCGGTTTTCTGGTATTGTTGCAGCAACTGAAAATCTCCTTTACCCTCCTTGTCCACCGAAACAATTTCACCGTCCAGCACTACGTCCATATTCAACTCCTTCAGTGCATCCGCAACAGGCCTGAACTTTTGATTGAAGGAAAGATTGTTGCGCGAAAGCAAATTCACTTTTCCTTTCTCAACAAATGCGAGCGCGCGGTAGCCATCCCATTTTATTTCATACAACCAGTCATCATCATCGAAGGCTTTGTCGGTAAGAGTGGCGAGCATCGGCGTGATACCCTTAGGAATTTTAGCGCGGGTGCCTTTTTTTGCCGAACTCTTCCTGTTACTCTGCCATTCGTTAGTGCTTTCCTTCGCCACTTGTTCCAGCTTCATACCCGACTGCACCGATTTATCTTTTTTAGTGACATCCGTTGTTTTTGCGAACTTATCCTTCTTCTTGATCAGCAACCACGCATTTTCCTCGCGTCCTTTTATATGCACCAGCGCGTACGCGCCTTTCAGTTTTTGCCCGTGTAAAATAATTTTCAAATCACCTTTATGCAGTTCCTTCAGTAGCTCTTTTTCCTGCTTCTTCAAGTCGCCATCCACTTCCACGTAGGGTTCATACGTGCCTTCGTCCCACACTATCACCGTGCCAGCGCCGTAGTTGCCGGCGGGTATGATGCCTTCAAAATCCTTATAGTCGTAGGGATGATCTTCCACCATCATAGCCAGGCGTTTATCATCGGGATTGAGAGATGGTCCCTTGGGCACGGCCCACGATTTCAACACACCTTGCATCTCCAGCCTGAAGTCGTAATGCAGGCGACTGGCCGCATGTTTCTGTACCACGAAATGGAGCGCGCCATTGGAGGCTTTCTTTTTGCCGCTTGGTTCGGGCGTTTTCCTGAACGAACGTTTTTTCTTGTACTCGGTTAGTGCCATTGTGCTTAGTTGATATCGCCCATCTTTTGCCGCAACTGTTCAACCACTTCATTCAATTGCCGCGGATCCATGATCTCGTGGTCGCCGGTCATTTCCCTTTCCTTGAAAAGCACATCGCCGTTCTTCGATAGTGTGAAGAGGTATTTTTCCTTATCAAATACATCGTACACTATATAGTCGCCGTAATCGCGTTCTTTCAAGGTGCAATGCAATTTCTTGTTGTCGAGATCAATCTCGACAGTCTTTACCTGCAGTTCTTCCATAACAAGAGTTTTTATTGGAAAATGGCCTGCTCTTCGCGTTCTTCCACGGGAATTTTCTTGATGAATTCATCATAACTGTTATCATCCACGGTGCTGTACACACCATAAGCATCCATCGAATAGCCGGTGAGTCCATCCCTTGTCTGGATGATGCAAATAATAGAAGAATCCGCAGGATCCGACTCACCTTCAAAGCGGTATGTTTTAATGATGACCAATTCTTCAGGCTCATAGTACTTCCCATTGCCCGGCGTAAATCCATTTTTTGTCATCAAAAACTCATGATCCATGCCCTGCTTCTTCAGTTTATTCAGTACCGTGCTGAGCGTAGTCATTGTTCCTGGTTTTGTTTGCATACTGTTAAGTTTTGAACTATAACGAGATAAAACCACGTGCCATGCTGTAGATGTAGGGTAGTAAGATTCAGACCTGGGATAGAGAGGGCGTCCAGTAACAAGAAGGCCAACTATGACTTGGCCGTCCCGAAATTGGGGAAATATTTCACCACTTAAAATTTCCCCTGGAAAACCTACACCGCACCACTGCACCCTACACTCTAAACCGCCAGCGCCCCTGCTGGCATAGTATTTTTAGTAATAGTGGTAGTCGATATCTTTTTCTTTTTATAAGAAAAAAATATCACGCCCCGGAGCAATCCGGGGCATTTTTATTCCCGGTAAAATTTTCCAATCGATTTACTGTATGGAGACGCAAGAACTGTTGGCCCAAGTGCAAACCGATCTGCCCGAAAGAAAGTGGTGGAAAGAAACGATCGTGTACCAGGTTTATCCACGCAGTTTTAAAGACAGCGATGGAGATGGGGTGGGCGATCTGAAAGGCATCATTTCAAAACTGGATTATATAAAAAGCCTGGGCGTGGGTACCGTATGGCTCAGCCCGGTATATGCCTCTCCCAATGATGATAACGGTTATGATATCAGCAACTACGAAGCCATCATGAAGGAGTTCGGCACCATGGATGATTTTGATGACATGCTGCATGGTATGCACGAGCGCGGTATCCGGTTGCTGATGGACCTGGTGGTAAACCATACCAGCGATGAGCATGAATGGTTCGTGGAGTCGCGTAAATCACGCGATAACCCATACCGCGATTTTTACCACTGGTGGCCCGCAGAGAAGGGTAAGCCGCCGCACCGGTACAGTTTTTTCGATCCGAAAGGCGATGCCTGGGCATACGATGAAACAACCGATTCGTACTACCTGCATTATTTTTCCCGCAAACAACCCGACCTGAACTGGCAAAACCCGGAAGTACGGAAGAGGATTCATGAAATGATGCATTTCTGGTTGAAGAAGGGAGTGGATGGATTCAGGCTGGATGCGATCAGTTATATTTCGAAAGACCCGGAATGGCCGGTGCTGACGCGCGCTGATCTGCGGGAAAAATACCGCGGCGACTGGTCTTATTTCTATTCGCGCGGACCGCATTTGCACGATTACCTGCGCGAAATGAACCAGGAAGTTTTTAGTCATTACGATTGCTGCACCATAGCCGAATGTCCCGGCACCAGCAAAAACGAAGCTTTGCTGTTTGTGCACTCCGACCGGGAGGAGCTCGACATGCTTTATCATTTCGAGGGTATGGGACTGGGTTATGCCAAATCGGGTTTTAAACGCCCCGACAAACGCGGCTATAAGCTCCCTGAATTCAAAAAGCTTTACACCGAATGGGATCATGTATTTGAAACCGAAGGCTGGGGCACTATATATCTCTGTAACCACGATCAGCCGCGCATGGTAACACGATTTGGTAATGACGCGCCGGAGTTCAGGATGCTTTCAGCAAAAACACTCATCACGTTTTTATTGACCATGCGCGCCACGCCCATCTTTTACAATGGCGATGAGCTGGGTATGGTGAATATCAAATTCGACAACATAGATGACTACCGCGATATTGAGACGCGCAGCATGTATGAATATATAAAAAGCAGGAGGGGCAATGTGCAGCGCTTCCTGGAAGACCAGCGCACCAGCGCGCGCGACAACAGTCGCACGCCCTTTCAATGGGATGGTAGTGCGAATGCAGGTTTCACCACCGGCACGCCGTGGATAAAAATAAATCCTGATCACGTGTACGTGAACCAGCAGGCACAGGAGGCAGACAAAAACTCTGTGCTGAACTATTTCCGAATGCTGGTGCATATGCGCAAAGAGCGGCCGGAATTGGTGTATGGACACTATACGCTGTACGACGAAGAACATCCAAAAATATTTGCCTATACCAGGGTGTTGGGTAAGGATGGCTTGTTTGTGGTGATGAATTTTTCAAACACTGTCGTGAAATATACCGTTCCCGAACCTTTACTGTTAAAAGAACAAGATCCGGTATTAAACAATGAAATGTCGGTACAGATGAAAGATCGCACACTGACGCTGCTGCCCTGGCAATCGCTTATTTATGAACTAGGTCCTTTATAAAAAATAAAAATGAACAACATAACCTTATTCCAGTTTTTTCACTGGTATTACCCTAACGACTGCAGTCTTTGGAAACATTGCGCCGAGCAGGCGGGCTTCTTAAAAAAACTCGGCGTGAGCTATGTGTGGCTGCCTCCCGCCACTAAATCGGCCAACGGCAAGGCGGAGCCCGGCTATGCCGTGTACGATCTTTTTGACCTGGGTGAATTTGATCAGAAAGGAAGTGTGCCCACGAAGTATGGAACCAAGGATGAATATATCCTCTGCATCAATGCCTTGCACAACGAAAGCATCGGTGTAATTGCAGATGCAGTGCTCAATCATAAAATGGGCGCGGATGAACAGGAACTGGTAAAAGCAAAACTGGTTGACCCGCACAACCGCAACAATATTTCCGAACAGGAAGAAGCCCTGGAAGCTTATACGCGCTTCACATTCCCGGCGCGACAAGGAAAATACTCGGAGTTTATCTGGGACTGGAAATGTTTTACCGGTTTCAGCGTGGGCACCAATGAAGGAGAAAAAATTTATTCCATATTAAATGAATACGGCCACGACTGGGAAGATATTCTCGATCCTGAAATGGGCAATTTCGATTACCTGATGGGTTCTGATATTGAATTTCGCAACGAACACGTGCGCGCTGAATTGAAGTGGTGGGCCAAATGGTATATGGAAACCACGGGTGTGGATGGGTTTCGGCTGGATGCCGTGAAGCATATCAACCATCACTTCATGCGGGAATGGATTGATTATGTAAAACAGGAAAGCGAAAAAGACATTTTTATCCTGGCCGAATACCTTTCTAACGACACCGACATGCTCCTGAAATGGAGCGACGCTATGGGCAACCAGTGCCAGCTGTTTGATATGCAGTTGCACAGCAAGTTCTACGAGGCCAGTATGCAGCAGGAAAATTTCAATCTCACCACCATATTCGACAATACCCTGGTGCAGCGCCACCCCGAGCGCGCGGTCACTTTTGTGGATAGTCACGACAGCCAGCCTTTCCAGGCCATGGAGTCGTTCGTAGACTACTGGTTCAAGCCGCTGGCCTATTCACTGATCCTTTTGCGCGAGCAAGGCATACCTTGTGTTTTTTACCCCAGTATTTATGGCGCCAAATATGAAGAGATGCAGGATGGCAACACCGTTCACGTGGACCTGGCGGGTGTGCTGGGCGTGCGTGAAATGATGATGGTGCGACATCACCTGGCCCATGGATCGCAGCGCGATTATTTTGACCACGGCAACGTGGTGGGCTGGACAAGAAGTGGGGTGGAGGACAGGCAATACTCAGGCTGCGCGGTAGTAATCAGTAATGGCGATGATGGGCTTAAGCATATGGAAATGGGCGAACAACATGCCAACACTGAATTCATTGACGCCATGCGCAACCGCGAAGAAACGGTCACCACTGATGAACAAGGAGTTGCGGAATTCCCGGTAAGAGGTAAGTCGGTCTCGGTTTGGATCAGGAAGGAAGCGGCAGACCTTATAAAAATTTAGCCGGCCTACAAATACATGACCGCCGTCATTGGAATGGCATATAGTTTGTACTGAAATTTGTAACAACGGTAATTTTTTCCAGCAGGTATTCATTATTCGCCAGAAGACTAATGAGTGCCTGTGCCCGAACTGATAGGATCGGTTCAACGAAAACAGGAAAAAAGTATCTCACCCCGGACTTATGGTCCGGGGTTTATTGTTTAATGAGGTGTTGGTCAAAACCCGCGGCCACCAGCGCTTCGAACGATGCCCATACGTCTCCGGGAATTTCCTGGTACACCTGGAAGCCTTTTGTGGGATACACTTTGATGCGCTGTAAATCTCCCACCATGATATTGATTACGCGGTGCAGGGGGATTTCTTCATTCGGATAATCTTCAAAAGCAATCTGCGGCGAGGTGACGGTGAGTTGTTTATCGGGCCAATGTTTTTTAAAGGTGGCATAACTTCTCCGTTCCATATACGGTTTCTGCACCACGATGAATGACTGCGGATCCAGGTTCTTTTTTTTTTAGTAACTGTTGTGTGAAAAGGATATTCTCTCCCGTGTTAGAAGATCTGTTTTCAACCAGGATCGCTTCCTGTGGCACACCCATTTTGATGGCAATCTTTGCGAAGAGATCGGCTTCCTTTTCCTGCCAAAGGTCTTTGGTAAAATTGCCCAATCCTCCTGAGAACACCAGCAGCGGCGCCCATCCCTGCAGGTACAACTCTGCGCCGCGTTCGGCCACGCGGGTGTCGTGGCTGCCGAGCACGAGTATGCAATCAGCATTCACCAGCGTATGATTCATGTGGTGATAATCCCAGAGTTTCTTAGCGTGCTGCAGTATTGGCGGATCGATCATGGGGCGCAGGAAATTTTTGCAATGATACGGGATTGTGAAATTGTTAGGGGAGAGGACAGGAGCGCTTTTCTTTTTTATAAATCAATAACCCAAATTCACCAAAATTCTTTAATATTGCATCCCTTTTTGCCCAGATGGCGGAACTGGTAGACGCGTCAGACTCAAAATCTGGTTCTCGCAAGGGAGTGCAGGTTCGATTCCTGTTCTGGGCACCAAGGCTGGTTTAACGACCAGCCTTTTTTATTGATGAAATGCAGTACTGGCGCGAGTTTCAGCGGATTTCTGTTTCATTTCATTTCACGGCTTTTCACATGATTTCACACATTCTTGTTACTCCTGTGTTACTCGGCGGGTTGGATTCCTGTATTATTTTATTAACTTAGATGAAGTAAAGTGAAACAAAATAAACCATTATGGCAGTCAAACTCCGCAAGCGAAAAAACAAAGATGGAACAACATCTTTGCTGCTCGATATCTACCATGAAGGGAACCGTTCTTATGAGTTTTTGAAACAACTCAAGTTATCGAAACCCAGTACACCAGCGGAACGCGAAGCGAACAAAAAGAGCCTGGAGCTGGCGCAGAAGATCGCTGCAAAGCGTGCGCATGAGTTGGAGGCGGCAGATTACAATATTCCTACCGAAACAGGCAAAAATACAATCGTAGTTGATTGGATGCAATCTTATGTTGATCGCTACAAGAAGAAAGATAAAAGAAACATGCAGGGCGTATTGAACCGCTTTAAGCAATTCCTGATTGAAGAAAAAAAGAGCGGCCTAACATTCGGCAGGATCACAGCTTCGATTGTATCCGATTTTCAGGATTATTTGCGCGAACACAGCAAAGGCGAAGGCGCTGCTTCATACTTCAACCGCTTTAAGAAAATGATGAAGCAAGCAAAACGTGACAGGTTGATAATAGACAATCCGGCCGCTGAGGTAAAGACCATTGGAGCCGCTGCCAAAAAGAAGGATATACTTACACTGGAAGAAATACAAACGCTTGCCAACACTCCAACGGACGGCGCCGAAGTGAAACGCGCATTTCTTTTTTCCTGTGTTACCGGCCTTCGCTGGATTGATGTATATAATCTCACATGGGAAAATATCAACCTGCAGGCGGGATATATGAGTGTTAAACAGGCAAAAACGGAACGTGAAATTCGCATAAACCTGAATGATACCGCCAGGAAGATATTAGGCAAGGCGGATAAAGATACCGCAAAGGTGTTTGACCTGCCAACGGCAAACGGTTGTAACAAGACGCTTAAACTATGGGTGAAACGCGCAGGAATAAAAAAGAAAATAACCTGGCATAATGCGAGGCACTCATTTGGGACCAACCTGATTTTTTGGGGAACTGATTTGGTGACTGCCAGTGCCCTGCTCGGTCACGCCTCTTTAAAGCATACGCAGCGGTATGTACAGGCAGCAAACGAATTAAAAGAACGGGCAACAGATAAATTAAATTTTAAACTTTAGGTTATGTCAAAAGATAAATACCCCACTATTATTTTGATTAGGGATTTATTGGGTGAAATAAACTTTCTCTGGCAATGTACCAACATCGAATCAAATATCGCTTCGGTTATACAGCCCCGGCACTTTGAACTGATGAAGGGAAATCCCTGCTACATAGATTCATTGTTGCCAAAATTTATAGATGAGCTTGATACTTTAGCTATGGGAGGCGACGAAAACCGAACAAGACATGCTGTTCACTCGATTATGCGAGAACTAAAGAGAACGGTTAAATTATATAATGATCTAAAGAATATTATCGACACCATCAATTTTGAGAAACTTGCCGAGGACAACCTCGAAAGATTGACCCAAAAATTACAGTCACCAGTACCTCCAGAAATGGCCGACCGAATTTCAAGAAAGATTTTTTTAAACGATGATGTGTTACCAATAAACTGGTACGCGCATATTTATACAAGTGCGTTAAAATGCATCTCTATAATAGAAGGATATATTGGCGGCGAAGAATTATCACGGCCTGACACTTCAGTAGTCGATGGGGAAATAAAGCAAACGGCAGATTCAATGGAAATGATTGATTCTCGGTTACAAGAAAGATTTAAGAAAGTTGAGGCGCTTTTAACTGATAAAACTGAAAAGTGGCGAAGTGGTAAGGATAAGACCGGGTGCGCGGCATTCTGCGAATTGTTATTTGAGAAGAAGTATTTTGTCAATGCTGGAAGTGATAGGGTTGTTAAGTCTAAAACATTCGCTAAGGTTCGATATGGGTTAGATTTGGGATCAACATTAAATTTAGACAGGAATAAAAAAGACAGCAGAAACAAGCACAAAAGGTATTTTGAAACAATATTTGCTAAGGTTGAATAAGTAGGGGTACGGGTACCCTACATCGAATTTCAATCTCTCCAAACCCGCTACAGTACTGCATTTTCCCAAGCTCGCGCGGGGGGGTACCTTCTCAATTCTCCATTTTACTTCATTGTATTTCCCTCCATTTTTGTCCTGATTAATTCACAGGACATGAACAGTACTATCGCAAAAAACAGGCTAACGGCTAAAGAAGCCGCAGAATATACAGGGTACGCTCTAAAGTATATCTACAACTTGGTGTCGTGGAATCGTATTCCTTATTCAAAGCCAAACGGCGGGAAACTGTTCTTTGAACGTGAGAAACTGGATCAGTGGTTGTCTCGAAACACGTCTATGACGCAAGAGGAAATGGAGCGGGCCGCCTCAACCTACGTGGCAACCCATTAAAATGAAATTCCCGGCGTGGCGGTGCCGGGAAATCATATTACCCAAAGTGATTAAAAAATAATATTATCAGGTGCAAGATACGAAAAGTAGCCATAATAATGAAATTCTATCGGCGGCCGGGCGTCTCATAGATGCAGGGATTTCGATCCTTCCACAAAAAGGTAAAATGCTCGCAATAGACTCCGACAAACTGCAAAAACTTAAGGAACGTTCGATAAATCACCACAATAAAGACTTCTTTTTTGGCAGAGCCGACAGTATCGCAATTTTCTTAGTCAATAATGAAATATGTATTGATTACGAACCCGTATTCGTAAATAGCGGTAAGTATGATGAGTTACTGAATTACGTGAAATTCATTCGCCCGGAGATATTTGATAAGATTACCATCGAGCGCACAAAAAACGGAGGATATCATTGGTTTTACAGGTGCGTTCAATCGGTCGGTAAAAAGGTGCTGGCAAAACGCAAACCAACAGCTGATGAAACCGCGCAAGGTGAAACTAAAATTTTACTAATAGAGATGTTGGGGCACGGTCAATGGGCAACGTGCTATCCGTCTCCGGGATATGAACAAGTAAAGGGCGACCTGGCAAGTCTTGAGTATTTGGAGCCGGAGGACCACGCTGAGCTAATTGCGATTTGTTCGTTCTACTCGGAACTGGAACCCGAAAAGCCGCCCGTAGCTAAGAAACAGCAGTCGGACCCGAAAGCGGTTTGGAATGTATTTAATGAGCAGCATGATTACAACTGGATAAGGGAACAATTATTGGAAGCGGGTTTTACCGAGGTTAAGGAAACAGAATCCAGCATTGCACTTAAGAGGCCCGGCAACACAAAAGCAAAATCTTCGGGTGGTATACTGAAAGAAAAAAATCTGCTTTACCTTTTCAGCACTTCAACAATATTTCCGGCAGATACACCCCTTTCCCCCTTCGATGTTTGGCGCTACTTAAAATACGATGGCGATTTCTTTCAGTGTGCGACCGCCTTAGTAAAAGAGGGGTACGGAGAATTTCACCAGGACCAGACTTTTGAGGTTAGCTTCTTTGATATTAAGAAAACAAAGAACGGTTTCCGGGTATCAGTCAACCGACCGAGATTTATTGAGTTGCTACACGCTAACGGTATTTGCCTGTATTTTCCCGGCGGCAATACTTATGTACTATGCAAAATAACTGGTTGCTTTATTGAAGAAATTACAACCGAACGAATAAAAAAGATAGTCCGCGATCATGTGAACAGCCTTCCAGAAAAATTGGATTGTGGCATATCTCGGATTGAATTACTGGATTTTCTTTATCGAGGATCTGATAACTATTTCGGACGCGGACAACTGGAATTTATTGACCACGCTAACGTCGATTTCTTAAAAGACACCAAAGACACGGCATACCTGCCATTTAAAAACGGAGTTGTAGTAATAACCCAGGAAAAAATTTCCCTACTACCCTACAGCGAAGTAAAACAGCACATTTGGAAAGATTCAGTGATTGATTTTGATATTGAGTTAAACAACTCATCACGCTCGGGCGAGTGGTATAAATTCTACTCATGTATCTGCGGCAGCGACGACCCGGAAAAACTTACAACCGAACAGGCGGATCAATTCTTTTACCTGCTTTGCCTTACCGGGTATTTGCTGCATCGATACAAAGACCCTTCGCGTCCCTTTGCGGTTATTCTATCTGAAAAAATTGAAACCGATGAAAAAGGGGGCGGGACTGGCAAGGGTTTATATTTTAAGGGGCTGGAAAAAATTGCAAAGGCTTGTGTTATACCCGGCAAAAACTTTGATCCGAATGGAACGTTTGCCTTGCAGCGTCTGAAACTTCAGGACACTATTATAGTGATCGATGACATACCGCAAAAATTCCCGTTTGAATCGCTTTACAACCTGATTACGGAAGGCGCAACCAGGGAGCAGAAGAACCAGCAGCAAATATTTCTACCCTACGAGATCAGCCCAAAAATCGTTCTCATTTCCAATTATGTAGTCAGCAGCGCCGGTAATCATGCCGAGCGCAGGCAGCGGGTGTTTGAGTTTTCGCCTTTCTTTTCGCCACGGTATACCCCGGAAAAACACTTCGGCCATATCCTGTTTAATGACTGGGACCGGGACGAATGGAACCGGTTTTATAACCTGCAAATTGCCTGCATAATGATGTATTTAAAAAATGGCCTGCCGCAATCCGAGAAGTCAGACACCCTCAGGCGCCGTGAAGTGGTGCAGCAATTCGGCAAAGAGTTCGCGTCATGGTTTTTCGATTATTACACCCAAAACGGGTGCGAGGACTGGCATCCAGCAAAGGAATTATATGACGGCTTTTTACAATTTTCTGAGCTTGAAAAAACTGATTACACATTAAAGAGATTTAGAGCAGGAATCGCGTCCTCATCGCGTACCTGGGGACACGATTTACAGGATCGACGCAATAAGTCGGAAGGAAACCGAACTGAGTACCGGTTGATAAAACGAAAATAGGGACACGATTTCACTTGTCAGTACACGATAGGGACACGATTGGGGACATGATTAGTTATTTGAAAACCAATAAAAGAACAGGATTCACACGATTTTCCCTCTTAAAGTAAAGAGGTGGTGGTAAAAACAAAAAACAGTTGGTAGAATGGCATTAAAAATACAAATACACCCGGCACACGAAATAATAGCAAAAAATCGCGTCCCTCGCGTCCCTCGCGTACTCGCGTACCTGATAATGAGAAAAAAAGGCAGTATAAGTGTCGGACACTCAAAGCGCGAACGGCGGGCGATTGTTTTTCGTGGCGTATGTGTTTGGCCGATATTGAAATAATGTGAATAAAAACAATGAAAAAAAATGGGTTGGATTCCAGTAACCGGAACCGAAAACACCAATAGAATCGTAACTTTAAGTAACATATGAGTAACAAGAACTGGATAAAAGGAGGCGCTTCGCCTAATCCGTTGGGCAGGCCAAAGAAGAAAAAAAGCGCTCCATCAGTGGCGAGACAGCTTGAAAGATTTGTGCAACGGAATTGCAGCCCGCGCAAACTGCAGGCGCTATATGATGGCTTAAAGGCAAACGAGAAATTAACGTTCCTGGTTGACGTGTTGCCATACGTGGCGAGCCGCAAACCTCAGGCACATGCTATTGGAGTAGGTCAATTGAACGATCAGCAATTGCAGCAAGTGTATGAACAGGTATTAGATGCTATTGACGTTTTCGATGTACCGGAAATAGAAGATGCCGACCATGAAGAAATAAAGCTGTTAGCGCATGGACAAACAGGATAAACAGGAGCGGCAGAAAAAACTTGCATTGATACAAGGGATAATGGCCGGCGAAGTAAGGGCGGCCGATATCCAGCGAAAGACAGCCCGCTTTGTGTTACCGGGAAACAAACGAGATGACCCTATGACTGGAAGATAGTAACCAGGTTTGGAAGTAAGACGTACAACCATGATCAGTTCTTTAAACTAAATATTGCAAAGGGTATGGACAGGGAACAAATAATAAAGCAATTAGAAGCGATTCAGAGCGGCAATATTGGCGCGATTGCAAGACCGTTGCCGAAAGTATGGGTGAAAAGATTTGCCAAGGATGGGCTTATAAAAGCGGTTGAGGGCATATACGGCGAAGGTTCAAAGCTGCTCAATATAAAACGTCAGCCGTTTGTGATTGCTACCCGTGATACACCTATGTGGTTTTTCATGGACAAGGACGATGGCACAATAGAGAATTGCGGCCAGTGTTTCACGCGTGAGGAATATGACAGCATAATAGCCGACTTGCAAAAAGAGAGCGATATATGGGTAGAAACCAAAACAGCCACCCGCGTAATTCATTTTGTCAAGCAGGAAGGCAATGAGCCGCTGGAGGAATCACCGGAAAATGTTTCCATCCCTACGCCAACGGCTGAACGTCCAAAGTCAACGGAAGATAAACCGGCGATAGTAATGGAACACCCTATTGAAGATTTGATTGAAGTACCCGATCCTGAGCCGGAAGAAACAGGCAAGCCGAAAACGTATCGACTGAGTACATGGGTCCCGGGATCAGATATGGACAGAAGGGAGCGCATGGAAGAATGGAAACGCATAAACAAAGATTTTCTATGACAACACGAGAATTTATCAAGCTCTTTAACGAGGGCAACTACCAATTGAAAGCAAGCCTGGTGGTTAGTGAACTGAAGCCGGAACCGGACCAACACCTTATAGTGGACATGCCGAAAGATGCACCTTGTGAGACTATACACTTTTTAGGGTACACCCATTTGCGCGTTGGGATCACGTATTTCAGTAAAGGAGAGAAGCGATTACTGGGGCACGCCTTCCGGTTATATCCGAGGGGTATGCAAACATTCAATTCATGGTTGAAGGTATGCGGGAATGAGAAGTGGGGTGAGGGTTTCCGCCAGCTTGTAACGAATGCCTTTGATGGGTTGGTTATGCCTGAGTTTGTTGATAATTAGTTAACTGATAAATAAACCTTGTTCTTAAATTTGATATGTGAAAGAGTTGTAAGCCGGAATATCACTTTGGCACGCTGAGAACGCACCCAAAGCCGGTATGGAAGATACCACTTACAACGCATGAGCCGGAATTATCACTCAGCGGCCAAGTTAGCAAACGCTGAGGGGATAATGGAAGATACCACTCACTGCGAAAAATCTACACCGATTCACCCGCTTGAGAAAAGCACTGAGCCGGAAAATAGGCCACTCAGCCCGCTTTAGACAAGTCACCTGAGAAGGTATTTCACAGATCACCACTTTTCTTACGTAAGAATTACTGTCATGCGTATGCGGTAGCGTGCGCGTATTTACCAACACAAAAAAACATTATTGTGAAAAACAATTTTATATCGTTATACATGAGCCCCGCTCCCAATGGCGGCGGGTTCAACGAGGATGAGCAGAAGTTTATCAAAGATGCGTTTGAAATAACCAGGAGCAAAATTATGGGTGAACTTGGTCAAAAGTTTACCGAGCTTGAGCAAGCAAACAAAGCAAACCAGGACGCGGTTGATCTTATGCTAACCCGGATGAAAGAAATGAACTCCGGTGCTTTTACCAATAAAATGACTTTTGGCGAAGCGTTCAAACACAAACTGCAAACAGAGTTTGAGGGCCGCAAATCTGAGTTTGAAAACTTCATCCATGACAAACACGCCAGGTTAAAAATCGACCTTAAAACGGTTGGTGACATGAGTACGGGGAATATTACCGGCGATGGCGTGGCAACCTATGGCAGCCGCCAGGGTATTGTACCAAGTCAGAAAGTGAACCTGCGCGACCTCATCCCGGTGGTCGAAAGTCCTACCGGCCTTTATGTGTCATACCGTGAAACTGGAACCGAAGGCGGCATAGGTATTCAAACCGAGGGCAACGAGAAATCACAGATCGACTATGATTTTACCGAACTCAAACAGGTTCAGAATTACATCGCTGGTTTTGCCCGCTTCAGCAAGCAACTGATGACACACCTTCCGTTCCTGATGAATACACTGCCACGCATGTTGCAGAGGGATTTCTACAAGAAAGAAAACGATTATTTCTGGGACGTATTCGCCACAAATGCCAGTGGTTTCAGCACCACGGTTGAGACGGACGACGCGAAGCAAATTATCGACGTGCTGATGGGCCGTCTGGATCAAAATTTCAATAACAGTTTCATCCTTTGCAAGCATACTGAGGTAGGCCGCATCCTGAAGCTGTTATATGACAACGGCAATTATTTTGGAGCCGGTTCGATTGTCGGAACACAGGACGGTTTAGTTCGTGTTGCGGGCACACCGATAATTGGTGTCAGCTTCGCAAAGAGTGCGGACAAGATCCTTGTAATTGATGCCGACTATGTGGAGCGTGTGCAAACCACGGCCATGAGTATCGAGTTTTCGTATGAAGATTATAAAAACTTCACTGAGAATAAAGTTACTGCTCGTATCGAGTGCCAGGAGGAATTGAACCTGCTGCGTACCGATGCTCACTCGTATGTGGATATGGGCAATAGCTCATCAAGTTAATATCAGGTTTCATTGTTTGGTTAATTGTAGTTGTTGGGCCCTGTATGTCTATGCAGGGCTTATTTAAAAAGCAAAGGTTATGAAAGAAACAAATCCCGGAATACTTCAAACGATCCGGCGGCAAGTGCTTGAACGCACAAAACAAATTGAAAGGGAGTGGAAAGAAGAACTACGCCTTTTAAAACTGGACAATATAAGAAAGAATACCCCGGCAGCTTTTGAAGCCTCTGGCGGTTATTCGATGAAGATAAAACCCTATGAGGATCGTACTACAAACGGTCTGACAAAGTGTATTATCGACTTTCTTGAATTTAAAGGGCATTGGGCGAATCGTGTCAACACGCGAGGAACGCCCGATATAACAGCCATCATTTATGGATTAGGAGCGCAAATCGAAGTAAAAGCCGGGAAAGACCGTATCAGAGACGAACAAACAGAACAGGGCGAAAAAATCACACAGGCCGGAGGTCATTACTTTATTGCCCATGACTTTCATTCTTTCCGGCAGTGGTACAAACAAAACTTTGAGTAATGCCAGCGAATGAAATAAAAATAATTATTGGCGGCGATCCTGCAGGGTTTGAACGCGCGGCGAGGCGGTCAAATGATGCGATCGACTCCATGAACAAAGCCGTCTCACAGGCAGGCGCTGCTTTGTCTAAATCAACCGTAGGAATCAACCAGGCGAATCTTGCGCTCACTAACCTTGGAAGAATTGCGCAGGACGCACCCTTCGGTTTTATCGGTATTCAGAATAATATCAATCCTCTGTTAGAATCCTTCCAAAGATTGAAGGCAGAGACAGGCAGTACAGGAACGGCTTTAAAGGCTCTAGGAAGTTCCTTAATTGGTGCGGGTGGTTTGGGCCTTGCCATAAGTCTTGCCACAGCTGCGATGACAATTTTCAGCCAGAGCAGCTTTGGAGCCAAAAAAGAATTGGAGGGTTTTGCGAAAGCGCAGCAGGAAAGTAACAAACAGGCAGGCGAAGAAATCGCACACCTGAAAACGTTAGCGGCTGCAGCGGCCAATATAACGGCAGCAACAAAAGACCGACAGTCAGCCGCCAAAGAGTTAACCAAGGCGCTGAAGGAAAACAATGTGCAGCTAACCGAGGAAGAGGCATTGAACGGCAGGGCCGCCCAAGCAATCGACACCGCAACACTGGCGATCCTTGCCAGAGCCAGAGCGCGGGCAATTGAGAACAGGGTTGCGGAACTATCTGCGCGTAATCTTGACCGGGAAATAAGAAGGGAGGAACTGACAAAAAAATTAACAGCCGCCCAAAAGAAACTAAACGAAGAACAGGAAAAGGCGGCTAAATCCGGCCGGTTGCTTGTATCAAGTATTCAGGGTAGGCAGGCGCAAATCACAGTGGAAAACCTGACAAGCAGCATAGCGAAACTGGATGAAGAAAGTAAAAAGGCAACAACGGAGATCGATGAGCTATTGGAGAAAGTCACCAAAGCGCCGCCCAAAACAACAGGCGGCGACAAGGTAGAGGATTTACTAAAGCGACGAATAGATGCCTTAAAACAGCTACAGGCGGTAGCAGGACTAACAAGGGAGCAAAAAATAGAGCTTGCCCAACTTGAAATTAGCCTGGTGTTAAGAGATGCCGGCAAATCCGGTTTGAACAATGCAGAGATCAGGCAACAGATTCAAGGCATCATTGAAAACGCGTTCAAGGGTGATCCGCTGGAATTAAGAGCAGCCATCAAGATTGTAAGTCCTGACAACGCTTCGAGACCGGATCAATCCGTTGCGGATTTATTGGGTATTTCAAACATATCTGACAGCGATATCGAAAAGGCGGTTCAACCTGTCACCGATGGACTTAAACGAGCAGCAGAGAAAGCGCAAAGGGAAATGGCTGCTACCCAATTAAAAACATTAAATGAGGCGTTAGCGCGGGGAATTGCCGATTTACAGGAAGCTACAATCGGCGGCTTTGCGGAAGGTATTGCAAACCTTGCGACACAAGGGGGCGGCCTGCAAGCAGTCTTTAAAGGCGCTGCCGACGCTATTTCCACTGTCCTCGATCAGATGGGTAGGGCATTCGTCGCGTATGGCATAGCGTTAGAAGGATTTAAATTATCTCTAAAGAGCTTGAACGGGTTAACGGCGATTGCAGCAGGCGCGGGCCTTATATTGGCAGCAAGGCTTCTCAAGAATATAAAAATCCCCGCCTTTGCTGATGGTGTGACCAACTTCTCCGGTGGCCTTGCCTTGGTAGGTGAACGTGGTCCCGAATTAGTGCGCCTGCCAAGAGGCAGCGATGTTATTCCTAATCATATGATAGGTGGCACTGGTGCGCAGCAGATAACCGTAAACGTGGTTGGAAGAATGTCGGGCAAGGATGTGGTATTTGTGGGCCAGCGGGCGATTCAATCAAACAAAACAACAGGAGGTGGGGGATTCTGATGGCTTACGAACTATATTATACCGCCCACTTCCAGAACAAAATAGTCGATTTATGGACAATCTATTTACAATTCGTTGCGGTGAAATAGCGATCAATGCAATCTTAAACCGCATGTGCAGGCGCTCTTATCAGTACGTATTGGGGCGGGAATTTTTAAAGAATCCTACAACCATTATGCAGTTTATTCTTGCGCACCCGGTGTTATTACTACACTACGGGTATGTGGAACACTGCCAGGTAATAGGCGTACAACCGCAATACAGCGAGGAAGAGCTAACGGAATTAATTACTAAGCATAATAAAGACCCGAAAACTATAGCCGACCTACAGGCGTATGCTATGCGGTATGCTGAACTGGAAGAAACAGACCCGACTGTTATTAATGACGTTTTTGAATAAAAAACCCCGGCCGAAGCCAGGGTGTATAATAGTCGGAGGAAACTTTTTAGTTTAAAGTCAAATCGCGGCCTTCAAATAATTTAGCGAAATTTCTAAGTGATGCCAGCTCGTTTTTACAAGCGAACTTTAACGCGGGAAAAAAGCCGCCAAAAGTATCATCCTGATCAAATAGGTTATTCTTATTCGATATTTTTAGTATCTGCATAACCTCTTTGAATATCGATTCAAGAACAGCCAAGTGGTATCGTCTAATCGGACGGTGGCTTTCTATATACCTATCTACGGAAAACTTTACATTGTTTTGTTGGCTTTTGATGTATGCGTTAAGAGCGTCCTCATCAATTTCTGATAACGCATATTGACCCGTCTTTCTTGTGTTTTCTCGCTTGCTTAAAAGCTTTCTTTCTGCAGCCTCTCTCGCTACCTGCGAAAGATCGCGAAAGTAATAAGTTAAGCATTCGTCTAAGCTTCTATTTTCGATGGCACACGCCAATGAATAAAGCAAAAACTTTGGACTTACTTTTAACTCCTTCGCCTTTGCCCTAATTGGAGCGTTTATTTCGACAGTTTGCATATTGATTGGTTAAATGTTAATTGATTTCTTTTTGATCGTTGTCTTTACAGGCCCGTTTTTCTTTTCGTACAACTCAATAAACTTTTCAACAGCGAGGTTGTACACTTCGCTTTGTGTTTGACCATGTGCGAAGGCAATAGCTTTCATTTTTTCAGCCGATGATTCTGGAAGGTTGAAATTTACCTGTGTCTTCCCTTCAGGAATAGACCGGGGGTTACTTTTTGACTTAGCCATAGAACAAATATAGAACTATTTGCCTATTTAGTATATACTACTAACCAATAGTTTTCAACAAATTATAATGCGGTTCCTAAAATTGACCGGATAAGGGTAAAAAAAAATTGTGAGTATATACGTCTATACTTATATTTGCCGTACAAAACACAATTACAATGAAACAAAAACATTCTTATCGCGGTACAGTTCCGCTCGGCCTGCCTGATGATTCCCGTACAATCTGGATCAGGAAATAAAGTAAACACCGTGCGAGAACACGGCATATTTCAATACCTAAATCAAATCTCCATGAGTACAGTTAGCACTACTATCGACATTAAAACCCTGCATTCTCAGGCGGAGACTGCAGTTAAAAATTATCTTGATTTTTTACGAAACAACCGGGATAAAGGTATGCCTGATCCTGATATGACAAGTGAGGTGCTTTACCTGTTCGAATATAATCACAGGTCGGCTTTGTGGGAATACCACGATCACTTATCTATATTCCTGGCGGGGCTGACTTCACGGGAAGTACAGGACGCCTTATTTAAGGTAATGGGACAACCATACTTCGAAGCGGTAGTTGAAGTTATTCGCAGGCTACTATATTTTATGCACGAGATTCAAGAGAGTGAAGCTCATTTAGCAGCATTAGATTACTGCCAACTCGATATATGCCCAGATAAAAACGACAGGTCTGACCTTCACAAAATGATCGTCAAATATACCTCACGGCTTGCTGAGGCAAAGAAGCTGGCCGAATTACATACAATTGATCACTAAAAAACTTACTTATGAACAGTAAAAATTGTGTTGTGTAGTTGGATGAATGATAATCCGACACACATTGCAGAGTTCGACCTCAATATATACGACAACTTCGACCCAAATGATAATATGGAGGGTCTCCAAAGCACCCTGAAAAGGTACCAGCTACTTTTGAAGCACGAGCAGGAAAAGAAACAGCTTCAGCTAACATAGCGTATATTAGCGTCAGTTCTTTCAACCTTTTGCAAAGCGGCCAACATTATTATGGGGCCGCTTTTTTTGTTAGCTGAATTTTACGAGCTGAAATTTGTCAATGGCTTGCATAGTTTTTATAATTTCAAAGTGACTTTTCAATACTTGTATAGTTGTCCCATTTTTAAGTGACTTTTGTTACTATCCTGTTACTCAAAAATACACAACCCTTGTATTGTGTTAAAATTCAGTTAATTATAAGCATGGTATTGTGCCTGTTCTGGGCACGAGATGGCTGGTTGAAAGACCGGCCTTTTTTGTGTGGGGGATTACGGTTAACCCTCTTGTGACATTCGCAACGTGATATAGCTTTGTTTTGAGGTATGCAATGACAACAGGCAATCTTTGTTTGATGACGAATTGAATTTTTAGTAAAACTTTGTTGTCGCTGTAACGCACATTGCCTTGTTGCTTCAGCCGCTAAAGGTACCCCCTAAGTATAAACTAAAAAGCCATTTTTGATTTCGGACTTAATATAACAATGCCACTATAAATCTTATATTAGCTGACCGTAAAAACTTAACGTAATAATACCTGGAATGGCAAAAAAAACAAAGGAAACAGCGGAGGAACCCTTAGAAAAAAAACTCTGGAAAGCAGCCGACAAACTCCGGAAAAATATTGATGCAGCAGAATACAAACACGTAGTTCTGGGATTGATTTTTCTCAAGTACATCTCCGATGCCTTTGAAGAGCGGAACTACTGGCAGACAATCTGGCGGCATGAAAAATGCTGAAAGCTTTTCCAATGACCTCCACCTTATAAGCCTACCTAACACAATAATGTGAAATCATGTGTTAAGTTAAATAAGCATCCATCTTATTTAACCTTACGGCGATAAAGTTAAATAGCGAAATGCTTATTTAACTTTACTTCCTCCCCTGAAACCTGACCTCGGTTACGCGTATTAGGGAATTTTCCGACGTACAAATATCCCTACTTCACATACAAATTCCCGCCGTTCGCCCCCCAACGATTATTACGATAGGTCTTCGCGGATAAATTCGTGAAGTCTAACAATTCGCGCAACATGAAACCAATCCCGCAATGCCCCAAGACCATTGTGTCTATTGCCTTCTGCTGCATTTTTTCCATTTCGGCAATTGCCCAGGGAGTGGGCATCAACAACGATGGCTCCGAGCCGCATAGCAGCGCTATACTGGATGTGAAGAGTACTACCCAGGGAATGCTTATTCCCCGAATGACCACCGCGGAGCGCACCGCCATTGAATCGCTGGCAACCGGGTTGATGGTGTACGACCTCAATACGGCCAGCTTCTGGTACTATGACGGGGCGTGGCGCAACCTGAACAATAACTGGTCGCTGAATGGAAATGACAATGTGGATCCGGCTACGCATTTTATCGGCACCACCACCAATAGTCCGCTGGTATTTAAGGTGGGGAGTGTTCTGGCAGGCACTATCAATCCTGGAAATCAAAGCGCCAGCTTTGGTATCCGGACCCTGCCATTTAGTTCAACGGGCTTGTATAATGCTGCTTTCGGACATTATGCCCTGGAGGTTAATACTTCCGGCGCGCGCAATGCGGCTTTTGGAGTACTGGCGCTTAGAGCAAATACCTTTGGCCAGGGTAACATGGCCGTTGGTTATTCCGCCCTGTCTTCCAACACCGCAGGGAGTAATAATGTGGCCCTGGGAAATACAGCTTTAAGTTCAAATTCCATTGGCCAGGGAAATGCAGCTGTGGGATACGCCGCGCTGGGCGGCAATTTGACTGGTGGCTACAATGTTGCCTTCGGTTACAATGCAATGCAAGGCAATAAGGAGGGAGCTTATAATGTTGCTACTGGAGGGTATTCCATGTTAGCAAACAATACTGGGAATTACAACGTAGCTACCGGGTACGCCGCTATGACGTACAACGTGTCAGGACACCACAATGTGGCTGTTGGCTCAGGCGCCTTGTATACTAATTCCGGAGGTAATGAAAATACTGCTATCGGGAACTTTGCCCTGGGCAATTCTTTGGGAGACAGGAATACCGCCCTGGGATTCCAGTCGCTAACCTCCAATACGGTCGGTACTTACAATACGGCAGTGGGAGCATTTGCCAATGTGGGCGCGGGTAACCTTACTAACGCCACCGCCATCGGGTACGGAGCAACGGTGACTGCCTCCAATAAAGTGCGTATCGGTAATAGCGCTGTTACTGTAATTGAAGGGCAGGTTCCTTTCACCACACCTTCGGATGGCCGCTTCAAGTTCAATATTGAGGAAAATGTAAAAGGTCTCGATTTTATCATGCGACTGCGCCCAGTGACTTACCAGTTTGATGTGAAGCGATTTGATGACCACGATACAATGAACAACGACAACTTACAAGAGTCGATGTACAGCGAAGCCCTCAACTTGCGCCGCACGGGTTTTATTGCGCAGGAAGTTGAAAAAGCTGCGCAGGAGGCAGGCTTCCAGTTCAGCGGACTCACCAAACCTTCTTCGCCCGATGGTTATTATAGCCTCAGCTATGAAAGTTTTGTAGTGCCGCTGGTAAAAGGTATGCAGGAACAACAACAGCAAATAAAACAACAGCAGGCACAGCTCGATGAGCTGAAAAAAGAAAATGAAGAACTAAGGAAAATGATCAAACAACTGCTTGACAAGCTCTGATTGCCAATTATAGCCTGGTAACTTCGCCAGGCTATAATTCTTTTTTAGCCCATTTTATGATATCACCACTGCTGCTGCTTTCCACTACAAACCAGTTGAGGTAATCTTTATCGTTCTCAGTTGTCAGAAACGGGCTCATCACGTTCTGGTAGCTGCTGCCATCGCTAAAACCAAGATAAATTGGGTACGCATATACCCATTGCCGCGGATCCTGTGCAGCAAATAATCTCGTGCCTGCACCTGAAATGTTTTTATTGACCCTTATACCATCAATCAAGAAATGATCGCCGTATACCGCTACAAAATGGCGGCCGCTGATATCATATTCCAGCCGGCGGTATTTGCGCTCTAAAGAAGCAGAGCTGTCGTTGCTGAACCAGATTCTTTCCTGCTTCCTGGAGAGCGCGTCGAAGTATTCGGCTTGCTTTTCCCTGGGCAGTTTGTTTACCAGCTCCATAGATTGTGCACCGGCGGGAGGCATTACTACTGCCGCGCGCGTTAATGAGCTGTTCACAATTAGCTGCGTAGGCTGCGCTTCAAGCAGTTTATTTCTTCCTTCGCTGTCTATGTAGTAAAATTCAGTCTTACCATTGCTAACCGATTTTACCACGGCAACAAATCGCTCGCCTTTTTCCTGCATGAAAGTGATATCCTGGTAGGGGCCGTATGTCTTGCCGGCTGACTGAATCGTTTTGGTGCCGTTCGAATTATATTTCGTCAGCCTGGAGCCTGTGTACTGCGTTGACTTCATGGGCCTGTGCGGATCGTATTTGTCGCAATCCACCGTATTGCCGCCAGTCACCTGTTGCATCGTAAGATTATCCTTTCGCTCACCGCCGCTGATCAAAGAATATTTGCCACCGGGTTGCTGTATAACCAGTTTTACAAATTCATTTTTCTCGTTTAACCACAAACAGGAGTAGAGCGAGACAACTTTTTCACCGGGTTGTAAGCGTTTGAATACAGTGTATTCGACAGTCGATTTGGATGACCTGCCAGTTTGTGCCAGCACGTTATTAACCGCCATAAGGCAAAGCAGCCAGCAGTACAAGAGTTTTTTCATGGTGTGCAAAGCTATCTGCCAGCTTTGGAAACACTACCTTCGATCGGAATCAACTGCACAATACGGAAAATGAATTGAACGGGTGCCCGGGGCAAGTGGGTAGCGTGACTTGCCGCTACCAATGTGGAAATGAAGCTTTTATGACTATATTTACCAGGTTGATTACATGTTGATTTTCAGTGTTTACTAATCTGTAGGATATGAATGTTGATAAAATGTATTCTGATGCGGACCTGCTGGCGGCCATCAGGACAGGGGATACCCTTGATGAGGCTATCCGCTACATTTATCAGCATTATGCCGATACCATCAGTTCTTTTGTCATGAACAACAGCGGCAACGTACACGACGCGCAGGATATTTTCCAGGAGACCGTGGTCACTTTTATCGAGACGGTGCAGAAGGATAAGTTTCGCGGCGAGTCGAGCATCAAGACATTTCTCGTAGCCATTGCCCGCAACATATGGCTGAATGAACTGAAAAGGCGGGAAAGTGCCGATTACCGCGAAGAAGTATATGAAAAAAACAGGCCCGATACAGAACCCGATGTGAGCTACCTGATCACCGAGCGCGAGAAGAAACAACAATTCCGCGAGCTTTTATCAAAACTGGGAGAGAATTGCCGGAAAATACTGACGCTGTTTTATTATGAAAATATGTCCATGAAAGAAATGCTCGCGCACCTGCCATACGAAAATGAACAGGTGGTGCGTAACAAAAAATATAAATGTTTGCAGCAACTCACTGGCATGCTTAAAGCAAACCCGGCGATTGCAAAGATGATTCAGTCGAAACCTTTTAACAAATAACCGTGAATAACCAGGAACTTTTAATCGATCATCTCGACAAAACGCTGCAGGGCGAAAGCATACCCGAAGCGGCAGCGCTGATTGCCAGCGATAGCCAGGCGCGCGAGGAATGGGAATACCTGCAAACCGCAGTGGAAGCCGTTCAGCACGTAGTGCTGTATGATAGAGTGGGTGCCATTCGTGCAGAAATGCAAGGTGCCCGCGTAGTGCCGATGCCACCGCCAACTGTACGGCGCAAGGCGGGAAGATGGTTGCGCATTGCGGCGAGCCTGGTGCTGCTGGTGGGAGCCTTTACTATTTACAAGTTCGCCACTGTATCAACAGGGCGTTTTTATAACGAACATTTTTCAACGTATTCATTATCCACCACACGCGGCGAAGCTGAAGCATCAGCACTTGAAGAAGCTTACCGCAACAACAACTGGGATGAAGTGGTGTCGCAATACAATGCGCTTACCACTAAGACCAACAAAGAACATTTCCTCGCCGGCATGGCTGCTATGGAACTGAGCCAGTTTCCGCAGGCCATCGAACGTTTTAATACTGTGCTGACCAGCAATGCAGCCACAGGCGATAACTATTTCCAGGATGAAGCAGAGTATTATCTCGCGCTCGCCTACATTGCCAGTAAACAGCCGGGTGAAGCTGATGTATTGTTGAAAAGAATCAGCGCCAGCAACAATCATGTGTACCAGCAGAAAGCAAGAAACATGCTGGGACTTGACTGGAAAATTATCCGGCTCAGGAATTAAGCAGTTTTCTTCCTGTTCCAGTTTCTTTTGTAGAGCGTAAGAAAAGCGATCAGCACGGCGCAAGGCGCGAGCACCAGCCATATCATCGGGCTGTAACCGCTTTTCAAAGGAATTTTTTTCGAATCTCCGATCAGTATCAGGTGTCCCCAGTAGTCGGGAGTCTTGCTAATAACATCGCTGTTAATATAGTCCAGTTTTGCCATCTGCAAAGCTTTCGATTTGCTATACCCCTCCTGCAGATAGGCGTGAAATCGCTTCAGTATGTCGGCCGTAGCCTGGTCATCAGCTTTCCATAGACTATTCACTATGCTCAAACAACCTGCGTAGGTAAAGCCGCGCGACAGGCTGATCACGCCTTCGCTTCCCAGCAATTGACCCGCCCCGGTTTCGCAGGCGCTCATAATTACCAGGTCGGTGCTGTCCATATTAAGACCGTATAGCTCGTCGAGGTACAAATTGTTTTCAGCGGCCGAAGAGTGCCGGGGGTAAAATGCGATATACGAACCTGAACTGTTTTCCGGATCGGCCACGGCGTGAGTGGCGAGGTGAATAATTGGATAGCGGTTCAGGTCGGACAGGAATTGCTGCTTGGTAGCGAGGCTATCGAAATATTGCTTTCCCTGCAATTCCGCAATCTCTGCTGCAGAGGCGGGCAGCCTGTTCATCGGTTTAAACCCGCGCGAAGCAAAGGGCGCCATTGACAAAATGCTTTTCTCGCTGTGCGCATAGTGATTTTCCTGTTGCTGCACCAGGAAGCGCGTTCCGAAATGATAACTGATCGCGTAATTTTCCAGCAGGTAGTTGCCTGCGGTATCAACCAGGGTTTCAAAGGGCAGGTAGTGGAAAATATCGTCGGGTATAATAATCCATTCTTCTTTTTTGCCCGCTGCATGCTGCAATTTTTTTACCAGCAGGCGGGCGAGTTGTTTGCCTGTTTCACCGGGGTTGAATTTTCGGCCGCTTTCTGTACTGCGCAACCGGTCAATCCATTCCATCACCAGTTTTTTCACAGGAGCCAGTTCGGTCACCTGCCAGTTATAAGCATCTTTGGTAATGGAGAAAATGTATAGCAATTCTTTAGTGCAGTATAAATTGATAATTGCCTGCTGGTCGTTGATGCTGTTCAACACCTGGTTGAGCGTGGGAAAACTATCGGTGTATTTCAGTTTGTAATAGGAATTGTTTTGCTCAATTTTTTTCTGTAACCGCGAAAGTTCAATTTCAAAATGCTGCCTTTCCGTAGCAATCTTTGCGGCCTCCGCCAGGTCGGGGGTGGTTTCACTTTTAATGTTCAGTCGCGCGATATTGTACTTGATATTTCTTTCCTGTTGCAACAGCTCCGGGTCAATGCCACGCATTTTTTTCAAGCGGCTTTCTGTTACCTGCATCGCGACTACCGAGGCCCGGGCCTTCTCCATTATAGCGAGGAATTCGTCTTTGTATTTTTTTTCAGAAGGAATATATCCCATGATATCTTTTGCCACCCCGATGGCCTCATCATATACCTGCCGGCTATTGAGTCCCAAAAATATTTTAGCATCGTCTGTATCATAGCTCTTTTCTATATAGCGCAGCAGGTTGATGGTTTCGCGGTATGTATCATGAGCTTTTACCAGGATGCTTAAGTCTTTCTCGTTTTTCCATATCTGCGCCAGTGTGGATGCCTTGCGAAGCAGGGCATCGAATAATTTGAAAGAAGCAAAGGAACCTATAAAGTCGGTTGGGTTGGCGCCGATATCTTCGTTGCTGAAATTGCGCGAAAGAGTGATGATCGCTTTTTGAAAAGCTTTTACCGCTTCGCGGGGTTGTTGTTTTTTGTTTAACAAGTCGCCGCGGTAGATCTGGTTGATACCCGCGTCTATACGGCCATAACCTCTGAGCGAAGCGCCATATCCTTCTGAAAATTTATCAAGGTAATATTGCGCGGAATCCGGTTTGCCCATTTGCACATATACATTCGCTATATCATTGTACACGCCCGGCAATTCGTTGGGATCAACATGCCGGAAGCAGCGCAAGGCCATATTGTGATTACCCGTGAGCAGGTGGGCCTTTCCCATATTGATGGATATCTGGCTGGTGTACATGCCATACTTCAGCAATTTTTCGTATAGTTCCAGCGATTGACTGTATTGACCCAGGCGGTAATAAGAGGCCGCCATATTGCCTTCAAAATGTATGGCCGACGCCTTGTCATTTGGTCTCGCTTCGCGAATTATCTCCAGCGCGCGGATGAAGTAATTAAGCCCCTGGCGGTAATTGCCATTTTCATAGTACAAAGCCCCCAACGCATTAAACAAGCGGTCTTTTTGCGTAACGCCGGGATATTTGCCGGCGATTGATTCTGCCTGCAGCAAATAATAATTGGCCGAATCAAAATTGTTGAGGTGATAATAGGCGGTGCCGGCATAAACGCAGGGTAAAAACAATACCGAATCTATCAGCGGATTATTTTTTGTATGGACATCAATGGCCTGGAGGTAGGCGTTCTTCGCTTCGTTGAAACGCAGTTTTACATCAAGCAGCACGCCTGTTTTTAACCAGCTTTGAAAAAGCAGGCTGTCCACCGGGTGTTGCTCCATCATTTTTATAACCTGTGCAAACTGTACCAGTGCCAGGCTGTCGGTGGAATCGGTAGGGTAGTCGAGGTTGTAAAGCTGATCGGCTTTCTTGTAAAGTTCGTAAGCTGGTTGTGCCGGTCCCCCGTTGTTGCCGGAATGTTGCAGCGAACAAAACAGCAGTATAGCAAGCAGCGCTGAAAATTTTCCTGGCATATTCAAAAGGGGTTTACCCCACAAATATGCTTAATTAAAACGAGTAACAAATATTTGTGGCGGACGAGGCTTACCATTGGGATCGATGATGCGCGTTTCCATAAAGCTGGTGCGCTTGGTACTTACTTCATTCAGTAAGGTGACAGGTATATCCGATTTTCTTTCGTAGTAGATCAGGTCAACCTTTATTTTTCGCAAGGCTTTCGAGCTGCAATCGTTCAGGCGATAGTAGATAGTCACCTGTTTGCGGTCGCCGTTCTGCGGGTTGATACCAAAAGCGCCGTCTTCCAGTGTTTTTTTCAGGTTAATGACGCCGTTTTTTGTGCGCACACGCACTTTCTGATCGTTTGCGCGCTGACCGGGTGGAGGTTCGTCGGCTATACCATTGCCGTTATCGTCGTCTTCGTCATCGTCGAATTCGCATTTATCATTGCCACCGCCATTACCACTGTTGCCACCACTATTACCACCGCTGTTGCCGGGATAGTCAGTATCGTCGCTGGGATCGCAAATAGAGCTTGGAACCGGGTCGGCATTAAAATGCGGCAGAGCAAGCGTATCGTTTTGCGAAAGCACATAAACAGAGTCTACATATGTAACACCACCAATAATTAGTTCTTTTAAACAGGTGTCGGTGCCACCCTGCGGCACAAAGCCGATGATGTACCTGGCGCCGCTTTCACTCTGCGTTACATTTATTTCACCGGTTGTATGATCGATCACCAAACCTTCGGGCCACGCATAGTATAAACCTGGACCGGGATTGTTTTTGGGTTTTATTTTATGGTCATTATTAGGCCCGCGATAACCGGCGCAAATGATGGTAGCGCCATAATCGGGGCCAATATTACAAGAGCCGGGTGCTATATGTGCAGGAAAGGGAATCGGTTTTACATCCTGAGTTATCTTAGATTTGCTGCACGAAATGATGACCAGCAACAGGAAAGCGGGGAATAAGAGTTTTGTATGGCCTTTACTTTTCATGGACACAAGATTGGTATGATGTGACGGAATAAGGGCATAATACAAAATAGGAAAATAAGGATGGAATCCTGCCCAAAGGGCTGAGTTTCTTTGTTGTTTTAGTTAATACTTGATTGAGATTATACATATTTGACCTTATTGACAGATTTAAGGCTTTGACAGTTAAAAATTTAGAAAACGGTAGAAAATGATAAAAATTGGGCTCTTAAGGGAAGGCAAGGTTCCGGTTGACAACAGGGTGGCTTTGACTCCTTCACAATGCAAGTGGCTTCAGCAGCAATACAACGATGTACAGATTATAGTGCAGCATTCACCTCATCGCTGTTTTCCCGATCGCGAGTATGAAATGGCCGGCATCAAGGTGCAGGAAAACCTGGAAGATTGCGACATTCTGCTGGGTATAAAAGAGGTGCCTGCGGAGATGTTGATACCCGACAAAACCTATCTTTTCTTTTCACATACCCGTAAAAAACAACCGTACAACCAACAATTGTTTCGCACCATCCTCGACAAAAAAATCACGCTGATAGATTATGAATGCCTGGAACATGAAGATGGCCAGCGCATCATCGGTTTTGGTTTCTTTGCCGGGGTAGTGGGCGCGCACAATGGCGTGATGGCCTACGGTAACCGCACCGGCCTGTACAAACTCGACCGCGTGTACAAGCAACGCAGTTTTCGCGAACTGATTCACGTGTATTTCGGGTTGCGACTGCCCAATTTCAAAATTGCCGTCACTGGCAGCGGTCGCGTGGCGCATGGTATATTGGAAATCATGAACCTGCTTGGTATTCACGAGACAGAGCCTGATGATTATTTAAAAAGACGATTCGCTTACCCGGTCTATACCCAACTGAAAGGCGCCGACCTGTACGCTCCAAAAGATGGCAGTGCATACAGCCGCCAGGACTTCCATAACCACCCTGAAAAATATTATTGCAAGTTTCTTCCTTATGCCGAGCAGACCGATATACTACTCAACGGGGTGTACTGGGATAAGAACGTTCCGCGCTTATTTGAAAAAGAAGATGTGCAGCGCGAAACCTTCATCATTCAAACCATATCCGATATTACGGATGATGCAAATGGTTCGGTTCCCATCAATCTCGGCGATCAGTCCATTGAAGACCCGGTATATGGAGTGAACAGAAATACTTTCGAAAAAACGGCTCCTTATTTGCCCGACAGCATCGACGTGATTGCGGTCGGCAACCTGCCCAACGAATTGCCGCGCGATGCCAGCCGTTACTTTGGCGAGCAGCTCATCAAGTATGTGCTGGAAGACCTGTTGAAAAACGGGTCGCCGGTAATTGACCGGGCCACTATGGTAAAGCAAGGCCAACTGACGCCGCGTTATGACTACCTGCGCGACTATGCCGGATTATAAATAGAGGTAATAATCTTTCAGCAATTCCCGGAAGTCTTCGGTATAAGAACCATCTTCTTTTTGGATGGTGAGTTGATGTTCCGGAACAAAACCCTCCGGCACGCGGCTATAATGCAATATGGCGCGAAAGAAATCGTGTCGCGGGCTTTGTTTCACGAATAATTTCTCGACCAGGTGAAATTTTTGCTGACTCGCCAGCCTATCAAAATATTCCCAGCGATGAAAGGGAAGCAAGATGCCGAAGCTGCCGTTGTATTCAAGGTTTTTATCAATTACCGGCAATAACTCATCGAGAGTCAGCATTTTACTGTGCTTAGCTATCTGCTCACTTTCCGATTCAGATTCCAAATCATTTTCATAAAACGGCGGGTTAGAAATAATGAAATCATACTTCATCGGGAAGGAATAGGTGCGCGCATCGCCGGGAAACACCTTCAGTCTTTCGCGCCACCTATTCTGACTAATATTTTCCTTTAATTGTTTGTACGAATCCAGTTCAATTTCAATGCCTGCGATCTCTGCATTGCTCTTCTGCGCCAGCATCATCATCAGCAAACCGGTGCCGGCACCAATATCCAGCACCGTACAATACTCCGGTATCTTGGCGGCAAACCAGGCGCCGAGTATGCACGCATCGGTACACACCTTCATCGCGCACTTGTCCTGGTAAATAGTGAACTGTTTGAATTTGAAATATGGGTTAGCCATGTTCTGGTTTCGGGATTGCAAAGTTAGAACGCGGCGCGAGGAAGGCCAAGTGACCAGTGGCTAACCTGTGACCTGGACTTCCAGATTCCCTTCCCGCACTACCACTCCGACCGGGCGCTTGGGCTCACGGACAGGTCGGCGAAATCGTTCGCGAGGTATTTGTAGTAACCGGTGATCGCGATCATGGCGGCATTGTCGGTGCAATATTGAAACGCGGGTATGAAGGTGTTCCAGTGATATTTTTCTCCCAGTGATTTAAATGCTTTTCTGAGGCCGCTGTTGGCTGAAACGCCGCCTGCGATGCAGATGTTTTTGATGCCGGTCTGCAGCGCAGCACTTTTCAACTTATTCAACAAAATGGAAATTATTCTTTCCTGGATGGAGGCACATATATCACTCAAGTTCTTTTCAACAAATGCCGGATCTTTGGCAGTGTGCTCTTGAATAAAATATAGAATTGAAGTTTTTAACCCGCTGAAACTGAAGTCTAATCCTGGTATATGTGGTTCTGGAAATTTGAAGCTTTTTCCGTCTCCCTGCTGGGCATGCTTATCCACCAGCGGTCCGCCGGGATATGGTAACCCCAGCAGTTTGGCGCTCTTGTCAAATGCTTCCCCGGCGGCATCATCCAAAGTCTGCCCGATCACTTCCAGGTCGTAGGGCGACCGGCACACCACGATCTGCGTATGACCACCGCTCACTGTCAGGCACAAAAACGGGAACTCGGGTTTCGGCTCTTCAATGAGGTTGGCCATCACGTGCGCCTGCATATGGTGCACGGCAATCAAAGGTATGTTCAGCGCCATCGCCAGCGACTTGGCAAACTGCGCGCCCACCAGCAGCGACCCGATCAATCCCGGCGCTTGCGTAAAGGCCACCGCACTTAGATCTTTCAAACCCACCCCTGCATCCTTCAGCGCCCGGTCCACCACCGGCACAATATTCTGCATGTGCGCCCTCGATGCCAGCTCCGGCACCACGCCCCCATACTTCTCATGCACATCCTGGTTCGCTATAAAATTCGACAACATCTTTCCATCGCGGCACACCGCCGCGGCAGTTTCGTCGCAAGAAGACTCTATTGCTAGGATGACTGTGTTCACGGCCGCGAAGATCGGATAGAATATTGAATTTGAATTTGAACAAGGAATATGAATTTGAATGAAAGGATGCAAGTCGCCACCCGGAATATTCAAATTCAAATTCCTTGTTCAAATTCAAATTCAATATTCCCTCGCTCTTCAAACTATTACTTGCTCCTGATAGCTACAACGGGATCCATCCGCGCGGCAATTGACGCCGGAATGATGCCGGCCAGCACGCCAACGATGATGCAGATACTGACGGCGAGGACGAGGATGTTGAGGGAGATGAAGACGGTAAAACCGAGCACTGCTTCGGAAAGTATGGTTAGGAGGAAGACCACCGCCAGTCCCAGCAAGCCGCCCATGATGCAGAGGAAGGCCGATTCCAGGAGAAATTCGGTGAGTATGGTGGCGCGCTTGGCGCCGATGGCTTTTTTGAGGCCTATCTGCGGGGTGCGTTCACGAACGGTCACGAACATGATATTGGCTACGCCAAACATGCCTACAATCAGCGACAGGACAGCGATGGCCCAGCCGCCTTTGTTGATGCCGCTGAAGATGTCGCTTGCAAAACTGCTGAAAGCGTCAATATCGTTCAATGAAAAATCGTCTTCTTCGGTGGGTTTCAGTTTGCGGATCGAGCGCATGGCGCCGGTCAGCTCATCGCGGAGCTGCTCCATGGGCACTTCGTCTTTGCCCTGCACCATGATGACGGGATTGGCGGCTTTTTCGCGCACCATCTGTTTCATGAAGGTGAAAGGCATTAATATGCTGTTGTCGTATTCCCATCCGCCAATGATGCTTTTACCCTGCTTTTTGATAAGACCAATTACCAGCGCGCGTTTGCCACCGCGGAGTCTTACCATTTTGCCCACGGCTTTTTCAGGGCGGCCAAAAAGCGTTTCTGCCACCACATAACCTATCACGATCACATTAGCTCCGTAATCATAATCGGCATCCTGCAGGTAGCGGCCAATCTGGATATCTACGGGCTGAATATTAACAAATTCCTCGGTGATGCCGTAATAGTTCACACCGGTCACTGCGTCGCGTTCAAACTCAATTTTCTCGCCGCTAAGACTGATGTTCATCGCCACATTTTTGGCAGCGTTTACCTTCTTCTTCAGCATCTTCATTTCCGCGAAAGCGGGCTCGGGGCGTTTCACATATTTCCACCAGGGATAGTCGTTGCCACCACCGGCATAGTCCCACTTATCGATATATACCGTATTGCTTCCAAGCGCTTTAATATCTTTTTGAACGGCGTATTCAAGGCTGTCAACCGCCGCCAGCACACTTATAATACAGAATATGCCAAAGGCCACGCCGCTGAGCGAGAGCAAGGTTCTTATCTTATGCGATTTGAATTCCTGCCAGGTGAGGTTAAGACTGCTGCCAAGTATTTCGAATAAGCGCCGCATGATCAAATGTAGGAAGAAGTTTTGAGTTTCGGGTGTCGGATGTGGGGTGCAGGGTTTTAGTATTCGAAACTTTTCACGTCGGGGTCGTCGAGGATTTCGCGGATCAGTTTCTGGTGGTTCTTTTCGGCGCCCTGCACGTTCCAGGTGGCGTGGAAGGTGTCGCCGTCGCGGCGGAAAATGCCATGACCCGGGCGCAATTTGTGCGAGCGGAATTTCTGTTCGAAGTAGTGAACCACCTCGGAGCGGTAAGGACAGGCTATCTTATAAACATGAAGACTATTGAGCCGGTCGAACCATTTTTCAATAATGCCGAAAGCGTAGAGAATGGGTAAAAGCAGTATGCAGCCCGCGATAGCAATCCATTCATATCCCGCGCCCACAGCCATGCCCAATGCCGCTGTTACCCAGATGGTGGAGGCAGTGGTAATACCATTCACACCCGTATCACTTTTGAAAATAACACCTGCGCCCACGAAGCCGATGCCGGTTACAATATTGGCGGCGATTCTGTCGGGCGACATAGTGCCCTCAATGTCCAGCGATATAATGGTAAACAGCGCCGAGCCCATCGCGATCAGCATCATGGTGCGAAAGCCGGCTGATTTGTTTTGGTACTCGCGTTCGGCGCCAATAATGCCGCCGATCACAATGGCAAGCATGAGCCGCAGTATGATTTCAATATCCATATTCTCCAATATCTGAATATACAAATATAATTGCCATGCCGGTCTATATTTGCTCTATGTTTACCATCGAAAATCAAATACTGAAGGCAACCATACAGGCGAAAGGCGCAGAGCTTACCAGTCTTTACAATAAACAAACCGCACTGGAATATATGTGGAATGGCGATCCCGCGGTGTGGCCGAGGCATTCGCCGGTATTGTTCCCGATTGTGGGACAACTGAAGAACAATACTTATTTCCACCATGGAAAATCATATCAGTTGCCGCGGCATGGCTTTGCGCGCGACAGGCAATTCATTATGGAAGAGCAGCAGGCTGATTCTGTTATCTTTTTGCTGGAGAATGATGAGATTTCAGCAGCCGTTTACCCGTTTTCTTTTCAATTCAGAATAAAATATACGCTTTACGAAAACACGCTGGCGATAACTTATGATGTAGTGAATACAGGCAAAGATGCTATGTATTTTTCCATCGGCGCGCACCCCGCATTCAAAGTGCCATTGGAAAATGGATTGCAATACACCGATTATTATCTGGAATTTGAAAAGCCGGAGACTTCACCCCGCTGGCCCATATCGGCCGAAGGAACCATTCAAAAAAATGAGCAGCCATATTTGAACAACGCAACAAAACTTGCATTATCAAAAGAACTTTTTCTGCAGGACGCGCTCGTATTTAAAAACCTCGCGAGCGACTATATTTCTCTCAAGACAGTCAAGAGCGCGCATGGCGTGCAGGTATTTTTTCCCGGTTTTCCCTATATGGGCATCTGGGCAGCGAAAAACGCAGATTTTGTTTGCATCGAGCCCTGGTGCGGCATAGCCGACAGCGTAGATGGAGACCAGCAATTGATGCATAAAGAGGGTATTAACCGCCTGCAACCGCAGGAGCACTTCGACCGCAGTTGGACTGTAGCTGTATTCTGAGGGCTAAATCGTACTTTTGCGCGGCAAAAAATATCAATGAAGTATATCAACGAAATCAATAAACGCCGCACTTTCGCGATCATTTCGCACCCCGACGCCGGTAAGACTACGCTTACCGAAAAATTCCTGCTGTTTGGGGGCGCCATCCAGACTGCGGGTGCGGTGAAAAGTAATAAGATCAAGAAGCACGCCACCAGCGACTTCATGGAGATAGAAAGACAGCGCGGTATCTCGGTGGCCACTTCGGTGATGAGCTTTGAGTACAACAATATTCTGATCAACCTGCTGGATACTCCCGGTCACAAAGACTTTGCAGAAGATACGTACCGTACACTCACCGCTGTTGATAGCGTTATTCTCGTTGTCGACAGCGTAAACGGTGTGGAAGAACAAACACGCCGGCTGATGGAAGTGTGCCGCATGCGCGACACGCCCGTGATTGTTTTTATCAACAAGATGGACCGCGATGGCAAAAATCGTTTCGACCTGCTGGAAGAAATTGAGAAAGAACTGAAAATCCATCTTCATCCCATGACCTGGCCCATCAACAGCGGCAAGGATTTTAAAGGAGTATATAACCTGCACGATAAAAACCTGCTGCTCTTTACCGCCAACACCAAAGCGAGCGATGAAGACTCCGTACAAATAGCCGATCTCTCCAATCCTTTGCTCGACGCGAAAATAGGAGAGAAGGATGCCGCCATTCTGCGTGAAGACGTAGAACTGGTAGACGGCGTATACGGAGAACTGAATGTGGAAGATTATCTCGCGGGCCAGGTGGCGCCCGTATTCTTCGGCAGCGCCATCAACAATTTTGGTGTGAAAGAAATGCTCGATACATTTATCCGCATAGCTCCCTCTCCGCGTCCGCGGCAGACATCTGTTCGCGAAGTAAAACCCGAGGAAGAAAAATTCTCCGGGTTCATTTTTAAGATTCACGCCAACCTCGACCCCAAGCACCGCGACCGCATTGCATTTTTGCGCGTGTGCAGTGGCCGTTTCGAGCGAAACAAATACTACCATCATGTGCGTCTCGATAAGGATGTGCGTTTCAGCAACCCCTATACCTTCATGGCGCGCGATAAGGATGTGATACAGGAAGCCTATCCCGGCGATGTGGTGGGTCTTTTCGATACCGGCAATTTCAAAATCGGTGATACGCTTACTGAAGGAGAAGATTTTTATTTCACCGGCATACCGTCTTTCTCGCCCGAAATCTTCAAAGAGGTAGTGAACAAAGACCCCATGAAGACAAAGCAGTTGGAGAAAGGCCTGATGCAATTGACCGACGAAGGCGTGGCGCAATTGTTCACGCAGTTTGGAGGTAATAAGAAGATCATCGGTTGCGTAGGTGAACTGCAGTTTGAAGTAATTCAATACCGCCTGCTGCAGGAGTATGGCGCCAACATTGAATTCAGAACCGTACCATTTTATAAGGCCTGCTGGATTACCAGCAACGACCCGAAAAAAATGGAGGAGTTTACGCGTTTCAAATCAAACAATATCGCCACTGATAAGGATGGACACCTCGTGTACCTGGCGCAGAGCGAATGGTTTCTCAATACCGAAAGGACCAATAACCCCGCGATCGAGTTTCATTTTACCAGCGAAATTCACAAAGAGGCTGTGTAATGCATATCGTGTTTGAAACAGAACGACTGTTGGTGCGCCGCTATACCATGGCCGATGAAGAAGTGTTTTTCCGTTTGAACAGCGACACAGATGTGGTGCGCTACATTCGTCCTCCCAAATCGCGGCAGGAGTCGCATGAATTTTTGCTGCAAAATCTCGCCATGTACGAACAGCTTCCCTTCATGGGGCGCTGGGCCATGGTTGACAAATCGAGCCGTGAAGTGATCGGCACATTTGCTGTTTTTCCTATTGATAACAGCAGCGATATTCAATTAGGATATTCACTTTTGCCCGAACATTGGGGCAAAGGCTATGCTACCGAATCGGTGCTTGCCGGCCGGCAATATGCCTTCGATAATCTTTGCACCAGTGAAATTTATGGAATCACTGAACCAGCCAATACCGTTTCGCAAAAAATATTGCTGAAATGCGGCTTCACGCAGGTGAGTGATAAGATTGATTTTGGGAAAAAATTGTACCGGTTCGTTAGTTATAATCCCAATTATATCGAGACAGAACGACTGCGCATTTTTCCGCTTACTCCACATCACTTGCGCGTTTACCTCCAGGCGGATGATAAATTTGAAAACATGCTGGGTCTCGCGAGTTTCGGCCGTATTGTTGCGCCCGCAGTCAAAGAAAGAGTAGAGAAGACCTCATTGCCGGGAATAGAAGCAGCGCAGCCACACCTGCTCGTTTTTCATACCTTCTGGCTGGCGGTTGAAAAAAAATCCAACACGGTGGTGGCTGAGTTAGGCTTCAAGGGCGCTCCCGATGCCAATGGTACGGTTGAAATTGGTTATGGCACCATGCCTTATCAGCAGGGCCGTGGTATTATGACTGAGGCGGTGGGTGGTTTTATAGAATGGGCGCGCCGGCGGAATGATGTGCGCACCATCATCGCCGAGACCGACAGCGGTAATTATGCATCGCACCGCGTGCTGGAGAAAAATAAATTCACGATGTACGAAAAACGGGGTCGTATGTTTTGGTGGAAGCGGGATATATCTATAGACTGAGGATCGGAGATTTATCGCGGATAATAGAATTACGCGGATGTTCATAAGCTGGCAAGACCACGAATTAATAAGAATCCGCGTAGTCCTGTAATCTGCGCCAAATCCGTGATTTTTTATCCCCGGTAAATCCGAAATCCTAAAACTCCGGATTAACACCCGTATAATTCTGCGGTGAAATTTTCTTCAACTCCTTCTTTACCGCCGCCGATACTTTCAGTTTGTCAATAAACTTGTGCAGCGTTTTCTTATTAATTCCATCCTTACCGCGGCTCAGCTCTTTCAGCGCTTCGTAAGGTTGCGGGTAATTTTCGCGGCGAAGGATTGTCTGAATAGCTTCGGTAACCACTGCCCAGTTATTTTCGAGGTCGGCGTCTATCGCTTTATCGTTCAGCACCAGTTTACCCAAACCTTTTTCAATAGATTTCAAGGCGAGCATGATATGCGCAAAAGGCACGCCGATATTGCGCAGCACGGTACTATCGGTCAAATCGCGCTGCAGGCGGCTGATGGGCAGTTTGGAGGAAAGATGTTCAAGCAAAGCATTTGCCACGCCCAGGTTGCCTTCTGCATTCTCAAAATCGATGGGGTTCACCTTATGCGGCATGGTGCTGCTGCCTACTTCTCCCTTCACGGTTTTTTGTTTGAAATATTCGAGGGAGATATATGTCCATACGTCGCGGCAGAAATCGATCAGAATATTGTTGATCCGCTTCATACCGTCGAAATGCGCGGCCAGGTTGTCGTAATGTTCAATTTGTGTAGTGAATTGCTGGCGGGTAAGTCCCAGCACACCTTCTACAAATTCGTTGCCCAGCGCAATCCAGTTCTTTTTCGGGAATGCCGCTACATGTGCATTAAAATTGCCCGTGGCGCCGCCAAATTTTGCGGATACCGGAATGTTGATAAACTGCTCTACCTGGTTTTCGAGCCTTTCTACAAATACCATGATCTCCTTTCCCAGTCGCGTAGGACTGGCGGGTTGTCCGTGCGTGCGCGCCAGCATAGGAATATTCTTCCACTCGCGCGCGAGAATTTCCAGCTGGCGGTTGAAATTGAGCAGGGCAGGGAGGTATTCAAATTCGATGGCGTGTTTCCATGAAAGCGGTATGGCAGTGTTGTTGATATCCTGCGATGTGAGTCCAAAATGTATCCATTCGGTGAGGTGACCCGCCTTAGCCTCGTTGAGTTTTTCTTTCAGAAAATATTCAACGGCTTTTACATCGTGGTTGGTGATTTTTTCAGTGTCTTTGATCTTCTGCGCGTCTTCTACCGAGAAATTTTCCAGCACATCCTGCAATGCGCGGGAGGCGGCAGCAGGCAGGGAGAAAAATTTTTTACCGGCCAGGAAACGGAAATATTCCACTTCCACCAACACGCGGTACCTGATGAGCGCATATTCTGAAAAATATTCGTTTAAGTGTTTTACCTGGTTATGATAGCGTCCGTCAACCGGTGAGATAGCGGTAAGTGGTGATAGTTCCATTACAATTGTTGTTTATTAGGGCTCGTCGTGTACCTTTGAGCCGCAAAATTAAATCAATTGGAGAAGATAAAGGTTGGAATTGTCAACTATCTCAACTCGAAACCCATGAATTATGGGATCAGGCATTCGAGCCTGGCGAGCCGGGTAGAGTTGATTCCCGATTACCCTTCGAGAGTGGCGCGCCTGCTGATGGAAGATAAGATTGATGTAGGCCTGGTACCGGTAGTAGTTTTGCGGCATTTGCCCCAGCACCAGATCATTTCTGATTATTGCATCGGTTGCGATGGCACGGTGGCTTCGGTATGTGTGTTTAGCGAAGTACCCATTGAAGAAGTGAAGGAAGTATTGCTCGATTATCAAAGCCGTACTTCTGTGGCACTGGCAAAAATCCTGTTGCGCGAATACTGGAAAATAAACCCGGTATTGACAGAAACCTCCAGCGATTTTCGCTCTTCCATAAAAGGCACCACCGCTGCCGTACTGATCGGTGACCGTGCATTGGAGCAGCAAAGTCATTCGAAATACGTGTATGACCTGGGCGAAGCATGGAAAGACCACACGGGTTTGCCTTTTGTATTTGCCGCCTGGATCAGCAATAAACAACTGCCCGATGATTTTGTGGCAGCATTTAACGAAGCCAATGAATGGGGACTGCAAAACATCGACGCTGTGGTAGCAGAAAATCCCTTTCCCTTTTTTGATCTGAAAAAGTACTATACTGAAAATGTGAGTTACAGGCTGGATGCAGCAAAGAGAAAGGCGCTGCAGCTTTTCCTCGATAAACTGGCTGTGCAGGTGCCGATATGATCTGAAAATCCCCTCTTATTCAGTTGCCTGCGGGTTGGGTTGGTAATTTTCCCGGCAAAACCAATATTTTCGCCAAAAACCCGACCCCAGTTGTTTCGACCATTGCCTTGCGTTATCACCTGGATCCTTATTTCAGCGGTAAAGCGGGCCGTCTCAAGAACTGACACAGTTATGCGAAAATCCTAATTTCCCCAAACCACATAGAGTTCATCATCGGATTCCACGACAGAGCCAGTTTTGGCTTTTGATTCGTGGAGTTTTTTTAATCCGCTGACCCAAGAGTAATGCTGCAGGAAAATTTCGTCGTTCAGTTCAATCGGCTCGGTGGTTGTCTTTGCATGGTAATGAACGTGCATGCGAAAGCGGCCGCCGGGCTTCAATACTCTTCTCAGTTCACCGGCAGTCTGCGCAAAATCGTCTACATGGTCAATCGCGTTTGCTGAAATAACGGCATCGAAAAAACCGTCCTTCACGGGTATTTCTTCAGCCCTTGCATGTACAAAACGCGCTCTTTCGCCATAGCAATGTATAGGAAAACCTGCGCTCAGATAACTGTCGAAAAGCGGGTCCAGGCAATACACCTCACAGCCCTCAAAACAGAGTGCGCTGGGAAAGGGGCCAGAGCCTACGTCGAGCAGCTTCATTCCGCGAAATTCATCCTTTTCTAACAATAGGTCCTTATAGTATTTTGTTTTCTGGTGTATCTCAAAAAATGTGAGCAGGGCGCTCAATTGTTTATTGGCATCCACCACCTTTTGATCGGCAGCAGGAGCAGGGTGTCCATATAGTTCGCTGATTGTCCCGTCGTACCACTGCATATACCGCTGCAACTCATTTCTCCAGAATTTTATCTCGGCATATCGTTTTTCATTGCCCAACAATTTGCTGGTTAGCTTTTCCAGTTTGTCTTTGATAAAACTTGCCATACGATAATTTAATTATACTTGCAGTCTCAATTTAAGCGGGAACCGCGCAAAGATATGATTATAGTAGAATTAAACGGCGGGCTGGGAAATCAGCTGTTTCAATACGCATCGGCTAAAAGCCTCGCCCTTCATGGTGGCGCCACGCTGAAGCTTGATACCAGGTATTATACTGCGAATAATAAATCGCACGACCTGCATTATTTTCATATAGACGATCCCGTTGCATGTGAAGATGAAATTGCCTCTCTTGAAAAGAGAAACTTTGTTCGCAAAATCGCCGACAAGCTAAGACCCAACCACAAAAGGAGAATTTACCGCGAAAAGGACTACACTTATGATGAGAATTTTTTCAACGCATCCTTCCCCGTACACTTAAAAGGACTCCGCCAATCGGAAAAGTATTTTCTGCCTTTTGAAAATGAAATAAGAAAACTGCTGGTAGTGAAACCGCAGTATATCCGGCCCCTGGAGGGGATAAAGAACGAGATCAAACTCAGTAACAGCGTTTTTATTCATATTCGACGCGGAGATTACCTGACCCCGACAGCGCTGAAAGTTTTAGGCCTCCAGCCCATTGAATACTATGAAAATGCGATCAGGTTGATCGAAGAACGCGTACCCAACCCGGTGTTTTATATATTTTCAGATGATATTGACTGGGCAAAAGAAAACCTTCGGTTCCACCATCCGCATCATTATGCCAGTGGTGAGTTAAGCAAAAATGCGATTGAAGATTTTTACCTGATGAGCCAGTGCAGGCACGGCATCCTGGCGAATAGTACGTTCAGCTGGTGGGCAGCCTGGTTAAATGAATACCCGGAGAAAATAGTGATAGCTCCCAGGAAATGGTTTAACCAGGCAAAATTTGATACGAGAGATTTGATTCCGCCTTCGTGGATAAGATTATGATAGCCCCGCGGGTTATTATCAAAAACATTAATCAAGCAGGTTTCTTAAACAGTAAGCAACCGCAACCATATATCTGTTGTGACACCCGCGCGGGATCGGCATTTTCAATCAATTCGCCGCTATCGGGCACCAGGGAAAATTCCACCAGATCAAGTCCCGAAAACATTTCCATGACCTGCTCAAAGCTGTAAATTCTATGTGCATTGTATTCAATCTTTGGCTTGCCTACAGGAGTAACAAACAGGAAATGTCCGCCCGGTTTTAATACCCGCTTCAACTCGTTGGCCGCTTTTAGATCTCCCCGCGGATCTATGGGGTCGCCGTAGCGGCCGAGGCCGATATGCTCAATGGTGTGCATGCACGAAAGCGAGGGTATGGAGTTGCTTTCAAAATGCAGTTGCACCAGGTCGGCAGCGCCCGATTCCAGTCCCGGCAGTTTTACGGCAGCCGGACGATAGTCATAAAATCTGATAGGGATAAATGCTGAAACAATCGTGCTGAAATGCAATATGGATGAAATGTCCACATGCCATTCCGGTCGCAGTTCGGCCAGCTTGCGCGCTGCCCAGGCGGGGTGATAGGTATAGTGCTGATCGAAGGGTGTCTGGGTGGTGTTATCGTACAGGCAGAGGTATGCGTTGTGGGGCGACAACTTAAACCGGCCATCATTTGCCTTTCTATATTTTGCATAGTCGCCCCAGAACTGGAAAAAGCGAATAATTCCCTTGGGCCATTTCTTCAACAGCTTTTTCGCAACATATTCCGGGTACTTTGTCAATCTCATAGAGAGAATAATTTTTGTTTCAATACCACAATCTCGCTTTCACGCGGCGCAGGTATTCGAGCGTTTCAGAGCTCACTGGTGTTCTTTTTTCGGTGCGCGTAATGGCCAGCACTTTCTTCCAGCCACCGAAAAATCCTGCCAGGTTCCAGCCGGTTTTTTTCAAATATTCCAGCGACCACATAAAGGCCGTGCTGTAAAAATATTTCTTCGGCAGATGCCGGTAAGCCACCTTACTTTTGTTGACCCACATCATCTGCAGTTTTTCTTTTTTCGGCTTGCGGCCCAACGGGGATTCTTTATGCAACATCACCACCTTGTCGGTATAAGCGATGCTATAACCCGCCTCCAGCACACGGTAGCTTAGATCGTACTCTTCCATACCGTAGAAAAAGTCGGTAGGGTAGGAGCCTACTTTTTCCAGCACCTCTTTTTTAATAGCGTGCGCGCCGCCGGCAAAATAGTAGGTATAAAAAAATGAAAGATCTTTATGCTCTTCGAATTGTTTGTGGGGAAATGCGTTGACCTGCATTTGATGGTTGGAGTGGTAGAGCACTTTAAAGGAAATGATGCCCAGCGGGCGCCCAGGGGTCTTTTGCTCTTCAAACAACTCCACAATATTTTCCAACGCATCCTTATTCTCCAGCTCTGCATCGTCGTCGAGCAATATCAATATGGGGGCTTTGGCATGACCAATAGCCAGGTTGCGGCCTTTGGCAACGCCCAGGTTTTCCGGAGAATCGATGAAGCGAAAATTGATTAACGGGTTGGCAGCTATAAACGCTTTTACTGCTTCATAACTTTCCGTAGAAGCATTGTTCACAACGATCACCTCTTCCAGCAGCTCAGCCGCGCGGTTCAGCGTAGTAATATTACGCAGCAAGTCCAGCGTATCGGCTGGCCGGTTATAGGTTATTATGACAAAGCTGAGCGGTTTCAATTGCCTGGCTGTTTTAGTGAGCTGATCAATTCTCTATAGTTGCGATTGAAAGTTTCAATGCTGAAATGCGTTTCTGCATAATGCACATTGTTTGCCATAATGCTTTTCCTGAGCGGCACATCGGCTTTCAGCCGGCGAATATACTCTACGCCTTCCGATACTATCTGCTTCTCATCATCTACCGTGGTAAATATAAAACCGTTCACCTCATTTTTGATATGCAATGGCAAATCGCCTACCGGCGTGGCAATAATGGCGCAGCCGCGCGCCATCGCTTCCATCACTACCATGGGAAAACCTTCGGTATCGGAAACGATCATCAGGATATCCGCTGCATCATATATCGACCGAAGTGTATGTTCGTCGGTTTCAAAAGGGAGGAAATTGCAGTACTGGTGCAGTTCTCGCGCAACCACCGTTTCCGCGTCGCCCACAAATGTAAATTCTGCATCGGGGTCTGTTTGTTTAAACGCCTGTGCAATTTTGGCCACCAGGTGCACCCGCTTTTCTGAGGTAGCGCGACCTACATACAACACACGCAGCGAATCATGTTTCTTTTCCGGCGGACGCCCAACAATCGGGATGCCATTGCTGATATAGCGAATTCGTTCGTCGTATTTCGTGGGAACACCGAGTGTCCGGTATTGTGCCAGGTGATTTTCAATCCTCACCTTGCTGATCATTACCGTCTGGCGAATGAAGGGCAAAAAGGGAATGCGTATCCAGGAAAAGCTGTTGAAAGAATGGATCAGTTCCACCTGCGGAATGCTCTTCTTTATCCAGGGAGAAATCTTATAACCAAAATTGCACTGGCCGTTAAACACGACCGGCCTTTTTTGCTGGCGATTAATATGACAGGCAATGATGCCTCGGAATAGGATGTTGACAAAATAGATCAGTTTATTGTCGGTATACCTTGAAATATCTCTTATTTCACAACCGCTTTGCGCAAATTGATCATAGAACAACTGGTTATGCGAACGACGGGTAAAATAAATGATGCAGTTCTTACCGCCCAGCGCCTGCGCCACTTGCGCATGCACCTTCTCGGCGCCGCCCACATGGTAAAAGGGGAAGAAAAACCATATATCATATTCCGGCTTTTTAGGCTGCAGCATGGCGATCAGTTTTCCCAGTAAAATAAAGGGAAACATGATCACATCTTCGATCCATCGCTTTATGATATAAAGTCGGTACATCAGCGCTTAAACAATACTTTCAGGTTTTTCAAAATGCCCATCACCAGGTCGGCCAGCATAAAAATCAACACTTTTATATCAAATGCATTGAACTTGCCGGCGCGCAGGCGGTGGTAGAGGTATTTTCTTTTACAATGAAAATGTTTTAAAAAAAAGTTGGTTGTCTTCAGGTGCTCGCTCGTCACCGATTTGGCGTGCACGCGGTACTCCAGCAACGGCCTGTCGATCTTCTCGATTATTTTTCTATCGGCCAACAGTCGCAGCCAAAGGTCGTAGTCTTCGATGTTTTTCTGGTAAGGCTTATATCGAAATGTTTTCAGTATTTCCGTTCTTGCCATCACTGAAGGATGTGCAATGCAATTATCGTGCGGCATCATTTTCCGAATGCTTTTGGCGCTGATGGTGGCGCGGTCTTTCGGCCACTGACCGGCAGGTTGATCATTTTCATCAATAAACTCTATGATGCTGGCCACCAGGCTGGTACCGGGATGTTCGTCGAGCCATTTTTTCTGCACGGCAATTCTGTCTGGGTGACAAATATCATCGGCATCCATGCGGGCGATGTATTTGCCCGAAGCCTTGTCGATGGCGCGATTAAGCGAGAAGATCAGCCCGCTGTTGCGTTCGTTGGCGATATACACGATGCGTGGGTCATTAAAGCTTTTGATCACTTCTTCTGAATGATCGGTGGAACCGTCGTTCACAATAATCAGCTCAAAGTCGCCAAAGCTTTGCGACAGTATGCTATTGATTGCCTTCGGCAGATGAGGCCCGCCATTGTACACGGGCAAAATAATACTGACTTCAGGCATCGCCATGCTTTACGCTTTTGCAACCTTCGGACTGCGGTTACGCCATTCCAGGAAAATGCCGAGCCCCAGCAATAATACCAGTATAATGGAAGCTACCGTAGTCAGGCTGCGGCCGGTAAGATAACCCTGCGGCTCGAAACGGAATTCAATATTATGCTGACCCGAAGGCACTGCCAGTCCGCGCAGCACATAATTCACGCGCACTATTGGCGCTTCCTGCCCGTCGATGAATGCCTTCCAGCCGGCCTTGTAATATATCTCACTGAATACGGCAAACTGGTTGCTGGCCGCCGAAAACGAATAGTTGATCTTGTCGTTTTCGTTTTTTACTAAACTTATAGTTGCAGTGCTGTCCCATTGCGGCTCAAAAGGTATGGAGCCTTTGAATGCTTCCTGCACAATGGCTGTTTCGCGTACATTGATGCTGTCGAGCGCAGACATTTCCTGTCGCGGACCAGGCACGTAGTGAATAGATTTCACCAGCCATGCCGGACCAAAAGCTTCGGGATTGATCGAATACTGCTTCTGACCGGTCTGCCTGTCGGTCTGAATAAAATATTTCGCATTCAGCATGTTCAGCACCTGCATATTCGGCGGGTTCTTGCTGAGCTGATGCTCTATCAGGTCCTGGTATATCTTCAATTTAGCCGCGTGATAACCGCCAATGGAATTATGAAATGATGAAGTCACGTTTTCCTGCCAGCGGTTGGGATCGATATTAAACACGCGGTAATAACCCGTATCCTGTCTTATCTGCTGATCGGCCTGGGTCATGGGGAACTCCTTGAAATCTTCTTTCTCCACAAAATCATCGGCGTTCAGGTATTTCGAGTCTATCACCAGCAGATCAATCAGCACCAGCACGGTGAGTCCTGCCACCACCGCATTGCGGTTCAGGTTGTTTCTGATCCAGGCAAACAGTATCAATGCCGCCACCAGCACAAAGCCAAAGCTGCGGCCAATGCTGCCGATCATCAGCGACCTGCGGTCTTCTTTCAGGGCGTCCGCAAAACTGTTGATCAGTTGAATCAGCTGAGTCTGCCCGGTTTGGGATACCTGCTGCATCAGTTCACGGTCATATCTCCCCGAAAAGCTCGATGAAATATAAATGAGCAGCATCACGGCAAAAACCGCCGCAGTAAGAATAATGCCTTTTTTGAAAGGCTTCAGCAGTGATTTTTTGTTAGGCTCATCGGCTACGCGTTGTACTGTCAATACAGCGAGTATGGGGAAGAGCAACTGCGGCAATACCAGTATCATGGAAGGTGCGCGGAACTTGTCGTAGAATGGTAGGTTATCGTACAGGAAACCGCTGAGACCTTCGAAATAACTTCCCCACGAAATCATGATGGCGAAGGCAATAGTAGTCAGCATCCACCATTTGTGTTTGTTATCGAGCAGGAACACACCCAGCAATGCCAGGAATATGGTGATGGCGCCGATATAGGGCGGGCCCGAGGTACCAAGACCGGTTTCATTCAATCCGCCCCAGTAATAATCTACGCCCAGTTGTTGCTGCAATTGCGGGGGAAAGCTCTGCAGTACTTCATAGGTTTTCGATTTTTCCGGGTCCATCGTGGGTTTGCCATCGGCGCCGCCGTACATGTGCGCGGCAAACATCACAAATGGTTCGGTGATCTTGAGGCTATAGCTCATGGCGTAATCGCGACTTACGCCGGTCTCGCTGTTCTTTGCTATCAGTGTATCCGACAGTTCGGAACCGCCATGACGAATCGTTTCTTTCTGATATTCGTATACCGACATCAGGTTGACGGCATTGGTCAACACACCCACTGCGGCAGCACCGAGCGTGAGTACAGCCGCCATCGCGAAATGTTTTAACTCGCCGCTCTTTATCCAGCGTACGGCATAAAAAATGGTCATGATGAAGATTGTCATCGCCAGGTAGTAATCTATCTGCACGTGGTTCATGGCGATGAGTATGGCGGTAAACAAGGCCGTTAGACCTGTACCAATCCAGTATTTCTTTTCATAGATCAGCAATACAGAACCCAATAATGCGGGCATATAGGCAATAGACCACATTTTGGTATCGTGGCCAGCAGAAATAATCACGGGGTTGTAGGTGCAGTAGGCAAATGCCAGCGCGCCTAATATGCCAACCACCGGACTGGCCCTTAGCACCATCGCCAGGAAATAAAAGCAGATGGCGGCCAGGAAAAAGAACTGGATAGGTACGGGCAATCCGAGTGTAAGTATGCGATGCACTATCCAGGGCACTACGTTGTTGGCATCATAAGCTATCAGAAAGGTGGGCATACCGCTAAACAGGCTGTTTGTCCACAGCGGGTAATGACCATGCTGCTCTTTGAATTCAAGCGATTGCTTGTTGGCTCCCTGCCATGACGCAATATCATGACTGTTTACCACCTTACCCTGGAGGGCAGGACTGCAGTAAATAAGCGCCACAACCAGGAAAATAACAATAGCAAGCAGGTGCGGTAAAACTTTCTGAAACAAGGCTTTATTCATATTTTGCAATATTGGGCAGACAAAATAAGGCAATTTTACAGCAAGTTGTTGATATGCAAGCTTTATTATTTTTCTCGCGGGTAAGTTTTATTTGCAATATCTGCTACCTCATAACTTTCCTTTTTTATTTCATTCCGCGGCTGGGCGACGGGCATGTGGTAAGCACCATTTTAGTGCTGGGCGTACTGGTAGCCGTGGTGCTGAATTTACTGCTCACCGGCATCATCATCATACTTTTTTTCACCAGTAAGTCATTATTAAAAGCTATTCCAAAGTGGTTGATTATATTTAACCTTATTTGCTGCATTCCACAATTAATCTTTTTCCCTGCATGATTCATAACATCATTCGCGACAAAGCCACCAGGTTATTTTTGATACTTGCCGGTTTTTTTATTGCCAATGCCATTCTTGCTGAAGTGATCGGCGTGAAAATATTTTCGCTCGAGGCCACGTTGGGCATACCCAGGGCAAGTATCGACCTGCTAGGGGAAAAAGATCTTGGTTTCAGTCTGTCGGTGGGCGTGATTCCCTGGCCCGTCATATTTATCATGACCGATATCATCAACGAATATTACGGGGTAAAAGGGGTGCGTTTTCTCTCTTTCCTGGCCGTGGTGCTGATAGCTTTTGCCTTCGTGATCTTTTATTTCGCTATAGAAACGGTACCCGACGAGGGATGGCGCTTCCGCGAACTGGAAGAGGGTGTAAGCGACCAGCAGGCGGCGTACAAGCAAGTGCTGGGACAGGGCATGAATATTATTATCGGCTCCATCACCGCCTTTATTATTGGCCAGTTGCTCGACGCCTATATCTTCAGGCTCATCAAAAAACTGACCGGTGAAAAACTGTTCTGGATGCGCGCCACCATCAGTACGCTGGTTTCGCAGTGGATCGACAGCATCGTGGTGACCTTTATCGCTTTCTATTTATTTAAAGATTTCAGTCTTGCCACCGTCACAGCCTGGGCGGTGACTGCCTATATGTACAAATTCCTGATAGCGGTATTGATGACGCCGGTGCTATACCTGGTGCATTGGGTGATTGAAAAATATTTGGGAAAAACGAAAGCTGCAGAAATGAAACTGGCTGCTATGCGGGAAGCATGACCGGTCGCTGCATTACGTAATCTTCCTGGTAAACGCCATTGCCAAGGTCAACATCTTCTTCGCCAATGATGGTGAAGCCGATTTTTTCATAAAAAAAGCGGGCCTTATTATAGCGGTTCACATTAAGCCGCAGTTCGGCAGCGCCATCGCCTTGCAATTTTTCGAGAATATATTCCACCATTTTTCTGCCAATACCTTTTCCCTGCATGCTGTTGTGCACATACAATTTGTGCAGTTTGTAAATGCCCTGGTCATTAATGCGCGACCATGAAGCAAAACCAACGGGCCGGTCACCCAACAGGCTCATGATAAAATGATGATTCAGTCGGGTCATCTGGCTTTCGAGCGCGGCCGGATTATAGAAATAATCCAGCATATAATTCAACTGTTCGGGCGTGAGAATATCGCTGTAGGTAGCCGGCCATATTTCCCTGGCAAGCCGCTCTATAGTTTCAATATCATTTGTGGTAGCTGGTCTTATTTCAACTTTTTCGTTCACGAGGCTATAGTATTTTTTGCAAGATAGGTGGTTCGTGAAATTCTGTAATGCAACCTGATGGAGCGAAAGCTCATGCTGATGGCGATGACATACGAAACTACAGCACCGGCGATGAGCAATCCGTTGGAGACATATTTCGTGACCTGAGGACTATTTTGGAGAAACAGGAAAAAATCGAAGGTGCCATGGAAGAAAGTTGCCAAAGCCAGTCCCCTTAGCAGGTTGCGGAATGCATGTTTCTTGTTGAACTTCGCAAGACCGGTATAATAACCCATCAGCACGGCATAAGTGCCGTGAGCGGGCACCGATAATACCATTCTAAGCAAACCGGTAGTAAATCCATATCGCAGCACATACTCGATATTTTCGAGCGTGGCGAAACCCATACCAATCATCACTGAATAAGTAATGCCGTCAAACGGTTCATCGAAATGTTTATGCGGGTAGGCGTAAAACCGCAAGGCCGCGAACTTGCAAAGTTCTTCCCCGAGCGCCACCCCCAGGAAAGCCAATGCAGAGTAATAAGTAATGGTGTAGTTGGGAAAATACGACTGCAGTGTTGGGCGGAGTTCCTGTTGTATAAGCATGGCAGGCAATATGCACAGCATGCCTAACCCGAAAGAGATGATAAGGTTTGTTACCGGCTCCCTGTCGTACTTATCTTTCCATAAAATGTAAAAGATGATTGCAGAACCAGGCGCCACAGCCAGGGCAATGAGGGACAACACCATTGGTAGATAGCTAATTAGCTGGCAATTTACACCATTCAGTCAACATATCAGGCGGTTTGGCGCCCATGAATTCGTTTTATGGGTTGCATGCACACGGTGGTGGCAAGCAGGAAAGGCACTTGTATACATGTCGGGACAATTTGCTATAAAAAACCTTAATTTCCCTGACTGAACGGCCAACAAACAGCGATGAGAAAATTCTTACTGGTTGCATTCCTGGTACTGACTGCACACACTATGTTAGCCCAACGTTTTGCGGGGCATCCACCTTCCACACGCTGGCGCCAGATCAATACCGATACCGTTCGCGTGATATTTCCCGCTGGTTATGAACAACAGGCCAACGATGTGGCAGCCACCGCGCATGCGCTCGGTTACAGAACACAGTCATCGCTTGGCGAAAAGCTCCGTAAGATCAGTATCGTGCTGCAACCACGCACCACTTTCACCAATGGTTATGTAGCGCTGGGTCCATGGCGCAGTGAATTTTACCTTACTCCTAACCAGAATAGTTTTGAGCTGGGCTCATTACCCTGGCATCGCTTTCTTACGCTGCACGAGTACCGGCATATACAGCAGTATGGTAATTTCAATAAAGGTATTTCGAGTGTGATGGGCATATTGTTTGGACAAGACGGCTTATCTCTCGCCACCAGCGCTGCTGTGCCCAACTGGTTTTGGGAAGGCGATGCGGTGTACCAGGAGACGCTGATGAGTTCGCAGGGCAGGGGAAGACTCCCGTATTTTCATAATGACTACCGTTCACTCTGGCTCGCACAAAAGAATTATTCATGGATGAAGTTGCGCAACGGATCGCTCCGCGATTTTGTTCCTGATCATTATAGGCTGGGGTATATGATGGTAGCCTATGGAAGAGAAAAATATGGCGAGGAATTCTGGAAAAATGTTACAGGAGATGCCGTACGTTATAAAGGCTTGTTCTATCCGTTTCAGAGAGCTGTAAAGAAATATTCGGAGAAAGATTATCAGACTTTCCGCAAAGAGGCCCTGTCGTGGTTTGAGCAAAAAATGGATGCCAGGGCGGCCGGCGATGAGGCGAGTGCCAAGGCGCGGAAAACAAAACATTTTGATGCCAATTATGAATACCCGCAGTGGATTGATGAGAATAAACTGATTTACGTTTCGAACAGTTACCTAAAAATTCCGGCGTTTTATATTAAAGATCTTTTAGGAACAGAGAGTACAAGACTGCGCGCAAAAGATATTTCTCTCGACAATCATTTTTCATACCGCAATGGCCGCGTTGTATATGCAGCGTACGAACCCAACCGCATATGGAACTGGATTGATTATAGTGTGATCAGATTGCTGGATATCAACACGGGTGTTCAGCGCAGTCTCACTCACCGTTCGTACTATTACGCACCGGATATTTCGGAAGACGGAAAGCTGGTGGTTGCTGTGCAGGTATTGCCCGGTGGCAATTCGGCATTGCATATACTGGAAACTGACTCGGGAAAGGTGATGCACGAGTTATCAAATCCACAAAAACTCTTTTACACTTATCCGAAGTTTTATAAAGAAAATAAGATTGTCTCCGCAGTGCGCAACACCCGCGGGCAGATGGCGCTGGTGGTGATTAATCGTGATAATGGCGAGATTGACGAAGAGCTGGTGCCATTTTCATACAACATCATCGGCTTTCCTGCTGTGACTGGCGATACTATTACCTATACCGCCACCTGGATGGGCAGGGACCAGCTATTTGTGTGTATCGATAAAAATATCTACCGATTGAATACGGATGCCATCAACTGCGGCACGGGCAATTATCAATTGAGTATGCAGGGCAATAAAGCTGCATTTACATCCTTTACTGCAGTTGGCAATTTGATGCAGGTATTGCAGCATGCAGAGCTGTTACCCGTGTCGCGGGAAGAGCTGGCAACACCTGTTTCCGGTATAGGGGTAAGCGAACTGAAATCGATTAACGAGATTGATGTATCCTCGGCCAAATCGTACCCGGTGACAAAATATTCGAAGTCGTATCGCCTCGTTAATTTTCACAGCTGGCGACCCATTGTGAGCGATCCGGATTATTCATTCAGCATACTCAGCCAGAATGTGCTGAATACCTTGCAGGCTGAATTATTTTTTAACTACAACCGCAACGAGAAGTTCAAGCAGGGCGGTGCGGGACTGGTGTATGGTGATATTTTTCCCTATATCACGGCCAGTGTCTATGCCACACTTGATCGCGAGAGTGGTGATTCTGTGAGGTACAACTGGAATGAATACGATGCGCGGCTGGGGTTGCAGGCGCCGTTTAATTTTACCGGGGGAAGAAGTTACAAAAACCTGACCCTGGCTGCGGGCATCAATCACAAGCAGACCCGGCACACCGGTGCATCAAAAGGATTGCGCAGGGATATAAATATTAACTACGTTGACTTCTCCACTTCATTTACTATTCAGTCGCAGCAGGCACGTATGCATATCTTTCCGCATTTGGGCAGCAATGTATTTGCGCGTTATCGCAAAGCGGTAAGTGACAGCCAGGCCTGGCAAATGCTGGTGAGCGGTTCGCTGTATTTGCCGGGTATTGCACGCACGCATAATATCGTGGTATCTGCGGCCTGGCAGGGCAGAGATACTTTCGATTACCAGTTTCCCAATAGTTTTCCTTTCTCGCGCGGCTATTCAAGAATCGATGCGCCAAGAAACTGGAAGATTGGGTTGAATTATCATTTTCCGCTTGTATATCCTGATTGGGGCTTTGGCAATATTGTGTATTTCCTGCGTGTGCGAGGAAATGTTTTCCATGACTATACTGAAATAAAAAGTTTACGCACCGGCAACAAATTTGGTTTCAGCAGCACCGGCGGCGAAATATTCTTTGATACCAAATGGTGGAATGAGTATACTGTCACATTTGGTTTACGATACAGCCGCCTCGCTGATGGCGAGTTGCTGGGGCTGGCGCCCAACCAGTGGGAGTTTATTTTGCCGGTAAACCTTTTGGGGAGGTGAATTAATTCAGGCTACTCAGACTCTCCTCGATAATTTTAATCTTAGCCTCCGCATCTTCCTTCTTCTTCCGTTCCAAATTCACCACTTCAGGTTTCGCGTTTTGTACAAATCGCTCATTGCTGAGTTTTTTGTTTACGCTTTCCAGGAAGCCGCGCAGGTATGCCAGTTCCTTCATTAATTCCTCTTTCTGCAGGCCGGTATCGACCGGCTTCTCGGCTTCGATGTAAAATTTGTCTTTGCCAATCACCACGGCAATGGTATTGGCCACCGGCTCGCTCACGAAGGCAATTTCCTTTGCATTGCATTGCCTGGAGAGAATTTGCTCTATGGTTTGATATTGCTTTTTATCCAAAGCATGTATGTTCAGCTTCACCGCTTCGCGAGGTTTCAGCTGGTTTTTGTTGCGTGCGTCGCGCAGACCGGTTATTACATCCTGCAGCAGTTTGCCTTGTTGCAGTATCGATTGGTCGGGAGCCGGCACTTTTTCATACTGCTTCACGCACAGATCATCCTGCTGCTCGCGCAGCGCGTGGTATATTTCTTCGGTGATGAACGGCATGAAGGGATGGAGCAACTGCATCAGTTTTTCGAAAAACATAACAGTCTTCTGGTATACTCCCGCATTGATCGGCTGATCGGGCGCGGGTTTCACCCATTCCAGGTACCAACTACAGAAATCATCCCATATCAGCGAATAGAGTGTTTTCAGCGCTTCGCTTAGTTTGAAGTCTTTGAACAGTTTTTCAACTTCCAGGCTTGCTTCTGCCAGGCGGTTTTCAAACCATTGCACGGCAAATGCGGCCGAGCCTTCGGGCGCTTTCTCATTCTGCTTGCCTTCCCAGATCTTCACCAGCTTCAGCGCATTCCACATTTTATTGTTGAAGAGCTTGCCTTGTTCGGGGCTGGTTTCATCAAACAACAAATCGTTGCCGGCAGGCGAAGAGATCATGATGCCGAAACGCACCGCGTCGGCGCCGAACTTATCGATCAGCTCCAGCAGGTCGGGTGAGTTACCCAGGCTCTTACTCATTTTTCTTCCCTGCTTATCGCGTACCATGCCGGTGAAATACACATCACTGAACGGTTTTTCATTCATGTATTCCATGCCAGCCATGATCATGCGCGCCACCCAGAAGAAAATGATGTCTTGCCCCGTTACCAGCACCGAAGTGGGGTAGTAGTATTTGATGTCATTGTTTCCCGGACTGGTGATGCCTTTGAACACTTCAATAGGCCAAAGCCACGAAGAAAACCAGGTATCGAGCACATCTTCATCCTGGGTCAGTTGCGGGTTGTCAACCGAGTATTGTTTGCTGAATAATTCTTTCGCCTTTTCTTCTGTTTCGGCCACCACAAAACGTCCATCGGCATCGTACCAGGCAGGTATGCGTTGTCCCCACCAAAGCTGGCGGCTGATGCACCAGTCTTTCACGTTCTCGAGCCAGTATTTGTAAGTGGCCATGAATTTTTCACCGGGATGAATGCGTACCTGTCCGCTGGTGACTGCATGCAATGCTTTATCGGCCAGCGTACGCATAGCCACAAACCACTGCGTGCTGATGCGCGGCTCTACCACCGCATTGGTGCGTTGCGAAAAGCCGAGGCGGGTCTGGTATTCTTCTTCTTTCTGCAACAATCCTTCCTGGCGCAGCAGTTCCACCACTTTCTTGCGCGCTTCAAAGCGGTCGATGCCCACGCACACGCGGGCATTGGCATTGAGCGTGCCATCTTCATTCAGCGTGTCGATGATCTCGAGATTGTGTTTCAGACCGAGATTATAGTCGTTGATATCATGCGCGGGCGTGATTTTCAAAGCACCGGTACCAAATTCCTTGTCAACATATTCATCAAAAATGATCGGCACTTCGCGGCGCACCAGTGGAATGATCACTTTCTTTCCTTTCAGGTGTTGGTAGCGTTCGTCGTCGGGATGCACGCATACGGCAGTATCGCCCATGATGGTTTCGGGGCGCTGCGTAGCAATAGTGATGTATTCGTTGCCGGAGCCCTCAATTTCATACTTCACATAGTACAACTTGCCCTGCACCTCTCTATATTCTACTTCTTCATCGCTCAGCGCAGTCTTTGCTTCGGGATCCCAGTTGATCATGCGGGCGCCGCGATAGATCAGTTTCTTATTGTAAAGGTCAACGAAGACTTTTATTACCGCTTTGTAATAGTCGGGGTCCATGGTGAAGGCCACGCGGTTCCAGTCAACACTACAGCCCAGTTTATCTATCTGGTGATAGATGATGCCGCCGTATTTTTCTTTCCATTCATAGGCATATTTCAGGAAGGCTTCGCGGGTGAGCTCGCTTTTTTTGATGCCTTTCTCTCTTTCCAGCATCTGCACCACTTTGGCTTCGGTGGCAATAGAAGCATGGTCACTGCCAGGCACCCAGCAGGCATTATAACCGCTCATGCGGGCGCGGCGCACCAGTATGTCCTGTACGGTCTCATTAAGGGTATGACCCATATGCAGCACGCCAGTCACATTGGGCGGCGGAATCACCACCGTGAAGGGCGGCCTGTTATCGGGATAGCTGTTGAAATAGTTTTTCTCTTTCCAGTGTGCTGACCACTTATTTTCGACTGAATCGGGATTATAGTTCTTGCTGAGTTCCATAGTAAAGACTGCAAATATAATCACGGATTTGGGATGGATTGGCACGGATTGAAGGGAATGGGAGCTGAGTGAAGTAAATCCCCATATCCGTGATAAAAAAAGCACCCGCTTTCCAGGTGCTCAAAAAATTTTCATCCCGGTACTATGGCCGGCAATTTTTGTGGTCAGGTAATCAGAGTAAACGTAAAATTGTTATGCAAACCAGTAGAGGTAAGATAACAACATAATGAATGACAGAAATCCGAGGGCCATCAAAGCAATCTTTGCTTTTTCACCCAGGTGAATTTTAGATAACAGTTTCATACGCTTGTTTTTTTGTTTGCCGTACGATCATAACAACCGGCTTTCACAGGCATACGAGAGTCGGGAGGTGTTTCAAGAGATGGATTTCAGATTACGGATTATAAGGGTGGGGAGTCAAAAATCCAATCAAAATATCAGAGCTATAGTAAACAGAATTCCAAATACAAAAATAATATAAGCTTTTTTAGAATGCAAATAGGAAATTTCCTATGCAAGTGGTTCGTCAGGAGGGAATCAGACCCTCGGGGGGAAAAATACTCACAGGGAAGTCGGTTCCTGTGAGTATTAAAACCTATCCGTGTGATATGAGAACCTGGCTTAACTCTGTGTAAACCAGAAAGAAAACAGTACTAAGGCGGAGAAGTACAGGATAGCGGCAGCCGCCAGTGTAGCATTCTCACCTGCCTGTTGCAAGTCGAATTTTTGCATAGAAAAATGGATTTTAGGGTTAATCGATAACACAGGGACGGATTTTAATACTCAACGCCTTGCGGCTATATAGTAAACAGTTGATACTCAGTTTTAATATCCCTAACTTTATTATTCGCTATGTATGCTATCGTCGATATCGAAACTACCGGGGGATACGCAGCTAATAACGATATAACTGAAGTTGCTATTGTGTTGCACGACGGCAGCCAGGTGGTGAAAAGGTATGAAACCCTGGTGCGACCTTCGGTAGCTATTCCGTACCATATCCAGGTATTGACGGGTATCAATCATGCCATGGTGGCCAATGCCCCTTCCTTCCCCGAAGTTGCCAATGATATCTACGATCTGTTGCAGGGAAATGTATTTGTGGCCCATAATGTCAATTTCGACTACTCTTTTCTCAAACATCACCTGGCCCAGGTAGGCCTGGAACTGGAATGCAGCAAGCTTTGCACCATCAGGCTGGCCCGAAAGGTTTTCCCCGATATTCCGAGTTATAGCCTGGGAAATCTCTGCCGCCATTTTGGTATCCTTATCGAAAACCGGCACCGCGCCGGTGGCGATGCCGATGCTACTGCACGACTTTTTGCTCACCTGTTGCGCCACGGCGGCGAAGCGCATATTGAACAGTTATTAAAAAAGCGCGGCCGCGAACAATCGCTGCCACCCCATCTGCCCAAAGAAGAAATCGACAAACTGCCTTACACACCCGGCATTTACTATTTCCATAACCAGAAAGGGAAAATCATTTACGTAGGCAAGGCCAAGAACCTGAAATACCGCGTATGCAGTCATTTTACCCATAACGGTGCGGGCAGACAGCGGCAGGATTTTCTCCGGAATATTTACAGTATTTCTTACCAGTGTACCGGTACCGAACTGATGGCCTTTATCCTCGAAAGCGTGGAGATAAGAAGATTATGGCCGCAGTTTAACTATAGTCAGAAACGCTTTACCGCGGCTTATGGCCTGTATGCCTTTGAAGACCGCAATGGTTACAGGCGCCTGGCGATTGAAAAAAAGCGGCGGCAACTGGCACCGCTGTATACGTTCAACTGGCTGGGCGAAGGGCACAGGCTGATGCATCAACTGATCACTCGCTTTGAATTGTGTCCGCGGCTTTGTTTTATACAGACAGATAATGATCCCTGTGTAGGCTATGCGGGTAATCCTTGTCGTGGTGCCTGCGAACAAAAAGAACCGCCTCATGAATACAATCGCCGCGTGGATGAAGCCGTTCAATGGCTGGAGCAACTATTGCCCACCTTCGCGCTGATTGGCGAGGGCACGCAAAGCGGCGAACAGAGTTGTATACTGATGGAAAAAGGAAAATTCTACGGCATGGGCTATATTCCCAACGACATCACCATTACCGACAGGGAACAACTAAAAGAATATCTCATTAAATATCCTGAAAACGATTATATACGCGGGCTCATCTACCAATACTCAGAGCGATTCCCGCAAAAAAAGTTATTACTATGAAAGATTGTTTGGTAGGGGCTTTATTGTTGTTCGTCATCGCCTGCGGAGAGCAACAGGAAGTTAACAACAACGCGGAAAACACAGACACCACAACCACAGAATCCAAACCTGTATTGCGCCCGGAAAGCGTTCCGCTGGAACGCGAAACCGTAAAAAAGGAACCAGTAGCTGAATACAAGGTAAGAACCGAAAACCCTTTGAACGAATGGTATTTTCATGTGCGATTGTACGAAACACCGAAGACATTTCACTACCTGGTCAAATTGCAGTACGAAGAAATAAGGGGACAAGACACGCTCAAACTCCCTAATTTCGGCATGATGCCAAAACCAGAGATCAGGAAAGGACCGGAGCAATACAGCTTCATCATCGGCTTCCTGGATAAAGACGATCAATTTCGAGAATACAAAAAAGTATACGTAAAAGATAACACCCTGAAGATAGAGGCCATCAAACACTACGGTGTGAGGGGCATCTAAAAACCCTGGATATGGAAAGACATATTACGAGCTGGTTCAGTCCTTCACTCAACAAGGAGATGCCCATCGTTACTTATGGTCATTATGGTTTTGCCCTGCTATTGATTCCCACGGCTTCTGCCGATTACCTGGAGTATGAACGCTTTCAGCTGATTGATGCAGTGAGGCCTTTTGTTGATGCGGGTAAAGTGAAAATTTTTTCTATCAACAGCATCAATAACGAAAGCTGGATGAACAATGATATGGACCCGCGCCATAAGGCTATCCGTCACCAGCAGTGGAACGATTATGTGTTTAACGAAGTGGTACCCTTTGTGCGCACGCATACCAGCCAGGAGACAGAGATCATTACCTGCGGCGCCTCGTTTGGCGCTTTGCATAGTGCCAACCTGTTTTTCAAACGCCCCGATCTCATCAATGGCTTCCTGGCCATGAGTGGCGTTTATGAACTTACCGAATACACCAGGGGCTACTTCGACGACGACGTGTATTTCAACAGTCCCATGCACTACCTGCCCAATCTTACCGATCACAATATTCTGGAACAAATCCGCCGCAGCCGCCATATTCATCTTTTCTCCGGCAGCGGTTCGTATGAAGATCCGGAATCTGCACGCCGTCTGGCAGGCATTCTTTACAACAAAGGCATCTGGTACGAACTGGATATCTGGGGACACGAATGGTCGCATGAGTGGGGAACGTGGAAGGCGGCGCTGCCGCATTACCTGGGAACGAGGTTTTGAATGTTGAATTTGAATTTGAATTCGAATGGGGTGGATGGAAGCATCAATCTATCAACCTTTTCAGCTCCCGGATAAACTTCTCCCGAGGCATCATCTTTGCACCCAGGCTTTCGAGGTGTTCAGTGTACACCTGGCAGTCGATGAGCTGAACGCCTTCGGTGATGAGTTGCTGCACGTAGCTGATGAAGGCGTATTTGCTGGCATTGCTCACTTTGCTGAACATACTTTCGCCAAAAAACATTTTGCCGAGGCGTACGCCGTAGAGGCCTCCCACGAGTTCGCCGTTTTGCCATACTTCGGCGCTGTGCGCATAGCCCTGGTAGTGGAGCCGGGTATAAGCTTCCTTTATTTCGTCGGTGATCCAGGTGCCCTCTTGACCGCGGCGCGAGATGGTCTTGCAGCTATTGATCACCTTGGGAAATGCTTTGTTGACGGTAAACTCAAAAGCTTTGCGGCGAAGTAGTTGCTGCATGCTCTTGCTTACTTTCAGTTCGGAGGGCACCAGTACAAAACGCGGATCGGGGCACCACCAGAGAATATGTTCTCCCTCATACCAGGGAAAAATGCCATTGCGATAGGCCAGCAGCAAGCGCTCGGTGGAAAGGTCGCCGCCAATGGCGAGCAATCCATCCGGCTCTGCCAGGTGAACGGGGGGAAACAACAATTCCTTGTCCAGGGCAAATAAGGCCATTCCGGGTTCGATTGGTGATGACGATTAAGGTACAAATAACAGAACGAAAATAAAAAAGGCTCACTTTGCAGTGAACCTCCAGTAGAGTGGGAGCTGACGGGATCGAACCGCCGACCCTCTGCTTGTAAGGCAGATGCTCTGAACCAGCTGAGCTAAGCTCCCTTCCAAAACGCCATCACTTTCGCGGGGGCAGTTTAAAAATGGATTGCAAAGATAAGGGCTGAACAATTTCCCGCAAAACTTTTTCTTTTACATGTTTCTGAAAAAGAAAATGGTAAACATTATTTTGCCCGCGGCTAACTTTCAAGCCTCAACTTGCGTAATTTCAAGTGAGGAACTTCCAAAACCATACGCTTATGAGATTATCGTTTGGACTGGCTGCACTAATGGTTTGTGTTTTTGTGGCCTGCCAGAAAGAACCCGATGACAGCCTTGTAACGCCGCCAGTCAATAACTGTAAACTGGATCTTATTTATTACTACGGCGATGATCCCGTGCCCGTTGATACCGTCAACTTTGAATACAATGGCAACCAGGTGTCAATGGTGGATTATCACGACTACTATACAGAGCTTACCTATACCGGCGACCGCATTTCCAGAAGAAATTATTATGTGCCGGGCATGCCCGATGTGGCAGCCTTTGACGAATTCACCTACAACGGAGATGGCACGCTGAGCCGCGTTGATTTCTATATAGCTGACCAGAACCTGACTACACCCGTGCTGTTGTTTCGGTATACTTTTTCATACCAGGGTGGCCGACTCACGCAGTTTACCACCAGCATCGATACCAGCGGTACCGGCCCTGTTCCTTACCTGGAATACTACTACACTTATACCGGTCAGAATATTTCTGAAGCATTCGAGGTGGATTTATTTAACAGTACGCTCGATACACTCTACTATACTTACGATGCCAATGCCAATTACTACCAGAAGGTACCTGCGCTTTGGCTGACCGATAACCTGTTTACGGACTTCGACGGGTTCCTGCTGCCCATGGCACTGTCGGCCAATAACGTGATCAGTATCGCAGACCGTGATGGCAATTCCAGCGCATTTACCTATACCACCACTGCCAACGATAATATTGAAACCCTGCGCTTCGATGGCGAACTGGTAGCCCGGTATTTGTATAAGTGTCAGTAAATCAATGGTATTTCTATTAGTGTGCCATTAAAAATCACCGCAGGACATTTGCCCGGCTGATCATATTTTTTACATTTGTACTATCAAACTTTGCACACATGGCATTTGATGGACCTACAAAGCCTTACCAGGAGGAAGATGTTGATGTACTTACCCTTACGGATGAACCGTATAGCCTGATCGTTTGGAACGATGAGGTGAACACATTCGAATGGGTAATCGAAACTTTGATGGAGGTTTGCGGTCACACCGCTGAACAGGCCGAGCAGTGCGCCTATATCATCCACTTCCAGGGAAAGTATGCGGTGAAGAATGGCACGTATGATGAGCTGAAACCCCAATGCGATGCCATCACCGAAAGAGGCATTGGCGCTACTATTGAAGCAGTAGCCGTTTGAATAGAAAATCCTCTTAATTCGTTTGCAATCCTTACCGCTTTATTCCTGCCGCGGCATGAATTTTATTGCCATTTTTAAAGCCATACTTTACCTTTATAATCCCATCCTCGTTTACCACATCGCCAGGTCTGAGTCCGCAAAAGAAAAGTCGTTGACCCTTTTACCTTAATACCTATTGCCGGCACATGAAACGTAAACTGAATTGTATTTTGCTCATTGATGATGATGAACCCACCAACTTTCTGAACCGACTGGTTATAGAAGAAGTGGACTGCACAGAGCGTATTGAAATTGCTCAAAGCGGAAAAGAAGCGCTTGAATATCTCTCTCTCATCGACGGTGACGGTAATTACCCGCGGCCCGACCTGGTCTTTCTCGATATTAACATGCCCGCCATGGATGGCTGGGAGTTTTTGGCAAAATATAATCAACTGCCCGAAACACAAAAAGCAAAGATTATCGTGGTGATGCTTACCACCTCTTTCAATCCCGAAGATGAAATAAAGGCGCGCAATATGGAAGGTGTGTCAGGTTTTTGCAATAAACCGCTTACGCCTGGAATGCTGCGGCAAATTTTACAGGAACATTTTCCCGGCAGGTTTTAGCGAAAAATATCAGCAGGGTATGATTACTTTCAGCAGGCATCCCTTGCCCGGAGCGCTGATGATTTCCATGGTGCCGTTGTGCATTTCAACGCGACTGAGAATGTTGTTCAGACCAATGCCCCGGGCTTTTTTTGAGGGGTCGAAGCCAATGCCATTGTCTTTGATGCGCAGGTGCAGCCGGTTGTTTACCGTTTTCAGTTCCACCTGCGATTCAGTGGCTTTGGAATGTTTCAGAATATTATTGATCTGCTCCTGCACAATGCGGTAAATGATCAGCTTCTTGCCGCTCGACAAATTCTCGATCAGGTGATCATTCGCTTTCATGCGTATGGTCAGTTCAGGCGTGCTGATATTCTCGATCATTTCCAGCAAGGCTTCTTTCAACCCTATATCGCCGAGAGAAGGAGGTACAAGGGTCTTGGAAAGTATTCTTATTTCGTTGATGGCTTTGGATATGCTGTCGTAGCTGCGATGCAAGAGTTCTTTGCGAAACCGCTCTTCATTGATGGCCATGTCCACGCATAATTTAGCGGTGGCCAGGATCTGGTTGATATTATCGTGCAGCTCGCGCCCGATGACGCCGCGCTCTTTTTCCTGCGTTTGAATGGTGACCTGCGTGATCAGCTTCTGCATTTCGATCTGGTTGCGCACCATTTCTTCCTGCATTTTCTTGCGTTCGGTGATATCCATCATGGCGCCTAGCACGCGATAGGGCTTATTGTGTTCAGACTTCAGCACATAACCACGGTCGTACACAAATTTGTAGTTTCCCTGGGCTGTTTTATACCGGTATTCTTCCTGCCATTGATCTCGTCCTTCGCTCAGGCATTTCTTGATATTGCTCAGCACGCGCTCGCGGTCGTCGGCATGAATTTTTTGCGTATGCCAATCAATGGTATTCAGTACCTCGGCAGGCTGGTAGCCAAAGATGGTGGTGATGCCTTCGTTCCAGGAAATTTCGTCGGTGCGCAAATCCCAGTCCCAGATGGTATCGCTGGTGGCTTTGATCAGCGTGTTGTAGCGCTCGTAGTTTTCCACTACCTTCTGCAATATCTTTTTCCGTTCGATGCTATACTGGATAGACTTAGCCAATAATTTTTCATCGAACTCACCTTTCACCAGGTAGTCCTGCGCGCCCAGCACTATCGTGTTCAGCGCCACCTGGGTATCAGACAAACCACTTAAAACAATGATTGAAATATGTTGCGCCAGCTCGTTGATACGTATAAAAGAATTGATGCCTTCGCTGTCGGGCAGCGTAAGGTCGAGGAAGATCAGGTCGGGTTCAGTGATTCGCAACATGCTGATTGCCTCGTCCAGCCGGGTGGCGCGGGCAATTTCGCCGGTTGGTAAACGCGAAAGGCGAAGGTATTCTTCAAAAAGAAAATAGTCACTCGGATTGTCTTCTACCACGAGTATATTGAGCGGATGAGTTGCAGTTATCATATAGCCTTTTTGGAATAATGGTACGCGCTAAAGAATCAAGCCCTGGTTTTATAACGGAAGTGGACGAAAAGGGTAGTCAACCGATTGAACGAAAGTAAACAAAAGGTACTAAAAGCCACTTCAAATTCAAAATTTGAATGAATGCGATTCATGGATTTCCTGAGGGCGCGATAAATATAACCCGTACTGATTTGCCCTTTGCGGGTATAGCTGCGCAGTTAATCTTCAGAATTTCCCCCCAATACATCCTGTATTATTTTTACATAATTTGCTCCAAAAAATTATGCCAGCGCCTAAAAGCTATTGTGAATTTGTGTGGAATACTGATCCCGGCAATGTTCATAGGCACTATCACGATCATGAGTATGGGTTTCCGATTAACGACGATAATGACCTGTTTGCGCGACTGGTACTCGAGATCAACCAGGCCGGTCTTAGCTGGACCACGATATTGAATAAGAAGGAGAATTTTTTCAAGGCTTACGACAATTTTGATATCGCCAGGGTGGCGCGCTATACGGAAAAGAAGTTTGAAAAACTGATGCAGGACGCGGGCATTGTCCGCAATTGCCTGAAAATTGAAGCGGCCATCGAAAATGCCAAACGTATTAAAGATATCCAAAAGGAATTTGGCTCATTCAAAAACTGGCTCGACAAAAACCATCCGCTTACGCGCGAGGAGTGGACAAAACTGTTCAAGAAAACATTCCGATTTACGGGGGGAGAAATAGTGAATGAGTTCCTGGTGAGCACGGGTTACCTGCCGGGTGCGCATATACCTGGTTGTCCTGTGTACAAGCATGTGCTAAAAGCAAAGCCCATGTGGGCGAAGAAATAATTGCGCTATAATTTCCAATCCACGATTTCATTTACCCACTCTGCGCGGTAGGGGGTAGTCACACGGATATAGTTATCAGTATAACCTTCTATCATGCCGTCTTTCACGTGGCTTTCAAACAATACCTTGCGTGTTTGCCCGGCGTGCAGTTGGGTGAAGTACTGCATTTTCTTGTAGCTGAGGTTGCGGAGTATTTTATTGCGGCGGTGACGTTCTTCCATCGGCACTACGGGCTTAATCTCGAGTGCCTTTGTATTATCGCGTTCTGAATAGGTGAATACGTGGAGGTAAGAAACATCCAGCTCATGCAGGAACTCGAATGTCTCCATAAAATCTTCTTCGCTTTCGCTGGGGAAGCCAACGATCACATCCACCCCGATGGCGCAATGTGGCATCAGGGTCTTGATCAGTTTTACGCGGTCGGCATACAACTCGCGCTTATATCGCCTGCGCATCAGCCCTAGTATACGATTGCTGCCGCTTTGCAGAGGTATATGGAAATGGGGCATGAACTTATTGCTGTTGGCCACCAGTTCCACAATATCATTGGTAAGCAGGTTGGGCTCAATAGATGATATGCGGTAGCGCTGAATGCCATCTACCGTATCGAGCGCTTTTACCAGTTCGTAAAAACTTTCCTCGTGCTGTCTGCCGCCGTGCGGACCTTTTCCGAAATCGCCGAGGTTTACGCCTGTGAGCACAATCTCCTTCACGCCGCTGGCCGCAAGCTGTTGTACGTTTTGCAGCACTTTATCAACGCTGTCGCTCCGGCTCTTTCCGCGCGCCATGGGTATGGTGCAGAAAGAACAGGTGTAGTCGCAGCCGTCCTGCACTTTCAGGAAGGTGCGGGTGCGATCGTTCACTGACCAGGAGGAGTTGAATCCGCTCACTTCTTCAATATCGCAGCTGCAGATGCGGGCGCTGTTGCCCTTGGTGAGCTCACGCAGATGATGACCGATGTTGAATTTTTCTGCCGCGCCCAACACCAGGTCCACCCCGGGTATGCTGGCAATTTCCTTTGGCTTCAGCTGCGCATAACAACCGGTGATCACCACCAGGCTTTCGGGCGCCTTGCGCTGTATGCGGCGTACCAGTTGCCGGCATTCCTTATCGGCATTGTCGGTTACAGAGCAGGTATTGATTACATACACATCGGCCAGTTCATCAAACGATTTCTTCTCAAAACCCTCATTTTCCAGCATGCGGGAAAGCGTGGAGGTTTCGGAGAAGTTGAGTTTGCAGCCGAGTGTATGGAATGCGACGGATTTCATTGGAGCGGCAAAGATACGAGGCGAATATTGAATATTGAATTTGAACAGGGAATGTTGAATGTGAATGAGGTAAAATGGCTAATTTTCAGGAATGAAGCATAGCAGACACTACTGGTTGATTGCCATGGCGCTGTTGGCGATGGCGGTGCTGTTTTGGGTGAGACAGGATAGGGAAGATTCGGGTGAGACGGAGGGTTTGGCGAGGGACCCGTCGGCGCTGGTATATACAAAACACGCCAGGTGCAGAATGGATTGCAGAAGCATCAGTGAGGAAGAAGTGAAGCAAATATTGCTAAAAGGGAAGATCAATTATAGCAAGAGTGAGCCGAAGGCCAAACCCGATCCCAAGTACGCGCTGGAGGGGAAGACCGACGACGGGCAGCGGGTGCGGGTAGTATTTGCTCCCGACAACGGAAAGGTGGTGGTGATTACGGCTATTGACTTAGATAAAGAATGGCCTTGTAATTGTAATTAAACCGATATGGAACGTATCTTGTGAATCAGCCATAAAACCCTTGAATGAGCTTTCTTCTGACGCCCCTGCGATTGCTTTACACGCTATATGCGTTGATTGTTTTTGTGGTATTGATGCTGCTTGTTGTTCCTTTCGTACTCGTGGGTTCATTTTTCGGTAAGATCAGGGGCGGAAATTTTATTTACCAAGTCTGCTGCCTTTGGGGCGATGCCTGGTTTTTCCTGGTTGGCATCCGGCACCGCAATATTTATGAAAGTCCGCACGACCGGTCCAAACAGTACATTTTCGTCGCCAATCATATCTCTTATCTCGATGCGCCGGTGATTGTTAAAACCCTGCGACAACCCGTACGGGTACTGGGCAAAGTTGAAATGGCGCGCGTGCCGGTGTTTGGTTTTATTTACCGCAATGCCATCGTTACTGTTGACCGCAGCAATGCCGAAAAGCGCGCAAAGAGCGTCAGGATCCTGAAATCTGTTATCAAAAAAGGTATCTCTATTTTTATTTTCCCCGAAGGCACTTTTAATGAAACTCATAAGCCGGTAAAAGAATTTTTTGACGGCGCCTTTCGTATTGCTATCGAGACGCAGACACCGATTAAACCACTGTTGTTCCTGGATGCCTACGACCGCATGCACTACCGCAGCGTGTTTTCTCTCAATCCCGGCCGCTCGCGATCAGTCTTTCTCGAAGATATTCCTGTAACAGGCCTCACCAGTGCTGATCTGCCAAAATTGAAGCAACAGGTTTATGAGTTGATGGAAAAAAAGCTGAAAGAATATAAGGCGAGTTGGATTGAAGGGTGACGGTTATAGGCTTTTGGTTAGCGATTTGATTGTACATTTACCGCCCGACACCCTGCACCCGTAACCCAACTATGTTTGTTGAAGTCATCATACCGCTTGCGCTCCCCAAAAACTACACCTGGGCCGTGCCTGATCACCTGAAAGAGCAGGTGAAGGTGGGCTGCCGGGTAGAAGTGGTATTGGGGAAAAACAAGAAATACGCCGGTGTGGTGAAGCGTATTCACAACGAGCGGCCCGTGGCTTTTGAAGCGAAGGATATATTGAACGTGCTCGATACCGAACCAATCGTGTACAAACAGCAACTATTGCTTTGGGAATGGATTGCGGGGTATTATATGTGTACCGAAGGAGAAGTAATGGCGGCCGCTCTGCCCGCGCATTTCAAACTCAGCAGCGAAACCGTGCTGATTTTTAACGATGAGTTTGGCGATGATTTCTCCACGCTCGACCACGACGAATTCCTGGTAGCTGAAGCTTTGCTGCTGAAAAAGGAACTCAAGTTAACCGAGGTACAGCAAATACTGGATTCATCGCACGTTTACCCGGTCATCAACAAGCTGATTGACAAGAAAGTCTGTTTTGTGTGGGAAGCCCTGAAAGAAACCTATTCGCCGCGCAAAGAGACTTTCGTCATACTCAACCCCGAGTACGATAACGATGAGGCGCTGAGCCAGCTGTTGAATGAAGATAAAAAACTGCAGCGCGCCGAAAAGCAGATGGAGTTGCTGCTCTCGTACCTGCATCTTATCAAAACGCAGGGCGAAGTAACCAGGTCTGAATTGCTCAAAAAAAGCGGTGCCTCCGATGCGCAGTTGAAAGGATTGGTGGACAAAAAAATTCTCTGGCTCGAAAAAAGACTGGTTGACCGCCTGCGCTACCTGCCACGTGATATCAATATCGATTTTACACTTACGCCTGCACAGCAAAAATGTTTTGATGAACTGGTGGAGCTGATGCCGAAGAAATCGGTTTCGCTTTTGCACGGCATCACGGCAAGTGGTAAGACGCAGGTATATATCAAACTCATCGAACGTTTTGTACGGCAGGGCAAGCAGGTGCTGTACCTGCTTCCTGAAATTGCGCTCACCTCGCAGATCATACGCAGGCTGCAAAAACATTTTGGCGGTTTTATCGGCATCTATCATAGCCGCTTCAACCAGAATGAGCGGGTGGAGATATGGAACAAAGTGAAAACGGGCGAATTGAAAATTATACTCGGCGCGCGATCCTCGGTATTTCTGCCGTTCTCAGACCTGGGACTGGTGGTAGTGGATGAAGAGCATGATGCGTCGTTTAAACAACAAGATCCTGCGCCGAGATATAATGCACGCGATACGGCTGTTTATTATGCATCGCTGTTTGATGCTAATGTGGTGCTCGGCAGCGCCACGCCGTCGGTGGAGAGTTATTATAACGCGTTGCAAAATAAATACGGCCTTTCTACCTTGCGCGAACGTTTTGGCGGCATTCAGCTTCCGACCATTGAAATTATCGACACCAAGAAAATTCCCCGCACCGACCGCACCAAGGTGATGATCAGTCCCGACCTGCAGGCAGCCATTGAAAAATCGCTGAAAGAAGATAAGCAGGTGATACTTTTTCAGAACCGCCGCGGCTACTCGCCTTACCAGGTTTGTAAAGTGTGTGGCTGGATACCGCATTGCAAGTATTGCGACGTTACGCTCAACTACCATAAGAACACGAATAAGTTGCATTGTCATTACTGCGCCACGGTATACCCGCCGGTGACCACCTGTATGGCCTGCGGCAATCATCATTTTCTGCAAACCAATTTTGGTACCGAGCGCATCGAAGAGCAACTGGAAGAGCTTTTTCCAAATGCCCGCATTGCGCGCATGGATGTGGATGCCGTAAGGGGTAAGACCGCCCACGATAACCTGATTCAACAATTTGAACAACACCGCCTCGATATATTGGTGGGCACGCAAATGGTGGTGAAGGGGCTTGATTTCGAAAACGTGAACCTGGTGGGCATACTCGATGCAGACAGCCTGCTGCATTTTGCCGACTTTCGCGTGAACGAACGTGCTTTTCAATTGATGGAGCAGGTGAGTGGTCGCGCGGGACGAAAAGACCAGCAGGGACATGTGATGATACAGGTGAGCAATACGCGACACCCGGTCCTGAAATTTGTACAGCAGCACGATTATGAGCAGTTTTTTCAACAGGAAATAGAGGCGCGTAAGCAATTTTTCTATCCGCCGTTTTCGCGGATTATACTGATTACCTTCAAACATAAAATGAAAGAGGTGACCGATGCGGCGGCCCAGGCCATGGCGGCGGCACTGAAACCGAACTTTGCGCAATACCTGGTAGGCCCCGCAGAGCCGGTGGTGAACAGGGTGCGCAACCAGTTTCTGATGGAGCTGCTGATCAAGCTGCCCAAGGACGCACGCACCATTCAACTTTGCAAGAAGACCATTCACGACCAGGTGGCGATACTGCATAATGACAAGCGTTTCCGCAGCGTGGTGATACTGCCCGATGTGGACGCGATTTAACAGGCGATATGAACATTCAACAAAATATTTCTCTCAGGCCTTACAACACCATGCACATCGATGCGAGGGCAAAATATTTTGCCCGGTTTTCCTCGCTGGAAGAACTGGATGCATTGATGGAAATGGTATCAAAAACAAAAGAACCCAAAGTAATACTCGGCGGCGGCAGCAATATTTTGTTTACGAAAGACTTTGACGGATGGGTATTGAAAAATGAAATTGCCGGGTTGGAACAGGTAAAGGAAGATGAAAATCATATTTACCTGAAGGCCGGGGCGGGGGAGAACTGGCATGCCCTTACGCAACATTGTATTCGCCGCAACTGGGCCGGCGTTGAAAACCTTTCGCTGATACCTGGCAATGCAGGCGCGGCGCCTATGCAGAATATCGGCGCTTATGGAGTGGAAATAAAAGATGTGTTTGAAGAACTGGAGGCCTATAGTATTGCCGACAAAAAAGCTTACACCTTTACAGTGAACGATTGCGAATTTGGTTATCGTGAAAGCGCGTTCAAGGGAAAATACCGCGATCAGTTTGTGATACTCAACATTACACTTCGTCTCAATAAGCATCCCCAGTTCAGGACGAGTTATGGCGCCATTACGCAGGAACTGGAACGTATGGGTGTGGAGCAACTCAGCATTGCAGCCGTTGCGCAGGCGGTGATCAATATCCGCCAGTCAAAATTGCCCGATCCGGAAAAGATCGGGAATACCGGCAGCTTTTTTAAAAACCCCTCTGTTGACCGCGATAAGTTTGAAGCATTGACAAAAGAATTTCCGGGTATTGTGGCCTATGACAACCCCGATGGTACAGTGAAGCTGGCGGCCGGCTGGCTGATTGAACAATGCGGCTGGAAAGGTTTCAGAAAGGGTGATGCAGGTGTGCATGCCAGTCAGGCGCTGGTGCTGGTAAATTTTGGACATGCCAGCGGGAAAGAGATTTTTGACCTCAGCGAAGCGGTTTTACACAGCGTTCAAGATAAGTTTGGCGTGGTCCTGGAGCGTGAAGTGAATATTATCTAGTCATATTTTAAGGTGAAATTATCTTGTAGCCAGCGTTTTGCTCAAACATGCTGCCCGGAAAATTGTCGAGTCGCTTCCGCTCATCATTCATATATGTGTTTTTGCAAAAATTTTTATCCGATCGTACAGAATAACTCGTCATCCGCAAGTTTCCGGAACAAAAATTTTCGCAGAGCGTTTAATTTGCCATGATCAAACAAATAGGTTAACCAAAACTAATTTACAGTCATGAGAAGAATTCTCGTTTTGGTGACCGTGTTGAGCTTTTTATATAGTTCAGCACTGTCACAGACCCGACTTGTATCCGGCAGAGTTGTAGGAGCAAACAACGAACCGGTCCCCAACGCCTCCGTCACGATTAAAGGAACTACCACAGGTACTACTACTAAAGCAGACGGAACATTTTCCTTACAAGCCCCCGAAGGCGCCATTCTCCTGATCTCATCTGTAGGATTTTCTGATTTGGAAGTATCGCTCGACAATGCTTCTCTTATCCAGTTAAGGCCAACAGGACAAGATCTGAGTGAAGTGCTGGTAGTGGCTTATGGTACTGCCAGGAAGAGTACTTTCACTGGTACTACCGCGCAGATCAGCAGTAAGGAAATCGAGAACAGGCCGCTGATCAACGTGAACAATGCGTTGACAGGCGTTGCTCCTGGTATCCAGACCACCGCAGGTGGCGGCCAGCCAGGTACTGGTCCCTCCATTCGCATCCGCGGTTTTGGTTCCATCAACGCCTCCAACGACCCCCTGTACGTAGTTGACGGCGTGCCTTATGATGGAAGCATTGCCAACCTGAATGTGAACGACATCGAAACTATTTCGGTGTTGAAAGACGCTGCTTCGGCTGCCTTGTATGGTTCGCGCGCTGCCAACGGTGTGGTGATGGTCACTACCAAGAAAGGCCGCCGCAATACCACCCGCTTCACACTGGGTGTTACACAAGGTATCAGCAGCAGGGCCATTCCCGAGTACGACAGGGTAAATGCCTTCGAGTATTATCCGCTGATGTGGGAAGCGCTTCGTAATGCGTTGGCATATAGCGGCACCACTCCGTTGCCGACTGCCAGCCAGAATGCTACCAACACCATTTTCAATCAGCTGCGTTACAATCCCTTCAATGTCCCCAATAATGAAATTGTGGACGTGAATGGTAAAATCAATCCCAACGCAAAGCTGAAATGGGCTGATGACCTCGACTGGACAGACGAGCTGTTGCGCCTCGGCAACCGCCAGGACTATTCGATGGTATTGAGTGGCGGTGCACAAAAGACCGACTACTTCCTTTCTTTAGGTTATACCGACGAGAAGGGTTTCATTATCCGTTCAGACTATCGCCGTATCACGGGTAGAATGAACATCAACTCGCAGCCTGTTAACTGGTTCAGGACCGGTGTGAATATTTCCGGTACCATCACCAAGTCTAACCAGGCCAGCGATGATGGTAGCACTTCATATGTGAACCCGTTCTATGGTACCCGTACCATTGCTTCTATTTACCCTGTGTATGCGCACGATCCTGTAACAGGCGAATACCTGTTGGATGCAACAGGCAAACGTTATTACGACCTGGGCGCCAATCGTCCCGTGTATAACGGTCGCCACCCGATCCAGGAAACCAAGCTGAATGAAAATAACTTCAAGAGAAACGTGCTGAGTGCACGTGCCTATGGTGAATTGATCTTTACCCCTTGGTTGAAGTTCACTACCAATATCAGCACCGACATTACCGACAACCTGAATGCTACTTATGAAAATAAGATTGTTGGTGACGGTGCTCCGGGCGGTCGTGCACGCAGAAGAGCTACCAAGACTACCAGCTATACCTTTAACCAGTTGCTGAACTTCAGCCAGAAATTTGGCAACCACAGCATTGAAGCGCTGGTTGGTCATGAAAACTACGACTACACCTACAACTTCCTCGATGGATTCCGCAACGGGCAAATCGTGGATGGTGTGTCTGAACTGGCAAACTTCACTACTACTTCCACGCTCAACTCATATGTTGACCGCGCTACTATCGAGAGCTGGCTTTCGCGTGTGAACTATAGCTTCAACGACAAATACCTGTTGAGTGCTTCTTATCGCCGAGATGGTAACTCACGCTTCTCCGACAAAGTGCGCTGGGGTAACTTCTGGTCAGTAGGCGCCGGCTGGCGTGTAGACCAGGAAGAGTTCATGAACCCTGTTACATGGGTTGATCAACTGAAGCTGCGTGCTTCTTATGGTACTGTAGGTAATGATAACGGTATCGGATTGTATCCTTTCCGTGCATTATATAACATAGCAAGCAATGCCAGCGAACCAGGCTTCCTGCAGGCAAGTTTCGAAAACAAGGACCTGTCTTGGGAAGTGAACAAGCAATTTGACATAGGCATCGATTTCGGTTTATTTGGCAACAGGCTTACCGGTACTATCGAATACTTCAACAGGCAGTCAGACAACCTGTTGTTCGAAGTACCGTTGCCTATTTCTACCGGCATTCTGAGCGTTTGGAAAAACGTGGGTAGCATGTTTAACCGCGGCGTTGAAATTCAGCTCGCCGGCGATGTTATCCGCAACAAGGAGTTCAGCTGGAATGTAAATGTGAACTGGACAACTTTCAGGAACGAGATCACCAAACTGCCTGACGGCCAGGTGGAGATCATCAGCGGTACCAAGAAACTGATGGTGGGCCGTTCTATCTATGATTTCTGGCTTAGAGAATGGTATGGTGTTGACCCCAACGATGGTTCTGCTCTTTATCGCATGGATATTTATAACGCATCCAACACCCGCATTATCGACAAGGGCGCCACAAAAGACTCAGTGACCACTACCAGCAACAACGGCCGTTATCACTACAATGGTTCAGCTATTCCTGATTTTTATGGCGGTATCACCAATACTTTCCGCTATAAGAATTTTGAATTGTCTATCCTGATCAACTACCAGGTAGGCGGCAAAGTATATGATGCAACTTATGCTACATTGATGCACCCCGGCACTTATGGCACTGCACTGCATGTTGACGCTTTGAAACGCTGGCAAAATCCGGGCGATGTAACCGATGTGCCTCGTATGGACAACGCACAGGTTGGTATTTACAATGCTCAATCTGACCGCTTCCTCACCGATGCATCCTTCCTGAATCTCCGCGCTGTGAACCTGATCTATCAACTGCCTGCAAAACTGTTGGGCAAGATTCAGGCTCAGTCTGGCCGCGTGTTTATCAGCGGTGAAAACCTGGCCCTTATTTCTGCCCGCAAAGGCATGAACGTAGGTCAGACATTCACCGGTGTTACTTCAAACGTTTATGTGCCCGCGCGCATCGTAAGTGCAGGTATCAATGTTTCATTCTAAAAATCAACAAGCATGAAAAAGATTTTTGCTAATATATTTCTCGTATCTCTGCTCGGCTTGTCGGTGAGTAGTTGCAAAAAAGACTACCTCGAGACCTTTCCTACCGACCAGGTAGCTTCAGATGAAGTGTTTGGCACTACCATCAATGCCTGGGGCGCTATCAACGGTATTCACCGCTCATTGTATGTTCAATACCTGGGTAACCAGGACCAGGGCGGTATCAGCGGTAATATGATCTACATGGATGTGATGGGCGAAGACCTGGTGATGACCGACAGGGCCAATGGCTGGTTCGTGGGCGAATACCAATGGCTGAGCCATCGCAACGCAAACAGCCGCGTGCCTTATTTCAACTACTACATTTTCTATCGCGTTATTGCCAACGCCAATATGATTATTGGTAATGTGGACAATGCGGAAGGTCCTGAAGCTGACAAGAAAGCCATTAAGGGCCAGGCATATGCTTACAGGGCATGGGCTCATTTCAACCTGGTGCAATTGTTTGGCGAACGCTATGTGGCCGGCGGCGCTAACGACGGCCCGGGTGTGCCCCTTATGCTTACAACCACTACCGAAGGCCAGCCGCGTGCCACTGTTGCAGAAGTATACGCGCAAATTCACAAAGATCTCGATGAGGCCATTGATCTGCTCACTGGTTACGACAGGGCCAATAAATCGCACCTGAACGTAAACGTGGCCAAAGGTATCAAGGCTCGTGTGGCGCTGACACAGCAAAACTGGGCACTGGCTGCGCAGCTGGCTAACGAAGCACGCCAGGGTTATTCGCTGATGAGTAATGCGCAATACATGGAAGGTTTCAACGACTATACCAATCCCGAATGGATCTGGGGAGTTCACCAGCAGGCTGACCAGCAGACCTACTTCTATTCGTTCTTTGCGTACATGTCGTGCAACTTCAACTCAACCAATATCCGCGGTAATCCAAAGGCTATTAATTCAGCTTTGTACGACAAGATAACTGACACCGACATTCGCAAGCAATTGTGGGATCCCACCGGTGCCAACACCGATTTTCCTATTCCGCCTCATACCGCTTCTACCAGGAAGCCTTATATGAACAGGAAATTCCGCGTCGCAGATCCCAACATCAGTATCGGCGACGTGCCGCTGATGCGCGCTGCTGAAATGTACCTGATCGAAGCCGAAGCCTTGGCAAGAGCAGGACAGGATGCAGAAGCTGCACAGGTACTGTTTGAACTGGCCAACAAGCGTGACCCGGACTACACGCTTTCTACCAACACAGGTGATGACCTGATCGAAGAGATCATGATTCAACGCCGTGTGGAACTGTGGGGTGAAGGTTTCCGCTGGTACGACCTGAAGCGTTTGAACCTGCCGCTCGACAGAACCGGCGCTAACCACGATCCTACACTGGCCCGCGTACTGGAAATTCCCGCTGGCGATAAGCAATGGCAATTCCTGATTCCGCAGGATGAGATCAATGCCAACAAGAACGTGGTGCAAAATCCGCTCTAAAGTTTTACCACAACTATAAAAGAAAAGAGGCTGTCTTAATTAAGACAGCCTCTTTTTATCTGATATCTTTTCATCAATGCGCTCCCGGATGTTCTCCGGGAAATCATCTCTCCCTTACTTTATCAGCAGTTTCTTCGTAATTACCTTCTTGCTGCCGATCACTTTCACATAGTAGGTGCCTGCAGCCAATCCATCCAGCGGCAGATCGAGCGTTTGACCGTTCACCGCGCTCAGCGTTCTGGCAATTTTAACCTGACCTGCGGTATTTATCACCTGTACCGATACATTTCCGATCTCTTCTGTGAATACCAGTTGCACCTGCTGCTGCGCCAGTTCTACCGGGTTGGGTACTATCATGAAGTCAAATCCAACAGAGCTGCTTAGTATGCCCGAGGTAATTTTCGAATACTTAAACTGGCCGTCCAGGTCGGTTTGCCTGATGCGGTATTCATAAACCTGGTTCTTCGCAATGGCGCGGTCGGTATAAGTGTATTTCGAAGCGCCGGTGCCGGGAACTACCGCTATGGGTTCGAAATTGCCCGAGCCTGCTTTTCTTTTTTCTACAATATAATCCTTCACATTGCCCAGGTCTTCCACTTCCCAGGTCAACAACAACGCATTGCCGGCAGGTTTCACGGTGAAGTTAACGAAGTTCACCGGCAATGGCCCGCTTTGGGCGGTAAACAAGGAATTAGAAGGAATGATCTGTTTTACTACATCCGGACCACTCCAGCGCAACTCTACAAATGCATCGGCGAAGCTGTCGAAATATTCAAGCCTGATGGGGTATTGTACGCCAGCTTCCAGTAGTATGTTGCCTATGTGTTCCCAGGTTCCCTGGCCCAACCAGCCATTTACCACTTGTTGATTGTTTACCCATAGACGCGCGCCGTCATTGCAGTACACATAGAAGGTGTACAAGCCCGATGTGGGTGGCTGCACAAAACCTGTCCAGCGCACAGTAAATTCATCAGCCCTTACGCCCGGGCCCGGTGAACCACCACCCCAGTTGAAATTCACAGTAGGATCAACGCGGGTAAGCGCCGGTGTGCCTCCAAAGTTCTGAGCCGCGGATAGGTTGAAATACTCACCGTTCAGGCCAGTGCCATTCCAGACTGCCTTTTTCCTGTACACAGCTACGATGGTACTGTCGGCCGTAGGAGTGGCAAACTGAATCTGGGGATCAGTGGTGCCATCGCCCCAGCGCACAAATTCCCACATAGTATTATCGACCATATAGGTTGCCGGAGCGGTGAGAGAACGGATCACGCCTTTTACACTCAACAGTGAACCGGGCGCTACCATGTTAGTCCCGTCCACGTTGATGGCAATGCCGGGTTGTGCCTGCAGGGTCAATGTTACCTTCTCCGGCATTACATCACGATATACGGTGGTCTTGATGCCGATGCTGTTTTCCGCTGTCAGGTATATGCGGTACCATACATTGTCCGACACTTCATTCACCGCGCTGATGGGCACACTTCCCGATGCAATGCCGGAAGTGATGGCCAGCACGGGGTGAGTATGCGTATCGTGATGAAAATCTATTTTCCAGGTCAGTTTTTCTACTGGTATGGGACCGTCCACCGGATCGGTGGCGCTGCCTGCGAAACTAAGGGTAGTGCCCGCGATATAGGTAGCTCCTTCTACAGGCAGCGTGAGTACCGGAACTGGGGGCGGGCGATTGGTGACGGTCAGCACAGCTGCATCACTGGTCACACTGCCATGTTCGTTGGTGACTACGCAGCGGAACTGCGCGCCATCATCACTTTCCTGCACATTGTTCAGGATCAGCACCGCATCGTTGGCGCCTGGAATATCGGCGCCGTTGCGCTGCCATTGGTAGGTGAGGTTAAGGCCGTTGGCCACCACGTTAAAGTCGGCGGTACCTCCAACGCTCACCACTATATCTTCGGGGTGCACGGCAATAGTGGGTGCCAGCGAACCGGTATATACCACTTTCCATAGCACGCCTTCGTCGGTGGAGGTATTATCTTCGGGCAAACCCGCATGCGGTACACCGCCGCGGTCCAGGTAGTAGAAAGCACCGGTGGCGGGATTGATGGCAAAAGCTACCGGGCGGCCCACATTGCTGGCAAAAGTGCCCAGTCTTTCGCCGGTTTCCGGGTCCATCACTTTGATGGTCTGGTTACAATAATCGCCATAAAAGAACTTCCCCAGGTAACCGGGCGGAAATGCAATAGTGTTCGGGTTATAAAACACACCTCCGATGATGGCGCAGCCAGAATCGTGGTGATAGTAAAAAACAGGATCCATGTAGTTGGCCGGTGGCGTCACGTTGGCAGGCCGGGGACCTTCAATCAGCGCCCAGCCATAGTTTTTGCCAGCCTGCACCTCGTTGATTTCTTCATACAGGCTTTGTCCCACATCACATACAAAATAGCGGCCGGTGCCGGGTTGGATATCCGCAGTAAAAGGGTTGCGAAAGCCAATCGCATAGATATAACGGTGAAGACCGGTCAGTGCCGTTGCGTACGGGTTGTCGGGCGGCAGGCTACCGTCTTTATTCATGCGCAGCACCTTACCCAGCACGCTGCTGAAGCTCTGCGAATATGGAGGCTGGCTCGATTCGCCGGTGGTGACGTACAATTTGCCATCCAGGCCAAAATTCATGGCGCCACCCGTATGGATGGTGCCCACCATCGGCTCGAGCTCCATTAGCAGGAAAAACGAACTCGGGTCGATGGACTTAGACGCGTGGTTAAATGTGTACCGGCCAATACGGTTGCGGGCCGTACCTGCCTGTGTGTAGTACACGTAAATATAGCCGTTGGTGTTAAATTCGGGGTCAATAGCTATATGGTTAAAACCCCGTTCATTGTACGGATCCACATTGCCTGAAAAATTGATCAGTGGGGTAGGATTGAATACGTCGTTTTCGCATAGGAACAGCTTCCCCGACTTATCCGTTATGAACAGGTACTGGCCGTCCGGCGAAAATTTCATGTCCGTCGGGTTCAGGTTCTGCGCAATGCGCGTGGCCTGGAAACCGGCGGGCAAAGATTGAGCCATAAGATCAGTCGAAAGGAGACTGAGTAAAGAGCATAATAATAACACAGTTGTAATGCGCAACGAGGAAGCGTAGTACTGTTTCATATGCGGGATTTGATAAGTGACGATAATTGAAAAGAAAAGACAAAGACAACAATTGTCTATACTTTGCTTCACCCAGGCCTTAAAGGTTTTGATACTTGATCTTGGATCTTGCAGATATTAGATCTTACGACGAGAGAAGATAGGGTCATTCCGTAATGGAATGAGTGACAAATCTAAGTAAAAAAAGAGAAGCCGCAATACTCATTTTGCGGCTTCAGGTTACAACACTACTTCATCATTGCTAACTAATAGAGCCAGTCGAATCACAGTAGTGATCAATTTATATACGTATTCCATTCCTGTGCTTTTGTTTAGCAGCAGGGAACGGGAGCGCATGGATTGAAATGGTAGCTAGTCCCGACAGGATTCGGATGATAAGCCGGCGATGAACTGCCGTTAGCGGATTTTTTGGTTGATTGAGGTTCTGACAAGGGCGTGGGCAAATATAAACTGAAGTTTTCTTATTAAAATCAGCCTTAGCACAAACTTGTAAAAAAGGATTCCCGTGTAAAAATGATAATCTCATTTTCCCCACGACAAAAGGTATCGTTCACCCATACCCGATGCCAGATATAGGATTGAAAAATACCCATTTACGCGATTATCGCCTGCAATTTAATTTGAGGTGTACGATCCCGCGTGGGGTAATTAACTGAAATCTTCTCCGTCAAATTCTTCATCCTGGTACGAAGTATTGCCGAGGTTGATCATAGAGCCCATCAGGTCTTTGAATTCAATCTTGTTCTCCAGAATTTTCTTACTGATAAAGGAGAACGCTGCCAGTCCGTGCAAAACAAATTCCATCAGCAGGGCTGCCTCTTTTTCATTGGCGTGTTTGAAAAATTTTTTCACCAGGGCATGTAGTCCGTCTACGCGGTACAACTGCTGCACCTTCTCATCGTCTTTGGTATGGAAGAAAAGGTTCAGCGAGTTGCCCTTGTCAAACCAGGCCTGTATGCTGCGGTAGGGATTTTCATCGGGCTGTTGCTGGCCGCGTTTCTTCTTGAGTGTATCCGGGTTGGGGAAATAATTCACAAACTGCGAGCGTATGGCTTTGTCCAGCAGGTTCATTGCCACCTGGTACGGACCTTCCTGTTCGCCTTCATACACCAGTTCAATCTTGCCTGTTATAGAAGGTATCACCCCGATCATATCGCTGATCCAGACCTGGGTTTCTTTTTCCTTGTTGATAATGGCACGCCGTTCGGCCGAGCTGATTGCGTTTTCGAAGGCAGAGATGGACAAACGCGCCGATACGCCGCTTTTCTTATCCACTAACTCGCTGTTGCGCGCTTCAAACGAAATCTGCTCAATCAGTCGTTTCAGCAAATCGCTGATGCGCACGCGGGCCTTTTGCTCTTCCGGCACATCGGCTTCCTGCTCGGTAATGGTGAGCGCCGTCTCGATAGTCCTGGGATAATGGGTGAGTATCTGGCTTTCAATGCGGTCTTTCAGCGGTGTGACTATCGAGCCACGGTTAGTATAATCTTCGGGGTTGGCGGTAAATACAAACAAAATGTCCAGCGGCATCCGCAGCTTGAAGCCGCGTATCTGCACATCTCCTTCCTCCAGGATATTAAACAGCGCCACCTGTATGCGCGCCTGCAGGTCGGGAATCTCGTTGATCACAAAAATGCCGCGGTTGCTGCGCGGTATGATGCCGTAGTGAATCACGCGTTCATCAGCAAAACTCAACCGCAGATTGGCCGCCTTAATGGGATCGATATCACCGATAAGGTCGGCAACGCTCACGTCGGGAGTAGCCAGCTTCTCACCATACCGCTCGCTGCGGTGCAGCCATTGAATAGGCGTGTAGTCGCCTTTTTCCACGATCAGGTCTTTGGCGTAGCGGGAGGTAGGGTTCAACGGATCGTCGTTTATTTCACTTCCCTCCACTATGGGAATGTACTCATCGAGCAATTCGATCATCTGTCGCGCCATACGCGTCTTGGCCTGGCCGCGCAGACCGAGGAAAAGAATATTGTGTTTGCTCAGCAATGCCCTTTCCACATCGGGAATCACTGTGTCTTCATAACCAATTATTCCTCTGAAAGTATTTTCGTTTTTCTGCAATTTGCAGATAAGGTTCTTGCGTATTTCTTCCTTTACGGACCTGGGTTTATATCCGCTCTTTTTCAGCTCACCTAATGTCTTTGCACGGGTAATGGTCATGAGTATTTATTTTATTCTATTCTGTCTCTGTGATCAATACACTGTCTTCCTTTTTCCGCTCTCAAAGTCGCGGAAAATAAACGCTCCTAATCTGTCGAGCGAGGCAAAAAATGCTTTGCCGCTGTTGGTCTCAGTAAACTCCTGCACAAATCGCTGCAGGTAGGGGTCGGTGGCTATCATGAATGTGGTAATCGGAATTTTGATCTTCTTGCATTGCGCCGCCAGGTTGAGGCAGCGGTTGGTGATCTTGCGGTCGAGACCAAAACTGTTCTTATAATATCGCTTACCGATCTTCAGGCAGGTTGGCTTTCCATCGGTGATCATGAATATCTGCTTGTTCGGATTTTTTCTGCGGCGCAGAATATCCATTGCCATTTCCAAACCCGCCACTGTATTGGTATGATAGGGACCCACCTGCAAATAGGGGAGGTCTTTTATCTCAACCGGCCAGGCATCGTTGCCAAACACCACAATATCCAATGTGTCTTTGGGATATTTTGTAGTGATCAGTTCACTCAGCGCCATCGCCACTTTCTTCGCGGGCGTAATGCGGTCTTCGCCGTACAGGATCATGCTGTGCGAAATATCAATCATAAGCACGGTGGAAGTCTGCGATTTGAAGTCGGTCTCCCTGATAGCGAGATCGTCTTCCTGCATACTGAAACTCTCTATGCCATGATTGATCTGCGCATTGCGTATAGAAGTGGTGAAATCAATCTGCTCCAGCGTATCACCAAACTGGAAGGGGCGCGTCTCGGGATTGATCTCATCGCCCTGCCCGGGTTTGAAGGTATGGTGATCGCCCTGCCTGGTTTTTTTCAGCTTTCCGAATATTTCTTCGAGCGAACGCTTGCGGATACCCTGCTCCGTTTTGGGAGTGATGGTGATTTGTCCGCTTACGACATTCTCCTGTATATATCCTTTGTCTTTTAAGTCTTCGATGAAATCGCCCATGCCATACTCATCATCGGTCAGCTGGTATTCCTTATCCAGTTGGTTCATCCAGTTGAGCGCCTCACTTACGTCGCCGTTGGTATAAGTGAGCAACTGCATAAACACATCGAGCAATTGCTCAAAACGGCTCTTGCCCTGCTGGTTGGGATCGAATCGGGTAAAATGATAACCTATCACTGCAAAATCTTTTAGTTCTCGGATATACCCAATTTAAGGATTAATTGAATATAAAACCGAAAAGAAAAATCCGGAATCCAAATGCAATAGTTGCAGTTTTGGATTCCGGATTTCTAATTCATATTTATTCCCAAAAGGGAACTTACTTACCCGAATCAGGCGTCGGCAGCGTTCCAGGCGCAGTTTCTGCAGGATTGGCTGCCGGAGCCGGGTCAAACTGGTTTTTCCAGGCATCAATTTGCTGCAACATCTGGTAGCACGACAAGATATCGTTCACAAATTTCTCCTGGTTTTCCGATAAGCCGCCGGGTCTTCCGTTCATATAGTTGGCAGCGCCTGCATACAGCTGGTCGTTGGTGAGCGCCACATCGCCCAGCGACTGGTAGTATTTCATTTGCTGGTCAAGATCTTTCTTCAGCGAATTATACACCTTGTCGGCCAGTTCTTTGTCACCCGCGCGATAAGCTGCCAGCAGGAAAGTGGCACTGAAACGGTTATGGAAATTGCCCCTGTTGGAGGTCATACCATAAGGCACGTTTTCAATAGAAACACCTTCATCATATTTGCGAAGCACTTTCACCGCGCTGTCGCTGCGGCCGGCTTCCACCAGGTTCAACGCCACCAGTGCGTGCGATTGGCGGAGGCTGTTGATATGGCGACGGTTTTCTTCATCAAAATAGACTCCCTTCAGGTGTGCATTGCCATAACCGAATTTCTCGGTGATGTTTCTGAATGCCAGGTTCAGTTCCACATTATTCTGATTTTCTACCGGCACCAGTCGGTAAGAAAGACCTTCCAGGCGTACGTACTTTTCAAGACCCAATTCTTCCAGTTCCTGGATAGAAGTGAAATAGATCGGGCGCTTCCAACTGTTGGCGGCAATCAATGCCAACACAGCCAGGTCGTTCTTTTGCAATACGCCTTTCTTAATATCGATTTTCAACTCGGGCACAATGCTGTCGCCGTCATTGAAGGTCATGTATTGTCTCACACTGTCTACATTAACCGGTATGCTCACCTTGTTGGTGGGCAGCACGCTGATGAGATCGTCGCCATAAGGTACTTTATCTTTCGGCTGCTCGCTGGCTGTTACATTTTTCAGCAGGTCGTACAGCGGGTAATATTTGTTGGGATCGTAGCGCTGTGTCAACCCCGCAGCGCCTACGCGGCCGAGGATATTTGCAGTGAATACAAAATCGCGATTGTTGCCGCGAATCTGTTCGGGCGTGAAGATCACATCAGCGGGGTCGCTGTCATTCACCTTATATCTAAGCTGGTTGATGTACCAGTCGGTGCCCAACAGGCTATAGTTCATCACGCGCAGATCGGGACGAATGCCTTCCACTTCCTGTGCATACCAGAGAGGGTAGGTATCGTTATCACCAAAGCTGATGACGATGGCATTTTTTTCACAGCTTTCAAGATAGTTCTTACCCAGGTCGCGGGCCAGCACTTTCTTGCTGCGGTCGTGGTCGTCCCATTCCTGTGAAGCCATCAATACCGGCACTGCCAATAAGCATATTGCAAAGGCTGCATAATCGGCGGCCACACTTTTAACCGCTTTGCTCAACAATTCTCTTACCCACAACACACCCAGGCCAATCCATACAGCGAATGCATAGAAAGAGCCTACGTACGCATAATCACGTTCGCGGGGCTGGAAACCTGCCTGGTTGAGGTAAATTACAATCGCGAAACCGGTGAAGAAGAAGAGCAGGAAATTCACCAGCCAGTCGCGGCGGTTGCGGTTAAGCTGGTAGATGAAACCTGCTATGCCCAGCAATAAGGGCAGGAAGTATAATTTATTGTTAGCCTTATTATTTTTTCCGGCGCTATCGGGCAATTCATCGGGCGTACTGTGCTTAAACATTTTGTCGATGAAGTTGATGCCGCTGTTCCAGTTGCCGTCGCGGCGGTTGCCCAGGCCCTGTAAGTCATTTTGTTTTCCGGCGAAATTCCACATGAAATAGCGCCAGTACATCCAGTTGAACTGGTAATTGACAAAGTACATGATATTATGACCGAAGTTGGGCTGCTCATCCGGTCCCATATTGCCGAATGTGCGGTACACGTACTCCTGGTTGCGTTCGTTACCGGCATCCCACATGCGCGGGAAGAGGTGCGGACCAATTTTGTCAACGTCCCAGTGGGGATGTTGCTGCGCAATCTGCCTGAGATCGTCGTCGGTGGGTTTGGCGCTGAAATCTGTCTTCCGGTTTTCACCAATCTTTACATACTCCTTATCACCTTTTGCATACAGGTTGCCTACCACTTTTGAACCGGGGCGATACACAAAGTCGGGACCATATAAAATAGGCCAGTCGCCATATTGTTCGCGGGTAAGATAGCCCACCAGGCTCACCGGGTTATCCACGTTGTACATATCCACCGAGGGATTGGCCGATGAACGCACCAGCGTGGTGAAGTAGGTGGTATATCCTAAAATCACGAAGGTGGCAGACCAGAGCGCGATCTTCAGGAATGAAACGATATTCCTTTTATAGTAATAACAAATAGCTACCAGCACGCCGATGCCGAGCAGCAGCAGGAAGAAATTGCCCGCTGATTTGATGAAGGGAAAACCAAAGAGCAATATGATGGCTGACAGCCATACGGGGAAGCCGGTGAATTTATGGATATGCGAATCTTTGAAACGCAGACCAATCACCAGCAGGGCGCCCAGCAGGATGAAGTAGAAAATAAATCCTGAGAAGAAAGGCAGTCCCAGTTCGTTCACAAAGAAGATGTCGAATGCGCCTGCGCCGCGGATGGACCATTGAATAATGGCTACCTGGGTGAGACCGGTGATAACGCAACCGGTAACGAAGGCCCAGAAAATTCCCCAGCGGGTGACTTTATAGCGTTTAAAATAATACACCATTACGATGGCGGGGATGGTCAACAGGTTGAGCAGGTGCACACCAATTGACAAGCCCATCATATAAAATATGAAGATGATCCAGCGGTCGGCGCGTGAAAACTTGTGTCCATCTGTCTTGCTTTCCAGGTCCACTTCGTGCTCCCATTTCAGGATGGCCCAGAATACGATGGCGGTGAAGAGGGAAGACAAGGCATATACTTCACCTTCAACAGCGCTATACCAGAATGAGTCGGAGAAGGTATAGGCCAGTGCGCCTACCACGCCTGCGGCCATGATGTTGAACACCTGGCGGCTGGTGAGTGCTTCATTATTTTTTTGCACCAGTTTGCGTGCAAAGTGAGTGATGGTCCAGAAGAGGAATAATATGGTAAAGCCGCTGGCAATAGCGTTCATGAAGTTGACACCGCGTGCGGCATTGGCGGGGTCATTGCCAAAGAGGATGATGAAGAATCGGCCCAACAATACGAAGAGCGGGGCACCGGGCGGGTGGGGAATCTGCAACTTGTAGGCGCTGGAAACGAATTCGCCGCAATCCCAGAAGCTGCCCGTCGGTTCCATAGTCAGAACATATACGGTGCAAGCCACCAGGCACACGATCCAACCCACCATATTGTTCACTCGGTTAAAGTTCATAAAGTCTTGGTTTTAATAAGAATGGGCAAATATAGGGGAATAGTTTGTTTTGGTTTCGGGTTTCGGGTTGGGAGTTTCGTGTTTCGCGTTCTGATACTCATGCGTCATGCCCGGCCATTCAGTTCTAATTAAATGAATGTGAAAATCAGGATGCCATCAAAAAGCGCGGTAGCAAGCTGAAACTGCGCGCAGCGCCCATCCTCCATCTATTCAAAAAAAATCCTCACCGTCTGGTAAAACAGCCTGTTTTGCAGATTCTGGCTTCTTTCCGTAAAACCGTGCAGGCCGAAGAGTCCCGCGGCATTGCCTTTGTTGATGGCGATTTCGAGGTAGCCGGCGGCGTTGAAAGAAGCGAGTTTTTCGCCTTCGGGCACGTCGGCATAGGTTTCGGAGATGCGGTCAATAACCTCGTCGCGTTTGAATACGATGCGGAAATGGCGGCCTTTGCGCTGTTCCTCGAACTGTTCGCGGGTAATGTTGACGATGATGTTTTCAAAATGGTCAATGAAAATGATCTGTCCTTCTATCCAGTCGCCGCCAAAAGTAGGCCGAAGGGGATTTTTTTCAATGATGGGCACATCAGGAATGCCGATATTCTGCAATTTTTCTCCTGCCTGCAGGCGGTTGATGGCTTGTCCCATCACCTGTATGCAGTATAAAGTATTCTTGACGGCCGATTTTTCCAGCGGCAGCCCGATCACTATTGCCGGTTTTTCTTCCAGCACCATTGTGATCAGCCCGTTATCGGCGCAAAGCAGGTATTGTTCATTATGATAAGCCAGCAAAAGTTGATCGGGATGTTTTTCAAAAAGATTTACCAGTAGCAAATGATAGGTATGAGCCGGAAAATGCCGCAGCGCATTCCTGCATATATACGCCGCCTGCGGGTAATTGAATGGCGAAATGGCATGCGAAATATCCACCAGCTTAAAGTCCGGGTTGATGTGCAACAACCGGCCTTTAATGGCCCCGACGAGATAGTCCTGGTGACCGATATCTGATGTGAGGGTTAGTAATGCCATTTCAAGTTTCGAGTTTCGGACTATTTCGTCAATTGATCATCCTTAAAGAAAAACTTGTACACCATCTTATCCGTCAGCGACGGGAAAAACCTGTTCATAAATATTGTTCTCTTCCCGGTAAAGCTTATCACCAGCGTCCTCTTCCGGTTTTCGATGGCTTTCATGATGGCGGCGGCTACTTCGGGGGCCTGCATGAGTTTTTCTTCTTCGAGGGGCGATTCTCCTTGCGGTTGTCCCTGACTGTTAAGTGCCACGCGGCGGATATTGCTGGCGGTGTAGCCGGGGCAGACCCACATCACGTGCACGCCGGTCTGCAGCAGTTCTACGCGCAGGGCTTCGAGCCAGCCTTGTAGGGCGAATTTGGACGCGCTGTAGGCGCTGCGGCCGGGGAGACCGCGATAGCCGGCGATAGAAGATACGCCCACGACGACGCCCTTGCTCTGGAGCAGGGCGGGGAGGGCATAGCGGGTGCAATAGACGGCACCATAAAAATTGACGTCCATCACGCGGCGCAGAACTTCCAGGTCCGCATCCTGGAAAAGCGAGCGCATGCTGATGCCGGCATTATTGATGAGAATATCGATGCTTCCAAATGTCTTGAGGGTGGAGTCGATAAACCGTTTACAATCCATCTCCTTGCTCACATCGCAGGTGATGGTATGCAACATTACATTGGAATGTTCGAGCTGGAGTGTGTAAAGTTTATCGTAATTGCGGCCGCAGGTGGCCACGCGGGCGCCTGCATGGATGAAAGCGTTTACCAAAGCCCTGCCTATACCGTCACTTCCCCCCGTAATTGCAACTACCTTATCTTTAAAAAATGACATAGTGGAAATATTAATGCAAAAATAACGGAGTTGCCGTGGCTAAAAAATTCGGGCTTACGAAATGATTTTGTGATTTTTACCTAAAAGTTTGGTGGGATATTAAATTGCCTTATTTTTGCACCTCCAAAAACGAAAGGCGGGGTACAAAATCCTGTTTTTCGGGCTGATTCCGTAGCTCAGTTGGTAGAGCATAACACTTTTAATGTTAGGGTCCTGGGTTCGAGTCCCAGCGGGATCACAAAAGCGTCCATAAGGGCGCTTTTTTCGTTGTAAAATCCCGCTGAAATCAGCGTCTTTCGCAGAAAAGTAGATCAAATCAGCACAAAACGTTTCAAACTCCGAGGGTAGGGATTCGGGTAGGTACTCTCAAATTTTAAATTTACCTACCCTCGATTGTTATGAGGATTCTTTTAGGGCGCATTTGATAACCTAAAAAATCTGATTATGAAAGTGAGCGAACAACTTTCCATTCTGTTTGTGCTGGAAAAGTCTGAAATGACAAAAGATGGAAAAGCCCCCATTTATGCGCGTATTACTGCTAATGGCACCAGGAAGGAAATTTCCTTGGGTGTTAAAGTGTTTCCCGGACAGTGGGATCAAAAAACAGGCTTTGTAACCGGTTCAGGATCTGAAATAGCCCGGATAAATAGCACGATTACCAAGGTCAAAGCAAAGCTTCAACAAATTGAACTGCTATTGTCCGCACAATATGAATATGTGACGGCCGAGATGATAAAGAAGGCTTATAAAGAAGGGTGGGAACACAAATCGCAAAAACCAAGGGAAAGAACGCTCTGCCAGGTTTGCAATTATAAGTACAGCAAATTTGCTGTTTTGGTGAAAGCGGGTGAACGGTCTGAGAACACCTTGAAACGCTGGCGCACCACGAAACGCAAGATTCGGGAGTTTTTACACTTTAAGTTTAAGAAGTGGGACGTCCCTCTGTCTGCGCTGAAATATGCTCATGCTAAAGATTTCCTACATTTTCTTTTAACCAAGCAGGGGATAGACGAAAATACGGCCAGCAAATACCTGAAGAACACAAGAGAATTGTTGGAAATCGCCAAAACACAGGAATGGATTGTCAATAATCCCTGGGATGGTTATAAGATCAAGTACATTCAACCGGAACGCGAATGTCTCACCATGCAGGAAATCGTTCGTCTTTATCAAAAACCGCTCATTGAAAGGTTAGACCATGTACGCAATATTTTCTTATTTGCCTGCTTTACCGGTTATGCCTTTCAGGAAGTATTAAACCTGACCAAAGACGATATAATAATAGGAATTGACGGAAAACGCTGGGTTAAAATTGACCGGCAGAAAACGGGTAATCCAGAATATTTGCCGCTTTTGCCAATCCCAGCAAAAATTATTGACCGTTATGTTAACGATCCTTATTGCATTGCCAATAACAAGTTGTTACCAGTTAAGAGCTATCAAAACTACAACGGCTATTTAAAGGAAGTGGCGGATATATGCGAAATACCAATTGAATTAAGTACCCATATAGCCCGTCATACTTTTGCTACCACTATTTGTCTGGACAATGATGTTCCCATTGAAACGGTTAGCCGTATGTTAGGACATAAAAATATTCGGACCACTCAAATATACGCGAGAGTTTCAAAAAAGAAGATCAGCAATAATATGGATGAATTGGAAAGGAAATTGTTTTCGGCTGATGGCCAGTTGCAATTATACCCAATGGATAGTGAGGGTTCTGCCAGGCAAGCAATATAAGAATTGTTTGACGAAATTTTATTTGCTTAAGCTATTTTTTGTTGTATAGGCAGCCCGTACTATTAGCCACAGTTGAAAAAGCATTGTGAGCTAGCAATGCCAAAACATAATCAATTCTGAAAACCATGGAAAAATTATTACTGATTTCCCGGATAACCGGCATAGTGTTATTAGTTGGCGGCACTGCTATAAATTATGTGATCAATAGGAGGAGGTTTTACCGTAGAAGCATTACTGGCATGCAAGTATTTAAATCTTTTGAACGTGCGTGGATGACCAGCTGGATAGAAAAGATAGGGAAGTTGATCGCATGGATTTTAATAATCACTGGGGCGCTGCTAACGTTCGGTTCATTTCTTCAGTACAACAAATAACAAATTTTCCAATGCTGTAGCGGTTGTCATCCAATTTTACTTTCATTTTTCTGTAGATGCAAAGCAGATATAAGTTTTTGTGAACTCCATAACATATTCCGTATGAAATTCAGGATCAAAATCCTTCTTTTAATTCTTCTGACACTTATTTGTGTGATCGGAACATTCCTTTTTGATCCAGTACCTCAGAATCCATCTTTTCACAAATTTTCTGATCGAAACGAGATATTAGGGATTCCCAATACACTAAACGTGCTTAGTAATGAGCCATTTATTGCAATTGGTATTATAGGACTTTTGTCGTTAAAGAAATCAGCGATTATACAGTCGGTATCCATTATATACTATCTTTTGTTCACTGGTATAATATTGATTGGGGTCGGTTCAGGCTGGTACCATCTTTCCCCGGATAACAATTCACTCGTGTACGACCGAATTCCTATGACCATCGTGTTTATGGCATTTCTTAGTGCTGTGGTGGCAGAGTTCATTGATGCAAATGCAGGTGTCTGCTTAATATTTCCACTAATTGTTACTGGAATTGCCAGTGTGCTGTACTGGAATTATACGGAATCGATAGGTAGGGGAGATTTACGACTGTACGGGCTTGTGCAATTTTATCCAATGGTGGTTATTCCCGCTATTCTACTCCTGTTTTCATCTCCAGGTGTGCGCTCCCCTTGTTTCCGGGCCACTTTGAGTTAGATTTTTTGAGTTTTTAGTAATCACAGGGAAACGGATTGAATATATTCTGCGGGTGGAACGTTGCCCAGCGATTCGTGTGGTCGCTCTTCGTTG